>Ga0222423_1000002_pt1 | contig 1356111 bp, 1222 predicted proteins | sample 3A0metagenome_FD_182472 | JGI IMG/M metagenome (GOLD analysis project Ga0222423, IMG submission 182472) | Enriched microbial communities from leaf-cutter ant dump, University of Wisconsin, Madison, United States - 3A0 (version 2) | ecosystem: Environmental > Terrestrial > Nest > Insects nest...
GAACGTGCCCGACGCCGACGACAACACTTGACCGGCCGTGAAGTTCTGCTTCACACCATCACCATTGACCGTGGAGAACGAGCCAACCTCAGCAATAGGCACACCCCAGGCACCCGTGGCACCACCCGCATCCAGGTATGCGTCAAATAGGCCGCCGGTGACGCTGAACACAGCACCGCCCGTAGATGCAAGCAGTCCGTTCTCATAGGTCTGTACACATTGAGTGCCGCTACATTTGCCGGATTCAACAGGCCATCCAAAATCCCCACGCACCCACCCCAAGTTCGCGTACTCGGTGAAAAGTACTCTCGGAATGGCATAGACGCCGCCAGGACGAGCCACGACCTGGACGTTTTGAAAATTCTGTCTGTGGGCACCGTCGACCGTCAGCTCCACAGGGTCGTCGAGCGATGTGGGAGGCCCCCACGATCCTGGGGGGCCTCCAGCAGCCATGTAGGCGTCATAGATCGGCCCCTGGTAGACAACCCAAGCACCACCTGCGGGGCTCCAACCAATGAGCCCGCCGGTATAGTCTTGCCAACACAACGACGCCTCCGTCGCACACGCACGAGTAGCGAGTTTGGCGCCCAAGGCGCTGGAGGCACCACCGAGCGAGTAGTAGTAATTGTCGATCTCCGCGGAGCCGTCAACACCCGTAGGATTACCGAACCACTCCCAGTAGTACATCCAAAAGTTGCGGTTCCCGTAGGATGAGCAACTATTTCCCGTCCCGGGCATATTCGCCAGAGCAGCTGAGTTTGGGACATACGGCGTGTAATTGTATAATGCTGCCGTTGCAGAGTTCTGGATGTAGACCGACTGGTATCCGCAGGATGCGTTTGGATGATACTGTATGAGATTCGTCACCCCTGATCGGTAGTTGTAGTTATTCGGCAGTAGCCGATACCGTTGAAACTGACGGGCCGCCATCCATATTTGATATTGGAACCCGTAGTAGTCAGATGAACATCCCGTGCCGTCATCCGGACAAGCATAACCCATCGCAGTACTATAACGCCAGGCACTCGGCCAAGTATGAGTAACGAGACCTTGCTCCTTCTGAAGCGTGACGAGCAACACTTTGGGGCTTATATTGCAAGCCCTAGCAACTTTTGAGATAATTGTAGCCGCGGATTCATTAGAGGCGCCCACATAGGCGTTGGGGCAGTACCCATCTGCTGGACGCGAGCTGGTGTTTTGCTTGAAATCCTTGAGGCATACGATCGGATCGTCGGGTCCAGCAGTCTTCCACGTTTCGCAAACCGAAACCTGTGAATCTAGGAATACTTGGATTTCCATGACAGTCATGGAATCGCCGTTATACATTTCCGCATCACTGATGATATATCCAGGATCCCAAAGACTTGGAGATACCCATGCCTGCGCGCTCGAACTAGCGAATACGAATATCGTGGCAATAGTTGCAATCGTAGTAATGAGGGCCACGCCTCGCGTCAGTACTTGCTTCATGGCACGCTCACAGGTATCGCGTCGGACCACGCCTCACCCCGGCCACTACCATAGCGAAGTTCCACCACATAGTTCCCAGACGGAACGGCCTCGGCAGGTACCAGAGTTGATCCACATGATGTGCTGCTCACATTTTCCACGCCTACAGTTCTGACAATATACTCGCTGCCGTCGTCTCGCGTGACAACGAACTGGCAGTCGCCACCACTTTCGATCACACCGCTCACGAAGCCGCCTACAAGGAGCCCCGAAGATGCCGTATCAAAGTTCACGATAGTGAGGCGTGCGCTCATATCCGTGGTACTACCCGGCGCGACGCTTGCCGGTGAGGTGGGCTCGACGGTTGGTATCCCAGCAGGTAGGGACGAGTCCGTGTCGGTCGACGATTCTGTCGGCCTCTGCACCCCAATGGGCTGTACCGGAGGCTGGATGGGAGACGAATCCCTCCTAACCGGCTCCACAGCACACGCCGAGACGGCGAGCATCAGTATGGTGCACGCAAGGACTAGGCGCCCCGTTTGTCGATTTTGCACCGAGCCAGGATAGGCATGAAGTAGCGCGAACTGTGGGAGGCACGGCCATCACAAGGGTCAACGCACCTTGAGAGGCTCGCGGATGGGGAAGGTCCTCACCCACGTGGAACGACCCCCTGGACGTCGGCTAGCCACCGACAGAAGTTCTCGCCTGCACTTGGAGCCCACATTGCAGCATCAAGCCCGGTCGTGTCCCGCGCAGGAGTCGATCCCGTGATCTCTTCCACCATACCGTCAAGACGTGCCGGATCAACTAGAGGACCAAAGCGATCTCCAACATAGTACTCAGCCATTGGACTATCAAGCGCGAATACCTGGCAACCAAATGCCGTGGCTTCGAATAATACCGTGCTCGCCACACCAACTAGAGCGCGTGCCGCGCCCAACGCTTCATAGACCTCCCCTCGGTGATCAAATATTACACCATCAACGCCAATGAGTCGGGGATACCGTTCTGTCAAAGTCAAACGTTCTGAGGGATGCGGCCTGAAAACAATATCAAATTCACGGGTAAGCCGCGCACGCAGCGACAATACTACATCAGTCATTGCCTCCGGATCAGTGGTGCTCGACGCAACCAGGACTTGCCGTCGATGAGCCATCGGGAGCGAGTACTTGGATACCGCCATATCGAGATGCGGCTTACCAATTGTAGTGATGGTGCCGGGGAACCGCAGTCCGGTTCCCCAGTAGTCACCAAAGGTGAGTAGATGATCAGGCAGCGTCGCACGTAGTGGGCCTTCATACATAGCCGCACCGAAGTTGTACGCGGCATGCGTAGGGCCAATCCATCCATGCTGAGGCTCGGCAACCACGATTCCACGGTCTCTTAGGACTTGTATGTGTGCCGCGTAGGTTCCGTATGAAGCCTCTTCCATCACGACAACGGCTGGTTGCACGCGATCCAACATGCGGCTAAATGCCGCGATTTGGAAGGGTCGCTCTCGCTCCCGTGCCACGGCACCTTCAATTATGGATTCAGCAGCGCCAGCTGGTAGTTCTACGTCTAGCTTACGGAGGACCTCACGGACAATACGGGTGACTTCATCGCTGCTGTCTCGCCGTGAGAACCGCTGTAACGTCTGTGCCCGTACAGATGCCGGCTCCATCGACCAGGTTGCGTCGTGGAGTGGCTTTCCCCAACGGCCCGGAAGTGGACCCCACTGAACTATGGCCGCATCCACTCCGCTCATGGTCGCAAAGGGGCCAACAAGCCAGTTGAACTCGCGGTTACCTTCCGCGAATACAGTCGTACCGTTAGCCACGAAGCACACGGGTGCATGCTGTGCGCTCCTTGGGGCATCCAGCGTTGGAGCAAGGAAGGATCGCGCAATGTGCGTCCAAGCCCTAAACCGTGAGCGGGGCTTGCTCAATACCGGCCGCGACAGCCCATACGTAGGCGTGTTGAGCGCCGTCCATACACCTGTCCGGAACTGGGGCCACAGTGGGACGCGTCCGTCGACTGCATCAAAAAGGACATCCGGTGCGCGATCCTCGAGGTCGAGAACGGCTTGTGTGCTCGATGATACGCTCGGTTTCATAGGACAACCTCGGACAGTGCGCGCACTTGGTGCGGCGTTGGGTAAGAGATCAGCACCGCCCGGTGCTTGCCGTTCATGACGAACATGGTTCCCGCGGCCACGGCCGACGCACCCGCCCGTAATGCGGGGGCAAAGTCCTGGAAGGAGCCCGCACCGCCCAGCGCAATGACCGGGACGGTCACGGCACCAGCCACCGCCTCCACCAGTTTGAGGTCGTAGCCCGCGCCCGTGCTCTCGCGGTCAATGGAGGACACCACAATCTCGCCCGCACCAAACTGCTGTGCGCGTCGGGCAGCCTCCACGGGGGACATCCCCGTCTTGCGCGAGCCACGCCGCACCATGGTGTCCCACCCGCCGCCCAGCTTGCGCTTGGCATCCACCGAGACCACGGTGCTCGACGAGCCCAGCGCATCGGCAATGGCGGGGACCAGCTCCGGCTGCTCCACCGCGGCGGTGTTGAGAATCACCTTCTCAATGCCAATCCCAGTGACGCGCCGCGCATCGGCCACCTGGGAAATTCCCCCGCCGTAGCCCACCGGCATAAACGCCTCGCTGGCAATCTCCTCAATGAGCGTGTAGTTGACACCCGTGCCCTTCACGGACGCGTCAATGTCGCAGATGATCAGCTCGTCCACCTGCTTCTCGTTGAAGATGCGGACGGCGTTGATGGGGTCGCCCACGTACTGCTCTCCCCGGAACTTCACCGGCTTGACCAGGTACCCGTCGCTCACCAAGAGCACGGGGATCACACGGGGGAAGACGCTCATAGTGCCGCGAAGTTCCTCAAAACCTGCTTGCCAAAGTCATGGCTCTTTTCGGGGTGAAACTGCGCCCCCATCACGTTGCCGGCGCGGATCATGGAGGCAAAGGGCACCCCGTAGGTAGTCACGCCCAAGGTGTCCTCCTCGCGTGCGGGCACCACCCGGTAGCTGTGCACAAAGTAGAAGCGGCTGTCCGCGGGCAAGTCCGCCACCAGGGGATCTGGGCGGCGCATCTCCACCTGGTTCCACCCCATATGCGGCACGCGCAGCCCCTGGGCGTCGTCAAAACTCACGCTCACCCCCGGGATGAGGCCCAAGCCCTCTGTGGCACCCTCGGCACTGCCGTCCAGGAGGAGCTGCATGCCAAGGCAGATGCCCATCACGGGCTTACCCGACCGCGCAAAGGTGCGGATGGCATCCACCAGCCCGTGAGCCTGAAGCGCCTCCATACCCGCGTCAAACGCGCCCACACCGGGAAGGAGCAACCGCTCGCTCTGCTGGACCTCCGCGGGCGTGCTCACCAGGCGGGCGTCTGCTCCCACGCGCTTGAGCATGTTGGTCACCGATCCCAGGTTGCCCAGGCCATACGAAAGTATCGAAATACTCACCTAAGGATCACCGCGGCATTCGTAGCTTTCGCAACGCTCTCCCGAGCCCTGCAGTGAATGCGAAGATGCGCTGTTGAAGTTTCTCACTATTCCGGTAGTCGGTGTAGTGCGCGGTTGGGCTGGCAACGATTACATCGAGTTCTGCCGTGGTGATACCCAACTTCTTAGCAACGAATTCATGGTCCTGGCTCCGCAGGTCTTCAGGGTAGTTCTCCCCCTCAAGCAATTCAAGTGCCGCATCGCGGGTCATTTCGCCCGAAACGATTAGCGATGAATAGTGCGCCAAGCGCTTGTCGAACCCAAAGCGAGTCGGGAGATAGTAACCTTGAAACCAGCGCGTGAAGATTGACTCGTAGTGCTTGCCCCCGTAGTCGCGCCAGCCTACCTCACGCGCGATTGTTTCCTTCGCCTCTTTGTAGTGATATGGCATGTAGTTCAGCGGGTGGTAGGTTTGGATTCCCCTCACGTAAGGGTACCAATACGTACGCATGAGCGCTCCCATAAACGGGTACGTCTTAAGTCGAATCGTACCGAACTCTTTCTGGATCGACTTAATAAGCCTCGCATCAGAAGCCGAATAGCCCCAAGCCCGGGGAAGAATCGATTCGCTGACATAATTGAATCCCGATAGGATATACTTGATACCATACTTTTGTGCCTGGTGGTATGCCACATACCCAAAGGCATGGTCCGTCGGGGTATCCGCGTTCGCAATACCTGATTTGAGGTAGGAGAGCTGAAGATCCTTCATTTCACGCCAGTCAATGACATGCGTATAGAGATCAAGGTTGAGCGCAGTGACAAGATTATGAATATTGTCAACCGCCAACTCTGAGTTCCAACCGCTGTCGAAGTGTACGAGTAGTGGCCTTAACCCGAGTTTCACCACGGAGTACACCAGGTAAGTGCTATCGACTCCACCGGATACGCCCATCACACAGTCGTACGGCTTTCCCCTACCGTCGCGCTTGATCCTCTCGACGAGCGCCTCGAGCTCTCCCAGGAGCTCACCGGCCTGTGCAGGTCGAAGTACTGGCGCAACAGAGTCTTCAAACAGATGGACGTACATGCAGACGCCGCTCTCATCGAACGTGATGTCTGGGTCGGTCGTATCCATGACGGTGACAGTGCAGCGCTGATAGGTACGGTCACGCAAGATAGCCACCAATGCCCCCCACAAGTCTGTACGACACCATGGAACGATACTAGACCGTTACTACCCCCTTCTGTACGTAGACGAGAGCGCCTGGACGGACCAGTATCGTGTGGCGGCATGCTGGATCGTGGCCAAGGGAGGCGCCGGCGTTCCACCACGCAACCTGCCGGTGGTCATGTCGGCACCGGCCCCGGCTCACGATGCGCTCGACGTCTCCAACGCCCAGCGCGCCTAGACTAGGTCTGTGCGGATTTTGAGTGTGGTGGGCGCACGCCCCCAGTTTGTGAAGTTGGCCCCCGTGGCTACGGCGCTGGCCAGCCAGGCCCAGCACGTGATCGTCCACACCGGCCAGCACTATGACGACGCGATGAGCGACGTCTTCTTCAGGGACTTGGGTATCCCCGCGCCGGACCACAACCTCGAGATTGGCTCCGGGAGCCACGGCGCGCAGACCGGACGCATGCTTGAGGCACTAGAGGCCGCCTTCGTGGACCATCAACCCGATTGGGTGCTGGTGTACGGGGACACCAACTCCACGGTCGCGGCCGCACTTGCGGCAGTCAAGCTCCACCTTCCCCTCGCACACCTGGAGGCGGGCCTGCGCTCATTCAACCGCCGCATGCCCGAGGAACACAACCGGGTGCTCACCGATCACGCGGCGGACCTGCTGCTTGCCCCCACCGATGTTGCCATGGACCACCTTGCCAATGAAGGCCTCGGGCACCGTGCGGTTTTGGTGGGCGACGTGATGACAGACGTCCTGTTGGGAGTGCGCGACAACGTGCTCCGCAGCCAAACGCCAGCACCGATTGACCTTGAGGCGGGTTCCTACCTTGTGGCCACACTTCATCGACCCGACAACACAGACGACCCCTCCCGTTTGCGGGAGATCATTCACACGCTGGCACAGTCCGATACCCCAGTGGTGCTACTAGCGCACCCCCGCCTCTTGTCCCTTGCCGCGCAACACGGCATCACTCTGGCCCAGGGCGCCATCGAAGTGCGTGACCCCCTGCCGTATCCGCAGCTTGTTGCCGCTGTCATGGCCAGCCGCGGTGTGGTCACCGACTCGGGCGGCCTCCAGAAGGAGGCATTCCTACTACGAGTGCCCGCCACCACCATCCGGCCTGAGACGGAATGGGTTGAGACGGTAGACCTGGGCTGGAACGTCCTCGCCAACGATGTGGATGCGATCCTGCCCGCCATCTCGCGGCCCACCCCCGTACCCACCGATGCGACGCCCTACGGCGACGGCCATGCCGCTCAGCGCGTGGCTGAGGCACTCCTGGAGGCTGCGGCATGAGCAAGGCAAGGTTGCTCATCCTCTCGTTCTCGAACATCGCATCGGATGCCCGCGTCCTCAAGCAGGTGAGGCTCTTCGTCGATCGCTACGAGGTCACCACGTGCGGCTATGGGCCCAGCCCGGACCCCCGTGTGCATCATCGGCAACTTGATGACGAGAACGGCTTCAGCACCTGGACCCGCCACGATCTGGCGCTGCGTCGCTTCACCACGATCTACTGGAACCTGCCCGCCGTGGTGCAGGCCCAGAACCTGCTTGCGTCGTCGGACCCCTTTGACGCGGTCATAGCGAACGACATCGACACCGTGGGGCTCGCCCTCTCGCTTCAAGCCGCTCACCGCGTCCATGCGGACATCCATGAATTCGCACCCCGCCAGAACGAGGAACTCCTCATGTGGCGCCTCTTCAACGCCCCCTACGTGCGGTGGATGTGCCGTTCGTTCCTTCCCCAGGTCGCCTCGATGACCACCGTGGGACAGGGCCTTGCTGACGAATACCTCCGGGTGTTCGGCTTGACGGCCGAGATCGTCACCAACGCCACACCGCATGCTGACCTCAACCCCCAACCCGTCGGCACGCCCATCAAGCTGGTGCACAGTGGCGCCTCGCTGCGCAACCGGCGCCTTGAGACCCTTGTCGATGCGGTCAAAGCGACTCGCACCGACGTGACCCTCGACCTGTACCTCATGGGCAATGACCCTGATTACATCGTGGAACTCGGGGACCGCGCTGCGGGATCGCCTCGAGTGAGGATTCGTGAACCCCTCCCCTACGAGCACCTGATAGCCAAACTCAATGAGTACGACATAGGTGTCCACGTCATCGCGCCAACCAACTTCAACAATAGCTGGTCATTACCCAATAAGTTCTTCGACTACGTTCAAGCCCGGCTGGGGCTGATCATCGGTCCCTCGCCCGAGATGCGCCACCTCCTCGAGGAACACGATCTAGGCGCCGTCACCGAAGACTTCAGCGCCGATGCGCTCACCCAGGTGCTCGATGCTCTCACGCCCGAGCGGGTCTCACAGTGGAAGGCCAGCGCACACGATGCCGCCCGGGCATTGTCAGCTGAGGCTCAGGTTGCCGTCTGGGACAAGGCCGTGGCAAGTCTCCTGGAGAGTCCCGCGCGTGGCTGAGCCTCACGTCGATGTCATCATTCCCGTGCACACGGCCAGCCGCCCCATCGCCAGAGCCGTCGCCTCCGTCCTGGCGGGCAGCACCTCCGCCATTCGCGTGAACGTCGTGTGCCACAACGTGGCACCACCCGACATCGCCGCATCCTTGGGCGAATGGGCAAGGGACACCAGGGTCCGCCTCCTGCACCACGAGGACGGCGTTCCCAGCCCCGCAGGCCCGCTTAACGCCGGCTACGCCGCCGCAACCGGCGCATTCACCACGTTGCTTGACTCTGACGATGAATATGAGCCCGGGGCGGTCGATGCGTGGCTCGCAGTGCAGCGACGGCATGACGCCGACATCGTCATCCCACCACTGCGATACGCGAACGGCGGCTCTTCTCGCACACCCCCCACCCGACCGGGACGCACCCGGTCGCTCGACGGAGTGCGAGACCGTCTCGCCTACCGCACTCGTCAGCATGGGCTCGTGCGTCGATCGATGTTCCCCCACCTCATCATGACCACCGGCCTGCGTACCGGCGAGGACGTGATCCAGGGAGCATCCCTGTGGTTCTCCAACGCCTCCATCAGCCTTGCGAGGGGCGCTCCCGCCTATCTCATCCACACGGAGGGGGAAAACGAACGCACCTCTGCCACACCCAAACCTGCTGCAGAGTCGCTGCTGTTTCTCGATGCCGTACTCGACCCCGAGTTCATCGCATCGCTGAGCCCTGCGCAACGCGAGGCCTTTGCCATCAAGCTGCTGCGCACTCACGTCATGGACATCGTGGCATTGGCGCTGGCGTCCGAGCAGCGAGACCAGGACCTGTCCGACCTGGCCGCCGGTGCCAGGCGCATCGCGGACCTCGCGCCGTCAGCCCTGAGCGTCCTAAGCCGACGCGAGTACCGCATCATCGCGGAGGTGCTGGGAGGTCGCGATCCTGATGTGCTCGCGCAGGAGCAGGCGCTGCTCTACGACTTCACCAGACCAGCGAACCTGCTCCCGCGTTCCTGGGGCAGACTCCTGCACCGTGAAGCGCCGGTACGGTTCTTGGCGGCCACCGCTCTCATGCGCTGACCCCCAGGAAATCCGCCAGCGCCTCGGCCGAGCGTCTCCCGTCATGCACCGCCTCGACAAAGGCGGGTCCCGCCGCACGGTACGCATCGAACTCCTCGGGAGTCGCGGCGACCCGTCGCAACTCGACTTCGAGGGTATCGGCCGTCACCTCGCAGATGGGCAGGTCCAGGCCGGTCCGGTCCTGCACCTGGCTGCGGGTGAAGGAGTCCACATGGCTCATCACCAACGTGCCCGCCGCCAGCGCCTCACATGCCGCCACTCCATAGATCCCCAGCACCGCCTGATCGAGGACGACATCCGCCTCACCGTAGATCGCAGGCATGGCCGCATGGGGGACACCAGTGATGCACCGGTACTCGATCACGCCTTCAGCATCAAGGCGGCGGAGGATGGGTTCAATCAGGGCGGTGCCCTTCAGCCAAGGACTTGTGGGTGCGTGAACCACAACAGGAGGCCCCTCGCGTCGCCGCGCGATCTTCGCGGCATTCCACCGCTCCATGTCGATCACCACGGGGCACCAGGTGGCCTGTGGCACCCAGCGCAGCAGATCGGGAGTCGAGACGAAAACCGGAACGCCCATGCGCGACATGAGGCGGGAGTTCGCCTGAACGGTGTCCTCCAGCGCGGCGACCGGCCCCTGCTTGTCTCGAAAGGGGGACCACGGCTCGTGCTGCGCATGGAGCGACGGCGGACGGATGTCGCTGCCATGGAACATCAACGCCCCCTTCAGTCCCTCCCGACGCAGCACCTCCCACTCCGCCGCGACATCGGACTGATACCGCCGACCCAGGAGGGGAAGCCCAGACTCCCACATGACGTGCGTGTACCGCTTCAGGTGATCTTCGAACGCGTCATGCCACGCACCGGCCCGCAGATACACGGGGTACGGGACCTTGATATCAACCTGCGGCAGATACGCTCCCGAGTCCAGCCCCTCCATCCCTGTACCCCCCACCAGGGGAAGAACACGGGATGCGGCATGTGACCATTCAAAGGCCTGGCCCGACGAGTTGGCCGGGCCAACGAAGATCCGCGTGGGTGCATCGGGCACCTGACCCAGAACGGGGATGTCCGCAGGCGTGTAGCGGAACCTCACCCGATCGGCCAGTCGGCCCAGCACGCCCCGGCCCGACGCGATGCGATAGGCGAGCCTCCGCAGAGGCCCGGGAGTGCGATCAACCCACGCGACAACACCCACGCCATTACCTCCCGGCTCCGTAACAGATTCGTCAAAGTCTATCGAGGGACGGTGGTAACGTAGCCGCGGTGAAGCCCCTGTGGAAAACACTGCGAGACTTGGTGCCCCTCCTGCCTGGCCGGGCCAAGTTGTTCCTCTCCATCTACATGACGGCGACCATCGTTCTCTCCCTTTTCGACGTGGCCGCGATGGGGCTCCTGGCGCTTGTCATCACCCCCGTGGCAACTGGCGCGCCCATCGCCATTCCTGGCTTCGGTGAGTACCCCATCGAGAGCGCGCCGTGGCTGATTCTGGTGGCCTGCGCCTTCATCATCGTCAAGAGCGTCCTGGCCGTGGCCATGCATGCCATCGCCGTGCGACAGTTCGCCTTCTATGAATTCGAGTTGGGTGCGCGCCTGCTGCGCGCCTACCTCGCATCGAGTTGGGAGGAGCGCGCCAAGCGCACCACCGTGGAGTTCACACGCGTGGTGGACACCGGAGTCTCGATGTCAGTCTCCAGCCTCATCCTCCAACTCGTGACGGTCCCCGGAAACATCCTCACCATCGTCCTGACCATGGGCGTCATCGTGGTGGCTCAGCCCGTGACAGCACTGATCACCATCGTCTACCTTGCGATCGTCGCCGTCATCATCAACGTCCTGGTTGCCAGACGCTCGCTCGACACCGCCAACACCAACCTGAAGGCCAGCCAGCGGGTTGCGGTCCTGCTGACCGAGATCGTTGACTCCCTGAAGGAACTGACCCTGCGAGGTCGGCTCGACCATGTCCAGGGGGTGGTGGGCGCCCAGCGGCAGCATGCCGTCAAAGCGAGGGCTCGACTGTCCCTGCTCAATGTCATTCCCCGATACGCATACGAGATCGCGTTGATCGGTGGCTTCCTCATTGTGGGCGGGTCGGCCTACATTCTGGGCGACATGACCACAGCCGTGGTCGCCGTGGCGCTGTTTGGCGCAGCCGGAGTTCGGCTCATCCCTGCACTCACCGGCATTCAGAACTCCCTGATCAATGCCAATGTCAGTGTGCCCTGGGTGCGCGACGTCATCGATGGTCTTCGTGGTGCCGAGGCCAACCCTACCGACGCCCTCGCCGGGGAGGACGCCACCGCACTCCCCGACAGCCCTCGCACCCTCGACCTGTCCGACATCCACTTCCGCTACCCCTCCTCCACCGCCCCCGTTCTCAACGGACTCTCGGTGGAGGTTCCCCTGGGTTCGTCGCTGGGGGTCGTGGGTCCCACGGGATCGGGCAAATCCACTCTCATTGACATCCTGCTCGGACTGCGCACCCCCACCAGCGGCTCGCTCACCATTGACGGGACTCCCCTCACCGACGTGATCCATGCCTGGCGCTCGCGCATCGGGTACGTGCCTCAGCGCGTGACCCTCTTCAACGGCACCATCGGCCAGAACGTCGCCCTGACCTGGGAAGATGACTACGACCGCGACAAGGTGATGGAGGTCCTGGGCAAGGCCCAGCTGCTGGAACTGCTCGACACCCGCCAGGGAGGCCTGGACGAACGCCTGGGCGAACGCGGCATGTCACTGTCAGGGGGCCAGCAGCAACGACTGGGTATTGCCCGTGCGCTGTACTCCGATCCGCTCATGCTGGTCCTCGATGAGGCCACGAGTTCGCTCGACACCAAGACCGAGGATGACGTGGTCAACGCGCTCAAGGCGCTCCACGGAGAGGTGACGCTGATCGCGGTCGCCCACCGCATCTCTACCATCAAGGACTACGATCAGATCTGCTATCTAGATGCCGGCCGGATCCTGGGCAAGGGCACCTTTACCGAACTCGCCGCATCGGTCCCCCAATTCAACCTCCAGGTGCAACTGGCTGGGCTTGGCGAGCGAGAAGAGGTCCCTGTAGGCTCAGCCAGTCCACCACCACCTCTCTGAAGGGCTCCACCGTGACCTCCGCCGCCCGCCCGTACCAGATGTGCACACGCACCGTCATGGACACGACCGACCCGGAGATCACCTTTGACGACGACGGTGTGTGCAACCACGCACTGGACTACGACCGCACCAAGAGGCACTACGTGGAGTCCGCTGCAGCGGGCGAACGAGCCGACGAGCTTCACGCCCTGGTCGAGAAGATCAAGGCCGCAGGCAAGGGCAAGCCCTACGACTGCATCATCGGCATCTCCGGCGGCGTCGACAGCACCTACCTGGCCTACCAGGCGGTGCAGCTGGGCCTGCGGCCCCTGGCAGTGCACTTCGACTCGGGATGGAACTCCGAGCTCGCGGTGGACAACATCCACAACCTGGTGAGCAAGTTGGGCCTCGATCTTGTCACCGATGTTGTCGACTGGCGCGAGATGCGTGACCTGCAGCTGTCCTTCTTCAAGGCCGGGGTCGCGAACTGCGACACCCCCACGGACCACGCCTTTGCCGCCGTCGCCTTCAGAGAGGCCACCAAGTACGGCATCCGATACATCCTCTCGGGTCACAACTTCGCCACCGAGTCGATCCTGCCCGAAGCGTGGGGATACAACTCCCTGGACGCTCGCCATCTCAAGGCGCTCCAACGCCGCTTTGGCAAGGTAAAACTAAAGACCTACCCCATCATGGGCATCTGGAAGCGGTATGTCTGGTTCGGCTACATCCGTCCCATCACCACCATCCACCTGCTGAACTACATGCCGTACAACAAGAGCGAGGCCAAGGCGCTCATCACGGCGGAACTGGGGTGGCGAGACTACGGCGGCAAGCACTACGAGTCGGTGTTCACCCGCTACTTCCAGGGCTCATACCTGCCCAAGAAGTTCGGCTTCGACAAGCGCAAGGCGCACCTGTCCTCACTCATCGTGTCCGGCCAGATGACTCGCGAGCAGGCGCTGTCAGCACTGGAGCAGCCCGACTACCCCGACGATCTCGAGCGTCAGGACCACGAGTTCATCGCCAAGAAACTGGGGATCTCGGTGGAGGAGTTCGATAGCTTCGTGACGGCACCACCGGTGAGCCACCGCGAGTACCCCAACAGCGAACGTGCCTTCGCCCTGCTCATCACCATGACCAACAAGCTGGGCATCAGGCGGAGGTCGTCCACGTGACGACACCTCGGATCCTCTGCGTCTCCTTCTCGCCCATCCACCAGGATTCGCGGGTGCTACGCCAGCTGACGGTGTTGAAAGATTTCGGAGAGGTCACCACGGTGGGCTACGGGGAAGCACCGTGCGACGCGTCCTTCCACATCAGGATTCCGGACACGGCATCATCGCTACCCCAGACGGTGGGAGGCGTCGCCCGGCTGGCCCTGCGGCGGCATCGAGCGGTCGAGCTCAAGGCTCCCGGCGAGCAAGCCGTGCTGGCCGAGGCTACCGCCTCGGGGCCGTACAACCTGGTGGTCGCCAACGACGCCCGCGCACTTCCCCTGGCCTTCGCCGCGGCACAAGGGGCTCCGGTCTACGTGGACATGCACGAATGGGCGATGTCCGAGAACAGCAGCAACCTCGCATGGCGCCTGCTGGTCGGCCCCTACATGGACGCTCTGTGTCGCAGATACCTCCCTCAAGCCGCGGCGGTCACCACCGTCGGCCAGGAGATCAGCCGTCTCTACGCCACAAGGTACGGCATCGCCCAGCCGACACTGGTGAGGAATGCGGGCCCCTTCCAGGAACTGACGCCCGCGAGCCTCCAGCCAGGAGCCATTCGTCTGGTGCATGCCGGCATGGCCGTCCCCAAGCGCAACATCGAGTCACTCATCGACGCGACTCTTCTGCTTGACGAGCGCTTCACCCTCGACCTGTACCTGGTCCCCGTGGACACCGACTCCTACATCAACTCGCTGAAGTCGCGGGCACGGGGCAGCACCAGGATCCGGTTCCATGACCCGGTCGCCACCGTCGACTTGCCGCGCGCCCTCAACCAATACGACATCGGCGTCTACCTCCTCCCCATCAAGTCACTCAACCACCGCCTCATGCTGCCCAACAAGTTCTTCGACTTCATCCAGGCTCGCCTCGGCGTGATCTTTGGCCCGTCGGTGGAAACCGACCGTCTCATCACCCGCTTCGGAGTGGGGGAGGTGGCCCGCGGATGGGAGGCGAAGGACCTCGTGGCCGTCCTGGAGCACCTCAGTGACGAGGACATCGCCCGTTTCAAAAGCGCCGCACACGTGGCCGCGTTCGATCTCAGCAGCGATTCCGACGTGAAGGTCCAGCACGACGTCCTGTCCACGATTCTCCGGAGGCACTAGCCATGCGGGTCACGATCGCCACCCGCATCTTTGGCCCCGAGGTGTCCGCGGCATCGGCCATCTTGCGCACCTGGGCGGAAGGGTTCCGGGACCGGGGCGATCAGGTGGTGATCCTCACCGCACGCCCCCCGGCCGGTGCGGTGATTGCCGACCCTCCCGGCGTCACGGTGCGCCGCTACCGAGTCAAGCGTGACCGCCAACAGTATGTGCGTGGCTACCTCAGCTACATGAGCTTTGACATCCCCCTGGCGTTCCGCCTGCTGTTCTCCCGCCGCGCGGACCTGTACGTGGTGGAGCCCCCGCCCACCACCGTGGCCGTGGTGCGCGTGGTGGCATGGCTACGCCGCACGCCCTACGTGGTGCGTGCCGCCGACTACTGGTCCGAGGCCGCCGAACTGGTCACCAGCAACCGCCTCATTCTGGGCGCGCTGCGCCGCCTGGAGGCGTGGGGGCTCCAAGGCGCCGCCATGCTGTTTGCCGCGCATCAGCCGCTCCTTGACCGCTTCCGCACCGCCGGCGTCACCGCCCCGGCCGTACCCATTGGCTTTGGGGCGGACACCGCAGACTTCCGCTACGAGGGCCAGGTGCCGCCCACCCCGCCCGTGTTTGTGTACGCCGGCACCCACTCCGAGTGGCATGGGGCGGGAATCTTTGTGGACGCACTGGCCCAGGTGGTGGAGCACTTCCCTGGCACCCGCCTGGTGTTCTACGGCAACGGGGAAGACCGCGAGGCCATGCAGGCTCGCGCGGAGCAGCTGGGCCTTGCCTCGCTCGTGGAGTTCCATGCGCCCATCAGTCCGGCCGCGCTCTCGCCCGTGCTGGCAAGCGCCACGGCCTCCGTGGCAAGCCTTGCCCCCGCCCCCGCCAACGAGTACGCGGTGGCCACCAAGGTGTATTCCTCCCTGGCCGCCGGGTGCCCCGTGATTTTTGCGGGCATCGGCCCCACGGACCAGTTGCTTGCGGACCTGGGCCATCCCGATGTGGGGGTGGCGGTGCCGTACTCCGTGGAAGCCACGGCGCAGGCCATGCAGGCGGCGGCGCAGCACCCCGCGTCGGTAAAGGCGCGTGCGGAACTGGCGGCGTGGTCCGCCGAACGGTACTCGCTCGCGGCGATTGCCTCCGAGGTGGTGGCCACGTGCGTTCAGATTGCCGAGGACTAGTCCCACCTGACATGGCACAATGGGGAGTCCTGAGGGATCCATGTGGCGTGCCTGCGCACCATGGCAGGGGACCAACGCAATGGAGTGCATCACGTGTGTGGAATCTTTGGGTTCATTGGCTCGAGCGATCTTGACGCGCGCTCCACAAAGGTGCTGGTAGACCACGCACAACAGCGAGGACGCGACTCGAGCGGCATGGTGGTACACCGCGATGGCGCCTACCACGCGTACCGCGCCGACTACCCCATTGGCTGGCTGCTACGCCGCATGCCCCGCCCCGGCAACCTCTTCTTTGGCCACAGCCGCCTGGTGACCAACGGCACCGGAGACAACCAGCCCGTGCTGCGCGAGCAGGTGGTGGTGATTCACAACGGCATTGTGGTGAACGAGCAGGCCGTGTGGGACAAGCTGGGCAAGGAGCCGCAGCTGACCATTGACACCGAGGTAATCCCCGCCATCATCGCCTCCCACCTGGCCGGTGGGGGCGCCATTGAGACGGCGGCAGCCGAGGTGCTCTCCGTCACCGAGGGCTCCGTGGCATGCGCCGTGCTGGTTCCCGCACTGGGCAAGGTGCTCCTGTTCTCCAACAACGGCAGCCTCTACGTGGGCAACAAGTCCGGCGGTCAGGTGTTCTCCTCGGAGATGTACCCCCTGACCACCATTGGTGCCACCCAGATTGAGCAGGTGCGTGACGCCCGGGTGATTGACGTTCCCACCCAGGAAAATGCCATTGCCCTCACCGAGTGGAAGAGCCGCTCCGTGGACCTGGTTCCCGGCCTGGTGATGTCCGCCCAGGAAGAGAACCTGCTGGTCTACCCGCAGCCCGACTTCCACCGCTGCACCCGCTGCGTGCTCCCGGAGACCATGCCGTTCATTGCCTTTGACGAGGACGGGGTGTGCAACTACTGCCACCACTACAAGAGCCGCAACCAGCCCCGCCCCAAGGAAGAGCTGTTTGAGCTCATCAAGCCCTACCGTCGTGCCTCCGGCGACGAGGTGCTGGTGCCGTTCTCCGGCGGCCGTGACAGCTCCTACGGCCTGCACCTGGTGGTGCATGAGCTGGGACTGAAGCCCATCACCTACACCTACGACTGGGGCATGGTCACCGACCTGGGCCGGCGCAACGTGTCCCGCATGTCCGCCAAGCTGGGTGTGGAGAACATCATTGTGGCGGCGGACATTACCAAGAAGCGCGACTACATCCGCCGCAACCTGGGCGCCTGGATCAAGCACCCCCACCTGGGCATGCTGAGCGTGCTCACCGCGGGCGACAAGCACTTCTTCCGCCACATTGAAACCATCAAGAAGCAGACCGGCATCTCCCTCAACCTGTGGGGCATCAACCCCCTGGAGGTGACGCACTTCAAGTCCGGCTTTTTGGGTGTGCCCCCGGACTTTGCGGAGGAGCGCGTCTACAGCCACGGCGCCATGAAGCAGCTGCGCTACCAGTCGCTGCGCTTCCGGGCCATGCTGCAAAGCCCCGGCTACTTCAACCGCTCCCTGTGGGACACCCTCTCCGGCGAGTACTACCGCTCGTTCACCGAGAAGACCGACTACTTTCACATCTTTGACTACTGGCGCTGGGACGAGAAGACCATTGAGGACACCCTGGACCAGGAGTACGAGTGGGAGCACGCGCCGGACACCCAAACCACATGGCGCATTGGCGACGGCACGGCCGCGTTCTACAACTACGCGTACTACACCATGGCCGGCTTCACGGAGCATGACACGTTCCGCTCCAACCAGGTGCGCGAGGGAGACCTGACGCGGGAGGACGCCCTGCGGCTGGTGGAGGAGGAGAACACCCCGCGCTACCCCAACCTCAAGTGGTACCTGGACGTGGTGGGCGTGGACTTCACGCAGGCCATCGAAGCCATCAACCGCGCCCCGCGACTGTACCAGGAAGGCTGAATCATGCGACTCAGTGCCCGCCTACGTTCATTGCGCGCAGTGTGGCTGGTCCCTCTGCTCGCGACGATCGCCCTCACCACGTGGGCCTTTGCCTCACCCATCGGCGCCTCACCCGACGACGACTACCACCTGGCGAGCATCTGGTGCGCCAACGATGCCAGGGACAATCTGTGCGTCCCTGAGACTCGCCCCGAATACGCCGGCATGCATCGGGTGCTGGAAGGCATGATGTCCGCACCGTGCTTTGTGGCCGATGTGGAGGCCAGCGCCGCATGCCAGGAGTGGGTGGCGGATCCCCGGCCCATCGTGACCACCAATCATGGGAATTGGATCGGCGCCTACCCGCCGGTCTACTACGCCAGCATGAACGTCTTCGCCACCACGGACATCCAGGCCGCGGCCCTGACCATGCGCGTCATCAACGTGCTGATCTTCATCATCCTGACCACCGCCCTGGCGCTGCTGCTGCCGGCCCACCTGAGGCAGCCGCTGCTGATCGGATGGGCCATCACCATAGTGCCCCTGTCCGCCGTCCTCATCGCGTCGAACAATCCTGGCTCCTGGGCGGTCACGGGCGTCGCCACCTCGTGGATGGCCTGTCTCGGCTGGTATCACACCTCTGGCAAACGGGCTTGGGCGCTGGGAGCCATCACCGTCATCTCGGTGATGATGGCAGCCGGGGCCCGCACCGATGCCGCCATCTACGTGATCATGGGGATGGGCATGGCATCTGTGCTGGCCTTCGCCAGGTCTCGAGCGTTCGCTCTCAAACTGATCCTGCCTGCGGCGTTGTCTGTCATCGCCTTCATCCTGTTTGCCACCTCCGGGTACACCCAGGTGGTGGAGCACGGCCTCACCGGTGGCATCCCTGGCAACGAGTCTCGAAACCAGATGGCGGTGCTGGCCTTCAACCTGATATCCATGCCGCAACTGTGGACCGGTGTCTTTGGGTCCTGGGGTCTGGGCTGGCGCATGGAGGTGTGGCCTGGCTTCGCGTTGGTGGAGTTCGCCACGTTGGCCGTGTTCATCGGCGTCGCCTCGCTGGGGCTGCGCAAAATGTTCCCCCGCAAGTCCTGGATGAGCGTCGCCCTGGTCGCGGCACTGTATGTGATCCCGCTCTACGTGCTCACCATGGGCATGTCCGTGGTGAGTGAGAACGTGCAACCCCGCTACATCCTGCCACTGGTGGTGGTGCTGGGCTCCTTGCTGGTGCTCACCAAGAGCACACCGCTGCGCGCGGGGCCATGGCACGTCATTCCGGCGATCGTGCTGCTGAGTGCCGCCAACTCCGTGGCCCTCTACACCAATCTGCGCCGTTACGTCACCGGCTTTGACGTGGAGCAGCTGAGCCTCAACGCCGGCGCAGAGTGGTGGTGGCAGTCCTTCCCCGTGGGCCCGGATGCGGTGTGGCTGATCGGCTCACTCGCCTTTGCTGCCACCGTGACCCTGCTGGGCAGGCACTGGTTACTCATCTCGCGCCCGCAGCGTGCCGTCGCGTAGCACCCCCCACGCCACCGCAAGCACACCCGCGTAGGCCACCGTTCCCACCACCCAGGTAAGGCCGGGACCCCACGGAACGCCGGACCACCACCACTCCGCTCCGGCGTCAAGGTTGGGGCCCTGCAGGTCCACGCCGGTCACGTAGCGACGGAGGTTCACCTGCAATGCCACCATGTGGGCGGTACCCAACGCCCCCACAATCACCAGCGTTTGCAGCCGGGTGAAGTGCAGCTTGGCGCCCGGGGTCTCCCACACCAGCAGGAATCCCAGCAACACAATCACAGGCAGCAGGTACCGCGGCTGCAAGTTCTCGCCCACTTCATGACCGCCCATGGTGAGCACATAGACCGGTAGCAGCACCAGCACACCAACGACGCCTGCAAGGCTCACCGCCTTACGCCACGTCATGAGGCCCAACCCGGCAAAGCCCACCGCAATGAACGCGCCCGCAACGGCCCAGGGCACAACTGCGGGCATCAGCGTGTCGAACCACCCCAGCGCCCATGTACCAAACACCCCGGTCCACAGGTGCGGAACCATCAGGAGGTTGTAGGCCGCGAGCGCCAGGCCCGGCTCCGACCCTCCCCCCACCGGCACCCCATCGGGCCCTACCGGCGTGCTGGAAAACCCTCCCGCCACGTTGGACTGGCCGGCCGCGAAGGCCGCCACCAGTCCCGCGGCAGCGGCCGCGAGCGGCAACGCCAGGCTCCACCACCCGCGCGCGGGCCGCCAGGACACAATGGTGGCGGTCACCGCGGCGCCCACCACATACACCGCGGCATCACCACGTGCACCGGCGGCCATCACCACCGCCAGGGCAAACACCCCGGCCGCGGCCCACCGCCTCCAACCCTCCGCCTCGTACCACCCCACCATGGCCAAAAAGGCCGTGCCCACACCTGTGATGGCCCACCCACTGGGGTTGTTTGACGGGATGAGGAACATGCCCAGCGGTACCAACGTGATGAGCCACGCCCACACCAACACCCGCCGCCGCTGCGGCACCAACGCCGCCACCGCCGTGGACATGAGCACAAACAATGCCGCGTTTACCAGGCGCATCACCAGTGCGCTGAACTCCACATCGTGCCCGGCAAACAGGCGCATGGTGGCGTAGTACACCGGGGGGTACTCCCCCACAAAGTTGCCCCGTGCGGTCTCCACCCACGGCCCATCCACGCGAGGCATAGCGTCGGCCTGACATGCGGCGCTCTGCTCCGCATCGGTCACGTAACAAATCAGCGACTCAAAGCCCGCCGGAACCCGCCGCACGTCATCGGAGCTGCCCGGCACGCACAGGTCACTGCCCCCGCCCGCGCACCACACGCTCACCAGGTGATAGTCATCATCGGGCCCCGCCCCCACCGGGGACGCGAACGCCCACGCCGCAAGGGCAACAAAGGCAAGCACAGGCAGCAACACCCATCGGGCCGTGGACGGCAGGCGCCATCGCCCCGATGCCTGCCGCTCCTGGGGCGCACGCGGCGCATCGGGCGTAGTCACAGGCCCAGAGCCTACCCTCCTCGCGCCCACCAGCACCAAGGGCCCAAGGGGTTGGCGTTAGTATCAAGCGATACCACCGCGAGTGAAGGAAAACCCATGAAGATTGCAGTTGTTGCCCTGGGCAAGATTGGCCTGCCGCTGGCCGTGCAGTTTGCCAGCAAGGGACATGACGTGGTGGGCGTGGACGTCAACGCCACCGTGGTGGACCTGGTCAACCAGGGCCGCGAGCCCTTCCCCGGCGAGGCGCATCTGCAGGACAAGTTGAGCGAGCTGGTGCCCGCGGGCCGCCTGCGCGCCACCACCAACTACGCCGACGCCATTCCCGGCGCCGATGCCGTGGTGCTGGTGGTGCCGCTGTTTGTGGACGCCGACGCCAAGCCGGACTTTGGGTGGATGGACACCGCCACCCGTTCGCTGGCCGAGCACCTCACGCCCGGCACCCTGGTGTCCTACGAGACCACCCTGCCCGTGGGCACCACCCGCAACCGGTGGAAGCCCATGCTGGAGGAGATCTCCGGCCTGGAAGAGGGCAAGGACTTCCACCTGGTGTTCTCCCCCGAGCGGGTGCTCACCGGGCGGGTGTTTGCGGACCTGCGCAAGTACCCCAAGCTGGTGGGTGGCCTGTCTCCCGAGGGTGCCCGCCGTGCCACCGAGTTCTACGAGGCGGTGCTGGACTTTGACGAGCGGCCCGATTTGGCCCGCCCCAACGGCGTGTGGGACTTGGGGGCCGCCGAGGCATCGGAGCTTGCCAAGCTGGCGGAGACCACGTACCGCGACGTGAACATTGGCCTTGCCAACCAGTTTGCGCGTTTTGCTGCGGACAACGGCATTGACATCTACCAGGTGATTGAGGCGTCCAACTCGCAGCCGTACAGCCACATTCACCAGCCCGGCATTGCCGTGGGTGGGCACTGCATCCCCGTGTACCCGCGCCTGTACCTGTGGAACGACCCGTCCGCCACCGTGGTGGCCGCAGCGCGAGCCGCCAATGCGGGCATGCCGCACTACGCCATCGGCCTATTGGAAGGCGCGTACGGCGATCTCACCGGGGCCACCGTGGTGGTGCTGGGTGCCGCATACCGTGGCGGGGTGAAGGAGACGGCGTTCTCTGGCGTGTTTGCCACCGTGGAGGACCTGGTGGCGCGCGGCGCCACGGCCGTGGTGCATGACCCCATGTACTCGGATGAGGAGTTGGTGGCGCTGGGATTCACGCCGTACCACCTGGGTCAGCCGGTAGATGCGGCCGTGGTGCAGGCCGACCATGCTGAGTACCGGGGCCTTGGCCCCGCGGACCTGCCTGGTGTGAAGGTACTGGTGGACGGACGGCGCGTGTCCTCGGCCGACGCATGGCCGGGTGTGACGTACCGGGTGATTGGCAAGGCGGTTCCGCTTCCCCCCGCCTGAGATGGTGGATTGTGGGTGTTTCGCCGCCCGTTTTCACCCAACATCCACCACCAGGAGCTGCGGAGGGGGTTGATGCGCGCTCCCGCGCCCGGAATGGTGGATTGTGGGTGAAAAACTGCTGTTTTTCACCCACAATCCACCATTAGGCGGACGGGGAGGGGGACGGGGAGGGGGCCACCGCCGGGGCCGGGTCTGCGCTCCGCAGCGGCTTCCACAGCACCAGCATCAACAACCCAAACGCCACCGATCCCAGCATCCACGTGGCCTGCGGACCCAGCACCGCCCCCGGCCACCACCACTCGGCCCCCACGTCCAGGTTGGGCCCCTGAGCATCGGCCCCTGTCACATACCGCCGCAGGTTCACCTGCAACGCCACCGTGACCGCCACCGTGAGCGCCACCATCACCACACCCAGCTGCAGGCGCGTCACCCGCAACCGCGCGCGCGGCGTCTCATAGGTGAGCAACATGGCCAACAACACAATGGCCGGCAGCAGGTACCGGGGCTGAAAACTCGCGCCCACCACCTCACCGCCCACGGACAGCGTGTACACCGGCAGCCCCACCAACACCACCATCACGCCCGCAATGGCAACCGACTTGCGCCATCCCAGCAGCCCCAGGCCCAACCACCCCACCGCCACAAACGCGGCCGTGGCCGCCCACGGCACAATGGCAGGCATCAGCGTGTCAAACCACCCCAGCCCCCATGTGCCAAACACCCCGCTCCACAGGTGCGGCGTCATCAGCAGGTTGTAGGCCACCAACGCCATACCCACCGGCGGCGCGGCCTCACCGGAGCCGCCACCGGACCCGGAACCCGAGCCAGACCCCGTCCCAGACCCCGACTCCCCCGGGAAGCCCTCCACCACCACCTCGGACTGGTCAGACATGGTCCACAACATCACCGCCAGCGCCACCCCGGCCAGCGGCACCGCCCAACTCAGCAGCGCGCCGCGGCTCCACCTCCCCCGCGTCCACACCCCACTCAGCATGGTGGCCGTGCCCGCAGCGCCCATGGCAATCAGGGCCGCATCGCCGCGCGCACCCGCCGCCATCAGCATGCCTACCAGGTAGATTGCACCCAACGCCCAGCGCCGCACCCCCGTGGTTTCCCACCACCCCACCGCACCCAAAAACGCCACCCCCACCCCGGTGATGGCCCACCCGCTGGGGTTGTTGGACGCCACCAAAAACACGCCCAACGGCACCAACGTGATCAGCCACCCCCACAGCGCCATGCGGCGGCGCCAGGCGGGCAGCAGCAGCACCAACGCCGATGCGAGGCCCACCAACACCCCCACGTTCACCAGGCGCATCACCAGTGCGCTGGCCTGCACATCGGGCCCCGCGAACACGCTCATGGCCGCGTAATACACGGGCGGATACTTGCCCGCAAAGTTGCCGCGGTTGGTCTCCTCCATCCGCTGGCCCACATACGGGAAGCCGCCCACCTGGCATGCGGCGCTCGCCTTGGAATCCATGGCATAGCAGCGCAACTGGTCAAAGCCCACGGGGATCACGCGCGTCTGGGGGGTGCTGCCCGGCTGGCAAAACTCGGTGTCCCCCTTGGCGCACCACACGCTGGCCAGGTGAAAGTCGTCGTCGGGACTGGAGCCAATGGGCGACGCAAAAGCCCACACCGCCAACACCACGTATGCGAGCACCGGAGCAAGCACCCACCGGTAGTGGGTCCGCAACCATGCACCGCACGCGCGAATCAGCGCAATCACCTCTCCCCCGTTGTGTGAGTGTGCCCCTAGCCTACGTGGCCACCGCCGCGCGCGAGCGCCACACCACCCACAACACCACGCCTTGGGCCAGGGCCGATGCCGTTTCCGTCCCACCCAGCGCCCACGCCGCCCCGGCGCCACCGCCCCACGCACCACCCAGCGCAAGGCTCACCACCCCCACGGCCGATGCCCCCACCACGCAGAACATAAAGGCCCGGCGGGCACCCAAAGAGATCAGCCCAATGCGCCCAAACGCGGTGCCCAACGCAATGCCCAGCAGCGCCAACCCAAAGCCCCACGCCACCGGCGCATCCATGGCCACCTCGCCACCAAACACCACGCGTGACACCCACGAGCCCAGCAGCCCGCACAGCACCAGGCCGGTCACCCCCAGGCCCAGATGCAACGCAATCATCACGCGCAGGCGCGCGCCCAACCGCCCCGGCGCGGCCTGCACCACCCAGCCCTGCAACGCGTTACCCAGGGCAGACACCCCGTACTGGCCCACGCGGTACACCTTGTCACCGGCCACGTAACGGGCCGCCTGCACGGTGGGCGCCACCGCCGTCACAATGGTCACCGCCAACGCGTTGTACAGGCCGCCCGCCGTCTCCGCAATCACACCCGGCGGGTGGTGGCGCACCACGGTGCGCACGTCGTCACGGTGCACACGCAATGCCTCGGCGCCCGCCACCCGCCACGTCACCACCAGCGGCGCCACCAGCATGGATACCAGCACCAACACCGGGTACCACAGCACCGAGCCGCCGGCCAGCAGAATGCCGGTGGCCGCGAGCGCGGCCACCATGCGAGGCACCACTTCAAGCCACACGATGGGGGCAACGCGGCCCACCCCAATCCAGAACCAGGTGGGTGCAAGCGCGGCCAGGCTCATGGCGGCGGCCATGAGGGCAGCCGCCAGACGCGCGGTGGGGGGCGCCAGGAGGGCGGCCACCGCCGTGCCAATGGCGGCGCCCAGCAGCCACACCGGCACGCGCACGTGCATGCTCGTGGCCAGCATGCGGCGGCGCTCAGATTCACTGGCTATGGCAACGCGCGGCGGTGCCAGCGTGGGGTAACCCCAGCCGGCCACCAACGCCACAAACCCTCCCACCGATTGCCCCAGCGCCACGGCAACCCACGCATCGGCGCCCGCAAGGCGTGCCAGCGCGGGCAAAAACAGAAAGGGTGCCAGGAGGGACAGCAGCGGGAGGCCTGCAAACGCGAGGATGCGGCGGGCCAGCTCCGCGGCGCCGGCACGGTGGGTGCCGCCTCCCGCGCCCGATGCCGTGCCCGGCTCCGTGCTCACCCCTTGGCCCTTCGCGTGGCCAGGCGGGCCTTCAGCTCGGTGAGTCCGCCGTGGCGCAGGTAATGCGCGGCCATGAGCGCGTCGCGGCGCACACCCGGAGGCAGGGGCGCGCGATGCACCGCCCTCAGCGACCGTGCCAGGCGTGCCCTGCCGCCGGCGCGTTCCACATCGGCGGCGCGACGCGGGTTGCGTGCCAGCTCCCGCAACGGCGCAAGCGTCACCTCCCACGCAAACTCATCCCGCACCTGGGCCACGCGCGCGCGGCAGGCCTCGGCAAAGGCGTCGTCACACAACACGCGTTCCAGTGCGGCCTCCAGCGCGGCCTGGTCATTGGCGGGCACCACCACGCCCAGTTCCTGCTGGGCCACCAGGTCCGCAAACGAGTCGCCCTCCGTCACCACCATGGGCAGGCCCGCCCACAGGTAGTCAAGGATGCGGGTGCGGAAGGAAAACTCGGTCTCCAGGTGGGCGTGATGCGTGGACACCCCCGCCGTAGCCTCCGCGTAGAACGCGCCGCGCTGGGCAAACGGCACCCAGTCGCCGTTGAAGATGACGGACGTGCCAAGCGCGCCCAGCTGCTGGGCCAGGTCGTAGGACTCGCGCACAATGCCCATGGCGTCCACGCCCGGGTGCGCCGTGCCCAGGAACACCAACACCACGCGCGGGTCGCGTTGCGCCAGGGCGTGGACGGCACGGATCAGCGTGAGCGGGTCAAACCACTGGTACAGGCCGCCACCCCACAGGGCAATCCGGCTGTTGTCGCCGATGCCGTCCACCACACCGCGCAGAGCAGGGCGGTCATGGCGCGGCGGCACGGGGTCAAGCCCAAAGGGGGCCACGGCCAGCAGGCGCTGGGCGTGGGGGTCGTTCTCATAGGTGGCCGGGGAGATGCGGCCCAACGATGCCAGCTGGCCCAGGTAGAGCGTGCGCTGGCGCTGCGACGCGCACAACACCAGGTCCGCGCGCGTGAGCTGCTGGTTGAGCAGACGCACCCGCGAACTCACCAGGTAATCCCATTCGCCGCGGGGCTTCTCCTTGCCCTGCTCCAGCATCTCCAGGTGCATGGGGTCGTAGGCGTCTGCCACCACCACGCGGTCCGTGCGGGCCAGTGCCGGGAACTGCTCCATGGCGTGACCCTGGAACACAATGATCTCCGCGGCGCGCTCGAGGCGGGCAAAGCCCGCGCGATCGCCCGGCCTCACGTGCGTCATCTCAAACTGGACGGGCGTGTCGGAGCCCGCAGCTACCGCATCCGCGTCCAGGCGGGAGGTGGTGGCCAGCACCACCTGGTGCCCGTCGGCCGTAAGCACGCGCGCCATGGCGAGCGCGCGGATGGCCGGGCCCGCCATGCGGGTGCCCAACTCCGAGCCCGTCACAATCAGCACGCGTGTCACGTGCTTCACCCTACGGCCCCTTGGCCTCAACTTCCCGCGCACACCCACCCCTCTCCCAGCGTTTGGGACCCAAATGGCCCCTGTGAGACGCACCGTGCATCCTGCGGGACCCACATGGCCCCGCGAGGGCCAAACCAGTCCCACAGAAAACATCAACCGCCCCACAGAGGCCAATTCAGTCCCAAACCCCGCACACCCCCACGCAAGGTGCACGCACAAGCACCCAACCCCCAACCCCCAGCCCCCCACCTGGGACCACCGTCGGCCCCGCATCACACACCCCTGCGGTATTCTCGGCGCATGACATACCGGGTCGTCGAGACCGCTGACGTTGCCCCCTCCGCCGTCATTGGCGAAGGCTCGTCCATCTGGCATCTGGCGCAGGTCCGTGAGGACGCCGTGCTGGGCACCAACTGCATCGTGGGCCGCGGCGCATACATTGGCACCGGCGTCACCATGGGCAACGGCTGCAAGGTGCAAAACTACGCCCTGGTCTACGAGCCCGCGGTCCTCGAGGACGGCGTCTTTGTGGGCCCCTCCGTGGTGTTCACCAACGATCATTTCCCCCGCGCCATCAACGTGGACGGCACCCCCAAGTCCGCCCATGACTGGGAGCCCGTGGGTGTGACCGTGCGCCGCGGCGCTTCCGTGGGCGCCCGCGCCGTGTGCGTGGCCCCGGTCACCATTGGCCGCTGGGCCACCGTGGCCGCCGGCGCCGTGGTCACCAAGGACGTCCCCGACTACGCACTTGTTGCCGGTGTTCCCGCCCGCCGCATTGGCTGGGTGGGAGAGGCCGGTGCACCCCTCAAGGATCAAGGCGACGGCGTGTTCCGTTGCCCCCTCACCGACGCTCTCTACGACGAGGTTGAAGGCACCCTCGTCCCGCGCTAACGCGCACCATCACCTCACAAAGGACACCCGCATGAACCAGCCCACCATCCCGGCGGCGAGCCCCATCATTGGCGACGAGGAGCGCGAGGCGGTTGACCGCGTCTTGCGTTCCGGCATGATCGCGCAAGGCCCCGAGGTTGCCGCCTTTGAGCGCGAATTTGCCGACGCCCTGGTGGGCGGGCGTACCAACGTGGCCGTCAACTCGGGCACGTCGGGCCTGCACTTGGGCCTGCTGGCCGCGGGCATCGGCCCCGGCGACGAGGTGCTGGTGCCCTCCTTCACCTTTGCCGCCACCGGCAACTCGGTGGCGCTCACGGGCGCCACGCCGGTGTTCGTGGACATTGACCCGGACACGTTCTGCATGTCCGCCGCCTCCGCGGAGGCCGCCATCACGGAGCGCACCGCGGGCATCATGCCCGTTCACCTGTACGGCCACCCGGCCGATGTCACTGCCCTGGGCGCGCTCGCGGACAAGCACGGCATTCAGTTGTTTGAGGACGCGGCGCAGGCCCATGGCGCGCAGTGGCAGGGCAAGCCCGTGGGCTCGTTTGGTTCCTTTGCCATGTTCAGCCTCTACCCCACCAAGAACATGACGTCCGGCGAGGGCGGCATGGTGGCGTGTGCCACCGAGGAGATTGCCCGCAACGTGCGCCTGCTGCGCAACCAGGGCATGGAGCGCCGCTACGAGAACGAGTTGGTGGGCTTTAACGCCCGCATGACGGACATTCACGCCGCCATTGGTCGCGTGCAGCTGACCAAGCTGCCCGCGTGGACGGCCCGCCGTCAAGCCATTGCCGCCCGCCTGGACGCGGAGCTCACCGGCGTGACGGTGCCCCCGGTGGCCGAGGGTGCGGTGCACGTCTACCACCAGTACACCATTCGCGTGGCAAGCGACCGCGACGGCTTTGCGGAGGCGCTACTCAAGGAGCACGGCGTGGGTTCCGGGGTCTACTACCCCATCCCCAACCACCTGCTCCCGTCGCTGAAGTCGGAGGCGGACCTGCCGGTCACGGCCCAGGCCGCACAGGAGGTCCTCTCCCTGCCGGTGCACCCCGCGCTCAGCGACGCGGACGTGGACCGCGTCATTGCCGCCGTCAACGCGGTGGCCGGGGCGGGTGCGTAATGGCCAACCTGCGTGCGGGCCTGATTGGCCTGGGTTCCATGGGGCGTCACCACGCCCGCGTGTTGCGCTCCCTTGAGGGCGTTGACCTGGTGGCGGTGGCCGATGCCACGGGCGACCCGCACGGCGTGGCCGGCGGCCTTGAGGTGCTTCCCGGCGTGGAGGAACTGCTGGCGGTGGGCGTGGACTACGTGGCGGTGGTGGTTCCCACCATCTTCCACGAGGAGGTGGCGTTGGCCGTGGCCGAGGCCGGCGTGCACGCGCTGGTGGAGAAGCCCCTGGGCCACGACGTGGCGTCCTCGGCACGCATTGCCGATGCCTTTGCCTCCCGCGGGCTGATTGGCGGCGTGGGGCACATTGAGCGCTACAACCCCGCCATTCAGAGCATGCGCTCGCGCCTGGAAAACGGCGACCTGGGCGACGTGTACCAGATTGCCACGCGCCGTCAGGGGCCCTTCCCGGCCCGCATTGCGGACGTGGGTGTGGTGCGCGACCTGGCGCCGCATGACGTGGACCTTGCCGCCTGGGTGGCCCGCTCCACCTACACCGCCATCTCCGCGCAGGTGGCGCACCGCAGCGGCCGCGAGCATGAGGACCTGGTGTCCATCACCGGCCGCTTTGCCTCCGGCGCGGTGGCCAACCACCTCATCAACTGGCTGTCTCCCATGAAGGAGCGCACCACCGTGGTCACGGGCGAGCGCGGCACCTTTGTGGCGGACACGCTCACCGCGGATCTCACGTTCTACGCCAACGGCACCGTGGCCACCACGTGGGACCGCATTGCCGGGTTCCGCGGCGTGGTGGAGGGTGACGTCACCCGCTTTGCCATTCCCAAGGCGGAGCCGCTGGCCAGCGAGCACGCCGCCTTCCGGGACGCGGTGCTGGGCAAGTCCAGCAACTACGTCACCATGCAGGAGGGCCTGGAGACGGTGGCCGTGGTGGACGCCGCACTCGAGTCCGCCCGCACCGGCACCACCATTTTGCGCTGACTCGAACGCCCTGGGTGCGCCCCGCTGTGGCCGGGGCACGCTCGGGGCCCGATGCTACGATTCCCCCCATGGCACCCGCGCCTTCGCACACCCTGATTGTGATGCCGGCGTTCAACGAATCTGCGTCCGTGGGCAACGTGGTGCGCGAGACCTTTGCGGCCCTGCCGGGGGTATCCATCCTGGTAGTCAACGACGGCTCCACCGATGCCACGGCCGATGTGGCGGCGGCGGCGGGCGCGCTCGTGGCCACCTTGCCATTCAACATGGGCGTGGGCGGGGCCATGCGCTTGGGCTTCCGGTACGCGCTACAGCATGGCTTTGAGGCCGTGGTGCAAATTGACGCGGACGGGCAGCACGACCCACGCTCGGTGCCGGAGCTGCTGGCCCGCCTTGAGGACCATGACGTGGTGTTGGGCGCCCGCTTTGCGGGCGAGGGCGACTACAAGATGCGTGGCCCTCGCCGCTGGGCGGCCGCGGTGCTCGCCTGGACCATCAGCCGCACGGCTCGCACGCCACTCACGGACACCACCTCCGGGTTCCGTGCGTCCGGGCCGCGCGCCATCGCGCTGTTTGCCCGCAACTACCCCGCGGAGTATTTGGGCGACACCATCGAGTCGTTGGTGATTGCCTGCCGTGCCGGGTTGCGCGTGACGCAGGTGCCGGTGTCCATGCGGGTGCGTGCGGGCGGCGTGCCGTCACAGAGCCCCTACAAGGCCGCCTTGTATTTGGCACGCGCCAGCCTTGCGCTGGTGTTTGCCTACGTGCGCCCCGCCGCCACCGTGGCGCCCGCGGTGGCGCCCCTCGCATCGGCGGCACATGCCACCAGGGAGGACACGCCATGAACCTCCGTGCCTACATTTTTGGCCTGGTTGCGGCCCTGTTTGTGCTGGCCGTGGTCATCACGCTGCTGCGGCGACGGCGCCTGCGCGAGCGGCACGCTGTGTGGTGGCTCATTGCGGGAGTGGGGGCGCTGCTGCTGGGCGCGTTCCCGCGCTCGCTGGAGGCGATGGCGGACTTTTTGGGCATTGAACTGCCCATCAACCTGGTGTTTTTTGTCTCCATCGCCGTGTTGTTCCTAGTGAGCATTCAGCACGCAGCGGAGCTGACGCGCCTGGAGGCCCGCGAGCGCGACCTCGCGGAGACGGTGGCCCTGCTCCAGCTGCAGGTGGAGCAACTGGGCGGCGGCGCGGTATCCTCCAAGGACGACAGGGGAGCGCTTCCCGGCGATGAGCCGGGACCAGAGCGCTGAGAGTGCGGACCGCCGCAGACCCTCGCACCTGATCCGGTTAGCACCGGCGTAGGGAGTCGAGTCTCGTCCCCTCCAATGTCTTTGGAGGACATATGCGCACCATGCGCCGTGCCGCGATTGCGGCTCTTGTACCCGCCGTGAGCGTGACCCTTGCCGCATGCGGCTCGGCCACGCCCGCGGCCTCTCCCACGGCCGGCCTGCCGGAGGCGTCCGGCGCGAGCGGCACCGTGGTGGTGCTCACGCATGACAGCTTTGCCATGCCCGATGAGGTGGTGGCGGAGTTTGAGGCCGCGTCCGGGCTTGACGTGCAGTTTGTGGCGGCCGCCGATGGCGGGTCGCTGGTGAACCAACTGATCCTGACCGCGGGCGCACCCCTGGGCGACGTGGTGTACGGCGTGGACAACACGTTTGCCTCCCGCCTGGTGGACGCCAACGTGGTGGCGCCCTACACCTCCACCGCGCCCGCGGCAGCGGACGGTGCCTTGGCCGCGTACGGCGACTTTGACGCGCTCACCCCCATCGACTTCTCCGACGTGTGCCTCAACGTGGATCTCACATACTTTGCGGACGCCGCCCTGCCGGTTCCGGCCACGTTGGACGACCTGACGCGCCCCGAGTATGCGGGCATGCTGTCCGTGACCAACCCGGCCACGTCCAGCCCCGGACTGGCGTTCCTGGTGGCCACGGTGGCGGCCAAGGGCGACGACTGGCCGGCCTATTGGGAGGCACTGCGTGACAACGGCCTGCGCGTGACGGCCTCGTGGTCGGACACCTACTTTGTGGACTTCTCCGCCCCCAACTACGGCGGCGACCGTCCGGTGGTGCTCAGCTACGCCTCGTCCCCGCCCTCGGAGGTGGTGGACGGCACGCCCACCACGGCCGCGCTGTTGGACACGTGCTTTAGGCAGGTGGAATACGCGGGAGTGCTGCAGGGTGCGGCCAACCCGGAGGGTGCCAAGGCGGTGGTGGATTGGATGCTTTCCGACGCCTTCCAGTCCGCGCTGCCCGAGTCCATGTACGTGTACCCCGTGTCCCCCACCGCCACCATCCCCGCCGACTGGGCGCAGTTTGCGCCGCTGGCCACCGCGCCGTGGTCGCTGAGCCCGGCGGAGATCTCCGCCCAGCGGGAGGACCTCATCCAGCGGTGGACGGACGTGGTGCTGGGCTAAGGCACCGGCCATGCCCCTCACGCCGCTCGTCACCCCTCCGCGCCGCGCGGCACGGGGCGCGCCGCCGCGCCTCACCGTGGGCTCCGCGGGGCATGTGGTGGCACCCCTGGCATTCCTTGCGGTGTGCTTTGTGTGGCCCACCGTGGCCATCCTGTGGCGGGGCCTGGCGCAGACGTCCTGGGCGCATCTGCCCGCCTCCCGCATGGCCGATGCCGTGGTCACCACACTGGGGCTTGCCGCGGCGGGCACCGCCGTGTCGCTTGCGGTGGGAATCCCCGCCGCATGGGCCCTGTTCCGCCGCTCCTGGCCCGGCCAGCGGGCGCTGGTGGCGGTGCTCACGGTGCCGTTTGTGCTGCCCACCGTGGTGGTGGCCATGGCGTTCAAGGCCTTGCTGGGGGCCAGCTCGGGCAGCGTCACCGACGGGCGCACCACCACGGTGGTGGCCATCATTGGGGCGCTCGCGTTCTTCAACACCTCCGTGGTGGTGCGGGTGGTGGGCCCCGCGTGGGGGGCGCTGTCCGAGGGCACCATGCATGCCGCCCGCACCCTGGGCGCATCCCCGTGGCGGGCGTGGCGTGAGGTGCGCCTGCCCGCGCTGCTGCCCGCGCTCACGGCAGCCGCGGTGACGGTGTGGCTGTTTTGCACCACGTCGTTTGGGGTGGTGATGGTGGTGGGTGGCGGCCGGGTCTCCACGGTGGACACGGAAATCTGGTTGCAGGCCAACCAGTTCCTCAACCTCAACGCCGCCGCGGTGCTGGGGCTGGTGCAGATTCTGATGGTGTCCGTCACCGTGGCGGTGGCCTCGCGCATCCGCGCCCGCACCGCCGGGCATGACGCGCAGGCCGTGGCCGTCCCCGCCCTCCGGCGCGGCGAGCGGTGGCGCGTGGTGGCGGCGCTCACGCCCGCCGCGGTGCTGTGCGCCGTGCCCCTGGTCACGCTGGTGGAACGCTCCCTGCGCACCCCCTCCGGGCACGGGTGGGGCAACTACCGGGCCATGGTGAGCGGCGCGCCGGTGGCGGGGGGCCGTTCCAGCGTGCTCGATGCCGCGCTCACCTCCGTCACCACGGCGCTGGCCACCGGCGCGGTCACCACGGCACTTGCGGTGTTGGTGGCGCTCGCGGTGACCTCCTCGCCCCGGTTGCGCTGGGTGCATGGCGCCATGCTGTTGCCGTTGGGGACATCGTCCGTGGTGGTGGGCCTTGGCATGCTGCTCACCCTGTCCCGCCCCATTGCCGGGGTGCAGCTGGCCCGCCACGGGGTGCTGCTGCCGGTGGCGCATATGGTGGTGGCGCTGCCGTTGGCGTTGGCCGTGGTGGTGCCCGCGTTCCGTGCGGTGAGCCCGCGCCTGCATGCGGCCGCCGCCACGCTGGGCGCCTCGCCGCGCGCCGTGTGGCGGCATGTGGACTGGCCGCTGACCCGCCGCACGGTGGCCATGGCGGCCGGGCTGGCGGCGGCGGTGTCCATGGGCGAGTTTGGGGCCAGCAGCTTTGTGGTGCGCCCCGGCATGGAGACCCTGCCCACGCTGGTGTTCCGCCTGCTGGGACGGCCCGGCGTGGAGAATATGGGCATGGCCTTTGCCTGCGCGGTGGTGCTTGCCGCCCTCACCGCGGGACTCATGGTGGCCGCGGATCGCAGCCTGTCCACGGTGGTGAGCGCATGACGGAGCAGCAAGGCCTGACCACCCACGGCCTGAGCGTGACGTACGGCGAGCATCGGGCGGTGGACGGGGTGAACCTCACGGTGGACCCCGGCACCATTGCCGCCATTGTGGGCCCATCCGGCTCCGGCAAGTCCTCGCTGCTGGGCGCCATTGCGGGCATTGTGCCGTCCACGGGTGACGTGCGCTGGAATGGGGAGTCGCTGAGCGACGTGCCCGTGCACCGCCGCGGCGTGGGCCTGGTGTTTCAGGACGGCCAACTCTTTCCGCACCGCGATGTGGCGGGGAACATTGGTTTTGGGTTGGAGATGGCGCGCATGAGTGCACCGCAGCGCGCCCATCGCGTGGCGGAGCTGCTGGAGCTGGTGGGCCTTGACGGCTACGGCGCCCGGCGTGTTGACCAGCTGTCCGGCGGGGAACGCCAACGGGTGGCGCTGGCCCGCTCCCTTGCCCCCTCCCCTCGCATCCTGCTGCTGGATGAGCCGCTCAGCTCGCTGGATGCACAGCTGCGGGAGCGCCTGGCCGTGCAGGTGCGCGACATTCTCACCGCGGTGGGCACCACGGCGCTGGTGGTGACGCACGATGCCGCGGAGGCCCGCGTGATGGCGTCGCAAACGTGGCGCATGGAGGACGGCCACCTCACCGCACTAGGCTGACCGCATGTCCGCCGCCTCACCCACCGTGTCCGTGGCACTGTGCACCTACCAGGGCCAGGCGTACGTGCATGAGCAGTTGGCATCCATCGCCGCCCAAACCCTGCCGCCGCAGGAGGTGGTGATTTGTGACGACGGCTCCACCGACGCCACGGTGGACGTGATCACCGCATTCATCGCCACCTACACGGGGCCCATCGCATTCCGCCTGCTGGACACCACCCGCGTGGGAGGGGTGGTGCCCAACTTTTCACGCGCGCTTGCGGCATGCACGGGGGAGCTCATTGCGCTGAGCGACCAGGACGACGTATGGCATCCGGACCGGCTGGCAGCCGCGGTGCCGGCCTTTGCGGACGCCTCGCTGCTGCTGCTCAACGCCGATGCCACCCTGGTGGACGGCGCGGGCGCCCCCTTGGGTGACACGCTGCTGAGCACGTTGTACGCGAGCGCGGCGGACCTGGCGCGCTTCCACGCGCGCGAGGGCTTTGCGTTGCTGCTGGCCCGCAACACGGTGACGGGCGCCACCACGCTGCTGCGGCGCACGCTGCTGGAGGACGCGCTGCCTATTCCCCCTCACTGGGTGCACGACGAATGGTTGGCCCTGCTGGCAGCCGCGCGCGGCGGGCATGACACCCTGGAGCGCGCCGTCATTGACTACCGCCTGCACGGCGGCAACCAGATTGGCGCCACCGCCCCCACGCTGCGCCACAAGCTGCGCCAGGTCTTTTCGCCGCGGGGCAACCGCCTCACCGTGCTGGCGGAGCGGGCCGCACTGGCCGTGGAACGCCTGGAGGGCATGGACGTGCCGCCCGAGGTACTGGACCTGGCACGGCGCAAGCTGGCCTTTGACGGGCGGCGTGCGGCATACCCCGCCGCACGCCGGCGCCGCCTTGCTCCCCTGTGGCGTGAATGGCGTCGTGGTGACTACCCCGCGCTGGCCAGCCAGGGCCGCATGGACCTGCTGCGTGACCTGCTACAACCCGGCGCGTAGCCGCGCCACATCGGCCTCCACCATGGCGCTCACCAGGCCCTCAAAGTCCACGGTGCGCCGCCACCCCAGCTCCCGCTGCGCCTTGCCGGGGTTGCCCACCAGCACCGGGGCATCGGCGGTGCGCAAAAACTCCGGGTTGACGCGCAGCCGCTCCTGCGGGTCTGCCACCCCGGCGGCCGTCAAGGCGGCCAACGCAAACTCCCGCACGGAATGCGCGGTGCCGGTGGCCAGCACGTAGTCGTCCGGCCGCTCCTGCGCCGCCATGAGCCGCATGGCTTCCACGTAGTCGGGCGCCCAGCCCCAGTCGCGGCGGGCGTCTAGGTTGCCCAACTCCAGGTGAGACTCAAGGCCCGCGGCAATGCGGGCGGCGCTCACCGTGATGCGCCGCGTCACAAAGGTGTCCGGGCGGCGGGGCGACTCATGGTTGAACAAGATGGCGCTGGAGATGCGCGCACCATGCTCGCGCAGCACGCGTGCTGTGAGGTGCGCGTACGCCTTGGACGTGCCGTAGGGGGTGACGGGGGCAATGGCGGCATCCTCCGCATAGGAGGGGGCGCGCACGCCCGCAAAAATCTCTGCCGAGGACGCAAACACCACGTGGCAGTCGGGGTTGGCCTCCACCGCCGCGGTCATCAGCGCCACCGCTGCCACGCCGTTGACGTGGCCCGTGCCCACGGGGTCCTCCCAGGAGGCGGCCACGGAACTCATCCCCGCCAGGTGGTACACCTCGTGGGGAGCGCATTCGGTCAGCGCCCGCCGCACCGCGGCAACGTCCGTGAGGTCCGCCGTGAACAGCCGCGCGGGGTCCACCACGGGGGGCAGGCCCGCCACGGTGGGGTCGCCCGGACGCACCAGGCCACACACCTCTACTCCGCTGGCCGCAAGGGACTCAGCGAGGTACGAGCCGTCCTGGCCCGTGATGCCGGTGATGAGGGCGCGACGCGTCACGTGCTTACAGCCCGGCGAGCGCGCGCTGCTCCACCAGATCGTTCTCCACCATCATGGTCACCAGCTCCGGGAAGGACACGCGCGGCTGCCATCCCAGCTTCTGGTGCGCCTTGGCCGGGTCACCAATGAGCAGGTCCACCTCCGCGGGGCGCATAAAGCGCGGGTCCTGCTCCACCAGGGGCGCCCAGTCCTCCACGCCCACATGCGCAAAGGCCAGGTCCAGCAGGTCACGAATGGAGTGGGTCTGCCCGGTGGCCACCACGTAGTCGTCGGCCGTCTCCTGCTGCAGCATGAGCCACATGGCTTCCACGTAGTCGCCCGCAAAACCCCAGTCGCGCTTGGCGTCCAGGTTGCCCAGCACAATCTTGTCCTGCAGACCCAGCGCAATGCGCGCCACCGCCTGCGACACCTTGCGGGTCACAAACTCGGGGCCACGGCGCGGGGACTCGTGGTTGAACAGGATGCCGCTGGAGGCGTGCATGCCGTAGGACTCGCGGTAGTTGATGGTCATGTAGTGCCCAAACACCTTGGCCACGCCGTAGGGCGAGCGCGGCCACAGCAGCGTGGATTCGCGCTGCGGCACCTCCTGCACCTTGCCAAACATTTCCGACGACGACGCCTGGTAGTAGCGCACCCGGCCCAGGTCGTTGCCCGCCCACAGCCGCGTGGCCTCCAGGATGTTCAGCACCCCCTTGCCCGTGACATCGGCCGTCACCTGGGCGTTTTCCCACGAGTACGCCACGTAGGAGATGGCACCCAGGTTGTACACCTCGTCGGGCTGGGAGGCGTCCAGCGCGCGGATCAGGCTGGAGAAGTCCGTGAGGTCACCGGTGAGCAGCGTCACGCCGGGCACGGTGCGTTCTACCAGCTCCAGCTTGGGGTTGTTCTGACCTCGCATGAGGCCAAACACCTCGTAGCCCTTGCCCAGCAACAACTCGGCAAGGTAGAGGCCATCCTGGCCGGTGATTCCGGTGATGAGTGCGCGGGGCATGGCGTCGCTTTCCGTGAGAGGTGACACCGCGATCCTATCGATGTCACACCCTCAGGTGTACCCCTCGCCCGGTCACGGCCGTGCGTCCGCCTTCCATGGACCACAGCCGGAGGTGACCAGAATCCAGCCGTCCTCCGCCACCAGGGACCCAAAGTTGTCGGTGAACATCTCCAACGTGGCCTGGCCATCCACGGCCAGTTCCGGCGTGTCATAGGTGGAGACAAAGCACCCGTATCCCTCGGGGTCAACGCGCATGACGGTCTTGTACTTGCCGGGGGCAATGTCCACACCCACCAGCCAGATGCCGTCCTCAAAGGTGGTGGGCGGCGTGCCCGTGGGCTCCAGCGCCTTCCAGTCCACCTTCTCCATCGCGCCACACCCAAAAATGGCCGCCACGTCACCCAGGTTGATCTGCACCAGGGGGCGTCCGGCGTCCAAAAACTCGTCCGTGCGCATCGACTCAAAGCTCCACGTGGCATCCGTGTAGACGCGAATGCGGCACGTGCCAAAGTCGTCGTCGCTCACCACGGGCGTGGTGGCGCGATACACGCCCGGCTCCAGGTCCAGCCCCGCCGCCCAGACGCCGTCCGTGAGCGTGGTGGCGGCGTCATCGGCCACCTCGGTGAGCGCGGAGGCCGCCAGCGGGCTCCACGTGCCACACCCCGCAGTGGTGAAAGTCTGCCCCTCCTGAAGCTCCACCACAGGACGGCCCGCGTAGGTGTACTCCCAGTTGCTTCCCAGGGGGTCGTCTTCGTCGGTCACCAGGGTCCACTCGCACGGCTCGTAGGAGTCCCCGCTGGGGCCCTCGGCCCGGTACACACCCGGCTCCATGTCTGTGCCCACCACAAACTCGCCGTCGCCCTCCTCGGTGAGGCGATCCGGCTCAATGATCACCGAGTCTTGCCCCGCATCGTCAATGGCGCGGCTGATAATCATCACCACCTGCACCCCGCCCAGCACCAGCGCGCACGCCAGCACCGCGCCGCCCAGGGCTCGCATGGTCTGACCCGGCAGAAAGCTGAGCGCCGCCATGCCAAAGGCCACAAAGCCCACGGCCATGGGCAGCACCAGCGAGGACATGAGCACCGTGAGCACCACGGCAGCCACCAGCATCACCGCCGACGTGATGGCCAGCACCGGGTTACCGCCCTTGGCGGGCGCCCCCACCGGGCCAAAGCCGCCCGGCTGCGGCCTGCTGGGGGCGGTGGGCATGGCGGGCACCGACGGAATGGCCGGCGGTGCGAACGGCGGCGTGGGGACGGTGCCGGCATCGGCCGATGCCGGGTGCGGCGCGGCGGCCGGCTGCGGCGCCGTGACGGGCTGCGGCGCAGGTACAGGCTGCGCTGTGGTCACGGGCTCCGCGGTGGGCTGGGCGGGCCGCGCCTGGTGCTGATGCCGCGAGTGCCCCTCCTCCCCCAAGGACGAGGGCAGCGACGGCGGCGGCTCCAGGTCAAAAGTGGGCAGCTGGTTGAACTCGTCGTCTCGTGCCATGGGTGAAATGTAGCAACACCACCCTCAGGTTCACCGAGTGTTCATGTGGGTTATCCCCCACCGGGCCCTTCTCGGTCGCCAGGTCCCCCCTGTTCGTGTCACCATGGCGCTATGTCCGACGACGCCGTCCCCGAGGCCTCCGTGGCCGCGAACACCCCCACCCCCGGCATCGAGCACCCGAGCGAGCCCCCCGCCCCCACCCGTGCCGAGTGGCGCGAGCAGGCGCTGCGTGCCGAAGCGGTATCGGACGAGACCTACTCCGTGCCCGAGGTGGAGCCCGAACAACCCGCCCTCCAGCCCCTTCCCGAGGACCGCTTCCTGGACCGCGAGCTCTCCTGGCTGGCGTTCAACGAGCGCGTGCTTGAGCTGGCGGAGGACGAGGGCACGCCGTTGCTGGAGCGCGCCCGCTTTTTGGCCATCTTTGCGTCCAACCTTGACGAGTTTTTCATGGTGCGCGTGGCGGGTCTCAAGCGCCGCATCGCCGCCGGCTTTGCCGTGCCCAGCGCCACCGGCATGAGCCCCACCCGCCTGGTGGAGGCCCTCACCGAACGCGCACATGTGCTCATGGACCGCCATGCGGAGGTGTTTGAGCTGGCCGTGCGCCCCGCCCTTGCCGCCGAGGGCATCAGCATTGTGCGCCACGAAGACCTCGCCCCGTCGGAGCAGGAGCGGTTGCGCAAGCTCTTCCGCTCGGACATCTTCCCCGTCCTCACGCCGTTGGCCGTGGACACCGCCCACCCCTTCCCGTACATCTCCGGGCTGTCGCTCAACCTGGCCGTGGAGATTCACGACCCGGACACCGGCAAGCAGTTGTTTGCGCGCGTCAAGGTGCCGGAGACGCTGCCGCGCTTCCTGGCGGTGGACGCGCACGGCGACGCGTCCGCCCTGACCGATGCGGCGGCGCTCAACGAGGAGCCGCGCAGCTACGTGCCGCTTGAGGACGTCATTGCGGCCCACCTTGACTACCTGTTCCCGGGCATGAGCATCACCAACCACTACACGTTCCGCGTCACGCGCAACGAGGACGTGGAGGTGGAGGAGGACGACGCGGAGAACCTCCTCAAGGCCATGGAGAAAGAGCTGTTGCGGCGGCGCTTTGGCCCCGCGGTGCGCCTGGAAGTGGCCGACGACCTTCCCCCCCAGGTGCGCGAGCTGCTGGTGAGCAAACTGGGCATCACGGAGGCCGACGTGTTCCGCCTGCCCGCACCGCTTGACCTGCGCAGCCTCAACGTCATTGCGGACCTGGACCGGCCCGCGTTGCAGTTCCCCGCGTTCCGCCCCACCACCCACCACCAGTTGGCACCCGTGGAGTCCTCGGAACAGCCCGACGTCTTTACCGCCATCTCGCGCGGCGACGTGCTGCTGCACCACCCGTATGACTCGTTCTCCACGTCCGTGCAGGCGTTCCTGGCGCAGGCCGCCCAGGACCCCAAGGTGCTGGCCATCAAGCAGACGCTGTACCGCACCTCCGGTGACAGCCCCATTGTGGATTCGCTCATTGAGGCGGCCCGCAACGGCAAGCAGGTGCTGGCGCTGGTGGAGATCAAGGCCCGCTTTGACGAGCAGCGCAACATCTCCTGGGCCCGCAAGCTGGAGGAGTCCGGCGTGCATGTGGTGTACGGCCTGGTGGGCCTCAAGACGCACTGCAAGCTGCTCATGGTGGTGCGCCAAGAGGAGGATGGCCTGCAACGGTACTGCCACATCGGCACGGGCAACTATCACTCCCGTACCGCGCGCATGTACGAGGACTACGGCCTGCTCACCAAGGATGCCGAGGTGGGTGCGGACCTGGGCAAGCTGTTCAACCAGCTCTCCGGATACGCCCCCAAGGCGCGCTTCCGCCGCCTGCTCGTGGCGCCCGTGTCCGTGCGCAGCGGCCTCATTGAGCACATCGATGCGGAGGCGGCGCGCGCCCGGGAGGGCAAGGACGCCTGGGTCAAGATCAAGGTGAACTCCGTGGTGGACGAACGCACCATCGACGCGCTCTACCGGGCGTCGCAGGCGGGGGTCAAGGTGGACATGGTGGTGCGTGGCACGTGTGCGTTGCGCCCCGGGGTGCCCGGCCTGTCGGAGAACATTCGCGTGCGTTCCATCCTGGGGCGCTTTTTGGAGCACTCCCGCATCTACGCGTTTGCCGGCGACGGCGAGCCCACCGTGTACATCGGCTCCGCGGACCTCATGCACCGCAACCTGGACCGCCGCATCGAGGCCCTGATTGCCATCACCGACCCCGAGCAGCAGGCCGCGCTGATGGAGAACATTGACCTGGCCATGGACGCCGGGTACAGCGCGTGGGCGTTGGATTCCGACGGGCAATGGACCCGCAGCATTGTGGGCGAGGACGGCGCACGGTTGGAGGACCTGCAGGAGACCTACATCCGCCGTCAACCGGCACGGCGTTCGCGCAGCAGGGCCCAGGCATCGTGAAGCGCTTCCCTCCCGGTGCGGTTCTGGCCGCGGGCGCCCTTGTGTGGCGCGTGCGTGACGGGCAACTGCAGGTGCTGGCCGTGCATCGGCCCCGCTACCGCGACTGGTCCTGGCCCAAAGGCAAGGTGGACCGCGGCGAGACCCTGCCCGCGTGTGCCGTGCGCGAGGTGGCGGAGGAGACGGGCAAGCAGGTGATTTTGGGCCAGCCGCTGCCCACATTGCGCTACCCGCTGGACGGCGGCAAGGTCAAGGTGGTGTGGTACTGGGCGGCGCGCGTGGCGCCCGAGGAGTCGCGTGCGGTCAAGGCGCGGCCCAAGGTGAAGGCCGCGCCCAAGAACGAGATTGACAAGACCAAGTGGCTCACGGTGGCCCAGGCGCGCGATCGCATCACGTTTGCCGACGACCTCATCCCGCTGGAACGGCTGGTGCGGCTGTATGAGGAGGGGCGGCTGGACACGGTGGCGGTGACCATTGCGCGGCATGCACGGGCTCGGCGCCGGCACGGCTGGTTTGACAGCGACGATGCCCGGCCGCTCTCGCGCACCGGCATGGCGCGTGCGTTGCAGCTGGTGGGTGTGTTTGCGGCCTTTGGTGCCGCGCGCGTGCACACGTCTCCCGCCGAGCGCTGCGAGGCCACGGTGCGCCCGTATGCGGCGGCCGGGAAGATCAAGATCAAGGAACATCCGCAGTTGCGGGAGGCCGCGCATGCCGCCAACCCGCTGGGCACGGCCGGGGTGGTATCCGCGATTTTGGCCAAGGGCATGAACGCGGTGGTGTGCGTGCATCGGCCCACGCTGCCCACGGTGATCACCATGATTCAGTCCGCCATGCGGGACTTCACCACGGGGTCGGTGCCCACCAAGAACCCGTACCTGCCCGCGGGTGGGGTGTTGGTGGCGCATGTGGTGGACACGGAGTCCGGCCCACGCGTGAGTGCGGTAGAGACGCATCTGCTCGCGTCCGCCCCCGGCGGCATCACGCCAGAAGCACTAGCCATCCAGGCCTAACTCCACCCCCGCCTCCCTCTCCCCCTCCTGGTGGTGGATTGTAGGTGAAAACAGGCGGCAAAACACCCACAATCCACCATTCCAGGGGCGGAAGCCCGCACCCACCCCGCCCCCATCCCCTGATGGTGGATATTGGATGAAAACAGGCGGCAAAACACCCACAATCCACCATCAGGGGGAGGGGAGGGGGCGCGGGGAGGGACGACGTCGGACCGGGAGCGCCAGTCGGCGCAATGGCCGCTCGAGGCGGCTGATGTTGGAGCCCGGGGCTACCGCGGCCCGACGTCCCCCTCAGTCTACGCGCCGCCCACCACTATTCGAGAGTCCCCTCACGCCACAGGGCCGCGCACCGCTCCAGGTCCTCGCCGGTGCGCAGCAACTGGGACGCGCGCAGCGTTGTCTGGTGCGCGCGCGCATCGGCGTGACCCTCGTCGGTTTGCGCCTCAAACGCCGCACCCGTGGCCACCACCCGGCAAAACGCGCCGGCCCGGTACAGCGCCACCGCCAAGTCGCCGGCGAACACGCCGGACAGAATCTGGTCCGTGAGCGCCCGCATCTCCTCGGGTCCCGGCGGGTCTTCCACGCCGGCAATCACATGCCGCACATGCGCCGCATGAATCCCGTGGTGGTACGTGCGCGCCACGGCATCGGCGTCCACCCGCACCCATTCGCGCAGCATGTACAGCCGCCACAGCGCGCCGGGAAGGCTCAGCGGATCCGCCTTGGCCCACATCATGGCCACCGTATCAATGCCCTCTTCGTCCACCAGGCGCACCAGACGCTCCACGAGCGCGGGGTCCTGCGTGGCGCGCGCCTGCGACACAATCGCGTGCGCGGTTTCGTGCGCCACCAGCGCCATGTCCAGCGGGTCGAGGTCGCCCTCGATGAGCTCGGCCTCCTCCATGTCCAGCATGGCGGGACGCCGGAAGCGGGGTTCAGGCATGCGCGCCAGGGTTCTGCGCGGCAGGGTTCTGCGCGCCGCCGATGCCGTCCCCGGCACCAGCGTCGGCCCCGGTACCAGCGTCGGCCCCGGTACCAGCGTCGGCCCCGGCACCGTTCCCCTGCCCGGCACCGTCCCCCGCATCGGCCGGAGCAAATTCCAGCGACACGGAGTTGATGCAAAAGCGGTTGCCGGTGGGCGTCTGCGGGGCGTCGGGGAAGACGTGCCCCAGGTGGGAGTCGCACGCGGCGCAACGCACCTCGGTTCGCACCATGCCCAGCGAGCGGTCCTCCAGGAGCACCACCGCATCGGAATGTGCGGCCTCATAGAACGACGGCCACCCGCAGTGCGACTCAAACTTGGTGGAGGCGCCAAACAGCTCCGCGCCACAGCCGCGGCACCGGAAAACGCCGGGGCGTTTCTCGTCAAGGAGGGCGCCGGTCCAGGGGCGCTCGGTGGCGGCCTCGCGCAGCACCTCGTACTCAAACGCGCTCAACTGCGCGCGCCACTGCGCGTCGGTCTTGACTATCCGGGGTGTCATGGCGACTCCTTCCGTCGTAACGGCCTGTGCCCAGACATGCGTATCGCCCGGCCCCCGAGGGGGGAGGGGACCGGGCGACACGACTCGATTCCGTGCGACGAATCGCAACCGGAGATACCAGTGTAACCACGCGGGAGCGCCCACGGCACCCCGCGGTGGGGGCGTTCGCTCAGGGCCGCACTGGTAGCGTCGGGCCATGACTCGCATGTGGAGCACCCTGCGGTACGGCGCGGCCGCGGTGTTGGTGGTGGGGCTGGTGGCATCGGCGCTGAACTCCATGTCCGCCGGCACGTTTGATGCGCTGGAGTTCTTCTCCTACTTCACCATTCAGTGCAACCTCATTGGCGTGGCGGCGCTGGTGTGCGCCGCGCGCTTCACGGGCCGGCCGCGCCCGCACTGGGTGGAGGTGCTGCGGGTGAGCGCGGCGGTGTACCTGGTGGTGGTGGTCACCGTGTTTTGGACCATGCTGGCGCCCGGCAAGGAGGGCGGCACCGTGTGGACCGACTGGATTGGGCACCTGTTCTCCGGCGTGGCCCTGGTGGCCGACTGGGTGGTGGAGGGTCCGCGCGAGCGTGTGCCGTGGCGGCGCATTGGCGCGGTGCTGGCCTACCCCGGGGTGTGGCTGGCCGTGGTGCTCACGCGCGGGGCCACCGACGGCTGGTTCCCCTACCCGTTCCTTGACCCGGCGCACGGCTATGCGGCCATCACGGCGGTGATTGCGGCCATCGTGGCTGCCGGGGTGGTGCTGTGCGTGGTGCTGTTCCCGCTGCCGCGATGGCGGGTGCTGGCACCGGTAGCGCACCATGAGCTTTGACACCGTTCCGCCGCCGGCGCACCCCGGGATCACTCCGGAGCTGGTGCAACGCCTGCTCGCGCGGCATCTGCCGCACTATGCGCACCTGAGCATCGGCGAGCGCACCGACGGGTGGGATGCCGCGATGTTCCGCCTGGGTGAACGGTTGGCCGTGCGGGTGCCCCGGACCGCGCATGCGGTGCAGTTTTTGCGTGCGGAGACCACGTGGCTGCCGCGGCTGAGCGGCGGGTGGGACTTTCCGGTGCCGCAATTTGAGGCCGTGTGCGAGCCCGGGCCGGATTTTGAGTGGCCATGGGCGGTGGTCACGTGGCTTCCGGGCACCACCGCCGATGCCGTGGCCGTGCGCAGCGCCGATGGCCCCGCCTTGGGTGCGGCGCTGGCTCAGGTGCATGTGCCGGTGGGTGGTGGTGTGCCGGTGGGGAGTGCCGTGCCGCACAACCCCGAGCAGTCCATTCCACTGGCGGCACGCGACGCGAAGGTGCGCGAACGCATCGGCACACTGGCCGCGTCGCGAGGGCCTGCGGGTCAGACCGTGGATGCCGCCGCGTGTGTGCGACTGTGGGAGGAGGCGGTGCCCCAGCACGGGGCCGGCGTGCCGGAGCCCAGCGGGGATGAATTTGTGTGGTCGCATGCGGACATGCACGGTGGGAACGTGCTTGTCACACCTGGTAAAGCCGGTGTTTTGGCAGGGGTCGATGGGGCGACTGGCGCGTTTGCGGGCATTGTGGACTGGGGGTCAATGGCGGCGTGCGACCCGGCCGTGGATGTGGGATTTTTGCACTTACTGACCTCGGCCGATGGCGTGGAGCTGGCGCTCGCGGAGTATCACCGGCTGACGGGGCGCGTGGATGAGGCGTTCCGGGTGCGCGCGCGAGCCATTGGGCTGTCCAAGGCGCTGAACGTGGCGCTGCACCCGCGCCCGGCATCGCGAGCCATGGGATGGAGGGGCCTAGGGGTGCTGGGACTCACGCGCGAGTGAGAGTGGCGGGGGTGCGGCCTGCGCTCCCGCCGAGCCGCGCTACGAGGCGGGCGCCCTCGCCGCTCGGCGTGCCACGCGTAAGATACTGCGCGGGCCTCTAGCTCAGTTGGTAGAGCAGCGGACTTTTAATCCGCGGGTCGTGGGTTCGAGCCCCACGGGGCCCACTTTTCGGGGGGTCTCCCGGCGCTCAGGGCCAATTCAGTCCCACAGGAAACACAACACGCCCCACAGGGGCCAAACCAGTCCCAAACCCCACGCGCGAAGCCCCACACCCCACGCGCGAAGCCCCACACCCCACGCGCGAAGCCCCTGCACACCCCCACCCCGCCCTCGCGTACCCTGAAGCAATGACGCTTCCTGCTGTGACTCTCCACGACGGTTCCACCATTCCCGGCATTGGCTTTGGCACGTACCCGCTCAAGGGCGACGAGGGCTACCGCGCCATCCGCACGGCGCTGGACGCCGGCTACCGCCTCATTGACTCGGCCGTGAACTACGGCAACGAGGAGGAGGTGGGCCGCGCCATCCGCGACTTCCTCAAGGAGTCCGGCACGCCGCGCGAGGAGGTCACCGTCCAGACCAAGATTCCCGGCCGCGATCACGCCACCGACCGCGCCATTGCCGCGGGAGAGGCCTCGCGCGCGCTCATGGGTCTTGACCAGATTGACGTGCTCCTCATCCACTGGCCCAACCCCATCACGGGCCTGTACCGCGACGCGTGGCGCGGCCTGGTGGAGCTGCGCGAGCGGGGGGTGGCGCGCAGCATTGGGGTGTCCAACTTCACCGCCCAGCATCTGGCGGACATCATTGCGGACACCCAGGTGACGCCGGTGGTCAACCAGGTGGAACTGCACCCGTGGTTCATCCAGGAGGAGCTGCGCGCCGAGCACGCCCGCCTGGGCATTCAGACGCAGTCGTGGAGCCCGCTGGGCAAGCGCAACGCGCCCTTTGGCGAGGCGCCCGTGGTGGCCGCCGCCCAGGCGCATGGCGTCACGCCCGCGCAGGCCATTTTGCGCTGGCAGCACCAGCTGGGTTCCATCCCCCTGCCCAAGTCCGCGGACGCCCAGCGCCAGGCCAGCAACCTGGACATTGGCGGCTTTGTCCTGTCCGATGCCGAGGTTGCGGCCATCTCCGCCCTCACCCTGGCGGACGGTCGCCTCTTTGACGGGAACCCGGACACGCACGAAGAGATGTAGCACGCCACGGGCCCACCACCGAAAGGTGGTGGGCCCCACGGTGGCGTTGCTGGACTCTGCCAACGCCACCCTGCTGGCGGGCACGCTCGCACCGCACCCCTCCCCATCGGCGCCTCCCTTGCCTATGCTGGACGAGTGACCGAACCCGACATATCCCCCGCCTCCACCCGCCGCGAAGCCTGCCACGCCCAGGCAACATCCCTGGTCCAGGCGCTGAGCACGCCAGAGAAGATCCGGCTGGTCTCCGGCGCGGACTTTTGGCACACCGAGGACCTGGCGGGCTACGCCGGCATCATGCTTGCGGACGGACCCCACGGGCTGCGCAAGCAAGACGGCGCCAGCGATCATGTGGGCCTTGCGGACTCCCTCCCCGCCACATGCTTTCCCCCCGCGGTCACGCTGGGATCCTCCTGGGACACCACGCTCGTGGAAGAGGTGGGCGCGGCGTTGGGCCGCGAAGCGCGCGCGCAGGGCGTGGGCGTGGTGCTGGGCCCCGGCCTCAACATCAAGCGCCACCCCGCGGGCGGGCGCTCCTTTGAATACTTCTCCGAGGACCCGGTGTTGTCTGGCACCCTGGCCGGCGCCATGGTGCGCGGCATCCAGTCGGAGGGCACGGGCGCCTGCCTCAAGCATTTTGCGGTGAACAACCAAGAAGACAACCGCATGCGCGTCAATGTGGTGGTGGACGACCGCACCCTCCACGAGCTCTATCTGCGCGGCTTTGAGATTGCGGTGCGGGAGGGCCGCCCATGGACGGTCATGTCCTCCTACAACATGGTCAACGGCGTGCACACGGGCGAGAGCCGCGAGTTGCTCACCGCCATCTTGAGGGATACCTGGGGTTTTGACGGCCTGGTGATGACGGATTGGTTGGCCACCTTCAATCGCGCCCAGGCGCTCGATGCGGGGCTTGACCTGGAGATGCCCGGCTCGGGCGGCGCGTGGGACAAGGAGGTGGCACGGGCGTTGCGCCGTGGGGACCTGGCGCCGGAGCGCCTGGACGCCGCGGCCACCCGCGTGGCAGAGCTCATTGTGCGCGCGCACGCCGAGCGCGAGGCGCGCGGCAGCGGCGTGATTGACGTGGACGCCCACCATGAGCTGGCGCGTCGCGCCGCCGCGGCCGGCACCGTCCTACTGAGCAACAACGGCCTGCTACCCCTGGCCCCCGCGCAGGGCACCACGGTGGCCGTCATTGGCGCCTTTGCCACCCAGCCCCGCTACCAGGGCGCGGGCTCCTCGCAGGTCAACCCCACGCGCGTGGACACCTTCCTGGAGGCCTTCCGCACCCAGGTAGGGCCCGATGTCACCGTCACCTTTGCGCCCGGCTACGACGCCGCGACGGGCAGCTCCAGCGCGGACCAGGTGGCGGTGGCGCGCGATGTGGCCGCGGGAGCGGACACCGTGATTGTGCTGGTGGGCCTGCCCGCGAGCGCGGAATCCGAAGGCTACGACCGCACCACGCTGGCCCTGCCCGCGGACCAGGACGCGTTGGTGACCGCCATCACGGAGGTCAACGCACGCACCGTGGTGGTGCTCAGCAACGGCTCGGCCGTGGAGCTGCCCTGGGCGGAGGCACCCGGTGCCCTGGTGGAGGCCTACCTGGGCGGCCAGGCATCGGGAAGCGCGCTGGCGGACGTGATCCTGGGCGTGCGCGAGCCGGGAGGCCGGCTCGCGGAGTCCTTCCCCGTGCACGCTTCCGACCTCCCCGCGCAGCACAACTGGCCCGGCAGCCCCACACAGGTGCAATACCGCGAGGGACTGTATGTGGGTTACCGCTTTCATGACACGGCGGGCATGCTGCCACGCTTCCCCTTTGGTCACGGCCTGAGCTACACCACGTTTGCGTGGAGCCGCCCCAAGGTGACGGTGACGGGCGAGGGCGCGGCCACACAGGTCACGGCCACCATCACCATCAAGAACACGGGCACGCGCGCCGGCTCCGAGGTGGTGCAGCTGTACGTGCACGACGTGGAGTCCACCCTGCACCGCCCACACCAGGAGCTGGTCGCGTACACCAAGGTGTTCCTGGAGCCAGGGGCCAGCGAGCGGGTGACGCTCACCGTGGACGCGGACGCCCTGGCGGTATGGGACCTCGGGGCCCGCCACCGGGTGGTGGAGGGCGGCGAGTTGGAGGTGCGCTTTGCGGCATCCTCGGCCGATGTCCGGGCCGCCGTGAGCATCCACGTCACCTCGGACGCGGAGGTCACCCCGCGGGCCGCCGTGGCCGCCGCACGCCCGGCGTCCCTGGTGGCATCGGACCAGGAGTTCACCGCCATGCTGGGCCACCCCATCCCCGCCGCCGCCGCGCTCTTGCCGTACACGGTGGACTCCACCATCGAGGACCTGAGCCAGACCTTCACGGGCCGCCTGCTGGCGCGCATTGTGCGCCGGGCCGCCGGTGACGCGTTTGGGGGTGACGCGGACCCACAGTCGGCGGTGATCTTTGACGCGATGTTCCGCCAGATGCCATTGCGGGCCGTGTCCATGGCCTCCCAGGGCGCCCTTGCCATGCATCACCTGCGCCGGGTGGTGGGTCTTCTCAACGCCACCCGCTGGATCCGCTAACCCCCCCCCCATGGCGTCGGCGCACGCCCACGCGTAGCCTGACCCTATGAACGCTTTTGTCCCCACCGTGACCGTGACCGGAAACGGCACCGCATCGGCCGCCCCCGACGTGGCGCGCATTCGCTGTGCCTGCACCGCCACCACCCCCTCCGTGGCCGATGCGGTGGCCGCCCAAGCCGCGGCCGTCACCCGGGTGCGGGAGGCGCTTGCTAGCCGGGGCATCGGCGGTGCGGATGCCCCCACCGGGCGCATGACCATCTCCGCGAAGGAGGTATGGGAGAACGGCGAGTCTCGCCTTGTGGGTTACACCGCGGAGCAGCAGATCACGGTGAGCGTGCGCGCGTTGGCGGATGTGGGTGAGGTCCTTGCTCAGATGGTCGCCGCCGCGGGCGACGCCATGCGCCTGCATGGCGTGGACTTTGAGGTGCAGGACACAGAGGCGCTGAGGGCGCAGGCGCGCGACGCCGCATTCACACAGGCACTCGCCGAGGCCACGCAGTACGCCGCCCGCGCCGGGCGCACCCTGGGTGCCGTGATGACCATTGGCGAGGCACCCGATGGCATGAGCCCAAGGCCCATGCCCATGGCAAAGGCCCAGCTCATGGCCCCCTCCAGCGATGCCCTTCCCGTGGAGCCGGGGGAGACCAACGCCTCCGCCACCGTGACCGTCACGTGGGAGCTGGTGTAGCGCATCGGCGGGGGCTGCACTCTTCCTGGCGGGGCCTGCACTCTTCCTGGCGGGGCCTCTGTTGCGAGGGGACTATTCCTCGCTAGAGTGCACACAATCGCGCCCTCGCGCGGGGATGTGCTGTGACTACCCAGTTTTAAGGAAGCGCGTATGAGCATGTTCACCTGGAAGCTTCATGGCGACGGTAAGAAGGTCGCCTCCTCGTCCGCAGTGGCGCCCGACGAGCGCCTCACCTACCCACGCACCATCGGCATCGGCGCCCAACACGTGCTGGCCATGATGGGCTCCACGCTGGTGGTGCCCGCCATCACCGGCATGCCCGCCGCCACCACCTTGTTCTTCTCCGCCGTAGGTACTGCGCTGTTCCTGCTGATCACCGGCAACAAGGTGCCCAGCTACCTGGGTTCCAGCTTTGCGTTCATTGCACCGCTGGCCGCCGCGGGCGTTTCCGCGAGCGCGGGGGCGCTGGACGCCGCCACCATTGCCAAGGGCCTGGGCGGCATTGTGCTTGCCGGTCTGCTGCTTGCCGTGGTGGGTGTGGTGGCCAACTTTGCCGGCGTGCGCTGGATTGAAGTGGTCATGCCGCCGGTGGTCACCGGTGCCATCGTGGCGCTCATTGGTCTCAACCTGGCGGGCGCCGCCAAGGGGATGTGGGTGGCAAGCCCCTGGACCGCGCTGGTGACGCTGACCGCCGTGCTGCTGAGCATGGTGGTGTTCAAGGGCTTCCTGGGCCGCATTGCCATCCTGGTGGGTGCCGTGGTGGGTGTGGTGTTCTCGCTGCTGCGCGGCGAGTGGAGTGCCCCGCTTGACGCCCACGGTGGCAAGAGCGCGCTTGACGTGATTGGTGAGGCCGCGTGGTTTGGCGTGCCGCACTTCCAGACCCCGTCCTTTGACGGCTCCGTGCTGGTGGCGTTTGTGCCCGTGGTGCTCATTCTGATTGCGGAAAACATTGGCCACGTGAAGTCCGTGGCCACCATGACCAACCGCAACCTTGACGCCCAGACGGGTAAGGCGCTGTTTGCCGATGGTCTGGCCACCACCGTTGCCGGTCTGGGTGGTGGTTCGGGTACCACCACGTACGCCGAGAACATTGGCGTGATGGCCGCCACCCGCGTCTACTCCACGCTCGCCTACTGGGCGGCCGCGGTGGTGGCGCTCATCCTGTCCATGGTGCCCAAGTTTGGGGCGCTGGTGGCGGTGCTGCCGCAGGGTGTGCTGGGTGGTCTTGCCACGCTGCTGTTTGGCCTGATTGGCATGCTGGGTGCGCGCATCTGGGTGGAGAACAAGGTGGACTTCACCAACCCCATCAACCTGGTGACCGCATCCGTGGCGCTGATTGTGGGCATCGCGGATTACACCGCGCAGGTGGGCACCTCGATGGTGTTCAACGGCATCGCGCTGGGCTCTATTGCCGCGCTGGTGATCTACCACGGGCTGGGTTTTGCGGCCAAGCTGCGCGGTGGCGCCGAGGCACCGCTGTCCGTGGCCACCGAGCCGCAGGACATCACCAAGGAGTAACAGTGTGGGGGTGGGGCCCATGGGCCCCACCCCCCGCTCCACCGGAGTGCCTCACGGCCTCCCGGTTACGCCACCTCGCGTTTACTGAACTTCGCGCAGTTCCCCGGTGCCCACGTCAAAAATGAAGCCGCGCACCTGGGTGGTGTCCACCAGGAACGGGCAGCGGCGAATACGCTCCATGGACTGGCGCAGGTCCGCGTCCAGGTCCACAAACGACTCAGGGCTCCACATGGGCTTGAGGCCCGTCTCGTTGAGCAGGTCGTTGCGCAACTCGTCATCACTGAAGGTCAGCGAACCACAGTTGGTGTGATGCACCAACACAATCTCGCGCGTGCCCAGCTTGCGCTGAGAAATGGTGAGCGAGCGGATCACGTCGTCCGTCACCACGCCACCGGCGTTACGGATAACGTGCGCGTCACCAATGTCAAGACCCAGCATGGCAAACGTGTCCAGGCGCGAGTCCATGCACGCCACAATCGCCAGCTCCTTGGCCGGGCGCAGCGGACGGTCGGGAACAAAGTGCTCCGCGTAGGCCCTGTTATTGGCCACGAGCTGATCGGTGATTCCCATGTCTCTCCTTGCGGTCACGCCGGCAGGGAGCCGGGGTACGGGCACAGGGCCCGCGTTGCCAGGGTAGCGCGCGGCACCGGGGCCAGATCCACCGCGACCGGCCCTGCGCATCTCCCCGGCGACCCGCCGCGGACCTAGTCCCAGCCCAACTCCGCAAGCCGTGCATCGTCAATGCCAAAGTGGTGCGCAATCTCGTGAACCACCGTGATGGCCACCTCGTGGCGCACCTCCTCCACCGTGCCGCACATGCGCAGGGTGGGGTTGCGGTAAATGAAGATGCGGTCCGGCAGTTCGCCGTAGCCCCACGAGCCCCGCTCGGTGAGGGCGATGCCGTCGTAGAGGCCCAGCAGCTCCGGGTCGTCGCCCTCGGGCTCGTCCTCCACCAGGATCACCACGTTGTCCATGAGGTCAATGAGCTCCTGCGGGACGCGATCCAGCGCGTCGTCCACCGCGGACTCAAACTCCTCACGCGTCATCGGCACCATGGGTCCATTGTGCCGGGTCGCGCGGATACCCTCCGGGCACCTATCATTGCTCCGTCGCAGGTTTTACCTCGACGCCCTCATCGTCTAGCGGCCTAGGACGCCGCCCTTTCACGGCGGTAGCACGGGTTCGAATCCCGTTGGGGGTACGGTTGCCGAGTGTGGCCATAGGGGGTACTTTGTGTGCCTTCTCATGGTCTACACTTGTCAAGCCTCGCACTTGCGAGCGTGAGGCCCTGTAGCGCAGTTGGTTAGCGCGCCGCCCTGTCACGGCGGAGGTCGCGGGTTCAAGTCCCGTCAGGGTCGCGGGTGAATCGCCCCTCTTCATGAGGGGCGTTCGTCTATGGAGCGGCAACGCTCCACGGCTCTGTAGCTCAGTTGGTAGAGCGCACGACTGAAAATCGTGAGGTCACGGGATCGACGCCCGTCGGAGCCACCATCACGAGTCCCCGGCCGGCATGCCCGGACCGCTTCAGGCGTCACACCTCTCCAGGAGTGTGGCAATGTGGTCGGCCGCGGGGAATGCGCCATTCATCGCGGATACCAACCGTGCACCCGCCTCCGCATCGAACCCAGCGATGTTCTCCACCAGGTGCTCGACCACTTCCGCCAGGATCGCCGCGCTCCAGCGGATCTCCAGCACGCCCTGCGTCGCCGCGTACAGCAGGTAGTCCCGAAGGACGCGAGAGTAGAGCACGTTCGCGTCGGCGAGGACGACGCGGATCGGAGCGTGCTCGTCGGCCTCGACGGAGGTCACTCGAACAGGCCCAGCTCGTTCTGCAGCCGGGACAGTTCCTCCATGCCCGCACGGCTCTGCTCCCGCTCCCATGTCCGAAACGCCTCGACAGACTCCATAGGGATACGGTGGTGCGCACCAACCATGCGGAAGCCCAGTTTGCCCTCGGCCATGAACTTACGGACCTGGGGACGGGAGACGCCAAGAAGCGCTGCGGCCTCGGCGGGAGTGACCTCGGCGCGGCCGTGCGTGACGACCACCCGCTGGCCTCGCGAACGCGCCTCCACGATGCGAGCCAACCACTCCGCGGTCTCCCGCGAGACGCTGACCTTGACCTCATCGCCCGCACCGTCAAGGGCGCGGTATAGCGCGTCAGCATCGCGGGTCAGAACATCAGTCACGCCACACCTCCATCTGCTCCAAGTGAAACAACTGTAACAGGTGAACGCTGGTCTGGGTAGGGCAGCGACTGCATGGCTCCCACGGCGGCTCGCGCCGATCCTGGGCCATTTCCGCCCGCGGACCTCGCTGCGGCTTTGATCCGTTCTGTCATCGACCCCGTGCTCCACGGTGAGACCGCCAACAAGGCCTGGTCGCATCACACACTCACCTGGAGTTGATGCCCGGCATTAGCCCTCCATCACCTCATCCTCACGCCGGGCCCGCAGCTCATGCGGCGTGTACTGCGGAAGACGCGAGGCAGGCACCATGGCCACCAGGCTCACACCCGCCAACACCAGCAGACCCAGGCGTAGCGCCCGCAACCGCTCGTCCTCGTTGAGCTGCACGGCCTCCTCCACCTGCTCGGGAGTGGCATCGGTGGCGGACAACACCTCGCGCAACCGGTCGTTGGACACAAAGTTCACGTTGTCCAGGCCCACCTGCTCCACCAGGCTGGGCGGCAGATTGGGGTGCTCCATCACGGCACGGCCCACGCCCATGGTCAGCAGCCCCACCAGCAACGCCCCCACCACCGCGGTACCCACGGCCGAGGCAAGGTTTTGGGTGCTGCCACGCACGGAGCCCACATCGCCCGCAAGTTCCGCGGGAGCGGCGGTCACCAACACGTTGAACACCAACGTCACCAGGGCACCCTGACCCACACCAAACACAAACAGCCCCGCGATGGTGGGCAGCGTCTCCCAGTTGTTGGTCACCACAAAGGACAGCCACACCAGCGCCACCGTGGTGAGCGTGAACGACGCAACGGCAATGGTGCGCGGGCTGTACCGGGAGTACAGGCGCACCACCAACATGGCGGTAAAGAACACCGTGAGGTTGAACGGCATCATGGCCAGCGACGTCTCAAACGGCGTGCGCCCCTGCACAATCTGGATGTACATGGGCACCGTGAAGTTCAGCGCGGCCTCCAGCGCCACCACAATAAACATGGCGTACACGGCGGCCCGCTCGCGCGAGGATGCGAGCACGCTGAGGTCCACCAGCGGTACCTTGCCACGGCGCATGCGCCGGCGCGTCCAGGCGAAGAAGCATTGGCCGCACACGATGCCCGCCACAATCAGCAGCGGCGCGGGCGAGACGCCCGCCAGGTCAAAGGGTGCGCCGGGCGAGGCGGTAAAGGCACCCCAGGCGTTGAGGTTGTTGAAGCCCAACGTCAGCAGCATGATGGCCACACCAATAAGCACCGAGGCCACCAGGTCAATGGTGATGCCGGGGTCGCCCTTGCGGGTACGCAACGTGAAGCTCAGGCAGAACACCGCCACGGCAATGGCCAGCACCACCATGAACACGGGGCGCCACCCCACCAGCGTGCCCAGCGTGCCACCAATGAGGAAGGCGCTGATACCGGACAACGCGCGCGCAGAGCCCAGCGAGCCGATGGCCGTGGCCTGCTGCGGCCCGCTGTAGTTCTCCGCAATCAACGCCACCAGCGCGGGCACAATGATGGCCGCGGCGGCACCGGCAAGGCACTGACCGGCAATGGCCCACCCCACGGAGGGGGAGAGGATCATGAGCAGCGACGATGCGGCAAACACCGCCACCATGCAGCGGAAGATCAGCACCCAGCCCACACGCTGGCCCAGCTTGGCGCCCGTCATCACCAGGGCGGCCACCACCAGGCCGTAGACCACGATGGTGGTGCTGGCCACCGTGGGCGGCACGCCAAAGTCCTCCACCATGCCCCCAATGGAAATGGGCAGCGCTGCCACGTTGAACGACATGAGAATCTGCGCCAGGAACAAGCCCACCATGGGGGTCCACGAAGCGCGCGTGGCGGCCTGGGTCTGAGTCATCGGGGTGTCCTCTCAAGGGGCTGCTCGGGGGTGGACGCAAAGAGGTTAAGTCCCAACGCACGGGACAGGTACGCGGTGGCGCGTTGCCCGCGCACGCTGTTGCCGGCGGAGTCCAGGCGGGGCGAGAACGTGCCAAGGGCACCCTTGCCCGGCGCCACGGCCATGATGCCGCCGGCCACGCCGGACTTGGCGGGGATGCCAATCTCAAAAAGCCATTCGCCGGAGCGCTCGTACATCCCGCTCGCGGCGAGCATCGCCAGGGTGTCGCGCGCCACATCGGCCGCCACCACCCGCTCCCCCGTCACCGGGTTCACCCCGCCATCGGCAAGCGTGGCGCCCATCACCGCCAGGTCATGCGCGGTGACGCTCAACGCGCACTGGCGGGTGTAAATGTCCACGGCCTGCGCGGGGTCTCCGTCCAGGCGTCCATAGCTTTCCAACAAACGGCCGATGGCCTGGTTGCGGGAGTTGGTGGCGGCTTCAGACGCGTACACCTCACCATCCAGCGCCAACTGCCTGCCGGCAAAGCGCGACAGGCCGGTGCGAATGAGCTCCCACTGTTCGGCGGGGGTCTGGCCGGGCATCATGGCGGTGGTGGCGATGGCGCCCGCGTTGACCATGGGGTTCATGGGGTGGCCGTCGTTGAGCTCCAACGCGATCACGGAGTTGAACGGCAACCCGGTGTTGTTGACGCCCACGCGCTCCTTGATGCCCTGGTGCCCGTACTCCTCGCACACCAGCGCATAGACAAAGGCCTTGGAGATGGACTGGATGGAAAAGGCATGCGCGGCATCGCCCACGTCACAGGATGCGCCGGTGACGGCCACCACCGTGAGGCCAAACAGCCGGGGGTCCGCCTGCGCCAGGATGGGGATGTAATCCGCCACCTCGCCCTCGTCCACATCGCGATACCGCGCGTGGGCCGCAGCGGCCAGCCGTTCCACTTCGTCCCACGTGGGAAGGTGACCTGTGGAGATTCTGGAGGCAACCGCATCGGACTCGGATGTGACCACGGCACCCCTTTCCTTGAGTGAAATCAGCATAGCGAGCAGGGTCCCGGGGTGCACCCACACGGCGCGTTGTGCACCCTGACCAGGGGGGTCGTCCGGTGGCGGCCATGCGTCCGTCCACCGGCCCCGGTGGGTTACCCGCAGGGCACCGTGAGTTGTCCACACGGAACTCACAGGGTTATCCCCCGCGACACACTATCTAGTGCTGTTGCGATGTCGGTTGCCCCATATATAGTGGTCGTCAGCAGTCCAAGTCCGGCACCCAGCGAAGGAGAACCGATGACAGTCAAGGTCTACAGCAAGCCCGCCTGTGTGCAGTGCACCGCCACGTACAAGGCGCTGGAGCGCGCCAACGTGGAGTTTGAGGTGTTTGACGTGAGCGAGGACCAGCAGGCGCTCGATGCCGTGCTGGAGCTGGGCTACCTGCAGGCGCCCGTGGTAGTCACCGACGACGACCACTGGTCGGGCTTCCGCCCCGACAAGATTGGCGACCTGGTGGCGCGCCTCGCCTCCTAGGGGGCCACGGTGTCCAGGCTGATCTACTTCTCCTCGGCATCGGAAAACACCAAGCGGTTTGTGGACAAGCTGGGGTGTGAGGCCGCGCGCATCCCTCTGCGCGCGGGCGACGCCCCGCTCACGGCCAACGAACCCTACGTGCTCCTTGTCCCCACCTACGGCGGAGGCAATCACGGTGGCGCGGTGCCCAAGCAGGTCATCCGCTTTCTCAACGATCCCCAGAACCGGTCCCTGATCCGCGGGGTCATCTCCACCGGCAACACCAACTTTGGTGAGGCCTACTGCCTGGCCGGCGACATCATCGCCAGCAAGTGCGACGTGCCCCACCTGTACCGCTTTGAACTCTTTGGAACCCCGGACGACGTCACGGCCGTCCACAAAGGATTGGATCAGTTTTGGACACAGCAGTGATTGACGCCCCTGCCCGCAACGCCATGGACTACCACGCGCTCAACGCCATGCTCAACCTCTACGACGAGGACGGGCGCATCCAGTTTGACAAGGACCGCGAGGCCGCGCGCGAGTACTTCCTGCAGCACGTGAACCAGAACACGGTGTTCTTCCACTCCCTCAAGGAGCGCCTGGACTACCTGGTAGAGAACGAGTACTACGAGAAGCGCGTGCTGGACATGTACTCCTTTGAGTTCATCGATGCGCTCAACACCCGGGCGTACGCCGCCAAGTTCCGCTTCCCCACCTTCCTGGGCGCGTTCAAGTACTACACCTCCTACACGCTCAAGACGTTTGACGGCACCCGCTACCTGGAGCGCTTTGAGGACCGCGTGGTCATTGTGGCCCTCACCCTTGCCCAGGGCGACGAGGCGCTGGCCACCGCGCTGGTGGACGAGATGATTGCGGGACGCTTCCAGCCCGCCACCCCCACCTTCCTCAACGCCGGCAAGGCTCAGCGCGGTGAGCTGGTCTCCTGCTTCCTGCTGCGCATCGAAGACAACATGGAGTCCATTGGCCGCGGCATCAACTCCGCGCTGCAGCTGTCCAAGCGTGGCGGTGGCGTGGCCCTGCTGCTGTCCAACATCCGCGAGTCGGGTGCCCCCATCAAGCAGATCCAGAACCAGTCCTCCGGCGTCATCCCCGTGATGAAGCTCCTGGAAGACTCCTTCACCTACGCCAACCAGCTGGGCGCGCGTCAGGGTGCCGGTGCGGTGTACCTCAACGCCCACCACCCGGACATTCTGCGCTTTTTGGACACCAAGCGCGAGAACGCGGACGAGAAGATCCGCATCAAGACCCTCTCGCTGGGTGTGGTGGTGCCGGACATCACGTTTGACCTGGCGCGCAACAACGAGGACATGTACCTCTTTAGCCCCTACGACGTGGAGAAGGTCTACGGCGTGCCCTTTGGCGACATCTCGGTGACGGAGAAGTACCGCGAGATGGTGGACAACCCGCGCATCCGCAAGACCAAGATCAGCGCGCGCAAGTTCTTCCAGACCATCGCGGAGATCCAGTTTGAGTCCGGCTACCCGTACATCGTGTTTGAGGACACGGTGAACAAGGCCAACCCCATCGCCGGGCGCATCAACATGTCCAACCTGTGCTCCGAGATTCTGCAGGTGAACACGCCCAGCGTGCTCAACGAGGACCTCAGCTACGAGCAGATTGGCACGGACATCTCCTGCAACCTCGGCTCGCTCAACATTGCGCTCACCATGGATTCGCCCAACTTTGGCGCCACCGTGGAGACCGCCGTGCGCGCCCTCACCGCGGTGTCCAACCAGTCGCACATCTCTTCCGTGCCCTCCATTGAGGCAGGCAACGACCGTGCCCACGCCATCGGCCTTGGCCAGATGAACCTGCACGGCTACCTGGCCCGCGAGCGCGTGTACTACGGCTCCGAGGAAGGCATCGACTTCACCAACATCTACTTCTACACGGTGCTGTTCCACGCGCTGCGGGCCTCCAACCGCATTGCCATGGAGCGAGGCACCGCGTTCCACAACTTTGAGAACTCCACGTACGCGTCGGGCACGTTCTTTGACAAGTACACGGACCAGGAGTGGGTGCCGGCCACGGAGCGGGTTGCGGCCCTCTTTGCCGATGCCGGGGTGCACATCCCCACGCAGGACGACTGGCGGGAGCTCAAGGCTTCCGTGATGGAGCACGGCATCTACAACCAGAACCTGCAGGCGGTGCCGCCCACGGGCTCCATCTCCTACATCAACAACTCCACGTCCTCCATCCACCCCATCGCGTCCAAGATTGAGATCCGCAAGGAAGGCAAGATTGGCCGCGTCTACTACCCCGCGCCGTTCATGACCAACGACAACCTGGAGTACTACCAGGATGCGTACGAGATTGGCCCGGAGAAGATCATCGACACGTATGCCGCGGCCACGCAGCACGTGGACCAGGGCCTCTCGCTCACGTTGTTCTTCAACGATGCCGCCACCACGCGCGACATCAACAGGGCCCAGATCTACGCCTGGCGTCAGGGCATCAAGACCATCTACTACATCCGTATTCGCCAGCTCGCCCTCGAAGGTACCGAGGTTGAGGGCTGCGTCTCCTGCATGCTCTGAGAGGAAGCGCCATGTCGGAAAAGCTCACGCTTGTTAGCCAAGTTGACGCCATCAACTGGAACCGCATCGAGGACGAGAAGGACCTGGAGGTGTGGAACCGCCTCACCGGAAACTTCTGGTTGCCGGAGAAGGTGCCGCTCTCGGGCGACATCCAGTCCTGGTCCACGCTCACGCCCGAGGAGAAGACCCTCACCATGCGCGTGTTCACGGGCCTGACGCTGCTGGACACCATCCAGGGCACCGTGGGCGCGGTCTCGCTCATTCCCGATGCCCTCACGCCCCACGAGGAGGCGGTGTACACCAACATCGCGTTCATGGAGTCGGTGCACGCCAAGAGCTACTCGTCCATCTTCTCCACGCTGGCCTCCACGCCGGAGATTGACGCGGCATTTAGGTGGTCCACGGAGAACCAGAACCTGCAGCGCAAGGCGCAGATCATCATGGATTACTACCGTGGTGACGACCCGCTCAAGCGCAAGGTGGCGTCCACCCTGCTGGAGTCCTTCCTGTTCTACTCGGGCTTCTACCTGCCCATGTACTGGTCCAGCCACGCCAAGCTCACCAACACCGCGGACCTGATCCGCCTCATCATCCGCGACGAGGCCGTGCACGGGTACTACATCGGCTACAAGTACCAGCGTGGGCTGGAGCAGGTGACCGAGGCCCGCCGCGAGGAGCTCAAGGACTACACCTTCAACCTCATGTACGACCTCTACCACAACGAGGTGGAATACACGCAGGACCTGTACGACGGTGTGGGCCTCACCGAGGACGTGAAGAAGTTCCTTCACTACAACGCCAACAAGGCGCTGATGAACCTAGGCTACGAGGCGCTGTTCCCCTCGAGCGTCACGGACGTCAACCCCGCCATCCTCTCCGCGCTGTCCCCCAACGCCGACGAGAACCACGACTTCTTCTCCGGCTCCGGCTCCTCCTACGTGATTGGCAAGCACGAGGAGACCGAGGACGAGGACTGGGAGTTCTAGGGCTCTTCCTCCAGCACCACCGCACGCGAGGTGGCACGCGTGAGCGCCACGTACAGCAGGTCGCTCCAGTCGAGGTGGTGGTTCTGGGCCCATGCCTGCGCATCGGGGCCGATGTCCGTGAGCACCACGGCATCGGCCTCGATGCCTTTGAGCTTGAACACCGAGCCAAACGCCACCTTGCCCGCCCCCTCCCCCAGGGTGGCACGCAACCACCGGGCGTCCGCCGATGCAGCCTCCTCGCCGGCCACCACCCGTGCGGCCAGCGACTGGCTGGCCCACGGACTCAGCACGGTCACACGGTCGGGCCCAAACCTGTGCACCAGGTCCTTCAGGGCGGCCGCGAGCGCGCCCACCTCGCCGCCAGGTGTCACCATGACTCGGTCCACGCCCCCGTCCACATGGGAGGCGATGCGGTGATGCGTGAGGCCAAAGTCGCGCCCCACATAGCGTTCGGCCGCCGTCACCACGCGGGGGGCTTGGCGGCAATTGCGGGTGATCCGTGCGTGTACGGCATGCGGCAAGAGCGCTCGCATGGCCGTGAGCGGGTCCACGCGCGCATCCACGGTGCGCATAATCTGTTGGTGCATGTCCCCCGCCCACACGTAGTGGGCGTCGGGTGTGCCCAGGGCCACCAGCAGCTCCACCAGCAGCGGGCTGCCGGCAATGTCCTGAAACTCGTCAACCACCACCGTGGCGTAGCCGCCGCGCTCGGGGTGCTCCCGTAGCGCGGCAAGGGCACGGGCGGGGAGTTCTTCATGGAACCACGCGTCCGATGCCCCCTCGGGGTGAGCATCAATTCCCGCCACGCGCGCCATGACGGTGGCAAGGTCCGCGGCGGCAAGGGGACCGGACGTCTCCCGCTTTACTGCGTCACGCAGGTGTTGTGCCATCACCACGTTCCAGCACGTCAGGAGCGTCTTGCGGCGGCGCATCACGGCATTGCGCGCGGCCCGAATCAGCAGTTCGGACTTGCCGGTGCCCGCGGGGCCGTCAAAGTACACCGCGGGATTGGTTTCCAGGAGCTCCAGCGCAAACCGCTGCTCCGCCAGGTGTGCGGTGCGCTGCTCCTCGGCCTCGCGGCGTGCGTCCAGGTGATCGGCAACCACGGAGAAGTCCCGGGTGAGCGCCTCCACCATGGCCTCAACCTTCTCCGGTGTGACGCCCTCCGGGTGGTGGCGCACCGCATCGGCCGTGTCATGCCACGCAATGTGGCGGTCAAGCACGTCCTCAATGATCTCCCGGGCGCGGCCTAGATCGTCCGCCCAGGCCAGCTCCCACTCAAAAAAGCTGAGGTCCGACGGCGCGCGGCCACCAAAATGGTGGCGACCAATGGACGTGAACCACAACAGCCGCGCAAAGGGCTCGTCGCCGGCGATGACGCCCTCATGCAGCAGGTAGGAGCGAATGCTGCGCACCGCGCCATCCACCTGTTCCAGGGGGCTGCGGCCCGGATGCGGCGTGCCATCCAGGGTCCACTGACCCTCGTGATAGTCCACGCTGCGGGGGTTCTTCACCTCAATGACCACCACGCCCCTGCCGGGAACCACCACCACAAAGTCCGCCTCCCCTTGCAGGCGCTCCACGTGACGCCGCACCACGAGGCCGTGGAACACCACCCAGTCCGGGCGGTCCATCACCGTCTCCAGCGCCCCAAACACCCGGCGCTCGGAGCCGTTGGTTCCCTGGCGAGGACTGGACGGAATCATGCGTGGCATGGGGCCTCCTTCCGGCGGAACGCACGTCACCGTGCATGGTGATGAGCGTAGCCCGGTCGCGCCTTAAGCCCGGGCCGCGTAGTGTCGATACCTGAGGCAGAAATCCCACACCCTGGAGGACCCATGTTCGGCGGAATTGCCAAGAACCTTGTGGACGCGCTGGTGAGCGCGCTCGCGGGCCGCGTGCTCACCATGCTCAAGGTGGAGGCGGAGAACGCCAAGGCGGAGGTACAGGCCAAGGCGCAGGGGTTGGCTCAGGGCCTGGTGGTGCTCACCATTGGCGCCATGTTTGCCGTGTTTGCCGTGGGTGTGTTGCTGGCGGCGGCCGTGATTGGCCTGGCAAAGGTGGTGCCGCTGTGGGCGGCCGCGCTCATTGTGGGTGGCGCGCTGGCGCTGCTGGCGCTCATCTTCTCGCTTGCGGGCAAGGCCAAGGTGAACGCCAACAAGAACCTCATGCCGGAGAAGGCCATCGCCAACATCAAGGGCATGCTGGGGCGCTAAGCGCACCCTCGCGTACCCCAGGTGCCCGCCCTCACGCGTACTGCGTGGCACCCTCCAACGCCAGCATGGCGGCCTTGACGCTGGGCCCTCCAAAGCCGTACGAGCCCAGATTGCCGCCGGTTTGCACCACCCGGTGGCACGGCACAAACGGTGCCAGGCGGTTGCGCGCACAGGCCGTTCCCGCGGCTCGCATGGCACGCGGATTCCCGGCCAGCTCCGCCAACTCGCGGTAGGACACGGCCACACCGCTGGGAACCTCCCGGAGCGCGGCCCAGGCGCGTTGCGTGAACGGGCCGCCGTCCTGCTGCGCGGGCACGTGTGCCAGCAGCGATCCGTCGCCCTCCAACCAGGCGCCGATGGCCCGCGTCACCTCCGGCACCTCGCCGTCGGTCAGCGGCAAGCCCCGCAGGCGCACCGGGAGGGTGGCGGCCACGTCGTTCAGCGGTCGGAACCCGGAGGCGCGCACCACGTGGTCGTCCGCGGTGGCAATCACCCAGAGCTCACCAAATGGCGTGGGGTAGCTGGAAGCAAGCAACGTGGTCATGCGTCCAGGGTAGACGCGGTCCGCACGCCGGGCCAGGGGTGCGGTGAGACCGCGGCCCGTCACTGGGTGCGCGGCGACTGTGCCTCGGCAAGCAACTGAAAGACCTCGCTCTGGGGAAAGCGCCGGTGCCCACCCAGGGTGCGTACCGATGACAGGCGACCCACCTTGGCCCACCGCGTGACGGTCTTGGGGTCCACCCGGAAAATGGCGGCCACCTCACTTGGAGTCAGCAACTTCTCTGGTTCGTGCGGTGCCTCTGCCATGGTCCCTCTTATCCCTGCGGTATCAGTTCGGTACTCGGTGATGGCCTCGTGGGCCGTCATACCCTGAGACTATCCAGACGGACGACTATGACGCGGCTTTTGTCCGCATGTCACCGTGGTGAGGCACTCGGGGCCCGTCTAGGGGCCGCCACACCCCAAAAAGCACCCGGGGTGATGGCGAGGGCGCGCGGGGCGTTGTACAGTACAACAGGACCCGGAGGCGAGGACCGCGTAGGTTTGCGCGTCCTTTAATGAGTGAGTCGGAAGGGACGGGCGACCATGGGGCGCGGCCGTCAGAAGGCAAAGGACGCGAAGATTGCGCGTCAGTTGAAGTACACCAACCACGGTGGTGACCTGCGCGCGCTCGAACGCGAGCTACTCCACGTGGGTGACGAGTCCCCCGCGGCGGTGGACACGGTGGACTCCGACGAGGATGAGGACCTCTACGACCGCTGGGCCGACGACTTTGACGAGGACGACGAGGACGAGGACTAACCTCCCCTCGCGTTCACCTCGCGCGGGGCGCCTTAATGCGGCTACGCGCCGCGATACACCCCGGTGAGGAACACCGCGCCACCGTGCACGCCCTTGGCGCCACGCACCGCATCGGGCGAGGCGATCCGGCCATCGTCCTCACCCACCTCACCCACCACCCATGCCGCCACGCCCGCGCCCTGCGCCTGGGCCATCACCGCATCGGCGTCCGCTGCCGCAACCACCGCCACCATGCCCACCCCCATGTTGAGCGTGGACTCCAGGTCATTCCACGGCACGTCGCCCGCCGCCTGCACCGCGGTGAACACGGGCGGCACCACCCACGCACCCCGGTCCACGGTGGCGGCACGTCCCACGGGCAACACGCGCGCCAGGTTGGCCGCCAGCCCGCCCCCCGTCACATGCGACAGCGCGTGCAGGCCCGGCACCGAGGCCGCCAGCTCCACACACAGCCGGGCGTAAATCCGGGTGGGCTCCAACAGCTCCTCCCCCACGGTGCGCCCCACGCCGGGCATGGGGTCCTCCAGGGACCATCCGGCATGGGCCATGACGCGCCGCACCAGCGAGTATCCGTTGGAGTGCAGGCCCGATGCCCCCAGCGCCACCACCACGTCCCCGGCACGCACCTTCTGGGGCCCCAGCACGGCATCGGCCTCCACCACACCCATGGCGGCTCCCGCCACGTCGTAGTCGTCCGGCTCCATGACGCCGGGGTGCTCGGCCGTCTCGCCGCCCACCAGGGCCACGCCCGCCATCTCGCACCCCACCGCAATGCCGCGCACAATGTCCGCGATGCGCTCCGGCACCACCTTGCCGCACGCAATGTAGTCCGTCATCACCAGCGGCGTCGCGCCGCACACCACAATGTCGTCCACCACCATGGCCACCAGATCCTGGCCAATGGTGTGGTGCACGCCCATGGCGCGCGCAATCACAATCTTGGTGCCCACCCCATCGGTGGAGGAGGCCAGCAGCGGGCGCCGGTAGGACAGCAGGGCCGAGGCGTCAAAGAGGCCCGCAAACGCGCCCACGCCCCCCAGCACCTCGGGGCCGTGCGTGCGGGCCACGGCCTCCTTCATCAGCTCCACGGCCTTGTCACCGGCGTGGGTGTCCACCCCCGCATCGGCGTAGGTGATGCGCGTCGGCTGGGTCATGAGGGCACCTCGGCAGTGGTCGGGGCGGACGGAACGTGGTCGGCGGCGTGAATCACACCCGACGGCACCACCGCCTGCGCCAGCAGGTGCCGGGCATCGACGGGGGGCTCAATGGGGTACACGCCCGTGAAGCATGCGGTGCACAGGCGGTTCTGCGCAATGGTGGTGGCCGCGATCATGCCCTCGGGCGAGATGTGGCCAAGGGAGTCTGCGCCAATCTGTTCGCGCACCTGGTCAAGGGTGTGCCCCACGGCGGCCAGCTCCTCGCGCGTGGGAAAGTCGATGCCGTAAAAGCACGGCCACTGCACCGGCGGGGAGGAGATGCGCACGTGCACCTGGGCGGCGCCCGCGTCGCGCAACATGGCCACAATGGCGCGCTGCGTGTTGCCGCGCACAATCGAGTCGTCTACCACCACCAGGCGCTTGCCCTCAATCACCTCGCGCAAGGGGTTGAGCTTGAGACGAATGCCCAGCTTGCGCAGGGTTTGCGAGGGTTGAATGAAGGTGCGGCCCACGTAGGCGTTCTTGACCAGTCCCTGCGCAAAGGGAATGCCGGACTCCTGGGCGTAACCCACCGCGGCCGGCGTGCCGGACTCGGGGACCGGAATCACCAGGTCCGCCTCCACGGGGTGCTCACGGGCAAGCGCGCGGCCCATCTCCAACCGCGCGGCCTGCACGGAGCGCCCGGAAATGGACGTGTCCGGCCGCGCGAGGTACACGTATTCAAAGATGCAGCCCTTGGGAGTGGCCGCGGCAAAACGCTCCGAGGTGACCCCGGACTCGTCAATCACCAAAAACTCGCCGGGCTCCACCTCGCGCTCCTGCACGGCGCCCACAATGTCCAGCGCCGCCGTTTCCGATGCCACCACCCAGCCCCCGGAGGGCAGCTTTCCCAGCACCAGCGGGCGCACTCCGTGCGGGTCGCGCGCGGCATACAGCCTGTGCTCGTCCATGAAGACCAGCGAGAACGCCCCCTCCACATGCGGCAAGAGTTCCAGCGCGGTCTGCGCCAGCGAGCCCCTGCCGGGTGCCCCCAGCAGCGTGGTGAGAATCTTGGTGTCCGTGGCGTTGCCGCCGCGCAGGCCCGCGCGCGCCGACTCCCCCAGGCGCTCGTCCACCAGGCGCAACAGGTCCACCGTGTTGGTGAGGTTGCCGTTGTGGCCCAACGCCACGGTTCCGTGCTCGGTGGGGCCCAGCATGGGCTGGGCGTTGGCCCACGTGGACGCGCCCGTGGTGGAGTACCGCGTGTGACCCACCGCAATGTGGCCCTGAAGCGCCTCAAGCGCGCCCTCGTCAAACACCTGGGAGACCAGGCCCATGTCCTTGAACACCAGAATCTTGCGGCCGTCGGAGGCCGCGATTCCAGCCGACTCCTGTCCGCGGTGCTGCAACGCGTAGAGGCCAAAGTACGTGAGCTTGGCCACCTCCTCGCCGGGGGCGTAGAGGCCAAAGACGCCGCATTCGTCCTGCGGCAGACGCTCCTCGGGCAGGAGGTCGTGGCTCAGGCGACCGTCGCCTCGCCTCATGCCTCGGGCTCCGCATCGGGCGTGCCCGCCTGGCCCGTGCCAGCATCGGGCGTGCCGGGGTGAGCGGTCAGCCACTCCTCAATGGACGTGGCCTTGGCCGCGGCCACGTGACGCGCCTCGCGGCGCTCACCCGTGGCCACCACCGTGCCCGCAATGAGCCCGCCCGCGAGCGCTCCCGCAAGCGCCATCACTAGCGCCACCACGGCGCGGCCGGAGGGGTAGCTGGAGGGGAGGATGGCCCCCAGGAATGCGCCCAGCACCGCACCCGCAAACGCACCCGTGGTCACCACGCGAATAAGCCGTGGGGCGCGGGTGTAGATGGCGGGAAGGGCCTGATCGGCAAGGACCTCGGGGGCAACAATGGCGTTGCCGTCCACATCGGTGGCCGGCGGTGCGTCGGTGGCACTGTGTGGCGCGGGTGCCGCATCCACGGCATCGGGCTCGGGGCGCTCGGCGTCACTCACGGGATGAGTCTACCGGGGACTCACGTGGTGAGGTCGAGCGGGAGCCATGCGGCCAGGTCCGCGCGGGTTCCGGAGGCATCCACCGCGCCCGATGCCACGGCATCGTCCCAGGTAAGTCTCCCCGTGGCCAGGGCGAGCCAGGTGGCGGGGTCGGTCTCAATCACCGCGGGCGGCGTGCCACGACGGTGCGTCTGACCCGCGATGCATTGCACCGCCGCGAACGGCGGGACCCGCACCTCCACGGAGCGGCCGGGGGCGAGTTCCGCGAGCTCCTCGAGGGTGAAGCGGACGGCGGTGGCCAGGGTCGAGCGGTCAAGAGGTGCGCGGTCAAGGGGTGCACGGTCAGGCGTGGTGGCACCGTCGGCATCGGAGTGCGCGGCCTGCGCCATCCACGCCGCAAGCGCGGCTCGTCCCTGCTCGGGGGGAGTCCTGCGCAGCACCATGCCCCCAGCCTGCCACGACTACAACCGTCAACCTCGACTTAGGCGAAACGCTCCGGCAGCGTCGCCTCCCACTCGGCCCGCACCTGGTCAAGGTCCAGCGTGAACTGGCCCTGCACCTCCAGCACCGGCTCGTCCAGCGTCACGCCGATGCGCGCAAACGGCACTCCCCGCGCCTCCAGCATGGCCACCAGGCGCGGCTCCTCGGTGCGCGGCACGGCCACCAGCGCGCGGCCCTGCGACTCGGACAGCCACAGCTGGGGCACACTCACGCCGTCCCGCGCGGCCACCTCATCCACCACGATGCGGGCACCCACGCCATAGCGCAGCGCACCCAGCACCACCGCGGCGGCAAGACCGCCTTCGCTCACCTCGCGCGCCGCATCCACCAGCCCATCGCGGGACGCGGACACCATGGTGGCCGCAAGCAGCTTCTCCGCCTCCACGTCCACCACGGGCGGCAACCCGCCCAGGTGGCCGCTCAGCCCCGCCCATACGGACCCATCCAGTTCCGCACGCGTGGTCCCCAGCAGGAACAGCTGCTGACCGCCCTCACGCCACCCCGAGGGCGTGGCCCGACGCACGTCGTCAAACACGCCAAGGATGCCCACAATCGGCGTGGGGTTGATGGACGAGTCGAGCCGTCCCGGCTCACCCGTGCCGTTGTACAGCGACACGTTGCCGCCCGTCACGGGCACCCCAAACTCCAGGCAGGCATCGGCAAGGCCGCGCACGGCCTCCGCAAACTGCCACATGGCGTCCGGGTCCTCCGGCGAGCCAAAGTTCAACCCGTCGGTGACGGCACGCGGCTCGGCGCCGGCCACCGCCACCGCGCGGTACGCCGCGGCCACCGCCTGGCGCGCACCGGCATAGGGGTCCAGCTTGGTAAAGCGATCGTTGGCGCGCGTGGCAATGGCCACACCCCGCCCGCTGTCCGGGTCCACGCGCACCACGCCCACGGCATCGGGACGCGCCATGGCCGTGTTGCCCTGCACGTAGCGGTCATATTGGCTGGTAATCCACGCACGCGAGGCAAGCGCCGGGGAGGCAAGGAGTGCCCGCGTGGCCTCACCCAACGCCTCACCGGCCTCCGGCAGCGCCACGCCCGTGGAGTCTGCCTGCAAGGCATCCATCCATGCGGGACGGGCGTAGGGGCGCTCGTACACCGGGCCCTCGTGGGCCACGGTGCGCGGGTCCACATCCACAATCCGGTGGCCCTGGTGGTCAATGGTCAGGCGGCCCGAGTCGTTCACCTCTCCCACCACGGAGGACTCAATCTCCCACTTGCCCGTGATGGCCAGGAAGGCCTCCAGCTTCTCCGGCCGCACCACGGCCATCATGCGCTCCTGGGACTCGGACATGAGGATTTCCCCCGCGGTGAGCGTGGGGTCGCGCAGCAGCACGTCATCAAGCCACACATGCATGCCACCGGAACCGTTAGACGCCAGCTCCGAGGTGGCGCAAGAAATGCCCGCGGCGCCCAGGTCCTGAATGCCCTCCACCACATCGGCGGCAAAAAGCTCAAGGCAGCACTCAATGAGCACCTTCTCCATGAACGGGTCACCCACCTGCACCGACGGGCGCTTGGACGGCACGCCGTCCTCAAAAGTTTCCGAGGCCAGGATGCTCGCCCCGCCAATGCCGTCACCGCCGGTGCGCGCCCCAAACAGCACCACCTTGTTGCCCACGCCGGAGGCCTGCGCCAGGTGAATGTCCTGGTGCTTCATCACCCCCACGCACAGGGCATTTACCAGGGGGTTTCCCTGGTAGCAGGGGTCAAAGCCCGCGCCACCGCCAATGTTGGGCAGGCCCAGCGAGTTGCCGTATCCCCCCACGCCGGCCACCACGCCATGCACCACACGCTGCGTGTCCGGGTGGTCAATGGCGCCAAAGCGCAGCTCATCCATCACCGCCACCGGCCGCGCACCCATGGCAAGGATGTCGCGCACAATGCCGCCCACGCCCGTGGCCGCACCCTGATACGGCTCCACGTAGGAGGGGTGGTTGTGGCTTTCCACCTTGAACGTCACCGCCCAGCCGTCACCAATGTCCACCACGCCCGCGTTCTCGCCAATGCCCACCATGAGGTGTTCCTTCATGGCGTCCGTGGTCTTCTCGCCAAACTGACGCAGGTGCACCTTGGAGGACTTGTACGAGCAGTGCTCGGACCACATCACGGAGTACATGGCCAGCTCCGCGTTCGTGGGGCGGCGCCCCAGCAGCTCGCGAATGCGCGCAAACTCGTCGGGCTTGAGGCCCAGTTCGGCGTACGGCATCTCCTGGTCAGGGGTGGCCGCGGCGTGGTCCACGGTGTCCGGCAGGGCCGTGGTGCGGGCGGAGTCAGTCATGGCTTCCTTCACGGGCAGGACCGGCGGGGCCGGCGGGCTGGGCCAGCGCATCGATTCGCGCCGCGGCGCGGACGTTTGCGGGATGCCCCCAGCCTACCGGGCACGCGCGCTCCCCGGGGAGAGCGGGGGGCACGGGCGGCGCACACCGCCGATGCCGGGGCAAGAGTGTAGGCGGGCCCAGGGCCGCCCCACTCGCCTCATACCCGGGACCATGCACCCGGGACCTTTCCCCACCAGAGCGTGGTTTTGTACTGATTTGTCCGAATATTTGGCCCATAATGCCCCCATTTATGGGGCTTGTGGGCCGTGGTGGAGTCCTGCCACTATCTCAGCCAGGGGGATCCGAGGGGGATCCGGGGGGACTTGAGGGGACCCGCAGGGGGCTCGCCAGGGGGACTGGCGGGGGGACTGGGGGCTGGCTTCACGGCCATGGAGCGCCGTTGCCGCAACACATCGTTGCCGGCAACGGCGCTCACGGGGTTCTGGGCGGCAACGCCATCACTCGTGCGCTCAAGGCCTACAGTGGCGCCATGAGCACCGGAGCCGTTGTTGCCATCGCCTCCGTCCTGCTTGCCCTTGCCCTGGCCGCGCTGATCCTGCAGACCGTGCGCCTTGCCCGCGAGCGCCGTCGCGTCGCGGCACTTGAGGAGCGTTGGGATCACGAGGCGGCATCGGTGGGCGACCGTGCCGCCCAAGCCGAACGCACCCGCATTGCCCGCGAGATGCATGACGTGGTGGCCCATACCCTGTCCGTGGTGGTGGCGCTGGGCGACGGCGGCCGCTTTGCCGCCGCATCGGACCCGCAGGCCGCCACCCACACGTTGGCCACCATCGCGGACGTGTCCCGCTCCGCGCTCGCGGAGATGCGCGCTCTGCTGGGCGTGCTACGCGACCCCGACGGCGAGGCGCCGTTGGGCCCGCAACCCTCCCTGAGCGACATCCCCACGCTGGTGGCCACCACCCGGGACGAGGGCCTGGAGGTGAGCCTGGTGACCACCGGCAGCCCGCATCCGCTTGCCCTGGGAACGGGTCACACGGCGTACCGCATGGTGCAGGAGTCACTCACCAACGTGCGCCGTCACGCGGGCCCGGGCGCGCGTGCCTTTGTGCACCTCGCATGGGGGGCGGATGCGTTGACCCTCACCGTCAGCGACGATGGCCGGGGCGCGGCCGCACACCACGACGGTCACGGTCAGGGCCTGCTGGGCATGCAGGAGCGCGTGGCGTTGCTGGGAGGGTCGTTGCTTGCGGGGCCGCGCGCCGGCGGCGGATTTTCGGTACGGATGCACCTACCCGTTCCCGCGGCCCCCGCCGCCCAGCCCACGTCCCCCGCCGAGCCGGCCACCGCATCGGACGTCCTCCCCGCCCCCCTCCCCCAGGAGGCGCCGTGATCCGGGTGGCGCTGGTGGACGACCAGCAGCTCATCCGCGCGGGATTTCGCATGCTGGTGAGCAGCCAAAGCGACCTCACGGTGGTGGCGGAGGCGGCATCGGGCACCGAGGCGGTGGCCACGCTGAGCACCCTCACCCCACCCGCGGATGTGGTGCTCATGGACATCCGCATGCCGCAGGGCGACGGCATTGCCGCATGCGCGCAGCTCACCCGCCAGGTGGCCTCGCGCGTCATCATGCTCACCACCTTTGACCTGGACGAATACGTGGTGGCCGCGGTCAAGGCCGGAGCAAGCGGCTTCCTGCTCAAGGACTCGCCGCCCGAGCGCCTGCTGGACGCCATCCGCACCGTGCATGCCGGCGACGCCGTGATTGCGCCCTCCACCACGCGCCGCTTTTTGGCGCACCTGGCAGACTCGGTGGCCGCCTCCACGCCACGGCCGCTGCCGCCGGACCTCACGGCGCGCGAGGCCCAGGTGCTGCGTCTGCTGGTGCGTGGCATGTCCAATGCCGAGATTGGCGCTGAGCTGTTCATGGCCGAGCCCACGGTGAAGACGCATGTGGGTCGCGTCCTTGCCAAGTTGGGGGCACGCGACCGGGTGCAGGCGGTGGTGATGGCATACGAGGCCGGCTACGTGGCTCCGGGCGCAACCTCAGCATGACGTCACGCGATACCTGCGGATGATGTGCCGGGTGCCGCGCCGCCCGTAGCGTCGCGGTATGGACACCTCTGATTCCCCCGCACCGGCGCTGCGCGTTCGTGGCCTCACCAAGGTGTACGGCTCCGGCGACGCCGCCATCACCGCCGTGGACCACGTTGACCTGGACGTGGCGCCAGGCGAACTCACCGCCATCATGGGCCCCTCCGGCTCCGGCAAGTCCACGCTGGTGCACCTGTGTGCCGGCTTGGAGACGCCGGATGCGGGCGAGGTGTGGGTGGGCGAGGACCGCCTCACGGGCCTTCCCGATGCGGAGCTGGCGCGGTTGCGCGGCCGGCACCTGGGATTTGTGTTCCAGGGCTTCAACCTGCTGCAAACCCTGTCCGCACGCGACAACATTGTGCTGCCGTTGCGCCTCAACGGCATGGCGTGGGACGGCGCGTGGTTTGACACCTTGGTGGAGGTGCTGGGCATTGGCAACGAGCTGAACCGGCGCCCACATGAGCTCTCCGGCGGGCAGCAGCAGCGCGTGGCCATTGCGCGGGCGCTTATCACCCGGCCGCGCCTGGTGCTGGCGGATGAGCCCACCGGCAACCTGGACTCGCATGCGAGCGCGCAGATTCTGGCGCATCTGCGGCAGTCGTGCCGGGAGCTGGGGCAGTCGGTGGTGATGGTGACGCATGACCCCTCGGCGGCGGCGTATGCGGCGGAGGTGGTGCTGTTTGCCGATGGCGCGGTGGCCGGGCGCGTCAGCGAGCCCACGGCCGATGCGGTGCTTGCGGGTCTTGACGCGCTGGCAGGGGTGCAGCGATGAGTACCCCCAATGCCACCCGGGCGCTCACGCTGCGCCTCGCGTGGGCACAGCTGCGCCACCACCGGGCCTACTCCGTGTGGATTTCTAGCCTCCTGACGGTGATGGTGGCCATGGTGAGCTATGTGATGTTCATGAGCCTCACTCAGTCCTCGCTCACGGCCCACCAACCCAACCCGCAGGGGTGGATCCGCGAGCGTTGGGGCTGGGTGACGGCCACCTTTAGCGACGCCGATGCCGCGGCGGCATCACAGCCCGGCTCCACGACCATCGTCCCCCTGGACCAGCTCATGGAGAGTGTGGCGGCATCTAAGGCTCAGGACGCCTTAGCCATCACCCAAACCTGGTTTGCCACCATCGCCAACCCCGACTTTATGGCTCCGGGTCTTGACGCCGTGGCGGTCACCGGCGCCACGTCTCAGTTCACCGTGGCGCAGGGGCGCATGCCGTCGGCCCGAGGTGAGGTGGCGCTGTCCGCCGATGCCGCCGCCCGACTGCACGCGAGCATCGGCGATGCCATCACGGTGTACCGCTTGGTTCCGGATGAATCGATGCGGACCGAGGCGGTGGAGCTCACGGTGGTGGGCCTCACGCCGTCGCATAGCCTTCCGGGCTTTGAGCTCTCCCAGCCCGATGCCTGGTTCGACTGGTCGGAGGTGGCCACCCCGGATGGACTGCTGACCTCGGACATCTGGGTGCCCGCGGACGAGTCACGCGTTCCCGCCGCCTATGTCACTCTCCAATGGAACGGTGGAAGCCCCCTGCTTGACCCCTACTCCGCGGGGTATGGCTCCGCCTCCGTGCCGCGGTTCCCCACTCCCGCGGGTGTGGGCGGCTGGTACGCGGTGGCGGGCGTCCTGGCCCTGTGCATGGTGGTGATGTCCTTTGCCGTGGGTCGCAGTCAGGCCGCCGCACGCACCCAATGGGTGGCCACGGTGCGCACCCTGGGTGCCCGCCGCCGTGCGCTGGTCACCGCCACGGTGGTGGAGACCGCCTTCATCACGCTGGGCGCCGCCGTCCTGGGGGTGGCGCTGGGCTGGCTGGCCGCGCAATCGCACCTGAGCGTGGCGCGCGCACGCACTCCCCTTCCCCCCGGGTCGGCCCTGGTGCCGTGGGACTGGCGCGTGCCGGTGATTGCCACGGCCGTGGCCATCCTGGTGGGCGTGGTCATTGCCGCGGTGCCCGCGTTCTGGGCCACCCGGGTGGCTCCCGTGGCCGCACTCAAGCCCGTGTCCGACATCACGGAGGCAGAACTGTCGCGGCGCGTGTCGGTGCTGTGGCTGCTCATTCCCTGTGCCGCGGGCCTTGCCGTGATGCAGATTCCGTGGGACATCGACATGGCGTACCTGGATGTGGCCACTGTGCTTGGTGCGGTGGTGTTTGTGCTCACCGCGGGCGCGCTGGGTGTGGAGGGCATGCGGCGGCTGGTCCCGTACATCGGGCGGCGGCTGGGCCGTTCCTCCCGTCCCGCCGTGCTCACCACGGGGGATCTGCTTGCGGGGCGACCGCGACAGGCGGTGGCGCCCACCCTCATCTCTGCGGTGGTGGTAGGCGGGGTCGCCGTGTGGGTGTTGCGGCCCTGGCGGTCATGGAGCTTTTGGGAGGATGTGGCGTGGACGCTGCAGATGGGGGGCGACCTCACCGTGGCGGGCCTTATCAGGACGATGGTGGGCGGACCCACGTGGGCAATGGGGGCCATCGCGGGAGCGTGCGTGATTGTGGTGCTGGCCACCATCTACGTGTCGCAACGTTCCGCCACGGGCAACGAGGTGCTCACGCGGCAGGCGCTGGGGCTGTCACGTGCGGACACGGTGACCGCACACACCCTGCAGCAGTGGGTGCCACAGGCGGTGGGATCGGTACTGGGCCTGCTGGTGGGCGTGGTGGTGGGGTGGTGGCTGCTTGCCACCGAGGCACCCTCCACACAGCTGGACTCGTGGGCCACGGTGACGGCCGGCACGGAGCTGCAGCAGTGGGGCCCGTACCTGCCGCTTGTGGGGTTTGTCTTCCTGCTCCTCATCGTTGCGGCATGGCTTGCGGTGGGATACGTGGTGGCACGCGCGGTGGCGGCCTTTGGCGAGTCCCATGGCCCACGGGTGCGAGCAGTCGCCGGAGAATAAGTGGCGGCGCCGACTTGACACGGTGCCGCAAAGGAGTATTCTGAAAGTCCCCCCTCTGGCGAGGGCGTTGCGCTAGCCGCGACGCCCTCGCTTTCTCTTTCCCCCCGGGGGATGCAAAGCCCTAGAGTGGGCGCATGACCGACTACGCCGGCGACATCACCCCCGACCGCGCCTGGGAGCTGCTGAGCACCACCCCCGGTGCCGTCCTGGTGGACGTACGCACCGAGGGCGAATGGCGTGAGGTGGGTGTACCGCTCACGCCCCCTACCGCCGCGGAGCCCGTCTTCATCGAGTGGGTGAGTGCCCCCTCGGGCATGCTCAACCCGGCCTTCCTTGAGCAGCTGGCACAGGCGGGCATCGGCCCCGAGCACACCGGTCCCGTGATCTTCCTGTGCCGCTCCGGCCAACGCTCCATGGGGGCGGCCACGGCCGCCACGGCCGCGGGCATCGGCGAGTGCCTCAACGTGGTGGGGGGATTTGAGGGCGGGACCGATGCCCTGGGCCGCCGGGGCGTGGGCGGCTGGCAGGCCAGCGGCCTGCCCTGGCACCGGGAGTAAGCACCGCCACCGGGAGTAAGCCCCGCCACATGGGGGCAGGCGCGCACCCCCTGGCACCATGACGCGCCGCTACTCTGATGCCATGACCCATGCGAGCGAGCAACCCCTTCTGCGCCCCGACACCCTCGCGGTCCGCGGTGGTATGCACCGCACCGCGTTTGAGGAGATGGCGGAGCCCATCTTCATGACGCAGGGCTACGTGTACTCCACGGCGGCGGAGGCGGAGGCGGCGTTCTCCGGCGAGCTCGACCGCTACCAGTACAGCCGGTACGGCAACCCCACGGTGACCATGTTCCAGGAGCGGCTTGCGCTCATTGAGGGCGCGGAGGAGTGTTTTGCCACCGCCACGGGCATGGCCGCGGTGTTTGTCTCCCTGGCATCCATCCTCAAGCAGGGTTCGCGCCTGGTGGCGGCGCGCGCGCTGTTTGGCTCGTCGCTTGCGGTGTTCAACGACTACTTTGCGGGCTGGGGCATTCGCGTGGACTACGTGGACGGCCACAACAACGCGGACTGGGAGCGGGCGCTGTCCGACCGGGCCGATGCGGTGTTCATCGAGTCCCCCACTAACCCCATGCAGGACCTGGTGGACATTCCCTTTGTGGCCGCGCTGGCCAAAAAGGCCGAGGCCCTGTTGATTGTGGACAACGTGTTCGCCACGCCGCTGGGGCAAAAGCCGCTCGCGCTGGGGGCGGATGCGGTGGTCTACTCCGCCACCAAGCACATCGATGGCCAGGGGCGTGTGCTGGGCGGTGCGGTGCTGGGAAGCAAGGACTACATTGAGCAGGTGCGCACCATGGTGCGCACCACCGGCTCCACCATGTCTCCGTTCACCGCATGGGTGTTGGGCAAGTCCCTGGAGACCATGAGCGTGCGGGTAAAGGCAATGGCCGCCACGGCGGCGGACCTGGCGGCGTGGCTCGACGCGCACCCCAAGGTGGCCGTGACCCGCTACCCGCTGCTGCCCTCACATCCGCAGTACGAGTTGGCGCGCAAGCAGATGACCATGGGCGGCACGCTGGTGACGTTTGACCTGGCACTCCCGCCGGGAACCGACCCCCATTCGCCCGAGGCCAAGGCCGTGGCCTTCCGCTTTATGGACGCGCTCCAGGTGATTGACATTGCCAACAACCTGGGCGACGCCAAGTCCATTGCCACCCACCCCGCCACCACCACGCATCGGCGCCTAGGAGCCGAGGCGCGCGCCGCGGTGGGCATGTGCGACGCGACCATTCGCTTCAGCGTGGGCCTTGAGGACGTGGAGGATCTGCGCGAGGACCTTGCGCGCGCGCTCGACGCGATCTAGCGCCCCTCAACCCCGCACACAGCCGGTGGGATGCTCCCCGGCAAGTACGGCATCGGCCCAGGCCATCATGTCCTCAATGAGAGGTGCACCGGCGGCAATCACGCCGTTGTGGTTATAGCCGTCGTACTCCCGCGTCACCACGTCCTTGCCCGCCGCGCATTGGCGTGCGGAGAACGCGCGCTGAATCTCAATGGGAATCACCTCGTCCTGGACGCCCTGTCCTAGGAACAGTGGGGCATCAAAATCTCCGCTGGGCGTGTTGAGCTCCAGCCGCTCGCGCAGTGGGCCCGCGCTCACATCCAGGTTAAAGGGGTTGCGATCGTTCCAGGCCGTGACGGCCAGGCCATCAATGGCGGCCACGATGATGGTGGGGTGAATGGCGCAGTAGCGCGACAGTTGCAGCGCCATGACGCGCGCCGCGGGGTCCACGGCATCGGCCACATTCACGTCGGGGTACTCGTCCGCGTAGGGCAGCAGCACGTAGGCGGTAGCCAAGTTGCCGGAGATGGACGAGCCCCGCGCGGTAATCCTCTCCGCAAGCGTCAGCGGCGCCGAGGCCGCCGAGAGCGCCACCACGGACGTCAGCGTGAACTCGGGCGCATAGGTTGCGGCAATCTGCGCGGCCCACAGCGAGGCATGCCCGCCCTGCGAATGCCCCCACAACATGATGTGGTCGGAGGGCATCGCGTCCTCAATTCCCGCCGATGCGCGGATGGCATCCAGCGCGGCCCGCCCCTCTCCCTCGCCTATCAGGTAGGGGTAGCGTCCGCCGGTTCCCATGCCGGGGTAGTCGGTGGCCACCACCAACCAGCCGCGGTCAATCATCTGCTCCACACCCGGAATGCCCACGTCGTTGATGGCGCGGTCGCTGAGGCTGGGGGCACACGTGCGGTCCACGCCGGTGGTGCCGTGCTGCCACGCCACCACGGGCCGTGCGGTGGTGGCGGGGGCATCGGGAATGGCCACCACACCGGATGCCAGCGCAATGGTGCCGTCGGCGTAGGTGGTGGTGTACAGGATGCGCAATGCGTGCGCCCCGGCGGGGACCTCGCCATCGTAGGGCTCGGTGCGCAGGAGCACGCCGGGCGTGGTGGGGAGGGCATCGGCCCATTCGTAAAAGTCGCCGATGCGCGGGACGGCGCAGCGGATGACCACACTTCCGGCCACGCTCGCCACCAGCAGCAGCACGGTGGTGACGGCGCCGGTCCAGCGCCACACCGTGGACCATCGCGTGCGGGGCGTGCCGGCCGTGCGGGCGACGCGGCGTGCGGCCAGGAGCGTCACTCCCGCCACCACGGCCCCCACACCCGCGGCTCCCGCGAGTGCAAGGCCGCCCAGGTCCGGCCACCAGGCGGCCAGCACCGCGCCCAGTGCCGCGGCCAGGGCCCATGCGAGCGTGCGGACGGGCTCGGCGCGCGAGACCTCCACCGCGCGTCGGGCGTGGCGTCCGTACAGCGCGCGCCACACGGTGGCCAGCGCAAGGAGCGCCAGCAGCGGTGCCGCGGCGTAGGGCAGAACGGTGAGAATGGGTCCCCGCAACAGCACGCAGGCCACACCACACGCCGCGAGGGCCAGCGCCGCCGCGGTGGAGGGGAGCGCCTGGCGGCGAATGCCCGCTACCGCGATGCCGGCCAGCGCCACAAGGCCCAGGGCCACGGCCCACACCAGCACGTGAAGCGCGGTCAGTGGCTTGGCCCACAAGAACGCTCCGCCCGCAATCAGCGCCACACCGGCAGGGATGCGAACCCCTGGGGGCACGGTGAGCGCCGCATGGGCGAGCCGCTGTGTGGGAGAGGAGGCCAGGGCAGTCATCATCCCAGTGTAGGAAAGGCCCGCGGGGGCAGGGGGATTGCGCGCAGGGCTGGGCATCTTCCGGGCCGATGCTCAGGTACTTCACACTGCGGGGGCATCTGGCTACCATGGCCACAAACCTCAGCAAAGGAATATGTGTGTCTCAGATCTCGCGTGTCTCTGTGTCCCTTGTGGTGGCCGCGCTGGTGCTTGGTGCGGCCGCGGGTGGTGGCGCCGGGTGGCTGGCCGGTTCGGCGTCGTCCCATGGTGCGGTGGTGGCGGGGGCAAGCGGTGCCGATGGCGCCGATGGTGCCGATGGCGCCGCCGGGACGGATGGGGCACGTGGGGTGGACGGCGTCAACGGCGCCGATGGGGTGGATGGGCGCGACGGTGTTGACGGGCGCAATGGTGTTGACGGGCGGGATGGGCTTCCCGGCGTGGCCGGGCCTGCCGGGCCGGCTGGGGCTGTTGGTCCTGCCGGGGCTGTTGGTCCTGCCGGGGCTGTTGGACCGGCTGGCGCTACCGGACCCGCTGGGGCTGCCGGGCCCGAGGGCCCTGCTGGACCGGAGGGACCCATCGGACCCGAGGGACCCATCGGGCCGACGGGCCTCACGGGAGCCCCCGGACCGGCCGGCATCGTCTCGTTTGCCTACCTCACAGCCAACACTGCCACCGTTTATCCCAACACAGGCGAGCACGTCGTCTTCACTCAAACCGCGGGGGAGCTCTCGGTGACCCCCAACGCGGGCACACTCTCGACATTGCCCGAGGCCGGGACGTACCGCATTACGGTAGTTGCAGACATTTTTGGAGTTGGCGCCGATGGCACCGCGCGGATCACTTTCGTCAGCGGCCCTGTGTCTCCCGCTCCCGAGACCTTTGCTGCACCATATGGATCCAAGAACACTGCAACCCAGTCCACGATCTTGACGGCCAACGCCGGCGATTCCTTTGATATCGGCCTGGTCGCCGGAGGTGGAGCACCGGTCAAGTTCGACTACATTCGCGTGTTGGTCGAGTACTTCGGCGACTAGCCCTTCTCACTCCCCCGGCGCCCGCCAGCTCGACCCGCACCAGCTCGGCCCCGCCACCCCCGGAGTTTGGGACCCAAATGGCCCCTGTGAGACGGGTCGTGTTTCCTGTGGGACCCAAATGGCCCCACACCCCCACCACACCCCCACACCCCCAGGGTTTGGGACCCAAATGGCCCCTGTGGGACGGGTCGTGTTTCCTGTGGGACCCAAATGGCCCCTGTGAGACGGCTCATGCATCCTGCGGGACCCAAATGGCCCACTGGGCAATCGCTCACCGCCGTGCAGATGCGAAGTGGACGTGAAGGACCTCCTGATGCTCTCCCTCACACGCTCCGCCACAGTCGCAGAGCCCCGAGCTCTCGAGATGCCGGGCCAAACCAGTCCCACAGGAAACACGACCCGTCTCACAAGGGCCATTTGGGTCCCAAACCCGGGGGCACACGCCACGAAGGGCCAAACCAGTCCCAAACCCGGGGAGGGAGCGCGCGAGAAGCACTGGCGCGCAGTGGGACGCAAAAATCCCCTGGTAGAGACGTATCTACCAGGGGATCTGATGGTCGGGGTGACAGGATTTGAACCTGCGACCTCGTCGTCCCGAACGACGCGCGCTACCAAACTGCGCCACACCCCGTGAGTAAAGCCAGCCCAGAATACCTGACTTCACGCAGCCACGGATACCGCGGGTGCTCCCCTACAGGCCCCTCACGCCCGCGGCGTGAGGGTGAGGAGCACCGCCTCGGGCCGGCAGGCAAACCGCAGCGGCACATAGGGCGATGTCCCGGCGCCCGCACACACGTGCAGCCACACCGACTCGCCCCCGGCACCAGCCCCAGCGGCACCAGCACCAGCCCCACCAGCACCCACGCCCCCCCGAGCATCGGGCCGCGCGCCCGGCCACCCGGAGACGCCCTTCACCCGGCCCGTGTCCAGGTCACAGTTGGTCACCAGCGCCCCGTACCACGGCACACACACCTGCCCACCATGGGTATGCCCCGCAAGCAGGACCTGCGCGCCGTCATCCTTCAGCGCGCCCAGCGCCCGCGCGTACGGCGCATGGGTGACGCCCACGTGAAGCTGGCCGCGGTGAGGGTCGGGAGCGGGCATACGGTCACGGCCGATGTGCGGGTCGTCCAAGCCCACAAACGTCACCTCACGCCCGGCCACCGTGAGCACTCCGCGTGCGTTGTCAAGGTCTAGCCAGCCGTGCGCGCCAAGGCCGGCGGTCAGGGCGTCGGTGGGGAGGGCGGTGCGTTCCTCGCGCAGCCGTGAGGGGCCCCCAAAGTAGGTGAAGGGATTGAGGGGGCGCGGCGCAAAATAGTCGTTGGAGCCGCGCACAAAGACGCCGGGGAGCTTCAGCAGGGGCGCCATGGCCTCCAGCAGCGGGTCCACCGCCTCGGCATGGGACAGGAAGTCCCCGGTGGCCACCACCAGGTCCGGTTCCCACCGCGCAAGCGAGCGGATCCAGGCGAGTTTGCCGGCCTGCGTGGGCGTGACGTGAAAGTCGGAGACGTGCAACACCCGGATGGGCTCACTCCCGGGCTCCAACACCGGCACCGTGCGCTCGCGCACGGTGTACGCGCGCGCCTCGGCAAGCCCCCATGCGAACGTTCCCACCGCAAGGGCCCCCAGGCTCCCCGCGGTCCAGGCCAGGGCGTGTGGACTCATGGCGTGCGGCCTAGTGGCCGCCTCCGGGGTTTCCACCGCCGCCACCGCCACCGCCGTTATTGCCGCCGCCGCCGTCGTTACCGCCGCCGTTGTTGCCACCGCCGGGGTTGGGGTCCCAACCCGTGGGCGGGTGGGTGCTCCACTCGGCGGGCGGCCACGTGCTGCCCCACCAGTCGGACGGAGGCGTGTTGGGGTCCCAACCCGCGGGCCAGTTGGTCCACCAGGAGGGCATGGTGGACACGGCCAGGTAGTAGGACACCGAGGCCCCGGGCGAGAGGGACGTCCCCGCCTCGGGCTCGATGCGGGTGACGGTGCCCTCGGGGCACGTGGCGGAGTACAGCGACCCGGCATTCACGTACGTGAAGCCCGCGGTGTTGATCTCCTGCTGTGCCTCCTTCTCCTCGAGGCACATCACATCGGGAACGGGGCGCGGCACGCCGTTCAGCATGGCGTTGGACGGGCCGGGGATGGGCAGCGCCTCCATGCCGTCCAGGTACTGGTTCATGTACCGGCTCCACAGCGGCCCGGCCACGGTCGACCCATACACGTAGCGGTAGAACTTGCCGTTGATGGTGATGAACTGTTGCGGCACATCGGAGTCGGGGTTGCCCTGCCACACCACGGTGGTCACCTGCGGCGTGAAGCCCGCAAACCACGTGTGGGCGTTCATCTGCGAGGTACCGGTCTTGCCGGCGGACACCCGGCCGCTGAGCTGGAACAGGCGGCCGGATCCGGTGGTCATCACCTTCTGCAGGCCGTACGTGACGCCGTCCGCAATCTCCGTGCTGATGGCCTGCGCGCAGTCCACGGCGGGCGGCTCAATGACCGTGCCGTCGTCAAAGTAGACGTCGTTGCCTTCCAGGTCCGTGATGTCCAGGATGGACCGCGTGCTGCAGTGCATGCCGCGGTTGGCAAAGGTTTGGAACACCGAGGCCATGGTCAGGGGCGAGGCGTTCTGGGTTCCCAGCAGCGCGGACGGGACCAGCTCAAACTCGTTGTTGTCCGCGCGGTGGAAGCCCACGGCATCGGCCATGTCCCGCAGCCCGCACAGGTCAAGCTGGTTGCCCATGGCCACGTAGGCCGTGTTGACGGAGTTGGCGGTGGCAAGCCACACGGGCTGCTGGGCGGCGGAGTCGCCCTCGGAGTTACCGGGGCGCCACGTGCCGGTGGACACCAGGTTGGTGCCGCACGCCTTCCACGAGTTGATGGGCCAGTTGCGGCCCGCGCCGGAGACCACCTGGTTGAGCGAGTGCCCCGTGTTAAGCCACTCGGCAAGCACAATGGGCTTAAAGGTAGAGCCGGGCGAGAAGCCGCGCGAGCCGCCGTATTCGCGGTCAACGGCGTAGTTGATGGCGGTGGAGTTGGGCTCCTGCGACGTGGGGTCAAACGCACGGTTTTGCGCCATGGCCAGGATGTTGCCGGTGGCGTTGTCCACCGTAACCAAGGCATTTGCCAGGCCCGATGCGTCACCAGGCGGGATAGTGGCCACCAGTTCCGCGTTGGCAAGGGTTTGGGCCCTCACGTCCAACGTGGTGATGATCTTCAGACCACCCTTGTACAGCAGCTGTGCGCCCTCGCCCTTGAACGCCGGGTCGCGCATGATGACCTTGGTGACGTAGTCACAGAAGAACGGCGCAATGTCCGAGGCGGCGCAGGAGAACTTGGGGTACGTGATGTTGAGGTAGTCCTCAAGGGGCGTGGCCTTGTAGATGGCCGCCTCGTTGGCGGTGATCATGCCCTGGTCCGCCATGAGGTTGAGCACAATGTTGCGGCGAATCACGTTGTTCTCGGGGTTGCGCGAGGGGTCCCACTTGGTGGGGTTTTGCGTGATGCCCACAATGGTGGCGGCCTGGAGCGCGTTCAACTCCTTGGCGGGGATGCCAAAGTAAAACTGCGCAGCGGCCTCAATGCCGTACACGGACCGGCCAAACTGCGCAATGTTGAGGTACTGCTCCAGCACCGCTTCCTTACCGCAGTCCACCTTGGGGTCCGCGGTGCACACATTGCCGTATTCGGCGTTGAGTTGCTCCTCATAGGCAAGCGCCAGGCGCCACTCGCGAATCTTGCGCTCCAGCGACACCTCGGTGGCTGCCAACTCCGCCTCGCGGTCCCCCTTGGCAATGGCGGCCTCGCGCAGGGTGTTCTTCACCAGCTGCTGCGTGAGCGTGGACGCACCCTGGGTGTCCTCCCCGCGCACCGTGAGGTACGCGGCGCGCAACAGGCCCTCACCATCCACGCCGTTGTGCAACCAGAAGCGCTTGTCCTCCACGGCCACAATGGCCTTTTGCACCCACGGCGAGATGTCCTCAAGATTCACCACCTCGCGGTTCTGGTCATAGAACGTGGCCAGCAACGTGGTGCCGTCGGACGCGTAGATGTGCGAGGCCTGGGGCAGCGCGGTGTTGTCAAACTCCTGCGGCAAGGCGAGGAAGGCATCGGACGTGCCCTTGGCCGCCGCCCCCGCCACCGTCACCGCAGGCAGAGCCAGGCCCGCCAGCAGCACGCCACCCACAATGGCCACGGCCACAAACCCCGCCACCGACGTCAAAAATTGGACGAGGGTCACACGGCTGCCGCGGCGCGCGCGCGGGGAGGAGCGGAATGCCATGGGACAACCTTACGTGGGGTGGGGGTAACGGTCTGGATAACCAACGTGTGGAACGGGGGGCCTGTTCCCCGCCCCCGGTGCCATGCGCCTGGGTCTAGGCTCGTTCCATGACCACTTGGGAGTATGCCACCGTCCCGCTCATTGAGCACACCACCAAGCAGATCCTCGACAGTTGGGGCGAGGATGGTTGGGAGTTGGTGACCGTGATCACCAGCCCCACCAGCGGCGGCCTGGTGGCCTACTTCAAGCGCCCGCGCGCATGAGCGCGAGTGAGTCGCTCACCCGCCTGGGGTTGACGCTGCCGCCGGTAGCCACGCCCGCGGGCTCCTACGTGCCCGCCGTGCGCCTGGGTTCGCTCGTGTTCACCTCGGGACAGCTGCCCGTGGTGGACGGGACGCTGGTCGCCACCGGCATCGTGGGCCAGGACGTGACACCCGAGGAGGCCGCACGTGCCGCGCGTATTGCCGCGCTGAACGCCGTGGCCGCAGCCGCCGATGCCGCGGGGGGCATCGACCGGATTGTGCGGGTGGTGAAGGTGGTGGGCTTTGTGGCATCGGACCCGGGCTTTACGGCGCAGCCGGCGGTCATCAACGGCGCGTCCGATGTGCTGGCGGAGATTTTTGGTGAGGCCGGACGGCATGCGCGGTCCGCGGTGGGCGTGGCGGTGTTGCCGCTCAACTCCCCCGTGGAGGTGGAGCTGATGGTGGAGGTTGCCCCCTAACGGGAACGCGAGCGCAAGCGCTCCGGCTCGTACACCTCGACGGAGCCAATGTGCACGTCAATCCACCCGCGGAGCGCAAAGTCCGCCAGCGCCTTGTTGACCGTTTCGCGCGAGGCGCCCACCAGTTGGGCCAGCTCCTCCTGGGTGAGCCCGTGGCGCACCACAATGTGCCCGCGTTCCATGCGGCCAAAGCGGTGCCCCAGGTCAAGGATGGCCTTGGCCACACGGCCGGGGACATCGGAAAAGATGAGGTCCGCCATGGTGTTGGAGGTGCGGCGAATGCGCTGCGCCAGGGCCCGCAGCATGTGGCGCGACATCTCCAGGTGCGAGTCGAGCCAGGAGTCCAGCACGTCCTTGGGGAGCTCGTAGACCACGGAGTCCTCCACGGCGTGGGCGCGGGACAGGCGCGGCCCGGGGTCAAACACGGACAGCTCGCCGCACATGTCTCCGGGGCCCAGTAGCGCCAGCAGGTTTTCGCGGCCGTCGCGCGCGGTGCGGGCCAGCTTGACCTTGCCGCGCACCACCACGTACAGGGCGCGCCCCTCATCGCCCTCGCCAAAAATCGTTTCGCCCTTGGAAATCTCACGGCGCGTCATCGAGTCAATGAGGGAGCGCACGTTGTCGTGATCCATGCCGCCAAACAGCGGGGCGGAGCGCAGCAGTTGTTCCTCGCGGGTCAGATCACCCATGACCCACCTTGCTTGCCAGCGCCCGGTGTTCCGCACCCATGGCGTTCACCATCTCTTGGGTCACGCTTGTCAGGTTGTCGTTGACGCGCTCCTCATACGCGGTCAGGCGCACCAGGTAGCCGTCAATCTGGTCAATGCTCGCGGGCGCGTCGCCGCCGTCGTTACCCCACAGGCATTGGGCCAGCTCGCGCGAGGTGGGGGCATCGGCCGCGAGCGCCTCCCACGCGGAGTCAAGGTCAATGGCGCCCGTCTCACCGGGCCCGGACAGGCGTGCCACATGGAGGTCGCGGCGCGCGTTCAACAGACGCACCCACCAGCGAATGCGAGCCAGCTCCTTACGAATCTCGCGGCGGCGGTGACGCAACTCAGCCACACGCGGTGACCACTCGGTGGCCATGCGCACCGTGTGCACGCTCACGTCATCCATTGCACGCTCCCATCAGCGTGTGTATCGGCCCCCAGACGCCTTGCCTTAAGCGGAACACCGGCACATCTGGTCGTACAGTGAAGGACATGGCCGCTCACCCCCTTGTCACCGCCGTTGCGGGGCAGGTGGAGGCCCCCGTGGCGCTGGTGCGCCGGGCACGCGCCATCAACAGGGCGCTGGCCCAGGTGTACCCCGATGCCCGGTGTGAGTTGGACTTTGACGGCCCCTTTCAGCTGGTGTGCGCCACGGTGCTCAGCGCGCAGTGCACGGACGTGCGCGTCAACCAGGTGACGCCCGCACTCTTTGCCCGCTTCCCCACCCCGCAGGCCATGGCGGGCGCGTCCCGCGCCGAGCTTGAGGACCTCATCCGCACCACGGGCTTCTTCCGGTCCAAGGCCACGTCGCTGCTGGAACTGTCGCAGGACATCGTCACCCGCTTTGATGGCGAGGTGCCCCGCACGCTGGAGGAGCTGGTGACGCTGCGAGGCGTGGGCCGCAAAACCGCCAACGTGGTGTTGGGCAACGCGTTTGGGGTGCCGGGCATCACGGTGGACACGCATATGGGCCGCCTGGCGCGCCGCCTGGGGCTCACCGTGAACGAGGATCCGGTGGCCGTGGAACGCGACCTCATGGCGTTGATTGAGCGGCGCGAGTGGACCCTGTGGTCACATCGGGTGATTTTTCACGGGCGCCGCCGCTGCATGGCACGCAAACCCGATTGCGGTCACTGCGAGGTGGCTGCGCTGTGCCCCGTGGGGCGCGGCGAACGCCCCGCCTAGCTCACGCGTCGGCGGTGTGCGCCTCCTCGGCGGGAACCGCGGCGGGCTTGGGCGCGGGCGGGTCAAAGCGGTAGCCCACGTTGCGCACGGTGCCAATGAGTTGCTCGTGCTCGGCGCCCAGCTTGGCGCGCAGGCGTCGCACATGCACGTCAACGGTGCGCGTGCCGCCGTAGTAGTCAAAGCCCCACACCTCCTGCAGCAGCTGCTCGCGGGTGTACACGCGCCCGGGGTGCTGCATGAGGTATTTGAGGAGCTCAAACTCCTTATAGGTGAGGTCAAGGGGGCGGCCCTTGAGGCGCGCGGTGTAGCCGCCCACGTCCACGGTGAGCTCCCCGGAGGAGAACTCGGACACCGCGGCCAGAGGGTCATGCGCCTGCGCCTTGCCCCGCAAAATACGGATGCGCGCCTCCACCTCCGCGGGAGAGGCGTCGGCAAGCACCACGTCGTCGGCACCCCAGTCCGCGGTGACAATGGACATGCCCCCCTCGCGCACCACCAGCAACACGGGTACGTCCACGCCCGTCACCTGCACCAGGCGGCACGTGTTGCGCGCCTCCCCTAAGTCCTGGCGGGCATCAATCACCACCACGTCGGCGTCCCCGGCCTCCACCATGGCCGATGGCACGGGCGCCACCACGCGCGCGCGGTGTCCCAGCAGGTCGAGCGCAGGCAGGACTCCGGCGGCACCGTCCTGGGACGGGGTCAACACGAGCAGGTCTGCCATGGGAACCTCCGGAGTGGTTTTACTGTACTCGGGGCCGTAATGAGACACTTACCGACGTGAAGCCATCGACGCGAGCCACGATCAGCGCGGCAGCAGCCGTATTGCTCGCCGTGGGAGGCCTGTACGGGCCGCGTTACACGGCGCTTGCGGTGGCCACGCTCATTGTGATCGTGTCCATCGGCTGGCCCAGCGTGGCCCGCATTCCTCATCCGCGCGTGGGGGCGGGAATCATGATGGCCTCGGGTGGTATTGCCGTGTTTGCGGTGGCGCTGGGCGAGGGCGAGCCGTACCTGCGTTACGGGGTGGCGGCCGCCGCGGCCGCCGTGCTGTTGGGCCTGACCACCGAGGTGGCCTTCCCCAGTCCTCCCGGACGTGCGGTGGCCTCCGTGGCCGCCATGTCCTCCGGCGGCCTGGTAGCCGTCTCGGGTGCCGCATGGCTGGCGGCGGCCCGCACCCCCGGCGCCAACGACCTGGTGGTGGCGGCCGCCGTCTGCCTTGCGGTGGCGGCGGTGTTCTCCAGCCTCACGGGCCGCGCCAACGTCAACGGGTGGCTTGCCCTGGTGATGGCCTCCGGTACCGGCCTGCTGATGGGCATGGTGTTCCCCACGCTCACCGTGGTGGGCGGCGTGATCATTGGCGTCACCGCGGCCGTGTCCGTGGTGCTCATTGCGGAGATTGCGCGCCGGGAGCCGCAGCCGCGCACCGTGTGGGCGGGCATCTCCGCCGCCGTCATTCCCATAGTCCTTGCGGGTGCGCTGGTGTACTTTGGCGGCCGCCTGTTGGTGGGCTGATGACTCCCGTCGCGATGCGTGCGGTCCTGCTGGTGGCCGTGCTTGTCGCGTCGGCGTTGGGGTATGTGTGGTGGCGTTCCCGGCAGGGGCGGGTGCGCCTGGTGGAGGTTGCCGGCGCGCTGACGCCCGCGGTGTTGGGCGCCGCACGCGGCCCCCGTGGCACCGTGGTGCAGTTTTCCACGCCGATGTGCTCCACCTGCCCGGGCGTGCGCGCTTTGCTTCAGGACGTGGTGGCCGAGTACCCCGGCGTGGTGCATGTGGACATTGACGCCGCCGAGCGGTTGGACCTGGCCCGCGAGTTGCACATCATGCGCACCCCCACCACGCTGGTGTTGGATGCCCGTGGCGTGGTGGTGGCGCGTATGGACGGCGCGATGACGCGCGACCAGGCACGGCAGGCCCTGGCCACGCTCCCCCCGCCGTCCGACTACAGCATCTAGGACCACCCTCACCACCCCAGGAATCAGGAGTCACCATGGCACAGCCCGATGTCCGTCTCGACCCGCGTGGCCCACGCTTTGGCGCCACCTTCCCCCTGGTGCTTGCCGCCGTGGCGCTCGTCCTGGGCGCCGGCACGCCGGGCACCGTGGTCATGGCCGTCCTGGCGGTCCTGTTCCTGCCCGGCGCCATTGTGGGGCCGCAGGCCACGCTTCAGGCCCTGCTGTTCAAGGCCCTCATCCGGCCACGCCTTGCCGCTCCCACGGAGACCGAGTCCTTCCGCCCGCCGCGCTTTGCCCAGCAGGTGGGGCTGGTCCTCTCCGTGGCCGCCGTGGTCTTTGGCCTGGTAGGCGTGTCGCTGGGCTTCTACATCTGCACCGCGTTTGTGCTGGCGGCATCCTTCCTCAACGCCGTGTTTGGCTTCTGCCTTGGCTGCGAGATGTACCTCCTGTTTACGCGCCTGACCACCCGCGCGGCCTGACATGACCTCCTTGGTGGTCAAGTGCACGTGGGGTGCCGAGCGCCCCGAGGCGCTGCTGCAGGCCTTCACGGTGGCCGCCACCGCGGCGGCATCGGGCGTGGAGGTGAGCCTGTGGCTCACGGGAGATGCCGTGCTGCAAGCCGTGGACGGCGTGGAGGAGGTGCACCTGCCCCATTCCCCCAGCATCGGCGAGCTCCGGGAGACCATCCTGGCAAGCGGAACCCTCACCGCGTGCGCGCCGTGCCTGCTGCGCCGCGACCTGCGCCCGGAGGACCTCCTGCCCGGCGTGCGCGTGGCCGGATCCGCCACCTTTCTGGAGGAGCTCCTGCGGCCCGATGCCCGCGGCCTCGTCTATTAGTCACCACCACGCGTAAGATGAAGCCATGACCGGCCTGGAGATCACCTTCGCGGCGCTCGCCGTCGTGTCGTTTGCCGCCGTCGCGTGGATTGTGGGCGTGGTGGTGTGGCGCGTGGCGAGGGCGCCCAAGCGGTGACGTTCATCCTCCCCGACGGCCTGGCGCCCGAGGTCTACCCGCTCGCGTGGCTGGTGGGCCGGTGGGAGGGCCACGGGGTCATTGACTACCCCGGCATTCCCCGCACCGTCATTCACAATGCGGTGGATTTTGACCACGACGGCGGCCCGTACCTCACGTACACGTCCACCATTTCCGTCATTGCGGACGATGGCGAGGTGGGCCCCGTGTGGTCCGTGGAGTCCGGCTTTTGGCGCGTAAGCCCCACCCCGCCCGAGGGGCTTGAGCTGGAGGACGGCCAGCATGCGGTGGAGTTGGTCCTTGCCGATGCCTCGGGTTCCGTCACGCTCTTTGTGGGCACGGTGGGCAACGGGCGCATCGACCTGGGCTCGGACCTCATGGCGCGCACCGCATCGGCCCCCGATGTGGCCGGTGCCACCCGCATGTACGGCAGCGTCCAGGGAGACCTGCTGTGGGCGTGGGACCTTGCGGCGTGGGGGAATGAGCTCCAGTCCTACGCCAGCGCACAGCTTCACCGCGTCACGGAATGACGCACCACACAGACGGGTTCCCTTGCTATGACTACCACCGCCACGCACAGTCCGCTCCTTGACCAGCCGGGTGCGGTGGAAGGCGAGGGCGTGGATGCGGGGGTGGCGTGGCATTACGGCAACCCCACCGCGGAGCAGCGCGCGCTCGAGGCCGGCACCGCGGTGGTGGACCTGTCGCAGTGGGGTGTGGTGACCGTCACCGGGCCCGATCGTCTGACCTGGCTGGACTCGCTGTCCACGCAGGCGGTGGCGCAGCTGCCTCCCGGCGCGTCCAGCGAGCTGATGATCTTGAGCCCGCAGGGGCGCATTGAGCATGTGGCCGCGGTGGTGGACACCGGCAGCACGGCCTATCTGCTCACCGAATCCGCCCCCCAGTTGGCCGGGTTCTTGGACCGGATGCGGTTCATGTTGCGCGTGGAGGTGACCGACGCGAGCGACGCGTGGGCGGTGCTGGGCAGCGCGGGCGCGGTGCCGGGCGTTGACGCGGATGCGGTGCGCTGGGTGGACCCGTGGCCGGGTGTCACGGAGGGCGGCACGTCGTATGCGGACCCGGCCTCCGCGGGCGGCGCCCCGTGGGCGTGGTCCCTCACCCTGGTGCCCCGCGACGCCCTTGCCTCTGTGGTGGACCGGGCCCTGGCATCGGGCGCAACCCTGGCCGGAACCTGGGCGCTGGAGGCGCTACGCATTGCCGCACACCGCCCCCGGGCCGCGCGCGAGGTGGACGCCACCTCCCTGCCGCACGAGCTGGACTGGCTGCGCACGGCCGTGCACCTGCATAAGGGCTGCTACCGCGGGCAGGAGACGGTGGCCAAGGTGCATAACGTGGGCAGGCCGCCGCGCCGTCTCACGCTGTTGCACCTGGACGGATCCGCGCACGTGCTGCCCGCACCCGGCGCGCCCGTGATGCGCGGCGACGGGGACCAGGCGCGCGAGGTGGGTCACGTCACCTCCGTATCCCGCCACCATGACCTGGGGCCCATTGCGCTGGCGTTGCTCAAGCGGTCTGTGGACCCCACGGTGGAGCTGTGGGTGGGCGCCGAGGGCGAGCCGGTGTCCGCCGCACAGGAGCTGATTGTGAATGCGGAGGGGTACTCGGTGGACCGTCCGCCGCCGCCGGGACCCACCATGAAGGGGCTGCTCATGGGCAAGGGGTGTGCCGCCGACGGCGGCGACATGTCGTAGTGGGGCGTGCTCGCGGGGCGTGCTGGTGGTGCGTCCTTGCGGCGCCTCCGTGCCTGCGTGGCGCCTCTCGGGTACCGTGAAGACGTGGAAATCACCGCACAGGAGTTTGCCGCCAACGCCGCAAAGGCGCTGGCCGCCGCACGTTCGGGCGACGAGGTACTGATCACCGCGGACGGCATCACCGTGGCTCGGCTTGGACCCGGCGCGGGTTCCACCTTGCTGGACCGCCTGCGCCGTGATGGCCTCCTCACCCCGCCCGCCGCGGAGCGGGCGGTGCCGCGCCTGCCTCAGGCCGAGGGGGCCAAGGACGCGCTGTCCACGCTGCTCAGCCGGGTCAAGAGGTAGCGGTGACGCTCGTCTACTTTCACCCCACCGCCCTGGCCAAGTTGTGCGTGAAGGAGACCGACTCCGCGCTGGCCGTGGCCCTGTGGGAGGGTGGCGACACCCTGCTTACCAGCCGTACCGCGCATGTGGAGGTACGTGCCGCGTTGGAGGCCGCCGTACGCATTGGGCGCCTGGGGGCCGCGGCCGCCGCACAGGCCAGTGAGCGGTGGGATGAGTTGTGGCCGGGCCTTGGCGTGATTGAGGTGGGTGAGCCCCTGGTGCGGGCGGCGGGCGAGCTGGTACGCAAGCGCCCCTTGCGCGCCACCGACGCACTGCATCTGGCGGCAATGCTCACGGTGCGCGAGGCGGACCCCCTGTGTGCGGTGTGGGACCGGCACCTGGCGGCTGCGGCACGCGCCGAGGGTCTGCGCGTGATTCCACAGGCCACGCAGTAAGGAGCGGCAGCGGTGATTCTGGGTTGGGCGCAGGGCCTGGTGGTGTTGGTGCTATCCGTGGCAGCACTGGCCGGGGCCGTGTGGGGGTTGATTGACGCGGCGCGCTTTGCGGCCCCCACGTATGTGGCGGCGGGAAAGCAGACCAAGGCGCTGTGGCTGGTCTTGCTGGGCGTGGCCGCGGTGGTGGCGTTTGCGTCGCTGCCCTACCCCGTGGGACGCGGCGGCGGCATCCTGGGATTCTTAGGCATCGCCACCATTGCGGTGGTGGCGGTGTACTTTGCGTCGGTTCGTCCCGCGTTGCAGCAGGCTCAGCCGCGGCGCGGCGGGCGTGACCTTGGGGGTTGGTAGGACGGAACGCGTGCGGCCGGGGCACCTCCGGCTCAGGTTGGTGCAAAAGTGACGGTCAGACCGACATGGCCTGCGCGATCCCCGTCTGCGCGTTGGGGCCATGTCAATCCGACCGTCACTTTCTCACCCGCACAGAGAAAGATCACCCAAAACGGCCCACCTCACTCCCCGGGCCGCTCCCACGTCAGCAGGTCCCCCACCTGGCAGTCGAGTGCCTCGCAGATGGCCGCGAGCGTGGAGTAGCGGATGGCCCGTGCCCTGTCGTTCTTGAGCACAGAGAGGTTGACCACGGACACCCCCACGCGCTCACTGAGCGCGGCAAGCGTCATGGAGCGCTCCGCAAGCAGCTCGTCAAGGCGACAGTGGATGCCAGAGTTCTCGGCCTCGGCGGGACTCATACCAGCCCCTCGGTGTCGCGCTGCAGTCGCTCGCCAATCTTCAACGCCGTGGCCAACGCACCTAGGAGCAAAATCGCAAGGAATGGCACCCACGAGGCTTGGAACGTGATCGCCTCGTAGGTGTGATCGCTCATGGCGGCGAGGGTGCCGTTGGTGACCATGGCGGTCAGCAGGCTGGTTCCGCCCCACCCCAAGGCGACCACCATCGCGGCCACCCCGGCAAGACGCGAGGCACTCCCGCTGAAGATCTGGCCGCGCGCGATCTTGGCAAAGAACACCGCCGCGATGACCAACCCCGCAATGACACATACCGCCAGCCAGATGGGTTGCGCCCACAGTGCGAAGAGCGTGGCGGGTGCGGGGTCCGCCACGGTCACGGTGGCGGTGTCAATCTGCGCCGGGACCACTGCGCCGTTGGGCCCCAGCGGCAGACCGACGCTCTCGCCCTCGAGCCGAATCGTCACCGGGATGTCGTGGCCGGGTGCCACCTGCACAAGGCGGGTCACGGCGGAGATGGCGGTCACGGCCGCACCGAATCCCGCGATGCCGATCGAGAAGTACAGCGAGGTGCGGTCGTCGCGGCTGAGCGTTGAGGTGGTGGACACGGTGCCCTCCTTATCGATAAACGTTGTTATCGAGAAACGATACGCATCGATTATCGATGTGTCAACCACTCTCCGGAGCGCGCGCGGAAGTGACGCCGTGTGGGCCGTGCGGGGTGTGCGGGACGACCTCCCGAGCGCGCGTGCGAAAGTGACGCCGTGTGGGCCGTGCGGGGCGTGCGGAGTGGCCTCCCGAGCGCGCGTGCGAAAGTGACGGTCAGATCGCCACGGCCGGCACAATCCCCGCTCGCACACCGGTGTCATGTCCATCTGACCGTCACTTTCTCACCGCTCATGGCCGCCGGGGTGTCACGCCGCTGGCGAACACTGCAATAGGAGGCCGGTGCGCCTCGTTAGCCTGGGAGAACGACAGCCGACGGCGTCGGCAGTCCAAGGGAGGCTAAGAGATGTTCGAACGGTTTACAGATCGCGCACGACGCGTGGTGGTGCTCGCGCAAGAAGAGGCGCGCATGCTCAACCACAACTACATTGGCACCGAGCACATCCTGCTGGGCCTGGTGCGCGAGGGCGAGGGCGTTGCCGCCAAGGCGCTCGAGGCGATGGACATCTCCCTGAACGGCGTGCGCGAGCAGGTGCAGGAAATCATTGGTGAGGGCTCCCACGCGCCCTCCGGCCACATCCCCTTCACGCCCCGCGCCAAGAAGGTGCTGGAGCTGTCCCTGCGCGAGGCATTGCAGCTGGGCCACAACTACATTGGCACCGAGCACATCCTGCTGGGCCTGATCCGTGAGGGTGAGGGCGTGGCGGCTCAGGTACTCACCAAGCTGGGTGCGGACCTTGGCTCCGTGCGCCAGCAGGTGATTCAGCTGCTGTCCGGGTACGAGGGCAAGGAGTCCGCAAACTCGGGCGCCGCGGGCGGACCCGCCGAGGGTACCCCCGCGGGTTCCACCGTGCTTGACCAGTTTGGCCGCAACCTCACCCAGGCCGCGCGCGAAGGCAAGCTTGACCCGGTCATTGGGCGCGAGCTCACCCAGGAGCGCGTCATGCAGGTGCTCAGCCGCCGCACCAAGAACAACCCGGTGCTCATCGGTGAGCCCGGCGTGGGCAAGACCGCCGTGGTGGAGGGCCTTGCCCAGGCGATTGTGCGCGGCGACGTGCCGGAGACCCTCAAGGACAAGCACCTGTACACGCTGGACCTGGGCTCGCTGGTGGCCGGTTCCCGCTACCGCGGTGACTTTGAGGAGCGCCTCAAGAAGGTGCTCAAGGAGATTCGCACCCGCGGCGACATCATCTTGTTCATTGACGAGATTCACACCCTGGTGGGTGCCGGTGCGGCCGAGGGCGCAATTGACGCGGCCAGCATCCTGAAGCCGATGCTGGCGCGTGGTGAGTTGCAGACCATCGGCGCCACCACGCTCGACGAGTACCGCAAGCACGTGGAAAAGGACCCGGCGTTGGAGCGTCGCTTCCAGCCCATTCAGGTGGCCGAGCCCGAGCTGAGCCACGCCATTGAGATCCTCAAGGGCCTGCGCGACCGGTACGAGGCGTTCCACCGCGTCACCATCACGGACGACGCGATTGTGGCCGCCGCCACCATGGCGGACCGGTACATCTCCGACCGCTTCCTGCCGGACAAGGCCATTGACCTCATCGATGAAGCGGGCGCACGCCTGCGCATTCGCCGCATGACCAGCCCGCCTGAACTGCGCGACCTGGACGAGGAGATTGCCCAGGTGCGCAAGGACAAGGAATCCGCCATCGACGAGCAGGACTTTGAGAAGGCCGCGAGCTTGCGCGATGTGGAGAAGACCCTCACCGAGAAGCGCCTGGAGAAGGAAAAGGCCTGGAAGTCCGGGGACCTTGACGTGGCGGCCGTGGTGGACGAGGACCTCATTGCCGAGGTGTTGTCCATGTCCACCGGCGTGCCCGTGGCGCGCGTGTCCTCCGACGAGTCGGCACGCCTGCTCAAGATGGAAGACGAGCTGCACAAGCGGATCATTGGTCAGGAGCAGGCCATCAAGGTGCTGTCCCAGGCCATCCGCCGCACACGCGCCGGCCTCAAGGACCCCAAGCGTCCCGGAGGCTCGTTCATCTTTGCCGGCCCCACGGGCGTAGGTAAGACCGAGCTGGCCAAGGCACTTGCCGAGTTCCTCTTTGGGGACGAGGACGCGCTCATCAGCCTGGACATGTCCGAGTACGGCGAGAAGCACACCGTGGCCCGCCTCTTTGGGGCACCTCCCGGGTATGTGGGCTTTGAGGAGGGTGGCCAGCTCACCGAGAAGGTGCGCCGCAAGCCGTTCTCCGTGGTGCTCTTTGACGAAGTGGAGAAGGCCCACCCGGACATCTTCAACTCGCTGTTGCAGATTCTGGAAGATGGCAAGCTCACCGACGCTCAGGGCCGTGAGGTGAACTTCAAGAACACCATCATCATCATGACCACCAACCTGGGTGCCGATGCCATTTCGCGCCGGCAGGCCACGGGCTTCTCCGCCGTGACCGAGGGCGGGCAGACGTACGACGAGATGGTCAAGCTGGTGAACACCCGCCTCAAGGAGCACTTCAAGCCGGAGTTCCTCAACCGTGTGGACAACGTGGTGGTCTTCCCGCAACTGTCCCAGGCGGAGATCATTCAGATTGTGGACCTCATGGTGGCCCGCCTGGATGAGCGCATGAGGGACAAGGACATGGGCATTGAGCTCACCGAGGCGGCCAAGGCGCTGCTTGCGGAGAAGGGTTACGACCCCGTGCTGGGAGCGCGGCCGCTGCGCCGCGCACTCCAGCGCGAAATCGAGGACCCGTTGAGCGAGAAGATCCTCTTTGGCGAGGTCACCGCGGGTCAGATTATCCGCGTGGACGCCCACGGCGAAGGCATCCTTGGCGAGTTCACCTTTGAGGGCATTGACAAGGACGATGACCTGGGTGAGCCCGTGGTGGCCACCGCCGCCGATGCTGCGGCACAGGATGGTCCCACGGAGTAAGTTCCTCCACACACAAGGCGGCGGCACCCCGAGTGGGTGCCGCCGCCTTTGTGTGTGCTGTTCCCCGCGCGCTTTGACCTGCACCCTGCTACCGTAATCACTGGTGTCAACGATGACACCTTTAGGGAAGGGGTACACAATGAAGGGTTCAGACCTTACCCGCCGGGGAGGGGCTACGGCAGTGCTTGCCATAGCCGTCGCGGCACTCGCAGGTGGAGTCGCGTATGCGGCACCCGTTGGCTGTGCGACCGGCAACCTCTGTCTGTGGGAGGACGCTGGATACGAAACCAACGGTGTCCAGACTGACGAAGCATGGTTCTCCACGAAGTACAGCGACTTCCGATACAGGGAGTACAAGCCCGGAATGAACGCCCACAACAACGCGTCCTCGATTTTCAACAATGGAACTATCTACGGCGTCTACATGTACACCAACGTGAACTACGGAGGAAGTAGTTTCTACCTTCCAAAGAACACCGGTGACGGTAATCTCTCGACAGGAACCTCTCCTGTGCCGCTTGGGTTCAATGATGAGCTCGACTCCGGCTGCTTCACCTCTTATTGCTGACATGTATGGGCAATCGATTCGGGTGAGCCCATGAGGCGTGCAGCAGGGGTCATCCTTGGCCTCATCAGCGGTGTCTTGGTTGTGGGCGGAGCCACTGCCTGCAGCCAAGACACCGCCGTCCCCCATGCTCCAGCACAGAACAGGGCATTGTGGGTCATGCCGCTAGACCAGTTCAGCCTCACCTCGGCAGAAGTGACACGCCGCGAATACGCCGAACTCCTGCTGGAGGAGCCCTGCATGGAGGCAGCAGGGTACTCATATGACGTACCTTGGCGGGACCTCTCGGCTACCGATCGCCCAAGCTTCAACGGCGTGCATCGTAGGTTATACACGGTGGAGTTAGCACACCAGTGGGGTTACCACATAGCGGACACCCCTGAAACAACGTTTGACGACTTTCTCAAATTTGGAGAGTCGGTCAGCGCATTGAGTGAGGCTGGGGCCAACACGCTCCGCGGCTGCAATGAAACGGCGCGTGCAACTATCCCCCTCATACATGTCGAAGCCAACTGGGTGGCTGGCTTGGCAAACCAGGCATACCTCGATGCGTTGAATGACGATGAGGTACTCGAGGCCGCTAAACTATGGAAGGAATGCATGAAGCCTATTGGAGTTGCCGACCTTCCCACGTCTCCTGCCGATATGCCGTCACCGTCGTTGTCCGCCGACGTGAATGAGCTTCATGCGTCGGCTCGCGAGAAGACCGTGGCCGTAGCCGACGTCAAGTGCCGTGAAAGTAGCGGGTACGCCGAGGCGCTGTACCAGGCGGAATGGCGTCTACAGTTGGTATTGATGGAGCAGAACGCGGATGAGTTAACGAGGGTTGGGTCGCTGCTGCGGGACAACGCCGCGATTGTGGACGAGGTCATTGCGTCCCACCCCGTGAGTCACTAGGGCGTACGACGTGCGCCCCCGCTCCACTAGCCCGCAGCACCGCGTAGGCCGAACCGTTGCCTGGGTTGCCGTGGGAGTGGTCCTTGTTGTATCGGGATGGCTCGCGGCCCAACTCTTTGTGTCACCAGCCCAGCGCGAAGCTACGGCCCTACCTCCTTCCCCCGGTATTGTGACTGCTACCGTTGAGCAGGGTGAGTTGGCGGATACCACTACGGCCGTAGGGATATTTGCACCCAGCGACGAGGTAGCGGTCCCCCTCCTCTTTGACGCCACACCCGCTGTTGTGACTAAGGCACCGTTGGTCACGGGGAGTGCCCTCGAATCCGGGATGGTCCTTCTTGAGGTCAATGGGCGGCCTCTGATAGGCATGGCCGGTGCATTCATTTTTTACCGAGATATCTCCATGGGAGATACTGGACCCGACGTCACTCAACTCCAACAGGCGTTGGCAGACCTCGGCTATGCGGTCAGTGTTGACGGCACATGCGGGCCACGCACCGCCCAAGCGGTAAAGAGCCTTTACTCATCCCTGGGGTACCTAGCACCAGGAGCACAGGAGCCACAGTCCGCCGGAGGCATCACTGTGCCAGCGCCAGATCACATGATTGGGTCTGCCGACGTGGTACTCGCTCGAGACGAGGTGGTCATCCTTACAAAACCCGGACTCCGCTTAGCAAGCAGCCCTTCGTTGGGCACAATCCTGGCCCCCGAATCGACCCTCACGTTCACGTCGCCCAACCTCGTCGTCCGCGCTCAGGCCTCGGAGATGGTGACAGGTTTTGTCTCACTGGGGAGCGAGGTGTCTATCAGTGTTGCGGGTGTAGACGCTTCAGGCCTGGTCAGCACACTCAACGAGGGCGCTGATGGGATGTGGGTTCTTGAGATTGCGCCGTCCACTGAACCCTTTGACCCCGCATGGGTTGGCCTCGATGCACTGGTGACAATGAGACTCGTCAAGGCACCGGCCTCGTCTCTGATCATTCCTACCGCCGCACTCATCACACAGGGGAGCAACCGTACGGTCGTGGTCAAGGTGATGCCCGACGGCGCGTTACGTGAAGTCCCCGTCACTGAGATTGCGGAGCTTTCCGGTCGCAGTGCCGTGATCGCAGAGGAAGGCGGGCTCCTGGTGGGTGACGTAGTACGGCTCGGGGCGTAGCGTGCCAGGCCTCTATGCCACGGCGCTCACCCGGTCATTCGCTTCGTCCCGCGGCCCCGAGGCCCTCCGCGGGATTAGCCTCACCATTGCGCAAGGCGAATTCGTGTCCATCCAGGGACCCTCGGGGGGTGGGAAATCCACACTATTGAACATCCTTGGGCTTCTGGACTCGCCTACTTCCGGCACCTTCCGCATCGGTGAGGTCGACACTATCCGGCTTGCAGATACGTCGGTGACTCGCCTCCGTAGCGACTCCTTTGCCTTTATCTTTCAAAGCTTCCACCTGCTTGAGCAGAGGCCAGTTACGGACAGCGTCGAGTTGGGCCTTCTCTATCGGGGTGTGACGCCCGCACTCAGGGCCACCAGAGTGCACAAAGCCCTCGCCGCGGTGGGAATCGCCCATCTTGCGGCATCTCCAGTCCACACCTTGTCTGGGGGAGAGCGCCAACGAGTTGCGATTGCCAGGGCGCTGGCATCCGGCACACCCGTGGTCCTTGCGGACGAGCCAACGGGGAACTTGGACAGTGCCCACACCGCCGAAGTGGTGGAGTGCCTCAAGACCCTCCATAAGACTGGCACCACCGTCATCCTGGTGACCCATGACCCCGACGTAGCCGCTCACGCCGAGCGGCACGTCACGGTGGTAGACGGCCACGTGGTTTCAGACATCCGCGACACACGGTCGTCCGAAGCGCGCCTATTGAGGCCTGCGCCCGTGGCACCGGGCAGGGCATCAATGCTCCGCGTCCGCGACCTGTGGAAGGACGCCTGGCGATCGTTACTCGCACGGAGGGGACGCAGCTATGGGCTTGTACTTGCGGTCGCCCTGGGAGTTGCGCTAGCCAGCGCCACACTTGGGGTTTCCTGGTCCGCGCAAGCCCAGGTCTCAGACACCTTCGACGCCAGGGTCAATCGAGATGTGACGCTGACATGGAGCAATGATATTGGCGATGCGGATGGACTTACAGGCCGGCTACTCGACCTAAGTGGGGTGGAAGCGGTCGCAATCGTCTCCGACTACGGCGGGCACACCGTCCAAGCAAACGCCGTGCGCCCGCGGTTTACCACTCGAATCATGGGTGCCCAAGGCGATCTCATTGCTGCCGGCCGTCTCACCGTCGAGTGGGCATCTCCCCACTCTGACGCCGTGGGCCCCCAGGGCATCCTGATCGGTAGACAGCTCGCCACTGAGTTGGGGCTGGGTCCGGTGGCGCTACGGCCGTCGATTTATGTGGGAGGTGACCCACGTACCGTCGTAGGGGTCATTACCGACTCACCCCGTATTCCTGATTTACTCACCGCAGTGGTGGTTCCCAACGGCGCCCCGGATTACGCTAACGACTCTGTGATTACCACGGCACTCATCCGCACAGTTCCCGGGGCTGCTCAGAACGTCGCGTCTCAGGCACCCCTGGTTGTTGACCCCTTTGCGCCAATGGATATTGTGGTTAACGCCCCGGTTGACCCTGCCGATTTGCGCCTCGAGGTTGAACAAGGAGTGAGGACCACACTGGGTATCGTGACCGCCATCGCGCTTCTTGGTGCGATGGCCAGCCTCATGAATGCGATGATTTTGTCCGTGTCACAACGACAGCATGAGTTTGGTCTGAGGCGGGCAGTCGGTGCCCGCGCCCGCCATCTCTCCAACTTGGTGATGGTGGAGGCGACACTTCTCGGACTGGTAGGTGGCATCGTAGGCGTGGTACTCGCCATCGTCACACTTACCGCCATCACCATTGTGAACGGCTGGATACCCATCCTCGACCTACGACTCATCCCTGCCGCTGTCCTCGCAGGAATTGTCGTCGGAGGACTTGGGGGAATCGGCGCATCCGTCAAGGCCTCCCGCACACAACCACACCTCGCCTTGCGCTCCTAGCAACACGAGGCCACGGCGGCGCTACCGTATCCTGCGACGCACCCCCACCATCACCAACCCTGCCACCAGCAACGCCGCGGCGGCCGAAAGCAAGCCCGCCAGGCTATCGGCACCGGTGAACGCAAGCCCGCCACCGGGAGGCGAGGCCAAGACAAAGCCAAAGTCCAGGCTGCCGTCATGCGCGCCATCCACCGTGAGGTCAACGGACTCAGCGGTCCACGTAGAGGAGTCCAACTCGCGTCCCGTGGTGCCGGCAAGGGTGGGCACATAGGGCGCGAGCGCGGTAGCGGAGGCCACCGTGTCCACCGTCACCGTGTAGTGCTCGCCGGCAGGCAGCACGGGGAGGTTGCTGAAGCGGTACAGGCCACTGGGATCGGTGATCTGATCCGGAACCAGCACGCCGTCAATGGTGCGCACAGGCACGCCGTTGGTTTGCGTGATCCGCAACGTCACCCCCGGAATGCCGGTGTCGCCGGCCTCCTGGACTCCGTTCCCGTTCTTATCCACCCACACCAGGTCACCCACGGAAACCGACGGCATGCGGACGTAGGTGTTGGTGACGGTCACCGACTCCACCGATCCGTCCGTGGCCGTGGCCACGGCAGGCACCGAGGCCACCGAGTCAAAGGTCCACCCCACAAACGTGGGCGCCACATCCTCGTCAAAGGCCACCGTGGTTCCCAGCGGGAAGGTGACGGCCAACGTCACCGCCACGCCATCACCGGGAAGGGTGATGGTGCCCGATTGCTGGGCCGTGGTGAGCGTCACGCCCGTGGGGGCGGTGGCGGTCCACGTGAGCGTGACATCGGTGGTGGTGCCATCGGGCCCCACCACAACCTTGGACACGGACACCGCAGCCTCGCGGTACACCACGCCCGCATCCCACGTGGGGTCAATGCCCTCGGTGGCGGCCACGGTGAACGGCGTGTAGCCGCTGGTGACCAGCTGGGTGTTGGTGGGACCCAGCGTGATCACCCCGGTACGCCCCACAGACACGGTGGCCTGAGGAGTCGCATCGGAGTCGGTGCCCCCGCCGCCACCCACGGAGGTGAAGACGTACCGCGCGGCCTGCGCCGTGGTCAGCACAAACTCCACGCGGTAGGTTCCCGCGGGCAGGAGGTCAAAGATGTACCTCCCCTGGCTGTTGGTGGTGGTGGTCACCGCGGTGCCACCGTTCAGGTACGGCGTGCCGTCCGCGTTGAGCAGGTTCACGGTGACGCCGGGCAGCACCTCTTCACCCGTGTCCTGGGCACCGTTGCGGTTCAGGTCCACCCAGGTGAAGTCGCCGATGGCGTAGGTGGCCGGGGGCGCGACGGGATTTGCCGTGATGGTGTTGGTGGCGGTGGCCGTCACCTCGGCACCATCCGCCACCACAAACGCCGCCTGGGCACCGGTGGGTACCGGCGTGATGGCCGTGGCGCCAGTCACGGCCCAGGAGACCGCCGCCCACGTGGCATCCGTGATGGCGCTGGGTGCGGCTTCACGCACCCACACCTCGGTGCCCGCCGGGACGGTCACATCGGCCGATGCGGCACCCGCCGCCACCGCCGCCGTCACCCAGGTGCCACCCGCGTCAAGCGAGTACTCCAGCGCGTAGGTGGCGGGCAGACCCGTCACCGAGTCCGCGTTGGACAGCACCTTTGCCAGGGAGAACGTTCCCTCGGCCACGGGGCCGGCGGGATTGGGCTCGTTGTAGAACACCACCGTGGAGGTGGAGCCATCGGTGGCCACGGTGGCCACCACGGAGTCCGTGGACAGGAGGTAGCCGGCGGGGGCACGCGTCTCCGTGATGGTGTACGTGCCTACCTCAGGCACCACCACGGCCACCTCCACGCCACCCTCGCTACGCACCAGCAGGTTGTTGTGCACGTAGACGTCGGTGTACACCGGCGTGGGCCCGTTGACGGGGTCCTGGTAGGTGACGGTGAAACGCGCGGACGCGTCATCAATCACCACGTCGGGGTCCGTCACGTCCTGCTTGCGTACGGACAGGGGGTACCCGTCGCTGGGGATGATGGACGCGGAGACGGTGCCAATGGAGTTCAGCACCACCACGTCTTCTTGCGCGTTGGTGACGCGCACCCGGAAGGACACCGTGGTCTCGTAACCCGCACCTCGGTTACCGGAGCGGGTCTGAATGGTCACCACGTCTCGTCCCGTGCCATCCACCGAGTAGATGGCGTCCAGGTTGGCCGAGCCGGGCAACTGATACTGCTGCCCACCTCCCGGGAGGGTGGACACCGGGTAGCCCGTGGGCGACAGCAGGTTCAGGTCCGCATCCACAAACCCTAGGAATTCCATGCCGTCGGGGAGCACGTCGCTCACCGAGGGGATGGGTGCGGGCACGGTCGCGTAAGCGCCATGCTGAATAAACGTGAGGCGGTACACAAACTCATCCGTGACAAGGTTGCCGTCCTCATCCACCTCCGCACGCAGCGCGGTGGTCCAGGAGTCGCGCGCGGGGTCGTAGACCTCCTTGCGCACCTCCGCCTCGTTGCCAAAGGAGGAGGCGTTGCCCGATGCGCTGTCCGTGTACGTGGTGGTGGTAGACGAGCCGCGCAGCTCCGCCGCGTTGGTCAGCGTGAGGGTGGTTCGTGCCGGTAGCGGCTTGGTCACCAGCGAGAGCTGCAACTCAAAGCGCGTCAGCTGGACGTCCGTCACCGCGGCCACGTTGGGGTCCGTGAAGTAGGCAGGGTCAATGGAGACTTCCAGGTCGTTGCCGTTCTTGACCATCACCAGGTCGCTCGCGGTCAGCGCACGGTTCCACGGAGCGCCGGACAGCGCCACGGACGTCACCGTGACATCGGCCACGGAGTCAAACGTGAACACCGAGGTGTCAATGGTGTCCACCAGGGTGGCCTCGGTGAGGTCCACGCGGGAGGCGGCCTTCACCCCGCCTTGGGCACCCCAGTCGTTCACCACAAAGGTGAACGGGATGGTCAGGGTGTCACCCGCGGCCGCACGGATCTCGCTCCCAAACAGGGAGGAGGACTTGGAGAAGTAGTCCCGGTCCACCCGGGGTCCCGTGGTGTCGCCGGGGTCGAGCACCGTGAAGTCGGCACCCTTGGACACGGTGCCGGAGGCCGCGTAGGTGAACGTGGCCGTGTTGGTGCTTTGGTACTGCGCCTCATAACCCGGGGGCGTGTAGTGGATGTTCTTGGCGCCCGCGGCCTGGGCCGTGGCCTTGGCGGCAATGCTCACCTGGGTGGCCGCGTCCTTACCCACGTTCACCAGCAACGTGGACCCCACCAGCGCCCACTGACCCACATAGGCGTCGTCGGCAAAGTCGGCGGCGGTGCCGGCAAAGCCCACCGCCTGCGTGAGCGTGGCGCCCGTCACCTGCAGGAAGGTCGCGGGATCGGTGGCATCCCACACGATGCCCGTGGGCGGCGTGTCCGCAATCACCACGTTGCGGTCCAGCACAAACGCGGGGCTCGCGCCGTTCCATGTGCCCAGGTTGGCGGTGAGCGTGTAGGTGAGCGGCACGGCCGTGGGCAGCGTGCCGTCGGCGGCGAGGGTGGCCACCACCTGGGCGGGGGAGACGGACTTGGAGAAGGCGCCATCCGCATCGGGCCCCGCAAAGCTCTTGCCCACCTGGACGCCCACTCCGGCCGTCTGGCCCGAGTCGGGGAACACCACCGAGTTGCCCAGGCTGGTGGAGATGGACCCCACGCCCAGCGGGAGGGCGTCGTACTGCGCCTGCAGGGTTGCTTCCAGCGCCGCCACCTGGTCCGGGGCCACGCGGGCTTGGTAGGTGAAGGTGTAGCGGGAGTTGGCGGCCAGGTTCATGTCCCCGGTAAAGCTGGCGGGGGTGGTGCCCGATGCGAGGGTGTAGGTGGGCACAAAGCTGGTGGTGGAGGAGGTGTGGTTGAGGCCGTTGGCATCCCACGTGTCCACATCCACCGCCACCGCACCGCCCATGTACTCCAACTCGCGGGCCAGCGTGTCCGTGATGGTGTAGTTGGTGAGCGCGGCGGTGGTGTTGACCACCACCGTGTAGGTGAGGAGGGTGGAGGTGATGGCGGAGTCCACCGTCACCGTGCCGGTGCCGTCCACGGACACAAAGGAGTCGAGGCTGCCGCCCGCCACCTGCACCGCCTTGCTGTGGTGGGTGGACAGCGTGGTGGGGGTGTCGTTGGAGTCCACCACCACCAACTCGCGGCTGCCGGTGGTGATCACGGCCTCGCTCGAGGACTTCACCGACCACCCCAGGGTGACCTTGCCGGACTCGGTCACCGCATTGGCCGTGAGGTCCATGGTGAGCACGCCCGATGCCGTGCCCGCGGGAATGACGGGCGCAAACTCCACGCGCAGGCGCCCGGAGGCGGCGTCGTAGGTCACGCTCTGCAAGGCGGGGTTGCCCGAGTCGATGGGAACCACGGCGGGCAACGTGAACGGGCCCGTGAAGTCCACGTAATAGACGTCGCCCGGCGCAATGGGCCCACCCAGCACGTCGTACTCAATCAGGAGCGCGCCCTTGCCACCCTCCACAAAGCTGCCAAGCGAGGCACCCTCAAAGGTGATGGAGCCGGGAGGCGCAATGCTCACGGACAGCGGCGTTGCCGCGAGCGCGGGGGCCGTGAGGCCCATCACCGCCAGGGTGGCAACGATGGCGCTGGCCAGGGCGGATTGCACGCGTCGGCGGGCATTCCCGCGGGTGGGTGCGGCGTGGCGGGGACTAGGTGACATGGCGAACGTTCCTCAGCGTCGGTCCAGGTGCGTGGGCGCGTCACGGGTACTCCACGGACCCGGGGCGCGCCCCCTCTGACGCCCTCATGATAGACCAACGTCTACGCTGCCGGGAGCCCCCGGCCAAGAGAAACCGGTTCGCCTGTCGCTACGGTGTCAGCACCCCGGTCACGCCAGGCGGCGTCGCACCCCCACCATCACCAACCCGGCCGCAACCAGCGCCGCCGCCCCGGCAAGCAAGCCGGCCACGCCATCGGCACCGGTGGACGCCAGCGGATCGCCGCCGGTGGGTGCCGCCAGCACAAAGCCAAAGTCCAGGCTGCCGTCATGCGCGCCATCCACCGTGAGGTCAATGGACTCCGCGGTCCAGGTGGAGGAGTCCACCTCACGGCCCGTGGCCCCCGCCAGCGTGGGCAGGTAGGGCGAGAGCGCGGTAGCGGAGGCCACAGTGTCCACCGTCACCGTGTAGTGCTCCCCCGCGGGGAGCACCGGCAGGTAGGTGAAGGCAAAGTGGCCGGACGGGTCGGTCACCTGGTCCGCCACCAGCGCCCCAAAGATGGTGCGCACCGGGGTGCCGTTGGTCTGAGTGATCCGCAGCGTCACGCCGGGGATGCCCTGGTCGCTACCCGTTTGAATGCCGTTGCCGTCCGTGTCAATCCACACCAGGTCACCCACGGACACATGCGGGTCCATGGCGTAGGTGTTGGTCACCGCCACCGTGGCGGTGCCGCCGTCGGTGACCGCGGCGGACACGCCGGTGGCGGGGACGGACGTGACCGAGGGCCCGCTCCACCCCGTGAAGGCGGGCGCGGCGGTCTCCGCAAAGCTGACCGTGGTGCCTACCGGGAAGTCCACGGGCAGCGTCACCGCCACCCCGTCGCCGGCCACACTGATGGTGCCCGATGTCTGCTCCAGGGTGAGCGTCACACCCGTGGCGGGCGTGGCGGTCCAGGCAAAGTCAAAGGTGGCGGCGGTGCCCACGGGCCCCACCACGGTCTTGGAGAGCGCAACGCTGCCCTGCAGGTAGGCCACGCCCGCATCCCACGTGGCGTCAACTCCCCCGGTGGCCAACACCGGCAGTGCGGTGTAGCCGCTGGTCTGCAACGCCGTGTTCCCCGGACCCAAGGTGATCACACCGGACCGTCCCAGCGAGACGGTGGCCTGGGGCGTGGCATCGGAGTTGGTGTCCGCACCCGGGCGCAGCACGTCGGTGTAGCCGTACAGCGCGGCCTGCGTGGGCGTCAGCTCAAACTGCACGCGGTAGTCACCCGCGGGTAGCAGGTCAAACAGGTAGCGACCCTGGGTGTTGGTGGTGGTGGTGACGTCCGCGCCACCCACCTGGTACGGGGTGCCGTCGCCGTTGAGCAGGCGCACCAGCACGTCCGGAAGGGCTGCCTCGCCCACGTCCTGCTGGCCATCACGGTCCAGGTCCACCCACACCAGGTCGCCAATCGCATACGTGACGGGCGTGACCACGGGCGTGGAGGCGGTGTTGGTCACCACCACCGTGGCGGTCTCACCATCGCCCACCACCAGGGTGTTGGTGGTGGTGCCGTTCACCGTGATGGTGGCTCCGGTCCACGCCACCCCCGCTACCGCGGGAGGAGTCTTCTCCGTGAACACCACCACGTCACCCGCGCTCAGCGTGGGGCCGTTCACCACCGTGCCATTGGCAAGCACCGTGAGGTCCGTGGCTGCCGCGGTGCCGTTCACCGTGTAGCCCACCGCAAACTCGGTGGTGCCGGGGACGGCAGACGCCTCATCACCGGTCACGGCCTTGGCAATGGTGAAGGTGCCCGTGGCGGGCACGGCGGCCGCGGTGGCACAGCCGTCCCACGCAAAGGCGTGCACCTCGTTGCCCGCACCGTCAAAGGTGAAGTCCCCACCCACGTAGATGCGGCCGTTGATGGACTGGGAGGCCACCACATCGGCATAGGGCGCAAGGATGGAACCCGCCCACTGGTCGCCACTGGTGAGGGTGATGTCCGTGGCCTCGGTGAAGTTCCACATCACGCGCGAGGTGTAGCCGGCGTACTCATACTGGTTGAGCTCCCACGGCACGGTGCCGCCCGGCAGCACGTGGGTGGCAGGGACGTCCGTGTACGTGACGCGCACGGGCAGCGAGTCCAGGGTGAGGGGGTCACTGCCCGTCACCGTGATGACCACCGGCTGGGTGGACGCCAGGTTGACCATCTCCACCGCATCGGCCGCCGCGAGCTGTGCCGCCGTCACCTCAAAGCGCAGTTGGCCGGGCAGGTTGGTGCCGTCCAGGGTGATCACCCCGCCGGTGGCGGAGGTGGAGCCAAGCGTGCCCGTGGCCGCCAACTCCGCAGAGTAGGTGGCAATGGTGGGGGCAAAGGTGGCAAAGGAGTAGGCGGGGCTGTAGTTATCGGTGGTCAGCGCGCTCACGCCCAGGTTGTCCGCGTAGTCCGTAAACCAGGCGGGGAACATGGAGGCGGCCGAGCCACCAATGCGGCCCTTGCCGTCGCCCAAATCGATGGACTGCTGACCCGTGAGGTCGCCGCCCACCAGGAGCACGTCCTTGGTGGCGGCGGGCGAGACCAACGAGCCCGCCCCCACAGTACCCACACCAAACCATCCGGGCTTGGTGACGTTCATGGTGCCCCCCACCACCGTGAGGCCCTCCATCTCGGAGGTGGCTGCGCCCACCGTGAGGTTGCCGCCCACGTAGGTGTTGAGGCGGTTGTCGGTGCCGTTGGCGCGCGCCAAACCGTTCTCAATGCCCGTGGGAACGCTGGTGTCCAGGGCCACGCATGCGGCGTCAAAGTCCGGGAAGTCGGTGGCGGAGTCCGCCTGGGCTGGCGCCGTCACCGTGGTGACAAGGGCGGCTCCCAGCAGCAAGGCCGATGCCGTGGCGGCGGTCAGGCGGGTGCGGGTGGCGGGGCGGGGCGAGGCGCCCTCGGGGCGCGCAACAACTCGAGACATAACAGAACGTTCCTCAGCGTGGTGTGATGTGGGGCCCTGGGTCGCGCGACTGCGAGTGCAGAATTGCGGTCGCGAGACGGGGTCCGTGGCTCCACGGTAGACGCACGTCTGAGGGTTTGTCAAGATTGTTTACATACCGGGATGAGCCGGGTGATACCTGCGGTGGGCCAAGGGGTGCAAGGGGTGCCGCCGCGGTACGTGGGGGCGCCGCCGCAATGTCGGCCCCGCGGGGTAGCCTGAGAGACATGGATTCCCACAGCCCTCACGTGGCCGCATCGCACCGCTACGACACCATGACCTACCGCCGGTGCGGACGCTCCGGCCTGCGCCTGCCCGCCGTCAGCCTGGGACTGTGGCAAAACTTTGGTGACGCCGCTAGCCCGGAGCGGATGCGAGACATCGTGCTTGCCGCCTTTGACCTGGGCCTCACCCACCTGGACCTTGCCAACAACTACGGCCCGCCGCCCGGGTCTGCCGAGAGCCACCTGGGGCAGATCCTGGCCACGGACCTCAAGCCGTACCGCGACGAGCTGATCATCTCCACCAAGGCCGGGTACTGGATGTGGCCCGGACCCTACGGCGAATGGGGCTCGCGCAAGTACCTGCTGTCCAGCCTTGACCAGTCGCTCACGCGCATGGGCCTTGACTACGTGGACATCTTCTACCACCACCGCCCGGACCCGGACACGCCCATCGAGGAGTCCATGATGGCGCTTGACCAGGCGGTGCGCTCCGGCAAGGCGCTGTACGCCGGCATCTCCAACTACGGGCCGGAAGATGCCGCGGAGGCCATTCGCATTCTGCGCCACCTGGGCACCCCGCTGCTCATTCACCAGCCCCGCTACAACATGTTTGACCGTGCCCCCGAGCAGGGCCTGCTTGACGTGCTTGGCGATGCGGGTGTGGGTTCCATCGTGTTCTCCCCTCTTGCGCAGGGGCTGCTCACCTCGCGCTACCTGGACGGCGTGCCCGCCGGATCGCGCATGACGCACAGCGAGTTCCTCAAGGAGAAGCAACTCACCGAGACCTACATGGAGCGGGCACGGGCGCTTAACGCCATTGCCCAGCAGCGCGGGCAGAGCCTTGCGCAGATGGCCATCCAGTGGGTGCTGCGCGACCCGCGGGTCACCTCCGCGCTCATTGGGGCGTCCTCCGTGCAGCAGTTGAAGGACAACGTGGCCGCACTGGACTTCCCGGAGCTGAGCGCGGACGAGGTTGCCGCCATTGAGCCCTATGCCGTTCACGGCACCGAGTGGCTCAGCTAACCGGGCGGCTACCCCTCGCCCGCCAACGCCAACGCACCCTCGGCGGCGGTGCGGACCACCAGGCCATCCGCAAGGAGCGAGTCCACGCATCGGGCTAACTGGTCCGCGCTGATGTGAGCCAACTCGTCGTGGCTGGCAGGCACCACCGGGGCGGTGCTGTCACGCAGCAGGCGTAACACCGTCCCCCGCACCTGACGATCGGTGCCGTGCCACGCCTGGGTGCGACGCGGCGCATCGGCAAGGCCCGGACGCCCCTGCGCCACCCACGCGCACTCCCCGGCCACCGGGCATGCGTCGCACCGCGGCGCCCGCGCGGTACACACCAACGCGCCCAGCTCCATGGACGCCGCCGCCCACTGCGCCGCCGCGCCCGCGTCGGATGGCACCAGACTGGCGGCCAGGTCCCGCTCGGCGCGGGTGATGCTCAGCGCCGGTAGCGGCTCACCGCTCCATGCGCGCGCCAGCACGCGGCGCACATTGGTGTCCACCACCACCGCACGCGCGCCAAACGCAAAGGCCTGCACGGCGGCCGCGGTGTAGTCCCCCACCCCGGGAAGGCTCAGCAGCGCATCACGCTCCGTGGGCACCCGCCCGTCCCAGCGCTCCACCACCTCACGCGCGCACTCCCACAACCGCAAGGCACGCCGGGGGTAACCCAACCTGCCCCACGCACGCACCGCATCGGCCTGGGTGGCGCCTGCCAGATCCGCCGGGGTGGGCCAGCGTGCCATCCACTCACGCCACACCGGCTCCACGCGCGCCACCGGGGTTTGCTGCAACATGACCTCACTCACCAGCACGCCCCAAGGCGAACAGTCCGGCTCGCGCCACGGAAGCGCACGTGCATGGCGCTCATACCAGGCACAAATCTCCGCCACGCGGCGGCGGTCACCGGTTGTGGCGACACGCAACTGCGGGAATTTCGGCATGGCTTCATTGAACCAGCGCCCCGGCGGGATAGCGTGATGGTGACGTTCTGGAGGTGACATGGACGGACTCCGTAACCCCGTGGGCGACCTGCCCCCGGAGGTGTACTGGCGGCGGCGCATCGTGATTGGTGCGGGCGCCGTGATTCTCATTGCCATCCTGTGGTTCCTCATCACCTCGCCCCGCGGCGGGGATGAGAAGGCCGGCCCCGGCACCTCCCCCACACCGCATCCCAGCCTGAGCATCGGCGTGTCCCCCAGCCCGGGTGCCACCGTGGATGTGGCGCGCGCATGCACCACCACCGATGTAGGGGTGTCCGCCGTCGCGGTGGGCAGCCCTTTTGCCGCGGGGACGCTGCCGGTATTTGACGTGACCGTGACCATGAACGGCACCACGCCGTGCAAGCTGACGGTGGACCCGGAGAACTCGCTGCTCTCGGTGCGTTCCGGGAACGACCGCATCTTCAACTCGCAGGACTGCGCGGCCGACCCCACCATCACCACCCGGGAGTTCATCCTCCAGCCCGGCGCGGACACGCAGGTGTTTGAGCTGACGTGGAACCGTCAGCGTTCCGCCGAGGGCTGCGTCACCGTGAATGCGACTCCGCGTGAGGGGACGTACCGTGCCACGGTGACGTTGCAGGGCATCGCATCGGAGGAAGCGGTCTTCCAGCTCGGGTAAGCGCGGGGGCGCGCCGGTGCGGTGGCGTCGGTGCGGGCGCGGGTGAGCGTTAGAAAGTGGGCTCGCCGCGGGTGCCGCCCTTACCCTCCGCGGGCACCAAGGCGTAGGCCACCGCCTCCGCAAGCGTGGCCACCGGATGCACCCGCACACCCTCGGCCCGCGGCAACGAGTCCACCTGCGGCACAACTACCTCGGTAAATCCCAGCCGCGCGGCCTCGGCCACCCGTTGACTGAGTGCCCGCACGGGTCGCACCGCACCGGACAGCGCCACCTCTCCCACGGCCACCACTCCCCGCCTCACCGGCCGGTCTGCCCGGGCGGACGCGAGCGCCAAGGCCACCGCCACATCGGCCGCCGGATCACCAATGCGCGCGCCACCCACGGTGGAGACGTACACGTCATCCGCCGCTAGCGCCATGCCCACGCGACGTTGCAGCACGGCAATGAGCATGGCCACGCGTGCGCTGTCCACCCCGGAGGTGGCGCGGCGCGGATTGTTCAGCGCGGAGGGCGCCACGAGCGCCTGCACCTCGGCCGGCAGGGGCCGCCGCCCGTCCAGCGTGACGGTGGGGCAGACGCCGGGGACCGTGGCGGCATCGGCGGACAAGAACAGACCGGACGGGTCGGTGACCTCCTCAATGCCGGAATCCACCAGCTGGAAGCAACCCACTTCATCCACGGAGCCGTAGCGGTTCTTGATGGCGCGCAACACCCGTAGCGGAGAGTGCGGGTCCCCCTCAAACTGGCACACCACATCTACCAGGTGTTCTACCAGCCGAGGGCCGGCCACGGAGCCGTCCTTGGTCACGTGACCCACCAGAATAAGCGGCACGCCCGTGGACTTGGCGGACTGGATGAGGGAGGTGACCACCTCCCGCACCTGGCTCACGCCCCCCGCACCGCCGTCCACCTCCGCGGAGGCAAGCGTCTGAATGGAGTCCACCAGCACCAGGTCCGGCCGCGCCGCCTCCAGGTGACCCAACACCACACCCAGATCCGTCTCCGCGGCAAGGAGCAGGCCCGGCTCCATGGCGCCAATGCGCTCGGCGCGCAGCCGCACCTGCCCGGCCGATTCTTCGCCCGTCACGTACAGCACGCGCCGGTCGGCACGCGCAATGCGCGCCGCCACCTCCAGCAGCAACGTGGACTTCCCCACACCCGGCTCACCAGCCAGCAGGATGACGGCACCGGCCACCACGCCACCGCCCAGCACGCGGTCAAACTCCTCCACGCCGGTACCGTGCCGTGCCGATGCGGTGGCGAGTACCTCCGTGACGGGTACCGCGGCCGTCGCGGCACGGGTGGCACGGGTGGCGGGGCCCGACCGTGCCGCGCCCCCTTCCTCCACCGTGCCCCATGCCTGACATTCGCCGCAGCGCCCCACCCACTTTGCGGTGGTCCACCCGCATTCCGTGCAGCGGTACCCCGGGGTGGTTTTGCGTGCCGTGGCCATGGGGCCACCCTAATGCGGGGCACCGACATCGCACCGATGTCCTGCACGCGGCGGCGGCGGGGCCGTAGGCTCGTGACATGTCCGACGACGTTCGCCGCATCCCGTGGCTCCCCGTGAATGAGCCGTCCGCGGAAGCGGATGCCCCGGTGGGTGAGCCTCAGGCGGTGGCGACGCCCGAATATGTGCAGCAGGCCACCGCAGAGGCGGCCGTGGAGCCCCAGAGCGTGCACCAACCCACCGCAAAGGGACCGTTTGGGTCAGATTTCCTGCAGCAACCCACCGCAAAGGAGGGGGTGGGGGGTGCGGAGGTGGATGTGCGGCCCCGGCCGTTCACCGCCAGCCCGTATTTGGCCCCCGCAGGCGCTACGCCGCAGGTCACGCTGCCCCCAGAGGAGATTCTGCCCACCGTGGGGAGTGCCGTGTTCCCGGGGGTTGCCGCAGCGGGGTCCGCGACAGCGGAGTCTTTGGCAACACAGTCCGCGGCAGCGGACGCTCCCACGCCGGAGCTCGCATGGGACTCGGTGCGTCAGTTGGGCGAGGCGGCCGTCATGGCCGCGGCGGGTGGCGTCGCGGGTCACGCCCTCGCCGCCGATGCCCCCCTGCCCGACTTTGGCGCCGCGCCCGCGTTTGTGCCGCGCTTTGAGCCCCCCGCCGCACCGGCAGGTGATCACAGTCGTGCAACCGTCGAGGCACAGCAGGCACCCACGTTGCCCTCACCCGCCTCGGCCGCTGAGCAGGGCCGCACGGCCGGGAGGCGACGGTCGGGGCTCGCAGCGCCCACTACCGTGGAACCGCTCCCCCAGCCCACATCGCCACAGCCCACCCCAACCCAGCCCACCCCCACCCGGCATTCCGCGTGGGACGCCAGCTCCCACAGCGTGTTCCCCCGGGTGGACGTTCCCGTCTCCCGCGACGCCCCCACGGAGATCCTTGTGACAGACATCAGCGAAATCGACTCCTCCACCTCCGGCCGCCTCACTCCCGCCGGGCCCGCCCCGCACGGCATCGCCGCCCTGCTGCGCCGTCCCGTCACCTGGATTGTGGTGGGCGTCCTGGCCGCGGCCGGCCTGGCATGGGGCGCGTACCGCCTGTTCTTCATGCCGGAGCCCATCATCCTGCCCGCCCCCGTGTCCGTTGCCCCCGCCGCCACGCCCACCATTCAGCCGGTGACGGTCACGGACTCCACGCCCCTCATTGACGCCATGCCCACCACCGTGTGGATGTACGCGCTCACGTCCGCCACGCCCATCGAGGTGCTGGGGGACACCACCCTGACCGCCCGCACCGCGGAGCACGCGCGCCTCACCTACGGCGCCACGCAGGGTGCCCAGACCTTCACCGTTGACGTGTTGCAGCACTACTCCGCGGAGGATGCCCAGACCGCCTTCACCGCGCTCAGCGCGGGTGGCACCAACGGCGCGGACGTGCTCGCGGGCACCGAGGTGGTGGGCCGCAGCGCCCTGCTGGCCGGCACCACCACGGACACGGTGGTGTGGCGCAACGGGACGCTGGTGTGCGTGCTCACCGGCCCCGCGGGCCAGGTGGAGGACTTCTTTGCCTACTTTGGCATGTAGGCGGCGCACCCCTGCCGCCGCGCACCTCCACCGGGTAGCCTGGGAGGCATGACCTCCACCGCCGCCATTGCCCGTCCCCGCACCGCCATCCTGGGTGGTGGTGTCATGGGAGGAACGCTGGTGGCCGCCTTGCGTGACGCCGGGTGGGCCGCCGCCGATGTGGTGGTGGGCGAGGTGGACCCCGCCAAGGGTGAGCACCTCCACGCCATGCACGGGGTGACGGTGGTGACCGATGCGGGCGAGGCCGTTTCCGGCGCTCAGGTGGTGATTTTGGCGGTGAAGCCGCAGGGGATGGCGGAGGCACTCGCGCAGATCGTGCCCGTGTTGGACCCCGCAGCCTTGGTGGTGACCGTGGCCGCGGGCCTGCCGTCCAGCTTCTATGAGGAGCGCCTGGCACCGGGCACCCGCCTGGTGCGCACCATGCCCAACACCCCCGCGGTGGTGGGGCGCGGCGCCACCGCCGTGGCTCGTGGCACGCACGCCACCCAGGCCGATGCCCATGCCGTGGTGGAGATGCTGGGTGGCACCGGGTTGGTGGTAGAGGTGGACGAGGAGCAGATTGACGCGGTCATCGCGGTCTCCGGTTCCGGGCCCGCCTACTTCTTTGCGTTTGTAGAGGCCCTGACGGAGGCCGGCGTGGCACAGGGCCTTGACCGCGAACTGGCCACGCGGCTGGCCACCCAAACCCTCATCGGCGCCGCCCAACTGCTGGACACCTCCGGCGAGACGCCCAAAACTCTGCGCGAGCGCGTGTCCTCCCCCGGCGGCACCACCCTGGCGGCGCTTGCAGCCATGGACCACGCCGGCTTGCAGGGTGTGGTGTCCGCGGGAGCGGCGGCCGCGGCACGTCGGTCCAAGGAAATGGCCGCGGAACTGGGGTAACGCTCTTCTTTGGGCCCCGGCGCCACTAGGCTGAGGGCAGCGCGCCGCTCTCACCTCAGGCGCCTGTCACTGTGGGTTCAAGGAGGAATTCATGCGGTACGGATACTTTGACGACGCGGCTCGCGAGTACGTCATCACGCGGCCGGATACGCCGCGCTCCTGGTCCAACTACCTCGGCTCGCGCCTGTACGGCGGCATCATCACGCAGGGCGCGGGCGGGTACTCCTTCTACAAGTCCGGCGGCACGGGACGCGTGTTGCGGTTCCGCTTTAACGGCGTTCCCCAGGATGAGCCCGGCCGTTTTGTTTACCTCAGGGACGATGTGGATGGAGACTTCTGGAGCGCAAGCTGGCAGCCCGTGGGCAAGCCGCTGCGCGGCCGGGACGGGGAGGAGGTGACGGCCGACGGAAGGCACACCCAGGCATCGTCCGTGCGTCACGGCCTGGGCTACTCCATCGTTGAGTCCACGTACCGGGGCATTCACTCGGAGGCCACGTTCTTCATTCCACAGAATCAAGCGTTTGAGTACTGGTCGGTGAAGGTGACCAACACCACCGCCGCGCCGCGCACGGTGTCGCTGTTCTCCTACGCGGAGCTGGCCAACGAGTGGAATTACCGCCAGGACCTGGAGAACCTGCAGTACTCGCAATACGTGGTGGTATGCCAGATGCAGGACGGGATGATCCGCCGCTCCAACTCCACGCGCACCGCGTCCAAGGAGCTGTGGTGCGGGCTGGCGGGGGCGGAGGTGGTGGGTTTTGACACGGACCGCGACCTCTTCTTGGGCCCGTACCGCACGCCCGCGGCGCCGCTGGCGGTGGAGCGCGGGGCATGCTCGGGTTCCGAGGCGGTGGGCGACAACGCGTGCGCGTCGCTGCAGGCGCGGCTGGAGTTGGCGCCGGGTGAGACGCGGCACGTGGTGGTGATGATGGGCGTGGGCGCGCCCGATGCGGAGTGGGACGACGGCGACGGCACCGTGCATCGGCCGGGGCGCGAGATCATGGCGGAGTTTGGTACGCCCGAGCGGGTGGAGGCGGAGCTGGCGGCCATTCGCGGCGAGTGGCGCGACTTCCTGGCCCCGCTGCAGGTGACCACGCCCGACGCGGAGCTGAACTCCATGATCAACGTGTGGCACGCCTACCAGACGCACATGACGTTCAACTGGTCGCGCGGGGTGTCGCTGGTGGAGGCCGGGGACCGCGATGGGTTGGGCTACCGGGACACGGTGCAGGACATGCTGGCGGTGACGCACGCCATTCCCGATGCGGTGCGTGAGCGGCTCACCATGATCCTCACCGGGCAAACCGAGGAGGGTGGGGCGCTGCCGTTGGTGAAGCCGCTGACGCACAAGCCCGGCCACATGGAGACGCCCACGGTGGAGGTGTACCGCTCGGATGACCCGCTGTGGCTGCCCATCACCGTGGCCAACTTTGTGTACGAGACGGGCGATGTGGCGTACCTGGACCAGGTGGTGCCGTATGCGGACCACGGCGAGGCCACCGTGTTTGAGCACCTTGTGCAGGCCATTCGCTTCTCCCTGAACCATCTGGGCGCGCATGGCCTGGTGCAGGGCCTGCAGGCGGACTGGAACGACTGCCTGCAGTTTGGCACCACGGGCGAATCCATGTTCTCCACGTTCCTCATGGCCAACGGCTGCCGGGTGGTGGCGGAGCTGGCGGAACTCACGGGCCGCGACGCCGATGCGGCGTGGGCGCGGGGCGTGCTGGACTCGTTGCAGGGCGCGCTGGAGGATGCGTGGGATGGTGCGTGGTACATCCGCGGCATCTCCGCCACGGGCGCCAAGCTGGGGTCCGATGCGTTGGATGAGGGCAAGATTTACCTGGAGTCCAACGTGTGGGCTGCCATCTCGCAGACGGTGCCGCGGGAGCGGGCGCTGGGTGCCATGGACGCCGTGTATGAACGGCTTGCCACGGAGCACGGGGTGGCGCTGTGCGCCCCCGCACACACCAAGGAGGTACCGGGGGTAGGGCTATCGCTCCTGGTATATCCGGTGGGGCACAAGGAGAACGGCGGCATTTTCTGTCACGCCAACTCGTGGACCATTGTGGCGGAGGCCATCCTGGGTCGGGGTGACCGCGCCTACGAGTACTACCGCTCCTACCTGCCCGCACGGTACAACGACTCCGCCGAGGTGCACCAGGTGGAGCCCTACGTGTACTGCCAGTTCACGCATGGGCCGGAAAGCCCGCGCTTTGGCCAAGCCCGCAACCCGTGGCTCACCGGCACGGCATCGTGGTCCTACATTGGCGTCACCCAGTACATCCTGGGGCTGCGGCCGGAGCTGGCGGGGCTGCGCATTGATCCGTGCCTGCCGGCCGGGTGGGACGGCTATGAGGTGACGCGGCGCTTCCGCGGCATGAACCTCACGGTGCGGGTGGAGAACCCCGCGGGTGTGAGCACCGGGGTGGCGGCCGTGAGCGTGGATGGCGTGGACGTGGGCATTGCCGATGCCGGACGTGGGGCGTTGGTTCCCGTGGAGGCGCTGCGTGATGGCGCCGTGGTCACGGTGACCATGGGGTAGGCGGGTTGCCGGGGGCGTGGGGCCATTTGGGTCCCACAGGATGCACGAGTCGCTCCACAGGGGCCAATTGAGTCCCAAACCCGGGGCCGCCGTCTCAAGCGGAGTCGAGGTACCGCGTGGCGCAATCCAGCCATACGTGCAGGCTGTCGCGCCACAACTCAACAAATCCGCCTAGGCTGGCGGCACTCGCGGCCACTTCATCCACCCTGAATGACACGTCCTCTGCGAGTTGCCGGACTCGTGCACCAGAATCGGTGCCGGAGCGCCCTAAGGCTCTCCCCAGACGCTCCCAATGCCGCTCTCGTACCGCAGTAAACCGGTACTCACCACCGACGCTTTGCGCAAGGCGGGTCCGACGATCACGAAGATTGATCTGTGTTGGATATGGTGCCGCCGACATAAGGTCATAGAGTGGCGCAAATCGCGTTCTTCCTGGCAGATGCTGGATGGAATAGTTGCGCGCATGTGCATCGGTACCGAGTGTGAGCCAGTTGAACGCCACCGCATCAAAAAGGGCTCGCTTGCTCTCCACTGCCGTACGTGCAACCTGGCTCCGCGCAAAGAGGTCGCCCAGTTGCGCAACCGATGGGCCACCCTCGGATTCGTAACGCAGCGCTGGATCCGCACCCAAGGCCTGGCATAAGTCCTCCTGGTGTACGCGTACCACCGCTCCGTCGGCGCGTTGTTCGCGATCGAAGCGAGCGACCGCCACCGCAACCACCCCCTCGTACTCCACCAAGTCAACCTTTGCGGTAGCGAGTCCTACCGCTGCCGCGAGTTTCATCGTGAGGTACTCGCACTCGGCGGAGTGGTTGTACCCCACAAGGCCCGGCTTGACGATGTGGGTACTTGGACGGTTGCGGGATGGCAAGTACCAGGCATCCCCGTCATAGTGCAGCGCGACCTTCGCTTGCTGTCCAGCTAGCGAAAATCTTCCGGGTGACCCAGCAATTGCCCACGTAGCTGCTTCGCGCTGGCCCTCCCGGATAAAGGTGGCAATCTGTGCGGAGGTCAACGGTGCTTCTCCGGCAGAGTCTGTCACGCTCGCTGAAGGGTCTGGGAGATACTGCAGTGCACCTGCAACATCGGCGCCCACGTGTGCGAGCAGGCCATAGGTATTGCTCGCGCTCACCTGAAAGCGCCGCGCCCACTCACTACGCACCCGGAGATTGTCCGGAAGTAGCGCCTCCAGGAAGTTGCGCACATGTGGGCCTTCGTGGAGCGATTGAGCCAGGGGCATACACACTGATACAGGAAACGGCTGTGCACCCGAGCGCCATGAGTCCGTGTACTCGAAACGAAGTCCCTGGCCTGTTGGCGTGATTGTTCCCACCACTGCAGGCTCCCCACCATCGAGCGCGTTGCTCGCTCTCCCGTACACCGCATAGAGCACGGGAGGGGATCCGTGAGGTGCCACTACCCACGCCTCCAAGGGTCTTCGGTCACATCCACACCCAGGCCCAGCGACTGCGCCACCAACAGCACGGAGTCCAAGCCCGGCACCACCTTGGCGCGCTCAAGCGCGGAGATCCACGTCTGGGTGCGGCCAATCGCCTCTGCCAGTTCGCTCTGCGTCAGGCCCTGCTCAATCCGCCTCCGACGCACAATCTGCCCAAACTCCGCCGAGGAGTAGATGAACATCACACCTCCTGGGTCGTGTAGCGCCTACGCAACCCAGAGTAACCCGAGTTACTATTGCGGCCAATAGTAACTGCCGTTACTCATGTACCGCGCTAGCTTGCGTCGGCGAGCGCGCGGCGCAGACCTTCCGCGTACTGCTCCACCTCGCCCGCACCCGGAATCGCGTACCGTCCACCAATCACGGTGAACGGCACCCCGGTCACGCCCAGCTGCCGCGCCTGATCCTCATCCGCGCGCACGTCCTCCGCGTAGGCGTCGCCCGCGGCCACCTCACGCGCCACCTCCGCGTCCAGGCCACCGGCAATGGCGGCCTGCACCACGGCCTGGTCGTCACCCAGGTCCATCTCGCCAGAGAAGTGCCCGCGCTGAATGGAACGCAGCACCTCAAGGCCGCAGCCCGCGGCGTTGGCGGCCGCGATGAGCCGGTGAGCGGTGAAGGTGTTGGCCACCATGCGGTCGCTCGTGTACGGCAGTCCCTGCGCCTGCGCAAGGCCCGCAATCTGCGCGTCGGCCTCCGCCGCCCGCTCCGGGGACATGCCAAACTTCTGCGCCAACGAGTCCACTAGCTTCACCGGGTGAAAGTGCCCCGGCGCCAGCTCAAACGCGTGCGGCACCACCTGCACCTGTGCGTCCGTCACGCCCTCCACGGCACGCTCCAGGCGCGCCTCACCCACATAGCACCACGGGCACACAATGTCCGCCCACACATCCACACGAAGCTCGGTCATGGTCATGCCAACGCTCTTCGCCGCGCGGGGATTCCAGGCATACGCCGATGCCCGGGCCGGGTAAGGCGGTGCAGGCCGGTTGGGTACGGCCCAGGTGGGTACGGCCCGGGTGGGGCCGAATCGCCAGTGTCAGCCGGCGGCGATGGGGGCCGCGCGGCGCATCACATGCCGCGCCCACGCCTGCGCGGCGCGGACGGGGTCGGGTGCGCCCCCCGCCAGCGCATCCTGAGACAGCGCGTCCTCTGAGAGAGCAGCCCCGTCCACCACCCACAGGTTGGGGTGCCCCCACACCCGTCCCTCGGGCGAGGTCACCGAGGTTGCGGGGTCCTTGCCCGCGCGCAGCGTGCCCACGGCATCGCTTGCCGCACGGGAGTATTCGCGCACCTGAGCCACATGCACCGCGCCCGCATTCCTCAGCCGCGCCGCAAGGCTGGCCGCGAGCGCCGCCTGCGCCTCCACCTCCTGCGCAGTCGGCATCACCTTGAGCCGGGCGCGCGGCATGCCCGCGCCGTCGCGGCGCGCGGGGTCCAACACCACGCGGGACCCCGCGCCATTCCCCATGGCACGCAACGGCACGGCCTCTTCCAGCCCTCGCATCCGGGGCATGAGGTTCACCAGATCCGTGAGCAGCGTGGGTGACGCCAGCGGCAACATCCCGCCGTCCTGCAGGCGGCGCAAGGCCTGCGCCGGGTCGGTGGGCGGCTCACCCACCGCGGCACGCGCGCGCTCCACACTGTCCCACACACCCCACGCACCGGCCATGGCGCGCACGCGGAGTCCCCGCCCCACCAGTCCCTGCGCATTCGCCAGACCCTGCGGGTGCGCGGGGCTGGCACTCGCCAACAGCAGCCGGGCCGACTCCACCGCACCCAGCCCCACAAAAAACTCGCGTGCACTCAGCGTGCGCCACGTCCCAAAGCCGTCCAGGTCGCCCGCCACCGTGACCGCCGTCACCATGCCGCGCCGGTCCACGTGGAGCGCGGTGGGTTGGGCATCCACGGCCACATGCATCAGTCCCGATGCCGCGGCCTCCACCCACGGCGCGTCCCGGGCATCGCCCCAGGACAGCCCGCCGTCCTCGCCGGAGGTGGGCGGCACCAGCACCACCACCCGCGCTCCCAACCGGGTCAGCTCCGCGGCCGCCACCGCGGCACCCGCCGCGGTGCCACACACAATCGCGTCGTGCCGGTCGGGCACCATGGCCAGCGGCACCACGGCCCCCCGCAACGCCTCACCCGCGGCTCGCTCCCCCGCATCGTCCCTGGTACTAACCTCCCCCACCGCCCACTGCGCGGCCATGGCCGCGGCCGCCTCCTGCCCCACCAGGCGCGCAAGCCAGGCGGCACCGGGGGCATCGGCGGCAAGCTGCTCCGCCACGGCGCGAGGCTCACCCGCCGCATGGGCAAGCAACGCCTCCACCTGCGCCGTGCGCTCCGGGTGGTCAAAGGCAATGGCCTCGGCCACGCGCGCCGCCACCGCCGCACCCTGCGCAAGCACGCCCGTACACCAAGGCGCAAGGAGCGGTGCGGTGATCATGAATCGAGCATAGGGATGCCCCGCCCCTCCGTGTCCACCCGGCCGCTCCCGGGCAGCTCCCACCGCCTGTCCAGGCCAAGGCCGTCCACAAAGTCCGGGTCGTGACTGACCACCACCAGCGCACCCCCGTAGCCCTCCAACGCCTCGCTTAGATGCGCCTGCGACTCAAAGTCCAGGTTGTTGGTGGGCTCGTCCAACAGCAGCAGTTGCGGTGCCGGCCGGGCCAGCAACACCATGGCAAGCGCCGCACGGAACCGCTCCCCGCCGGACAACCTGCCCGCGAGCGCATCCACGGCCGCCCCGCGAAATTGAAAGCGACCCAACTCGTCACGAATCTGCTGCAGCGGCACATCGGGGGCGCCCAGACGCACGTTCTCCAACACCGTCAGCTCCGCCTTGACCACCGTGAGCCGTTGCGGCAGGTAGCCCACGGGCACCGCCACCGTCACCGTCCCCGACCGTGGCGTCAGCGCCCCGCGCAGGGTGTCTAGCAGAGTGGTCTTACCGCTGCCGTTGGGCCCGGCCAGGTGAATCCGCTCTGGCCCCACAATGCGTGCGGTCACCTCATGACCGGCGCGCGTCACCACGCCTTCCAGCAGCGCCACCTGACGCCGGGGCGGCACCCGCGTGTCTGGCAGGTCCACACGGATGCTGCGGTCGCGTGGAATCGCGGCCTGCGCCTGAGCAAGCGCGGCCTGCGCCTCCTCCAACCGTTCCCTGTGCACCTGCCGAGCGGTGGCATCGGTCGCTTCCGCGCGGTTGCGGCGAGCGTTGGCCGCCATGCCCACCACCTTGCGATCCCGCCGGGCGGCCACACCCACCGCCGCCTTGCGCGCCGCGCCATCCTGATGCGCCACCAGCAGGCGTTGTTGCCTGCGCGCCTCTCCCCGCGCGGTCACCACGGCCTGGTGTGCGGCATCGGCCTGGGCGGCCTTTGCCACCTCATAGTCCGCGAGCGCGCCGCCAAAGAGGTTCACCTGCACCGTGCGGTCTTCCCGCTCCACGAGCTCCAGAATGTGGTCCACCTCGCGCAGCAGCGCCCTGTCATGGGTCACCACCAGGGTGGCTCCCGTGCGGGCGCGCAGGCGGTGGCGCAGCAGGGTGCGGGCGCGCGCATCCAGGTTGTTGGTGGGCTCGTCCAGCACCAGCAGCTCGGGCTGGGCCGTCAGCGCCGCCGCCACGGCCAGCAGCGTCGCCTCGCCGCCGGACAGCGCGCCCACGGTGTGGTCCAGGTCCGTCAGGTCAAGCCCCAGGGACGCCACCGCGGCCCGCGCCCGCTCCTCCACCAGCCAGTCATCCCCCACCGCATCAAAGTGGGCCTGGTCCAGCGAGCCGTTCTCAATGGCGCGCAGTGCCGCCAACGTGCCGCCGATGCCCAGAACATCGGCCACCGTCCGCCCCACCTCCAGCGTGAGGTGCTGGGGCACGGCATGCCAGGTGGCGGCCCGGGTGACGGTGCCGGCCTGCGGGGTGAGTTCTCCGGTGAGCAGGCGCAGCAGGGTGGTTTTACCGATGCCGTTGCGGCCCACCACACCGGTCAGGCCAGGGGGTATGGCAAGGGTGAGATCGGTGAAGAGGGGGCGGCCATCGGGCCAGGTAAACGTGACGTGAGAAAGGGACAGGGTAGGCACAAGCGCTCCATGGGGTCTGGAAGGTGGGGGACCTCAGCCAGACGCGGGGTCTGGCGACCTAGAGCTCTGTCAACGCTGCCTCCATGCGCCAACGGTCGTGACGCCTTGCCTCCTAGGGTAGCCCCTTTCCGGCGTAGCATGAGGGGGGAAGTTCAGTGCCTTCCCGGTCTGGAGTCCCGTGAGCCGCACCTTTGCTTCCCTGCGCTATCTGAACTACCGCCTGTGGTTTGCCGGCGCCCTGGTCTCCAATGTGGGCACCTGGATGCAGCGGATTGCTCAGGACTGGCTGGTGCTCACCGTACTCACCGCGGACTCCGGCATGGCGGTGGGTCTGGTCACGGCGTTGCAGTTTTTGCCGTTCCTCATCTTCTCGCCCTACGCGGGGCTTATTGCGGACCGCATGAACCAGCGCACGCTGCTGATTCTCACGCAGGCCGCCTCCGGCGCGCTGGCGTTGGGGCTGGGCGTGTTGGTGCTGTTTGGCCACGTGCAGCTGTGGCACGTGTACATCTTTGCGTTTGCGCTGGGCATCGCGTCCGCCTTTGACGGCCCCGTGCGCCAGACCTTTGTCACCACGTTGGTGCCCACGGCCTCACTGCCCAATGCCGTGGCGCTCAACTCGGCATCGTTCAACGCCGCCCGCCTCATTGGCCCCGGCGCGGCCGGCGTGATGATCGCGTGGGTGGGCACCGGGTGGCTGTTCCTCATCAACGGCTTCACGTTTATGGCCACCATTGCGGCGCTGCTGGCCATGCGTACCAGCCAGCTTCACCCGCAGGACCGCGCCCCCCGCGGCAAGAACCAGGTGCGTGAGGGTGTGCGCTACCTGAGGCGGCGGCCGGACCTGGTGATGATCATGGTGATCATGGCGGTGGTCTCCGCGCTGGGACTCAACTTTCAGCTCACCTCCGCGCTCATGGCGCGCGTGGAGTTTGGGCGCGATGCGGGCGAGTACGGGCTGTTGGGCTCGGTGCTCGCCATCGGCTCGCTGTCCGGTGCCCTATGGGCGGCGCGGCGCAAGCGCCCCCGTCTGCGCGTGATTGTGGGCGCGGCGGGAGCCTTTGGCGTCATGCTGGGTGTGCTTGCGCTTGCGCCCACGTACGCGTGGTTTGCGGTGGCGTGCATCCCCGTGGGCCTCACCTCGCTCATGCTGCTCACCACCGCCAACGCGTGGATGCAGACCACCACCGCGCCCGCCATGCGTGGGCGCGTCATGGCGCTGTACATGATGGTGCTGATGGGAGCCACACCCGTGGGTGCGCCGCTGGTGGGATGGATTGGGGAGAACGTGGCGGCGCGGTGGTCCATTGGCGTGGGAGCCATCGGGTCGCTTGCCGTGGCCATTGTGGCAGCCGCCTGGGCCATGAGCTTTTGGCGCATCGAGCTGTCGCTTGCCATGCACCGGCCGTTTGTGCGCGCCGAGTTTGGGCGCACCACCTCCGAGGCCGAGGCGGCCGAGCGCGAGCGCGCCCGCCTGGAGCTGCAGGAGCAGGCCATTGAGGACCGCCGTCGGCAGGCGTGAGTGGCCGGGGCTTGTGGCCCGGCTCAGCGCACGTAGGACTCGGTGAGCGTCTCCTCGTCGCTTGCCAACACGCATAGGTAAGAGCGGTCGTCGGCCTCCCAGTACGCCTCGTCCGGCCACACCCCAAAGGCGTACACCGAGTCCGGGATGTAGTAGGTCAGGTCCTCCTGCGCCTCGTCGGTGAAACACACCTCGTCCATCAGGCCGGGCATCACGTCGTCGCCCGGGTAGGGGCCTGCGGGGAGGATGCCAATGTAGTACGCCTGGCCCCAGTGATCCTGCGTGCACGGCACCACGTCAAACCCAGTGACGCCTTGCTCGTCAAAGGTGGGCTCATAGACGCAGTCGCCCACCTGGACGTGGTCAATGTCAATGAACACCGGGCTCATCTCGGCGGGGTCTGCGTCGTCCTCGTACACTGACTCTGCGTCGTCGCGGTACACCGAGTCGTCGCGGTTGATGCTGGCGCCATAACCCTCACCCCACTGCGCCGCGATCATCCCGCCCACCATAAGCGCCGCCACCACCACCACGTTGATAATGCCCAGCACCAGGGCCCCGATGGCCATGCCCTTGTTGTCCGCGCGGCCGGCCTTGACGGCCTGGAGGCCCATCGCACCAAAGATGACGCCGCCCAGGCCTAGGCCAAGCAGGGACAGCCCAATGCCTAGTCCCGCCATCCAGTTGGCTTCCTCACCGCGGACGCGGACAATCGCCAGGGGCGGCTGGTCCGCGGCGGCGGCCTGTGCCGCCTGTTGCGCGCGCACGGCCCAACCATTGGCCGATGCTTGGGCGGCCGCCGCAGCCGCCGCGCCCGGGTAGGTGGCGCCGGGGTACTGGGTCGCGCCGGGGTAGGTGGCGCCCGGGTACTGGGTTGCACCGGGGTAGGTGGCGCCCGGGTACGTGGGCGCCCCTTGGTAAGGAGGAGTGGCCTGGTAGCCGGGCGTCGTGGGGGTACCCGCGCCGCTGGTGGGCGGCGGCGGAATCTCCCACCCGCCGAGCCTGGAGCCCGCACCCGGCGCGGAGGCTGTACCCGGCGTCGAGCCCGCACCCCGCGTGGCGCTCGCTGCCGTGCCGGCCCCGGCATCGGCGGTATGCCCGGTATTCGGGTGCACGCGTCCGCCAGCCGCTGACCCGGACGCGGGCACCGGCTGGCCGGACGGCATCTGCTCCGCGCCAATGGGCTTGGCCTCACCAAATTCGGGTGCGGACACGGGGCCCCCTTTCACTCCACCACAGCGTAGCGATCCCGCCCCCCCGGCGTGTAGACCGTTACTCACGCAATTCCCCAGCCCGCTGGGCCACAATGGGGGCATGCCTGAAATCCTCACCATTCAGAACGCACACTGGCGCGTGGGCCTTGTCCCCGCGACGGGGGGCTCGGTCGCGTTTGGCCAGGTCAACATCGGCGGCGAATGGGTGGACGTACTGCGCCCCACGCCGGAGGCGGACCTGGAGCGCGCGGCGGATACCGCGTCGTATCCCCTGGTGCCGTGGTCAAACCGGGTGCGCGGCGGCAAGCTGGAATGGAACGGTCGCGTCTACCAGCTGCGGGTGAATTTCCCCGACGGCACCGCCATTCACGGCACGGGTTGGGAATACCCGTGGACCGTGGTGGAGCACACCGCCACGTCGCTGGTGGTGGAGTTTGTGTCCAAGGAGGTGTACGGCGTCAATTGGCCGTGGCCGTTTACCGCGCGGTATGAGTACGTGCTGGACGGCGAACGTTTCACGTGGAACATGGCCATCACCAACACCTCGCATGAGACGTTCCCCGCGGGCCTGGGCCACCACCCCTACTTTCAGCGCCAGCTTGTGGGCGCCAACGGTCCGCTGGGCGAGTCCGCGCAGCTGCAGGTCAACTGCGAGAAGGCCTACGCGCTCACCCATTGCCTGCCCGATGCCGCCGCCGGGGACATCCCCGCACGCGCCGACTTCCGTCAGATCCGCCCGCTGGGCGAGGAGTTTGTGGACGACTGCTTCACGGGGCGCACCTCCACCACCGCATGCGTCATCGAGTGGCCCGGGGCCCTTGCGCTCGACGTCGAGGCCGGCGCGCTGCTGGAGCACGTGGTCATCTACATCCCGCAGGGCCAGAGCTTCTTTGCCTGCGAGAACATCACCAACTGCAACGATGCGTTCCACCTCGAGGCCAAGGGTGAGCCCGGGACCGGCCTGTTCTTGGTGCAGCCGCAAGAGACGCAGTCCACGTCGTTCACCTACGTGGCGCGCGCCATCGCATGATGTCACACCCGGAGCGGCGGCGGCCTTGGGTCGTCGCGCTTCTGGTGGGCGCGGTGCTTGCCACCGCGGCAATCGACGCGGTCTTTGCCGTCGCCGCGTGGCGCGCCTGGGCGGAGGGCACCCCCGGCTCGGGTGACGCCGATGCTCTTGCCGCCGCCATCATCGTCACCGCCGCCGTGGTGGCCGAGGTGGGCATTGCGTGGGGGCTGGCCCGAGGTGCCAACGTGGCGCGACTTGCCCTGAGCATCCTGGCCGCAGTGCGCGCGGTCTACTCCGTGTGGTTGCTGCTGCACACGCCCGCCGGGTTCTTCCCGTCCGGCACCACGCTCACTCTTGATGTGCTGATCCTCGCGTGTGCCTGGACGCCCGCCGTCACCGAGTACTTTGAGGGCGAGCGCGAGCGCGGGCTACTCGCCGCCCTTGGCACCCTGCGCGAGGACGGCACCAGAAGGCCCCAACGTTTTGCCAGCGCCAGCGAGTACCTGTCTCGCTTTGTCCTCATTTCCATCACGCTATTTGTCACCCCGGGCGTGACGGCTCTGGCCTGGTGGGGCGTGCCGCTTGCCGCCGTGGCCGCCGCGCTCATCGGCTGGGCACTCCGCCCGGTGTTTGTACGCGTGGCCGCGCTGTTTGGGTGGTGGGGTGCGGTGCTGTTGGCCCTGTTCTCCAACGCGGTGACCATGTGGTTGGCGCTGTGGATTGCGCCGGGCATTGAGGCGCACGACTTTTGGGTGGCACTGGTGGCGTCGTGGGTGTTTGCGCTGCTGATGTCCGCAGTCACGTGGCTGCTTGCCGTCTCCGCCCGCGACTACCTGATAGTGCACGCGGCGCACACCGCCATGCGCCATCGCAGCCCCACGCGCACCAGTCAGCCCGGGGTGCTGATGGTGCAACTGGATGGCGTGCCCGCGCCGGTGTTGGACTCGCTGATTCGCGCCGGCAACATCCCCACCCTGTCCTCATGGATTCGCTCCGGCAGCCACAACTGGACCGAATGGGTGGCTCGCGTGCCCAGCACCACTCCCGTGAGCCAGGCCGGAATCTTGCACGGCACCACGGACAACATCCCTGCGTTCCGGTGGTGGGACCGGGAGTTGGGGCGCATGGTGGTGGCCAATCGCCCGGCCGATGCGGCGCTCATCGAGGAGCGCATGTCCACCGGCAACGGGCTCCTGTCGGGCGGCGGGACGTCCATTTCCAACCTCTTTAGCGGCGATGCGACTCGCAGCTTTTTGACCATGTCCGGCTCGCGTCATCCCGACCGTGGCCTGGGGCCCTCCCGGTCCTACACCGCGTTTGCCACACATCCGGCGGGCTTTGGGCGGGCGCTGATTCTCACGGTGGGTGAGATGCTCAAGGAGCTGTACCAGGCGCGGTCGCAGGTGCGGCGCGGGGTGGAGCCACGCATCGACCGCTCGGGGGCGTACGTGGCGCTGCGAGGCATCACCAACGTGTTTTTGCGCGACCTCAACGCCACGCTGGTGGTGGAGGAGATGATGCGCGGCACCCCCACCATCTACGTGGACTTTGTGGACTACGACGAGATTGCGCACCATGCGGGCGTCACCCGCCGCGAGTCGCTGGACGCGTTGTATGGGCTGGACCAGTTGCTCGCCAGCCTCAGCGCGCTGGCCACCTCCGGGGCCACCGCGCGCCCCTACCACCTGGTGGTGGTGTCCGATCATGGGCAGTCGCAGGGGGCTACGTTCCGGCAACGCTACGGCGAGACGCTGGCGCAGGTGGTGGAGCGGTATGTGGGTGGAGATGGGGTGGGCGCTGGCGGTGCTGGTGGCGCTGGTGGCGCTGGTGATGCTGGTGGCGCCCGCGGAGCAGGTGGCGGTACCCCTGCCATTGCCAGTGTCGATGCCCCGGACGCGCAGCACGAGGCGCGCGCGGCGGTGCGGCTCCTAGCGTCCGAGCTCGCCGATCAAGGCAGGCGGGGGCGTGCGGTGGCGTCCGTGGTGACGGGCGTGACCGAACGCTCCGACCCTGCTCGGCCCCCGTCGCTCGCTCAGCCCGCGTCGGCTGGTCATCCCCCTGACTCCAGTGCGCCCACCCCGCTGACCGTCATCGGCTCGGGGAACCTTGGCGGCATTTGGCTACCCGGCTCGGGTGCCGGGTGGGACCGCGCACAGATTGAGGCGCGCCACGCCAGACTGGTGGAAGGGCTGCGAAACCATCCGGGCATCGGCGCCGTGGTGGTGCGGGATGCCTCCACGGTGGTGGCGCTGGGCGCCAAGGGCCAGGTGGACCTGGACACGGGACGGGTCACGGGCGTCAACCCGCTGGCGCACTTTCCGGGTGCGGCGGCGGACTTTGCGCGCGCGGCCCGATTTACGTCTGCGCCCGACCTGTACGTGCTCTCGATGTACGACCCGCGCCTTGACGAGGTGGCGGCGTTTGAGGAGCTGGTGGGCAGCCACGGGGGCGTGGGTGGATGGCAGAGCCGCGCGCTGCTGGTGTACCCGTCCGAGTGGGAGCTGGACCCGGCACTCCAGGACCAGCAGGGCCGGATCTATGGCGCCGAGTCCGTCCACCTGCAGCTGATGCAGTGGCTGCGTGCGTTGGGGTTGGTGGCATAGCCCGGGCGGCCGGTGTGCACCTGGAAGCGCTCACCCGGGCGGCGTGGATCGCTTCCGGTTGCCGGGCCTCGGGGTTTGGGACTCGATTGGCCCCTATGGGGCGGCTCATGCATCCTGTGGGACCCACATGGCCCCCTCCCCCCTGCGTCCGCACCAAAAATCGCACCCAGCGCCCAGCACGCCCGCACAACCCGACACACACAGTCCGGAAATAGGTGCGCACGCACGGGGTGTGGGACCCACATGGCCCCTCGGCTTCGGGGGCACTGCGATGCGCCAGGCGAAAGCCAGCGATTGGAGCGGGTGACGGGAATCGAACCCGCGCTATCAGCTTGGGAAGCTGAAGTTCTGCCATTGAACTACACCCGCGCTGCCTAGGGCAGGCTCCCATGATAGCCAGAATGTGCGGGCCTCAGGACGGGAAGGGCCATGTGAGTCCCACAGGACGCATCGGAGGCCCCACAAGGGCCAAACGAGTCCCAAACCGTGTGGGACCGCAGCGACGGGGGCCAATCGGGTCCCACAGGATGCATGAGCCGTCCCATAGGGGCCATTTGGGTCCCAAACCCCATGGGGCCGGATCAGCACTCGCCAGGATCACGACACCCAGACCGTGACACACAGACCACGACACACAAACCCCGGCGCGCCTTCACCACCCGCGCCGGGCGGCACCGTACCGTGAAACAGTCGGCCACAGGTCAGACATAGCGAAGGCCCCCCGAAGTAAGCGTCCGGGGGGCCTTGCCATGTTCCACAGGATCCACCGGTTGCCCGGTAGCGGCAGGGGCGACGTCCCCACGCCAGGCCATGTGACTGGCCCGCCTGCGGTCCACAGAGCCAAAGTCCGCAACCGTCACGCGTCGCACGCGACCCTCGTGCCCCAGGCTTTCCGCGCGGCACCACACTCAACCCGCTCCGCGTGGCTCGCCGTAGCGATCCTCGCGATGCCGGGAGTGCGGCCTCCGCCTCGTTCCACATGTGGCCCCGTCGCGACTGTGGAAATCCGCCTTCGCGACCGGTTGAGGTGTTGCTCAAACTCCGACCCATCTGGACTCCCTCCCCGCCGGCTTGGTTTCCCAAACCCTTGGATGAAGTTGCCCTGATACCAGAGGTCTACTCCTCTTTGCGGCACCGCGCAAGAGGAAATCAAGAGATTTCTTTTCCACTTTCTTTGCACAAAGTTATCCACCGAATATCGCGTATCCCACAGGGGGGATTCACCAGCCTGTGGAGAGAAAAAGTGGATAACTCCCACCAGTGACGGCCTGGCAGCTCCGTCACCCGCACGGGCCAATCGGGTCCCACAGGATGCACGCACTGCCCCACAGGGGCCAAACCAGTCCCAAACCCCGCTGACCCGCACCACCAGGGGCCAAACCAGTCCCAAACCCCGCTGACCAGCCCCTGGCTCTGTCACCAGCCCCCAGTCCGGCACGCGGCCACACCCACCGCATCACCCCAGCCCAGACATGGCGAAGGGCCCCTCAAAGTAAGCGTTTGAGGGGCCCTGCCATAGCCGCGAGTTCTCGCGGGCCACGTCAGTGGCACCGCGACGGCCGCGATTGACGATGCGGCATCGCCCCCACGTGGGGGACGGCCTCCCGGCTGACTCACGGGGCCGCAGGTCCCTGTGCCGTCACCCACAGTGCGATTCCCTCAATGAGGGTCCCGACGTGGACCGTCGTTGTCCGATGAGTCCGAGGGTTCCACCCGAAAGTGTTCCCTTCGATGGGTATAGGTCTACCGCTCCTCGCACGGCCGATGCAAGCCACAGGAAGGGGCATTTTTCCCCAGATTTTCCCCACAGAGTTTTCCACGGCGCGAGGCCGCACAATCCCTCATTACTCACACCGTTGTGGACAAAATCTGTGGACACACCACGGCCGCCCCGCTCACGTCCCCTCGCGCGCCGCCCCCACTCAGCACCCCCACTCACACGCCCCCGCTCACCCCCACGCCATCCTCACGGGCAATGCTCGCAAGGCGCGCGTTGTACGCCCTCAGCTCGGCATCGTCATCATGGTCGGCCTGCCGGTCCTTGCGCCGCGTCTCCCGCGTGTCTGCGCCCCGCCACTGCACCAGCACAATGATGGCCAGCAGCACCACCGGTATCTCCCCCAGCCCCCAGGCCAAGGTGCCGCCGTACTGTTGGTCGGTGATGGCATCGGGCCCCCATGTGCGCCCCATCAGCCCGTACCAGCGCGGCGCAAGCAGGATGGGCGAGCTGGACAGCGCCACGGAGAAGAACGCGTGGAACGCCATGGTGGCAAAGAGCGTCACCAGGCGAATGAGGTACCCGGCGCGCTGCGGCCCGGGGTCAATCCCAAACAGCGAGTTGGCAAACAGGTAGCCGGCCACGGTGAAGTGCACCACCATCCACAGATGGGCGGCGTGGTTGGTCAGCGAGAACTGAAACAGCGGCGTGTAGTAAAAGACCACCATGGACGCCGCAAAGTTCACGGCCGCCACAATGGGGTGCGCCATCAGACGCATCCATCGGGACTCGATGAGCGCGCGCAACCACTCGCGCGCGCCACGCGAGCCGTCCTTGCGGGCCGGCAGCGCACGCAGCGCAAGCGTCACGGGCGCCCCAAAGGTGAGCGGGAGGGGCACCATCATCACCAGCATCATGTGCTCCACCATGTGACCGCTGAAGATGACCATGCTGTACACCGCGGGCGCGCCCTGGGTCACCCACACCAGCAGGGCCAGTCCCCCCAACCACGATGCCGTACGCCACGGCGACCACGCGTCACCGCGGCGGCGCAGTCGCCACACCCAGCGCAGGTACATCACGGCGGCGGCGGTCAGCGCCACGGCCGTGAGCAGTTCCACCCGCCACAGCGTGAGCCACGTCACCAGCGAGGTGGCTGGTGGCAATGGGTAGCCGGTGAGCAGCAGGGCGGGGGTGGGGTTGGGCAGGGGCGTGAGGTCTACCGGCGGCGCGGTGCGCGAAAGCACGCCGGCAATACACACCACCGCCACCAGCAGCGCCACATCCACCCACAGCACGCGCCAGAACCGCTCGCGCACATCGGCCTGTGTGAGGCGCGGCAGGGTCACGCGCCGGTGCCACCCCGCCAACGCGATGGCCCCCGCCATGAGCACCGCCTTGGCAAGCATCAGCTGCCCGTACCGCGTGGTGAAAAACTCGGCGGGGGAGCCAAGCCGCAGCGCCGCGTTGGCCACCCCAGAGATCACAATCCCCCACGCCGCCCAGATGGCGGTACGAGACATCCGCCGCACCGCGCTGGGCCCGGACGCACCCAGGTGGCGCCGCACGGCCGCCATGGTCACCAGCAGTCCCAGCCACAACGCCGATGCGCTCAGGTGCAGCAGCATGGCCGTCACCGCGAGGTGGTGGTTGGCTGCCCCGGCGGCGTGCCCGGTTTGCGCCTGCCACGCCAGGCCCACGGCCACCGGCACCAGCGCCCACGCGGCCAGGGTGGGGCCGCGCACCACGGCCACGGCAAGCGAGGCCACCACCGCACAACCCAGCGCGTTCAGGTAGGACTGCCCCAGCGAGATCTGCGTGACGAATTGCCACAGCTGCGCACCAAACAGGGGGTCGGTGGGCGAGATGCGCAAGATGGCAGCAGCGGATGCGATGACGTAAGTGGCGGCGGCCACCACCCACACCACCGATGCCCCTCGGGCCAGCGCGAGCGTGCGCGTCACCGCGGGGTGAGGGGCGGCGGGGTCGGCGGCTGGGTCGACGGCTGGGTGAGAAGCGGTGGCCAAGGCCGCGTGAGCCTTGCGTCGGCGCGGCGCCACCCCGGCGGTGGGCGGCAGGATGACGGCAACGGTCACCAGCGCGCCCGCGAGGAGGGCCACCGCCAGGTCGCGCACAATGCCCGACACCGTGACAAGGACCTCCGCAAGCATGTGACCAGGCTACGCGTGAGCGGAGGGTGAGGGGCACGAGGGGTGCCCGGCATGGAGGGTGAGGGGCACGGGCCACACATGCACGTAGGGTGGCGGCATGAAGCGCATCCTGTTGGTGCTGGGGGCAAGCCTTGTCCTGGGCGGAATCACCCATGTGGCACAAGGCCTCTTGCCCGATGCGCTGCGACCCTTTGCCAATTCGGCCAGCGGGTGGACGGTGCTGACGGCGCTGATGGTGTGGTGGTCCCGCAAGACCGGGTGGCGGGCTGCGGCGCTGGGCGCCGCCAGCTTTGTGCTGCTGGTGGCCGGCTACACCGTGGTGTCCAGCCTGCGGGGCTACACCTACAACCCCCTGCTCTTTGGTGTGGTGGGCGTGGTGGTGGGTCCGTTCGTGGGGCTTGCCGCGGCGTGGCTACGCGAGCGCGGCTACCGCGGCGCGGCGGGTACGGCACTGGTGGCGGGCATCGGCATTGGCGAGGGCGTGTACGGCCTGACCACGGTGCGCGAGACTACGGGCGCGTCCTATTGGGTGGCGGCCACCGTGGCGGGCGTGCTGCTGCTGGGGGCCATGCTGTGGCGGCGACTGCGCGGTGTGGGGCCGTGGACGGTGGCGCTGGGCGGCACGGGCGTGGTGGCCGTGGCGTTTGTGGTGGCGTACCGGATGCTGGGCGGCGTGGGCGGGTAGCCGACGCCCGGTGGCTGGGAGCCGCGCAGGTAGAAGCGCTATGCGCGGGTTGGGGTATCCAGGCCGGTGGTCAGATCTCCAAGCGAGCAATCCAAAGCCTGTGCCAACTCGGCAAGGGTGGTGAGGCGCGGGTTGGCGGGCGTTCCCTTGGCCCGGTCACTCAGTGCGGACTCCAGCAGTTGGTAGTGGTTGCGGCTGAGCCCGGCTCGCTCGGCGGCCTGCTCCTGCGTAATCCCCGATTGGAGGCGCAGGTCGCGCAGCCTGACAGCCAGTGCACGGGCAAGCTGCCATTCCAGCACTGAGTCGCCCGCCATGTGCACAAGGTTCCTGGTTTAGCGCCCATTAGTCAGCCATGTGCGCATGGCGCCGCGCGCTTGCTTGCTCATTGAGCACCCCCCGACTAGTTTCAGCACCATCCATACATGGCTTTGTGTGCGTCGCTTCACCGTCGGAGGCCATGTTTACATGGCTTCACGTCAGGGGTGCCGCTCATGGGAACTACGGCCAGCAGCCGCGTTGACATCTATGCCGTCCTGGAGGACCTGCGCGGCCAGGCGCCGACCGAGCGCGACAAGGGCACCGCGTTCGAGGAGCTGGTTGCGAAGTATCTGGTCTCAGACCCGCTGTATGCGTCCCGGTTTGAGTCCGTGCAGCCCTATGCGCAGTGGGCACCTGCGGGGGCGGGGCGCGACCTCGGCATCGACCTGGTGGGGCTGGAGCACGACGGCGGCGTATGCGCCATTCAGTGCAAGTTCTACGACGCGCACCGGCAGATTGAGAAGAAGGACGTCGACACCTTCCTGTCTGACTCGGGCAAACACCCCTTCACCTCGCGCCTCTATGTCGCCACCACGGATCGCTGGAGTGTCAATGCGGACGACGCCCTACGGGGCCAGCAGATTCCGGTGGCCCGCATCGGCCTCACTGACCTTCAAGACTCCGCAGTCGAGTGGGAGCTGTTTCACCAGATCCGCACTCGTGACACGCTCGCGCTCAAGCCCCACAAGACGCCGCGTAAGCATCAGCGCGAGGCACTTGAAGCAGTCAAGGCCGGGTTTGAGGTCAGCGATCGCGGCAAGTTGGTCATGGCCTGCGGTACGGGCAAAACCTTCACTGCGCTGAAGCTGGTGGAGGAGACCGTGCCTGCGGGTGGGCGGGTGCTGTTCATGGCACCGTCCATCTCGCTGGTGTCTCAGAGTCTGCGCGAGTGGGCGTCGGAGTCGTCTACGCCCATGCGGTTCTTTGCCGTGTGCTCGGACTCGAGCGTGGGCAAGCGGCGGTCCACAGCGGTCGGGGCCAGTGAAGACATTTCGGCCTTCGAGCTGGTCATTCCCGCCACCACCAATCCCGAACGCCTCGCTGCCGGGGCCGTCAATGCCGCCGCGGATGGCGAGATCACCGTGGTCTTCTCGACGTATCAATCCATCGACGTCATCACCGAGGCGCAGCGTCAGGGCCTGCCGGATTTTGACCTGATCATCTGTGACGAGGCACACCGCACCACTGGGTCCTGGGCGCAGTTTGGTGAGCAGTCGGCCTTCACCAAGGTGCACGACAACGCAAACGTGCGCGCCGACCGCCGCCTGTACATGACCGCCACTCCACGTGTGTATGGCGACGACGCCAAGGCCAAGGGTGCGGAGGGTGCCATCGCCATCGCGTCCATGGACGACGAAGCGCTCTTTGGCCCCGAGTTCCACCGCCTCGACTTCGGCACCGCCGTGGACCAGGACCTGCTGAGTGACTACAAGGTGCTGATTCTCACGGTCTCCGAGGACTACGTCTCCCCCGCGCTACAGTCCACGCTCGCCTCATCGGACGAGATCACGCTCACCGACGCCGCCAAGCTGGTGGGCTGCTGGAACGCGCTGTCCAAGCGCACCACAGCGGGCGACTTTGGCGACGACGCCCAGCCCATGCGCAGGGCCGTCGCCTTCGCCTCCTCGATCAAGCAGTCAGAACTGGTCGCCGAGGCCTTTGGCGAGGTGTCCGACGGCCTGGCCGGGGCCGCGACGGGTGGCTCGGCCCTGCGCGTGCAGACCAAGCACGTGGACGGCACGCAGAACGCGCTGGTGCGTGGCGAGGCGATCGCATGGCTCAAGGCGGACGACCCCGACCCCCTCTCGTGCCGGGTGCTCACCAACGCACGCTGCCTGTCCGAGGGCGTTGACGTGCCCGCGTTGGACGCGGTGCTGTTCCTCAACCCACGCAATTCGATTGTGGACGTGGTGCAGTCCGTGGGCCGCGTGATGCGCAAGGCCCAGGGCAAGACCTACGGCTACGTAGTCATCCCCGTTGCGATCCCTGCCGGCGTGGAGCCGGAGAAGGCGCTGAATGACCACAAGCGCTTCAAGATCGTGTGGGACGTGCTGCGCGCGCTGCGGTCGCACGACTCCCGGCTTGAGGCCGAGGTCAACACCCTCGATCCCCATAAGCCGAACCCGCGCATCTCTGTGCTGAACATTGGCGCGGGCGGCACTGGGTCCGATCGCGACTCCAGTGGCTCTACCGAGGTGCAGCTGGAGCTGAATCTTGCCGACGCGCCCGTGTGGCGCGAGGCGGTGCTCGCGCGCCTGGTCAAGAACGTCGGCCAGCGCATGTACTGGGACCGATGGGGTCGCGAGGTCGCCAGTGTTGTGGACTCCACCGCTACGCGCATTCGCGGAGTGTTGCAGTTTGACGTCGATGCCGCCACCGAGTTCGACCTCTTCCACGCGGGTCTGCGCGCGAACCTCAACGACTCCATCTCTCGTGATGACGCCATTGGCATGCTCGCCCAGCACCTGGTCACCGCACCGGTGTTCGCGGCCCTGTTCGACGGCTACGACTTCGTCACCCACAACGCGGTAGCGCAGGTCATGGAACGAATGCTGGAGGTGCTTGGGCGCTCCAACGTGCAGTCCGAACAGCGCGAGCTCGAGGCGTTCTACGGCTCCGTTCGCGAGCGCGTGGCCCACGTAGACGACGCCGGGCGGCTCAGGTTCGTCAACGAGCTCTATGAGAAGTTCTTCAAGCTCGCGTTCCCCAAGGTCGCCGACCAACTCGGCATCGTCTACACCCCCGTGGAGGTTGTGGACTTCATCCTGCGTGGTGTGAATGACCTGCTCATCAGCGAGTTTGGCGTGTCGCTGTCCGATCCCGGCGTGCAGATCCTGGACCCCTTCACCGGGACCGGGACCTTCATCGTGCGACTGTTGCAGAGCGGGCTGATCGAGCCGGACGCTCTGGCCCACAAATACGCGAGCGAGCTCCATTGCAACGAGATCCTGCTGCTCGCCTACTACATCGCGGTCATCAACATCGAGTCCACCTATCACTCGGTCACTGGCGCGAGCAAGTACGAGCCGTTCACTGGGGCCGTGCTTGTGGATACCTTCCAGATGAGCGAAGAGGGTGACACCCTGGATACCTCGGTCTTCACTACCAACAACGACCGCGTGGTGCGGCAGCGCGACCTGCCCATCCGGGTGATCGTGGGCAACCCGCCGTACTCGGTGGGGCAGTCGAGTGGCAACGACAATGCGCAGAACCTGAAGTACCCGACCCTCGACAAGAAGATCGAGTCGACCTACGCCGCGCGTTCGTCGGCGGTCAACAAGAACAGCCTCTACAACTCCTACATCAGGGCTATCCGCTGGGCCTCCGACCGCGTCAGCGACAACGGCATCATCGGTTTCGTCACCAACGGGGGCTTCATCGATGCCAACACCGCCGACGGACTGCGGCTCAGCCTCGCCGACGAGTTCAGCAAGGTTTACGTCTTCAACCTGCGCGGGAACTCCCGCACGAGCGGTGAGCTTGCCGGGCAAGAAGGAGGAAATGTCTTTGACGTTCGTGTGGGAGTCTCGGTTACCTTCCTAATCAAGGACCACTCACACCAGGGTCCCGCTGCCATCCACTACCGGGAGGTCGGCGACTACCGCTCACGTGACCAGAAGCTCGCAATCGCGGCCGAGGCGACCGTCGACTCAATCGAGTGGCAACGCATCGAGCCCAACGAAGCCGGGGACTGGATCAACCAACGCTCCGACGACTTCGCGCAGTACTCAGCCTTGGGAGATCGGGTCGGCGCACCGTTGTTCGCGGCCTATTCTCGCGGGTTGTCGACGGGACGTGACTCCTGGGTCTACAACTTCTCCGCTACGACACTGACTGAAAACGTGGAGCGCATGGTTGCGTTCTATAACCGTGAGGTCGAAAGGCTAGCGAGCGATGCGTCAGCGGAGCCCGACTCGGATCCCACCCGCTTCAGCTGGAACGTTGCGGACCGCGAGCGTCTCCGCCGGCACCAACGGTATGAGTTGCCACTAACGGCGCGAGTAGCGGGCGCATATCGCCCGTTCGCGAAGCAGAACGTGTGGTTCGACGCAAAGCTCGTGGATCGCGCGTATCAGTTGCCGTCGATGTTTCCAACGCGCGCGCATCACAACGTTGGTTTCACGATCACCGGGCCGGGCTCCCACTACGACTTCTGTTTGATCGCGACGGACATCGTGCCCAACTTGCACTTGCTCGACACGGGTCAGTTCTTTGCCCGCTACACCTACGAGCCCGCTGACGAGGACGTCCTTGACTTCGGTGGCGACATCGTCGACGGCTACCGCCGCATCGACAACGTCACGGACGCGACTCTCACCGAGTACCGCGCCCACTACGGCGAGCAGGTGACCAAAGACGACATCTTCGCCTTCATCTACGGACTGCTCCACAGCCCCGACTACCGCGGGCGCTTCGCCGCTGACCTCAAGCGCATGCTCCCGCGCATCCCGCTGCTCGCGCCGCACCAGTTCGAGCCATTCCGCGCTGCCGGCGCGGAGTTGCTCAACCTCCATATCAACTACGAAGACGCGAAGCCGTGGCCGCTGGAGATCGCTGACACCAGCGTCGGGCAGGAAGACGGCTACGAGCGCTATCGAGTCACCAAGTTGCGTTACCCCAAGGTGGGCAAGGTCACCGACAAGACCACGATCCTCTACAACGACCACATCACCGTGAGCGGCATCCCGGAGGAGGCGCAACGGTACATGCTGGGCTCGCGCTCGGGCATGGACTGGGTGGTAGACAGGTACCAGGTGACCACGGACAAGGCCTCGGGGATTGTGAACGACCCCAACGACTGGTCACGCGAGGTGGGCAACCCACGCTACATCCTGGACCTGATCGGCAAGGTGACGGCGGTGTCGGTGCGGACCGTGGAGATCGTGGAGGCGCTTCCTGAACTGGAGATCGTTCCACAATGACGTCACACCCGTACGGCTGCGTCGGGATGCTTCGGTAACGTGTCTTTATGTCTGAGCGGCCCACAGCGCACGTCTACGTCGACGGCTTCAACTTGTATTACGGTGCACTCAAGGGTCACACCGGACGCAAATGGCTGGACTTGGAGGCGTGGGCCGCGCGAGCCTTGCCTCATTGCGACATCGCGCGCATTGTCTACTGCACCGCTCGCTCGCGGGGCCGTGCGAACGATCCCGATCTCCACCAGCGGCAAGACCGCTACCTCCGAGCGCTAGGTGCCAGCGGAGCCGTGGAAGTGCTTGAAGGCCAGTTCAAGTCGACCAATGTGAAGGCCTTTCGGACTCCGGGCGCCAAGTGCGGTGACTGCGGTGCACCAACAGGCCAGTGCTCATGCGGCAACAGTTTCATCAGGGTTCAGAAGACCGAGGAGAAGGGATCGGACGTGAACTTGGCGGTGGAGTTGGTGCGCGACGCGCTCACGCGGCCGCCCGCTGTTGCGCTGGTCGTGTCTGGCGATTCCGACCTGCAGCGCGCGGTAGACATCGCACGGGGAGCTGGTGTGGAGGTGCTCGTCGCAGACCCGAGAAACCGTGGCTGGGCGCTCAATGGTGACGGGATGCGTCGAGTAAGCCCAGCGGCAATCGCGGCCTGCCAGTTCGAGGAGACGGTCACGTTGCCAAACGGAGGGGCCGTTCGCAAGCCGGCGGGCTGGTAAAGCAAAGCGCCAGGCCCGAAGGCCTGGCGCTGTCCCCAGCCACAGTCAGTGAGTGGGTGTGTAGTACGAGTGTGGCACAAAGCCGCGCGCCGTTGCAATCTCGACAGCGCGGGTGTTGCGCACGCCACGGCCAAACGTACGTTGCCGTTCAACACCTCGTGCGCCCGCCAAGGTGACAGCACACTCGGTGCGACGGGCGAATTGTGGGCGCCCTATCAAGGTTGGTCATCGCCGGTAGCCTCGCTCACTCAAGGCACCAGCTTTGAGCTTGACCCCCGTCAGCGGTTCAGGAAACTATGGCCTCAACGTTCCAACCCGCCACTAAAAGCCCCCGGGCTCTGTCTCCACGCAGACCAGGCGGGTTGGTCACCTTCCAGGCTAGGTGTAGTACCTTTGCCTACCCCCAGACGAGCCCCTGCGACGGGTCGTTCATGACGCGCGCCACATCGGCCAGCACGCGTGCACCCAGCTCGCCGTCCACCAGACGGTGGTCAAACGACAGCGCCAGCTGCGTCACCCACCGCACCTGAATCTGGCCCTCATGCACCCACGGCATCTGCCGGATGGCGCCAAACGCCAGGATGGCGGCCTCGCCCGGGTTGAGGATGGGGGTGCCCGTGTCAATGCCCAGGGCGCCCACGTTGGTGATGGTGATGGTGCCATCGGTCAGCTGAGACGGGGTGAGCACGCCGCTGCGCGCCTCCTGAGTCAGCTGCTGCAGCTCCTGCGCCAGCGCATGCAACGGCAACCGGTGCGCGTCCTTGATGTTGGGCACCACCAGGCCACGCGGCGTGGAGGCCGCAATGCCCAGGTTCACGTAGTGCTTGTAGACAATCTCCTGCGCGGACTCGTCCCAGCTCGCGTTGATCTCCGGGTGGCGGCGCGCGGCCAGCAGCAACGCCTTGGCCACAATGAGTAGCGGCGTGACGCGCACGTCCGCAAAGTCACGGTCCGCCTTGAGGCGCGCCACCAGGTCCATGGTGGCCGTCACGTCCACCGTGTGGAACACCGTGACATGCGGCGCCGTGAACGCGCTCCGCACCATCGCCTCCGCCGTGCGCTTGCGCACCGACTTGACGGGCACACGCGTGGCGCGGCCATCCGGCGTGGAGTACCCCGACTCCAGCCACGGCTGGTCGTCGGCAGGGTAGGTGGCCAACGCGCGCGGCTTGATGGCCGCCGCATGCGACTCCACATCCTCGCGCGTCACCACGCCACCGGGGCCCGAGGGCGTCACGGTGGTGAGGTCAATCCCTAGGTCGCGCGCCAGCTTGCGCACCGGCGGCTTGGCCAACACCGGGTAGTCGCTGTCGCCGGCGCCACCAATCGCCTCCAACGCATCGTCCTTGCGGGCGCGCCTGTGTGCGGACCCGGCCTTGACGCCGTAGCCCACCAGCACCGCACCTCCCCCCTCGTTTGCGGTGGGTTGCTGCGCGTTGTGGGGCTCTTCCGGGGCCTTTGCGGTGGGTTGCTGCACGCTTTCCGCACCACCCACCTCGGCACCCGCCTCAGCCTCGCCCTCCACGACCTCCCCCGCCACCCCATCGGGATCCACGTCAATCACCACAATGGGCGCGCCTACCTCCACGGTCTGGCCCTCGCTCACCAGCAGCTCGGTCACCACACCATCAAACGGGCAGGGCAGCTCCACCAGGGACTTCGCGGTCTCAATCTCCACCAGCGGCTGGTTGACCTCCACGCGGTCTCCCACGGCCACGCGCCACGTGACAATGTCTGCCTCGGTGAGGCCTTCACCTGCATCGGGCAACGGGAAGCGTTCAAAGACTGGCATGTGCGTGCTCCTCGCCTAGTGCGTCATGACCTTGTCGACGGCATCGAGCAGTCGATCCAAGGATGGCAGGTAGTCGTGTTCATACTTGGCACCCGGGTACGGCGTGTGGAATCCGCCCACGCGCAGCACCGGCGCGTGAAGGTGGAAGAACGCCTCCTCGCCAATGCGCGCCGCGAGCTCCGCGCCGGGGCCAAACAGCGTGACGGCCTCGTGCACCACCACCACGCGCCCGGTCTTTTTGGCGGATGCCACCACCGTGTCAACGTCCAGCGGCGAGATGGAGCGCAGGTCCACCACCTCGGCGGACACGCCCTCACCCGCCAGCACCTCGGCGGCCTGCAGCGCCAGCCGCACGGTGGGCCCATAGGCAAGCACGGTCACGTCGGTGCCGTCGCGGGCCACGCGGGCGCGGCACATCTGCGCGGTACCGGCCGATGCCCCACCCACGCCGTCCAGCTGCGCCGTCACCCGGGTGCGGTCCACCTCGCCCTTGTCCCAATACCGGGCCTTGGGCTCCATGAACAGCACCGGGTCATCGGAGGCGATGGCCTGCTGAATCATGTCAAAGGCGTCCTGCGGCGCCGCGGGGCTCACCACGCGCAGACCCGCGGTGTAGGCAAAAAGCACCTCGGGGCTTTCGCTGTGATGCTCCACCGCACCAATGCCGCCGGCAAAGGGCACCCGAATCACCACGGGCACCTTGATGCGGCCCTGGGTGCGGTAGTGAATCTTGGCAAGCGACGTGGTGATCTGGTCAAAGGCGGGAAAGATGAAGCCGTCAAACTGAATCTCCACCACGGGCCGGTAGCCCGCCATGGCCATGCCAATCGCGGTGCCCACAATGCCGGACTCGGCAAGCGGAGTGTCCATCACGCGGTCCGGGCCAAAGTCCTTGAACAGGCCGTCGGTGACGCGGAACACCCCGCCCAGGGCGCCGATGTCCTCGCCCATGAGCACCACCTTGGGGTCACGCTCCATGGCGGCACGCAGGCCGGCGTTGATGGCCGCACCAATGGTGAGAGTTTCGGTCATCGGTGGCCTCCCGCGGTCTCGGTGAACGAACGCTGGTACCGGTCAAACCACGCGCGCTCCTGCGCCACCTGGGGGTGAGGCTCCGCGTAGACATGGTCAAAGATCTGTACGGGATCACCCGGCTCGGTGGTCTTGATGTAGGTGCGCGTGCGTGCGCCCAAATCCTTGGCCTCCGCCTGCACCTGCGCGCGGAACTCCTCGGACAACTCGCCCAACCCCTCCAGGTATGCCTCGAGGCGCGCAATGGGGTCGCGCTCGCGCCAGTACTCCTCGTCGGCCCGGGTGCGGTAACGCGTGGGGTCATCCGACGTGGTGTGCGCGCCCATGCGGTAGGTGAAGGCCTCAATGAACACGGGCCCACCGCCGGAACGCGCATGCTGCAGGGCCCACTGCGACACCGCGTAGGAGGCAATCACGTCGTTCCCATCCACGCGCACGCTTGGCATGCCGACGCCGTGGGCACGCTGGGCAAGCGGCACGGTGGCCTGACGCGTGGTGGGCTCGGAAATGGCGAACTGGTTGTTCTGGCAAAAGAACACCACGGGCGCGTTGTACACCGACGAGAACACCAGCGCCTCGTTGACGTCGCCCTGCGCGGTGGCACCGTCACCGAAGTAACACACCACCGCACCGTCGCGGTCCGGGTTGCCGGTGGCGGACTTGGCGTCGCGGTCCATGGCCATGGCGTACCCCACGGCGTGCAGCGAATGCGCGCCAATCACCAGCGTGTACACGTGAAAGCGGTGTTCCACCGGGTCCCACGACGAGTGCTCCAACCCGCGGAACATCCGCAGCACACCCGGCAGGTCCACGCCCCGCACATGCGCCACGCCGTGTTCGCGGTAGGAGGGGAACACGTAGTCGGCGGGAGTGAGCGCGTGGCCGGAGCCAATCTGCGCGGCCTCCTGGCCAAGGCACGGCACCCACAGGCCCAGCTCACCTTGACGCTGCAGGCTTGTGGCCTCCTGGTCAAACGCCCGGGTGAGCACCATGTCGCGCCACATGGCACGCAGATGCTCGGGGGTGAGGTCCGCCGCGTAGGCGTCAAAGTCGGGGTGGCTGAGGCGCTGCCCGGTGTGATCGAGCAGGCGCACAAGTCCTTCGTCGGACAGAGGGCCGGGAGCCGCCATGGCACTCCTTTGGTTCAGGCGGAGGGACCGCGCTCGGGGAGGATCCCCGCTAACTTACGCAAGCGTAGGCTACGGTACCGTAACTTGGCAAGAGTTTTTCTACGGACCAAAGGTGGCGAGCGCCTTCAGTACCGCGTCGTTCTCCGCCACACTGCCGATGCTGATACGCACCCCTTCCGCGGCGAAGGGCCGCACCAAGATGGCGGGGTCCTGCGCGGCGCAAAACTGCGTGAACTGAGCCGTGCGCTCGGCCAGCGGCAACCAGAAAAAGTTGCCCTGGGCATCGGGCACCTCCCACCCCTGCTCCCGCACGCGCGCCAGCACCCGGCCCCGCTCCCGCACAATCTGGTCGCACCTTGCCAGCAACTCGGGCTCGGCATCGAGCGAGGCAAGCGCCCCCACCTGCGCCATGGTGGACACGGAAAACGGCGTGACGCACGCCCGCACGGGCGCCATCAGATCCGCCGGCCCCACCGCGTACCCCACACGCAAACCCGCGAGCCCGTACGCCTTAGAGAACGTGCGCACCACCACCAGGTTGTCCCAGCGCCCCCATTCCTGGGCGCCGCGCACCGCCAGCGGATCGGTCACAAACTCCAGGTATGCCTCGTCCAACACCACCAGCACATGTGTGGGCACGCGCTCCATGAAGCGCACAAACTCCTCCGTGTGCACCGCGGGACCCGTGGGGTTGTTGGGCGAGCACACCACCACCACGCGCGTGCGCTCCGTGATGGCGTCCACCATCGCGTCCAACTGGTGGCGGGAGTCTTCGTCAAGCGGGACGGGAACCGCGGTTGCACCCACGGACGGCACCAAGATGGGGTAGCCCTCAAAGCTGCGCCAGGGGAACACCACCTCATGCCCCGGCCCTGCGTAGGCCTGCAGGATGTGGCCCAGCACCGCCACGGATCCGCCGCCCACCACCACGCGGTCCTCGCCCACACCCACGGCCGCGGCAAGACGCTGCGTCAGCTCACTCACCCCCATGTCCGGGTAGCGGTTCACCGTGCCGGCTGCCGAACGCAACGCCTCCACCACCGAGGGCAGCGGAGGCAGGGGCGTCTCGTTGGAGGACACCTTGATGGGTGGCGGGCCAGCCTGCGCGCCACGCGCGCCGGGAACATAGCGGGGAAGCGAGGCGATGGCGGGCAACGGAACGGGTCGCGTCATGGTCCCAGCATGCCAGGCTGTGACATCATCGTGAGATGAGGTTTGTGATCAAGCTGGTGGCCACCGCTCTGGGACTGTGGGTTGCCACACTCCTTCCGCTCCACGTGGAGGTGGTGGGAGGCAGCGAGGGATGGCACCGCGTGCTGGTGTTTGGTGCCATCGCCCTGGTGCTGGTGGCACTCAACGAGATCCTCAAGCCCATCATCAAGGTGCTCTCCATCCCGCTCCTCATCCTCACGCTGGGCCTGTTCAACCTCATCATCACGTGGTTCATCCTGTGGCTGGCCCACTGGATCACGGGGTTCATGCCGTGGCAGCTGGAGCTGGGCGGCTTCTGGCCGTCGCTGGGCGCCGCGCTGGTGGTGGCCATTGTGGCCTCGGTGGCCGAGGCCCTCCTGGCCAAGATCACCCGCACCAAGCGCCGCTAGCACCCGTGGTGACCGACGTGTCCCCCACCACCACCGGCACAAATACCCGTGTGGTGACGGTGGCAGACGGGTCAAAGTAGGCCTGCGCGGAGGTCACAAACGCGTCCACGGACCCGGACACCCCGGATTCCGCGAGCGCCGCCGTCGCCAGGTAGCCGTCATAGCTGTGTGCGCCCAGCACGGTGCGGGAGAGTTCCACCAGATGCGAGTCGTCCGATGCGGACAGGTCATGGGTAAACGTGGTCCGGTGCGCGGTGACGGGCACGGGCCTGCCGTCGGTGCCGGGAACGATGTCCTCCTGATGCTCCAGATGCAGCCCCTGCGTGGCGTCGGTGAAGACGAACTCGCCCACGGGTGAGCCCGTGGTCACCACATGCGTCACGGAGTAGGTACTCAGGAACGATGCCGAGGAGGCGAGCGTCCCCGCGACGATGCCACCCTGGCTGTGCCCCACCAGCATCACCTCCGCACCCTGCGGCACCTGCGCCTGATGCATGGCCGCCACCACCTGAAACAGCGGGTGACCGGTGCCGCCCGCCAGGTAGTCGGCATTGTCCCCACCCGCCCCCGTGAGCGGGCCCTTCATCATCTGCAGGTTAGAGGTGCCGTCAAAGATGTTGTCGTCAAAGCCCCAGTCCTGCGTACCGGGGATGGTCACAATAAAGCGCGACACCCCATCCGCACCCGTCACCTCCTGCACGGTGACGGCGCCGTCGCCGCGCTGCTCGGTGAGCATGTCGTTCCACACCAGGTCCCTCAGGCAGCGCGGCGCCACCATGCCACTGGTGTCCTGTACCTCCCGCGCGTCCACCCACTGCCTCTCCCCCTCGAGGTACTCGCCCAGACGCAGCGCCTCAATGCTCGCGGACAGCAACGCCTGGCGGACCATGGTGGGCAGCGCGCCCACGGCGCCGTCCACCGTGTCTCTGTTCAGCCACCCCGTGGTGGGCGGTGCACCCCCGGGAGGGGGCACCGCGATGGGTCCCGGCATCAACCCCGTCAGCCAGGAGGTGGCGGTCTGCGACACCCACGCCCCCGTGCCCAGCAGCGAGGTTGCGGCGTCCGTGGATTTTTGCCACCCGCTGACGCTGCGTTGCGCCGCGCTCTCCGCCTCTTCCATGGCACGCACCGCCGCGGCAAGACGCGCCGCCACATCCCCCAACATGTCCGCCGCGGTGCGCGAGCCGCGTGGCCCGTACATCACGGCATCAAGGCGCGTGAGAATGACATGCTGGGCGGCCAACAAAGAAATCCAGTCCGACGGCACCCCCGCCGCGGTCTGCGAGACGGTGTTCTTGAGCACAGACGATGCCCGGGTCACCGCGTCCATATGCTCCGCGGCCTCATCAAGCACCCGCACGGCCCGGTCCAGGTCCTCGGTGAACGCCACCGTGCTTGCCGCACCGCCGGTCACCGTGAAGTACTCGCTCACCCCCGGCCCGGCATCGGCGGTCGCGGCCACCTTTGCGCTCACTCCCGGCCCGGCATCGGCACCTAAGCCCGCCTTGGCGGTGGCACCGGCATCGTCGGTCCACGCCCCGCCGCCGCCCCCGCCGCCCCCGTCACTCACGCCACCACTCATGCCGCCACCCCCGCCCACATGTGCCCGGCCGCGGGCGTATGCATGGCCGCGATGGCCCGCCCCAGCGCCTCCTGAATGTCCATGAGGATGCTCTCCACACCGGCAAGTTCGGTGCGCATCAACTCGGCGGCGGTGGACACCCACGGGGTATCGATGGCCTGGTGCACGCACGCACGCGCCGCGGCCACCTCCGCGAGCGCCTGCTGATACACGCCCACGGGGGGCGACACGGTCCGCGCGGGAGCGTTGCACCAGGGCGGATTGATGTTGTCAAAGTCCATATGCCGACGCTACGAGGCGCGGGCCACGCCGCACAGACCTTCCGCCATATCTGTGGATAACTCGTGGGCGTGAAAGAATGCCGCCGTGACCCTACAGACGTATGCGCAGGACTGGAACACCCTCAGCGAGCACCCCATCGCGCTGGGACCGCTCGATGGCCGCTACCGTGCCACGGTCAAGGACCTGGTGGACTACCTCTCCGAGCCGGCGCTCAACCGCATGCGCCTGCACGTGGAGGTGGAGTGGTTTATTCACCTGTGTGCCACGGCGGCCGTGCCGGGCACCCGCCCGCTCACCGCATCGGAGGTGGAACTGCTGCGGGCCATCCCCGCGCAGTGGGGCCCCGAGGGCATGGCCGAGCACGCGGAGATTGAGCGCGAGACGGTGCATGACGTCAAGGCCATCGAGTACTACATCAAGCGCCGCCTTGCGGGCACCTCGCTGGAGCCGCTGAGCGAGCTCACCCACTTTGCGTGCACCTCCGAGGACATCAACAACCTCTCCTATGCGCTCATGGTGCAGGGGGCCATCCAGCAGGTATGGCTCCCGGCGGCGCGCGCGCTCACTGCGCAGCTTGCGGACCTGGCACGGGCCACCAAGGCACAGCCGATGCTGAGCCGCACTCACGGTCAGCCCGCCACTCCCACCACGCTGGGCAAGGAGTTGGCGGTGCTTGCCCACCGCTTGGGACGCCAGGTGCGGCGTGTGGAGGGTGCCGAGTACCTGGGCAAGATCAACGGCGCCACGGGCACCTTTGGCGCACACACCGCGGCGGTTCCCGGCACGGATTGGGTGAGTGTGTCCCGCACCTTTGTTCAGGCGCTGGGGCTCACGTGGAACCCGCTCACCACGCAGATTGAGTCGCATGACTGGCAGGCCGAGCTGTACGCCGATGTGGCGCGCTTTGGCCGCATTCTGCACAACCTTGCCACCGATGTGTGGACGTACATCTCGCTGGGATTCTTTGCCCAGGTGCGGGGCCAGGGCACCATCGGCTCGTCCGCGATGCCGCACAAGGTCAACCCCATTCGCTTTGAGAATGCGGAGGCCAACCTGGAGATCTCTGCCGCGCTGCTGGACACCCTGGCATCCACGCTGGTCACCAGCCGCATGCAGCGTGACCTGACGGACTCCACCACCCAGCGCAACATCGGCGTGGCCCTGGGCCACTCCGTGCTGGCCATGGACAACGTGCGGCGCGGACTTGCGGGGCTGGACGTGAACCCGGCGGCGCTGGAGGCGGACCTGGATGCCAACTGGGAGGTGCTTGCCGAGCCCATCCAGTCCGCCATGCGTGCCGCGGGAATTGCGGGCGTGGCCGGCATGGACAACCCCTATGAGACGCTGCGTAACCTCACGCGCGGCAAGCGCGTGGGCGGCGACGAGGTGCGGGCGTTTGTGGCGCAGCTGGGGCTGCCCGAGGAGACCGAGCGGCGTCTGCTGGCGCTCACGCCCGCCACGTATGTGGGGCTGGCGGCCACGCTCGTGGACGAGTACCTGGCGTAGTCCCACCCCGGCTATTTCCTACTGATTCTATAGGGCTTGCGACTCTTATAGGGTTTCTGATACTTTCGCTAGTGGCGCCGGCGGCTTCGCCTCACGCCACCCCTCAAGGCCCCCGGCCGACGCACGCGAAAGGACGTCCCATGGACATTTCCAACCTTGTGGTTCTCGCAGCTGTCGTCGTGGCCTGCATGGGCCTCCTTGCCGCCCACCGCCGTGGTGCCAACTTCTCCATCCTCGCGCTGCTCGCGCTGACCTTCGGGGTGCCCATCGGCCTGCTGGGCCAGGGCCACGCCGACTACATCGAGCCCATTGGCCGCATCTACCTCAACCTCCTCATGGTGTGCGTCGCGCCGCTCATCGTGATCTCCATCACCGCGGCCATCGTCTCGCTCGGCTCCATTGAAAAGCTGCGCACGGTGGGCCTGCGCTCCACCGGCTGGCTGCTGGCCAGCAACGCGCTGGGCGTGGTGCTCGCGCTGGGCCTTGCGCTGGCCGTGAGCCTGGGCGTGGGCGTCAACGCCACGCTGGGCGACGCGCAGCTAGGCATGGTGGAAAACTCGGTGGCGGACATCGAGGAAGTGATTGTGGACTTCTTCCCCGTCAACCTCGCCACGGACTTTGGCGCCAACCGCGTCATCCCCCTCATCCTGGTGGCCGTGGCCGTGGGCGTGGCCTACCTGCAGCTGCAGGAGCGCAAGGGGGAGAAGGTGCGCCCCTTCCGCACGGGCATCGAGGCGCTCAAGCTGGTGATCTTCAAGGCCGTCAGCTACGTCATCAAGCTCACCCCCTACGCCATCGTGGCGCTCACCGCCACCGTGGTGGCCGCAAGCGACAACCGTGGCGCCAAGTTCTGGTCGCTTGCCGGGTTGCTGGCCGTGGCCTGGGGCGCGTGCTTCCTCCACACGTTCCTGGTCAACTCCGTGATCTTGCACGTGTTTGCCCGCGTGAACCCGCTCGCGTTCTTCCGCAAGTTTGTGCCCGCGCAGCTCACCGCGTTCAGCACACAGTCCTCCGTGGGCACCCTGCCCGTCTCCACGGCCATCCTCACGCGCCGCGTGGGTGTTCACCAGGAGGTGGCGCACTTCACCGCCCCCCTGGGCACCACCGTGGGCATGCCCGGCTGCTCCGGCATCTGGCCCATCCTCATTGCCGTGTGGGGCATCAACGCCTACGGCCTCAACTACTCCGTGCGTGACTACCTGGTGCTGGCGCTGCTGGCCACCGTGGTGTCCATTGGCACGGCCGGCGTGCCCGGCACCGCCACCGTGGCCGCCGCCACCGTGCTGGCCGCCGCGGGCCTGCCGCTGGAGTTTGTGGCCGTCACGCTGCCCATCAGCATGATTGCGGACATGGCCCGCACCACCACCAACGTCACGGCCGCCGCGGTCACCGCCACCGTGGTGGCCCGCCAGACCGGCCTGTTGGACGACGAGGTGTTCGCCCGCCCCAACCTGGCGGGTGACCTTGACCCCGAGACCGAGGAAGACCTTCCCGCCCAGGCAGACGCCGACGCGGTGGTTGCCGAGGCCGAGGCCGTCACCAGCGCAGTATCCACCCCCGATGCGTCCGCCACCCTGGTGGGCGCCGCAACCGCAAGGAGCCAGGCATGAACCGCCGCATCACCACCGTCATCCGCACGAGCCTCGTGGCCGGCGCGATGATGATGCTCGTGGTGCCCGCGGCGCAGGCCGCCATCTCCAACCCGGCCGCGCACCCCAACAAGATCACCGTGGTGGTGGACGGCGCGGAGTACACGGACGGTCAGGACACCCTGCCCGGCTTTGACGACAACTCGTGCGGCCCCATCCCCAACTCGTGGCCGGACTACGACGCCAACCGCGTCTACTACGACACGGACGACGGCGTGAAGTTCATCTCCTGGACCGAGTGGGACCGCCTGCCCGGGTACTCCACGTGGCTGAAGAACCACAACGCCTCCACGGACTCCGGTTCAGGTTCCGGCTCGGGCTCCACGGGTAGCTCCGGCACCGCCGCCCCGGCCTCCACAGGCTCCAAGCCCGCCCCCGCCCCGGCATCGACCACCACCAACGCCCAGCCCGCCGTCCAGGACGAGACCCCGGAGGAGGCGCCGCAGGTGTCCGCCTCCCCCGAGCCCCAGGTGTCCGCCTCGCCGGAGGCGGTGGCGGTGGACGATGCGGACATCACGCCGGTGGCAGCCGCGGCCGATGACGTGGTGGAGACCGCGGCAGACATCACCCCCGCGGTGAACGGCCAGGCCGCCTTTGGTCGCATCCTGCTGCTGGGACTGTTTGTGGCCGGTGTGGCCACCTGGCTGGGCTACGAGGTGCTGCGCCGGCGCCCGCAGCGGTCCCGCGCATGAGCGCACGGGTGACGGGTGTGGTGGCACGAATGCCGCGTGCGGGTATGACCCGCTGTTGCGCGTAAGCGCCTCACCCTCCTCTTGCTTTCTCACGTACCCCGAATAGGACCTCTCATGCACACCCCTTCTTGGACCCGCCGCGTGGTGGCCACCGCCGCCACCACCGCCCTTGTGGCCGGCACCGTGGGCCTGGCCGCCGCCACCAGCGCGGGGGCCGCCACACCCACGGCCCTCACCTCCACGGACACCACCTACCTCAGCGACACGCTTGGCCTACCCGCGCAAACCGTGGTGGAAACCGTCACCTACGACCGCTTTCAGTGGCTGCTCCAGCAGCCCGGCCAGTACGCGTTTGTGATCGGTTCCGCCTACACCCCCGGCTTTGCGGAGAAGGTGGTCAAGGCGGACCTGGCGGCCAAGGCCGCGGGCGCCTCTCACCTCTACTGGTTTGACCCCAACCTCACGGGCGTTGAGGGGGTGCGCAACCTGGACACGCGCAACCCCTCCGGCATCAACCTCAACGCCTCCTCGCAGGCCATCTTTGGCAAGGTGTGGACCAACGTGTTGGGCCAGTACCTGGGCAACGGCTACCAGGCCACGCCTAGCTCCAATCGCACCACGGTGACCGTGGCCGCCGACGACTCCGTGGTGAACGACACGGTGGACCCCGTGTGGGACTACCGCTCCACCGAGACCCCGGCCGTCACGTCCACGGACGCCATTCTCTTTGTCTACGACAAGGACCACACCTCCGGCGGCGCCGCGGACAAGGTGGTGGACTGGGTGAACCTCAGCACCACGGACACCGCCTCCGTTCAGGCCGCCGTGGGGGACGTACTCGCCAGTGTGGGGGGATCCGCCCTGGACGGCCGCAGCCAGTTTGACTGGTGGAAGAGCGCGGCCAACTTCAAGCACAACCTGTCCTACGCCGATGACGCGCGCTACGGCGGCGACATTCTGGAGGACGCGGACAACGCCGCCGGGTGGCGTGTGCAGCAGGTGACCTACCCGGAGTTGGTGCACCTGCTCAACAAGAACGGTGCGAACGACAACTTTGTGCTGCTCTTTGGTGGCACGTGGTGCCACAACACCCGCGCCGTCCTCAAGCAGGTGAACAAGGAGGCGCAGGACCACGGCGTGAACGTGGTCTACAACTTTGACCTGGTGCTGGATGGCGGCACGGTCAACGGCTCCAACGGTGGCTCCAACCCCATCCACGTGCGCGACAACGCGGGCGCCAACGTGCGTCCCTCCTACGTGTACGGCGACATTGTGAGCACCTACTTCCCCAATGTGGTCACCCAGTACAACCCGGCCACCAGCGGTGTGACGTACTACCCCGGTGGAGACCTGAACGCCGCCACCCAGACCGTCCGCAAGGGTCAGGTGCCGTTCCTGCTGCACTACCAGCGCGGCACGGGTGCCACGCCGTCGGCCTCCGCTGTGCAGCGTCAGTGGATTCAGGACCAGGGTGCGGGCACCTACCGCGAGTACATGAGCGAGTGGTGGTTCACCCACCCCTCCGCCCAGCTGGGCCTGAACTTTGACATCTCTGATGAGTCCGCGCTGACGTCGCAGCAGCAGTCGCAGCTGGCCAACGCGCGCGCCAACGCCGACTTTGGGGCCGAGGCCGTGGCGCAGCTCACCGCGTTCTTTGGGGCACTGCCTGGTGCAACCCCGGTGGCGCCGGCCGCGGCAACGGTGGTGGGCTCGCTCACCCAGGCACCCACCACCAGCGCCACGGGCTCGTACTCCGTGGTGGCAGTGGGAGCCACGGGGCTCAGCACGCCCACCGGTGACGTCACCGTGACGTTCACGCTGGGTAGCGCCTCGTACGCACTCGCGGGCACGCTGAGCGCCGGTGTGGCCCAGGTGACCGTGCCCGCGCTCAGCGCCGGCACGTGGAACATTGCCGTGTCCTACGCGGGCGACCCCGTGTACGGTCCCGCGAGCACCACCAGCACCCTCACGGTCACCGCCCCGCCCAGCAACACCGGCGGCAACACCGGCGGCACCTCGGGCTCGGGCAACGGCGGCTCCGGCGGCACCACCACGCCCACGCCCACCGGGGGCGCCACGCCCGCCACCAACGGCGGTACGGCAGGCGGGACGGCGGCCGATGCCGGTTCCGCCCCGGCCGACGGCACCGGTCAGGACGCAACGGCGGAGAATGGCACCCTTGAGAACGGCGCCATTGACGACGATGCGGCACCGGATGACGCCGTTCAGGTGACCGCCACCGAGGACGGCGGTGAGGGTGGCTACGGCACCGGCGCCGAGCAGACCGCCGCGGGCGCCAACCCGGAGGTGGAGGGCATCTCCACTAGCATCCTGGTGCTCGCGGGCCTGGTGGGGCTGAGCCTCATCGCCTACGTCACCACGCAGCTCATCACCAAGGGCCGCCGTACGGCCTAACAGCGCAGAATGCGCCCGGACCATGCTCAGGCAGGTCCGGGCGCATTCGCGTCTTACCCTGAGGTCATGAGTAACGCCCCGGAACCCCCCGCCCTGCCCCCACGGCCCCGCCTGCGCGCGGAGGTGCTGATTGTGCTGGGCCTGTCGTTGGGGCAAAGCGCGGTGTACGCCATCATCACGCTCATCAAGCGCTACCTGGCCACCACCCCGGTGGGCGGTCAAAGCACCCAGCTCAACCCGTCCTACTCGGACGTGGACTGGCTCAACCTCATCTACCAAATCCTGCGCATCGGCTTCAGCCTCATGCCCGTGGCCCTCGCGCTGTACCTGCTCAGCGCCCAGGGAACCCGCGCACTGACGCAGTTGGGCCTCACCCGGCACCGTGCGGACGGCACGGTGCGCTGCTGGTGGGTGGACGTGGCCTGGGGTGCCGCGCTGGCCGCCGGCATCGGCCTTCCGGGCCTGGGGCTGTACGCGGTGGGACGCGCGCTGGGCCAGTCGGTGCGCATCGACACCTCCGGCCTGCCCGACGCCTGGTGGGCCGCCCTGATCCTCCTCCTGTCCGCGGCGGCCGCGGGCGTGCTGGAGGAGGTGATTGTGGTGGGCTACCTGGTGACGCGGCTGCGGCAGATGCGGTGGGGTGTGGCCGGTGCCATCCTCGCGTCGGCGGTGCTGCGCGGCAGCTACCACCTGTACCAGGGGTGGCCCATGGCGCTCGGCAACGTGGTGATGGGGGTGGTGTTTGCCGGGTTCTTTGTGCGCACCGGCCGGGTGGGGCCACTCATCCTTGCCCACTGGACCATTGACGCGGTCTCCTTTATTGGCCCAGAGCTTCTCCCCGCGGCCTGGCTCGACGCGCTCCAGGGCGTCTAAGCCTCCCCGGCACGCACCGCCGCCTACACTCGACATCATGGCCCCCGACGCAGCACCCCCTGCTGACGACGCCGCCCCCCAGCTTGCACACCCCCTGTCCTGGTGGCGGTCCGCCAAACGCGCCACCACCTCCGTCAAGGTGATTGACACCCCGCAGACGCGCGTCCACCGGGGCGCGGATCTGGTGGCCCTGCTTGCCACCCTGGTGGGCGTGGTGGTGGTGCTGCTCATTGGCGTCTACGCAGAGGGCACGTGGGAGGGCATCACCCACGACATCCAGGGCATCTCCGGCCTGTTGCAGCGCATCCTGGTGGCGCCGGTGAACATCTTCTCCGGCATCGTCACCCTGGTGCTTCCCGGAGTGGTGGTGATTGACCTGGCGCTCCGGCGCGAGCCGCGCCGCCTGCTGGAGGTGCTTGCCGCCGCCGGACTGGGCTTTGGTCTGGCGATTTTTGCGGGCTGGCTCGCGTCCACCTACGGCTCCACCGCGCTGCTCCGGGCGCTCTCGGTCACCCACGGTGACGTCCTCACCCTCACCATGCCGGCCTACATCTCCGGTGTGGCCGCCCTGATGACCGCGGCGGGCAGGCGCGCCGCCTCCCGCGCGCTCTCGGTGTGCTGGACCATCCTGTGGGTCTCGCTGGCGGTGGGTGTCATCTCCGGCATCGTCACCCTGCCTGCCGCGCTGCTCACCGCGCTGATTGGCCGCCTTGCGGGCCTGATGTTTAGGTACCTCATGGGGTCCACCGCGGACCGCGCCTACGGGGAGGCGCTCATTGACGCGATCCGGCGCGCGGGCTTTGAGCCGCGCATGCTGGTGCGCGCCGACCCCTCCTCCGCCTACGCCCCACCGGAGCTGGACGAGGTGTCCACCGCGCTGGGACGCACCCGGCAGGGGCGCGTGTATGCGCTCACCACGGTGGAGGGACACCAGCTGCTTGCGGTGGCGCTTGACGGCGACCAACAGCTGGTGGGCTTCCTGGCCCGGCTGTGGAGCTCCGTACGGCTACGCGGCATCAACGCCCGCGCCGATGTCTCGCTCCGGCATACGGCCGAGGCGACGGCCCTGGTGAGCTACGCGGCACGTAACGCCGGCGTGCGCTCTGCGCGCGTCCTGGGGATGGCGCAGGCGTTGGACACCATGATCATCGTCTACCAGCGTCCGCAGGGTGTGCGTCCCCTCGCGGACATGCCCCGGGATGAGGTGTCCGACGCGCTGGCCGATGCGATCTGGGAGCAGGTGCTGAAGGCACACGCGGCCGGAATCTCGCACCGCTCGCTGTCCGCGGACACGGTGCTGGTGGGGCATGACGCCAGCCTTGACGTACCCATCGTGTGGCTGTCCAGCTGGGAGGTGGGCGAGGTGGCCACGTCGCAGCTGGCCCGCCGCATTGACAACGCCCAGGTGGCTGCCATGCTGGCCACCATCGTGGGGCCCGAGCGCGCCGCCGCCTCTGCGCTGCGGGCCATGGGCGAGGATGCGGTGCAACAGTTTGCGCCGCTGCTGCAACCCATCGCGCTGCCGCGTGCCACCCGCGCCGCGCTGCGCGCCACCTCCACCTCGCTCAACGAGCTGCGCAACCGCATTGTGGAGCGGCTTGAGGTGGCGGAGTTGGAGCGGGAGAACATCACCCGCTTTGGGTTGCGCACCGTGCTGCTGCTCATGCTGGGTGTGGTGGCGGTCACCGTCATCCTCACCAGCTTCAACACGGGCCACGTGATTGACGCCTTGCAGCACGCCAACCCGTGGTGGCTGCTGGTGGCCTTTGGCTGGTCCATGACGTCCTTTGTGGGCGCCGCGCTGGCGCTTATTGCCTTCAGCCCGGTGCGCCTGCAGTGGGGCCGGGTGATTCTCACCCAGATTGCGGCGTCCTACATTGCGCTTGCGGTGCCCGCCGGGGTGGGTCCCGCCGCCTTGAACCTGCGCCTGCTCACCCGGCGCAACGTTCCCACGCCGCTGGCCGCGGCCACCGTGGCGCTGGTGCAGGTGAGTGGCTTTGTGGTGACCATTGGCGGCCTGGTGACGCTCACCCTGGCCACCGGTTCGCAGGGCACGCTCGTGTCCATGCCCAGCACCAGCGTGCTTATTGGCGTGGGCGTCACCCTGGTGGTGCTTGCCGCCGCGCTCGTGGTGCCCGCCGTGCGCACCTGGGCCGCCAAGCGCATCATGCCCATGGTGCATCAGACGTGGCCCCGCCTCTCGGAGATGCTGGGTCAGCCGTGGCGACTGGTGCTGGGCCTTGCCGCCAACCTGCTGCTCACCGCGTCGTTTGTGGCCGCGTTCCATGCCACGCTGCGGGCCTTTGGCCAGGACCTGCCGCTCATTGACGTGGCCATCGTGTTCTTCCTGTCCACCGCGGCGGCGGCCGTCATCCCCACACCCGGCGGCATCGGCACCGTGGAATTTGCGCTCATCGCGGGCCTCACGGGCGCGGGCGTGCCCCCGGGCATTGCTCCCTCGGTGGCCATCGTGTACCGCGTGGTCACCTACTGGATTCGCATCCCCTTGGGCTTTGTGGCCATGCGCTTCATGCAACGCCGGGGCGAGCTGTAGGACGCGGCGCGCTAGAACTCCTGCGCCATGTCCGCGAAGTGCGCGTAGTCCTTCTTGAACGCCACCGCGATGGTGTCGGTGGGTCCGGCACGGTGCTTGGCCACAATGAAGTCCGCCTCGCCGGGACGGTTGTCGCGGTCGTAGGCGTCGTCCCGGTGAAGCAAGATCACAATATCCGCGTCCTGCTCAATGGCGCCGGACTCACGCATGTCGGACAACATGGGCTTCTTCTCGGTGCGCTGTTCGGGGCCACGGTTCAGCTGGGAGATGGCAATGACGGGAACGTCAATCTCCTTGGCCAGTAGCTTGAGCGCACGCGAGAACTCGGACACCTCTTGCTGGCGCGACTCCACCTTGCGGCCGGAGCTCATGAGCTGCAGGTAGTCCACCACCACCAGCTTGAGGTTGTGCTGCTGCTTGAGGCGACGGCACTTGGCACGAATCTCCATGAGCGACATGTTGGGCGAGTCGTCAATGAACAACGGCGCCTTGGACACGCGACCCATGGTCTCCGCCAGCCGCTCCCAGTCGTTGGGGCCCATGGGTCCCTTGGTCAGGCGCGTGAGCTTAACCCCCGCCTCCGCGGCGAGCATGCGCTTGGTGATCTCCTCGCGGCTCATTTCCAGCGAGAAGATCACGGAGGCCTGGCCCGCGCGAATGGACGCGGCACGGGCAATGTCCAGGCCCAGCGTGGACTTACCAATGGCGGGACGCGCGGCGATCACAATCATCTGCCCGCCCTGGAGACCACCCGTGAGCTCGTCCAGGTCACGGAAGCCCGTGGGGATGCCCAGCATCTGCCCGTCACGGCTGGAGGCGGCCTCCACCTGTTCCAGCGTGTGCTCCATGATGTCGCCAATGGGCAGGTAGTCCTCGGAGTTGCGTCGCTCCGTGACCGCAAAGATCTCCGCCTGTGCGGAGTCCACCACCTCGTCCACCTCGGCGCCTGCGGCGTCGTAGCCCATGTTGGCAATGCGGGTGCCCGCCTCCACCAGCTTGCGCAGGATGGCTTGCTCGCGCACCAGGCGGGCGTAGTAGCCGGCCGATGCCGCGGAGGGCACCATCGCAATGAGGGTATGGAGGTACTCGGCTCCGCCCACGCGGCTGAGCGCGCCGGTGCGCTGCAGTTCCGCGCTCACCGTGAGCGGGTCCACCGGATCGCCACTGTTGTACAGGCGGCTGGCGGTGTCAAAGATGGTCTCGTGGGCGGGCCGGTAGAAGTCGTTGGCGCGCACCACCTCCACCACGTCCGCCATCGCGTCCTTGGAGAGCATCAGGGCTCCCAGCACGGACTGCTCAGCCTCCACGTTTTGCGGCGGCATACGCTCAAAGGCGGTCTCCGTGAACGGACCGGCAAGCTCATCGATTGACATGGCCCTCCCGTGGTCTACGCCCTTGATGCGGGCCCACCTGAGCCCACCGTCTACCCTGCCATCCGGGTCTGACACGCCAGGCTAGTGGGTGAGTGGCGGCGCGCTCTACCGGTGTCATCCCCACCCACGGACGTCCGCTGTGAATGACAGTGGAGAACGTGACCGTCCACGCGGGAGCCGGTGTGGACAGGCAAGCGGCCGCCTGTGGATTTCGCTGTGAATATCCTCGCGTGAGACGAGCGCATGAGGCAATTACCAGCGGTTTTGAAAGAGTTCACCGTGGGGATAAGTCTGTGGTGAACCGGACACGCAAGTCCTCGGCGTGTCGCGCCTGGCGTGTCGCGCCCGGGAACGCCAACGGCCGGCGGCGCCGCTCCCTGGGCCCTCATCGGACCCCAGGAACGGCCCCACCGGCCGTCATGAATCACGCCCTACTTGGCGGCAACCACCTGAACGTCAAGCGTGGCCACGACGTCGTCGTGCAGCGAGACCTTCACCTGGTAGGAGCCCAGCGCCTTGATGGGCTGCGCAATCTGGATGCGACGCTTGTCCACCGTGGCACGCGTGCCAATGGCGGCCGCAATGTCACCGGTGGTCACGGCACCAAAGAGGCGACCGGAGTCGCCCGCCTTGGCGGAAACCACCACAGGGGCGGCCTGCAGCGCATCACGCGCGGCCTGTGCATCCTCCACCGAGGCGAGGGTGCGGGCACGCTGCGCCTTGCGCATCGCATCGATGGACTTCTCCGCGCCGGCAGACCACGGGGTGGCCAGCTTGCGGGGCAGAAGGTAGTTGCGGGCGTAGCCGTCCTTGACGTCAACAACGTCACCGGCGGCGCCAAGGCCCGCAACCTCGTGGGTCAGGATGATCTTGGACATGCGATCCTCCTTAGCGGCCGGAGCCGGCGTAGGGCAGCAGGGCCATCTCACGCGCCACCTTGATGGCGCGAGCAATGCGACGCTGCTCCTGGACGGAGACACCGGTCACGCGGCGCGAACGGATCTTGCCGCGCTCAGAGACAAACTTGCGCAGCAGCGCGGTGTCCTTGTAGTCGATGCCGTCCACCTTGGCGGCCTTGAGGGGGTTGACCTTCTTGCGCGGCTTGCGCGGGTCGATTTTTGCCATGGGTTACTCCAAATTCAAGAAAGAATGTGCGCCGTGGGGCGCGTTTAGAACGGGGGCTCGTCCGACGCGGGGGCCGAGGCCCACGGGTCGTTGTCCGCGCCACCAGCGGGAGCAGCGGAGAAGCCGCCACCACCAAAGCCGCCCGACGAGCCGCCGCCGCGCTGCGTCCGCGTCACCTTGGCGGTGGCGTAACGCAACGAGGGACCAACCTCGTCAACCTGAAGCTCGGTGACGGTGCGCTTTTCTCCGTTGGCCTCATACGAGCGCGCCACCAGGCGGCCGGTCACAATGACCCGCATGCCCTTGGTGAGCGACTCGGCCACGTTCTCCGCGGCCTCGCGCCACAGGGAGCACCGCATGAACAGCGTCTCGCCGTCCTTCCACTCGTTCGTCTGACGCTCGAACGTGCGGGGCGTGGACGCCACCGTGAAGTTGACCACGGCTGCACCGCTTTGAATGAAGCGCAGTTCGGGGTCGCCGGTGAGGTTACCCACCACGGTGATCTGAGTTTCGCCTGCCATGTGATGTCCCTTGGTGTCGTGTCGTAACTGGTGGTGTCGGGATTAGTGAGCGTCGGGGCGCAGCAGCTTGAGGCGCAGGATGGTCTCGTTGAGACCCAGCTGACGCTCCAGCTCCTTGGCGGTAGCCGACTCCGCGGTGAAGTTGATCACCGCGTAGATGCCGTCGTTCTTCTTCTTGATGGGGTAAGCCAAACGGCGACGGCCCCAGATGTCGACGTTGTCGACGGTACCGTTGTCACCGGTGACCACCGCGAGGTACTTGTCGAGCGACGGCTTGACCGTCCGCTCGTCAACCTCGGGGTCGAGGATCACCATCATTTCGTAACTCCGCACGGTGAAACCACCTCCTATGGACTATGCGGCTACGGACGTTCCGTAGCAGGAGTGTTGCGAGAGTAGTGGCCGCCCACGGCGGGAGCCGCGACGACCACCCCCAAGGGTACCGTGCGGGTGCGACAACAACAACGTGTGGCCCGATGCTGGGGATAACTCCCGCGCTCGTCTCACCCACGGAGACACGGCGCGCTTGCGCTGCACACGGCCACAGAACCCCCGCTCATGGCTGTGTCATGACATTGGCATTACAGGGGGTAGACTAGAGGACCGGACACAGGAGGGAGCACCCATGTCCACTCGGAAGCAAGAGCGGCGCTCGGCGGTGATTCAGTTCCGCATCAGTGCCGAAGACAAGGACCTGATCAGCCGCGCCGCACGCGAGGCGGGCACCGATATGTCCGCGTTCATCACCCTTCACGCCAAGCAGGCGGCCCAGTTCACCCTTGCCCAGGCGCCGGTGCGCCACTTGGACGTCGATGCGTTCGCGACGTTGGTCGCGATGCTTGACGCCCCGGCCCAGAGCCTGCCCGACCTGGCGGCGCTCGCGGGGGAACCGTCGCCGTTCTCTGACCGCTAGCGCATCGGGCACGTACCGTGGCCGCGTACACCACCCCCCACAGCCTGGACCCACGGCGCCACGCGCTGACCGCGTTCAGGTGCCGGTCCGCCGCGATCGAGGCCTGGTTACAGCGTCATGCAGTCAACAGCCACCAAGGAAACTTTCCGCACGTGACGGTCACCACGCCACACGGAAGCGATGAGGTGGTCGCGTTCTACGCCCTGTGTGCCGCGGCAATTGAGCACACCGCGGCTCCAGAGGCCCTCACTCGCGGGGGTGGTCAGCATCCCATCCCCGCGATCTTGCTCGCGCAGTTGGGTGTCCATACCCAGCATGAAGGCCGCGGGCTGGGCAGGCACATGGTGCTCGACGCCATCCGGCGATCCAGTGCGATCTCCACCCACCTGGGAGCGCGGGCACTCATGGTGCACTGCGAGTCACGCGCTGCACGCGACTTCTACCTGAGTGTGCTGCCTTCCTTTGTTCCACTACCGGGCGAGCCAATGACCCTGGTATTGAGCATGAAGGCCATCAAAGCGACGGGACTGTAGTACGCACACCGTGCCACCCACCGCACGGGCCCGTGCTCGGGCGGTCACGGCGGTGGACCATAGACTTGGGCGGCGGCACGGAACGGAGGAGCCTGGTGAAGCCAGTACTGGTGGTGGGCGTGGGCGGAGACATTGGCGTCTACGCGTTTCAACGTGCGGCTCATGAGAAGTACGGGTGGCAGCCGGTGGTCATGGCACCCGTGACCACCACGTTCATGAAGTACTCGACGCTGGTGGAGTACGTCACCACCCCTACTCTCCATGACCCCGATGTGCTCGTTGCCAGTCTCAACGCCTTTGCCGCGTCGCACCCCCATCACGATCTTGTCCTCTTCACCAACCTCGACTGGCATGTACGGGTGATTGCCGAACACCGCGACCAACTGGATCCGCGCTGGCTTATTCCGCTGTGCGACCTTGGCGCCTTTGACCGCATCTCGTCCAAGACGGCCTTTGCGGCGGCATGCGATGCCGTGGGGGTACGCACCCCCCGTACCGTGCCGGTGGTCTTCACCACCACATCGGGCACCGGGGAAGGCCACGGTGCGGCCCACCACGGCGCGGCGGATGCCGTGCACGTCTCGCACGCCCGTGACGCGATCCGGGACCTCGGCCTGGAGTACCCCCTCATTGGCAAGCCGTCCGCGAGCGCCGATTGGTTCAACGCATCCTTTCCCGGCAAGCTCAAGATCCACCACTTCACCTCCGAGGCGGAACTGGTTGAGGTGCTTGACCACCTCACCGCACTGGAGTACCCCAGCGAGTTCCTGGTGCAGGAGTTTGTTCCGGGTGACGAGACCCACATGCGCTCCCTCACCGCCTACCGCGATCTGAGCGGCACGGTCACGCTGCTTGCGGGCGGACAGGTGCTCTTGGAGGAGCACACGCCGGGAACCCTTGGCATCCCCGCCGCGATTGTGACGGGCGTGGACGCGGAGGCCTTTGCGGCGGCTCGCCGCGTACTAGACCACACCGACTATTACGGCTTTGCCAACTTTGACTACAAGGTGAGTAGCCGCGACGGTGCGCGCGTCTTCTTTGAAGCCAACCCCCGCATCGGACGCAACAACTACTACGTGACGGCGGCGGGTGCCAATGTGGCCGACGCGGTTGCCCGCGATCTTTTGCCCGAGCAGTACGCGGCACACGGCGGCGAACCGCTTACCGAGCCCGTGACGCCGGCCGGCGAGATCCTCTACTCGCTTGTCTCGCTGCGCGTGCTGTTGCGGTACATCCTGGACCCGCAGTTACGTGACCGGCTCCGCGCCACCGCCGCACGCGGCGGCGTGGTGCACCCCCTCGACTACCGTGCCGACGCAAGCCCGATGCGGCGGCTGTGGGTGCGCGCGTTGCGGCTGCGTCTTGCCCAGATGTTGCGGCGTCACTACCCCGCGCCCACGGAGACGGGCTTCTAGCCACCTGCGCCTGCGTGGCGGTGGGCCGCCACTCTAGACTTGGCGCGTGTCCACCCCTGTTCCGCTCACGGTCCGCGCTGTCACCGACGACGAGTTTGTGGTGCTGGCACGGGACGCCAGCCGGGCGCTTCCCATTGAGCAAAGCCCGGTTTGGGACGCCTTTGACGCCGGGGTGCCGGGGCGCGAGCATGCGGGCAGGCTCGTCATCGAGGGCGCTCATGGGGCGGTGGCGCTGGTCAGTGTGACCCGGTACCGGCTGCGCAGCTTTGCCTATCTGTGGGCACGCCATGGGCCGGTCATGCTCACAGACGCGACGCCTCAGCTGGAGCGCGGCGTGCGAGACGCGCTTGCCCGGTATGTGCGGGACCGCTGGCCGGATGTGGTCTTCGTGCGTCTTCATGCGTCCATTCGCGCGCGCGACCTCGTGCCCGTCCTGCAATCCGTCACCTATGACCGCAATGTCATTCTGGACCTCACGGTGGAGCCCGAGGACTTCCTGGCCGGCCTAGCCAAGAAGTTCCGCTACACGGTGCGCCAATCGCTGAAGCATCAGAACGTGACGGTGACGGATGAGACGGACCTCAGCCGGTCCGACTTTGACTCGCTTTATGCGGTCTACCAGGAGACGGCTACCCGGGACGGCTTTGGCATCTACGACGCCGAGGTCTACTGGGCCATGATCGAGTCGCTTCGCCCCCACGCACGCGTGTACGTGGCGCGCCGTGACGGGCGCGTGATTGCCTGGGCAATCGTCACGCTCTACGACGGCGTTGCCACGTACTTCTATGCGGCCGCCAATGCGCAGGCACGCGAGGTGGACGCCTCGGTGCGGCTGTTGTGGGAGGTCATGGGCGATCTGCGCGAGCGTGGTGCCACCCGCTTTGACATGGGTGGCATCGACTCCGCTCTGTCTCCCAGCCTTGAGGGTGTGGGGCGCTTCAAGCGCAAATGGGGGTCACCCGTTGAGGTGCGTGCCGCGTGGGATGTGCCGCTCAGGCCGCTCACCTACCGCACCCTGCGCTTCCTTCTGGCGGTCAAGAGGGCCATCCGCTAGGCGCTGCATCTCCACGGCCCTGTGGCCCGGTCCTTATGGCACGGGCGCAGGCGCGGGTGAGGGTTCCGGACTGGGTGAGGGCTCGATGCTCGGCTCGGGTGTGGGGGTCACCTCGGGGCTGGGCGAGGGCGAGGGGGTGACGCTGGGGCTGGGTGACGGCGACGGCGAGGTGGCCACGCCCACGTTGGCACGCGGCGGGAAGTCTTGCACCTCAAGCCCGGACAGGATGGGACCCATCATGGCCGTCCACAACCGGACGGGCACGGTGCCGCCCGTGATCTCGCTGAAGCCACCAAACGGGGTGATGGACTCCGCCTCGCCGTTGGGTCCCACCTGGTAGAGGGCCACCACACCCACCACCTGCGGGGTGAAGCCCACAAACCAGGCGGAGCGGTCGTCGCTGGACGTACCGGTCTTGCCCGCGATGGGCCGTCCCAGCTCCGCGGCAAAGTGGCCCGAGCCGCCGGACTGCGACACCACCTGCTGCATGGCGTAGGTGGTGTCCGCCATGACGCGCTCATCAAACACGCGCACACGCACCGGCTGAGCCTCAAAGACCACGGCGCCCGTGGTGTCGGTGACCGACGCCACAATATGCGGCGTGACGGACAGCCCACCGGTGGCAAAGGTGGCGTAGGCCCGTGCCATGTCCAGCGGGTGCGGCGAGGCGTTGCCCAGCACATTGGAGAGGTTGCCCTCCAGCCCCACGGTGTCAAGGGGGATGCCCGCCCTCACCGCCACATCGACCGTGGCCGCAGGCCCCACCTGCTTGTTGAGCTGCACGTACACGGTGTTGACCGAGGAGCGCGTGGCCGCCACCAGGTCAATGTCTCCGTAGCTGCGGCCCCCAAAGTTGCGCACCGTGTAGTCGCCAATGGTGAAGGGCGAGTTGCCGTCGTAGACGCTGCCAAGGGAGACGCCCTGCTCCAGCGCGGCCACCAGGGTGAACGGCTTGAAGGTGGAGCCCGCTTCCGCGATGTCTTGCGTCACCGCGTTGCGTTGAATGGTGAGGTAATCCGCGCCGCCATACATGGCCGTGATGGCTCCCGTGCCGGCATCCAGCGTGGTGGCGGCGATGCGCAGGTTGGGGGCATGGTCCTCGGGAATGGTGGCAATGCCCGCCTCCACCGCCTGCTGCGAGGCGAGGTCAATGGTGGACACGATGCGGTACCCGCGCGTCTCCACCTCCTCCTGGGTGATGCCGGTGGTGGCCTCCAGCTCGTCCAGCACGCTGCGCAGGATGTACCCCTTGGTGCCGCCGTAGACGTCAAGGTTCTGATATTCGATGGTGAGCGGGAACAGCTGGATGTCCCGCTGGGCGGAGTCGATGAAGCCCAACTCCTCCATGCCGTCAAGCACGTAGTTCCAGCGGAAGCGCGCCTGGTCCTCGTTGAGGCGCGGGTCCCAGCGGGAGGGCGCGGGCAGCAGCCCGGCAATCATGGCGGCCTCGGAGACCGTCATGTCTGCCGCATGCTTGCCGTAATACGCCTGCGCCGCCTCCTCCACGCCGTACGCGCCGCGGCCAAAGTAGACGGTGTTGATGTAGTTGCCCAGAATCTCGCGCTTGTCCTGCTGCTTATCAATCTTGAGCGCCAGCAGGGCCTCGTCAATCTTGCCCGTGATGCTGGTGGTGGTTTGGCCCACAAAGTAGCGCTCCACATACTGCTGCGTGATGGTGGAGCCGCCCTGCTTGCGGCCCAACACCACGGTCTTGAACAGCGCGCGCATGGTGCCGGAAAAGTCCACGCCGGGATTGGTCCAGAAGGTGCGGTCCTCCGCGGCCACAAACGCGTTGTAGACGTGGTCGGGGAGTGTGTCGATGTCCACGATGGTGCGCCGGGCCTGGCCCAGCGTGCCAATGGCGGTGGTGCCGTCCGCGTAGTAGATGGTGGAGGACTGCGACAGCGCAAAGTTGTCCGGCTCGGGAATGCTCAACTGGTTGTAGCGGATCACCAGGGCGATGACGCCAATCAGGGCCACCGCAAGTCCCGTGACCAGCACGCCCGTGACGATGCGCCGCAGCCAAAAGCGCCAGCGGGGGGTGGCGGGGCCGCGCTTGCCAGGGCCGCCACCGCGCGCGCCGGACCCGCGAGAGATGGGACCGGACGCACCACGCGAGCCGCCCGTGGCCTTGCCGCCGGGCACCGTACCGCGGGCGCTTGCCTGACGCGGGGGGATGGACGGGGGCCGCGCAGGCGAGGACGCGCCCTGGCCGGCGGCCGGGCGGACGGAGCGGCGTTCGGGCCGGTGCGGGTCTGCCATGTGCGATCAGTGTACGAACGGGCGGTGCGTTGGCCCGGTTCCCACACCGCGCATCGGCCGTGGCGGTGGCGCCTCACTTGCGCCCGATGTATCGACGCGATACATTGCATTGCTACACCGCCGCGATATAGCGGCGGTACGCCCCACGCTCGTCGCCCACCAGAGAGGATGGCCATGACCAAGACCGATGTCTTGACGCTCGCCATCCTGGGCACCCTCGCGGAACGCCCGCTCCACGGATACGAGATTCGCAAGCGCCTTGGCCTGGAACTGGGCCCCTTCCGCGCGCTGTCCTACGGCTCGCTGTACCCCTGCCTCAAGCGCATGGTCGCGGACGGCCTCATTGAGGTCTCGGGGGAGGCCGCCGATGCCCGCAAGGGTCGCGCGGGCATGGACGCGCGCCGCTCGCGCATCGCCTACGCGCTCACCCAGGCCGGCACCGATCGGCTGGCCGAGGAGCTGGCCCACTCGGGCGCCTCGTCGTGGGACGACGACACGTTTGACGTGCGCTTTTCCATGTTTGCCAAGACGGACTCGGACACGCGCCTGCGCATCCTTGAGGGACGTCGTGGCCGTCTTGCCGAACGTCTGGAAGAGATTTCCCAGGGCCTCAAGGCCGTCAGGGACCGCCACGACCAGTACACCGCCGAGCTGCATCGGCATGGACTTGAGCGCGTCGAGCGCGAAGTGGAATGGCTCGACCAGCTCATTGAAAACGAACGGTCCGCTCCCCGCGGGTCCGCCAACACCGCATCCGCGGGCGACAACTAGAAGGAGAAAAACATGGCCAAGTTGCGCGTTGCCATCGTGGGCGTCGGCAACTGTGCCACGTCCCTGATTCAGGGCGTGGAGTTCTACAAGAACGCGAAGGCGGAGGACACGGTCCCCGGCCTCATGCACGTTCAGTTTGGTGACTACCACATCTCGGACATCGAGTTTGTGGCCGCCTTTGACGTGGACTCGCTCAAGGTGGGCAAGGAGCTGGTGGAGGCCACGCGGTCTTCCGAGAACAACACCATCACCATCTGCGACGTGCCCAAGACCGACGTGCAGGTGATGCGCGGCGTCACGCTTGACGGCCTAGGCAAGTACTACCGCGCCACCGTGGTGGAGTCCGACGAGGCTCCCGTTGACGTGGTCAAGGTGCTCAAGGACACCGGGGCCGACGTGCTCGTGTCCTACCTGCCCGTGGGCTCCGAGGAGGCGGACAAGTTCTACGCGCAGTGTGCCATCGACGCCAAGGTGGCGTTTGTGAACGCCCTGCCCGTGTTCATTGCCTCCGACCCCGAGTGGGCCAAGAAGTTTGAGGACGCCGGCGTGCCGATTGTGGGCGACGACATCAAGTCGCAGGTGGGCGCCACCATCACCCACCGCGTGCTCGCCAAGCTGTTCGAGGACCGTGGCGTGCGCCTGGACCGCACCTACCAGCTCAACGTGGGCGGCAACATGGACTTCAAGAACATGCTGGAGCGCGACCGCCTGGAGTCCAAGAAGGTCTCCAAGACCCAGGCCGTGACGTCCAACCTGAACTCCGGCCCGCTGTCCGGCAAGAAGGAAGACCGCAACGTCCACATTGGTCCCTCGGACTACGTGGCGTGGCTGGACGACCGCAAGTGGGCGTACGTGCGCCTCGAGGGCTCGGCCTTTGGTGAGGTTCCCCTGAACCTCGAGTACAAGCTTGAGGTGTGGGACTCCCCCAACTCGGCCGGCATCATCATTGACGCGATCCGCGCCGCCAAGATTGCCAAGGACCGCGGCATCGGTGGCCCCATCCACGCCGCCGCCACCTACTTCATGAAGTCGCCGCCCATCCAGGAAGAGGACACCCTGGGTCGTCAGCACCTCGAGGAGTTCATTGCCGGTACCCGCGAGCGCTAAGCGCTCCTCACCGGTAGCCGTCTGAGTGAGACGGAAAGGGCCGGGTCGCCTCCCGCGTGGGGGGCGACCCGGCCCTTGGTCTGTGGCCGACAACTCGGCCGACAACTCGGCCGACGGTTACGGCTGCGGCGGTGTGGCGAACGGATCCGCGGGCGCCTGACCCGCCACGGGCGGCGGCGGCGGCACGGCCGGTGCACCATAGGGCGCGGCGGGGGGAGCCGCATAGGTGGCCGGCGGTGCCGCATACGTGGCGGGGTAGCCGGTGGGGTAGGTCCCGGCCTTGGGGTCGGGGCCCCATCGGTTGGTGTAGCGCTGCCCCTCGAGGACGGCCATGATGAGCGGCACGATGCTCAGGCTCACCAGGGTGAGCCACAGCCAGTGGCCGGTCTGCCCCATGTCATGCAGGCGGCGCACCCACACACCCAGCAACATGACGTTGCTGGCGATGCTGACCAGCAGCATGACAAGCCACAGCACCACGATGCCCGCGGCAGCGGCCTCGCTACCCTCACCCGCGGGGAAGGCCAACACGATGATGGCCACAAAGAGCGCAAAGGCCACCACGCTCGTGGCCAGGCTCAGGAACAGGTAGAACCACCAGAATTCGGAGCGCCGTGCGCGCCCCTCAAAAACAAACAGGTTCTGCATGCAGTACTTCACCGCGGCACCAAAGCTCACGAGGGTCCTCCCAAGGTAGATTCCGGGTCTCACGCTAGCGCCCCACGCGCCGGGCCGCCATACTCGGGCACAGGCATTCCCCCACGTTTGGAGTCACCATGGCATCCCCTCCCCGCCCCGGCGCCGTCCGCCTGGGACGCAGCACCCGGTCCTGGCTATTTCGCGTCGCGGGCCTACTTGCCGTGTGCGCCGCGGCGTTTGTGGTCACCATGGCGGTGCAACACAAGCCGCTGTCTCTGCCCACGTTGGGCCTTGTCATGGGCATGCTAGGACTCATCTTTGGCCTCACCTCGCTGGGACTCGCGCTGACCAACGGGCCCACCTGGGTGGACCCGCAGGCGGGGCAGATCCTCATCCGGGGCGGGGACTGGATTCCGCTGAGCGAGGTGCGTTTTGGCCGTACCGGCCTGGTGCGTGGCAACCGTTACCTCACGCTGGGTGAGCACGCCAAGCGCACCTTCACCGTGAGCGACACCGCCATCTTTGGCAACGCCGGCCCCACCCTGCAATGGGTCTACTGGGTGGCGGCGTCCTCGGGGCTACCGGAAACCCGTCCCGATGCCTCCGGCACGGAATCCAAGCCGGAGGTGCTGGCGTGGATTGACGAGTGGCGGTAGCCACCGCGCGCGGCCAGCACCGCCAGCGCCGCGCCGCCGGCCACGAGCATGGCCGCGGCAAGTGACGTCATGGGCACCACGGCAATATGCCCCACATAGCCGCGCACCACGCCCCTGAACCCCACCACCGCAAAGCCCAACATGCCCACCATGGCGCACACGGCGGCCAGCGCCGCCACCACCGTGCGCCACATGGCCGGCCCTACCACCGCAGTGGGCGCGGGCGGGCGGTCAAAGCGCCGCCACAGCATGACCAGGGCCGCCACCACCAGCGCGAACGGCACGGCGAGCAGGGCCTTGACTCCCCACCACGACCACTGGGTGGGCACCGCGGTGAGGTTCACCCGCGCCACGTACAGCACCGCGTACACCGCAATGAGCGCCGTGAAATGCCACAGGAACGCGGTCATGGCCACGGCCCCTCCCGCCACCACGGCCCGCCACGGCCGCGGTCGCTGCAACCAGCGGGTGACGGGGCCCCGGCACAGCAGCAACACCCCGGCCTGTGCCGTGGCAAACGCCAGCAGCGCCACGGTGGGCGGCGTGAGATTGGACAGCGTCTCCCCCTCGTAGGACACCATGGCCACGCCATAGGGCCCCCACAACACCAGCGCACTCAGGGTCACGGCCCCGATGCCAAGGAGCATGCCACCCAACCGTGCCGCGCCCACCCGGTCCGCCACCCCATCGGCATAGAAAAAGCCCGCCTGGTGAATGGCCAGCCACACGAACGCAAAGTTGAGCCACATCACCGGCTCCACACCCCCGGCCAGGCGCACCACGTCCACGGCCACCACCGCCAGCACCAGCAGGGCCAGCACGCGCCACCCCCACCGCTCGTGGGCGCGCACCATGAGGGGGGCACAGGCGGCCACCAGCAGGTAGATGCCAATGAACCACAGCAGCTGCCCGGCAATCTGCGCCGCCTGCTGCACCAGCGGTTCATCGCCCGCCGCCAGGTCAAGCACGGCACCCACCACCAGCCACACCATCACAAACACCAGGGCGGGTTGCACCAAGCGGCCGATGCGGGCGCGGACAAAGTCGGCATAGCCACCACCGCGGCGGCGCAGGGAGCGCACCGTGACCGCGTGGGAAAAGCCGCCCACCACAAAGAACACGGGCATCACCTGTAACACCCAGGTGGCCCCGCGAGTCCAGGGCGCCAACGCCAGAATGTTGGTGAAGTGGAAGTCCCCCGTGGAGAAGTCAAAGAGCACCACGGCCATCACAAAGTGGCCCACGATGACGCCCAGCAGGGACGCCACCCGCAAGAAGTCCACGTAGCGGTCTCGGCTGGCGGGGGTGGCTGCGGCCACCTGGGCGACGGTGCTCATGCGCCGAGCCTACTGACACGCGGCGGTGCACACCCCGCCGTCGCCTAGCATGAACCCATGTCAATAGGCCGGGACCTTGCGCGCCTGTGGCGCTCCGGCGGTTTCCGCAAGCTTGCCACCACCCGGCTCCTGTCGCAGGCAGGCGACGGCATGTTCCAGGTGGGCATTGCCACCGCGTTCTTCTTTGAACCGGAGAAGGCGGGCACACCCGCGGAGATTGCCCAGGGCTTTGCGGTGATGCTTGCACCGTTCACCCTGGTGGGCCCGTTTGTGGGGCCCCTCATTGACCGCTGGTCGCGCCAACGCATTCTGGTGGTGGGCAACACGGTGCGCCTGGTGTTGGTGGGGGCGCTTGCCGCGGCCGTGGCCACCCACGCCCCGCTTCCCGTGTTGTACGCCTGCGCCCTGCTGGTGTTGTCCATCAACCGCTTTTTGCTGGCGGCCATGACCGCGGGCCTACCGCAGGTAGTGGACCGCGACGAGCTGCTCACCGCCAACGCCATCCTGCCCACCTTGGGAACCATTGCCGCGGCGGCCGGAGCCGCGCTGGGGGGCATCGTCACATTTGTGGCGCCCACCACCTCGGATCTCTCGCTGGCCTTTGCCGCCCTGCTGGGTTCCGCCGTGATGTTGGGGTTGGCGGCCGCCGCGGCGCTGCGGCTCACGCGCGCCCAACTGGGACCCGAGGAACCCGCCCTGCCCGTGCCGCTGGCCGCACAGGTGCGGGCGTTGGGCGTGGAGCTGGCTCAGGGCATGCGCTACATGGCGGCACGGCGTACCCCGCTGCATGCGCTGGGGGTGATGGGTGCGCAGCGCGCCCTGTACGCGCTGATGTTCGCGGCCTCCATCCTCATCTCGCGTCACGTGTTGGGCGACCCGGCGCACCCGGAGAAGGCCTTGGAAAACTTCACCATCGTGGTGGGCTTTGCGGCCGTGGGCTTTGGGGCTGCCGCCGTGCTGACCCCCATCCTGGGGGCGCGCATCAGCCGCCACCGGTGGATCCTGTGGTGCCTGGGCGTGGGCGCCGCCGGGCAGACGCTGCTTGCCACGTCATCGGCGGCGTGGGCGCTGTTGAGCGCGGCCGTGGTGGTCTCGTTTGCGGTGCAGGGCGCCAAGATTGCGGTGGACACCATCATTCAGCGCGACACGGACGATGCGGTGCGCGGGCGCGCGTTCACGCTGTACGACATGGTCTACAACGTGGCGTTCATTGGCGCGGCGTGCCTGGGTGCGCTGGTGTTGCCACCCAGCGGCTACTCGGCCACCGTGATGGCCGTTCTTGCCGTGTTGTATGTGGTGGTGGCGGCCGTCTACTCGCGTGCGCCCCGCTCGCCGCGGGAACTGGCCCACCAGGACTGAAGTTCCGCGAGCGCACGCTCCTCACCCAAGGGGCCGTGCTCCATGCGCAGCCCCAGCAGGTACTGGTAGGCCTGACCCACCACCGGGCCGGGCGCCACCCCCAGCGCGGCCATAATCTGGGTGCCGTCAAGGTCGGGACGAATCGCGTCAATCTCTTCCTGCTCCCGCAGGTGCGCAATGCGTGCCTCCAGGTCGTCGTACGCAAACGAGAGACGCTCGGCCTTGCGCACGTTGCGCGTGGTCACATCGGCACGCGTCAGCCGGTGGAGGCGCTCCAGCTGATCCCCCGCGTCCACCACGTAGCGGCGCACCGCGGCATCGGACCAGCGCGCCTCGCCGTACCCGTGAAAGCGCAGGTGAAGCTCCACCAGGCGCGTCACCGCGGACACGGTGTCCTTGTCAAAACGCAAGGCCTTGAGGCGCTTGGAGGTGAGCTTGGCACCCACCACCTCGTGGTGGTGAAAGGAGACGCCGCCGCCGCTTTCGTGCCGGCGCGTGGCGGGCTTGCCGATGTCGTGCAACAGCGCGGCCAGTCGCAACACCAGGTCGGGGCCGGGCACGGCACCGTCCGCGTCCGTCTCCAGGTCAATGGCCTGCTCCACCACGGTGAGCGTGTGGTCGTAGACGTCCTTGTGGTGGTGGTGCTCGTCCACCTCCAGGCGCAGCGCGGGCAACTCGGGCAGCACATGCTGGGCCAGCCCACCATCCACCAGCGCCGCCAGACCCTGCCGCACCCAGGTGCCAAGGAGCAGCTTGGTCAGCTCGTCCCGCACCCGCTCCGCGGACACAATCTCCAATCGCTCGGCCAAGGCAGGCATGGCGGCAAAGGTGGCGGGCTCCACATCAAAGCCCAGCTGCGACACAAAACGGGCGGCCCGCATCATGCGCAGCGGGTCGTCACCAAAGGACATGGCGGGCTCAATGGGCGTGCGCAGCAGTCCCCCCGCCAGGTCCCCCAGCCCACCAAAGGGGTCCACAAACTCCAGCGAGGGCAGGCGAACCGCCATGGCGTTGACGGTGAAGTCACGCCGTGCCAGGTCCCCCTCCAACGAGTCGCCAAACGACACCACGGGCTTGCGGGTGGCCCCGTCGTATTCGTCGGCCCTGTAGGTGGTGACCTCCGCCACCACGCCACCCTTGCGCCCCCCGAGCGTGCCAAACGCCCGCCCCATGTCCCATGTGGTGGACGTCCACCGTCTCAGAATCTCTTCGGTCTGCTCGGGCCGTGCGGAGGTGGTGAAGTCAAGGTCCGCGGACGAGCGCCCCAGAAAGGCGTCACGCACCGGCCCGCCCACCAGCGCCAGCTCATGACCCGCGTCCGCAAACAGGCGGCCCAGTTCCCCCACCTCGGGCGGCAACGCGGCCCACAATCCCTGGGCGCGCGCGGCCAACACCTCACGCGAGGGGAGGACGGGAGCGGGGGTGGTCAGGCGCTGTGTCACGGCTTAAGCATTCCAGACGATGGCGTAGCGTCCACCGCTGGCTAGAGTTGACGTCATGTCCTCCGCCCCTGTGCCGCGCCCGCGGCCCTTTGCGCAGGTGACCCGCGCCGTGGTGCGCAGGCGCACCGTGGGGCGGACCGCGCACCTTCCGGTCTCCAACGAGACCTCGGCGGGAGGCATCGCCGTGCGCGTGGAGGATGGGGTGGCCTACGTGGCCTGCATCGCGCGCCGCAGTCGGTCCGGCCGCCTGGAATGGTGCCTGCCCAAGGGACACATCGAGGAGGGGGAGACGCCCGAACAGGCCGCCATCCGCGAGGTGGCAGAAGAGACGGGCATTAGCGCGGACATCATCCAGCGCCTGGGAGTCATTGACTACTGGTTCACGGGGGAGGACCGCCGCATTCATAAGGTGGTGCACCACTACCTCATGGAGGCCACGGGCGGCACCATCACCACGGAAAACGACCCCGATCACGAGGCGGAGCTGGCGGAGTGGATTCCCATCACCGCGCTCGCGGGCCAGCTGGCGTTCCCCAACGAACGCAAGATGGCTCAGGTGGCCGCGCAACTGTTGCGGGCGAGGTCATGACGGGCACCCCCACCGTGGCGGTGCGCCCCGCCCGGGCCCGCCTGCGCGCGGCCGCCGCCCTTGTTGCCCTGCTGGGTGCGGCATCGGCGGCGGGCATGACGGGCACCGCGCATGCCGCCGATGACGTGTACGGCCCTCCCTCCCCCGTGGCCGATCACGCCGATGTGGTGCTGCCCACCCTCACCTCCGTCTCGCCGTCCGTGCTCACGCCCGGCGCCACCCTCACGCTGCGCCTGGGATACACCGCGGGCTCCACGGGCGCCGCGGGGGTGTCCACCACGGTGGCCGTGACCACCGCACCGCTGACCACCACCGCCGCCGTGGACGCCTTCCTGGCCGCACCCACACATGCGGACGTGCGCGTGGTGGACCGTGGCGTGCCCGGCCAGTCCGCCGGCGGCACCCTTGCCGCCCAGGGCACCTCCACGCTGACGTTCACGCTTGACCCCACGCTGCTGGCACTCGACCCCACGGTCACGGGCGTGTACGGCCTCACGCTGACCACACGCGCCGCAGGCATGGAACCCTTCACCCAAGCCCTGGTGGTGGGCATGGTCTCCACGCCGCCACCCACCCTGAATGTGGCCGTCGTTGCCACCGTGACTGGAGCGCCGGGCCGCGTGGAGTCCGTGATGGCCGCGGCCACGGACTCGCGCATCTCGCTGGCCGTGGACCCGCTTGCGTTGGGGGCCATGGAGAACCCGCCCGCGCTGCGTGGTCGCGACGTCTTCGCCCTTCCCGGGGGGCACGTGGACGTGGCCTCCGCCGTGCATGACAACGCGCTGGGGGTGCTGGACTTTGCGGTGTCCCGCACTCAGGCGAGCGCCTGGGCGAATGCGCCGCTGATGATGATTCCCGCCGTGATAGACGATGCGGTGGTCACCGCCAGCGTGGAGCGTGGCGCGGCGGCGGCGCTCGCGGGCACCCGCCTGGAGACGCCTCTTCCCGATGCGGCCCACCCGCTTGCCACGCCCGTGGTCCCGGTGGCTGCGGAGGCCGGCACGCTGCCCGTGGTGAGTGCGCATGCGCGCCTGTCGCGCGTGCTTGCGGACACTCCCCCCAGCCAGGCCGAGGCGAGCGCGCGCATGGCCGCGGAGGCTCTGCTGGTGGCGCTTGAGGCCACCACCCTGCCGGAGGGCACCACCCCCACGGTGGTCATTGCCCCCGGCGATCAGTGGATTGTGGACGGCACCACCCCGTCCTCGGTGGTGGCCGCGCTGTTCTCGCAGCCGTGGGTGCACCCCGTCTCGCTCACCCAGGTGCTGGCCACCGCACCCGCCGCCGCGGTGACGGCCCCGCCCGCGCAGCCGCATGCCACCGACGCCCCCCAAGATCAGCTGGCCGCCGTGCAGCAGGCGCTGGGTCGCATCGACACGCTGGCGGGCATCACCGATGCCCCCGGCACCATGCTCACCACGTCCGGGCACCCGCTGCTGGCGTCCCTGTCGCTGCCCCTGCGCGCCACCCCCGATGCCCGCCAGGCCGCGGTGACGGCCGCGCTGGAGGAGGCGGCCGTGACGTTGGACGCGGTGCGGGTCACGTCCTCGTCCGAGGTGACGCTGGTCTCCGCCTCCGGCAAGGTGCCGCTCACGGTGCGCAACGACCTGCCGTACGCGGTGACCGTGGTGGTGGCCATGACATCCCGCTCACCGCATCTGCTCATCACGGAGCAACCCGTGGTGGTGTTGCCCGCGCACAGCGAACAGACGGTGTTGGTGCCCATCACCGCGGTATCCAGCGATGACGTGCGCGTGTCCGTGGCGCTGCGCACCGAGCAGGGCTCCACGGTGTCCGTGGCCAAAACCGTCACCGTGCGCGTGCGCGCCGAATGGGGCAACGCGGCCACGGGCGTGGCCACCGCGGGCCTGGTGCTGCTGCTGGTGGCCGGCGTGGTGCGCACCATCCGTCGCGGCCGCCGCGACACGCGCATGGCCCCGGGGCCGGACGATGCCCCCTCCCCCGCATCGGAAAGCGACGCATGACTGAGCCCACCACGTCCGCCCCCCGCTCGGTGGCCCGCACCACCCTGGTGCTTGCCCTGGGCACGGGAACCTCCCGCGCGCTGGGACTGGTGCGCACCGTGCTGCTGGGCGCGGCCATCGGCATCACGGGCTCCGCCGCCGCCGATGCCTTTGCCGTGGCCAACAAACTCCCCAATGTGCTGTTTGCGGTGGCCGCGGCAGGCGTGCTCAACGCGGCGCTGGTGCCGCAGGTGGTCAAGTCCTTCCACGAGGGCCGCGAGCGCACCGTGCACCGCATCCTCACGCTGGGTGGTTTTTGGCTGCTGGTGGGCACCACCATCCTCACCGCCATGGCCGGCCTGCTGGTGTTGCTGTACTCGCACGAGTGGGGCCCGGACCAGATGGCGCTGGCCACTGCCTTTGCGTTGTGGTGCATTCCGCAGGTGTTCTTCTACGGCATGTACACGCTGCTGGGCCAGGTGTTGAACTCGCGCGGGCAGTTTGGCCCGTTCATGTGGGCGCCCGTGGCCAACAACGTGGTGTCCATTGCGGGCCTTGCCGTGTACCTCGCGCTGTTTGGCCCCTTTGTGGTGGGCAGCGATCAGACCACGCCGCTGATGCAGACGTGGACGCCGGGGCGCATTGCGTTGCTGGCGGGCGTGGCCACCCTGGGAATCGCGGTGCAGGCCCTGGTGCTGATTCCGCCGCTGGTGCGTGGCGGCTACCACTGGCGCTGGGTGTGGCGCGGCCCGCGCGGCGAGCTGATGACGGTGGCCAAGGTGGCGTCGTGGGCGCTGGGGGCGGTGCTTGTGGAGCAGGTGGCGGTGGCCATCACCACCCAGATCTCCTCCAACGCCCAGGTGGCGTTGCCCGGTGACGAGTCCGTGGCGGGCGTGATGGGCTACGACTACGCGCTGTCCATCTACCTGCTGCCCCATTCGCTGGTGACCGTGTCCCTCATGACCATCCTGTTCACACAGATGGCGCGCCATGCCTCCGAGGGGGACATTCCCGGCCTGCGGCGCGTGCTCACGGGCGGCATCCGTTCCGTGGGTTCCTTCACCATGCTGGCAGCGGCCGCGCTCATCGTGTTTGCGCCCCACCTGGCGCGAGCGCTCGCCCCCACCTCCTCCGTGGACACCGTGGCCGCCGTGGCCCTGGTGGTGCAATGCCTGGCGCTGGGCCTGGTGCCGTTGGGTGCATCGGTATTGGTCAAGCAGGCGTATTTTGCGCTGGAAGACGGCAAGGGCGTGTTCCTCATCCACATTCCCATGGCCATCACATGGGTGGGCATTGGCTGGGCGGTGTGGGCCTTTGCCTCGCCACACTGGTGGGTGCCCGGGGTGGCGTTGGGCTTGAGCGCGTCCAACACCATTGCGCTTGCGCTGCGATGGTGGGGGCTGCGGCGTCGCCTGGGGGGCATGGACATGCGCCGGGTGGCGCTCACCCACGTCAAGGCGTTGGCCGCCGCGCTGGGGGCGGCCGCCGTGGGCTATGCGGCGGTGTGGTGGGGACCGGCAAGCAACACCCGCACCGGGTGGGGCGCGGTGCTCACCAGCGTGGGAGTGATTGCGGTGGGTGGGCTGGCAATGCTCCTGGTCTATGCGCTGTTGGCGCGCGTGTTCCGCCTCACGGAGGTCAACGACCTGGTGCGTTCCTTCCGCCGACGTCTGCCGGGCAACGTACGATAGCCCCACGGTCCAAGAGTCGAGTGGGTGAGTGCTGTGCAGTTAGGGGCGACCATCGCGCGTCGCTACGTGCTGGAGGCCGAGGAGGACTATGACCTCCCCGGCGTGCGCCGCTTCCGCGCCCGCGACACCCGCCTTGCCGCCACGGTCAGCGTGGATCTCATCACCGCCCAGGCACCCATGGCGGTGCTCATCAACGCCAGCCAGGCGCGGGTGGTGCGCGACAAGCGCCTCACGCGAGTTCTGGCCTCTGGCACCCACGTCGCGGCCGATGCCACGCACCCCTTTGTGGTGACGGAACGGCCCGCGGGGGTGGCACTCGACCTGCTGGTGGGGCATGTGGCCATGATTCCCACCGTGGCCGCCGCCGTGGTGGGCGAGGCCGCGAGCGCGTTGGCCACCGCGGCCCAGGTGGGGGTGCATCACGGCGCCATTCGCGCCCAGGCCCTCACCGTCACCACGGGGGGCCGTGTGATGCTGGCGGGGTTGGGGCTTGACGGCGAGCTCATCAGCCAGGCCCGCCAGGGGCATGGCCGCTCCGAGCGCGCGGACGCGCAGGCATTGGGCGTGCTGTTTGTGGAGGCCGTCACCGGCAAGGACGCCGCCGATGTGGTGCTTGAGGACCTGCCGGAGGACCTCACTCCTGCGGCACTGCAGTTGGCACAGGCCACGCTTGCCGGGCGTGGACCCACCACGCTGGCCGCGGTCACCGGTGCATTGGGCCACGGCAACACGGCGGTGCTGCGGGCCATGGCCCAGGAGGCGCCGTCGCTGTGGTGGCCGGACTCGACGCTGCTGGCGCCGGTGGTGGACGTTGAGGCCGTGGAGGCCGACGAACCCGAGCCTGCCGATATCGCACTTACCGAAGCCGAGCCGACGGACGCCGAACCCAGCGATACCGAACCCACCGATGCCGCCGTACACCACGGAGCCGACACACACCACGGAGCAACCGCATCGGCACGCCCCCGCACCTTCTTTGGCGCGGTGGACGACCTGGACGAATTCCGCGACATCGTGGCCGCCCAAAACGTCACGCGGAAGCCCACGCGCATGGAGCGCTTCTTGGGCCGCCTGCACACGCTGTTCCCCGGGTCCGCGCCGCTTGCGCGGGCGCTGGAGTCCGCCCACGCCCGGGCGCAACGGCCCGCACCGCTGAACGCGGGGCCGCTGGTGGTGGGCATCATGGTCACCTTGGTGTTTGTGGCCGCGGTGGTGGCACTGTCCACCATTGGCACCACGGTGGAGCCCACCTACGACCGCCACAACAACCCCATCAACACCTACCCGGAGTACACGTACTCGCCCACACCCGCGCCCAGCGGTGACGGCGCCGAGGCGGGAACAGCATGAGCGCTGCGCGTGTTGTGTACTCCATACGCACCACCCGCGCAGACTTTCTTGCGGCGTGTGACGCCGCCCAACCGTCAGTGAAGGAAGAGCAGTGAGCGAGATCCGCAACGTCATCATCGTGGGTTCGGGACCGGCCGGCTACACCGCGGCCATCTACGCGGCGCGGGCAGGCCTGCAGCCGCTGGTGATCGCGGGCGCCATTGACGCCGGCGGCGCGCTCATGAACACCACCGAGGTGGAGAACTTTCCGGGCTTTGTGACCGGCATTCAGGGCCCCGAGCTCATGGAGAGCATGCAGCAGCAGGCCGAGCGCTTTGGCGCCACCATTGAGTATGACGATGTGGCATCCGCGGACCTGACCGGACCCGTCAAGTCCGTCACCACCGGCATGGGCACCACCTACCAGGCGCATGCGGTCATCCTGGCCATGGGCTCGGCATACCGCCGCCTTGGCCTGACCGACGAGGACCGCCTCTCCGGCAAGGGCGTCTCCTGGTGCGCCACCTGCGACGGCTTCTTCTTCCGCGACCAAGAGGTGGTGGTGGTGGGCGGTGGCGACAGCGCCGTGGAGGAGGCCACCTTCCTCACGCGCTTTGCCTCGCGCGTGCTGCTGGTGCACCGCCGCGACGAGTTGCGCGCCTCCAAGATCATGCGCGACCGTGCGGAGGCGGACCCCAAGCTGGAGTTTGTGTGGAACAGCGAGGTGGTGGGCCTTGAGGGCACCGACCGCCTTTCCGGGGTGCGGGTGCGTGACGTGGTGACGGGTGAGGAGCGCACGCTCGCGGCACAGGGCATGTTTGTGGCCATTGGGCACGACCCCCGTTCCGCGCTCGTGGCCGGCGTGGTGGACACCGATGCCGCGGGCTATGTGCAGGTGCAGGGCCGCACCACGGCCACCAACGTGCCGGGCGTGTTTGCGTGCGGCGACCTGGTGGACAACCGCTACCGCCAGGCCATCACGGCCGCGGGCTCGGGGTGCTCGGCCGCGCTTGACGCCCAGCACTACCTGGAGTCGCTGCACGATGCCGGGGCGGGGCACACCGACGCGGCGGCCGTCGCGGGAGCCTGACATGACGGCGGCTTCCGTCGCGGTGACCGAGGACACGTTTGCCGCCACGGTCATCCAGTCGCCCGTGCCGGTGGTGGTGGACTTTTGGGCCTCGTGGTGTTCGCCGTGCCGGGCCATCGCGCCCGTGCTTGAGGAGCTTGCCGCGGAGTATGAGGGCCGCCTCCTGGTGGCCAAGGTAGACACCGACGCACAGCGCGGCCTCGCCATGGCCTACGGCATCACGTCCATCCCCACGCTGGTGTTCATCTCGGGTGGCAGGGTGGTCAAGTCCGTGGTGGGAGCCAAACCCAAGCCCACGCTCATGGCGCTGTGCGACGAGGTGCTGGCCACCGCATCGGCCGCTGAGGGACGTCCCTGAGACGCCTGCCTGGAAAATCGGGGGATTCCCCCAACGCTTTTGCGGTCCTCAAGCGTTAGGGTGACAGCATTCATCATCCAATGAAGGGGACCGCCATGCGCGCCAGCACACTTGTCGTGACTACCATCCTGGGCGCTACCGCGCTTGTGGTGAGCGGGTGCTCATCCGGCGCGCCCGAGGAAGCCAAGGACCGCGTCACCATTGGCCAGCTGTTGGGTCAGCCCAACTATGAGGACGTGGACTGGCAGGACCAGGAGCGTCAGGTCCAGGAAATCGTGGGCCAGTGCATGCGCGAGCAGGGCTGGGAGTACATCCCGGTGGAATACCCCGACTCCTGGTACAGCTACGACGACTCGGACTATGAGACCGAGGTCAAGGAGCGTGGCTGGGGCATCGTCTGGTACACGCTGCACCAAAACGACGAGGACCCCTCCTACTCCGACCCCATGGCGGACTGGGTTGACCCCAACACCGAGTACATCAACTCGCTGTCCGAGTCTGAGTTGGACGCCTACTACGCCTCGCTGTACGGCACGCAAGAAGAGCAGGAGGCCCTCCAGACCGAGGAGGTTGACCCCGAGACGGGCGAGACCTACACCGTGTCCTACGGCAACGCCGGCTGCCAGGGCAAGGCCTATGACGAGGTCAACGGCAAGGACCCGTCGCAGCAGGAGGGGTACTGGGAGGCCGTGCAGTCCTTCTATGACGAGATGGAAGAGCGCGTGGCCGCCGACCCGCGCATCGTGGAGCTGAACAAGACGTGGTCGGGCTGCATGAAGAAGCAGAACTACGACTACCCGAGCATGGAAGACTTCTGGGAGACGGGCTACAGCACCATCCAGACCAAGCACGACGAGATTCTGGGCGACCAGGCCGTGACGGACCCGTTTGAGGGCTGGACCGACGACCAGATCAACGAGTGGTTTGAGACCACCTCCGAGGCCGAGCAGAACGCCTTCTGGGAGGACGCGTACACCATCACGCTCAGCGACGACCAGCGTGCACAGCTGGAGGACCTGCTCAAGGAAGAGATTGCTTTGGCCACCGCGGAGTACACGTGCTCCAAGGACTACAACGCCAAGGCCGAGGGCATTCGCGCGGAGATTGAGGAGCAGTACGCGCTGGAGCACGAGGCGGAGCTCAAGGAGATTGCCGCGCAGTTTGCGACCGACAAGTGACGCGCAATCAGCTGGTAGCCGGCGCGCTGGCCCTGGTGGTGGCCGCCGGCGCCCTCGGCTGGGTCATTGGAGCCCAAATCCAGTCCCCCGCCGAGGCGGCGGCCAACGCCCAGCCGCCCACACCCTCGCTCATCACGGTGGCGGTGGACCAGCGCAAGCTGTCCGCCGATGTGATTGGCCGCGGCACCATTGACTTTGACTCCCCCGAGTCGCTGTCGCTATCCGGCCTGGTAGGCGAGCCGGGAATGCCGCAGATTGTCACCATGATTCCCGAGGAAGGCACCGACCTGCCCGAGGGTGCCGTGGCCGTGGAGGTGGCCGGTCGCCCCGTCATTGTGTTGCAGGGTGAACTGCCGGTGTACCGGGACATGCGCCCGGGCAGCGTGGGCGATGACGTGCTCCAACTGGAACAGGCCCTGGTGCGCCTGGGGTACATGAGCTCCGCGGACAAGACGTGGGACAACGCCACGGGTGCGGGCGTGCAGGCCTTGTACGCGAGCGCGGGGTACACCGCCAACTCCACCTCCAAGGCGGACCAGGAGGCGGTGAAGTCCGCCCGTGACTTTGTGCGCTCCGCCAACCAGGCGCTCCAGGACGCCGTCAGGGCCCTGAACGAGGCCGGTGGCGCCACCGGTTCCGCGCTGATCGAGGCACAAAACGCCGTGGCCGATGCCCAGGCCCGGGTGAACGTGGCCGTCTCCGAGCGTACGGCGGCCGTGGGCATGGCCACCGGGCAGGTGACGGTGGCCAACGCCGTGTTGACCACCGCCCAGACCCGCCACCAGGAGGCCATTGACACCGGGCTGCACCCGGACACGGGCCTGCCCACCACATCGGCCGACATGACGGCGCTGGCACAGGCCGTCACCGACGCGCAGGTGGCGCTCACCGACGCCCAGAACTCGCTGGCCGCGGTGCAGACCACGCAGGACGCGCTGGTGGCCAGCGCACAGCGTGACCTCACGGTGGCGCAGGCGCGGCTCACGGAGGCCCAGTCCCCCGGCGACCGCACCGCGCTGATCCGTGCCCGCGACGATGCACAGCGCCAGCTCACCGAGGCCACCGCCTCCTTGGTGGAGCTGGAGGCCGGGCTGGGCACGTGGATGCCTGCGGGCGAGCTGATCTTTGTGGACCGCATGCCCGTGCAGGTGGCCCGCCTTCAGGTGCAACGCGGTGACACCATCTCCGGCACCTTCATGACCGTCTCCGGCTCCGACATCGCCATGACCATTGGTCTGAGCGAAACCGACGCCAAGCGCGTCAAGGTGGGCGACAGGGTGGTGGTGGACGAGCCGGATCTGCTTGACGAGCCGTGGGAGCTGGAGATTGCCGCAATCTCCGAGCCCTCGTCGTCGGGCCGCGTCACCGTGACCGTGCTGTTGGACACCGTGCGCGAGGAGTTGCTGGGCGCCAACCTGCGCGTGGTGATCCCCGTGCAGTCCACCGAGGGTGAGGTGCTGGTGGTGCCCGCCGCGGCGCTGTCCGCCGTGGCCAACGGGGACACGCGCGTGGAGGTGGAGGACCCGGACAAGCCCGGTACCACCCATTTTGTCACCGTGATCACCGGTCTTGCGGCCGATGGCGTGGTGGAGGTGCGGGCCGTGGACGGCTCTCTTGCCAAGGGTGACCGGGTGGTGGTGGGCCACGCGGACATTGGCCCCGCGGGCGCCGGTGGCGACGAGGAGTCCGACGAGCCCACGGCCGATCCCAGCATCGAAGCGCGCTGATGACGGTCCCCGCAACCGACTCGGATGTGGTGAGCACGCTGAACCTTGCCGCGCCCGTGTTGCACCTGGACGGCATTCAGCGCACGTTTCTGACGGGCGAGGTGGAGGTGTCCGCGCTCAGCGACGTGTCGCTGCGAGTGGACCGGGGCGAATACGTGTCCATTGTGGGGCCGTCCGGCTCTGGCAAGTCCACGCTGCTGAACATCCTGGGCCTGCTGGACCGTCCCACGTCCGGGTCCTACCTGTTTGAGGGCCTGGAGGTGGCCGCGCTGGACGAGACCACGCGCACCGCGCTGCGGGGACGGCGCATTGGCTTTGTGTTCCAGGCCTTTCACCTGCTCTCGCACCGTTCCGTGGTGGAGAACGTGGCCATGTCCATGCTGTACACGGGCATCGGGGCTCGCGAACGGGAGGAGCGCGCGCGAGTGGCGTTGGACGCGGTGTCCATGGGGCACCGCGCGGACTTCACCCCCACGCGGTTGTCCGGCGGTGAACGCCAGCGTGTGGCCATTGCGCGCGCCATCGTGTCCAATCCCGCGGTGTTGCTGGCGGACGAGCCCACAGGCAACCTGGACTCCCGCACCTCGGCCGCCATCTTGGAACTCTTTGACAGCCTGCGTGCCGGGGGTTTGACCATTGTGATGATTACCCACGACTCCTCGGTGGCCGCGCGCGCGGACCGCTCGGTGAGTATCCGCGACGGCCGCCTGACGGAGCTGGGGGGCGGGGCATCGGCCGTGCTGACCGCCCAGATGCCGGGGGAGGTGTCATGACCGAGGTAATGGCGCCCGCCGCCGCGCCCGCCGCCGCGGTGCATATTGCCCGCACGCGCATGTCCTGGCGCGACCTGCTCTCGGAGACGGTGGCGGGCCTTGCCTCCCGTCCCGGCCGCACCCTGCTGACCGTGCTGGGCACCGTGCTGGGTATTTCCGCGCTGGTGGCCACCGTGGGCATCGCGCAGACGGCCGGTAACCGCATTGTGGGCACGTTCTCCGAACTCGAGGCCACCTCCGTGACCGTCTCCAATGAGCAAAGCTTTTGGGGCAGCGGGGCGCGGACGCCGCTGCCCCGTGATGCGGAGGACCGCCTTGCGCGGCTCAACGGCGTCAAGGCCGTGGGCGCCATGGGCTCCGTTCCGGTGGGCACGGACTTTGCCTCCGCCGTGCGCATTGACGACCCGACGGGTCAGAACGAGTTTCAGATTGACGTGATCGCGGCCTCCCCCGGCCTGCTCGATGCCGTTAAGGGCACCATCCGCATGGGCCGGTGGTTTGATGCGGGCCACGAGGAGCGCGCCGATGACGTGGTGGTGCTTGGTCCCGCCGCGGCCCAACGCCTGGGCATCTTCCGCGTGGACCAGCAGCCCGTGGTGTTCCTGGGCGAGACGCCGTATGTGGTGATGGGCATTCTGCAACAGGTGGAACGCCAGCCCGCATTGTTGGACGCGATCATCATGCCGGAGGCCACGGCCGCCAAGCATTACGCGTACGTGAGCGCTGACACGGTGCAGATTGACGTGGACCTGGGCGCCGCGCAACTCATTGGTAAGCAGGCCCCCATTGCGCTGAACCCCGACGATCCGTCCGCCTATAAGGTGCGTGTGCCCCCGTCGGCGGATTCCATGCGTAACCGGGTGGAAGGCGACGTCAATTCGCTGTTCCTCATCCTGGGAGGGGTATCGCTCCTGGTAGGTGCCATTGGCATTGCCAACGTCACCCTGGTGAGCGTGCTGGAACGCGTGGGTGAGATTGGGCTCAGGCGGGCCATGGGTGCCCGCCGGCGCCACATCGCCACCCAGTTTTTGGTGGAGTCCACCGCCATGGGGCTGGTGGGCGGCATCATCGGCGCCACCATTGGCGTGTTGGTGATTGTGGTGGTGGCGGCCAGCAAACAGTGGACCCCCGTGCTGTCGCCGCTGATCCCCATCGGTGCGCCGTTGCTGGGTGGCCTCACGGGCCTGCTGGCGGGCATCTACCCCTCGCTGCGGGCATCGGCGTTGGAACCCGTGGACGCGTTGCGCTCCGGCACGTAAGCGGTGCGCGGGGGTGCGGTGCCCGCACCACACGGGTGCCAGCACAAATACCACCTCACCCCCGCCTCCATGACACACTTTCCCCATGAGCACCACGGACTCCGGCGGCACCAGGCTTGACCCTTGGCTGGATACGTACGCCGCACGCGCCCACAAGATTCGCGCCTCGGAGATCCGTGCCCTGTTTGCCGTGGCCTCGCGCCCCGAGGTGGTGTCGCTGGCCGGCGGCATGCCCTACCTTGCCGGGCTGCCGCTGGAGGAAATTGGCGACATGATGCGCCGGCTCGCGGTGGAGCAGGGTGAGGTGGCGTTGCAGTACGGCTCGGGTCAGGGGTGGGAGCCGCTGCGCGAGCAGATCACGCAGGTCATGGCGTTGGAGGGCATCACCGCGCATCCCGACGATGTGGTGGTGACCACGGGCTCGCAGCAGGCGCTTGACCTGGTGGCCACCATCTTCCTTGACCCCGGCGACGTGGTGGTGGCCGAGGCGCCGTCCTATGTGGGCGCACTGGGGGTTTTCCGGGCGCATGAGGCCGATGTGGTGCACGTGTCCATGGACGCCGATGGCCTGGTGCCCGCGGAGTTGGACGCCACCCTGACGCGTCTGGCGGCCGAGGGCAGGCGCGTGAAGTTCCTGTACACCGTGCCCAACTTCCACAACCCCGGCGGCGTGACGCTCTCCCGGGAGCGACGTCCACAGGTGGTGGAGATTTGCCGCCGCCATCACGTGCTCATCCTGGAAGACAACCCCTACGGCCTGCTGGGATTCAACGGTGAGACGCTGCCCGCGATGCACTCACTGAACCCTGAAGGCGTCATTTACCTGGGGTCTTTCTCTAAGACCTTTGCCCCAGGCTTCCGGGTGGGCTGGGCCACGGCGCCGCACGCGGTGCGGGAGAAGCTGGTGCTTGCGGCCGAGGCCGCCATCTTGTGCCCCTCGCACGCCTCGCAGATGGCCATCTCCAGCTACCTTGACCACCACGACTGGCAGGGGCAAATCAAAAAGTTCCGGGAGCAGTACCGGGAGCGCCGCGACGCGATGATCTCCTCGCTGGAAGAGATGATGCCCTCGGCCACCTGGAACGTTCCCGAGGGCGGCTTCTACGTGTGGGTGCGGCTGCCCGAGGGGCTTAACAGCAAGCAGATGCTGCCGCGCGCCATCACCGCCCGCGTGGCGTATGTGTCCGGCACCGCGTTCTACTACGACGGCCAGGGCGCGCAGTACATGCGCCTGTCCTACTGCTACCCCACCCCCGAGCGCATCCGTGAGGGCGTGCGTCGTCTTGCCGGGGTGGTGGATCAGGAGTTGGAGACCCTGCGCATCTTTGGTGCCACCGCCATGTCCGGCGGCGACACCGTCGAGTTCCCGTCCCCGGACATCGCGTAGGTGACGCCATGCGTGCCACCGCCCACCCCCACCGCAGCCACAGGAGTCACCCATGGACGTTTTGATCCTCGCCGGAGGTCTCTCGCACGAGCGTGACGTGTCCGTCCGCTCCGGACGGCGCGTCAAGGACGCGCTCGAGTCGGTGGGAGTCAAGGCCACCTTGCACGACGTGGACACGGATGTGATCCCCGCGCTACGGGCCTTGCCTGCCGGCGGCGTGGTGTGGCCCCTGCTGCACGGTGCCTCGGGCGAGGACGGCTCGCTGCAGGCGCTGCTGGAGCTCATGGAGGTGCCGTTTGTGGGCACCGCCTCGCACGAGGCGCGCGTGGCGTGGGGCAAGCCCGTGGCCAAGTCCGTGCTGTCGCTCGCGGGCGTGGCAACTCCCGGTTATGTCACGTTCCCGCAGTCGCTGTTCCGGGAGGTGGGCGCCGAGCAGGTGTTGGACGCCATTGCCGCCCGCTTCTCCTTCCCCGTGGCCGTCAAGCCCGCCCAGGGCGGCTCCGCGCTGGGGGTGTCCATTGTGACGCAGCGCGAGAGCCTGGCCCAGGCCATGGTGCAGTGCTTTGCGTACGGGGACGTGGCGCTTATTGAGGAGGCCGTCTCTGGCACCGAGGTGGCGGTGTCTGTGGTGGGCACCGGCGACGAGGCGCGCGTGCTCCCGGCCGTAGAGATTGACTGCACCGGGCCGTACGACTACGACGCCCGCTACAACCCCGGCCGCGTGGAGTACTTCTGCCCCGCGCGCCTGGATGAGGCCACCGCCGATGCCGTGGAGCAGACCGCGCTGGCCGTGCACCGGGGGCTGGGGCTACGTGACCTGTCCCGCATTGACATGATTGTGGATGCTCAGGGCGTGCCGCAGGTGTTGGACATCAACATTGCACCCGGTATGACCGAGACCTCGCTGTTCCCGCAGGCCGTGGAGGCCACGGGTGCCGAACTGGGCACGCTCTACCGCGAGGTGTGCACCATGGCGGCAGCCCGCGCGTAGGTCCCACGGGCGTCCATCCCCTGGGCGTGATCACACGTCCGGTCTACTTGCCCCCAAAGAGGCCGGGGTCCTTGGGGTTGATCAGCGCCACAATGCGGTTGAGGTCCTCCACCGTGGCAAAGTCAATGGTGATGGCTCCCTTGGCCTTACCCAGCTTGACCTTGACGCGGGTGTCCAGGTGGTCCCCCAGGCGGGCGGAGAGGTCATCCAGCGCCGCCGTACGGCCTCCTGCGCGCACCACGCCACCCGGTGCGGTGGGAACCTTCACCCCCAGCGTCACGGCCTCTTCTGTGGCGCGCACCGAAAGTCCCTCGGCCACAATGCGTGAGGCGAGGTGGTCCATCTCTTCCGGAGTCTGCAGCGCCAGGAGTGCGCGGGCGTGACCGGCGGACAGCACGCCCGCGGCCACCCGGGTCTGCACCCGCGGGGGCAGCTTAAGCAGACGCAGGGTGTTGCTGATCTGCGGACGTGAACGCGAGATGCGTGCGGCCAGCTGCTCGTGGGTGATGCCAAAGTCGTCCAGCAACTGCTGATAGGCGGCGGCCTCTTCCAGCGGGTTCAGCTGCGCCCGGTGCAGGTTCTCCACCAGCGCGTCGCGGAGCATGTCCGTGTCTTCGGTGGAGCGGATGATGGCTGGGATCTCCGTGAGGCCGGCCTCGCGGGAGGCCCGCAGGCGACGCTCACCCATGATGAGCTCGTAGCCCTCACCCGAGGGGTGGGGACGCACCACAATGGGCTGCAGCACGCCAATCTCGCGGATGGACCCCACCAACTCCTGAAGCAGCTCCGGGTCAAATACCGCACGCGGCTGGCGCGGGTTGGGCACCACCGCATCCAACGGCACATGCGCAAACGTGGCGCCGGGGACGGCCACCAGCTCCACGTCCGCGGTGGTGGTGGCACGCACATCGGCGTCCTGCGAGGCTTCCGCCCCAAAGAAGACGTCGCGGGGACGCGCACCCTCCGCGGTGACCTCGGGAGCCTCGGTGGCATCGGGCTCCGTGGGGATCAGTGCCCCCAGACCACGGCCAAGTCCTCGACGTGGAGTGCTCACTGCGCCTCCCTTTCGGCGGCAGCGCCGCGCTCGGCCACTTCCTTGGCAATCGCCAAATAGGCGAGCGCTCCTGAGGAGTGGGGGTCATACGTGATGACGGTTTGGGCAAAGCTGGGTGCCTCGGAAACTCGCACCGAGCGGGGCACCGTCTGCTCCAGGGTCTGCGCCGGGAAGTGGGAGCGCACCTCGTGCGCCACCTCGCGGGCCAGGTTGGTGCGCTGGTCGTACATGGTGAGCACAATGGTGGACACGTGAATGGCCGGGTTGAGGTGCTTGCGCACCATCTCCACCGTCTTGATGAGCTGTGTGAGTCCCTCCAGCGCGTAGTACTCACACTGGATGGGGATGAGCACCTCGGTGGACACCACCATGGCGTTGAGAGTCAGCAGACCCAGGCTGGGCGGGCAGTCAATGAAGATGTAGTCCAGCTGCGGGCCGTCGCCCTCCAGTAGGTGGGTGATGGCGGTGTGCAGGCGGTACTCACGGCGCACGGCGGAGACCAGCTCGATGTCGGCACCCGCAAGGTCAATGGTGGCCGGCACGCACCACAGCGTCTCCAGATCGGGGCAGCGCTGCATCACGTCCGCCAGGGGCTTCTCGTCCAGCAACACCTCATAGATGGAGGGGGTGCCCACGCGGTGCTCCACTCCCAGTGCGGTGGACGCGTTTCCCTGCGGGTCCGAGTCAATCACCAACACGCGGGCGCCACGGCTCGCCAGGGCGGCGGCAAGATTCACCGACGTGGTGGTCTTGCCCACGCCTCCCTTTTGGTTGGTCACGGTGATGACCCGGGTGCGACTGGGCCGCGGGAAGTCCACGTTCTCCAGGGCCTTGCGGCGGCGCTCGTTCTCCAGGAGCTCCGCGGCCAGTGGGGTACCGTCATCGAGCGCAAGGCGCGCAAAGGCGTCGGACGCCGATGTTTCACGTGAAACATCGGCCGTGTCCGCCGCGGGCTGGCCCAGGCCAGCGATGTCCGCGTACTCCGGCACCGACGTGCGACCCTGCGCGTCGGCGGGTACGCCACCCGCCACGTGAGCCCCGGCTCCCTGCTGCTCCACTCCTGACCTTCTCTCTGTTCTCACACCACCACCACCGGCACACCACCACCGGCACACCACCACCGGCACACCACCACCGGCGGCAAAACACCAACCGACCCAACAACCACCGGGCGTAAAGCCACTGGGCTTAAATCCACCGAGCACGGCCCCTACGGGTACCACACCACCGAGCGCCACCCCACGGGGTGCCACCCCTGGGGCCAGGAGTCAATGTTTCACGTGAAACATCCTGGCCGCAAACTCATCCCCCTGCCACCGCATGCGGCACTCTGGGGAAAACCCGGCCCCGCTTCCTCCCCCGCCTCAGGCCGGGGACGACGTCGCGTGCACCAGGCGCACCACCGTGGTGGGCTCAATGCCCTCGATGGTGCGTGCCTGCACCACCTCCGCCTCAATCCGCGCCTTCCGCAATGCGTACTTAGCGCGCTGCACCTCATCCGCAGCGGAGCGCCCCTTGAGCAAGGCCATCGATCCGCCGTCGGCCAGCAAGGGTGCACACCACTTCACCAGCTTGTCCACGGCGGCCACGGCGCGGGCCGTCACCACATCGGCCACAATGCCCACCTCTTCGGCACGCCCACGCACCACCTCCACGTGCTCCAGGCCCAACGCCCGCGTGACGTCGCGTAGCCACACCGCGCGTCGCTCCATGGGCTCCACGAGGTACACCTGCTGCTCGGGACGCATGGCCGCAATCACCACGCCGGGAAGTCCCGCCCCGGAACCCACGTCCGCCACCACACCGGTGCCCAGGAATGGCACCACCGCGGCGGAGTTCAGAATGTGCCGCTCCCACAGGCGGTCGTACTCACGCGGACCCAGCAGTCCGCGCCGCTCCCCCTCCACGGCCAACAGCATCGCAAACTCGTTCACCACGTCAAAGCGATCACCAAAGAACTCGCGCACGCGTACGTCATGCTCCAGTGGATCGTTGGCAAGCAGGGCATGCCCCTGCTCCGCCGCATCCCCTGGCGGGAGCCACTCCTCAGAATCGCTCACTGTGTCACCTGCGTTCATTCCCCATGTTTCACGTGAAACATTGCCGGCTAGGCCGGGTGCACCACCACGTGACGCTGCGGGTCCTCGCCCGCCGACTCGGACACCAGTCCCTCGGCAAGCACCACGTCGTGCACCACCTTGCGCTCAAACGCGTTCATGGGCTGAAGCGAGACGGGGGCCCCGCTCTCGCGCACCTTGGCCACCGCCTCTCGGGCAATGTCCGCAAGGCGGTCCTTACGGCCCGCACGGAAGCCCGCGATGTCCAGCATTAGCCGGCTCATCTCGCCCGTCTCCGACTGCACGGCAAGGCGCGCCAGGTCCTGGAGTGCATCCAGCACCTCGCCCTCAGGGCCCACAAGGCGCTTGAGGTCCTGGCTGGGGCCATCGGCCACCACGGCTACCTTGGCTCGCCCGGCCTCCACCGAGATGTCGATGTCGCCATCCATGTCCAGGATGTCCAGCAACTCCTCTAGGAAGTCCGCGGCAACGTCGCCCTCAGACTCCAGCTTGGTGGTCTCGTCCGTCATAGTGCACCTCTGTTCTGCGCCCACGGCGCCGTCACAATCCATTGTCCGTTCCCCCGCGGGCCTGGGGAACCCCCGGCCCGCCACTACCCCAGGGAATCAGCTCTTACGCTTCTTCTTTGCGCCGCCCTTGCCGCTGGTGTCCTCCACGCCCGGAATCTCCTGCCCGGCCGCCTCGTCCACCACGCCGTCGGCGCTCGCCACACCCGTCCCGGCATCGGCCATCACACCACCCACCGCCTGCTGCCTGGGACCGTTCTTGGCCCGGTCCTTCCGCTTGGGCTGCTGCCGCTGGCGGTTCACCTTGACCTCTTCCTCCACCACCTCGGACAGCGGCGTGCCCTCAATGGTCAGGCCCTTGCGCGCGGCCTTCTCGGCACGCTTGGCAAGCAGCGCCCGCTCGGCCTCGGAGCCCGGCGTGGGGTTGCGCTTGATCACGTAGAACTGCTGACCCATGGTCCACACGTTGGAGACGGTCCAATAAATCAGCACACCAATGGGGAAGTACGGGCCGGAGAACACGAACACAAACGGCATCGCGTACATGATCATCTGCTGCTGCCGCGCCATGGGTCCCTCAAGCGCGGACGCCGGCATGTTCTTGCGGGTCAGCTGGCGCTGGGTGAGGAACGAGGTTGCCACCATGGCCACAATGAGCACCACCGCAATCACCTTGGACGGGGTGGTGCCGCCCTCCATCAAGAAGGAGTCGGACAGCCGCGCGCCAAACAGCGTGGCGGAGTTGGCCATCTCAATGAGGTCCTCGTTGAGCCAACCGATAGAGCCGCCGCCGCGCTCCATGCGGTAGTTCAGCACGCGGTACAGCGCAAAGAAGATGGGCGTCTGAATGAGCATGGGCAGGCACGAGGCAAACGGGTTGGTCTTGTGCTTGGCGTACAGCTCCATCATCTCGCGGCTCTGTGCCTCGCGGGATGCCTGATCCTTCTTGTCCTTGTACTTGTCCTGCAGCGCACGCAACTCCGGCGCAATCACCTGCATGGCGCGCGACGCGTTGATCTGGCGCACAAACAGCGGGATGAGCAACACACGCACGGTCACCGTAAGGCCGATGATGGACAGCACCCAGGCGGCACCGCCGGCGGGGTCGAGGCCCAGCAGGTCAAACAGCCGGTGCCACAACACCAACAGGTTGGCGACCACCCACTCCAGGGGCTGCAGGATCTTAAAGAAGTCCACGAATAGTCCTCACTCAACTCACCACGGAAGCCGCCTCGGTCGCGACACCGTGATGGTGCCCGCCGTGACGGGAAAACAACGGCGTACCGCGGGGCGGTACATCATCAACGCCCCCGTAGCTCCACGGGTTGCAACGCAACACCCTCCAGGCGGCAAGCGCCACGCCCTTGAGCGCGCCATGCGTCTGCACCGCCTGAAGTCCGTAGGACGAACACGAGGGGTAGTACTTACAGGTGGGGCCGGTCATCGGCGAGATCACCAACTGGTAAAAGCGGATCACACCCACCAGCACCCACCGCGGAACACTCATCACCGCCGCGAGGACGCGGCCCCCATCCCACCTCATGCCTGCACCTTGGCGAGGCTACGCTCCACGGCAAAACGAGCATCGGCGGCAAGCTCCGTGAAGGACGCCGATGCGGCGGCCGGGAGCGCGCGGATAACCACGTGGGATCCGGGGGGAAGGGTGGCAAGAAGCGGGGCCATGATGGCACGAAGACGACGCGTCACGAGGTTACGTATCACGGCACCTCCCACGGTCCGAGAAACAGCAAAACCGGCCATGCGTTCCGCATCGCCGGTCATTGCCAGGTAGGCCACAAGCGTGGTGGTGCCGGTCCGTCGACCACCGCGCATCACGGCCCTGAATTGGGCCGGTGTGCGCAGGCGTCGTCCGGCAGGCAACACCTACGCGGAAAGGCTCTCGCGACCCTTACGGCGGCGGGCCGCAAGGATCGAACGGCCCGCACGGGTGCGCATGCGCAGGCGGAAGCCGTGCGTCTTGGCACGCTTGCGGTTGTTCGGCTGGAAAGTCCGCTTGCTCACGTCAAACTCCACGACTGTCAAAGATGGTCAAATAGCGCACCTACGGTACGTGCTGAACGGCCGGGGGTCAAATCCCTGACGGTCCCGTTGGCCCACTGGCCCAAAAGGTATAGGCTCCACCTTCATTGCAGCACTCGTGGTGAGCGACACGCCGTGACCGGGTAACGAACACGTGAAGTCGTCTCAACCGCCTGTGCATAATCGTGTGGACATCTGGATGAGGGAGTGGTGAGGCGTGACCGCTGAAGACCCGTCGCGCACCATCGACGAGGTGTGGAACTCTACCCTCGAGGCGCTTGCCCAGGATCCCACCATCTCCGCCCAGCATCGTTCCTTCCTGCGCCTCATCAAGCCGTTGGCCGTGGTGGAGGACAACGTGTTCCTTGCAGTGGCTGCCGACTTCACCAAGAACCAGGTGGAGTCCACCCTGAAGGCGCCGCTCACCGATGCCCTCAGCGCCGTCATCGGCCGCGAGGTACGCATTGCGGTGACGGTGGATGACTCGGTGACCCCGCCGTCGCCCACCCCGTTGGACACCATGACGTCCGACGAGGACACCATGCGCAGGCGCCGCCCGCCCGCCGAGCCGGCACTCACATCGGACGACCCGCACCTCAACCCCCGCTACACCTTTGACACCTTTGTGATTGGTGGCTCCAACCGCTTTGCCCATGCGGCCGCGCTGGCGGTGGCGGAGAGCCCCGGCACCACCTACAACCCGTTGTTCATCTACGGCGACTCCGGCTTGGGCAAGACGCACCTGCTCCACGCGATTGGTCACTACACGCGTCAGATCAAGCCGCAGGCTCGCGTGCGCTACGTGAACTCGGAGGAGTTCACCAACGACTTCATCAACTCCATCCGTGACGACAGGGCCATCAGCTTCAAGCGCCAGTACCGCGAGGTGGATGTGCTGCTGATTGATGACATCCAGTTTTTGCAGGGCAAGGAGCAGACGCTCGAGGAGTTCTTCCACACGTTCAATGCGCTGCACAACGCCGGCAAGCAGGTGGTCATCACGTCCGATGTAAGCCCGCGTCACCTCAGTGGCATCGAGGAGCGCATGCGCACCCGCTTTGAGTGGGGCCTGATGACGGACGTGCAGCCGCCGGACCTCGAGACGCGCATTGCCATCTTGCGTAAGAAGGCCGCGGCCGACGACGTGCAGGCTCCCCCGGACGTGGCCGAGTACATCGCGTCCAACATCACCACCAACATTCGGGAGCTGGAAGGTGCGCTCATCCGGGTGACCGCGTTCGCCGCGCTCAACAAGCAGCCGGTGGATCTGTCCTTGGCGCAGACGGTGCTCAAGGACCTCATCAGTGACGACGACTCGGAGATCTCCGCGTCCGCCATCATCGCCAAGACCGCCGAATACTTTGGCATCACCATGGACGAGCTCACGGGCACCAACCGCTCGCGCGTGTTTGTGACGGCCCGGCAGATTGCCATGTACCTGTGCCGCCAACTCACGGATCTGTCCCTGCCACGCATTGGCGAACACTTTGGTGGCAAGGACCACACCACCGTGATGTACGCCGTGCGCAAGGTAGAGGAGCAGATCGCTCAGCGCCGTCAGATGTACAACCAGGTGAACGAGATTCACGCCCGCCTGCGCCAGACGCGTGGCGCCCAGTAGCCCTTCTTGCGCTACCCCTTGTCATCATCCCTGGAAAAACGCCGTCACCCACAGGTGTGGAAAAGTCTGTGTATGACTGGGGATGTGAACCTTGGCCCCACGGGATGGGATGTGCACGAATCACCAGGTCATGTGATTCTCCGCAGCCGCCTCCCCCACCCACGGCGGCGTCTCCCGTGACACTCCACCACCTGCTCACACCGTCATACGCTCCCCTACCAGGGGCAATGGGTGTTATCCCCAGATTTCACGCCCCCTATGACTACTCCCTCTTTTCTGAGATATACCCATCCACAGGACGTACCTAGCGCTGCGCGTCGTCCGCGGCGGATGGGCGGCCGGGCGCGGGGTGGCGCGCGGCGTTGGTCCCCGGCATCGGCCGTCGGTGGTTCATGGTTGACTGTGGGCATAGTGCGCCCACGCGCGCGAGCGTAGGCTTGCCAACACAAGGAGTAAAGCGATGAAGTTCTCCGTCGATCGCGACGTACTGGCAGACGCCGTGGCATGGACCTCGCGTGCCGTTCCTGCCCGTCCCCCCGTGCCCGTTCTTGCCGGTGTGCGCATTGACGCCACGGCCGAGGGCAGCGTGGTGTTGTCCAGCTTTGACTATGAGGTGTCCGCCCGCGGTGAGTTCCCCGCGCAGGTGGATCAGGAGGGTTCGGTACTGGTTTCCGGCCGCCTGCTCAGGGAGATTGCCAACGCGTTGCCGCATAAGCCGGTGACGTTTGTGTTGGATGGCACCAAGGTGTCCGTCACGTGTGGCGCCTCTCGATTCACCTTGGCCACCATGCCCGTGGACCAGTACCCGGCGTTGCCGGTGATGCCCGAGCAGTCGGGAACCGTGGACGGCGCCACGTTGCAGGCCGCGGTAGCGCAGGTGACCTCGGCCGCCTCGCGTGACGAGACGCTGCCCATTCTCACCGGCATTCGCATGGAGATTGAGGGTTCCACCATCTCGCTGCTGGCCACCGACCGCTACCGGCTGGCGCTGCGTGAGTTGTCCTGGAAGCCGTCAACCTCGGATCTTTCCGCCGTGGCCCTGGTGCGGGCCCGCACCCTTGCGGATACCACCAAGGCGTTGGGTGCCGGTGAGGTGTCTTTGGCGCTGAGTTCCGGTGCGGGTGTAGACCTGCTTGGTCTGGAAGCCGGCGGGTTGGTCACCACCTCGCTCCTGATGGACGGCGACTACCCGCCCGTGCGTCGGCTCTTCCCCGACGAGACCCCCATCACGGCCGTGGTCAAGACGTCCGAGCTGATTGAGGCCACGCGCCGTGTGTCGCTGGTGGCCGAGCGCAACTCCTCCGTGCGGCTTGCCTTTGCCGATGGCGAGGTGGTGCTGGACGCGGGCCAGACGGACGATGCCCAGGCATCGGAGGCGCTTGAGGCGATTGTGGAAGGCGGCGAGATCACGGTGGCGTTCAACCCCAGCTACCTGCTGGATGGTCTGAATGCCCTGGGCTCGGAGTACGTCCGCTTTGGCTTCACGCAGGAGACCAAACCCGTGGACTTTGTGGGCATGGACAAGCCGGACGGCACCGTGGCGTCCGAGTTCCGTTACCTGCTGGTTCCCATTCGCATCGCATCGTAAGGATGCGCGTCCTCGCCCTCCAGCTTGACAACTTCCGCTCCTATGAGAGCGCGGAAGTGGAGTTTGGGCCGGGCGTGACCACGTTGGTGGGCCGCAACGGCTTTGGCAAGACCAATGTGGTGGAGGCCATGCGGTACCTCTCCACCTTGTCCTCCCACCGGGTGGCCACCGATGCCCCGCTGATTCGCGCGGGGGCCGACGCCGCCACCGTGCGTGCACGGGTGGAAAAGGCTGGCCGGTCGCTCATGGTGGAGGTGACGCTGCGTGCAGGCGGCGCCTCCAACTCCGCGCGCATTGGCACCACCACCGTGCGACCCCGTGAGGTGTTGGGGGTGTTGCGCACGGTCATCTTCTCTCCCGAGGACCTGGAGCTGGTGAAGGGCGACCCGGGTGCACGGCGGCGCTTCATGGATGAGTTGTGTGTGGCGTTGCAGCCGCGACTTGCCGGGGACCTCGCGGACTACGACAAGATTTTGCGGCAGCGGGTGTCCATGTTGAAGACCGCCAAGAACGCGCGCGGCGATCTGACGGTGTTGGACATTTGGGACGAGAAGCTGGCACACACCGGTGCGCGCATTGTGGTGGCGCGCCGCCGGGCGGTGGCGGCACTGGCGCCATGGGTGAGTGCGGCCTACGCCGATGTGGCTCCCGGTCACGGCGAATGTCGCCTGGAGTATGTGTGTTCCTTTGCGGCCCAGCCCGGCATGGATGAACAGACCGTTGAAGAGGAGTTACTCGCGGCGCTGCGCGCCAAGCGCGCACAGGAGATTGAGCGGGGAGTCACGCTGAGCGGTCCGCACCGAGACGACCTGCAGATCTGGTTGGGTGACCTGCCGGCCAAGGGGTATGCAAGCCATGGGGAGAGTTGGTCCTGCGCGCTTGCGCTGCGGTTGGGCTCCTACGACCTGCTGACCCGGGACGACGGACCGGACGCCCACCCCGATGGTGAGCCGGTGCTCATCCTGGACGACGTGTTTGCGGAATTGGATGCCGGCCGCCGGGCGGCGCTCGCGCGCCGCCTCACCCACGCCAGCCAGGTGTTCATCACCGCCGCCGTGGCCGAGGACGTGCCCGCGGACCTCACCGGCGCCGTGGTGCAGGTGGAGCCGGGCCACCTGATCCCCGCTCCCGCGGACCCCGCATCATGACCACGCCCACCGAACCCGGCATGCCGGTCGAGCCTGACGAGCCAGACCCGGCCGCTACCCTGCCCGCCAATCCCGCCGCCCTCGCCCGTGCGGCGATGGAGCGAGCCAAGGCATCGGCCCGGCAACGTGGTGCGGTGGTGCGCTCGGCTCCTCGCGCGCGGCGCGACCGCCACGCCGCGCGCGAGAAGGACGCCGCCTCCCCCTTGCCCTACGGGGCGGGACGCGAACCCGCCACGTTGTCGGCATCGGCGGAGGCGTTGCTGCGCCGCATGGGGTGGACGGAAAACATTGAAGTGGCGTCGGTGACCGCGCGCTGGCGTGAGGTGATTGGTGACCAGATTGCGGATCACTGTGAGCCGGAGAGCTTTGCCGAGGGGGTGTTGGTGCTGCGCGCCTCCTCCACGGCGTGGGCCACACAGCTGGGGCTGATGTCGGGGCAGCTGCGCCACCGGCTCAACGAGGAGTGGGGCCGTGAGGTGGTGCGGGAGATTCAGGTGAAGGGCCCCACCACGCGCTCGTGGACCAAGGGCCAACGGACGGTCAAGGGCCGGGGCCCACGTGACACGTATGGGTGAGCCTCCCTCGCAACAATCCACAAATGCCGCTCAGTAGCCCGTGAAGCGGCCTCAAACGCGCTAGAATCGGTCCAGATAGGACGCGAGCCCTCCCGGCCCGTGTCCACACGCTGGAAGGGCAAAAATTGGCTCAGAACAACGCATCGGCGGCCGAGCCTGCCTACGGCGCGGAGAACATCACCGTTCTGGAAGGCCTGGAGGCCGTCCGCAAGCGCCCGGGTATGTACATCGGCTCCACAGGAGAGCGCGGCCTGCACCACCTGGTGTATGAGGTGGTGGACAACTCGGTTGACGAGGCCCTTGCCGGGTACTGCGACACCATCACCGTGACCTTGCTGGCCGACGGCGGCGTGCGCGTCACCGACAATGGCCGCGGCATCCCCGTGGACATTCACCCCACCGAGGGCAAGCCCACCGTGGAGGTGGTCATGACCATCCTCCACGCGGGCGGCAAGTTTGGTGGCGGCGGCTACGCGGTGTCCGGCGGTCTGCACGGCGTGGGTATCTCCGTGGTGAACGCGCTGAGCTCCAAGGTGGAAACCGAGGTGAAGCGCCAGGGATTTGTGTGGCGTCAGTCCTTTGCGGACGGCGGTAAGCCCCAGGGCACGCTCGTCAAGGGCGAGGCGACGGAACAGACCGGCACCACGCAGACCTTCTGGGCGGACGGCACCATCTTTGAAACCACGGACTTTGACTTTGAGACGCTGCGCGCCCGCTTTCAGCAGATGGCGTTCCTCAACAAGGGCCTGAGCATCAGCCTCACCGATGAGCGTCCCGAGTACCTGGTGGCCGACGACGATGACGAGGGTGAGCAGCCCACGTCACGCACCGTCACCTACCGGTACGACGGCGGCTTGGTGGACTACGTGACGCACCTGAACGCCACCAAGAAGGCGGAGCTGGTACACACCGAGGTCATCTCCTTGGAGAACGAGGACACGGACAAGAAGATCTCGCTGGAGATGGCCATGCAGTGGACCACGGCGTACTCGGAATCCGTGTTCACGTATGCCAACACCATCTCCACCACGGAGGGTGGCACGCATGAGGAGGGCTTCCGTGCGGCGCTGACCACGCTGGTCAACAAGTACGCGCGGGAAAAGGGCATTCTCAAGGACAAGGACGAGAACCTCACCGGTGACGACGTGCGTGAAGGCCTCACCGCCGTCATCTCTGTCAAGCTGGGCGAGCCGCAGTTTGAGGGTCAGACCAAGACCAAGCTGGGCAACACGGAGGCCAAGACCTTTGTGCAAAAGGTGGTGGGTGAGCAACTCACCGACTGGTTTGACTCCCACCCCGGGGAGGCCAAGGAGATTATCCGCAAGGCCATCCAGGCGTCGCAGGCGCGCATCGCCGCACGCAAGGCGCGCGAGGCCACGCGCCGCAAGGGCCTGTTGGAGTCCGGCGGCATGCCGGGCAAGCTCAAGGACTGCCAGAGCCGCAAGGCCGAGGAGTGCGAGATCTTCATTGTGGAGGGTGACTCGGCAGGCGGTTCCGCCGGCCAGGGCCGCAACCCCTACAACCAGGCGATTTTGCCCATCCGCGGCAAGATCCTCAACGTGGAACGCGCCCGCCTTGACCGCGCCCTGTCCAACCAGGAGGTGCAGGCGCTCATCACCGCCTTTGGCACCGGCATTGGTGAGGACTTTGACATTGACAAGGCCCGGTACCACAAGGTGGTGCTCATGGCCGATGCCGATGTGGACGGCCAGCACATTCGCACCCTCCTGCTCACGCTGTTGTTCCGGTACATGCGCCCGCTGTTGGAGGCCGGGTACGTGTACCTTGCTCAGCCGCCGCTGTACAAGATCAAGTGGACCAACGCCGAGCACGAGTACGCGTTCTCCGACCGGGAGCGCGACGTGATGGTGGCCGCGGGCCAGGAGGCCGGCAAGCGCATCCCCAAGGAAAACGGCATCCAGCGCTACAAGGGTCTGGGTGAAATGGACCACGAGGAGCTGCGCACCACCACCATGGACCCCGAGTCGCGCGTGCTGCTCAAGGTGTCCATGGACGATGCCGCACTTGCGGACGAGACCTTCTCGGTGCTGATGGGCGAGGACGTGGAGTCCCGTCGCACCTTCATCCAGCAGAACGCGAAGGACGTGAGGTTCCTTGACATCTGATTCGACGCAGTCACCCGAGACTTCCGAGGTCAACCACGGCCGCATCGAGGCCGTGGACCTGAACTCCGAGATGCAGCGGTCCTACCTGGACTACGCCATGTCGGTGATCGTGGGCCGCGCCCTGCCGGACGTGCGCGACGGCCTCAAGCCCGTGCATCGGCGTGTGCTCTATGCCATGTTTGACGGCGGCTACCGCCCCGACCGGGCGTTCTCCAAGTGCTCGCGCGTGGTGGGCGACGTCATGGGTAAGTACCACCCCCATGGCGACAGTGCCATCTACGACACGATTGTGCGCATGGTGCAGCCGTGGTCGCTGCGCTACCCGCTCATCTCCGGGCAGGGAAACTTTGGCACCCCCGGTAACGACGGCGCCGCGGCGTCGCGATACACGGAGTGCAAGATGGCTCCGCTGGCCATGGAGATGGTGCGGGACATTGACAAAGACACCGTTGACTTTGAGGACAACTACGACGGCCGCGAGCAGGAACCCACCATCCTGCCCTCGCGCTTTCCCAACCTGTTGGTCAACGGCTCCGCCGGCATTGCGGTGGGTATGGCCACCAACATCCCGCCGCATAACCTGCGGGAGGTTGCCGAGGGGGTGAAGTGGGCGCTGGAGAACCCCAAGGCCTCGCGCGAGGAGTTGCTTGAGGCGCTCATGGCGCGGGTGCACGGGCCGGACTTCCCCACCGGCGCCACCATTTTGGGACGCCGTGGCATTGAGGATGCGTACCGCACGGGACGCGGCTCCATCACCATGCGCGCGGTGGTGAACATCGAGGAAATCCAAAACCGGATGTGCCTGGTGATCACCGAACTGCCGTACCAGGTGAACCCGGACAACCTGGCCATCAAGATTTCCGAGCTGGTCAAGGACGGCAAGGTCAGCGGCATTGCGGACATCCGCGACGAGACGTCGGGCCGTACGGGCCAGCGCCTGGTGATTGTGCTCAAGCGCGACGCCGTGGCCAAGGTGGTGCTCAACAACCTGTACAAGCACACCCAGCTGCAGGAGACCTTTGGCGCCAACATGCTGGCCATTGTGGATGGGGTGCCGCGCACCCTGCCGCTGGATGGCTTTGTGCGCCACTGGATCACCCACCAGCTGGAGGTCATTCAGCGCCGCACCGCCTACCGTCTGCGGGAGGCGGAGCGTGAGGCCCACATTTTGCAGGGCTACCTCAAGGCGCTTGATGCGCTGGACGAGGTGATTGCGCTGATTCGCCGTTCGCCCGATGTGGATGCGGCGCGCGAGGGGCTCATGGCGTTGCTGGATGTGGATGAGGTGCAGGCCACCGCCATCCTCAACCTGCAGCTGCGTCGTCTTGCCGCCCTGGAGCGGCAGAAGATTACCGACGACTACAACGCCCTCATGGCGGAGATCACGGACCTCAAGGCAATCCTTGCCTCGGAGGAGCGCCAGCGCGCCATCATTGGTGAGGAATTGGACGAGATTGTGCGCCGCTACGGCGACGACCGCCGCACGGAAATCAGCCCCTTTGACGGTGAGGTGTCCATTGAGGACCTCATTGCGGAGGAAGAGGTGGTGGTGACCATCACCTCCGGCGGCTATGTGAAGCGCACACGGTCCGACCAGTACCGGGCGCAGCGCCGTGGCGGCAAGGGCGTGCGCGGTGCCACGCTGCGCAGTGACGATGTGGTGAGCCACTTCTTTGTCACCACCACGCATCACTGGATTTTGTTCTTCACCAACCTGGGGCGCGTGTACCGGGCCAAGGCCTACGAGCTACCCGAGGGTGGACGCGACTCCAAGGGTCAGCATGTGGCCAACCTGCTGGCGTTCCAGCCGGGCGAGGAGATTGCCCAGGTGCTTGACCTGCGCTCCTACGACGTGAAGCCCTACCTGGTGCTTGCCACCAAGCGCGGCCTGGTGAAGAAGACCGAGCTCACGGCCTACGATTCCAACCGCTCGGGTGGTCTTATTGCCATCAACCTGCGTGACGTGGAGGACGAGGCCGGCGCGGCACACCCCGACGAGTTGGTGTCCGCCCGCCTGCTGGGCCCCGAGGATGACCTCATGTTGGTGAGCCGCAAGGGCCAGTCGGTGCGCTTCACCGCATCCGATGACGCGCTCCGTCCCACCGGACGTGCCACCTCCGGCGTCAAGGGCATGAGCTTCCGTGACAACGACGAGCTGCTCGCGGCCGATGTGTTGGCCGCCCCGGCGGAGGACGCCGAGGACACGGGCGAGGCGTACTCGTTTGTGGTCACCGAGGGCGGCTACGCCAAGCGCACCTTGGTGAGCGAGTACCGTGTGCAGGGCCGTGGCGGCTTTGGCATCAAGGTGGCCAAGCTGCAGGAGGAGCGCGGCGACCTGGTGGGCGCGCTCCTGGTGGGCGACGCCGACGAGGTGCTGGTGATCATGGAGTCCGGCAAGGTGATGCGCTCGCCCGTGGCGGAGGTTCCCGCCAAGGGCCGCGACACCATGGGCGTGATCTTTGCCAAGCCCGGCAAGAACGACCGCATCATTGGCATTGCCCGCAACGTGGAACGCAATCTGGGCGAGGACGACGACGCCGAGGGTGACGCGTCGGGCGACGCGGAGGCAACGGACGCGCCCGATGCCGCCGCCGCGCCCACGGCCCCAGAGGCCGCGAGCACCGAGGAGTAAGTCCTGGCGCGGGAGGTGTCCACGCCGGTCACCTCCCGCGAAGGCCCCCGATGTTATAGTGGTGGCACAAGTCCCGCCGATGCCTCTCAACGATGCACACTTCGGCGGGCTTTCTGCTACTAGTGGACCATGCGATACACCAAGCCGTGGTTGCCCATCGACGAGCAGGCGGCACGTTTACGGGAACGGGGGCTGATAGGCGACCCGGCGGAAATCGCGCGCATCCTGACACACGTGTCGTACTACCGGCTTACGGGATACCTTTACCCGTTCAAGCAGCCCGACAACACCTACATGGCCGGGACGACGTCCGCTACGGTATGGCGCCGGTACGTGTTTGACCGGCAGCTGCGCCTACTCGTTCTTGATGCGATTGAGAGGATCGAGGTCTCCATCCGGAGAGCCACGGTGGATGTACTGGCAGAGGCACACGGCCCGTTCCCTGACTTTGACAGCGCCATGGTGCCTCATCTCTCCAAGGACCGACGTCAACGACTCATCAACACCATGACTCATGAGTGTCAGCGATCACGGACGGACTTCATCGCGCACTTTTTTGAGAAGTACGGGCAACACCACGCACTGCCACCCGTCTGGATGGTGATGGAAGTCGTGTCCCTGGGCACGTTGGTCACTGTTGTTGAAGGTCTTCCTCGCAACCAACGGGAGGCCATCGCCCAGAACCTCGGGGTGCGTGAGCGTGTGCTGGTGAACTGGCTCAAGGTGATGCTCGACGCAAGGAACATCTGCGCGCATCACGGGAGGTTATGGAATCGCGCCCTCCCTAAGGAGGTTGCCGTACCGGTCCGACTCAAGGAGTCGTGGCAGGGAAGCAATCCAACTCGCGTAGGTGGACTCCTCCTCATGTTGCGATACGGATTGACACAATGTGCACCACAGAGCGGTTGGCATGAGCGGATCGAGTCACTCCTTGCCGCATACCAGGACGTGCCCCACCTTCCCATGGGGCTCGCTAGCCCCTTGAAGGAGATCCGTGGGTGGCAGGCCCCAGCATGATGCCTGGATTACCACGTTGACTGTGTGACGCCGGCATCGCACTCGCCCACAGCACGAGGAGTAAGTCCTGGCGCGGGAAACAAACGCCCCGCGCCGCACGTTCTTCAAGTCCTGGCCGAGGTGGGTTCGTACGGCGTGATGACCGCGTCCTCGGTTAGGCTTACTACCCGTGTGCGCCTTGCGTGGCGCCTAAGGAGAGACATGACGTCGGACGAGCCCACCCCCACCCCCCAGCCCGGTACGCCCGAGGCCGCTGCCACGGGTCCCCAGCCGGTGAGGCGCGCGGGCTTCCTGGCACAGGCGGGTGCCGCCGCCGACGCCGGTGCACCCCAGGGCACGGCCCCCACCGGCGAGGCTCCCCACAGTGCATTCCGCTCCGCCTTCCGCCCCACCACCGGTGTGGGTGCTACCGGTGCCGCCGCTGCGGGCACACACCCGGGTGCGCATGCTGCCTCCGGCGCACCCCACTCCGCGGGAGCGCCCCACTCCACCGGTGCGCCTACCGGTGCGCGCACCTCGGCCTTCCCCGCCGCGGGTGCCGCTGGAGCTGGAGCGTCCCCCGCATCGGCCGCTACCTCGGCCACCGCGGCGTCCCCGGCATCGGGCATGCCGGTCAGTGCGGCCCGTGCGGCCGCGTTTGGCCCGGGCGCCACCGCCGATGCCTCACACAAGCAGCTTGCCACCGTGGACAAGCCGGCGACCGAGGCGGCGTCCTCGGGACCGCGCAAGGCCCGCGTGCTGGTGTCCGGCATTGACCCGCTGTCCGCGGTGAAGATTGGCTTCCTGCTGTCCATTGCGGCCGGCATCATGCTGGTGGTGGCCGTGCATGTGCTGTGGCAGGTGCTCAACCAGATGGGCACGTTTGACCTGATTCAGGACTGGGTGTCGCGCCTGTTCACCTCGGGCGAGGGCGGCCAGGAGCTCAACATCCTGCAGTTCTTTGAGTACGCCAAGATCATGTCCGCCACCATCATCATCGCGGTGGTCAACGTGGTGATCCTCACCGGCCTGGCGGCCGTGTGGGCGCTGCTGTACAACTTCATCTCGCGTGTGGTGGGGGGCATCTACGTCACCCTCACCGACGACTGATACCCGCGCACACCGCGGCGGCGGCTCACAGTTTGAGTTAGCCCCGTGCGGTGGGGTATCTTTGTGCGTCGCGGCTCACGCCGCGAACGGGCCCATAGCTCAGGCGGTTAGAGCGCTTCGCTGATAACGAAGAGGTCGGAGGTTCAAGTCCTCCTGGGCCCACGGATACCAACGGAAGGAGACGGCGCCGTGAAGAAGCTGCTCCTGGTTGCCGCGGTGATGGCCGCGGGTGCCGTCATCTACACCCTCCTCAACCAACGCCACGACGACGAGTTGTGGGACGAGGTGTACGACGACTTCTAGGTGTCACCGCGGCGCGTTGGCGCCGCACCCACGGGGTACAACCCCCACGGGGCCTTGGCGCAATTGGTAGCGCACCTGCTTTGCAAGCAGGGGGTTAGGGGTTCGAGTCCCCTAGGCTCCACAATTACAGACGTACTAGAACTCTCGACACGATCAGTTGTCGGTTGAGTCGAACGGGTAGAAATACTCGCAAAGGGCTTTGCTTGTCGTGCGTCGGCCTCCTCGTCTTCATCGATGAGGATCTTCGCGAAGAACGCCTGGTTCGCGTGACGCCGGTTACTCCTTCCCGAGTGCTTGAGGCGCGGTGTCTTGGAGCGCTGCTGGGCACTTCCCCGCCAGTGTCAGCCCCTCCGCGTAGGATTGCGGTACGCAAGGCCTGGCATCGGGCAAGCCGACGAGGTCTAGGAGGTGATCGGCGTGAGCGTGCGTGTTGCTGTCGCACCCGATCTACTCCAGTGGGCGGTCGAGCGAGCTAGCTGGGATGACGAGACGATAGACAAGCGTGCTCCCAAGCTCAATGAGTGGATCGCCGGCCGGAATCCGACGCTGAAGCAACTGGAGAAGTTTGCCAGAGACACGCACACGCCTTTGGGCTTGCTCTTCCTCCCTGAGCCACCCGAGGAAAAAGTGCCGATCCCAGACATGCGCACACTCGGCAATGCAGGTGTAGCGAGACCATCTGCGGACTTGCTCGACGTGATCTACCTGTGTCAAGCGCGTCAGCAGTGGTATCGCAGCTACGCATTTGACCACGGGCTCGTACCGCCAGACTTCGTCGGCTCCGCGACCACTGATGATTCTCCATCGCTGATTGCAGACCGAATCCGTAACTTGCTCAACTTTGACATTGCCGACCGCGCGGTCTTCAGCAACTGGGAAGATGCACTGCGCCGCCTGATCGACCGGATCGAAGCGATCGGGGTGCTGGTCATGGTGAGTGGGATTGTTGGCTCGAACACACATCGGGTACTTGATCCCCAGGAGTTCCGAGGCCTCGCCCTCGCCGACCCCATCGCTCCGCTGATCTTTGTCAATGGTGCTGATACGAAAGCCGCTCAGATCTTTACCATGATCCACGAGCTGGCCCATATCTGGTTGGGTGAGAGTGCGCTGTCCGACGCGGCCATGAAGGCCCAGCACGGACAAGAACATGAGCTGTGGTGCAACCGAGTGGCAGCCGAAGTGCTCGTCCCTCAGACGCTCCTGCGAAGTGACTACGGAGGAAAGCACACGACGAGCGAGTTGGAACGGCTCGCGGGCCGGTATCGAGTGAGTACCCTCGTTGTCCTCAAGCAGCTTCTCACTGCGCGGCTCGTTTCTTGGGATGAGTTTGAGCTGCGCTATGACCAAGAGCTTGATCGGCTCAAGGAAATTCTCGCTGCGCGACGAGGCGACACGACCGGCGGAAATTACTACTACACCCAGCCGCTTCGCCTAAGCCGGCAGTTTGCGCGCGCTGTGATCGCGAGCACTTTTGAGGGTACGACTGGCTATCGCGACGCATACCGACTCCTGGGGACGAAAAAGCACCAGACCTTCCACAACCTCGCTGCGGAACTCGGGGTCGCGTGATGTACCTCCTCGACTCCAATGTGCTGATCGAAGCGAAGAATCGCTACTACGCGTTCGACATCGCGCCTGGGTTTTGGGCGTGGCTAGACCGCGCGCACGACAAGGGTCTTGCTTGCAGTATTGACGCGGTCCGAGACGAGCTTCTCGCTGGTAATGACCAACTCGCTGAGTGGGTGCGGCAACACCCAGACTTCTTCCGCCCACTTGATCAGGGAACAACCCGCCACTTTGGACCACTCACAGCCTGGGCCGGGTCGCGCGACTTCACACACGCCGCCATCGCAGCATTCACAGGCGATGCCGCAGACTATCTACTTGTCGCGTATGCCAAGGAGCATGAGTACGTTCTCGTCACTCACGAACGCCCTGACCCCAACGCCAAATCTCGAATCTTCATGCCGGACGCCTGTATCGCTCTTGGCGTCGAGTACGCAGACACCTTCAAGATGTTGCGCGAAACCGGTGCGCATCTGGATCTACGACCGAACGAGGAACAGTGATCAACCCAGATACCAGCTTCACCGCCAGTTCGGTACGGCTCCAGACGCTTCTTGAAAATGCCAAGGAAGGAAAACTCCAACTTCCGGACTTCCAGCGCAGCTGGGTCTGGGATGAGGAACGCATCCGCGGCTTGATCTCTTCGATCTCCCGCGGATTTCCCGTTGGCGCGGTCATGACCTTGCGAACCGGCGGCGAGGTCGACTTCAAGCCCCGTCCTCTGGAGGGCGCCCCGGCCGCGGCCGCCAACGAGCGGCCAGACTCCCTCCTCCTGGACGGTCAGCAGCGACTTACCTCTCTGTATCAGGTGCTCGTGCGAAAGCAAGTCGTGGCCACGCTCACCCCGAGGCGCCAGCGCGTGAAGAGGTGGTTCTATCTCGATATCGAGAAGTGTCTCGATGAGACTGGAGATCGAGACGAGGCTGTCGTGATCCTGCCAGAGAGCCGTCGCGTGACCTCCGAGTTTGGACGAGTGGTAGAGCTTGATCTCTCTAGTCGTGAACTGGAGTTCGAGAACATGATGTTCCCGCTGGCCTCAATCCTTGACTACGCCGACTGGCAGACGGCCTTCGTCATGAAGTACAACGGTGCGCAAGATTTCCAAGCCCGCTTCCAGCGGCTGAATCAGTTCCACGAACGGGTCATCAAGAACTTCACGGAGTACCTCGTCCCTCAGATTGAACTCTCGGCGTCGACGAGCAAGGAAGCAGTGTGTGTCGTGTTCGAGAAGGTGAACACGGGTGGGAAGGCGCTCGACGCATTCGAACTCATTACGGCTATGTACGCGGCCGATGGCTATGAACTGCGCAAGGACTGGTTCGGCACCGAATCGAGCGAAGGGCGACGCGGCCGCCTACGAGGAGCGATGCGCCTCCCATCTGCCACCGAAGGAGTGCTGTCAGGTGTCGGGAACACAGACTTCCTCCAGGCGGTCTCGCTCTTCCACACGCGCGACCTTCGCGCCGCTGCTAGGAAGGAAGGCAAGACAGGAAGAGAACTACCTCAAGTCTCCGCGACACGGCAGGTACTACTGAACCTGCCCTTGGCGGCGTACATGCAGTACCAGGATCGTGTCGAGGCAGGCTTCCTGTCAGCCGCGAAGTTCCTCATCCAGCTAGACATTTATAGGGTCAAGGACTTGCCCTACCAAAGCCAGGTCGTTCCGCTAGCTGCGATCCTCGCGGAACTCGGTCCGGAAGCAGACTCGCCGGCGGCGATCGAGAGAATCCGCCGGTGGTACTGGAACGGAGTCTTCGGTGAACTCTACGGCTCCTCTACCGAGACGCGGATCGCGAAGGACTTCATCGAGGTTGTGGATTGGGTGCGAGGTGGCGCTGAGCCTTCGACGGTTCGAGACGCGACCGTACGAGCTGACCGTCTCAACACCATGCGTATGCGACTCTCTGCGGCGTACAAGGGAGTGAATGCGCTCCTCATGAATCGAGGAGCGGAGGACTTCCGGTCAGGGCAGACGTTCAGCCATACGATCTTCTTCGACGAGAACGTCGATATTCACCACATCTTCCCTCAAGACTGGTGCAAGAAGCAGGGCATCCCGAAACACGTCTACGACTCGATCATCAACAAGACTCCACTCACGGCACGAACCAACCGGATCATCGGCGGTGTTGCTCCAAGCGAGTACCTCGCTCGCATCGAGAGCGACGGTGCAACCTCAGACTCAGTCGATGACAGGTTGCGGAGTCATCTTGTAGAGCCAGAGCTGCTCCGCCGAGACGACTTCGAAGCGACCCTACGGAAGCGCCGAGATGAGCTTGTGGCACTGATCGAGAAGGCCATTGGCAAACCCGTCATCGTCACTGATTCTGCCGAAGCAGACGCCGAGTTTGACGAGGATCCGACCGAAATTGAGGATCTCGGCTCAGACGCGTTGTGACCTGTGCTCGTACGCATTCAAGCTAGATTCGAGCCTGCTCCCACACGGTTCCACGATGCACGCGGAACTGCTTCGCCAGAGCGGTGCTGGTGATTGAACTTCGCCTGCAGTTCCCGTACCTTGATGGGTGTTAGCCCCGCGTGGACCGTTGGCCTTGGCCAAAGCGCCGGGGCTTTGAATATTTGAGGGCCTGTCCGCGTGGGGCGCATGGATGGACGACCGGCTGGGGTCTTCCCGGGTCCAGAAGTATGTGGGTGCGTGCGGAGGAGAACGGACGCCCCCACGCTCACTCACCCTTCCGTAGACGCCGCCCCCTCTTCGAGGTACACCAGGAGCGCGTCCCTGACAAACGCCGCCCCCTCCACGCCACCGTAGTTGGCCGCAAACCGCTCGTCGGCCACGTACATCTCCGCGAGGCCGCGCACGTATGCGTCCACGTTGCCGCCCGGCTCGGCGGCCGGTGTGCCCGGGATGCCGCGGAGCCACTCGACGTGGCGTCTCGCCAGGGCCTGAGCCTGCGGCGAATCCGGTGTGATGTCCGCCGCCTGCGCGGCGGCAATCCAATCCCGGCCAAGCTGCTCGGCACGGCCCCGCCAGGCGCGGCGCTCCTCGTCACTCATACCCCGGTACCAGGCATCGGAACGCGCGTAGGCATCCTTCCCCCAGCGCTGCTCCACCTCCTCCTGGTATTGCGTGTGGTTAAAGCCGTCAAACATCGTCTCTACCATGAGTCCTTCCTCTCCCTTCAGGGCGGTGATGGTGTGCTCCACCGCGGCAATCTGCCGCGCGAGCCGGTCCTGCTCCTGCCGGAGCAGCGCCAGGTGCGTGGTCAGTGCCTGTGCCTCGTCGCTGTGGTGCGCCAACACCTCGGCAATCTGCGGCAAACCCAGCCCAAGCTCGCGCAGCAACAGCACCCGCTGCAGTCGCACCAGCGCCTGCTCGTCGTAGTACCGGTAGCCGTTGCTCCCGATGCGGCTGGGCACCACCACGCCCAACTCGCCATAGTGCCGCAGGGTGCGGCTGGTGGTGCCGGCTAGCCGGGCAATCTGCTGAATGGACCACTCCATGCGACTCACGCTAAATGTTGACGTCACGTCAATGTCAAGCGAGGGCGGGCGGGGTGGGTCCTAGGGGCCGACGACGGGGGCAGGGCCTTGTCCCAGACGCCCACCTGTGCACGTCAGCGGGTAAGCCTCGCTCCGCGCCGCAGTACCCGTACCCACAGGCTGCGCTGGTGTGGCTGGCGTGGCGGCTCACCCAGGTGCAACCCCAGTGCGTCGAGTGCCTCCTCAAGCAACGCATCGTGCAGCGGCCGGAAGAAGAGAGGCCAGGTCAGCAGTGCCCATCCGTGTAGACGCATACCAATCTCATGTGTCACGCGGGTCTTGTCTACGCCCACGGGTGTCACGGTAAAGGTGTGGCCGCCGTGAAAGCCTGGGGGCGACGTGAAAGTGAACGCCACCTCGGAGCCAGGGTCAACACGCTCAACGCGGTAGCGGACGGGTCCGTGCCCGCCATGTGCGCCGGGAGTGAGGCCATGGTCAAATCGCATGCGGGGCCAGGACTCATGAGGCCACACGCCATCATCGGGGCTGGCCAACGTGGCCATCAGTGCGGTCACTGCGCTCACGGGTGCAGCATAGGTACGCGTGTGGATGTTCACCACCATACGTGCCCTCTCTCCCACTAGACCTGATCACGCACCTCACCCGCTGGCGCAAACCCCGCGGCGTGAGAGCATCGGCAAGCCCACGAATAGCCACCCCTATGCCCGTCACAATCCAGGCTATCTTCCACCGCCCCGTCATGTCTTGCGCGACGGGACTCACCCGCACGGCACGGCAAGGCCCCCACAGCCCCACCCGTTTACACCCCGGCCACCCCGCCCTACAGTGAAAAGATGAAGACCAGCATCCGCATTGTTGCCGCCGTGCTCGCCGTAGGGGCCGTGGGCATGTATGTCTACACCGCCGTGACCAGGGGCGGCACCTTCGCCTGGATGAACGCATGGATGATGCCCGCCATGCTGCTGGTGCCGCTGGCCATTGCCGCCTTTGTGCTCACCATGACCCGCTCCGGCACGCGCGGCAGCGTGCTCGACAACCTGCAGACGGCCCTGGCCCAGCCCACCATGACGGACCCGGTGGAGGGCGTGGCGCGGGTGGTCACCGCCAGCGGCATGCCGCGTTCGGGGCAGAATATGGGCTCCGCGATGTGTGAACTCAACCTGGTGATCACCGTGCCCGGCCAGCCCAGCGTGGCGGCGAGCACCGCCAGCATCGTCAAACTGTCGCAGTGGCCCACGGCCGGCGTGCAACTCCCCGTGGTAGCCGAGCGCAGCAACCCCAGCACCTTCCGCATCCTGTGGGAGCGGGTGGGTACCGGCTGGGACACGGGCAGGCAGCAGGCGCAGGCGCTCGCGGATCAGATGAACGCCGCCGCGGGTCATGCCGCCCAGACGGGCACCACCCCCGCAACTAACACCGCAACCACCCCCACCACCCCACTCACCATCCCCGGGTTCCCCATCCCGCCGGGCGCCAAACTCTACAGCTCCGTGGTGTCCGTCAACGGCCATGAGGCCACGCCCGAGGAGATTGCCACCTACGAGGCCATCACCGGCATGGACCTCAACGGCGATGGCGTGGTGGGCCAGCCCCCCGCCCCCCAGGATGGCTCGCGGTAGCGGGCACTCACCTACGCAGACGCCCCCACCGGCAAAGCCTCCAACACAATCGGCACCTTGGCCCACCCGCTCACGGGCGGCAGCTCCCGCACGGGCTCGCGTTCGGTGGACATCCGCACATGGCCGGTCTGCGCCAGCAGTTCCCACACCATCACGCGCAGCTCCATCAGGGTGAGGTCCCGCCCGGGGCATACGTGGGGCCCGATGCCAAACACCAGGTTGTGTGGGGCGTGCGCCTGGGGGTTGAAGGCATCCGGGTCGGGGAACGCGTGGGGGTCACGGTTTGCCGCCGTCCAGTTGAGTATCACCCGGGTGCCGGCCGCAATGGCCTGCCCACCCACGGTCACGTCCTGTGTGGTGACCCGCCGGTTAGACACAAACGGGTCATCAATGCGCAGAATCTCCTCCATCGCCTCCTCAAACTCCTGCACCTTGCCCTCACCCATCAACGTGCGCAAATAAGACTGAAGCGCCACATCGGTGGCCACGTGGTGCACAATTACCCCCACCGATGCCGCAAGGGAACCCAGGTCCCCCGCCGTCCAGTTGCGCAAAATGGACACAATCTCCGCATCGGTGAGCGGCCGCCCCTCCACCGTGTCGCGCATCAGGCGGGAGGTCACATCGTCAATTGCGCCATCGCGTCGCTGGTCCAACAGCCCCACAATCAGGGCGTCAAAGTCCTGGGCCACCCGCGCCAACTGCGCCCGGTCACCCACGCGGCTCGCCTCGCGGTTGCGCGCCACCCAGTCCACCAGGTCGGCCTCCATGGCGCGCGGCCACCCCAGCCAGGTGCTCTGCGCGCGTACGGCGTACGGCGTGCCAATGTCCAGCACGGTCCGCACCGTCTCTCCCCGGGGCAGCGCCGCCACAATCGCCGCGGCATGCGCGCGGCACTGAGGCTCCTGCGCCGCCACCTCCTGTGGGGTCAGGTAGGCGTCAATGAGGGTGCGGTACGCCCGATGCTCGTCCCCGTCCAAGCTGTTGGGCAACGCCCGATGCGCGGACACGGCACTAGAAAACGTGACGGGATCCAGCGCGGCCGCCCGCACATCGGCATGTGCCAGCAGCGTCACCGAGCCATCCTCGCCGTGGACCACGGGACACGTGGCGCGCTGCGCATCCAACTGCACACGTAGGTCGGGACGCGTGCCCGCAGCCGAGTGGGCATCGGTGGCGTTGCTTGCCGGATCCGTAGAAGAAAAGGCCATGCCTCGAGAATACGAGGCAAACCCCACACCCTCACCCAGGTGAGGCAAGGCTTGCCTTGGATGCGCCGTGCGCGGTGCACTGCAACCATGGATGCATGAGCCACTTCGCGTCTCATGCCAGGGCATATCCCCTGGTGGTTGCCACACTCGTGGTGGCCGCGGCGGGCCTGATCCTGCTCGCCACACCCGCCCGCGCGGCCGCCGTACCGCTGGTGGGCGCCTACGCCCTCCTCATTGCCGCGTGGGAGGCGGTAGGCATGGTGCGGGCGCTGCTCAAGGGCCATGCCGGGCTGGACATCCTGGCCGTCACCGCCATTGTGGCGGCCGTGCTGGTGGGCGAGACCTGGGCGGCCCTGGTGGTGGTGCTCATGCTTACCGGCGGTGCCGCGCTGGAGGACTACGCGCAGCGCCGCTCCCGCCGCGAGCTCACCGCGCTCCTGCACCACGCCCCCCACCAGGCAACGCGCCTGCTGGCGGGCCATGACGGCGCCGAGGGTGCCACCCACGATGTTCCGGTGGACCAGGTTGAGGTGGGGGACCTCCTGCTGGTGCGCCCAGGGACGTTGGTGCCCGTGGACGCCATCCTGGTATCCGCGCAGGCCGTACTGGACGAGTCCTCGCTCACCGGAGAGAGCCTGCCGGTGGAACGTGCCGCCGGAGAGAAGATCCCGTCCGGTGCCGTGAATGGCAGCTCCGCCATCACGGTGCGCGCCGTGGCCACTGCGGCACACAGCGAGTACCAACAGATTGTGCGCCTGGTGGAACAGGCCGCCGCCAGCAAGGCTCCGGTGGTGCGCCTCGCGGACCGCTACGCCGTGCCATTCACCGCGCTCGCGTTGGCCATTGCCGGCGTGGCGTGGGCCGTGAGCGGTGACGCCACCCGTTTTGCCGAGGTGTTGGTGGTGGCCACCCCGTGTCCGCTGCTCATCGCGGCCCCCGTCGCATTCTTGGGAGGCATGAGCCGTGCCGCACGCTTTGGCCTCATTGTGCGTGGCGGCGGCACCCTGGAACAGCTGTCCCGCGTGCGCTCCGCCGCCTTTGACAAGACCGGCACCATCACCACCGGCAAGCCCCAACTGCAACGCACCCAACCCGCGCCGGGCGTCAGCGAGGAGGACCTGCTGCGCTACGCGGCATCGGCGGAGGTGTACTCCTCCCATGTGCTTGCCCACTCCGTGGTGCGTGCCGCCACGCAGCGCGGGCTCACGCTGCTGGAGGTGGAGGACGCGCAGGAGGTGGCCACCCACGGCGTCGCGGCAACGCTTCGCGCCACACCCCTCGCGCCCGATGTCGCGCCCGGCCCCACCTCAGGCCCCACCTCAGGCCTCACCCCCACCGTGGTCCGCGTGGTAAGCCCGCCTGGGTGGCGGAGTTTGCCACCCTCACCCCCGCCACCCTTGAACCCGGCGAGTTGGCCATCTATGTGGCGGTGGGCGAGCGCTTTGCCGGTGCCATCGTGATGCGGGACCAGATCCGTGACGATGCCGCCCAGGCGCTTGCCGACCTGGCCCACCTGGGCATTGAGCGCACCCTCATGATCACCGGGGATGTGGCCAGCACCGCGCAGTCCATTGCCAGCCAGCTAGGAATACCCGAGGTGCACGCCGAGTGCCGCCCCGGCGACAAGGTGCACATCACCGCCACCGTGGAGCCGCGACCCCTCATCATGGTGGGCGATGGGCTCAACGACGCACCCGTGCTGGCCGCCGCGGACATTGGCTTTGCCATGGGTGCCCGCGGTGCCACCGCCGCCAGCGAATCCGCGGACATTGTCAACCGCTTTGACAGCCTGGCCGCGCTGCCCAAGGCCGTGAGCATTGGCAAGGACACGGTGCGCATCGCGCTGCAAAGCATCTGGCTGGGCATCATCATCTCCGTGGGCCTGATGCTGGTGGCCGCATGGGGATTTCTGCCCGCACTGGCGGGGGCATGGCTCCAAGAAGGCGTGGACCTGCTGGCCATCCTGGGTGCGCTGCGGGCCGTGGGACCGCGCTCGGAACGCTAGCTGGTGGTGACCATCCACTCGCGCACCTGAGTGCGCGCCGCCTCAAGCCCTGCCCTGCGCGCCCGTACCGCATCGGCATCGGTGGGGGCGTCCACGGAGCACTCCTCATCCAGCGCCGCGGTGATGGCCTGCAAGGCCCGCAAGCCCTGTGTGGCAAGCGCCGCATGCGCGGGAATGCTCGCCTCGCCATGCAGCGCATACAGCCCATGCTCGGTATCCACCGCATGGGTGCGCGCCTGCGTCCACTGGGCCTGCGCGTGCGCCGGGTCCGCATCCGAGACCAGCTGCGGCACCACGGTGCCCTCCAGCCAGGACACCACGCCACGCAGTTCATCCAGCCGGTGAATCCACGCGCGCCGGCGGCTGGCCGTGCGCCCCCACACCACCGCAAGGGTGAGCGCGAGCACCACGGCAATCAGCGCCGGCCACACGCCCCAGCCACGGTGGGTGGGGGCGGCGTCCCCCGGTGCCGCCGATGCCGTGGCCGACGGGGGCACCGCCGAGGCACTCGGGCTTACCTGGGGTGAAGCGGAGGCGGTGGGCTGCGGCGTGGCCGTGACGGTCTGCGTGACCACGGGAGGGGTGACCACCGGGCCCGCCTCGGCGGGCACGGTCACCGTGGGTGCGGCGCCGGGCGCCTGCGTCACCGTCACGGTGGGGACCGGGCCGGGCGCCTGGGTGACGGTGATGGTGGGGACCGGGCCGGGTGCGGCCGTCACCGTGACGGTGGGTGCGGGCTCGGCCGGGGCGGTGACCGTCTGAGTCACCGTGGGCACGTCCACCGGCGGCAGACTGAGCTGGGGCAGGCTGACGTCCGGCAGGCTCACCTGGGGAAGATCGGGCAGCGCATCGCACGCACTCAGCGTGAGCACCACGCCCACACCAAGCGCCGCCCACACCGCACGCCGTGCCCGGCGCCCGCCACCGTGTGTCACCATCACGTCACCGCTCCTCTCCCCGTGCCCCACGTCTTCTGCCCACTGAACGGCCTGGCAGCGTGCCATGTTCCGCGCCGCGCCGCACTGTGACGGGATTGTGACCTGCACACCCGCGCCGTGAGGGCCATGCCACACTGGAGGCCACGACCAAAGGAACCCGCCCTGAACCCCTTCACCCTGGTGCTGACGGCCCTCGCCCTGTCCGCCGATGCCTTTGCCGCATCGGCGGGACGCGGCCTCAGCATGCGCCGCTTTGCCTGGCCGCAAGCCCTGTGGATTGCGGGTGCGTGCGGCGTCTTCCAGGGGCTTATGCCGGTGGTGGGGTGGGTGCTGGGCCGCGCGTTCACGGGTGCCATTGCCGCCGCGGACCACTGGATTGCGTTTGCCGTGTTGGCGGGCCTGGGGCTCAAGCTGTGGTGGGAGGCGTGGCACTCGCGCGGCCAGGCCGATGCCCGGGAATCCCTCTCGGTGCGTCAGATCCTGATGCTGGCGCTGGCCACCAGTGTGGATGCGCTCGCGGCGGGAGTCTCGCTGGCCTTCTTGCAGGTGAACATTGCGCTGGCCGCGGCCGTCATTGCGGCCATCACCACCGTGGTGTGCCTGGGCGGAGTGGCCGTGGGGCACCTGGCGGGACGGTGGTTGGCCCGCTTTGCAGAGTTTGCCGGGGGGCTGCTGCTGATAGGTATTGGGGTGAAGATCCTGGTGGAGCACCTCAGCGCGGGCATCTAGCCGCGGCCAAGGCGCTCCACCAGGCACGCCTTACTGCGCCGCCTTCTTGGCGCGCGAGCGCGTGGTGGTGGGAGGAGTGATCTCCTCCACGGGGCCACCCTCGTCTTCCCACACGTCCTCGGCATCGTCCAGGGCCTCCACGGCCTTGGAACGCGCGGTGTCCACGGCGGAGGCCACCTTGCGGCCCTGAGCCACCGCGGTGTCCCGCACCTGGTCCACCAGCGGGCCGGCCTTCTCGCCCACCGTCTCCACAACGTCGGACACCGCGGAGGCCGCCTTCTTGGAGGCGTCCACGGTCAGGTCCACGGTCTTGTTGATGTCGTGGCGCAGGCGGGAGGGGAAGTCACCCTCGTCACCAAAGAGCTCCCACTCATCGTCGCCGGCCCAGTCGTCGCGGCCCGGGTCGCGGCGCGCCCACACCACCAGCGCGGCACCGGCGGCGGCCGCAAGCACCATGGGAATGACCACCTTGGGCCACACGGGCGCGCGGCGCGGCTCGGGCTCGTTGGCGGCGCGGTCCACCGCGGACAGCACCGCGGGAATGGCTGCGCCCACAATGGCGCCGTGCACCACATCGGCCCACTGCTCGGCCTTGGTTCCGGCCTTGTGTACGTAGGGCTTGGCCTTGCGGGCGCCCGCGCGGTAGGCCTCCTTGGCGCGCGGCTCGGCCCACTCGCGGGCCTCACTTGCCGCGTGAGCCGCGGCATCGGCAGCCCGGCGAGCCGCGAGGGCGGCCTCGTGTGCCTTGTGACGGTACGTGTCGTGATGTTCGGGGGCTGCGCGTCCCATGATGTGCCTCACCTTCTTGTGGGGATCTCCCGTATCCCATCCTGCCACTTCAGTAAAGAAACTGCGAGGCTTAAGTAAAACGCTCGCGGCGAGGGTGCCCACCGTGCGGTGCACACGCTCGCGCTGAGCGAACGCTCGGCGCCGCGACATCGCTCCAGGTGCATGCAAGAATGAACGCATGATCGCCACGATTCAGACCACCGCCGGGGACATTCGCATTGAGCTGTTCCCCAACCACGCCCCCCAGACCGTCGCCAACTTTGTGGGCCTTGCCCAGGGGACCAAGGAGTGGAAGGACCCGCTCACCGGTGAGACCAAGGCCGAGCCGTTCTACGACGGCCTGGTATTCCACCGCGTCATCGATGGCTTCATGATTCAGGGCGGCTGCCCGCTGGGCACCGGCACCGGCGGCCCCGGCTACGTGTTTGACGACGAGCCGCACCCCGAGCTCACCTTCTCCGAGCCCTACCTGCTGGCCATGGCCAACGCGGGCAAGCGCATGAACCCGCTCACCGGCCGTCCCGGCGGCACCAACGGCTCGCAGTTCTTTATCACGGTGACCGACCCCAGCTGGCTCAACGGCAAGCACACCATCTTTGGCAAGGTGGTGGACGACGAGTCCAAGGCCGTGGTGGACGCGATTGCCACCACCGCCACCGACGCAAGCGACCGTCCCCTTGAGGACGTGATGATCACCGGCGTCACCATCGAGGACTAAGCCTCCCTCATGTCCACGCCCGATGCGGCGCCCGCCGCCGCTCCGGAGTGCCCCCGGCACCCGGGCACGGTGGCGTACGTCCGCTGCCAGCGGTGCAACCGGCCCACGTGCCCCGCATGTCAGGTGCCCGCGCCCGTAGGCGTGCTGTGTGTGGATTGCGTGCGCCAGGCCAACGCCGCCGCACGCCCGGTGCGTTCGGGGCTGGGGTTCACGCCCGCCCACGGCACCCCGTGGGTGACCTATGTGCTCATTGCCCTCAACGTGGCGGTGTACGTGGCCGCCCAGGTGAAATGGGGAGGCAACTGGGTCTCCTGGCTGGGGTTGTGGCCGCACTGGACCCTGGAGGCCGCGCCTTACATTGGTGCCGGTGACGAGTGGTACCGGTGGGTCACCTCCGGCTTTGTGCACTTTGGTCTGCTGCACCTGGGCATGAACATGTTTGTGCTGTGGCAGTTTGGCTCCCAACTGGAGCCCGCGCTGGGCCGGTGGCGCATCGGCGCGCTGTATGGGGCATCGTTGCTGGGATCCAGCCTGGTGGTGGCGCTTATGGGTGCGCCGGGCTCGGTGCACGGCGGCGCATCGGGCGCCATCTTTGGCCTGATTGCCGCCTTTGTGGTGGTGTTGCGCACCCTGCGCCTTGAGTGGCGGCAGACCGCCATGTTTGCCGGCGCGTGGCTGGTGCTGGGCTTCTTTGTGTCAGGGCTGTCGTGGCAGGGGCACCTGGGAGGCGCCATTGCGGGGGCGCTGGTGATGGCACTCATGCTGCGTAGCGTGAGCCGCCGCCGCTCCGGGCGATAACACCCGGGAGCCAGGGCCCGGCCAAACCACACCGGTGTAGTTATCCCCCGCTGTGAACAACCCTGGGGAAAATCACACCCATGTGATTCCGGTGCCGGCTACTTCCAGCGGGTGAGCAAACCCATGGCACCGATGAGGCACACAAAGCCCACCACCAGGTTCCAGTTGCCAATGGGCAGCGGGTACTGGGCGCTGGTCACGTAGTACGTGATGATCCAGGCGGGCCCCACCACCAGGAGCGTGACAAACGTGGGGACGAGCCACTTGGGGTTCTCGCTGGTGGGCTTACCCACGTTCCGAGGCACCTTGTGCGTCTTGGTCACACGCTTCTTGGAAACGGCCACGCTCAACTCCTGACTTGCCATACCTGGGGCGATTCGTGCCACCTAGCGTACCCGTGGCTCTCGCAGTGTGGCACCGGTGACATACCCTTGACATCTATGGTCCTTGACACCCGCCCCTCGTTTGCCGCGCCCGCGCCCCCGCGGCATGCGGCGTGGCGGCCGCGTGCGCTGGACCGCTTTCTCACCGTGATGGGGGAACTCCTCATCACCGCCGGCGTGCTGGTGGGCCTGTTTGTGGTGTGGCAACTGTTCTACACGGACGTCCAATCCGAGCGCATTCAGGACGCGGTGTTGGAGGAGATTCCCTGGTATGAGCCGCCCGCACCCGCCATCCAGGATAACGGCGGCGGGTCCACGGCATCGGGCCTGTTCCTTGCCGAAGGCGACAAGCACTACACCCCCGACGGCGCCCCCGTGGCCCCCACCCCCGCCTACGGCGAGGTGTTTGCCACCATGTATGTGCCGCGGTGGGGCACGGACTACGTGAAGCCCATTGCGCAAGGCACCACCCGCTTTGACGTGCTGGACCGCCTGGGCATTGGCCACTACAAGGACACGGTGATGCCCGGTCAGGTAGGTAACTTTGCCGTGGCCGGCCACCGCACCACCTACGGCAAGCCCTTCACCCACATTGAGCAGCTGGAGGTGGGCGACGCGGTGGTGGTGCAAACCGAGGAGGCCTGGTTTGTGTACCGCGTCACCGACTACGAGATTGTGTTGCCCACCCACATCGAGTCCATTGCCCCCAACCCGTACGCGCCCGGCAGTGAGGCCACCGAGGCCATGATCACGCTCACCGCATGCCACCCCCGGTTCTCCGCCGCGCAGCGCTATGTGGTGCATGGCACGCTGGAGTACTGGGCCCCCACGGGCGTGGGCTTCCCCGTGGAACTGACGGAGGGGGTGTGATGTACGGCGCGTTGTGGAGGGTGCTCCCCGGACCCGCGTGGGTGCGCGCCGCCATCCTGGTGGTGGCGGCGGCCGTGGTGGTGGCCGTGCTCTTTGAATGGGGCTTCCCGTGGCTGTCCACATTCTTGAATCTTGAAGATCAAACCATCCAGTAGAAGGAGGGGCCGTGACTCGCATCCTGGTGATCGACAACTACGACTCGTTTGTGTACACGATTGTGGGCTACCTGCGGCAGATGGGCGCCCAGACCACGGTGGTGCGTAACGACGCGCTCCCCGACGTGTCCGTGGTGGCCGACTATGACGGCGTGCTGGTCTCCCCCGGCCCCGGCACCCCCGCGGAGGCGGGCGTGTCCATGGAGGTGATCCGCGCGTGCGCGCTCTACGGCACCCCCATGCTGGGCGTATGCCTGGGGCACCAGGCGCTTGCCGAGGTGTACGGCGCGGTGGTGAGTCACGCGCCCGAGCTCATGCATGGCAAGACCTCCGCGGTGGAACACGACGGCGGCTCCGTGTTTGCGGGCCTGCCCACCCCGTTCACGGCCACGCGCTACCACTCGCTGGCGGTGGAACCGGAGACGGTACCCGCGGAGCTGGAGGTGACCTGCTCCACCGCCAACGGCATCATCATGGGGCTGCAGCACCGTGACCTGCCCTTGGTGGGCGTGCAGTTCCACCCCGAGTCCGTGCTCACCGAGGGTGGGCACCGCCTCCTGGCCAACTGGCTAGAGATGTGCGGCCTTCCCGATGCGGCGGCCCGGTCCGCGGGGCTGTCACCCCTGGTGCGGCACGAGGCCCCGGCACAGTAAGCCCGGGGTCTGCAAGCCCGGGGTCTACGTCCCCGACGGCGCCGGACCGGAGGACACCACCAGCTTGACCGGCTGACCCACGGTGATGGACAGTCCACCCTCGGGGCTTTGCGAGATCACATTGCCCAGCGGCACCGTGGGGCTGCTTTGGTACGTGACGTCACCCACCTGCAGGCCCGCGGCCTGCAGCAGCGAGTTGGCCTCGTTCTGCGTCTTGCCCACCACGCTTGGCACCGTGACGGTGCTGGGTTCGCGGGCCACGGTGAGCGTCACCGAGGAACGCTGCGGCACCAATCCGGCCACGGGGCTTTGCGTCACCACCTCACCCGGCGCCACGGCCGGGTTGTCCTGGTAGGTGACGTTGGGCACCAGGCCAAGGTCAATCAGAATCTGGCGGGCCTCGGCCTCGGTCTTGCGCACCAGGTCCGGCAGCTCCACCTGACCGTCGGAGATGTACAGCGTCACCTCGTCACCGGGCTTGGCGATGGTGCCCTCAATGGGGTCCGTGCCGGTGGCGCGTCCGGATTCAATGGACGGGTCGTGGGCGGTCTCAATGGTGCTGACCACCAGCCCCGCCTTCTCCAGGGCCTCCACCGCATCGGACTGTAGCTTGCCGCGCACGGTGGGAATCTCCACCTCGTCGGGGCCGGTGGAGACAAACAGCGTCACCTGGGACCCGGGCTCCACCTCAGTGCCCGCCTTGGGGTCGGTGCCAATGGCGCGGTCCTTCTCCACCTCGGTGGACATTTGCGGCTCCACCGTGACCTTGAGATCCAGGTTCTCCAGGCGGGTCACCGCCTCGTCTTCCAGCAGGTTCTCCACCTGGGGAATCTGCACCAGACCCGCGTTGGGGTCCTCCGGGGAGCTCTTGGCCGTGATGGCAAACAGACCCCAAATCAGCAGGCCGGCCGCAATGACGGCACCGGCAAGAATGCCAATCTGAATCCACCGACGGCGCGTGGGGTTGTCCTCCACCAGGTCTGCGGGAGGCGTGAGCGTCTGCGTGGCGCCGGGAGTGGGAACGCCCGATGCGGCGCCACCCACCACGGTGGCCCACCCCGCGTTGGCACCCTGCGGCGCATACGTCTGTGGCAGCACCGCGGTGGCATCCGTGGTGGTGGGCGTGGGGTCGGTTCCCGCCCCGGGAACCGCACCGGGAACGGCACCGGGCACACCCGGGAAGGTCATGGTGGCACCGGCAACGCCACCGGCCACCGCACCCGCGCCAAAGCCGGCGGCAGGGGCCACGCCCGATGCGGGGCTCAGCGGCGCGCCACCCATGGCAAGGCGCAAGTCGGCAAGGAACTCCTGGGCGGAGGCGTAACGCTCGTCCCGGTTCTTGCGCAGCGCCTTGGCTACCACGCGGTCAAGCGCGGGCGGCACGTCGGAGGCAAAGGCGGAGGGCAGCGGCGCCTCCTCGCGCACATGCTGGTAGGCCACGGAGACGGGGGAGTCCCCCATGAACGGCGGGCGGCCCGTGAGCAGCTCAAACAGCAGGCATCCGGCGGAGTAGAGGTCGGAGCGGGCATCCACGTTCTCGCCGCGCGCCTGTTCGGGAGACAAGTACTGCGCGGTGCCCACCACGGCCTGCGTCTGCGTCATGGTCTGCCCGGCATCGGCAAGGGCGCGCGCAATGCCAAAGTCCATCACCTTGACGGCACCCGTGGGCGTGAGCATCACGTTGGCGGGCTTGATGTCGCGGTGCACCAGGCCCGCATGGTGCGCGTAATCCAACGCGGTCAGCACACCGGAGGTGATCTCCACGGCCTCGTCAATGGGGGCGGCCACGTCTCCCTTGAGGATGTCACGCACCGTGTGACCCTCCACGTACTCCATCACAATGAAGGGCACGGACTGCACCTGGCCGGCATCGTTGGTGAAGGAGTCCTCACCCGTGTCATACACGGCCACAATGGCGGGGTGGTTGAGCCCGGCGGCGGCCTGTGCCTCACGGCGGAAGCGGGTCTGGAACGACGGGTCACGCGCCAGGTCGGAGCGCAGAATCTTGATGGCCACGGTGCGGCCCAGGCGGGTGTCGTACCCGATGTGCACCTCGGCCATGCCACCACGACCGATGAGGTCACCTACCTCGTACCGGCCGGCCAGGATTCTGGAGTGGTCGTTCATCGTGATGCTTCCTTACGCTGAAGTAGCGGTGCTACAAGCCAATATTGTCGCATTAGCGCCTACCAGGGGCGCCGCGGCGCGACATCGGGTCGTGGACGGTAGGACTTGGGAGCGATAGACGGCGGCATCGCGTGTCGCCGTGCGCGCCTGCTCGAGATGATTCCCGCGGCCCCCACCCCGGGATCCTGAGGCGAGTCTAGCGCCGCGGACGATGCGCGTGCAGGGGAGGCGGCATCGGCACCCGCACCGGTCCCCGCCGCACGCTCCTGCGCCGCCGCAAGCGTGGCACGCACGCGCACCAGAATGCCCTCCAGTTCGGCGGCACTCTTGGGGCGCTTGCGGGGGCTCTTTTCCAGGAGGTCATAGATGACGGCCTCCAGCGCGGGGGATACGGTGGCCGGAAGCGCCGGAACGTCCTCGTTGACCTGCGCAATGGCAATGTCCACGGGTGTGGCCGCGGTAAAGGGGCGGCGGCCGGCCACGGACTCGTACGCGATGATTCCCAGGGCGTACAGGTCCGATGCGGGGGTGGCGGGCTTACCCAGCGCCAGCTCCGGCGCCAGGTACTGGGCGGTGCCCATCACCATGCCGGTGGCGGTCAACGTGGTCTGGTCATGCCCCCGGGAGACGCCAAAGTCGGTGATCTTGACCACGCCATCGGCCTGCACCAGGAGGTTGCCCGGCTTGATGTCGCGGTGCATGATGCCGGCGTCATGTGCCGCCTGCAAGCCCCGGCACGTGTGGATCAGCATGTCCAGCAGCCGCAGCTCCGCGATGGTGGATTCGCGTTCCAGGATGGAGGACATGGGCTCGCCCTGCACCAGCTCCATGACCAGATAGGCCATCCCTTGGTGGTCCCCGTAGTCGTACACCTGCGCAATGTTGGAATGCGTCAGCCCGGCGGCGTTGCGTGCCTCGTTGCGAAAGCGCTTGAGGAACACCTCGTTCTCATGCGCGCCGTCCTTGAGCACCTTGATGGCCACCGGGCGGCCCAACTCCGTGTCCGTGGCGCGCCACACCTCGCCCATGCCGCCCACGGCCAGCTGCGATCCCAGCACATAGCGAGAGGCAAATGTGGTGCCGCTTTCCATGGTCATCATGAGAGCCCCAGCTCCGTCAGGCGCGCCTCCATCACGGCCTTGGCGATGGGTGCCGCCACGCCGCCGCCCGTGGCGGACTCGCCCGCGTTACCCCCGTTTTCCACCACCACCGCAATGGCAATGGCGGGATGGGTGGCGGGCGCAAAGCCCACAAACCACGCATGGGGTGGCGTGCCCAGCCCCGTCTCCGCGGTGCCGGTCTTGCCCGCCACACTCACGCCGCCAATACGCGCAGCGCTGCCCGTGCCGGAGTCCACCACCGCCACCATCATGTCCGTGAGCTGTGCGGCCACCGCGGCACTCGTGGCCTGATGCCACACCTCGGGCTCCGTCTGCGACAGCAGCTGCAGGTCCGGCGAGCGGGTGGACTGCACCAGGTAGGGCCGCATCATGGTGCCGTTGTTGCCGATCGCGGCCGCCACCAACGCCATCTGCAACGGCGTGGTGCGCACGTCAAACTGCCCAATGCTGGACTGCGCCACCTGGGGGTCATCCGGGTCGGTGGGCAGGCGCGAGGGCGTGACACCCAGCGGGATGGTCAACGAGTCGCCCCACCCAAAGTTGTGGGCGCTGCGCTCAATCACACCCCAGCCCAGCCCCATGCCCAACCCCGCAAACGCGGTGTTGCAGGAGATGCGCAGCGAATCCGTGAGCGAGAGTTGGTCATCGGCGGAGCACGCGGCCCCGCCGTAGTTGCCGATGCTGGCGGAGCTTCCCGGTAGGGGCAGCTGGGTGGGGGCGTACAGCAGCGTGTCCGGGGTGTAGCCCGACTCGAGGGCCGCGGCCGCCACGATGAGCTTGAACGTGGACCCGGGAGGGTACGTGTCGCCGCCAATGGCGCGGTTGATCAGCGGATCCGTCTGGTCCGCAAGCAACGCCTGATATTCGCGGTTGGCCTCCGACGAGGAGTGCACCGCAAGCGCCGCCGGGTCAAAGGTGGGGTGCGACACCATGGCCAGGATGGCGCCCGTGGCCGGGTCAAGCGCCACCACCGCGCCGCGCTGGTCGCCAAGCGCCGCATCGGCCACGGCCTGCAGCGTGGCATCCAAGGTGAGTTCCACCGATGCCCCGCGCTGCGAGCGCCCCGCAAACAGGTCGCCAAGGCGCGTCCAAAACAGCGAGTCCGCGGAGCCGTTGAGCAGCGTGTTCTCCGTGTACTCCAACCCGGACAGCCCCGGACCAATGGAGAAGAAGCCCGTGGTGTGCGCGTACAGCGGGCCGTTGGCGTAGGTGCGCTGGTAGTTGAACGGGTCATCCACCGGCACCGAGTACACCACGGACTCGCCGGACACCACGAAGGGCCCCCGGAACGCCCCAAACTGGCGGTACAACGCGCGCGTGTTGGCCGGGTGGGAGTTGAGGCTGTCCGTCTGCACAAACTGAATCCAGGAGGCGGCCACCATGAGCGCAAGGAACATGGCCAGCGCCACCACGGACAGGCGGCGAATGGGGTCGTTCACGGTGTCACCTCCCCCGCGCTGCGGCGCGCCTGGTCGGAGATGCGCAGGAGCAGGCCCACCACCAACCAGTTGGCAATCAGTGACGAACCACCCTGGGCAAGGAACGGCGTGGTGATGCCGGTGAGCGGGATGACGCGCGTGACGCCCCCCACCACCACAAACACCTGCAATGCGAGCGCAAAGCCCAGGCCCGTGGCCAGCAGCTTGCCAAAGCCGTCGCGCACGCCAATGGCCGAGCGCATGGCCCGCTGCACAATGATCACGTACAGCGTGAGCACGGCCAGGAAGCCCGTCAGGCCCAGCTCCTCACCCAGCGCCGCCACAATAAAGTCCGACTCCGCATACGGGATCAGCCCGGGCGAGCCGTCCCCCAACCCGGTGCCAAACAACCCGCCGGAGGCCATGCCAAACAGCCCCTGCACCACCTGATAGGACACGGTGGCAATGAGGTCCGGGTCCAGGGCGTGCAGCCAGGCGTCGTACCGCGCGGCCACATGCCCAAACACCGCGCCCGCGGCTACCGCACCCGCCAGGAACAGGCCAAGGCCCACAATCACCCAGGAGATGCGCTCCGTGGCCACGTAGAGCATGGCCACAAAGATGCCAAAGAACAGCAGCGAGGCGCCCAGGTCACGCTGGTACACCTGCACAATGAGGGCAGCCACCCACACGATGAGGATGGGCCCCAGATCCCGGGCGCGGGGAAAGCGCAGCCCCATAAAGCTGGGCCCGGCAAGCGCCAACGTCTCCCGGTTGGTCACCAGGTAGCCCGCAAAGAAGATGACAAAGAACACCTTGGCAAACTCGCCCGGCTGCATGGTGTACCCGGCAACCGAAATCCAAATCTTGGCGCCGTTGGCGGAGCGTCCCAGCCCCGGCATCAGCGGCAACATGAGCAACACCAGGCCGGCCACCCCGGCCGTGTACGTGTAGCGACGCAGCAGGCGGTGGTCCTTGAGCAACGCCACCAGGGTGAGCGCCAACGCAATTCCCACCAGCGCCCACAACGTCTGCCCCGTGGCATAGTCCGTGTGCTTGCCCTTGGCGGCATAGGCAAGGTCGATGCGGTGAATCAGCGCCAGCCCCAGCGCGTTCAGTCCCAGCACGGCCGGCAACAGCACCGGGTCCGCCGACGGGGTGAAGATGCGCACCACCGTGTGTGCCGCAATGGCCACCAGGCTCAGCGCACCCGCATACACGGCAAGGCCCACGCCCACGCCCGTGCCGGCGTTAAAGTCCACCAGGCCTCGCGCCGTGACGCCAATGGCCACGGCAATCACCAGCAGCCACCCCTCGGCCCTGCGGCCCGCGCGCACCGTGAGCGCCTGGACGGTGGCCACTACCCCTCCCGCAGCGAGGAGACGATATCCCGGGCTTCCTCCAAGCTGCCGGTACGGATCGCGGCCTCAATGGACTCGCGTTCGTAGGGCTTGAGGCTGGCAAGCGTGATGGGCGTCACCTCGTGCAGGCTGTGTAACTCAAACGCCCCAATGCTTTGCGGAATGCCCTGGAAGATGGCCACCTTGCCGTCATGGGGACCCACATAGAACTGAGTCTGCGTCCACGAATACGCGCCCCACAACCCCGCCAGGACCGCCACCAGGGCCGCCACCGGCAGCACCCACGCGCGCACCTTGAGCCACCACGTGCGCTCGCGGGCATCGTCCCCGTCGTCCACCACGGGTGCGGTGAGGCGAGCCGCCCGCCCTGCCGGGGTGTCAGAGCCCATGGAGGGTCGCGCACGGTCGCGCGCCGCGGAGCCCACAATCTGCGGCGTGACGGACCGCCCGGCAGCCGCCGGGTTGGCGTCCAGGTCCACCGCATCGCCAATGATGCACGTCACGTTGTCCGGTGCGCCCGCGGCCATGGCCAACGCCAGCAGGGCATCGGCGCAGTCACCCGCGTTTTCCACCTCCAGCATGGTCTGGTGGATGGTGGAGCGGGACACCACGCCGGACAGGCCATCCGAGCACAGCATCCACCTATCCCCCGGGCGGGTCTCGCGCACCGAGATGTCCACGGGCACGTCCGCGTCAATGTCTCCCAGCACCCGCAGCAACATGGAGCGCTTGGGGTGATGCTCCGCATCGGCCACCGAGAGGCGTCCCGTGTCCACCAGATGCTGCACAAACGAGTGGTCGGTGGTCACCTGGTCCAACTCGCCATCGCGCAACAGGTAGGCCCGCGAATCGCCAATATGCGCCATCGCCAGGGTGTTGCCGGAGCGCAGGAGCGCGGTCACGGTGGTGCCAAGGCCGGACAGCTCCGGGTCGTTGTGGGCGCGGTCCACAATCTGGGCGTGGGCGTCCGCAATGGCCACCTTGAGCTCGTCAAGGGCCTCGTCCGAGCCCAAGCCCTCACCCTCCAGCGCGGCCAGGCGGCCCACCACAATGGACGACGCGATGTCTCCACCCGCGGCGCCGCCCATGCCATCGGCCACCACCAACAGGTGGGGGCCGGCAAAGCCGGAGTCCTGGTTCTGGGTGCGCACCAAGCCCACATCGGAGCGGGCCGCGTAGACCATGCTCAGAATCATGAGGCCCTCAACTCCAAGGTGGTGGCGCCAATGCGTACCCGTTCACCCTGCCGGAACGGCACCGGATCCTCAACTCGCTGATTGCCAAGGAACGTACCGTTGGTGGAGCCCAGGTCCTCCACAAACCACGCGGAGCCGTCCGGGTAGATGCGGCAGTGCTTGGAGGAGCAGTAGTCGTCGTCAATCACCAGGGTGCATGTGGGTGAGCGGCCAATGAGAATGGGGGCGCTGCCCAACGGGATGGTGGTGCCCTTGAGGGGGCCCGAGGTGACCGCCAGATGCGCGGACGTGGGTTCGCGCGTGGAAATGGCCCCCGCGCGCACCCCCGTGGCGGAACGGGAGGGTGCCGCCAGCTTCTCCGCCCGGGCATCGGGACGGGGACGGGCCTTGAGCCCCCGCCCGCGCGACGTCACACGCGTGCCGTACAGGTCGGAGCGCAGCACGCCGATGGCGGCAAGCACCAGCGCCCACAACAGCACCAAAAATCCGGTGCGGAGCAACGTGATGGAGATCTGCGACATGGCTTAGGCGTCCTCGGCGGCGGGCACCGCATCCCAGTACATGATGGTGGTGCGCCCAATGGTGATGGCGTTGCCGTCAAGGAGCGTCACCTCCTTGATGCGCTGATCCTCCACAAAGGTGCCGTTGGTGGAGCCCAGGTCCGTAAGGATGGTGCCCAGGTCCGTCACCTCAAAGCGGATGTGGGTGCGGCTCACACCCGTGTCATCCACCACAATGTCCGCCTCCGAGCCGCGGCCAATGACGGTGGTGGGGCCCGTGAGGTGAAAGCGGCGGCCGTCAATGTCCAGCAAGGGGTAGCGCGAGTCGGGGTTGGTGGTGGTGGCGGGGGCCACGGGACCGCGCGTGGAGCGCGAGCTCACCGAGTAGCGGCCCGTGGGCAGCGACTCGTCCTCGGCAAACGTCACCACCACGGGACCCACAAACGTGTAGCGCTGGCGCGTGGCGTGCTCCTCCAGGGCCGCCTCCAGCTCCTGGGCCAGCACGTCGTCGCCCCACTCCTGCAAGGTGGTGAGGTCCGTGGGGCTGAGCGCAATGAGGTACTCGTTGGGAACCAGCGTGCGGTGGCGGTCCACAACAGCCGCTCGCGCATCGCATTCCTTCTTCACCGCGCCGGCCAGCTCGACGGGCTTGACACCAGAACGGAACGTCTTGGCGAACGCGGTTTGCATCACGTTCTCCACGCCCTTCTCAAATCGGTCGAGCACACCCATACTGCGAATCGTAACGTGCCCCTTCCGCGTGCTAGCATTGCTCGGCGCGCGCGAGTGGCGGAATAGGCAGACGCGCACGGTTCAGGTCCGTGTGCCCGCAAGGGCGTGGGGGTTCAACTCCCCCCTCGCGCACCAGGGCAAAGGCCCCCGAGAAATCGGGGGCCTTTGTTGTTGGCGGGCGCCCCGCCCGCCACGGCGGGAGGACCGCCTCCTACCTGGGCCTTCACCCCCGCCTCTTCCTCGCCCGCTGCGCCTTGGCGCACTAGTATCGGCAGGAGGAAGGCTGCCGCCTTCCGTATGAGCGCGCGAGCCACCGTTGCCCCGCAACGCCCCGCATGCACGTGAGAAAGTGGATCTGTGATGACGCGGTCTGATTCGAGTGGGGCTCCTGCGGTACAGGCCGGTGAGGATCGTTCCTCGTGGCTGCCCCTGATTGTGGTGGTGCTCACGCAGATTCAGGCCTCGTTTGCCGTGAACGCGTTGACGGTCTCTATGGCGGGCATCACCCACGACCTCAACACGCCCGCCACGTCCGTGGGCACGGCCATTACCGCCGGCACGTTTGCCATGGCCGCGTTCATCCTGCTGGGGGCCAAGATTGGCGCCCGCTTTGGCACGCGCGGCGTGTTTCAGATTGCCGTGGCCATCCATGCCACCGCCATGGCAGCCGTGGCCCTGAGCATGAGTCCCGCCATGCTCTTCATTGCGCAAGCCGCCTCCGGGGCCGTGATTGCGCTTGTTGCCCCCGCCCTCACGGTGTTCATTGCCACCAACTATCACGGGGAGCGCCAGGGCAAGGCTATTGGCCTCCTCGCGGCCGCCATTCCGCTTGCCGGTGTGCTCGCGCTGGTGCTTGCGGGCTGGTTTGCGGAGAGCATCGGGTGGCGGTGGTCCTTTGCACTCATGGTGGGCCTTGGCGTGGTGAACCTGGCGCTCAGCTTCCGCATCCGCAAGGTTCCCGCGCAGCGAAACCTCGCCATCGACTGGACGGGGGCGCTGCTGGCCGCGGCAGCCATCATCCTGCTGAGCTTTGGCTTCTCGGGGCTGAGCTCGTGGGGCACGTGGGAGGCGACCGATCAGGCACCGTTCGATGTGCTGGGAATCTCCCCTGCGCCACTGCTGATTGTGCTGGGTGTGGTGGTGGGACAGGTGTTCTTTACCTGGATTGGCCGCCGTCAACGCCAGCGCCGCTCGCGCATCTTTGACCTGCGCGTGCTGGCCACCAGCAGCGAACTGGCGGTGACCGCATGTATGGCCACCATGCTGTTTGTGGGAACGGCCGCCAACTTCCTCATCCCGCTGTACATGCAGGTGGTACAGGGGCTATCCGGAATCCAGACGTCGTTCTCCATCATCCCGTACACCATCTCCATCTTCCTTGCCTCCACCTTTGTGGCCTACCTGTACAACCGCTTCCCGCCGCGCGTGCTTGCCTCGGCGGGCTTTGTGGTGGTGGCGGGGGCGCTGACCCTCATCGCCTTCACCATCCGTGGCGAATGGGGGCAGGCGTTCATTGTGGTGGGACTGGTGCTGCTGGGCATTGGTCAGGGAGCCATCGTGGCGCTCGTGTTCAACACGCTGCTGTCCGCCGCACCCAAGCAGCTTGCCGGTGACGTGGGGGCGTGGCGTGGCCTGGTGCACAACCTCTCCGGGTCCATTGGTATTGCCGTGGCCAGCGCGTTTGCCGTGGGCGTGCTCGCGTCCACGCTCGCCGCACAGGCCGCTGCCCACCCGGAAATCTCCGACCAGTTGATCAGCGAGGTGCGCATCAGCGAGGCGGACTTCCTCACCAACCCGCAACTGGAAGAGGTACTCGCGGGCACCAGCGCATCCCCGGCCGAGGTGGCCGCCGCCATTGCCATCAACGAAGAGGCACGCCTCAGGTCGTTGCAAATCTCGCTGCTGGGGCTCGCACTGCTGGCGCTCCTTGCGGTGGTACCGGCCACCCGCATGCCGGGACGCATTGCGGGCGAGCTACCCGACACGGTGGAGCCCAACGACCCCGACGCCATTGACGAATCAGAGCCGCTCAACCCCGCGGCGCATCTCCCGGAGGAGTCAGCATGACCACGCACCACACGCCCCATACCGATGCCGTGCCCGGGGTGGACGCCCTTGAAGCCGTCACGCTGGTGGCATCGCCGCCGCGCGAGGATGCCCAGGCCGTGGGATACGTGGTGTTCGCCGACCGCGACGTCCCCCCGGCCCTTGGCCTTGACCGTGCCGCCCTGGAACGCGCCGGTCTGAGCGCAAAGGTGGGCTCCACGGTGGTCATACCCAGCGCCACCGGCCCCGACCTTGTGGCCATTGGTGCGGGGGAGGCGCCGCTCAGCGACACCGCCGCGCTGCGGGACATTGCCGCCGCGTTGATGCGCGCCGCATCACGCTCCGCCCGCCTGGCGTTGGTGGTGGAGGACGTGTCGCTGCCCGTCAGCGACGCCGCCGCGGCCATCGCGGAGGGGGCGGTGCTGGCGCGCTACCGCTACACAGCGCTCAAGTCCGAGTCCACCCACACGTCCCTTGACACGCTCACGGTGAGCCTTGGCGGGGACGATGCCGCGGCATCGGCGGGGCTTGCCGCAGGCCTGCGTGCCGCCCGTGCCACCGTGATTGCCCGCGACGTCACCAACGCCCCGCCCGGACGCCTCACCGCCACGGACATGGCGGCCGTTGCCGTCGCCCTGGGTGAGCGGTACGGGTTTGCCGTGGAGGCCTTTGACAAGGCGGCGCTGACGCAGATGGGCTGCGGGGGAATCCTGGGCGTGAATCAGGGCTCGGCCCACGAGCCGCGCATGATCAAGCTCACGTACACGCCCGCCGATGCCCCCACGGGGCACCTGGGGCTGGTGGGCAAGGGCATCATGTATGACTCGGGCGGCATCAGCCTCAAGCCCAGCGACCCCATGCACCTGCTGATGAAGATGGACATGGGTGGCGCCGCGGCGGTGCTGGGGGCGATGTGTGTGCTCCGCGACATGGGCGCCACGGCGCAGGTCACCGGGTGGTTGATGTGCACCGACAACATGCCCTCCGGTGGGGCCTACAAGCTGGGCGACGTGCTGGTGGCACGCAACGGCACCACGGTGGAGGTGAAGAACACCGATGCCGAGGGCAGGCTGGTGATGATGGACGCCATCGCGCTGGCCAACGAGGAGGGGGTGGATGCGATCATCGACATTGCCACGTTGACCGGCGCCGCGCTCATGGCGCTGGGCCAGCGCACGGCACCCGTCTTTGCCAACAACGACCAGATGGCCGCGCGCGTGCAGGATGCCGCCGCCGCGACGGGTGAGCCCGTGTGGCGTCTGCCGCTGGAGCCCACCTACCGCGCGCAGCTGGACTCGGACATCGCGGACATCTCCAACCTGGGTGGCAAGTACGCGGGGGCCACCACCGCCGCGCTCTTCCTGGAGCACTTTGTGGGCACCACGCCGTGGGCGCACCTGGACATTGCCGGCACCATGCAAACGGAGAAGGACGACTCGTGGCGCACCGCCGGTGCCACCGGCTTTGGGGCACGCATTCTGGCCCAGGTTGCGGCCACCTTCACGTCCGTGGACTGAGCCGGTGGACCCGATTCTTGCCACCTTCGCCATCCTGGTGGTGGCGATCATTGCGTTTGCGAGCAATCGGGTTCCGCTGGGCGTGGTGGCCGTGGGCGTGTCCCTGGCCCTGTACTTCACCGGGGTGCTTGCGTTCCCGCAGGCGGTGGCCGGCTTTGGCGACCCCACGGTGCTGTTCATTGCCGCGCTGTTCATTGTGAGCGAGTCGCTTGACTCCTCCGGGGTGACCGCGTGGGCGGGGCAGAAGGTGATTGGCTCCGCCGGTACCGCCCGCACGCCGCTGGTGATTGTGGTGTGTCTGCTGGTGGCGGGCCTCACCGCGCTTATCAGCGTCAACGGCGCGGTGGCCGCGCTCCTGCCGCTGGTCATTGTGGTGGCCAGCGGCGCCGGAATCGCCTCCTCACACATGCTGTTGCCGCTCGCTTTTGCGGCCCACGCGGGCTCCATGCTGCTGCTCACGGGCACCCCCGTGAACATCATCGTGTCCGATGCGGCGGCGGATGCCGGGGGGCGCGCCTTCACCTTCTTTGAGTTTGCGCTGGTGGGCATTCCGCTGGTGGTGGGCACCATCGCCATCATCGTCCTGCTGGGCAAGCGCCTGCTGCCCACGCGTGCCGCGGCAGCCATGCCCAAGGACCTCAGCCGCCTCACCCGTCGGCTCAAGCTCGACTACGGCGTCTCGCTTGACGGCACGCCGTTGGTGGGGCCCGCCAACGGCGTGAGCGAGGTGGTGATTGCGCCGCGTTCTCGTCTGATTGGCACCACCATCTTTCCGGGCATGGCCACGCCCAGTGGCGACCTGGTGACCCTGGGGGCCCGGCGTGGTTCCGAGGTGCTGGACGGCGAGGAAATCGTGTTGCAGGCGGGTGATGCCCTCCTCCTCCAGGGGTCATGGGACGACCTCATCCGCCATACCGCGCATCGGGACACCGTGTTGGTGGTGGATGCGCCGGGAGGCCTGCGGCGCGCGGTTCCGCTGGGGCGGGGCGCCAAGCGCTCGCTGGTGATCACGGTCCTGATGATTGTGCTGCTTGCCACGGGCCTGGTGCCTCCGGCCGCGGCCGCGATGCTTGCCGCGTGCGCCCTAGTGCTCACCAAGGCCGTGAGCGTCACCCAGGCATACCGGTCCATCTCCTGGACCACCGTGGTGTTGGTGGCGGGCATGATCCCGCTGTCCACCGCCTTCCTGTCCACGGGAGCCGCGCAACTCGTGGCGCAATGGCTCATCTCCACCGTGGGCGGATGGGGTCCGCGGATCGCGCTGCTTGCCGTGGTGGTGCTCACCATCGTCCTGGGCCAGGTGATCAGTAACACGGCCACGGTGCTGATTTTTGCCCCCGTGGCGGTGGCGGTGGCTACCGGCATGGACGTGTCCGTCCAGCCGTTCATGATGGCGCTCACCGTGGCGGGTGCGGCCTCCTTCCTCACCCCCATCGCCACGCCCGCCAACCTCATGGTGATGAAGCCCGCGGGGTACAGGTTTGGGGACTACTGGAAGCTGGGACTTCCCCTTGCCGTCTTCTTTGCGGCCGTCGCCGTGCTGTACGTGCCGTGGGTGTGGGCGTTCTGACACCGCCTGGGACTACGGTGGAGCCATGGTCAACGACGAGCGCCAGGTAGCCATCTACATCGACTTTGACAACGTGGTGATCTCGCGTGCCAGCCAGGCCCACGCGTCGGGCGTGTCCTCCCGGGTGGCCATTGACGCCCTGCTTGACTTTGCGGCCCGCTATGGCCGCCTCACCATTGCGCGCGCGTACGCGGACTGGTCCGTGAAGCAAAACGCGGACTACCGCGATCAGCTGGTGGCCCGCGCCGTGGAGTTGGTGCAGCTGTTCCCCGCGTCCAAGACCAAGAACGGTGCGGACATTCGCCTGGCCGTGGACGCCATCGAGGACCTCTACCAGCACCCCGGCATCACCCACATTGTGATTGCCGCGGGGGACTCGGACTTCATCCCGCTGGCTCAGCGCGCGCGTCGCCTGGGGCGCGTGGTGTTGGGCGTGGGGGTGGCCGGCAGCGTGAGCCGCGCGCTCGCGAGCGCGTGCGACACCTACATGGACTATGACGAACTGTTGGAACAGCGCGGCGAGGCGGAGCGCATTGCCGATGCCCCGCCGGCGGCCGCACCCCAGAAGGCGGACCCCAAGGCCAAGGGCGCGGCGACGCCGCGGCGGCGCGCGTTCCCCCTCATCTCCGAGGCGCTGAGCGGCTTGGAGGCGCAGTACCCGGACCGGGAGTGGCACCCGCTCAGCGTCATCAAGAACCGGGTGTTGCAGATTGAACCCACGTTCCGCGAGGCCAACTACGACGCGGAGAAGTTCTCCGAGTTGCTGGCGCGGTACAGCCAGATTGAGATCAACGGCAACCAGGCCAAGCGGCGTTAGGCCCCCGGCCTACTCGTCGCTCCAGCCGCCACGCCCGATGCCCGCCAGGGGGTCGGCAAGACGGCGCCGGGCCGCGGCATCGGCCACCTTTTGACCCAGCCGGTCGCTCTCCCGCTGGTACGCATCGTGCATCAGGGTGAGGGCACCCACGCCCGTGCCCGCCAACACCCCAATCACCAGCAGCACCGTGTTCCAGGCGTCGCCGGGCCGCTCCCAGGCGCAGATGCCGCTGTGGTCCACCTCCGCACACGACTGCACGCTCACCACCAGCACCCACACCGCGGTCAACGGCACCAACGCCACCAGCAGCCAGCGCCGTATCACCAGCACGCGCGCGTCAAAGGAGCCGCGACTGCGGAGCACCACGTGGGCGTCAGGGGAGTCCAGCAGCGGCCGGTTGAGCGCGTCACGGCGGCTGATCTGCGCATGCCCCACGCCCATCATCCCCAGGCCTACCGCGCCTACGACCAGGGCAAACACCAAGACGGCGCGCCAGTCGTCGCCGTCACGCTGCAACGCGAGCAGCAGCAACAGCACGGCGGCGGCACCCGCCAACCACGTGCCCGTACCGCGCACCACATGCCACACCACGGTGTTGTGGAGCCGGGCCTCGCCGGTCATCTGCCCACATCCTTCATCTGTCCACTGTACTCAGCGCCCGCACGGGGCAACAGACCCCACCCGCGCCCCGCGCCACGCCAACTAGGCTGGGGTGTATGCCCTCACCCGCACCCGTCGACGTGGTGGTTGTGACCTATAACCCCGGCCACACCATCGCCGATTTTTTGGCCTCCATTGAGCCCGCAGGGGGCGCGGCCTCCGTGACGGTGGTGGACAACGACTCGCATGACGGCGCGGCCCAGGCGGCGGCGGCCGATGCGGGGGTCACCTTCCTGCCCAGCGGCCGCAACGCGGGGTACGGCACCGCGGCCAACCTGGGCGCCGCCGCCGGGACGGCGCCGTGGATTCTCGTGTCTAATGCGGACATTGTGCTTGCCCCCCAGGCCCTCACCTCGCTGGTGGCCGTGGGGGAGGCCCACCCGGGCATCGGGCAGGTGGGGCCCCTGGTGCGCGAGCTGGACGGCAGCGTGTATCCCTCGGCCCGGCCGCTGCCCAGCCTGGTGATGGGGGCCGGTCATGCCCTCCTGGGGCGCGTGTGGCCCCGCAACCCGTGGACGCGCGCCTACCGCCCGGTGCTGAATGCGGACGGCGCGGAGGTGGACGGCGCAGAGGTGGATGCGGGATGGCTGTCCGGCTCGTGCTTCCTGGTGCGGCGCGAGGCGTGGGAGAGCGTTGGCGGTTTTGACGAGGGCTTCTTCATGTTCTTTGAGGACGTTGACCTGGGGCGGCGCCTGGGGGCGCGGCAGTGGCGGCGCGTGTGGACGCCGCGCGCGGAGGTGACCCACATGGGGGGCCACACGTGGCGCAAGGACCCCACCCCCATGTTGCGGGCGCATCATGCGTCCGCGCGCCGGTACATGAGCCTGGTGTACCCGCATGCGTGGCAGGCGCCGCTGCGGTGGGCGGCCGCGGGGCTGTTGGAGGCGCGACAGCGGGCCGAGGTGCGCGCGTTCGAGCGCGACCTGCGCCAGGGTGCCGTACCCGGTGACGAGGGGGCGGCCGGATCCTCCGGTCCCGCCCCGCATCGGGCAGACTAGGGCCATGCGAGGAATCATCCTGGCCGGGGGATCCGGCACCCGTCTGCACCCCATCACCCTGGGCGTGAGCAAGCAGCTTGTGCCGGTGTACGACAAGCCGATGATCTACTACCCGCTGTCCACGCTCATCCTTGCGGGCATCCGCGACATCCTGGTCATCACCACCCCGCATGATGCGCCGCAGTTTGAGCGCCTGCTGGGCGACGGCTCGCAGTTTGGTGTGTCCATCACGTTTGCCGTGCAGCACGAGCCCAACGGGCTGGCGCAGGCGTTTGTGATTGGCGCGGACCACATTGGCGGCGAGTCCGCCGCGCTGGTGCTGGGCGACAACATCTTTTACGGCCCCGGCCTGGGCCGTACCCTGACGCGTTTTGCGGACATTGACGGCGCGGCGGTGTTTGCGTACCGGGTGGCGGAGCCCAGCGCCTATGGCGTGGTGGAGTTTGACGCCCAGGGCCGCGCCCTCTCGCTGGAGGAGAAGCCGGCCGTCCCCAAGAGCAACTATGCGGTGCCGGGCCTGTACTTCTATGACAACGACGTGGTGGAGATTGCCCGTAACCTCGCGCCGTCCGCGCGCGGCGAGTATGAGATCACGGACGTGAACCGTCACTACCTGGAGCGCGGCAAGCTGCAGGTGGAGGTGTTGCCGCGCGGCACCGCGTGGTTGGACACCGGCACCTTTGATTCGCTCCTTGACGCCAGTCAGTTTGTGCAGACCGTGGTGCACCGTCAGGGACAGAGCGTGGGTTCCCCCGAGGAGGTGGCGTGGCGGCGCGGCTTCCTCACCGACGACGAGCTACGCGAGCGGGCGGAAAAGCTCACCAAGTCCGGTTACGGGCAGTACCTGTTGAGCGTGCTCGCGGAAGGCGAGCGCTAGCGGCGGCACGCGCCTGCGGTAGGCCGCGGGGCTAGTCGCCCTGGGGCTCGTGGGAGGCCAGGCCCAGCACCTCGGCCGCCGCCGCATGCCAGCGCTCCCGCCAGTGCCCGATGCTGGGCACCCCCAGCGCCTCACTCGCCTCATGCCCCAACACGGACCATGCGGGCCGGGGTGCGGGGCGGGACAGCTCCGTGGAGGGGATGGGGCTGACGATGTCTCCCAACCCGGCGCTGGCGCATACCTCACGCGCAAACTCGAACCAGCTGGCCTGGCCGCTTGAGGTGGCGTGATAGATGCCGGCGGGGGCCTTGGCCTCCACGAGCGCAATGAGCGTGCGGGCCACGTCACGCGTCCACGTGGGCTGGCCCACCTGATCGTCCACCACGGTCAGCGCGCCGCGCTGCGCCCCCGCGGCCGCAATGGTGCGCGGAAAGCACGGTCCGGCCGCGCCGTACAGCCAGGCGGTGCGCACAATGAGGTAGCTACCCCCGGCCGCCATCACACCGCGCTCCCCCTCGGCCTTGGTGCGGCCGTAGGCGCTGCGTGGGTCGGGGGCATCGTCCTCCGCGTACGGCGCGGTGGCATCGCCCGCAAAGACGTAATCCGTGGACACGTGCACCAGGCGAATCCCGGCCTCCATGCACGCCTGCGCCAGCAGCAACGGGCCGGTGCCGTTGATGGCCATGGCCTCGTCCTCGTGCTCCTCGGCCGCGTCCACCGCCGTGTATGCCGCGCAGTTGACCACCACATCGGCGCTGACAATGCCACGCGCAATGGACGCGGGGTCCGTGATGTCCAAGGCCTCCTTGGGAAGCGCCCGCACCCGCGCGCCGCGCAGGGTCAATTCCTGCTCAAGGTCGGTGGCCAGCATGCCGCCCGCGCCCACAATGAGCCATTGGAGGTCACGAGCGCGCATACTCACCAGCGTATCGGGTGGAATAGGGTGGAGCGGTTGGGCACCACGAGGAGGGTTCCATGCAGGTACGTCCCCTGACAATTGAAGGCGCGTGGGAGTTCACGCCCCGCCAGTTTGGCGACGATCGCGGCGTGTTCCTTGAGGCATTCAAGGCGGAGGTTTTTGCCCGCGAGGTGGGGCACACCCTCACCGTCAAGCAGGTCAACACCTCCGTGTCCGCCGCGGGCGTGCTGCGCGGCATCCACTTTGCCGATGTGCCACCCGGCCAGGCCAAATACGTGCAGTGTTCGCGTGGTGCGGTGTGGGACGTGGTGGTGGACATTCGGGTGGGTTCCCCCACCTTTGGGCAGTGGGACGCGGTGCTGCTTGACGACGTGGACCGCCGTGCGGTGTACCTGAGCGAGGGCCTGGGGCATGGCTTCCTGGCCTTGGAAGATGGCTCCACCGTCACCTACCTGTGCTCCGAGCCCTACGCCCCCACCCGCGAACACGAGGTACACCCCTTGGATGCGGACCTGGCCATCGCGTGGCCCACCGTGGGCCGCGACGGCGCGGCGCTCACGTACGAGTTCTCCGCCAAGGACCAGGCGGCCCCCACCCTTGCCAGCGCCGTCGCCTCCGGCCTGCTCCCCACCTACGACGCAAGCCTGGCCCTGCGCGCCAGCCTGAAGGAGACCCCGTGAACGTGCTGGTGACCGGCGGTGCCGGCTTTATTGGCTCCAACTTTGTGCGCCTCACGCTGGAGTCGCGTCCCCACACCACCGTCACCGTGGTGGACGCCCTCACCTATGCGGGTGACGCGGACTCGCTGCCCCAGGATGAGCGCGTCACGCTTGCCAAGGGTGACATTGCCGATGCCGACCTGGTGGACGATCTGGTCTCCCGGGCCGATGTGGTGGTGCACTTTGCGGCGGAAAGCCACAACGACAACTCGCTGAACGACCCCTGGCCGTTTGTGCAGACCAACGTCATTGGCACCTACCAGCTGTTGGAGGCCGTGCGCCGTCACGGCACCCGTCTGCACCACATCTCCACGGATGAGGTGTACGGGGACCTGGAGCTGGACGACCCGGCCAAGTTCACGCCCACCACCCCCTACAACCCCTCGTCGCCGTATTCCTCCACCAAGGCCGCCTCGGACCTCATGGTGCGCGCCTGGGTGCGGTCCTTTGGGGTGCAGGCCACCATCTCCAACTGCTCCAACAACTACGGCCCCGCGCAGCATGTGGAGAAGTTCATCCCCCGACAGATCACCAACATTCTGGAAGGCCAGCGCCCCAAGCTGTACGGCGCCGGGCTGAACGTGCGCGACTGGATTCATGTGGACGACCACAACCGGGCCGTGTGGAACATCATCGACAAGGGCCGCCCCGGGGAGACGTACCTCATTGGTGCCAACGGCGAGCTGAACAACAAGGCCGTCATTGAGATGATCCTGGAGCAGATGGGCCAACCGCGCGACGCCTACGACCACGTGAGCGACCGCCCCGGCCACGACATGCGCTACGCCATTGACGCCACCAAGCTGCGCGAGGAGCTGGGCTGGGAGCCCGTGTTCACGTCCTTTGCCGACGGCCTTGCGGACACCATCGCGTGGTACCGCGAGCACGAGTCGTGGTGGCGTGCCAAAAAGCTGGAGACGGAACTCAAGTACCAGCAGCTGGGGCGGTAGCGCTAGTTGCCGGTGACGGCCACATCCCGGAGCGCCACGGCGTCCAGCAGCGTGAGGTAGTTGCGGGCCACCACCGCCACGTCGTACCGCGCCGCACGCTCGGCCGCGGCCGCCCCCAGGCGCGCCCGGGCATCGGCGTCCGTCACCAGGCGCCGTAGCGCCTCCCGCAGCGCGTCCACGTCGCCGCTGGGCACCATGAGCCCGGAGACGTCATCCTGAACGGCCTCGTCAAGGCCAGGCAGATCGGACACCACCACCGCACAGCCCGAGGCCATGGCCTCCAGCAGCGCCACCGGCAGGCCGTCCTGGTCGCCCGATGCGGCCCGCACCGAGGGGAAGACGGCCACGTCGGCCTCGGCATCGGCCCGGGTGAGGGCCTCACGGGTGAGTTGGCCCACAAAGGTGACGGGAAGCCCCTGTGCCTGCGCCTCGAGCGCGGCCCGCGCGGGACCGTCGCCCACCACGGTGAGGTGCCAGGAAGCATCGGCGGTGTCCAGGCCCCGCAGGGCCTCAAGCAGAAGGTGAAAGCCCTTCTTCTCCACCAGGCGTCCCACCGCGAGGAGGCGGACGGGAGGCTCAGGCGGACGGGTGGTGCGGGCGGCCGCCGCTGCCGCGAACTGCGCCACCTGTGCCCCCATGGGCATCACCCAGGTGGTGGCGGGGTTGGCGCCCAGCGAGATGGCAATGGTGCGCATGTCCTCGTTCATCACGGTGACCGCGGCGGCGTGGCGCAGCACGGAACGCTTGAGGGCGCGTGAGAGGGGGTCGCGCAGGGCGTAGAGGTCGCCGCCAAGCGTGGTGACCACCAGCGGGATGCGGGGTGCCACCAGCCGCGCCACAATCCCCTGGGGGATGATCCAGTGGGCGTGAATCACGTCGGGGCGGCGCTCGCGGATGGCGCGACGCACCGCGATGGCCTGCGCCACCATGAGGGGCGGCACCTGCAGGAGCCGTGAGGGGCGCGAGCGGACGTTCTCCAACAGCGCGCCGTGGGCCACGTCCTCCCAGCGCCGCCAAAAGAAGCGGTACCGGCGCACATGGATGCCGTCGCTGTCATCGGTGGGCGCGCCGCCGGGCACGGCGGGCACCAGCAGGCGCACGTGCGCCTCGGGGGCCATGCCCACGGCAAGGTCACGCACAAAGGACGGTGTGCCGTCCCCGAGTTGGGCCGGAAATGTGGACGCCAACACCAGGAAGGAAGCGGGGTGGGTGGACCACGACATAGGCTGTCTTTCGTGATGGACAACGAAGGTGCGCAGTCAGTGTACGAGGTAGCCGTGGTGGGCGAGAGCGGATTCCTGGGTTCCGCGGTGGTGTCGGCCCTGGAAAACGGCGGTCATACGGTGCGAGGCTTTAGCCCGGAGAGACCCGCGATTCGCGGTCGGGTGCTGGATCCGGCGCTCACCGGACCCAATCTGCGGGCCGTGGTGTGGTGCGCCTCGCGCATGAATCCGCGCCTGGTGGCGTCCGAGCCCGAGCTGGCGGAGGCGGACCTTGCCGATGTGGAGAACATGGTGGCTGCGCTCGCGGAGTTGGACGCTCCCCCGCATCTGATTCTGCTGTCCTCCGGCGGCACCGTGTACGGGCCGCCCGCCCAGCCGCCGTTCAACGAGGCCATGGCGCCCGCGCCGGTGAACGCCTACGGCGACGCCAAGCTGGCGCAGGAGCAGGTGGTGCTGGACGGCCGCATTCCCGCCACCGTGTTGCGCATTGCCAACGCGTACGGGCCCGGGCAGCGGCCCGCACCCGGCCAGGCGGTGCTGGCACACTGGCTCACCGCCATTGCGCATGACGAGCCCGTGCGCCTGTACGGCGACGCGCACGCCACGCGGGACTACGTGTACGTGGAAGACATTGCGCACGCGGTGGTGGACACCCTGGGCCGCCTGCCCGCGGGGGCCGTGGTCAACATCGGCTCCGGGGTGGCGACGTCGCTTGAGGACCTGCTGGCCGTGGTGCGGGAGGTGGTGGCACCCCGTGAGGTGGAGGTGGAGCGCTCGCCCGGTCGTGTCACGGACACCACGCATTCGGTGTTGGACGTCACCCTTGCCGACGTGATGCTGGGCTGGCAGCCCCGCGTGGGGCTTGCGCAGGGCGTGCGGGCCATGTGGGAGTGGATGAACCAGTGACGCCCGAGGGGCAGGCGCACGCCGACGGGGCGCGGCCCGCGCGCGCCCGTGCCGTGCTGGTCACTGGCGGCAAGTGGGCGTTCCTGGCCGCCGCCGTGGCCCTGGTGGTGTGGAAGCTGGCCTCGCAGTGGGATGACGTGTCCCCCGCGCTGGGCCAGGTGGGGTGGGGGGCGCTTGCTGCCGCGACGCTTGCCGCATGCGTGGCGCTGGGCTTTAACACCTTGTCCTGGCGGGCGGTGATGCGGGCGGTGGGCCTTGAGGCTCCCCTGGGCGATGCCGCGGCCGTCTTTTTGATCTCGCAGCCCGGCAAATACGTGCCGGGCGCGGTGTGGCCCGTGATGGCGCAGGCCGAGTTTGCCCGCGAACATGGCGTGAGCCGTGCCCGTGCCCTCACCGGATCGCTTGTGGCGATGGTGGTGGGCGTGGCCACCGCGGGCATCGTGGGTGCCGTGGGGCTTGCCGCGGCCGCCCCCGGATCCCTGGCGGACTACTGGTGGGCGCTCGCGATTGCCGCCGCCCTGGTGGTGTTGCTCACCCCGCCCGTGCTGGGCCGCGTGGTGGCCCTGGCGCTCAGGGTGACGCGACGCGGGGACCAGGCCGTGCGCATCGGCGGTAGGGCGCTGGGGGAAAGCGCCGCCTGGTCGGTGCTCAACTGGTTGGCCCTTGGCCTGCAGGCGTGGCTGGTGCTGCGCCCGCTGGCCGGGGCATCGGCGTCCACGGTGGCGCTTGCCACGGGGGCCTTTGCCCTGTCCTGGCTGGTGGGCTTCTTGTTGGTGATTGCGCCGGCGGGCATTGGGCCGCGCGAGGCGGCGTTGGTGCTCACGCTTGCCTCGGTGGCGTCCGCCCCCCAGGCGCTGGCCGTGGCGGTGCTGAGCCGTGCCGCGATGACGGTGGCCGACCTGGTGGGGCTTGCCGTGGGGCTAGTGCTGCGCGCGGCGCGGCGGAGGGCGGCCGCGGCCGGGGTGGCCTAGCCTGCGGGTCCCTTAGCTTGCGGGTCCCTTAGTTTGCGGCGGAGGGGCGCGCGTCCTTGGCGGTGAGGCCGCCGCGGTTCATGGCCTCGGGCATGACGTCGCGGGCGCGCAGGCCCGATGCGGCGGGCAGCGCCGGTCCGTACTGCAGCTCCTTGGTGCGTTCCAGCTGGTTTTCCAGCAGGATGCGGTTGGACTTTTGCAGGTCGGAGAGGATGCCAAGCGCCAGCGAAAGCGCGGCGCCCACCAGCAGCGCCCCGCCCAACACCAGGGACTGGATGTGATTGCCCTGGTCGCCCCTGAGCGACAGGATGAGGTAGCGCACGTAGGGCGTGAGGCCCGCAAGCGCAAACAGCAGCGTGAGCAGGCGGAACACGGACCACGGCTTGAACATGATGTACGAGCGCAGGATGGCCTGCCCGGACTTCATCATGTGCTCAAACATGTTGTTGAACAGGCGGGACTCGCGCGTCTTGGCGTTGGTCTCCACCTCCACGGACGCGATGGCCAGGCGCTTGTTGCCCGCCTGGATGATGGTCTCCATGCAATAGCTGAACTGCGTGACAATGTTCAGCCGGTAGAGCGAATAGCGGGAGTAGGCGCGAAAGCCCGATGCGGCATCGGGAAGCGTGGTGCCCGCGGCGCGGTTGACCACCCATGAACCAAAGCGCTGCATGAGCTTTTTGAACGGCGAGAAGTGGGCGATGGTCTGGGTCTGGCGGTCGCCAATGACAATGTCCGCCTCGCCGCGCAGGATGGGCTGCACCAGGTCGCCAATGCGGGCCTGCGGGTACTGGTTGTCGCCGTCCGTGTTGACCACAATGTCCGCGCCGTGTGCCAGCGCGTAATCCACGCCGTCGCGGAACGAGCGCGCCAGCCCCATGTTGCGCGTGTGGCGCACAAAGTGGGTGACGCCGTGTTCGCGTGCCACCTCCACGGTGCGGTCCGTGGAGCCGTCGTCAATGATGAGCAGCTCAATCTGGTCGATGCCGTCAATGGCGGTGGGCATGGAGGACAACACGAGTGGCAGGGTGTTTTCCTCGTTGAGGCACGGCACCTGGATAAAGAGTTTCACGGGGCTCCCTTCGCACACCAGGGTAGTGGCCGGGGGAGGTGGCGCGCCTCAGGAGGCCGTGCGTCGGCGCCACGCATTCCAGGCGATGCCGGCCGCTACCGCAAGCACGGCACCGCCGGCGGCGCCCGTGAGCGCGGCGGCGGCAAGGAGTGAATCGGCGAGCGAGGGCGCCAGGCGGGGGGCCCACAGCGCGGCGCCGATGAGCCCGCCCAGGGCGCCCGTGGCGGCGCTCAGTGCGATGCCGCCGTCGACGCGCGGGTGAACGCGGGTCGCCGACGCGCCCACCACCAAGCCCGCCAGCAGTGAAACTACGGTCTCCATGCCACCCTCCATGCTTACGCAATTCCCACGGCACACACGGGGCCACATCGCCCACCCCGACGCTACCAGCGCGACTTCCAAGGGTCTATGTGAACGGTGTGACACGTGTGACGACGTCCCGTGTCACATGCATCACATGTGTCACATAGACCCTTGGGAGTCTCCGTAGGATGGGGGTGCAGTATGTCGGACGCTCAATGACGAGCATTCAGTGAAGGAGCCCGGAATGAAGTTTGAGATTTACAAGGACAAGGCGGGCGAGTTCCGCTTCCGCATTCGTGCCACCAACGGCAACGTCCTTGCCTCCAGCGAGGGTTACAAGGCCAAGGCTTCCGCCCAGAACGCGATTGACCGCATCAAGTCCGATGCGGCGTCCGCCGAGGTTGACGACCAGTCCAAGGCGTAGATCAGGGCACACGCATTCGCCCCGGGGGCATCGGGAAGCCGATGCCCCCGGGGCTTTTTGCGTGCTCCCCCACGCGTGTGCTCCCCCCACGGCGGCACACTCGGGGACAATGAGGGCGTGACGCGCTTCATAGACAGGCACCGGGGCCCTCGTTCTTCCCACACCGAGCGGATGCTCGCCACGGTGGGCTACCCCTCGCTCGCGGCGCTGGCGCACGCGGCCGTGCCCGAGTCCATCCGCCACGACGACATCCTTGACCTGCCCGATGCCCTCACGGAGACCGAGGCGCTCGCGGCACTTGACGCCTTTGCGGCACGCAACACCCGCGCCGTGCAGATGATTGGCCTGGGATACGCGGACACCATCACCCCCGCCATCATCCGCCGCGGCATCCTGGAAAACCCCGCGTGGTACACCGCGTACACGCCCTACCAGGCGGAGATTTCGCAGGGCCGCCTGGAGGCGCTGCTCAACTTTCAGACGGTGGTGGCGGACCTCACGGGTCTGCCCGTGGCCGGCGCCTCCCTGTTGGACGAGGCCACCGCCGTGGGCGAGGCCATGCTCCTCATGCACCGCGCATCCCGCCGCGACGGCGTGATGGTGCTGGACGCCGAATGCCTGCCCCAGACCATCGAGGTGGTGAGCACGCAGGCCGCCGCGCTGGGCATCGAGCTACGCGTGGAGACGCTTGACGATCAGTGGACCGCCCCCGCCAACCTGGTGGGCCTTGTCATTCAGCAGCCCGGGCAGTCGGGCCTGCTGCGCGACGTGACGGAGGTGGTGGCCGCGGCCAAGGCGGCCGATGCCCTGGTCACCGTGGCATGCGACCTCCTCTCGCTGACCATCGTCACGCCCCCCGGCGAGATGGGCGCGGACATCGCGGTGGGCTCCGCCCAACGCCTGGGAATCCCCCTGTTCTATGGCGGCCCGCATGCGGCGTTCATTGCCGTGCGCGAGGGCCTGGAGCGGCAGCTGCCCGGGCGCATCGTGGGCGTGTCCGTGGACGCGGCCGGCCAACCCGCCTACCGCCTCGCCTTGCAAACCCGCGAGCAGCACATCCGCCGCGACAAGGCCACGTCCAACATCTGCACCGCGCAGGCCCTGCTGGCCATCGTGGCCAGCATGTATGCCGTCTATCACGGGCCCGAGGGCCTGAGGGAGATTGCGCTGGGCATCCACAACAACGCCACCACGCTGTACGACGCGCTTCACGCCAGCGGCATCCAGCTGCTGCACGCCACCTTCTTTGACACGGTGGTGGCGCGCGTGCCCGGCGGCGCGGAGTCCATTGTGCAGCGCGCCCGCGCCAAGGGCATCAACCTGCGCCTCATGGACGCGGACACCGTGGCCATTGCGTGCGACGAGACCACGGACCTTGCCACCCTTGACCTGGTGGTAGAGGCGGTGCTGGGCGCCGCGCGCCACCCCGTGTACCCCACGCCGCGTGTGGCCATTCCCCTCACCATGCGCCGTTCCAGCGCCTACCTCACCCACCCGGTGTTCACGGCGCATCACTCGGAGACGTCCATGCTGCGGTACATGCGCCGCCTGGCGGACCGCGACCTGGCGTTGGACCGCACCATGATTCCGCTGGGCTCGTGCACCATGAAGCTCAACGCGGCAGCGGAGATGCAGACCATCCTGGACCCGCGCTTTGCGGGGATCCACCCCTTTGCCCCCGCCGAGCAGGCCACGGGGTGGCGCGAGCTCATTGCCCAACTGGAGGATTGGCTCGCGGAGATCACCGGGTACGCCGCGGTATCCGTGCAGCCCAACTCGGGCGCGCGCGGCGAATACGCGGGCCTGCTGGCCATCCGCGAATACCACCGCTCCCGCGGCGAGGAGCACCGCACCGTGTGCCTCATCCCCGCATCGGCCCATGGCACCAACGCGGCCTCCGCGGCGCTCGCGGGCATGGAGGTGGCGGTGGTGGCAACCGCGGCCGATGGCGGGATTGACCTGGGCGATTTGCGCGCCACCCTGGCACGGCATGAGGGACGCGTGGCCGCCATCATGATCACGTACCCGTCCACACACGGCGTCTACGAGGAGCACGTGGAGGAGGTGTGCGCCGCGGTGCACGACGCCGGGGGTCAGGTGTACATCGACGGCGCCAACCTCAACGCGTTGGTGGGGGTGGCCAAGCCCGGCCACTTTGGCGGCGACGTCTCTCACCTCAACCTGCACAAGACCTTTGCCATCCCGCATGGTGGTGGCGGTCCGGGCGTGGGCCCGGTGGCCGTGGCCCCCCACCTGGTGCCGTTCCTGCCCGCGCTCCGCCAAAGCATCCAGCGGCCCGCGGACCTGCAGCGCCGCGGCGCCGCGGTGAGCGCGGCCCCGTTTGGCTCGGCCGGCGTGCTGCCCGTGTCCTGGGCGTACATCGCCATGATGGGCCCCGACGGCCTGGTGGAGGCCACCCAGGTGGCGGTGCTGGCGGCCAACTACCTGGCCACCCGTCTGGAACCGCACTTCCCCGTGCTGTTCCGTGGCCCCCACGGCCTGGTGGCGCATGAGTGCATCCTGGACCTCAGGCCCCTGACCAAGGCCACGGGGGTGACGGCCGAGGATGTGGCCAAGCGCCTCATCGACTACGGCTTCCACGCACCCACCATGTCCTTCCCCGTGGCCGGCACGCTCATGATTGAGCCCACCGAGAGTGAAGACCTGGAGGAGCTGGACCGCTTTGTGGACGCCATGGTGGCCATTCGCGGCGAGATTGCGCGCATCGAGGCGGGCCAGATTGCCGTGGAGGACTCGCCGCTGCGTCACGCCCCGCACACCGCCGCGATGGTCGCGGCCGACGACTGGGCGCAGGCGTATGGCCGCGAAGAGGCGGCCTTCCCCGTGCCCACGCTCAGGCGCGACAAGTACTTCCCGCCGGTGCGCCGCATCGACAACGCCTACGGGGACCGCAACCTCATGTGCGCGTGCCCACCGCTCGAGTCCTTCACCGCCAAGGAGGCGTAAGCCATGACCCTCTCCCCGCTCCACGACGAGCACCGCGCCCTGGGCGCCACCATGGTGGACTTTGCGGGCTGGCAGATGCCGGTGCGCTACGCGGGCGACGTGGCCGAGCATCAGGCGGTGCGCCACGCCGCCGGGCTCTTTGACATCTCGCATATGGGCGAGATTGCGGTGCGCGGGGCCGATGCGGCGGCCGGCCTGGACGCTGCACTGGTCTCCGCGGTGTCACGCATGGGCATTGGCACGGCCAAGTACACCATGATGTGCACGCCGGACGGCGGCGTGATTGACGACCTCATTGTGTACCGCCGCGACTGGGACCACTTTGTGGTGGTGGCCAACGCCGCCAACACCACGGCGGTGCTTGCCGAGTTGCGGGCGCGCCTTGCCGCGCGTGCCGTGAGCGTGCAGGACGAGTCCGCCCAGGTGGCGCTGCTGGCGGTGCAGGGCCCCCAGGCGGAGGACATCGTGGCCCGCATGTGCAGCCGCGGCGGCGAGGACGTGCGCGCGCTACGCACCTACACCTGGACCGTGGTGGTGCTGGAGGGCGACGTACATGCGATGTGCGCCCGCACCGGGTACACCGGTGAGGACGGCTTTGAGCTGTTTGTGAACGCCGAGGATGCGGTGGAGGTGTGGCGGTTGGCGCTCGCGGTGGGCGGCCCGGTGGGCCTGGTGCCGTGCGGCCTGTCCGCACGCGACACCCTGCGCCTTGAGGCCGGCATGCCGCTGTATGGGCAGGAGTTGGACCGCCACCACACCCCCGCACAGGCGGGCCTGGGTCGCGTGGTTCACCTGGGCCCCGGCAGTTCCCTGGAGCGGCCCGGACCCACGGGCGCCGCGCTGTGGAGCGAGGCGCGCGAGCGGGGTGACTTTGTGGGGCGTGAGGCGCTCACCGCCGCGCTCGCGGCACACGAGGCGGCGGTGGCGTCACCCGCGGACGCTCCCGCCGATGCGGTGGTGCTCGTGGGGCTGACCGGCGAGGGCAGGCGAGCCGCCCGGCCCGGCTACGACGTGCTCCAGGGAGGCCGCCGTGTGGGCGTGGTGACATCGGGCGCGCCCTCTCCCACGCTGGGCAAGCCCGTGGCCATGGCGTATGTGCACCCGAGTGTGGCCGCCGCGGGCACCCCCGTGGAGGTGGACGTGCGCGGCCGCGCCGAGCCCATGGTGGTGTGCGCGCTACCGTTCTACCGCCGCCCCAGGTAGCCTCACCCTAGAACGCGTCAGGCGCACGTCCCCAAGGAGGGTTCCATGAGCAGCATTCCGGTCAACCTGCACTACTCCACGGAGCACGAGTGGGTCAGGGGAGACGCGGTGGCGGGGCAGGTGGTCACCGTGGGTATCACGGCGCACGCGGCCGATGCCCTGGGCGACGTGGTCTACGCGGAGACGCCGCGCGTGGGAGACACCGTGACGGCCGGCCAGGTGTGCGGCGAGTTGGAGTCCTCCAAGGCCGTGAGCGAGTTGTACTCGCCCGTGACCGGCGTGGTGGTGTCCGTCAACGAGGCGCTCACGGCGGACCCCACCCCCATCAACACCTCCCCCTACGAGGAGGGGTGGATTTTTACCGTGGAGGTGTCCGCAGACGCCACGGATCTGTTGGATGCGGCCGGCTACGAGGCGCACCTGTCCTAGGTTCGGAGGTCCCCATGCCGGACGTCATGGTGGTGGCGGCGGCGCTTACCGACGCGCTGGGCACGCCCCGCCGGCTGCTGGCGGCGCGTCGCAGCGCCCCCAGCGCGCTGGCGGGCCTGTGGGAGTTTCCCGGCGGCAAGGTGGAGGCGGGCGAGGCGGACGTTGATGCGCTCCACCGTGAGCTCCGCGAAGAACTGGGCGTCACGGTCATGCTGGGTGACGAGGTGGAGGGTCCCGATGTGGCAAGCCGCTCCGGCGTGCTCCTTCCCGCGTGGGAGCTGCGGCCCGCAGGTGCCGATGCGCCGCGCCTGGTGATGCGCGTGTGGTGGGCGGTGTTGGCACCCGCGGGGCAGCAGGTGGAGCCGCTTGAGGACCACGACCGGCTGCAGTGGTTGGAGCCGGGTCAGTGGCGGGACGTGGAGTGGTTGCCCGCGGACCGGCGCATTGTGGAGGCGCTGTTGGACGACGCGATGGCGCGGGCCCGGCGCGAGCGGTGCTGAATCAGTCGGACGCCACGGGGAGTTCGGGGGCGCTGGGGAGCTCGTCGGGTAGCTGGGACGGAATGGCCACCTTGCGCTTGACCACGGCGTCAAACCACCTGCTCAACTCGCCGGAGAAGTAGGCGCGAATGGCGTCGTTGTCCAGCACGCCATCGGCACCGGTGAACTTCCCTTGTGTGAGTTGCGCACACACGCCCGCCCAGGCGTAGCCAATGCCCAGCGTGAAGCCCGCCGCCGTGGTGGCGCTCACCGCGCCACCAATGATGGTGCCGGCCCCCGGGATGAGCTTGAGCAGGCCCGTCACGGTGGAGCGGCCCGCGGCCGTGGCCAGGGTGGTGGCGGCCGATGCGGCAAGCGTCGCGGTCTCCATCTTGACGCCGTATACGGCGGACACGGAGGCCATCATGCCCAACTGAATGGGCACCAACATGGCGGCGTCGGCAATGGGGATGGGGGTGGCGCCCACGGCCGCGGCGGCGGTGACGGCGGAGTTGACCAGCACCCGCGCCTTCTTCCACTTGAGCGCAAGGTCCACCTTCTGTGCCGCTACGAGGGCGTGCTGAACCCCCTCCGGAGCGACGCGAAACGTGGCATCGAGCAGGTCCCGCACGCCGTGCTGCACCTGGCCCATGAAGCCATCCGCGAGCGCCATCACGGGGATGACGCGACCGCCCGCAATGGGCAGGTCAAGGGACTCGATATGCGCGGCAAGCTCCAGGGCATCGGTGTGGAGCGCACCCTCGCGCGAGGGCACCTGGGTGAGCACCAGGATGACGGGCAGGCCCAGCTGGTCCAGCCGCCGCACAAAGTCCGCCTCCACGTCCTCAAAGCGACGGTCCGTGGCGCGCACGCAGTACCACGCCACATGCAGCTGCTCGTGGAGCGGGCGCTTGCGCATCTCGGCGATGTACGTGCCCAACTCCTCCAAGATGGTGTCCGAGTCCACGCCCACCTCAAGGCCACGCGTGTCCACCACACCCAAATAGCCGGAGCGGTGCAGGTACAGGTGGTCGGTCATGGTCACCGGCTCACCAATGCCGGTGGGGGCCACATCCTCGCCAAAGATCGCGTTGATGAGCGTGGACTTGCCCACGCCGGTCTTGCCCAACACGGCCAGGTTGAAGCGGCCAATCTTGCGTGACTCCTCCGCAAATGCGGACTCGAAGGCCTCCTGGTCAAGCATGCACAACCCCATCTCCTAGGCCCGCGCCGCGGGGACTTTAGACCACCAGCGTAGCGACGCGGCCCGACGCAGTCGCCCCGCATGGCACGGCGCATGTAGCGTTTTCCCATGCATCACCGTGGGGACCGCCGTACACACACGCACCCGCGCGCCCCCCGGGCCGCGCGCACGGGGGTGAGCAGCGCCCTGGTGGGTGCCGCGGTGGCGGTGATGCTGGCGGGCTGTGCCCCGGCATCGGGCGTGCCCTCCGGTTGGGACGAGCCGTCCGCCTACGCCGTCACCGTGACGTACGACGCGCGGGACACCATCCGGGGCACCTACCGGGTGATGGTGCGCAACCACCAGGTGCTTACGTGTGCGCGCATCTCCAGCGTGGGAAGCCCGGTGGACGTGACGGAGCTGGTGGATTGCTCCGCGCTGACGCTGCGGCAGGTGGTGGGTCGGTACCTCACGGCCGTGACGCACAGGGATGCCGAGGCGAGCATTGTCTTTGACGCGTCTGTGCCCACTCAGGTGAGCGTGGACTGGGACCCGGCGATGCCGCATGACGACCAGACGTGGACCTTCAGCGATGTCATGGTGGGTGGCGAATGAGCGGCCTCCAGGTGGTGCGCCGGGCCAGGCCCGCGGATGCGGCCGCGCTCGCGGAGATCTATAACCCGTATGTGTTGCACTCCACCGCATCCTTTGAGGAGGCGGAGGTGACGGCAGCGGACATGGAGGCGCGGCTGGCAAAGGTCACGGCCGCGGGCCTGCCGTGGCTGGTGGTGGAGGACGGCGAGCTCACCGACCCCGTGCAGGGCTACGCGTATGTGGCACCGTTTAGCGAGAGGCCGGCGTACCGGCATGCGTTAGAAGTGACCGTCTACCTGCGCGAAGGCGTGGTGGGGCGGGGACTGGGGACGCGGCTGTATGAGGCGCTCGTGGATGAGGTGACGCGCCTGGATGAGGCCTCACCGCATGCGCCCGTGCACCGGCTGTACGCGCGGATTGCGTTGCCACGGCCCGAGTCGGTGGCCCTGCATGAGCGGTTTGGTTTTGTGCGGGTGGGGCTGCTGAGCGAGGCGGGCTTCAAGCAGGGCACGCGCATTGACGTGGGCTACTGGGAGCTCGCACTGGACTAGTGCGGGGTGCGTCCCCCGAGCGCACTCGGGGGACGCACGCACCTTAGGCTCCGCGTACCGCGCGGGTGGCCTCGATGAGGTTCTCCAGCGACGCGATGGTCTCCTCGTACGCACGGGTCTTGAGACCGCAGTCGGGGTTGACCCACAGCTGCTTGCCGGGGATGGACGCCTTGGCCAGCGTGAGCAGCTCCGTGATCTCCTCGGTGGAGGGCACGCGCGGCGAGTGGATGTCCCACACACCCGGACCAATCTGGCGCTCGTAGCCGTGCTGCTGAATGGCAGGCAGCACCTCCATGCGCGAGCGAGCGGCCTCGATGGACGTCACGTCGGCGTTCAGGCCATCAATCGCGTCGATGATCTCGCCAAACTCCGAGTAGCACAGGTGGGTGTGCACCTGGGTGTCATCCTTGGCGCCGGACGTGGCAAGGCGGAAGGAGTTGACGGACCACTCGAGGTAGGCCGCCTGGTCCTTCTTCTTCAGCGGCAGCAGCTCGCGCAGGGCGGGCTCGTCCACCTGGATGATGCCAATGCCGGCGTTCTCCAGATCGCGGATCTCGTCGCGCAGCGCAAGGCCCACCTGGTTGGCGGTGACGCCCAGCGGCTGGTCGTCACGCACAAAGGACCACGCGAGGATGGTCACGGGACCCGTGAGCATGCCCTTCATGGGACGCGCGGTGAGCGACTGCGCGTAGGACGTCCACTCCACCGTCATGGGGCGCGGACGTGCCACGTCGCCCCACAGGATGGACGGCCGCGTGCACCGCGAACCGTAGGACTGCACCCAGCCGTTCACGGTCACGTCAAAGCCGTCCAGCAGCTCCGCAAAGTACTGCACCATGTCGTTGCGCTCGGCCTCGCCGTGCACCAGCACGTCCAGGTCCAGCTTCTCCTGCAATGCCACCACGGAGGCAATCTCCGCCTTCATCGCCTCGGTGTAGTCCGCATCGGACGCCTCACCCTTGGCCCATGCCGCGCGCGCCTTGCGAATCTCGGGCGTCTGCGGGAAGGAGCCGATGGTGGTGGTGGCCAGCTCGGGAAGCCCAAAGCGGGCATCCTGCGCGGCGGCCCGCACCGAGTAGGCGGTGCGCTCAAAGTCCGCGGGGGTCACCGCGTCCAGCGCCGCGCGCACATCGGCACGGTTGGTGCCGGGGTGTGCGGCACGGGCGGCAAGCGCCCGACGGTTCTCCGCGAGCGCACCCACCACGGCCTGCTCACCCTCGCCACGCGCGGTGCGCAGCGTGACAATCTCCGCCACCTTCTCGTCGGCAAAGGCAAGCCAGGACAGCAGGTCCTCACCCAGGTGCTCCTCACCCTGCAGGGTGTGAGGCACGTGGAACAGGGACGTGGAGGAGGACACGGCCACGGCCGCGGCACCCAGGCCGTCAATGGCAGCCAGCGTGTCAAGCGCGCGGTCCATGTCCGTGCGCCAGATGTTGTGGCCGTCCACCACACCCGCCACCACGGTGATGCCGCTCAGGTCCACACCGGTGGGCAGCGTGCCGCGCACCAGGTCAAGGCCCACGGCCTCCACGCCCGAGGTGGCGAGTACGGGCAGTGCGTCGTCCAGCGAGTTGTAGGGCGCCGCCACAAAGATTGCGGGGCGCGCGGTGGCGGAGGCAAGCGTGCTGTAGACGTGCTGGGCGTGGGCCAGGACATCGGCACGGTTGGCGTCAATGTCTGCCACCAGGATGGGCTCGTCAATCTGCACCCACTGGGCGCCGGCCTCGGCAAAGGCGGCAAGAAGCTCCTGGTAGACGGGCAGCAGGTCGTTCAGACGCGACACGGGGTCAAAGCCCTCGGGGGCGTCGTCCGAGGCCTTGGACAGGTACAGGAACGTGAGCGGTCCGGTGATGACGGGACGGGTGATGAAGCCCGCCTCCTTGGCCTCAAGGAACTCGTCAACCCAGCGGGTGGAGGCCAGCGTAAAGGTGGTCTCCGGCCCAATCTCGGGCACCAGGTAGTGGTAGTTGGAGTCAAACCACTTGGTCATCTCCAGCGGCGCCTTGTCGCCCACGCCGCGCGCAATGGTGGAGTAGCCGGCCAGCGTGCCGCCTAGCTCCGCAAAGCGGGTGGGGATGGCGCCAAACGTGATGGCGGCATCCAGCATGTGGTCGTAGAAGGAGAAGTTGGACGGAATGGAGCTGTCCGTGCGGCCCAGGCCAAGCGCGGCAAGGCGGTCACGGTTCTGGGCGCGGAGCGCGGCGGCGGCGGCCTCGAGGTCGGCCTCGGTGATCGCGCCCTTCCAGAACTGCTCCAGCGCCTTCTTCAGTTCGCGCATTCGGCCAATGCGCGGGTAGCCAAGGATGGTGCCGGTGGGGAACGGCGCGGGCGCAAGGGTGTTGTCAGTCATGGTTCCTCATGAATGGGTGTGCGCGGCGGGCTCGCCATTGCGCTTGGTCGACGCCGTCGGTGGCGCCGAGTTGTGGGCCAAGTCTATCGGGAACGGGGACATTCGCTCTAGTCGGGGGTCCGGGGGTCTCCTGTGGTGTGCAAAAGTGACGGTCAGATTGACATTCGGGCCGGTGGTGAACGGGACGCGTACGGCCCGTGTCGCGCTGACCGTCACTTTCTCACACGTGCGATGGCGGCGATCTCCCGTGCCACGCTCATGGGGTCGTGCAGCACCTCCGACGCGGCCACGCGCACGGGGGTGTACCCCGCGAGGACCGCGGCCCTGTCACGCTGCCGGTCATTCAGGAATGTGCGGCTGTCCGAGTGGAACTGACGGCCATCTACCTCCACCACCAGCCAGCCGTTGACCACACAGTCCACGCGGCCTACGCCGGAGAGCACCACCTGACACTCCACATGGAGGCCAAGGGAGCGCATCGCGGTGCGCATCAGCGTCTCGGGCGGGCTCTCTGCGGAGCCATCGGCGTACCGGGCAAGCCATGACCTGCGACGAGCGTCGCCTCGTTGGAGGAGGTTGAGATCCATGGGGGTGATGAGTCCACGGCTGAGTGCGGCATCGATGACCACCAGTTGGCCCCACTTGTCGAGGCACTGGGCGGCGTCATCGATGGCCTCAAGGGGAGTGACGCGGTCCGGGACGGGCAGCGCCGACCAATGGAGTGTGATGGAGGAGGGAGGCGTGAGGTGCCTGCCGGAGTGTGACCGCGTGCCGGGAATCAGGAGGTGATGCCCGTCGCCGCGATCCAGAACGGGCAGGTCAAGCCGCGTGAGTGCGGAGATGCAGGTGGCGGTGCCCCGCCAGGCCACCTCCGCCACAGTGAGGGGATCCGCATGGGGGAGTGCATAGCAGCCCTGGCGGATGCGCATGACGCGTCCCTCGGCCACGGCGCGTTGTAGGGCGCGCCGAGTTGACCGGTGGCGTCCGATCAGAGACGAGGTCTCTGCGACGCCACCGATCAAGCTCAAGAGCTGCACGGGGTCCATCCCCTGAGCCTGGCAAGAATTGGCGCGCTGTGGCGGTTATCCACAGGGGTACGTGTGCGTGGGTGCGCAGATTGCGCGCCCACCAGGCTCCCTCGTGTGAGGAAGTGACGGTGGGAGCGACATGTGGTCCGGTGGCAAACGGGGCGTGTGTGGCCCGTGTTGGTGTGACCGTCACTTTTGCACGGGGACGCCGGGGTGGTGCGCGTGGGGGCGCCGGTGCGCGCGGCGCCTGACACCCTGGGAGAATGGAGCCATGAACGAGAGGTCCATCACGCTGGAGCGTGAATCCGAGGGTGTCTACGTAGCGCGCAACGCGGCCGGGGCGGAGCTGCGCTTTGGCTTCAACGTGCCCGGATCATTTTCTGCGGTGGAGTTGCTCTTGGTGGCCATCGCGGGCTGTAGCGCGGTGGACCTGGACCTCATGACGTCGCGCCGCAGTGAGCCGGACCGCTTTGTGGTGACCGCGAGTGGCACGCGCGCGCCCGACGGTGAGCCCGCATTCCTCAGCGACATTGTGGCCCGCTTTGATGTGGCGTTCCCTGAGGGCGAGGACGGCGACAAGGCACGCGCGCGTATTGAGCCCGCGCTACGGGCCGCGCATGAGCGCACGTGCACGGTCTCGCGCACGGTCTCACTGGGTTCGCCCGTGACGCTCACCACCGCGCCGACCAACTCCTAGGGGCGCCAGCCCATCGCGGTCACCAGGTCAAGCGCGGCTTCGTGCCGGTTGAACGTGATGATGTGGATGCCGGGCGCGCCCGCGTCAACGAGGCGGTGGGACAGGCGCGCGGCGTGTTCCACGCCCACGGTGCGTGCGGCCTCGTCGCTCTCCGCGGCCTCAAGCGCGGCGTGAAGCTCGGCGGGGGTGGGAACCCCGGTGAGCTCCTGCGCCCGCACCGCCCGCGAGGCGGACACCAGCGGCATCACCTCCGGAATGATGGGCAGGCGCATGCCCTGAGCGCCCGCGTCACGCACTAGCACCTCATAGTGTTCCACCTGGTAAAACACCTGGGTGATGGCAAAGTCCGCGCCTGCCTGCTGCTTGGCAAGCAGCACGTCAATGCCGGCTTGGCGCCAGCGTTCCTGCGCATGCTGCGCGGGGAACGCGGTCACGCCAATGCTGAGGTTGTCCACGCCATGGGCGCGCGCCACCTCCCGTAGGAGCGCCACCAACTCGGAGGCATACACCAGGCCGTCGGGGTGGGGCTGCCAGTCCACCTGCCCCCGGGGCGGGTCGCCGCGCAACGCCAGAAAGTCGCGGACGCCGTCGGCCAGGTAGGATTCGATGACCTCAATGAGTTCCGTACGGGACTGATCCACGCACGTGAGGTGGGCCAGCGGCGGGATGGTGTGTGCGGCCGCGAGGTCCTGCACTACGCCGCGGGAGGTGCTGCGGGTGGAGCCGGACGCGCCGTAGGTGATGGACATGAAGTCGGGGCGGGTGGCCGCCAGCAGCTGCACCGTCTGGGCCAGGGTCTCTTGGGCGGCGGGGGTGCGCGGCGGGAACAGCTCATAGGAGAGCGTGGGGCGCTGCGTGGCGAGCAACTCACGGATGGTCATGGCGCACGCCATGCTACGCGAGGTGCGCGATGTCGTACACAGCGGGCCGTGGCTCCGCAGATATCCCCAGTGTGGCGACGCGGCCTCCACGGGGGCGCCGCCGGGGTGAACACTAGGGGCATGACCGCAACCGACACCCTGCGCTGCTTTGGCACCGGCGATGCCCTGTACGAGCACTATCACGACCATGAATGGGGCCACCCCGTGCACGGAGAGGCCGCCCTGTTTGAACGCCTCACCTTGGAGGGCGCGCAGTCGGGCCTGTCGTGGCTCACCGTGTTGCGCAAACGTGAGGGCTACCGCGAGGCGTTTGCGGGCTTTGATGCCGCCGTGGTGGCGCGGTGGGGCGAGGCGGAGGTGGAGCGCCTGATGAACAACCCGGGGATTGTGCGCAACCGCCGCAAGATTGAGTCCACGCTCAGCAACGCACGCGCCCTGGTGGCGTTATGGGATGCGGGGGAGACGCTTGACGAGATTGTGTGGAGTTACCAGCCGCTCGACGCCACACCGGCCGACGCGGGCACGGCCGATGCGGGACCGCGCACCTGGGCGGACATCCCCGCACTCACCCCCGAGTCCACCGCGCTGGCGCGCGACCTCAAGCGCAGGGGGTTCACCTGGCTGGGACCCACCACGGTGTATGCCGCGATGCAGGCATGCGGGTTGGTCAACGACCACCTGGTCACCTGTCCCGCACGGGCACTTACGCCGCGAGGGTAGCGGCCATCCGCCGCACGGCCTCTTCCAGCACCTCGGCAGAGGTGGCAATGTTCATGCGCACATGCCCGGCCCCGCCGGTACCAAACGTGTGTCCCGAGTTGAACGCCACCCGGCCGCGCTCGCGGAACGCGAGCGCGGGGTCATCCCCCAGGCCCAGTTCCCGGCAGTCCAACCACGTGAGGTACGTGGAATCGGGGATGCGGTAGCCCACGGCGGGTAGGTGGCGTGCCAGGAGCTCGCCCGCAAGACGCCGCTGCTGGTCAAGCCCGGCCATCACGTCGGCAAGCCATTCGCGGCCCTCGTTGTAGGCCACGGTCTGGGCGATGGCCCCCAACTGCGCGGGTCCGTGGTGGGCACCCGCGTTGTAGGAGTCACGCAACGCCCGTACCTCAGGCCCAAACACGGCAATGCCGGCCGGCACGGCCGCAAGGTTCCACCCCTTGGATGCCGCGTGGATGGCCACACCGCGCGGGTCCACCGTGAGGTAGGGGGTGAACGTGGGTCCCTCGCCCGTGAAGGCGCCGTACACCAGCGGGGCGTGAATCTCGTCGGCCACCACCTGTACGTCGTGGCGTGCCGCCAGCTGGGCCACCTGGGTGAGCTCCTCCCGGGTGTGCACGGTGCCGCCCGGGTTATGGGGGTTGCACAGCAGGAACGCGGCGCGGCGACCGCCGGAGCGCGCGGTGACAAAGGCCCGCTCCAACGCATCCAGGTCAAGACGCATGTCCGCGCGCAGCGGCGCCTCCACAATCTCGCGTCCGGCCTGCCGCAGGTAGGAGTAGAACGGCGGGTACACGGGCGGGGTGACCACGGCTTCGCTGCCCGCATCGGTGGCCTCCACAATGATGTCCGTGTAGGCGGCGATGACGCCGGACACGGGCCGCATGTCCGCCACGTCTACGTCCCAGCCCCAGGTGTCATGCGCATAGGACGCGAGCGCCTCGCGGTAAGGCCACGAGCCGGGGTAGCCCATGTCACCGTCGCGCACCACGGCGCTCAACGTCTCCACAATCGCGGGCGCAAGCTGCACGTCCATCTCTGCCACCCACAGCGGGAGCACATCCTCCTGGTACACGCGCCACTTGGCGGACGTGCGGGTGCGCAGGGTTTCAAGCGTCAGGGCGTCGAAGGGGTTTGCCATGCCCACAGTCTGGCACCTTGGGCGCACCGGGTGCTCTTAGCGCCCCAACGCGAGCTTGGACAGCAGGCGGTCGTAGTGCTGGGAGGCCTCCGTCATGCGTTCCACGCCGCCCAATTGCAGGTAGCCGTGACGTTGGCTCATGTCCCCAAACGCGTGATGGGTCACAATCTGCGTGCCCCGTGCCACCTCGGAGAACTCCGTGGTCAGGTAGGTCTCCACATCGGGAAAAAGCTCGGAGACGTAGGTTTGCACGGTGCGCACCTGCGGCTCCACCACGGTGAAGTGGCCGTAGAACGAGAACTCGTTGCCCTCGGGGTCGCGTTGACACATACGCCACTGCCCCTGCGGCGCCAGGTCAATGTCCACAATCGAGTTGACGTAGCCGCGCGGCATCCACCATTGCGCCACGTACAGCGGCTCGTAGCGGGCCACCCATGCACGCTCCAGCGGGGCGGATACCACCTCGGTCATCTGGATGAACGAGCGATCCGTGGGTACCGAGAATGTGCGTCGCACGGCACCTCCCATCCTCGTGCCTGGCACCGGCCATGTGGCGTGGAACACACTCTACGCGTGATTTCCGTCAGCGGAAGGGGCAAAAGTCACGTGGCGGCGCCCAGGGCGCACAGCACCGCGGCACCGCGCGCGGGCGCCGCGCCGTCCAGCGCCAAAAACAGGGAGGGCTCGGTGAGTTCCACCTCCAACACCACCGGTCCCGATGCCGTGGGCAGCAGGTCAACGCGGGCATAGGCGAGCGGGGCAAAGCCGGGCACCACGTCCGGCAGCACGTCCAGCACGCGGCGGGCCAGCGCCAGTTCGGCGGCCGTGGGGGTGGTGTCCGTGATCTCCTCGTCCGCGTAGACGCCCGTGGACCAGGACATCTGGCGCGAGAGGATGGCGCCCTTGCGGGCAGCGTGAGAGAACTCGCCGCCCCACCACACCAGCGCCGTCTCTCCGTGGGTGTCCACGTGCTCCAGGTAGGGCTGCACCATGGCCGTGAGGCCCTGTGCGTGAAGCGCCGCCACATGCGCTGCCGCCGCGTGCGGCTGATGGTGGAACAGCGCCGCACCGCGCGAGCCCGCCCCCACCGTGGGCTTGACCACCACGTCCCCGGCAAGCGCGGCCGCGGTGGCCGCGGTGGCCGGCGGAATGTATGCGGTGGGCACGACGGGAATGCCCGCAGCGGCAAGGTCCGCGAGGTAGGTCTTGTGGGTGTTCCAGCGCACCACGGGCAGGGGGTTGGCCAGGCGGGTCACCGCGGCCACGCGCGCCGCCCATGCCAGGAAGTCCTCCAGATGTGCGGTGTAGTTCCAGGTGGAGCGCAGCACCACCAGGTCCCATGCGGCCCACTCCACGTCCGCCTCCCATGCGAGGACTTGGGCCTCAACCCCAGGTACCGCGGTGAGCGCGGCCAGCAGCAGCGCATCGTCCTCATCCATGGCCGGGAGTTCGCGAGTGGTGGCAAGGGCAATGCGCATGGCTACTCCGCGGTCTCCGTGCCGATGCCGGGTGCGGAGCGCCGGGTGGCCGCGAGGCTGGTGAGCGTCACCACGGTGAGCACCACCACAATCACGCCCAGCGAGGCGAGGGTGGGCACCACCGGCACCCACTCCCACGTGCCATGCGCCCAGTGCAGCACCAGCTTGACGGCAATAAACCCCAGGATGATGGCCAGGCCGTAGCCCAGGTGAATCAGGCGGCCCAGGACGTTCTCCAATACAAAATAGAGGGCCCGCAGCCCCAGCAGCGCAAACGCGTTGGTGGCAAACACCAGGTACGGGTCGGAGGTGATGCCAAACACCGCAGGGACCGAGTCCACGGCAAACACGATGTCCGTGAAGATCACGGTGGCAATCACCAGCGCCAGCGGCGTGAGCGCACGCCGGCCACCGGCTTCGCGCACGCTCCACCGGGTGCCGTGGTACTCGGAGGTCACGGGGAAGACGCGCCGCATCAGGCGCACCACCGCCACCTCGGCCACCGCATCGGCGCCGGACGCCTCCCCGGCAACCGCATCCCCGGCATCGGCCCCCGCACCCCCCGCGGCCCGCTCCGCACCCTGGGCACGCGCGTCCCGGAACACCTTGACCGCGGTGACGCCCAGGATCAGCCCAAAGATCAGGAAGGTCCAGTCAAACCGCGCCACCATGGCCGCGCCCACCGCAATGAACACGCCACGCAACACCAGCGCACCCAGCACGCCCAGCAACAGCACGCGTTGCCGCAGCGCGCGCGGCACCGCAAACGAGGACAGGATGAGGATGAACACAAACAGGTTGTCCACGGACAGCGACTTCTCCACCAGGTACCCGGTGAGGAACGTCACGCCCAGTGCGGACCCATGCAGCCACCACAGCCATGCCCCAAATACCAGGGGCAACGCGATGTAGAACACCGTCCACCCCACGGCCTCGCGCAGCGACACCTCATGGGGCTTGCGGGTGACCACAAAGTCCCACACCACCAGCACCAGCAGCACGCCAAGGCTGACGGCCCACAGGCGGGCATCGGCAATGGACGCGGTGGCCGATGCGGTGGCGGCCCCGGCGGGCGCGGTAAGGGGAAGGGAGGTGAGGGCGAAGGGAAGAGGCATCACGGGACTCCAGAGGGCACGACTCAGTGTCGTGAGGTCTCCTTCACCGCACCCGCGGGTGCGGCCCCCGCCCGGGAGTGTGACGGCACACTCGTGATGACCGGGACGGAGTGGGGAAGTACTCCCCTCACCGCGTTCATGTTACGGGACCGGCGCCGCGGTGTCTTCCCCCACGGCGTCAACGGCATCGCGCCCCTCTTTGCTCTGCGTGCCGCGCCGCAGCAGGGGGATGGTGGACACCGCGAGCACAAAGGTGAGTACGCCCGATGCCGCGGCCACCGCGAGCCCGGCCCGGGCATCGGCACGGTCAAGGGCAATGCCCGCCACCCACGAGCCCACCGCCACACCAATGCCCATGCCGATGCGCACCCAGGCCATCCCCTCGGTGATCTGGTCGCGGCGCACCACGCGCTGCACCACCGTGTCGATGTTGGTCATGGTGGGCGCAATGGTCACGCCGGTCAGGAAGCCAAGGACGGCAAAAACCACCAGGTTGGGCGAGGTGCTCAGCGCCACGTACCCCACGGCCAGCGCACCGGCACCCACCACGGTGCGCACCCACAGGGCAAGATGCCAGTGGCGTGCGCCGTACAGCAGTCCGCCGGTGAAGGAGCCCACCGCGATGGCGCCAATGAGCGCGCCGGAGATGGACTTGAAGCCCAGCTGGTCGGCAAAGCCGACGGTGGCAATGTCTCCCGCGCCAAACACCAGGCCAAGCCCGGTGGCCACCAGAGAGACGGCAATCACGGCGCCGGGAATCTTCAGCCCCAGTCCACCCTGGCCGGTGTCCGGCAGGCGCCGCGGCGGCTGGGTGTGAGTCTGAGCCAGCAGGATGGATGCGCCAATGAGGCATCCCACCACACACACCACCAGCCCCGCACCGGACCACACGGTGGTGGCAAGCACGGTGGCCAGCGCGGGCCCGCCAATGAACAGCACCTCGTCCAACGCGCCTTCCAGGGAGAACGCGGTGTGAATTTCCTTTTCCGAGTGCAGCAGGTGGGACCAGCGGGCGCGCGTCAGCGAGCCCAGCGGTCCGGTGACGGATGCGAGCGCGGTGGCCAGCAGCAACAGCCATTCGGGGCCGTGGGTGACGGCCGTCCAGATGGCCAGCACGGAGCCGATGGCAAAAAGCGCCAGTAACGGGAGCATGGCGTTGCGCTGCCCCCAGCGGTCCACCAGTTGCGCCGTGGGAAGGGTCTGCGCCGCCCACACGGCAATGCCCACCGCGGCCACGCGCCCCGCCATCTCGTAGCTGCCATATTCAATCTGCACCATGAGGATGACCGAGATGTTGAACATGGAGATGGGCAGGCGCGACAAGAGGCCCGCAAAGGTAAACGCCGCAGCGCCCGGGTAGGACAGGACGCCGCGATAGGTGGAGAGCACGTCTGCCATGGTCTCACCTGGGGGCGAGGGGGGATGACGCGGGTGTGGCGCGGGTGTGGCGGGCTAGGAGCGCACGTAGTGGGGGTAGCGGCGGCGGCCGATGACCCCGGCAAGCCAGTAGGCGACGGCGGCCACCGCAATCACCGTAGCCACAAAGTAGGCAAACTGCGCGGCGTGGTCGGTCACGGGCACGGCCGAGGCGCGGGCCGAGAGCACCGCGCCCTCCTCCGTCACGGTCCAGGAGACGGTGCGGCCCGTCACGGTGCCGTTGCTGCTGGTGACGTTGCCGGGAAAGGTGAGGGTGACGTGGACGTCGGGCGCGGTGGCACCCGTTCCCGCGTGGTCGGTGCCCGCGTCGTCGGTATCCGCATCGGACGTGCCACCGGTGCCCGTGCCGCCGGAGATCTCCCCGGACACCACAAACTCGTCGCCCACGCGCGTGATGCCCACGGGGGTGCGTGCGGGGGAGAAGGTGGCCAGCGGTTCGTCGGTAAAGCGCACCACAATGCCGCTATAGCCGTCCGCACGGTACGTGTCCACGGTGGGCTTGCTCAGCGCGGTGGAGAGGTTGGAGTCCTTCCACAGCTCCTCGGCAAGCTCGCGGTCCGTCATGCCCAACTGCGCGCCGCTGCCGGTGACCACCGCCACCACGTACTCGCCGGAGACGGTGTTGTTGGGCGACACCGTGAGCGTGGTGGTGAAGCGCAGGCAGCCGCTGAGGGCAAAGACGCCCAGCAGTGCCACCAGGGCAAGGCGGGCGGTGCGGAATCTCACCACGTCAGGGTGCCACGCGCGCGCCCCGTGTGCGCGAAGCCGCGCCGCGCACCCGGGCTGTCCCCGACGTTCCTAACCCGCGAGCGCCTCGTCCACCACCTCACGGGCGGCGTCCTTGACCTGGCTCAGGTGTGCCTCGGACTCAAACGACTCGGCGTAGATCTTGTAGACGTCCTCGGTGCCCGAGGGACGCGCAGCAAACCACGCGGTGTCCGTGGTCACCTTGAGCCCGCCAATGGCGGCACCGTTGCCGGGCGCCGCCGTGAGCTTGGCGGTGATGGGGGAACCCGCAAGGGTGGTGGCGGGCACCTGCTCGGGGGATAGGCGCGACAGCGCCGCCTTCTGGGCCGGCGTGGCCGTGGCGTCCATGCGGGCGTACCAGGACTCACCAAGGCGCTCCACCAGGCCACGGTGCAGTGCGGCGGGGGAGGAGCCGGTGGTGGCAATGATCTCCGCGCCCAGCAGGCACATGATGAGGCCGTCCTTGTCCGTGGTCCACACCCGGCCATCGCGGCGCAGGAACGATGCCCCGGCGGACTCCTCGCCGCCAAAGGCCACGGTGCCGCTCAGCAGCCCGGGCACAAACCACTTGAAGCCCACGGGCACCTCCACCACCTGCCTCCCCAGGCTGGCGCCCACCCGGTCAATAAGCGAGGAGGAAACGAGCGTCTTGCCAATGGCGGCATCGGCGGGCCACTGGGGACGCGCCCCGCCGTATAGGTAGGAGATGGCGGCGGCAAGGTAGTGGTTGGGGTTCATGAGGCCGCCGTCGGGGGTGACGATGCCGTGGCGGTCCGAGTCCGCGTCGTTGCCCGTGGCGATGTCGTAGGGCGCGGCGGCGTCCTCCCCCTCCATGAGGCGGCGCAGGCTGGCCATGGCATAGGGGGAGGAGCAGTCCATGCGGATCTTGCCGTCCCAGTCCAGCGTCATGAAGGACCACCGCGGGTCTACCCGGGGGTTCACCACGGTGAGGTTGAGGCGGTGCTCCTCGGCAATGGCGCCCCAGTACTCCACCGATGCCCCGCCCAGCGGGTCCGCGCCAATGCGCACGCCGGCCGCACGGATCGCGTCAAGGTCCACCACGGACGGCAGGTCCGCCACGTACGCGGCCATGAAGTCGTAGGGGCGCACCGTGGGCGCCGTGCGCGCCCTGGCGTAGGGGATGCGCGGCACGTGCCGCCATGCCCCACCCACCAGCAGCTCGTTGGCGCGGGCGGCAATCCACCCCGTGGCATCGGTGTCCGCGGGGCCACCATGCGGCGGGTTGTACTTGAAGCCGCCGTCGCGGGGCGGGTTGTGGCTGGGGGTGACCACAATGCCGTCGGCCAGGCCCGCGCCGGTGGTGCGTAGGCCCTCGGGCGTGAGCGCACCGTTGGCCACCAGAATCGCGTGACTCACGGCGGGCGTGGGGGTCCAGGAGCTGCGGGCGTCCACCCGCACCTCCACCTCCGCCGCCGCAAGCACCTCCACCGCAGTCTCCGTGGCGGGCAGCGACAGCGCGTGGGTGTCGTAGCCAATGAACAGCGGCCCATCAATGCCCTGCGCGGCGCGGTACTCCACAATCGCCGCGGTGATGGCCACAATGTGGGCCTCGTTGAACGCGGTGTCCAGCGAGGAGCCGCGGTGGCCCGAGGTGCCAAACGCCACCCGCTGGGACGCCACCGAGGCATCGGGCACGGCGTCGTAGTAGGCGTCAAGCACCTGGGTGGTGTCAATGAGGTCCTGAGGAAGGGCAAGTGTGCCGGCGCGCTCATGCATGTCTTCAGTGTGGCACGCCCGGGCCGGGACGCTCAGGTCACGGCAGCGCCACGGTTGGGTAAAGACGACTTTGCTTACCCGGGTCCCAGGACTAGGCTGGACGGTGTGGCCTCGAAGTCAGACACCCCGGCTCCCCGTGCGGCCTCGCCGCGCGCATCGGGAGCCGCGGCGGGCGGCTCACCCGAGCAGATTCCCGGCGTTGCCGCGCTGATCCTGGCCCGCGACCACGCCACCCGCATTGCCGCAACCGTGCGGGCCGCGCGCGCCCTGCCCGGGGTTGACCTGGTGCTGGTGGTGGACGACGGCTCCACGGACAACACGCAGGACCTGGCGCGTAAGGCGGGCGCGGTGGTGGTGCGTCACCCCTACCGTCGCGGCCGCACCACCTGCGTGGAGACCGGTGCCGCCGTGATCGCCATGCGGGATGCGGACGATGCGCCACCACGGTCGGTGTTGCTGCTGGACGGCGGCTTGGGTCATTACGCGGTGGGCGCGGCGCCGTTGGTGCTGGCCGTGAGCGAGCGAGTGGCAGACCTGGCGGTGGCCTTGGTGGACAACGCCACCCCCACGCCCGGCATGGCCGCCACCGCGGCGCGTCGGGCCATTCAGCATGCGGCGCAGTGGAAGCCCGTGCAGCCGCTCAGCCGTATCCGCTGTCTCACCCGGGAGGCGCTGGAGGCGGCCATGCCGTTGGCCCGGGGGGCGGGCCTTGACCCCGCCATGACCTTGGACGTGTTGGCCGCGGGCCTCACGGTTACCGAGGTGGAGTGTGAGATCAGGCATAAGGCGCAGGCGCCCGCGTCGCGCGCGCTGAGGCAGGCAAGCCAGTACCGTGACGTCATGATGGCACTGAGTTCGCGGCGCATCCGCGGCGGCATTGAAAGCACGCAGGCGGCGGTGGGTGACACGTTGCACGCGGCCACGCGTGTGGCTCGCCCCCGGCACGGCCAGGGCGATGCGGTGGCGGGGGATGAGCGATGAGTCTCCCCCGGTACGCCTACCTGGGCCCCGCGGGCACCTTCACCGAGGTGGCCTTGCGTGCCATGGTCTCCCCCGAGGAGGCCGAGTACGTGCCCGTCATTGACGTTCCCACCGCGTTGACGGCGGTGCGGGAGGGCACGGCGGACTTTGCCGTGGTGGCCATGGAGAACACGGTGGAGGGCGGCGTGACGGCCACGCTGGACACGCTGGCCCACGGCTCGCCCCTGGTGATTTTGGGCGAGGTGGTACTGCCCGTGCGCTTTGAGCTGCTCACGCTGCCCGGGGTGGAGTGTGACCAGATCACGCGTGTGAGCGCGCATTCGCATGGCCTCAACCAGTGCCGTCGGTGGATAGCCGAGCATCTGCCGGGCGTGGTGCAGGTGAGCGCCACCTCTAATGCCGCGGCGGCGGCCGCGCTCGCGGACTCCGGCTCGCGCACCGATGCCGTGTTGGCGCCTCCGGGGCTGGGTGAGGCGCTGGGGCTTGCGGTGGTGGCCACCGATGTGGCGGACAGCGAGACGGCGGCCACCCGGTTTGTGCGGGTGGGCCGGCCGGGGGTGTTGCCCGCGCCCACGGGTGCGGACAAGACCACCCTGGTGGTGTATTTGCCCTCGGACCGTGCGGGAGCGTTGTTGGAGATGCTGGAGCAGTTCTCCGCACGGGGGGTCAACCTCTCGCGCATCGAGAGCCGTCCCATTGGGGACAAGCCGGGCGAGTACTCGTTCTCCATTGACGTGTTGGGTCATCTGGCGGAGTCGCGCGTGGCGGAGGCCCTCATTGGGCTCAAGCGTACGTGCCCGCGGGTGATCTTCCTCGGCTCGTACCCCGCCGCCTATCGCGAGGTCACGCCGGTGCTGGCGGGCACATCGGAGGCGGACTTTGCGGCGGCGCGCGCCTGGGTGGACGCGCTCATCGACCCGCGCTGAGGCCCACCCGGGCCACATTTCCTCTGCAAGTTTTTGCGTGCCCGCTGTAGAGTTTCCTCATGGCGGGTCGACTAGCAGACGTGGCGTCCAAGGTAGGAGTGTCCGAGGCGACGGTGAGCCGCGTGCTCAACGGCAAGCCGGGGGTATCCGAATCCACCCGGGAGGCGGTGCTCACCGCGCTTGATGTGTTGGGCTATGAACGCCCCTCCAAGTTGCGCGGCGAGCGCGGGCGCCTGGTGGGTCTGGTGCTGCCCGAACTACAGAACCCCATCTTTCCGGCCTTTGCCGAGGTGGTGGGCAACGGCCTCGCGCAGCTGGGGTACACCCCGGTGTTGTGTACGCAGTCCGCGGGCGGAATCACCGAGCCGGACTACGTGGAAATGCTGCTGAGCCAGCAGGTTTCCGGCATTGTGTTTGCCGGTGGGTACTACTCGCAGGCCGATGCCCCGCACGGGCATTACGGGCGGCTGCTGGCGCTTAACCTGCCGTGTGTGGTGGTGAACGCCCCCATTGACGGCCTGGGGATTCACACCGTGTCCACGGACGATGCGGTGGCCATGGAGCAGGCGTTCCGGCACCTGGTGCAGCTGGGGCACACCAAGATTGGCCTGGTATTGGGCCCATTGGACCATATGCCGTCGCGGCGCAAGCTGGAGGCGGCGCTGCGGGTGGCCAAGGCTACCGGCACCGCGCTTCCGCCCCAGATGATTGAGCATTCGCAGTATTCGCTGGAGGCCGGACAGACCGCCACGGCACGCCTGCTGGAGCATGGCGCCACGGGCATTGTGTGCGCCTCGGACCCCCTGGCGCTGGGCGCGATCCGCGCGGTGCGGCGAGCCGGCCTTGAGGTGCCGGATGACGTCTCGGTGATTGGGTACGACGACTCCGCGCTGATGCCCGCGGTGGACCCGCCGCTGACCACGGTGCGCCAGTCCATTGACGCGATGGGCCGCATGGTGGTGGACCTGCTCATGAAGCAAATTGCCGGCTCCGCCCCGCCCGGAGACGAGTACTTCTTTGAGCCGGAATTGGTGGTGCGGGGCTCCACGGCTCCCCCGTCGCACTGACGCGCCACGCCGTCTGCGGAGGTGCGCCACGCACGCAAACGCGCGCAAGAGTCTGAAAGTTTCTTACTTTCTGTCTAGTTCTTGCATTGATCTGTTCACTTCGCTACAGTCATGGCAGGAGGCGGCATCGGAGCCGTCGCAAGGACATGGACAAGGCGGACGTCGCGTGAACCTGGATGCAGTGGCCCACGAGGCACAGGCGAAGACCCCTCAGGGGCTCCTCCTGACGCCCGCCACCGACGACCCCACGTGGTGGCGTCGCGCCGCGATCTACCAGATCTATGTGCGCAGCTTTGCGGATGGCAACGGCGACGGCACGGGCGACATTGCCGGCCTGCGCAGCCGCCTTCCCTACCTCGCGGACCTGGGCGTGGATGCCATGTGGATCACCCCCTGGTACGCGTCCCCGCTGGCCGACGGCGGGTACGACGTGAGCGACTACCGCCAGATCCACCCGGACTTTGGCACCCTCGCGGAGGCCGAGGCGCTCATCGCGGAGGCGCTGGAGCTGGGAATCCGCACCATCATCGACATCGTCCCCAACCACCTCTCGGACCACCACCCGTGGTTCCGCGACGCACTCGCCGCCCCCGCGGGCTCCCCCGAGCGCGAGCGCTTTTGGTTTGTGGACTCCAAGGAGATGCCTACCGCGTGGGTCTCGCCCTTTGCCGGCACCACGTGGACCCGCACCACCAACCCCGATGGCACGCCCGGGCAGTGGTACCTCCACCTGTTCACGCCGCAGCAGCCGGACGTCAACTGGAACCACCCCGATGTGCGCGCCGAGTACGAGGACATCCTGCGCTTTTGGTTTGACCGGGGCGTGGGCGGCGTGCGCATCGACTCCGCCGCGCTGCTGTTCAAGGACGCCGCACTGCCCGAGGTGCCCGCCGAGCCCGGCCCCGGCGAGCACCCCTTCCAGGACCGCGACGAGCTCCACGAGCTGTACGCCTCCTGGCGCGCCATCGCGGACTCGTACCCGGGTGCACGTGCCCTGGTGGGCGAGATCTGGTTGCCCGACGTGGACCGCTTTGTGCGCTACGTCCAGCCCGGCGAGCTTCACACGGCCTTCAACTTTGACTTCCTTGCCCGCCAGTGGGACCCCGCTCAGCTGCGTGAGTCCATTGACGTGACGCTTGCCGCGCACGCCCCCGTGTCCGCCCCCTCCACGTGGGTGCTGTCCAATCACGATGTGACGCGTCCCGTCACGCGCTACGGCCGCGAGGACTCGTCGTTTGCGTTTGCCACCAAGGCGTATGGGGTGCCCACCGACCTCACCCTTGGCCTGAACCGGGCACGCGCCGCGGCCCTGCTCACGGCCGCGCTACCGGGTGCGCTGTACATCTACCAGGGCGACGAGCTGGGCCTTCCCGAGGTGGAAGACCTGCCCCGCGACGTGCTCACCGACCCCATGCACTTCCGTTCCGGCGGCACCGACCCGGGCCGCGACGGGTGCCGCGTGCCCCTGCCCTGGACACGCACCGGCACGTCGCTGGGCTTTGGTCCCGACGGCTCGGCCGCGCCGTGGCTACCGCAGCCGCGCGACTGGTCCGAGCTGTCCGTGGAGGCCCAGGCCGCCAACCCCCGCTCCACCCTCTCGCTGTACCGTGACGCCCTGGCGCTACGTCGCAGCGACGAGGACCTGCGCGGTGAAGACTTTGCGTGGCTTGACGCCACGCAGCTGGCAACCGTGGTGAACACCGCCCACGTCGATGCCACCCAGATCCTCGCCTTCCGGCGAGGTGCACACACCGTGTGCATCACCAACTTCTCTCGCAAACCCGTCGCTCTGCTCCACGGCGCGGCGGTTCTCCTTGCGAGTGATGAGCTCGTCGCCGACGAGCTTGCACCCGACACGACCGCCTGGCTACGCGTGTAGGCCGGGAGTCGGGCACCCCAAACCCCTAACGAAAAGGTTGAGACAATGAGGTCATCACGACAGACCGCCGGAGTGGCAGCAGCCGCTCTCGCGGCGCTGCTCACGCTCAGTGCGTGCTCCAGCAGCGGCACCCCCACCACCAGCGGCTCGTCGGACAACGGCACCGCTCCCGAGCAGGTCACCCTGCGTGTGGTCAGCCTGATCCCGGGCTCCGACCCTGCGGCCTTTGAGGCCTTTGACGCACAGGTGGCGCAGTTTGAGGCCGCCAACCCCGACATCAAGATCGTCTCCGAAGAGTACGAGTGGACCGGCACCACGTTTGCCGCCCAGCTCGCGGGTGGCACGCTGCCCGACGTCTTCACCATTCCGTTCACGGATGGCCTGACGCTCATTGAGAACGGCCAGCTGGCCAACATCACCGCCGAGTTCAACAAGCTGCCCTACGCCAACACCATGAACGCCAACATCCTCACCCAGGTGAAGGACGCCAACGGCGACGTGTACGGCTTCCCGACGGCGGCCTACGGCTCGGCGCTGCACTACAACCGGGCGCTGTTCACCGCGGCCGGCCTTGACCCCGACCAGCCCCCGACGACGTGGGACGAGGTCCGCGAGTACGCCAAGCAGATTGCGGACACCACCGGCGCCACCGGCTACGCCCAGATGGCGGCCAACAACACCGGTGGCTGGCAGCTGACCGTGGCCACCTATGCTCGTGGCGGCCGCATGCAGGTGCTCAACGATGACGGCACCGTCACCGCGACCGTGGACAACCCGGCCACCAAGGCGGCGCTGCAGTACTTCCACGACCTGCGTTGGGAAGACAACTCCATGGGCGCCGACTTCCTGCTGGACTGGGGCACCATCAACCAGGCGTTCGGTGCCGGCCAGGTGGGTATGTACACCTCCGGTTCGGACATCTACACCAACCTGATTCAGGCCCAGGGCATGAACCCCGACGACTACGGCACCACCGTGATCCCGCTGGAGGGTGCTGACTCCGGCACGCTCGGTGGTGGCACCATCGCCGCGGTCAACGTCAAGGCCGACGACGCGACCCGCGCCGCCGCCGTGCGCTGGATTGACTTCTACTACATGCAGAAGCTGATCAGCAAGGACGCCGCCGTGCTCGACGCCCAGACGCTTGCCGCGTCGGACCAGGCCGTGGGTGTTCCCTCGCTGCCCATCTTTGACAAGACCACCTTTGACCTCTCGCGTGAGTGGATCAAGGACTACATCAACGTGAACCAGGACCACGTCAAGTTCTTCAACGACAAGATCTTTGACCAGCAGGTGATCGCTGAGCCCGCCACGAAGACGCAGGAGATGTACTCCATCCTCGACTCCGTGGTCCAGGCGGTGCTGACGGACCAGAACGCTGACATTGACCAGCTTCTTGCCGACGCCAACGCACAGGTCCAGTCCCTTGTGGACGCGGGCTAATCTCTGAACAGGCCCCCCGGCGGCACGTACCGCGTGCCGCCGGGGGACTTCCCCACCAAGCGGAGTTCATCTCATGGCATCTGTGACCACACGCGCACCTCAGGACTCACCGCGCACGCGCTTCATGCGGTGGATCCGCGGCAGCGGCCTCACCACGTTGGTGTTCCTGCTGCCCATGTTGTTCATCTTTGGACTGTTCTCGTGGTGGCCCATCATCCAGACCGTGGTGATGAGCTTCCAGGAGACCAACCTGGTCACCGCGCCGGAGTTTGTGTGGTTTGACAACTTCCACAAGGTTGTCTCCGATCCGCTGTTCTTTGTGGCGGTGAAGAACACCGCCTACTTTGCCCTCCTGGCCATGATCTTTGGCTACCCCATCCCGCTGCTGGGTGCCCTCCTCATCTCCGAGGCGCGCCGCATGCGGGGCTTCTACACCGTGCTCGCCTATCTGCCCGTGGTGGTGCCGCCCGTGGTGGCGGTGCTCCTGTGGCGCTTCTTCTACGATGGCCGCCCCACCGGTGTCTTCAACACCATCCTGGGCTGGGTGGGCATCGGCCCCCAGATGTGGATCCAAGACGCGGGGCAGGCCATGCCGTCGCTGGTGCTTGCCGCCACCTGGGCCGCCGCGGGTGGCACCGTGCTGATTTATTTGGCCGCCCTCACCGGCATCCCCTCCGAGCTGTACGACGCCGCGGAGGTGGACGGCGCCGGCATCTGGGGCAAGCTGTGGCACGTCACGCTCCCCCAGCTGCGCGCCGTGTTGTACATCACGCTCATCCTGCAGGTGATTGGCACCGCGCAGGTGTTCCTTGAGCCCTACCTCTTTACCGGTGGTGGGCCGGCCAACGCCACCGTCACCGTGCTGCTGTTGATTTACCGCTACGCCTTCCAAAACAGCCTGGGTGGCGACTACGGCGCGGCCACCGCGCTCAGCCTGATGCTCGCGGTGTTCCTGGGCATTCTCTCCTTCATTTACTTCAAGGCCACTAGCCGTTGGAGCGACTCATGACTCGACTGACCGAGCGGCTGCGCCGCCGTAGTGCCACGACCGATGACGCGCCCGTGCGCGGCTTCATCTCCGATGTGGAACGGCGCCAGCCCCGCACCCGCGCCATGCTCACCACCATCAACGTGGGAATGGGCATTGTGCTGGTGGTGGTGGGCCTTGGCCCCATCCTGTGGCTCGCCAAGGCGGCCATCACGCCCACGCAGGACACCCTGCGCACGCCCATGGAGCTCTTCCCCTCCGGCGTGGACTGGGCAAACCTGTGGCAGGCCTGGGTGGAGGTGGAAATCTCCCGCCAGTTCATGAACACCATCTGGATCGCGCTTGGCTCGTGGTTTATCCAGTTGCTCATCGCCACCACGGCGGGCTTTGCGCTCGGTGTATTGCGGCCCCGCTATGCGGGCATCCTCAACGGCCTCGTGGTGGGCACGCTCCTCGTGCCGCCGGTAGTGCTCCTGGTGCCGCTGTACCTCACCGTGCTCAACCCGCCGATCATCGGCACGTCCCTGGTCAACACGTTCTGGGCGGTGTGGCTGCCGGCGGGTGCGAGCGCATTCAATGTGGTGTTGGTGACGCGCTTTATGCGGGGTCTGCCACAGGAAATCTTTGAGGCGGCACGCGTGGATGGGGCCGGTCCGTTCCGGCTCTTCTGGTCCATCGCGTTGCCCATGTCCAAGCCCATTGTGGGTGTGGTATCCGTCTTTGCGGTGCTAGCCGCCTGGAAGGACTTCATGTGGCCGCTGTTGGTGCTGCGCATCCCCGCGATGCAGCCGCTTTCGGTGCGCCTGCCCACCCTGCGTCAGGCCATCGAGCTGGACGTGTACCTTGCGGCGTTGGCCATCTCCACCCTTATCCCCATCCTGCTGTTCATCGTGTTCCAGCGCCTCATCCTGCGCGGCGCCGGTCTGGGTGGTGCTGTCAAGGGGTAGCTCCCGCTGGCGTACACGATGCCATTGCGTGGCGACTATGCGTTGCGTTCGATCAGTGCCTCGATGCTCTTCTTCTCGAAGTATCGGAACTTCTGGATTGCGTCGGTCATGGTGCCTGTGTTGATGACACCGATGTCGGTGAGCCTCCGGTAGGAGGATAAGGAGAGACCGGTCGAGCGCTGGAACAACTCTGCCTCGTGGTGAAGAGTTTCATCAATGACGTGCTGAAGACGCTCCTCACGGAAGTCGGTGAGGTACATGAAGATGAGTACCTTCGCCGAGACTTTCTTCAACTTCTCACGGAGGTTTCGGCGTCTCTCGGCGATCTCCTTCTTATGCGGCCGCTGTTCCTGCTTGCTACCCCCCTCTCGCTTCACCTCGCCCAGTTGCCTAGAGCGAGTGACGATCTTCTCTGCCTCCTCGCGGATCGTACGGAAGTCTTCGATCTGCTCAAGCTCTGCGAGTAGGTCTTCGTCTTGGATCAGGAGGTCCATGGTGACCCCATTGATGTTGTAGAGGTCAACGGACCGCCATCGACGCGCGAGCGAGTTCGCGCCGATGCCACCGTGGGCCCAGTCTAGGATTGCGTTCACATCGAGTCGCTCCATCTGGCCGCCATCGATAGCAAAGATGGGGAGGAAGTTAATGAGCTCGCCGAGGACGGATGCCTGAGTCGATCTTCGGTCAGGAGAGTTATTCGCAAGTTCCGTGCCGTAGAGCGCGACCAGCGAGAGTGCCCGGTTTGGATCAAATTCAAAGACGTAGGCAGACTCCTTGTGAATGATGCCGTCGCTTTTCCAGGGGGACTGAACCCGGAATGCGGCTTGGAAGTACGACTCCGGAGCTTTGAGCGAGCGGAGCATTAAAATCGCGGTCCACTCGGGGACGGTGACGCCAGTCATAAGCTTCCCGCAGGACAGCGTGATAGACCCGGCCTTGCCCGCCGCGTCGGCATGTTTGAGCACCGCCTGCAGACGTTCCAGGGCCTTTGAACCGATGCCTGCCTTAGTTCCGGCAGCAACGTAGATCTCGTACTTGGAAAAGAAAGGATCCTTCTTGAGCAGTGCCGCCATCGCTTCGCACGACGCCACGTCATTCATGTACCAAACCGTGTGCCGCACGGCCGATGCGAACTCCTCCGCCTGGTACGGGAAGGGTGCCGTTATGCCCTCAATTACAGCCTGCTCGACGACCTTTTGACCACGGATGAGCTTAAGGAACTCGGCAACCTGATCTGGCTTTTCGAAGACGTAGTCACCGGCTACCCTATTCGCCTTGAAGTAGGCATTCAGACTGAACCCATCAAACTCGCCGTCTTCAGCGAAGTCCGCCGCTGCCTGGCTCATCGAGTAGGTGTACATGCGCATCTGGGGCAACTCGGCGTAAGGGTTAGGGCTCCCGTCACCCGCCACCGACCAATTGCTCTTCACCCGCTGTTCATCGATATAGGTCCAGTTGAACACCTGACTGTCGTCGTAGTCGCCATTGGTGATAGCCCGGAATGGCGTACCCGAAAGATGCAGGTGGTATGTGGTCTTCAGTGCAAAATCCGGTGTCTCAACGACGTCGACATCGGCGTCGCCTGCATGGTCGCTCGCTTTCTGAAGCATCTCCGCCCAGGCAGCCTCCGCATGGTCCTGCGGGTCGTAGACCTCGCGAGCGGCCGAGGTCGAGGCTCCGAAGTGGAACTCGTCTATGACTACACAGTCCCAGTCGACTAACGGGAGCGTCTCGTTCCGGGGCTTGGGGTTGCCCCTCGCATCGCGGCCGAGCACGTCTTGGAAGGACGCGAACCACACCGTGGGCCTGTCGCTGTCAAGCCTTGCATCCGCCTCGACGGTGGGGGTGTCGCGGTCAACGTACTGCCAGTCGATGAAGTCGACGTGGCTGAGCAGGTCATCGCGCCACGCGTCACGAACTGCGGGCTTGTAGGTAAGCACCAGCACCTTTGTCCAGCCCATCTCACGAGCCAGCTGGTAGGTGGTAAAGGTCTTGCCAAAGCGCATCTTCGCGTTCCACAGGTACTTCGGCGACCCGGTGGGGTGTGCTCGGAAGAACGCCGCAGTCTGCTCCACGGCAGAACGCTGCTCGGGACGCATCGGGAATGTCTGCACACGGGTGGGACTGAAGGGCACCCCGCGTTGTAGCGAAACGACTGCGCCACGGACCTCATCAAGCGTTGCCTCGAACCACTCACCCCCGGGATTTGCAATGCCGGCATTTCGCAGTACCCGGTGCACGTCGTGGTCGCCAAACTCGGTACCGTCTGGCCGCTCGGCCAACTCGGAATGAAAGAGGATGTCGACGCCAACAAGGCCCGGAAATGCGGTGTTCACCTGCTCCTTGACACGGTCGATACCAGGCTTGATCGTCTCTCCGACCTTAATCCAGATATCTCCCTTTGCGCCTCCCGATCGAGTCCACGCCTTTGCATTTCCGGTGTGGGTGTATGCATAGATGTAGTTGGTCATGCCTCTTCGTCCTCATCGTCCAACTCAACCGAGGCCTCCTCGACGCGGTACTTTCTGCCGCCAGGAAGGTGTGTCGATGGGATCGGGGAATCCAGGGAGAGGATGGGGTCGCGTGGCCCGATTACTCGCTCGATATAGGCGGTCTCATCATCCGTGAGTTCGAACTTCTTGTAGAGGTCAGCATCGGTCCACCGGCGAGTCATGTCGAGCATTGGCACGAACGCGAATCTGGTGTTCGTTACATGCTGTGATATCTTACGTTGAAGGATCAAAAAGCGTACGAACTTTGTAGTCAGATAATACGCGTAGTTTTGCGTCTCGTCCCGCGATTCGAATACACCGGCAACAAGGTAGCTTTGAGTACACGCTGAGCCAGGGGCGAGTGCTAGCGGTTCGCCAATCACGAACGAGATGTCACGTCCGTGACCATCGCCTGCCATTGGAATGAGGACTTTCCATTTGTCGACCCAATCGTGGTGCCGCTCTAGTATCTCCCGTGAAATGTACCCGATTCTGTTGTTGAATATGAGTGGTATCGATCCTTCGAAGGCAGAGTCTGAAGCTCCCTTATAGTTAGTCTTGATTGACTGGCCAAAGGGATCACTGGCGGACACTTTGTCCGCCAGAGATCCCTTTCCAAAGGGATCACTGGAAATTTTCTCTACTAACCCCGCAGCGAAGTTGTCACGTAGTACGACGCCCTGCCCCTGACGTAGGTCTCGTCTTGCCGTATCTCGAATCGTCCCGTCGATGCGTGTAGAAAAATCACAGTCACCATCGTGCTCACGGTCCCAGAGGAAGTACGAGACCCCTCCCTTAATTTCAGCTTGTGGAAAGACGTCATAGAGCTTTGGATTATCGACTATTGCCCGGATATGGCGGTCTGAGATCATTCGGTCACGGAACTCAGCCAGCCCCTTCCCGCCGGCGAACCACCTCGATGGAGTAATCATGAGGACGTATCGCGGGTCCATCGCGATCGCCTTCTCCACGAACAGGTTGTAGAGTGGCGTGATGTTTGCGGTGCGATTGCCCTTCCCGTCGTCCATGCCAATCTGATAGGGCGGGTTGCCAACGATGACATCAAACTGCATGTCCGCCAACTCCTTTGTGGGGTAGGTGCCGTGGAGGTATGAGTATGCGAAGTTTTCGCGGTTATCCCGGATGAGCGTGGCTGGAGCGCGACAGACTGTACAGAACTTCCCGGCCTTGTCGAGGGTGTGCTCAGTTGGCACGAAGGCGACATTCCCGTCCGGAGTTTCCAGGCGAACGACGAGCGCAGCGAGTGTTGGGTCTTTAATGTCGTTGCCGGTTGCATTTTTGGACTGGTAGAGCGAACGGCGCGCGAGATCGCCACTCATGCGCGTAACTGCTGCACCGTAGAGCATGTGGCGCAGGATGTGCTCTCGCCTCTTGGCTCCGTCTGGCTCCCATTCGGCAAGTCCAACCATGAGCCGCCGCGCGATCTCGCGGAGGAACACACCCGACTTGGTTGCCGGGTCTAGCCACCTGTATTCCGGCTCCCGCCAGACATGCTCTGGGAGGATGTCCAGCATGGCGTTGACCAATCGCGGTGGGGTGTAGACCTCGTCATTCGGCAGTTGTGCGAGCGTCTCCAGCACGTCGGGGACATGGGCCGTGGAGGGAGTGTTGAGGGTCATGAGCCAAGCTCCGAATAGTGCACGGTGGACAACGGTGTGGGCGGTTCGTAGAACAAGTCGACAGTCGGGGGATCCAACTCGGACGGTGCACGCTTGAAGCGCTCGCCCGCCTCCGGGGTATACTCGACAAAGACAATCTGATAGGCCGCGTTTAGTGTGTCGCCCACAACGATGTTTGTGTCGAGGATTGTCTTGGCAGCGCGGACAAACGCCTCTGACGCGGCTACTCCGTCGAACGTTGCGGCTGCGGACGCGATCGCTAGCATCCGGGCGCGTGCCTCCTGGATGTTCTCATCGCTGATGTCAATGCCGTAAATGCTTGCCAAGCACCGCAGCACCGCAAACTCGTGTGCCTCAACCGTCATTGCGGGATCGATCGCCGCAATCTTCCGTTCCAAAATCGCCACGAGGAAGTTGCCGGTGCCGGCGGCTGGTTCCAAAAACCTGGTGTCCACATCGACGAACGCATCTGGGATGAGGTCAAGCATGGCATTCACCTCGCGTGGCTGGGTGTAGACCTCGCCAAGGTCCCGGACCCGTTCACGCGATCGGATATGCCGTATCTCTGCCATGGTGTCCCCAGCATCCCTTGACTGCGCCATGAATCATAGTCTGGCGTAGATGTCCGACACTGGCCTTGCCACCCTACGCCACGGGCACGCGCAACCGCAGGGCGCCGGGTTCCACCCACGCCTCGATGGCGGTGGCGTCCCCCAACAGGTCGCCATCCACCTGCACCAGCTGCGAGTGCTCCATGCGAATGGACACCTTGTGGGCGCGCGCGTGGTCAATGCGTGAGGCGCGGTATGCCTTGAGAATCTCCGGCTGGTTCCACCCCACGCCCTGCGCCACCACCGTGGTGTAGAGATCCGTCCACCCCACAATGCCTGCGCGCGCGTCCAGGGAGGCGATGTCTAGGCGCCCGTCGGTGGCCGAGGCATCGGGAATGAGCATGAAGCCACCCGGCAGGCGCCCCACGTTGGCAATGAGCACGGTGCGCATCTGCCCGGTGAGCGGGGTGGAGCCGTCAATGGACACGGTGGCGGTCATGCGGCGCTTGCGCATGAACTTGGTGAGCGCCAAAAAGTACGCGAGCCAGCCCAGGCGCTTCTTGAGGTGATCGTTGGTGCCGCCCACCATGTCCGCATCAATGCCGGTGCCCGCAATCACCAAAAAGGGGTAGCGACGCGGGTCCTTGCGGCCCCCGCGTTCCACCTGCAACCACCCCACGTCCACGGACTCCTCGGCACCCTCCAGCGCAATGCGCAACAGCGCCGGGATGTCCTCAAGGGGAAGGTCAAAGTTACGGGCAAACAGGTTGCCGGTGCCCAGCGGCAAAATTCCCATGGCCACCCCGGTGCCCGCAAGCGCCTCCGCCACCGCGCGCACCGTGCCGTCGCCGCCCACCGCAATCACCAGGTCCGCGCCCGCCTCCACGGCCTCCCGGGCCTGCCCGGTGCCGGGGTCTTCCGCGGTGGTGTGCAACCACATCGGTTCCGCGAGGTAGCGAATGGAGCATGCGCGCAAGGCCTGCTCGCGCACCTCCGTGATGCCCGCCTTGGTGGGGTTGGCCACGAACGCCACCCGTTGGCGGCGCTGCTGCACCAGGTGCACCGTCTCCGCCGCGGGAAGCACCGACGTCACCCCCAGCACGCGCCGCCACGGCTTGGGTACGGCAATGGGATCGCGGCTGCCCACGCGCCGCGTGATGGTGGTGGCAAGCGACAGCGCCAACAACGCCACCAGCAACGCCAGTACGGCCACGCCCAGCGTGATCCACTCCACCACCATGAAACGACAGGCTACGCGTGCCCACGTAGACTCGCTACCGTGATCGATCTGGCCCTGATGCGTGACAACCCCGATGTGGTGCGTGAGTCGCAGCGCGCGCGCGGCGACGATCCGGCGCTGGTGGATGCGGCGCTTGACGCCGATGCCCGCCGCCGGGCCGCATTGCAGGACTTTGAGGCCGCACGGGCGCAGCAAAAGGTGCTGGGCAAGGAGGTGGCGGCCGCGCAGGGTGAGGCCAAGCAGCATGCGTTGCGCCAAACCAAGGAGCTTGCGGAACGCGTCAAGGCGTTACAGGCCGATGCGGACACCGCCGACGCCGCGTTGCGCGCCCTCATGCTGCGCATTGGCAACATCCCGCAGCCGGGTGTGCCCGCGGGGGGTGAGGACGACTATGTGGTGCTGCGCGAGGTGGGGCAACCGCGCGACTTTGCGGCCGAGGGCATCACCGTCAAGGATCACCTTGCCGTGGGTGAGGGCCTCAAGGCCATCGACATGGAGCGCGGCGCCAAGGTATCCGGTGCCCGCTTCTACTACCTCACGGGCGTGGGCGCGCGCCTGGAGCTGGCCATTCTTAACGCGGCCATGGCGCATGTGGTGAAGGCCGGCTTCTCCCCCATGATTACCCCCACCCTGGTGCGGCCCGAGGTGATGGCCGGTACGGGATTCTTGGGTGCGCATGCGGACGAGATTTACCGCCTGGAGCGGGATGACCTGTACCTCACGGGTACCTCGGAGGTGGCGCTCGCGGGCTACCACGCGGACGAGATTCTGGACCTCAGCGACGGCCCGCGCCGCTATGCGGGCTGGAGCGCGTGCTACCGCCGTGAAGCGGGATCCGCGGGGCGGGACACGCGTGGCATCATTCGCGTCCACCAGTTTCACAAGGTGGAGATGTTTGTGTACACGCGCCCCGAGGACGCCGCCGCGGAGCATGAGCGCCTGCGGGACATCGAGGAAGGCATGCTGCAGGCCTTGGAGCTGCCCTACCGCGTCATTGACACCGCGGCGGGCGACCTGGGGCTGAGCGCCTCCCGCAAGTACGACTGCGAGGCGTGGCTTCCCAGCCAGGAACGGTGGATGGAGGTGACGTCCACGTCCAACTGCACCACCTTCCAGGCCCGCCGCCTGCAGGTGCGCGAGCGGGGCGAGCGCGGCACGGAACCCGTGGCCACCCTCAACGGCACCATTGGCACCACGCGCTGGATTGTGGCGCTGCTGGAGAACCACCAGCAGGCCGATGGCTCGGTGTACGTGCCGCCCGTACTGCGCCCCTACCTGGACGGACAGGAATACCTGAGCCCGGTGGCAACCGCGTAGTCTGCGTTCATGACCCCCACGCCCGAGGACGCCGTCACCGACGCCGCGCTCGCATGGCGCCTGGTGGGGCTGGACATTGACGGCACCCTCATGCAGTGGGGAGGCGAGATGTCCCCCGCGGTGCAAGAGACCGTGCAACAGCTGCGGCTCACGCGCCACCACGTGGTGCTGGCTACCGGCCGCAACATCATTGCCACCATGCCGGTGGCCGAACGCCTGGGTATTCGCCGCGGCTGGATGGTGTGTTCCAACGGCGCCGTCACCGTGCGCCTCAACCCGGGCACGCCCGGCGGCTATGACATCGAGGACACCGTCACCTTCAACCCCCGCGAGGCGCTGGAGTTGGTGCGCCAGGAGATGCCCGATGCGTACTTTGCGGTGGAGGACCTGGGCGTGGGCTTTCGCGTCACCCGCGAGTTCCCCATGGGGGAGTTGGTGGGACGCCAGCGCGTGGTGGAGCGCTTTGAGGACCTCTACCACGAGGAGGTCACGCGCGTGGTGATTCGTGCCCCGGGCGCGGATGTGGACCACTTTGACTCCCTGGTGCACCGCATTGGGCTCAACGACGTCACCTATGCCGTGGGGTATTCCGCCTGGCTTGACCTGACCCCGCCGGGGGTGTCCAAGGCATCGGCGTTGGAGCGCCTGCGCGAGCGCCTGGGCGTGGAGCCGGATCAGACGGCCGCCATTGGCGACGGCAACAACGATGTGGAGATGCTGCGGTGGGCCGCGCGCTCGGCCGCCATGGGTACCGCTCCGGCACACGTGAGGGACGCCGCCGATGCCGTGGTAGGCACCGTGGAGGAGGACGGCGCGGTGGAGTTTTTGCGCACCCTCATTGACCCGCGGCGCACCGTGGTGTCTTAGGCTCGTGCCATGAACTGGTTGACGTCACCCGCCCATTCCCGCTGGCTCGAGGCGGAGATGGACCGCCTCCTGGAATTTGGGGCCGCCTCCCGCGTGGAGGCCGGCGGCTTTGGCTGGCTGGACGACGACGGCGCGCTTGACCCCTCCAAGGATGTGGAGCTGTGGATCACGTGCCGCATGACGCATTGCTTTGCACTGGCCGCACTCGCGGGACGCCCCGGTGCCGCCGCGCTCGTGGACCACGGCCTTGCCGCGCTCACCGGGCGGCTGTATGACGAGGAGCACGGCGGGTGGTTTGCCGCCGTGGGTCCCGACGGCCCCACCAACACCGCCAAGGAGGCCTACGGTCACGCCTTTGTGATCCTTGCCGCCTCCTCCGCCACCGCGGCAGGGCGCCCGGGCGCGCGTGAGCTGCTGGACCGCGCCATCGCCACCCACGCCGAACGCTTTTGGGAGACCTCGGTGGGCATGAGCCGCGAGGCCTTCTCGCGCGACTGGTCCACCGAGGAGGACTACCGCGGCATCAACGCCAACATGCACACCGTGGAGGCGTACCTCGCGGCCGCGGACGTGCTGGCGGACCGCGACCTGCTGCAGCACGCGCTGCGCATTGCCAGCCGGGCCATCAACCTGTTTGCGCGCCAGAACGGCTGGCTGCTGCCCGAGCATTTTGATGCCGAGTGGAACCCGGTGTTGGACTACAACGTGGACGCCCCCGCGCACCCCTTCCGCCCCTACGGCGCCACCATCGGTCACCTGTTTGAGTGGGCGCGCCTCATCACCCAGCTGGGCGTGTCCTTGCAGCAGGTGGGTCTTGCCGCGCCCGAGTGGATTGACGAGGCCGCCCGCGAGCTGTACCGCGCCGCCGTGGATAAGGGCTGGGCGGTGGACGGCGCCGACGGCTTTGTCTACACCATCGACTGGGACGGCGCCCCCGTGGTGCGGGAGCGCATGCACTGGGTGGCGGCGGAGGCCGCGGCGGTGGCCGCGGTGCTCTACGTCCGCACCAAGAACGAGGCGTACGCCGCGGACTACCAGCGGTGGTGGGATTACATTGGCCAGTACCACCTTGACCCCATGGGGGGCTCCTGGTGGCATGAGCTGGGTACCGACAACCTGGTCTCGCGCACCGTGTGGAAGGGCAAGGCGGACATCTACCACGCCGTGCAGGCCACACTCATTCCGCGTCTGCCCATTCAGCCCGCGCTCGCGGCCTCGCTGGCCGCAGGCAACCTCCGCTAGGACTCGCCGGGCAGCAGCAGGATGGTGCCGGAGGCCTCGCCGGACTCCAGTCGGCGGTGGGCATCGGCGGCGCGCGCCAGGGGGTAGCGCGAATCCACCACGGGGCGCACCGCCCGCGGAATCAGCGGCCACACGTGGGCGCGCACGCCCGCCACAATGCGCGAGCGTTCGGCAAGCGGGCGCGAGCGCAGCGTGGTTCCCAGCACGCGGGCGCGCCGGGCCAGCAGGCGGCCCAGGTCCAGCGTGCCGCGGCTTCCCCGTTGCATGCCGATGACGGCAAGGGTTCCGCCCGTGGCCAACGCCGCCACGTTGGGCTCCAGGTAGGCACCCCCCACCACGTCAAGAATCACGTCCACCCCGCGGCCCTGCGTCTGCTGGGCCACCCACGCCGGCCAGTCGTCGTGGTAGTCGCACGCCGCATCGGCCCCTAGCTCCCGGCACCGTGCCACCTTGGCGGGCGTGCCCGCGGTGGCCAGCACGCGCATGCCGCGCGCGGCGCCGTATTGCACCGCCATGCTGCCGATGCCCCCCGCACCGCCGTGCACCAGAAGGGTGTGGCCGGGGGCGGCCCCGGCGGCGTCAAGGGTGGACCACACCGTGCATGCGGCCTCGGGCAGCGCCGCGGCCTCCTCAAGGCTCACGCCCGCGGGCACGGGCAACACGAGCGTGGCATCCACCACCGCCAGCTCCGCATAGCCGCCCCCGGACAGTAGCGCGCACACCTCGTCGCCCGGGGACCACGCCGTCACGTCGTGTCCCACCGCCTCCACCACGCCCGCCACCTCAAGGCCGGGCCACGCGGGCGCGCCCGGTGGCGGGTCGTAATGCCCCTGGCGTTGGAGCACATCGGCACGGTTCACCCCGGCGGCCGCCACGCGAATCAGCACCTCGTGCGGGCCGGGCGTGGGGGTGGGGGCCTGAGCAAGGCCAAGGACGTCCGCGTCACCATGCCCGTGCAGTGCGGCAATCTTCACCACACACCTCCCGGAATTTCCGTCATAGTGGGGACGCTATACCGTCTCACAGGACAACACCGAAGGCTAAGGCTCATGTCATCCGGACGGATGCCGATACCTAAGGGGACAGAGTGTCGCAACGGTGTTGTGGCAGGTGACGCCCCCCGCGGGCACCAAGGGAGAGTTTCATGCTCCAGAGGTTGAGTATTCGAGGAAAGATCCTCGCGGTAGTTGCCGTGCCTATCCTCGTCCTGCTGATCGCGGCTACCGCCCTGACCGCCAACGCGGTGAACAACCTGAACCACGCGCGTACCACCGTGGCCATGCTCACCATGCTGGAGCGCGGCAAGACCTTCTCCACCGCCTGGCGGGTGGAGGCCGACGCCGCAGCCAACTACATCTCCGCCTGGAATGACGACCGTTCCATGCTGTTGGACACCCGTGCGTCGGTGGACAACGGTTTGGTGCAGCTGGAGGCCGCCGCCGGTGACGGCGGTGCCGAGGCGGCGCTGTGGGCCGATGTGCAACAGATCATGAACGGCGGGCAGGCCATCGAGGGCGGCACCGCCATGTCCTTGGCCGAGGCGCGCCAGCTTCAGCCCGAGGGTGGCGAGAACGGTACCCGGGCCACGTGGCCGTCGGAGGACCAGATTCAGGCCGCGGAACTGTCGTTGAGCGCCATGTCCAACGCCGTGGCGGCGCGGTCCGCGGGACTCGACCTCTCGGCCGGCGCCCAGACCGCCATCACGGCCATCATCGTGGGCCTCAACCAGGAGGGACAGCGCTCCACCTTCTTCCTCACGGAGACCCCTGCCATCCGCGATGCGTTTGAGGAGTCCGTGGGCCCCACCGACACCGCGCTGAGCGTGCTGCGTGCCTCCATTGACAACCTGCCGCGCAACGCGCAGACCGAGCCGGTGCACGCGAGCCTTGACCAGATGCTCACCGACATCCAAGAGTTGGCCTCCAGCCGCCAGAAGGTGCGCGAGCTGGGCTGGGGTGACGCGACGGCGCACTCCTGGTACGAGAACGTGATGACGGAGATGAACACCGTCATTGGCCAGGCCGCCATCGTGGCCAACAACGCGGACCTGGCGCAGTGGCTGGGTGCCTACCAGGCCATGGACTCCGCCGTGCAGCAGCTCTCCAGTGAGGGCAGCCAGATTTCCCGCGTGCTGCGTCCCGGTACGTTCGTGGTGGGTGAGCAGAACACCATCGTGAACCAGGTGGCCCGCACCGACTTCCTCCACGAGAGCGCGCAGATTGCCGTGGCCTCGCTGGGCACCAACCTGACGTTGCCGGACTTTGGTATCTCCTACGACGTCTCCACCCAGCAGGGCTTCACCCCCGAGCGCAACCGTGTGACCAGTGGCGTGTTGTCCATCGCCGCCCGTACCACGTGGGCCGGCCACGTGCAGAACGAGATGTCCGCCATGATGCCCGCGTACGACGGCACCATTGGTGGCGCCCGCGACATCGCGGCATCGCAAGAATCCTCCGTGGTGCTGTCCACCGTGGCCACGGCCCTCGCCTCGCTGCTGGTGGTGGCCCTGTCCCTCATCGTGGCCCTGGTGATTGCGCGAAGCATTGTGAACCCGCTGCGCCGCCTGACCACCACAGCGACCGCAGTGCGTCAAGAGCTTCCCCGTCTGGTGGAACGCGTGGCGCTGCCCGGTGAGACCGTGGACGTCACGGAAGTGCAGATCCCGGTGGAATCCACCGACGAGGTGGGCCGCCTGGCTGAGGCGTTCAACTCGGTGAACGCCACCACCCTGGCCATCGCCGCCGAGCAGTCCGCACTGCGTGGCTCCATCTCCGAGATGTTCGTTAACGTGGCCCGCCGTGACCAGGTGCTCCTCAACCGCCAGCTCTCCTCCATTGACGAGATGGAGCGCACGGAGGACAACCCGAACACGCTCACCAAGCTCTTTGCGCTTGACCACCTGGCCACCCGAATGCGTCGTAACAGTGAGTCCCTCCTGGTGCTCGCAGGCATTGACACCGGACGCCGCCTGCGCCGTCCCATGCCGCTGTCCGATGTGGTGCGCACCGCATCGTCGGAGATTGAGCTGTACGAGCGCGTCCAGCTGGAACTGGACGCGGACCCGTCCATGCTGGGTCACTCCTCGCTGACCGCCGCCCACCTCTTTGCTGAGCTGCTGGAAAACGCCACGGTGTTCTCCGACCCCGGCACGCCCGTGGTGGTGCAGACGCTGCGCGAGGGCGACTCGTTTGTGGTGCGCATTGTGGACTCCGGCATTGGCATGAACCCCGACGAACTTGCCGAGGCCAACAACCGCGTGGCGTCCACGGCGGCCTCGGAAATCCTGGGTGCCCAGCGCCTGGGACTCTTCGTAGTGGGTCGTATTGCGCGCCGTATTGGTGCGCGCGTCTCGCTGTCCTCCAAGGAAGGCGAGGGCACCGTGGCCACGGTGACCATGACGTCGTCCCTGTTTGACCTCAGCTCGCTGGATGCCGATGCGACGCGCCAGGCCGCCCCCGCATCGGCCCCGGCCACCATGCCCGGCCGCGACCTGTCGCAGGAGGTCACCGACGCCGCGCCCGCCGCGCCCGCCGCGCCCGCCGCGCTACCCACGCGTTCCGCGGCGGTGCAGGTGGAGAGCTACACCCCCGCGGTCATCGAGGAGGGCGCAAGCCTGTCCGGGCGCACCACGTCCACCGATGGCCTGGAGGAGTTGCTCGCCTCCGACGCCGCCGCGGCCCCCGAGGCCCAGCAGGTGGACCTGGAGGCGCTGACCGATGGCGTGACGCCCGCGGGCCTGCCCACGCGCCGCCGCCGCAACGACGGTGGCGATGCGGGTGCGTCCGAGGACACGCACACCGCCATCGGTCTGCCCGCCCGCGCCACCGATGCCCAGCTGAACGCCCTTGCGGCGCAGGCGGGTTCCGGCTTCACGCCGCTGGTGTCCGCGGCGGAGATCTCCCCGGAGACGGTGGAGCAGCGTGCGGCCATGTTCCGTGGCTTCCGTTCGCGCCGCGCCGGGCAGGAGCCCGAGGTGCAGGTGGCGCCCGATGCCGAGTCGCTGGGTCAGGCGGTGCGTCGCGGTGCCGCCGTGCTGCCCACGGGTCAGGGGCCGGTCAACGAGATTCCCGGCCTGGAGCCCGACGAGGATGCCGCGCCGGAGGCCCCGGCCGCACCCGCCGTGGAGGCCGCACCGGTGGTCCCCGCAGTGGAGCCTGCAGTGGAGCCCGAGGTGACGCAGTCGCCGCTCATCTCCCGGGGGTACGAGACCGTGGTGGCGGATGCCGCTCCCGCGGCGTTCACCGTGCCGGGCCTGGAGGACGACCCCGTGCCCGCGCTCGCGGACGAGCCCGCGCCGCCGGTGGTTGCGGCGCCCGTGCAGGCCGTGGAGCCCGTACAGCCGGTGCAGCCGGTGCAGCCCGTGGCCCCCGCCGCCGATGCCGGGCTTGGCTCGTTCTTTGCCCACCAGGCGCAGAGTGCGCAGGCGCCCGCGGGGCAAGTTCCCGCTCCCGCGCAGGAGGCCGCTCCCGCGTGGGGTCAGCCCGCTCCCGCGCAGGAGGCCGCTCCCGCGTGGGGTCAGCCCGCGTGGGGTCAGCCCGCGTATGGGCAGGAGGCCGCCCCGGCCTGGGGCCAGCCCGCCGCGAGCCAGACGCCGTCCTGGGGTGCCGCATCGGCCGAGCCGAGCCCGGTAAGCCAGGGACTGCCCACGGTGGCAGGCCTGCCCGTGGCCGGCGAACCGCCGGTGACCCCCAGCCTTGACGATGTGCTGGGCAACACGGGTGCCAAGGAGAAGGGTGGCCTGTTTGGCAAGCGCCGCCGCAAGGGCAAGGATGCCGCCGAGCCGAGCGCGGCCACCGCCATGCTGGGCTCCATGCCGCACCGCGAGTCCACGCTGCCCACGGGGAGCCCGGCGGGGACCTTCCCCCCGGCATCGGCCACGCCTCAGGGCCCCGGCGCCGTGGTGCAGGCGCAAGTGCTTCCCGGCCATGGCGAGACCGCGGGCGTGTCCGCGCTTGCCTCGCCGCTGTACGGCGCACCGGCGCGTCCCGCACGTGCCGACGAGTCGCTGCCCGCGGTGCTGCACGGTGTGGCGGATGTCACGCCCGAGCGTTCCAGCTTTGCGCAGGCGGTGGAGGAGACCCCCGTGGCCGAGGCGCCCTCGTGGGGTGCGCCCGCGTCGTCGTGGGAGGCACCGGCCGCATGGGAGGCGCCCGCCGCGCCGCTGCAGCCCGCCCAGGGTGATGCCTATGGCGGTGCCGGGAGCTTTGGTGCCACGGCCGAGGCCTTTGGTGGCTTTGGTGGCGGCACGTTTGCGCCCCAGGATGGTTCCGAGGAGCACTTCTACTCGCGCGACGAGCTGGCACAGCCGGTGGGTTGGGAGTCCGCGGGTGAGAGTGCGCTCCAGGCCGCCGCGCCGGAGCAGATGACGTACCACCCCGTGGTGCAGATTGACCCGCAGCCCGTGGCGGACGAATCCGCGGATGTGACGTCAGCGGTGTTCAGCGAGTTCAGCTCGCTGGCCTCGGAGCGACCCAAGGTGGAGCGCACCCGGGTGGGTCTGCAGCGTCGGCGTCCTACCGACGCGCCGCAGCCCGAGGTGACGCCCATCGAGGAGGTCACCACGGTGGCTCACGTGGAGCGTGACCCCAACGCCATTCGCTCGCGTTTCTCCAGTTTCTACTCGGGAACGCAGCGTGCGCGCTCCGATGTGGAGGCGTTTGAACGTGGCGCGCAGGGCCAAGGACCGGAAAACTAAGACATGATGGTGTGTGTCCGCACTCGGACATCAGGAAACAAGGAGGAACAGTGACCGCGCTCAGTCAGGAGGCCACCAACTTTGGGTGGCTGCTGGACAACTTTGTCCAGACCGTGCCGGGCACCCGCCACACGCTTGTCGTCAGTGCTGACGGCCTGCTCATGGCGATGTCCAAGAACCTCGACCGTACGGGTGGCGACACCCTTGCCGCGGTCGTGTCTGGCATGGCATCACTTACCCGTGGCGCCGCACGGCAGCTCAAGGCAGGGGAGGTGCGCCAGTCCATCATTGAAATGGACGAGCTCTTCTTGTTCCTCATGAGCATCAACAACGGAGCCGTGCTCGCGGTTGCCGCCGACTCCACGTGTGACGTGGGCTTGGTGGGCTACGAGATGACTCTCCTGGTGTCCCGTACGGAGACGGCGTTGACCCCGCAGCTCATCACCGAGATGCGGTCCAACCTGCCCACCGACGGCCCCACGCGCTAGCGAGGACGGGAAGTCATATGACCGACGAGCTCGTCCACCGCGATCACGCGGACGACGACGCCTACACGGTGCGGCCCTACGCCGTCACCGGTGGAAGGGTGAGCGCAGCTAATGCCACCCTTCCCATGGAGGCGCTCGTTGAGGCCGCGTCGGATGCGTACCTACAGAAGGGCCTCACGCCCGAAAAGAAGAAGATTCTGCAGCTTGCTGCGGGTCAGTATCAGTCCGTGGCGGAACTCTCGGCCCACACTCGTCTCCCTTTGGGTGTAGTCCGCGTTCTGGTCACGGATCTTTCGCAAGATCAGTACCTCATCATTCACACGGCCGGAACGGCTGACGACGCCTCGACGCATGACGAGGACGGCGGCCTGTCCCTGAGTCTTTTGGAGAGTGTCCTCGATGGCATCGCAGCCCTCTGACGCCGCGGTCGGTACGACCGAAGCGCATTCCGCCCCCACAGTTGTCAAGATTGTGATCGCTGGAGGTTTTGCCGTGGGCAAGACCACCTTCATCGGTTCGATTTCCGACATCGACCCCCTCAACACCGAAGCCGCCATGACGGAGCACTCGGTGGGTGTGGACGATGCCGGTGGTGTGACCGACCGCAAGACCACCACCACGGTGGCCATGGACTTTGGCCGCATCGCGCTTCCGGGCTCGTTGTGGCTGTACCTGTTTGGCACGCCCGGTCAGGACCGCTTCCTCTTCATGTGGGACGACCTGGTGCGTGGTGCCATCGGCGCGTGTGTGCTGGTGGACACCGAGCGGCTTGACCAGTGCTTCCCGGCGGTGGACTACTTTGAAGGCAAGGGCATCCCGTTTGTGGTGTGTGTCAACTGCTTTGACGGTGTGGCCCGCCACCAGCTGGAGGACGTGCGGGAGGCCCTTGGCCTGTCCGATGACGTGCCCCTCATGTACACCGATGCCCGCGAGCGCAACGCGACCAAGCAGGCGCTGATTGCGGTGGTGCAGCTGGCCATGCAGAGGCTCAAGCAGGGCTAAGTCACGCGCGGTGCGCGACGTGCTGCGACGGACGCGTCACCGCGAAGGCGTTCACGCGTGGGCACCCCCCGACCCGGCCGGGCCGGGGGGTGCCCGTGCAGTGGGCGCGTGTGGTGCCCGGTGTAGTGGGCGTGCGTGCTGCTGGTCCAGTGAGCGTGTGTGCCGTCCGGCACGGGTAGGCTTGACCGAGTGATTTACGCCGATGGCACTGCACTGTGCAGGTTCCTGCCAGGGGTGACGTATTTTGACGAGTGGAACCGCTGGGCGCTGGTGCGCCTGGGGCAGATTGCCACCACCCAACTTGGCCTCACCGAGGTGAGGCAGGCCGCGGAGTTGTACCCGCGCCACGAACGGGCCGCGGCCTTTGACATCGTGGAAAAGATCAAGACTCACATTCCGGTGATCCGCTTCTCCGACGAGAACGTGGCCGTGTCCTCTCATGCCGCGGCCGTGCTCAAGCCCTTTCCGGCCCTCCACCTGGGGGCGGCGGTGGCGCACTCGCAGATTGACACGCTTGCCACCTATGACGCGGAGCTGGCGCGCGTGGCGGAGTTGTATCAGTTGACCGTGGTCAGCCCGGGCATGCCCGAGGGCTGGCACAATGGGGGAGCCGGCTCGCCGGCACAGTAAGGCGCAACGACGTCTTCAGGAGAGTTGACCGAGCGGCCGAAGGTGACGGTCTTGAAAACCGTTGTGGCTCACGCCACCGTGGGTTCGAATCCCACACTCTCCGCCAGTGGTGCCCCGTAGCCGCAGCGCGGTGTGGCTTGGCCCTCAAAGGGTCTCCCCAGGGTTTGGGACTCCCCGTCCCCGGCATCCCCAGGGTTTGAGGACCCCCTCACCAGGCATCCCCAGGGTTTGGGACTGATTTGGCCCCTGTGGGCCGGGTCGTGTTTTCTGTGGGACCGGATTGGCCCTTGGTGGGCCATTTGGGTCCCGCAGGATGCAGCGGAGGCTCCACAGGGGCCATTTGGGTCCCAAACACCAGCTGGACCCACACGCCAGCTGGACCCACACGCCAGCTGAACCCCAGATGCGACCACACGTACGGGGCCGCTTTGCTCGCCGCCTTGATTCTCCGGTACCCTGACACCCAGCCTGGAGACGTCGCATAGTCAGGCCTAGTGCGCGGTCCTGCTAAGACCGTGAGGGCTAAACCCCCTCCGTGGGTTCAAATCCCACCGTCTCCGCCATGAGATAGCCACCCTCGGTGCCACAAATGGTCCGAGGGTGCGCTAGACTCGTGACTCGGCCACAGGCCATGCGCCCTTAGCTCAACGGATAGAGCATCTGACTACGGATCAGAAGGTTGGGGGTTCGAATCCCTCAGGGCGCGCCACCACAGAAGTCACAGCCCCACTCGGTGAATCCGGGTGGGGCGCTTGTGTTTCCAGGCCCAGCGCCCACCCCGGTTGCGTGACGTCCGCGACCACCCCTCGCTACGTGAAGTCTGTCCGCCTGCTCTGGCCGTCCGCCACCACCACAATGGACGCGGCAAGCTCGCGCCCGTCGGGGTGCAATCGCACCGTGACCGAGCCGCTGCCCGCCGCATCCAGCGCGGCCACCGCGGCATCGTGCACGCGCTCGCGAAGCCCAGGGGCCAGCGCCCTGCCCCTGTCGTCAAGCAGCACCACGTCCACGCCCCGCTCACGCGCCTTGGCGGCGGCCTCCGCTACCGCGTCCGTCACCAGATGCCGCGCCCGCACCGTGTCGCGCAACTGTGCCTCGGCGGCACGGTATTGGGCGCGCTCGGCATCGGTCTGCGGAGCCCCACCCGCGGCAAGCCGCTCCAGTAACGGCACCGCGGTGGCACGCAACTCCGTCACCCGGTCGCGGCGCACGGCCTCCGCCGTCGCATCGGAGGCGGCGCGCCCGGCCGCTCCCAACATGCGGTCCTCGTAGTCGTTGATCAGCCGCGCCGTGCGCCGCAGCGACACCGCAAACAGGGTGGCTACCAGGAGAATCGCCGCATGAGTGTCAATGAGTCCCAGGGGGTACGCCCACCCGCGCCCCGTGGACATGCCCCAGTACACGGTGATGGCCGCCATGGTGGAAAACGTCAGCCACGCGCTCACAGGTCGGCGCCGGATGGCCAAGAAGAACAGCAGCCACGTGTTGGCCCCCACATGCCATGACGCGCGCCCCACATGGATGTGGTCGGGGAGTTGGAACGCCACCAGCAGCGTGGACAGGATGACGGCCGCGGACACCACCAGCGTCCACCGCGCAGGGAACGGGTCGGGATGCCCCTGCACCAACACAATCGCGGCCCCGTTGACCAGCACCAGCGCCACCACCGAGGGCCACGCCGCCTTCAGATCCCCCGCCGTGGTCACCATAAACACCACGTTGCACAGAATGTAGATGCCCAGCACCACGCGCGCCTGCGGGCTGGTAAGCCCCACCAGGCGCGAGCTGTCCGTGTGGACCATGGGCGTGAATCCGGCGCTCATGCCGCCCGCTCCCAACGCAGCGTCACCACGGTGCCCCGCCCCGGCCGCGAGTGCACGGTGGCCGTGCCGCCGTCCAGCAACGCCATGCGGTCAATGATGGACAGCCGAATCCCCAGCCGCCGCGCCGTGACGGTCCGCGGCACAAAACCCCGCCCGTCATCGGCAATGCGCACCATGATCCCCGCGCCATCCACGTCCACATCCATCCGGTACTGCACGTCCCGCCCGGGCCCGCCGGCGTGCTGCACGGCATTGCGCAGCGCCTCCTCCAGCGCCTCCGTGGTGGCACTCACCACCTCCGCGGGGATGGGTGCGGCGTCGTTGACGCCGATGCCCACGCTCACCTGGGGCGCAATGGCTTGCGCATGCTGGGCAAGGGTGTTGGCAAACTCCACGGGCCCGTAGGACGTAAGGCTGGCCGTGGGCGCCTCGAGCGAGGCGATCGCCTCCAGCGCCTCCTGAGCCTTCTCGCGCAGTCCCTCCGGCGGCGTGGGCCGCGAGGCCGCCACCAGCACGGACATGATGTCGTCGTGCACCATCGCGTCGATGCGCGCCTCCTCGCGCTCGCGCGTGCGCACCGCGGCCTCCCGCGTGGTGAGCGCGCTGGCCTGCGCCATGGCGCGGTCCTGCCGGTCCGCGGCGGCCATCAGCGCCACGGTCACCCCCATGAGGATGAGCGCAAAGCTGGTGGATCCCAACGCGTCCAGCAGCGAGATGCGCAGCGAATCGGGCCGCACCTGAAACTGCACCAGGCCAATGATGGGCCCGTGAAGCAGGCCCACCAGCCACACGCCCCGGTTTTGCCACACCACGGCAGCCAGCAGCGCATGAACGGCATGAATGCCCTGGAACCACGGCGGTTGATCGTGCGTGAGGTGGGTGCCCACCAGCCCCACCGGGAACATCAGCATGGCGGCCAGAAACACCAGCGCCGTGGTGCCGCTGAGGGCACGCACCACGGGCCGCGGCAGCAGCCACACCAGCACGCCAAGCAGCACTGGCATGCCGGACACTACCCCCAGCAGCGCCCACGCGTACCAGGGGTGAAGCTGGGGGAACTGCCCCTGAATGCCGCCAAATCCGGGGTACAGCAGCGCGGTGAGGCACACCGTGGCAAGCGCCACGGAGCTCAGCAGCACGCGCTCCACCCGCGCGTGCGCGGTGGTGCGGCTGATGCGGTCCACGGCAAAGGTGGCACCGGGGCGCACGGCCGATGCCGGGGCCGCCTCTCGCACCCGGCCCACCCCCGCGTCGGTCACGCCAGGCACCCCGCCCACCCCCGCGTCGGTCACGGGTTCTCGCCGTCCAGGAGCCCGTCCTCCACGGCGCGCTTGTACAGGTCTACGCGCGTCTGTGCCGGCCGGCCCGCATGGGCGTACTTGCGCCGAATGCGGCTCACATAGTCGGCCACCGTCTCGCGCGACAGTCCCGTCATGCTGGCCACATTCCCCGCCGTCTCGCCCGAGGCGTACAACTCCAAAATCTCCCGCTCCCTGCTGCTCAGGCGCGCATCGGCAAGCCCCTCGTCGGAGTCAATGGCTGCGGCCCAGTCCGTGCCAAACACCTCGTGCCCGGCGGCGGCGGTGCGCACCGCATCCAGCAACACCTCGGTGTCCACGGACTTGCGGATCAGCCCCAGCGCCCCGGACCGCGCCGCGGACTGAATGAGCCGCCGGTCCTCCGCGCCCGTGTAAATGAGCACATGCGCCCCCATGGCGTGAATGGCTGCCACGTTGTGTTGCGGGGAGGATCCGTCGGCAAGGCGCAGGTCAAGCACCACCAGATCCAGCGGCAACAGAGGCTCCAGCGCATCCACGGTCTCCACCAACCCGGCCAACTCCAGGTCCTCGGCCTGCGCAATGAGATCCCTGAAGCCCAAGGCAATGAGCGCGTGGTCCTCCACCAACGCAATGCGCTTCACACTCACGGCTCCACCTCCGCCAGGGTCAGCACCACGGGCACGTGATCGGACGCGCCCTTGCCCTTGCGCTCATCACGGTCCACGCTGAGGGCCGTGAGCCGCTGCGCCACCGCGGGCGAGCCCCACGCAAAGTCAATGCGCATCCCCTCGTTGCGGGGAAAGCGCAACTGCGTGTAGTCCCAGAACGTGTAGGTGCGCTCGGCGGGAAGTTCCCGGCGGCTGAGCTCCGTGAAGCCCGCCTCCGCCAGCGCGGCAAAGGCCGCCCGCGACTCGGGCGACACGTGAGTGGCGGCCGAGGGGTCCGACTCATCCCAGATGTCCGTGGGAAGCGGCGCCACGTTAAAGTCCCCCACCAGCACCGTGGTTCCGTCCGCCCAGCCACGAGCCGCCTCCCGCAGCGCGCGCAAAAACTCCAGCTTGTACGCGTAGTGCGGGTCGTCAAGCCCGCGCCCGTTGGGCACATACAGGCTCCACACCCTCACCCCGCCACACGTGGCACCCAGCGCGCGCGCCTCCACCACCGCATCCTGCCCGGGCTTACCAAAGGCGGGCTGGCCGGCAAAGGAGGTCTCCACATCGGCAATGCCCCGGCGCGACGCAATGGCCACCCCGTTCCACTGGTTGAGCCCGTGCGCCGCCACCTCGTAGCCGGCTTCCGCAAAGGCGGCAAGCGGCACCTGTGCGGGAGTGCACTTGATCTCCTGCATGGCCAGGACGTCAATGTCCTCCCGTACCAAGTAATCCACCACGCGATCCACGCGCGCGCGCAACGAGTTGACGTTCCAGGTGGCAAGCCTCATGACCACACGCTACCGGCATTGGGGCTCACCTCCCTAGGGCCCGCGTAGCCTTGACGTCATGGCGACGGTGCTGATCACGGGGGCGAGTTCGGGTCTGGGCGAAGAGTTTGCGTGGCAGCTGGCCACGCAGGGGCGGGACCTGGTGCTGGTGGCACGCTCGCGGGAGCGGCTGGAGCGCCTGGCACGCTACCTGCGCAGCGCCGCGGGCGTGAACGTGGAGGTGCTGGTGGCGGACCTGGCCGATGCCGCCCAGACCGACGCGGTGGCACGCCGGGTGGCGGACCCGGAGCACCCCGTGGACCTGCTGATCAACAACGCCGGCCTGGGCCAGGGCGTGGACTTTGTGGACAACTCCCTGGAGTCCGAGCTGGCCGCCCTGGACGTGATGGTGCGCGCCGTGATGGTGCTCAGTCACGCCGCCGCCACCGCCATGCGCTCGCGCGGTCGCGGCGCCATTCTCAACGTCTCCTCCGTGGCCGGCTGGTTGGGCTCCGGCACCTACTCGGCCCATAAGGCCTGGGTGAGCGCGTTTACGGAGGCCCTTGCGGGGGAGCTTCGCGGTAGCGGCGTGAGTGCCACCGCGGTACTGCCCGGCCTCACGCACACGCATTTTCACGATGCCGCGGGCCTTGACAGCTTTGACCGCTTCCCCGAATGGGCGTGGCTTCACGCCGATGCCGTGGTGGAGCAGGCGCTCAGGGCGGTGCGGCGCAAGCAGGTATGGGTGACGCCGTCCGTGCGCTACGGCGTGGTGGGGGGCGCGGCGCGCGTGGCACCGCGTGCCCTGGTGCGGGCGCTGGGCCACGGTATGCGGTAACCGGCATGAGGTAACCGGCATGCGGTAGACGGCCGTGACGCGGGGCCACCCGGTAGGCTCCTGCCATGACCTCAGCCCCCCGCGATCAGCTCCGTGACCTCATCCGCGACCTTGCCGTGGTGCACGGAAAGGTGACCCTCGCATCGGGCAGGGAGGCGGATTACTACGTGGACCTGCGCCGCGTCACACTGCACCACCGCGCCGCGCCGCTCATTGGACACCTGCTGCTGGATGCGTTGGAGGAGGCTGGCTTTGGCCCCGCGGACGTGGACGCGGTGGGTGGCCTGACGCTGGGCGCGGACCCGGTGGCCACCGCCATCCTTCACGCCGCGGCGTCGCGCGGCCTGGACCTTGACGCGTTTGTGGTGCGCAAGGAGTCCAAGGCGCATGGCCTGCAGCGGCGCATCGAAGGGCCCGATGTGGCCGGGCGCACCGTGGTGGCCGTGGAGGACACGTCCACCACCGGCGGCTCCGTGATGACCGCGGTGGAGGCGCTGCGCGAGGCCGGCGCCACCGTGGCAGCCGTGGCCGTGATTGTGGACCGCGACACGGGCGCACGCGAGGTGATTGAGGCGGCCGGGCTGCCGTACCTGGCGCTGTTCAGCCTGCAGGATCTGGGTCTGAAGTAACTCATGCACCGGGTGAGCCTGCGCAACCTCTCCGCGCTGGTGGGCACGGCGGGAGTGATCCTTGTTGTTGCCGCGCTCTACCTGGGAGGGCACCCGGGAGCCGTCCTGGCGCAGCTGGGCGGGCCGTGCCTGGGCATCGGCATCATCGGCTGGTGCGTGGACGCGTTTGCCGTGGCCCGGCATCGGCGTGACCTGCGTGCCTTTGCGGCATCCACGGGGGCCGTCTACGAGGACGAAACCTACCGCTACTCCGGGCGCTTTTCCCGCTACCCGTTTGGCCTGGGCAAGGCTTTGAAGCAGCGCGACGTGCTCACCGGACACTTGAACGAGGTGCCCTGGGCCACGTTCACACACCACTTCAGCGTGGGCAACGATCTTCTGATGGAGCTCAGCGACGAGGCCTTTCAGGTGACCCTTGTGGAGTTGCCGGTGGCGTTGCCGCGCGTGGAGTTTGTGCCGGAGAACCTGGCCACCCGGTTGGCCCGCCACCTGGGGCGCACCGATGTGGACGTCGAGTCCATCGAGTTCAACCGCACGTGGCGCGTCATCACCGAGGACCCGCGCTACGCGCATGCGCTGCTCACGCCACGCATGGTGGCGCGGCTGCTGGAGGCCGATGCCGACGAGGTGGTGGTGCGCATCGAGGGCTCCGCTCTCTTGACGTGGCAGGCGGGCCGGGCGGACGCCGCCACCATCGCGCGCCGCATCGCGTTGCTCACCGCGGTGGCACGGCGCATCCCGCGCTACGTGGTGCAGGACTACCGCGTTGCCCATGGCGGCTTTGCCTCCGGGTGGGAGCGCGCCATTCCGGACACGGCGCCCCCGTGGGCCCGCATGCCCGGAATCCTCACCGCGGGCAAGGCCACGGGCATCGACCCCGGTCCGCCCGCCGGGTACGGCAATCAGGACGACGAGTCCTTTGACATCTTCCGGATGTTCCGCGCCTGATGCCGGTGGCGGGGTAGGCGGCGCACAGGACGGCGGTCGCGGTACAGTCGGGGCATCAACTCAATGCGGGGAGAGTCATTGTGGGATATGTCATCGCAGGCGTAGTGGTGCTGCTGGTTGTGGTCATCCTGGTGTGGGCCGCCACCCAATACAACGCGCTGGTGCGCGTCCGTAACTTCATCCAGGAGGCATGGCGCCAGATTGATGTGGAGTTGGAGCGCCGCCACGACCTCATTCCCAACCTGGTAGAGACCGTCAAGGGCTACGCCGCACATGAGCGCGAGACCCTGGAGTCCGTGACTAAGGCCCGTCAGGATGCCACCGCACCGGGCCAGACCCCCGCCGAGCAGGCCCACACCGAGGGTGTGCTCTCGCAGGCCCTCATGCGCATGTTTGCGGTGGCGGAGAACTACCCGCAGCTCAAGGCCAGCACGCACTTCCTGGAGCTGCAGCGTGAGCTGACCAACACCGAGGACCGTATTGCCGCCGGGCGGCGTTTCTACAACGCCAACGTGCGCACGCTCAACACCAAGGTGGAGACGTTCCCCACGCTGCTCATTGCGGGCATGTTTGGCTTCACGCGTGCCGAGTACTTTGAGGTGGACGACCCGGCGGTGCGCCAGGTACCCACCGTGGACCTGTCCGGGCAGTAAGCGCTACGGCGCATGGGCGCCCGTCGGTGAGAAAGTGACGGTCAGAGCGACACGGCCTGTGTGATCACCGTCTGTGGCTCGGGCTCATGTCCATCTGACCGTCACTTTCTCACCGCCCAGCGTCTCCCTCTGATGCGCGCTCGCGGGCGTCGCTGCGGCGCTTTTTGAGGTACTCCACCCCCAACGGGATCAGCGACACCACCACCACCAGCACCAGCGCCACCTCAATGTTGTCGCGCACCACCGCAAAGCTGCCCAACCAGTACCCCAGCAGGGTCACACCCACGGCCCACACCAACGCGCCAATCACGTTGTAGCGCACAAAATGCGCGTAGCGCATGCGGCCAATGCCCGCGGCCACGGGAATGTACGTGCGCACAAAGGGCACAAAGCGCGCCAGCACAATCGCCGGCCCGCCGTAGCGCTCAAAGAAGGCGTGGGTCTGGTCCACATACTCCTTCTTGAAGAAGCGCGAGTCCGGCCGGCGGAAAATCTTGGGGCCCGCCGCATGCCCAATGATGAAGCCCAGCTGGTCGCCCACAAAGGCCGCCGCAAACAGGGCAAGGCACGCCACCCACAGCGGCACCCCCAATGCCCCGGTGCCCACAAACAGGCCCACCGTAAACAGCAGGGAGTCGCCGGGCAGGAACGGGAAGAGCAGGCCCGTCTCAATGATCACCACCAGGCACACGGCCACCAGGGCCCACGTGCCAAAGCGCTCAATAAAACTCTCGATCATGGTGGGGGCGGAGAGCCAGTCCGGGCCCAGCAGGGGCACTAGCGTGGGGGTCACGTGCCAAGCGTACGTGAGAACGGTCCGCCACCGGCGGGAAGGAGCAGCACATGGGCACTGAGGCGGAAGGCGACGAGGTGCTGATGGAGGTGGGGGTGGGCCCGTGGGAGGGGCCATGGCCCACCGGAGACCACTGGGACCCCCAGCTACTCACGGATGGCGACCGCCGCAACGTGGTGGACCGTTACCGCTATTGGCGCCACGACGCGATTGTGGCGGACCTAGACACGCACCGGCACGCATTCCATGTGGCCATCGAAAACTGGCAACACGACTTCAACATTGGCTCCGTGGTGCGCACCGCCAACGCCTTTGCGGCCCGCGAGGTGCACATCATTGGCCGCCGCCGGTGGAACCGCCGCGGCGCCATGGTCACGGACAGGTACCAGCACATTCGTCACCATGCCACCGTGGAGGACTGCGTGGAATGGGCGCGCGAGGCGGGGCTTGCGGTGCTGGCCATCGACAACCTCCCCGGCGCGGTGCCCATGGAGACGTACCCCTTGCCACGCGAGTGCATGCTGGTTCTGGGGCAAGAAAGCGTGGGGGTGTCGCAGGCGGTGCGTGACGCGGCCGATGCGGTGCTTGCCATTGGGCAGTACGGCTCCACGCGCTCCATCAACGCCGGGGCGGCCGCCGCCATCGCCATGCACGCCTGGGTGCGCACCCATGCGGACATCGCCGCCGGGCATCGGCCGTGAGGTGAGACGGGCATCGGCCGGCGACCCCCGCATCGGCCGTGAAGCCCCGGGCGGCTGTACCGGGGACCAAAGCCCGCCGCCAGCGGTCCCGGGTATCTGACACAATGGACAGCGGTTCCTTCCGCTCACTCACAGGAGATCATCATGGCCATCGCCACTCATGAGACCTACAACGAGATGCTCGATGCCGCCAAGGCCGGTGGCTACGCATTCCCCGCGATCAACGTCACGTCGTCCTCGACCGTCACCGCCGCCATTCAGGGCTTTGCGGAGGCCGAGTCGGACGGCATCATCCAGGTGTCCGTGGGCGGTGGCCAGTACGCCTCCGGTTCCACCATCAAGGACGCCGTGGTGGGCTCGCTTGCGCTTGCCGCTTACGCCCGCGAGGTGGCCCGTTCCTACGGCGTGACCATTGCGCTGCACACCGACCACTGCCACGCCCAGTACGTGGACTCGTGGCTGCGCCCGCTGCTTGCGGCCTCCACGGAGCGCGTCTCCATGGGTCTTGAGCCCATCTTCAACTCGCACATGTGGGACGGCTCGTCCGTGCCGCTCGCGGAGAACCTGGTGCTTGCGCAGGAGCTGCTGGAGCTGTCGCAGGCCGCCAAGACCATTTTGGAGATTGAGATTGGCGTGGTGGGTGGCGAGGAAGACGGCCACGCCGCGGAGATCAACGAGAAGCTGTACACCACCGCCGAGGATGGTCTGAAGACCATCGAGGCGCTGGGTGCGGGCGAGAAGGGCCGCTACCTGACCGCCCTGACCTTTGGCAACGTGCACGGCGTGTACAAGCCCGGTGCCGTCAAGCTGCGTCCCGAGCTGCTGGGTGACATCCAGGCCGAGGTGGGCGCCAAGGTGGGCAAGGACAAGCCCTTTGACCTGGTGTTCCACGGTGGCTCCGGCTCCACGGCCGAGGAGATTGCCATTGCGGTGTCGCACGGTGTGATCAAGATGAACATCGACACGGACACGCAGTACGCGTACACGCGTCCCGTGGCGGACTTCATGCTCAAGAACTACGACGGCGTGCTCAAGGTTGACGGCGAGATCGGCAACAAGAAGCAGTACGACCCGCGCGTGTGGGGCAAGGCCGCGGAGGCCGGCATGGCCGCCCGTGTGGTGGAGGCCTGCCAGCAGCTGGGTTCCGCCGGTAAGAAGATCTAACACCCATCGATCAAGCGGCGAGCCCCCGTGGTCGATAGACTACGGGGGCTTCCGCACGTATAGAGGAGGGCTGAAATGCCCGCAGCAGTGATTGTTGGCGCCCAGTGGGGCGACGAAGGCAAGGGCAAGGCCACCGATTTGCTCGGGTCCCGCGTGGACTATGTGGTCAAGTTCAACGGTGGTAACAACGCCGGCCACACGGTGGTGATTGGGGACCAGAAGTTTGCGCTCCACCTGCTGCCCTCCGGCATCCTCACGCCCGGGTGTACGCCCGTCATCGGCAATGGCGTGGTGGTGGACCTGCGGGTGCTCTTTGAGGAGATCGAGGGCCTGAACGCGCGCGGGGTGGATACCGCCAACCTGTTGGTGTCCAACGCCGCGCACCTCATTGCCCCCTACTCGCGCACCTTGGACAACGTCACCGAGCGCTTCCTGGGGAGCCGCAAGATTGGTACCACGGGGCGGGGCATCGGCCCCACGTATGCGGACAAGATCACGCGCGTGGGCATTCGCGTGGGCGACCTGTTTGACGAGCAGGTGCTGCGCGACAAGATTGAGGGCGCACTTGTCACCAAGAACCACCTGCTGGTCAAGGTGTACAACCGTCGCGCCATCACCGTGGACGAGGTAGCCGACGAGCTGCTGGAGTTCCGCGACCGCCTTGCGCCGCATGTGACGGACACCTCGTTGGTGCTGAACGCCGCGCTTGACCAGGGCAAGACCGTGCTGTTTGAGGGCGGGCAGGCCACCATGCTTGACGTGGACCACGGCACCTACCCGTTTGTCACGTCGTCCTCCGCCACCGCGGGTGGCGCGTGCACCGGCTCGGGGGTGGGCCCCACGCGCATCGACTCCGTGATTGGCATTGCCAAGGCGTACACCACGCGCGTGGGTGAGGGACCGTTCCCCACGGAGCTGCTGGACGAATGGGGTGACCGCCTGCGCGACGTGGGTCACGAGTTTGGAACCACCACGGGACGCCCCCGGCGTTGTGGCTGGTACGACTCGGTGATCACGCGCTATGCCACCCGCATCAACGGGCTGACGGACATTGTGCTCACCAAGCTGGATGTGCTTACCGGCATTGAGGAGATTCCGGTGGCCGTGGCCTATGACGTGGACGGCGTGCGCTACGACGAGTTGCCGCTGGATCAGGGGGCCTTCGCTGCCGCGACCCCCATCTACGAGACCTTCCCCGGATGGGACGAGGACATTTCGGGCGCCCGCACCCTTGCGGACCTGCCCGCGAATGCGCGTGCCTATGTCACCGCGGTGGAGGAGTTGAGCGCCTGCCGCATCTCCACCATTGGGGTGGGCCCCGGCCGCGACGAGGTCATTCAGGTCCACGACCTGCTCCACGCGCGCGCCTAGTGCGTGGCGGCGGGCGCTGGTGGCGCGCGGGGGGGCGCGCCACCAGCGCCCGCGCTCCCCACCTTTGCGGTGGGTTAGTGCAGCTTTAGGGACTCTGTGGCCCGCTTTGCGGTGGGTTAGTGCGGATCAAGGCCCCTCATCTCCGTCTGCTCCTTGTTGTCGTGGGCCATGCCGGAGGTCAAGCTGTCGCGCCTCGCCGCGTGCGCCTGGCATGGCTGGCACCGCACTAAACCACCGCAAAACACCAGGTGAAGCTCGCAGCACCGCACTAACCCACCGCAAAGCAACGCCAAAGGCCCTGAGAGCAGCACTAACCCACCGCAAAGCGGGGGGGGCGGGCGGCGGGGGGTGAGCCTCGGTAGACTCGCACGCGTGATCGTCCTGCTCATTGGCACCGGCGCGCGCGAGCACGCGCTCGCCCGCTCGCTCCACCGCGACCCCGCCGTCACGGCCCTGCACGCCGCCCCCGGCAACCCCGGCATTGGCGAGGTGGCCACGCTGCACGCCGTGGACCCGCTGGACGGTTCCGCGGTAGCGGACCTTGCCACCACGCTGGGTGCGGACCTGGTGGTGGTGGGGCCGGAGGCGCCGTTGGTGGCCGGAGTTGCGGACGCGGTGCGCGCCGCAGGCATCCCGGTGTTTGGACCCTCGGGCCAGGCGGCCATGCTGGAGGGGTCCAAGGCGTTTGCCAAGGACGTGATGGAGGCCGCCGGCGTGCCCACCGCCGCGAGCCACACCTGTCACACCGTGGCGCAGGTGGAGGCCGCGCTGGCCCACTTTGGCGCCCCCCACGTGGTCAAGGACGATGGCCTGGCCGCGGGCAAGGGCGTGGTGGTCACCGCGGATCACGCGCAGGCACTGGCACACGGTGAGGCGATTCTGGCCGCCGGTGGCGTGGTGGTGGTGGAGGACTTCCTGGACGGCCCGGAGGTGAGCCTCTTTTGCCTCAGCGACGGCACCACGGTGGTTCCGCTGCAGCCGGCACAGGACTTCAAGCGCGCCCTGGACAACGACGAGGGGCCCAACACGGGCGGCATGGGCGCCTACAGCCCGCTCCCGTGGGCACCCGCGGACCTTGCCCACGAGGTAGTGGCCACGGTGGCGCAGCCCACCATTGACGAGATGGCGCGGCGTGGCACGCCCTTTGTGGGCGTCCTCTACTGCGGCCTTGCCTTGACCTCGCGCGGCACGCGCGTGGTGGAGTTCAACGCACGCTTTGGGGACCCAGAAACGCAGGTGGTGCTGGCCCGCCTGGACACCCCGCTCGCAGGGGTGTTGCTGGCCGCGGCTGAGGGGCGCCTGGCCCAGGTGCCGCCGCTGGAGTGGAGCGCCGATGCCGCGGTCACCGTGGTGGTGGCCGCCGCCGACTACCCCGCCCGGCCCCGCACCGGCGACCCCATCACCGGACTCGACGAGGCCAACGCGGTAGACGGTGTGCATGTGCTCCACGCCGGAACCGCCATGGCGGACGGAAGGCTGGTCTCCGCCGGCGGCCGGGTGTTGTCCGTGGTGGCCCGCGCCGCCACCTTGAGCGATGCGCGCGAGCATGCGTACCGCGCCGTGGAACGCATCGGGCTAGAGGGCTCCCACCACCGCGGCGACATTGCGCTCGCGGCCGCGCAGGCGGTGGCCTGATGCCCGGCCATGTGACGCCCGTGGTGGCGCCGGAGCTGCCCGGCTGGCGCCACATCTACTCCGGCAAGGTGCGCGACCTCTACGAGCCCGTGGAGCCGCACCCCCAGGGCGATGTGGTGCTGGTGGTGGCATCCGACCGCATCAGCGCTTACGACTGGGTGCTACCCACGGAAATCCCTGGTAAAGGTGCAATTCTTACGGCGCTGAGCCTGTGGTGGTTTGACCAGATCCGGGATATTGTGCCCAACCACACCGTGGAGGCGCCCGTGCCCGCCGAGGTGCAGGGCCGTGGCATCGTGTGCCGCCGGCTGACCATGTTCCCCGTGGAGTGCGTGGCGCGCGGCTACCTCACCGGCTCGGGCCTGGCGGAGTACCGGGCCACCGGCGAGGTGTGTGGCATTGCGTTGGAGCCGGGCCTGGTGGACGGCTCGCGCCTTGCGGAGCCCATCTTCACGCCCGCCACCAAGGCCCAGGTGGGCGAGCACGACGAGAACGTGAACTTTGCTGCCGTGGAGCAGGCCGTGGGTGCGCAGGACGCGGCCACCCTGCGCGACCTCACCCTGCGTGTGTACGCGCGCGCCCACGAGTTGGCGGCCGCGCGCGGCATCGTCCTCGCGGACACCAAGTTTGAGTTTGGGCGCGATGCGAGCGGCGCCATTCTGATTGGCGACGAGGTGCTCACGCCCGATTCGTCGCGCTTTTGGCCGGCGGATGCGTGGGAGCCGGGCCACGCACAGCCGTCCTACGACAAGCAGTTTGTGCGCGACTGGCTCACCTCCCCCGAGTCCGGGTGGGACCGCCACGGCGACACCCCCCCGCCGCCCCTTCCTCCCGATGTGGTGGAGCGCACGCGCCAGCGGTACCTCGAGGCGTATGACCGGTTGGCTCGTACCGACGCGGTGGCGTAGTACCGCCTCGCACGCGTCCTCCCGATACAATCGCCGCATGGCCACCATTCTTGTTTCCGTCATGCCTAAGCCCGAGATTCTGGACCCCCAGGGCAAGGCCGTGGGCGCGGCGCTGGCCCGCCTGGGGTACACCGGCATTGCCGAGGTGCGGCAGGGTAAGCGCTTTGAGATCACCGTGGACGGCGAGGTGACCGACGAGCTGCTGGCACAGATCAAGGAGGCCGCGACCGCCATCCTCAGCAACCCCGTGATTGAGGACGTGGTGCAGGTCAAGGTGGTAGGCAGCGGATGCGGCTGTGGCGGCCACGGCGGCGGCGGCCACGGCCACGGCCACGGCGGCGGGCACGGACACGGCGGCCACGAACACGGCGAGCACCCGCTGTCCGCGTTTGGCATCGAGAAGACGGACCTCCTCAAGTGAGCGCGCGCATCGGTGTGGTCACCTTCCCCGGGTCGCTGGACGACCGGGACGCGGCCAGGGCGGTCCGGCTGGCGGGCGCGGAGGCGGTGCCGTTGTGGCACGCCGATGCCGACCTCCACGGGGTGGACGCCATCGTGTTGCCGGGCGGCTTCAGCTACGGGGACTACCTGCGGGCCGGAGCCATTGCGCGTTTTGCGCCCATCATGGAATCCGTGGTGGACGCCGCGAATGGCGGCATGCCGGTGCTGGGCATCTGCAACGGCTTTCAGGTGCTCACCGAGGTGCACCTGCTGCCGGGTTCGATGATCAAGAACGACCACCGCGCCTTCATCTGCCGCGACCAGACGTTGCGCGTGGAGAACACCACCACCGCATGGACCGCACAGTACGAGGCGGGCCAGGAGATCACGGTTCCCCTGAAGAACCAAGACGGGCAGTACGTGGCCGACGAGCACACGCTCGACGAGCTGGAGGCCGAGGGCCGCGTGGTGTTCCGCTACGTGGGCGTCAACCCCAACGGCTCGCGCCGCGACATTGCCGGAATTTCCAACGCGCGCGGCAACGTGGTGGGCCTCATGCCGCACCCCGAGCACGCCGTGGAGGTGGGCTTTGGCCCGGACTCGCGGGAGTCCGGCCGCGCCGGCGCGGATGGCCTGGCCTTCTTCACCAGCGCGATTGCGAGCCTCGTCGGCGCGTAGGGACGCCCGCGTCGGCCCCGCGCCGGTGCTGGAACCGCAACCCCTGCATCGGCCATACTCTCCTCAACGCACACCGAGGAGACCCGATGCCGCTCACGCTCCCGCGCCTGCCGCACGCCCGCGCCCTCGTAGCCGCCGCGGCAGTGGTCGCGCTGCTGGCCACGGGAATTGTGGTCTACCTGGCGCAGCGCCCCGCAGCCGTGGGCGTTGGCACGCCCTTCCCGGCGCAGGCCACGGCGCTCGCGGTCCACACCGCGCACACCACCGCGCGGGTGGAGCAGGCCGCCCACACGCGGGACAGGCTGGCGCTGGCGTACGCGCGGGAGACCGAGGCCGCCGATGCGCTCGCCCAGGCCGTGGGCGCGTGGGGCCTGACCGATGCGCCTGGCTCCCCGTCGGTCACGGCATCGTCCCTGCTCCGGTGGCGTTTTCCGGGTCCTCACCCCGCACCCCCTGCGGCGGCATTGGACGCCGCGCGCCACACCATGGCCATGCTCCACGCCGATGCCCGGGCCACGTTCAGCGCGAGCGCCCAGCGGCGTGCGGCCTGGGTGGCGTACCTCCAGGGGCCCGTGGTGGATGCGGTGAACGGCGCGCTGGCGGGTGCACCCCACGCCTCGGAGGCGACGCGCACCGCGCTTGCGGGCGTGGCCGCGGACCTTGCGGCCGTGGAGGTTGCGGGCACGGACGCGGTGGGCACGGACGCGGTGGGCACGGACCCGTTTGCCCCCGCCGTGGCCGATGCGGTGTCGCGCGGCGCGCAGCTGGCCGCGCAGGCCGCAGCCGAGGAGGCCGCGTGGGTGAGTGCGCAAGCCGCGGCGGCCGCGAGTGGGGGCGGAAGCGGCGGTAGCGGTGGAGGAAGCCACGGCGGCAGCGGAGGTGGCGGCGGCGGGAGCGGGGGGAGTGGCGGCGGCGGCTCAACCACCCCACCCACCACCTTGCTGGGCCTGGTGAATCAGGCGCGCGCGGCGGCGGGTGTGGGGCAGCTGTCCTCCAGCTCGGCACTGTCCCAGGCATCGTGCACCCACGCGGAGTGGATGGCGTCCACGGGGACCTTTGTGCATTCGTCGCCACCCGGGGGGCTTTGGGGCGAAAACATTGCGTGGGGGTACACCAGCGTGGCCGCGGTGTTTGATGGCTGGATGAACTCGCCGGGGCACCGCGCAAACATCCTCAACAGCAGCTACACGCTGATGGGCTCATGCCGCTCCGGCACGGGCAACTACTGGGTGCAGCAGTTTGGGTAGGCGCCGTTGGGGGCGTTACCGCCACCCCAACGCGGGGGCCACATGCGTGAGGATCGCCTCCAGCACATGGGCGTTGTACTCCACGCCCAGCAGGTTGGGCACGGTCAGCATCAGGGTGTCGGCTGCGGCAATCGCCTCATCGGCCGCCAGCTGCTCCACCAGGCGGTCGGGCTCGTCCGCGTAGGAGCGGCCAAACACCGCGCGGTAGTCCTCCAACACCCCAAACTGATCCTGCGTGTCCCGCGCGCCGTTGCCAAAGTAGGCGCGGTCCTTGTCGCTGACCAGCGCAAAGATGGACCTGCTCACGGACACGCGCGGCTCGCGTTCATGGCCCGCGGCCACCCAGGCCTCACGAAAGCGCTCAATCTGCTTGCGTTGTTGCACGTGAAACGGCTCGCCCGACTCGTCTTCCTTGAGCGTCGAGCTCATCAGGTTCATGCCGCGCTCGGCCGCCCACACGGCGGTGGCATCGGACCCCGCACCCCACCACACGCGCTCGCGCAACCCGGGCGACTGCGGCTGAATCCCCAGCGGCCCCGCCTCGGCGTGGGGGAACATCGGCCGGGGGTTGGGCTCGGCAAACCTCGCCCCGTCCACCACGCGCAAGAACACCTCGGTGTTGGCGCGCGCCACATCGGCCATGGTCTGCCCCTGGGGCGCGTCGTAGCCAAAGTAGCGGTACCCGTCAATCACCTGCTCGGGTGACCCGCGCGAGACACCCAGCTGCAGCCGTCCGCCGGCAATGAGGTCGGCCGCCGCGGCATCCTCCGCCATGTACATGGGGTTTTCGTAGCGCATGTCAATGACGCCCGTGCCCAGCTCGATGCGCCGCGTCTTGGCGCCCGCGGCCGCCAGCAGCGGAAACGGGCTGGCCAACTGGTGCGCATAGTGATGCACGCGAAAGTACGCGCCGTCCGCGCCCAACTCCTCCGCCGCTACCGCAAGGTCAATGGACTGCAGCAGGACATCGGCCGCCGAGCGCGTCTGCGAGCCCCGCGCGGTGGACCAGTGCCCAAAGGACAGGAACGCGATCTTCTTCATGGTGCCGTAACGGCGCACGGTGGGGCGGCATTCCGATGCGGGCCCCGGTGGCCGACGCACCGCCCCGGCGGCGACCGACGCACCGTCCCGGCGGCACGTCCTACGCTGGGGTCATGATTGTGGTGCAGGCGGTGGCGCTGGACGATGCCCGCGCCCGGACGTGGTGGGACGAGCAGCAGGCGGAGCTACGCACGCGCTACGGCGGCGAGGAGGATGCCGAGGCGGATTTTGCGTCCACCATGGATCCGCGCGACGTGATTGTGTCGTTACTGGCGAGTGACAACGCAGGCGAGCCGGTGGGGACGGGCATGATTCGCTGGGCTCCCGAGGCCTACGGCGTGGGCGCGGGCGCCGCGGAGGTGAAGCGGCTGTATGTGCGGCCGGAGCATCGGGGTGAGGGGTACTCGCGTGTCATCATGGGCGCGCTGGAGCGGGCGGCGTTCCGCGCGGGTGCCACGCGCATCGTGCTGGAGACGGGCACCGAGCAGCCCGAGGCGTTGGGCCTGTACCACGCGATTGGCTACGACCGGCGGCCCAATTTTGGGCCGTATGCGCATGACCCGCGCTCGGTGTGCCTGGTGAAGGACCTGCCCACGCGGGTGTTGGTGCTCAACGGCACCATGGGTGCGGGCAAGACGGAGATTGCGAGCGCGGTGTTTGACGTGCTGGCGGGGGCGGGGGCGCGCGTGGCCGCCATTGACGTGGATTGGTTGTGTGCCGCGAGCCCCGCTCCCGCGACGGATCGCTTCAACGAGGGCCTGGCCTTTGCCAACCTGGCGGCGGTGGCGCCGGTGTACCGGGCGCGGGGCATCGGGCTGGTGGTGGTGGCGCGCCCCATTGAGGACCCGGCCGGCCGGGACCGCTTTGCCGCGGCCTTTGCCCACCCCGATGCGGGTCCGGCGCAGGTGGCGGTGGTGCGCTTGGAGGCGAGTGAGGCGGTGCGTCAGGAGCGGTTGCGGGCGCGCGAGTCCGCCGAGTTCTATGAGACGTTTGCGCGGGCGCGCACGGGGGAGTTGGCGGCCAGCATTGTGCAGGCGGATGTGGACGATGCGGTGGTGGCCAACGACGGCCGCGACCGCATGGACGTGGCCCTGGAGGTGCTAGAAGCATTCGACTGGTGGCCCCTCCCCTCCCTCGATTCCCAAGGGTGGATGTGACACGTGTGACAGATGTGACGCCTCACAAAGTCTCAGGAGTCACAGGTGTCACATTCACCCTTGGAAGTCACTGGGGGGTGCGGGTGCGGGGGGTGCGGTCCCAGCGCGTGGCGCCCGTGATCGCGGACAGGATGTCCTCGTAGCGCGCGTGGCTGGCCTCAAACGAGCCGTTGTTGCGCCCGTGCCGGATCACCTCAATGCGATCCGCCACCGCAAGCACATCCGTGAGGTTGTGGCTGATGATGACCACGCCAAGCCCCAGCTCCCGCAGGCTCTGGATGTAGCTGAGCACCTCCGCCGTCTGCGTCACGGACAGCGCCGCGGTGGGCTCGTCCAGCACAATCACGCGCGGATTCCCCACCAGGGTGCGCGCGATGGCCACACACTGACGCTGCCCCGCGGACAGCGCGCTGAGCGTGGTGCGCGGTGACGGAATGCGGGCGTTGAGGCGCGCCAGGTACTCGCGCGCCAGGTTCTCCATGGTCTCCTCGGCAAGCAGTCCGCCGTTGCGCAGCTCACGCCCCAGGAAGATGTTGGCCGTCACGTCCAGGTTGTCCGCCAGCGCAAGCGACTGGAACACGGTGGCAATGCCGGTGCGCACCGCGTCGCCCGTGGACACCAGCTGCAACGGCGCCCCGTCAAGGAACATGGCGCCGGAGTCGGGCGTGTAGTCGCCGGAGATCATCCGCGCCACCGTGGACTTACCTGCGGCGTTGTCGCCTACCAGGGCCACCACATCGTGGCTGAACAGCTCCAGGTCAAAGTCCACAACGGCCTCCACCGCGCCAAAGCGCTTGGTGATACCGCGCAACTGCAGTAAGGGCTCGTTCACTCCGCCACCTCTCTGTGGACGAGGAAAACGCTAGTGGATGGGAGGGGCATCACGCACGTCCTCCCGCGCTCTCGTGGGCGTGGTCCGCGGCAATCGCCAGCGCGCCGTGCACGGCCGCGCCGTCGCCCAGCTCCGCGGTGACCACCTGGAAGGGTCCGTCATGGTTGAGGAGCACGCGCCGCGCAAACGCCGCACGCAACGGCTCAATGAAGATGCCCTGCGGGTCCGCCAGTTCGCCGCCCACAATCACCAGGGACGGGTCCATGGCCACGGCCAGGTTGGCTACATGGTTCCCGATGATGGCGCCGGCATCGGCAAGAACTTGCCGTGAGCCCGGGTCGCCTTCGCCAGCCAGGCGGAGCATGTCGGACAGCGAGACCGGGCCCATGGAGGCGCTCAGCGCGTCGATCAGCGCCTGCGCGCCCACCACGGTGTCCAGGCATCCGCGGGAGCCGCAACGGCAGATCTGCCCCAGCGGGTCCACCTGAATATGGCCAATCTCGCCCGCGGTGCCGTGGGGGCCGTGAAAAATCTCGCCGTGCACCATCAGGCCCATGGAGGTGGTGAACGATGCCCGCACGTACAGGAAGTCGCTCACGCCGCGCCCGGCCCCAAACCGCGCCTCCGCGATGGCGCCAAAGTTGGCGTCCTTGTCAATGTAGACGGGGGTGTTGAGGCGTTTGCTGAGGCGGTCCGCCACGTCCACGTCTTCCCAGCCGCGCAGCAGGCCGCGCGCCGCGATGTGCCCGGTGGCGGGGTCCACGGGCGCGGGCAGGCCAATGCCAATGCCCAGCACCTCGGAGATGGACGAGCCCAGCATCTCCACCTGTTCCACAATGAGCAGCGCCACGCGGTCCAAGGTGGTGTCGTGTTGGTGGTCGGCACGCAGGGGGAGGGAGTTGTCGGACAGGGTGGAGAAGGTGGTATCCGAGACGACGATGCGGGCGGAGCGGACGCCGATGTGGACGCCCACCAGGAGCCCCTCGGCATGGGCGAGGGTGACCAGTTGGGCACGCCTGCCGGAGCGGGTGGTGGTGCGCACCTCGATGGAGCCCGCCGCGAGGAGCTGCTTGACGATGGTGGACACAGTGGCGGCGGAGAGGTTGGTGGCTTCGACCAGCTCCACCTGGGTCAGGGAGCCAAAGCGTTGGACGGCGTCCAGGATGCGGGCAGCGTTGGCTTCGCGCAGGGCGCTTTGCGACCCCGACGACATCTTCTGTGCTGCCACAGGCATGAGCCTAACGCCTCACGAGGGCCCTGACGAGGCCCTCAATGCCCTCAAACTCAATCCGCCACGGCCCGGCGCATGGCTTTGAGTTCCGAACCCAACTCCTCGCCCAAGCCCATCTGCACCGGTTCAACCAGGCCTAACCCGCATCGGAACCCCCGCAAACCGGACAAAACGGGGCGGTTGGGTTCACCGATTGTCACAAATTGGTGACGATAGGCTTCGAGACTTGACGTCAAGAATCGTCCGGGCATAGCGTGCTCAATCGAAGGGCCCGTCGCCACCCGCGGCGTGCACTGACAACTCAGAAACGTGTTGATACAGGTCAACTCAACGACGTGTTGATGGAGAGAAACGTGGCAACGACACACGTGAAGCTGCAGATGCGCAACATCACCAAGGAGTTCCCTGGGGTGAAGGCGCTGGACACCGTGAACCTCACCGTTCACGCGGGTGAGATCCACGCCATCTGCGGCGAGAACGGCGCCGGCAAGTCGACCCTCATGAAGGTCCTCTCCGGCGTGTACCCCGCCGGCACCTACCAGGGCCAGATTGTCCTGGACGGCGAGGTGATGGAGTTCCGCGACCTCAAGGCCTCGGAGAAGGCCGGCGTGGTCATCATCCACCAGGAGTTGGCGCTTATCCCCGAGCTGTCGGTGACGGAGAACATCTTCCTGGGCAACGAGGTGGTGGGCCGTGGTCGGCTCATCGACTGGGCCGATGCCCGCGTCCGCACGCTCGACCTCCTGGCGCGCGTGGGCCTGGACGTGGACCCCAACACCCCCGTGAAGACGCTCGGTGTGGGTCAGCAGCAGCTGGTGGAGATTGCCAAGGCGCTGTCCAAGGACGTGCGCCTGCTCATCCTTGACGAGCCCACCTCCGCCCTCAACGAGGACGACTCGGAGAACCTGCTTTACCTGCTGCGCGGCCTGCGCGCCAAGGGCCTCACGTCCATCATGATCAGCCACAAGCTCAACGAGATTGCGGACATTGCCGATGCGGTGACCATCATCCGTGACGGCATCACCGTGGAGCGCATTGAGGTGACCGAGGGCGAGCCCCTTGACGAGGACCGCATCATCCGCGGCATGGTGGGGCGCTCGCTGGAGTCCCGCTTCCCCGAGCACACGCCGTCCATTGGCGACGTGCTGTTTGAGGTGCGCGACTGGAACGTGGAGCACCCCTCCATCTCCGGCCGCATGGTGTGTAAGGACTCGTCCTTTGAGGTCCGCCGCGGCGAGATTGTGGGCTTTGCCGGCGTGATGGGTGCCGGGCGCACCGAGCTGGCCCGTTCCGTTTTTGGCCACTCCTACGGGGTGTTCCACTCGGGCGAGGCGTACCTCAACGGCGAGCGCGTCAACCTGGACACGGTGCCCGATGCCATCGAGGCGGGGCTTGCGTACGTGCCCGAGGACCGCAAGACCCTGGGACTGAACCTCCTGGACACCATCCGCCAGACCATCGTGTCCGCGGGCCTCAAGCGCATCGTGCGTCGCGGCCTGCTTGACGAGGACGTGGAGCTTGCCGGGGCCGAGGGCTACCGCAAGTCGCTGCGCATCAAGACGCCCGATGTGAACGAGGGTGTGGTGAAGCTTTCCGGCGGTAACCAGCAGAAGGTGGTGCTCGCCAAGTGGATGTTCACCGAGCCCGAGGTGCTCATCCTGGACGAGCCCACGCGCGGTATTGACGTGGGCGCCAAGTACGAGATCTACGCCCTCATCCAGCAGCTTGCCGATGCCGGCCGCGGCGTCATTGTCATCTCCTCGGAGTTGCCCGAGCTGCTGGGCATCTGCGACCGCATCTACACCGTGTGCGAGGGCCGCATCACGGGCAACGTGCCTCGCTCAGAAGCCACCCAAGAGTCGCTCATGCGTCTCATGACCACCACGTCCGCCGTCGCCTGACGGCACCACAACAAGAAGGACATTCGACGATGAAATCCTTGAAGAGTCTGTTCGGCGGTGACGTACGGCAGTTCTCCATGCTGTTCGCACTGATCGCCCTGATCGCGTTCTTCCAGATCTCGACGGGTAAGGTGCTCACGCCGAGCAACCTGATGAACATCATCAACGGCAACTCCTACGTGCTCATCCTGGCCATCGGCATGGTGATGGTCATCGTGGTTGGCCACATCGACCTGTCGGTCGGATCGGTGGCCGCCGTGGTGGGCATCATCGTGGCAATGACCATCCGTGACTGGGGCATCCCGTGGTGGCTTGGTGTCATCATCGGCCTTGCCGCCGGTCTGGTGATTGGTGCCTGGCAGGGCTGGTGGGTGGCCTATGTGGGGGTCCCAGGCTTCATCGCCACCCTCGCGGGCATGATGTTCTTCCGCGGTCTCAACCAGTTCATCGGCAAGTCCAACTCGGTGCCCGTGCCCGAAGAGATCCGCTGGATTGGTGGCGGCTACCTCAACGACTGGGGTCTGCTGTCCTACACCGACGCCAAGGACGTGGTGCACACCATCAACGAGCCCACGCTCATCCTGGGCCTGCTGGCCATTGGCTTTGTGGTGTGGCGTGAATTCTCCATGCGCAAGCGTGCCGCTCGCATTGGTGCCCAGCCCGACACCACCCTGGTGGTGACCGTCCGCGTGCTGGTGCTCGTGGCCGTGATTGGCTACCTGACCTACCAGTTTGCGTCCGGCCGTCCCAACACCTCGTTCCCGGTGCCCGGCCTGTTGCTGGTGCTGCTCATCATCGGCTACCACATCCTCACGCAGCGCACCGTGACCGGTCGTCACATCTACGCGGTGGGTGGCAACAAGGCGGCGGCCGCGCTCTCGGGCGTGTCCACCAAGCGCACCTACTTCTTTGTGATGACCAACATGGCCGTGCTGTCCGCGCTGGCCGGCATCGTCTTCATTGGCCGCTCCACCTCGTCGGGCCCGTTTGACGGCGTGATGTGGGAGCTTGACGCCATTGCCGCCGTGTTCATTGGTGGCGCCGCGGTGTCCGGTGGTATTGGCACCGTGACCGGCTCCATCATCGGTGGTCTGGTGATGGCCACGCTGAACAACGGACTTCAGATCATGGGTGTGGGTTCCGACGCCACCCAGATGATCAAGGGTCTGGTGCTGCTGCTTGCCGTGGCGTTTGACGTCTACAACAAGATGCAGGGCCGCCCCTCCATCATCGGGATGCTCATGCGGCGTCCCGCCACCGAAGTGTCTGCGACCGACCCGGCAACCACGCCGGCGGTACCGCAGCAGGACGTCGTGGAGGAGGCCGCCCCCGTTGCGGCCGCCGCCACTACGACCACCAAGCGCTCCAAGAAGAGCGCAACCACAGAAAGGGAAGAAGACTAGTGAAGAAGTCGATTACGGGGGCAATCGCCCTCGCTGCGACCGGCGCTCTTCTGCTCGCTGGCTGCTCCACGGCCAACGACGAGAAGACCCCGGACAACTCCGCTGCTCCCCAGGCCTCGGGTGACCTGTGCATCCCCGAGGGCTCGGTCATCGGTGTGTCGCTGCCCCAGAAGACCTCCGAGAACTGGGTGCTCGCCGAGCAGCTGTTCAACGACGGCCTGAAGGAAGCGGGCTTCGAGCCCATCGTGCAGTTCGGTAACTCCGGTGTGACCGAGCAGCAGAACCAGATCTCCGCCATGGTGGAGAACGGTGCCAAGGTCATCATCGTCGGTGCCATTGACGGCTCGCAGCTGGGCTCCCAGCTTGAGGCCGCCAAGGACGCCGGTGCGACCGTCATCGCCTACGACCGTCTGGTCAAGAACACCGAGGCCGTCGACGCCTACATCGCGTTCGACAACTTCCGCGTCGGTGAGCTCCAGGGTGAGGCCCTCCTCCAGGGTCTGGCCGAGCGCAAGGGTGATGGCCCGTGGAACATCGAGCTCATCGCCGGTTCGCCCGACGACGCCAACGCCACCCCCTTCTTTGAGGGTGCGATGAGCGTGCTCCAGCCCAAGATCGACGACGGCACGCTGACCGTTGTTTCGGGTCAGACCACCTTTGAGCAGGTTGCTACCCAGGGTTGGAAGGCCGAGAACGCCCAGAAGCGCATGGACACCGTGGTTTCCGGTTCCTACGCCGACGGCACCGTGCTTGACGGCATCCTGTCCCCCAACGACACGCTGGCCCGCGCTGCCCTGACCTCCGTGGCTCAGGCTGGCATGGACACGCCCGTCATCACCGGTCAGGACTCCGAGGTTGAGTCCGTCAAGTCCATCATGGCTGGCGAGCAGTACTCCACCATCTACAAGGACACCCGCGAGCTGGTGGCTCAGTCCATCGCCTCCGTGGTTGCCCTGCAGGGTTGCGGTGACATCCCGATCAACGACACCACGTCCTACGACAACGGTGTGAAGGTCGTCCCCTCCTTCCTGCTGGAGCCGATCATCGTCACCAAGGCCAACGCGGCCGAGGTGTACGCGAACGACCCGACGCTTGGTCCGCTCACCAAGTAGTCACTCCGGGTAAGGGGTCGTGACCCCGCGCCCACTGGGAGCCCCCGTCCGGATTCGTCCGGGCGGGGGCTCCTGCTGTGTGGGCCGGGCTGGCTGGCGGGGCTGGCTGACCGGGCCAGGGGCCATATGAGTCCCACAGGATGCATGGGGCTGGCTATAGGGGCCATATGAGTCCCACAGGATGCACGGCACCGGCCACAGGGGCCAAATGGGTCCCAAAACCTTACAGGGCGCGGGAATCCCGGGGTACCCTGGAGGCATGCGAATTGGTGAACTGGCACAGCGGGCGGGAGTGAGCGCAAAGACCGTGCGCTACTACGAGAGCATTGGCCTCATGGCCCCGCCCGAGCGCCGCGCCAACGGCTACCGGGAGTACCAGCCCGATGCGGTGGACCGCTTGCGCTTTATCCGTGACGCCCAGGCCGCGGGGCTCACGTTGGCGGAGACGGGCCACATTGTGAGCATGAAGGCAGACGGCAAGTCCACATGCGCGCACACCACCGCGCTCCTGGAACGCCACGTGGCGGACCTGGACCGCCAGATCGAAAGCCTGTTTGCCGCCAAGGCGGAGCTCATGATGCTGCTGCACCGCGCGCAGACCCTGGACCCCGCGGACTGCACCGACGAGTCGCGCTGCCATGTGATTGCGCTTGACATTCCTGTGGGCAGTAACGTTTAGGGTTCCCCTATGACCACTGTGCAGGAGCCCATAGTTCTGTCCGTGGGCGGCATGACATGCGCCGGGTGCGCGTCCAACGTCCAGCGCGGCCTCGCGCTCATCCCCGGCGTGGAGGGTGCCGACGTCAACATTGCCACCCGCCGCGCCACCGTGCACCCCGACGGCACCCTTGACCCCCAGCAGCTGGAGCTGGCCATGCGCGCCGCCATCACGGGGTTGGGGTACCAGGTGCTCACCCCCGATGCCGGGCCCACCCCCGACGCCGCGCCCACCCCCGCACCCAACTCACCCGGGCATACGCCCCACACGGCGGAGTCCACCCTTGCCGCGGAACATGAGGCCCACCTCCACGCGGATGCCAACCGCGTCCACGACTACGCACGTCGCCTGGTGGTGTCCGCGGTGCTGACGCTGCCGGTCCTTCTCATCTCCATGGTGGATGCCTGGCACTTTGCTCACTGGGAGTGGCTGGCGGCGGCGCTGGCCACGCCTGCCATCTTCTGGGGCGGCTGGCCGTTCCACCGCTCCACCTGGGCCAGCGCCCGCCACGGGGCGGTGCAGATGGACACGCTGGTCACGGTGGGAACCATGGCCGCGTGGATGTGGTCCATGGTGGTGCTGCTGGGCGGCGCCGCGGGGGTGGATGCGCTGCGCGGCGGTCATGTCTACTTTGAGACGGGCGCCGTCATTGTGACCCTGCTGCTGGTGGGCAAGTGGGTGGAGGTGCGCTCCACGTCCCGCGCGTCGGACGCCATCCGCGCGCTGGGCCGCCACCTTGCGGCCACCGCCCGCCTGGAGGACGGCACCGAGGTGCCGCGCGAGGCCCTCACCCATGGCATGCACTTTGTGGTGCGTCCCGGGGAGATCATTGCCACCGACGGCACGGTGGTGGAGGGCGCCGCCGCGGTGGACGCCTCGCTGGTGACGGGCGAGTCGGTGCCCGTGGCCGTCACGGTGGGCACCCCCGTGGTGGGAGGCACCCTTGCCACGGACGGCACCCTCACCGTGGAGGTCACGCGCGTGGGCGCGGAGACCATGCTGGCCCAGGTCACCGCCATGGTGGACAAGGCGCTCAGCGGCCGGGCCCGCATCCAGCGCCTCGCGGACCGCATTTCCGCGGTGTTTGTCCCCGTGGTGATGGGCCTGTCCGTCCTCACGCTTGTGGCGTGGCTGCTCCTGACGGGTGACGCCCACCGCGCGTTCACCGCGGCCGTGGCCGTGCTCATCATCAGCTGCCCGTGCGCCCTTGGCCTGGCCACCCCCCTGGCCATCCTGGTGGGCACGGGGCGTGGCGCGCAGTTGGGCGTGCTTGTTGCGGGGCCCCAGGTGTTGGAGGACACCCGCACCATTGGCACCATCGTGCTGGACAAGACCGGCACGCTCACCCAGGGTCGGATGGCCCTGGTGGGCACCTTCCCGGCCGATGCGCTCGGCACCCCCGACGCCCCCGACGCGGCACGCCTGGCCCGTGCGGCGGCATCGGTGGAGGACCGCTCGGAACACCCGGTGGCTCGCGCCATCGCGGCCGCATCCGAGGCCCGCATGCCGCTCAAGGGCTTCCGCTCCACTCCCGGCCAGGGCGTCACCGCCACGGTGCAGGCGGCGGGACGCGCCGGTGAGGACGTGGACGTGACGGTGGGATCGCGTCGTCTGTTTGACCGCGTGAGCGCAGACCTTGAGGCATGGGCCGCGGCGCGCGAGGCGGAGGGTCACACCGTGGCTTTCGCGGGACGCGCGCCGGCGGTGGGCACCGGCCTCCTGGGTGGGGCACCGCTGTCGCTTGGTGCCGTCACACGTACTCCCCTGGAGGCGGAGATGGCCTTTGCGGTGAGCGATCAGCTCAAGCCCACGGCGGCCACCGCCGTGCAGCGTCTTCGCGGCTTGGGCCTTGACGTGGTGCTGCTCACGGGTGACAACGCCCGCGCCGCACAGGCGGTGGCGGAGCGCCTGGGCATTGACCGGGTGCATGCGGAGGTGCTGCCGGGCGACAAGGCCGCCGTGGTGGCCGCGCTGCAGGCTCAGGGACACCGCGTGGCCATGGTGGGTGACGGCGTGAACGATGCTCCCGCGCTGGCCCAGGCGGACCTGGGCATCGCGTTGGGCACCGGTACCGATGTGGCGCGCGAGGCATCGGACCTCACCCTGGTGTCGGGTGACCCCCGTGCCGCGGCCGATGCCATCGCCCTGTCACGGCGCACGCTGGGGACAATTCGCGGCAACCTGTTCTGGGCGTTTGCATACAACGTGGCCATGATTCCGCTTGCCGCGCTGGGCGTGCTTAACCCCATGATCGCCTCCGCGGCCATGGGTGCGAGCTCCCTGTTTGTGGTGGGCAATTCCTTGCGATTACGGTCGTTCCGGGGGTACCGCGCCTAGTCTGGTCACGTGGATCAGCCAACGTCACCCGCGCCTCACGCCGTCATTGCCCTGGCCAATGTGGCGTTCCGGCGTGGCACCACGCAGATCCTTCAGGACGTCTCCATGGAGGTGTACCAGGGGCAACACTGGGCGCTGCTGGGGCCCAACGGGGCCGGCAAAACCACCGTCCTAGGCCTGTGCGGCGCGCAGACGCACCCCACATCGGGCGCCGTGTGGGTGCTGGGGGAGCGCCTGGGACGGGTGGATATGCAGGCGCTGCGCCGCCGCATCGGGCATGTGAACCCCCGCCACGCGCTCACGTCGCCGCTCACGGTGACGGAGGTGGTCATCACCGGCATGACCTCCACCATTGAGCTGCCCATGCGCTTCACGCCGTCCGTGGCGCAGGTGGAACGAGCGCGCCAGCTGGTGGATCAGGTGGGGCTGAGCGAGCGCGCCGATGCCGCTTGGACCATTCTGTCCCAGGGCGAACGCGGCCGTACCCTCATTGCTCGCGCCCTTGCGGGTGACCCGCCGTTGCTACTGTTGGACGAGCCCACCACGGGCCTGGACGTGGCCGCGCGGGAGCAACTCCTGGAGACCATTGACACCGCGGCGCTGACGGACCCTGGCCTGACCTCGGTGCTGGTGACGCATCACTTGGAGGAGCTGCCGGAGACCACCACCCATGCGCTGCTCATGGCACATGGACGTGTGGTGGCGCACGGGCCCGTGGACGAGGTGCTCACCACGGAACGCGTCTCCCAGGCCTTTGCGCATCCCATTGAGGTGGAACGGGTGGGCCGACGCTGGGCCGCCCGTGCCGTGCGCACGCCTGAGGTGCCGGGCAGCTCCGGTGCGCCCTACACCCCGCCCTCCGCGCACGCGAGCCGAATGTGACGGAACCCACGCCCGCCCGGTGGAAGCGTCACGCCACGCTGTTTATTGCCGGGCAGACAGTGTCCCTCCTGGGCTCCAGCCTGGTGCAGTATGCGGTGCTGTGGTACATGACGCTCACCACCAAGGACGGCGCGGTGGTGGCGCTCACCGTGCTCTTTGGCTTCTTGCCACAGGCGGTGGTGTCCATCTTTGGTGGGGTGTGGGCCGACCGTCACCAGCGCAAGTTCCTCATCATGGGTGCGGATGCCGCAATCGCCGTTGCTACCCTCGCCCTTGCGCTCCTCATGATGCGTGGCATGGACGCGCATTGGCTCATTTACCTGGTGCTTGCCGTGCGGTCCGCGGGTGCGGGCATTCAAACTCCGGCGGTGGCCGCTCTGGTGCCGCAGCTGGTTCCCGCATCCCAACTGCTGCGCATCAACGGCATCAACGGCGCCGTGCAGTCCGCCCTCATGCTGGTGGCTCCCCCCGTCGCGGCGGTGATGTACGCCACCATGCCGCTGGAGCGAATCTTCCTGGTGGATGTGGCCACGGCCGTCGTAGGCATCGGCATGCTTGCCATCATTCCGGTGGCCCGCATCCTCCCCACCGCTGGCCGCGCCTCCTATGGCGCGGACCTGCGCGAGGGCGTGCGGTACGTGGCGTCCCACGTGTTTGTGCGGTGGCTCCTTGGCCTGTTTGCCGTGATCATCACGTTGGCAGCCGCCCCGAGCTTTCTCACCCCGCTGCTCATTGCCCGCAGCTTTGGTGAGGAGGTGTGGAAGCTCACCGCCAATGAGATGGCCTTTGCGGTGGGCATGACGCTTGGTGGCGTCGCCATCTCCGTGTGGGCTACCCGCCTCAGCCGCCGGCGTCTCATGGTGGGCGCCCTGCTGGTGCTGGGTGCGGTCACCGTGGCCATGGGGGTGGCACCCACCTTGGTGCTCTTCTTGGCGTGTATGGCGGTGTGTGGCATGGCGGTACCCGCATTCACCACGCCAGCCACCACCATCATGCAGGAGGTGGTGGAGCCCGAGAGGCACGGGCGTGTATTTGGCTTTGTGGGCATTGTCAACGCCGTTGCCATGCCCCTGGGGATGGTGCTCTTTGGGCCGCTCGCCAACGTGATGAGCGTGCAGGCGGTGATGATCCTCGCGGGCTGCGCTACCTTGGTGGCGCTGGCCGTGGCGTTCCTCAGCCCACAGGGACGGCGGGCCGTTCAGGCCAACCGCGCGGTGATGGACCCTCCGGGTAGGGACACCTGACGCATGTCTACCTCCCGGTGCTCACGGACAAGGCAAGAAGGGCATCCTCTCCGACCCGGGGAGGATGGTGACGTGGAGTCGCCGTGGTCCGGAGTGGATGGAAATCTTATGAGGCACAATGAGGCTATGGACCCGCGTGATGTGATGGTTGCCGCGGTTCGTTCTGCGATGAGCGAGTTGACTGGCGTGGGAGTGTCTGAGGTCACCTCAGTCTCCGAGGGTTACCAGGTACTTTGCAGTGCGTGGGGAGTAATTCCATACGGAGTGACCTTGCAGTTTGCCAAGGGTCTTGTTTCGGTGTCGTTGGTGTTGGCGGGTGGTTCGCACCTTGTGGTGAATGAGGGGGTGTTGGAGGATCGGGGGGATGGGTGTGAGGGGTCGGTTCGGGATGTGCTTGCTCCGGTGGCTGGGTTGTGGGGGTCGCAGCTGTCTGGGGAGTATCGGGAGTGGGTGGTGGAGGGGTTGGCGCGCACGCCGGTGGAGCGTCCGGAGCATTGGGTGGCGGGTTCGCGTATCTCTTCGGTGAGGTCTCCGGTGGCGACGATGTTGAGGGCGGTTGCGGAGGTGTTTGGGCCGGCGTGGGTGCCGCATACGGTGCAGCCAGTCAATCCCGAGATCAAGGGTGTGCTGTATGACGCGTTTGAACTTTCCTGTCGTGCGTGGGGTGATCGTGACCCTGGCTTTGGGAACGCGATCTTCTTCTCTCCACAAGAGGGGGCGGACATTCCGGAGCGTTTTGCGACGAGGGGTTCGTGGCATCCTGAGGCGATGCGTGACCGGTTGATGGATATTCGTGAGTGGTGTGTGCGGGCGTTGCCGGAGGACTTTTTGGCGGAGCTCGAAGCGGCGTACGGGCCGTTGCCTGGTGTCAGTGGTAGAGATGCGGTGCGCTAGTCGCCGGGAAGGGCGAGGTACGCATCGGCGGCCGCGCGGTAGCCGGCCATAATCTCCGGGCGCGTGTCTACCGCGGGAGTGGCGGACACCTCCACGGGCCACGCGGGCCGGTCACCGGTGAGCGCCCATGCGGCCTGCACGGCGGCACCACTGGCCACATACTCACCCGGCACGGGCACCTCCACGGGTACGTCAAACACCTGCGCGGCAATGGCCTGCACGGCAGCGTTCTGCGCGGCACCCCCCACCAGCAGCAGGCGCCGTGCCACCACTCCCTGCGCGCCAATGGCGGCAAAGCCATCGGCAAGCGCACACAGCATGCCCTCAATGGCGGCCCGGGCCAGGTTCTCCCGGGTGGTGGAGGCCAAGGTGAGCCCCGTCAGCGACGCCGATGCGTGGGGCAGGTTGGGCGTCCGCTCGCCCTCGAAGTACGGCACGAGCACGGCTCCACGCGCGCCCGGGTCCGCCGCGAGGGCGAGCGTGCCCAGCTCCTCATGGGTCACACCCAGCACGCGGGTCATCGCGTCAAGGACGCGCGCCGCGTTGAGGGTGGCCACCAGGGGCAGGTATTCCCCCGAGGCGGAGGCAAAGCCCGCCACGGTACCGCTGTGATCGCGCACGGCGGTCTTGGTCACCGCAAACACGGTGCCGGAGGTGCCAATGGAGATCACCACGTCGCCGTCCGCCGCGCCCAAGCCCAGGGCCGCGCCGGCGTTGTCGCCCATGCCCGCCCCCAGCACCGCATCGGCCGTGGGAGTCACCGCCGGGTGCACGCGCCCCGCCACCTCGCTGGGACCCAGCACACGCGGCAGCACCGCATCATGCCCCAGCGCGGCAACCAGCAACTCCCGGTCGTACTCGCCCGTGGCGGGGTTCCAGTAGCCGGTTCCCGATGCGTCGGAACGGTCCGTGGTGAGCGCCTCCAGCACGGGCCCCAGCGGGCTCTGGTCCGCGGGACCATACCCCGCAAGGCGCCAGGTGAGCCAGTCATGGGGCAGGGCCACCGCGGCCACACGGGCGGCGTTGTCCGGCTCGGTATCGCGCAGCCAGCGCAGCTTGGTGGAGGTGAAGGAGGCCACGGGAACAAGTCCCGTGCGCTCGGCGAGCGCGGGCGCGCCCAGTTCGGCGATGAGGTCGCGGGCCGCACCCGCCGAGCGCGTGTCGTTCCACAGCAGCGCGTCGCGAATCACGCGACCGTCCGCGTCAAGCGCCACGAGGCCGTGCTGTTGTCCGCCGATGGCGATGGCGGCGACGTCGGCCAGCCCACCGGCGTCGGCAATCGCCACACGGAGGGCATCCCACCAATGCTGGGGATTCACCTCCGTGCCATCCGGGTGAGACGCGCGTCCCACCCGGACCACCTCGCCGGAAGCGAGGTCACGGACAACTACCTTGCAACTTTGGGTTGAGGAGTCAACCCCGGCCACGAGCGTCATGTGGGCGCCTTTGCTGGTGGAAGTGTGCGGGCGGCTTAGCCTCGCGCACCCATGAGGTGCTCGGAGGCCAGCTGCTGGATACGGACAAAGCCAAAGCCCTTGCCGTCAAAGTAGGCCTGGGGCGCAAAGTCCTCGTAGGCCGAACGGTCGGCAAGCAGGTCCTCCACGGTCTCGCCCGCACCCAGCGTGGGCGTGGCCAGCTGGTCCTGACGGGCGGCCTTGAGGGCCTCCTGCACCTCGGGGTCTGCCCTGAAGGCCGCGGCGCGCTCCTTGAGAAGGAGGTACATGCGCATGTTGGCCTTGACCGACTCCCACACGCCCTCAGTGTCCTCGGTGCGCGAGGGCTTGTAGTCAAAGTGACGCGGGCCGGTGTAGGCGGGGCCGCCGTTCACGCCGCCGTTCTCCAGCAGGTCAACCAGCGCAAACGCGTTGTGCAGGTCGCCGTGGCCAAACACCAGGTCCTGGTCGTACTTGATGCCACGCTGGCCGTTGAGGTCAATGTGGAACAGCTTGTCGTGGAACAGCGCCTGGGAAATGCCGGCGGTGAAGTTCAGGCCGGCCATCTGCTCGTGGCCCACCTCGGGGTTGAGGCCCACCAGCTCCGGGTGGTCCAGCGAGTTGATGAACGCAAGCGCGTGACCCACGGTGGGCAGCAGGATGTCGCCGCGGGGCTCGTTGGGCTTGGGCTCAATGGCAAAGCGAATGGAGTAGCCCTTGTCCAGCACGTACTGACCCAGGATGTTGGCCGCCTCGCGGTAGCGCTCCAGCGCCACGCGCACGTCCTTGGAGAAGTCGTACTCTGCGCCCTCGCGGCCGCCCCACATCACAAACGTGGAGGCGCCCAGCTCGGCCGCAAGGTCAATGTTGCGCAGCACCTTGCGCAGGGTGAAGCGGCGCACGTCGCGGTCGTTGGACGTGACACCGCCGTCCTTGAACACGGGGTGCGAGAACGTGTTGGTGGTGATCATCGGGATGGTCATCCCGGTCTCTTCCAACACCGCCTTGAGCGCGTCAATCGCCGCGCGGCGCTGAGCCTCCGTGGAGTCAAAGGGGAAGAGGTCGTCGTCGTGGAAGGTCATGCCGTAGGCGCCCAGTTCCGCGAGCCTGCGTACCGATGCCACCGTGTCAACGGGGCCGCGCGTGGCCGAGCCAAAGGGATCCTGCGCATTCCAACCAAAGGTCCACAGACCAAACGTGAACTTGTCCGCGGGGGTGGGGGTGGGCGCCATGGTAGCTCCGATCTTCGGTGATCAGTAAGTTGTGAAAGACAACATAAACCCCCGCGGGTTGCATGTCAAAGGGGAGATTCGTCCCCTCCCGCGCCAGGTAACGGTTTGGTCACGACGCCAACTTGGGCTTGCGCCCGGCCAAAACATGGCTTTATGTTGGAGCCGTCCACAAAGGTGTGTGAACCAGGACTCAGGACACCGTCGCCTCGCCACGGGAGCTAATCGCTCCGTCGTGGGGAAGTCGAGACGCGGTATGAGACGTGGAACCGCCTCGTGGATGCGGTGCGACGGAGACCAACGATGGCCCTCGTTGCGCGGCAACACCCAACATCGAGAAGAAACGGGCGGATTCATGAAGACATCCCTTGTGGGCCTGGCTGCCGCTGCGGCAACCGCCGGCCTCCTCCTGTCCGCGTGCTCCACGAGCACCAACGACACCCCCACCAACGGCGCCAACCCCGGCACCTCGGACACCGAGTGCAACGTGGGCATCGCCATGCCCACCCGCTCGCTGGAGCGCTGGATCAACGACGGTGAAGGCCTCCAGAAGCTGCTGAAGGACGACGGCTGCACCGTTGACCTGCAGTACGCGGACAACGAGACCGACCAGCAGATCTCCCAGATCCAGAACATGATCGCCAACGGTGCGGACATCCTGGTCATCGCCGCCATCGACGGCACCACCCTTGGCCCGGTCCTCGAAGAGGCCGGCGCTCAGGACATCACCGTCATCGCCTACGACCGCCTCATCAACGGGTCGGAGAACGTGGACTACTACGCCACCTTTGACAACTACTCGGTGGGTACGCTCCAGGGCAACTTCATTGTGGACCAGCTGGGCCTGGCCGATGGCAAGGGTCCGTTCAACCTGGAGCCCTTCGCCGGCAGCCCCGACGACAACAACGCCAAGTTCTTCTTTGCGGGTGCGTGGGACGTGCTGAGCACCTACGTGGACAACGGTCAGCTGGTGGTCCCCTCGGGCAAGGCGCCCAAGACGGTGGACGACTGGCAGTCCATTGGCATCCTCGGCTGGGGTTCCGATGACGCGCAGGCTGAGATGGAGAACCGTCTGAGCTCGTTCTACACCGGTGGCGAGAAGGTGGATGTGGTGCTGTCCCCCAACGACTCGCTGGCCCTGGGCATCACCGCCGCGCTGCTGAGCGCCGGCTACACCGCCGGTAGCGACTACCCGGTGCTTACCGGTCAGGACGGCGACAAGGCCAACGTGCGTTCCATCCTGGATGGCACGCAGTCCATGACCGTGTGGAAGGACACCCGCGAGCTGGGCAAGCGCGTCCACCAGATGATCCAGTCGATCATTGCTGGCACCGAGGTTGAGGTCAACGACACCGATACCTACGACAATGGTGTCAAGGTGGTTCCGTCCTACCTCATCACCCCCGAGGTGGTCACGGCGGACACCGTGCAGTCCAAGCTGATTGACTCCGGCTTCCTCAAGGCTGAGGACGTCGGCCTCTAAGAAGAGGCACTCCTCTTCCCTTCACGGCGGTGGCCCTGTCGCAAGGCGGGGCCACCGCCACCACCCTTTGCCACATACGCCAATGGAGGCACACAGCATGGCCGAGCCCATCCTGAGGATGACGGATATCGTCAAGGAGTTCTCGGGGGTACGGGCGCTGGACGGGGTATCGCTCACCGTGGATCGCGGTGCCGTACACGGCATCGTGGGTGAGAACGGTGCGGGCAAGTCCACGCTCATGAAAGTGCTCTCGGGGGTCTACCCCCACGGGAGCTTTGACGGACGCATCGAGTTTGAGGGCAAGGAGATGGAGTTCCGCTCCATCAACGACTCGGAAGCGGCCGGCATCGTCATCATCCACCAGGAGTTGGCGCTGTCCCCCTACCTGTCCATCGCCGAGAACCTCTTCCTTGGCAACGAACGCGCCCGCTTTGGCGTGGTCGACTGGCACGAGACCACGGTCCAGGCGCAGACGCTCCTGGATCGCGTGGGCCTGGCCGATGACCCGCTCACCCCGGTGCAGCAGCTGGGTGTGGGCAAGCAACAGCTGGTAGAGATTGCCAAGGCGCTGGCCAAGGACGTCAAGCTGCTGATTCTTGACGAGCCCACCGCCGCGCTCAACGACGACGACTCCGCCCACCTGCTTGACCTGATCCGCGGGTTGCGCGACCAGGGCGTGACCTCCATCATCATCTCCCACAAGCTGTCCGAGATCCGGGCCATCGCGGACACCATCACGGTGATTCGCGACGGCCAGACGGTGGACGGCTTTGCCATGACCGATGCCGACAACTCGGAGGCGCGGCTCATCAAGGCCATGGTGGGGCGGTCGCTTGACCACCTCTACCCACCCCGTGACCACCAGATTGGTGACGAGGTGTTCCGCGTGGAGGGCTGGACCGCCTACCACCCCGTGCACTCGCATCGGGCCGTGGTGGATGGTGCCTCCTTCCACGTGCGTGCCGGCGAGGTGGTGGGCTTTGCGGGCCTCATGGGCGCCGGTCGCACCGAGCTTGCCATGGGTCTGTTTGGCCGCCAGTACGGCACCCGGTTCTCCGGGCACATGTACCTGCACGGCAAGGAGATTCAGGCACGCACCGTGCAGGAGGCCATCTCCCACGGCATCGCCTACGTCACCGAGGACCGCAAACAGTACGGACTCAACCTCATTGGCGCCATCACGTCCAACGTCTCCAGCGCCGCCATTGGCAAGGTGTCACGCCACGGCGTGATTGACCTGCTGGGGGAGGCCGAGGTGGCGGAGAACTACCGCGACTCCTTGCGCATCCGTTCGCAGTCCGTGTCCATTCCCGTGGGCACCCTCTCCGGCGGCAACCAGCAAAAGGTGGTGCTGTCCAAGTGGCTCTTCACGGAGCCCGAGGTGCTCATCCTTGACGAGCCCACGCGCGGTGTTGACGTGGGCGCCAAGTACGAGATCTACGAAATCATCAACGAGCTGGCCCAGCAGGGCAAGGCCGTCATTGTCATCTCCTCGGAGCTGCCCGAACTGTTGGGCGTCTCCGACCGTATTTACACCATCTGTGAGGGTCGCATCACCGGCGAGTTGCCGGTGGCCGAGGCCACGCAGGAACGACTCATGTACCTCATGACGCTGGGGAAGGAATAGGACCATGGTGGACGCCATCACCGCCAAGAAGACCACGGGCAAAGAGCGGTCCGTGCGTATCAACCTGCGAGACTACGGCCTGCTCGGCGCGCTCGCGGTGATCATCCTCCTGTTCCAGGTGCTCACCCACGGGCGCCTGCTCTCGGGCGGAAACCCCAACAACCTCATCATGCAAAACGCCTACGTGGTGGTGCTTGCCCTTGGCATGCTCATGGTGATCATCGCCGGTCACATTGACCTGTCCGTGGGCTCCCTTGTGGCCATGATTGGCGCCGTGATTGGCATCTCCCTGAGCGACTGGGGACTGCCGGTGTGGCTGGCAATTGTGGTGGCCCTTGCGCTGGGTGCACTGGTAGGCGCGTGGCAAGGGTATTGGGTGGCATTCGTTGGAGTACCAGCGTTTATTGTCACCCTCGCGGGCATGTTGATGTTCCGTGGCTTTGCCATTGTGTTCCTCACGGGCGGCACCATTGGCGGCCTGCCCTCGTCCTTTGTGTCCATTGGCGCACGCTGGCTCCCGCACTGGATGGGGCAGATGGGCGACCTGGACGTGCTCACCCTGGTGGTGGGCCTGCTCGCAAGCCTTGGCTACGTGGCCTCGCAGGTGCAGGCGCGCCTGGCGCTGCGGCGCCGCAACATCCGCCGCGAACCCATGGCGCTCTTTGTGGTGCGCGCCGTGGTGGTGGTGGCCGCCATGCTCTACTTTGCCTACCTGCTTGCCGCATACAACGGCACCCCCTACGTGCTCATCATTCTGGCCGTGCTGGTGTTGGTGTACTCCTTTGTGCTCAACCGCTCGGTGTTTGGGCGTCACATCTACGCCATGGGTGGCAACCGCTTTGCGGCCGTGATGTCCGGCATCAAGACCAAGTGGGTGGACTTCTTCATCTTTGTGAACATGGGTGTGCTCACGGCGGTGGCTGCCATCATCACCACCGCCCGTGCCGGCTCCGCGGTTTCCTCCGCGGGCAACATGTACGAGCTTGACGCGATTGCCGCCGTCTTCATTGGTGGCGCCGCGGTGCAAGGTGGTGTGGGTAAGGTCCAGGGGGCCGTGTTGGGTGCGTTTGTGATGGGCACGCTCAACCAGGGCCTCTCGATCATGGGCGTGGACGCGGCCTGGCAGAATGTCATCAAGGGCCTGGTGCTCTTGGGGGCCGTGGCCTTTGACCTGATCAACCGCAGGCGCGCCGGCCGTCGGTGACCCGTACCGCTTCCGGTCTGTGAGGAGGACTGAACTCATGCCACAGTCCCCCGTCCCCTACGGCAGACTGGCGCCCGGTCGCGGCAACCGCAACGAGAGCACCCGGGTTCATAACCTGTCCACGGTGCTCTCGTGGGTGCACCACGAGCCGGGGGTGACCCGCGCCGAACTGACGCGCGTCACGGGCCTCAACCGCTCCACCATCGGCGCCCTCGTCACCGAATTGGGCCAACATGCCCTGGTGTACGAGGGTGCCGGGGCGGTGGTGGGTGTGGGCCGTCCCAGCCCCACCGTCAACCCCAACCCGCGCGTGGTGGCCCTGTCCATCAACCCCGATGTGGACGGCATCACCGTGGGTGCGGTGGGCCTGGGTGGCAGGGTGATCAGCCAGGCCACCCGCGACCTCGACGCCCCTCCCACGGTGCAGGACATGCTGGACCTGCTGCCGGAGCTGGTGGACGAGGCGCTGGCTCACGGCCAGGTGGACCGCCTGGTAGGTGCCGGAGTGACGGTGCCTGGCCTGGTGCGTCGGGCCGATGGCCTTGTGGTCCGCGCGCCACACCTGGACTGGCGTGACGCGCCCGTGGCGGAGGATGTGGCCCGAGTGCTTGGCCTACCCACCCGCGTCGAGAACGACGCGACCGCCGCGCTCATTGCGGAAAGCATCTTTGGGGGCGCGCGTGGCTACGCCGATGTGGTGTACCTCAACGGCTCCGCCTCCGGCATTGGTGGCGGCGTGCTGACCGCCGGGTCCATCATGTTGGGCGCCGACGGCTTTGCCTCTGAGCTGGGTCACGCCATGGTGGCGCCCAAGGGTGAGCGCTGCCACTGTGGCAGGCGCGGCTGCCTGGAGCAGGAGGTCAACCTGCGCCTGCTGCGTGCGGCCGCGGGCGTCCGACGCTTTGGCCCCGGCGGGCTGGAACGGCACCTGAGCGCGGGTGACAACGCGGCGTTCACGTCCGAGGTGGACCGCCAGGTGGACCTGCTGGCCTTGGGAATCGCCAACCTGGTCACGGTCTTCAACCCCTCGCTGGTGCTCCTGGGAGGATTCCTGGGTTCACTGTGGTGGGCGCGCCAGGAGCGGATGCGGGCCACGGTCACCGCCAACGCCTTTGCCCCCATGGCCGATGCCCTCACGCTGGCTCAGGTGCAGTTGCGCGAGGACCTGCTGGTGGTGGGAGGCGCGGAGCTGGCGTTTGCCTCGGTGCTCAGCGATCCTTTGGGAGGCGGGCTGCTGCCCGCGGGTTCCGAGGCGTAGGCGCCGTACCGGGAGGGCCGGGGCTAGGCGGACTGCCGCACCACCAGGCGCGTGGGCATGATGGTCATGCGCGAACGGTGGGTGTTGCCGGCCAGCACGCTTACCAGAATGTCCGCCATCTCGCGTCCCATGAGCTGCGAGGGCTGCGCAATGGTGGTGAGCGGGACCGCGCATTCAAGCGCCGCCGGGCTGTCGTCATAGCCCACCACGGCCACATCCTCGGGGATGCGCCGACCGCGCTCCAGCAGCACCGGCATGGCCCCCGTGGTCATGAGGTCGGAGGCCACAAACAGGCCGTCGATGCTGGGGTCCGCCTCCAGGATTTCGCGCATGGCGCGCGCCCCGCCCAGCACGGTGAAGTCGCCGTCCGCCTGGGGGCCGGGGGTGAGGCCTGCGTTGGCAATCGCCTGACGCCAACCCGCAATGCGGTCAAGGGAGCTTTGCATGGAGGTGGGGCCGGTGATGGTGGCAATGCGGCGGCAGCCGCGCTCAATGAGGTGGCGCGTGGCGGTGGCCGCACCGGCCACGTTGTCCACGTCCACCACATAGGAGTTGAGGCCCGGAATGCCGGAACGGCCACCAAACACGATGGGCACATGGTGGCCCACGCGTTGCAGGCCAAGGTCGTTGCTGTGGTGGGAGACCACCACAATGCCGTCCACCGCGCCGCCGGAGAGGTAGCGCATGATCTTGGCATGGGGGTCTTGGCTGGCCACCATCAGGTTGAGCACGTAGTCCGACTGCTCGAGCCGGGAGTGGATGCCTCCCACAATGGAGGCAAAGTAGACATCCCCAAAAAAGCGGGTCACGTCTTCGGGAACCACCAGCGCAATGGCCTGGGACTGTTGGCTGGCGAGCGAGCGCGCCGCCCGGTTGGGCACGTAGCCCAGCTCCGCAATGGCGCTGCGCACGGCATCGGCAATGTCATCCCGAACCGTGGTGGATCCGTTGACCACCCTGGAGACGGTAGCGCGGGAAACCCCTGCTACCCGCGCCACCATCTCCAGCGTGGGGGTGACGTCACGATTCACGGCCATGAGAATATCCGGAGGAAGTGTCGTCACCAAGTGGGCGCATCAGGGCTTAGCCCTTGACCGCACCCTGCATGATTCCGGAGACCAGCTGGCGGCCGGTGAACACAAAGAGCACCAGCAGCGGCAGGGTGGCAAGCACCACACCCGTCAGCACCAGGGAGTAGTCCACAAAGTAGTTGGCCTGCAGCATAGACAGCGCCAACGGCAGTGTGGGGTTACTGGAATCCAGGATGACCAGCGGCCACAGGAACGCGTTCCACGAGGCCACAAAGGTGAACAGGAACAGCATGGCAGCCGCCGGCAACGCCGCGGGAATACCCACGTGCCAGAACGTCCGCAGCATGTTGCACCCGTCCACACGGGCCGCTTCGATGAGCTCCGTGGGAAGCGACTGCTGGAGGTACTGGGTCATCCAGAACACCCCAAACGCGGTCACCAGGGCCGGGACAATCACGGCCATCATGGAGCCGTCCCAGTGGATCTTGCGCATGAGGATGTACATGGGGACAATGCCCAGCTGGGCCGGCACCGCCATGGTGGCAATGACAAACCAGAACAGTCCATTGGAGCCACGGAAGCGCAGCTTGGCAAACGCAAAGCCGGCCATGGTGGAGAACAGAACCGTGCTGACCGACACCGACACCGACACGATGAGGGAGTTGCCCAGCGACTTCCAGAAGTTCACCGCGGGGGTGGTGACGATGGTCTTGGCGTGGTCAAGGAAGTTGCCTCCCGGGATCCACGACATGTTGGGGTCACGGAGCGTCTGCGCGTCACCCGAACCGATCAAGAACGACCAGTAGAAGGGGAACAGCGAGATGATCAGCACAATCACCAGGACCAGGTAAATCACCCAGTTGGGGCGCCCGAGGGCGAGTCCGTTATGGCGTGAACGCGAGGACATTAGTTGCCTCCTGGGGTGTCGGACTTGATGAGTCTGCGGGTGAGCACCATGTTGAGGATGCCAAACACCACGATGATGAGGAACAGCAGCCAGGCGATGGCCGATGCTCTACCAAAGTTTTGTTCTCGCCAACCGACGTTGTAGAGGTACATGGTGAGGGTGAGCCATTGCTGGTCCGCACCACCGGTACCCACGTTGTCGTACATGCGGGGCTCGTCAAAGATCTGCAGGCCACCAATGGTGGACGTGATGATCACAAAGATCATGGTGGGGCGGATCTGGGGCAGCGTCACGGAGAAGAATCGACGTGCCTTGCCGGCACCATCGATGGCGGCGGCCTCGTACAGCTCCTGGGGCACCGCCTGCATGGCGGCGAGCAAGATGAGGGTGTTATAGCCCGTCCAGCGGAAGTTCACCATGGTGGCAATGGCCAGGTGGGCGGGGAGAGGCTCCTTGTGCCACCCAATGGGTCCCACGCCAATGTGGCTGAACCACTGGTTCACAATGCCGCTCTGGTCGGCGAACATCTGGCCAAAGATCAAGCTGACCGCGATGGGCATCATCACGTACGGCAGCAGCACACCCATACGCCAGAAGGTGCGAGCCTTCAGGTTGTGGTCCAGCATGGCCGCGATGAACGTGGCCATGATGAGCTGCGGCACAGAGGACAGCAGGAAGATTGAGAACGTGTTGCGCAGCGCCACCCAGAACTTACGGTCCTGGAGTACGAAGGCGTAGTTATCGAAGCCAGTGACCGTACCGGTTCCCCGGACCATGTTCCAGTCCATCACCGAGATGACGGCCGTGTACACGATGGGGAAGAGGCCAAAGATGGCGAAGATGATGAAGAACGGCGCAATGTAGACGTACGGCGAAGCCTTCTGATCCCAGCTGCTCAGCCGCTGGCGCCAGAGGAAGCGTGCGCTCGTGGGGTCCATCTGTGTGGTTGCCATGATGTTCCTTAGATTCGCTTACAACGAGGAGAGGGGCCCGGGCCGACACCGTGTGGGTGCCGACCCGGACCCCCTAGTCGCGTCCGGAATTAACCGAGCGCTTCGATGTCCGCGACGGCCTTGGTCCACGAGGAGGCCGCGTCGTCGGTGCCCTGGTCAACGCGAGCGAGCGCGTTGCTGATGGCGTCGTTGATCTGGAAGTAGAACTTGCCCTTGAACGGCGGCGTGGGAGTCGCCTTCGCGCGGTCGGCGAAGATCTTGCCGATCGGAGCGTTGTTGAAGAACTCGTTCACCGCGCCAGACACGGCGGGGTCATCGTAGGCCGCCGGCTGGCTGGGGTAGGTGCCCGCGTTGGCGAACGCCTTGGCCTGCTGCTCGGGAGCGGTCAGCCACAGGACGAACTCCTTGGCGGCCTCGACGTTCTTGCCATCGGCAGGAACGGTCAGCCACGAGCCACCCCAGTTACCGCCACCGTTGGGGTACACGTTGGCGATGTTCCAGTCGGTCGCGGTGGAGTTACCGGAGATCACACCGAGCATCCACGGCGGGCACAGCATGACGGCGTAGTCGCCGTTGCTCATGCCGGCGTTCCAGTCCTCGCCCCACTGACCGTACTTGGTGGACTGCGTGGCGGAAGCGGCGGAGAGCTGGTCGTACGCAGCCTTCACGTTGGCGTTGTCAAGCACGATGATGTCGCCGGTGGCGGCGTCCTCGTACGCGGGGTCGATCTGACCGATCATGCCCTGCCAGATGCCACCCGTGGAGTCGTAGAACGCCTTGCCGGTCTTGGCGGAGTAGTCCGCACCCACCGAGAAGAAGTGCGCCCAGTCACCCTTGAGCAGCTCGGCAACGCCCTCGGGGTCGCCGGGAAGACCAGCGGCCTCGAACAGCGAGGAGCGGTAGCAGATGGCCTGCGGACCCACGTCGGTGCCGCCACCAATCAGGCGACCGTCGGCGTCGGTAGCAGCGGCCTCAACGGACTCGAGCCAGCGGCCCTCGATCGAGGGGTCGGACAGGTCGGCCAGAAGGTCGGAGTACTGCATGACCTCGGGCATCCAGTCCACCTCAACCATCTCGACGTCGGCGAGGCCGCCGGAGCCGAGCTTGGTGAAGAAGTTCTCGCGGGCGTCGCCCGACTCGGCCTTGCGGTCGTAGACAATCTTGATGTTCGGGTGCAGGTCCATGTACTCCTGGATCAGGTCGTACTGGTAGTTGCCTTCAGCGGTTTCCACGCTGTTGTAGCCGGGGGTGTTGAAGGTGGCGAGCGTCAGGGTGATCTGGTCACCGCCGGTGGATCCGCCATCGGTGCTACCGCTCGTGGTCGGCGTCGAGCCGCTCGAGCATGCAGCGATTGAGAGAGCTAGGACGGTGGCGCCGGCAAAGGCAATCCCCGTCTTGCGTCGTGTGAGACTCACGTCCACTCCTTTGTGAATTGGGATGCGACAGACTCGTGAGAGCGCTCTCTCGGCGGTGTGAGCACCGGGAAGAACGGTTTCAACGAATCGGCTTCACCGTATGCCCAGCCGTCAAGAGGCGTCAACACATGGCCGTCTTGTGAACGGGTTCTGTCGCCGAATTGTTATCAATCTCCAACGGGGAGGTCACGGACAGGTCACGGATTTTCCAGGGGATTTTCCGCCCTCCGCCGGGCCGCCACCCGCAGCGCCACGACGGCCACCACGGTGCCACACACCACCGGAACCACCGATGCCTCGATGCCAAAATCGCCGCCCGTGAGCCACATCGGCCCCACCGCGGTGGTGCTCAGCAGGCCCTGCGCCTCGCCCCCGGAGACGGGGATGCCCACCAGCGACACCAGAAAATTCCAGGCAAAGTGCAGGCCCACCGCGGCGTACAGGCTGCGCGTGGCAAGGAACACCGCGCCAATGAGCAGGCCCGCCTCCAGCGAGATGGCCACGGCGCTCCACCAGGTGGCGTGGGGGTTGGCAAGATGGGCCGCGCCAAAGACCAGCGAGGACACGGCAAGGCCCACCCATGTCCCGCTCAGCGCCTCCACGGACTGCAACAAGAAGCCGCGGAACATGAGCTCTTCAAAGATGCCCGGGAGGAGGCCCGCAAGGAACGCGATCAGCAGCACCCGCAGACGCTCCGTGCCGCTGAGGTCTGCCACCGTGACCTGATACCCACCCAGCGCCCACACCGCACCAAACGAGAGCCCCATCACGCCCAGCCCCAGCGCCAGCCCGATGCCCAGGTTGCGTCCCAGCGTGCGCACCGCCAGTTCCGGGGTGGCGCGGCGGGCCATATGGCGCATGATCAGCACATACGCCCACACGCCCAGCGCACATGCGGCCACGGCGGTGGCCAACACCGTGTAGCCGGGCCCCAGGTACCCCAGGGATTCGATCAGGATGAGAACGACGATTCCCACCGCCATCCAGGTCACGGGGAACCGCACAAAACGCGTCATGCCCCCACGGTACTCACACGGTGGTGCCGGGACGCGCTAGAGGCTGGCGGCCACCAATTCCGCCACCTGAATGGCGTTGAGCGCGGCACCCTTGCGCAGGTTGTCGCCCACAATGAACAGGGCCAGACCGCGACCATCCTCCACCGAGAGGTCCTGACGGATGCGGCCCACATACGTGGGGTCCTGGCCCGCCCCCGCAAGCGGCGTGGGAACCTCGGACAGCACCACACCCGCGGCCTGCTCCAGCACCTCGGTGGCGCGGGCGGCGCTGATGGGACGCTCAAACTCCGCGTTGATGGCCAGCGAGTGACCCGTGAACACGGGCACGCGCACGCACGTGCCGCTCACGCGCAACCCGGGCAGGTCCAAAATCTTGCGGGATTCGTCGCGCAGCTTGCGCTCCTCCACCGTCTCGTTGGAGCCGTCGTCCACCAGGTCGCCCGCAAAGGGCACCACGTTGAACGCAATGGGCGCCACGTACTGCGCGGGCGCGGGGAACTCCACGGCTGCACCACTGAGCGCAAGGGCGGACAGATCCTGGCCGGACGTGCCCTCCACCATGCGCCGCAACTCGTTCACTCCCGCCAGCCCAGAACCGGAAACGGCCTGGTAGGTGGAGATCACCAGGCGCACAAGGCCCGCCTCATCGTGCAGCGCCTTAAGCGCCGGCATGGCGGCCATGGTGGTGCAGTTGGGGTTAGCAATGATGCCCTTGGTGGCGTGCGCCACCTCATGGCCGTTGACCTCGGACACAATCAGGGGCACGTCGGGGTCCATGCGCCACGCCGACGAGTTGTCCACCACCACGGCACCCGCGGCGGCAAACAGCGGGGCGTACTTGGTGGACGCGGCACCGCCCGCGGAGAAGATGGCAATGTCGATGCCGCGGTAGTCGGCACCCTCCACGTCCTCCACGGTCACGTCGCGCCCCAGATGCGGCAACGTGGTGCCCGCCGAGCGAGCGGACGCAAAGAACCGCACCTCGGCATCGGCAAAGCGTTGCGCCACCAACTCGCGCATCACGGAGCCCACCATTCCGGTGGCTCCCACCACGGCTACGGTCACAGTCATCGTCCGGTCCCTCCGTACACCACGGCATCGCCGTCGGTGCTGTCTAGGCCAAAGGCGGTGTGCACCGCGCGCACCGCGTCCTCCAGCACATCCGCCCGCGTCACCACGGAGATGCGGATGTCCGAGGTGCTGATCATCTCGATGTTGACGCCCGCGTCACGCAGCGCGGCAAAGAACTTGGCGGACACCCCGGAGTTGGAGCGCATGCCCGCACCCACAAGCGACAGCTTGCCAATCGCCTCGTCCACCACCAGGTCCGCATAGCCAATGGCCTCGCGGTCCGCCTCGATGGCCGCGACGGCGGAGCCGATGGCCGCGGTGGGCAGCGTGAAGGAGATGTCCGTGACGCCCGTGACCACCGCGGACACGTTCTGCACAATCATGTCGATGTTGACCTCGGCATGGGCCACCGCCTCAAACAGGCGCGCGGCAGAGCCCGGCACGTCGGGAATCCCGATGACCGTGATCTTGGCCTCCGAACGGTCGTGGGCCACGCCGGCAATGATGGGATCTTCCATGGTGTCTCCTTGTGTCTCACCCACCACCCAGGTGCCCTCGAGCCCCGAAAAGGACGAGCGCACATGAATGGGGACGGCAAATCGGCGCGCGTATTCCACGCACCGCGGCATCAGCACCTTGGCGCCGGAGGCCGCGAGGTCCAACATCTCCTCATAGGTGATGTGGCTGAGCTTGCGGGCCGCGGGCACAATGCGAGGGTCGGCGGTGAACACCCCATCCACGTCCGTGTAAATCTCGCACACGTCCGCCTCGAGCGCGGCGGCAAGCGCCACGGCCGTGGTGTCAGAGCCGCCCCGGCCCAACGTCTGAATGTCCTGGCTCTCCGCGTTGTAACCCTGGAAGCCGGCCACGATGGCCACATGCCCCGCATCGAGCGCATCGCGCAGCCGGCCCGGCGTGACGTCAATGATGCGCGCCCGGCCGTAGGAGCCCGATGTGACCACACCGGCCTGCGGGCCCGTGAAGGACTGCGCGGGAATGCCAAGGTCGCGCACCGCCATGGCCAACAGGGACATCGAGATGCGCTCGCCCGCGGTGAGCAAAATGTCCATCTCTCGCGGGTGTTCGGCGGAAGAGATGGCGGTAGCCAAGTCAATGAGCTCGTCCGTGGTGTCGCCCATCGCAGACACGGTGACCACCACGTCGTGCCCATCGCGGCGCGTCTCCGCGATCCGTGCCGCGACACGCTTCATCGCGGCGGCATCGGCAACGGAGGAACCGCCGTACTTCTGCACCACCAAAGACATGGAAAAAGCTCCCGGAAGGAATGTGTGTGCCGCGACACCGCGACCCAGGGCACGCTCACGCGCGCGCGGTGCACCAGTCTAGCCGCCCACGGCTCCCCCTCAGGGTTCACCCTGATCTTTCCCGTCTAGCCCCCTGACATTGCGGCAAAAGCCTGACGATGCGCACCCCCGGGCCCTAGGGTCGAGCCATGACCACTCTCACCCCCACCGCGGTGGCGGTTGCGGCCCAGTCGGTGCGGCGGAGCTTTGGCTCCGTCCATGCCGTGGTGGACGCCTCCCTCACCGTCCCCGCCGGGTCCGTCACGGCCCTCATTGGCCCCAACGGCTGCGGCAAGACCACCCTCATGCTCATGCTCGCGGGCCTGCTGAGGCCCGATGCGGGCAGCATTCGCATTGACGGCTCCGACCCCACAGTGGACGGCGTGGCGGTGCGCAGCTCCATTGGCTGGATGCCGGACCAACTGGGCGTGTGGGACAACCTCACGTGCCTGCAGTCGCTCACCCTGTTTGGCGAGGCGTACTTCCGGCCGCGCGAGGAGGCCCGCCAGCGTGGCATTGAGCTGTTGGAAAAGGTGCACCTGACCGAGTTTGCGCACCGGCCCGCCCGCGTGCTCAGCCGCGGCCAAAAGCAGCGCCTGTCCCTGGCACGCGCCCTGGTCAACGACCCCTCAGTGCTGCTGCTTGACGAGCCCGCCAACGGCCTTGACCCGCGCTCGCGGGTGGAGCTGCGTCAACTGGTGCGCGGCTTTGCGGCCGAGGGTCGCGCCGTCCTGGTGTCCTCACACGTGCTGAGCGAATTGGACGAGATGGTGGACGACGCCGTCTTCATGTCCAAGGGACGCACGCTGGGTGCAGAGGCCGATGCGCTGGTGGCGCAGGCGCGCACGCGCTACCGGGTGACGGCGCTGGACGGCGCCGCACTGGTGGCCGCGCTGACCTCGCTGGGGGAGGCCTTTGAGCCGCTCGATGCGGACGGCGCCGTGGGCGTCACCGTCACCAACCGCGAGCATGCGGCCCGGCTGCTGTCCGCGCTGGTGCAGGCGGGTGTGCCGGTGGACTCGTTTGCGTCCGCGGGCTCCGCGCTGGAACAGACCTACATGGCAATGAATGAGGAGCGGCGATGAGCACCACGCAGACCACCCCCGTGGAGAACGTGGCCCTGCCGCAACTTCCCCGCGGCAACTCCTGGGCCCCCAGCCTGCGAGGCATCGGCCTTGCCACCCGTATTGAACTGAACCGCCGCCGCCCCACCCGCAAGGGCTGGATCTTCTACGGCATTGCCGTGGGGCTCATGGTGGTGATTTCCGTGCTGGTGGCGGTGATTGCGGGCAGCAGCCGCACGTCCATTCCGCTGGAACTCAACATCCTCATGGTGTTGGGGCTTGGCATTCTGATCTCCACGTCGCTTGCGGCCACGTCCATCAATGGCGACTCCACCGAGGGTGTGCTTGCGCCGCTGCAGATGACGCGGCTCACCGCGGGCGACATCGCGTTGGGCAAGCTGCTGGCCTCGTGGGGCGTCTCCGTGTTTGCGCTGGTAAGCCTGTCCCCGTTCCTCATCTACAGCTACACGCGAGGCCTGTGGAGCATCGGCAGCCTGCTCATTGTGGTGGCCGCCATCTTGTTTGTGGTGCTCATGGCCACCGCGGTGGGACTGGCGTGGTCCTCCATTGCCTCGCGCGCCATCGCGTCCGTGGCGCTGGCGCACCTCACGCTGGGTTTTTTGATGATTGGCACCCTGGTGCTGTTTGGGGTGCTGACGCCGCTCACGGGCGAGGAAGTCACCATCACCAACAACTACCGCGACTGGGAGTCGGTGACCGAGGAACAGGCCAACGACCCCGCCTTTGACTACAACGCCCTGCCGTGTGTGGAGTCCAGCTACACGGGCACCATCTTCCACACGGATCGCCTGGCGCCACTCATTTTGGTGAACCCCTTTGTGGCGGTCACGGAGACCGCGCCACTTGCCGATCCGGAGGTGGTGGCCAAGCAGGGTGGCGGCGACGGGGTGTTCTCCACGCTGCACATGCTGGTGGCCTCCGCGCAGATCACCACGGACATCGCCCACCTGGGCTACGACGAGTGTGCGGCCACCGACGGGATGTCCCCGTGGACCGAGGATGCCGTGGAGCAGTCGCAGTACCCGCGGCAGCCGTGGTGGGGCCTTGGCACCTACGCGGTGCTGCTGGTGGGTTCCATGGTGTTGGTGGTCAACCGCCTGCGCGTGCCGTACAAGAAGCTGCGCGGGGGGACGCGCGTCGCCTAGCTGACGGTGCGGCGGCCTTCGAACGCGCGGCCCAGGGTGACCTCGTCCGCGTACTCAAGGTCGCCGCCCACCGGCAGGCCGGAGGCAAGGCGTGACACCGTGATCTCCAATGGCGCCAACATGCGCGTGAGGTAGGTGGCTGTGGCCTCGCCCTCGATGTTGGGGTCGGTGGCAATGATCACCTCGGTGACGGTGCCATCGCCCAGGCGGGCAAGCAGCTCCCGAATGCGCAGGTTGTCCGGCCCCACGCCGTTCATGGGGTCAATGGCGCCACCCAGCACGTGGTACCTGCCGCGGAACTCACGGGTGCGCTCAATGGCCACCACGTCCTTGGGCTCCTCCACCACGCAGATCACGTCCTCCGCACGGCGCGGGTCCGCGCAAATGCGGCACGTCTCGGACTCCGCGACGTTGCCGCACGTGGCACAAAAGCGCACCCGTTCCTTCACGGTGGTGATGGCGGCCGTGAGGCGTTGCACATCCGCCGCATCGGCGCTCAGCAGGTGAAATGCGATGCGCTGGGCGCTTTTGGGGCCCACGCCGGGCAGGTGCCCCAGCTCGTCAATCAGATCCTGCACCGCGCCGTCATACATGGTCTCTAGCGTAAGCGGGGGTGCGGGTCACGAGGCATGCGCCGCGCAGCCGCGCGGTAACTGGGGCGTGCCGGGAGGCTAGTCCTCGGAGATGACGGTGCCGTTGAGCATCTTGGCCACCACCTCGGCGCCGCTGAGCTGGGAATCCGGCGCCACCTCGTCGTCGGGGCTGATGTCCATCGCCTCGTCGGGGTAGTCGTCCTCGGGCGGCGGCACCAGGTTGACCGGTACCGATGCCGTGGCGGGCGAGGACCACGGCGGGGTGGAGTCCGTGGGCGTGGAGTCCGTGGTGGGGGAGTCCGTGGTGGGGGAGCCCGATGCGGCGGGGCCTGACGAGGCGGGTCGTGTGGGTGCGGACTGTGTGGGGATGGACTGTGTGGGGATGGACTGTGTGGTTGCGGACTGTGTTGCGGGGCGTGCCGTGGGGCTTCCCGGCGCGGCCGCAGGCCCGCCGGGCCCCATTGCGGCTTCCACGCGTACCTGCAGGCCCAGCGTCTCGCGCACGGCAAGGCCCACGTTCTCCGCATGGTCACTGCCGTTGAAGCGTTGCACCAGCGCCGCGTTGTCAAAGGCCAGCGTGAGCACACCGCCCTCCACGGACGTCACCTGCGCCGACTGGCTCACCATGGCCCACGTGACGCGGCGTCGCTCCAGGGTGCCGAGCACCTCGGGCCAACGACGACGCACCAGTTCCGTGTCGCCCGCGCCCGCGCCCGCCACGGGGGGAGTGGCCGCCGGAGTGGTGTCCGGTGTGCTCGCGGGCTGCGCTGGCAATTCCTGCGGTGCCGGCTTCTGTGGCGCCGCCTCCCGCACCACCGGTACGTCCGCCGCGGGCCTCGGCTCCGCTGCTGCTGCCGGAGCTGCCTGAGCAGCCGCCGCCGCTGGAGCCGACGCGTGCCGTGCCGCCGGCTCCGCCGCGCCGGGCCGAACATCGGGCGCCGCACCCATCCCCGCGGGAGCATCGGCCGCAATAAGCCGTGCGCACAACAACTCCAGATGCAGACGAGGCGACGTGGCCCCCACCATGGACGTCAGCGCATCGTTGACCACATCCCCGGCACGCGACGCCCGCACCAAGCCCAGGTTGCGGGCCTGATCGCGCATCCGGTCCGCCTGATCGGACGGCATCTCCCCCAACGCACGCGCCCCCGCGTCACCCGCGGCAATCAACACCAACAGGTCCCGCAGGCGTTCCAGCAGGTCCTCCACAAAACGCCGCGGCTCATGCCCCGTCTCAATGACGCGCGCCACCACCGCAAACAGCGACGCCCCGTCGCCCGCCGCAAGCGCATCCACCGCATCGTCAAGCAGCGTCGCATCGGTGAAGCCCAACAGCGCAATGGCGCGCTCGTACGTGACTCCGCCGGCATCGGACCCGGCCATGAGCTGGTCCAACACGGAGAGCGAGTCGCGCACCGAGCCGCCGCCCGCGCGCACCACCAACGGCAGCACCCCGGACGCCACCGAGACGCCCTCCGCCTCGCACAGCTGCTGCAGGTAACCGGTGAGCACACCGGGAGGTACCAGGCGGAATGGGTAATGATGCGTGCGCGAGCGGATGGTGCCAATCACCTTGTCCGGCTCCGTGGTGGCAAAGATGAACCGCACATGCGGCGGCGGCTCCTCCACCAGCTTGAGCAGCGCGTTAAAGCCCTGAGTGGTGACCATATGCGCCTCGTCCAAGATGAAAATCTTGAAGCGATCACGCGCGGGAGCGAAGGCCGCGCGCTCACGCAGATCCCGCGCATCGTCCACACCGTTGTGGCTTGCGGCGTCAATCTCCACCACGTCCACCGAACCCGAACCGCCCCGGGCCAACTCCACGCAGGACTCACACACGCCACACGGGGTGTCCGTGGGCCCCTGGGCGCAGTTGAGACACCGGGCAAGGATGCGGGCCGATGTGGTCTTGCCGCACCCGCGCGGCCCCGAGAACAGGTACGCGTGGCCCACACGATCCGCCCGGAGCGCCTGCATGAGCGGCTCGGTGACGTGTTCCTGCCCCACCACATCGGCAAAGGTGTCGGGGCGGTAGCGGCGGTAGAGGGCGGTGGTCACGGCACGAGCCTAGTCGCGGCGGCTGACACGGGCGAGGGGCCGTACAAAAACGACCCCTCACGCACCCGCCAGAGCCCGCTTACCCTTGCTTCGTTCCCGACCTGGGGGAGTTAGGCGAGATGACGCCACGTGAGGGGTCGGTCCTAGTGTAGACGGACTGCGCCGGGGCGGCGCTCGCGTGCGGTTTCACTCAGTGCGTGGGCTCGGGTAGCATTACCCAGCCTGGAGGATTCGCCTAGTGGCCTATGGCGCACGCTTGGAAAGCGTGTTGGGTTAACCGCCCTCGGGGGTTCGAATCCCCCATCCTCCGCCATGTAGGACGCTTCCGGGCCGCGGTGCCGCGGCTCGGGAGCAATGTTCGAGCCTGCGGCGTTGACCTGACGTCGGAGCAAGTGCCTACCTAGAGGGTGATCGTGGCCAAGTCTGGAAGCCTCACCACCAAGCGTGAAGTGGTGAAGCGCCGTCGGCGCGACCGGCAGCTGGTGGTGTTTGGGTTCCTGCTGGTGGCGCTGGGCTTCTTTGCGTTTGTGGCCTACGCGATTTTTCAGGGCAAGGTAGAGAGCCCCATCGCGTACCCCATTGTCACGCCGTCCAAGGATGTGATTGAGGACATCAACCTTGCGTGCCCGCCCAGCGGCGACGAGGCGTTGCCCATGTCCTCCAGCGAGATTGCGTTCCGCACCCTGAACGCCACCCAAGAGACCGGGTTGGCGCGTGCGTTCCTCAACGACCTTGAAGGCCGCGGCTTTGTGGGCGTGCAGGCGTCCAACTGGAACCGCACCTACGACGGTGTGGTGCGCATCATGTTTGGCAAGGCGGGGCTGCGGGCCGCCTACACGCTGTCCAACCAGTTTGAAGAGTTTGAGCTGGTGTACGACAACCGCGACAGTGCCTTGGTGGACATTGTGTTGGGCGAGGGCGCCATTCATGCCGAGTTGCGGCCCGCCTATGCGCCCGAGTTGAGCCCCGATGTGGAACTCACCGCACCGGGACAGTGCCTGCCCATCGATCTGCTGATCCCCGAGCCCGCACCGGCGCGCCTTCCTGCGGACCCGCTGGCCTCGCCGTCGCCAAGCCCCGAGGTGTCTGCCGAGGGTGACGAAGCCGCGCAGTAGGGGACGAGTCCGGCGGCGTGCCAGGCGTTTGGCGCAGGTTGCGCGGGATGCGTCCGGGTTGCGTGGCGTTTGGCGCAGGTTGCGCGGGGTGTTTGGGACTCAATTGGCCCTTCTGGGCTCTCTGATGTTTCCTGTGGGACTGGTTTGGCCCTTGGGGTCGGGGCTCTGAGGCGCTAGGGGCCATCTGAGTCCCCCAGGATGCATCGCGTGTCCCACAAGGGCCATCTGAGCCCCAAACCCTGGTGTGTGCAGCGCGCTCCACCTTCTGCGCGCCCAGTTCGCCGCCGCGCCAGTCGCCTCGCACATTGGCGTGGCGCGACGTAGCCTGGGCATATGAGCACTTCACCTGAACCCGTCACGCCGCCGCCCGCTGTTCCGAGCTACGCCATGCCGCCCGCAGCGGCGGCACCTGTCAACGGCATGGCCATCGCTTCCCTTGCATGCGCCATTGCGGGGTGGATGATTGTGCCGCTCCTGGGACAGATTCTTGCTCTGGTGTTTGGCTACAGCGCTCGCAAGCAGATTGCCGCAACGGGTGCAGGTGGCAGCGGGCTCGCCACGGCCGGGATCGTTGCCAGCTGGGTGTTCCTGATTCTCCTTGCCGTGGTGACGGCGGGATTTGTGGTGATTCTTGTGGTGGCTTCAACGCACATGTCGTGAGCTTGCCCACCCCGTAGGGCTTCGCCCACCCCACAGGGTTCCCCACCCCACAGGGTTTGGGACTGATTTGGCCCCTGTGGGAGCTCTCATGTTCTCTGTGGGACTGGTTTGGCCCTCGCTGGGCCATTCGGGTCCCGCAGGATGCAGCGCGTGTCGCACAGGGGCCATTTGAGTCCCAAACCCGGAGGGGGCGCGTGCTGGCGGCGGGTGCTGGCTGCGCATGCCGGGTGCACGCGCGGGAGCGAGCGCACCGGACGGCCCTCTATGCACGAAAACCCCTCATGACGAGGGGCTTTCTGTGGCGGTGACGGTGGGATTTGAACCCACGGTGGACTTTCACCCACACACGCTTTCGAGGCGTGCTCCTTAGGCCGCTCGGACACGTCACCGCCAGCGAGAATACCCGCCCGCACACCTCCCGTCCAAACGCACCCCAACCCCCTACCCCCACACCCCTCAACGCCGCGCGCGGAAGAACTCCTGCAACAGCTCCGCGGATTCCTCCGCAAGCACCCCGGCATGTACCTCCACAGGCGTGCCCAACCGCGCATCGCGCACCACATCCCACGTGCTACCGGTGGCGCCCGCCTTGGGGTCCCACGCCCCAATCACCAACCGGGGGATGCGCGCGGCAAGCACCGCCCCCGCGCACATCAGGCACGGTTCCAAAGTCACCACGAGCGTGCAGTCATGCAGCCGCCACCGCTTGGCAGCCTCCGCGGCAGCGCGCAGCGCCAGCACCTCGGCGTGCGCGGTGGGATCGTGGTCCGCCTCGCGCCGGTTATGCCCGAACCCCAGCACCGTGCCATCGGGCGCGATCACCACGGCCCCCACGGGAACATCGGCGTGGGAGGCGGCTAGGCGCGCCTGGGCCAGCGCAAGGCGCATCGCGTCCCGGTCTGTGCCGCTTACACCCGTCATGAGGCTCAGGCTACCGGCCCGGCGGCATCGTTTCGCGGGGCCGGTGCGAGTAGCGTGTGCGTATGCATTTGCACGTCGCGTCGCACCCCCTGATTGCCCACAAGCTCACCATCCTGCGGGATGTGACCACGCCGTCGCCCACCTTCCGCCTGCTGGTGGACGAGCTGGTCACACTGCTTGCCTACGAGGCCACGCGGCAGGTGCGCACCGAGCCCAAGGTGATTTCCACGCCTATTCAGCAGATGACGGGCACGCGCATCGCGGACCCGGCCCCGCTCATTGTGCCCATCCTGCGCGCGGGCCTTGGCATGCTCGAGGGCATGCAACGCCTGCTGCCCAGCGCCGAGGTGGGCTTCCTGGGGCTGATGCGCGACGAGGAGACGCTGCAGGCCATCACCTACGCCAACCGCCTGCCCGAGGACCTCTCCGGCCGTCAGGTGTTTGTGCTTGACCCGATGCTGGCCACGGGCGGTTCGCTGGTCGCGGCCATTGATTATGTGCTGGAGCGGGGCGCGCAGGACGTGACGTGTGTGTGTCTGCTCGCGGCGCCCGAGGGCATTCAGCACGTGCAGGACTCGGTGGGCGAGCGCGCCGACGTCACCGTGGTGGTGGCGGCCGTGGATGAGCGGCTCAACGAGGTGGGGTACATCGTGCCCGGGTTGGGCGACGCGGGAGACCGCCTCTACGGCGTGGTCTAGTCCGTCACGCCCGATGCGGTGGCGCGGCAAGCGGCGACACCCGCCCGATGCGGTGGCTTAGGAGGAGGAGCACGCGTCCTTGTAGGCAACCGCAACCCGGTCCGCAGCCGCGGCCTCGGCCGTGGTGAGATCCGCCGTGGTGGAGGACTCGATGAGCGGGCGCGCGCCGGCAATGAGCGCGTCGTAGGTGGTGGAATCCACCGCCACCTGGCCCAGCGGCACCGCGTACACGGTCCAGAAGTCGCGCATGGCGGTGAAGTCCGCGCTCAGGGAGTCGTCGCCCCACTGCTTGGCACCCTCGATGGCGGTGGCATAGGCGCCGCCGTTGTCCACCACGGCCTGGCCTGCGGTGTTGACGGACTCCAGCGACGCGCCGGGCAGGAAGATGTCCGGGTTGTTCATGGAGGTCAGCAGGTCGTTGAGCGCCGTGTTGGCGGGGGGCGCCGCGGCGGTGAGCGCAAGCATCGCGCTGCAGAAGTCGTTGGCGGGCTTGGGCGCGGCCGAGCCATCGGGTCCGGTGGCGCCGGTGCACCCGGCAAGGGCGAGGGCGGCGGCGGTGCTCACGGCGGCCCACATGGCAATACGACGGTTCACGCGCATAAGTGTGCAGGCAAGTGGCGCGCGGCGCAAAGTACCACAGTCCCGGTAACCGGCGGGGGCGCGGACCCTTGCCGGGGCGCACCGCCACGTGCCGATGGTGGGGCACGGGTTGGGCCACTACAACATCTGGGGTGAAAACTGCGGCAACACCCCCATATCTTGTTGCATCGGCGAGGGCGGGGGGCTAGCCTGCTGGGATACCACAGGGGCCAGTGCGGCAGGAAGGAGCGGTGACGATGACGGAGAACGGCGCGCGGCTCACCATGCGCGGTCACGGCGTGGAGGCCCACGGCACACGCAGCACGCAGACGGTAGCGCCGGTGCAGGCGATTCCGGCTCGTGCGACGCCGGTGCAGGCGCCGCCCACCATGGTGCTGGAGATGATTGCGCCGGTCGCTGGAGCGGACGTGAGCCCGGTGGGCGCCATGGCCTGCCCCGTGGACCCCATGGAACGGCTCCAGCGCGAGTTCTGCTAGGAGTGAGTCTTCTAGGAGTGCGCACCCGGCGGGAATGATTTCCCGCGTCACGCGTTAAGCACTGAGGCGGCGCATCTGCCGCCCCCCCAGCGCCGACGCACCACCCCCGCGTCGGCGCTTTTCTTGCGCCCCCTTCCCTGGAGTTTGTGATGACGACGCCCGCCCCCGCGACGAGCCCCGCCACCCCGGCACCCACCAGCCACACGCTGCCCGCCGACGAGGTGGACATCAACGCCGGTGCCGCCTACTCGCGCCGCCAGGTGGCCGGCTACGTGCTGGCATTGGGCGCCCTGGTGGCCCTTGGCCCGTTCACCGTGGACCTCTACCTGCCCGCGTTCCCCGCGGTGGCACGCGACCTGATCACGTCCGATGCCGCCATCCAGCTCACGCTCACGGCCACCACGTTGGGCTTTGGCTTGGGGCAGCTGGTAGTGGGTCCGCTGTCCGACTCGCTGGGCAGGCGCCGCCCGCTGATGGTGATGACCGCCGTGCACGTGCTGGCGAGCATTGGGGTGGCGCTGGCCCCGTCCGTGGAATGGGTCATGGTGGGCCGCATCTTCCAGGGCATTGGTGCCTCCGGCTCCGCCGTGGTGGCCATGGCCATGGTGCGCGACATGTTTGGCGGCCAGCGGATGATCCGTGTGCTGTCACGCATGTCACTGGTGCAGGGCTTTGCCCCCGTGTTTGCGCCCGTCATCGGCTCCCAGCTCCTGCGGGTGCTCGACTGGCGCGGCATCTTTGTGTTCCTTGCCGCCTATGGCGTGATCATGTGTGCCGTGGCGTCGCTGCTCATCCCGGAGACGCTGCCCGCCTCACGCCGTGGCCAGGTGTCCGCGCGCGTCATTGGCGGCCGCTACCGCCGCCTGCTCAGTTCCGGCGGCTTTGTGGGGGTGGCCCTGGTGGGTGCCGCCACGTCCACCACCCTGTTTGCCTACCTCACCGCATCGTCCTTTGTGCTGCAGGAAAGCCACGGCCTGAGCGCGCAGCAGTTTGGCTACGTGTTTGCGCTCAACTCGGTGAGCCTGGTGATCTGCACGCAGGTGTCCGCACGGCTGATGCGTCGCCGCGCTCCGTTCACGGTGGCCGCGATGGGCCTCACCGTGATGTTCCTGGGCGCCGTGGCGCTCGCGGTGGGGGCGCTCATGGGGTGGGGATTGGTGGCCATTGTGGTGCCGCTGGTGTTCATTCTGGGTGCGGCGGGCCTCATCTTCCCCACCATCAACGTGATGGCCCTGGGTGACCACCCGTCCGAGGCAGGCACGGCCGCGGCGCTCATTGGCGCCGTCAACATGGGCTTTGCGGGCCTGTTCTCGCCACTGGTGGGCGTGTGGGGCAACTCCGCGCTGTCCATGGCCGCGGTGATGGTGGGCGCGCTGGTGGTGGGCCACGTGGTGTTGTGGGCCGTGGTGCGCCCGCGTGTGTCCCACGTGGTGGTGGACTGACGCTCCAGCCCGCCGCGCGTCGGCCCTAGCCCGCGCCCCCTACGGCACCGCGACGGTGACGGAGAAGGTGCTCACCAGGTAGGTGTCTCCCGTGGAGGTGAACGTCACCGAGCCCACGCCGCGCGGCACCTCCACCGGGAGGAACGTGAACGCATCGGTTCCCAACGTGTTGGCGTAATCCGAGCCGATGGCGGTGGACGCCAGCGCATTGCCACCCGTGTCGTAGATGCCCACGGTGGTGCCGTCCCAGCGCGGTGAGCGCAGGTTGACGGTGGCGCTTGACGAGTCCTGCAGTCGCACCATATCCCCGCTGGTTCCGCGGTCGCCGTCCCACGCGACAATGCCCACGGTTGCGGTGCCGTCCTGAGGCGCGGCAAAGGAGAACACCGGTGAGGCGGAGGTGGACACCCACTGGTCGCCGTGGAACACCGTGACCTGGCTGAGCGGCAGCGAGTCCAGCGAATACACCACGGTGAGCGCAAACCCGGCCTGGAAGTTCATGGATCCGCCCTGGTAGGTGGTGGCAAGTGCCACATCGGCCAGCGCGTACTCACCGCCGCCGGCCTGCGCCACCTGTGCCGTGACATCGGCCAGGGCAATGTATTGCAGGTCGCCGGAGGTAGAGAGGGTCACGGAATCCGCGTCCAGGTCCACATAGTCGCCGCCGGGCACACGGAAGCGGGCCTGGCCCGTGTCTCCGGTGAACGTGGCCGCGCCCCCGGCGTTGGCGGACCATTCGAGTGCCGCGTACACCACCGTGGCGCCCGCGGGAATGTCCACTGTGGTCCGCGCCGAGGTGGTCACCCCGCCGGCATCGTTGAGCGGGTGCATCACCCACGAGTTGTTGTTGAAGGCCGATGCGGCGGTGACGCCCGCAAAGGACATCACGGTGTCACAGCTCACCGCGCCCACCGAGGTGCCCGTCTCACAGCCCAGCAGCGGCGCACCCGCGTGCACGGTGGTGAGATGCCCCACGCCGGTAAAGGCGCTGGTGAAGTTCTCCTGCACCGCGGTGACGCCGGTCAACACCTGGTAGGTGGTGGTGGTGTTGCCCCAGGTCACGGTGTACGTGGTCACGGCATCCGCAGGCAGAGCCTCCCCGGGCTCCAGGGTGACCTGCGCGGCAAGGTTGGCCTCCGCCGTGCCGCCCGCATCAATTCCGGAGGTGGTGCATGTGGCCACCGTCATGGCCGCGGAGAACGTGCAACCCCAGTCGCCCACGGTCACGGGGTCACCCAGTGCAAGGCGCATGGCGTTCAGCAGGGAGCCGGTGCGGGCCAGGCCCGCGCCGCCGCCGGTGAGAGGGGCAAACTCCAAGCCCGCGGGCAACGCCACCACGGCGCTTACCTCGGTGGAGGCCTCCGGCCCGGTGTTGGCCACGCTGAGCGGAATGGCCGGATTGGTGCGCGTCACCGCAAGAAAGCCCAGGGGGATGGGGTTCATGCCGATGTTCGCCAGCGGCAGGGAGGCCGGCGGGGTGACCGGGTTGGACGCCGGGTCGATGGCGGGTGCACCCTGCGAGCCGTGGTCCCCTGCGGGAACCACCACGTCGGCATCGTTCTCTTCGTCCTCTACCTCGTGACTATCGGAGAGGTCCGCGTCATCGGGGTCTGTGTTGTCCGGGGTGGCATCGGAGGGGTTGGAGGGGGGGCCCTCGCCGCCCGCACCCGGCGCCGGATCCGCGGTGGGGACGGGGCTGGCGCCTGCGGCCACGGGCTGCGAGCCGGTGGAGCCAAAGACGCCAAGGAGGGCGGCCACCACCACCGCCACCACGGCCGCGGCCGCCACGGTGGCCACCGGCGCGGCGGCGCGCGCCCGGGCGGCCATGCGCGCGGCCTGGGTTCCGGCGGCACCCGCAGTACCCGCAGCACCCGACGCCAATGGGGCGGCACCGGCACTCGCGGCGCCGGCACCTGCGACGCCGCCCACACCCAGTCCGCCCAGCGGTAGCCCACCCTCAAGCAGCGGCAACCCCGCCAAGCCCAGCACCAGCGGCGCGATGATGCCCCGCATGCCGTGGTTGACATCGGCCAATTCCGCCACCAGCAGCGTGCACCGCTCGCACGTTGTCACGTGCGCGTCCACGCGGGCGCGTTCGCGCTGCGACAGGCCGCCGCGCACCAGGGCGCCCAGGTGCGGCGCGGCGTCGCGGCACGCCTCGTCCATGGTGCTTCCCAGGTGGTGTTGCAGGTAGGCCTGACGCAGGGCCTCGCGCGCGCGGTAGGCAAGCGCGGCCACGCCGTTGGCGGTGAGCCCCAGCACGGGGGCAATGTCCTTGGGGGACTTCTTCTCTACCTCGGTGTACCACAGCACGGCCTGCCAGCGTTCGGGCAGGGAGCGGAAGGCATCGGCCACCAGGCTGCGCTCAAAGCCCTCAAGCGCCATCTGGTCGGAGGGGGCGTCGTGCCCCAGCGCGGCCTCAAAGGGCTCCAGCGTGTCGCTGGGGCGCGTGCGCTTGCCCTTGGCCACCACGTCCAGTCCGGTGCGGCGCACAATGGTGAAGAGGTAGGCACGGAAGGCGAGGTCGGGCCCGTCGCCGGCGCGCAGGGCGCGCAACACGCGCGCAAAGGATTCCGCAACCACGTCCTCGGCATCGGCCGCGGTGTTGGTGTAGGCGCGGGCCACGCGGGTGGCCGCCTCCGCATGACGCGCGTACAAGACGGCAAACGCCTCGGTGTCTCCGGCACGCACACCCGCAATCAGCTCGGGGTCGCTGGACTCATGCGTCCACGGTGCGACGGTGTCGGAGGACATGGGCAACCTTTCGCTGAGACAGCTGTGCTGTGACCTCTATGTTCCCTGGCCGCGCCCACCTGAGCAAGACGGCCGCCTAGTGCCGCACTTTAGCAGGGACGATGCCGGGGCAAGAGAAGGCGCCGCGCCGCGTCATAGGTGCCCCCCTTGGCCCTCTCATCATGTGTGACGCGAGACGTACGGGAGGCCGCGCAGGCCACATGGCTGCTGCGGGAGTGGCAGCACCGTTCGCTTGCCACCGTCTGGTTGCGCCCCGGCGACTGGTTCACGCCCGCCGTGGAGGCACTGGCCGATGCGCTGGAGGCGGGCGCGGATGTGGCCCCCGCCGCGTTCCGGCTGGGTCAGGCGCGCCAGGACGCGGGCGTGAGCATCACCGAGGCCATTGACGACATGGCCGTGCTGTTTCGCGTCGCGGGGCATGAGTCCACGCCGTTGCGGGCCATCCGCTCGCTGTGCGCCGGGTGGGTGGAGGAGTACCCCGGGAGCGCCCCCACCATGACCGATGCCGAGTCAGGGCTTGCCACGGGCGAATACCTGGTGCAGCGCCTGGCGGAGGAGTATGGGGCCGCGGACCGAGCCGGCACCGCGGTGCCGCACACGCATGCGCTGGTGGTGGTGGATGTGAGCCTGGGCACCACGGACCCGTGGGAGCGCATGGCGCGCAACGCCGCCGTGGGCCAGGCGCTCATGGACGCGTATGGCGGCGGCCACCCCATGGCCCGCGTAGGCGATGGGCTGTACGTGGTGGTGGTGGCACGTGGGCCGCAGATGGGGGAGGGGATGGAGCGCCTCAAGGGCGCCATACAGACGTGTGCCGTGGCAATGCACGTGGGAACGCTGGTGCGCCAGCCCCCGCGGGTGTGGGTGGAGGCGTTGCCGTCCACCTGGGCCGCGGCACGGGCCCTCGTGGAGTCGCTTCCACGGTAGGCCGCCGTGCGGCGCGTGACGAGCTGAGGGCGTCACGCGCCGCACGGTGAGGGGTGTTTCCCTGGTGGTGGATTCTGGGTGAACAGATGGTGCACGCTGGGGCCATGACCCCCGCCGACCGTCGTACCCCCGGTGCCCCCGGCATCGGCCGTCCTACCCGCATCCGGGTGCGCGTGAAGCCGGGGTCGCGCAAGGGGCCGCTGGTGGAGGACGGGCCCGATGGCGTGCTCACCGTGTACGTGCGCGAGCGGGCGGTGGACGGCGCGGCCAACGCGGGCGTGGTGAATGCGCTCGCGGCACATCTGGGGTGCCGTCCGGCCGATGTGCGGGTGGTCACCGGGCACACGGCACGCATGAAGACGGTGGAGATTCCGCAGCGCGAGGCGTGAGCGCCGTGCCGGGGTTCAGCGCGGCAGGTGACCGCGCCACACCACCACGGCGCGGCCCTCGCCGCGCTCGGGCCGGCGTCCACGCTCCACAATCACCACGTCACCACGCGGGCCGGTGCTGAACACGCGGGAGCCCACATCGGCGCGCGGCCGCAGCCGCTCCACCTCCGCCTGCAACTCCGTGACCCTGCGCGCCAACGTGAGAATGCGCGCAATACCAGCAAGGTTGATGCCCTCGTCCTGGCTCATGCGCTGCACCTCACGCAGCGTGGCAATGTCCCGCAGCGAGTACCGTCGGCCGCCGCCGGGACGGCGGCGTGGCACCACCAGACCCAAGCGGTCGTACTGCCGCAGGGTCTGGGCGTGCATGCCGGTGAGTTCCGCGGCAGCGGAGATCAAGAAGACGGGCTCGTCTACATCCGGCTCGTCCATGCCGTTGGCCTGCTGCCGTGAGCGTGCCATGGCCTACCTCGCCGCATTCTTGTACAACGAGGCGCGCGGGTCGTCCTTGGCCGTCTCCAGTGCAAAGGACTGCAACGCCTCCTTGGCGGCCTTGGACAGGCCGTGCGGCACCTGAATCTCAATGCGCGCCAATAGGTCCCCGCGGGAATCTTTGACGGTGATCCCGTGGCCCTTCACCCGCAACGTGGTGCCGCCCTGTGTGCCCGCAGGAACCTTCACCTTGACGCGCGAGCCATCCAGCGTCGGCACATCCACCGTGGCACCCAACACGGCCTCGTCAAACGAGACCGGCACGGTGACACGCAGGTTTTTGCCGTCGATGCTGAACACCGGGTGCTTGGCTACGTGCACCGTGAGGATGAGGTCGCCGGCCGGGCCCCCGTTGGGGCTAGGGCGGCCCTTGCCGCGCAGGCGGATGCGCTGACCGTCCGCCACGCCCGCAGGCAGCCGCGCCTGCACCTGGCGGTTCTCAATGGTCAGGCTGATCTGCGAGCCATGGGCCGCATCACGGAACGGGACCTCCGCCGCGGCAGCCAGGTCGGCACCCTTGACCGGGCCGCGCTGGTAGGAGCCGCCGCCAAACAGGTTGGACAGGATGTCCTCAAAGCCTCCGCCGCCGCTACGCGCGCCGCCCTGACCAAAGACACCGCCAAAGACGTCCTCAAAACCTGCGTCTCCCCGCCCGGGCGCCTGAAAGCGCGCGCCGCCGGACCCCATGGCCCGCACGGCATCGTACTGTTGGCGCTGCTCCGGATCGGACAGGATGGCGTACGCCTCGCCCACGTCCTTGAAGCGGGACTCCGCCGCGGCATCGCCGGGGTTGCGGTCCGGGTGGAGGTCCTTGGCGAGCTTGCGGTAGGCCTTCTTGATGTCCGCCGCGGACGCATCCTTGGCCACCCCAAGTACCTGGTAAAAGTCCTTGGTGAACCAATCCTGACTCGTCATCACACCTCCTTCAGGTGGTCTGCGCGGATATGTCTAGTTGTCCAGGGGCTGCACCACCACCACGCGGGCGGGACGCAGGATGCGTTCGCCCAAGCGGTGCCCCGCCTGGACCACGGTGGCAATCTGGGGGCCGGACGCATCGGCCGATGCCTGGGTGGTCAGCGCCTCGTGCAGCGTGGGGTCAAAGTCCTCCCCCACGGCACCAAAGGACTCCCAGCCCAGGCGCGCCAGCGACGCCTCCAGCTTGTCCGCAATGGACGCGAAGGGACCCTCGGTGAGGTCGCCGTGCTCGCGCGCGGCGCGGATGTCATCCAGCACCGGGATGAGGGCCTCGACGGCCCGCGCGGTGGCAAGGTCACCGGCCACGGCACGGTCACGCTCCACGCGCTTGCGGTAGTTCACGTACTCGGCCTGAAGCCGTTGCAGGTCACCCAGATGCTCGGCGGCCTGCGCCTGGGCCTGGGCCAACGCCGTGGTGTCTGCGCCGTCGCCCAGCTCTTGGGCCGCGTCGTCCACAATCTCCGCGGCCTGCTCCAACGCGTCGTTGGCGCCGTCGTCGGCGGGATCGGTAAATCCGGTCTGATCGGTCATGATGCCTCCTTGTCCTTGCGCGACGCCGGCGAGGGTCGCAACCACTCGCCGGCGTCGCGCGCGGGACTACTTGGTCTCGTCCTCGTCCACAATCTCGGCGTCAACGACGTCGTCGTCGGCGTCCGCGGACGGGGACTGAGAGGCATCGGCGGCCGCGGCCTGCTGCGACGCGTACACCGCCTCGCCAATCTTCTGCGCCTTGGCAACCAGGTCGTCGTGAGCGCTCTTGATGGCGTCCGTGTCCTCGCCCTCCAGCGCGGTGCGCACGGCGGCAATGGCGTCGGTCACCTCGGTGGCCACGTCGGCGGGAACCTTGTCCTCGTTGTCCTTGAGGATCTTCTCCGTGGAGTAGGCGAAGGTCTCCGCGTTGTTGCGGGTCTCCGCGTCGTCCCGGCGCTTCTTGTCCTCGTCGGCGTGGGCCTCGGCGTCCTTGATCATGCGCTCGATGTCGTCCTTGCTCAGGGCCGAACCACCGGTCACGGTGATGGACTGCTCCTTGCCGGTGCCGCGGTCCTTGGCGCTCACGTGCACAATGCCGTTGGCGTCAATGTCAAACGTCACCTCAATCTGGGGCATGCCGCGCGGGGCGGGAGCAATGCCGCCCAGCTCAAACGTGCCCAGCAGCTTGTTGTCGCGCGCAAAGCCGCGTTCGCCCTGGTAAACCTGGATGAGCACGGACGGCTGGTTGTCCTCGGCCGTGGAGAAGACCTCCGACGACTTGGTGGGGATGGCCGTGTTGCGCTCAATCAGGGTGGTCATCACGCCGCCCTTGGTCTCGATGCCGAGGCTCAGGGGAGTGACGTCGATGAGCAGCACATCCTTGCGCTCACCCTTGATGACGCCCGCCTGGAGCGCGGCGCCCACGGCCACCACCTCATCGGGGTTGACACCCTTGTTGGGCTCCTGGCCGCCGGTGAGTTCCTTGACCAGCTCGGTCACGGCGGGCATGCGGGTGGAGCCACCCACAAGCACCACGTGGTCAATGTCGCTCAGCTTGATGCCGGCGTCCTTGATCACCTGGGTGAACGGCGCCTTGGTGCGCTCCAGCAGGTCCGAGGTCATCTGCTGGAACTGCGCGCGCGTGAGCTTGGAGTCCAGGTGGATGGGGCCGTTCTCGCCAATGCTGAGGTACTGCAGCGAGATGGTGGTCTGCTGGGCGGTGCTCAGCTCCTTCTTGGCCTGCTCGGCGGCCTCGCGCAGACGCTGCACGGCGGACTTGTCCTTGGACAGGTCCACACCCTCGGCGTTCTTGACCTCCTTGATGAGGTGGTCCACGATGCGCTGATCCCAGTCATCGCCTCCCAGGCGGTTGTCGCCCGCGGTGGCCTTCACCTGGATGGTGGCAAACGCGTCCTCGTCCTTGCCCACCTCGAGCAGGGAGACGTCAAAGGTGCCGCCACCCAGGTCAAACACCAGGATGAGCTCGTCTTCCTTGCCCTTGTCAAGGCCGTAGGCGAGGGCGGCCGCGGTGGGCTCGTTGACAATGCGCAGCACGTTGAGGCCCGCGATCTCGCCGGCATCCTTGGTGGCCTGGCGCTCTGCGTCGTTGAAGTAGGCAGGGACGGTGATGACCGCATCGGTCACCTTCTCGCCCAGGTACTCCTCGGCATCGCGCTTGAGCTTGCCCAGGATGCGCGCGGAAATCTCCTGCGCGGTGTACTTCTTGCCGTCAATGTCCGTGGACCAGTCGGTGCCCATGTGACGCTTGACGGAGCTGATGGTGCGGTCCACGTTGGTGACGGCCTGGCGCTTGGCGATCTCGCCTACCAGCACCTCGCCGGTCTTGGAGAACGCGACCACCGAGGGGGTGGTGCGGGCGCCCTCTGCGTTGGCGATGACGGTGGGCTCGCCACCTTCCAGGACGGACACCACGGAGTTGGTGGTGCCCAGGTCAATTCCTACTGCTCGTGACATGTGTGTTCCTCCTTCGCGGGCCCAGGGTGTGGGCTGCCGCAACTGTGATCTCGCCCGTGCCCGTCGGTCTGCCGGACTTGAGCGTCTGAGACTCAAGTTACGTCGCGACGCCGATGCTGTCAAGTGGTGGGGAGAAAAAGTTGAGTGGGTAGCGCTCAGGTTTGGGGGGTGGTGTGTAGGGGGTGGTGTGTAGGGGGTGGTGTGTGTGGGGGCGTGATGCGAGGTCCCGTGAGTGATGGTGTGTGTGGGGGTGTGTGTGGGGGTGGCGCGTGGAGTGTGGGGAGGCGTGATGCGCCCGCCTCCCCTCCTCATGGTGGATTGTGGGTGGTTTGCCGCCTGTTTTCACCCACAATCCACCATGAGGGGGCGCAGGCCACAGGTGCCTGGCGTGACGGCGTACGCGCAACGAGGTGGGCAGAGTGGCGGTGTGCGCTCGAGCGTGGTCGACGCGAGCGCGGTACACCTGATGCTGGCCCCCTCGCACACACGGAGGCAACGCAGCATATATACCTCCACGGTCAGCGCCGATGCATTCCGTGGTTTGGCGCCGCACTATAGGGGAGATAGACGCCACGGTCGATGGGTGCTTCTACCCATTGACGCTCTTTTTCGTGCTGAGTAGCATCTGCGGCATGGCCCAGCCCACTGACCACGAACGCGCCCTAGCAAGTAGCCCCGTAGCTACCACCGTCGAGTTAAGAGAACTTGCGGTTGCTTATCGCGAGCTGTGGCCTGACGTGGCGGCTAACCCCAACGTGTATCCCGAGCTTATTGAGTGGATGAAGGTTCAAGGATTCGTACCGGAACCTGTACCAAACGGAGGGGCATACCCCGTGGCCACTGGGTTGGCCGAATTCACCGCTGACCCGGCACCCACACTCGCGGTTGAGACCGACGTGCCTGTGGCTGAAGAGCGAATCGACTTTGGGTCACAAGCAAGTCCTGGTACTAATGCTGCATCGGAGCCGGAGCTTGAGGCGCGGATCCAGCGGACCGGAACGGTAGGATCTGGTACCGCGCAGACGGGCGGGCGTCCACGGACCAAAATTTTCCTAATTGCAGGTGCCGCCGTAGTTGTGGCTTCAGTAATTGTCTCGGTTGCCATTGCAAGTACCTCGAGACATGAAGCGCCCAGGCAACAACAGGCGGAGTCCACCGAGGAGCCAACCCCAGATCCAGAAGCGGAGGCGAAGGCGGCACTCGATAAGGCCGTTTCTGACTTCTATGCTGCCGTCCAAGCTTGTAGGAGCGCCAATATCGATTACGACGACGCACTGGACGCAGCTACAGTGATGCTGACCACAGACCCCGCCATCCTCACCGATCCGTCAATGTTGGATACGCTTCAGTCCGCGATTGACGCCAACAGTGACGTGGAAAAGTGTGTGTCACCCGTTAGGGCTGAGGAGATCGACGCGATAATCGCACAGACTGCGGACATCCAGGAGCAAATCACCCTCGTGACGACGGCGACTAAAGCGTTGACCGACGCGGGCGCCCCTGTGTATGACATCCTCGAGCAAGTCCGCCTCGCTGCAGAAGCGGAGGCAGAAGCCGCCGACCTTTTGGCACGTACATGGACCTTTGCAACCGAAAGCGGATACAGCTACGAGCAGGTGATCGAGGTGGGGCCTCCTATTAAGGATGGCTTCAACGGTGATTGGACCGTAGGTACTGCGTGCTCCTATGACCCGTCTACAGATGTAGCTATTCCTGTCACCTCTACGGTCAGGGCCACCACTATGGGGTACAATACACCCGTACGCGCAGGATTCCTTATTCAGCATGTTGGTGATAGCTATTCTGGAGTGGGAATTGCACCATATAACGGTGACCTAAGGCTGAGCGTCGAGCGATACTTCTCCGATGGCACAGAATGTGACATCATGTCGAGTTCTAACTATGCCGATAGCACCTTTGGTGTGCAGTGGACGGACCCCATGAGTAAGGGTGTGGCGGGTAGCTTTACATTCACGGTCATCATTGAGGACTATTATGTTCCGGCTACGCCATTAGGCGACACTGCACTGCTTGACTGGATTACTATTCTTCCGCAAGGTGGCAAGCACTCCGATCTGGACGGCTCCTATCAGCGTCAAAGCGGCGAGGGTGGTGCGGGTGTGTCGCTTACAAATAAGGTGGTGTGGTAACTCACCCTTGTCACAACCCGTTTCTCAGTGGCCACGCCCTATTAGTTACTGGTGGTAGCTCCCGAGAGGCGTCATGAGAGTCAGCGCGACCCATGGCATATAGTGGTGCTGCACGCGCCGCCGCGATCTGCGTTTCCGCCCGCCCGCTGGCCCACAATACGACCCCTTCCACTGTCCGTTTTGCACTAACAACTTGAGGCCACCGCCTGCTTTCACCCACAATCCACCATGAGGGCGAAGCGAGGCGGGGCCGCGGGGGAGGCCGCGGAGCGCCAAGGACCGCGCGACAGGCTCCGCCGACTGGGCCTAGCGTCGTGCCTATGACAACGCCAGCCGAAGCCGCCGCCCATTTCCGTGCCCGCCTTGCCTTTGAGACGGACGCGAGCGATACCTACGCCGCGCTTAGCTCTGGGGCGCCGGGATTTGTTCTCGTCGACACCCGGAGCCTCGAGTCGTGGTACCTGGGCCACGCGCGCGGCGCCGTCCACGCACCACTGACCGACTTGGCTCAGCGCATCCCAACCGAATTCGCCAAAGGCACCGCGTTCGTCGTGTACTGCTGGGGACCTGGCTGCAACGGTGCCACCAATGCAGGCCTTGTATTGAGCGAACTCGGGTACCCCGTGAGGGAGATGATCGGCGGCTTCGAGTACTGGGCACGTGAAGGGCTGCCGGTTGACAAGGTGGTCACGGACGCCGCGGGCGCGAGCCTCACCATAGACGACACCAGAGTGGTGGACCCGCTCACCTCGCCCAGGCCTACGCGCGCGCAACGCCTCGCATGCGACTGCTAGAGCAGCGGCTGCGCTCACTGCTGGCTGCACTAACCCACCGCAAAGGGCCCGGCGAGAGCAGATTCCCTGCACTAACCCACCGCAAAGCGGGGGGTTAGTGCAGGGCAGGCGCGGGAGCTTAGTCTCCCTTGCCTGCGTCCAGCCTTTCCTTGATGGCCTCCATCACCGAGGAGTCCGCAAGCGTGGTCACGTCACCCACCGCGCGGTGCTCGGCCACGTCACGCAGCAGACGCCGCATGATCTTGCCGGAACGCGTCTTGGGCACCTCGCTCACCACCAGGATGGTGCGCGGCTTGGCCAGCGCCCCAATCTGCTGCGCCACGTGGGCACGCAACGCGGTGGCCACCTCCTCGCCGGACGCCACCGCGCCATCCGCGTCGGAGCGCACAATCACAAACGCCACCACGGCCTGACCCGTGGTCTCGTCGGAGGCACCCACCACGGCGGCCTCCGCCACCCACGGGTGCGACACCAACGCGTGCTCCACCTCCGCGGTGGACAGGCGGTGCCCGGACACATTCATCACGTCGTCCACGCGGCCCAGCAACCAGATGTCGCCGTCAATGTCCTTCTTGGCGCCGTCGCCGGCAAAGTACATGCCGTCAAACTGGTTCCAGTACGTCTTCGCGTACCGCTTGCGGTCGCCCCAGATGCCGCGCAGCATGGACGGCCACGGCTCGCGGATCACCAGGTATCCGCCCTCGCCGTTGGCCACGGAGCGGCCCTGATCGTCCACCACGTCGGCCACAATGCCCGGTAGCGGGGTCTGCGCGGAGCCCGGCTTGGTGGCGGTCACGCCCGGCAGGGGAGAGATCATGATGGCGCCGGTCTCGGTCTGCCACCACGTGTCCACCACGGGGCAACGGTCCTTCCCAATGACGCGGCGGTACCACATCCAGGCCTCGGGGTTGATGGGCTCACCCACGGAGCCCAGCAGGCGCAGCGAACTAAGGTCGTAACGCTCCGGAATGGCCTCGCCCCACTTCATGAACGTGCGGATGGCGGTGGGTGCCGTGTACAGGATGGTGACCCCGTACTTCTGCACAATCTCCCACCACCGGCCCTCGTGCGGCGTGTTGGGCGTGCCCTCGTACAGCACCTGCGTGGCGCCGTTGATCATGGGTCCGTAGACCACATACGAGTGCCCCGTCACCCAGCCAATGTCCGCGGTGCACCAGTACACGTCCGTCTCCGGCTTGAGGTCAAACACCAGCCGATGCGTGGTGGCGCACCCGGTGAGGTACCCGCCGGTGGAGTGCCACAGGCCCTTGGGGCTGCCGGTGGTGCCGGAGGTGTACAGGATGTACAGCGGGTGCTCGGCGTCCACCCATTCGGGCTCGTGCTGGGCGGGCTGCGGGTCCACCACGTCGTGCCACCACAGGTCGCGGCCGTCCACCCATGCGGTGTCCTGGCCCGCGCGGCGCACCACCAGCACATGCGAGACCGACGCTGCGGCCTCCGGGTGCGTGTCGCTGGGGGCAAGCGCCGCGTCCACCAGCGGCTTGAGTGCAAAGTGCGCACCGCGCCGGTTGCCGCCGTCCGCGGTGATGACCACCTTGGCCTCGGCATCGTCAATGCGCTGGCGCAGGCTCTCCGCGCTGAAGCCGCCAAACACCACGGAGTGCACGGCGCCGATGCGCGCGCAGGCAAGCATGGCCACCACGGCTTCGGGGATTTGGGGCAGGTAGATGGCCACGCGGTCACCCTTGGCCACGCCCAGCGAGAGCAGACCGTTGGCGGCCTTTTGCACGCGTTCGTGGATGTCGCCGTAGGTGAGCGTCTGCGTGTCGCCCGGCTCGCCCTCAAAGTAGAACGCCACGCGGTCCGCGCGTCCCTCGCGCACGTGGCGGTCCACGGCGTTGTCGCAGGCGTTGAGCTTGCCGTCGGCGTACCAGCGGGCCACGGGGGCGTCGGACCAGTCCAGCACCTCCGTGAAGGGTTCCTTCCAGCTGAGCCGGAGGCCCTCTTCGCGCCAATAGCCAAGCCTGTCGGCCTCGGCCTTCTTGTACTCGTATGCGGTGGCGTTGGCGTGCGCCGCAAAGTGCACCAACGGGGGGTAGGTGCGTGTCTCGGTGTGCAGGTTTTCTAGGGCTGGGGAGCCATGGGCGTCGTTGACCATGAGGCCAGACTAGAGGGGACTTTGGTCCCTTTTCCACCTCGAATTTTGGGGTTTGTTAAGTTCCCTGCTTAATTAGGTACTGGGCGTGTCGCGGTCCGCGTGTTGGCCTCGCGCCCGCGCCCCGCGAGCATCATCCCTGGATGCGCGGGGTGCGCTACCCTCGCCCTCATGACGTCACCGCGGACGCACACCGCACCGGCCACGCCCGATGCCGCTCTCACCAACCCCCTCACCCACCACGTGGCGGCGCAGCACCCCAGCCGCATCGCAGGCGCGGACGGCATGCGTGCCCTGGCCGCGCTGGGGGTGATGTTCTCGCATATCTTCCAACGCCTTGCCATGGACCAGGAGGGCTGGCTACTCACCTTCCAGGGCATCATGATGAACGGCGCCTACGGCGTCATCATCTTCTTCATTCTCTCCGGCATGCTGCTGAGCCTGCCGTTCTGGCGCGCCTACCTTGACGGCGCACCGCGCCCCAGCCTGCGCCACTACGTACGCCGCCGCGCCGCCCGCATTGTGCCGGGCTTCTACGCGAGCCTGCTGGTGAGTTTTGCCGTGAGCTTCCTCCTCTTTGACGAGGTCCGCTCGCCCGTGCTGCGCCTGGTGTCCGGCCTCACCTTCACGTCCGGCTTCCACTGGCTCACCTTCTTCCCCGCGGAGTCCAACGGCCCCCTGTGGTCCATCTCGCTTGAGGTGGTCAGCTACGTGCTCATGCCGGTGGCCATGCTGGGCATGTATGCGCTGGGGCGGCGCCGTTCCCGTGCCGACGCCGTGGCGGACAGCGCAGGGCGGCGCGGCTTCCGCTTTGGCGTGGGGTATTGGGTGGTGCTGTGGGTGGTGGTGCTGGTGGTCAACCAGATCCTCATCACGCACATCACCGTGTCCAACGAAGGCAAGGGTTGGCAGTTTGGCAACGTGGGTGGTGCCAAGGAGTGGGTGCCGTTCTACAGCCCGTGGAGCTTTTTTGCGCACTTTGCCGTGGGCGTGATGGTGGCGGGGGTCATTGTCTGGTGGCAGCGCCGCGGGGGCAGGCGCCTATGGCGCTTTGACCTCATTGCGGCGGCGGGCCTGCTGGGCATTGCGGCCCTGGTGTGGATCACCCGCTTCCCCGTGGAACCCAACTTCCGCGACAGCTTTCAGCACCTGCCGTTCCTGTTCCCGTGGCTCACGTTGGCCGCGGGCGTGGCGCTGGTGGGGTTGGCGTACTCGCGCCTGCTAGGACGCCTCATGGACAACCGCTTCTTCCGGTACACGGCGCAGGTGTCCTTTGGCATCTACATCTGGCACTACCTGATTTTGCATCTGATGTCCTACCTCACGCATGGCGAGTTTGAGTACGGCGGCGTGGACAATCCGGTGCGGTTTGCATGGATCGCGGGTGCCACCGTGGTGTTGGCGTACACCGTGGCCACGCTCAGCTGGACGTGGATTGAGCGGCCCGTGCTGATGTCGCGGTGGGCGCGGCGCTAGGCCTCGCTCACCTCGGCGCCCGGCGGCGACGCTAGGCGTCCTCGCGTTCGCCGCGCAGGCTGCGGTACACCACGATGCCCGCCACCACCGCGGCGGTGATGGTGAGCGCCACGGCCACCGCGGGCACCACGCGCCGTGAGGTGCGCAACGCCACCGGGGTGCGGAAGGACAGCATGCCCCAGCCGTTGTCCATGGCCGCACGCCGCATGGCCAGGTTGGGGTTGACCGCAAACCCATGCCCCACCACGTTCAGCATGGGGGCATCGGTCACGGAGTCCGAGTATGCGTAACTTGCCCCCAGGTTGTAGCCGCGCTCGCGTGCCAAGTCCACAATCGCGTCGGCCTTGGCCTGGCCGTAGGCGTAGTACGTGACGTTGCCCGTGTAGACCCCGTCCTCCACCTCCAACTGGGAGGCAATCCAGTGGTCCGCGCCTAGCAGGCGCGCAATGGGTCCCACCATCTCTGCGGAGGAGGCGCTCACAATCACCACGTCGCGGCCGTTGGCCTGGTGGCGGCGCATGAGCGCCAATGCCTCCTGGTAGACCACGGGGTCAATGTGCTCGTGCAGGGTCTGGGCCACAATCTCGTTGACGCGCTCCACATCCCAGCCGCGCACCAGCTCGCTCAGGGCGTCGCGCAGGCGGTTGGTGCGGCGCTCGTCGGCACCCCCCAGCTCAAACATGAGCCGCGCGTAGGCGGTGCGGAGCGCATCGGTGCGCGTGAGCAAGCCGTCGGCGTAAAACGAGCGCCCAAAAGCGGTGGACGACGACGTGGCAATGATCGTCTTGTCCAGGTCAAAGAACGCTGCGGTGGTGTGGCTCATCATCTCTCCCCCTCCAGCGTACGGCGTGGGGGCCTGTTGCGTCGCGTCAGATGCCGTCCCCAGGCGGCGGTGGCGCGGCACGTTGTCCACAGGTGGCCGATGCTGGGGCCCGCGGCGGCGTGCGAGCGGGCACAGTGGCGTCATGAGTGGAGGCGTTTTGACGGGAGGCGGCGTGGCGGCGGGCGGCGTGAGTGGGTGGGGCACTCCGGGCCTGGATGGCACCTGGCTGCCCGCATGGCTGCGCGGCGCATGGCTCATGCCGGGGGTGACGGACCTGGTGGTGCATGGCGCGGGCGAGGTGTGGATTGATCGCGGCGAGGGTTGGGAGCGGTGGCATCCCCCCGCCGATGCCGGTCCCGTCAGCGCGGGCACGGTGCGGGAGACGGCGGTGCGGCTAGCGGCGTGGGGCGGCAGGCGCCTTGACGATGCGATGCCCATGGCCGATGCCCGCATGCCCGACGGCTCGCGTCTGCACGCGGTATTGGAGCCGGTGGCGCAGGGAGGCACCGCGTTGTCGCTGCGGGCGGTGCGCATGCAGGCGCTCACGTGGGAGGACCTGGTGACCGCGGGAACGCTGCACCCGCACGTGGCGGCGCTCATTGCGGCGCTGGTGCGGGAGCGGGCGTCGCTGCTCATCACCGGGGCCACGGGGGCGGGCAAGACCACGCTGCTCGCCTCCGCGTTATCCCTGGTAGATCCGCGTGAGCGGATTGTGGTGATTGAGGAGTCCGGCGAGGTGATGCCCGCACACCCGCATGTGGTGCGCCTGGTGGAGCGCCGCCCCAACGTGGATGGCGTGGGGGCGGTGAGCCTGTCCACGCTGGTGCGCGAGGCGTTGCGTATGCGGCCCGACCGGATGGTGTTGGGCGAGTGCCGGGGTGCGGAGGTGCGTGAGGTGATGCTGGCACTCAACACGGGGCACAGGGGTGGGCTTGCCACGCTCCACGCCAACTCGGTGGAGGACGTGCCCGCACGCCTGATGGGGCTGGCGTCGCTTGCGGACATGTCACCGCGCGCGGCCGCCATGCATGCCGGTGCCGCGTTTGATGCGGTGATTCATGTGGTGCGCGAGGGCGGACGGCGGCGGGTGGCCCAGGTGGGCGTGTTGGAATGCGGTGCGGACGGCGAGTTGCGTGTGCGGCGCGCGCTGCACGTGGACAGTGCCGGGGTGCTGCACCGCGATCAGGCGGCGGACGCACTGTGGCGCGTGGCGGGTGACGGTGCGTCGGCCGCGGGGTGAGCCGGCCGCGCCCGATGCCGGCGAATGCCTGGCGGCGGTGGTGGCAGCCGTGCATGCGGGCGCGACGCCCCGTGCGGCTTGGGAGGAATGGCCGGGTGCCACGGTGGATGCCGATGGCCACCCGCAGACCCTGCCCGGCGCCGATGCCCAGGTGACCGCAGCGCTGCGGGCCGCATCGTGCCTGGTGGTACGCACGGGTGCGCCCGCCGCGCCCGTGTGGGAGGCCATAGCGCGCGTGCAACGCGACCGTGACGAGTTGGCCGTGCGCCTGGAGGCCGCGCTCGCGGGACCGCGCGCCTCGGCACGCATGCTCCGGCTCCTGCCGCTTGCCGGCCTGGGCCTGGCCACACTCGTAGACACCTCGGTGCTGCGCTTTATGGTGGCCACGCCCGGCGGGTGGGTGCTGCTGGGGCTCGCAGCGCTGCTGTGGTGGGCGGGGCAACGGTGGAGCGAGGCGCTGGTGGCGCGCGCGGCGGCCTCCGTCACCGAGGACGGTGGTGATGGTGACGGGGGCAGTGCGAGTGAGGGGGGTGGGCGTGTGGGGGATGGCGGCGTCCCACCTCTGCCGCTGAGTGCCGTGATTGCGTTGTGTGCGGGGGCCATTGCCGCGGGTCTTGACGTGCGTGGTGCCGTGCAGGCCACGGGGCGTGCGGTGGGAGGAGGGGACGGGCAGGTGCTGGACGCCGTGGTGGCCCAGTTGGATGCAGGCCGGTCGTGGGAGGACGCATGGCGGACCTCCGGGCGGCTCGCGGTGCTGGGGCGCGCGCTCGCGGGCTCGTGGCGCCGGGGCTCACCCCCGCAGGCCGCGCTGGATGCCGCCCGCGAGGGTGCGCATCGGCGTACCACCGTGCGCATGGAACGCGCGAGCGCGCAGGTGGGCGCCATGCTCACCCTGCCCCTCACCCTGTGCCTGCTGCCCGCGTTTGTGCTGGTGAGCATTGTGCCCTTGGTGGTGGTGCTCGCCGCGGGTGTGCTGGCGGCGTGACGGGTGCGGACGCTGGTCGCGTCACGGGTGCGGGGTGGTCACCTCACCGCCGCTCGTGCCGCCGATGTCGTCCCCAGGCCGGGTGCCGCGCCCTCGCGGCGCGGTTCTTTCCACCGATGTGGCCGGGGCCGCCCCGCTGGTACACACACTACCCGGTACCTCCCAACTCGCTACGAACGGCGTTCACATACGTTCGCCTTGGCCTGCATCCCTATTGACTCTTGAGTACGGCGACATATATAAAGGTGACGGGTACGAGTGCGCTCGCCCACAAAACATCAACCGACTTATGCGGTACACAAATTGACGGAGCGGTCATGTACATCAGAAGCGTCACTGTCGAGAACGTCAAGAGCTTTCGAGGGGAGCATCGGTTTGAACTACATCCGGGGGTAAACTTCTTCGTCGGTGATAACAACAGCGGGAAATCGACCGTTCTTGAAGCCCTCCTATTCCTATTCGAGGGACCTTCTACATCAAGGTGGACACCTGAGAAGTTCTACTCTGCGGGGGCGGCCGAACCAACACGGGTTGAGGTTGAAATCGCCGGTGATGTCGATAGCCTGGTCGAACAAGAGAAATTCAGAGTACTGAAGGACTTCGTGTTTGACCAAGAGGGGAAGCGCGTACTAAGGCTAGAGCGCAACAGTGCGTCTCGTACCGTGATACAGGCGGGCAAGGAAAAGACGGTCGATGTGAAGGCCGTCTGCTTCTGGCATCCTAAACGTCAACAGTTCGAGAACGTCACTGGCATTGACGCTAAGGTCAAGGCGATCTTCGACTTTGAAGCCGTTTGGGCAGACGCTCAGCTGGGTGACTACATCGACTTTGCTAACACAAAGGTTCTCGGACGCTTGCTTGACTCATCTTTCAGGCGCTTCATCGAGACGGACCGTTGGAAGACTCTGGCCAAAGCGCACCAAGAGGCATTCTCTCTTGATGAGGAAGGCTCCTTTGTAGAAGAGACGAAGGCACTCGCAGCTGGTATAAAGGCGCTCGTCGACGAGCAATACGGGTATGCTGAATACCGGTTCGACTTCGGCCTACCGGACGCTTCCGTGTTCATGAAGCAAGGGCTCCTTCATGTAGATGATGGCGCGGGCGAGACCCCTGTTGATGGCAAGGGAACGGGTATGCAGCGAGCGATTGCGTTGGGTATCATCCAACTCTATGCGCGTTCGTCGGCTCTCATCGACCCGACGAACCCAGCTCCCCTAGTGCTGATGCTCGACGAGCCAGAGACGTGGCTACATCCACGTGCACAGCTCAAGCTCGGAGAGGCCCTCAGTAAGATCGGCGAGCACGAGCAAGTTTTCATCGTCACGCACTCGCCCTACCTGATCAGAAAGTTCGACCCGAAGAGCCACCTACTCACTGTCATGGCAGGCCAAGGCGGAGATCGTCGTGTCGATTGCTCCACTAAATTCGGTCTCTTTGGTGTAGGTGAGCCGACGTGGGGAGAGATTAACTATCGCGCTTTTGAGATATGCAGTGTTGACTTCCACAATGAGCTCTACGGACGAGTGCAGTGGCACATCGAGCAGGGACTAGGAGAAGGCAAGGAAGCGTCCGAAAAATGCATCGACGACTTTCTCTTTCAAAGGGGAGTGTCGAGGTCGATGGAGTGGACTCGCACGGCTGGAGGTACGTCCGACAGGACCCTACCCACCTATGTTAGGAACTGTATTCACCATCCGGAGAATAAGTCAAATGCTAAGCTCACAGAAGAAATGCTGCGGGAGTCCACCGCCACATTGATCAGTATCGTAGATAGCCTGAATGCGGAGAGCCTTAGCTGAAATATTTCTATTGGCTCCTAGGTGATGATCGCATCACTTGCGGTTCGCGGTGTCGAGGTCTGGAATGCGCGAGTGCGCAGGTGGGCGCCATGCTCACCCTGCCCCTCACCCTGTGCCTGCTGCCCGCGTTTGTGCTGGTGAGCATTGTGCCCTTGGTGGTGGTGCTCGCTGCGGGTGTGCTGGCGGCGTGACGGGTGCGGATGCTGGCCGCGTCACGGGTGCGGGGTGGTCACCTCACCGCCGCTCGTGCCGCCGATGTCGTCCCCAGGCGGGGTGCCACGCCCTCGCCACGGCCCCTTTTCCACCGATGTGGCCGGGGCCGGCCCGCGCGGCGCGCCGGTGCCACAGGCTGGGAACACACGAAAGGAGACATCATGACCCCCTCTCACCTCAGCCGCCTGCGGGCATGGCGGGCCCGGCTCACGGACCGCGGCATGGCCACCGTGGAATACGCGATGGTCACCATTGGGGCCGCGGCCTTTGCAGCGGTGCTCATTGCGATCATCCGCTCCCCGGAGGTGCGCCAGTCCCTGATGGACATCATTGGACGGGCGCTGGGTGGTGCGTAGCGCACCGCAGGCACGTGGCAGCGTCAGCGTGGAATTTGCGCTGACGCTGCCCGCCGTGGTGTTGGTGCTCGCGTGGAGCCTTGCGGCCGTGGCCTGGGGGCTTGACGCCGCCCAGGCCCAACGCACCGCCGCGGAGGGCGCACGGGTGGCGCTCACCGAGTCCGATGCGCGTGCCCTTGAGGTTGTCCGCTCCCGCGGGCGCGAGGCCCGCGTGGTGCGCACGGATCAGGTGATCACGGTGTGTGTCAGCGTTCCCGCACGGTTGCTACTACCCACGGGGGAGCGTTGCGCGTGGGCATGGGCGCGCCCGTGAGGCGCGTGGGTGACCGCGGCACCGCCACGGTGCTCATGGCCGGGGTGCTTGCCGTGGTGACGGTGACCGCCATGGCGGCCACCGCCGCGACGGGCGCCGTGGGGGCACAGGCACGCGCACAGTCCGCGGCGGATCTGGGCGCGCTGGCCGCAGCCACGCAGGCCCGCGATGACGCGCTGCTGGGGGTGAGTGGGCCGGGTGTGAGTGGGCCGGGTGTGAGTGGGCCGGGTGTGAGCGGGCCGGGTGTGAGCGGACAGCGCACCGGTGGAACGCCGTGCGGCCGGGCCGCGGCCGTCGCCGCCCTGCACGGGACGGAGGTGGTGGCCTGCGTGGTGGAGGCACACGCCGTGGTCACGGTGACCGTGCGCACCACCGATGCCTGGCGGGCGCGAGGCGTCTCCCGTGCGGGTCCCGCGGGGGCCGGCAGCACTCCTACCGCAGCGAGACCGTGACGGTTCCCAGCGAGTGCCACACCTGGAAGTCCACCGCGTCGGTGGTGATGGGGTACACCTCCACGGTGGGGGCGCCGCCGGACGCTCCCGTCGAGCCACTCGACCCTCCCGACGAGCCATCCACGCTCACCCACGACGTGCCGCCATCCGCGGAGTACATGGCCACCATCTGCCCGGGAGCGTTTGTCACAGACACGTACTCCACGGCCAACACGGTGTAGGTGCCCGCCGCGAGCGGGCCGTGCGCCGTGCCACCGCAGGCGTTCACGTCACGCCACAAAAAGCTCTGTAGCAGGGACGTGTTCTGCGGCAGCGGCTCCACCATGCCGCCATACGGCTCCAACGGCGTGCCCATGGCCTCCGCCACCACCACACCGTCGCGCACCAACACCAACGCACCGGTAGGGCCGGACCCCGAGGCCATGGTGTACCCGGAGGTGTTGGCAATGCTCAGCCAGAACTCGGGGTTGCCGTCCACCACAAAGCCGTGGCTCACGTCGATGCTCTGGGGCAGTGCGCCGTCCACCGTCACCAGATCCCACGTGGACGAGCGGGCGGGGAAGGACAGCGCCATGGAGCCATCCCAGGTGCAGCCAAAGTACTGCGGCATCTCACCGCCACCGCCCTGGGCGGTGTCGCTCACCGCGACCACCCGCTGCGTCCCGGGCGCCATGTCCCACGGAGTGTCCGTGAGGTGAGCCGCATACACCTCGCGGGCCAGCGCGGGGGTGAGGTAGCCCTCCGGGAGGGTGGGGGCCGCGTTGAGGTACGCCGCAAACGGCTGAGGCACCTCAACCCCCGGGACGGTCACCGTCACCGGCTCGGCCTCCAGCATCTGCACATGCATCACCGCACTGGGGGCCTCCACCGGGGTGTCGGGCCCGGCGCCTTCCAGCACCACCGTGCCCACATCCTTGGACTGCGCAGGGTCCTCCGGCCATTCGATGGTCTGCATCACCGCCACCTGGTACTCGCCCGCGGGCAGCGGTGCGCCATCCCAACAGTTGACGGCCTGCACCGTCAGCTGCCCCTGCGCGGTGTCACCCGTGCGCCACGGCGCGGACTCGCCACCGGCCGCTTCCGTGGCATACCCCACCGTCAGGCCCTCCCACAGGATGCGCACCCGCACGGAGGTCACCGCCGCGTCCACATCCTGGGTGACCAGCCGGGTCACCGCCACCGTCCACGCGTCCTGGCCGTCCGTCAGCGACGCCACGGCAGGCGTCACGGTGAGTACGGCCGGGGTGGTGGAGGGCGCCGCCTCATAGGGCATGCCGCACTCCGCCGGCTGGGACCGCTCCGCCGCAAGGGCATCGGCGTAGCCCTGGTCCGGCTCAGCCATCCCCGGCCCCGAGGACTGCGCCGCGGCACCAAGACCCCCGGTCCCCGCCGGAGGCGCCCACACCGCAAAGGCCACCACGGCCACCGCGCCAAGGCCCACCAGGGTGTTTGCCGAGCGGTACACCAGCCGATGGCGGCGCACCCTCTGTGCGGCATCGGCGGGGTTGAGGCGCGCCTCACCCAGCGGCGCACGCTCCGCCATGGCGCGCAACGAGTCGGACAGCTTGGGGCTCATCGGTGCTTCCTTTCGCGCGCATCCGTCACGTCAAGGACGTCCACGGTGGCGTGCTCGGCGTCGTCCAGCGTGCCCAGCCTCAGCTCGAGCGCGCGCAGACCCTCCCAGAGGTAACGCTTGACGGACCCGGGCGCAATGGACAGCTGCCGGGCAATGTCGGGAACGGTGAGGTCGTCAAAATAGCGCAGCACCACGCACGCCCTCACCCGTGGCGGCAACGCGGCCATGGCCGTGGCCACATCCGCGCTGAGGTCGAGGAAATGCGAGGGCGCGGGAAGGACGTCCGGGTCGCGGAACAGGTGCTGCACGCGGCGCCACCGCTGTTGGCGGCGGTACTGATCCACGTACAACGTGGCAATGGTGCGCCGCACATACGCCTCCGCCTTGGCCTGCGGCACGGTGCGGCCACGGGAGAAGGTTTTGACCAACGCGTCCTGCACCAGGTCCTGCGCCTGGGTGGCATCGCCACACACCACATAGGCGTAGCCCAGCAGCGCGCGCTCCCGGGTGCGCACCAGGAACTCCATGGTGTCCTGCCACTCGGCCATTGGTGTCTCCTCGGTGGGGGCCTGCGGCCCATGAGGTGTGCCCTCACACCATGATGACGTCTGCCGGCGCGGAATCGTTGGGCCGGACCGGTTCACGACCGTGCCGTGGTGTCCCTTAGACTCTCACCCCTAGGCCGTACACAACAACGGGGTTGTGTACGAGGCAGCCGTCAAGGAGGACGCATGCGTCAGGCCGTGGAAGGTCCCCTCACCCTGGGGAACTCCAGCATCACCATTGTGGTCATCATTGGAATCATTGGCGCGGCGGCACTGCTGCTGTCGTGGACCCTGCGCCAACACGTGCTGAAGAAGGGCGACGGCACCTCGCGCATGCGCGAGATTGCCACCGCCATCCAGGAGGGCGCCGCCGCCTACCTCAACCGCCAGCTGCGCACCCTCGCGCTGTTTGCGGTGGTGGTGTTTGCGCTGCTCTTCCTGCTTCCCGGCGATGCGGGAGTGCGCTGGGGTCGCTCTCTGTTCTTCCTGCTGGGTGCGTTCTGCTCCGCGTCCATTGGCTACATGGGCATGTGGCTTGCGGTGCGCGCCAACGTGCGTGTGGCCGCCGCGGCCCGCGAGGAAAGCGGCCGGGAAAAGGGCGCCGCTATTGCGTTCCGCACCGGCGGAGCCGTGGGCATGGGCGTGGTGGGGCAGGGCCTTGCCGCGGCCGCCGCCGTGGTGTTCCTGTTCCGGGAAAACGCCCCCGCGGTACTGGAGGGCTTTGGCTTTGGCGCCGCGCTGCTGGCCATGTTCATGCGCGTGGGCGGCGGCATCTTCACCAAGGCCGCCGATGTGGGTGCGGACCTGGTGGGCAAGGTGGAGAACCACATTCCCGAGGACGACCCGCGCAACGCCGCGACCATTGCGGACAACGTGGGCGACAACGTGGGTGACTGCGCCGGCATGGCCGCAGACCTGTTTGAGTCCTACGCGGTGACGCTGGTGGCCGCGCTCATCCTTGGCAAGGTGGCCTTTGGTGAGCAGGGCCTCATCTTCCCGCTCATCGTCACCGCCATCGGCGCCATCACCGCCGCGCTGGGCATCTACATCACGCGCGTGCGTCGCGGCGAGTCCGGCCTGGCTGCCATCAACCGTGGCTTCTACATCTCCGCTGCCATTGGCGCCGTACTGTCCGTGGTGGCCGCGTTCGTGTACCTCCCGCACACCTTTGCCGAGTTCAACGGCGGCAGCCTGGGTGACCTGGAATCCAACCCGCGCATCGCCGCCTCGCTTGCCGTGGTCATCGGCATTGCCCTGGCCGGCCTCATCCTGTGGCTCACCGGCTACTTCACGGACACCCGTTCCAAGCCCACCCTGCGCGTGGCCCGCACGTCCCTGACGGGACCCGCCACCGTGGTGCTGTCCGGCATCGGCGTGGGACTGGAATCCTCCGTGTACACCGCCACCGTCATTGCCGGCGCCATTGTGGCGCTGTACTTTGTGGCGTCCGGCTCCATTGCGCTCACGCTGTTCCTGGTGGCGCTGGCGGGCTGCGGGCTGCTCACCACGGTGGGTGTGATTGTGGCCATGGACACGTTTGGTCCCGTCTCCGACAACGCCCAAGGCATTGCGGAGATGTCCGGCGATGTGGACGAGGAAGGCGCCAAGATCCTCACGGACCTGGACGCGGTGGGCAACACCACCAAGGCCATCACCAAGGGCATTGCCATTGCCACGGCCGTGCTTGCGGCCACCGCGCTCTTTGGCTCCTATTCCGATGCGGTGGAGACGGCGCTGGGGCAGGTGGCTTCCGGGGTGGCGGACTTCAGCTACGAGATCATCCACCCGCTCACGCTGGTGGGCGTCATCATTGGTGGCGCCACGGTGTTCCTGTTCTCCGGCCTGGCCATTGACGCGGTGACGCGTGCCGCCGGTGCCATTGTGTTTGAGGTGCGCCGTCAGTTCCGCGACATGCCCGGCATCATGAACGGCACCCAGCGTCCCGAATACGGGCGCGTGGTGGACATCTGCACGCGCGACTCGCTGCGCGAGTTGGCAACCCCCGGCCTGCTTGCCGCCATGGCTCCGCTGGTGGTGGGGTTTGCGCTGGGGGTGGGCGCGCTCGCGGGCTTCCTTGCGGGGGCCATTGGCACCGGTGTGCTCATGGCCGTGTTCCTTGCCAACTCCGGTGGCTCGTGGGACAACGCCAAGAAGATTGTGGAGGACGGCCACCACGGCGGCAAGCGTTCCCCCGCGCACGATGCGGTGGTGATTGGTGACACCGTGGGTGACCCGTTCAAGGACACCGCGGGCCCCGCCATCAACCCGCTCATCAAGGTGATGAACCTGGTGGCGGTGCTGATTGCGCCGGCCGTGGTGCTGCTCACCTACGGTGACTCGTTCACGTGGCTGCGCTGGGTGATCGCGGCAGCGGCGGGTGCCGTGGCCGTGAGTGCCGTGGCGTTGGCGTCCCGCAGGGCACACGCCGGTGGCGTGGAAAACGAGGCCGACGAGGCCGCGAAGGCCCTGGCCTAAGGCGTCTGCGGTTCTGGTGGTCGTGGCGCCGTGCGCTGCGGCCACCAGAACCGGTCACCCAGCATCAACGCCAGCGAGGGCACCAGCAGCGTGCGCACCACCAGGGTGTCAAGGAGCACGCCAAGGCACACGATGAGGCCCAGCTGCGCGAGCACCACCAACGGCAACACACCCAGCGTGGCAAACACCGCGGCCAGCAACACGCCCGCGGAGGTGATCACCCCGCCCGTGGCGCCCAACGCCCGCACCATGCCCTCGCGCGTGCCATGGGCACGCGCCTCCTCGCGGGCCCGCGTCACCAAAAAGATGTTGTAGTCCACGCCCAAGGCCACCAGGAACAGGAACGCGAGCAGGGGCACACCCTCGTCAAAGGCGTTGTACCCCAGGATGTGCGTGAAGATCCACCAGCCGCCTCCCAGCGCCGCAAAGTACGTGCCCACCACGGTGACCACCAACAGTGCGGGCGCCAGCACGGAGCGCAGCAACGCCATGAGCGCCAGCAACACCACCACCAAAATCACCGGGATGATCAGGCCGCGGTCGCGGGCCGCGGCCTGCGTGGCGTCCATGGTTTGCGCCTGCGCGCCCCCCACATGCGTGTCCCCAAACGGTGCAAGCGCCTCGCGCAGCGCCGTCACCGTGGCCTGCGATTCGGCGGAACCCTCCGCCGCCGTGAACACCGCCTGGAGCTCGGTCACGCCCTCCCCGGCCGCCCCGGGGGTGATGCTCGCCACGCCCGGCACCGCGCGCGCCGCAGCGGCAACCGCATCGGCATCTGCCCTGGTCACAATGGTGGTGGGGTTGGCCATGCCCGCCGGGAAGGACGCGGTGAGGCGGTCCGCTGCGGCAATGGACTCGGGTGTGGTGAGGAACTTTTCCGCCGTGTCCAGCCCCAAACGAATGCCCGCATGGCCCGTCACCAACACCCCCAGCGCCACCACCACGGTCACGGCCACCACCAGGGGGCGCCGCTGCACCGCGGTGCCAATACGCCGCCACACGGAACGTTCCTGAGCCGCCGTCACATCCCCCACATGGGGCACGCGCGGCCAGAACACGCGGCGCGGCGCCAACACCAACGCGCTGGGCAGCACGCCCAGCACAAAGGTGGCGGCCACCGCAATCCCCACGGCGCATGCCAGCCCCAGCCCGCGCGTGGTGGGCACCAGCGAGAGCAGCAGCGTGAGCACGCCCGCCACCACCGTTCCCGCCGATGCGAGCACCGGCTCCGCGGTACGGCCCAGCGCGGTGCGCATCGCCTCGCGGCGGTCCTCGGTGAGGCGGAGTTCGTCGCGGTAACGGGAGATGAGCAGCAGCGCGTAGTTGGTGCCCGCGCCAAACACCAGCACGGACAGAATGCCCACGGTGGACTCGTTCCACGCGATGTCCACGGCCGCCAGCACGCGGGTGGCCAGCGTGGCCGCGGTCTGGTCCGCGATGCCCACCACGGCAAGCGGGATGATCCACAACACGGGGCTGCGGTACGTGACAATCAGCAGCAGCGCCACCACCAGCGCCGTCACCGCAAGCAGCCGAATATTTGCGCCCGCGAATACGCCCGCCAGGTCCGCCTCAATACCCGCAGGGCCCGTCACCGCGGCCGTCACCCCGGTGGGGGTGAAGAAGGCAAGGGAGTTACGCAAGCCCGTCACCTCGTCGGCCACCATGGACGCCGATGCCGCGGGAAGCGGCACCACGGCAAGCGCGGCCGTGCCATCCTCGGACCGAATCAAGGTGGGGACGCCACCCACGGTGGGCAGGAAGCCCTCGATGGCCGCGGCATCGGCATCGCTGAGCGTGGGGGTGGCGGTGAACAACACCAGGGCCGTGGACGTGTCCGATGCGGGCAGGGCCTGAGCCAGCGCGGCCGCGGCGGTGGAGTCAAAGCCGCGCGGCAGCTGATCGGTGGGCAGGCGGTCACGTTCCCCCTGCCCCCACATGCCGGCGAGTGCGGCGGCAAGGAGTGCCGCAAGCACCACGATGAGGGCGCCGCGGCGTCCGGTAGCAAAGGCACGCCAGCGCGCCATAGGTGAAGGGCCCATGGTTCACCGTAGCGGGGATTGGTGGGGGTGGGGAGTGGGCGTGCTGGGGAGGGGGTGTGCGCGGCGGGTGTGTCCGGCTGTCACACCCCGGCCCTAGGGTGGTGCTCATGGGTACACCGGCATCGGCTGCTGCGGCTGCGTCTGCGGCTGTGCGTGCGGCTGGGGCTGGGTCTGGGCCTGCGCCGCAGCTGAGCGCGGAGGACGCCGCGAGCCTGCGCACCGCCTTGCGCGAGTGGACGGTGGACGCGGTGCGTGCCGTGGTGGGCGAGCGGGCCGCGCTCGCGCTGGACCGCGAACAGGTGGTGCCGGCGCTGCGGGCGGCGCGCGCTGCAGGCAGGGAGCGCACGGCCGTGCTGACGCGGCTGTTCAGCCTGGGTGACCAGGTGTCCGCGTCCGATGCGGCGGCGGCGCTGGGGCCGCTCAGCGTGGAGCGCGCGGTGCAGGCGGGGCTGGTGGAGGAGTCGGCGGGCGAGGTGCGCGGGCGCGTGGATATCAGGCCGTACGCCACGCAGGTGGGTGGTGCGCCGGTGACGTGGTGGATCGCCTCGGACCTGGGGGAATCCTCTACGGGCGCGGCGCTGCGTGAGGACCATGTGCTGGGCGTGGGCGGCGCGTCGTTGACGCTCGCGTCGCTCACCATGCGCCGGCCCGTGGGGCGGGTGCTGGATCTGGGGACCGGGTGTGGCATTCAGGCATTGCACGCCGCGGGGCATGCGCGCCAGGTGGTGGGGACCGATGTGTCGCACCGGGCCCTGGGGTTTGCCCGTATGAATGCGCTGGTCAATGAGGGGCTGCTGGGCGGTGAGGCTGGCGCGGGGGGTGGGCCGGGCATCGGCGGTGCGGGTGCCACGGTGGAGTGGCGCCATGGCTCCATGCTGGAGCCCGTGGCCGGCGAGGCATTTGACCTGGTGGTGAGCAACCCGCCGTTTGTGATCACGCCCCCGGGTGCGCCGCATTTTGAGTACCGGCATGCGGGGCGCGGGGGCGACTCGGTGGTGGCGGGGCTGGTGCGCTCGGTGGGGACGGTGCTTGCGCCCGGCGGTGTGGCACAAATGCTGGGCAACTGGGAGATTCGGCGCGGGCAGTCGTGGGAGGCGCGGCTGGAGGAGTGGCTCGACTCGGCCGAGGTGCCCGTGGATGCGTGGGTGGTGCAGCGCGACAGCCTGGACGCGGCGCAATATGCGGAGACGTGGCTGCGCGATGCGGGCGTGACGCCCGAGCGGGGGCGCGACCGCTACGAGGCGGCGTATGAGGCGTACCTGGCGGACTTTGACGCGCGTGGTGTGGAGGCGGTGGGCATGGGCGTGGTGGTGCTCCGCCGGCCCCAGGGCGGTGCGCCGTGGCGGCGCTTTGAGGAGCTCGCGGGCCCCATGCAGGAGCCGCTGGGCGAGCATGTGGCGCAGGTGCTGGACGCCCAGCGGTGGCTCGCGTCCGCGAGCGACGCGGACGTGCTGGCCCAGGTGCTGCGCGCCGCGCCCGACGTCACCCGCGAGACCTACGGGCGTGTGCTGCAGGCGGAACCGGAGCACATTCTGCTGCGCCAAGGCGGCGGCTATGGCCGCGCGGTCAAGGCGGACACCGCGCTCGCGGGCCTGGTGGGCACGTGCGACGGCGAACTCAGCGTGGGCCAAATCGCGGGCGCGCTCGCCGCGCTCCTCGACGTGCCGGTGGACACGATGATCGCGGGCATGGTCCCCGCGGTGCGCGAACTCATCCTGGACGGACTGCTCCTGCGCGCGTAGCACGCACTGTCCGCGGGGCGCGCCCCCGCGCCCCGCGCGCACTCACCTTCACTGCGCGCATGCGCGCCCCGCGCGCAGGGGTTTGGGACTGATTTGGCCCCTGTGGGGCGGTTGATGTTTTCTGTGGGACTGTTTTGGCCCTCGCGGGGCCATTTGGGTCCCCCAGGATGCACGGTGCGTCTGACAGGGGCCATTTGAGTCCCAAACCCTGAGGGAGCGCGGCCGCGCACAGCGCGCGCCGGAGGCGCGCGCTACTCGAGGCCCAGTGCGTCGCGCACGTGCTCCCAGATGCTCGGATGTGCCGTGAGCAGACCTTGCCGGGACTCTCCGGGCAGGTACTCCGACCCGTCAAATCTGGCCACCCGCAAACCGGCCTCCTCGCACAGCAGCCCGCCGGGCGCGTGGTCCCACGGCAGTGAACGCGAGAACAGCACGTAGTCCTTGGCGCCCATCAACACGTCGTAGTAGTCCCAGCCCGCGCAGAAGCGGATGTCGCGCACCGGCCCCAACTGTGCGGCACGCCGGTGCACACTCTCCGGGTCCTCCATAAACATGCGTGCGCCAATGGCCCCGGATGGTGTAGTCAGCGAGGACGGCTCCGGCGCGCTCACCCGGACGCCGTCAATGAACGTGCCCTCCCCGCGCGCCGCCCAGATGCGCCGGCCCACCACGGGGTGCGTAATCCACGCGCCCACGGTGCGGCCATCCTCCACCAGCGCCACCATGCACGCAAAGTCTTCCTTGCCGTGCACAAAGTTTCGCGTCCCATCCACGGGATCTACCAGCCAATATGCAGGTGCGGTAGCCGCCACGTCCATCAGTGACGCATCGGCGGCCGTGGCCTCCTCACCCACCACCGGCACATCCAGCAACCCGCGCAGCGAACGCGTCAGGCGCTGCTCGGCCAGCACATCGGCGTCGGTGACCAGGTCCCATTCGCCGGCCTTGGTGCGAATCTCGTCCTCGCGCAGCGACCGCCAGCGGGGCAGAATCTCCGCCTGCGCCGCGGCCTCCATCGCGGCAAGGACGGCGCTGGACAGGTGCGAAGTCACGGCAGTCATACGTCCATGGTGTCAGGCTTGGGGCGGGACCGATGCCACCGGGTGTCGCACCGGCGTGAGAAGGTGGAGGCGCCCACCACTACCGCGCGGTGCGATTCACGCGGCGGCGCGGCGTATGTATTCTGTGACCGTTCCGGCGGCCCGCTATATAGAGGTAGGTCCGATGCCCCGCAAACTCGTGATCGTGGAGTCACCCACCAAATCGCGCACCATTGGTGGATTCCTGGGTGCTGACTACGACGTGGTCTCCAGCGTGGGTCATATTCGCGACCTCCCGCAGCCCAGCGAGCTGCCCGCGGGCAAGCGCGAGGGCTCCGTGGGCAAGTTTGCGGTGGACGTGGAAAACGGGTTTGAGCCGTACTACGTGGTGAGCCCGGAGAAGAAGAAGGTGGTGGCGGACATCAAGTCCCGCCTCAAGGACGCCACCGAGGTTTACCTCGCCACCGATGAAGACCGCGAGGGAGAGGCCATCGCCTGGCACCTGCTGGAGGTGCTCAAGCCCAAGGTTCCCGTCAAGCGGTTGGCGTTCCACGAGATCACGCGCGAGGGGATTGAGCGGGCGCTCGCACAGCCGCGACAACTGGACCTGGAGTTGGTGGAGGCGCAGGAGGCGCGCCGCGTCCTGGACCGGCTGTATGGCTACGAGGTGTCGCCCGTGCTGTGGCGCAAGGTGGCGCCGGGGCTGAGCGCGGGCCGCGTGCAGTCCATCGCGTTGCGCCTGGTGGTGGACCGCGAACGGGAGCGTATGGCGTTCCAGGCGGCGGAGTATTGGGACCTGGGCGCGCGCTTTACCGCCACGGACGGGCCCGATGCGGGGCGTACCTTCGCGGCCAAGCTCCACACCGTGGACGGCAAGCGCGTGGCGTCGGGCAAGGACTTTGACGACCGTGGCGTGCTGACCGCCGACTCCGCCAAGGTGGTGCACCTGACTGCGGGAGCGGCATCGGCGTTGGCGGCGGGACTGGCGGAGGCGCGCTTTGCGGTGACCGCCGTGGAGTCCAAGCCCTACAAGCGCCGCCCGGCCGCGCCGTTCATCACGTCCACGCTCATCCAGGAGTCCAGCCGCAAGCTGCGCCTGGGCGCGCGTGAGGCGATGCGCGTGGCGCAGGGCCTGTACGAGCGCGGTTACATCACCTATATGCGTACCGACAGCCCCACACTGTCCGGTGAGGCGGTGCGGGCGGCACGCTCGCAGGCCATCGGTTTGTATGGTCCGGAGTCGGTGCCGGGCGCGGCGCGCGTGTACGCGTCGTCCGATGCCAACGCACAGGAGGCGCACGAGGCGATCCGTCCCGCGGGTGACACGTTCCGCACCCCGGACTCGGTGCGTTCCGAGCTGCGCGGCGACGAGTTCCGCATGTACGAGATGATCTGGAAGCGCACCATCGCCTCACAAATGGCCGATGCCGCGGGCACCACGTCCACGGTGCGGGTGGGGGCAACATCGGCGGCGGGGCATGCGGCGGAGTTCACCGCATCGGGCACCATCATCACCTTTCCCGGCTTCCTTGCCGCGTATGAGGAGACGCGCGAGAAGGCGCGCTACGAAGACGACGAGCCGGTGGCGGAGACCTCCGACCGGTTGCCGCAGCTGACGCAGGGCGCCGTGGTCACCGCGCAGGATGTGGAACCCGCGTCGCACGCCACCACGCCGCCGCCGCGATTCACGCAGGGCTCCATGATCAAGGAGCTGGAGGACCGCAAGTTTGGCCGCCCGTCCACGTACGCGTCCACGGTGGACCTGATTGTGGCGCGCGGGTATGTGCGCGTGGTGCAGCAGACGCTGATTCCCACGTGGATTGCGTTCTCCATTGTGGGCCTCATGGAGCAGCATTTCCGCTGGTTGATTGACTACGACTTCACGGCGGACATGGAGGAGGACCTGGACCGCATTGCCCAGGGTTCGCTGGATCGCACCGCGTGGCTGAGCGACTTCTACTTTGGTCGTGGCGGCACCGCAGGGCGTGACGAGGGGCTCAAGCACCTGGTAGATGACCTGGGCGACATTGACGCGCGGGCCATCAACACCTTCCCGGTGGGCGAGGGAATCTCGCTGCGCGTGGGCCGCTACGGCCCCTACATTGAGCGCGACCGTGACGGCGAGGTGCAGCGCGCCTCGGTGCCCGAGGATGTGGCGCCCGACGAGCTCACGGTGGCCCGCGCGGAGGAGCTGTTTGCGCACCAGGGCGGCGACGAGCGCGTGCTGGGCACGCACCCCGAGACCGGGCACCAGGTGGTGGCCAAGGCCGGCCGTTTTGGCCCCTACGTCACGGAGGTCCTGCCCGATGCCGTGGCCGGGGCAAAGGGCGCGCCCAAGCCGCGCACGGCATCGTTGTTTGCCTCGATGCAGCTGGAGACGGTGACCCTGGAGGACGCCGTGAAGCTGATGTCGCTGCCGCGCGTGGTGGGGGTTGACCCCGCAACGGGTGAGGAGATCACGGCGCAAAATGGCCGCTATGGGCCGTACCTGAAGAAGGGCACGGACTCGCGCACGCTGGGCTCCGAGGAGCAGTTGCTGGACATCACGCTTGACGAGGCACTGGCGATTTACGCGGAACCCAAGCGGGGGCGGGGCCGGACCGCGGCGCCGCCGCTGGCCGAGTTTGGCGTGGACCCGGTGAGCGAGAAGCCGATTGTGGCCAAGTCGGGGCGCTTTGGCGACTACATCACCGATGGTGTGACCAACGTGACCATTCCGCGCGGGGAGACGGTGGAGACGCTCACGCCCGAGCGGGCGGTGGAGCTGCTTGCGGACAAGCGTGCCAAGCCGCCGGCGTCGCGTACCCGCAAGGCGCCGGCGCGGAAGGCTCCGGCCCGCAAGGCACCGGCCAAGCCCAAGAAGTAGCCCGCGCGGGGTGCGTCCCGCGCGCCCCGCGCGTCCCGCGCACCCCGCGCGTCCCGCGCGCCCGGCGCACCCCACGCGTCCGGCCCCACGCGCCCCACGCGTCCCGCGCCTCCCGCGCACCCCACGCGCCCCACGCGCCCGGCCCCACGCGTCCGCACCTATTTTCGTGCGTGTGGGTTGGTGGCCCCGTGTGTCTTAGCTCCTGGAGTCTGTTTTTTGGTGCGGACGCTTTGGGGAGGACGCTCCGAGCCAATCATGAGGGCCTCTGGGGTCCCATCCAGCGCCCGCGGGCACGGGTTCACTGGACAAAAGGTCGTCCCCAGGGTGACTGTGGCAATGGTGCAATCCACAGATTTCACGGGACCTCCTTTCCTGATGCCGCGCGCCGTCATTCTGGGGCGATGGACATTCGGGATGTACTCGCTGGCTTTGATGGGGCCGCAAGGCGAGAGCAGTTACTCGCCGTAGGTGTGCCGTGGGGTGACATCGCCGATGCTGTGAGCAACGGCTCAGTTCTGCGGCGGCATCGGGGAGTGTATGCGCTTCCTGGGGCACCTTACGATGCCGTGATCGCACGGGTGTTCCGCGCTCAGGTGGGTTGCGTCTCAGCTCTGGCGCACTGGGGATTGCCCCTGGTAGTTAAGCAAACGCATACGCATCTGGTGGTTCCGTCATCTCGTTCACAGTCACGGCCGGGGCTGCGTGTGCCATGGCCCGCAGTAGTTCACCGTGTCACCCATCCCGCCCCCGAAGGCACGTGGCTGCCGCCACATCTGGCGCTCGATCAGGCTGCGTGGTGTCTCTCTCCGCTCCTGCAACTTGTGGCGCTCGACGCTGCGCTGCACGTCGGGATGCTGGGCCTCGATGCGGTGGCTGAATTCGCCGCGGGAACCGAGCGCCGAAGGCGGTGGCTACTGGCGCGCTGTTCCGTGCGCGCGGAGTCGCCTATGGAGACGGTGTGTCGAGTGATCCTCGCCGAGTCGCGCCTGAAGTTCGAGGAGCAGGTGCTGATCCCCCAGGTAGGGCGGGCAGATTTTGTGCTTGACAACGGCACCGTGATTGAGGCCGACGGATTTGGCTTCCACTCGTCCTACGAGAGCTTTGAGAATGACCGCCGCCGCGACCGCGTACTGCAGTTGATGGGCCAGCGAGTATTGCGGTTTACCTGGAAGGACGTGATGGAGCGGCCGATGCTGGTAGCCCGTGAGGCGGCGGCCGCGGCTGGGCAGGAGGTGCCGCGACACCTGGAGAGTCGGCTGCGTGAGATTTGGTCACCCACGGGACTTCGGATGAACGCGCCTGTCGCAGTGTGAGCGTGCGGGTGTGCACCTGCGCTCGTGCGTGCGCACCTAATTTCGCGTGTATGGGGTGGTGGCCTTGTGTGTGGTGGCTCCTGGGGTCTGTTTTTTGGTGCGGACGCTCTGAGGGGGCAGCCTCCACGGGCCCTGACCCCTCGCGGCCGTGGTCACGTGTGCGTGCTTGTGTGCGTGCTTGTGCGCGTGCGCACCTATTTTCGCGTGTATGGGGTGGTGGCCTTGTGTGTGGTGGCTCCTGGGGTCTGTTTTTTGGTGCGGACGCTTGCCGGGCTCCCGGAATCGAAACGTTGCGACTAGGCTGGGCGCATGACTGCTCCTCTTCCCATGGCCGCGCCCGCCCTCAACTGGGGAATCCTGGGTGCCGGCGGCATCGCCCACAAGTTTGCCGATGCGGTAAACACCTACACGGCCGGCCGCATCGCCGCGGTGGCATCGGCATCGGGCGTTGACCGTGCCCAGGCCTTTGTTGCCGAGACCGGACACGGCACGCCCTACGGCTCGTACCAGGAGCTTCTTGACGACCCGGCGGTGGACGCCGTCTACGTGGCCACCACCCACAACAACCACCACACGCCCGCACTCGCGGCCATCGCGGCCGGCAAGGCGGTGCTGGTGGAGAAGGCCTTTGCGCAAAACGGCGCGCAGGTGGCGCTGATGGTGGAGGCGGCGCGCGCGCGGGGCACGTTCCTCATGGAGGCCATGTGGACGCGGCACCTGCCCCACGTGTACGCCATCCGCGAGGCGATTGCCCGCGGTGAGATTGGCGAGGTGGTGAGCGTGCAGGCGGATCACGGCCAGCAGCTCACGCACGTGCCGCGCCTCATGCAGCCCGAGCTTGCCGGTGGCGCGCTGCTGGACCTTGGCGTCTACCCCATTGCCTTTGCGCACGACATCCTGGGTGCGCCCACCAGCGTCACCGCGGTGGGTCAGCTGACCTCGACGGGTGTGGACGCGCACATTGGCATGGTGCTCAGCTACCCGAACGCGCAGGCCTCGCTCACCACCACGCTGCTTGCCGCCACCGGCAACCGCGCCGTAATTGCGGGTACCGAGGGTCGCATTGAGGTGGAGGAGACGTTCTACGCGCCCACGCGCTTCCGCGTGATCCGCAACGACGGCACCGAGTGGAGCTTTGACGGCCGTGTGCCCAACGGCTTCCAGTACCAGGCGGCCGAGGTGGCGCGTCAGGTTGCCGCCGGGCACAAGGAGAGCCCGGTGCTTCCGCTGGCATCGTCGGTGGAGATCATGGGCATCATGGACGATGTGCGGGCTCAGGTGGGAGTGGTCTACCCCAACGAGCGGTAGGCCGGTCCCGGCGCGCGGCTCGAAGCCCGGCCGCGGTCAGGCCCCGGCCCCGCCCCCGGAGTGTGGGTGGCAGCCGGTAGGTTAGGCCCATGCGTGGGTTCTATGTGGTGTTCGAGGGCGGCGATGGCGTGGGCAAGACCACGCAGCTGGACCTCCTCGCCGCGTGGCTGCGAGGCGAGGGTGGCGCGCGCACCGTGGTCACCACGCGCGAGCCGGGAGGCACGCCCCTGGGAGTGGAGCTGCGCGCCGCGCTCATGCATGGCGGGCATGTGGCCCCCCGCGCCGAAGCCCTGCTGTATGCGGCCGACCGCGCCCACCACATCGGCACCCTGGTGCGGCCCGCGCTGGAGCGGGGCGACGTGGTGTTGCAGGACCGCTACATCGACTCGTCGGTGGTGTACCAGGGGGGCGCGCGCGGGCTGGGTGACGAGGTGGAGCGCATCAGCATGTGGGCCACCGAGGGGCTGCTGCCGCACCTGACCGTGCTGCTGGACATGGCCAGTTCGCCCGAACGCCTCACTCGCGACCTGGACCGCGTGGAGCGCGAGACCGCGGCGCGCGCCCATGAGATGCGCGAGGCCTACCTGGCGCGCGCCCGGCGTGAGCCGCAGCGGTACGCGGTGATTGACGCCGCCCGGTCGGTGGACGCCGTGCATGCCGATGTGCGGGCGGCCGTCGCGGCGGCGCTCGCCAGGCACGAGGGTGAGTCAGCCTCATGACCGTCTGGGCCGATGTGGTGGGGCAGGAGCGGCAGGTGGAGCCGCTGCGGCGCGCCTCCACCGAGCCGGGTGCCATGACCCACGCCTGGCTGGTGGTGGGTCCGCCGGGCTCGGGCCGGTCATCGGCGGCGCGCGCGTTTGCCGCGGCCTTGCAATGTCCGGACGGCGGCTGCGGCGAGTGCCAGGCATGCCGCACGGCGCTCGCGGGGACGCACGCCGATGTCACGGTGGTTGCCACGGAAAAGGTCACCATCAGCATCGAGGAAGTTCGCGAGTTGGTGGCGTTGTCGCAGCGTGCGCCCAGCGGCGGGCGGTGGCGCGTGATCATTGTTGAGGACGCGGATCGCATGGCCGAGCGCACCTCAAACGTGCTGCTCAAGGCCATCGAAGAGCCGCCGCCGCGCACGGTGTGGGTGTTGTGTGCGCCCTCGGCACAGGACGTGGCCGTGACCATTCGGTCGCGATGCCGGATTGTGCCGTTGCGGGTGCCGTCAACGGCGGTGGTGGCCCAGTTGCTCACCGAGCGCGATGGCGTGGCGCCCGAGTTGGCGTATGAGGCGGCGGCCGCGGCGCAAAGTCATATTGGGGTGGCACGCAGGCTAGCCCGCGACGCCGGTGCGCGTCAGCGCCGTGAGCAGGTGTTGGCCCTGGCCACGGAGGTGCGGGGCGTGGGTGACGCGGTGCTCGCTGCCGCGGACCTGGTGGCGGTGGCCGAGGAAGACGCGGAGTCCGCTACCGCGGAACGCGACGGCGCGGAGCGCGCAGAGTTGATGCGCACGCTGGGCGTGGAGGATGCCTCGCGCCTACCCCCGGCCATTCGTGCTCAGGTGCGCCAGCTGGAGGAGGAGCAAAAGCGCCGGGCTACGCGCGCCAAGCGCGATGTGTTGGACCGCGCGATTGTGGATCTCATGTCGCTGTACCGGGACGTGGCTGCGGTACAGCTGGGTGCGCTCACGGGTGAGGGTGTGCAGGGGGATGGGGTTGGTGCCGCTGGTGCTGGGGTTCCCGCCGCTGGTGCTGGTGCTGCCGCCGCGCCGGTGGAGTGGATCAACGTGTCGCACGCGGGCCGCATCCGTGAGCTGGCCGGACGTTCCACCCTCGCGGACACCATGCGCAGCCTGGACGTGCTTGCCACGGCGCGCGAGCGTCTGGCCTCCAACGTGCAACCCCTGCTAGCGGTGGAGGCGATGATTGTGGGCCTGCGCCCGCGGACCTCGTCGTAGCCAGCAAAGTCTCACCCAGCATCGGGCGTACTCCCCCAGTAGGCTCACACCATGAAGCGCAGCATGTGGACGGGCGCGGCCATGGCCGCCGCCGTTGCCCTGGTGATGTCGGGATGCCAATTTTTGCCGCTCCCCACGAAGGAGCACACCCCGGAGCCGGAGGTGACGGAAAGCGAGGAGCAGTCGCAGTTTTGGGGGGCGGAGGACGCGGCGGTCTACGACCAGGAACTGGACTGGACCACGTGCGGCGAGTTCCAGTGCGCGGAGGCCCAGGTGCCGCTTAGCTGGGATGACCCGGACGGTCCCACCATCACGTTGGCGCTCAAGCGTGCCAAGGCGCAGGACCGCAAGAACCGTGTGGGCTCGCTACTCATCAACCCCGGCGGGCCCGGCGGTTCCGGGGTGGACCTGGTGGAGTACTTCACCACCATCGCGGGGCAGGACCTCCTTGACGCGTACGACGTGGTGGGCTTTGACCCGCGCGGTGTGGGGCAGTCCACGCCCGTGGAATGCGGCACACCGGCGGACGTGGACGCGTTCCTCATTACCGACGAGCCCACCATCACCATCCAGGAGGACCTCGATGCGGTGCGCGAGGCATCGGCCGCCTTTGCCCGCCTGTGCCACGACACCTCCGGTGACCTGATGGAGAACGTGGATACCACATCGGCGGCGCGCGACATGGATGTGCTGCGCTCCATCCTGGGCGACGAATCGCTGCATTACCTGGGGTTTAGCTACGGAACCCAGCTGGGCGCCACGTACGCGGAGTTGTTCCCGGGGCGCGTGGGGCGCGTGGTGCTGGACGGCGCGGTGGACTTTTTGATCCCCGGCGAGGAGCAGTCGCTGCAGCAGGCCGGCGGCTTTGAGCAGGCGCTGACGGCGTTCATCGAGTGGTGCCACACGCAGTCGGACTGCACGCTGGACGGCAACACGGAGGAGGCGCGCGCGGAGATTGCCGCGATTGCGCAAAACGCGCGCGACTACACGTACCCCACATCCTGGGGCGGCGTGGTGAACGGCAACCTGATGGCGTACGGCATCATCGTCACGCTGTACGACGAGGGGTCGTGGCCGTACCTGTCGCTGGCGCTGGCGGAGGTGCAGACCCAGCAGACGGCGGACATCGCGTACGAGCTGGCCAACATCTACCTGGACCGCGACTCGGTGACGGGGGAGTACACCACCAACTCGTCGGTGGCGTTCCCGGCCATTGGCTGCCTTGACGGCGGCGGCGAAGAGTGGACGTTGGAGCAGCAGCTGGACTACGCCGCGCGCGCCAACCAGGTGGCGCCCACGCTGGGGTGGTGGTTTGGCGGCGCAGGCAGTTGCGTGGGGTGGCCGTGGGCCAGCGCACACCCGGTCACGTCGCTTGACACGGCCAAGGAGCAGGCCGCGCCCATGCTGGTGATTGGCACCACGGGCGATCCCGCCACGCCGTTCGCGTGGGCCGAGTCGCTTGCCGATGCCCTGGGTGCCACGCTGCTCACGTACAACGGCGAGGGCCACACCGCGTACGGGCGTTCCAACCAGTGCGTGGTTGACGTGGTGGACGCGTATTTGGTGGACGGTGTTCTGCCCGATGCCGGGACGACGTGTTAGGGGGCGCTGCGTCTGGCCGGTGCTAGTGCCGGGGGTGCGCCTGCCGGGTCCGGGGCGTGTGCTTGGGGACTGCGCCTGCCGGGGCCGGGGCGGGGGCGTGTGTTGGGGGGACCTGGGCCTCGGTTTTTGCATCGGGCCGGGCTCCGCTAGACTCAATGCTCGCGCCAGGCGTGATCTGGTTGCGCCGCCTTAGCTCAGTCGGCAGAGCGATTCACTCGTAATGAATAGGTCAAGGGTTCGATTCCCTTAGGCGGCTCCACTTAACAGCCCTGGTATCTCACAAGATGCCAGGGCTGTTTGCGTGTGTGGAGGTGGCCGTGGCCCCTATGCGGTGCTCCCCGGCCCCACGCGTGCACCCCGCACCTCGCTCCCGGGGTTTGGGACTCAGATGGCCCCTGTGGAGCGGGTCGTGTCTCCTGTGGGACTGGTTTGGCCCTCGCTGGGCCATTTGGGTCCCACAGGATGCAGCGCGCGTCTCACAGGGGCCATTTCAGTCCCAATCACGGGGGTCCAGGAACCCCATACCCTGTGCACGCGCAGCGCGGTGCGGCCACCGCAATCCCCATTGAAGCACGGTGTGTAGCGCCTTGCCAGCGTCAGTGTGTACTGGCTACACTATTTCTGTGAAGGCGGGCAAGGTGGTCAGAATCATCACAGCTCGTGGTGGCGTGATCCTCCGTCAGAGGGGCTCGCACCGCTTCTTCGAGATCGAGCGTGACGGGGTCAAGGCCCACACCACAATCTCGAACAAGGATGGTGAAGACATCCCCACCGGCCTGCTGGCGAAGATCGAACGGGACCTTGCTCCGGTTCTGGGAAGGAAGTGGCTGTCATGAGTTACACGGTGGAGGTGACGCGTGAAGGGGGCGTGTGGATCGCGGATGTGCTAGATCTTCCTGGCGCGCACACCAACGCGCGCAACCTCGAGGTGTTGGAACGCCACATCCAGGAGGTTATTGGCCTGGTACTGGACCGGCCCGACTTTGAAGTGTTCGACGTGAACCTGGTGTTCAAGGGGGTCGACGAAGACTTCGCCCGCGCAGTCGAACTCGGCAAGCGCCGTGAGGAACTCGACGCGGAGCACGAGCAGCTTGTCGCACGAACCGCCCAGAGTGCCATCACGTTGGTAGGCAAGGGGTACTCGATGCGCGACATTGGCCCCGCGTTGCGCATGACCCATGGCAGGGTTGGGCAGATCGTACGCAAGGCAACATAGACGCACGGCAACGTCGACGCACTCATCCTGCATCGCTCAAGGGCCATTTGGGTCCCGCAGGATGCAGCGCGCGTCTCACAGGGGCCAAATGAGTCCCAAACCCTGAGGGGGTGCGGGCCCGGCGGCGCGGCGCCCGCGTGCACCCGCGCGCGGCGCCCGCGTGCGCCCGCGTGCGCCCGCGTGCCCGGCGGCCGCGCACCCGCGCGCCCCCACCCACCCCCTTCCCCACCTCACCACAGGGAGTGAGACAATGACGCCGTGACTCTCGCTCCCCACGCAGACGCCGTACGCGAGGTGGCGCAGACCGTGGGCCGTGCGATGCGTGGCACCGTGGACATCGCCACGCGCCGCCGCGCCGAGTACAGCACGGACGCCTCCAACTATCGGATCGTGCCGCAGGCCGTGGCGTTCCCCCGTGACGCGGATGACCTGCTCGCCGGCCTGGACGCCGCCCGCCGCGCGGGCATCCCCGTCACCATGCGCGGCGCGGGCACATCGGTGGCCGGCAACGCCATTGGCCCCGGCATTGTCTTTGACACCAGCCGTCACATGAACGCCGTCCTTGACCTGGACCCCTCCTCGCGCACCGCGCGCGTCCAACCGGGCGTGGTGATGAGCGAGTTGCAGCGCGCCGCCGCCCCGCACGGGCTGCGTTTTGGCCCGGACCCGTCCACGCAAAATCGCGCCACCTTGGGCGGCATGATTGGCAACAACGCGTGCGGCCCGCACGCGGTGGCGTATGGCCGCACGGCGGACAACGTGGTGGACCTCGACGTCGTGGATGGCCTGGGCCGACGCTTCACCGCCGGTCCCCGCGGGTTGGGCGCCGTGCCCGGTCTGGACGAGTTGGTGGCCGCCCACCTGGCCCTGATCCGCACCGAGTTTGGCCGCTTTAGCCGCCAGGTGAGTGGCTATTCGCTGGAGCATCTGCTGCCGGAGCTGGGCGGAAACCTGGCCCGCTTCCTGGTGGGCACCGAGGGCACACTCGCGGTGACGCTGGAGGCCACCGTGCAGCTCCAGCAGATTGCGCCCGCGCGCCTTACTGGCGTGTTCGCGTACGCGGACATGCCCGCCGCGGCCGATGCCGTGGTCCCCATGCTGCGCCACCACCCGCACGCGGTGGAGGGCTTGGATGCTCGCCTGGTGGAGCGGGTGCGGGCGTCGCTGGGCGACGCCGCGGTGCCGTCGCTGCCACCCGGCGGCGGCTGGCTGTTTGTGGAGGTGGGGGCCGCGACGGAGGACGAGGCCCGCGACATCATGGCGGCGCTGGCGGCGGACTCGGGCACGGATGTGTGGCGCGTGGTTCCCGATGCCGCGGAGGCCGCCCGCCTGTGGGCCATCCGCGCGGACGGAGCGGGCCTTGCGGGCCGCACCCCCGAGGGCCGCGAGTGCTGGCCCGGGTGGGAGGATGCGGCCGTGCCGCCGGAACAGTTGGGTGCCTACCTGCGGGACTTTGATGTGCTCATGGCCCAGCATGGCGTGGATGGCCAACCGTTTGGGCACTTTGGTGACGGCTGCATTCACGTGCGCCTTGACATTCCGTTGGCCACCCAGGGCGGCCCGGCGCTGCGCAGCTTCATGGAGGATGCGGCGCACCTCGTGGCCCGTTACGGCGGCTCGTTGTCTGGCGAGCACGGTGATGGGCGCGCCCGTTCGGAGCTACTTCCCGCTATGTACTCGCCCGATGCGATTGCCCTCTTTGGCGCCGTGAAGAACCTCTTTGACCCGGAGAACACCCTCAACCCGGGGGTGCTCGTCAACCCCGAGCCGCTCGACGCACACCTGCGCCGCCCGCATGCCGGCCCCAGCATCGGCACGGGCCTGGCCCTCACCCACGACCACGGCGACCTGGCGCAGGCCGTGCACCGCTGCACGGGCGTGGGCAAGTGCCGGGCCGATGCGGTGGGCACCGGCAGCGGCTTCATGTGCCCCTCGTACACCGCCACGCGGGACGAGAAGGATGTGACGCGGGCGCGGGCGCGCGTGCTGCAGGAGGCGCTGAACGGGCACGGTGCGTTTGGGCTGGATTCGCCGGAGGTGCGCGAGAGCCTTGACCTGTGCCTGAGCTGCAAGGCGTGCTCGTCGGATTGCCCCTCGGGGGTGGACATGGCCGCGTACAAATCCGAGGCGCTGCACCGCATGTACCGCGGCAAGTTGCGCCCCATGGCGCACTACACCATTGGCTGGTTGCCGCGGTGGATGGAGCTGATCACGCGCATGCCGCGCCTGGTGAACGGTGTGCTGGGTGTGGGATGGATCCGGCGGATGGTGCTTGGCGTGGCGGGGCTGGACACGCGCCGCAGCCTGCCGCACTTTGCCGCGCGTCCGTACTCGCGCACCGAGGGCGCGCGCTCGCGGGCGGCGGGTCGGGTGGGGCAACGCACGGCCGATGCCGGGGTGCCGGGTGGGAAGCCGCGGCGGGTGATTGTGTGGACGGACTCGTTCACGGATGGGCTCAACCCGGAGATTCCCGAGGCGATGGTGGCCTTGCTGGAGGACGCGGGCTTTGAGGTGCTGGTCAGTGCCGGCGACGCGTGTTGCGGTGTGACGTGGATTTCTACGGGCCAACTGGATGGCGCGCGTGCCCGGTTGGAGCATTTGCTGGAAGTGCTGGGGCCGTGGGCCGTCAATGGCGTGCCGATCATTGGCGTGGAGCCCTCGTGCACCGCGGTGCTGCGCGGCGACCTGCTGGAACTGCTCCCCGATGACCCCCGCGCCCACGCCGTGGCCGGTGGCACGTACACGTTGGCGGAGGTGCTGACGGGGCGGGCGCCCATCGGGCCGCGGGACGGGTGGCGGCCGCCGTCGCTGGAGGGACTGGACGTGGTGGTGCAGCCGCACTGCCATCAGTACTCGGTGATGGGGTATGCCGCGGACCGGGAGCTGCTGGCGCGTGCGGGTGCGCGCGTCACGGAGGCCGCGGGGTGTTGCGGGCTGGCCGGCAACTGGGGTTATGAGAAGGGGCATTACGACGTCTCGGTGCAGGTGGCACACAACTCGTTGCTGCCTGCGTTGGAGGCCGCTCCGGAGGGTGCGGTGTACCTGGCCGATGGCGTGAGCTGCCGCACGCAGGCTTCGCAGCTTGCGGATGTGGAGGGTCAGCATCTGGCGGAGGTGCTCTGGCGCGCGACGCGGTAGCGGGGGTGCGCTGGCGCGCGATGCGGTAGCGGGGGTGCGCTGGCGCGCGATGCGGTAGCGGAGGTGCTGCGAGGGGTTTGGGACTCATTTGGCCCCTCAGTAGCGGGTCGCCGGGCGTTTGGGACTCATTTGGCCCCTGTAGGGCGGTTGATGTTTTCTGTGGGACTGCTTTGGCCCTCTCGGGGCCAATTGAGTCCCACAGGATGCACAGTGCTCGCTGTAGGGGCCAAATGAGTCCCAAACGCTGGGATCACCTGGAGGAGGGGCCGGGGGATGCGGAGCTGCGGGACTGCGGGGCTGCGGGGGCTGCGGGAGCTGCGGAGCAACTGCTGTGCCACGCGCTAGTGGAGGTGCATGCAAGCGTCCGCACCAATTTTCGGGTGGTGTGTGGGGATTTGTGCGGGCGCGTGGCTTGGTGGGTGCGTTTATTGGTGCGGACGCAGGGGGTGGGGGCTTCTTGAGCGCCGAGCGCACTCCGGCACCTACCTCAGGAGCCATGCGGCTAGCGCCGCGCTGTCGTGCCGGATCATGGCGTAAGAGTCCTGGTAGGCGGCACCGCCGCGGAGGTAGGGGTCGGGGACGTCGGGGGTCCCGGCACGCGCAATGGCAGGGCGCACCGGCGCCAGCGCCTCCGCCAGCCCTCGCACTCGCCGCTCCACAGTCGCAGCGTCCGCGCGTGCCCGGGCCAGATCCAGATCAACTGCGCCAGCCAAATTACCCACCCCGGCTAGATCCCGATCACCCGCCCCCTCCACAGTCGCCGTGTCCGCGCGCGCTCCGGCCAGATCACCGGCCAGACCCAAGTCACCAGCCCCACCCAAACCCCGCACCCCCGCAGCCAGCTCCGTCAGCAGGAAGGTCTTGGCCAGCGCACTCGGCGTCTCCTGCAGCACCCACCGCCGGTGCGCCGCCGTCATGGCAATAATGAGGTCCGCCTCCTCAATACGCGCCGCCGTGAGTTGGCTGGCGCGGTGGCCGCTCCCGTCAAACCCGTCGGCGGCAAGCAGGTCAAGCATGGGTGCGGTGGGCGCCTGGCCCACCATGGCGTGCGTGCCCGCACTCGTGACGCGCGCTAAGTCCCCCAGGTAGCCTTGCAGCAGGATCTCACCCGCGGGGGAGCGGCAGATGTTGCCGGTACACACCACCAGGATGGATGCCATGTCAATCCGCCTTGCCAGCTGAGGAGCGCAGAACCATGTCACGCTATCAGGCGCCACGCCGGCCCCGCACGGGCCTGTGGGTGTTGCTTGCCGTGGTGATCATGGTGGCCGCCGTGGTGGGCATGTTCGCGTGGGATGCGGTGCAGTTGCGCGATGCGGCGGACCGCCTCCAGGTGCACGCGGCGGGAGCCAAGGCCGCGGTGAGTGCGCACGACGTGGATGCCCTGGCCCAGGAGGTGGTGGCCGTGGAGAGCGCCGCCAAGGATTTCTCTCGCGCCAGCTCGGGGGTGCACTGGTGGGTGGCTAACCATGTGCCGTGGGTCAAGGATCAGACGCTGCCGTTGACGCAGGCGGGCCGCTCGACGTTGGCCATTGCGGAGGGTGCGCTGGCGCCGCTGTCGCAGATGGAGGATCTCAGCGCCCTGCAGGTGCCGCGCATTGAGGACGGGCGCATTGACCCGTGGGTGTTGGAGCCGTACCGGGCCACGCTCAGTCAGGCGGCCGATGTAGTTGTCACCCAGCAGGACGCGCTCGCCGCCGTGGATCTCACCCATACGGTGGCTCAGGTGCGGGACCCGTTCCGCGACTTGCGCACGCAGTTGGGCGAGTTGGGGGACATCATTGTGGGCGGCCATGTGGCGGCAGAGGTGTTGCCGGGCATGTTGGGGGCCGATGCCCCGCGCACCTACCTGGTGATGGTGCAGAACCTGGCGGAGCCACGCACCACGGGCGGCATTCCGGGCGCGGTGATTGAGGTGACGGTGGACGATGGCCGCTTTGAGATTGGGCGGTATGTGGCCGCGGGTTCCATGGTGAATACCCAGGGCATTGACGTGGCGCTTACTCCCGATGAGGAGGCCATCTTTGGGGACAAAATGCTCGTTTACCCCCAAGACACCAATTTCACCCCGCAGTTTCCGCGCACCGCGGAGTTGATGGCGCAGTTTTGGCGCGAGTCTCAGCATGAGCGGGTAGATGCGGTGGCGTCGCTTGACCCGGTGGCGTTGGGGTACATGTTGCAGGGCGCGCCCCCCATTGATGTGGCCGGGGTGGCGGTGAACTCCACCAACGCGGCCCAGATTTTGATGAACCAGACGTACCTGATGTTTGAGGCCCCCGCGGATCAGGACGCGTTCTTTGAGGTGGCCGCCCAGGCCGTCTTCACGGCCATGCTGCAGGGCGATGGCGACGTGGTGGGCGGCACCACGCGCGCCCTGGATGAGGGCCGCTTTATGGTGTGGTCCGCCAACCAGGACGAGCAGGCGCTGCTGGAGCGGACCCAAATCTCCGGCGCGTTCCTCACGCGCGGCAACTCCCTGGGGGTGTTCCTGTCCGACGGCTCGGGCTCCAAGATTGGCTACTACCTGGACATGCAGGTGGCGGTGACGGATCTGATGTGTCCCTCGGGCGAGTTGCGCGGCCAGCGGGTAGACGTCACGCTCACCCACACCTTTGACGGCGCGGTGGAGGACCTCCCGGAGTACATCTCCGGGGGCGGGGTGTTTGTGCCCGCGGGGGAGTTTCACGGCAACGTGGTGCTGTACCCGCAACGCGATATGGGGGTGCTGGGCATGATGCAGGACGGCGCCACCGGGGCCATGAATGGGCACGCGCATGGTGACAGGACGCGCGTGGCGGCATGGGTAGAGCTCGCGCCAGGGCAGACCACACACCTGGTATTTGACGTGGTGGCTAACGCGCCTGGCATTGAGCCGCAGGGAATCACGGTCACCCCGCGGCCCACCACGGTTCCCATAACACGCACCCTCGACGTCTGGCAAGGCGACTGTTAGAATATGCACAGCAAAGGTGAGGGCTTTGTTGTTCTCACCATGTTCTTTGGAGAGTTGTGGTGTCCTTGCGCCGATTTGCCGTAGCCGCCGCCCTGGCGTGCGCAGCCGCCTTGGTGGCCACCCCCGCCCTTGCGGCGTACCCCGACGAGAGCACCCTGCAGTGCTCCGTGCAGCAGACCCTCCCGGAGACCACCTTCACGTGCACGGTGACGCGCACGCAGGGCGACATGACGTTTGCGCGCCTCACGGGCCTGTTCCCGCGCGAGTCCGCGCCGCGCGAGCTGGGCGTGCTGCCGTTGGACGCCAACGGCCAGGCCACGTTCACCATTCCGGCGGGCTCGGACTTTGGTGCCATTGACTTTGCCTCCTTCCTCAGCGACTCCGCGGCGGGCCCGTGGGAGAGCAGCATCAACCCCGCGCAGGTGATGGTGGTGGCGGTGCTGGCGCAGACCGGTGTGGATGGTAAGCCCATGGCGCTCATTGCCGGCGGGGTACTGCTGGTGGGCGCGGGCGCCATTGTGTTGGTGGCCGCACGCCGCCGCCGCTCCCAGGCGGAGTAGGCACACGGGCGGCTTTCTGACGGCACGCGCGTGAAGGCTTGGGCATGACTCGCGGGGCCACGGTGCCAAGGCCGATGTCCGGGCGGCATGGGTGGGCACGGCGCTACCAGGTGTTCCTTGCGCTGACGGACGCGTTGGTGCTGATTTTGGTGATGGCCGCCGCGCACGGCGTACGTTTTGGCTTTGACCCCGCAGCACCCGTGGCCGGCCCCGCCGCACCGCCGTACTGGTTTGTTTCCCTGGCCATTGGGGCCGCGTGGTTTGGCCTGTTGGCGTGGACGCGCTCGCGGGAGCCGCGGGTGCTGGGCCATGGCCCGCAGGAGTTTCAGCGCATTGTCTCCGCGTCCTGGATGACGTTCACCGCCGTGGCGGTGGTGGGCTTTTTGACGCAGTGGCAAATCAGCCGCGGCTACCTGCTGTTTGCCGCGCCGGTGGGCATCTTTATGCTCCTGCTGTACCGCGCGGCGTGGCGGTACTGGATTCATGTGGAACGCGATGCGGGGCGCCTCCAGGCCGCCGTGCTGGTGGTGGGCCCCCAGCGCACGGTGCGCCAGATGATTGAGCGCCTTGCGTCCTCGCGCCGCGCCGGGTACCAGGTGGTGGGCGCCTTCCTGTCCGGCAACGCGGCGGAGCATCCCGATGCGGTGGAGGGCGTCCCGGTGCTAGGCACGCCGCAGGACGCCTCGCGTGTGGCACGCGAGATGGGCGTGGATTACGTGTTGCTTGCGGGTTCCGAGGCCATGTCGCTGCGCGAGTCGCGCCGCCTGGGTTGGGAGCTGGAAGGTAGCGGGGTGGAGCTGATTGTGGCCCCCTCGCTGGTGGATGTGGCGGGCCCGCGCATGCAGTTCTCGCCCGTGGAGGGCCTGCCGCTGATGCACGTGGATGAGCCCACGTTCTCCGGCGGCAAGTACGTGCTCAAGAGCGCCTTGGACCGCGTGTTGGCGCTGGTGGTGTTGGTGGTGTTGGCGCCGGTGTTTGCCGTGATTGCCGTCGCGGTAGCGGTATCCAGCCCCGGCCCGGTGCTGTTCCGTCAAGAGCGAGTGGGACGCGACTTGCGGCGCTTTTCCATGCTCAAGTTCCGCTCCATGTACACGGACGCCCAGCACCGGTTGGAGGCGCTACGCGACAGCCAGAGTGCGGGCAACGAGGTGATGTTCAAAATGAAGCAGGACCCGCGCGTCACCCCCGTGGGGCGTGTGCTGCGGCGCTTCTCCCTGGATGAGTTGCCGCAGGTGGTCAACGTGTTGCGGGGTGAGATGTCCTTTGTGGGCCCGCGTCCGCCGCTACCGGCGGAGGTGGACTCCTGGGAGGGTCCCGTGGAGCGCCGTCAACTGGTCAAGCCGGGTCTGACGGGCCTGTGGCAGGTGAGTGGGCGCAGCGATCTGACGTGGGATGAGTCGGTGAGGCTGGACCTGTACTACACGGAAAACTGGTCCATTGGCGGAGACCTGGTGATTGTGTTGCGCACCGTGTGGGCGGTGCTTGCGGGCCGCGGCGCCTACTGAGGGCCTCAGCAGGCCCCCGGCATCAGCCGCGCAGATGCTCCACGTTCTGCCGGTACCACGCCACGGTGCGCGCCAGGCCCTCCTCCAAGGAGATCTGCGACCGCCACCCCAGGTCCGCCAGGCGTGACACGTCCAGCAGCTTTTGCGGTGTGCCATCGGGCTTGCTGGTGTCCCACTCCGTGCGCCCGGCAAAGCCCGTCACCCGCGCAATGGTCTCTGCAATCTCCTTGATGGTCACGTCCGTGCCGGTGCCTACGTTCACCTGCTCCGGCCCGTCGTAATGCTCCATGAGGTGCAGACATGCGGCGGCCATGTCATCGGCATGCATAAACTCGCGGCGCGGTGCGCCCGTGCCCCAGTTGGTGACGCTCGCGGCGCCGCTTTGGGCCGCGTCGTCGTAGCGGCGAATCAGCGCGGGCAGCACATGGGATCCCTGCGGGTGAAAGTTGTCGTTGGGCCCGTACAGGTTGGTGGGCATGGCGGAAATCCACGGCAAGCCGTACTGCCGCCGCACGGACTGTACCTGCAAAATACCAGCGATTTTGGCAATGGCGTAGGCATCGTTGGTGGGTTCAAGCGAGCCGGTGAGCAGCGCGCTTTCCGGGATGGGTTGCGGCGCAAACTTGGGGTAGATGCAGCTGGAGCCCAAAAACAGCAGGCGCTCGGTGCCCACCGCCAACGCGGCGTCCATGGCGTTCACCTGCACGCGCAGGTTGTCAGAGATGAAGTCCACCGGGTACGTGCTGTTGGCCATGATGCCGCCCACCTTGGCGGCGGCAAGCACCACGTAACGCGGGCGTACCTCCTCAAAAAAGGCAAAGGTGGCCTCGCGGTTCAGCAGGTCCAGTTCCGCGCGCGGGCGCCCCACCAGGCGGGTAAAGCCGCGTACCTCCAGCGCACGCCAGATGGCGGATCCCACCAGTCCCCGGTGCCCGGCCACATAGAACGTGGAATCCGGGTCAAGGGGTCCGGGCGTATAGGTCACCCCGTCGCTCGCGCTCATGGTCAATCCCTCCAGACCGTTACCGCGGTTGCGGTAGTGGCACCAGCGTAATCACTTGCCGGTCACCAGCACATGCCAGCGCGCCAACGCGGCGACCTGGTTCAGGTGGGTGCGCCAGTACTCCAGCCCGGCATCGGCCAGCCGGGAGGCACGTTCCGGGTCATCTGCGAGGGCGCATACGGCGTCCAGCAGGGCCTGGGGGTTGCCCGATGCCACACTCACCCCCGCGCCGGTGGCGGCCAGAATCTGGGCTACCACGCCATCGGGCTCGCCTGCCGCAATGACCGGACGGTGGGCACTGACGTAGCTGGTGAGCTTGCTGGGAACGGCCATCTCCCGCACGCCCGGCAACTCGTTGACCAGCAGCGCGTTGGCGGCGCGCAACGCCACCGGAAAGTCCTGTTCTGCCACCGGGTCCAGCACGTGCAGGCGGTCAATGCCGGCTCCCGCGCGTTCCAGCGCGTCCCGTTCCGCACCGTCGCCCAGCAGCACAAAATGCACGGGCACGTTCTGGGCGGCGGCCAGGCGGGCGGCCTCCACCACGTTGCCCAGGCCCTGTTTGCGCCCCATGTTGCCCGAGTGCAGCACCACAAAGCCGTCCATGGTCCACCCCAGGGTGCGCCGCGCCTGGTCACGGGACGCGGTAGAGGGGGTGACGTGCCCCCAGTTGGGCACCACCTCAATGCGCGCCCGCTCCACCCCCAACTCCGCAATGCGCTCGGCCATGGCGGGGTGAATGGCCACCACCACATGGGCGCGGCGCAGCACCCAGGACTCCACGGCACGCGCCACTCGGACCGCAAGGCCGGAGCCCTCGCCCGTCTCCGCCATGCCTTGGCTGTAGAGGTCCTGCACCCACACCACACGGCGTACGCGTGGGTACAGCAGCAACCGCAGGTGGCACCAGGCGGTGGCAAACAGGGCGGGGGAGACCATCACGGCCACCGTGGGCCGGTACCAGCGGGTGCAGGCCTGCCGGGCGCCAAACACCAGCTCGGACAGCAGGCGGCGCATGCCCCGCGGCGGCCGGGGAACGGGGTGAGCCAGGCGCACCAGCCGTACCCCAGCATCGGCCGTGACGGTGCGCCACCCGCCATACCCGGCGTATCGCTCCCATTGGGGGTAATGCGGGTGCCCGGTAATTGCGGTGACGTGTGCGCCCTGTGAGGCGAGAAACCGAGCCAATGCGGTGGAATAGGGCGCGTTGCCGGAGGGCTCGGGCGCGTAGTTCAGCCCTAGGATGGTGACTCGAGGCGTGGGCTGCACGAGTTGAGCATACTGAGCGGGCCGGAGGTGGACCATGGCGGAGGTGCCGGAGCCCGTACCCGTGATTCCCCTTGCCCAGGCCCCCGGTGAACGCGCCGCGTGGGGCCGCCCGCGCGTGGTGGTGTACCTGTGGGGGCTGGTGGAGTGGCTGCTGGTGACCAACCCCTTGCAGGTGTCCTCGGGCCTGCGCGTGGCGGCGCTGAGGTGCTTTGGGGCGCGCATTGGCCGCGGCGTGATCTTCCGGCCCCGCACCCGGGTGCGCTTTCCGTGGAAGCTCACGGTAGGCAACGACTGCTGGATTGGTGAAGGTGTGTGGATTCACAACCAGGACCAGGTGACGTTGGGGCATGACGTGGTGGTGTCGCAGGAGACCATGATCACCACGGGTAGCCACGCGCACCGCACGGACATGGGCCTGCTGACGCGCCCGGTGGTGCTGGAGGATGGCGTGTGGGTCACGTCCCGATGCATGGTGTTGGGCGGTGTGACGTTGGGGCGCTCCGCGCTGGTGGCGCCCATGAGTGTGGTCACCGCATCGGTACCCGCCGGGCGCATGGTGCGCGGCAACCCGGCCGTGGATGTGGGCGCGCGGGAGGTGGCCGGTGAGTGACAAGCTGCCGCTGTCTGTGGTGGTGCTGGCCAAAAACGAGGAGCGCGGCATTGCCGCCTGCGTGGAGCGGCTTGCGGACTTTGCGGATGTGGTGGTGGTGGACTCCCACAGCGACGATGCCACGGCGGAGTTGGCAGCGGCCGCGGGCGCCCGCGTGGTGCAGTTTGCGTGGGACGGGCGCTACCCCAAAAAGAAGCAGTGGTCGTTGGACCATGCGGGCCTGGTGCATGACTGGGTGCTGATGCTGGACGCGGACGAGTACCCCACGCCGCAGCTGGTGGCGGAGTTGCGCGCGTTGCTGCCGGAGCTGGCGCAGGGCCGTTTTGGGGCGTATGACGTGACGCTGCGGTACAAGTTTGCGGGCCGCTTTTTGGACCACGGGCACCGGGTGGTCAAGCGCTCGTTGGTGAACCGCACCGTGACGCGCTTCCCGGAGGTGGATGACTTGGACGCCCCCGGCATCCGTGAGGTAGAGGGGCACTACCAGCCGCATACGGAGCAGGGTGTGGGGCGGCTGCGCGGGCGGATTGCGCACGACGATCAGGACCCGGTGGCCAGCTGGTTTGAGCGGCATAACCGCTACTCCGGGTGGGAGGCGTACCTGCGCGCCCATGCGGATGCGCGCGCGGAGGTGGCGTCGCGGCGCACCTCCAAGGGCCAGGTGTTTGACAGGGTGCCGTTTAAGCCGCTGGCGTTCTTTGTGTACTCCTACCTGGTGCGCGGCGGATTCCTGGACGGCCGGGCGGGCTTTGACTACGCCGTGGCGCTGTCCACGTACTACTGGCAGATTGGCGTGAAGTACCGCGAGCTCAAGCGCGAGGGCGGCTAGCCATGCGCGTGGTGCATGTCTCCGCCTCCTACTGCCGCCAGGATGGTGGCCCGTCCGAGGTGCTGCGGGGTTTGCTGCCCGCGTTGGTGGCAGCGGGCCATGACGTGCACCTGGTGACTACGGACAAGGGGCTTACCTCCAAAGAGCGGCAACTCACGCCCGTGGAGCACACCACCGTGTTGCCGTTTGTGGGGCCGTATTCGCTGAGTTTTGCGCGCGGCTTCCGGCGGGCCGTGCGGCGGGCCGTGGCAGGTGCCGATGTGGTGCACGTGCACGGCGTGGACAATTACGCCGCGCTGGTGGGCATGCAGGAGGCGGTGCGTGCGGGGGTGCCGTGGGTGGTGCAGCCCCACGGGGCGTGGGACGCGTACCACCGTGGCCAGGGGGCCTGGAAGAAGCGCCTGTGGGGGCGGTTGCTTCAGGACCGCCTGGTGGGGCGGTCGGCACGCGTGGTGGTGTCCAGTACGCGCGAACATGACCATGCGCTGGTGGCGTTCCCCACCACCACACCTGTGGTGGTGCCGCTGGGTGTGGACCAGGCCCTGCTGGCCATAGACACTGAGTGGGCTAAGCGTGCGGGTGTGCTCTTTTTGGGGCGGGTGGCACACAAGAAGCACCTGGACGTGCTCATTCACGCCATGGCGGTGGTGAGTGCCCAGCACCCGGAGGTGACGCTCACGGTGGCCGGCCCGCTGGATGCAGACCTCACCTATGACCCCAAGGCACTGGTGGATGAGTTGCACCTGGGAGCCCACGTGCGCTTTGTGGGGCAGGTGGACAAGGCCCAGCGCCATGACCTACTTGCCACTCACCGCGTGTTTGCCCTGCCCAGCGATGACGAGAGCTTTGGCATGGCCGCCGTCGAGGCTGCTGCGGCGGGCATGGCCGTGGTGGCATCGCCGCATGTGGGCGCCATGGCCGATGCCGCCCAGGCCGGGGTCTGCGAGGTCACCCCGGCAATGCCGCAAGACGTGGCCCAGGCGGTGATTCAGGCCGTGAGCAGGCAGGATGCGCCACACCACCTGCGCGCCTATGTGGCCGAGCGCTGCACATGGGAACATGCCGCAACCATCCTGGCGGACGCGTATGGCGAGGTGATCGCATGAGATCCCGTGTGCTTGCTACCGAGGCTCCATCCGTCGACCCAGCCCAGGTTGAGACTCGCCATGAGACCTCCACCGCGAGGCGTCACCGGCCCGAGGCGAAGAACTCCCAGTTCACCAACCTTGCCATCGTGGTGATCTTTGGCCTGGGGGCGGGCCTTCACATCAACGTGGGCGGGGAGCTGTATCTCTCTGAGGCGCTTGCGGTGGTGTGCCTACCATTCCTTGTGTTTGGCGCCAAGGAGTCCAGCAGGAAGCGCTTTGGCTGGACTCTTGTGGCAGTGGCACTCTGGATTGCCGGGATAGTAATCAGTGCCTATGCAAACGATGCTCGACCCAGCCAGATTGTCACGCCGTTGGTTGCGGCCGCCGTGCTCGCGGCAACCGTGGTCTTCCTCCTCTCTGTCGTTCGTGATCCACGAGCCATCGTCGCGCTGGCGGCAAGCCTGAGCGGTGGCCTCTTGCTGGGCGTCATCCTTCAACCCGTGTACTACTTCTCCGAAGCGCCGTGGAAGTTTGGGTATGCCCTCCCGGCCTCACTGCTGATTGCAACCATCGCGTACATGGTGCCGGGGCAGTTCCTGAGGATTGCCATCCTGCTGGCGGGTGCCGTGGTCAACGTCCTCGGGGACTTCCGGTCCATGGCGCTCATTCTTGCGGCCACTGCGGCAATTGACGTGGTGCGCGTTCTCGTCCTCAGCAGAATGAAGCCTCATCGCTCCGACGTGTTCAAGGGTGTGGTGATCCTGGTCCTGGTGGGAACGGTGGGTGTGGGGATCGCCGCCGCATACAGCTACAGCGTCACGAGCGGCATCCTGGGCGAGGCGAGTGCCGAGCGCCTGAGGTCACAGGGTGGGGGAAGCCCGGTTGAGATGCTCCTTGCTGGCCGCTACGAGATTTTTTACAGCCTCCCCGCCGCCCTGGATAGGCCGATCGTGGGCTACGGCCCCAACCCCTCGGTGGACTCTGCGGTAGTTGCCCGGAGTAAGGATGCGCTGGCGAGCCGTGGGCTGGCGCTTGATGGCCGTACAGAGATAGATGGTGGTGACATCCCCATACACTCCACGGTGATGTCGGCGTGGATTACTGCGGGTGCGCTTGGCCTCGTAGCGTGGCTCGCCTTTGGTGGAAGCGTGCTCAAGGCACTGGTGACGGAGGCAAGCTCATCGCGACGGTGGCTCCTGCCAGGATTCATCCTCATGCTGGGAGTGTGGAACATGCTCTACAGCCCCTTCGGTGGGACAAACCGCATGATGATTGCTGTGGCGATTGTGGTTGCGATTTGTATCAGGAGCGGCTGGGATGCGCCAGGGCCAAAGGCGAGTGAGGTGTCACGTGCGTAGCCATATGTCAAGCTTGGTATTTTTACTCCTACCCTCGCGCTTCAAGAACTTCTTGCTTAGGCGTCTTGGACACACCGTTCATCCTCGATCCCGCGTCGGCGTCATTTTGGTTTCGGGTGGTGTCCAGATCTCGTTGGAGGCAGGCGCGAGGATCGGGCACTTCAATGTGTTTCGCGATCTCGAATCTGTCTCTCTCCACTCGGGAGCGGTAATCGGTCAATGGAATTGGGTATCCGCCGCCCGTCCACTGAGGAAGCTTCCGGACTCCTCACCAACGCTGAGTATCGGTATGGAAGCCGCACTCACCTCCAGGCACTACCTGGACTGCTCAGGGGGTGTGTCAATCGGAGACTTCTCAACAATTGCTGGCGTACGAAGCACCTTTGTGACACATGGCATCGATTGGAAGCAAAACAGGCAGTCTGTGAGATCGATATCTGTGGGGCGTTACTGCCTCATCGGATCAAATGCGACCTTGTGTCCGGGGGCTTCGGTGCCGGATCGGACAATTGTTGGGATGGGCTCTGTTGTTGGGACGGAGCTCAACGAGGGAGACGCACTGTGGGCGGGCGCGCGGACGACACGGTGGACCAACGTATCGTCCGCCGCATACTTCGACCGTCGACAGGGGTACGTCGAGTGAATCGCGTCGCAGGGGTTGTGCGGCAGGTCGCCACCTCACAGGTGAGCAAGCTACTCACCCTGAGGGCCGCGCTCCTCCTCCTTGGCTTCGTCGCTTCCCTTGTCTACACGCGGCTCGTCGTCGACCACCTGGGCCTAGAGGTATACGGCATCGTGGCGTTGGTGGTCGCGATACCTCTCATGATTCCTTTTGCGGACTTTGGCCTTGGAGCGTCAATTGTCAATGCGGCGGCACGCGCGCGTGCTCACGGTGACGCAGATGTGGTCACCACCACGGTGCGGCGGGTCCGTGGCATCTATGTATGGATCGCCGGTGGGCTCTCGGCGTTGGCAGTAAGTGTCGCCGCCACGGGATGGTGGTCTCGGCTGCTTGGCACCGAGGGGTCGGGGCTCCCCATTGACTGGGCTGTTTGCGTGGTGCTGATGGCTTTTGCCCTCACACTCACTGTGAGTCCAGGTACACGTGTAATTCAGGGCTTGGGGCGGGTGGGTGAGGCAACCACCTTCAACACCGCTGCCACGCTGACGGGCACGATCATCGTGGCAGGTGCACTGCCATGGGGGGTGCCCTTCTGGCTGGCCGTGGTAGCCCCATCGGCCTCGTCGTTCCTGGTCAATACCATTGCGTTGGCCCGGGCTCGAAGCCTGCTCCGGCGCCTTGGGACGTCACCTCAAACTGGTGCGGATGAGCCACCAGTTGAGACGGTGGAGAGCGTGAGCACCTTGCTCCGGTGGGGTGTTGCGGGGATGGTCATTGCCGCGGGCGTGGCCGCTATGACCCAGGGAAGCAGAGTCATACTGTCCCACGTGGGGAGCCCGGAGGACTTGGCCGAATTCTCTCTGGTCTGGATGGTCTACGCAGGAGCGAATGCCTTAGTGGCGGTGTACGGCGCCTACCTGTGGCCTCGCTGGCGCACCACGGAGGTGCACACCGTGCTGAGTCGGGGTGCGCTCTTCCGTGAGTACAGGCGTGCCGCGCTGTTGGGTCTGCTCCTGGGGCTCGGCTTCTGGGTTGTGACTCCACCTGCACTCGATATTTTCGTAGGACACGCTCCGACGTCGCTTGCCGTCGCCGCCGCATCGGCATGCCTCTTCCTTCAAGCCATTCATCAACCCGCCGCAATGCTTCTGATGACGCGGTCGGGGATGCGCTGGCAGGCACTCGTCATTTTGGCCATTACGCCAATCTCTCTTATTGTCAGCTACGTGAGTATTCCGCGAACTGGTGCCGCTGCGCCATTTCTCGCTCTGGCTCTCGTCGTAGGCTTCCTGCAGATTCCTCTCACACTCGGATATTCACTCAAGCATCTCAATGATCAGTCCGCGCAGCGCGGCAAGGAGGTTTCACCGTGATTGAAGGATCGCTGTCCCTATTGATGCCTGCATACAACCCTGGCGCCATGTCTCGCGTAGCTGTGGCGAGTGCGCTCGCTGCACTGAGGGAAGACGATCGCCTCATCATTCAGGATGCGTGCTCTAGCGATGGATGGTTGGACGCACTCCCGGATGACCCGAGGATTGAGGTGGTCAGCGAGAAGGACAGCGGTCAGTCGGACGCACTCAACCGTGCACTGGCCCGTGCGCGCACTGAGTGGGTGGGTTGGCTCAACGCAGATGATGTGATCTCTGCGGAGGGTCTCGAAAAGCTGAGACTTGACGGGCTAGTACGACAGGACCTTGATGTTGCGTATGGAAACTCTGCGACGATCGACGCCGTCGGTGAACTGATTCGCGAATTTTCTCCAGGTGACGTTCGACTTGATACTCTCGTTCGTCAGGGGTGTGTCCTATATAGCGGATCGGTGATCTTCCGCACGGAGTTCTTGAGAGATATTGGCGGGTATTCTTCTCTCTATCACTACACGATGGATTACGAATTGTTCCTGAGGGCGTGGTCCGCGTTGCGGAGCGCACCGGCCTACGTTCCCGTGCGAGTGGGATCGCTACGGTTGCATGACGGAACCAAGACGGACTCGGTCCCCTGGCGATTTGTCAGAGAGGCCGTGGCGGCACGCCGGCCCTACGTGAAGGGGCCGCGCCTGCGTGTGTATGGCGGCGTCCAGACGCTCGCGCATGCATTGACGGTTGCTACCACGCCTCTGCGGGCAACACGCATCTATCGCAGACTGAGGCATCGTTCGTGAAGGTCTTGCTGGCAACCGAGACGGGTGTGGCACCCTCCGCTCAGTCGGGGCGCCCCGGTGCGATACGTGTGGCCTTGGAGGCGCTGGGGCACAAAGTGGTGGTGGCTACTCGTGAGGAGAGTCGAATCACGGCCTTCAGCAACCGGGTGGAGGCATGGGCGGTGACTGGCGCCGGAGGTCTGCCTCAGCGCTCGCGTCGCCACGTCAATCGGCTGTCGCGGCCGCTAGGCGACGCGGCTCGGGAGGTACAGCCCGATGTCATCGTGGCAACCTCCACCCTGGTGCTTGGAGCACCGGTCCCCGACGTTCCCGTCATTGTGTGGCCGGACGCGACTTTTCACTCGGCAGTGGCGTTTGGTGGCTACCGCAGGTTTGACAGGCTCTCGCCGCGTAGGCGCACGGCCTACGAGGCGCAGGAGAGCGCACTGCTGCGTAGGGCGCGTGTGGTGGGCCTACCCACGGACGCTGCGGTGTCTGTTGTGCGCTCCTTTGTCCCCGAGACGCGGCTCATGGTGGCACCGTTTGGACCCAACCTCCCGGCGGCTGTCATTGACGAAGTGCGGGCAGCACGGCGTCAGCGGCAGCGTGCAATGCGGTTGCTGTTTGTGGCGGCCGAGTGGGAACGAAAGGGTGGCGACCTGGTTCTGGCGGTGGTGGCGGAGTTGCGTCGCCGTGGCCACACGGTGGACCTCACCGTGATTGGGAGGGGTAGACCCGCGTCTGACGACGACGGGGGAGCGGAATATGTGGGGCACCTGTCGGCAAGCGATCCAACCCAGCGTGTGGCCCTTATCCGCGCGTGGTCGTCAGCGGACGTCCTGTTGGTTCCGTCACTCGCAGACAATTTTGGTGCCGTGGTTGCCGAGGCTGCGGCCGTGGGTGTTCCGGTGGTCGCATCCACGCAGACCGGGGCCTCAGAGTATGTGGCGCAGTATGGCTTTGGCCGTGTGCGAAGGGCAGAAGCCGCGCCTACGGCGCAGATGGTGGCCGAGTGGGCGGATGACGTCGAGGTCCTGGTGACCTCTCCGGAGACCTATGTGGCGGCATGCGCACCTGCTGCTGAGGTGCTGAACTACGCGTCGAGCATCACAAGACTCCTGGCTGCGGCCGGGGTTCACGGCGCGTTGTAGGGAACCGTCGCGGCGGTACCGTGTTGCCATGACGGACGCAGCCGCGCCGCGCCTTGACCTTGCGGACGCCAACCAGTTGGCCGCCGCCATGGTGGCCTACGTGGCGCAGCAGCACGGCCTGCGCGCCCTGATTGTCAAGGGCTTTGTCACCAGCCATTACGGCCTGCGGCCCGAGCGAGTAAGCGCAGACGTGGACGTACTGTTGCCCCCGGCGGATTTTGAGCCCTTCCTTGACGCCCTGCGCCACGTGGGGTGGGTGTTGCGCCCCGTGACGGCGGATGCGGACGCGGTAGCCGCGCACTCACGTGAGCTGATTCACCCCGCATGGCCGGGGGACATTGACGTCCACCGCCACTTCCCGGGCATGCTTGCGGACCCGCTCACGGCCTTTGACGCGCTGTGGGAGCGTTCCGTGGAGGCCACCCGCGCCGGACGCACCGTGCGCATTCCAGACCGCAACGGCGCCATCATCATCACGGCCCTGCATGCGCTGCGCCACGTGACCACCTCCACGCGTTACGACCAAGAACTCGCAGGCCTTGATGCCGTCCTTGCCACCCTGCAACCGCAGGAGCAAGCGGCACTGGTGGAGAGCATCGGCGCTGTGGGGGCGGAAGGCCCCCTCCAGGAGCTGTGCGCGCGCCACGGCATGGCGCTCACCGTCACCCCCTCGCCCGCGCTTACCGCGTGGAATACCCGCCGCCTGGCGGGGGACTCCTACGCCGGCAACGTGGTGGCCGGGCTGGCGCAGGCGCCCCTGCGGCGTCGGCTGGGGCTGGCGTGGCGCATCGTGTGGCCCAGCGCGGATCAGTTCCGCGCCAGTCACCCGGACATTGGCCCGGGCCGTGGTGCGTTGTGGCGCGCGCGCGTGGACCGGTGGCGCCGCGGCCTGCGCGACCTCCCCCGCGCGCTCCGGGCCCGCCGCGCCTCGCGCACGGGCACGCCACCGGGGGGTGCCTCATGATTCCCCGCCATGGCGCCCACGTGGCGCACGTGGTGCACCCGGACTACGCCGTGGTGCTCAACCTGGCCACCCTGGAGTCCAACCCCTCGCCCTACCGGCTGGACGGCATCGCGGCCCTCATCTGGCAGCTGGTGGACGGCACACGCACGGCGGAGCAGGTGGCGGAGGCCGTGGTGGACGCGGTGGTGGGCAACGCCGCCGATGTCCGGGCCGGGGTGGCGGAATACCTGGGGCAGTTGCGGCAGTTGGGTCTGGTGGAAGACGCCGCGCCCTAACGCGCCCGGCGCCGTCACATCCAGGGGTTAGGCTTTCCCCAGGTGTGGCGTCAGGGATTGCGCTACCCCCTACCGGAGGTGCCTATGGAACTGCAGGACTACCTGCGCATATTCCGTGCGCACTGGCTGGCTATTGGCCTGATTACCGTGCTGGGCGCGGTGTTGGCGTTTGGGTGGACGTATACACAACCCAAGGTGTACACCGCCAACGGTTCCGCCATGGTGACGGCCGGCTCCAGCAATTCCCCCACCGAGGCCATGATTGGTAACCAGGTGGCGCTGTCTCGCGTCACGTCCTACCTGGACATTGCCCGCTCCCGCCTGGTGGCCGAGCATGCCCGCCAGACGCTGGGCATCAGCACCAGCCCGGACTCCCTGGTGGGCCGCGTGAGCGTGTCCAACCCCGCGGACTCCGCGGTGCTGCGCGTGAGCGCCACCGGCGCCTCCCCGCAGGAAGCCAAGGACCTGGTGGAGGCCTGGATTGGCGGCATGACCGCGGTGGTGCATGACATTGAGAACCCCGCCGGTGCCGCCGGGGACAGCATTGTGCAGTTGCAAACCCTGGACAGCGCGGTGCTTCCCGGCGCCCCCTCCAGCCCCAATGTCAAGCTGGCCGTGGCGCTTGGCCTGCTGGTGGGCTTTGCGTTGGGCGTCACCTACGCCCTGATCCGTTCCGCGCTGGACAAGCGCCTGCGCAATGCGGCCAGCATTGAGCGCGAGTTTGATACCGCCGTGCTGGGCACCATTCCGTTGGACACCGCCATTGCCAAAAAGGGCGTGGCGGCCGTCCAGCCGGACTTCCACACCGCCGAGTCCGTGCGCCAGTTGCGCACCAACCTCCGCTTTATGGATGTGGACAACCCGCCGCGCATTGTGGTGGTCACGTCCTGCCTTCCAGGCGACGGCAAATCCACGCTTGCCATTCAGCTGGCCAGCGCCATTGCGGAATCCGGCCAGCGGGTGGTGCTGGTGGACGCGGACCTGCGCCGCCCCTCGCTGGCCCAGTACCTGGGCCTGGTGCCCGATGCGGGCCTCACCGATGTGCTGGTGGGCCGGGCCGCGCTCACCGAGATGCTGCAGCCCTACGGGGACACGGGCAACCTGTGGGTGTTGGCGGCGGGCATGATCCCGCCCAACCCCTCGGAACTGTTGGGGTCCGATGCCATGCGCGCCACCCTGCGCAGCCTCCCCGAGGACACGTTTGTGCTGGTAGACACCCCACCGCTGTTGCCCGTGACCGATGCCGCCATTCTGACGGCGCGCACCGACGGCGCGCTGGTGGTCACCCGGGCCGGGCGCACCACCATTGACCAACTGGACAAGGCGCTGCTCAACCTAGACCGCGTCAAGGGCCGCGCCCTTGGCGTGATCCTCAACGGCGTCACACGCGGCGCCCGCAACGAGTCCTACTACGGCTACGAGTACCGCTACGACTCCCCGGCCGGCGCCCAGGCTCGCGGGAAGAAGGCCTGATGGTTCAGGCCGCACGCCACCCCTTCCGGGTGTTGGTGGTGTCCACGCGCAATACCGGATGCTCACTGATGGCGGAGCGCCTGCTGCGCCCCGCGCTCGCGGCGCAGGGCTTTGAGCGCGACGCCATTCGCGTCACCTCCGCCGGGCTCACCTCCCCGGACGGTGCCACGGTGCCCGATGTGGTGATCAGCACGCTGGAACGCATGGGTGGCAACGCGGGCGGCTTCCACCCCCGTCACCTGGACGAGGCCATAGCCCTGGACGCGGACGTGATCCTCACCATGTCTCGCGCCGAGCGCGACGAGGTGATGCAGCTGGTGCCGCGCATGACGCGCCGCACCTTTGCGCTTGACGAGTACCTGCACCTTGCCGATGCCGCAGACCTGGTGGTGCCGCTTGCCGAGCAGCCCATGGCGTTGGCGCAGTTCCGGGACACCAACCCGGACGTGGACTTTGAGGACCTGGCCTCGCCCCGGCCTCACATGCCCAGCGAGGTGGCGGCGGCCGCGGCCACCGTGGCCCGCCTGGTGACGGACCTGGTGGCGTTGTGGCTGCCCATTGCCCCCGCCGATGCGCGCATTGTCCCCGCGTACATTCCCGCCAACACGGTGGTCACCGTGCGCCTGTCCGCGTTGCAGGTGGGCGTGGACATTGAGTGTTCCGGGCAGGGCGGCACCGCGCTGGCCCGCGCCCTGATGACCGCATGGCACCGGTGTGTGCGGCGGGCCGGTGTGGGGGACACCACCTTGTACGTGGTGATTGACGACAACCTCCACGAGTTGGCTCAAGCCCGCTCCCGCGGACATCTGGCCTATGCCTCGGTGGCCGAGGCCATGCACGCCCTGTCCTCGCTCATCACCGTGCGCGCCATTGACGCGCGTGCGGGCGAGTTGGTGATGATTCACGCCGCGGGCCTTGCCCTGCCGGATGGGCGCGTGTTTGCGTTTGCCGCCCCTTCGGGAACCGGCAAGACCACGCTGTGCCGCGAGTTGGGCACCCGCTTTGGCTACGTCACCGATGAGACGCTTGCCGTCACACCCGACGGCACCGTCATCCCGTACCCCAAACCGCTGTCCGTGGTGCATGAGGGCACCCGCGTCAAGGATCAGGTGGCACCCCAGGACGCCCACCTCATGGAGCTACCCGACGTGCCGCTCACGCTGGCCGGCCTGGTGATGTTGCACCGCAAGCCCGGCGTGGAAGAGGCGGAACTGGTGGCGTTGCCCCTGCTGGAGGGCATTGTGGAGTTGGCGCCGCAGCTGTCCTACCTCAACCACGTGGACAAGCCGTTGCAGACCCTGGCCCAGGTGGTGGAGTCCGTGGGTGGCATTCACCAGCTCACGTACGCCTCCACCGCCATGGTGGAGGCGGTGCTGACGGGTGCGTTGCAGGAGGTGTCCGCATGAGCGGCACCCCGTGGCATGGTGCCGATGTGGTCACTACCGAGGTGGACGACATGCTGGAGCATGAGGGTCAAGCCGTGGTGTTGGTGGGCTCGCAGGTGATGTTGCTCTCCCCATTGGCCGCCCAGGTGGTGCGTGTGGCGCAGGGGGGAGCCACCCTGAATGCGGTGGGCGAACACCTGGTGGAGGTGTTTGGTCCGCCATCGGATGGGCTGGAGCCCCTGGTACATGTGGTGTCCATGGTCACGGACCTGGAACGGGCCGGCGTGCTGGTGCGCGGCGGGCAGGCCGCGTCGTAGCCGCCTGTTAGGGGCGGGACGTGTGCGGTGCGCGGCTGGCGCTACCCGAGGGCGGAAGGCTCCCCAGCGCCAAAGCGACGGCCTGGATGGCGCCGTCCACCACCCCATCGGCGTCTGCACAACCCAAACCGCGCAACGCGATGCGGTAGTTCCTCAGCCGCGGCTCGCGTTCGTCAAGCTGCGCCCGCGAGTAGTAGTGGTACTGGCCAAGGGACGTGAGCACCATGAACTCGCTGGCGGCCTCCACGGGAACCTCGTCAGAGATCTCGCCGCGCGCCTGGGCGGTGGCGAGGTAGGTGGCCAAAAAGCCATCCCACGTGGCAAGCATGGTGCGTGACTGCGCGCGCGGGGCGTTGACGTCGGTGTACACCTCCAGCGCCGCCGCCACATGCGGGCGGGATACCAGGGCGTGGCCCAATACCAACTGGAACCCCACCACGGCCGCCAAACCCGGCTGGGGGTAGATGGTGCGGGTCACCGCATCGGCGTGAACAAGCGCGCTGGTGCCCTCCTCAATGAGCGCCGCGCCCAGCTCGTTCTTGGTGGGGAAGTGGTAGGTAAGCGCACCCTTGGTGAGGTTGAGGCGCAGCGCAATGTTGGCAAAGGACGCGGCGGTGTAGCCGCGCTCCACAATTTCCTCCGCAGCGGCCCAGAGGATCTCGGCACGCTTGGTGGACCCGGAGGGGGTAGGCGGAGTGGTCAGAGCGGGCGCGTTGGGGGTTGCTGCGCTGTCAGTAGGCGTCTCCACACGGCGTTGTGTCCGATTCGCGGCATCTGTCACAGGCCCGATAGTACCGGGACCTTGCGAGTGCGTGTGGTGCGGGACCGGCCGGGGGTGCACTGTGACGTCCGCCACATTGCCCCTAGTCTTGGGGGCACTTAGGCGCGTAGAATGAGCGCAAATGTGACCTGTTCCACACGATGCTGAGGTAGTGCGATGACCATCACACCCACGCGGCAGCAGCCGAGTGTGGACGAGGCGCGCCCTGAGGCGGCCGGTGGGTTGTCCCGCCGCCGCATCATCCAGGGGGTGGCGTGGGCCACGCCCGCGGTGGTCATTGCTGCGGCAACCCCCGCTACCGCGGCCTCACCGTTGGTGCCCATTGTGGGCACCTTCCCCGGTGGGTTGGTGGTCTCCGGCGCCAGCGCCAACCAGACCGAGTCCGTGCTCACCGTCACGTCCTCCGCGGTCTTCACCACCGGCGGCCAGGCGGCCGCCGCGCCCGTAGGCTCCGTCTCCACCGTCATCTCCGTGCCCACGGCGCGCGTGGGGACGGGTACCGCCAGCACCGCATCGGCCGGGTGGGTGTACCAGAACAAGACCACCTCCGGCAGTAACACGCTGTTCACGTACCAGTGGGTGGCCGGGGCCGTGAACGCCTCCACGCCCACGGGCCCGCTGGTGGCGCTCATCCCCAAGACGGCGGGCCGCACCGCGTTTGCCGTGAGCGTGCAGTCCACGGGCACGTCCGTGTCCGTGCCGGTGACCAGCCCGGCGGTGTCCGCCACGGTGGGGGCGTACTCGTTGTTGAGTGAGGGCTACCACAGTGGGGAACTGCAAGGCGCCCAAAGCGGATTTGCGGTGATGCGCGGGGGCGTGCTGGTGGCGTTCAAGACCAATACCGCTCCGGTGGTGGGCGTGACCCTCACGGCGCGCGCGCTCACCTCCACCACCACCGGCGGCACCCCGCCGTACAGCGACAATTCCGCATGGACTTACCAGGGATCCAGCGTGAGCGGGCAGTACACGCTCTACACCTTTGCGTTGGCGGCAGGGACCCTGCTTCCCAGCTACAACCAGACGGAATTCTCCGTCTTTGTGCCGCGCACGCATGGCGTCACCCCCGCCAGTTACCTGGTGACGATTCAGGGGCGGTCTCCCGATGCCTCGGGCGCGGTGACCTCACTGGAGCTCGCCTATAACAACCTGAAGTAAGTGCTGCTGGGCTGAGAGTGCCGGGGCCTGCCCGCCCGCGCCCGCCGCTTGTCTGCCCGCCCCGCGTCTTGTTGCCCCGCCCACGGGGCCTTGCCAGGCGTCGCGCCTCTTGTTACCCTAGTTAGTAAGGTAAACTAACAAAAGGGCGAGGCGTATGGAGTGGAACAACGGCACGGCACCCACGCTGTCGCGCAGGCGCATCCTGCAAGCCTCCGCATGGGCCGCCCCCGCCATTGTGGTGGCCACGGCCATTCCCGCAGCCGCGGCATCGGACCTGGCCAACACCCAGTTGCGTTTTTACATGACCGCCGCCGAGGTGCTGGGCACGGGCGCCTCCGCGTCCGTGAACTCCAACGGGGTGCGCGTCTCGCCCGCCGCAGGCGTGCCCAACGCGGTGATTGCCGCGGGCTCCGTGGCGCGCATCACCATTCAGTACACGGGTGCGCTGCCCACCTTTAGCTTCCTCAACATCCCGTGGCCGTACTCACTGGCCTTTGTGAAGGGGCAGATTGCGCCGTGGACGGTGGAGTCCGTCACCGCCACCACCATTGTGTTGGTGGCCGTCACGGCCTACGCCTCCGCCGAGCCCACCATTGGTTCCTTTGGGTGGCCGCTTGACCCCGCCGTGCGGCCCGAGGACGGCTCCATTGTGATGTCCGGCCAATTCATCATCAACCCCGGTGCGGACTTCCCCGACGGCGGCGTGCTGGCGCCGCTCATGATTGACCCCAACGCGGGCACCGGCACGCTGGCCGGGCCCACCCCCGTCACCTGGCCGTAGGCGCGCCTGCGGCGCCCGCGGGGCTGCTCGCCCGCCCGCTGCCCGTTCCCTGCATCGGCCCTGCTACTCCCGTGAACCGGGTCAATGTACGCGCTTACAATTGGAACCGCTCACAGGCTTGTGCTAGTCACGCGTCTATGCCATGCTCGGGCCAGGAGACGGACCACGTCTCCCTGGTGTGGGAGCCACAAGATGATGATGTCTAGCCCTGCCGCCGTGCAGATTAGCCGCCGCCGCGTCCTCCAGGGGACCGCGTGGGCCGCGCCCGCCATCCTGGTGGCGCACGCGGTACCCGCCCACGCCGCCTCCGCCGTCCTGGGATGCACCGTCGCGGACAACGGCAGCGTGCTCACTCAAGCCGTGGTGAGTGCCTTCACCGTCACCGGCCGCACCACCAGCAACTGGGGCCAACAACGCACCACCGGCTGGCTTGACCCCACCGCCCAGCCGGAGCACCGCCCCAACGAAAACCCGTGGAGCCGCACCCTGGGTTTTGTGTCCATGGATGACAACGCGAGCGCCACCCAAAACGCGCAGATCACCGCCAGCTACGCGCTCTTCATTCAGCAAGGCGCCACCTATGCGCTGGCGTTCAACCTCCAGGTGGGCTTTGCCAACGCGGTCTCCAGCTCACGGCAAAGCCTGGTGATTGAGGCCGTCAGCGATGCGGGCGTCACCACCTTGGGTAAGTACACCGTGCGGCACGTGGAGTACGGCGGCTCACAAAAGCAGCTGCCCGCAAGCAACCGCACCGACGCGCAGATGGCCGCCCTGGGGTACGAGCTGCTGTCCGTGGAGTCATGGGGCGAACACTTTGTGCCGTCCGTGACGCTGCCGTGGACGGCCCTGGTCTCCGGCCCCGCCACGGTGCGGCTGCGCTGTGAGATTGAGCCCATTCTTGACGAGTCCACCAGCGGCGGCACGTTTGTGCACAAGAGCGACGACATCTGGGTGAGCCTCGCCTCCGTGACGCAGGTCTCCTGCGGCTAAAGGCCCCGCTCAAACTCGCCCACAAAGGCGTTGAACTGGCTGGACTCCACCAAAAATCCGTCGTGCCCCACCTCGGAGTGCACCACCTTGACGCCCTGAGACCCCGGGAGGGCGGCAGAGAGCGCCTGCGAGTTCTTGAGCGGAAACAGCCGGTCCGAATCCACGGCCACCACCAGCGCCGGCCCCGCAAAATGCGCCAAAGCCGCCTCTACGCCGCCCCGCCCACGCCCCACATCGTGCGAATTGATCACATGGAGCAGGCGCAGGTACGTGTTGGCGTCAAAGCGTCGCGCCAACTTCTCACCGTGATGCGCCACATAGGACTGCACCGCAAACAACCCGTCCGGGCCCAACGCGGGGCGCGGCGCCTGCGCGTCGCGCCCAAAGCGCGCCTCCAACTCCTGCTCCGAGCGGTACGTGATGTGCGCAATCTGGCGCGCCACACCCAGGCCCACATGCGGGCCGTCCCCCGGCGCCGCATCGTAATAATCCCCGCCCCTGAACTTGGGGTCCGCGAGGATGGCCGCCGCCTGCGGGGTGTTCCACGCAATCTGCTCCGCCGTGGACGCCGCCGTGGTGCCCATGGCCACAATCGCCCCCACCCGCTCGGGGTGCGTGGCCGCCCACTCAATGGCGCGCATGCCACCCATGGATGGCCCAATCACCACCCGCCAGCGGTCAATGCGCAACGCGTCCATGAGCTGCAGCTCCGCCTGCACCATGTCCCGCACACTGAGCCACGGAAAACGAGAACCCCAAGGACGGCCGTCCTCAGGGTGCGCGGAAGCGGGGCCGGTGGAGCCCTGACAGCCCCCCAGCACGTTGGCGCACACAATAAAGTGACGCGCCGGGTCCAACGGCAGGCCCGGCCCAATCAGCGAATTCCACCACCCCGGCGTGGGCTGGCCCGGCTCCACGCCGCCGGCCGCGTGGGCATCGCCCGTGAGCGCATGCGCCACATACACCGCGTTGTCGCGCGCCGCATTGAGCTGGCCCCACGTCTCATACGCAAGCGTCACCTGCGGCACCACGCCGCCGCCCTCCAGCGGCACGTCCCCAATGGACACAAACTGGCGGCGCGCCACCGGGTGGCCGGGACGCCAGGCCGCCGATGCGGGAATGGGCTCCCACACCGACGCCCCGGCTTCACGCTGGGTTACAGTCACCTGGCGTCCCTGCCTCTCCGTGCCTCGTGGCGCCTACGCGCCCGCTCCGGCAACCTCGGCATCGGCGGCCACACTGCGCGCCGCCGTCGCGGCCGCAAAGCCCCGCTCCAGGTCCGCCAGGATGTCATCCACATGCTCAATGCCCACCGAGAGGCGCACCAAGCCGGGCGTGACGCCCGCCTCCGCCTGCTCCGCCGGGGACAGCTGCGAGTGCGTGGTGGTGGCCGGGTGAATGGCAAGCGAACGCACGTCGCCAATGTTGGCCACCAACGAGTGCAGCGTCAGGCCGTCCACAAAGGCCTTGCCGGCCTCCTTGCCGCCCGCAATCTCAAACGCAAACACCGAGCCGCCACCGCGCGGGGCGTACTTGAGCTGCTGCGCGTGCCAGGGGCTGGACTCCAGGCCGGAGTACGCCACGGAGACCACCTCGGGACGGCCCTCAAGCCACGTGGCCACCTTGATGGCGTTCTCCACGTGACGCTCAATGCGCAGGCTCAACGTCTCAATGCCCTGCGCAATGAGGAAGGCGTTGAAGGGCGCAATCGCGGGCCCCGTGTCGCGCAGCAGCTGCACGCGCGCCTTGAGGATGTAGGAGAGGTTGGCGCCAAAGGCGGAACCCACGCCCAGGTCACGGGCGTACACCAGGCCGTGGTAGCTGGGGTCCGCGGTGTTGAACCCGGGGAAGCGCTCGGGGTGCTGCCCGTAGTCAAAGGACCCACCGTCCACAATCACGCCGCCCATGGCCGTGCCGTGCCCGCCCAGGTACTTGGTTGCCGAGTGGACCACCACATCGGCCCCCCACTTGAGCGGCTGAATGAGGTACGGCGACGCCACCGTGTTGTCCACAATCAGCGGCACGCCCGCCTCGTGGGCCACGGCCGCCACGGCCTCAATGTCCAGCACGTCCTGCTGCGGGTTAGAGATGGTCTCCGCAAAGAAGCCCTTGGTATTGGGGCGCACGGCTGCGCGCCACGACGCGGGGTCATCGGGGTTGTCCACAAACGTCACCTCCACGCCAAACTTGCGCAGCGTGTGGTGGAACAGGTTGTAGGTGCCGCCATACAGGCGCGGCGAGGAGACAATGTGGTCGCCCGCCTCCGCAATGTTCTGAATGGCCAGCGTGATGGCGGACGAGCCCGACGCCACCAGCAGCGCGCCCACGCCGCCCTCAAGCGCGGCAATGCGGTTCTCCACCACCTCCTGCGTGGGGTTGGTGATGCGGGTGTAGATGGGGCCCAGCTCCGACAGCGCAAAGCGCGCCGCGGCCTGGTCCGTGTTCTCAAACACGTAGGACGTGGTCTGGTAGATGGGCAATGCCCGGGAGCCGGTGGCGGAATCCGGCGTCTGGCCGGCGTGGATCTGCTGGGTTTCAAAGGCCCATTCGGTGCTCATGATGCGATCTCCTGGTTGACGAGAGGGGGTGGGTACCGCAGCCCATCGTCAGCCGGGTCGGCTTATGGCCGCCCACCGCGTCAGGATTGCGGAGGTGACACGTGGGTGGCCCGGAGGGGTTCGGCTGCCGTGACGCCTGGGCGTCAGACAGCGGCGCCCTGAACGGGCGCACGCCAAACGTGCGCTTTAGCGGCAGCACATTCGACGGAACACGTGAGCGAGCGTATAGCGTGGCGGCGCGCAGAGCAAATGGGCTGGTAGGTGTGGGGTGTGGGGTGTCAGAGCTCGCGCTCAAACTCCTCCATGAACGCGTTGAGCTGGCCCGACTCCACCAAAAAGCCGTCATGACCCACCGGCGAATGCACCACCTTCACGCCAATGGACCCGGACAACGCCGCATCAATGCGCTGCGAATTCTTCAACGGGTACAGGCGGTCGGAATCCACCGCAATCACCAGCGCCGGCCCGGTGTAGCGCGCCAAAGCCGTCTCTACCCCACCCCGCCCACGCCCCACATCGTGCGACTGAATGGCCTGCACCAGGCGGATGTACGTGTTGGCGTCAAAGCGCCGGGCCAGCTTGCGCCCGTGATGCTCCAGGTAGGACTCCACCGCAAACTGCCCGCCCGGGCCCAGCGGGTCCTTATCCGTCTGCGCGGCGCGCCCAAAGCGCTCCGCCAACTCGCCCTCCGAGCGGTAGGTGGTGTGCGCAATCATGCGCGCAATGCCCAGGCCCCGGTGCGGCCCGTCGCCATCGGCGGCATCGTAATAGTCGCCGCCGCGAAAGCGCGGGTCGGCCTGAATGGCCGCCACCTGCGTGGACGACCACGCAATCTGATCCGCCGTGGTGGCCGCCGCGGTGCCCACCGGCGCAATCGCACCCACCCGCTCGGGCGCGGTCACCGCCCACTCCAGCGCGCGCATGCCGCCCATGGACGGGCCCGTGATGAGCCGCCACCGGTCCACGCCCAGGTGATCCGCAAGGCGCATCTCCGCGCTCACCATGTCCCGCATCGTCAGGTACGGAAAGCGCGAACCCCACGGCTTGCCGTCCGCGGGGTGCGGCGAGGCCGGCCCTGTGCTGCCCTGGCAGCCGCCCACCACGTTGGCGCACACAATAAAGTGACGCGCGGGGTCCAGCGGGCGGCCGGGACCCACCAGCGCGTTCCACCAGCCGCCCGTGAGGTGGCCGGGGCCGGCGGCGCCCCACGCGTGCGAGTCGCCCGTGAGCGCATGGGCGATGTAGACGGCGTTGTCGCGGGCCGCGTTCAGCTGCCCCCAGGTCTCGTAGGCCACGGTGACGTCGGGGAGCACGCCCGCCGGGTCCACCTCCAGCGGCAGGTCGCCCAGCGCAAAAAACTGGCGGTGGCCGGGGTCCATGCCGGGCACCCATGCCGCGGATGCCGGGATGGGTGCGCCCGCGCCGGGTCCCTCGTCGGCGGCCCAGGCTTCGGTCTCGATGCCGTCGTCGTCCATGTCGCCACAGTAGAGCAGACCGGAGTGGTGGGTGTGACGGGTGGCTGGGTGTCTCAGGTTGGCCGGCGACGGGGTTTGGGACTCGTTTGGCCCCTGTGGGCGCTCCCCCCCGGGCGTTTGGGACTCGTTTGGCCCCTGTGGGGTGCGCGCTGCATCCTGTGGGACCCAAATGGCCCAGCGAGGGCCAAAACGGTCCCACAGCAGACACGACCCGCCTCACAGGGGCCAAACGAGTCCCAAACCCGGGGGGGGGGAGCAAAACCGGGGGCTGCGCGCGGTGCTGAACCGGGCATCGGGGGCGCGAAGCCTGGCCTGCGCGCGGCACCGGGCACCGGGCATCGGGCGTGCACGGTGCCCGCCAAGCGCTTAAGGTGAAGACGCAAGCCGCCGATAACCCAAGGGACCCTTCCCTCCGGCCCCTTAAGGAGCAGCATGACCGTGACGCGCATGGCGTGGCGAGCGCTCGCCGCCGCGGGCGTGAGCGCGCTGGTGCTGTCCACGCTCACGCTTGCCGCCCACAGCCCGGCGCACGCGGACACGTACCCGGGGCAGGACGAGATCCAGGCGGCCAAGGCGGCGGTGGAGAGCGCGTCGGCGGATGTGGACGCGCTCGATGCGGCGATTGCGGACCTCGAGGCGGCCGCCGCTGAGGCCCAGACCGCCGCGCAACTCGCGGGCGAGAACTACGTGCAGGCCCAGGTGGAGGCGGACACCGCCGCGCGCGACCTGGTGGACGCGAACGCTCGCGCCGCCGATGCCCAGGCACGCCTGGAAGAGGCGCGCGTAGAGTTGGGGTACGTGGCGCAGGCGGCGTACCGGGAGGGCTCGGGCTTTGGTTCGCTCGAGGCGATTTTGACCGCGGACGGGTTTGACGATGTGATCACGCGCTCGCAGGCGATTGACGCCGCGTCGTCCTCCGCGGATGCCGCCGTGCAGCGCGTAGCCGCGGCCGAGCTGGTGGCGCAGGCCATGCAGGACCAGGCGGCAGCGGCGGACCAGCGGGCGCGTGACGCCGCCGATGCCGCGCAACAGGCATACGCCGACGCCCAGGCCGCGCAGCAAAACGCCGCCGATGCGCTGGCCGAGGCGCAGTCGCTGCAGGAGGCCGCGCTGGAGCGTTTGGCGGAGTTGCAGAACACCTCGGTGGAGATGCAGCGCGCGCGTCAGGAGGGCTTGGCCAAGGAACGTGAGGACGCGGCGCGCGCCGCGTGGGAGGCCGAGCATGGGTCCACGGGGCCTGCGGCCGGAGGGTCTGGTGGGTCTGGTGGTGCGGCGACCGGTGGGACAGGTGGTGTAGGGGGCTCGACGGGTGGGGCGACCCCCCCTGCCGGGGGTGACTCGGGTGGCTCCGGTGGTGCAGGGGGCTCCACAGGAGGTGCGACCGGGGGGACTGGTGGCACGGGCGGTTCAACCGGGGGTTCGACCGGTGGGTCGACGGGCGGCTCGACGCCCCCCGCCGGGGGTGACGCCGGGGGGACTGGTGGGTCGACCGGTGGGAGCGGGGGCATCGGCGGCGAACAAACCGGGACCTGGAAGTCCACGGCGGCCCAGGGCGACGCGGCCGCCGACTACGCGCTGACGCTGATGGGCGCGCCGTATCTTCTGGGCGGCAACGGGCCGGCGTATGACTGCTCGGGCGTGACGTATGCGTCGTGGCGCACGGCGGGGTTCACTATTCAGCGCTCGTCGCAGCGCCAGTACGACACGCTCACCAAAGTGCCGCTGTCGCAGCTGCGCCGCGGCGACCTGCTGTTTTACGGCACCAACGGGGACCCCAAGCGGATTTACCACGTGGGCATCTATGTGGGGAACGGTCTGATTGCGGAGGCAACCTCGCCGGGTTCGGTGGCGCAAGTGCGCTCTTACCAGGCGTCATGGAGAATTTCGGACCTCATGCCCTACGCCGGTCGGGTCTAGACGGCGCTGCTCAGGGTGCGGGTCGCGGGGTTGGGGTCTTGGGTCCCCGGGGGTTGGGTTGCCTTGGGTTTGGGCTGCTCAGGTGTTGAGCTGGTGAGGTTTTGGGCTCTATAGGTATTGAACTCCCCAGGCTTTGGGCTACTTAGGTTTTGGGACCCGTTTGGCCCCTGTGGGACGTGTGCTGCATCCTGCGGGACTCAATTGGCCTTTGCGTGGTGCTCCCCTTGCCCAGCGCGCGTAGCGCGCACCGGGCCCCCCGGGGTGGGGCTCTCCAGGTTTTGGGACTGAAATGGCCCCTGTGGGGCGACTGATGTTTTCTGTGGGACTGGTTTGGCCCTCGCGGGGCCATTTGGGTCCCACAGGAAGCAGAGTGCTCGCTGTAGGGGCCATTTGGGTCCCAAACCGGGAGGGTGCTTGGATGGTGCACCCGCGAGCGGGCGGGTGTGCGTCGCGCAAGGGCCATTTGGGTCCCGCAGGATGCACGGCGCGTCTCACAGGGGCCATTTGAGTCCCAAACCCCGAGGGAGGGCGCGCCAGCGCGCGCCCGGCGCCCTAGAACCTAATCTGATGCGGCAGCAGCGGGTGAATAGACTCAAACTCCGTGCCCCGCGCGCGCTCAATGGAGGACAGAATCTCCGCCTCCGCTTCCGCGCGACCCACCCAGTGCGCACCCTCCACGGACTTGCCGGGCTCCAGGTCCTTGTACACCTCAAAGAAGTGCTGCACCTCAAGGCGGTGGAAGTCGGAGACGTCCGTGAGGTCGTGACGCCACGCCTGGCGCTGGTCACCCACGGGCACACACAGCACCTTGTCGTCGCCTCCGGCTTCATCGCGCATGCGGAACATCCCCAGCGCACGGCATCGGATCTGGCATCCAGGGAACGTGGGCTCCTCCAGCAGCACCAGGGCGTCTAGCGGGTCGCCGTCGGAGCCCAACGTGCCGTCAATAAACCCGTAGTCGTCGGGGTAGCGCGTGGACGTGAACAGCATACGGTCCAGCTTGATGCGGCCCGTCGAGTGGTCCACCTCGTACTTGTTCCGGGAGCCCTTGGGGATCTCGATGGTGACGTCAAACTCCATGGCACATCCTCAACTCGGCGGTGACTTGTCTGCGTACTAGTCTGGCGCATGACGGGAGGTGACGTGTGCGGGGACGCAGAATTGCGGCATGGACGGTGCCCTTGGTGCTGTGCGCAGGCCTGGGTGGCTACGCCTGGGCCGATGCTTCCGACCTTGTCCCCGGCATTCTCACCACCGCGCCCGAGGGCACGCTTCCGGCCCCGTTTTTGAGCGCCGCCACGGTGACCGCCGCCCCGGGACCCACCCTGCCCGTAGACCCGCTGGGCACGGCCCCGCTGCCCGATGCGGCCGCCATTCAGGACCTGGCGCAGGCCCTGCGTGACGACCCGCGCACGGGCGCGTCCACCAACGTGGCCGTGGTGGATCTGGCCACAGGCGCCGTCCTCGCAGACCTGGATGGCGGCTCGGGCCAGGTGCCCGCATCCACCGCCAAGGTGTTGACGGTGGTGGCCGCCATTGCCACGTTGGGCCGCGACTATCACTTCACCACCACGGCCACGTGGGACGCGCAGGCGCAACGCGTGACGCTGGTGGCGGGCGGGGACATGATGCTAGCCGCCGATGCCGGCCACGGCGGCGCACGCAACGACGCCAACGGGTGGGCGGGGTTGGGCGATCTGGCCCGCGCTACCGCATCGGTGCTCGCGGCGCATGGCGCCACCGCGGTGACGGTGGCGGTGGACGACTCGGCCTACCCGGAGCAAAAGCCGCCCGCATGGCCCGCCTACGTAATTCAAAGCGGCTATGGCGCGCCGGTGTCCGGCCTGGCCGTCAACGTGGCCAAGACGCAGGACGCGCTGTATGCGTCGCGCTGGCCGGACCCGTCCCTCAACGCCGCACAAACCTTCACCGCGCAGCTGGTGGCGGCGGGGGTGGACGCCACGTTAGTGGGGCACGCCGATGCGACGGGAGAGGCGGTGGCCACCGTGGACTCGGCCCCGTTGTGGCTGGTGGTGGAGCACCTCATTCACGAATCGGACAACACCATTGCGGAACTGGTGTCCCGCCAACTGGGCCTGGAAACGGGCCGGGATGGCACATCGGCGGGGGGCGCGGCCGCGGTGATGGAGGCGCTTGCCGCGGTGGGCCTGGACACCACGGGCCTGGAGCTGTACGACGGCGCGGGGTACTCCACACAGAACCGCGTGAGCCCGTTCCACCTGGTCAACGCGATGCGCCTGACCATGACCACCCCGGAGCTGGAGCACTTCCTGGAATGGCTGCCCGTGGGCGCCATGGAGGGCACGGTGGCGGACCGCTTTGGCGGCACACCCGCGGCGGGGCTGATGCGCGCCAAGACCGGATCGCTCACGGGCGTGACGTCGCTGGCCGGAATTGTGCAGACGGCGGACGGGCGCGTGCTGGCGTTTGCGGTGCTCGCGGACGGCATGCCGTATGGCCAGGACCGCCCCCGTACCGCCATTGACGAGTTCATTACGGCGCTCGCGAATTGCGGATGTGGGGGATGATGGTCAGGTGTACGGGGCCTCACCCCGGGCACGCACAGGCAGCATCCCGAGCAAGAGGACAGGAATGACCGGCCCACACCCCGCCGTCGCCGCCACGCGCCACGCGGTGCGCGAGGCGATTGACGGGAGCGAGTTTGGCTCCCGTCTGTGGGTGGCATGCTCGGGCGGGCCGGACTCGTTGGCGCTTGCGGCTGCCGCCTCCTTTGTGGGGCATAAGTACGGCTACCTGGTGGGCGCGATTGTGGTGGATCACGGCCTGCAGGAGGACTCCGCGCGCGTGGCCCAGGCGGCCGCCGCGCAGGCCCGCCGCGCCGGCATTGCTACCGTGTTTGTGGAGACCGTCACCGTGGGCCGCGACGGAGGCTTGGAGGCCGCCGCCCGCGCCGCACGTTACGCCGCCATCGAGGAACGCGTGGACGCGGAGGGTGGCAGGTCGCCGCTGATTTTGACGGGTCACACCATGGACGACCAGGCGGAGACGGTGCTGCTGGCCTTGGCTCGCGGGTCCGGCGCCCGCGCGCTTGCCGGCATCCCTCCCCGCCGCGGGCGCATCGTCCGTCCGTTCCTGTCCCTGCGGCGCGACGTGACGGTGGCCGCATGCGCCGCCCAGCATCTGGAGCCCTGGTACGACCCCACCAACGAGGGCGAGTTTGGCCCCCGCCGTTCCGCGCTGCGCACCACCGTGATGCCGGCGCTGGTGGACGTGTTGGGGCCGGGTGTGGTGTCCGGGCTGGCACGCTCCGCCGCGCTGCTCCAGGCCGATGCCGACGAATTGGACCGGCAGACGCGTACGGCGTTGCGGGTCACGGCGGCGTCCGACGACCAGTGGCGCTGCGACCAGTTGGCATCGCTACCCGATGCCATTCGTTCGCGGTTGCTCAAGCTGCTGGCGGAAAGCGCGGGTGCGGCGCCGCTGGGAGCCACCCATGTGGCCGCCCTGACCGCGTTGGTGACGCAGTACAAGGGCCAAGGCGCCGTGTCCCTGCCGGGTGGCTTCGAGGCGCGCCGCGAATATGGCAGGCTGATCATCGACAGGTCGCTGGACGAGCAGGGTGAGTTCCGTCGGCCTCGTTCGGGACCAACCGACACCTCCGACCCCGGGAGCAGTGAGTGAACGCCGCCTACTCAATGGATGACTTCAGCCGCATCATCATCACGGAAGAGCAGATCTCCCAGTCACTGGATGAGATTGCCGCGAAAATCCGTGAGGACTATGACGGCAAGGAGTTGTTGCTGGTGGGCGTGCTCAAGGGTGCGGTGATGGTGATGGCGGACCTGGCTCGCCGCCTGCCCCCGCACGCGCAGATGGACTGGATGGCGGTGTCCTCCTACGGCTCTGGCACGCGGTCCTCGGGCGTGGTGCGCATTCTCAAGGACCTGGACGCGGACCTGTCCGGCCGCCATGTGCTCATTGTGGAGGACATCGTGGACACGGGCCTCACGCTGGCGTGGCTGCTGAGCAACCTGCGGTCGCGCGGCGCGGAGTCCGTGGAGGTGATGGCGCTGCTGCGCAAGCCCGATGCGGTGCAGGTGGACGTGGAGCTCAAGTACTTGGGCTTTGACATCCCCAACGAGTTTGTGGTGGGTTACGGCCTGGATTACGCGGAGAAGTACCGCACGCTGCCCTTTGTGGCCGTGTTGGACCCGCGCGTCTACGGCGAGTAACCCCTCCGTGGGGCGCATGCGCGTCCCGCCAACAGCGAAACACTCCCTTCACAGTCCCCCTCTCGCGTAAAGTCAAACCACGATGAAGAACTTCCGCTGGCGTTACCTGCTCATCTGGCTCCCCGTCATCCTGGTGAGCTTTTATGTCATTGCGATGTTGAACAAGACCCCGGTCACCAACGTCACCACGTCGCAGGGCCTTGCCCTGATTGAGGCGGGTGCGGCGGACCAGGTGCTCATGGTGGACATCGATCAGCGGGTGCAGGTGACGCTCACCGACCCGCTTCCCGAGGGCCTGCCGGAGGACCTTGCGGAGCTCAAGGGCGTGGTGTCCTTCTTCTACGTGGCCCAGCAGGGCTACGAGGTGGTGGACCTGGTGCGCGACGCCAACCCGCCCGGCGGGTATGACTCGGCCGTCAACCACGGCAACGTGTGGACGTCCCTGCTGCTGACCTTCCTGCCGCTGCTGCTCATCCTTGGCCTGCTGTGGTTCCTCATGGCCGGCATGCAGGGCGGCGGCGGACGCATCATGCAGTTTGGCCGCTCGCGCGCCACGATGGTCACCCCGGACACCCCCAAGGTGAAGTTTGAGGATGTGGCGGGCGCGGACGAGGCCGTGGAGGAGCTCAGCGAGATCAAGGAGTTCCTCACCAGCCCCGCCAAGTTCCAGGCCGTGGGCGCCAAGATTCCCAAGGGCGTGCTGCTGTATGGCCCTCCCGGCACCGGTAAGACCCTGCTGGCGCGCGCCGTGGCGGGCGAGGCGGGCGTGCCGTTCTTCTCCATCTCCGGCTCCGACTTTGTGGAGATGTTTGTGGGCGTGGGCGCCAGCCGCGTGCGCGACCTCTTTGAGCAGGCCAAGAAGAACGCGCCGGCCATCATCTTTGTGGACGAGATTGACGCCGTGGGCCGTCACCGTGGGGCGGGTCTTGGCGGCGGTCACGACGAGCGCGAGCAGACCCTGAACCAGATGCTGGTGGAGATGGATGGCTTTGACATCAACACCAACATCATCATGATCGCGGCCACCAACCGGCCGGACATTCTGGACCCCGCGCTGCTGCGTCCGGGCCGTTTTGACCGCCAGGTGGGCGTGGACGCGCCGGATTTGAAGGGCCGCAAGGCGGTGCTTGAGGTTCACGCCAAGGGCAAGCCCATTGCGCCCGATGTTGACCTGGAGGCCGTGGCTCGGCGCACCCCGGGCTTCACGGGGGCGGACCTGGCCAACGTGTTGAACGAGGCGGCGCTGCTCACGGCGCGCCGCGACCTGCGCATGATTGACACGCATGCCATGGACGAGGCCATTGACCGCGTCATTGCCGGCCCGCAAAAGCGCACGCGCGTGATGAACGATCACGACAAGCGCGTCACCGCGTATCACGAGGGTGGGCACGCGCTGGTGGCCGCGGCGTCCAACCATTCGGACCCTGTGACCAAGGTGACCATCCTGCCGCGTGGTCGCGCGCTGGGTTACACCATGGTGATGCCGCAGGAGGACCGTTACTCGCGCACCCGCAACCAGTTGCTTGACTCGTTGGCGTACGCCATGGGTGGGCGCATGGCGGAGGAGCTGGTGTTTGGCGACCCGTCCACGGGCGCCAGCAACGACATCAGCCAGGCCACGGACACGGCCCGCCAGATGGTCACCGAGTACGGCATGAGCACCAAGGTGGGTTCGGTGCGTCTGAGCGGGAGCTCGGGCGAGGTGTTCCTGGGCCGCGACATGGGCCACGGCCGCGACTACTCGGAGCAGGTGGCCGCCACGGTGGACGACGAGGTGCGCGCGCTCATGGACAACGCCATGGGCGAGGCCGCGCTGGCGCTGGCCACCAACCGTGCGCTGCTGGACACCCTTGCCGAGCGGCTGCTGGAGGAGGAGACGCTGGGCGAGAAGGAGCTTGCGGAGATTTTTGCCTCCGTGGTTAAGCTCCCCGCGCGTGGCGACTGGGTGAGCGGCGAGTGGGCCAAGGCTCCCAAGCCGCGCGCGCGTCGTGCCGCCGCCAAGCCCGATGCCAAGGCGGCAAAGGCTGCCAAGCCCGCCACGGCATCGGCGGCAAAGGCTGCCAAGCCAGCCAAGGCCGGGGACGCCGAGTAGCCATGGCGGTGGACAAGCCCCGCGTGCAGGCCGCCGTGCGCGAGATTCTGCTGGCCATTGGCGAGGACCCCGACCGCGACGGCATGCGTGACACGCCTGCGCGCGTGGCCCGCGCCTACGAGGAGTTTTTTGCGGGCCTTGACCAGCACCCGGCGGACGTGCTCAGCACGGTGTTTGAGCTGGGTCACGAGGAGATGATCCTGGTCAAGGACATTGAGCTGTACTCCATGTGCGAGCACCACCTCATCCCGTTTCATGGCGTGGCGCATGTGGCGTACATCCCCGGCACCGACGGCCGCATCACCGGCTTGTCCAAGCTGGCGCGGCTGGTGGACCTCTATGCCCGCCGCCCGCAGGTGCAGGAACGCCTCACCACGCAGGTGGCGGACGCCCTGGTCAGCGAGCTGGGGGCACGCGGCGTGATTGTGGTGGTGGAGGCCGAGCACCTGTGCATGTCCATGCGCGGGGTGCGTAAACCGGGCGCCCGCACCGTGACATCGGCCGTGCGCGGCATCATGCGGGACGGCGCCACGCGCGCCGAGGCGATGAGCCTGATCGCCGGGAGGTAACGCACGTGACGCGCGTCATGGGCATCCTCAACGTCACCCCGGACAGCTTTAGCGACGGGGGGCTGTTTGCCGAATGCGACGCCGCCATTGCGCAGGGCCTTGCCCTGGCCCGCGACGGCGCGGACCTGGTGGACGTGGGCGGCGAGTCCACCCGTCCGGGTGCCGCACGCGTGAGCCCCGCGGAGGAGCTGGCGCGCGTGATCCCCGTGGTGCGCGCTCTGGTGGAGGAGGGCGTGACGGTTTCCGTGGACACCATGCGGGCCGCCACCGCCCGGGCGGCCGTGGCCGCGGGAGCCAGCATTGTCAACGACGTCTCCGGCGGCCTTGCGGACCCGGACATGGGTGCCACGGTGGCGGACCTGGGCTGCGACATGGTGGCCATGCATTGGCGTGCCCACTCGCAGACCATGGACGCGGCGGACGTCTATGCCGATGTGGTGGCGGAGGTGCGCGCCGAGCTTGCGGCGCGCGTGGACGCCCTGGCAGCGGCCGGAGTGGCGCCCGAGCGCATCATCCTTGACCCCGGCCTGGGCTTTGCTAAGGTGACGCACTCCAACTGGCCGCTCCTTGCACATCTGGACCACATTGCGCAGGGTCACCGCGTGCTGGTGGGGGCCTCCCGCAAGCGATTTGTGGGTGCCGTCATTGACCGTCCGGGCCGCGACACCAGCCCCGCACACCGCGAACACGCCACCACGGCGGTGACCACTCTGGCCGCCGAGCGGGGCGTCTGGGGGGTGCGCGTGCATGACGCGGCGGCGGCCGCGGACGCAATTGCCGTGGTGAATGCTTGGGTTTCTGCCGCGCAAGGGCCACGATGAACCCATGACGTTTCAGGTAATGCCGTACCTCAAGGGCAGCGTGGTGTTGGACCAGATTGCCGTGCACGGAGTCCGGGTGCGTGGCACCCACGGCGTGCTTGCCACCGAGCGTGAGACGGGCCAGGTGTTCATGGCCGATGTGGTGGTCCACCTGTCCACCTCCACGGCCGCGTCCACGGATGACCTGGCCCGCACCGTCAACTACTCGGAGCTGGCGGACCGCACCGCCGAGGTGCTGGCGGGCGACCCCGCGGACCTGCTGGAGACGGTGGCGGACAAGGTGGCGCATGCGGCGCTGGCCTTCCCCGAGGTGGAATGCGTGGACGTGCGCATCCACAAGCCCCAGGCCCCGCTGCATGTGGAGTTCAAGGACGTCACCGTCACCGTGCGCCGCGACCGCGGCTCGGTGCGCTTCCCCGCCTCGGTGCGCATCGGCTCCTCCGCCGGCCTGCCCGACGACCCCGCGGACCCGGCCGCGGTGCCCGTCATCCACGACGCCTTTGACGAGCGTCCCGCCCAGCCGGTGCCGGTGCTCTTGGCGCTTGGCGGCAACATCGGCACGGTGGAGCAGACGCTGCGCGCCGCGGTGCATGACATTCACCGCATTCCCGGCGTGCAGGTGATGACCACCAGCCCCCTGGTGAGCTCCGCCCCGCAGGGCGGCCCCGCGCAACCCGACTACCTCAACGCCGTCATTCGCGTCTACTGCGCACTGTCCCCGCGCGAACTGCTGTCCGCATGCCAGGGCATTGAGCTGGTGCATGGGCGCAACCGCACGGAGGTGAACGGCCCGCGCACGCTGGACATTGACCTCATTGACTTCAACGGCCTCACCGGCACCAGCCCCGACCTCACGCTGCCGCACCCGCGCGCCGGGCAGCGCGCCTTTGTGCTGGCCCCGTGGGCGGCCATGGAACCCACCGCACACCTGGTGGGCGTGGGGGGCGTGGCCGATGCCGCCGCGCGCCTTCCCGAGGGCGTCACCGTGGTGGCACCCACCTGGCCCAGCGCGTAAGGCCCCCCATGCAACGACTCTCCTGGCGTGTGCTCCTGGCGGTGGCCGTGGTGACCGCCGTGGCCGCGGGCGGCGGGTGGCTGACGCTGGATCGCGCCGGTGCCACGCCGCTGCGGGTGCCGTGGACCACCGGTGCGGTGTGCCTTGTCGTGGCCGCCGTCACGTGGTGGCAGGGGCGCGTGGTGCGTCAGTACCTGGCGGGCAAGCGACCCGGCCTTGACCCCTTCCGGGCCGCGCGCACCGTGGTGCTGGCCCAGGCATCGGCGTATGGCGGGGCCGTGCTGGCGGGCCTGCTGGGCGGCTACGCGGTGGCCCTTGCCGCCCACTGGTCCCATGCGCCGCGCCGCGAGGTGGCCATCCTTGCCGCCGTGAGCGCACTGTGCGCCGTGGTGCTGTGGGTGGTGGGTGTGGTGGTGGAACGCTGGTGCCGTGTGGACCCACCCCAGGGCGACGGCACGCAGGCCGCGGGTGGCACACTAGCCACATGACGTGGTTTAGCCCCGAGGGCACCGCCTGGACCTATGCCTCCCGCCGCCTCATCACGGCGCGCCTGCTCACGGGTGCGCTCCTGTGGCTGCCATTCATGGCGGCCACCGTGCTGTGGGGTGTGCTTGCGGGCGGCTGGTTCTGGACGCCCGCCGTGGTGGTGGCGCTGGTGGGCGTGTGGGTCACGTGGCTGGTGGTGCGGCAGGTGACCGCGCATGCATGGGCCGAACGCGATGACGACCTCATCGTCAAGCGCGGCCGCCTGTTCCGTTCCGTGAGCGTGGTGCCGTACGGGCGCATGCAATACGTGGAGGTGACGGCCGGACCGCTGAACAGGGCGCTGGGCATCGCGTCGCTCCAGCTGCACACCGCGGCCCCCGCCACCGATGCCCGCCTTGCCGGGGTGCCCGCGGACCAGGCCGCACGGCTGCGGGACCGCCTGACCGAGCGCGGCGAGGCCCGCCTCGCGGGACTGTGACCGCGGTGTCTACGCCGGTCTACGCGGCGCCCCGCGAGTGGACGCGCCTGCACCCCATCTCCCCCGTGCTCAAGGCATGGCCCGCCGTGCTTGCCGTGGGCGCGTTCTGGTTCTACACCGCCGGCCCTACGCTGCTGGGCGGCGGTGGCGGCGACGAGGAGATCCCCGATCAGGTGCGCCTGCCCATTGTGGCGCTGGTGGGGCTGGCCGTGGTGTTTGCCCTGGTGGCCGTGGGCGTGGGCTACCTGGGGTGGCGCTTTACGCAATTCCGCATCACCGACGATGCGGTGGAGTTTCACAAGGGCGTGCTCAACCGTCAACAGCAGCAGGCGCGCCTTGACCGCCTGCAGGCGGTGGACGTGGTGCAGCCGTTGGTGGCGCGCTTGGCGGGTTTTGCGCGCGTGACCATTGAGGTGGCCGGCGGTGAGGACGCCCACGTGGCGCTCGAGTACTTGCGTCTGGGGGATGCGGAAGCCCTGCGGAACGAGGTGGTGGCGCTCGCGGCCGGGTACAGGTCCGCGGGCCGTGTAGCCGCCGATGCCGGCATGCCGGGCGCGCAGGGCGTGGCCACCGCATCGGCCCCCGCGGCGGCGCTTGATGTGCACAACCTCAACCCGCTGGGACTGCGCCCCTTTGCCACCCAGGTGGCGGCCGCGCCCGAGCGCGAGGTGTACGCCGTGCCGTTGCGGCGCCTGGTGGGGTCCGTGCTGCGTTCGTGGGGCACGGTGTGGCTGCTGGTGCTTGTTCCCCTGGTGGTGGCCGCGGTGATTGCGGCGGCCACCAACGCCACGTTCCGCGAGGGCATTCTTGCGGTGTTGGGCGGCTCGCTTGCCGGCGTGATTGGCATGCTCACGGGTCTGGGTGCGTACATGTACTCGGCCATCAACGGCGCGTTCCGCTTTACCGCAGCCATCTCCGCGGACGGCATTCGCCTGCGCCACGGGCTGTTTGAGACGCGCAAGCAGACCGTGCCGCCGGGGCGTGTGCAGGCGGTGCGGCTCAGGCAGTCGTTGCTGTGGCGCCGCCGCGATTGGTGGAAGGTGAGCATCAACGTGGCCGGCTACGCCAACGACGACCACTCCGTGTCCACCCTGCTGCCCGTGGGGGACCGCCACGAGGCGCTTTTGGCGTTGTACCTGGCGCTTCCCGATGTGGGCGACCCGGACCCCGAGGGCCTCATCAGCGCGGCCATGAGCGGCACGGGCAGTGCCAACGGCTTCACGGCCGCACCGCGGCAGGCGGTGTGGCTGGACCCGTGGCAGTGGCGGCAGCGGGGCGTGCGCGCCACGCAGACCGCGCTGCTGATACGGCAGGGGCTGTTCACGCGTGACCTCACGGTGGTGCCGCATGAGCGCACCCAGTCGCTGCGCCTGCGCCAAGGGCCCGTGCAACGCCTGCTGGGCCTTGCCACCGTGGCCGTGCAGTCTGTTCCGGGGCCCGTGAACCCCGTGGCGGAGCATCTGGCGGTGGCCGATGCGGTGGCCTTGCTCAGCGCGCAGGCCGAGCGGGCACGTCAGCGGCGCACCGTGCAGACGCCCGCACAGTGGGCACGCGCCGTGGGTGCCCCCACGGCCGACGCGCCCGGTCCTGAGGCCCCCACGCCGGAGGAGAGCGCATGAGCGCTGCCGACGCGCGCCCCGGACGCCTTGACGTGGGCGTGGTGGGCACGGGCCGCGTGGGCGCCGTGCTGGGGGCCGCGCTGGTGCGCGCGGGTCACCGCGTGGTGGCGGCCTCCGGGTCCTCGGACGCCTCCCGTTCGCGCCTGGAGACCCTGCTGCCCCACGCCGTCCACGGCGATCCGGATGAGGTGGTGCGGGCCGCGGAGTTGGTGCTGCTCACCGTTCCCGACGACGCGCTGACCCCGCTCACGGAAGGTCTTGCCGCGTTGGGTGTGTTCCGGCCCGGCCAGGTGGTGGTGCATTGCGCGGGCCGCCATGGCACCGAGGCCCTGGCCGCCGCGGCCGCCGCGGGGGCCATCACGCTGGCCATTCACCCCGCCATGACCTTCACGGGCACGTCACTTGACCTGAGCCGCCTGCAGGACGCCACGTTTGCCGTGAGCGCCCCTGCGGCCTTCCTGCCCATTGCGCAGGCGCTGGTGGTGGAGATGGGGGGCGAGCCGTTGGTGGTGGCCAACGAGGACCGCCCGGCGTATCACGCGGCCCTGACCCACGCCGCCAACCACACCGTCACCCTGGTGACGCAGGCAAGCGCCGCCCTTGCCCGCATCGGCGTGGAAGAACCGGGACGAGTGCTGGGACCGCTGGTGCATGCCTCCGTGGAGGGTGCGCTGCGCGATGCCCCCGGCGCGGTCACCAGCCTCACGGGGCCGGTGGTGCGCGGCGATGTGGCCACCGTGGCCGCCCACCTGGCCGCGCTGGCGCCCTACCCGGAGATGCGCGCGGCCTACCGGGCGCTTGCCCAGGCCACCGCGGACCTGGCGCTGGGCGCGGGGCGCATTGGCCCCTCGGATTATGCGGGCCTCCTGGTGACGTTAGGAGTGGAATGACCATGCAGACCGTGCACAAGGCCGCGCAGTTGCCCGCACCGCGTGAGGGCGTACGCCGCGCCGTGGTGATGACCATGGGCGCCCTCCACGAGGGGCACCTCACGTTGGTGCGGCATGCGCGCACGCTGGCCGACGAGGTGCTGGTCACCGTGTTTGTGAACCCCCTGCAGTTCAACGACCCGGCTGACCTGGAGCGCTACCCGCGCACGCTGGAGGCCGATGCGGCGCTGCTGGAGGCGGAGGGGGTGGACCTGCTGTACGCGCCCGCGGTGGAGGACGTGTACCCGGGTGGCACGCCGCTTGTCACGGTCAATGCCGGCCCCATCAACACGCATTTTGAGGGGGCCTTCCGCCCCGGCCATTTTGACGGGGTGCTCACCGTGGTGCTCAAGCTGATGCATCTCACCCGCCCCGATGTGGCGCTCTTTGGGCAAAAGGACGCGCAACAGGTGATTGCGGTGCGCACCATGTGCCGTGACCTCAACGTGCCCGTGGAGGTGGTGGCGGTGCCCACGGTGCGCGACGCGGACGGCCTTGCGCTGTCTTCCCGCAACGTGTTTCTCAGCGCGGCCCAGCGCCAGGATGCGCTGGCGCTGTCCCGTGCGCTCGGCACCGCCGATGCGGTGGCCCGCACGGGCACGGCCACCGTGGCACAGGTGTTGGCGGCGGGGCGCGCGGTGCTGGACGCGGCCTCTGGGGTGGGGACGGAGTATTTTGGTGCGCTGGACCCCCGCTCCGCCGCACCCGTTCCCGAGGACTACCGTGGAGAGGTGGTGGTTGCCGTCGCGGCAACGGTGGGGAACACCCGACTGATTGACAACGTGGTGACCGAGGTTGGAGGACCGGCATGACGAGCGGAACGTTTAGGTCATTGCAACGGCCCATGATGATCTCCAAGATTCACCGGGCCACGGTGACGCAGGCGGACCTGCACTATGTGGGCTCCATCACCATTGACGCCACCCTCATGGAGGCCGCGGACCTCATGCCCGGCCAGCAGGTGGACGTGGTGGACGTCACCAACGGCGCCCGCCTGACCACCTACGCCATTCCGGGGGAGGCGGACTCCGGGGTCATCTGCATCAACGGCGCCGCCGCGCATCTGATTCATGCCGGGGACCTGGTGATCATCATCGCGTACGGCATGTTGGCCGATGCGGAGGCCCGCCAGTACGAGCCGCATGTGGTGTTTGTGGACGGCTCCAACCGCATTCTTGACGTGTGTGACGAGCCCGGTATGGTGCCCGCCGACTCCGGCCTGGAACGCTCGGGCCTGCCGCTCCACGAGTTTCGCGCCTCCGGCTGGAAGGCTTATCACCCCGGCCAGGTGGACACCACCCCCGGCCCCGACCGCCCCTAGGAGGGCCCATGCCCGCTCGTTTTGTGCACCGCCTCACGGCTCCCTCCCCGGGGTGGACCACCACCGCGGACGTGATTGTGGTGGGGTCTGGCATTGCGGGGCTCACCGCCGCACTGGAGTTGCGCGCCAAGGTGGACCGAGTGCTGGTGGTGACCAAGGGGCAGCTCAGCTCCGGCTCCACCGTGTGGGCGCAGGGTGGCATTGCCGCGGCGCTGGACCCGGAGGACACCCCGCAGGAGCATCTGGAGGACACGCTGGTGGCCGGCGCGGGCCTGTGCTCCGAGGAGGCGGTGCGGGCGTTGGTGACCGAGGGGCCACAACGCGTACGCGAGCTGGTGGACCGTGGCGCCCGCTTTGACACCCAGCCCGATGGCGCGCTCACCCTCACGCGCGAGGGCGGTCACCACCGTGACCGCATTGTGCATGCGGGTGGCGATGCGACGGGTGCCGAGGTGTCCCGCGCCCTGGTGGCGCAGCTGGAGGCCATCAAGAACGACCCCGGCATTGAGGTGATTGAGAACGCCATGGTGGTGGACCTGCTCACGGGCGCCCCCACCGCCGATGGCCACCCGGGTCCCGTCTGTGGCGTCACGCTGCACATCCTGGGTCAGGGCACGCGCGATGGCGTGGGTGCGGCGCTGGCCAAGGCCGTGGTGCTGGCCACCGGCGGCATTGGCCAGGTGTTCCGTTCCTCCACCAATCCCGCATCGGCCACGGGCGACGGCATGGCCGCGGCGTTGCGCGCGGGCGCCATGGTGGCGGACGTGGAGTTTGTGCAGTTCCACCCCACGGTGCTGTGGCAGGGCTCGGGTGCGCGCGGTCAGCAGCCGCTGATCTCCGAGGCCGTGCGCGGCGAGGGCGCCTACCTGCTGGACTCCGCGGGCGAACGCTTTATGGTGGGACGCCACGAGCTGGCGGAGCTGGCGCCGCGCGATGTGGTGTCGCGCAATATTGTGCAGGTGATGCAGGAGGAGGGTTCCGACAACGTCTTCCTTGACTGCCGCCACCTGGGCGGCGCGTTCCTCAAGGAGCGCTTTCCCACCATCTGGGAGCGCCTGGCGGAGTTTGAGATTGACATGGCGCATGACCTCATTCCGGTGGCGCCCGCACAGCACTTCCACTCGGGTGGTGTGCTCACCGACCTGCGTGGACGTTCCACCCAGCCGGGCCTGTACGCGGTGGGCGAGGCCGCATGCTCGGGCGTGCACGGCGCCAACCGGCTGGCCTCCAACTCGCTGCTGGAGGGCCTGGTTTTTGCCACCCGTGCCGCCGCCGATGCCGCGCATGCGGTGGCCGACGGCTCGCTCACCCAGGTGGAGCCGGTGGACCGGCCCGCGCCCACGTCGTTGGTGCCCGCCACCATGCGCGCCCAGATTCAGACCATTGCGCACCAGGATGCGGGCCCGTTCCGCGATGCCGCGGGGCTCACGCGTGCCGTGGAGCAGCTGGGCCGTATTCGCTCCCGCTTTCAAACCACCGTGCCCGCCACCGTGGAGCCGCAGGTGGCGGAATGGGAGACGTCCAACGTGCTCGCCTCAGCGTCCATGTTGGCCGTCACGGCGCTGGCGCGGGAGGAGTCGCGCGGCGGCCATCAGCGCCTGGACTTCCCGGACACCAACGACGCCTCCTTCCGGGTGCGTCTGGCGGTGAGCCTCACCCCCGACGGCGAGATGACGCTCACCCGCACCCCCATTGAACTGAGCGCGTAACGCGGGCCGCGTAGGCGTCCTGATAGCGTGGCGCACGTGAAGAGCGGGGCGCAGTGGGCGTGGGCGGCGGTGCTGGTGGTGTTCGCGCTGGTGTACGCCCTGGTGATTCCGCAGCTACCGCGTCTGGGTCCGGACACGCAACGCCTCACGCATGACAGCACGCTGTACCTGTCCGGCTCCACCGTGACCTTTCCCGCCGGGTGGGAGGTGGATGTGGCCTCCGTGGTGGACGGCGCCCCCGTGGCCACCGACGGCACCCTCACGGTGCGCCTGGTGGATGGCTTCTGGTTTGGCGGCTCCGACCTGCTGGTGGAGCGTGTGGCCCAGCTGGTGGGAGCGGACGGGGACCTGCCCAGCGCTCCCCCCGGGCCGGTGAGCGACGAGCGCCAGGTGTGGCGCATCGACATGCCCTCCGCCCCCGGCGAGCCCGCACGGCGTGTGGATGTGGTGCGGTGGACGCAACTGGTGGTGGTGGTGATCACCACCGCTGCCGAGGGCGCCGCGGACGACCCGGCGGTAGACGCCATTGTGGACTCGGTGGACTTTGGCCAGTTGCCGCTGGATGCCGGTAACCCCACGGGTGACCGTGTGGATGCGCGCCTTGCCGCCGTGTTTGGCACCGTGCGCGGGTCCGGGGACGGTGCCGCATGAAGGAGCTGACGCGCCGTCGATTTGCCGTGGGCTGGGCGCCCCGCAGGCCGCTGTGGTGGCTCATCATGGCGTTCCTGGCCGTGGGCCTTCCCCTGTTTGCGGTAGCCATCTGGCCGGGAGTGTCCGCGTGGCCGGTGGCGGCCTTCATGGGTGGCATCCTGTCCGTCCCGCTGGCGGTGGTGTGGCTGGTGGCGCTACGCCTGCCGCAACTGTGGGCCCGCATTGCCCGCTCCGGCGCGCTGGTGGCGTCGCTGTGGGGGGCGGGCGTGGCCACGGGCATCTTTGCCTTGCAGGCCAACGGCGCCATCATGCTCACCCTGGGCCAACAGGTGGGCACCACGTTTGCCCAAAGCTGGGGGGCGGCCATTGCGGCACCGCTCACGGAGGAGACGGGCAAGGTGCTGGCGGTGGTGGCGGTGCTGCTGGCAAGCGGCCAGCGCCTGCGCACCCCCATGGACGGCGCCATGCTGGGCGCGTTCTCCGGCCTGGGCTTCATGGTGGCGGAGGACGTGCTGTACTGCCTCAACATTGCCAACCTCACCCTGGGTGAGAACCAGTGGATCTCCAGCATGGTCATCTACCTGGTGCGCACCGTGATGTTCGGCATGGTCTCGCATGCGCTGATGTCCGCCACGGTCGGCGCGGGCCTTGGCTACCTCATGGTGGGGCGAGCCGCCAACGGCACCCGGATGCGGCGCATCGGGCTGGGCCTTGCCCTCATGGCCTTGGGCTACACCCTGCATTTCACGTGGAACTCACCCCTGCCGGTATGGGCGCGTTTTGCCTACCAGGTGGCGGTGCCGCTGCTGCTGTGGTGGGTGCTGTGGGGCCTGCGCCGGGCCGAGCACCGATGGTTCCGCGCCACGCTTGCCGCCCCCGGTGCCCTGGGCGCGATTGAACCCTGGTGGGTGGACACGGTGGCCCACAGCTGGCGGGCCCGGCGCCGCTACCGGGCGCGCGTGGTGGCCACGTACGGCCCCGGCTACAAGGCGTTGCAGCGTCTGGCGGAGGCCCGCCTGAGTGACCTTGCCGATGCGGTGGCCGTGGGGGACGAGGACGCCGCCGCGCAGCTCCGGGCCACGCTGTGGGCGCAGCTACATCCCCAAGGCGAGGTGGCGCAGGCCCCCGCCACCGTCAACAATGGAGCGATGACCATGACCATGCCCGAGGACCTGCCCCAGGACACGCCGCTGGACCCCGCGTGGCTGGACCGGATTGTGTCCGTGGCCCTGTACGAGGACCTGGGCGTGGCCCCGGGCCGCGACGTCACCACGCAGGCCACCATTGCGGTGGACTCCTGGGTGACGGGCGACGTGGTGATGCGCGAGGCCGGCGTGGTGTGTGCGCTTGCGGCCGTCGACGCCACCGTTGCCCAGGTGGCCGCGCAATGGGGGCTGCCGCCCGCCCGCGTCACCCACTTTGTGCGCGACGGCGATGCGGTAGCCGCGGGCACCGTGGTGGCGCGCGTGGAAGGCCCCGGGCATGTGGTGTTGGTGGCGGAACGCACCATCCTCAACATCATGTCGCGCGCCTCGGGCGTGGCCACCCACACGCGGCGATGGGTGGATGCCCTGCAGGGCACCTCCGCGCGCGTGCTGGACACCCGCAAAACCACCCCCGGCCTGCGTGCGGTGGAGAAGTACGCGGTGCGCTGCGGCGGCGGCATCAACAAGCGCATGGGGCTGTTTGACTGCGCCATGGTCAAGGACAACCACATTGTGGCCGCGGGCTCCGTCACGGCCGCCATTCAGGCCATTGCCACCCGCTTTCCCGGCGTGCCCATTCAGGTGGAGGTAGAGACGCCCGCACAGGCCGACGAGGCGCTGGCCGCGGGCATCCGCTACCTCATGGTGGACAACATGCCGCCCGCGCAGATGGCGGACCTGGTGCGTAGCGTGCGCGCCCGCGAGGGCGTGCTGGGACCCGTGCGCATCGAGGCCACCGGCGGACTCACCCTTGCCACGGTGCGCGAGGTGGCGCTCAGCGGCGTGGACTTCATGTCCGTGGGGGCGCTCACGCATTCCTCGCCCATCCTGGACATTGCGCTCGATCTGCGCTGAGGTGCACGGCACATGGGTACCCTGGTAGCCGTGTCCGATGAAACCCTCACCACACCCGACGCCGGCGACGATCTTCCCGAGCAGATGCGCGTGCGCCGCGCCAAGCGCGACCGTATTCTGGCGGCCGGAGGTGAGGCGTACCCGGTAGGGGTGGACCGCACCGCAGAGATTGCCCAGGTGGGCGCGGACTACGCGCATTTGGCCAGTGGCGAGGAGACCACCGACGAGGTGGGCGTTGCCGGACGGGTGGTGTTCATCCGCAACACCGGCAAGCTGTGCTTTGCCACCATTCAGGACGGCGCGGGGGAGCGGCTGCAGATTATGCTCTCGCTCGATGCGGTGGGAGACGAGGCGCTTGCGGCATTCAAGGCCGACGTTGACCTGGGTGACCACCTGTTTGCACAGGGACATGTGGGCAAGTCGCGGCGCGGCGAGGTGAGTGTGTTTGCCCACCGCTGGCAGCTGGCCGCCAAGGCCCTGCGCCCCCTGCCGGTGCTCCACAAGGAGCTATCCGAGGAGTCGCGGGTGCGTCAGCGGTATGTGGACCTCATTGCGCGTCCGCTGGCCCGTGACACGGTGCGTCGGCGTGCGGGTGTGATGCGTTCCTTGCGTGCGTCGTTGCACGAGCGGGGCTTCATTGAGGTGGAGACGCCCATGTTGCAGACGCAGGCCGGCGGCGCTGCGGCCCGCCCGTTTGTGACGCACATGAACGCCTTTGACATTGACCTGTATATGCGCATCGCGCCGGAGCTGTTCCTCAAGCGGGCCGCGGTGGGTGGCCTGGAGCGGGTGTTTGAGATCAACCGCAACTTCCGCAACGAGGGCTCGGATTCCTCGCATTCGCCGGAGTTTTCCATGCTGGAGGCCTATGAGGCGTACGGCGACTACACCACCATGGCGCGGCTGACGCGGGAACTGATCCAGGGCTGTGCGGCCGATGTGTTTGGCACCCAGGTGGTGACACTCGCCGACGGCAGCGAGTATGACCTGGGCGGCGAATGGGCGGAGATTACCATGTACGGTTCGCTTTCCGCGGCGCTGGGGGAGGAGATTACCCCTCAGACCTCGGTGGAGCACCTGCAGCGCCTTGCCGATGCGGTGGATCTGGCGGTGAATCCCGCCCGTGTGAACCACGGAAAGCTGGTGGAAGAACTGTGGGAGCACTATGTGTCGCGCGACCTGCACGCCCCCACATTTGTGCGCGATTTCCCCGTGGAGACGTCTCCGCTGACGCGGGATCACCGCACCACGCCGGGCGTGGTGGAGAAGTGGGACCTCTATGTGCGTGGATTTGAGTTGGCCACCGCGTACTCCGAGCTGGTTGACCCCGTGATCCAGCGCGAACGCTTTGAACAGCAGGCGCGCATGGCCGCTCAGGGCGATGACGAAGCCATGCGCCTTGACGAGGACTTCCTCACCGCCATGGAGTACGCACTGCCCCCCACCGGGGGAATGGGTATGGGCATTGATCGCCTCCTCATTGCACTCACGGGCCTGGGTATTCGCGAGACCATTCTGTTCCCCCTTGTCAAGCCCGCGGAGGACGCATGACCATCCAGGCATTCCTCATGGGTGTGATCCCGTCCGCGGGCGCGCTGGGCTTGTTTGTGTTTGCCATTCGCGGCATTGTGCGGGCAGACCGGCGTGAGCGGGCCGCACTGGCGGAAGCGGAGCGGCAAGAGGACCAGGCCGCGGCAAAGGGTGGCGAATCCGTCGCCTAAATGCGCGCTATTTGCGTGTATCTTTTGACGCGCCGCGATTCGTGTGAGAATCTGTGCGTGGATGGTCCCCCCGTCCACCACTAATGAGAGAAGGCGAATTCATGGCACAGAAGGTTCAGGTCACTCTGGTTGACGACATCGACGGCTCCACGGCCGACACGACGGTCCGTTTTGGCCTCGATGGCGCTACTTACGAGATTGACCTCAACTCCGCTCACGCCGCGCAGCTGCGCGACTCGCTGGCCCCGTGGGTGAAGGCCGGCCGCAAGACCTCCTCCCGTACCGCGTCGCGTGGCGCCTCGGCGGGCGGCGGTGACACCGCCAAGGTCCGCAACTGGGCCAAGGCTCACGGCTACGAGGTTTCCGACCGCGGCCGCATCCCCGCGTCCGTGCGTGAGGCGTACAACGCCGCGCGCTAAGCGATACCCGTACACGGGCCGTCCGGCATGCCGGGCGGCCCGTTGTCATGCCAGGATGGTCCCCATGTCTGAGCCCCTGATGACCCCCGCATCGGCCGTGCCCACCACCACCGTGTGGGTGGGCACCTACCCCGCGGCCGGGTTGGGAACCCCCACCGGACTGGGCGAGGGGCTATGGCGCCTTGACCTTGCCGCGGACGGGGCCATGCAGGCCCACCAGGTGTCCACGCTGCCCGCACCCTCGTTTGTGGTGCCGCATCCGCGCGCCGCGCTCCTCTACGTCATCTCCGAGTCCGCGCCGTCCGCGCTCCATGTGGTGGACCCGGAGGCGCCGGCAGTTCCGCTGGCCACCGTGACCCTTCCGGGAACCGATTCCGCGTGCCACGTGATGGTGGCGCCCGACGGCCGGGCGCTGTACGTGAGCACCTACCACTCGGGGCATCTGGCCGTGGTGCGGCTGGGGGAGGACGGGCTGCCGCTGTCCGAGGAGCCCGACCAGTTGTTTGCCTACCGCGGCTCGGGGCCCGTGACGGGACGTCAGGACACCCCGCACGCGCACTATGCGTGCGTCTCGCCCGACGGCGGGTACGTGCTGGTGGCGGACCTGGGCTCCGATGTGGTGTGGGCGCATTCGCTGGGCGCCGACGGCCTGCTGGGCGAGCCCGCGGTGGCGTTGCAGGTGACGCCCGGGGCCGGGCCCCGTCACATTGCGGTGCGGGGCACCATGCTCTACCTCACCAGCGAGTTGGACCACCAGGTGCGCACGCTGCGGTGGGATGCCGCGAGCGCCACGGCGCAGGAGGTGGACGCCCAGCCCATCACGCATGTGGTGCCGCGCACGGGTGACGAGGTGTGTGACGCGCACCTGGCGTGGCAGACGTCCGCGGGAGCGGAGGTGCTGCTGGCAAGCGTGCGCGGTCCCGATGTGATTGCCCTCTTTGACGTGTTCCCCGAGGGCGAGCTGCGCTTCCGCGCGTCCTTGGACACGGGCTCGTGGCCCCGGCACTTTGCGGTGGCCACCGACCCTGCGGGCGTGGAACGCCTGCTGGTGGTCAACGAGCGCGGCCATGAGGTGCGGGCGTTTGTGTTGGCCGATGTGCTGGCGCTGGCCCCCGAATCCGAGGTGGGCGCCATCGCCCAGCTGCCGTACACCAGCGTGGCGGTCACCAGCCCCGCGTGCATCTGCCCGCAGCCCGCCTGAGCCGTGCCCGGCGCGGCCCCGGACCTAAGGCCGGTCGCGCATCGGCCCCGCATGCGCCAGACTAGAACCATGACATACACCCTCATCCTGCTCCGCCACGGCGAGAGCGAATGGAACGCGAAGAACCTCTTCACCGGCTGGGTTGACGTCCCCCTCAACGACAAGGGCTGGGGCGAGGCCAAGCGCGGCGGTGAGCTGCTCAAGGAAGCCGGCATCCTGCCCGATGTGGTGCACACGTCGCTGCTGCGCCGCGCCATCATGACGGCCAACCTGGCGCTGGACGCTGCGGACCGGCACTGGATTCCCGTGAAGCGCAACTGGCGCCTCAACGAGCGTCACTACGGCGAGCTGCAGGGTAAGAACAAGGCGGAGACGCTGGAGCAGTTTGGCGAGGAGCAGTTCATGACGTGGCGTCGCTCCTACGACGTGCCGCCGCCGCCCATTGAGGACTCCAACCCCTACGGCCAGGCCGGCGACCCCCGCTACGCGGGCGAGCCCATCCCTCGCACCGAGTGCCTCAAGGACGTGCTGGAGCGCGCGCTGCCGTACTGGGAGGCGGAGATTGTGCCGGACCTCAAGTCCGGCAAGACCGTCCTGGTGGCGGCGCATGGCAACTCCATCCGCGCCATCCTCAAGTACCTGGACTCCATTGCGGACGACGAGATTGTGGGCGTCAACGTGCCTACCGGCATCCCGCTGGTCTACGAGCTGGACGAGAACCTGAAGCCCCTCAACCCCGGTGGCCGTTACCTGGACCCGGAGGCCGCGGAGGCCGCCATCGCAGCAGTAGCCAATCAGGGCAAGAAGTAGCACACTAGAACTAAGCGGTCGGTCAGCCTCTCATTGTCTGGCCGAACACGGAGGCCCCGGGAGTTTTCCCGGGGCCTCCGACCGTTTCTGGCCCGACCTCTCCGGCGATATGTGCTACCCCTCGACCCATGCGCCCTCCCAGTGGCCTTCATCGCGGTGGAGGTGGCCCGGAGTGACGCCTTCCTTGGGGGCCTCCCACCCCGCCTCTTCTTTGCGGTGGGTTATTGCGGACCTGGGCCGCTCAATGATGGGTTTGCGGTGGGTTAGTGCGGGGGAACGGGCTGAAGCAACTTTGTTGCCACAGCCCACGCCCACAGCCCGTATCCCGCACCACGGCGCGTCGGACATGACAGCCTGGCTGTCGGAAACTGCCGTGGGTCGCACTAACCCACCGCAAAGCGGCGCAGAAGGTGCAGATATCAGCACTAACCCACCGCAAAGGGAGGGGGCTAGATCATGGCGCGGTCGCCGCGGTGATCCCCGGTGACCAGGTACACAATGCGGCGCGACACGGACACGGCGTGGTCCCCAAAGCGCTCAAAAAAGCGGGCTAGCAGCGCCACGTCCAGCACCTCCTGGGTGGACCCCGTGAAGGAGCCATCGATGAGGGCCTTGTACGCGGCAAGGTGCAGCGCGTCCAGCTCGTCGTCGTCGGAGACGATGCCCGCGGCCACGTTCAGGTCACGCGCCTCGATGAGGTCCACCACCTCTGCGGCCGCCTTACGGGCCGCCGCACACATGCCCTCAATGGTGGCGCGGTGCGAGGCGGGAATGGCGGACTCGGGGTACGCCCGGCGGGCGTGCTCCGCGATGTGCTTGGCCAGGTCACCCATGCGCTCAAGGCTTGCGGAGATGCGCAGCGAGGAGATGATGGTGCGCAGGTCAAGGCCCACGGGCTGCTGCTGGGCAATGAGCAGCACGCAGCGCTCGTCCACCGTCTCTTCCAGGTCATCCAACTCGGCATCGGCGGCAATGACCTGCTGCGCCAGCTCCACGTTGGCGCTCAGCAACGCCTCCGTGGCGTGATCGATGGCGGTGGAAACGCGCCGGGCCATGGAGGCGAGGTCGCCGGCAAGCTCCGACATCTCGGCGGTGAACAGCGTGCGCATAACAATCCCAATCGGTGGTGCGTGTCTCACCAGTGTGTCACTCGCCGTGCCCGCCCGGCCCGGAAATGGCGCCGGTGACCATGAACTTTGGGTGACATCAGGTGAACAATGGGTGAGGTGTGGTGAACATTGGGTGAAGCCAGAAAGGTGTCGTTAGGGTGAACGCATGACCCCGATTGCCTGGTGTGCCGTGGTCCTGGCGGCGGCGCTGGGTGCGGGTGTGGGCGCTCTTGCCGTGACGCGTCGTGCCGCGCGGCAGACGCAGGCGCGCACCCTGGTGCCGCACAGGACCCGTCAGGTGATTGCTGCCCTGCAGTCGGGCGCGGTGGTGGTGCGCCGTGACCGCCGCTCCGCCTACGCCAACACCGCTGCCACGGCCCTGGGTGTGGCCCGCACCGATGGCAAGCTCCACGCGGAGGTGGCCAACCTGGCCGAGGAGGCGTGGGAGGCGGGTGAGGTGGTGGAGCGCGACGTAGAGGTCTCACGCGGCGTGCTGGGCATCGCCTCGCAGGTACACGTACGCGTCACGCCCATTGACGACGAGTTGGCGCTGGCGGTGGCCAACGACCAGACCGAACAGCGCGCCCTTGAGGCGTATCGGCGCGAGTTTGCCGTGAACGTCTCCCACGAGCTGAAGACCCCCATTGGGGCGTTGGCGCTGCTCGCGGAGTCCATTGAGGACGGCGCGGATGACCCTCAGATGGTGGCCAACTTTGCGCGCAAGATTCGCAAGGAGAGCCGCCGCCTCAGCAAGCTCATCCAGGAGATTATTGAGATTTCGCGCCTTCAGGGCGGCGAGTCCGTGGTGGATCACGAGAAGGTGGACCTGAGCGACGTCATTGACGAGGCCCTTGACGCGGTGCGCGTAGGCGCCACTGCCAAGAACATTCGCCTGGAACGGGACGTGCAGTATGCCGCCACCGTGCTGGGCGACCATGACCTCCTCCTCATGGCGGTGCGCAACCTGGTGGACAACGCCGTGGCGTACTCCGAGCCGGGCACGCATGTCACCGTCTCACTCACGCGCGCCGATGCCGCCGCCGGTTCCGACCCGGCCGCCGACGCCGCCCCCACCCCCGTGGCGCGCCTTGCGGTACTGGACCAGGGCATCGGCATTGCGCCCGCCAATGCCGAGCACGTGTTTGAGCGCTTCTACCGGGCGGACCCGGCGCGCTCGCGGGACACCGGTGGCACGGGCCTTGGCCTCAGCATTGTGAAGCATGTGCTGGCCCAGCATGGCGGCACCGTGGAGCTGTGGTCACAACCGTCCGTGGGCTCCACCTTTACCCTTACCCTTCCGCTCCACGAGGAGACGCCATGACCGACGTGCACGTGCTTGTCATTGAGGACGAGGAGTCCTACCGGGACTCGCTCGCGTTCCTGTTGGGCCGGGAGGGCTTTCGGGTGACGCTCGCCGCCGATGGCCGGGCCGGGTTGGACGCCTTCACTCGCGACGGTGCGGACGTGGTGTTGCTTGACCTCATGCTGCCGCTGCTGAGCGGCACCGAGGTGTTTCACGCCATCCGCGCCGTGAGCGACGTGCCCATCCTCATGGTGACGGCACGCGACGACCAGGTGGACCGCATCATTGGGCTGGAGGCGGGTGCGGACGACTACATCACCAAGCCCTACTCGGGGCGTGAACTGGTGGCTCGCATCCGCAACGTGCTCCGCCGCGCGGCCTCCGCTACCGCGGACGTGATGGACGAGCCGGTGCGCCTCACGGTGGGGGACATGGTGTTGGACCCGGAGCGGCTGAGCCTGACTAGGCAGGGGCAGTCGCAGTCGCTGCCACCCAAGGAGTTTGCGCTGCTGCACCTGTTGGCGCAGAACGCGGGCCGGGTGATTCCGCGGCACGTGATCATTGATCGCGTGTGGGGCGCGGACTATTTTGGCGACACCAAAACCCTTGACGTGCACATCAAGCGCCTGCGCTCGCGCGTGGAGGAGGACCCGGCACATCCCGTCCATATTCAGACCGTGCGCGGGGTGGGCTACAGCTTTGAGGCGTAAGCCTGGAGGGCGTTCACGCGATATTCACCCAGAGTTTAGGCAGACGGGGTTGGCCCGTTACCTTGCCTGCCTAGCGTGAAGGTGTCCGGCGAACGCCGGCCACTGACATGTGAGGAATCTCAACTGTGAACATTGCACTTCGCTCCGGCGTCCTGGCTACGGCCGTTGCCGCCACGTTTGTGCTCGCGGCATGCTCGCCCTCGAACGAGCAGCCCAAGGACACCTCTGCCCCTCAGGCCTCCGACGCCCCCGCGGTGGAGCTGGCCGGCAACCTTCAGGGTGCCGGCGCCTCCTCGCAGGAGTCCGCCATGGACGCCTGGCGTGCCGGCTTCCAGGGTGCCAACACCGCGGTGAGCGTGGGTTACGACCCGGTGGGCTCCGGCGGCGGCATCGAGCAGTTCCTGTCCGGCGCGGTCTCCTTTGCCGGGTCCGACGCGCTGTTGGGTGCGGACGAGTACGCGCTTGCCGCGGACCGTTGCGACGGTGATGGCGGCGCCATCCACCTGCCCATGTACATCTCGCCCGTTGCCGTGATCTTCAACGTGGAGGGCGTGAGCGAGCTCAACATGTCCGCCGAGGTCATTGCCAAGATCTTCAACGGTGACATCACCTCGTGGGACGACCCGGCCATCGCCGCCGCCAACGAGGGTGTGACCCTCCCGGCCGCGACCATCACCGTGGTCAACCGCTCGGACTCCTCCGGCACCACCGAGAACTTCACCGACTACCTGGAGCAGGCGTCCAACGGCGCATGGCCCCACGAGGCGTCCAAGGAGTTCCCGGAGACCGCCGCTCAGCGTGTGGGCGCGGAGAAGACCGCCGGCGTGGTGGACAATGTCTCCGCCACCCCCAACGCCATCGGCTACGCCGATGCGTCGCGTGCCGGCGGACTGGGTACCGTGGCGCTCCTGGTGGGCGACACCTACGTGCCCTTCTCGCCCGAGGCTGCGGCCAACATCGTGACCGCGTCCCCGCTGTCCTCGGCGGCCAACGGCCCCGACGACCTGGCCTACGCCATTGACCGCACCACCACGGACCCCACGGCCTACCCGCTGACGCTGGTGTCCTACCACCTGGTGTGCACCCAGTACGACGACCCGACCGAGCGTGCGCTTGTCACCTCGTTTGAGAAGTACGTGGCCTCCGCCGAGGGTCAGAAGGTTGCCGCCGATGCCGCAGGTTCCGCGCCCCTTTCGGCTGACCTGAGCGCCAAGGTCATTGCCATCCTTGACAAGATCGCCAAGGGTTAAGGCTCACGCAGTACGCTCCGGTGGTGGGTTCGCGGTGCGAGCCCACCACCGGAGTTCCATGTTCCGCATTCACCAAGGGAGTCCCGCGTGACTGACACGTCACAGGACCTGTGGAGCGCCACCCGTGCGCGCCACACCACGGCGCTGGGGGCAGCGCCGGGTGCCAAGGCCAACCGCATCTTCACCGGACTGTCCGGTGCCGCGGCCGTCACCATCCTCGTCACGCTGGTGGCGGTGGCCGTGTTCCTCCTGGTGGAGGCGTGGCCCGCACTGACCGCGCCCGGCGACGAGTTGGCCGCCAAGGTGTCCTTCATCAAGGACGGCCAGAGCCTGTGGCAGATCATTGGCTTTCTCATCTTTGGCACGCTGCTGATCTCCGCGATCGCGCTGCTCATTGCCACCCCGCTGTCCATTGGCATTGCCCTGTTCATCTCCCACTATGCGCCGCGCAAGCTGGCAGCCACCCTGGGATACCTCATTGACCTCCTCGCGGCCGTCCCCTCGGTGGTGTACGGCCTGTGGGGCTCCGCGGTGCTGGTTCCCGCGCTCATGCCCTTCTACCAATTCCTTGCCGACTACCTGGGCTGGATTCCGTTCTTTGCCGCCCCCGCATCGGGCGAGATTTACACGGGCCGCGTGGCCATGTCCGCCGGCATTGTGCTGGCCATCATGGTCATCCCCATCATCACGGCGGTGAGCCGCGAGGTGTTCCTGCAGACCCCCGTGCTGCACCAAGAGGCGGCGCTTGCCATGGGTGCCACCCGCTGGGAAATGATCAAGCTGGCCGTGCTGCCGTTTGGGCGTTCCGGTGTGATTGGCGCGACGATGCTGGGGCTGGGGCGCGCGCTGGGCGAGACCATGGCGGTGCTCATGATCATTGGGCCGGGCCTGTCCTACACGCTGCAGATTTTGCAGCCCAACCAGCACAACACCATCGCCTCCTACATTGCGCTGAACTTTCCGGAGGCCAACGCGTTGGGCGTCAACTCGCTCATTGCCATGGGCCTTGCGCTCTTTGTGATCACCCTGGTGGTCAACATGGCGGCACGGTGGATTGTGGCGCGCCGCAGCGACTTCTCGGGAGCCAACTGACATGGCCGTGACCCCCAGTGACCTTGCCCGTGGCAGCGGCATCTCCGCGGGCCGCCGCCTCAAGAACGGCGTGATGACGGTGGTGGTGTACGCCGCCTTTGCCCTTGCCCTGGTGCCGCTCGTGTGGCTGGCCGTGACCGTGGTGTCCCACGGCATCGGCCGCTTTCTCATCTCCGATGCCCAGCCGCACGGCGCGGGCTTCAACCTGGAGTTTCTCAACCAGACCATGCGTGGCGTCTACGGCGCGCAGGCCCCCTTTGGTGGCATCATGCATGCCGCCACCGGCACCCTCATGATGACGCTCGCCGCCACCGTGATCTCCGTGCCCATTGGCCTGCTTGCGGCCATCTACCTGGTGGAATACGGCCGTGGCTGGATCAAGCGCGCCGTGACGTTCTTTGTGGACGTGATGACGGGCATCCCCTCCATTGCGGCCGGCCTGTTTGCGTACGCGCTCTTTGCGCTCATTGTGGGGCCCGGCACCAAGCTGGGCATTGTGGGCGCGGTGGCGTTGTCGCTGCTGATGATTCCCGTGGTGGTGCGCTCCACGGAGGAGATGCTGCGCCTGGTGCCGCATGAGCTCCGCGAGGCGTCCTACGCGCTGGGCGTTCCCAAATGGCTCACCGTGCTCAAGGTGGTGGTGCGCACCGCGATTGGTGGCATCACCACGGGCGTGATGCTGGCCGTGGCGCGCGTGGTGGGCGAGACGGCGCCGCTGCTGGTGGCGGTGGGTGTGGCGGACTCGCTCAACTGGAACCTCTTTGACGGACGCATGATGTCGCTGCCGGTGTACATCGTCTCCGAGTACCAAAAGGGTGTGCTGCCGTGCACCACGGACATGTGCGTGGGCGACATCACGGTGATGCGCGCCTGGGCCGCAGCCCTTGTTCTCATTCTCATTGTGATGGCGCTCAACCTCATTGCGCGCCTCATTGCCAAGTACTTCGCCCCCAAGACAGGCCGGTAAGGAACACCTCCGTGAGCACGCGAATTGACGTCAACAACCTCCACGTCTACTACGGCAAGTTTCTTGCCGTGGAGGACGTCTCCCTGGCCATTGAGCCCAAGTCCGTGACGGCGTTCATTGGGCCGTCCGGATGCGGCAAGTCCACCTTTTTGCGCACCCTCAACCGCATGCACGAGGTGATCCCCGGCGCGCGCGTGGAGGGTGAGGTGCTGATGGATGGCGTGGACCTGTATGGCCCCGGCGTGGACCCCGTGTCCGTGCGCCGCCACGTGGGCATGGTGTTCCAGCGCCCCAACCCCTTCCCCACCATGTCCATTGCGGAGAACGTGCTGGCGGGCTATCGGCTCAACACCACGCGCGTGAGCAAGTCCGAGGCGGAGGATATTGTGGAGGACTCGCTGCGCAGCGCCAACCTGTGGGAGGAGGTCAAGGACCGCCTGGACAAGCCCGGTGCGTCCCTGTCCGGCGGCCAGCAGCAGCGTCTGTGCATTGCGCGCGCCATTGCCATCAAGCCCGAGGTGCTGCTCATGGATGAGCCGTGTTCCGCGCTTGACCCCATCTCCACGTTGGCCATTGAGGACCTCATGCAGGAGCTCAAGGAGACGTACACCATTGTGATTGTCACGCACAACATGCAGCAGGCCGCGCGCGTGTCCGACCGCACGGCGTTCTTCAACATTGGCGGCACGGGCAAGCCCGGCAAGCTCATTGAGATGAACGACACGCGCGTGATGTTTGCCACGCCCGCGGAGAAGGCCACCGAGGACTACATCTCCGGTCGCTTTGGGTGAGGTGGGCTAGCCGAGCGTGGCGGCCACGTCCTGGTACTCGGGCAACGTGCCGTCCATGATGGGCACGTCCACGCGCACCGAGTCCGCACCGGTCACGCCCACATACATGGGCTCAAGGCCGCCGGGCTCCGCCTTGGAGGTCAGCAGCACCGTGGTCTCCGCCTCACCCGCGCCCAGGCGCACGGTGGTTCCCGCCGGCACGTCCACCGTGGGGGAGGAGGATGCCGACTGCAACTGCACCACCGCATCGGCCGTGCCCGTGTTGGTGAACGAGCCCAGCACCACGGCCTGCTCGCCCGCGCCGGTGGACACCACCATGAGGTTCTGCACCGTCACGCCGGACACAGTCACGGCAATGCCGTCCGATGCGGCGTACGGCTTGGCGGTGGTGACGTCCGCGTTGAACGAGCATCCGGCAAGCAGCAACGCACCCACGGCGGCACCCGTGAGGGCGGCGGTGGTGCGGCGAGGCAGGAACAGGGCGGTGCGAATGGTCACTGAGGGGCTCCTTTTGCTGGCTGGCGACCAGGATACGACAGGTGCGGTGCGGCGTCACTCGGCGTGTCGCTCCCGGCACCGCAGGGCCGTAGCCTATATAAACGCCTCCGCCAATGGTAGACTTGCCTTTCCTGACCGAAGGGGCTTTTGAGAATATGAACTTCGTCGTTGGCGAGACGGTTGTCTACCCGCACCACGGGGCGGCCCAGATTCAGGACATCAAAACTCGCGTGATCCGGGGCGAAGAGAAGACCTATCTCAAGCTCAAGGTGGCGCAGGGTGATCTCACCATTGAGGTGCCCGCAGAGAACGTGGACCTTGTGGGTGTGCGTGACGTGGTGGACAAGGCCGGCCTCGAGAAGGTCTTTGGCGTCCTGCGTGAGCCCTACATTGAGGAGCCCACCAACTGGTCGCGCCGCTACAAGGCCAACGTGGAAAAGCTCGCCTCGGGTGACGTGATCCGCGTGGCCGAGGTGGTGCGCGACCTCAGCCGCCGCGACACCGACAAGGGCCTGTCCGCAGGGGAGAAGCGCATGCTTGCCAAGGCGCGCCAGATCCTGGTGAGCGAGCTGGCGCTCGCCGAGAAGTGCGACGAGCCCACGGCGGAGTCCCGGCTCGACGACGTTCTCGCGTCGTGACACTCGCGGCCGTCGTCACGGCCGCCGGTAGCGGAACCCGTCTGGGTCGCGGCCTTCCCAAAGCGTTGATCCCCGTGCGGGGCACGCCCATGGTGACGTGGGCGGCATCGGCCATGGCGGTGGCGGCCACCCGCATTGTGGTGACGGCCCCCGCCTCCCATCTGGACCAGTTCCGGGCCGCGCTGGCGCAGGTTGCGGCCGATGTCGCGGTCATCCCGGGCGGCGAGGACCGCCAGTCCTCGGTGGCGGCCGGAGTGGCGCACCTGGTGGGGTCTGTGCCTGGCTCTGCGCCTGGCTCTGCACCCGCGCCCGAGGTGATTGTGGTGCACGATGCCGCACGCCCCTTTGCGCCCGCCGCGGTCCTGGGCCGCGCGCTGGAGGCGCTGGACGGCGGGCAGGACGGGCAGCACTGGGACGGCGTGATCCCCGTGATTCCCGTGGTGGACACCATGGTGGCGCTCCACGAGGGTGTCGCCTACCTGGACCGTGCGGCGCTGGGGGCGGTGCAAACCCCGCAAGTATTCCGCGCCGCAGCCCTGAGTGACGCGCATGCGCGCGCCGCCCGCGACGGGGTGAGCGCCACCGACGACGGCTCGCTGCTGGTGCATTACGGCTACCGCGTGACCACCTGTGAGGGCTCCCTTGAGGCGCGCAAAATCACCTACCCCGAGGACCTGGACCTCAGTGAGCGGAGGCTGGCGTGAGCGAGTGGCGCACCGGCATTGGCGTGGACGTGCATGCGTATGGCGACGGCATGGGGCTGGCCCTTGCGGGGCTCATGTGGCCCGAGGAGCGGGCGCTGGAGGGCCATTCCGACGCCGATGTGGCCGCGCATGCCATCTGTGACGCCATCTTGTCCGCCGCGGGCCTGGGGGACCTGGGCGAGCACTTTGGTACGGCACGCCCGGAATGGGCGGGGGCATCGGGCGTGGCCTTGGTGACGGAGAGCGCGCGGCTGGTGCGTGAGGCGGGCTTTGAGATTGTGAATGCCGCGGTGCAGGTGCTGGGCAACCGGCCCAAGATTGGCGCGCGACGGGGGGAGGCGCAGGCCGTCCTGAGTGGGGCGCTGGGGGCGCCGGTGAGCGTGTCCGGCACCACCACCGATGGGCTGGGCCTCACGGGTCGCGGCGAGGGAGTGGCCGCGATGGCCACCGCGCTGGTGCGCAGGCCCGGCACGTTGGGCCTTGGCGTGTTTGTGGGTTCGTAGGGGCTCGCGCCGTGGGCGCGCCGCCATCCGCGTCGCGCCGTCCAGGTGGGTCACCGAGCCCGTGCGGTGGTACACTTGACCATGCCCACCATACTGCCTCGCATCCAAGTCACCGCGACGCCTCCCGTCGCAGAGGCGTTGCGCGTGGCAGCTGAGCAGTGGCCGGACCTCCCGCGTTCGGAACAAATCGCTCGCCTGCTGAATGAGGGGGCCAAGGCAGTCAGCGCCGCGGCCCACACGCGCCGCGTCCAGCGCACTGTGGCGCTCCATGAGAGTGCAGGCATCGTGGCCTATCCCCAGGGATACCTGGAGGACCTGCGAGACGAGTGGCCAGCGTGATTGTCCTCGACGCGAGCGTCCTCATTGCACATTTTCGCTCGGGGGATGCCCATGCGGAGCGGGCCTTCGATATTTTGGACTGCGAGGACGACCTTGTGGTTCATCCCCTCACGCTTGCCGAAGTGCTTGTGGGCGCCGTGGCTCAGGGTGTGGAGGAGAGGCTGCTTGAGTCGTTGGATCGCATTGGCGTTGAGACGGCCCCGGCCGATGCCCCGAGTCCCCGCGACCTTGCGCGCCTGCGTCACCGCCAGCGTCTTAAGATGCCCGACTGTTGTGTGCTGGGGCTTGCCCTGGCGCACGGATCCACTCTTGCCACCTTTGACGCAAAGCTCGCTGCGGTGGCCACGACGCTAGGGCTCGAGACCCTTGGAGTCACCCCGCCACGTGCAAAAACGTATAGTCACTAGCCGCAAAAACGTATAGTCGCTATACTTTTTTGCATGACCCAGGCCTACCTGCCCCGCCATGCAGACGCCGCACTGGCCCTGGCCTGCGCGCAGCATCCCGTGGTGATCCTGGACGGACCGCGTGGCGTGGGCAAGACCACCAGCGCACGCCGGCTGGCCGCATCCACGCTCGAGTTTCCCCGCGACCTGCCCCGCATCCAGGCAGACCCCCAGCGCGCGCTCGCCGCCCTGGAGACCCCCGTCCTCATTGACGAGTGGCAGGTGGCTGGCACGGACCTGATGTGGGCGATCAAGCGCCTGGTGGATGACCGCCCGGGACCGGGCCAGTTCATCCTGACCGGGTCCGTCGAGCCCGCCACCTACGGCCCCACCTACCCCCTCACGGGCCGCTCCGTGTTGGTGGTGATGCGGCCCATGACGGTGATGGAGCGCGAGGGCCGCGGTGCCCAGGTGACTCCGCTGGAACGGTGGGTGACAGGGCAGGAGCCCCCGGCATCGGCGGGAAGCGCGGGCACGTTCACGGTGGCCGATCTGTTCCGCACCGGGTTTCCGGGGGCGCTCGCACTGCCGCACTCCGCGGCCTTCCTGGAAGGCTACGCCGCCGTCCTGGCCCAACGCGCAGGCGACGAGGGCCGGGACGCGTCCCGCCTCCTGCGCACCCTGCAGGTGCTGGCTACCCTGGAGGGTCAGGCAACCCCTCAGACCACCGTGTGGGAAGCGGCAGACATCACCAAGGTGACATGGAGCGCCTACGACGGCCTGCTGCGCCGCACTCACATCACCGTGCCCAGCCCCAGCTGGGAGAGCAACCGCCTCAAGCGCCTCACCTCCTACCCCAAGCGATACCTGGCCGATGCGGCACTGGCGGCGGTGCTCGCGGGTGAGACCGAGGCGAGTCTCCGCGCCAACCCCCACGTGGCGGGACGGTACGTCGAGTCCTTGGTGATGCAGCAGTTGCGTCCCCAGGTGGACGCCATGAAGGGCACCATGGGGCACGTGCGCACCGCCAATGGGCAGCGGGAGGTAGATGCCGTGATTGACCTGGGACGGCAGGTGTGGGGGGTTGAGGTGAAATCCGCCACCTCCGTGACCCCTCACGATGCCCGGGCACTGGAGTGGTTCCGGGAACAGATGGGGGAGCGCTTTGGCGGTGGGCTTGTGGTCCACACGGGAGGTGACTCCTACCCCCTGGGCGAACGCATCTGGGCGGTGTCCCTCGACGCCCTGACCGGGACCGTCTGAGCCCGCCGCGCCACCCAGCCGGTAGCCTTGACCGCGTGACCCTGCACCTGTTTGACACCGCCACCCGCGAGGAGCGCGCCTTCACGCCGCTCACGCCCGGCAAGGTGGGCATCTACCTGTGCGGTCCCACGGTGCAGTCCAGCCCGCATGTGGGTCACCTGCGCAGCGCCGTGGCCTTTGACGTGTTGCAGCGCTGGCTGGAGCGCACCGGGCATCAGGTGACCATGGTGCGCAACGTCACCGACATTGACGACAAGACGCTGGCCAAGGCCGCAGAGGCCGGCTGGGAGTGGTGGGCGTGGGCGTTGCGCTACGAGCGCGAGTTCCAGGCCGCCTATGCGGCCGTGGGGGTGCGTCCCCCGGCCGCGGAGCCGCGCGCCACGGGGCACATCCCGGAGATTGTGGCGCTGGTGTCCCGCCTGGTAGAGCGCGGTCACGCCTACGTTTCCGACGGCTCCGTGTACTTTGACGTCCGCTCCTTTGCGGCCTACGGCGAGCTCACCAAGCAGTCGCTGGAGGACCTGACGGTCACCCCCGAGCCCAGCGAGGACAAGCGCGACCCGCGCGACTTTGCGCTGTGGAAGGCCGCCAAGCCCAGCGAACCCCACACCGCATCGTGGGACTCCCCGTGGGGCCCGGGCCGTCCCGGCTGGCATATTGAATGCTCCGCGATGGCGCGGCGGTACCTGGGCGACGAGTTTGACATTCACGGCGGCGGGCTTGACCTGCGCTTTCCGCACCACGAGAACGAGCAGGCGCAGTCGCGCGCCGCGGGCTACGGCTTTGCCCGGTGGTGGTTGCACTCCGCCTGGGTGACGCAGTCGGGGGCCAAGATGTCCAAGTCGCTGGGCAACGGGCTGCTGGTGTCCGAGGTGCTTTCCCGCTACCCCGCACCCGCCTTGCGCCTGGCGCTCGCGGCCGTGCACTACCGCTCCATGCTGGAGTACTCCGAGGGCACCATGGAGGACGCCACCGCCCAGTGGCACCGCCTTGCGGGCTTTGTGGCACGCGCCACGGAACGGGTGGGCGCCCCCGCCGATGCCGAGGTGGCAGGCGCGGACCTTCCGCAGGCGTTTGTGGACGCCATGAATGACGACCTCGCGGTGCCGCGCGCCCTGGCCGTGGTGCATGAGACGGTACGCGCCGGCAACGCGGCCCTCACCGCAGGCGATCACGCGGAGGTGGCACGTGCCCTGCGTGACGCGCGCGCCATGCTGGACACCCTGGGCCTTGACCCCGCCGCACCTGAGTGGAGCCAGGCCGATGCCACGGCATCGGCCGCGATGTCCGCCCTTGACACGCTGGTGCACGGCGACATCGCCGCCCGCGCCGCGGCCCGCGCCGCCAAGGACTGGGCCGCCGCGGACGCCATTCGTGACCGCCTGGCGCAGGCCGGCATTGTGATTGAAGACGGCGCGGACGGCGCCCGCTGGTCCTTGGCCGAGGAGGCATAAATGGCAGGCAACTCTCAGCGCCGCGGCGCGATCCGCCACAGCAAGAAGGGCCCCACGGTGGGCTCGGGCGGCAACGGGCGCAAGAGCCTGGAGGGCAAGGGCCCCACGCCCAAGGCCGAGGACCGCCCCAACCACAAGGCGTACAAGGCCAAGCAGGCGCAGGCTCGCCTGGAGGCCAAGCGCCCGGTGCGCGCCAAGGCCACGCCCACGGACCGCACGTCCGCCACCTCGGAGCTCATTGTGGGCCGCAACTCGGTGCTGGAGGCCCTGCGTGGCGGCCTGCCGGCCACCACGTTGCATGTGTTCCAGCGCATCGAGGCCGATGACCGGGTCACCGAGATTGTGTCCCTTGCCGTGGAGGCGGGGCTGGTGGTGCGGGAGGTGCCCAAGCCCGTGCTGGACACGCTGGCCGGCGGCAGCCCGCATCAGGGCGTGGCGCTGGAGGTGCCGCCGTACCAGTACGCGGAGCCGCTTGACCTGCTGGAGGCACCCGCGCCCGTGCGCATTGTGGTGTTGGACGGCATTCAGGACCCGCGCAACCTGGGCGCCATCATGCGCTCGGCCGCGGCCTTTGGGGCCTCCGGGGTGCTGATTCCCGAGCGGCGCGCCGCGGGCGTGACCGTGGCGGCGTGGAAGGTGTCCGCGGGAGCGGCGGCGCGTCTGCCCGTGGCCCGCGCCACCAACCTGGTGCGCGCCATGGAGGACCTCAAGAAGGCCGGCCTGTTTGCGCTGGGCCTTGACGCCGGTGGTGAGGTGGCGCTCGCGGACTCCCCGCTGTTGGACGGCCCCCTGATGATTGTGGTGGGCGCCGAGGGCGCGGGGCTGTCCCGCCTGGTGCGCGAGACGTGCGACCAGGTGGCGTCCATCCCCATCGCCGCCACCACGGAGAGCCTCAACGCGTCCGTTGCGGCCTCCATCGCGCTGTACGAGGCCTCCAAGGTGGTGGGCCGCTAGCGCCGCCCCTCCTCGTCGGGCGTCCCTCCGGGACGGTGGTGACGCGGCGGGGGCCTGAGCGTGGTCTTGCGCACCACGGTGGGCATCTCGCCCGTGTCGGGTGCGGGCTCGTAGCCCTCGGACACGGGGCCGCCCCACGCACCCGTGTTGTCAATCTCGGTGAGTTCGCGCGTCTCAAACTGCGTGCCCACCTCGGCGGTCAGCGCCGGCAGCTCCGCGGTCATCTCCGCCAGCGAGCGCCCCAGCACGGCCTGCTCGTCCTCCTTGGTGGGGAGCACGTTCTTGACGTACGACGCGGTGGCCACCGGCATGGGCACGTCATGTTCCGCCGCCTGGGCCAGGTACCAGCGGTGATCCAGGATTTCGTGAAAAATCTGGGCGGGCTCCAGCTTGCCGCGCAGGTCGCGGGGCACGGCACGCACCGTGGGTTCAAAGATGGCGGTGAGCCATTCGTGGGCCCCAAAGGCCTCGTCCTCCAGGTGCGGCCTGACGGCCCGGAACTCGTCCAGGTCGTTGAGCAGGCGGCGTGCCTGGTTCTCTTGCACGTCAAGGCCCGTGAGGCGCAGCAGACGGCGCGAGTGGTGGCCCGCGTCCACCACCTTGGGACGGATGGTGATGGCGGTGCCATCCTCTGTGGAGCGCATGTCCAACTCGTCCACGTCAAAGCCCATGTCGTTGAGCTGGCGCACCCGCTCCGCCACATGCAACGGAATGTTTGACGTGTAGGTGGCGTCCTTGGTGAGGGCCTCCCACAGCTCGCGGTAGTAGCGCTCCAGCTTCTCGCCCACCGCGAAGGGGTCCACCTCCTCGTCCAGGTCCTCGCTGGCCTGCAGGTCCAACAACTCGCCGGTGATGTTGGTCATGGCCAACTCGAGGTCGTATTCGCGTTGGCCGTCCGTGAGGTCCGCGTGCATGTCGCCCGTCTCCGCGTCCACCAGGTAGGCGGAGAACTCGGCGGCATCGCGCCGGAACAAGGCGTTGGACAGCGACACGTCGCCCCAGTAGAAGCCCAGCAGATGCAGGCGCACCAACAGCACGGACAGCGCCTTGACCAGGCGGTTGAGGGTGGGCTTGCGCAACGACTGACTGAACAGCGCGCGGTAGGGAAGCGAAAACGCCAGATGCTCGGTGACAAGCGCCGCCGCCAGCTCGTTGCCCTCGGCATCGAAACGGCCCGTCACCACCGCCACGGCGTGCACGCACGGCGCCTCAAGCCGCTCCAGCTCGCGCAGCATGTCAAACTCGCGGTGAGCAATGCGGGGGTTGGTTTCCTTGATGGCCAACACCTTGTCCTCGTGGCGCACAAAGCGCACCACGTGGCGGGAGAGGCCGCGGGGGAGGGCGGCAATGCGGTCCTCGGGCCACGCGCTCAGCGGCAGCGACCACGGCAGGTCAATGAGGGTGGGATCGGCGGCCCCGGTGATATGCAGCGGCATGGTGCTCAGCCTAGTGGGCACCCCCACAAACGCCTCAGGGGCGGCCCGGCCGTGGCCGAACCGCCCCTGAGTGAGCGTGTCGCGTTACTTCGCGGCCACCAGGCGCTTGCCCGTTGCGGCGGAGAAGGTGTGCTGCTCGCCGTTGCGGATGGTGACCCACAGCGAGTCGCCCTTCTTGGGCACGTCGCGGGGGTCAATACGGATGACCATCTGCGAGTCGCCGGCGGAGAAGTGGATGTCGCGCGACTCCCCAAACTCGTTGGGCACGGTGCCGTAGACAAACGCGTCGGAGCCCAGCTCCTCCACAATGTCCACCTCAATCGGGATGGCACCCTCGGCGTTGGGGGTGGAGCGGTCAAGCGACTCGGGGCGGAAGCCCAGAACCACGTGGTTCTTGTCCTCGGCCTTGAGCGCGGCGAGCGCCTCACGCGTGAGCGGCACCTTGCCACGGCCCACCTGAGCGGCGCCGTCAAACACCTGGTAGGTGCCCAGGTTCATGGCGGGGGAGCCAATGAAGCCGGCCACAAACACGTTGGCGGGGGTGTCGTACATCTCGCGGGGGGTGCCAATCTGCTGCAGCACACCGTCCTTGAGCACGGCAATCCGGTCACCCATGGTGAGGGCCTCGGTCTGGTCGTGCGTCACGTAGACGGTGGTGGTGCCCAGGCGGCGCTGCAGCGCGGCAATCTGGGTACGCGTCTGCACACGCAGCTTGGCGTCAAGGTTGGACAGCGGCTCGTCCATGAGGAACACCTGGGGCTGACGCACAATCGCGCGGCCCATGGCCACACGCTGACGCTGACCACCGGAGAGGGCCTTGGGCTTGCGGTCCAGGTACTCGGTGAGGTCCAGGATCTTGGCGGCGGCCTCCACACGCTGGCGGATCTCCGCCTTGTCAACCTTGGCAATCTTGAGCGCAAAGCCCATGTTGTCGGCCACGGTCATGTGGGGGTACAGCGCGTAGGACTGGAACACCATGGCGATGTCACGGTCCTTGGGCTGGACGTGGGTCACGTCGCGGTCGCCCACCCAAATGGAGCCGGCGTCAATGTCCTCAAGACCCGCGAGCATACGCAGCGAGGTGGACTTTCCACATCCCGAGGGTCCCACCAGTACGAGGAACTCGCCGTCGGCGATGTCGATGTTGAGCGAGTCAACCGCGGGGCGTTCGGTGCCCGGGTAGATACGCGTGGCGTGATCAAAAGTCACGGTGGCCATGTCTGGTCCCTTCACCGGCAGGTACGTGCCGGACGATCCGTAGTGAAGAGCGCCAATGCGTGTCCGCATTGACACCAAGATGCCGTCACGGCTGTGACGACCCCTCCATGGTGCCACACGCGGGCCGATGCCCCAAGTGGCCAAGGGTCCCGGGTAGCGTGATGCCATGGCCGGGACGGTGCGCGCTGCGGGCGATGAGGTGGGCGGATACCGCGTGGTGCGCAGCCTGGGAGCCGGCGGCTCGGGTCACGTGTACCTGGTTTCCCTTGCCGATGGCGGGGTGGCCGCGCTCAAGTTGGTGGACGCCCGGGCGCAAGCCGAGGCCGCCGAACGACTACGACGCGAGGTGCGCGCGCTGCAGTCCCTGCGGCATGACGCGGTGCCGCGCGTGCTGGACGCGGAGTTGGACGAGGACGAGACCTTTGTGGTCTTTGAATACGTGGAGGGGGACTCCCTTGCGCACCACGTGGCCGCGCACGGACCCTTGCGGGGGGAGGCGCTTGCGGCGTGTGCGGAGCGCATCGCCTCCGCCCTGGAAGCCGCCCACGCGGCGGGGGTGGTGCATCGGGATGTGACCCCGGCCAACGTGATGCTCTCGCCCGCCGGCGCCGTGCTCATTGACTTTGGCCTGTCGCATCGCACCGACGACGCGCGCCTGACCCGTGACGGCCTGGTCTCCGGCACCGCGGGGTACGTGGCACCCGAGGTGATTGACGGGGCGGAGCCCGGCGCGAGCGCCGACCGGTGGGCCTGGGCGGCCACCGTGGCCTACGCGATGACGGGACGCGCGCCGTTTGGGGTGGGTTCCGGCGCCATCCGCCGCACGCTGGAGGGTGACCTTGACCTTGATGATGCGGTGCCGGGCAGCGCGGCCGTCCGCGCGGCCCTGGGCAGGGACGCGGCCACACGTCCCACGCCCGATGCCGTGGTGGCGGCACTGCGGGGCGCCACCGTGGTGCTTCCCGTGGAGGCGCCCACGGCGGTGATGCCGGTGGGAACCGCGGGCATCTATACCCAGGTGCTGGACCCGGCCACCGACACGGGCCTTGACCCCGCCCTTGACCCCTTCACTGAGGTGTTGGACCCTGCCCTGCCCGGCATCGGCCATGCATACGGTGAGGACCTCTACGACGGTGAGGACGGTGGCGGCGGCGAGTACGGCGATGACCCCGACTACCCCGCGTGGGACCAGATGCTCGAGGAACCCAAACCGCACCGCCCGGTGCTGCTGCTTTCCTGGACGCTCACGGCCGCGCTGGGGGCCGCGCTGGCGCCCGTGGTGGCGTTTGCCGCGCTGGTGGCGTCCGCGTGGGTGGGACGGGCCACATACCGGCGGGCCGAGGCGCTGCGGCTGGCCCGTGCGCGCCACGGCGAACGCCGGCGCGACACCGTGCTGCACACCATGGGTCTGCCCTGGCACATGGTGCGCGCGCTGGTGGAGCTACTGCCCTCGGTGATGGTGGCGGGGGTGAGCGGCGCCGGTGTGGCGGCGCTGGGGTGGTACCTGGTGAACCACCACATCCTCGCGTCCGATGCCCCCACCACCCAGGCGTGGGGTCATGCGGCGGCGCTCACGGTGGGGGCGCTGGTGGCGGCGGCATCGTTGTGGTTTGGGCTGTGGTCGGGTGGCACGCGCGAGGGTGCGCACCGGTGTGCCCAGGCGCTCGCGCCCACGCCCGGAACCTCGGCGCTGTGGGTGGCGGTGGCGGTGCTCGCGTCGGCCGCCGTGGTGGTGGCCGTGTGGCTCCTGGTGCCGCCGTGGTGGTGGCCCTTCCCGCCCATGCCGTAGCGGCATCGGGCAGGAGCCGGTGGTGCCGGGACCTTCTCAGCGCGGCATCGGAACAGGACGCGTTTACGATACGTTGTGCCTCACGAGCCCAAGGAGGAAACCGTGGCCGAGCAAGATGCCCCCGCCGACGGGCGGGAACCCCTTGGGGAGGCCGCGCCGTCCCGGTGGTCCGTGGTGCAGCCGTGGTTGAGCATGCTGGTGCGCCTTGCCATGGCCATCATCCTTATTGCGGCCGCCATCCCCAAGCTGCAAGACATTGACCAGTCCGTGCGCGCCGTGCGCGCCTACCGGTTGCTACCCGAGGCCGTGGTGCCGCTGGTGGGCACCGGGTTGCCGTACCTCGAGCTGGCCCTTGCGCTGGTGCTCCTGCTGGGCCTGTTCACCCGTGCCGGTGCGCTGGTGTGGAACCTCATGATGCTGGCGTTCATGACGGGCGTGGTGTGGGTGTGGATCAAGGGCTACAGCATTGACTGTGGTTGCTTTGGCGGCGGCGGCGACGTGGATGCGGACGCCACCAACTACCCCCTTCACATGCTGGAACGCGTGGGCTTCCTCGCGTTGGGCGTGTACCTCTGGATCTTCCCCCGCAGTCATCTGTCGGTGGATTCGTGGACGCGAGGCGAGTCGCTCATCGGCCGCCCCGCAGGCAAGTAAACAAGGAGACCTCACCTCATGAACAAGAGTCCTCAGGGTGCCTCGCGCAACGCCGCGGTAGCCCAGGCCCGCAAGCAAGCGCAGGCCCAGGTGCGTGCCGACCAGCGCCGTGTAGCCGCATTGTGGGTGGTTGGCGCCATTGTGGTGGTGGTGGTGTTTGCCATTTTGGTGGCATTCATCATGCGCCAGAACGCGGTGGGGAGCATCGACAACCCCAACCAGTTGAACCCCACCGTCACGCTGGACAACGGCGGCATTCCCGTGGGCAGCACGGGTGTGGCGGGGCAGGACCTGGACGCGTCGCGCGTGCAGGTGGACGTCTACTTTGACTTCATGTGCCCGGTCTGCAACGCGTTTGAGCAGCTCAACTCGACGGACCTTGACGCGCTGCGTGCCGCCGGGACCGCCGACGTGATCTACCACCCCATTGCCATCCTTGACCCGTACTCGAGCGGCACCAACTTCTCCACGCGTGCCGCATCGGCCGCCGTGCTGATTGCCGAGGAGTCGCCGGAGAGCTTTGTGAAGTTTGTGGCGCTGATGTTTGAGAACCAGCCGGCCGAGCACTCGCGCGGGCTGAACGACAACCAGATTCAGGCGCTGGCGCGCGAGGCGGGGGTGCCGGATGCCACGGTGGCCAAGATCCCCGAGTACGCCTTCACGCAGTGGGTGGGCTCGGCCACCGAGCGTTCCAGCGTGGACGGCGTGGCGGGTACGCCCACGGTGTTCATTAACGGTGAGACGCAGGACAGCCGCGTCAACCCCGACGCCATCGACTGGCGCATTCCTGGTGCGCTGCGTGGCGCGGTGGAGGTGCTCGCGGACAAGTAGGCGCGGGGGCCCGCCTCACGTCGTGAGGCGGGCCGTTCGTGGCCTGATTCGTACGCCCGTGGGGCCGGGACTCGGTATCCTGACCGAGCCCCCTCCGGGCATGCTGGCATGGCGCAATTGGTAGCGCACCCGACTTGTAATCGGGCGGTTGCGGGTTCAAGTCCCGCTGCCAGCTCTGTGTGAGCCGTCCTGCCCCCACCGGGGGTTTGGGACTGGTTTGGCCCCTGAGCGCCCCGCACCTCGGGGTTTGGGACTGGTTTGGCCCCTGTGGCGCGTCGCGTGCACCCTGTGGGACCCAAATGGCCCGCGCCCCCTGCGTCCGCACCAATAATCGGACCCTGTGCCTTGAGGGCCCGCACAGTCCGTTGCTCGCGGGTCGAAAATAGGTGCGGACGCTTTGGGTGTGTGCGCGGTCCCCAGTTGCGTGCTGCAGCCCGCAGTCCGCCCCCAAACCCCGCAGTCCACCCCCCAAACCCCGCATCTCGGGGTTTGGGACTCAATTGGCCCCTGTGGCGCGTCGCGTGCATCCTGTGGGACTCAAATGGCCCGTGCGCCCCGCCCCGCGCCCCAGGACCCCGCCCGCGGGACCAGGACCAAAGGCCCGAGTAAAGCGCAAGTAAAGACTTGATAATGGTGGTGTACCAAACACCCGGTACATCGATCCTCCGCACATACCGCGGGCCGGGTCGCCCCCACACCCAGAGGAGGACCACCATGAAAAAGCACACCCGAAAGTACGCCGCCGCCGCGCTTGCCGTAGCCGGAGTGGCGGGATTGTCGCTGGCCGCAGCGGCAACGCTCACCGTGGAGACGGCGCAGGAGATTGCCATCGGCTCGGGCACCTTTGCGCCATGCGACGCCGACGGCGTGACCGTCTCCTACGACTACACCACGGCGGACGGCGAGTTTGTGATCAACACCGTCACCGTGGGTGACATTGACGCCGCCTGCACCGGCGAGTCCATCCTGCTGTCGCTGTCCAGCGCCGCAGGTGAGGAACTGGCGCAGGCCACGGGCAGCATCGGCGGTGCGTCGTTTGTCTACGATGCCATCGGCCACCGCATCCCCATTGCCGCTGACCTTGGCCAAGCCACGGTCATCATCAGCGGCTGATGACGCTCGCCACCACACAGGACGTCAGCACCGGCGCGGAAACCCGCGGCCGGGGCTGGCGCCTCCTGGCCTCCGTTGCCGCGTGGGTGCCCATCGTGACGCTCGCGTGGTTTGTCTGGCCGGTGGCGCTGGGCGGATCCACCTCCTTTGTCTTTGTCTCTGGCGAGTCGATGACCCCCACCTTCCAGCCAGGAGACTTGGTGGTGGCCCGCGCGCGCGACGTGGCCGTGGGCGATGTGATCATCTACGCCCCCGAGGGCTTTGGGGGCGCGCAGATTGTGCACCGCGTCACGGGCGGCGACGCCACCGGCTGGACCGTGCAGGGCGATGCCAACACCTTTGTGGACCCCTTTACCCCCAGCGGTGACGAGATCCGCGGAGTGGTGGTGGCCCACGTTCCCGGCGTGGGTGCCGTGATGCACGTCCTGGTTAACCCCCTCTTGTGGGTGGGGATCCTGTTGATTGCCGCCGCACTGGTGGCCTGGCCCGAAAGGAAGAGCCCATGACACGCACCCGTACGCTGACCGCCGCCGCCCTGGTGGCGCTCCTGGGCATCACCGTGGGCGTGGCGGGAATGTCCCGTGCCAGTGCGGCGGCCCTCACCGTGGACACCGCGCCCGCCATCACGGCCTCCACCGCGCTGCGATGTGCCGCGGCCATGAGCAGCCAGCTCCCGGCCACGCCCGTGCTGCGCGTGGACCCCGCCACGCCCACGAGCCCCTCCACCTCCGCCGCGGTCACCGTGGCGCAGGTCCCGGCCGCCTGCACGGGCCTACCGCTCACCATCCGCCTGCACAACGCGGCGGGTGCCGTCATCGGCATGGGCCATACCGATGCGGCGCATGCCACCCAAGATGTGCCCGTGGGCACCTACGCGCCCGCCGATGTGCGCGCCGCCGTGGCCTCGCTGGGCGGGTGGATTTTCCCCACCTCGTGGGCTGGGCAGGCGCCCGTCACCCCCGGATGCGTGGGGGTGGACAACGCCGGTATCCCCACCGGGCAGCCGTGCACGCTCACGCTGGTCAAGGTGTCCACCTGGTACACCGGCGGGCACTACTACACGGAGGTGAACTTCAATGCGGTCACGGCGGCGCCGCGATGGCTGGTCACCCTTGACTTCTCCGACGCCTCCCTGTGGACGGGGTTTATGCCCGTGGCGGTGACCAACACCCAGAACGTGGCACTCGCGCCGGGCTACAGCTGCGACAGCCTCCCCGTGTTTCAGGGCATTGAGGCCAACCCGCAGTGGGGTTCCGCGAACGCAGAGTTGGTCTTCACCACCAACCCCGCGCCCGCAGGGGACGTCCTCTGCGGTCAGGCGTGAGGGGCCGATGCCTGGGCCGGGCAAACGGGTCAGGCGGGTCAGGCGGGCGTCGCCCAGCGAATGGGCGGCGCCCCCTGATCCGCCAGCAACGCGTTGACCCGCGAAAACGGGCGCGAACCAAAGAACCCGCGCGACGCGCTCAGCGGACTGGGATGCGCCGACGCCACCACGGGCACGTTCCCCAGCAGGGGCGCGAGCGCCTGCGCGTCCCGGCCCCACAGCACCGCCACCAGTGGACCGCCCCGCGCCACGAGCGCGCGGATGGCCGCCGCGGTCACGTCCTCCCACCCGCGCCCGCGATGCGACCCGGGCTGGCCCACCCCCACCGTGAGGCACCGGTTGAGCAACATCACGCCCTGGTCCGCCCACGGGGTGAGGTCCCCGGTGATCAGGCGCTCGCCGGTATCCGCGGCGAGTTCCTGCCCGATGTTGGCAAGCGAGCGCGGCAGCGGCGTCCCGGCGGGCACAGAAAAGGACAGCCCCATGGGGTGCCCGGGAGTGGGGTAGGGGTCCTGGCCCACCATGAGCACCCGTACCGATGCGAGGGGGCGGGTGAACGCCGCAAGTACCTGGGAGGGCGCGGGCAGGTAGGGCCTCCCGGCGGCAGACTCGGCGCGGAGAAACTCGCCCAGCTGCGCGAGGGTGGCGGCCTGGGGGGCGAGTGCCTCGGCCCAGTCGGGAGCTACCTGGGTACGCCACGCATCGGCCATGCGCCCACCCTAGCCGGGGCGAGCGAATGACACCGATGTCATTCGCGGAGTACCCTGGCCGCATGAGCGCCGCACACGCCATCTCCGCCGCGGGCGAGGCCCAGCCGCTCAGCGCGCGCGAGGAAGAAATCCTCGCGTTCGAGCGCCAGTGGTGGCGCTACGCCGGCGCCAAGGACGATGCGGTGCGCGAGCTGTTTGGCATGAGCGCCACCGAGTACTACCAGGTGCTCAACGCGCTCATCGACACCCCGCAGGCGCTGGCACACGACCCGATGCTGGTCAAGCGACTGCGCCGTATGCGGGCGTCACGCCAACGCGGGCGCGGCGCACGTGCATGGGATATCGCCACCTAGTACAGTTTGGGCGTGCCCGAGTTCCCCCGCGACGAGTTTGATGACCTTGCCACGCAGCGAGGTCCCGTGGGAGTGCACCGGGCCCCGCAACCCGCATGGCGACGCATCCTGGTGGGTGCCCTCATTGCGCTGGTGGTGGGCGGTGGCATTGCCTACGCCCTGGTGATTGTGTTGTGGCACCACAGCGGCGGCACGGGCCTACCGCCCGTGGGCCCGCAGGCCACCCCCACCGTCACTCAAACCCACATCATCGCGCCGTCGCTCACCCCCGAGCCCACGGCATCGGCGGAAGAGACCGTGGAGCCCTCGCCCACGCCCACCGCCCCCGCGCTTGACCTTGCCACCGATGTGTCCGTGCTGAACGGTTCCGGCATTTCCGGCCTTGCGGCGCGTCAGCAGCAGGCGCTGGAAGGGGTGGGCTTCACCACCGTGTCCGCGGGCAACCTCACGTCCTCCAAGCCCGCGGCCAACACGGTGCGCTACGCCACGGAGGACCAGGTGACCACCGCCCAGCGGGTGGCCGAGGTGCTGGGCATCACGGCCGTGGAGATGGGGACCACCAGCAACGGCGGCATCGAGGTGCTGCTGGTCACCGACCCCGCCGCGTAAGGCGTGCCGGTAGCACCTGGCCGGTGCGGCATCGGGCGTGGCCGGGGGCGTGTTCGCTCACCGCGAGGCCGTGGCCTTCCTATTTGCACTCCACCCCTGCGAGTGCCAGAATCGCATTAGCACTCGAAGACTCAGAGTGCTAATGAGTGTCAGGCGTGAGCGGTGAGGCACCGCGGCTCGAGGATGACGTGAATCCCCGGCCCGATGCCGTCCGTCGCGGGCATCGCACGCGCCACCATCCATCGAAAGAGGAATACCCCCATGGCAAAGATCATTGCCTTCGATGAGGAGGCCCGCCGCGGCATGGAGCGGGGCATGAACGCCCTGGCCGATGCCGTCAAGGTCACCCTTGGCCCCAAGGGCCGCAACGTTGTGTTGGAGAAGAAGTGGGGCGCCCCCACCATCACCAACGACGGTGTGTCGATCGCCAAGGAAATCGAGCTGGACGACCCCTTTGAGAAGATCGGCGCCGAGCTGGTCAAGGAGGTCGCCAAGAAGACCGACGACGTGGCCGGTGATGGAACCACCACGGCCACGGTGCTCGCTCAGGCGTTGGTGCGCGAGGGCCTGCGTAACGTCGCCGCCGGCGCCAACCCCATCGCGCTGAAGAAGGGCATCGAGAAGGCCGTCGAGGCCGTCACCGCCGAGCTCTTTGCCGCCGCCAAGGAGGTGGAGACCAAGGAGGAGATTGCCGCTACCGCGGGCATCTCCGCCGCCGACCCCGCCATCGGCGAGCTGATTGCCGAGGCCATGGACAAGGTGGGCAAGGAAGGCGTCATCACCGTCGAGGAGTCCTCGGCGCTGGGCCTTGAGCTGGAGCTCACCGAGGGTATGCGCTTTGACAAGGGCTTCCTCTCGGCGTACTTCGTGACCGACCCCGAGCGCCAGGAGGCCATCCTGGAGGACGCCTACGTCCTGCTGGTGGAGTCCAAGATCTCCTCCATCAAGGACCTGGTGCCCGTGCTGGAGAAGGTCATGCAGACCGGCAAGCCGCTGGCGATCATTGCGGAGGACGTGGAGTCCGAGGCGCTCGCCACGCTGGTGGTCAACAAGATCCGTGGCACGTTCAAGGCCGTGGCCGTCAAGGCCCCCGGCTTTGGCGACCGTCGCAAGGCGATGCTGCAGGACATGGCCATCCTCACCGGTGGCACCGTGATCTCCGAGTCCGTGGGCCTGTCGCTGGAGAACACCACGCTGGACCTGCTGGGCCAGGCCCGCAAGGTGGTGGTGACCAAGGACGAGACCACCATTGTGGAGGGCGCCGGCTCCGCCGAGCAGCTTGAGGGCCGCGTGCGTCAGATCCGTGCCGAGATTGAGAACTCGGACTCGGACTACGACCGCGAGAAGCTGCAGGAGCGTCTTGCCAAGCTTGCTGGCGGCGTGGCCGTCATCAAGGCGGGTGCGGCCACCGAGGTGGAGCTCAAGGAGCGCAAGCACCGCATTGAGGACGCCGTGCGTAACGCCAAGGCTGCCGTGGAAGAGGGCATTGTCGCCGGTGGTGGCGTGGCCCTGATCCAGGCGGGCGAGAAGGCCTTTGCGGCCCTTGAGCTTGCCGGCGACGAGGCCACGGGTGCCCGCATTGTGGAGGCGGCCATCACCGCGCCGCTGCGTCAGATTGCCGTGAACGCCGGCCTTGAGGGTGGCGTTGTGGTGGAGAAGGTCAAGGGCCTTCCCTCCGGTCACGGTCTGAACGCGGCCACCGGCGAGTACGTGGACCTGCTGGCCGCGGGCGTCAACGACCCGGTCAAGGTCACGCGTTCCGCGCTGCAGAACGCGGCCTCCATTGCCGCGCTGTTCCTCACCACCGAGGCCGTGGTTGCCGACAAGCCCGAGCCTGCGGCTCCGGTGCCTGCCGGTGGCGGCGACATGGGTGGCATGGGCTTCTAAGCCCCCAGCTCACAAGCCGGTGACGGGAGTCGCCGTGCGGGAGGATCCATCCCCCCGCACGGTCCCGTCACCGGCTTTGTGCTACCCCGCACCCGGCGGCCCGCCGCCCCGCCGCCCCGCCGCCCCGCCGGCCCGCCGCCCAGCCGCCCAGCCGCCCCGCCGCCCCGCCCCTGATGGTGGATTGTGGGTGGAAAATCTATGATTTTCACCCACAATCCACCATCAGGAGGGTTGGGGGCGGCGTTGGGCCGCGGTGATGCGCAGGCCCGATGCTCGCAGGCGGCGGATCAGCTCGCGGGAGGTGACCAGCGTGGCCCCCGCGGCCACCAGCTCGTCATAGCGCTCCTGCGGCACGTCATAGTGGTCGCGATCAAACGCGCGCGCGTGAATGCCCGCACGCGCCGCAAAGCGGTGCAACTCATCAAGAGACTCATCCGAGACCAGGTGCCCCCACACGGTGCCATGGCGCGGCCACAGCGGAGGGTCGAGGAGCACGGTCACACGTCGACACTAGCCCCTCGACCCTCACCATCCCCCCGATGCACGCCCCCCTCGCGTACACAACCCCCCGCTACCGCACGAACATGCGCGCGGCCATGTCCTCCGCATCCTGGTAGTGCTGAGCCGCACTGCCCAGCGACAGCGCAATCTGATCCAACGCCGCGTCCACCTGGGTCTGCGTGGACTGCCACTGCTGCACCACCGCGGTGAAGCCCGTGGCGGCGGCGCCCTGCCAGGACCCCTCAAGCGCCTGCAACTGCGCCAGCATCGAGGCAACCTCGGTACGGATGGTCTGGGCGGAGCGCGTGGTGAAGGCCGAGGCCTGCGCCACCTGCGCCGCGTCAACGTGATACTGCGTCATGATTCCTCCTTGATTGGGTGTCTCAGACGCTATGACGAGGACGCCGTGCCCGGCAGGCCTTCCGGGCAATCTGTGGATAACCGCCCTTCCCCGTACAATGGTGCACCCGTGCCCACGACGGTCGCGGGGAGTGAAAGAGGATGTGACGTGCCAACCGGAAAAGTGAAGTGGTATGACTCCGAGAAGGGGTTTGGCTTCATCGCGAGCGACGAGGGCGATGAGGTCTTCCTGCACGCCTCCGCGCTCCCCGAGGGCACCGGCGCGCCTAAGCCGGGCACCAAGGTGGAATTCTCCGTGGCGGACGGCCGACGCGGCCCCTCCGCGCTGGCGGTGACCATTGTGGAGCCGGTGCAGACCCTCTCGCAGACCAAGCGCAAGCCCGCCGAGGACATGACGGTCATTGTGGAGGACCTCATCAAGATGCTTGACGGCGTCTCCACGTCCCTGCGCCGCGGCCGCTACCCCGAGCCCGCCAAGGGCAAGCAGGTGGCCGCCGTGCTGCGCGCCGTTGCCGACCAATTGGACGCCTGATCATGACGCTCCTGGTGGACCCGGCCGTGGAAGCGGTGGCGCGTGAAGCCGCGCAGGAGGTGGCGGCATCGGCCGATGCCGTGGGCGAGGTACTGGGCACGGAAACCGACGAGCTGGGCTACGTGGTGGTGCGCTTTGCCGCGCTCCTGCCCGGCTACCGCGGCTGGTGCTGGAGCGTGGTTCTCACCACGGGCGACGCCGGCCCCAGCGTGTGCGAGGCGTACCTGCTGCCCGGCGAGGACTCGCTGCTTGCTCCGGCGTGGATCCCGTGGTCGGACCGCGTGCGCCCGGGCGACCTGGACGCGGCCATGGTGCTGCCGTTCATTGTGGAGGATGCGCGCCTGGTGCCCGGGTACGCCGGCACGGACCAGGACGACGAAGACCTCATGGAGTTCTTTGAGCTGGGCCTGGGCCGCGAGCGCATCCTGGCGCCCGAAGGCCGGGATGAGGCCGCTCGCCGTTGGACGCAGGGGCCGCATGGCCCGGGCGCCGCATCGGCCGTGGCCTCCTCCGCCCAGTGCTCTACCTGCGCCTTCTTTGTGCCGCTGACCGGCTCCATGCGCATGGCGTTTGGCGCGTGCGCCAACGAGTGGTCGCCCGCCGACGGCTCCGTGGTGAGCGTGGACTTTGGCTGTGGTGCGCATTCGCAGACCGATGCCGAGCGCCGCGCAAGCGAGTGGCCCGCGCCGGACCCGCTGGTGGACTCGGGGGCCATCGCGCCGCTTGACCTGAACGAGCCCGATGCGGTGGCGGAGCCCGATGCAGAGGTTCAGGAGGAGGCCCCGGCCGAGCCCGACGCCGAGGCACAGACCGACGCCGAGGCACAGACCGAGCAGCCCTAGCGAGTTACCAGAAGCCGGCTCACCCGGTGCCGGCTCACCAGAAGTCGGCGGTGCAGAACAGGTAGGGGTCGTACCCCTCCGGTGGCGTGGGCGACCACGCGCATGCCACGGCGGCCTGGCTGAACCCCGACTCCAGGATTTGCCCCTGGTGTGAGGGTGAGCCCATGAACGCCGTCATCAGCGCGCTCAGGTTGGGCCCCATGCCCACAATGTTGTCGTTCTGGTGCCACACGGGCAGCCCGCCAATGGTGGTCCACGCCGTGGCCATCTGCGTAGCGTGGACCTGCCGGGTAGAGGTGGCGGTGCAGCTCATGCCTGCGAGCCCGGCGGCCGCACGCTGGTCGTTGATCGCCTGGCAAAACGCGGTGGCATCGCCCCAATTGATGCTCACGCCGCTGGCGGCCCGCGCGGGAGCGGCGGCCACGGGTGCGGGTGGCGGCGGAGGCGGCGGGGGAGGGAGGATCACCTCAATCTGCGGCACCTGCTGCGAGTAGTCCACGTCCGCTTCCGCGGGAGCGGAGACTTCCACGGAACGCGCCAGGTCCAGGGACAGCATGCGTGCCGCGGCATTGGCGCCACCCCCGGACACATCCCTGGCGGACTCGGCACCCACCTCATAGGCGGCAGCGGCACGGGGAGCAACCTCCTGCACCACGGTGATGGCCGCAAGGGCAAGGGTGGCAATCAGCAGGAGCGCGGGCCACCATGGCCGATGGCGTGCCATCGGATCCATCGTTGGACCCACTGTCATGTCACCAGTGTGCAGTGACCCAATCGATAGCGCTCACCAAGAGCCTCACATCGTCCGGTTCCACGGCCGGATAGCACCCAATCCGCAGCTGATTGCGGCCCAACTTGCGGTACGGGAACACGTCCACAATGCCGTTCTCTCGCAGGATTACCTGGAGTTTCTCGCTGCTGACCTCCTCCGCGAGGTCAATGGTTGCCACCACGGTGGAGCGGTGTGTGGGATTAGTCACAAAGGGCGTGGCCCACTCGGTTTTTTCCGCCCACTCGTACAGCACGGACGTGGATTCGGCGCTCCTGGCGGCCATCGCGGCCAGCCCTCCCAGCTCCAACATCCACTCCAGTTGCGCGCGCATCATGATGAGCGTGGCAAGCGCGGGAGTGTTGAGGGTCTGCTCGGCGCGAGAGTTGGTGACGGCCTGAGCCAGCGAGAGGCTCTCCGGGATGTAACGGCCCGATGCGTCAATCGCCTCGATCCGGGCAATCGCGGCGGGCGAGGCAAACGCAAACCACAAGCCGCCATCGGACGCGAAGGACTTTTGCGGCGCAAAGTAGTAGAGGTCCGTGGCGGCAAGGTCCACCTCCACAGCGCCCGCGCAGGACGTGGCATCCACGGCCACCAGCGCATCGCCCGCGCCCTCGGGGCGAGCCACGGGCGCCATCACCCCGGTGGACGTCTCGTTATGCGTCCACGCATACAGGTCCACCCCGTCCTCCGCCTGGGGCAGTGCAAGTGAGCCGGCATCGGCCCGATGCACCGTGGGCTCATCCAGATGCGGTGCCGCGGTGACGGCGGCGGCAAACTTGGCGCCAAACTCGCCAAAGGCACAGTGCTGCGACTTGCGCTCAATCAGGCCAAAGGCCGCGGCATCCCACATGAGCGTGGCGCCGCCGTTGCCCAACAACACCTCGTAGCCCTCCGGCATGCCGTACAGCTCCGCAAGCATGCGCCGCACATCGGCCACCAGCGAACGCACCGGAGCCTGCCGGTGGGAGGTGCCCAGCACGGACGGGTTGGCCGCCACCAGCGCCTCTACCTGGGCCGGACGCACCTTGGACGGGCCGGAACCAAAGCGGCCGTCGGAGGGCAGGAGTGAACGGGGAATGCGCAACGGTTCGGGCATGTGTCAAGACTAGTGGCGCAAAGCCTGGCATCATGGCGGACGTGTTCCGAATTGAGCCCGGTGTGCAGCGCTATGAGTGGGGCGCGCTCACGGGAATCCAGGAACTGTTGGGAATGGAGCCCGATGGCACCCCGGTGGCCGAGGCCTGGTGGGGCACCCATCCCGCCGCCCCCGCCCATGTAGAGGGCGCGCCACTGGGCGACGTGCTGCAACGCGATCCGGTGGCCATGCTGGGTGCGGACGTGCATGCGCGCTGGGGAGAGCTGCCCTTCATGCTCAAGGTGCTGTCCATTGCCAAGCCCCTGTCCATTCAGGTGCACCCCACCAAGGAGCAGGCGCGCACCATCCGCGAGGCCGCCACGGACGGCCCGCCGCCATTGGTCGATGCGGGGCACAAGCCGGAGATGGTGGTGGCGGTGACGCCCATGCGGGTGCAGACGGGCTTCCGTCCGCTGGCGCAGACGGCGGCGGACCTACGCCGCATAGGGCATCCGCTTGCGGACCGGCTTGCACAGTTGCTGGAAGGCGGCGATCTAGGCGCCTACCTGCATGCGGTGCTTGACGGCCCGCCCGTGCCGGACCTGCTGGAGCGCATGGTGGAGGTGGCTGCCGCCCAGGGTGAGGAGGCATCGGCCTCGCTGACCGCCGCGGCGGAGGCCTCCCGCGCCCACCCGGGAGACTCGGGTGCGCTGGTCTCGCTGGCGCTCAACGTGGTGGAGCTACAGCCGGGCGAGGCGTGCTTCACGGACGCGGGTGTGGTCCACTCCTACCACTCGGGCCTGGGTGTGGAGGTGATGGCCACCAGCGACAACGTGTTGCGCGCGGGGCTCACCCACAAGCCGCTGCACGTGCCGCTGGTGCTGGAGGTGGCGCGGCTCGCGGCTCAGGCGCCCGACCGGCCCGTGCCGCATCGGGAACAGGCCGTGTCCACCTACACCGCGCCGGTGGACGAGTTTGAACTCACCTTTGTGCGCGATGGCGAGCACGTCTCTCCCGCCGGCCCCCGCATTGTGGTGGTGGTGGAGGGCGAGGCACACCTCACGGGAGCCACGGGGGCGCTCACGCTGAGCCGCGGCCAGGCCGCCTTTGTGGCCGCCGCCGATGCCGCGGTGACGGTGGCGGGCACGGGCCTGACGGTGATTGCGGGCGTTCCCCACCCCTAGCGCCTGCGCGCAACGGACTACGCTTGCGCCATGGCGATGCGTCTGTCTGTTTTTGGCACCGGCTACCTGGGGGCCACCCATGCCGCCGGCATGGCCGAGTTGGGGCACGAGGTGGTGGGCGTTGACATTGACGCCGCCAAGATTGAGCGCCTTGCGCGCGGCGATGTGCCGTTTTACGAGCCCGGATTGCCGGAGCTGTTGCGCACCCATGTGGCCTCCGGCAGGCTGCGCTTCACCACCGATGCGCGCGAGGCCGCCGAGTGGGCGGACGTGCACTTTATTGGCGTGGGCACGCCGCAGCGCCCCGGAGAAAACGCCGCGGACCTGCGTTATGTGGACGCCGTGATTGACACCCTTGCCCCCCTGCTCACGCGTCCCGCCGTGGTGCTGGGCAAGTCCACGGTGCCGGTGGGTACGGCCGCGAGGTTGCGTGAGCGCCTGCAGGCACTGGCCCCCGCGGGCCAGGACGTGCACCTGGGCTGGAACCCGGAGTTTTTGCGGGAGGGCTTTGCCGTCAAGGACACGTTGGAGCCGGACCGGCTGGTGGTGGGGGTGGACCAGGCCAACCCGGGCCGCGTGGAGGAGGTGGCGCGCGAGGTGTACGCCGCGGCGCTGGCGCGTGACACCCCGTTTGTGGTGACGGACTTTGCCACCGCGGAGCTGGTCAAGGTTTCCGCCAACGCGTTCCTTGCCACCAAGATCTCCTTTATTAACGCCATTGCGGAGGTATGCGAGGCGACGGGCGCGGACGTGGTGCAGCTGGCCGATGCCCTGGGCTACGACACGCGCATCGGGCGCCGCTTCCTGGGGGCCGGGTTGGGATTTGGGGGCGGCTGCCTGCCTAAGGACATCCGCGCGTTCATGGCGCGGGCCGGGGAACTGGGCGTGGACCAGGCGCTCACCTTTTTGCGGGAGGTAGACACCGTCAACCTGCGTCGCCGCCAGCATGTGGTGGACCTTGCCGCACGCGAATTGGGTGGCGACGTGCGTGGCAAGCGGGTGGCGGTGCTGGGCGCCGCGTTCAAGCCCCTCAGCGACGATGTGCGTGACTCTCCGGCGTTGGACGTGGCGGGCAAGCTGCACCTTGCCGGAGCGGACGTGCGGGTGTTTGACCCGCAGGCCAACGCGAACGCCGCCGCCGTGTGGCCCACGTTGACGTATGCGGATTCCGCGGCCCAGGCCTGCGCGCAGGCAGAGGTGGTCATTGTGGCCACCGAATGGGAGGAGTTCCGCGGCCTTGACCCGCACGAGGTGGGCGCGTTGGTGGCCCGCCGCTGCATCATCGACGGCCGCAACTGCCTTGACCCCCAGGCGTGGATTGGCGCGGGGTGGACGTACCGAGGACTGGGGAGATACGCCTCATGAGCGACCTCATTGACACCACGGAGATGTACCTGCGCACCATCTACGAGCTGGTGGAGGACGGCGTGACGCCCATGCGGGCGCGCATTGCCGAGCAGTTGGGGCATTCGGGCCCCACCGTGTCGCAGACCATTGCGCGCATGGAGCGCGACGGGCTGGTGGTGGTCACCGAGGACCGGCATCTGGAGTTGACGCCGCAGGGGGCCACCATTGCCACGCGGGTGATGCGCAAGCACCGCCTTGCCGAGCGCCTGCTCACCGATGTCATTGGCCTGGAGTTGCCGTACGTCCACGACGAGGCCTGCCGGTGGGAGCATGTGATGAGTGAGCGCGTGGAGCGCCGCCTCATGGACATGCTGGATGGCCCCTCCGTCTCCCCTTACGGCAACCCCATTCCGGGGCTGGAGGAGTTGCGTGCTGGGGCGGCGATTCAGGCCCCCGATGCGGCCTCCCCGCACCCCCGTGACACCCCCCTCGAGGTGCCCGCGGGGCCCTTGGCGGGGGAAACATCGGCGTGGGATAGTGCCCAAAATGGTGTGATGTACGTCATGGTGGTACGGCTGGGCGAGAAGGTGCAAGCGCTGCCGGGATTCTTGGAGCTTGCGGCGAGCATTGGCGTGGTACCAGGCACGATGGTCACTCTGGAACGGGACGACGACCGCGTCATCCTGTCCACTGAGGCCGGGTCCATGACCATCCCCGGTGATGACGCGCGCCACGTTTTTGTGGATGGCGAGTTCGCGATTTCATAACGAGCAGGTACCGTGTATCAGTCGAAAGGCGAAGGAGAACACCTCCGGATGCACCTCCACGACGAGGGAACCGTTCAGCGAATCTGAACGTTGAGGAGCATCGACGAAGCGCTACGAGCGCGGATAGGAACGGAATATTGACGTACGCATACATGCGCGCCAGGTCGCGTGCAGTGATCGCTTCTGCTGGTGCCGCACTGGTGGTGATTCCCGTCTCGGGAGTTGCCGCGGTTGCACTGGTAGGCGATGACAACGCCCCCGCAGACACCGTGGCCGCTGTAAGCGTCCCCCAGTCCACCGACGACGCCTCCCTGGTGATCGTGGCGAACTCCGCGGACACCTACACCGTGGAAGTGCCCAATGTGGGCGTGGTTGTTGCCGCGCCCCGCGCGGCCTCCGGCGCCCCGAGCCACGCCCGCACCGTGGCCAACAGCGCCGATGTGGCCCAGGCCATTGCCGGCTCCGCGATTGTGGCCGAGGCCGCCAAGTATCAGGGCTACAAGTACACGAGCGGCGGCAAGAGCCCCGAGACGGGCTTTGACTGCTCCGGGTTTGTGCACTACGTGTACGCCCAGTTTGGCTACAGCCTCCCCACGTCCTCCAGCGGCTACCGCAGCGTGGGCACCGTGGTGGACTCCCCGCTTCCCGGCGACATCATCTACACCCCGGGCCACGTGGGCATCTACGCCGGCCCCAACCTGCAGATCGATGCGCCGCGCGTGGGCAAGACCATCGAATTCCGCGCCATCTGGCAGACCAACCCCACCTACATTCGCATCTCCTAACCGGGGCGAGGCCGTGTGTGGCACGTGATATGTGCCATGCGCGCCCATGGTCCTAGGTCAGGCTGTGTACGGTGGTTCCATGCGTCGCACATCGGTGTCGCGGCTGGGCCGCGAGGTGTCTGTGATCGGTTTGGGCTGCTGGCAGCTGGGATCCGATTGGGGTGATGTAGACCCCGGGCGGTCGCAAGAGATACTGCACGCCGCCGCGGACGCGGGCACCACCTTCTTTGACACCGCCGATGTGTACGGCGACGGCCTGTCCGAACGTGCCGTGGGCGAGTTCCTGGCTGCACGCACGGATGCGGCGTCCTTCACCGTGGCCACCAAGATGGGGCGCCGCGCCCAGCCGCATGTGCCCTCCGCATACACGCTGGACGCGTTCCGTGCGTGGACGGACCGCTCACGGGCCAACCTGGGCATGGACACCCTTGACCTGGTGCAGCTGCACTGCCCGCCGCCCGCGGTGCTTCACGACGGCGCCACCTATGACGCGTTGCGCACCCTGGTGGACGAGGGTGCCATCCGCCGGTGGGGCGTGTCCGTGGAGACGTGCGACGAGGCGCTACGGGCGTTGGAAGAGCCCGATGTGGCAAGCATCCAGATCATCCTCAACGTGTTCCGGCGTAAGCCGCTTGAGGCGGTGCTGGGCCGTGCCGCCGCCACCGGGACGGCCATCATTGCCCGCGTGCCCCTCGCATCGGGCCTGCTGAGCGGCCGGTACGACGAGACCACCACCTTTGCCCCCAACGACCACCGCAGCTTTAACCGCGCCGGTGCCGCCTTTGATGTGGGCGAAACCTTTGCCGGGGTGCCGTTTGAGGTGGGGGTGCATGCGGCGCGGCAGGTGGCCACGCTCACGCCCGATGGGTGGAGCACCGCGCAGTTGGCGTTGCGGTGGGTGGAGCAAAATGGCGCCACCACGGTCATTCCCGGAGCCCGCACCCCCGAGCAGGCGCGCGACAACGCCGCCGTGGGCGACCTGCCGCCGCTGGACGAGTCCACGCTTGACGAGTTGGCGCAGATCTACGACCGCGAGATTCGTGCCCACGTGCACGAACGCTGGTAGGGCACGGCACGCCGGCGCGCGGGTACGATGGTCAGGCCCTGGCGCCTGTAGCTCAGGGGATAGAGCACCGCTCTCCTAAAGCGGGTGTCGCGCGTTCGAATCGCGCCAGGCGCACCACCCCGGCAGTGCCCGGCGGCACCTCTACACCTCGCAGGTGGCGAGGGCATTCGCCTTTGTGGGGCCACGGGCCCATGCACCGCCGCGCAAGGCGCGTAGGCTTGTGAGGTGACCCACCGCCCGGAGCGCGCGCCGCAATCCCGCAGCCTCGCCCCCGGCGAGTTCCCCCGCCGGCTGGTGCTGCCGGTGTTCATTGCGGGTCTGCTCATCTACTTTGTGGCGGTGGCGCACCGCACGTCGCTGGGTGTGGCGGGCGTGGAGGCGCTGGATCGCTTTGGCACGGAGGCCATGGGCCTGTCGGTGCTTGCCGTGGTGCAACTGGCCATGTACGCCCTCATGCAAATCCCCGCGGGGCATCTGCTTGACCGTTTTGGCCCCGGCACCGTGATGGCGGTGGGCTCGCTCATCATGGCGGCGGGTCAGGCGGCCATGGCCGTCACCGATTCGCTTGCCGTGGCCATTGCCGCACGCCTGCTGGTGGGCGCGGGCGACGCCCCCATCTTCATCTCCGCAACGCGCCTTGCCGCCGCGTGGTTCCCGCCGCGCCGCGCGCCCGTCATGGTGCAGATCACGGGCGTGGTGGGTCAACTGGGGCAGTTTGCCACCGCCGTCCCCGTGGCGTGGGTGCTGCACGGCTACGGCTGGAGTCCCGCCTTTGGCATGCTGGCCGGGGTGGGGGTGGTGGCCGCGGTGGCGGCCATGGCGTGGGTGCGGCTTCCCCAGGCTCCCGCCGCCGATGCCACGGCCCCCCGGGAGCGGCTCCATCACTCGGTGCGGGGTGCGGTGGGCATCGCGGGAACGCGTTTGGGGTTCTGGAGTCATTTTGTGACGCCGTTTTCCATGAACGTGCTGGCGTTGGTGTGGGGGGTGCCGTTCTTCATCACCGCACAGCGGCGCACCCCCGCGGAGGCGTCGGTGCTGTTGTTGGTGATGACCGCAGGTGCGCTGATTGCGGGACCCATTGCCGGGGTACTCACGGGCCGTCACCCGTTGCGCCGCTCCTGGTTGGTGTTGGGCTCGGCCAGCCTCACGGCGGCGGCATGGGTCACCCTGTTGGCCTTTTCCACGCCGCGCCCCTGGTGGCAGTTGGTGGTGTTCTGCTTTGTCATTGGCCTGGGTGGCCCCATCTCCTTGGTGGGGATGGACTTTGCGCGTACCTGGGCGCCCGGGCATCGGCTGGGTGTGGCATCGGGCTTTGTGAACGTGGGTGGCTTTGCGGCCACCATCACGGGTGTGCTGTTGGTGGGTGGCGTGTTGCAGCTCACGTCCGCGCCCGGGGCCGCCACGTACACGCTTGGCGAGTATCGCCTGGCCTTTGCGGCGCTCCTGGTGCCGTGGCTGGTGGGTGTGGTGGGTGTGGTGTGGAGCCGCCGCCAGACCCGTGCGGACATGGCTGCCGCGGGCGTCACCGTGCCGCCCCTGCGCGACGCGATCCGCCGGGCCCGCACCCGGAATTGACGCACCCCGGCGTGGGGTAACACAATGCGTGAGACGGTGCGCGTCGGCTGCACAAGTGGGCGCGCACTGTCCGTGGGGGCCGGCCGCTGGCGTCACGCGCCGCCCGTTTTTCTGCTCTCTCGCGTGGGATGCCGCCCACGCGGCCCGCGCCTCGTTACGGTGGGGGCGTGGTGGACTATATTTCGCGCGCGCTCGTGGCCGATGCGCTCGCCGAATGGCGCGAGCACCTGCGGCATGCGTCCACCGTGTCCCCGTTGCGGGACCTCGCGGCGTCCGATGCCCCCACGCTTGACCTGCAGGGTTCGCACCCCTCGGGCCTGGCCCAATTCTTTGCGCATCGCCCCACCTACCTGAGCACGTTGGCGCGCGATGAGGCGGCGTTCCGCACCGCCGCACACCGGGCGGACCTCATCCTCACGGACGCGGAGCGCGTGCTGGCCGCCACCGGGGTGTGGACCGTGGCGCTGGTGGTGGGAACGGCCGCATGGGACGGCCAGGAGATGCCGCTCATTGTGCGCACCGTCACCATGGAACGCATTCGGGACACGGACGTGACGCTGGTGCTGCACCCGGACGCGCATATCAACCCGGTGTTTGCGGGCCTGGTGCGGGAGCGGGGCGCGCTGGTGGACCTGGAGGGCTTGGCCGCCGCGTCCATTGCGGGCCCTCAGTTTGACCCGCGCCCCACCTGGCATGCCGTACGCGAGCTGGCATACCTGTTTGGCGCGGGCTTTGAGGTGCGCGAGCGCCTGCTGGTGGGCGCGTTTGACGACCCCGAGCAGCGCCTGCGCGATGACCTGGACGCGTTGGACCCCGTGATGGGCGCCTCCGATGTGATTGCCGCCGCCGCGGGCGACATGGACGCGCGCACCATCCTTGCCGAGCCGTTGCCGCGCACCGGCACCGCGGACCGTGACCCCTTTGGGGAGCGCGGTGCGGGTGACCTTGACGATGTGGCCTTTGCGGCGCTCGACGCGGTGGCCACCGGGCGCTCCGTGGCGGTCACCGCGGCGCCCGGCTCCGACCCGGTGGGCTTTGTGGCCGCGCTGGCGGCCGATGCCGCGGCATCGGGCCGCACGGTGGCGGTGGTGGCGGGCACGGAGGGTCTGGTGGAGGCCGTGGGGGCGCGGCTTGACGCGCTGGGCCTGGGCGAGATTTATGTGTCCGGCGCGCCCGAGGACTGGAACGCGCAGGCGCGTGCCCGTCTGCTCGCGTCGTTGACCCTGGATGCGACGGGCGTGGACGAGGACTACATTCGCGCGCTGGGCTCCTCGCTGGTGCAGGCGCGCCACGAGGTGACCGCGCGGTATGAGGCGCTGCACCGCCCCCACCGGCCGTGGGGTGTGAGTGCGTTTGAGGCCGTCCAGGCCGTGGTGCGTCTGACCGCGGGTGCCGTGAAGCCCGGCACCACCATCCGCCTGGGGGGCGAGGCGGGCGCGGTGGTGGCCGAGCATGGGCTGGCCGGTGTGGCGGCCGCCATGGTGCGCCGCCTGCATGGCGAGGACGTGACCATTGAGCCGCGGGACGTGAACCCCGCCACGGCGGCCATCGAGGCCGCCACCACACGCCCCACGGTGCCGTGGTGGTCGGAACTGGTGTCACCCGAGCAGGGTGCCCACCTGGACGAGGCGCTTGCGGTATTGGTGCGCAACCTCCCGCCCATGCGTGCGGAGGCCGCGCAGGCCGCGCGGGAGACGGGACTTGACGAGGCGGAGTCGTTGGCCGCATGGGCGGAGCAGGTGACGTTGTTCACGGCGGTGCGGTCCACGTTGGACACGTTCTCTCCCGCCGTCTACCAGCGCTCGCTGTTGGACCTGGTGGCGGCAACCGCGCCGGAGGACTCGCCCCGCGCGGTGCCCATGCCGCGCGCCGAGCGCCGTTCCTTGGTGCGCCGCGCGGAGGAGCTGTTGCGGCCCGGGCGCGAGGGTGAGCCGCTCCACGAGCGCCTGCTGGCGGCGCAGGAGGAGACCGCGCGGTGGCGCGCCCACTGCAGCGCCGGTGGCTGGCCCGTGGTGCCCGATGCGTTTGATGCCTACGCCGCACGCCTGGCACGGGTGCAGGCCGCGTGGAGCGTCTTTGTGGAGTACCGCGAGGCGCAGGAGGCCGAGGAGTTGGCGTTGTGCCCGTGGGGGGATCTCATGGGCACGTTGGAGCGCCTTGCGGATGGTATTCCCGGCGGCATTGATCACGCACCGGTGCGCCCCGCCGAGGTGGACCTGGGCGCCCCCGGCTTTGCCGCGCTCCTGGCAAGCCTTGACGCGCGTGGTGCCAGCGCGGAACAGATTCGCGTGGACCTGGAGTTTGCGTGGTGGGCCGCCGCCTTTGACTCCATTGTGGAGGCCTCCCCCGAACTCACCGACTTTGGTGCCTTGGGCGTGGCCGTGGAAACCTACCTGGCCTATGACGCGGCATTTGCCGATGCCCGCGTGGGGCCGTTGCTTCGCGCGGTGGGGGAACGGCGTCGGGCGGCCATTGCTCGCCACCCCGCCTTTGCCCGCGACCTCTTTGCCATGCTGGTGGAGGGTGTGGGGGGCACGCTGCGGGACCTGTGGCGGGACATGGCCCCCGTGGTGACCGCGTTGCGGCCCGTGGTGGTGGCGCATTCCTCGCAGGTGGCGCGCATGTTGCCGCCCACCGTGTGTGTAGACACCGTGGTGGTGGTGGGCGCGGAGTCGTTGGCGTTTGCGCAGGTGGTGCCCGCCGTGGCCCGCGGTGCGCAGGTGGTGTGGGTGGGTGACGCGGCAAGCGCCACGCGCTCGGCAGCCACCACGTTGGCGCCGCTCTTGCCGGAACTTCCCTTGCATGCGTTGCCGCAGCGCCGCGACCCGCGCGTGACCCGGGTGCTTGCCGAGTCGCTGTACGGCAAGGCGCTCACGGCGCTTCCCGCACCGGGAGAGGCCACCGGCTCGCAGTTGCATGTGGTGCACATTGATGCCGTGGCCAGCGCCGCGGTGGGGGCGCAGACGGTGGAGTCCTCGCGCGCCGAGGTGGCCGCGGTGGTGGAGATGGCGGTGCGCGCCGCGGGTTCCGTGCCGCGACGCACGGTGACCGTGGTGGCGGGCAACGAGCTTCACGCGGCACGCATGCGCGACGCGCTCCTGGAGCGGGACGTGCGGGTGGCGGAGCGCACCCCCGTGGTGGTGATGGGGGATGCCGCGGGCCACGAGTCCCACGAGGTGATCCTTGCGCTGGGCTACGCGCGCGATTCCCGTGGCGTGGTGCCGTCGCACCTGGGGGTGCTCAGCTCGTCCCAGGGTGCGGCCGCGTTGGCACAGGCGGTGGTGGTGGGACGCGAGGCCCTCACCGTGGTGACCGCGCTGGAACCGCACCATCTGACGGCCGTGGCCGCCGCATCGGAGGTGGGACATGGGGTGGCGGCGCTGCGCGAGCTGATCATGGCTCAGGAGCGGCCCGTGGTGGCACCCGAGCGGCCGCGCCCGGGCCCCAGCGACTGGCTGTTGGCCGATGTGGCGGCGATTTTGCGTGCCGAGGGCCTGGCGGTGCACCTCAGGTATGGCTGGGACGCGGACACCATTCCCATGGTGGTGGGCGGTCCGCATGACCGCGGGTACCGCGTGGCCGTGGTGACCGACGAGGCCGCGCCGGGTGGGGCCACGCTACGCGACCGGGTGCGGTGGCAGTACGCGCGCCTGGAGGCGCTGGGGTGGACCGTGGTGTCGCTGTGGACGGTGGACGTGTTTGTGGATCCCGTGGCCGCCGCACGGCAGGTGCGGGAGGCGCTCGCGGCCGTGGTGGACGATGTGGTGGTGCCGGAGGTAGCGGTGCCCGATGTGGTGGTGCCGGGCGCGCATCCCGAGCCCGAGGAGGTGGAGCCCGTGGCGGACGAGCCTGTGGTGGACGAACCGGTGGCGGACGAACAGCCCGATTCAGACGAACCGAGTGCCGATCACCCCACCCCCGCGCCGCGCGTCACCATGACGCCCACGCGTGGTCACGGCAGCGACAGGCCGCTCATTCCCACGCGCGCGTGGGAGGACGAGGATGCCGCATGGCAGGACCGCAGCGGTGGCAACCGCGCGGAGGACATCAAGCGGGAGAAGCCGCCCCACTGGTAGACCCGCCGGTGGAGCCAGACGAGCCGGACGAGCCGGTCGAGCCAGACCCCGCCGACCCAGACTTCCCCGTTCCAGACTTGGCGGACCCAGACCCGCTGCGCGAGTCGGTGCGGTAAAAGCCCGAACCCTTGAACGTCACCCCCACCGCGGAAATCACGCGCCGCACCGCACCGCCGCACGTGGGGCACTCGGTGAGCGCGTCATCGTGAATGGACTGGACGGTGTCAAAGGTGCGCTCGCAGGCTGCGCACGCGTAGGTATAGGTGGGCACCCCAGTATTTTAGGCGCCCACGCGGTGTACGGCCGCCGGGGTCACCACAATGGACACCGGTAGGTCGTGGTCCTCGCGGGGGATGGGCCGCTGGGTGGCGTCGTGGAACTCGTCGGCAAACACCAACGCAATGATGGGCGCGTCCGGGCGCGCATCCGCCAACGCCCGGTCATACCAGCCGCCGCCCTGGCCCAGGCGAGTGCCGCTCGTGTCGGCTGCCAGCGCGGGCACAATCACCGCATCGGCGTGACGGAGCTCCTCCTGGGGCAGAAACTCGCTGGAGGGTTCCGGGGGGCGTCCGGGGGCGCGCTCCACGGCATCGGCGGCGGAGGTGAACTCTCCCCACCCACGCTGCAGGCCGTCACCCAACAGTGGAACCAGCACACGGACACCGCGCGCATGGAGTTCCTCAATGAAGGGCATGGTGGCGGGCTCGTGGCGGCGGGAAAGGTAAACGGATACGCATGTGGCCCCGGCCACCTCGGGCAGTGAGAGCAGGTGGTCGCGAAAGCTGAGCCCGTGTTCGGCGAGGCGGCGCTCGCTGCGGTCGGCACGATTGCGCCGGACCGTGGAGCGCCAGGTGGCCTTCACGTCCTCAGGACTGGGGGCACGTACGTCGAGGTGTGACAACGGCGTCATAGCCCCATTGTGTCAAAGTGTGGCGACACTGGGGACCGCAGGGTGCGGGACCGGTCCCGGGGTGCAAGGATCGGGGCATGACTGACGTGCGCAAGGCCGTGATCCCCGCCGCGGGGCGTGGCACCCGGTTCCTGCCGGCGTCCAAGGCGGTGCCCAAGGAGTTGCTGCCGCTGGTGGACAGGCCCGCGTTGCAGTACGTGGTGGAGGAGGCCGCGGCCGCCGGGCTGTCCCAGGTATGCCTCATCACGGCGCGCGGCAAGGAGGCCATGCGCGCGCATTTTGAGCCCGCCCCCCAGTTGGAGGCGATGCTGGCCGCCAAGGGGGACGAGCAGGCGCTTGCCGCGGTGCGTGACACCACCGGCGGGGCACAGCTGACCTGGGTGGAGCAGGAGGAGCCGCGCGGCCTGGGCCACGCCATCGCGTGCGCCGAGGAGTTTGCCGCCGGGGAGCCCGTGGCGGTGCTGCTGGGGGACGACCTGATTGACGCCGCCAACCCCGTGCTAGAGGCGATGGTGGCCGTGCGCGAGCACCTGGGCGGCACCGTGGTGTTGCTGTTGGAGGTGGATGAGCGCCTGGCGAGCATGTACGGAATTGTGGAGTCCGCGGTGGTGGAGTCTGCCGCGCTTGCCGCCGATGCCCGTCTGGCCGGCGCCGAGGTGCGCACCATCACCCGGTTGCAAGAAAAGCCCTCCCGTGAGGAGCTTTTCTCCACCCTGGCCGTGATTGGCCGCTACGTGTTGGACCCGCGCGCGTTTGCGGTGCTGCGGGACACGCCGCCGGGACGCAACGGGGAGATCCAGCTCACCGATGCGTTGGACACGCTGGCGCGCATGCCCGCCGAGCAGGGCGGCGGGGTGCACGGGCTGGTGTTCCGCGGGCTGCGGTACGACACGGGTGACAAGCTGGAGTACGTGGCCGCGGTGGTGCAACAGGCCGCGCGCTCGCGCACGCTGGGGGAGGATTTCATGGCGTGGTTGCGGCGGTTTGTGGCAGACGCCGATGCCCGGGGTGGCGTGGGTGGCGTGGGTGCCGCCGATGCCGCCGCCGGGCCGCGTCCGTTGGGTGAGCCGCGTCCGTTGGGTGAGCTGGGGGAGCGGGAGTGACCGAGCGTCGGCTGGCCGAGCATCGGGCGCTGGTGGCCGCACATCTTGCCCGCATGCCCGTGCTGGATGTGGCCCTTGCGGATGCCCATGGCGCCATGCTTGCCGCGGATGCCACGGCCCCCACCAACGTCCCCGCCATGGCCACCGCGGCCATTGACGGTTACGCGGTGCGCACCGCGGATCTGGTGGGGGTGCACCCGGGTGCGCCCGTCCGTCTGCCCGTGACGCATGACGTGGACTTTGGCCCCACCGCGCCCGCGGTACTCACCCCCGGGACAGCCATGCGCATCGTCTCCGGGGCGTCGCTGCCTGCGGGTGCCGACGCGGTGGTGGCGTTCTCCGCCGGGCAGTGGTCGGAGCGTGACGGCGCCGCCGCACAGGTGGTGGTGAGCGCGCCGGTGGCGCAGGGCGATCACATCCGTCCGGCCGGCTACGACGCGCTTGCCGGGGCACACCTGCTCCACGCGGGAACGCGATTGGGGTCGCGTCATCTGGCAATTGCGGCGGCCATGGGGGTCACGCGCCTTGAGGTGCATCCGCTGCCGCGGGTGGTGGTGCTGGCCACGGGAAACGAGCTGGTGGCGCGCGGCCCGCGGAGGGTGCGCGACGTCACGGGACCGTTGGTGGCGGACATGGTGCGCGAGGCGGGTGCCCATGCGTACCGCGTGCCGCCGGTGCCCGATGAGCGGCGCGCCTTGCGCGCCGCGATTGAGGACCAGTTGGTGCGCGCCGACGTGATCATCACCACCGGCGGGCTCTCGGTGGGGTGGGACGACACGGTGGTGTCCGTGCTGCAGACGCTGGGCGACGTGGAACGCGTGGAGGTGGCGCTCGCGCCCGGCGGCTTCCATGGCGTGGGACGGGTGGCCGCGGGCGCGCGTGACGTGCCCGTGCTGTGCCTTCCCGGTCACCCCGTGAGTGCGCTGGTGGCCTTTGAGGCGTACGTGCGGGACGCGCTGCGGGCCATGAGCGGCAGGGACGATGCCGAGCGTGGCTTTGCGTCCGTGGAGGCGGGGGTGGAGTTTGCGTCCGTGCCGGGGCTGGCTCAGGCGGTGCCCGTGTGGTTGGAAGCGGGAGGGTCCGTGGGTTTGCGGGCCATTCCCGTGGGAGACCCCACGGCCACACCCTCGCTGGCGCAGTGCGCGGCAGCGCATGGGTTGGTGATGGTTCCCGAGGATGCGCAGGCGGTACGCCAAGGGGCCGTGGTGCGCTGCCGCGTCTGGGACGCGTGAGTCGCATGCCGCCGTGGGTGAACGGGGCCGGACCGTTGCTGGGAGCGCGCCAGCGCATCGGCGAGGAACCCCTGACCCTGCGCCTGCTGCGGCGGGGGGACGAGCGCGTGTGGCTGAACTTGCGTGCCCGCGAACGCGAGCGGCTGCACCCGTGGGAGGCGACGCCGCCTGGTGGGCCCGCACCGTCGGTGTCCTTTGGGCAGTATGTGCGCGCGGAGCGGCGTGCGGTGGCCGCGCGGGAGGCGCTGCCGCTGGTGGTGGAGTGGGAGCGTGCCCTGGTGGGCCGCGTGACGGTGCATCGCATCGAGTGGGGTGCGGAGTGTGGTGCGTCGCTGGGGTACTGGGTGGCGCACGAGTGGACGGGCCGGGGCATTGCGCCGCGTGCGGTGGCGTTGGCGGCGGATCATGCCTTCCGGCAGGGGATCCATCGGCTGGAAATCGCGGTGCGGCCGGAGAACACGGCGTCGCTCAGGGTGGTGGACAAGCTGGGGTTCCGGGACGAGGGTCTGCGGCGCGGGTACCTCTTCATTGACGGGGCCTGGCGGGATCACCGCGTGTTCGCGCTGACGGCAGGAGAGGAACGCACAGGAGAGTTCTGGCCCGCCCACCCCTAACCCCTCCCACCCCGCCCCTCCCCCTAGCCTCCCCCCCCTGATGGTGGATTGTGGGTGAAAAACGGCACGTTTTCACCCACAATCCACCATCAGGGGGCAGCGGGAGGTGGGCCAGCATCGGCCGTACCCTTTTGACACGCCGCGCGGGGTCCGGGGTGCGAGGCCATCGCGGCCGTACCGTCGTGTCATGCCTCCTGCCGGACTCCTTGCGATTATCGCCCTCGGGTTGGTACTCGCCTACGTGGTGCCGCAGAAGATCCGTGAGCGCACCGACTACGCACTGGTGCGCACCGAGGACCGCTACAGCGCCGATATGCGCGTGGTGCGCTCCTCCGCACAGCGCCTGGAGCGACCCCGGCAAAGCGCGTCGTACTCGGGTGAGGTTCCGCTGTTGGTGACGGGTGCCGCGCGCGCGCAGGTGAGCGCGTTGGGCGCGGATCACATGTCCCGCCCCGCGGGTCCCCTGGACCGCGCCGCCACGGCCGCCCAGCGCGAACGCATCGCCCTCCACCGCGACCAGGCGGGGGTGCGCGCCCAGCGGGCCGCGGCCGCCCAACGCCGTGCACGAGTGGCATCGGCCGTGGCCGCGATCACGGTGATCGCGTGGGTGCTCGTTGCGGCCACGCCCGTGCCCGCGCTGGTGGCGGGACTGGCCACCGGCGCGCTGGTGACCGTGGTGGTGCTGGGTGCACGCACCGCCGCCGCCGAGCGTCGCGCCGACCGTGACGTGCGCCTCGTGGCGCGCGAGGTGTCCGCCGCCGCCACCGCGACGCAGGCCCTGCGAGTGGTGGCTCAGGCGCGCGCCCAGGGCTTGGATGCTCAGCCTTCGGACACGGCCACGCAGGCCATCCGGGTGGTCACCGCGGAGGACCTCGCTCCCCTTGCCGCGCCCGCTCCGCGCCCAGTGGCGCGCACGGTGCAGCAGGCGCCCTTGGTGGACGCCGGGGCCTGGGACGGTGCCGATGCCGGGGTGGGGGCCGATGCCGGAGCCGGCTCGGCGGACGAGCCCGCCACGTCGCCGTGGTCGCCCAAGACCATGCCGGTGCCCGCGTATGCGCTCAAGCCGCAGGTGCGCCAGCAGGTGGCGCGCCCGCTGCGCGAGGAGGACTTTGCGGCATCGGCCGTGGCCGCCGAGCGTGCCGCCCGGGCCGCCGCAGCCGCACAGCGTGCCGCCGCGTTGCAGGACCCGCAGGGCGGGGCCGAGGCCGCCACCGCATCGGGCGCGCTGGACGCGATCCTCGCACGCCGCCGCGCCACCGCGTCCTAACTGCGGAGTCGCCCCGCCGTCGCGCGGGGCCGCGGGGAACCATTCAGTACTGTTATCGGTTGTCAACAGGTCAGGGCCTGCCTCATCCGGGGTGTGAAGCCCTCCCGAGTAGGAGTGAATGTGAAGACCCCCCTCAAGGCCGCGGCGCTGATTGCTGCCGCCGTCCTTGCCCTGTCCGCGTGTTCGTCGGCCACCACGCCGGAGGCGTCCCCCTCGGCCACCGTCCCTGTGCTGGACCTGGCCTCCGTGGCATGGTCCACGGCCGATGGCGTGCCCTCCCTCGAGTTCACCGCCCCGGCGGTGGCCCAGACGTCGTCCGCGCGGCTGATCGCGGACGGCTCCGGCGAGGCGCTGGCCGTTGGCATGGTGGTGAACGTCTCCTACGTGATCTACAGCGGGGCCGATGCCACGCAGCAGTTCTCCACGTACGACGAGAACTTCACGCAGCCCATCCCGTTGGACGAGGACTCCGTGGACCCCGCGCTGCTCACCGTGCTGCTCAACGCGCACGTGGGCGCGACGCTCATCTACGCCACCCCCGACTACTCGGGGACCACGTCGTCGGCGCTGCTGTTTGCCATGACCATTGTGAGCGCCACCACGCCGCTTGCGCAGGCCCAGGGCACCGCGGTTGACCCCGTGCCGGGCCTGCCGGGCGTGACCGTGGATGAGCAGGGCAAGCCGTCCGTGGACTTTACCGATGCCGTGGACCCCGGCACGTTGGTGACCCAGCCCCTGATTCAGGGCGAGGGCGACGCCGTGGAGTTGGGTGACAACGTCACCGTGCACTACACCGGCTGGGTGTGGGACGGCGCGCAGTTTGACTCGTCGTGGGACCGTGGCACCACCGCCACGTGGCCGCTGGTGGACGGCGCGCTGATTGACGGATGGGTGCAGGGTCTGCAGGGCGTGACCGTGGGCAGCCGCGTGCTGCTGGTGATTCCCTCGGAGCTGGGCTACGGCGATGGTGGCAACGGCACCATCCCCGGCGGCGCCACCTTGGTGTTTGTGGTGGACGTGCTCGCGGCGTCCTAGCCGTATGGCCCCTGGGGCCGCAACTGACAACGGGTGGTGTGGCCGCGGCCGCACCACCCGTTGTGGTTTCCGCAGTGTGGTGCGGTCCCCGCGCTCCTAATGTTATAGTTGGAATATAACAAGTGGAGGTGAGTGGAGTGTTCAATCTGATGCCCCAGGGTGTGGTGCCCCAGCGCACGGTGATCCAACGCTTTGTCCTGGTGGGCATGGTGGTCCCGGTGATCTTGGCCGTCGCGGCCGGAGTGCTGGTGTGGTCGTGGCGGGCGCAGTTGCCAGACCCGGTGGCCACCCATTGGGGCCCGGGCGGCGTGGATGGCTTCTCCTCGCTGAGGTCCGTGTTGTGGGCCGTCCCGCTCGCCACGGGTGGCGTGTCGCTGGTGATGTCCGCCAGCGCGTTCCCGTTCTTGCGTCGCGGAGGCCGCGGCTTCACCGTGCGCTTCCTGGGCGCCACCGCCACCTGGATGGCCGCCTTCCTGGGCGTCCTTGTGGTGTGGAGCCTTGCCATTCAGCGGGGCATGCCCGATGCCGCGGCGGCACCCAACCTGGACCTCGGCATGGGCGTGGCCCTGGTGGCAGGCACCGTGCTGGGGGTGCTCGCGTGGCTGGTGCAGCCCGCGCAGGAGGCCAACCCGGCCGCACGCTCGGCCGGCACGGCCATTGCTGTGGCTCCCGGGGAGCGCGTGGCGTGGGTGCGCACCGCAAGCATGTCGCGTGGGGTAATGGCCCTGCTGGGTGGCGTGACCGCGGCGCTGGTGGCGTTGGGCCTGGTATTCCTGGCGCAGGGCGAGTCGGTTGCGGGGTGGATCACCCTGGGCTCTGCCGTGCTGGTGGGTGGGCTGCTGGCGACCCTCACCAGGTTCCGGGTGAGCGCATCGGCGGCGGGGCTGACCGTGCGCGGGGTACTGGGGTGGCCGCGCGTGCGCATTCCCCTGGCCCAGATGGCGCATGTGGAGGTGCGGGAGCTCAACGGCCTTGCCGAGTTTGGCGGCTGGGGCTGGCGCGTGATGCCGCACGTCACGGGCGTCATCTTGCGCAACGGCACCGGCATCTGGGTGGACAGGCGGGAGGGCAGGTCCTTTGCGGTGACGGTGGACGATGCCCAGACCGCCGTGGGTGTGCTGGAGGCGCTGCTGGCGCGTGAGCCGGGTGTTGGTGAGCCGGGCGCTGTTGAGCCGGGCGGCGGGGTGGCCTGATGTTACTCAGGGTGGACGCGACGTCCTCTCAGCCCATCTTTGAGCAGTTGGCTGGGTGTGTGCGGGCCGAGATTGCGCGCGGTGGGTTGGGCGTGGGGGATAGGTTGCCCGGCGCGCGCGATGTGGGGGAGCAGTTGGGCGTCAACCACCACACGGTGCTCAAGGCGTATCAGCAGCTGCGTGACGAGGGGCTGGTGGAGCTGAGGCCGGGGCGCGGTGCGGTGGTGACGGCATCGGCGGCCACGCTGGGAGGGCTGCACGTGGCCGTGGCGTCGCTGGTGGCCAAGGCGCGCGAGGCGGGGCTGCCGGATGAGACGCTCGTGTCCCTGGTGCGCGTGGCCCAGCGCGAGTAGTGAGGGGCGCGGGCGGGCTCGCGCGGGGTTGCCGGTGTGCCGTGACCAAGTTGGCGGTGGCACCGCGCGGGGTGTTATTCTGAACTCCGCTTCGCACGCCCCTTGAGGGTGCGCGGACACCCGGGGCTATGGCGCAGTTGGTAGCGCGTCTCGTTCGCAATGAGAAGGTCAGGGGTTCGAATCCCCTTAGCTCCACCGGTTGTACCAAGGGGAATGCCCAAAACGACTGCCGCGTCAACGTCGGCGTGGGGCAGATATGGGGCAGAACTTATTCTGAAAGCCCCGCGTGGGGCGGGCTCAGTGAACGATGCGTAGGCTCGGTGCCGCGCTCGCTGCGGTGCTCGCGGTCGGCTGGGGCAACGCCAGACGCTGCGGCTATTTGGTGACGGCCAGGTGGTCACCGTAGCGCTGGCGTACAACCGTAAATGCAAAGACCGTCTTACGACCACCGCCCATCTCAACGACTCGCGGTAGCGTAGGCCCATGCTCTCGGATAACGATCTGGCATTCGCGATCATCGAGATGGCCGAGAGGTCGATGACCCTGCATCCAAGCATTCGTGATGACGTTGAACACCATGGGGAACCTGCCCTCGCCGTGATGGGTACTCTGAGCGTCACAAGGACTGCGGGGGTGTTCATTGACCCGGACCTGATTGAGGAGGCGGTACGCCGCTGGCCCAACGACAGGGGCTCCGGCCTGGTAGGGGAATGGACTGAGTACGCGCAGGAGTTGCGAGCGAAGGCAACGACAGAGTCACCGTAGCGGTGCGACACCGCATAGCGGAGATGCTGTTCGTTGGAGTACTCGCAGTGACCAAGAGTCGCTCCGCGGTACGTGTCACCGGTTGATCTCGTATTGGGCGTGAGAGAAAGTTGCTCTGGCTGATTTGGCACGTTACCGAAGGGGGTTCTGAAGCCCCTCATCGATAGCGGTAGCGCCCTTCGGCATGGGTAGGCTTCGATTCATTGCCCCCTGCAACGTTGCACGCGCGTGAAGCCACGCCAAGGGGCCGCGGGCCGGGGGGAAGGCGTGCGCTCGGCCAGTCGCATGGCACGTGTCAGTGGGTATCGCTAGCGTGGTGCCTAGCACCGGACGTTGTTGCCGTGCGATGGCGCGCAAAGGAGACCACCTCACCATGACACCCACCACCAAGGAGTCCCAGCGAGCGGAACTTCACAAGACCATCTGGCGCGTGGCCAATGACCTTCGCGGCAGTGTGGACGGGTGGGACTTCAAGGCCTACGTCCTGGGCATGCTCTTCTACAGGTTTATCTCAGAGAACCTCACCAGCTACCTCAACCAGGCTGAGCATGCGGCCGGCAATGTGGGCTTTGACTACCGCCGCTTGCCCGATGCCGAGGCTGAGTGGGGTCGCAAGGACGCGGTGGAGGAGAAGGGCTTCTACATCATCCCTTCCGATCTGTTTGCCAACGTCCGCGAGCGGGCGGCAGACAACGTGAACCTGAACGAGACGCTTGAGCGGGTCTTTACCAACATTGAGGCGTCCGCCATCGGCTCCGGTAGCGAGCGCGACTTCAAGGGCCTGTTTGACGACATGGACGTCAACAGCTCCAAGTTGGGTCCCACGGTTGCCAAGCGCAACGAGAAGCTGGTGAAGCTGCTCGATGCGGTGGGCGAGCTGCCGCTAGGGAGTTTTGAGGACAACTCCATTGACCTCTTTGGGGACGCCTATGAGTATCTGATGACCATGTACGCCTCGCAGGCGGGCAAGTCCGGCGGTGAGTTTTTCACCCCGCAGGAGGTGTCTGAGGTGCTTGCGCGCATCACGGTAGCGGGCAAGAAGCGGGTGTCTAAGGTGTACGACCCGGCAGCGGGTTCGGGCTCGCTGCTGTTGAAGTTTGCCAAGGTTCTGGGTACGGAGAACGTGGGGGGCTTCTTTGGGCAGGAGATCAACCTGACCACCTACAACCTTGCGCGCATGAACATGTTCTTGCACAACGTGAACTATGAAAAGTTTGACATCGCGCACGGTGACACACTGCTTGACCCTGTGCATTGGGATGACGAACCGTTCGAGGCGATCGTCTCCAACCCGCCGTACTCCATCAAGTGGGAGGGCGACGCCAACCCCCTCCTGATCAATGACGAACGCTTTGCGCCCGCGGGCGTGCTTGCACCCAAGTCCAAGGCGGACCTCGCGTTCACCATGCACATCCTGTCGTGGCTCGCCGTCAACGGCACCGCCGCGATCGTCGAGTTCCCTGGCGTGCTCTACCGGGGTGGCGCAGAGGCGAAGATTCGCAAGTACCTCATCGACAACAACTACGTCGACGCCGTGATCCAGTTGCCGGCTGACCTGTTCTTCGGCACCACCATCGCCACATGCATCATCGTGCTCAAGAAGTCCAAGGCCGACAGCGCCGTACTGTTCGTGGACGCCTCCGATGAGTTCAAGCGGGTGGGCAACAAGAACAAACTGATGCCGGAGAACCAGCAGAACGTCTTGCGCGCCTTCGAAGACCGCGTGGACATGGACCACGTCGCCAAACTCGTACCCAACGAGGACATTGCCGCCAACGGCTACAACATCGCCGTGTCGAGTTATGTGGAGGCGGAAGACACCCGTGAGGCTGTCGACATCACGGAGCTCAACGCCGAGATCGCCCGCATCGTGGCCCGGCAGGCCGAGCTCCGCACCTCGATCGACGCCATCGTCGCGGACCTGGAGGGCTCCAAGTGAGTCGCATCGACGACCTGATCGCAGAGCTCTGCCCTGACGGGGCTGAACATAGAACGCTGGGTGAACTTGGCGAGTTCGTTCGCGGCAACGGCCTCCAGAAGAGGGACCTAGTCGACGAGGGTTTTCCGGCTGTGCACTACGGCGAGATCCATACGCACTACGGCGTCTGGGCTACTCAGACGAAGTCGTTCACGTTAGCAGAGACCGCCGCGAAGCTACGCAAAGCCAAGTCCGGCGATCTTCTCATTGCCACGACGAGCGAGGACGACGCAGCGGTCGCCAAGGCAACTGCGTGGCTAGGCGACGGCGACGTGGCACTGAGCGGCGATGCGTACATTTATCGCCACGGTCTGGACCCACGATATGTCGCGTACTTCTTCCAGACAGAGCAGTTCCAGTCACAGAAGCGCCCACATGTCTCCGGAACCAAGGTCCGCCGAGTCTCGGGCTCCTCCCTGGCAAAGATCCGAATCCCCGTGCCGCCTCTCGAGGTCCAGCGCGAGATCGTGCGAGTATTGGATCAGTTCACTCAGCTGGAAGCGGAGCTGGAAGCGGAGCTGGAAGCGGAGCTGGAAGCTCGGCGGCGTCAGTTCGCCTTTTATCGGAACCAACTTCTGACGCTCCCGGAGACGCGGGGGAGTCGGAGGATTCGGTTGGGCGATGTTGTTCAGATTGCTACTGATCGGAGCAATATTGCGCGTCTCGACGGCAGGAACTATGTCGGCGTCGACAATCTTGTAGCTAACTTCGGTGGGCGCGTTGACGCGAGATACTTGCCAAATGCGAGCGGTGCGATCCACTTTGATCCCGACGATATTTTGATCAGCAACATTCGCCCCTACTTAAAAAAGGTGTGGCTTGCCGATCGCGCAGGAGGAGCAAGCCCCGATGTGATCACGCTTTCGGTTCGCCCAGATTCAAGAGCGGATGTCTTGCCAAAATTTCTCTATTTTGCAATCGCCTCGGATGAGTTTATTGACTACTCCATGAAATTTGCACGGGGCGCCAAGATGCCGCGAGGCGATAGGGCCGCGACGCTTCGCTACGAATTCTTGCTCCCGACCATGGCAGACCAGCAGCGGGTCGCGTACGCCCTAGAACATTTCGAGACACTCGTCAACGACCTCAGCATCGGCCTGCCTGCCGAGCTCAGCGCTCGCCGAAAGCAGTACGAGTACTACCGCGACAAGCTGCTCACGTTCGAGGAGCTACCTACATGACCGTTGACTATCAATATAACGAGAGGTAAGTTTCGTTTTATGAGAATAGAGGTACTGTTACCCGAACTCGGCGAGGTGAGGTAGGTCGTGAATATAGAGCACCTCGACGCGCTGGCAGACTCGGTTGAGAAGGAACTTGCCGAGAGGCGTGGTGGCTTGGTATATGCGCCAAACTCGACTGGCAAAACGCGCCTTGCACAGCGCCTCAAGGAGCGAGACCCAGATGGCGTGCTTCTTTACAGTGCGATTGTAGAGGACGCCTTCGCGTGGGACTACCAGAACCGAGTATTCAGGGTGAGCCTGGACTCGGAACTAGTCGAGAGCATTTCCACTCAAGGTCTTGACCGGGACATCATTAATAGCTTCCGGTTGTTCAGTGGTGAGAAAATTGAACCTACTCTCGACCTGGTGAGCGGCAGTGTTGTGTTCGGACTTCACACCGGGGACGAGTCTGCCACAGAGGGAATTCGGATTTCTCGGGCAGAAGAGAGTCTCTTCATTTGGTGTGTATACTACTCCGTCCTCAGTGACGCCGTTGAATCGTTGTTGGACGCTGAGGAAGATCGGCCAACAAACCAGTATGACCAGGTGAGGGTTGTGGTGATTGATGACCCCGTATCCTCGATGGATGACGAGCGGATCGTTTCGGTGGCGATATCGATTGCTGCTCTGATCAAGCGCGCAACATCCACGGGTCTGAAGTTCCTGATAACTACACACCATGCACTATTCTTTAACGTGCTATTTAACGAGCTCGACTTGCGTCGAAGCAAGAAAGATCAAGCCTATATACTGCGTGCGGCGCCCGACGGCGGTTGGACGCTAAAGACGCATCCGCGTGACGCGCCATTTAGTTATCACTTGGAAGTGATTCGCGAGATTGAACGTGCAATTGAAGACGGAACAGTGAGGCGGGTGCACTTCAACCAGTTCCGTACTGTTCTTGAAAAGACCGCGAACTTTCTTGGCTATGACGGTGGATGGAGTCGGCTTCTCTCGGGCGGAGACAAAGGGGTGCTGACGAGGGTGCTCAACTTGTACAGTCACGACCGCCTGTCCGACTTGGAGCCCGCGGACGTGCCCAAGGCGAGCATAGATGCACTTACCGGGGAGTTCGAACACTTCTTGAGTGAATTCAAGTGGAGAGTCCGCGCATGAGCGAAGCCGTTGCGCGCACGTATGATCCCATCGCGATCTCAACCGAGAGTACCGTGGTTGCCGAATATGTACCCGACCCCGTCACCCAAGTGACGTACCAGTCGGAGTCGGCGCTTGAACAGGAGTTCATCCGCCTCCTTGAATCGCAGGCCTACGAGTACTTGCCGATTACGTCGGAGGTACACCTCATCGCGAACCTGCGCGCTCAGCTTGAGGCACTCAACGGCATCACCTTCAGCAATGGGGAGTGGGAGCGCTTCTTCACCACCAGCGTTGCGGGGCAGAACGATGGCATCGCGGAGAAGACGATCCGGATCCAAGAAGACCACGTGCAGGTTCTCAAGCGCGACGATGGCTCGACGAAGAACATCACTCTGCTGGACAAGAAGAACATCCACAACAACCGCCTGCAGGTCATCAACCAGTACGAGATCGGACACGGTGAAGGCGGCGCGAACTATGCCAACCGCTACGACGTCACCATTCTCGTCAACGGCCTACCGCTGGTGCACATCGAACTCAAGCGGCGCGGTGTTGATCTTCGCGAGGCCTTCAACCAGATCAACCGGTACCAGCGAGATAGCTTTTGGGCAGCGTCGGGCCTGTTTGAGTACGTGCAACTGTTCGTCATCTCCAATGGGACGCTCACCAAGTACTACTCCAACACCACGCGAAGCTCGCATCTGAAGGAGGCCGCCAAGCCAGGCAAGGGCCGCAAGACGAGCAACAGCTTTGAGTTCACGTCATGGTGGGCCGACGCGCAGAACAAGCCGATCACGGACCTCACTTCCTTCGCGAAGACCTTCTTTGCCAAGCACACCCTGCTGAACATCCTTACGCGCTACTGCGTGCTCACGGCCGACCGCGCGCTGCTGGTGATGCGGCCGTACCAGATCGTCGCAACGGAGCGGATTCTGCAGCGGATCGATATCTCCACCACGCCGGGCAACAGCAAGCCGCTGGGCACCACCGCGGCCGGTGGCTACGTGTGGCACACGACTGGCTCGGGCAAGACGCTGACCTCGTTCAAGACGGCTCAATTGGCGTCGAAGGTGCCAAGCGTTGACAAGGTGCTGTTTGTGGTGGACCGCAAGGACCTCGACTACCAGACCATGCGTGAGTACGACCGCTTCGAGAAGGGCGCGGCGAACTCGAACACCTCCACCGCGGTGCTCAAGAAGCAGCTTGAGGACCCGAACGCGCGCATCATCATCACCACCATCCAGAAGCTTGCGAACTTCGTTGCCGCGAACAAGGGCCACGAGATCTATGGCGGGCACATCGTGCTGATCTTCGACGAGTGCCACCGCTCGCAGTTTGGCGACATGCATGCGGCGATCACGAGGGCGTTCAAGCGCTACAACCTGTTCGGCTTCACAGGTACGCCGATCTTCGCCGTCAACGCCGGCACGGGTGGCAACCCGCAGCTCAAGACCACCGAGCAGGCGTTCGGCGACAGGCTCCACACGTACACGATCGTGGACGCCATCACCGACAAGAACGTGCTGCCGTTTCGCATCGACTACGTCGACACGATCAAGGTTGGCGACGTCAATGACGCCCAGGTCTCCGCAATCGATACCGAACGGGCATTGCTCGACTCCCGACGCATCGATGATGTGGTCCGGTACACCCTTGAACACTTTGACCAGAAAACCAAGCGGTCCATGGGCTACGAGCACTCGGTGGTGACCAACGTGCACGAGTCCACACGCTCGCGGCGTCAGGCGGAAGCGATCCGTGAGCGCCAGAGGGTCCGCGGCTTCAACTCCATCTTTGCGTGCAGCTCCATTGAGGCGGCCACGCGGTACTACTTTGCCTTTGGCCAGGCACAAAGGCACCTACCCGAGGGGCGGCGGCTCAGGATTGGCATGATCTACTCGTACGGCGCCAACGATGCCCCCGACGACACCACGCTCGATGATGAGGCGTTTGACACTGACCGCCTTACCGGTGACGCGCGTACCCAACTCGAGATTGCGATCGCCGACTACAACGAGATGTTCGGCACCAGCTACGACACGAGCGCCGACAAGTTTGGCAACTACTACAAGGACCTCTCCCAGCGGCTGAAGAACCGTGAGCTGGACATGGTCATTGTGGTCAACATGTTCCTCACCGGCTTTGACGCCACCACGCTGAACACGTTGTGGGTAGACAAGAACTTGCGTGCGCACGGCCTGATCCAGGCGTACTCGCGCACCAATCGCATCCTCAACTCGGTGAAGACCTACGGCAACATCGTCGCGTTCCGCGACCTCGAAGAGGAGACAAATAAGGCCCTCGAGCTCTTTGGCAACAAGGACGCCCGCGGCATCGTGCTGCTCAAGCCCTACGGCGACTACTACACCGAGTACGCCGAGAAGGTGGCCCAACTCCTGGCACGCTTCCCGCTAGGCCAGCAGATCATCGGAGAGGCCGCACAGAAGGAATTCATCACCTTGTTCGGCGCCATCCTGCGCCTGACCAACATCCTGACTTCCTTTGACGACTTCGCCGGCAACGAGATCCTCACCGACCGCCAAGCGCAGGACTATCGGAGTGTCTACCTGGACCTTTACGCCGAGTTCCGCCGGGAGGCGACGGCCGACAGGGAACTCATCAACGACGATGTGGTCTTTGAGATTGAGCTCATCAAGCAGGTAGAGATCAACGTTGACTACATCCTCATGCTGGTGGAGAAGCACCGTAGCGCCCACGGCGACGGCGACAACAACGAGTTGCGTGCAGAGATCACCCGCGCCGTCGACGCCAGCCCATCGCTACGAAACAAGCGCGACCTGATTGAGGACTTCGTGGCACGCATCACCACGGACACCGCCATTGACGACGAGTGGCAGTCGTTCATCGCGGCGCGCCAAGAGGCAGAACTCGACGCAATCATCGTGGAGGAGAACCTCCACCCCGACCGTACCCGGGAATACATCGCTGCGGCCTTCCGCGACGGCGCACTCCAAACCAGCGGGGTGGCCATCACCGCGGTGCTCCCGCCCGCCTCACGCTTCCGGCCCGACGGCGGCCACGGCGAGAAGAAGCAGCGCGTCATCGAGAAGCTTCGAACCTACTTCGAACGATTCTTCGGACTTGGCGTGTCAGGAGGTCAAAAATGACCGAGAACAAGAACAGAAGCGAGGGGGACCGTTCATGAGTGAGCAGACTCAGTCAGAGCGAGCGGCGGGCAGTTACCCACTCTTCCTAGACGAGCCGACGGACGTCGACCTCCTCTCGTTTGACGCGGTTGCTTCTACCGTCGTTGACGCGCTGCTCGACCCCAAGCTCGACCCAATCGCGCTTGGATTGTCCGGCAGTTGGGGCAGCGGGAAGACGTCAGTGCTCCGGCTGATTGCGATGCAGTTACGGGCCGAAGGCCGTCAGACAGCATCACCGCTGGTGATCGAGACTGACCCATGGAAGTACGATCCCAAGCTGGGCATCAAGGAATCCCTGATTAGCGAGATCCTTACCGCGATCGAGCAGTCGTTGCCCGAGGACGGCGCTGGCGAGAAGACGAAGGCCCTATTGCAGCGGCTCGCGCGCCGTGTCGACTGGACGAAGGCGATGAAACTTGCTGCGACGTCGGCAATCACGGTTTCACTTCCGTCGCTGGACAAGGTGTTCGATCTCGTCAAGCCAAAGAACGAGACGGACGCCGAGCCTGAGCCGATCACGGACATGGTGCAGTTCCGCTCGGAGTTCGCCAGCCTCTTGGAGTCCGAAGGGCTCAAAGACGTCCACAATGTGGTGGTCCTCGTTGATGACCTCGATCGATGCCTGCCGGAGACGGTTGTCGAAACGCTCGAGACGATTCGACTCTTCCTCTCCGTGCCGAAAATGTCGTTCGTCATCGCAGCCGACGAAGCTCGAGTAGCAGAGGCAATCGCAACGCGATACTCATCCGAGGAAGACGATGGTGAGGAGTCGCCTGCACGGTTGTACCTGCACAAGATCGTGCAAACCTCGGTGCCGGTGCCCGCACTGAGCGACTTCGACACCGAGGCATACCTTGTGCTTCTTCAGATCCGATCCCTCGTAGATCAAGCCGACTACGACACGATCGTCAATGAGGTCGCAAGCGCCCGGCAGACCGCCAATCCGCTCGACACCGTCGGAGCGCTTCAGCGGGGCGCGTTCGCGGACCAGCTCGTCAACGCCGCCCGCATCCGCCCGATCATCCACGAGAAGACGCGCGGCAACCCGCGACGCATCAAGCGCTTCCTCAACGATCTGTCCGTCAGGCTCTCGATCGCTTCGAAGCGTGGTATCGCGCTCGACGAGGCGACTATCGCGAAACTCATGATCCTCGAGCAGTACTTTCCAGACGACTTCAAGATGGTCACCGACTGGCTGCGCGAGCGCACTCTGCGCTCAAACCTGGAGGCGCTCGAGAGGACCGCAGGTACGCCCGAGACGACAGATGGCGAGACTCAGCAAGTTGCGACTATTACAGAGGCAGTCGCTGAAGACGCCCCGGAAGCGTCCGACGAGCCGGGCGCCAAAGCGGGCACGACAGCAAAGCCCGGCGCCAAGTCCAGTCAGCAGTTCAGCGATGGCCTCATCCGCTGGGCAAGGCTTTCGCCAACCCTTGCCAATAAGGACATTGCGCCGTATCTCGTGTTCGCCGCAAGCTTCACGAACCTGTTTCTCGAATCAGGCTCGCTGCCTGAGTCGATTCGAGACATGGCGACCCAGTTGCTGTCTCGCTCGCCCGCCGAAGCGCGGCGCGTCACCGATGAGATGCTTCGTACACTCCAGCCCTCCGTGGCGAGCCGGCTCGCTTCTTACATTGGCGGGGTTGCAGTGGACGAGCCTCAGCGCCAAACAAGTGGCGTCGTGGCGATGATTCGTATTTCGCGGGCACAACCCTCGGCCGTCGAATCTGTCGTCAACTCTCTCAAGCGGATCAAGCCGAGCGACCTGAAGGTGGGCGCATTCGCAACGCTTGAAGCATCCGACCCGAAGGAAGTGCTAGAGCAGCTCGAAACGATGGCTTCCGCTAGCGGCAAAGACGAACTGAAGAATGCTCTCAATGTTGTGAAAGAGGGGCTCTAGGCCATGGGCACGAGCTCGTCATACAAGGGCTCGAATAGCGCTGCGTCGCGAAAGATTCGCGACGGGGTCAACGACTGGTCACAGGGGGGTGGAGCGGGTGCGTCAATGCCCGAGCGAGTGGTTGCGCAAGCCCTCAACATCCCGACATTCTCGAGGAACAGTGGTTCGGGCGGCGGTGGTGCCGGCGGCTCCGGCGCGGGCGGTGGTCGTAGGAAGCAAAGTGGCCCTCAGCGAAGTGCACGTGCGTATGCATCAACGGCAAGCAGGGCCGCACGCCTGGCACGCGCCTTCAGAGAAGGTGATCGCGAGGCGCTAGCCGAAGCGGGCCTCGACTTCGACGAACTCGCCGCAATGCCGTCTCGAGCAGAGATGGTGCGAGCGATCGTTGAAGTGGTCTGCGGTGCAGACATGGGCAGCGATATCCCTTCGGAGGAGCAGCGTGAGATTGCGGCCCATCTCCTCGACTGGATGCTCGACACCGACGTCAACACACAAGTCCCTGACGCAGCGGCGACGGCCGAGCACGCTATCGGTTTCATCGTGGCGGAGATCTTCTTGTCGGAGGCGGGCGAATACTCCTCTGAAAAAGGCGCATCCCGTGATGAGTTCATCGAGTCCGTCTACGAGACCAGCATGCTCCTGGCCGGCAAGGCCAACCTGGCGGAGTCTGGCGCTAGCCAAGCAGCGATTGACAAGGCCATTGTGAATGGTCTGCGATTCCTTCGACGGACCTACGCGAAGGGCGACAAGTAGTCATGTTTGAGTACCGGCTCTCGGTTCTGCCGCCGCCAAGCCCTTTGCCCCCTGAAGCGTCAACGACCTTCTACTGGCATGGCGCAGTGAGTACGCCATACTTTCGCGCGAATGTGGGACCCCTCCTGGGAGAGTACGGCGAGGTCCAAAGTCGGAACATCGATCTTGCCCGGATTGCTGCTGGAGTACTCGCTGCCGATCGCTCTGCTAGCCGGTCCGGGCGGCTCTCGAGCTGGAATCAGCGCGAGATCTCGTTGACAGTTGACGTCCTCGCTGCCGGCCCATGGAACACCGTCAAACAGGATCTAGAACGCCTACTTGGTTTCCTCACTGGCGACGTCTGGACGCTCACGTTCCGCAGGGAACGTGGAGCCCCGGAGCAACTCGGAGTCGTGGGTGTCGACGCCAAGCGAGTTGTGCTGCTCAGCGGCGGCGCAGACTCGGGCGTAGGCGCACTGATGTCCGCACGAGCCCTCGCCGCCAAGGGCGAGAAGCAGTTGCTCGTGTCGCATTGGTCTTCGACAAACCTTGCTCCACTTCAAGGCCGATTGGCGCAAGCGATTGAGCGTCTCGCCCCTGGAACGACAGCGGACCATCTCAAAGTTCACTTAGCACGCGGACGCCACGCTCCAACCAGAACGGCCTACGGTCGTGAGAACTCGACCCGCTCGAGGTCTCTGCTCTTCATCGCACTTGGACTCGCGGTTGCGTCGGTCAACCGCATCCCCTTGCAACTACCCGAAAACGGCTACGCATCCATCAATCCACCGCTGTCGAGAAGCCGTCGCGGCAGCCTATCCACGAAGACGACACATCCCAAGTTCTTGCAGGACCTGGTGTCGATACTCGAACGCGTCGGTGCGCATAGCGCGGTGACAAATCCCTACGCGATGGCGACCAAGGGTGAGATGTTCAGGGACCTTGCACTCGAGGTTGGCGATGGTACGGCTGGAACCTTCCTTTCATTGACTTCGTCTTGTTCGCACACAGGTGCCCGCACCTACGGGATATCCCCGTCTGTTGCGTGTGGCGTCTGCTTCGGTTGCGTGCTGAGACGGGCCTCGTTCGCGGCGTCGGGCCTCTCGGACGACACAACTTACTTGAGTCCCGAGGGTGCCAGGCAGACGGCTTGGATCGAGTCCAAGACGGTTATCCCCGCCATGCGAGACTTCCTCCGCGAGCCGCTCGACGAAATGAGTCTCGCTCGGCTTAGGGTTCCGGCGTCGATATCTCTCTCCGATGTGATGGCGCTCGTTGAGCGCGGTCGAGCGGAGCTGAGGAGCCTAGGCCTGTGAGAGTTCCGCCTCCGCTAGACGTTCACGCCCATGTCGCGCCGGACATCGATGGTCGTGAACTACGTGCGTTGGACGCGCATGTCTTCGCGATGACGCGATCGGTGGCTGAGTACTCACTAGTCGCGGACCGTCATGACGTTCGCACACAATGGGCGCTCGGAACGCATCCAGGCCTGGTTCGCATCAACAAGTCCTTCGATGCCGAGGCGTTCAAGCAAGCAGCATCTCAAGCAACGGTCATTGGCGAGATCGGTCTCGATGGATCAAGTCGCGTGCCCATGCCGGATCAGGTTCAAGTCTTTCGGAGAATCCTTGAGGCGGTGCAGGAACAACCACGCGTCTTGAGCGTCCACAGCGCCGGGGCGCACTTCCACATCCTTCGCGAACTCCACCGAATACCTTTAGAGGGCGTCATCCTCCATTGGTGGAACGGATCAGACGAGTTGACCGACGAGGCTGTACGACTCGGGTGCTACTTCTCCATGCCTCCCGCGATGATGTCCTCGCTTGACGTGATTGGCCGTATTCCGGTGACGCGGATCCTTCCGGAAACTGACCACCCCTCAGGCGACCGCAGGACACGAGGGCGGAAACGTCCGGGCGGAGTGGCCGAAGTCGAGAAGCGCCTGGCGCAGCACTACGGACTCACCGAATCTGAGATGCGTATCCAGTTTTGGCGCAATCTCCGCACGCTTCTCGATGACGTGGGCGTCCGAGACCATCTCGGAGCTGCGTGGCAGTCGGTGTTCGACCACTTGGGATGACTCCAGCTTGGTGACACGCCGCTAGTAGTTCTCGGAGAGTGCTTGCGGCGATTGACCGCGCGCGCTCCGAATCTCCACTCCTGACGCACGAAGGCGAGTGGCAATGGTCGCGCCGTCGAAGCCAAGAGCTTGACCTGTGGCCGCAAGTGACAGCCCTGACTCGTAGAGACGGCGTGCCTCGTCCACGTGTCGATCTGTCATGTAGTGAGCACGGGCTGGCACGCAGCGGCGGTCGAGGATCGCGGTCACCGTCGTGCGGTGCAACTTGGACTCTCGGGCAACGGCGTTGATCGTCTTACCGGATTGATACATTGCGACGACTTTCAGTTGCTCGTCCGGGCTGAGGTGATGTTGCACTTGTGATCGACTCCGCGGTCGCGTCGCAGTCGCGGGATCGGCATACCAGCGTCCCGGCTCCAACCGGGGTGAGAGTTTTCCGGACTCCCACTCAGAGAGGTCCACCAGTCAGAACACACACGAACGCCTGGCATCAACCGATGCCAGGCGTTACGCATTCCCCCCGACGTCACATGGTGGGCTTGGTGGCAATCCCGTCCAGCCACAGCGTGTCCGATTCATCCCGGTGCGCCCCATCGGAGCCCACGTGCTTGCTGCTGATGGTGGCGCCCTTTTGAATCACATGCACCAGCGCCATGCCGTGACCACGGCCAAGGTTGTAGTCCTCCTTGAGCCACGCGAGGATGTCACCGGCCTTCACACCGGGTGCATCGAGCCCACGCTGGGCGGCACGCTCCATGAACTGCCGGGGTGTGAGCCCGGTCTTGTTCTCAATGGTGTCCAGGTATGCCTGAAATGACATGGGGTCCTCCTAGGGGCGGTGGGTGTGGGTCATTCCCCGGGGACGGGGTCGGGGCCTGCACCGTGTTCCTTGGTGTACGCCGCGGGGCCTTGCTTGGCGGCCTGGGGTTCCATAAAGGTGAACTCCAGGATGTTGCCATCGGGGTCCTCCAGGCTGCGCTGGTACATGAACCCGTAGTCCTGGGCCGCACGCGGCCCGTGTCCACCGGCCGCAATCCCGGCGGCAACAGTCGTGTTGACCTCGTCGCGGGAGCCGAGCGCAAAGGTGACCAGAACCTGCGCGCTCGTGTGGGCATCGGCAATGGGCTTGGTGGTGAACTGGGCAAAGTGCTCATGGGTGAGCAGCATGAAGTACGTGTTCTCATCCCAGACGATGCTGGCGGCGTTCTGGTTGGTGAAGAGCGGGTTGATCTGGCAACCGAGCGCGCTATAGAAGGCCTTGCTGCGCTCGAGGTCCGTGACGGGGAAGTTGACAAAGATCATCGGGGCTCCTCGGGTGGAACGATGGCGAGTACCGATCGGTACCCACTGGCCAGAGTACTATCTAGTACCCATGGGGCACAAGAGTCCACCCGAGATTCCTCAGGAGAAGCGGCAGCAGATCCTGGACAGCGCGCTAGGAGTCTTTGTGGCCAATGGGTACGTGGGGACCAGCACAGACCAACTCGCCGCCGCCGCATCGGTGTCCAAGCAGACGCTGTACCGGGCCTTCGGCGACAAGCAAGGGCTCTTTGCCGCGCTGATCCATGCCGCCTGCGATCGGGTGCATGATCCCTTTGCCCCGCTCATCGCCCGCATGGAGGACGTGACGAGCGCGGAGGCCGCGGTGCGCATGCTGGCCGAGCAGTTTGCCGCGTCCATCCTGTCGCCGGACACGCAGCAGCTGCGGCGACTTGTGATTGCAGAGGCCGGGCGCTTCCCGGAGCTGGGGCGCCTGTACTGGGAGCACGGCTTTGTTCGGATGCTCGAGTCCATCGCACAGTGCCTTGCCGTGCTTGACCGCCGGTCGCTGTTGCGGGTGGCAGACCCTCACGTGTCAGCGCAGCAATTTGCCGGGATGCTGTTGTGGATTCCCAGCAACCGCATCATGTTTCTGGGCACCGCGCCCACTCCTGGTACGCAGGAGCTTGGCGCGATCATCAACGATGGCGTGGACGTGTTCCTCCGGGCTCACCGGACGGCGTGAGGTCACGCCGGGGGGACCACGTCGACGTGTGACGTCTGACATCACGAGGGCAATGGCGCCTCACCGCACCAGTCCGCACACGTGCGCATGTTTGCCCTCCCGTGACGCCCCCACGCCCGCTATGCTCGCTCGTGGAACAACCAGGAGGTTCTTTATGTCTGAGGAAAAGGCGGCAAAGCCCGCCAAGAAGTCCACCGCAAAGCCGGCGGCAGCCAAGTCCACCAAGTCCGCCGCCAAGGCGGAGCGCGTCTTCACCCCCACGCCGGAGGCCAAGTCCAAGGCCACCGGCAAGCGCGTCACCGCGCTCATCCTGTGGCTGGTGGCCATTGCCCTGGAGGCCGTGGCCATTTTCTGGGTGCTGCGCCCGTCCGCCGAGGAAGTGGTGGCCGCCCAGGGCTTCCCCGACTCGCGCTGGTGGATGCTCATCGGCTTCCTTGTGGTGATTGGCATCCTTGCCGTGGTGGGCTCCGTGCTGTGGAAGCAGGCCAACCGCCTTGACCCGGCATCGGAGAAGGACAAGTTCCGCTTCTTTGTGCAGAACCAGCTGGGCGCCATCATTGCGCTCATCGCCTTCCTGCCCCTGATCATTGTGATCTTCACCAACAAGGACATGGACGCCAAGCAGAAGAACATTGCCGGCGGCGTGGGCATTGTGGTGGCCCTGATTGCCGTGGTGGTGGGCATTGACTTCAAGCCGTTCTCGCAGGAGCAGGCCGCCGTGGAGTCCCAGGTGGTCACCGCCCTTACGGGCGAGGACGTGGTGTTCTGGACCGAGGGCGGCAAGGTGATGCACCTGTGCTCGGGTGCCTCTGACCTTGCCAACTCCGCCACCATCCTTGACGGCCCCACGGCCGATGCCCTGGACCAGGGCAAGGAGGGCATCACGCTGAAGATTGAGCAGGAGCTCAACCAGTGCGGCATCACGCCGCCCGAGGGCACGGACATCCCCGCGATTGTGGACTGGGTCAAGCAGTCCCGCGCGGCCAACGCCGGCACGACCGATGACGGTGCCAGCGACGATGTGACCGACGACGGCGCGACCGACGGTGACACCACCGACGACGGCGCGGACGTGGCGGACACCGACGCCGATGCCGAGGAGGCCGACGCCGCCTAAGGCGTCACGCCATAAGGCGTCGCCCGGCAACGCGTCACCGCGTTTCACGTCCAACGGCCCGCACCCCCCAGGGGTGCGGGCCGTTGGCGCGCGTACACTGAAAATGTGACGGCAGCTGTGCGCGTGGAACGCGTCTACACCCCGGTGGCCCCCGACGAGGGCACCCGCGTGGAGGTGGACCGCCTGTGGCCGCGCGGCATCCGCAAGGACGACCCCCGTGTGGGCACCTGGATGCCGCACGTGGCGCCATCCGCCCAACTGCGCACCTGGTACGGGCATGACGAGTCCCGCTGGGAGGCGTTCTGTGACGCCTATGAGGAGGAGCTGGCCACGCAAGCCGAGGCCCGCGACGCGCTCGCACACCTCAAGGAGATGGTGGCCGCGGGCCCGGTGACACTCACCACCGCTACCGCGGATGTGGAGCACGCCCACGTCCAGGTACTGGCCCGCCTGCTGGCGGGGTAAACAGCCCCGCCAGCACGCCTCAGCCAGCCCGCAGCCAACCCCGCCCCGACTAGACCGCCGCGTCTACCGGGGCCTGAGCCACGGCATCGGCCTTGCGCAACGTGAAGGCCTGCATGATGGCGCCCACGCCGGTGATCATGAGGAACACGCCGGTGAACACGGTGAGCAACACCACGGAGCTCAGCGGCATGGACAGCACCACAATGCCCGCCACCACGCTGAGCAACCCCGTGACCAGCGCCCACCTGGACGCCTTGCCGCCACCCACAGCCACCAGGGTCAGCACGCCCTCCACAATCCAACTGATGCCCACCATGATTGCCACGGTCAGGCCCACCATCACGGCCGCGGCCAGCGAGTTGCGTAGCGCGAACACACCACCCAGCAACAGCAGCAGACCAAACACCATGTTGGCCAGACGGAATCCCACCCCCACCTCGCGTGAGAACACGCCCATGGCCAGGTGGATCAGGCCGGAAATCACAAAGTAGATGGCGGCCACCACCGCAACCACCTTCCATGTGGCCGCGGGCCAGGCCACCAGCATGATGCCCAGCACCAGGGCCGATGCGCCAATGGCTCCCAGCCCCACGCGGATTCCGTTCAGGGTAGAGGCGCTGAGGGCTGCGGGGTCAAAGCCCAGCTGGTCGACGTGGGGTGAAGCGGACATGACATGTCTCCTTTGACCGGGGCATCTGCGTGATGCCACCCGCGGCGTGCAACCGACGCCTGGGGGCGAGTCTACTCAGCGGGAGGACTTACGCCCAGGTGGGAAGCCACATGTGGAGCTGCCAATACCAGTACGGAATGGGCGTGCCCAGCCAGATGGGCACAAAGAACGCGCTCATGGCCAGCACGGCCACCACGTACCACCCCACGGCGCCCGCGCCGGTGGGATGGAAGCGGCCCCCACGCTGGGGTGGCTGTGCAATGCGGGCAAGCGCCCACACCACAATGAGCACCACAAATGGCGCCATGACAACGGTGTAGAACGTGAAGATGGTGCGGTGTGCCAGCGGCCACCACGGCACAAAGCCCAACACCAGCGGCACCGCTATCCAGAGGCCCATGAGGTCGCGGCGCAGCACCCCGCGCCACACCGCAAAGCACAGCGCGGCCAGCGCCCCCCACCACACCAGCGGTATGCCCAGGGCGTGAATGGCGCTGATGCAGCGGTCGGCCCCGCAATTGGCCGGAACGTCCTGCCAAAAGAACGCGGTGGGCCGGAACTGCAAAATCCAGCCCATGGGGTGGGACTCGTAGGGGTGTTCGCTGGTGAGGCCGGTGTGGAACGTCAGCATCTGCCGGTGGTATTCCAGCAGGGAGCGCAGGGCCTCGGGTAGCCAGGTGACGCCCTCACCGGGGTGGCGCGCAGCCCAGTCCCTCATATACGAGCCCGGCACCAGAAACCAGTTGGCCCAAGAAGCCACGTACACCGCAGGGATGGTCACCAGCGCCGCCACTGCGCCCGGGATCGCGGAGCGCACCGTGGTGTCGCGCAACCAGAAGCGGTAGCCGGCACGGCGGCGGTCCAAGGCCTCCCACACCACGGACAGCACCAGCATTCCCGCCGCAATGTAGGCGCCCGACCATTTGGTGGAGCACGCCATACCCCAGGCGATGAGCGATGCCCAGCGCCACCATCGGGGGCCTAGCCGGGGCGGGCGGTGCGGCCTGAGGCCTGGTACGGGGCCGGGGGCTGCCCGTAGCCGCCGCTGCATCCACAGCCGGTCCAACCACAGCAGCGCCACCCCCAGCACCACAAAAAAGGTGAGGAACCCATCCAGCAACGCGGTGCGCGACAGCACCACGGCCTCGCCATCCACGGCCAGCAACAACCCCGCCACGCCGCCCCACAGGGTGGAGCGCAGCATCGAGCGTGCCAGGAGAGCCACCACCAGCACCGTGACCGTGCCCACCACCGCGCCGGAAATGCGCCAGCCAAAGGGTGTGGGGCCCGCCACGTTCATGCCCGCGGCAATGAGCAGCTTGCCCACCAGGGGGTGCACCACGTAATCGCCCGCGCTTTGCAAATGGGAAAAGTCCCCCAGCGCAAAGGTGCCCTCGTCCTTGCCCCAATTGCCCTCGTAGCCCAGGCGCAACAGGGAGTACGCGCCGCGTGCGTAATACAGCTCGTCAAACACCAGGGCGCGCGGATAGCCCAGGCCCACCAGGCGTAGCGCGGCCGCCACCGCGGTCACGCCGGTGGCCATCAGCGCCACGCGCCACCGCCAGAGCCTCTCCATCACGTCACGAGCCTAATGCGCCCGGTGTGCCACCCTTGAGACATGACCGGACGAATTGTGCTGGCAGCTACGCCCATTGGCAATGTGGGGGACGGCTCGGCGCGGCTGTGGCAGGCCGTGCAAGACGCCGATGTGGTGGCCGCGGAGGACACGCGCACCCTCAAGGACCTGTTGCGGCGGGCGGGGGTGGTGACGTCCGCGCAGGTGGTGGCGGTGCATGACCACAACGAGGCCGACGCGGCTCCGGCGCTGGTGGCACGGGCCCAGGGCGGCGCCACGGTGGTGCTGGTGTCCGACGCGGGAATGCCTACCGTGTCCGACCCCGGCTACCGGGTGGTGGTGCGGGCCATTGCTGAGGGTGTGCCGGTGACGGTGCTGCCGGGGCCCAGCGCGGCGCTTGCGGCGCTTGCCGTCTCCGGGCTGGCATCGGACCGCTTTTGCTTTGAGGGCTTTCCGCCGCGAAAGGCGGGCGAGCGGGCGCGGGCATTTGCGGCGTTGGCGGGCGAGGCGCGCACCATGATCTTTTTTGAGGCGCCGCACCGGTTGGCGGCCACGTTGGCGGCAATGGCCCAGGCGTGGGGAGGTGAACGGCGGGCGTCGGTGTCGCGGGAACTCACCAAGACCTATGAGGAGACCGTGCGGGGATCACTTGCGGAATTGGTGGTGTGGGCTCAGGGTGGCGTGAAGGGGGAAATTGTGGTGGTGGTGGAGGGGGCGCGGGCCACGCGGCCGTCATTTGAGGCGACTGTGGAAGAGGCCTGCGCGCGCATTGCTGCGGGGGAGCGAACTAAAGAGGTCACGGCGGACTTGGCGGAGGCATCGGGCTGGCCTGCCCGGGAACTCTATGCGGCGGTAATTGCGGCACGCTAACCCGCCCCGCCCTCCTCCTGGTGGTGGATTGTGGGTGAAAAACGTCCCGTTTTCACCCACAATCCACCAGCAGGGGTGGGGGGTCAGGCGGTAGCGGTGATCAGAGTCATTGCCGGCACTACGGTGATGGCGTAGAGCAGGCCCAGCAGCACGGTGTGCGTCACGCAAAAGCCCAGCGCGGCCGATGGTGCTCCGGGCTGAGCGAAGTGGGCGCCAAGTTTGCGCCAAAACGCCACGGGGTGAAGCACGTCCCAGCTATTGAAGCGGATGTAACGCCCCAGGTACATCCCCACACTGACCAATACGAGCACCCCGGCGGTGATGAGCCATGAGTCCCCACCGTGCAACGGACTCGCCGCGTTGGGGTGCGCCACGAGCGAGTAGAGGGTCTGTGCCATGGCCACGCTGAGCAGCGTGTTCATCACGCCGGACAGCGCCAGCGACAACACCAGCACAATGTCGTACCACAGGGGGACGGGGTCCTTAGGGGCGCGGTGCGACAGATTGAGCTCCGTGATGAGGTACGCCGCGTTCGGTAGCAACAGCAGCCACAGGCCACCCCCTAGCACCAGGGTGATCCACACCGCGGCAGGTGAGGGGGCCGCCACCACCACGGCAAGAAGGGCCCCAAGCGTGACTGCCAGCATCATCGGCGGCGCCACGGAGAGCCCGATGTTGAGCACCATGGGGCGGTAAAGCCGCACCTTATACAACGGTGCGCGCAGCAGCACCAGCGCAAGCGCATACACGTTCAGTGCCCCCACCGCTGCAACCTGCACGAGTATGGCGTTGGCGTCCATGGGGCGATTATGCCCGATGGGGAATTGTTCCCCTTGCGCCCGCGTCGCGTTCTCTGCCAGGATGGGGAACACTGAGTCCTTGAGGAGGGACGATTCATGTCTAGGAACGTATTTGCCCGTTCTGCTGCTGCGGGAATTCTTGCCATCCTGGCAGGTGCCGCGATGGCCGCCCCGGCATCGGCCGCCACCGTCGTTGGCAATGCCACCTACTACACCGCCGCCGACTTTGGGACGGAGACCACGTCCTACCCGGCAGGCGTCGACTGGTTCTGGGGTGACACCGGTGCGCCCGGCGCAAACATCACGTTTGGCGTCTCGGGCCTGGTGATTGACACCGCGGCGGGGCAGAAGGTGCAGGCGCTGAACCAGGCGGTGCCGTCCACCTTCGCCAGTGCGAGCGACCTGATCGACTACATCACCTCCACGGTGGTGTACGACGACGGTGCGAGCTCGTGGGCCTTCCAGGTGCCGCTGTTTGGCAACGGGGTTGCCGGCGACGAGTTCACCACGTTGCGCCCCACGGCGGCTAACACCACCGACGACGCGGTCAACTGGATCACCTCGTGGCCCATCTATGACGACGGTGGAGCTCAGGTGTACGCCGCCGGAGCATCGGACACCCTGACCAACCTGGTGACGGCGCTGTTTGGTACCACCACCGCCCCCGAGGTGCTCGCCATGGGCCTGTGGGTGGGCGATGGCGGCGACGCCACCATTCACGGCATTGGGTTTGGCCGCGACACGGGGGACTTGGTCCAAAGCGTCTTCTTGCCGCAGGCCACCCGGACGCTCACGCCCGCCACGATCACCCCCGCCTCCACCGTGAGCCCGGGTCTGACCTTCTCGGGAACGGGCTGGGCTCCCGGCGCCCGTCTGTACCTCGTGGTGTACGAATGCACGAGTGGTGACAACATTGCCACCGGACCCATCCAGTTTGCCGACGGGGCCGGTGCGGTGTCCGCCACCATCCAGTTGACCACGGAGCTCGAGCCGGGTACCTACTGCTACGACTTTGACGACGACGACCTGTTGTACGACTTCCTGGTGCTTCCTTCGGGGCAGTTCACGGTGGCAAACGTGCTCGCCGAGACGGGCGTCGACATGCGTGGCACGGGCATCGCGATTGCCGCGTTCCTGGTACTGGGCGCCGGCATGGTGGCCTTCACGCGACTGCGCCGGGAGGCCTAAGTCATTCACGTGCGGTTACCGCACGATCACGATCGAAGGGTGAGGCCGCTGGCCTCACCCTTCGTCGTTGAGCGGCACGTAGAGCACCAGGTGAAGGTCACCCGCATCGGAGGGGACCAAGCGGTGATGCTCAAAGGTGAGCGGACCGTCGGTGTGGTGGATAAACGTGCGCCGTCGTGACGTGAAGCGCGATACCCCCTGCTCTGCCCACTGCGCTCCAAACTCGGGGCTCGCCTCGCGTAGCCGCTGCACCAGCGCCTGGTGACGACTGCCGGACAGCCGCACGCCGGACTCGGCCCGGAACTCCGCCAAAAACCGCCTGCTCTCCGCGTCCCAGTGGGGGATCATCTCCCGCAGATGCGGGTCTGTGTAGATGAGCCACAACAGGTTGCGTTCCTCGGGTTCCAAGGTGACGATGCGGGGGTATAGCCACGCGTAGGCGGCATTCCAGCCGGCAATGGTCCAGTCGGTGGCCACCACAAACGCGGGGAAGGCCAGCGCATCCACCAGGCGTTGGAGGTGTGCGGGCACCTCCATGCGCTCCTCGCTCCCGGAGGCGGTGTGCTCTGCAAGACCCACCACAAAATCGGCCTCGTCGGCGGTGAGGTGCAACACGCGGGAGATGGCGGTGAGCACCTCGCGTGAGACGTTGATGTCGCGCCCCTGTTCCAGCCAGGTGTACCAGGAGCCGCTGACCCCGGACAGCGCGGCCACCTCCTCACGGCTCAGGCCCACGTCGCCACGGCGCGTGTGAGGGGGAAGGCCCAGCGCGCTGCGGCTGGCCCATTGGCGGCGCGCGGTGAGGAACTCGGCCAATTGCGCGCGGCGTGGGGTGCGGGGACGGAGCATTCCCCCATAGTACTGGGGGTACTAGTACAAGGAGTGGGCTACCCGGGAAGCCCCGGTCCGTGGTGTGATGGACGCATCATGCCTGAATACCGCTCCCGCACAGTCACCCACGGTCGCCACATGGCCGGAGCCCGCGCGCTCTACCGCGCGGCCGGCGTCCCCAGCGCCGACCTGGGACGCAAGCCCATCATCGCCGTAGCCAACTCGTTCACCGAGTTTGTGCCCGGCCACACCCACCTTGCCCCCGTAGGGCGCATTGTGTCCGATGCCATCACGGCCGCCGGGGGCATCCCCCGTGAGTTCAACACCATTGCGGTGGACGACGGCATTGCCATGGGTCACGGCGGCATGCTCTATTCGCTTCCCAGCCGCGACCTCATTGCGGACTCCGTGGAGTACATGGTGAACGCGCACTGCGCGGATGCGATTGTCTGCATCTCCAACTGCGACAAGATCACCCCCGGCATGCTGCTGGCCGCGATGCGCCTCAACATCCCCGTGGTGTTTGTCTCCGGCGGGCCCATGGAGTCCGGGCGCGCCACCCTCACCGACGGCTCCATCCGCACCCTTGACCTGGTGGACGCCATCTCCGAGGCGGTCAACGAAAACGTGTCCGATGCGGACATCTTGCGCATTGAGGAGTCCGCGTGCCCCACGTGCGGCTCATGCTCGGGCATGTTCACGGCCAACTCCATGAACTGCCTCACCGAGGCCATTGGACTGTCCCTGCCGGGCAACGGCTCCCTGCTGGCCACCCACACCGCGCGTCGCGCGCTCTACGAGCGCGCCGGCTCCCTGGTGGTGGAACTCACCCGCCGCTATTACGAGGATGGCGACGACTCGGTGCTGCCGCGCAACATTGCCACGGTGGACGCGTTTGAGAACGCGATGGCCCTGGACATTGCCATGGGCGGCTCCACCAACACCATCCTGCACCTGCTGGCCGCGGCGCATGAGGCCGGTGTGGACTTTGGGCTGGATGAGATTGACGCCGTCTCCCGCCGCGTGCCGTGCCTGGCAAAGGTGGCCCCCAACGTGGCCTACGGCCGGACGTACTACATGGAGGACGTCCACCGCGCGGGCGGCATCCCGGCCCTGCTGGGCGAGCTGCACCGCGGCGGCATGCTGCGCGAGAACGTGCATGCGGTGCACGCGGCCTCGCTGTCCGAGTGGCTTGACGAGTGGGATGTGCGTGGCGGTAAGGCCACGGATGCGGCCATGGAGCTGTGGCATGCGGCTCCCGGCGGCGAGCGGTCCTCGCGCGCGTTCTCGCAAAAGGCCATGTGGGAGACGCTGGACCTGGACGCGGCGGAGGGCTGCATTCACGACGTGGCGCACGCCTACACGCCCGACGGTGGGCTTGCCGTGTTGCGCGGCAACATTGCCGTGGATGGTGCCGTGGTGAAGACCGCAGGCGTGGACCCGTCCATCTGGACGTTCTCCGGCCCCGCCGTGGTGTGCAACTCGCAGGACGAGGCCGTGGAGAAGATCCTCAACAAGACCGTCAAGGAGGGCGACGTGGTGGTCATCCGCTACGAGGGCCCCAAGGGTGGTCCCGGCATGCAGGAGATGCTCTACCCCACCTCGTACCTCAAGGGCCGTGGCCTGGGTAAGGCCTGTGCGCTCATCACCGACGGCCGGTTCTCCGGCGGCACCTCGGGCCTGTCCATTGGGCACGTCTCACCCGAGGCGGCCAGCGGCGGCATGATCGCGTTGGTGGAGGACGGGGACATCATCTCCATTGACATCCCCACGCGTGCGCTCACGCTGGATGTGCCGCAAGAGGAGCTTGACCGCCGTCGGGCACACCTGGAGGCCACCACGGGTTACCGTCCCGTGGGGCGCGAGCGGGTGGTGTCCGATGCCCTGCGCGCCTACGCCACGTTCGCCCAGTCGGCGGACAAGGGCGCCGTGCGGCTCGTCCCCTAAGGGACGGCACGGGCATCGCCCCGTAGGGACGGCACAAGCATCGCCCCGTAGGGGACGGTGTGCCTACCGTCCGGTAGGCACACCCCGCCGCGACACCAGGACCGCACCCGCGGCCACCAGCGCACCGCTGAGACCCACCAGGAGCGGCAGGCCGGCCGGAGTGCCGGTCTCCGCCAGCGGCATCCCAAAGCCGTATGCCTTGACCGTGCCGGTGAGCACACCCACGGCCACCAGGTGGTGGGGTCCGGGCTGGAGCGAGGAGAGGTTGACGGTGGTGTTCACCACACCGCCGCGTGCCACTCCGGAGCCCACCTTGACAGGTGTGGAGTAGGCGTAAATGTCCACGGGCTCGTCGGGCTGATCCGACTCAAAGGGGATGGAGACGGGCACCGCGCTCTTGTTGGCCTCGGAGATGGGGTCCATCACGTCCTCACCGTCACCCAGGGGAATTCCGGAGTCCAGCAGCTCCTCGGTGTCTGCGGGGAGGGCATTGTCCACAATCGCCGGGTCGGGCGTGGTGGCAAACCCAAAGGTCTTGCCCCACAGGAAAAGCTCCTGCACCGAGAACTCGGCGTCGCTACGCAGGCTGATGCCCGCGAGGTAGGCGGTGTACGGGGAGCCGTACGTCAGGTCCAGGTGGTTGCCGGCGGCGTAGGTGTGGGGAGGTAGCCAGGGGTCATCCACGGTCCACGTGCCCGTGGTCTGCCACCCTACGGTCAGGCCCGCGTCGGGGTCCGCAAGGTCGCTGCAGTCGGAGGGGGTGAATACCTGCAACCCTGCAATGGTGGGGAGTTCACAGGTGAACGTCACGGCGGCCAGCGGATCGGTGGGGGCGTTGGCGTACATCACGTGCACGTCAATCCACACGGAACTTCCCGATGCGGTGTCCACCACGAGGTTGGCGGGCCAGGAGGGGTCAAGGTCGGGCACGCTGGAGGAGCCCGTGAAGAAGTTCTCCCACGCGTCCTGCGCGGCCACGTAGTCCGCGAGCACGGGGTAGCTGCCGGAGGTGAAGTCCAAGGTCACCGTGCCGTTGACCACCAGCGCGTTGCCCACCACGGCCGCGTCGCCCTGCCAGGCATCGTCCGTGCCGCCCACCGCATCGGGAAGAACGGTGAAGTCATAGCCGCTCGGGGCGGCCAGTGCGGGGGTGCTCAGCGCCATGACGGCGCCCACGGTGACTACAGCGGACCAGGAGGCTGCACGTCGGGTGCGGCGCGTCATTGCGATGCTCATGAGCAAGTATTACCGGACATTGACGTCCGCGGCAATACTTGAGTGCAATCCATGCACTGAGGAGGGTGCCCGCACGCACTCACTAGGATGGGGCGCATGTCTCACATCCTCTCCGCCGTCGCCTGGCCCTACGCCAACGGACCGCGCCACATTGGCCATGTGGCCGGCTTTGGCGTCCCCTCGGACGTGTTCAGCAGGTACATGCGCATGGCGGGCCATGACGTGCTCATGGTCTCCGGCACCGACGAGCACGGCACCCCCATCCTGGTGCAGGCCGAGCGTGAGGGCGTGACCGCGCAAGAGCTTGCGGACCGCTACAACCGCGTGATTGTGGAGGACCTCCAGCAGCTGGGCCTCACCTATGACCTCTTCACCCGCACCACCACGGGTAACCACTACGCGGTGGCGCAGGAGCTGTTCAAGGCCTGCTACGACAACGGGTACATGATTTTGCAGACCACGCGCGGGGCCATCTCCCCGTCCACGGGACGCACCCTGCCGGACCGTTACATTGAGGGCACCTGCCCGCTGTGCGGCTACGACGGCGCGCGCGGCGACCAGTGTGACAACTGCGGCAACCAGCTGGATGCCATTGACCTCAAGAACCCGCGCAGCCGCATCAACGGCGAGGTGCCCGAGTTTGTGGAGACCGAGCACTTCTTCCTTGATTTGCCCGCCTTTGCCGATGCGCTGGGCTCGTGGCTGAGTACCCGCACCGGCTGGCGGCCCAACGTGCTCAACTTCTCCCTCAACATCCTCAAGGACATGCGCCCGCGTGCCATGACGCGCGACATCGACTGGGGCATCCCGGTGCCGCTGCCCGGCTGGGAGGACAACCCCGGCAAGCGGCTGTACGTGTGGTTCGATGCGGTGATCGGCTACCTCAGCGCGGCCATCGAGTGGGCGCGGCGCACCGGAGACCCCGATGCGTGGCGTCAGTGGTGGACCAACCCCGAGGCGCAGTCGTACTACTTCATGGGCAAGGACAACATCACCTTCCACTCGCAGATTTGGCCCGCGGAGTTGCTGGCGGCCAACGGGCGCGGGGACCACGGCGGCACCATGAGCGGCTTTGGTGACCTGCAGCTGCCCACCGAGGTGGTCTCCAGCGAGTACCTCACCATGGAGTCCGCCAAGTTCTCCTCCTCCCGCGGTCATGTGATCTATGTGCGCGACATGCTGGCGCGCTACCAGGCGGATGCCCTGCGGTATTACATCGCGGTGGCCGGCCCCGAGACCTCGGACTCGGACTTCACCTGGTCCGAGTTCAAGCGCCGCACCAACGAGGAGCTGGTGGCCGGATGGGGCAACCTGGTGAACCGCACGGCCACGCTGCTGCACAAGAACCTGGGCGCCATTCCGCAGCTGTCCGCACTTCAGGACGTGGACCGGGCCGCACTGGACGCATCGGCCGCCGGATTCACCACGGTGGGCTCGCTGGTGGGGTCCCAGCGCCAACGCCAGGCCATCTCTGAGGCCATGCGCGTGGTGGGTGACGCCAACAAGTACCTGGCAGATACCGCGCCGTGGAAGCTCAAGAACGAGAACCCGGAGCGCATGGCCACCGTGCTGGGCGTGGCCGCACAGCTGGTGTCCGATGCCAACACCATGCTGGCGCCGTTCCTGCCCCACAGCGCACAGCAGGTTCACGAGGCCCTGGGCGGCACCGGCGTGTTGGCCGAGCAGCCGGAGATTCGCGAGGTGCAGGACCTGGACCGCGCGGACCGGCACTACCCCGTCATCATGGGCGACTACACCGCCTCGCGCGGCACGTGGCAGCGCCGCACCGTGGTGCCCGGAACCCCGGTGCCGGCCCCCAGCCCCATCTTCACCAAGCTGGACGACGCGATGGTGGAGGAAGAGCTGGAACGGATGCGCGCGGAGGACTGACATGGCGTGGGAGACGTGGGCCACACCCCCCGAGGCGTTGCCCGCACCCGTGGTGGACAACCACTGCCACCTGGACTCGCTGGCGGCGCTTCCCGAGGGCCGCGGCCCGGAGCGCATCCTTGCCGATGCCGCGGCGGCCGGGGTGACCCGCGTGGTCAACATTGGGTGCGACATCGCGTCGGCCCACTGGACCGCGCGTGCGGTGCAGGAGCACCCCACCATGGTGGGCGGCGTGGCCCTTCACCCCAACGAGGTGGCCGCACATGCGGACGGGACCCACGCATCGGGCCTGAACTATGAGGACGCGTTTGCCCAGATCGCCTCCCTGGCGCGCGGCGAGCGCATTCGCGTGGTGGGGGAGACGGGCCTTGACTATTTTTGGAGTCAGGGCCACAAGCCCGCCATCCAGGAGCGCGCATTCCGCGATCACCTGGCGCTGGCGCGCGAGGTGGGCAAACCACTGCAGATTCACGACCGCGAGGCCCATGCGGACGTGCTGCGCGTGGTGGACTCCGATGGCGCCCCGCCCGCGGTGATCATGCACTGCTTTTCGGGGGATGCGGACCTTGCGCGGGAGTGCCTGGCCCGCGGCTGGTACCTCTCCTTTGCCGGCACGGTGACGTTCCGCAACGCCCCCGGCCTGCGCGAGGCCGCGGCGCTATGCCCCGCGGACCGGCTGCTGGTGGAAACCGACAGCCCCTACCTGGCACCGCATCCGCAACGGGGCACCATCAACTCGCCCGCCATGGTGGCCACCACCATGCGCACGCTTGCCGAGGTGCGGGGCGAGGACCTCGCGTTGCTGTGCGAACGGGTCAACACCACCAGCGAAGCCCTGTTTGGGCCCTGGTAGGCCGCGCGGACACCCCGCCCCCGTGGCGCGGACACCCCGCCCCGCCGGTGCTCCTACTCGAGCACCAGGCGGATGCGCGAGGTGAACACCCCATTGCCCTCGTAGTGGGTGCTGGAGCCCAGCGCCGCAATGTCACGAATGGCGTTGCGCACGTCCTTGTCCGGCGAGATGTCCATGTCCTTGAGAAGGGACAGCACGCCGTCGGTGCGCACAAAGAACGCGCTGATGGCGCCCCTGGACTGCGGCAACGCCGCGCCAAACTCGGGAAGCGAGCTGAGCGGTGTGGAGGCGTTGGCGGTGAGGTCGTCCATGTAGCCGTCGGTGGTCACCACCACAAACGCTCCACTGTCCCCACGCTCAAACTCGATCACGTCATCCAGCTCGGCGTCGTCTACCCAGTCGTCAAGGGAGTCTTCCAGGAAGTCAAGGTCGGGGCCGTACATGCGTGCGCCCACGCGCAGGTCGGTGCACTCGTAGTCGTCCCAGTCGCAGCCCAGGTCCTCGTCCGCGGCCACCACCACGCCCTTGTCAAACACCTGCTGCGACTCGGCGATGGTGAAGCCCAGCTGGTCTTCCGCCTCGTCCTGGGCGTCCTTGACGGCGTCCATCACGTCGTCAAGGGAGTCGCCAAGGAACGCCAGTTCGGGTGCCGCGGAGGTGGCCACCAGGGTGGCCACGCCCGCCTCGGTGAGGGACAGTTCCGCCAACTGACCCATGCCGGAGATGGCAAAGGCTCCCGCCGTGGTGTCCGGCAGCGCACCCAATTGGGTGACGGCCTCGCCCGCGGTGGAGAAGTCGCGCAGGAAGGCGCTGGACTGTGCGGACTGAACCTCAAGCCCGTCGCCCACGGCCCGCAACACCCACGCCGAAGCATCGGACGGGTCAATGAGCTCCGCCGCGTCCTCCATCAGGCTCACGGGGTCATAGTCGTCGCCGTAGAAGTCGTACCCAAAGTCGTCGTAGCCGTACAGGGTGCTGCCCAAGGCGGCCATGTTGCGCCCACCCACCCACATGCTCACCAGGCCGCGCTCGCCCAGGCGAGGAACGGTGGCCTGATAGCCGGGGTCCTTGTCCAGCGTCCCGTCGGCGTACGCGTCATCCAGGTCAAGATCGTCCGGGTACACCAGCACATAGCCGTGGCGCGCCTCCACGGAAAAGTCCTCGCCGCCCATGCCGGCATCGGCAAGGTCGTCCAGGAAGTCCTCCATCACGTCAACGCCCTTGGCATCGTCCTTGGACTCGATGGCAATGATCACGGGGGCGGCAACGTCCTCCTGGTCCACCACGGCCATGGCAATGCGTCCACCCATCCACGACGCGATGTCCTTGTCGTAGTCCAGCCTGGTGTCCAGGTCGGAGGACTCCAGGAAGGACTCCCACAGGTAGTAGCGCAGGTCCGTCTCCAGCGAGGAGTCGTCCTTGGAGAAGCCCCAGCCATCGCCCACGTCCTGCTTTTCCAGGTAGTCGCGCACGCCGTCCAGGCGCGGCAGCAACTGCACCAGCTGCAGCTTTTGCTGCGTGGAGGGCTCCACGGACATCTCCACCACCACGGCGGTGGAGGCGGGCAGCGCGGATGCGGAGTCCAGCGCGCCGCCGTCGCCGCCCAGCACCTTGTTGTACACCACCACGCCGCCGATGCCCGCGGCAACCAGGGCGGTGGCAGTCACCCCCGCAACAATCAGGCCCACCTTGGCGCCGCCCGCGGTGGCGGCGGTGGCGGCCGCGGGTGCGGCAAGGGTGGCGGCCGTGGCGGCCGCAGGGACGGCAAGCGCGGTGCCGGGCGCCACCACATTCGGCGCCACCACGGGCGGCGCGACAACCGCAGGTGCCGTCACGGGAGGCGCCACCACGGGCGGCGCCACCACGGGCGGCTGCTGCGCAATCCACTGCGCCAGCTCTGGGTAACACTGCGGGTGCGCGCTCACCTGGGCCCGCAACGAGGGAAGTTGCTGCGCAATCTCTGCGAGCGCCCCCGGCGCCGTACTCGGCTCGCCCAGCGCCTGCATCGCCTGCGGCATCGTCCACTGTGTGGCCATGAGGGCCCTCCCATCACCGTGTCTTTACGTACCCTTGGGCCGCAGTGTAGCGAGGAACACTGACGCGCAACAGACTCGAGGTTGCCAGGAGGCATGCCGATATGAGACAAAGAAGGTTGCGCACGTCGCATCTGCCAACTGGAGTCCCGTGAGTTACCGCATTTTGCCGCCCGAGCCCGGAGGCCGTCGTGACCGACGCCTGCGGTCCGAGGCGCGCTCGCGCACCATGCAACATGTGGCGGTGTCCGTGGCGCTGGTGAGCTTTGCCACGGGCACGTTTGTGTCCGAAGGCATGGACGGCATGCGGGGCGTCTACCAGGACCGTGCCGCCCAATTGGCCGCCGTGGTGAACCCGGTGGCCGCTGCCAACGCCACCGTGCAGATTGTCACCGAGTCCGTGGAGGAGCAGATTCCCTTTGCCTCCGTGGAAACCCCGGACCGTCTAGGCAAGGTGGGCTCGGAGCGCGTGGTGCAGGAGGGTGTGCCCGGCGTGCAACTGGTCAGCTACACCGTGACGTATGTGGACGGCGTGGAGACCTCGCGCGACGAGGCGATGCGTGTCACGGTGCAGCCGCCCGTGGACCAGGTGGTGGCGGTGGGGCAGTTGACCATTCCGCCCGCCACGGAGGTAGAGAAGGGCACCAACCGCGACACGGGCCAGCGCCTTGCCAACGAGTTGTACGGCTGGACGGGCGACGAGTGGCTGTGCCTTGACGAGTTGTGGAAGCGCGAGTCGGGGTGGAGTCACACCTCGGCCAACAAGAGCTCCGGCGCGTATGGCATTCCGCAGGCCTTGCCCGGCACCAAGATGGCCTCGTTTGGCGCGGACTGGGCAACCAACCCGGAGACGCAGATCAAGTGGGGCCTGAGTTATGTGTCCGGCCGCTACTCCACCCCGTGTGGGGCGTGGGCACACTTCAGTGCCAAGGGTTGGTACTAGCCCTCCATGGCGCAGCTCCTCGGCCCGCGTGACATCCGCGACCTGGCCGCGTCCCTCAATACCGCACCCACCAAAAAGTGGGGCCAAAACTTTGTGGTGGATGCCGGCACGGTGCGACGCATTGTGCGCATTGCGGAGGTAGGCGCCGCCGATGCCGTGGTGGAGGTAGGCCCCGGCCTTGGCTCCCTGACGCTGGCGTTGCTGGAGGCCGGCGCCGCGGTGACGGCCCTTGAGATTGATCCGGTGTTGGCCACCGCACTGCCCCACACGGTGGCCTCCCGCGCCCCCGAGCACGCGGACCGGCTGCACGTGGTGGCCGCGGACGCGCTCACGGTGACCCATCTGGAGACTCCTCCCACCAAGTTGGTGGCCAACCTGCCGTACAACGTGTCGGTGCCGGTCATCTTGCACTTCCTGGAGACCTTCCCCACGCTGGAGCAGGTGCTGGTGATGGTGCAGGCGGAGGTGGCGGACCGCCTTGCCGCGCCGCCCGGATCGCGCACCTACGGCATCCCGTCCGCCAAGGCCGCCTGGTATTGCGCGGTGCGTCGCGCCGGGGACGTGGGCCGGGCCGCGTTTTGGCCGGTGCCGCGCGTGGACAGCGCCCTGGTGTTGATGACCCGGCGTCCCACGCCCGTCACCCAGGTGCCTCGCGATCACGTGTTTGCTGTGGTGGATGCGGCGTTTGCGCAGCGGCGCAAGGCGTTGCGGGGGGCGCTTGCGGCGGTGGCGGGCTCGCCACAGGCCGCGGAGGAGGCCCTGCGCCTGGCAGGCATTGACCCGTTGACGCGCGGCGAACAGTTGGACATTGAGCAGTTTGCCGCCATTGCCGCCCACATTCCTCAGGGTGCAGGCGGGGGGCGCCGTCGCACGCGTGCCGGGGGCGAGCGGTGACGCGCCGCCAGGTGCGGGTGCGGGCGCCCGGCAAGGTCAACCTGCAACTCGCGGTGGGGGCGGCGGGCGCGGACGGGTTTCACCCGCTGGCCACCGTGTTCCAAGCGCTTGATCTGTATGAGACGGTGACCGCCACCTCGCGTACCGACGGGCAGATCACGCTAGCCATGGACACCAGCAGGGCGCTCCGCGAGGCCTGGGGGGAGGATGCACCCGCGGTGCCGCTCGATGAGAGCAACCTGGCGTGGCGTGCCGCTGAGGCCGTGCGCGAGCGCTATGGGGTGGATGCGGGCGTGGACCTGCACATCCTCAAGGGGGTACCCGTGGCCGGGGGTATGGCGGGCGGCAGTGCCGATGCCGCGGCCGCGGTGGTGGCATGCGCCCAGGTGTGGGATTGCGGGGCCACGCGCGCGGAGCTCGCGGAAATCTGTGCGCAGCTGGGATCCGACGTGCCGTTCAGCCTGCATGGACACACCGCGGTGGGCATGGGGCGCGGTGACGTGCTCTCGCCCGCCATGGTGCGCGGTGAGTTCCATTGGGTATGCGCCATCCAGGACCAGGGGCTCTCGACGCCCGCGGTGTTTGCGCGCTGGGACGCAATGCAGGCCGAACGCGCCGCCGCCGTGCCTGAACCCACCCTTGATGCGGCCGTGATGCAGGCGTTGTCCGCGGGCGACCCGTTTGCGTTGGGCATGGCACTGCGCAACGACCTGCAGGACGCGGCATTGGCGCTGGCGCCCCACCTGGAGGCCACCATGGAGGCCATGTACGCGGCCGAGGCCTTGGGCGTCATCGTGTCCGGCTCGGGACCCACCGTGGTGGGGCTTGCCCGGTCACGCCAGCACGCGCTGGGCATCCAGGCGCATGTGAAGGCCGCCCGCGTGGCCGCGGGGGTGGTCACGGCCAGCGGCCCCACCCCCGGTGCGGTGGTGGTGGACGACCTTGAGGTGGCGGACTAAGGCTGACGCAGCGAGTCTCGAATCTGCGTGAGCAGCTCAATCTCGGTGGGTCCGGCCTCCTCGGCGGGGGCTTCCTCCTTGGTGCGCAGGCTGGCTAGCTTGTTGAGCGGCAGCACCACACAGAAGTAGATGGCGGCGGCCACCAACAGGAAGTTCAGCAACGCGGTGAGCACGGCACCAATGGACAAGATCGCGTCGTCGGACGCGTCCCCGGGGGTGCCGCCGTTGGTAAGCGTCCACGTGAGGATGTGGCTGAGGTCGGGCTTGCCAAAGATGGCCGCGATCAGCGGGTTGATCAGCGAGTCCACAATGGACGTCACCACGGTGCCAAAGGCGGCACCAATCACCACACCTACGGCAAGGTCCACGGCGTTGCCGCGGGCAATGAACTCCTTAAAGCCGGTGAAAATGCCCTTCATGTCTCCTCCTGAGGGTAGGTGGTGGGGGGTGGGCCGTCCGGGGTGGACCCGACGGCGGGGTAGTCCTGCGGCAGGTGGGGGCGGCGTTCCAACTGGGACAGGCCATTCCAGGCGAGGTTCACCAGGTGTGCCGCCACGTCCTTCTTGGACGGCTCCCGCACCTCGGCCCAGTGTTGGCCCGTGAGCGCCACCATGCCCACCAGCATCTGCGAGTAAATGGGGGCCACGGACGGGTCAAGGCCACGGCGGCGGAACTGGTCCGCCAGCAGCCCCTCCACCTGAGTGGCAATGTCGCCAATCAGCGAGGAGAACGTGCCGGTGGCCTGCGCCACGGGGGAGTCACGTACCAGGATGCGAAAGCCATCGGGCGAGTCTTCGATGTACCCCAGGAGCGCCAGCGCCGCCCGCTCCACCAGCTGTTTGGGGTGTCCGCGCAACGACAACGCCCCCGTCAGGGCCCCCAGCAGCGCCTGCACCTCGCGGTCCACAATCACCGCGTACATGCCTTCCTTGCCGCCAAAGTGCTCGTACAGCACGGGTTTGGACACATCGGCCCGCAGGGCAATTTCCTCCACCGAGGTGCCCTCAAAACCCTTCTCCGCAAAGAGGGCGCGGCCCACCTGAATGAGCTGTTCGCGCCGCTCGCGCGCGGTCATGCGTGGCCGCGTGATGCGCTTTCCCTCGTCCGTCACAGTCCTAGTGTGCCCGTCTTACTGGCACAATGGAGCCCCGGGGGCCTTCGGGCGTCCAGTCCGCCCTGGTGTAATGGCAGCACGCAGGCCTTTGGAGCCTCGCAGTCTAGGTTCGAGTCCTAGGGGCGGAACGCATCGCTAGACTATTCATGCGGGCCGTGGTGTCCCGCGAATCGCCCGGAAGGAACCAGTTGAGCGTGAGCACGCCGGTGGCCGTGATGATCCTCGCTGCGGGCGAGGGTACCCGGATGAGGTCAAACACACCCAAGGTTTTGCACCGCATTGGGGGCAGGTCCCTGTTGCATCACGCGATGCACGCGGCGGCGGGGGTGGAACCCACGCGCATGGTGGTGGTGGTGCGCCACGAACGCGACCAGGTGGCCGCGCACGCCCTGGAATATGCCGCCGATGCGCTCATTGCGGACCAGGACGATGTCCCCGGCACGGGCCGGGCGGTGTGGTGCGGTCTGACCGCGCTTGATGCCACGGTGGTGGCGGCGGCGGTGGCTCGCGGTGAGGTGGGCCGCGGCGAGGCAAGCCAGGTGGCACATGACGGCGTGGTGGTGGTGACATCGGGCGACGTGCCCCTTGTCACGGCCGACGTTCTTGCCGCCATGATCGCCACCCATGAGGAGGCGGGCAACGCGGTCACGGTGACCACCGCCCACGTGAGCGACCCCACGGGCTACGGCCGAGTGGTGCGCGACGCCTCCGGGCAGGTGGCCGCGATTGTGGAGCACAAGGATGCGTCCACGCAGGAGCGGGCCATCACGGAAATCAATGCCGGCCTGTACGTGTTTGACGCCGCGACGCTGCGCGCCGCCCTGGCACAGCTGAGCACCAACAACGCCTCCGGCGAGTTGTACCTCACGGACGTCATTGGGATTGCCCGCGCCGCGGGTAAGGCCGTGGGCGCGTTTGTGGTGCCCCAGGCCCGCCAGGTGGAGGGCGTCAACGACCGCGTGCAGTTGGCCGCGGCGGGAGCGGACCTCAACCACCGCATCGTCACCCACTGGATGCGTCACGGGGTCACCGTGGTGGACCCCGCCACCACGTGGGTGGACGCCACGGTGGAACTCGCAGAGGACGTCACGTTGCTTCCCGGAACCCAGCTTTATGGGGCCACGGTGGTGGCAAGCGGCGCGGTGATTGGCCCGGACACCACGCTCACCGATGTGGAGGTGGGCGAGGGTGCGCAGGTGATACGCAGCCACGGCTCGCTCGCGGTGATTGACGCGGGTGCGCAGGTGGGCCCGTTCTCCTACCTCAGGCCCGGCACGCATCTGGGCACCCACGGCAAGATTGGCGCGTTCGTGGAAACCAAGAACGCGAGCATCGGGCCGCACTCCAAGGTGCCGCACCTGAGCTACGTGGGTGACGCGACCATTGGTGAGGGCAGCAACATTGGCGCCGCCACCATCTTTGCCAACTACGACGGCATCACCAAGCACCACACCACCGTGGGTAACCACGTACGCGTGGGCTCGGACAACACCCTCATTGCGCCCCTGACCATTGGTGACGGCGCGTACACGGGCGCGGGCACCACCGTGCGGCAAGACGTGCCGCCCGGGGCGCTGGCCATCAACCCCTCGCAGCAGACCAACGTGGCCGGGTGGGTGGGGCGCCGCCGCCCCGGCACGCCCAGCGCGGAGGCTGCCGCCCAGGCGGACCAGCCCGCGGCCCACGGACTTCCCACCCAACCCGACGCGTCCTAAGGCAGGAGCACCATGAGCACAGAAATCGCCCACCCCAGCGAACGCCGCATGGTCTTGGCCAGCGGCACGGCCCACCCGGACCTTGCCCAACAGGTGGCCGTGGAGATGGGCATTGAGCTGCTGCCCACCACCGCATACACCTTTGCCAACGGTGAGTTGTATGTGCGCTTTGGGGAGAGCGTGCGCGGCGCGGACTGCTTTGTGTTGCAGTCGCATGCGGCGCCCATCAACGAGGCGATCATGGAGCAGCTCATCATGGTGGACGCCATGAAGCGGGCCTCCGCCAAGTCCATCACCGCCATCATGCCGTGCTACGGCTATGCCCGGCAGGACAAGAAGCACAAGGGCCGCGAGCCCATCTCCGCGCGCCTCATGGCGGATCTGTTCAAGACCGCGGGTGCGGACCGCATCATGTCCATCGACCTGCACACCGCCCAGATTCAGGGCTTCTTTGACGGGCCCGTTGACCACCTGTGGGCCATGCCGCTCCTGGCGCAGTATGTGCGCTCGCGGGTGGCGCCGGACAACCTCACCATCGTCTCGCCCGATGCGGGGCGCGTGCGTCTGGCGGACCAATGGTCGGACTACTTGGGTGCGCCGCTGGCCATCATTCACAAGCGCCGTGACCCCACCGTGCCCAACCAGGTGAAGGTGCACGAGCTGGTGGGTGAGGTGGAGGGCCGCACGTGCGTGCTGGTGGACGACATGATTGACACCGGCGGCACCATTGTGCAGGCCGCCGCCGCGTTGTTTGAGAACGGCGCCAAGGATGTGCTGGTGGCCTCCACGCACGGCCTGCTGTCCGGCCCCGCCGTGGAGCGTCTGCGTGACAGCGGCATCTCCGAGGTGGTGGTGACGGACACGTTGCCCATTGCCGAGGACAAGCGCTTTGACCAGCTCACCGTGCTGTCCATTGCGCCGCTGATTGCGCGTGCGGTGCGCGAGGTGTTTGACGACGGCTCGGTCACCAGCCTGTTCAACGGGAACGTGTAGTTCCCGGCACTCAGGCATGCCCGGGTGCATGTACACTTGATGGGTTCCTCGGCGAGGCTGGCTGCCCGCGCAGCCCGCGTAATCGACGCGGCAGATGCGAGAGCCTGCCTTGCCCTGGCCCCATCTGACTGACCGAGGAGACCTGAATGTCTGACACGCTCACGCTTGCCGCTGAGACCCGCACCGAGTTTGGCAAGGGCGCCGCCCGTCGCGCGCGTGCCGCGGGCAAGATTCCCGCCGTGCTCTACGGCCACGGTGGCGAGCCCGTTCACGTGCTCCTGCCCGGTCACGCCACCATGATGGCTCTCAAGCACGCCAACGCCCTGCTCACCATCACGCTGGGCAAGACCTCCGAGCTGGCGGTGGCCAAGGACGTGCAGCGCGACCCGGTGAAGCGCACCATTGACCACGTGGACCTGCTGGTGGTGAAGAAGGGCGAGAAGATTGCCGTGGACGTGCCCGTGCATGTGGTGGGCGAGTCCTTTGCCGGCACCATCCACGTCCAGGAGCACGCCTCCTTGCACGTGGTGGCCGAGGCCACGCACCTGCCCGAGGCCATTGAGGTCTCCATTGAGGGCCTGCAGGACGGCACCAAGATCACGGCCGCCGATGTGACCCTGCCCAAGGGCGTGGAGCTGGTGACCGACGGCGAGGCGCTGGTGGTGGCCATCATCACCCCGCGTGGCGCGGGCGCCGCGGACGAGGCCGAGGAGGCCGCCGAGGCCACCGAGGCGGCAGCCGAGTAACACGACGTGTCCGAACGCCCGGCAAGCACTCGTGCTGGCCGGGCGTTCGTGTCTACGGTGTGCGTGACAGCGACATACCTGACAGCGACATACCTGACAGTGGCATACCTGACAGTGGCGGAGCAGGGAAGGAGGCGCGGATGACGGCGCTCATTGTGGGCCTGGGTAACCCCGGGCCGGACTATGCCCACACCCGCCACAACATTGGCTTCATGGTGGTGGACCAGTTGGCGTCGCGGGCCGGGGTGGCCTTCTCGCTGGACAAGCGATCGCGGGCCCTGGTGGCGCGGGTGCGCTACGGCGTGGGCGCCCACGTGGTGGATGCCATCCTTGCCAAGCCGCAGTCCTTTATGAACCTCTCCGGAGGGCCCACCTCCACGCTTGCCAGCTACTTTAAGGTGACCCCGGACCAGGTGATGGTGGTGCACGACGAGCTTGACCTCCCCTTTGGGGTGGTGCGCCTCAAGCGCGGTGGCGGTTCCGCGGGGCACAACGGGCTCAAGGACATCACCAAGGCGCTGGGCACCCCCGAGTATGTACGGGTGCGTGCGGGCATTGGGCGTCCCCCGGGAGGGCGCGACGCGGCCGACCACGTGTTGCGGGCATTTTCCGCGGCCGAGCGCAAGGAAGTGGATTTTCTGGTGGCGGACGCCGCCGATGCCGTGGAGGCGGTGCTCGCGGACGGCTTCACCGCGGCACAACAGCGGCTCCACAGCCCGTAACTCACGGCGTGGGCCTGTCCCGTCAGCGGTGAGCCACGCGCGCCAAGAACTCGCGGGTCTGCGCCTCGCGTGGGGCGTCAAAGAAGGCGTCCGGCTCGCCCTGTTCCAGGATCAGGCCGTCATGCATGAACACCACCCGGTTGGCGGCCTCCCGCGCAAACGACATCTCGTGGGTGGCCATGAGGATGGTGGAGCCCGCGCCCTTGAGCTCGCGCACTAGGTCAAGCACCTCGCCCACCAGCTGGGGGTCGAGCGCGCTGGTGATCTCGTCCAGCAACAACAGCTCGGGGTCGGTGAGCAGCGCACGAATGATGGCCACGCGTTGCTGTTGGCCCCCGGAGAGGCGGTCCGGGTAGTCCTTGATCTTGGCGGCAAGGCCAATCCGGGTGAGAAGCTCCGCCCCCTTGGCCTCCGCATCGGCCCTGCTCCACCCGTGCACCTTGCGAGCCGCAAGCGTGACGTTGTCCATGACTGTCATATGCGGAAAGAGGTTGAAGTGCTGGAACACCACGCCAATACGCGCACGCACCCGGTCCACCTTGACGCGGGGATCCGTGATGTCCTCGCCGGCAAGCAGCACCTGGCCGTCGCTGACCCGCTCAATGAGGTTGGTGACGCGCAGCAGGGTGGACTTGCCGGAGCCGGAGGCGCCAATCACCACCACCACCTCGTGCTCGTGCACGGACAGGTCAATGCCCTTGAGCACGTCCACGCGGTCAAAGCTCTTGCGTACGCCGCGCAGCTCCAGCACGGGTGTTGCCGTCACGGGGGCGCTCATACGGTCCCGCTGCTCTGCTCGCGGCGCGTCATCCGCGCGCTGACGTAGTCGGTGAGGCGAATCATGGGGAAGGACAGCGCCACAAACAACAGGGCCGCCACCACGTAGGGCGTGAAGTTGTAGGTGTGCGCCACCTCAATCTGGGCGGCGCGCACGGCGTCCACGGCACCCAGCACGGAGATGAGGCCCACATCCTTTTGCATGGACACAAAGTCGTTCATGAGCGCGGGGATCACCTTGCGGATGCCCTGCGGAATCACCACCTGGCGCAGCGTCTGCCCGTGGGTGAGTCCCAGGGAGCGGGCCGCCACGCGTTGCGAGGGATGCACCGACTCGATGCCGGCCCGCAACACCTCCGCCACGTACGCGGAGTAGGTGATGATGATGGCCACCGTGCCCCACACCACCGTGGGGGTGCGGGGGAAGATGTCCAACGCGGGGATGCCAAAGCCCACCAGGTACAACACAATGAGCAGCGGCACGCCGCGGAACAGGTCGGTGTACGTGGCCGCGAGCGCGCGCAGGGGGAAGAACACGGGCCCACGCAGCGAGCGCATCACCGCCAGCAGGGTGCCAAAGATGGCCACGCCGATGGTGGCAAAAAACAGGGCGCGGATGTTGAGCCACAGCCCCGCGGCAATGTGGGGCAGGGCGTCCCACCCAATGCGCACGTCAAAGAACTTGTCTCGCACGTCCGCCCAGCCGGGTGAGTTGATCACCACCACGGCAATGGCCGCCACAAAGACGGCGGTGGAGACGAATGCCACCGCAGCGGAGCGGTAGGAGGCGCGTCGTCGGAATGACTGACGCTCCACCTCAAGAGCGCTGGGCTCCCAGGTGTCTCCTACCGCTGCGCTGCGACTCATGGGGCGTTACTTGAGGACGGGCACCGAGACGGCGTCGCTCAGCCACTGCTGCTCAAGGCTGGCAAGCGTGCCGTTGTCGCGCAGGGCGTCCACGGCGGCCGTGACGGGCGCGGTCAGCGCGGAACCCTTGGGCAGCACCAGCGCAAACGCGTCGCCGTCGCCGGTGTTCTCCAGCTGGCCCACCACCACGCCGTTGTCCAGCTGCACCGCAGAGACAAAGAACGCGGTGGGCAGGTCCACCACAATCGCGTCCACAATGCCGGACTGCAACGCCAGCACCGCGTCGTCGTTGTTGTTGAACACCTGCAGGGCGTCGGCGCCAAAGACGTCCACGGCCTGGGTGTAGGAGGTGGTGCCGTTCATCACGCCCAGCACGGCACCGTCAAGGTCCGCAAGGGTGGTGGCGCCGGCAAAGGGGGAGTCCGCGGAGGCCACAATGGCCTGGCTGGTCACGTAGTAGGGGCTGGAGAAGTCCACCGCGGCCTTGCGGTCCTCGGTCACCGAGAACTGCTGCAGGTTGAAGTCCCAGTCCTTGGCGCCGGGGGCGATGGCGGACTCAAAGGTGCTGCGCACCCACACCACGTCCTCGGCGGCAAAGCCCAGCTGGGCTGCCACGGCGTAGGCCACGGCGGCCTCAAAACCCTCGCCGGACTCGGGCGCGTCGCCCACCACCCAGGGCTCGTAGGCGGGCTCGCCGGTGGCGATGGTCAGCTTGCCGGGGGTCACGGTGGCCAGCGTCGCGTCGGCCGAGGGGCCCGCGTTGCTGCCCGTGACATCGGGCGTGGTGGTGGTGCTGCAGCCCGCAAGCGCAAGGGCGCCCGCCGCGGCCACGGCCACAAGGCCGCTCAGCGTCTTCTTCATAAGTTAACTCCTACAAATCATATGGGATATACGCCAACTGATCATCCTACGGCATCCGCAAGACGCCAATCCGCAAAGTCGAAGCCGGGGGAAACCACACAGGTGACTAACGCCTCGGTGTCTCCCGCGAGGGAGGCGCTCTGCCACACGCCCGCCGGGACCAGGCATTGCGCCCTGTCGCCATCGGCGAACGACGGTCCTAGTGTCACACGAATCACCTCGTGGGCGGTAGCCGGGTCCGCCCCGGACCCGCCCAGGCTCAGCTCCAGCCGACCGGGCCCATGCCACAGCCACAGCTCGTCGCTGGTGACCACATGCCACGCGCTGTGCTCCCCCGGAGTGAGCAGGTAATGAATGGCGGTGGCCGTGGGGCGTACGCCCTGGGGTGTGGTCACCGCGGTGGGCGCCGTCCAGATGCGGCGGAACCAGCCGCCCTCGGGGTGGGGGGCAAGGTCCCAGCGCACGGCGGTGGCGGGAGGGGTGGTCATGCCGCCAGCCCCGTGGCCGCGGTAAACGCCGGCGAGGCGTGACGGAGCTCGCCCGCCACCACCGTGGCCGCCGCGCTTCCCGCCCCGGACTCCACCAATGCGTACATCGCGTCCTCCTCGTCGTGCCCACCCATGTCAAAAAGCGCCAGGTCCGCGCGGGCCCCCACGGCCAGATGGCCCGTGCGTTCGGGACCCACCTCCAGTCCCAAGGCGCGTGCCCCGCCCAGGGTTGCGGCACCCAGCAGACGCATGGCGAGGTTACGGTCCGAGTAGCCCTGCTCGCGTGCCAGACGCGCCAGTGCCGCCACATCCTCCAACAGGTCAAGGGAGGGAGAGGACGCCAACGAGTCCGTGCCCACGGCCAACGGGTTACCCTCGCGCAGGTAGGCGGCCACGGGTGGCGCGTCCAGACCAATCACGGCGTTGGAGCGTGGGCACAACGCCACCGTGGTCTGCCGCGCCCGCAACAGGGCACGGTCATCGGCCGTCATGTAGATGCCGTGAGCCACATGGCAGTCCGGCCCCAACACTCCCAGCTGGTCCACGTAGCCCGTGGCAGAGATGCCCAGACCCGCCTGACGCACCTGGGCAAGGCTCGCGGGACGGTGGGTATGCCACGGTTGCGCGGCATCATGGTCAAAGGCGCGCTCAATCTCCGACTCCGCAAGGTGAATGTGCAGCCGGGCCGCCCGCTCACGCGCAATGTCCGGAATCTCCAGCAGCGCATCCACCTCCAACGAATACGGCGCATGCGGTGACAGCCCGGCGCCCGGCGTGGTGGGCATGGCCTGCAACGCCCGCTCCACGGAATCGCGGCCGCGGGCCGCCCAGTCCTCGTTGGTCCAATCCATCACTTCCCAATACGCGATGCCGTGCAGGCCCGCGTCGTGCAGCGCCGTGGCGGCGGGGGCGTCCGTCACCACATCGGCCGCCGCCGTGGTGCCCGAGGCAAGCAGCAGCGCAGCACCCGCCGCCGCGTCCTCACGCCACGAGCTGCGCCCCGCGTAGCCCGCGTTGAACGCCTCAACCCAGGAGGAAAATCCCTGGTAGGTTCCCTGGCCCACGGCATGCATGCCCGTGTACTGCAGGTGCGTATGCGCGTTCACCAGCCCCGGCATGAGGATGCCGTCCCACGCCACCTCGGTGAAGTCCACGCCGCGCTCGCGCAGCTGACCCACCACCCAGGCACGCTCGCCCACATGCATGATGCGTCTCGCGCGCACCGCCACCGCGCCGTCCACGATTGCGGGCGCGGTGATGGGCACCACCAGGCTGGCGGTGAAGACCTGGACGGCGCTCATGAGGCCGCCTCCGTGCCAAAGCGCCAGCCGTGGGAGGGTGCCATGGCCGTCGCGGGCGGGCCGGCGGTGGCAAGGCCGCGTGTGGCCAGCGCGGCGCGCGCCACCAGCTGCACGTGGTCCTCGCCTAGCTCATACAGGCCCGCCGGGGGGCGTTCGCCCGCCAGCCATGCCAGCGCGGCCAGCTGCGTGGCAAAGGAGAGATCCATGATCTCAATGGGGTTGCCCTCCGCGGCCACCAGGTTGACGGCACCCTGAGGGCCCAAGACCACGCCGCCATTCGGCAACAGCGCGTACGGACCGTCGGTGACCGTGACACCCGTGAGGTCCAGTTCACCGGGGGCGCCCCCCGCCACCGCCACATACGCCGCCCGGTTGCGCACCTCCCCGCTGAGCGTGCCGGGCCGGCCCGTGGCGCTCACCACCAACGCACCCGCGGCCGCCTCCGCGGCGGCACCCACACGGTAGCCGCAGTACGCGGCGTACAGCGCTCGCGTGGGGTCCGTCTCCGCCACCGTCACCTCCGCGCCAAGCGCTCGCAGATGCTCTGCCACCCCCTGGCCCACGGGCCCAAAGCCCACCACCAGCGCGTGCTGGTCACGCACCGTGACTCCACGGGCGGCCAGCAGGCTCGCCACGGCCATCACGCACGACTGTCCCGTGCCAAAGCGGTTGTCAAAGTCCCGTTTGGTGGCCGCATCGTTGGCCACCACCACGGCGCTGTGCAGGTTCTGGGTGAGCGCCAGGTGTTGCAGGCCGGGGATGCCACTTGTGGTCTCCTCCGACGCGCCCCACCACGCGCCGGCCCGGGCCGGCAGGTCCTCATGCGCCAGGCGGATCAGGTGTGCGCCATCGTCCACCAGCAGGTCACGGTCCCGGTCAAGGAACTCCAGCGCCGCGGCCCGCCCACCGTCCGCGCTCGCGCCATGAGGCCCCTCCACGGGCACGCCGCGCCGGGCAAGGTCCTCCGCCACCGCCTGGTCCCGCTCGTCCGGGTGGGCGTACAGGCTCACGTGCGCGCCCAGGTCCCGCAGCGTGAGCGCCAGCACCGCCGTCTTGGGTTCCAGCGGCAGGCAGACGCCGATGCGCGCCCCGGCAAGCGTGCCCGCCCCCCTCACGTGGGTGGCCACGGCCGCAAGGGTGGTCATGTGAGCGTGAGCAAAGTCAACGCGTTGGGCGGCGGTGGTGCGCTCGGGGAGCGGCGCACCGTCCAGCAGCATCACGTCGCGGTGGGGGTCCGCGCCGAGGCGCACCGTGAACGTGCCCGGGCCGGCGTCCGCCGTGCCGGACAGGACGTGCATGCCCATGCCCCGTGCCATCTCCCGCAGCGCCGCCGCAGTGGACTGAACCGCACTGGACTGAACCGCATCGGACTGAACGGCATCGGCCTCAATCACCAGGCCGCGCCCCGCCAGCTGCAGGTTGGTGCGCTCGGCAAAGGCGCGCAGCACGCCCTCGGCGCGGTCCATGGAAGTCACGGGTCGAGTCTACGAGCGCCGCATCACCTCATAAGATGGCAAGGCCGGAAATTCCGGTCCGTTGGCATGCCCGGGAGGCACCGTGAGCACGCACCCCACACCCGTCCTGGCACCCCTGTTGGACGTGGCCGCGCCATCCCCGGCGCTCGCGGGCGACGCCGCGCACCTCACCGCACCCACCGCGGCCGCCCCCTACCTGGTGGCGCAAGCCGTGCGCCTCAGCCCCCACCTGCACGTGGCCGTCACCGCCACCGGCAACGACGCCCAGGCCCTCGCCGATGCGCTCGCGGCCTATATGCCGGCGGGCGAGGTGGCGCTGTTCCCCAGTTGGGAGACGCTGCCGCATGAGCGCCTGAGCCCCCGCACGGACACCGTGGCGCAACGCCTTGCCACGCTGCGGCGCATCGCCTACCCCCAGCAGACCGCCGCGGAGACGGGCCTTCCGGCCCCGCGTGTGGTGGTGGCGCCCCTGCGCGCCCTACTCCAGCCCCTGCAGCCCTCGCTCGCGTCCCTCACCCCCGTGCGCGTGGAGGTGGGCCAGGCCATTGACCTCACGGACCTCACCCGGGCGCTTGCGGACGCCGCCTACACACGCGTGGACATGGTGGAGCGGCGCGGTGAATTTGCCGTGCGTGGCGGCATCGTGGACGTGTTCGCCCCCACCGATCCGCACCCCGTGCGCATCGAGTTTTGGGGTGATGAGGTGGACTCGCTGCGGTACTTCTCCGTGGCCGACCAACGCTCCCTCGCCGCGGTGCCCCATCTGTGGGCGCCCCCCTGCCGGGAACTGTTGCTCACCGACGAGGTACGCCAGCGCGCCGCCGCACTCATGAGCGTCTACCCGGCCGCCGCCGACATGCTGGGTCGCCTGGCGGAGGGGCAGGCCGTGGAAGGCATGGAAAGCCTCCTACCGGTGCTGGTGGACTCCCTGGTATGCGTCACGGAGCTATTGCCGCGCGATGCCCGGGTGGTGGCCATTGAACCCGAACGCCTGGCACGGCGAGCCGAGGACCTCACGCGCACCGCCGCCGAATTCTTGGCAGCCGCGTGGGTGAGCGCCGCCGCGGGAGCGGACACCCCGCTTGAGGGAGGCCAAGCCTTCCTCAGCCTTGACGAGGTGGCCCAGTCCGCCGCGGCACGCGGCATCGCGTGGACCACCCTGGGTCCCTTCCACGGCGGCAACGCGCAGGACTCCGGTGCGTTGGCGCTTGAGGACTACCGGGGGCGCACCGCAGCCGCGCTCACCCTGCTGCGGGAACGCCAAGCGGAGGACTGGACCGTGGTGGTCACCGCCGCGGGAGCCGGATCCGCCCACCGCATTGTGGAGCAGCTCCTGGAGCACCACATCACCGCGCGCAGCGCCGCACGGCTGGAGGGCCATGCCGATGGTGTGGTCACCGTGGTGCACGGTGTGGTGGGCAACGGCTTTGCGCTGCCCGATGCCCGCCTCCTGGTGATGAGCGAAGCCGACCTCACCGGACGGGCAGGCACCACCGCGGGACCCAAGGTGAAAACCCCCAGCCGCCGCCGCGGCATCGTGGACCCCCTGCAGCTGCGCCCCGGCGACTTTGTGGTGCATGCCAGCCACGGCATCGGCCGTTTTGTGGAGCTGGTGCACCGCCAGGTGCGCGGCGTGGACCGCGAATACCTGGTGATTGAATACGCGCCCAGCCGGCGCGGGGGTCAAGGCGACCGCCTGAGCGTGCCCACCGACCAACTCGACCAGGTCACCAAATACGTGGGCGGCGAGACCCCCTCCGTCAACAAGATGGGGGGCTCCGATTGGGCGGCCACCAAGGGACGGGCACGCAAGGCCGTCAAGGAGATTGCCGCGGAACTCATCCGCCTCTACAGCGCCCGCATGGCTACCCAAGGGCGCGAATTCCCACCGGACACGCCGTGGCAGCGCGAACTGGAGGAGGCGTTCCCGTACGTGGAGACGCCCGACCAGCTCTCCAGCATTGACGACGTCAAGGCGGACATGGAAAAGCCGGTGCCCATGGACCGGCTCATCTGCGGCGATGTGGGCTTTGGCAAAACCGAGATTGCGGTACGGGCGGCATTCAAGGCCGTGCAGGCGGGCGCCCAGGTGGCGGTGCTGTGCCCCACCACGCTGCTGGTGAAGCAGCACGTGGAGACCTTCACCGATCGCTTTGCCCAGTTTCCCGTCAAGGTGGTGGCGCTGTCGCGCTTCCAAAGCGACAAGGAGGCCAAGGAGATTGTGCAGGGCCTCGCGGACGGCACCATCGATGTGGTGGTGGGCACCCACCGCCTGGTCACCGGGCAGGTGCGTTTCAAGGACCTGGGGCTCATCATCATTGACGAGGAACAGCGTTTTGGGGTGGAACACAAGGAGACGCTCAAGGCCATGCGCACCTCCGTGGACGTGCTGGCCATGTCCGCCACCCCCATCCCCCGCACCCTGGAAATGGCCGTCACCGGCATTCGGGAGATGTCCACCCTTGCCACCCCGCCCGAGGAACGCCACCCCATCCTCACGTACGTGGGGCCGCACGAAGACGCCCAGGTGATTGCCGCCATCCGCCGCGAGCTGCTGCGCGAGGGCCAGGTGTTCTACATCCACAACTCCGTCAAAACCATCAACCGCACCGCCGCCCACCTCGCGGACATGGTGCCCGAGGCCCGCATTGCGGTGGCCCACGGGCAGATGAGCGAGAAGGAGCTGGAGCAGGTGATTGTGGACTACTACGACAAGCGCTACGACGTGCTGGTGTGCACCACCATTGTGGAAACGGGGTTGGATATCTCCAACGCCAATACGCTCATTGTGGAACGCGCCGACGCGTTTGGGCTGTCCCAGCTGCACCAGCTGCGCGGGCGCGTGGGGCGCGGCCGTGAACGCGCCTACGCCTACTTCCTGTACCCGGCGGACCGCACCCTCACCGAGACCGCGCACGACCGGTTGGAAACCATTGCCGCCAACACGGACCTGGGTGCGGGCATGGCGGTGGCCATGAAGGACCTGGAGATTCGCGGAGCCGGCAACCTCCTGGGATCCGAGCAGTCCGGACACATTGAGGGTGTGGGCTTTGACCTGTACATCCGCATGGTGGGGGAGGCCGTGGCCGGCTTCCGGGGAGAGGAAGAGGAACGGCCCACCCTCACCATTGACCTTCCCATTGACGCCCACATTCCCGTGGACTACATCGATACCGAACGCCTGCGCCTGGAGGCGTACCGCAAGATGGCCGACGCGGACACGCTCGAGGACCTTGCCGCCCTTGCCGACGAACTGGCAGACCGCTACGGCGCGCTCCCCGAACCCGTGAGCAACCTGCTGGAGGTGGCACGGCTGCGCCTGGCGGTACGGGAGGCGGGGCTCACCGATGTGGTGGCACAGGGCAAACACATTCGCTTCTTCCCCGTGGAGCTGCCGGACTCCGCGGCCATGCGCATGAGCCGCCTATACCCGGGCACCGTGCTCAAGCCCGCCACCCGTCAAGCCCTGGTCCCCGCTCCCACCACCGGCCGCATCGGCGGTGCGCCCGTGGAGGGACTGCCCGTGCTGGATTGGGTCCGCGAGGTCATGCGAGCCATGCAAGCCACGCCAGTAGGATGACCCCTATGAAGCGTCTTGCCGTGGCCGCGATGGCGGTGATTGCACTCGCCGGGTGCACCGTACCCAGCCAGTCCCTTGCGCCCGGAGTGGCGCTTGTTCATGACGGAGTGGTGGTGACCAACGCGGACGTGGACGCCATGGTGAGCGCCCTGCGTTTTGGTGACAACGCGCAGCAGCTGGCCAACCGCTCGCAGCTGCTCACCCTTGAGGTGATGCACGACGCGGTGGTGGCCAAGGTGGCCGAGCTGTCCGACGGGCAGATGATCATCAACACCGCGCTGGGCACCGTGTATGCGGACAAGTGGTTGGCGCTCCAGGGTGACACCGAGCCCGCCACGCCGGAACTGGTGCGCGTGTTTGAAACCATCATTGCCATCTCGCTGATCAACGGCGTGGACGTGGACGGCTCCATCCTGCGAGACCTGGGCGAGCAGGTGCGCGCCCAGCTCACCCCCGGCGTGCGTACCCGCGAGTTCTCCACCCAGGCGCTGATGGACTCGCTTGCCACCGCCACCAACGACGCGTACCGCATCACCCAGACCGGCACCGACGCGGAGGCCGAACTGGCGTGGGTGACGTACGCGCATGTGGACGCGTTTGTGGCCCCCGAGAGCGGCATTCGCACCACGCCCGACGCGGCATAGGCCCGCACTGGCGCGTGCCCGGCGCGTGGGTCTTCGGACCCGCAGCGGCGCCTCACACGCGCGTAGACTCACCTAGGAATCCCTCACCGACGTCGCGGAAGCGGCACAAAGGAGAATCATGGCCAGCATTGAGGCCGTAGGAGCCCGCGAGATTCTTGACTCGCGCGGCAACCCCACCGTCGAGGTGGAGATCGCACTGGAGGACGGGACCTTCGCCCGTGCCGCCGTTCCCTCGGGCGCATCGACGGGTGCCTTCGAGGCCGTGGAGCGCCGTGACGGCGACAAGAGCCGCTACCTGGGCAAGGGTGTGCAGCAGGCCGTGGACGCCGTGATTGACGAGATCGCGCCGGCCGTGGTGGGCCTTGAGGCCACCGAGCAGCGCCTCATTGACCAGATCATGATTGACCTTGACGGCACCGACAACAAGGGCAAGCTGGGCGCCAACGCCATCCTGGGTGTGTCGCTGGCCGTGGCCAAGGCCGCCGCCGACTCGGCCGACCTGGCCCTGTTCCGTTACGTGGGCGGCCCCAACGCGCACGTGCTGCCCGTGCCCATGATGAACATCCTCAACGGCGGCTCGCACGCCGACTCCAACGTGGACATTCAGGAGTTCATGGTGGCCCCCGTGGGCGCCACCTCCTTCCGCGAGGCCCTGCGCACCGGTGCCGAGGTGTACCACGCGCTCAAGGCCGTGCTCAAGGAGCGGGGCCTGGCCACCGGCCTGGGCGACGAGGGTGGCTTTGCGCCCAACCTCGAGTCCAACCGCGCCGCGCTTGACCTGATCCTGGTGGCCATTGAGAAGGCGGGCTTCACGCCCGGTGACGATGTGGCGCTGGCCCTGGACGTGGCCTCCACCGAGTTCTTCAAGGACGGGGCATACCAGTTTGAGGGCAAGGCCACCTCGCCCGAGGACATGATTGCCTACTACGAGAAGCTGGTGGCCGACTACCCGCTCGTGTCCATCGAGGACCCGCTGTCCGAGGACGAGTGGGGTTCGTGGACCCAGCTGGTGTCCGAGGTGGGCAACAAGGTGCAGATTGTGGGTGACGACCTGTTTGTCACCAACCCCGTGCGCCTTGCCAAGGGCATCCAGGAGAAGTCCGCCAACGCCCTGCTGGTCAAGCTCAACCAGATTGGCACCCTGTCCGAGACCTCCGACGCCGTGCAGATGGCGCAGCGCGCCGGCTTTGCGGCCATGGTGTCTCACCGCTCCGGTGAGACCGAGGACACCACCATTGCGGACCTGTCCGTGGCGTACAACGCCGGCCAGATCAAGACCGGCGCCCCCGCGCGCGGTGAGCGCATCAACAAGTACAACCAGCTGCTGCGCATTGAGGAAGAGCTGGACGACGCCGCCGTGTACGCCGGCAAGGCATCGTTCCCCCGCACCTACGCGTAAGGGACATTTCACGCCGAGGGCGCCCTCCCTGCCGGGAGGGCGCCCTTGCGCGTTTTGGGGGCGTGTGGCGTGCCGGTCCGGTGCCCGGCGGGACGCCAGCAGACAATGGACCCATGTCCACGCCGAGCCGTCCCGGGGTCCCGCATGGCTCGCGTCCACCTGCGGCGCGCCCTCCGGTGCCGCGCGCCGCGGCTCCTCGTTCCGCGGCCCCTCGTTCCGCGCAGTCGCGCCCGGCTGCCGCACGCCCCGCACAGTCGCGCCCGCCCGCGTCGCCCGCCACCGCATCGGCCACGCCCCGCCGTGCCTCCACCGGGCCCGTGCCCGTGGTGGAAGCCGCACCGCTCCGTGGCTCGTTTGCCGCGCTCCTGTCCTGGCGCACCCTGGTGCTTGCGGGGGTGGTGGGCCTGGCCATCACGCTGGTGCTGCCGTCCATTCGCGTGTACTCCCAGCAGCAGGCGGAACTCCACGCGTTGCAGGCCGAACGCGACGACGCGCAGGGCGAGGTAGACAACCTCACCGCCCAGATTGCGCGCTGGGATGACCCGGCATTTGTGGTGGCGCAGGCCCGCGAACGCCTGGCCTACGTCTTTCCCGGCGAGACGCCGTTTAGGGTGGTGGACCCCGAATACGTGACCGCCGCTCCCGCGAACCCGGACGCCAGCGCGGACCAGGCCGCGCAAGGCCCGTGGTTTACCGCGCTGTGGAACTCCGTGACCGAGGTGGGGGACGCCACGGTGCCGCCGCCGCCCGCGCCCGCCTCCCCGGATCCCACTGACGCGGACGGTGACCCGCTGACCACCGTAGACTTCGGCGGGTGAACTCCTCCGTTTCTGCCGCCGACCTTGACGCCTTGCAGCGTCAGTTGGGACGCCCGGCGCGCGGGGTGCTTGCTGTGGCCGCGCGGTGCGTGTGCGGTAACCCCACCGTGGTCACCACCGCGCCGCGCCTGCCGGACGGCACCCCGTTCCCCACCCTGTACTACCTGACGCATCCCGAGGCCGTCGCGGCCGTCTCCACGCTGGAGGCCGAGGGCACCATGCGGCAGATGCAGGCGCGTCTTGCCGAGGACGCAGACCTTGCCGCCGCCTACCGCGCCGCACACGAGCGCTACCTTACCGAGCGTTACGCCGTGGAGGACGTGGAGGAAATTCACGGCATCTCCGCCGGTGGCATGCCCGAGAGGGTGAAATGCCTCCATGTGTTGGCCGGTCATGCGCTTGCCGCGGGCCCCGGCGTCAACCCCCTGGGCGACGAGGTGCTCGCGCTCATTGCCCCGCGCTGGAACCCCACGCGGTGTACCTGTCCCGTTCCCCTGAGTGCCTAGGTTTAGCTGATGACTCGTGTTGCCGCCATTGACTGTGGCACCAACTCCATTCGCCTGCTTATTGCGGACGTGGCGCCCGGCGCGCCCCTGGTAGACGTGGAACGCACCATGACGGTGGTGCGCCTGGGGGAGGGCGTGGACCGGACGGGGGAGTTTGCGCCCGATGCCCTGGCGCGCACCTTTGCCGCCGCCGATGCGTATGCGGCGGCGTGTGCCGCGGCGAGTGTGGAGCGGGTGCGTTTTGTGGCCACCTCGGCAACGCGCGATGCGCGCAACCGGGACGTGTTCATGGAGGGCATCACCGCGCGCCTCGGTGTGGCGCCCGAGGTGATTTCCGGTGACGAGGAGGCCCGACTCAGCTTTGCCGGGGCCGTGTCCGTGATGGGGGAATTGGGTGCTCTGCCGGGGCCGTATCTGGTGGTGGACCTGGGTGGAGGGTCTACGGAATTGGTGGTGGGGACGGATGCGCCGGCGCACGCGTTCTCCATGGACGTGGGGTGTGTGCGGATGACCGAGCGCCATCTGCACCTGGATCCGCCCACCCCCGCGCAGGTGGCCGCCGCGGAGGCGGATGTGCGCGCGGCGCTTGACGCGGCCGCGCGGGTGGTGCCGCTGGGCGCGGTGCGCACCGTCATCGGCGTGGCGGGAACGGTGACCACGGTGACCGCGCATGCGCTGGGCCTGCCCGCCTACTCGCGCGAGGCCATCCATGGCTCCCGGGTGAGTCTTGACCAGGTGATTGCGCGCTGTGCGGAACTCACCGCCATGCCGCGTGCACAGCGGGCGGCGCTGCCGTTTATGCACCCCGGGCGCGTGGACGTGATTGGCGCGGGTGCGCTCGTGTGGCGCGAAGTGCTGGAGCGGGTGCGCTCTGAGGTGCGGGCCGGTGGTGGTGACATTGAGCGGGTGATCACGAGCGAGCACGACATCCTGGATGGGATCGCGCTGTCGCTCGTGTGACGCGTACGTGGGACGATAAAGCGCCCCCGTAGCCCAATCGGCAGAGGCAGTCGACTTAAAATCGATCCAGTGCGGGTTCGAACCCCGTCGGGGGCACTGAACTGAGCCATGTGTGGTGCGTGGCGCGCGCCGCCGTTTGGGACTGGTTTGGCCCTTGTGGGGAGTTTGGTGCGTCCTGTGGGACTCATTTGGCCCTTGCCCCCTGCGTCCGCACCAAAAAAGCGTCCGGTGCCATGCGGGCCCGCACGGCCCTGTGCCTTGAGCGTGAAAATAGGTGCGGACGCTCGGTGTGGGGGGACCGCCTAGAGTAGAGGCACGCGACCGCGGGTGCGATACCCCATACGGCGCACCCCGTCGAGGAGGATTCATGGCCAACCCCGTATTCACCGAGAACTCAAAGTTTGCGCCGCAGCCGGTGCCGCCCATGGGCTATGACCTCGCCACGGGGCAGCCGCATGACGCCACCCCGCGCCCCTTTGACGCGTCCACAGGACTCCCCGTGGACACCACCGCGCACGACCGCATGACCTTTGAGGGCATTGTGGTGCGCGCCGCCGCGTTCTTCCTGCTCACCCTGGCATCGGCCGTGCTGGTGGCCATGTTTGTGCCGCAACTGGCGGTGATCCTCTCCTTTGCCGCGTTTGGCGTGAGCCTGGTGACCATGGCCGCCGCCCGCAAGGGCCCCAAGCCCGCGCTCTTTGCCCTCACGCTTGCGCTGTATGGCGGCGCGGCGGGTGGCCTGTCCCGCTTCTACGAGGACACCTGGGGCGGCATTGTGATGCAGGCCCTCATTGCCACCGCCGTGGTGTTTGCGGCGGCACTCGCCGTGCACCGCTCCGGCAAGGTGCGCCAGATGGCCAAGATTCGCCGCTTCCTCATGGTGGCCGTGCCCGCCTACGTGCTGTTCAGCCTGATCAACGTGGGCATGGTGATGCTGGGCGGCGCGAACGTGCGCGAGATGATCATCCCCGGCACGGGCATGCCGTGGGGCCTGGTGATTTCCCTCGTGGCCATTGCCGTGGGCGCCTTCATGCTCCTGTCCGACTTTGACGCGGCCCAGCAGGGTGTGCGCAACCAGCTACCCGCCGCCTGGGAGTGGACCGCCGCATACGGCCTGGTGTTCTCCGTGGTGTGGATCTACATCGAGATGCTGCGTCTCCTGTCCTACCTGCGCCGTTAGTCACATTCACTTCCGCGAAACCCGGTGATGGAACCGCTCAAGGAGGAGCGATGCCTCAGTTTGACCTCCCCTGGGAGGAGTTGCAGTCCTACCGCCCCCAGGTGACCGAGCCCGCGGACTTTGATGCCTTCTGGCAGCGCACCCTCGCCCAGGCGCGCGCGGCGGGCGGCGAGGTGACGGTGACCGATGCCGGGGCGGGCTTGCCGCATGTGGACGTGCACGATGTGACGTTCCCCGGCTTTGACGGCGAGCCCATCAAGGCCTGGTACTCCCGGCCCGCGGGCGTCACCGCGGACCTGCCGCTCGTGGTGCAGTTTCACGGCTACGGCGGCGGGCGCATGCTGCCGGTGGAGCACACGCTCTGGCCCGCGGCGGGCTTTGCGCACCTCATGGTGGACAACAGGGGCCAGGGCTCGTCGTGGGGCAGCGGCGGGGACACGCCCGATGCCGGCCACTCCGGTCCCGCGCTGCCCGGTTTCATGACGCGGGGCATCGACTCCCCGGACACGTACTTTTACCGCCGCCTGATGACCGATGCGGTGCGGGCCGTGGACGCGGGCCGCACCTTGGCGGGTGTGGACCCGGCGCGGGTGGCGGTGGCGGGCGTGTCGCAGGGAGGAGGTGTGGCGCTTGCGGTGGCGGCGCTGGTGCCGGATCTGTGGGCCGTGATGCCGGACGTCCCTTTCCTCAGTCACATTGCCCGCGCCGTGCGCCTGACCGATGCCGACCCCTACGGCGAGATTCGCCGTTACCTGGCCGTGCATCGGGACGCTACGGAGCGCGTGTTTGCCACGCTGGCGTACGTGGACGGTGTGAACTTTGCGCGCCGCATCACCGCCCCCTCGCTGTGGTCCGTGGCGCTGTGCGACGAGGTGTGCCCGCCGTCCACCGTGATGGCGGCCTTCAACCACTGTGGCGAGCATGTGGGCGGTACCGCCAAGGAGATGGTGGTGTACCCCTTTAACGGGCATGAGGGAGGCGCCATGCATCAGGTGATGCGCCAGTTGGAGTTTGTGCGCGCCCTGTGAGTTGGGGTGGCGCCGGGGGTGAACGGAAGCCCCCGTCAACCGCGATAGAGTCCCTATGCAGCGTCGCTTCCCGACGCCACGTGACCCCTCAACGTGGAGGATTCATGCGCGATACGTGCATCATTGGAGCCGGACCCGCGGGCCTGGCAGCGGCCCGGGCCCTCAAGGACAAGGGCCTGCCGTACACCCATATTGAACGTCATAGTGACGTGGGTGGACTGTGGGACATTGACGCCCCCGGAACCCCCATGTACGAGTCGGCGCACTTCATCTCCTCCAAGACGCTGTCCGGCTTTGGCGGCTTCCCCATGCCGGACGACTACCCCGATTACCCCGGCCACAAGCTGATCCTCGCGTACCTGCGCTCGTTTGCGGATCACTTTGGGTTGCGCGAGAACATCGAGTTCTCCACGGAGGTGGCACGCGTGGAGAAGACCGACGACGGCTACCGGGTGACGCGTGCCGATGGCCGCAGCACCGAGCACGGCCAGGTGATTGTGGCGTCCGGGGTGCAGTGGATTCCGTCCATTCCCGAGCTTCCGGGCTCCTACACCGGCGAGGTGCGCCACACCGTGTCGTACCGCTCCCCGCACGAGTTTGACGGCCGGCGCGTGCTGGTGGTGGGTGCCGGCAATTCGGGCTGTGACATTGCCTGCGACGCGGCCCGCAACGCGGAGCACGCCGCCATCTCCGTGCGGCGCGGCTACTGGTTTATCCCTAAGCACGTGTTTGGCATGCCGTCCGATGTGTTTGCCGAGTCCGGCCCCACCCTGCCCATGTGGATTGAACAGCCCGTGTTTGGCTGGATGCTCCGCCTGCTTACCGGCGACCCGCGCCGCCTGGGCCTGCCCAAGCCCGACCACAAGGTGTTTGAGACCCACCCCATTCTCAACAGCCAGCTGCTGCACCACCTGCAGCACGGTGACATCACGGCACGCCCCGCCATTGCGGACACCTCCGGCACCACCGTGACGTTCACCGATGGCACCACGGAGGACGTGGACCTCATCATGCTGGCCACCGGCTACAAGCATGCGGTGCCGTATGCCCAAGACCTCTTTGGCTCTGAGCAGCACCCCGACCAGATGTACCTCACCGCGTTCTCACGCCACGAGGGCCTGTACGGCCTGGGCTTTGTGGAAACCAACGGCGCCGCGTACCTGCTCATGTCGCAGCTTGCCGCCATGGTGGCCTCGCATATTGCGGACAAGGAGGCCCGGCCGGAGAAGTACGCGCGCTTTGAGAAGGAGATTCAGACCGTGGAGCCGGACCTTACGCGCGGACTCAAGCTGGTCAACTCGCCCCGTCACAAGGGCTATGTGGACGGCGTGGCCATCACGCGTTACATCCGCAAGACCGCGCGCCGCATGGGCTGGGATGTGCCGTGACCCGCGCCCTTGACCTCACCGACCGCGTGGTGGTGGTCACCGGGGGTGGCGGGGGCATCGGCTCCGCGTTTGCCCGCAAGGCGGCCGCACGGGGGGCGCGCCTGGTGCTGGTGGACCTGCGTCCCGATGCGGCACGTCAGGTGGTGCGCGACCTCCCCGGGGGCGAGCAGCGGCACCAGGTGCTGGGCGGTAACCTCACGCAACGCGCCGATGTGGAACGCATCCTCGCGTCCATCGAGGCCGAGCACGGGCACATTGACGTGCTGGTGAACAACGCGGGCATGACGTCCGCGGAGCGGTTTGACGAGCGTTCGGTGGAGTCCATTCACCTGGAACTGGACGTCAACCTGTACGCGCCGCTCATGCTCACGCGCCTGGCCATTCCGTTGCTGCGTGCCGCGAGCGACCCACGCATTGTCACCACCGTGTCCCTTGGCGGCATCTTTCCGCTGGGGGAGACGCCCATCTACACGGCCTCCAAGTTTGGCCTGCGCGGCGCCATGCTCTCCATTGCGCTGGACCTGCGCGCCAAGGGCATCATTGCGGGCTCGGTGTTGCCGTCGGCAACGGACACCCGGATGCTGCGTCAGGAGGCGCTAGACGGCGGTAACTCCCTGCAGTTCCTGGACCCGCCGCAAAGCCCCGAGCGCGTGGCCGATGCCCTGCTCAGGGTGCTGGACACGGGCAAGATTGAGGTGTACCCCAAGGTCTCCGAGTCGTGGCTGGTCAAGACCGCCATGCTCATGCCCAACGCCTTGCCGCGCCTCATGCCGCTGTTCCGTGGACGCGGCGAGCGGGGCATGGCCCGCTACATCGCCGACCTCAAGGCGCGCCACCTGGTGGAGACGGTGGACGGCGTGGACCGCCAGGTAGAGGCCTAGTCGGCGTATCGCACCTGGCAGAACCCGTGATTGCAGTAGCCGTTGGGGTTCTTGTGCAGGTAGCCCTGGTGGTAATCCTCGGCGTAGTAGAACTGCCCATCCCCCGCATCGGCCACGCCACAGATCTGGGTGGTGATGGTGCCAAAGCCCTGCGCGGTGAGCCGCTCCTGGTACCGGGCGGCGCTGGCGCGTGCGGCCTCCAATTGCGCAGGTGACGTGGCAAAGATGGCGCTGCGGTATTGGGTGCCGATGTCCCCGCCCTGGCGGTTGAGGGTGGTGGGGTCGTGGTTCTCCCAGAAGGTGGCAAGGATGGTGTCTAGGCTGAGCTGTGCGGGGTTGAACACCACCTGCACCGTCTCCGTATGCCCCGTCAGCGAGGTGCACGTCTCCTCATAGGTGGGGTTTTGGGTCCAGCCGCCCATGTAACCCGCCGCGGTCACCACCACGCCGGGAAGCTGCCACATGAGGCGCTCCGCGCCCCAAAAGCACCCCATGGCCACGTAGATCACCTCGGAACCCTCGGGCCACGGGCCCGTGAGCGACGTGCCCAGCACCACATGCGGGCCAAGCACCGGCATGGGTGTGCTCCGCCCCGGCAGTGCGCTCTCGCGCGTCACCATGGGAATGATGGGATGGATGAGTCCGACCATGAGGCCTCCTTCGCCGCTACCCTGACCCTATGGCTAAAACAGCATCGGGCGCAGATATTCCCCCGGCCGTAGGTGCGGACGGCGCCCCCGCGGGCTCCGTGCCGCGCGGATTGGTGATCACCGCCGCCTGGGCGTGGCGGCTGATTGCCATTGGTGTGGTGGTGCTGGCGCTGCTCAAGCTGCTGGGAATGCTCACCACCATTGTGCTGCCGCTGGTGATTGCCATGCTGATTGCTGCACCCCTGGAGCCGCTGGTGACGCGCCTGCACCGGGCGCGCGTCCCCCGTGGGCTGGGTGCCGCGCTGGTGCTCCTGGCGTTGGTGTGTGCCATCCTTGGCCTCATTGCCATTGCCGGCACCACCGTGGTGGCGGGCTTTGACAACCTGCGCGAGCAGGCCGTGGCCGGCTTCCACACCTTCCTTGACTGGCTCACCAACGGCCCGCTCAACATTGCGCAAGAGCAGATTGATGGCTGGGTGGCGGAGGCCACCAAGTGGTTGCAGGCCAACTGGGTGGGCGTGGCCAACGGCGCCATGAGCATCACCGGCACCATCGGCTCCTTTTTTGCCGGCTTTGTGGTGATGCTGCTGGCCCTGTACTTCTTTTTGCGCGACGGCCGCTCCATGTGGCTGTGGTTTGCGCGCACCTTCACGGGCCGCAACGCGCCGCAGGTGGACATCGCGGGGCGTAACGCCTGGGTGACGCTGCGGCGCTACACGCAAACGTCCGCGTTTGTGGCGTTTGTGGACGCCACCGGCATTGGCCTGGCCGCGTGGATTTTGGGCATCCCGCTCGCGTTCCCCATTGCCATCATGGTGTTCCTGTTCTCCTTTATCCCCATGTTTGGTGCCACCATCTCCGGCGCCATCGCGGTGCTGGTGGCGCTGGTGGATGGCGGCTGGGTGACCGCGCTTGTCATGGTGGCAGCCGTGGTGTTGGTGCAGCAGTTGGAGGGGTCCATCCTCTACCCGTGGCTGTTTGGCAAGGCCGCAGACGTGCACCCCATGGTCATCCTGGTGTCCGTGTCCGCAGGCACGCTCCTTGCGGGCCTGTTTGGTGCCGTCATCGCGGTGCCGCTGGTGGCCTTTGGCATGGCGTTCATCACCGGCCTGAAGAAGGAGTTTGAGGTCCCCGAGCCGCCATCCATCACCATCCCGCTGCCGCGCCTCAAGATCAAGGAGCGCACGCGCACCCTGTTGCGCCGTGGCGGCGCGGGGGAGGGCCCTAGCCCCCAGGACCCCAGCCCCCAGGACCGTGACACCTAAGCCCGCCACCACATCGGGCGCGCCGCTCGCGTTGGACTGCCGCTACTTTGCGGCGGGCACATGCCGCTCCTGCACGTGGCTGGACACCCCCCGAGACGCACAGGTGGCACGCAAGGTGGCGCGCGCCGCACAGGCGGTAGACGCCGACGCGTGGCTGGAGCCCGTGGTGGGGCCCGCCGGGGCGTTCCGCAACAAGGCCAAGATGGTGGTGGGCGGCACCGTAGACCACCCCACGCTGGGCATCCTCAGCCCCCAGGCCCAGGGCGTTGACCTCCAGGACTGCCCGCTCTACCCCGCGGCCATGCGCCCCGTTTTTGCCGCGCTCGCGCAGTTCATCACCCTGGCCCGCCTGGAGCCCTACGACGTGACCGCGCGCAAGGGCGAGCTCAAGTCGGTGCTGGTCACCGCCTCCCCCACGGGTGAATTCATGGTGCGGTGGGTGCTGCGTTCCACCGAGGCGCTGGCCCGTATTGCCAAGCATCTTCCCTGGTTGCAGGCGCAGATCCCTACGCTGGCCGTGGCAAGCGTCAACATTTTGCCCCAACACATGGCGGTGCTTGAGGGGCCGGAGGAGACCGTGCTCACGGCCCGCCAGGCGCTCCCGATGCGCGTCAACGACGTGACCGTCGAGCTGCGCCCACAGAGCTTCTTTCAGACCAACACGGACGTGGCCGCGCAGTTGTACGCGCAGGTGACGCGGTGGTTGGCGCCGCTTGAGCCCCGCGACGTGTGGGACCTGTATTGCGGCGTGGGCGGCTTTGCACTCCACCTGGTGGCGCCCGGGCGCGAGGTGGTGGGGGTGGAGGCCAGCGAGCAGGCCATCGCCGCCGCCCGCGATACGGTGCGCCAGTGGGTAGATGAGGGGCGTCCGGGTGCGGACCATGCACGCTTTGTGGCACAGGACGCCACGGCCTTTGCGCTCGCGGCCACGCACCCGCCCGATGCGGTGATCGTCAACCCGCCCCGGCGCGGCATCGGCCCGGAGCTGGCGGACTGGGTGCAACGCTCCGGCGTGCCCACGGTGGTGTATTCCAGCTGCAATGTGGACACGCTCCAGGCGGACCTGGCGCGCATGAGCGCCTACCGGGTGGTGGAGGCGCGGGTGCTGGACATGTTCCCGCACACCGCACACATGGAGGTGGCAGTGCTGCTGCGGCGGGCTTAGCCCGTGAACGCCTCCACGGACACCACGGTGACCGCAATGGTGGCGCCGTTGGGGGCGGTGTAGCTGGTGGAGTCGCCGGCGCGCTTGCCCACCACGGCCTCACCAAGGGGGGAGGCGGCGCTGAACACGTTGAGCGTGGTCTCGCCGGCAATCTCCCGCGATCCCACCAGGAACGTCATGGTCTTGCCCGCCACCTCTGCGGTGACCACGGAGCCGGAGCCAACCACGCCATCGTTCACGGGGGCCTCGCCCACCACCGCGGTGTCCAGAATGCCGCGCAACTGCTGAATGCGCGCCTCCTGCTTGGCCTGCTCCTCGCGTGCCGCGTGGTAGCCGCCATTCTCCTTGAGGTCGCCCTCCTGGCGGCGCTCGTCAATCTCCTTGGCAATGGCCACACGGCCCACGGTCACCAGGTGGTCGTACTCCGCCTGCAGGCGGTCAAAGGCCTCCTGGGTGAGCCAGGTGCCGGGGGTTTCGGTCACGGTTTACTCCTTCAGCGGGTACAAGTGAGCAAGGATACCAAGGGCCGTGCCGGGCGGGAAGGCCGGGCGGGGCCGGTGGGGCCCGGTCAGGGCGCGTCATCCACCGCGCAGGTGTCCACCACCGCGGTGTTGGCGGTCTCCGTGGTGGGCACGTCCACGGTGACCCGCTGATGCTTGCCATCCGCGGCGAGCAGCCGTACCTGCGCCCCACCCACCTCCGCAAAACTCATGTTGAGCGCGCGCACCTGGCACACCACGGGTTGGTCCGTGTAGAAAAACACGTCAAAGGTGGCGCTCGCGGCAAACGGCGAGTCCACGGTGTAACCCACGTCCTGCCAGCGCACCGGCTGAGTGATGAGCGGGTAGGTGAGGACGATGGTGGCTGCGGTCAGGGCCGCCACGCCCACGCCGATGCCCACCCACGCGCGCCTGCTCAACCGCGGCAGGGCGCCGGTGGGCTCGTCGGCCTCGCTGGAGGCGGCATCGTCCCTGCCGTGGGGTGCGGTGGCGTCATCAGTGCTCACAGTGAGGCAGGATAGTCCCGGAGGAGCTATGAGCCAGCAGTATTACGACGTGGGCCCCGGGTTTTGGGGCTTTGTGGTGGTGTTCTGCCTTGCGATTGCGGTGTGGCTGCTCTCGCGGTCGCTGACGCGCAAGGTGCGCCGCCAAAAGCTGGAGGAGGAGCGTCAGGCGACCCCGGGCATCGGCCAGGCGGATGCCGGTGCGGCCGATGCCGGTGCGGGTGATGCCGCCGACGCCGCCGGCGAGGACCCTACGCCGCGTTAAACACCGCGAGGGCCGCCGCGATGTAGTGGCACACAAATCCCGCCACCGTCAGGGCGTGGAAGATCTCGTGGAAGCCAAAGTAGCGGGCGTTCTTACCCGGCCACTTGAAGCCGTAGAAGACCGCGCCCACGGTGTAGCAGATGCCGCCGGACACGATGAGCCACACCACGGCCGCGCCGCCGGCCTGGTAGAACGGGCGGATGTACCCCATGGCCACCCAGCCAAGTGCCACGTACAGCGGCACGTACACCCAGCGGGGCGCGTGGAGGAAGAGCACGCGGAATAGCAGGCCAAGGATGGCGCCCGCCCACACCAGCACCAGCACCACAACGCGGGTGGTGCCGGACAGCAGGAGCACCGTGAGCGGCGTGTAGGTGCCCGCGATGATGAGGAAGATGTTGGCGTGGTCCATGCGGCGCAGCACGCCCTGGGCCCTGGGGGACCAGGTGCCGCGGTGGTAGACGGCGGAGGTGCCAAAGAGCATCACCGCGGTGAGGGTGAACACGGCCGACGAGGCGCGGCCGGCAAGCGTGGGGGCAAACACCATGAGCACCATGCCCGCGATCAGGGCCAGCGGTGCGGCGCCCAGATGGAGCCAGCCGCGCAGCAGCGGCTTGGAGATGGTGGGGGTGTCGCGCGTTTCGGGGTCAAGGGCGTCGTTGTCCTCGACGGTGACAGCGGGAGCTGTGGGGTGCTGGGCCATGAACCTACGTTACCGTAGGTTAGGCGCGAGCGGTATCTTTTTCTCACATGCGCGGGTGCGTGCCACCATGCTCGTGCCGCGCATCGGCGCCGTGACCCTGCGGCGTGCCCCCGTTCACCGCGCGTAAGGATGTCGATGGAACTGCCTTCCTGGGTCTATCGGTCTTACGAGAACCGCCTGGCACATCACCTGCGCTCGAGCGGCAAAACCCCCCGCCACATCGGCGTCATCCTGGACGGCAACCGTCGCTGGGCCCGCAACTCCGGCGCCTCCGCCGCGCACGGCCACCGGCGTGGCGCGGACAAGATTTCCGAGGTGCTCACCTGGTCCGCGCAGGCGCAGGTGGAGGTGGTGACGCTGTGGATGCTGTCCACGGACAACCTGGAGCGTGAGGCGAGCGAGCTAGAGGAGCTGCTGGAGATCATCTGCGAGGCCGTGGAGGACCTCGCGGCGGACGGGCGGTGGCGGCTGCAGCACATGGGTGACGCGAGCCTGCTCCCGCCGGCCATCGCGGCGCGTCTTGCCGCCGCGTGTGAGCGCACCGCCGGCAATGACGGGATGCATGTGAACGTGGCGGTGGGTTACGGCGGACGGCATGAGATTGCCGATGCCGTGCGCGCCTACCTGCGCGACGGGGTGTCGCAGGGCAGGTCGCTGCAGGAAGTGGCCGAGTCGCTCACGGTGGAGTCGATTGCGGAGCATCTGTATACGCGCGGGCAGCCGGATCCGGACCTGGTGATTCGCACCTCGGGGGAGCAGCGGCTGAGCGGCTTCCTGATGTGGCAGAGCGCGCACAGCGAGTTCTACTTTTGCGAGGCGTACTGGCCGGACTTTAGGCGCGTGGACTTTCTGCGCGCGCTGCGTTCCTACGCCCAACGCGAGCGCCGCCTAGGCCGCTAACCCCCCACCCCCCCACCTTGCTGACTTCCAAGGGTCCAGGTCCCTTTTGTCCGGTTTTTGGGCGCCCGCTGCTGTCACACCAGTCACAGCGTTCACATTCACCCTTGGAAGTCGCGGGAGGGGGCGGCGTGTCTTTGGGGGGTTTGTGCGGTGGGGGTCGTAGCGTCGAGGTGTGGTGACCATCCCATGGCGACCCGCAGGGACCGCCTGAACCTACCGCCCCGGGGCGGTGGGCGCCCTGCGGCCTCATCCCCAGGGAGCATCCGTGACTCAGACGCAGACCAGCACCGCGCACCTCACCAGCCCCATCGGCCCCACCGCAGTCCGCACCTTTGTGCTTGATACCTCGGTGCTCCTGAGCGACCCGCGCGCGCTCACCCGCTTTGCCGAACATGCCGTGGTGCTTCCCGTGGTGGTGATCACGGAGTTGGAGGCCAAACGCCACCACCCCGAGCTGGGATACTTTGCCCGCGCCGCCCTCCGCATGCTGGACGACCTCCGCATCCACCACGGCGCGCTCAGCGATCCCATTCCTGTCAACGACGCCGGGGGCACGGTGCGCGTGGAGCTCAACCACACGGAGGTGGGCGTGCTCCCCAGCGGCTTCCGCCTGGGCGACAACGACACCCGCATCCTTGCCGTGGCCGCCAACCTGCGCGCCGAGGGCCTTGACGTGGCGGTGGTGTCCAAGGATCTCCCGATGCGCGTCAAGGCCTCCGCGCTGGGCATTGATGCCGAGGAGTACCGCGCGGAGCTGGCCGTGGATTCCGGCTGGACGGGCATGCGCACCATCCACCTTGACGATGCCCAGATTCAGTCCCTGTGGGAGGACGAGTCGCTCGCCCCGCACGCCGCCCCCGAGTGCGGGGAGGACCTTGCGGCGCTTCCCATTCACACCGGCTTGGTGATTCAGTCTCCCCGGGGTAGCGCGCTGGGTCGCGTCACGGCCGATGGCGGGGTGCGGCTGGTGCGCGGCGACCAGGAGGTGTTTGGTGTGCATGGGCGCTCGGCGGAGCAGCGCGTGGCCATTGACCTGCTGCTGGATGAGTCGGTGGGCATTGTCTCCATGGGCGGGCGCGCGGGCACGGGCAAGAGCGCGCTTGCGCTGTGTGCAGGCCTGGAGGCGGTGTTGGAGCGGCGCCAGCACAAGAAGATCATGGTGTTTCGCCCGCTGTACGCGGTGGGCGGGCAGGAGCTGGGCTACCTGCCCGGCGACGCCGCGGAGAAGATGAACCCGTGGGCGCAGGCGGTGTTTGACACGCTGGGCGCCATGGTCTCCTCCCATGTGGTGGACGAGGTGATGTCCCGCGGCATGCTGGAGGTGCTGCCGCTCACCCACATTCGCGGCCGCTCCCTGCACGACGCGTTTGTGATTGTGGATGAGGCGCAGTCGCTGGAACGCAACGTGCTGCTCACCATGCTGAGCCGCATTGGCCAGGGATCGCGCGTGGTGCTCACGCATGACGTGGCCCAACGCGACAACCTGCGCGTGGGCCGCCACGACGGCATTGCCGCGGTCATCGAGGCGCTCAAGGGCCACGAGTTGTTTGCCCACGTCACGCTGGAACGCTCCGAACGCTCCGCGGTGGCCGCGCTGGTCACCGACATGTTGGAGCGCCTGGACCTCTAGGCTGCGCCGGGGGAGTGCGGGTCCAGGTAGGCATTCATGATGGGGGCAAGGTGAGCCACGAGGGTCTCGCGTGGCGTGCTTGCCAAGGGGTCAATGCGCATCACGTAGCGCGCGATTCCCACGCCTACCAGGTGTGACGCAATCAGTTGGGTGCGCAGTCGTGCCTCGTCGGGGGTCACCCGCCCGTCGCGGTCCAGCCCCAGCGTGTGAATGGCCTCGGTGAGGCGCTCACCAATGATGTCCGTGAGGTGGCTGCGGTGCTCGTCGGACTCCAGTGCGGTGCGAAACAGCGCGCGTACGGTGAGGGTGGTGGCGGGGTTGTCCCAGATGTCAAGGAACGCGGTGAGTATTTGCGTGCCGGGTGACGAGCCCGAGCCGACGGTGGCAACCACCCGCAGGTTGGCCTGGGCCTGCTGCAGCACCGCCTCGTCAAAGAGCCCTTGCTTGCCGCCAAAGAAGTGGCTGACAAGGGAGACGTCCACCCCCGCCCGGGCGGTGATGGCCCTGAGGGTAGCGGCCTCGTAGCCGCGCTCGGCAAAGGTCTCCAAGGCCGCGCGCAACAGCGCGTCGCGAGTCACGGTGGCGCCCTTGCGCCGCCCACCGGGGTTCTTGGGGCGGGGCGCGGTGGGCTGCGGGGACATGGCACCAGTGTAGTAAAACTCAACGCGTGTTTAACTCAACATGTGTTGGGTTCTATGATGGGCGACACGACGCAGTACCCGACCCGGAAGGAACCCCCATGTCACAACCCGAGCCCACCCCTGCCTCATCCGCTCGCCCGCGGCCCGCGTGGCTCATGGCCGTGCTCCCCGGGGTGCTGGTGGCCCTGGTGGTGGGAGTGTTTGTCTCCGCATTCCTGTGGCCGCTCAAGGCGAGCCAGCCGGGCAACATCGCGTTTGGCGTGGCCGGTCCCGCGGAGCAGGTGGCCCAGCTCACGCAGCAGGTCACCCAGCAGCGCCCGGGCCTGCTGGACGTGACGCAGTTTGCGGACCGCGACCAGGTGGTGGCCGCCATTGAGGACCGCACCATCACGGGCGGTCTGGTGGTGGGGCCCACGGGAGTGGAGATGCTCACCGCATCGGCCGGCAACCCGCAGGTGGCGCAGCTCCTCACCCAGATGGCCCAGGCCATGAAGGACAACGCGCCCGCCGGGGTGGCGGTGACCACCACCGATGTGGTCAGCGGTGGCACCGCCGCGGCCGCCTCCATGCTGGTGATGTTCCCCGCCCTCATTGGCGGCATGGCCACCGCCATGCTCGCGTTCGTCCTGGTGGCCCGCCCCCGCGACCGCGTGTTCACGCTCCTCACCGGCGCCACGCTTGCCGGCCTGGTGGGCGCGGCGGTGCTGGGCCCCTGGTTTGACCTGCTGCCCGGCTCCTTTGGCATGCACTGGCTGGCGCTGAGCGTGGGGGTGCTGGCCATCGGCTCCACCATCTGTGGCCTTGCCACCGTGGCGGGCCGTGCGGGCCTGGGCGTGGGTGTGGCGCTCATGATGCTGGTGGGCAACCCGTGGGGCGGCGCGATGGTGCCCGCGGAGTTCCTCCCCGGCGTGATGGGGTGGCTGGGCGCGCATATGCCCAACGGCGCCGTCATGTCGCTGATGCGGAACATCAGCTACTTCCCGGCCGCCTCCCAGAGCACGCAGTGGTGGATTCTGGTGGCGTGGGTGGCACTGGGACTGGCGCTCCTTGCCGTGGGTGCGGTGCGGCACGCCCGGCGCGCGGGGGCTCAGGCTGCGCCCGATGCCGTGACGGCCTAGCGCCTCAGTCCCGGCCGTACGCCTGGGCCGCCCCGCGGCGGCCCAGGCGTGGCCTAGGTCCTGGCCGCGTCACCATCGGCGGCCTCCCGGAAGGCCCGCCGTGGCTCGTGGAGGCGCCCCATGGACACGAGGTCGCGCCTAAAGAACAACGCGGTGGTCCAGTCCAGCACCACTCGTGCTTTGCGGTTCAGGCTGGGGATCTGCGCCATGTGATACGTGCGGTGCATGAACCACGCGGGCCAGCCGCGCAGTTTGATGCCCATCACCTGCGCCACCCCCTGATGCAGGCCAAGCGAGGCCACCGTGCCCAGGTTGCGGTGCCGGTAGGAGCGCAACGGCCGCCCCCGCAGGTGGGCGGCAAGGTTGCGTCCCAACAGGCGCGCCTGGCGCACCGCGTGTTGGGCGGAGGGGGCGCACCAGGCACCCGCGCCCGCGGCCAGGTCGGGTACCTGTGCGCAGTCACCCGCGGCCCACACGCCCGGCACGACGGTGCCATCGGCCTGCGCCACCTGCAGCGTGGGGAGGGTGAGCACGTGGCCGCGTTCCCCGGTGGGCAGGTCCGATGCCGCAAGCAGCGGGTTGGGGCGCACGCCCGCCGTCCACACCAGCGTGTCCGCCTCAAACTCCTGGCCGTCGCTGAGCACAATGTGGCCGTCCACGCAGCTCACCAGGCGCGTGGCCAGGTCAATCTCCATGCCACGCCTGCGCAACACCTCAAGGGTGTAGCCGCCCATCTCGTCACCCATCTCCGGCAGGATGCGTGTGGCGGCCTCCACCATCACAAAGCGCAGGTCCGCAGGGGTGAGTTCCGGGTAGTAGCGCAGCGCGGCGCGTGCCATGTTCTCGGTCTCCGCAAACGCCTCGATGCCCGCAAAGCCACCACCCACAAACACAAAGGTGAGCAACCGGCGTCGGTGGGCGGCATCGGCCGTGGCGGCGCGTGCAATCCGTCCCAGCACGGTGTTGCGCAGGTGAATGGCCTCCTCCACCCACTTGAAGCCCAGGCCCCAGTCGGCAAGCCCGGGAATGGGCAGGGTGCGCGGGATGGCGCCCAGCGCCAGCACCACGTGGTCGTAGGTGAGGGTGAGCTTCTCGCCCCAGTCCGTGGTGGCGGTGACGGTGCGGGAGGCGTGGTCAATGCCCGTGGCCGTGGCCTGAATCACGCGCACCCCGGTGAGTTCGCGCCGCAGCGGCACCACCACGTGGCGCGGCTCGATGGAGCCCGCGGCGGCCTCGGGCAAGAAGGGTTGGTAGGTCATGTAGGGGCGGCTATCCACCACCGTGATCTCCACGTCGGCGCCCGCCCGGGCACGCACGGTGAGGGCCGAGTAGAGGCCCACATAGCCTCCACCCACAATGAGCACGCGAACAGTCACGATTCTCCCTGAGGTGATCCCCGCGGTCGTCGTTGGCCGGTGCAGGTGGCGCGGTCGCGCCCTCCTCGAATTATGGCACGCGCGCTTGCGTAAATCTAGACCCTAGCGCTGACCCACCATGGTGGTCACGTCAAGGCGCGCATCCAGCTCCTCAAGGGAAATCTCGCCGCGCTCCACAAAGCCCAGCTGCAGCGTGGCCTCGCGCACGGTCACGCCGTGCTTGACCGCATGCTTGGCAATGGCCGCCGCGTTCTCATAGCCGATGACGCGGTTGAGGGGCGTGACAATGCTGGGGCTTGCCTCGGCAAAGTGACGCGCCCGGTCCACGTTGGCCTGAATGCCATCCACGGTCTTGGTGGCCAGCACCTGCGCCGCGTTGGCCAGCAACCGCATGGACTCCAGCAGGCCAAGGGCCATCACGGGAATCTGCACGTTGAGCTCAAACGCACCCGAGGCACCCGCCCACGCCACCGTGGCATCGTTACCCACCACGCGCGCGCACACCATGAGCACCGCCTCGGGAATCACGGGGTTCACCTTGCCGGGCATGATGCTGGAACCCGGCTGCAGGTCCGGCAACGCAATCTCGCCCAGGCCCGTGTTGGGTCCCGAGCCCATCCACCGCAGGTCGTTGCAGATCTTGGTCAGGCTCACCGCAATCACCCGCAGCGCCCCCGACGCCTCCACCAGGCCGTCGCGCGCGGACTGCGCCTCAAAGTGGTTGCGCGCCTCCGTGATGGGCAGCCCCGTGTCCTCAGCCAACAGCGCGATCACGCGCTGGGGAAAGCCCGCGGGCGTGTTGATGCCGGTGCCTACGGCGGTGCCACCCAGCGGCACCTCGGCAAGACGCGGCAGGGCGGCATTCAGGCGCTCGATGCCGTACCGCACCGCGGCGGCGTAGCCCCCAAACTCCTGGCCCAGCGTCACCGGCGTGGCGTCCATCAGGTGGGTGCGGCCGGACTTGAACACGTCCGCAAACTCCGCAGCCTTGGCCTCAAGGGAGGCCGCCAGCTGTTCCAGCTTGGGAATCAGGTCTCCCACCAGCGCCGCAGCGGCGGCCACGTGCACGGAGGTGGGGAACACGTCGTTGGAGGACTGCGACGCGTTCACGTGATCGTTGGGATGCACATCGCGCCCCAGCTCGCGCGTGGCCAGCGTGGCAATCACCTCGTTGGCATTCATGTTGGACGAGGTTCCCGAGCCCGTCTGGAACACGTCAATGGGAAAGTGTGCGTCGTGCTCGCCGCGTGCCACCGCATCGGCCGCGTGCACAATCGCGTCCGCCACGTCCTGCTCCAGCACGCCCAACTCCGCGTTGGCCACGGCGGCGGCCTTCTTCACGCGCGCCAACGCCTCAATGTGGCGCCGCTCCAGCGTGATGCCGGACAGGGGAAAGTTCTCTACGGCGCGCTGGGTCTGCGCGCGGTACAGGGCGGAGGCGGGGACCCTGACCTCGCCCATCGTGTCGTGCTCAATGCGGAACTCACTCATGAGCCCCATTGTGGCAGGCGACGGGCTACGCCTCGCCCAGTTCCGCCGCGGTGGGAGGGTTGGCGCCGGCGCGGGACACGGTGATGGCACCAATGCGAATGCATCGCTCCAACACCTCCATCAGCACCTCGTCGGAGGCCGCCGCAATATGCCCCCGCCGGTCCGCGCCCAGCAGGTCCGCCAGCCACAGGCCGTCAATGAGGCCGCCCATAAAGGAGTCGCCCGCGCCCACCGTGTCCACCACGTCAACACGCGGTGCGGGCACCGTGAAGGTGCGACCAAAGCGCACAAACGCCGTGGCACCCTCGCCACCGCGCGTCACCACCACCAACTCCGGGCCCAGGTCCAGCCAGGCGGCGGCCACGGCCTCCACGGGCTCGCCCGTCAGCCACTCGATGTCCTCGTCGGACACCTTGACCACATCGGCCAGCGCAACCATGGCCTCCACCTTGGCGCGCGCCGCGGCGGGCGTGCCCATCAGCGAGGGGCGGGCGTTGGGGTCGTAGGTGATGGTGGAGGTGGCGCGTGCCTCACGCACCAACGCCTCCACCGCGCTCGCGCCCGGCTCCAGCACCGCGGCAATGGAGCCGGTGTGTACCACCAGGGGGGCATCGGTCACGGCGGCCGCGGGGCTCAGCGCCCACTCCAGCTCAAAGTCGTAGGTGGCGGCGTTGTTCTGGTCCAAGGTGGCACGGGCCACGGACGTGGCGGCGGCGCCCCACGTCGCCTCCGCAATGTGCACGCCCGATGCGCGCAGGTGGTCCGCCACCAGGGTGCCGTAGGCGTCGTGCCCCAGCCAGGCCAGCAGCTCCGCCTCGCGGCCCAGCCGCGCCAGGCCCAACGCCACATTGGCCGGCGAGCCTCCCGGCAGCTCCGCCACGGAGCCGTCGCGGTAGTTCACCACGTCAACAAGGGCCTCGCCAATGACGAGTGCGCGGGAACTCATGGGGTGTCCTCCTGGGGGGTGGCGGTGTCCGCATCGGTGATGGTGGCACGGGCCGCGGCAATGCGCGTCCCGGCGCCGTCAAGAAGCTCCTGGCACCGTGCCGCAAGTGCCTCGCCGCGCTCCCACAAGGCCAGCGACTCGTCAAGCGTGGCGGCTCCCGCCTCCAGCGTGGACACAATCTGTGACAGCTCGTCGCGGGCCTGCTCGTAGCTGAGCGAGGCAACATCGGGGGTGCGTGAAGCCATGCCCACACGCTACCGCCTTGTCAGGCGCGCCGAATGCGACAACAATGGCACTACGCGGAACGTCATAGCACGAGGTTCCGTCCCTCTCATGGGGTAGTAGGGCCCAGGTTTCACAAAGGAGTGGAGCAATGTTCAGCGATAGCCACCAGACGCAGACCGCGCTTAACAGCGCCCAGCGTGCGCTTGACCCGAACCTCACCGACAACGAGCTGGCACAGCTGGCCCGTTCCGACGAGGCGAAGGTGCGAGCCGCCGTTGCCGAGCGCCCCGCCACGCCCCTTACCACCCTGCTCAAGCTGGCCGCAGACGTGGCGCCCACCGTGCGCGCGGGTGTGGCCCGCAACCCGCGGGTGGACATCCCCATCGAGTTGCGCGAAGACCTTGCCAAGGACAAGTCCACCGAGGTGGTGTTTGCCCTCATCCAGAACCCGGCCGTGCCGGACTCCCTGGTGGGCAAGTTGGCGCGAAGCCGTCAGCGTGACGTGGCCGCCGCCGCGCGTAAGCGCCTGCAGGAGGGTGGCGGAACCGCCGCACGCCTCCTGGGCGGACTGGGCATCGCCGGGCGTTAAGGCTTTGCCCCGGCCACCGCGGTGAACTCGCCGCGCGCCACCCGGATGGAGAGTTCCTGCCCAGGTTGTACCGCATCGGCGTCGCGCACCACGGTGCCGTCCGCCGTGCGCACCGCCGCGTAGCCCCGGTCCAGCGTGGACTGGGGGCTGAGGGCGCGCAGCGAGGCGGCAAGTTCGCGCGTGGTGGTGGACAGTTCGCTCATGGACGCCACCAGCGCCACGCCCGATGCCCGGTGCAACGCGGCCAGGCGGTGGCGGTGCGGGTCCAGCATGCGCAGCGGGTGGGCCAGCACGGGGCGGGACCGCAGGTGGTTCACGGTGGTGGCCTCGCGCTCCAGGCGTTGGGTGAGCGCGGCGGCCGCAAGCTCGCGTGAGCCCGCGAGGAAGCGTGCCTCCTGCTGGGCATCGGGCACAATGCGCTTGGCCGCGTCGGTGGGGGTGGACGCGCGGTAGTCCGCCACCAGGTCCAACAGCGGGGAGTCCTTCTCGTGACCAATGGCGCTGACCAGCGGCGTGGTGACGTCCGCCGCGGCACGCACCAGCACCTCGTCGCTAAACGGCAGCAGGTCCTCCGCGGAGCCGCCGCCCCGCGCCACCACAATGACGTCCACGTCCGGGTGGGCATCCAGTTCGGCAAGCGCGGCAACCGTCTCCGGCACCGCGCGCGCCCCCTGAACCGTCACCCGGCGAATCTCAAAGGTGGCCGCACTCCAGCGGCGCTGCGCGTTCTCCACCACGTCGTGCTCCGCATCGCCCTGTGTGGCGCACACCAGCCCAATGCACCGCGGCAGGAACGGCAGCGGCACCTTGCGCTCGCTGTCAAAGAGCCCCTCCGCGGCAAGCGCCGTCTTGAGCGCCTCGATGCGAGCCAGCAGATCTCCCAACCCCACGCCGCGAATCTCCTTGCCCACCATCTGGAGGTCGCCGTTCTTGAGCCACCACTGGGGCCGCGCATGAATCACCACGCGGGCGCCGTCCTCCAGCGTCAGGCCCTGGGCGCGCACCTCGTCAAGGGGCACGGTGGCCTTGAGGGACATGTTCTCGTCCGTGTCGCGCAACGTGAGAAACACCAGGTGCTTCCAGTGCTTGACGTTAAGCACCTGGCCCTCCACCCACACGGGCGCCATCTTGGCCACGTACTCGCCAATCTTGGGGCTGAGGTGGCGCACGGGCCACGGCCGGTCCGGGGTGGTTTGGGCGGCGGTGGCGGGCAGCGTAGTGGGGGCGGTGGCCGATGCGGTAGCCGGGGTGCCCTGGGCGGTGGGCGCCGTGGTAGCCGGGGTGGGCTCGGGCTGCTCGCTCATGGGTCCCAGCCTGCCACGTAGGATGGAGGCATGACGTCCGCCACCCCTTTGCGTGTTTTGCTTGCCGCGCCGCGCGGGTATTGCGCGGGCGTGGACCGTGCCGTGATTGCGGTGGAGCAGGCCTTGGAGCTCCATGGGGCGCCCATCTATGTGCGCAAGGAGATTGTGCACAACAAGTACGTGGTGGAGACGCTGAGTGCGCGGGGCGCGGTGTTTGTGGCGGAGACGGATGAGGTGCCCGAGGGTGCGCGGGTGGTGTTTTCCGCGCATGGGGTCTCGCCCGCCGTGCGGGAGGCCGCAGCCTCCCGGCACCTCAAGACCATCGATGCCACGTGCCCGCTGGTGACCAAGGTGCACAAGGAGGCCGTGCGCTTTGCGCGCGAGGGCCAGACCATCTTGCTGATTGGCCACTCGGGTCACGAGGAGGTGGAGGGCACTGCGGGGGAGGCACCCCAGTCCACCATCGTGGTGAACTCGCCCGATGACGTGGACGGCATTGAGGTGCCGGACCCCTCTAACGTGGTGTGGTTGTCGCAGACCACGCTCTCGGTGGACGAGACGATGGAGACGGTGCGCCGCCTGCGCGAGCGCTTCCCGGCCATTCAAGACCCGCCCAGTGACGACATCTGCTACGCCACGCAGAACCGCCAGGTTGCGGTGAAGAAGATTGCCCCGGAGAGCGACCTGGTGATTGTGGTGGGCTCCGCCAACTCGTCCAATTCGGTGCGCCTGGTGGAGGTGGCGCTGCAAAACGGTGCGCGCGCTGCACACCGCATCGACTGGGCCAAGGAGCTGCGCGACGAGTGGTTTGAGGGTGTGCGCACGGTGGGCGTGACCTCGGGGGCGTCGGTGCCGGAGATCTTGGTGGAGGACGTGGTGCGCGCGCTTGCCGAGCGTGGCTATGACTCCGTGGAAGAGGTGCGCACCGCCACCGAGGACCTGATGTTCTCGCTGCCGCGCGAGATCCGTGCGGACCTCAAGGCCAAGCAGGCCGCCGCGGAGGCTTAGGCCTCGTCCTCGTCCACACCGGAGGTGAGTTCGGCGGCAGTGAGCTCGGGTGCGGTGATGGCCTTGGTCTCACCCTCCAGCACGGTGAGCTCAATCTCCCGGTCAATCCCCTGGAGCGCGGCAAAGCGCCGCGCCTGAGGTAGCACCTGCCGTTCCATGGATCCCAGCGTGGCGTTGTAGGCCTTGCCCGCCTTGTCAATGTAGGAGCCCACCTTGGCCAGGTGATCGCCCATGGTGGACAGGCGCTTGTACAGTTCGCGGCCGGTATCCAGCACCAGCTGGGCGTTCTTGGCCAGCGCCTCCGCCTTCCACGTGTGCGCCACGGTGCGCAGCATGGCCACCAGCACGGTGGGCGTGGCAATGATCACGCCGCTCTCGTAGGCGTCGGTGAGCAGGTGCGGGTCATGTTCCGTGGCCACCTGCAAAAAGGACTCGGCCGGCAGGAACAGCACGGAGAAGTCCACATCGGAGCCAAACTGCTCGCGGTAGTCCTTGCTGCTGAGCTCCTTCACCCGCTGGCGCACGTTGCGCACATGGCGTGCGGCGTGCTCCTCGGCCTGCTCCGGGTTGGCGTCCATGTCCAACAGGGCGTCAAGGGGAGTCTTGGCGTCCACAATGATCTTGCGGCCTCCGGAGAGGGTGACAATCATGTCCGGCCGCAGGCGGTTGCCGTCGGCGGTGGTCTCCGAGCTTTGCTCGGCAAAGTCCACGCCGTTGACCAGCCCCGCCACCTCTACCACGCGCCGCAGATGCAGTTCACCCCAGCGACCGCGCACCTCGGGCCGGCGCAGGGCGCTGCGCAGGCCCTCCGTCTGCTTGCCCAACTGTTCGGACGTGTCGAGGACGCGCTTGATCTGCTCGGTGAGTTGAGCCTGTGACTCGGCGCGGGCCTTGTCCGCCTCGCTGGTCTGGCGCTTGACCTCGTCAAGCGCCACCTTCATGGGCTCCACCAGCTGCTTGACGGTGGCCTCGCGCTTGGCCAGCTCCGCATCGGCGGCCTGCTGGGCGCGAGTAAAGCGCTCATTGGCCTGCGTGAGGAACTGCTCCGACTGCGTCTTGAGGGCATCGGCCGCGAGCGCCTGAAACTGGTGGCGCAGCGTGTCCTGATCGGTACGCACCTGGGCCACGTAACGCTCATGCTCGGCACGCAACTGGGCTTCACGCTGTTCCGCCTGCGCCGCAAGCTCCGCCTCCCGGCGGCGCTGGGCCTCCAATTCGGCCTCCAGGCGCGCCACGCTGGCCGCCGCACCGGCGCGCACGGCGGACGCGCGCACGCTTGCCACGAGGTATCCCAGTCCCGCGCCTACCACCAGCGCAACGCCACCGATCAGCCACTCAGTCATGCGCCCACCCTCTCACCTGGGTGTGACAGGAGACGGCATCGGCGGCGTGGTGGTGGTGAAAAACCCGGTCCGCGGGCGCCGGGGAGATGTGACGTATGTCACTTGGTAAGCATGAGAGTGAGAAAGTATCAAAAGCGTAATCACTTCGTAATCAACGGATTCCTACCATGAAGTGAACGCGAGGAACCGCCTCGCGCCTTTGTGCGCCTGTGGATGTGCGACCCAAGCCGTCGTTCATCCCGCGTAGGTAACGAAAGGAGTCGAGTATGAAGCTCGGCGTAACCGTGAAGGGTCTGGCAGTGGTCTCCACCGCCGCGCTCCTTCTTGCTGCATGTTCATCGTCCGGGACGGAGACGCCCGCCACCGACGGCACCACGCCCGCCGGCAACGCGATTGTCACCGCCAACGGCTCGGAGCCGGAGCGTCCGCTGATCCCCGGTGACACCAACGAGGTGGGTGGCGGTCGCATCATCGACTCGCTCTTTGCCGGTCTGGTGTACTACGACGCCGACGGCGCCGTGCACAACGACGTGGCAGAGTCCGTGACGGTGGACGACCCCCAGCACCTCACCGTGAAGTTGCAGGATGGGTGGACCTTCACCGACGGCACCCCCGTCAACGCCGAGTCCTTTGTGAACTCGTGGAACTACACCGCGAACGCGGCCAACGAGTACCTGAACTCGTACTTCTTTGAGGACATCGACGGCTTCAGCTGGGACGAGCCCGTGGAGGCGCTGTCCGGCCTTGAGGTGGTGGATGACCTGACCTTCACCATCGCGCTCAACAAGCCTGCCGCCGACTTCGCGCTGCGTCTGGGCTACTCGGCGTTCTACCCGATGCCCGAGGCGTTCTTTGCGGACCCCGCCGCCTTTGGTGAGCACCCCATCGGCAACGGCCCCTACAAGCTGGCCGGTGACGATGCGTGGCAGCACGACATCCAGATTGACCTGGTGAAGAACCCCGACTACAAGGGTGGTCGCGAGGCCAAGAACGACGGCCTCTCGTTCATCTTCTACGAGACCCAGGACGCCGCCTACGCTGCGCTGCTGGACAACAAGGTGGACGTCATTGACGGCGTGCCCGCCTCGGCGCTGTCCTCCTTCGAGTCCGAGCTGGGCGGCCGTGCGGTCAACCAGCCCGCGGCGATCTTCCAGTCGCTGACCATCCCCTCGTGGCTTGACCACTTCTCGGGCGAAGAGGGCCAGCTGCGTCGTCAGGCGCTGTCCATGGCCATCAACCGCGAAGAGATCACCAACGTGATCTTCGAGGGCACCCGCACCCCCGCCTCCGACTTCACCTCCCCGGTGATCGACGGCTGGAGCGCTTCGCTGCCCGGCGCCGAGGTGCTGGAGTACAACCCGGAGAAGGCCAAGGAGCTGTGGGCCGAGGCCGACAAGATCAGCCCCTGGTCCGGTTCCTTCAAGATGGCGTACAACGCCGATGGCGGTCACCAGGACTGGATCGACGCGGTTGCCAACTCCATCAAGAACACCCTGGGCATTGAAGCGGCAGGCGACCCCTACCCCGCCTTTGGTGAGCTCCGTGCCGCGGTGACGGACAAGGACAACCCGTTCGGATCCGCGATCCGTACCGGCTGGCAGGCCGACTACCCCGGTCTGTACAACTTCCTTGGCCCGCTCTACGCGACCAACGCCGGTTCTAACGACGGTCTGTACTCCTCGGAGGAGTTCGACACGCTGCTCTCGGAGGGCATCACGCTCACCGACGCCGCTGCCGCGAACGCCAAGTTCCAGGAGGCGCAGTCGGTGCTGCTGCGTGACCTTCCGGTGCTGCCCCTGTGGTACTCCAACGTGACCGGTGGTTACGCGGAGACGGTCTCCAACGTGCAGTTCGGCTGGAACTCCGTGCCGCTGTACTACGAGATCACCAAGAACTAGTGCACTGACGGAGGGCCCGCCCTGGTTTCCAGGGTGGGCCCTTCGTGTGTTCGGTGGCATGACCCGGTGGGGCATACTCTTGGACACATTGACTTACTGACTTTGACAACGATGAGGATGTGCCGATGCTGAGATACGTATTGCATCGCCTGCTCCAGGCGCTGCCGGTGTTTATCGGCGCCACCTTCCTGATTTACGCCCTGGTGTTCGCCATGCCGGGCGACCCCGTCCTGGCGCTCTTTGGCGACAAGACCCCCAACCCCGCCCAGCTTGCGGCCATGCGGGCGCGCTACCACCTGGACGAGCCGTTCCTGGTGCAGTACGCGCTGTACATGAAGGGGGTGTTCACGGGCGACCTGGGAGACACCTTCTCCGGCCAGGCCGTCAAGGACGTGTTCATCCGCGCCTTCCCCGTCACGCTCAAGCTGGTGCTCATCGCCGTGGGCGTGGAGTTCCTGCTGTCGGTGATCGTGGGCCTCATCTCCGGCCTGCGCAAGGGCAAGCTGTTTGACCACGCGAGCCTCATCATCTCCCTGGTGCTCAACTCCATGCCCGTGTTCGTGGCGCTCTTCATCGCGCAGTACACGGTGGCGCTGAAATGGCATTGGGCTCCAGCGACCGTGGGTAAAGACGTGTCCTTCGAGACGCTGTGGATGCCCGCCACGGTCATTGGCCTCACCATCTTTGTCACGGGCATGCGCCTCATGCGCGGCTCGGTGATCGAGGCGCAACACGAGGACTACGTGCGCACCGCCTACGCCAAGGGCCTTGCCCCGCGCCGTGTGATCCCGTTCCACATCATGCGTAACTCCATGATCCCCGTGGTGACCAACTCCGCGGCCACCTTTGGCATGCTGCTGGCCGGCACCACGGTCACGGAGGGCATCTTCAACATTCCCGGCGTGGGTAACACGCTCTACAAGGCGATCATCCAGGGTGAGGGACCCACCATCGTGTCCTTTGTCACCATCCTCACCATCATCTACGTGGTGGTGAACATCCTGGTGGACCTGCTGTACGCCGTACTCGACCCGAGGATCCGTTATGTCTAGGCCCACACCCGAACACTTTGTGGCACCCGTCGATGCGACGGACATCATTGAGGTGGACGCACCGCACCTGGGTGAGAAGCGATCCAACCTGTGGCTGGACGCCTGGCGCGACCTGCGTCGTCGGCCGTTGTTCTACGTGGCGCTGGTGCTCACCCTGTTTGTGGTGACCATGGCGTTGTTCCCCACCCTGTTCACGCAGGTGCCGCCCAACAACGAGTGCTACCTGGCTAACTCCAACGGCCCGCCCGAGCCGGGCCACTGGTTGGGCTTCACCCGCCAGGGGTGCGACGTGTGGTCGCGCATCGTGTGGGGCGCGCGCACCTCGCTCCTGGTGGGCATCCTCACCGTGATCATCACCGCGCTCATCGGCATCCCCATGGGGGCCATCGCGGGCTACTTTGGCGGCAAGCTGGACTCCGTGCTGTCCCGTGTGGGTGACATGTTCTTCTCCGTGCCCTACTTCCTGGCGGCCGTGGTGGTGATGTCCGTGATGCACGACCACCGCAACGTGCTCACCATTGCCCTTGCCATTGGTGGTTTCTCCTGGGCCGTGCTGGCGCGTCTGCTGCGCGCCGAGGTACTGCAGGTGAAGAACCGCGACTTTGTGATGGCCTCGCGTGCGCTGGGCCGCTCGCGCATGTCCACGCTGCTCAACCACGTGATCCCCAACTCGCTGACGCCCGTCATCGTCTCGCTCACCATCTCGCTGGGCGCCGCGATTGTGGCGGAGGCCACGCTGAGCTTCCTGGGCATTGGGCTGGGCTCGGAGACCATGTCCTGGGGTAACGACATCTCGCAGGCACAGACCACCATCCGGTCCGCGCCGCAAGCCCTGATTTACCCCTCCATTGCGCTGACCCTGACCGTGCTGGCCTTCATCATGCTGGGCGAGTTGGTGCGTGACGCGCTTGACCCGAAGGCGAGGGCCCGCCGATGACCTCCGTGGACGTCACCTCCACCGACGCGGACGCCACCGTGGCAAGCAACGAGTCCATGCCGCTCGTGTCCGTGAAGGACCTCTCCGTCACCTTCAAGACCCAAAAGGGCATTGTGGAGGCCGTGCGGGGCATCTCCCTGGACATCTACCCCGGCGAGACCGTGGCCATTGTGGGCGAGTCGGGTTCCGGCAAGTCCACCACCGCCACCGCCATCATCAACCTCCTGCCCGGAACCGGCCGCATCAACGGTGGCTCCATCACGGTGGAGGGTGAGGACATCACGCACTACTCCAACGCCAAGATGGCGGAGGTGCGCGGCCGCGTCATTGGCTATGTGCCGCAGGACCCCATGTCCAACCTCAACCCGGTGTGGTCCGTGGGCTTCCAGGTGGAAGAGGCGGTGCGCGCCAACGGGCTGGCGCGCAAGCGGGCCGATGTGCGCGCGCGTGCCGTTCAGGTGTTGCAGGAGGCGGGGCTTGCGGACGCAGACCGCCGCATGAAGCAGTTCCCCCACCAGTTCTCCGGCGGTATGCGCCAGCGCGTGCTCATTGGCATTGGCCTGGCGGCGGACCCCAAGCTGCTCATTGCCGACGAGCCCACCTCCGCCCTTGACGTGACCGTGCAGAAGGTCATCCTTGATCACATTGCCACGCTCACTCAGGAGCGCGGCACTGCGCTGCTGCTGATCACGCACGACCTTGGCCTGGCGGCCGAGCGCGCGGAGAAGCTCATTGTGATGCACCGCGGCAAGATTGTGGAGGCCGGGCCCAGCCTGGACATTCTGCGCAACCCGCAGCACCCCTACACGCAGACGCTTATTGCGGCGGCGCCGTCGCTTGCCTCGCGGCGTATTCGCACGGCCGATGCCCCGCTTGCGGTGGAGCCGGGCGCGGTGGATCTGGCAAAGGTGGCGGCGCTCCGCGATGAGGACCCGCATTTCCCCTCGAGCACGCCCCCGGCCATCAAGGTGACCAACCTCACCAAGGTGTACTCCATCCGCAAGGGCTCGTTTAGGTCGGAGCCGTTGGTAGCGGTGGACGCCATCAACTTTGAGGTCAAGCGTGGCACCACGCTGGCGTTGGTGGGTGAGTCGGGCTCCGGCAAGACCACGGCCGCCAAGATGATCCTGGGGTTGGAGACGCCCACCTCGGGCGACATTGCGGTGGGTGGGCAGTCCACCACGGGCATGAACCACCGCCAGCTCTTTGACCTGCGCCGTGCCATGCAGCCGGTGTTCCAGGACCCGTACGCCTCGCTGGACCCGCAGCGCTCCATCGGTGCGCTGATTGCGGAGCCGCTCAAGGTGCATGGCGTGGGGGACCGGCGCGAACGTGCCGCCCGCGTGGCGGAGCTGCTGGATCAGGTGGCGTTGCCCACGTCCATGGCGGAGCGGTACCCCAACGAGCTGTCCGGCGGCCAGCGTCAGCGTGTGGCCGTGGCCCGGGCGCTTGCCCTCAAGCCCGATGTGGTGGTGCTTGACGAGGCCGTGTCCGCGCTGGACGTGCTGGTGCAGGCTCAGGTGCTGCAGCTGCTTGCGGAACTACAGGAGGAGCTGGCGCTCACGTACTTGTTCATCACCCACGACCTCGCGGTGGTGCGCCTGGTGGCGGACAAGGTGGCGGTGATGGAGCACGGCAAGATTGTGGAGTACGGCGCCACGGACACCATCTTTGACAGCCCCAAGCAGGAGTACACGCGACGCCTGCTGGACGCCATTCCCGGCGCGGGCATCGACTGGGGGAAGTAACCCTCACCGCGGTGCCCGGCCCCCGTCCGGGGGCCACGTAGAATGAACCCTCGTGGCTCTTACTCTTGGCATCGTCGGCCTGCCCAACGTCGGCAAGTCCACCCTGTTCAATGCGCTGACCCGCGCCCAGGTGCTCGCCGCGAACTACCCGTTCGCCACCATCGAGCCCAACGTGGGTGTGGTGTCGCTGCCGGACCCGCGTCTGGAGGTGCTTGCCGGCATCTTTGGATCCGAGCGCATCCTGCCGGCCACGGTGAGTTTTGTGGACATCGCGGGCATTGTGCGCGGCGCGTCCGAGGGTGAGGGGCTGGGTAACGCGTTCCTGGCCAACATTCGTGAGGCGGACGCCATCTGCCAGGTGACACGCGCCTTTGAGGACCCCGATGTGGTGCACGTGGACGGCAAGGTGGACGCGGCAAGCGACATTGAGACCATCAACACCGAGCTGATTCTTGCGGACTTGCAGACCGTGGAGAAGGTGATTCCGCGCCTGGAGAAGGAGGTGCGCGCCAAGAAGGCCGACCCGGCGTTCCTGGCCGCGGTGCAGACCGCCAAGGAGGTGCTGGAGGCCGGTACGCCGCTGTCCGCCGGGGCACAGGCCGCGGGGTTGGACCTGGCCGATGTGCGCGAGCTGAACCTGCTCACCGCCAAGCCGTTCATCTACGTGTTCAACACGGACGAGGGCGGGCTGCTGGACGCGGAGAAGAAGGCGCAGCTGGCGGCGCAGGTGGCGCCCGCGGAGGCCATCTTCCTGGACGCCAAGTTTGAGTCCGAGCTGGTGGACCTCACGGAGGACGAGGCGCGCGAGATGTTGGAGGCCAACGGGCAGGAGGAGTCCGGGCTGGACCAGCTGGCGCGTGTGGGCTTTGACACGCTGGGCTTGCAGACGTACCTCACCGCGGGGCCCAAGGAGGCGCGCGCGTGGACCATCCGCAAAGGATGGAAGGCGCCGCAGGCCGCCGGGGTGATTCACACGGACTTTGAGAAGGGGTTCATCAAGGCCGAGGTGGTCTCGTTTGAGCACCTGGCGGAGGCGGGGTCCATGGCCGAGGCGAAGGCCAAGGGGTGGGTGCGCATGGAGGGCAAGGACTACGTGATGGTGGATGGCGACGTGGTGGAGTTCCGCTTCAACGTGTGACCTGCAGATTCTGCACGCTTCGCCCCGGCCGTCTGTGACGGCTCGCCACTTCGTTCGCGCCCGCACCGCTGGCGGCCGTCGGCCGCGTCGGCTACAGTGGAGGCAATCGACCCCCTCCCAAGCCTCTCGTAGAAGCTCAAATGGGAGGGGCCTCTTTCTTTCCGGGGTATCGCATGAAGCCGTCACTGTCCTGGGACGAGCAGGTCGCCCTGATGGTAAGCAGGGGCCTCGCAGTCCGCGACGCGGACGAGTGCGCACGATTCCTCGCAGCAACGAACTACTACCGGTTCTCCGGCTACGCCCGGTACTTCCAGCGGGCTCCCCACCTCGGTGACGATGACTTCCGGCAAGGCGTCACTTTCGACGACATCCGCTCGGTCTACGGCGCCGACGAAGCACTGCGCACCATGCTCGCCGTGCCCCTGGCCCGGGTCGAGCTTATGCTCCGGTCACATGTCGCTCGTGTCATCGCCGACGAATACGGTGCGTACGGACGATATCTCGAAGAGGGCTTCTACACCGAGGTTGGCGACCGGGAACCGACCGTCGAGTCTTGTCTGCGCGACATCGAGCGGAGTAGGGACCGGCACATCCTCCGCTACAAGGGCACTGGGGGTGACCGTGCCGACTACAGGGAGATGCCGGTGTGGTCCGCCGTCGAGGCGTGGTCGTTCGGGACGCTGTCGAAGGTCATCGAGCGCGGGGGACGGGGCACGGTGGCCGACTCTGTCGCAACGAGCGTCGGAGTTGCCAAGGCCGGCTTCGCGTATCGGGTGAAGGCGCTGGTCTACCTCCGCAACCGCTGCGCGCACCACAGCCGCCTGTGGCACCACTCCGTCATCGACGCCGGCCCGACGCCGAACAACGTTCGGACGAAGGCCAAAAAGCTCGTCGGACAGTTCGAGCCGCGCTCTGTGCTGGACGCCATCGCTTCCCTCGACGACGTGGCCTTGCGGGGCGGCGTCGCCAAGCCTCTGCTGCCGCGGCTCGTCGCTGGGTACGAACAAGACTCTGAGTTCTGGCAGGGCCTCCGCAAGCCGCAGAACCCCCGTGATCACGACGGATGACATGGTGGCAAAACCCGCTCTGGGCGACGACCTGAGGGTGACGGACCGGAACACGGAGGACTTGGTGAACACGGGGATCGAGCTGATCGACCCGTGGAGCATCAACGGGTGACGGTGCTGCCAACATCGCTTCCCAGATGTCCCTACGTGCCGGAACGTGGTGGAGCTCTGTAACGGACGAGCATCAGGTAAGCGGTAGGCATCGGCACCCGTCGTCCTGCTCCCCATCTCGGCGTCGGCTCGCGGTCGTTGCGGCGTGGTGTCGGCCAGTCTCGGCCCAGCCCTGCCCCTGCTGAGCATCCCCGAAAATGTACATTTTGAGGTTTTTTGGGCCATGGAGATCACCGCAACCAAGGCGCGCGACCAGCTCGGTCGGCTCATCGACCGAGCACACACCGAGCCCGTGTACCTCACTCGCCATAATCGGCGGGTGGGTGCGATCGTGGATGCCGACACTCTCGACCGGCTATTGGAAGCGGCTGAGGAGTTGGACGACATTGCGGCCTACGACGCGGTGAAGGCCGAAGGTGGAACGAGCGTCACGCTCGATGAGCTCCGTCGTGAGCTCGGCTTGTGACCTATTCGGTTCACATCGCCCAGGCCGCGCGGGGTCAGATCCGTAAGCTCCCGCGTGATGGTCAGGAGCGAGTTGTCGCCGTACTCACCGTGCTGGCTGACGAGCCCCGGCTGACGGCGTCGAAAAAGCTCACCGGCCGCGATGCCTGGTGAGTTCAGACGGGAAACTGGCGAGTCATCTACCAGATCCACGATGACAAACTCCTCGTCATGGTTGTCGCGGCGGGGGACAGGCGTGACGTCTACCGGCGCTGACTCAGATGGCATGGCGCGCCGTGCGTAGAGTCCGCTTGGGTCAGGGCGGCCGCGTAAGCCCGCATTGAGCGTCGGTACCGTGGAAGTGCCTCGATCTGTGCCTCGATGGCCACACGGAGTGCCTCATCGCTCCGCCCGGCATCGTGAAGCGCCAAGGCGAGCATCAGTCGAGGAGCGGCGCCCGTGGACTCGTGGACGGGCGCCTCACTGAGCACCGTGATCGCCTCGTCCAGTCGGCCAAGATTGCGCAACGTGGATCCGTACTGCACCGCCAACTGGGCGTGGCGGGCCTCGTCAAGGCCGAGTTCACGTGCGCGCTCGTACTGCAGGCCCGCTTCTGCTTCGAAGCCCATCGAGTCGTACATGCCGGCCATCTCAAATGCCCCACGCCCATCGTGGGCGGGGCAGCTCTCTGCCAGCTCCCGCATCGCCGCGACCCCTTCATCTTTGCCGAGGGAGTCAACGCGGTCCCACAGATCGGCGACTGATTTCTCCCAATGGTCCATGGCGTCGTTCACGGGAGCCAGTCTGTCACGTCGAGTTTGCCGCGCGTCGGAGCACGCATGGTGGTTGATGGGGGCCTGGGGGGACCTCGTGGTCCGCGAGGTAGGCCGCAGCGAAGGTGCGCGCAGCCCTTCCGAACGACGTGATAGCGCGATATCATTCTGCTGGAGGTGGTGATGATGACCAACGTGCTCATCAGAGGGGTCAGCGACGAGGCCGTTGCGCGCATCGACGCGGAGTCCGCCGCGTTGGGCCTGTCGCGGAACGAGTTTTTGCGCAGGAAGCTTGAGGGCGAGGCGGTCGCTCGTCCACGCGTTGCCCTGACACACGAGGACTGGGTGCGGTCAGCTGACCTGCTTGTGGACCTGGCCAATCCGGACGTCATGGACGCCGCGTGGCAGTGACGAGCTGGCTCATCGACAAGTCCGCATACGCGCGGATGCAACGTGGTGAGGTTGCCAACATCGGCGTATGGAACGAGCGGATCGAGCGCGGGCTGGTGCGGCTCTCCACAATCACGCGCCTGGAGTTGGGTTACTCGGCACGAACGGGTGAGTCTGGGCGAGCCGCGTTTGGACTCCCGCCGCTGTCGATGATGCCGGTTGAGCATCTGACCCCGGCGATGGAAGATCGTGCCTTTGAGGTGCAGATGCTCCTTGCCGACCGCGGGCAGCATCGTGCGCCGTCCATCCCGGATTTGTTGATCGCGGCGACTGCCGAAAAGGCCGGGTTGACCGTGCTTGCCCTTGATAAGGACTTCGCCCTCATCGCCGAGGTCACCGGCCAGCCGGTGGAGACTCTCACGCTCGTGTGAACGCGGGCCGTGGCGCGACACGTGTGGTGATGTGCGTGAACACGTGCGGACTCGATGTGGCGACGCCCCCAACCCCGGCATCGGGCCCGCACCCGTCACGCAAGCTCCAGGCGCACCCCCGGGTGATGCCCCGCAAAGACCTCCTGCACCCTCTCAAAGTACGTGGTGCCTTCGCCTGCCATGAGCGCGTCCCGCTGCGCCCGGATGGTGCGCGTGCTGAAGGTGTCCGGGTGGCGGAGTTTGTCCTCGAGCCAGCGCAGCGTCGTGGCATAGCCCAGCGCCTCGCGGCTGTGCTGGTGGTCCGCCCACACAAACACCGCCGGCCCCGCCGTGCCTCCCGGCCCAAAGCGGTACAACACGTCGTTGAGCGCATCCAGGCTTGCACCCATCTCCCACCCTTCGTTGCGCATGAGGAGCGCGTTGAGTTGGGCGTAGAGGTCGCCGATGCTGTGGATGCGGGCGCCGTCAATGCGGAACACCTGCGGCGAGGCATCGGGGGGCATGGCCATGTATGTAGTGTGACAGAGGCGGGGGATACCGCTCCCGCGGCCGTGATGCGCCATGATCGAGGCATGAGTGGTGAGACGTCCGCGGCAGCGGAGATTGATGCGATCATCGCGGCCGCCGGTGGGTGGAAGGCGCAGACCTTGGCGCATGTGCGCGGCGTCATTCTGAGTGCCGACCCCCAGATTGAGGAGGCCATCAAGTGGCGCAAACCCTCCAAACCGGAGGGAGTGGCCACGTGGGTATGTCACGGCAACGTGTGTATGGCGGACATCCTCAAGTCCGCGGTGCGGCTCACGTTCCCGCGAGGCGCAAGCCTGCCCGACCCGGCGGGGGTGTTTAACACCCGGCTCACCAGCGCATCGGTACGGGCCGTGGATTTTGCCGAGGGTGCGCCCATTGACGACCACCATCTGCGCGAGCTGGTCCGCCTGGCAGCAGAAGTCAACCGTACGTCCTAGCCCCTGGTGGTGGATTGTGGGTGAAAATGGCAAAGTTTTCACCCACAATCCACCACCAGGGGGTGGGGAGCCAAGGAGTAGGCATGTCATCACCTCACACCATCAACGGGTACCGCTCGGTGGGCTACTTTGGCAGTTGGCGGGCCGTGGGGGATGCGCCGGTCACGTTAAAGCGCCTCTTTGTGGACTCGCCCATGGGGGAGCACCTCACCCACCTCAACTACTCCTTTGGCAACATCGCCGGTCCTCAGGAGGCGCTGGACGCCGCCAGGGAGCACGGCACGCAGGGCCTTGACGGCGTGCAGCCCTACACCGCCTTCCTCTCCAACCACTTTGACCCCCACGGCGGCAACGCGGACATTGCAGGCAACGCCACCCCGGACTTCCTGCACCTCTTCTCCGCGGACCAGTCAGTAAGCGGCGTGGCGGACACCGCGCAGCAGCCCCTTGCCGGCTGCCTCCACCAGTTGCGGCTGGTCAAGGAGCGCTTTCCGCACCTGCGCGTCATCCTGTCCCTGGGAGGGTGGGCGTGGTCACGCAACTTCTCCCCCGCGGTGGCCACGCCGGAGCGCCGCACCGCGTTGGTGGACTCCCTGATTCACCTGTGGATTGAGGGCAACCTGCCACGCATTGACGGCCGCGGGGGCGAGGGCGCCGCGGCCGGGATCTTTGACGGCTTTGACCTGGACTGGGAATGGCCGGGAGCGGCCCCGGAGCTGCAGATGCCCGGCAACGCCGTTGACCCCGAGCATGACCGCGAGAACTTCCTGGCCTTTGCCCGCCTGCTGCGCCGCCGTCTGGATGAGTGGGGCGCGCAGCATGGGCGCACCCTGGAGATCTCCGCCTTCCTCCCCGCGAACGCGGAGGTGGCCAAGGCGGGCGGCTGGAACACGCCGGAGATGTTTGAGTGCCTGGACTTTGGCAACCTGCAAGGCTACGACCTGCGCGGCCCCTGGGACACCACGCCCGGCCATCAGGGCAACCTCTACGCGGACCCCAACCCGGAGCACGGCGGCGGTCGCGCCATTGAGCGGGTGGTCGCGGCATACACCAGTGCGGGGGTGTCGCCGGCGCAGCTCAACCTGGGTCATGCCTGCTACGGCTATGGGTGGCGGGGGAGTGCGCCGCAGCCGTGGGGTGTCGTGGAGGGCCCCGCGACGCAGGCCGATGGCACCGCCGCCTTGGGTTGGGACCAGCTCAAGGCGCGCGGCCTTGACGTGGTGCATCACACCGTGGACGGCGCCTTCAACGCCACCTCGGGCTACGACGCCGCGGACCGCGAGTGGTGGACCTTTGACGACCCCACCGCGGTGACGGAGAAGACGCGGTGGGCGCTCGCGCAGGGCCTGGGTGGGGTGGACTACTGGGAGGTAGGGTCCGATGCCGATGCCCAGCTGGTGGCGGCGGGCGCCGCGGCGTTGCGCGAGCAGGCGCGGGGGTGACGCGAACCTAGGGCGCGGGCCAGACGCACTGGGGCAGCTCGGCACCGGCCAGGCCGCCGCCATAGAACTGCTCCACGCCCGCAATGGCGCCGCCATGCCAACCCCAGATGTCCACGTTGGACACAAAGCCGGAGCTGGCCTTGGGCATCTCACGGTCGCCCTGGTTGGGGTTTCCCTTCCAGGTCCACATGGTGCCCGCGGAGGTCAGCGCGGTGAACATGCCGTCCACCGCCCACGTGTTCACCACAGTCTGGGGCACACCGCCCACGGCAAACTTGTCCTTGGTGTACACGTAGGAGTAGAAGTCGTTCCCCATGTTGTACTGAATGACCACCACGTCACCGTTGCTCAGCAGCAGCGTGCCGCCCGCCCACTGGTTGTTCGCACCCGTGTTCCGGCGCCAGGTGTGCATCTGGATCACCCGGGCATCGCCGGTGAGCGGCACCGGCACCCAGTCGCGGTTCTCAAACTTCATGTGCACCGTGCCGTCCGCCAGCAGGGCAAAGCGGTAGTCCTCGTAGGCCTCAAAGTCGGTGACGTAGCCGTCCAGGGTGGTGGAGATGCTGGTGAGGGCTGAACTTCCGGTGGTCTGGTACAGGTTGCCGTCCTGCGACATGGCCACCACACCCGCATCCTGCCATCCCCACGCGTAGCTACTGATGCGCGAGATGCCGCGCGCCTTGTCCACCACGGCATCGGTATTGATGCTGATCGCCTCGGTAGACCAGGTGTTCACAAAATACAGCCCCGTGGTGGTGAGAATGTAGGAGCCGTTAAAGCTGGGCTGCACGTCGCGGATGGTGCCCGATATCCCGGTGATGGCGTCGGCATTCACCCCGACGCCAACGTAATTGTTCCAGCGGTACAGGGCGCCGCTGGCGGTGACGGCAAAACCGCCGCCCCGCGTGGGGGCCTGGTCGGCCACGTCGCGGTTGGACCACGCATACACGGAGGCCACGTTGGCCAACGGGGCGCCACCAAAGTGCACCACCCCCGGCGCCTCCTGCGTGGCATCGGTGAGGTTGCCAAAGTACTTGACCGTGCCATCGGCCACAATGATGTAGACGTTGTCCTCGCTGGCGGCACCGCCGCGCGGGTCGGGGAAGATGGTGGTGGACAGCTCGTCCACGTTGACGTTGCCGCTGGAATCCCCGGCACCACGGCTGAGCGCATAGGCAGGGATCAGCGGCGCTGTCACCTGGTGGGAGACGGTGGTGAGGGCAAAGGTGCCCGCATCGGCCACCCCGTTGGGGTACCAGATCACGTCAAAGTTGTAGTGCCCCACCACGCTGGTCTCTACCTGGATCATGCCGGACAGATCCGCCACGCCACCGGTCACGGGGAAGGTGCGTCGCGTGGGGTTGCCGGTCCCGGTGAAGGAGAACCCCTCGGGGAGCGTGACGGTCACCTCACCGCTGCCGGGGGTGCCGTTGCGTGCCAGGTTGATGTGGAACGTCTCAATGGTGTTGCACCGCTGCGTCAGCGGGTCCGTGTCCGCGCCCACCACAATGGTGGCGTTCTCAATGGGGTCGCCCGATGCGGCAGCGGCCGGAATGGCGGTGGTGAGAATGACGGCGGGGGTAGCCCAAAGCGCGCCAACAAGCACCGTCTTGCGTGAGACGGCGTGCGGAGCTACAGCAGGAAACGTATTCATCAGGCCTCAGCGACGTGGTCTACATCCATGAGTGTGAGAGCACCATGGCGGCAAACACCGTTGGCGGGCGTGGAGTAGCCACGTCCGTAGACCACAGTTTATGTCACACTCGCGCGCGAGACAACCCTCGCGTCCCGGGGCAAGTGCCATCATGGATCGCATGAGAGGGCCATGGGTGTTGGGCGGCGCGTGGGTGCTGCACGACATCGAGGAGGCGCTGACCTTTCCCGCGGGGGTAGAGCGCGCGTCCCGCGCGCTAACCGCCACCGTGGGCACACCGGCATGGCGGATGTCGCCGCGGCAGTCGTGGGCGGCGGTGGGACTGATGGGAGTCCTGGTGGGTACGGCCGTGGGCCGAGGCGTGGCCACCCAGGGCAGATCGGCGCTGTACCGCGCCGTCACCGCGGGACTGTTGGCGCATGTGGGAACCCATGTGGCGGCATCGGCGGCGGCGCGGGGCTACACCCCGGGAGTGGCCACGGCGGTGCCCATCATGGGAGCGGGCGCACTGTATGCCAGCCGCGAATGCGCGGCTCACGGGGAGCCGCTTACGCGCCGGGACTACGCGCGCGGCGCGGCCGTGCTGATTCCCGCGGCGCTGGTGTGCCATGCGCTGGCGCGGGCACTTTTTCCCGAGCGGACTGAGCTACCGCATGGCGGCGTCGTGGCCCAGATCCAGTAGTCGGCTGAGCACGGGGCCGGTGCGTAGCCCGGAGTGTTCGTGTTCGCTGGTGACCCAGGTGTGTACCCCCGGCAGGAGGGCGGCGGTGGCCATGGACTCCTCAAGCGGGACGTACATGTCGTTGACGTAGACCGCAGCCGCACCGCGAGCGCCCGAGGCGGCAATTGCATCGGCGTCATAGAGGCGAGGCCACTCATGCTCCGCAAGACGCAAGGCCACGTCACGCCATGGGCGCATGGATGGCACCGTGTCCAACCAGTCGCGTCGCACATGCTCGCCGGTAAGGAGCGTGGGGTCGGTCCGGAAGTCCTCCGGCTCCACTCTGTCCGCCGCCCATCGGGTGGCAAAACCGTCCGCAAACGACGACTCGTGCAACACGTAGTACAGGGGGTTGCGCATGCTGAACGGCAGCGCCTCGGCAAGGTCGTAGCGGAAGGCGTTGCTTGCGGGGTCAAGCTCCAACAGCTGCCACAGCCGCTGCCACCCGAGGTCGCCGCCCAGCAGCATGCCCAGCGAACGTAGGCGAGACACGGACACCACCTCGCCATCGGGCAACACGATGTCCCCCGCGGCGGCACGCTCGGCAAGGCCCCGCATCACGTCCCGATGCTCGGGGAAGCGGCGGTAGTACGCCTGAGTCATCACGCGGGCCTTGGTATACGTGTGGGCGTAGATGACGTCGGGGCTGAGCCCCACCGCGGACAGCCCGCCCGTGATGAACACGCGGTCAAGGGAGGCGCTGGCCTGGGTGAGGTAGGCGAGCGTGGTGAAGCCGCCAAAAGACTGCCCCAAGGTGTTCCAGGTGGGCACGCCCAGTGCCTCGCGCAGTGCCTCCGCATCGCGCACAATCGAGTCCGCCCGTAGGTGGGTGAGGTACTCCACCGCGGCGTCCGTGCCCCACTCCAGCACTGCATCGGACACGGGAGTTGACCGGCCGGTGCCGCGCTGGTCCAGCATCACCACGCGGTAGCGCGTGAGGGCCGCATCCAGCCAGGACGGGCTGGTGGGGGCGTGAAATGCGCGCGGTGCCTCATGGCCCGGGCCGCCCTGCAAATACACCAGGTACGGCAGGTCCTCGCCGCCGTCGCGCGCCACCACCGAGGCGTGGACGGTGAGCGTGCGAGCATCGGGCGCGTCCCATACCAGCGGGACCGTCAGGGCGTAATCGGTGACGTGGAGGTCAAGAATGCGGCGCGAGGTGGTCTTCACCCTTTGATGCTAGTCCTGGGGGCGCATTGCCCGAGTCACCAGGGATGTCACCAGATTCTCCACCTCGGGGCTCATGCCCGTGATGGCGTAAGACAGGGGCCATGCCAGGCCGTCATCCAGCCGCGCCGAGTCGGAAAAGCCCAGCGTGCAGTAGCGGGACTTGAACTTGGCTGCGGCCTGGAAAAACACCACCACCGCGCCGTCCTTGGCGTAGGCGGGCATGCCGTACCACGTCTTGGGGGTCAGCTCGGGGGCGGCCGCAAGCACCAGTTCGTGCACGCGCTGTGCGATTTCCCGCTCGCCCGGGGGCATCTCGGCAATCTTCTGGACGCATGCCTCGGCATCGGCGGCTGCGGCATCGGCCCGCTTGGCCCGGCGACGCTCCGCCGCGGTCTCCCGCATGGCTGCCTTCTCGTCTTCGCTGAACTCTCCCATCCCGTCAGCCTAATGGTGGATTGTGGGTGAAAACCATGCAGTTTTCACCCACAATCCACCACGGGGGGTGGGGGGCGCGGGCGGGGAGGGGGCGGTGAGCGGAGTGCGATGCGCGTGGGGTTCAATGGAGGAATGGTCACCGCAGAGCCCCGCGCCCCGGTGCCCCGCGCCCTGGTGGTGGATTGTGGGTGAAAAACACGAAGTTTTCACCCACAATCCACCACCAGGAGGGAGGGTGGGGATGCCGCGGCGGCCGTCGCCGCTGGGGGGACTTCGGCCCACCCGCGCGCAGCTCGCAGAATTCGCCACCGACAACCCCAATGCGATTGACGACATCCTGCCCGCCACCGGTGGATTGCGGCTTCTGATTGTGGGCATCAACCCCGGCCTATGGACGGCCGCGGTCAACGCCCCCTTTGCCTACCCGGGCAACCGCTTTTGGCCCTCACTGCACAGGGCGGGGCTCACCGACCACCCGGTAGATGCCGCCGCCGGCCTGCGCCCCGAGGACGAGGCGCAGTTGCTGGCCAGGGGCATCGGGCTCACCAACCTGGTGGGCCGCGCCACCGCCCGCGCCGACCAGCTGAGCCGGAGCGAGCTGCGTGCCGGTGGTGCGCGCCTTATGGACCGCCTTGCCACCTTGCGCCCGCATACCGTGGCGGTGGCGGGGGTGACGGCTTTCCGCGTGGCCTACGGCGTGCCGCGCGCGGCGCTGGGGGAGCAGGATGTGGCCACGGTGCCCGGGTGGCCGTCCGGCGTGCGGTTGTGGGTGGTGCCGCAACCCAGCGGCCTCAACGCGCACGAGAACGTGGATTCCCTTGCCGCACGGTGGCGTGAAGTGTGGAACGCCTCGGCGCCCGTGACACCATGAGGCATCCGCGCGTCACACCACGCGCCATCGCACACCAAGGAGGCACGGCATGATCCGGCTGGGCATTGTGGGGACCAACACCATCAGCGATTGGTGTGTGGGGGCCGTGCGGGCCGCCGATGCGGGGCGTGAGTCCGCCGCGCACCTACAGCCCGCCGCGGTGTTCTCCCGGGACGCCCACCGCGGCGCTGAGTTTGCCGCGCGCCACGGCATCGGGCGCGCCGTGGACTCCTTGGAATCCTTGTTCCCCCTGGTAGATGCCGTTTACGTGGCCTCGCCCACGGCCGTCCACGCGGACCAGGCGCTCGCAGCCATCGCCGCGGGCAAGCACGTGCTGGTGGAGAAGACCATGGCGCATTCAGCGTCCGCTGTGGAGCAGATCTTTGCGGCCGCCGATGCCGCGGGCGTGGTGGCCATGGAGGCCACGCGCCACCTCTATCACCCGGCGTTTGCGGTGTGGGCGGAGGCCGTGCGCTCGGTGGGCGCCGTCCGTTACGCCCACCTGGAGATGTTGCAGTACTCCTCGCGGTACGACGCGGTGCGCGCCGGGGAGTACCGCTCCGCCTTTGACCCCGCCACGGGCAACTCGGCACTGGTGGACATCGGCGTGTACTGCCTGGAGGCCGCGCTTGACGTGTGGGGTGAGCCGCGGGCGCATTCGGGGGCGAGCGTGCACCTGGCAAACGGGTTTGAGGCCGGCGGCGCGCTTCATCTGGACTATGCCGATGCGGTGGTGGAGGTGGCGTACTCCAAGATTGTGCAGGGCGTGAGTCCCAGCGTGGTGGTGGCGGAGGACGGTGTGGTGAGCATCGACTCCCTTGCGGAGCCGAGCCGCATCACCCGCACACGGCGCGGCGGCGAGGAGGAGGTGCTGTACTCGGGGCTCAAGCCCGCTCCCGTGGACACCATGCCGTATGAGCTCCTGGCCTTTGCCGCCCAGGTGCGGGGCGAGGCGAGCGACGGCGGCCGCCGCGCGGTCACCCGTGGCGCACGGCGCATCATGGACCAGCATCTGGCGCGGGTCACCCCTGAGCCGGTCACCCCCGAGGTGCCAACCCCATGACCCTCCTCAGCGCCTTCCCGCTCACGCCGCTCAGGGACCACGGCAGCGCGGTGGACGCCGATGCCTTTGCACGGCTGGTTCGCCGGCTGCCCGGTTCCGGCGCGGCGGAGATTGGGGTGCTCGGCTCCACCGGGATCTACCCCTACCTGAGCCGCGACGAGCGGCGGCGTGTGGTGGAGACTGCCGCCGCCGAGGCCGGGGGCCTTCCCCTCACCGTGGGCATTGGCGCGTTGACCACGCGCGAGGTGATGGCGGCGGCGGCCGATGCGCAGGAGGCGGGCGCGGCGGCGCTGCTGCTGGCGCCCGTGTCCTACCACCCGCTCACGGAGCGCGAGGTGTGGACGCTCTTTTCCGATGTTGCGGCGGGCACCGATGTACCGCTCGTCATCTACGACGCGCCCCGGACCACGGGCTTCACGTTTTCCGATGCCCTACTGGCACGCCTTGGCCAGCTCCCCGCGGTGACGGCGGTCAAGTCTCCCGCCGTGGCCGGAGGGGTGACGGAGGCGGCAGCGCGGCTTGCCACCCTGTGCGGGCTCTTTCCGCAGGGCACGCGGATAGGGGTCTCGGGCGATGCGCTGGCGGGCCCCTTCGTGGCCGCGGGAGCGGACGTGTGGTACTCGGCCATGGCGGGCACGTTGCCGCACGCCATGGCGTCCCTGATGGCGGCCGCACGCCCACAGAGCGCCACAAGCCCGGAGGCGACGCCGCGCGCCGCCACCGCGGGTGAGAACGAGGTGGGCGACCCCGGGGGATGGGAGAGGCTGGAGCCGTTGTGGCGGCTCACCGCACGCCATGGCGGTGCCGTGCGGGTGGCTACCGCCATTGCGCTGTACCTGGGCCTGGTGGGCCCGGACTCGCTCCCGCGGCCGCTTCTTCCGTTACAGGAGGAGGATCAGGCCGAGGTGGTGGCGGTGGTCACGGCCCTGGGGCTACTCGACGGCGAGTGACGCGGCCCCCAGCGTCGCCCCACCATCCGCCGCATCGGCCGCCTCCGCCGCCTCCTCCGCCTGACGCGCCCGGAACGCGGCCTGTGCCGCCCGGTTGGTGCACGTGAGCGTGCAGTACTTTTTGGAGCGATTGCGCGAGAGGTCCAACACCACGCCGTCGCAGTCGGGCATCTCGCAGTGGGAGAAGCGTTTGAACTCGTCCGCACGGATCACGTCAATCATGGCCATGGCGGACTCCACCAGGATGCGCTCCGCGAGCGGGCGGTCATCCGAGGTGGCGTGAATATGCCAGTCCATGTCCTCGTGGCGCACCAGCTGTGGCAGCGCGCGCTGGCTGGCAAGAATCTGGTTGACCAACGCCGCCGCGCCGTCACGCCCGGCAAACAGCAGCGTGCGCAGGGGGGTGCGGATGGCGCGCACGGGTTCCAGGTCCGCGCGGGTGGGGCGCGCGCCGGTGTACCCGTGCTGGTCAAAGAACGCAATAAGCGCGTCCCACGTGGTCAGGGTGTCGGGCTCTAGCTCCGAGTTGGCCAGGAACACGGCGGCCTCGAGCGCCTCCACGGTGTCAGGTGCAAAAGCCATTTTGACACATTACCATCTTTCCGCTAGCGTAATCAGTCATGCGCGCTATGACTCATGACACGGGGAAGTCCGGACGGGACGCCCACCTCACGTCAGGGCTCGCGTTTGCGCTGCTTGCGGCGCTCTTTTTTGGCATGTCCGGCTCGCTGGGGCGCAGCCTCATGGACGCCGGCTGGACGCCCGGCGCCGCCACCCTGGCGCGCGTGTGCGTGGGCTCCGCCGTACTCATTGGCCCGGGAATCGTGGCACTCCACGGCAACTGGAGCGCCCTGCGCAAGGCCTGGGCCACCGTCATCGCCTACGGCCTCTTTGCCGTGGCGGGCGCCCAACTCTTCTACTTCCTTGCCGTGCAAACCCTCACCGTGGGCGTGGCACTTCTCATCGAATACATGGCGCCGCTTCTCATCGTCGCCTTCTTGTGGGTCACCAAGGGCGCCAAGCCCAGCGTGCTCACCCTTGCGGGCGCGGGCGTGGCCCTTGCCGGCCTGGTGCTCCTCCTGGACATTGCCGGCGGCGCCAGCGTGTCCCTTGTGGGCGTGGGGTGGGCGTGCCTTGCCATGGTGGGCGCCGCCGTCTACTTCCTCATCTCCGGCTCCACCACCACGGGCCTGCCGCCGCTCACACTTGCCGCGGCCGGGCTGGTGGTGGCCGCCGTGACGCTCGGCGTGGCCGCGCTCGCGGGCTTCCTGCCCCTCACGTTCACCACGGCCGATGCCCACCTGGCCGGGGCGGCCCTGCCCGCCTGGGCGGTGGCAGGGGTATTGGGTGTGGTGAGTGCCGCACTTGCCTACGTCACCGGCATTGCCGCCACCCGTCGCCTGGGGGCCCGCCTTGGCTCCTTTGTCTCCCTGGTGGAGGTCATTGCCGCCGCCTCGATTGCCTGGGTGCTCCTGGGGCAGACTCCCGCCCCCATCCAGGCCGCCGGGGCCGCGCTGGTGCTGGTTGGCGTGGTGGTGGTCAAGCTGGGGGAGCCGGCACAGGGTGAGGCGGTGGATGGCGCGGCACACACGCCCGGGGACGAGGGGCTGCTTGTGGAGCCCCTCCCCGTGCCGGAGTCGCTCCCCGCCCCGGAACCCGTGCCCGCGCTCGCATTAGCCCCGGCGTAGCGGGCAGCTGCCACACGCACTGAGTAGGCTGCGCCGCGGCGAGGAGCACGTGCCATCGGCGCCGTCTCCACACGCCCCTCCCGCCCCACCGGCACCCGTCGCCCCACCTGCACCCCAGGGGATCACGGTGGCCGGGTCGCGCTCCATGATCAAGGTGACAAGCGAGGCATCGGCGCCCAGGCGTCGGGCAATGTCGTGGGCCGTGCCCGGCTGGCGCGCTAGCTCCGCGTGAATGAGGGCGGTGAGGCTCACCACAACCTCCCCAGCTGGAACACGGCCACGGCCACGCTGTATGCCACAGTCAGCCCCAGCGCCACGGCCGCAAGCGTCCACCTGCCGCCCACCTGACGGCGCATCTCGCCCACCGTGGCCACGCACGGTGTGTAGAGCAATACAAACGCAAGGAATGCCGCGGCCGCCGCCTGCGGATGCCCCCCCGAGGTAGCGGTGAGCGTCTCCCGCAAGCGGGCATCGAGCGCGGGTGCGGCGGTGGGATCCTCTACCTCATCCAGCGCGTAGGACTGCGCCAGCGAGCCCACCACAATCTCCTTGGCCACAAAGCCGGAGACCAGCGCGGACGTCATGCGCCAGTCGTCAAAACCCGCGGGGGCAAACACCGGGGAGATGGCGGCCGCGGCATGCCCAAACACCGAGTCCTCCACCTTCACCTGACCAAACGCACCCACGCCCGCGGACGCCGGGACGGCGGAGATGAGCCATGTCACGGACAGTGCCATCACAATGACGGTGCCCGCGCGCGTGACAAAGCCCGAGGTGCGGTGCCATGCCGACCTCACCAGCGGCACCAGGCGCGGCCGCTGGTAGGCCGGTAGCGCCATGATGGTGGCCTCCGCGCCGTGACGGCGCAGCAGGGTGGACTTCATCACCAGGCCGCCCAGCACAATCACTACGGCCGAGGCCACGTACATGGCAAACACCACGGTGCCCGCGTGGCGGGGGAAAAACGCCGAGGCAACCAGCAGGTACACGGGCAGTCGCGCGGTGCAGGACGTGAACGGAACAAGCAGCGCGGTAGCCACGCGCTGGCGCGCCTGGGGCAGCGTCTTGAGCGCGGCCAGTGCGGGCAGGTTGCACCCATAGCCAATGATGAGCGGCAACGTGGCCTGACCGTTCAGGCCAATGGCGCGCATGGCCCGGTCGCCCACCACGGCGGCCCGCGCCAGGTACCCGGAGTCTTCCAACATGGCAAGGGCCAGGAAGGTGAGCGCCATCAGCGGCGCAAAGGACAGCACCACCCCCACGCCCGCCAGGATGCCGTCCACCAGCGCGCGCTCCCACCAGCCGGTACCGGGAATGGCGGTGCGGGCCGCGGTGAGCACGGGCCCCTCCCACCAGGACGTCACCGCATCCATGAGGGGTCCGGCCACGGTGGTGATGAGTTGGAGCATGCCCCACAACACGGCCATCAACACGGGAATGCCCACCCAGGGACGCAGCAACAGCCGGTCCACCTTGTCCGATGCGGTGACGCGTGGCGCGGGCACCCCGGCCGCGCCGTAGGCGGCTTCCACGGTGGCGTGCGCCCATTCCAGGAGGTCAATGTCCGTGGCATCCGGCGGCGGCGCGTGACGCGGTGCGGGGGAGCCAAGGGCCTCCTGCTCGCGCAGGGCGCGGACGGCATGCTCCAGATGATCCTGGTGGCGCTCCCGGGGGTCCACCTCCACCACGGGAATGCCCAGCCGCTGCGCCAGCGCCTCACGCGAGGGCATCACGCCGCGCGAGCGGGCCACGTCGCACAGCGTGAGGGCCAGCACCACGGGAGTGCCGGTCAGGAGGACCTGGGCCACCAAGAACAACGAGCGCCCCAGCGCCGTGGCATCGGCAAGAACCACCACCAGATCCGCCTCGCCGCGCCGCAGGAAGTCCGCGGCCACCTGCTCGTCAAGCGAGGTGGAGTCCAGGTCGTAGCACCCGGGCAGATCCACCAGGGTGGCGTCGCCGCCCAGGTGCGGGGAGCGCCATGCGCCCGTGGTGAGCTCCACCGTGGTGCGCGGTGCGTTCACCACCCGTTGGCGTGCTCCCGTCATCTGGTTGAACAGCGTGGACTTGCCCACGTTGGGGTTGCCCACCAGCGCAATGGTGGCATCTCCCGCGCGCGCCGCAGGGGCGGGCGCGGTGCCACAGCACTCCGTGGTCATACGGGTTCCACTTCAATGAGGCGCGAGGTGTGCGCGTCCAACGCCACCCGGTCCGCGCCAATGGCCACCACGGACCCGCCATGGGCGGTGCGTTGGGCGCGCATTATCCGCGCGCCGGGCGCCACGCCAAAGGCCATGAGTCGGCGCAGCGTGGCCGGCTCCAGGGAGGTTGCCGTGACTATGGTCGGCTCACGCAGGGGGGCCTGATCGAGTCGCATAGCGCGAGAGTACGGCCCACGCCCACCCCCACACAAGGGCTTACGTCACACAAGTGTTGCGTAATTCGGTGCCGCGTAGGATTTTGCCCATGACCCACATCGGCACACAGTTTGGGCGCGCCGCCGCCGACTACGACCGCGGGCGTCCCAGCTACCCCCTTGCGGCCGTGCGGTGGCTGCTGGAGGGCACCACGGGCGCCGTGGCCGATGTGGGTGCGGGAACGGGCAAACTCACCCAGATGGTGGCGGGCCTGGGCAGGGACGTCACCGCCATCGATCCCGACCCCGTGATCCTCGAGGCCCTCCACCGGGCCCTGCCCCATGTCCCCACCGCCGTGGGCACCGCGGAGGGGCTGCCGCTGCCCAGTGGGAGCATCGGCGCCGTGGTGTGCGCCCAAGCCTGGCACTGGGTGGATGTGGAGCGCGCCAGCGCGGAGGCCGCGCGCGTGCTGCGCCCCGGTGGCACCCTTGGCCTCATCTGGAACATCCGCGACGCGCGTGAGCCGTGGGTGGCGCGGCTCAGCGCGGTGATGCGCGGCTCTCATGCCGAGGACCTCATCGAGGGTGACGGGCCCCGCGTGGGCGCGCCCTTTGGCCCGCTGGAGACGTACCGGGAGGAGTGGTCGCGGCCCGTCACGCGGGAGGAGATCACGTCCCTGGTGCACTCGCGCAGCTACTACATCACGGGGACCGAGGACTACCGCGCGGGCGTGGATGCGGGTCTGGCGGAGCTGCTGGAGGACCTGTCCGGCCTGGCAGACGGGGGAACGGTCACCCTGCCGTATGTCACGCATGCCTTCCGCGTGCGCCATGAGGCACCCGGCGCGTAGAATAGACCGCCGGTTGCACCGCAGTGGCCGGACCCCATACCTAGGAAGCGAGTTTTCGCATGCCCCTGCGCTCAGACCTGCGCAACGTTGCCATTGTGGCCCACGTGGACCATGGCAAGACCACCCTTGTGGATGCCATGCTGTGGCAGGGCGGCGCATTCGGTGACCACGCCCACGTGGACGAACGTGCCATGGACTCCGGTGACCTGGAGCGCGAAAAGGGCATCACCATCCTGGCCAAGAACACCGCCATCCGCTACACGGGTGCCGCAGCCACCGAGGGCCCCGTCACCATCAACGTGATTGACACCCCCGGCCACGCCGACTTTGGTGGCGAGGTGGAGCGCGGCCTGTCCATGGTGGACGGCGTGGTGCTGCTGGTGGATGCGTCCGAGGGCCCGCTGCCGCAGACCCGTTTCGTGTTGCGCAAGGCCCTTGCCGCGCATCTGCCCGTGATCATTGTGGTCAACAAGGTGGACCGCGCCGATGCCCGCATTGGCGAGGTGGTGGAGGAGACCCACGACCTGTTGCTGGGTCTGGCCTCCGACCTCCACGACGAGGTTCCCGACCTGGACGTGGACTCGCTGTTGGACGTGCCCGTGGTGTACGCCTCCGCCAAGGCGGGCATCGCGTCGCTGACCCAGCCGGCCGATGGCACCATGCCCGAGGGCGAGAACCTGGAGCCGCTGTTCCAGGTGATCATGGACCGCATCCCCGCTCCCGAGTTTGAGGACGGGCACCCCCTGCAGGCGCATGTGACCAACCTGGACGCCTCACCGTTCCTTGGCCGTCTTGCGCTGCTGCGCGTATACAACGGGTCGCTGCGCAAGGGCCAGCAGGTGGCCTGGGTGCGCGCCGACGGCACCACCAAGCAGGTCAAGGTCACCGAGCTGTTGGAGACCAAGGGCCTGGAGCGCGTCCCCATGGAGGAGGCGGGCCCCGGAGACATCGTGGCCGTCGCGGGCATTGAGGAGATCACCATCGGTGAGACCCTCACCGACCTGGACGACCCCCGTCCCCTGCCCCTGATCACGGTGGACGACCCCGCGATCTCCGTGACCATCGGCATCAACACCTCGCCCCTTGCCGGGCGCGTCAAGGGTGCCAAGGTGACCGCGCGGCAGGTGAAGGACCGCCTGGACCGCGAACTCATTGGCAACGTGTCCATTCGTGTGCTGCCCACCGACCGTCCCGATGCGTGGGAGGTGCAGGGCCGTGGCGAACTGGCGCTGGCCATCCTGGTGGAGCAGATGCGCCGCGAGGGCTTTGAGCTCACCGTGGGCAAGCCGCAGGTGGTGACGCGGGAGGTAGACGGCAAGGTTCACGAGCCCATGGAGCACATGACCATTGACGTGCCCGAGGAGCACTTGGGGGCAGTGACGCAGCTGCTGGCCGGCCGCAAGGGCCGCATGGAGTCCATGTCTAATCACGGCACCGGCTGGGTGCGCATGGAGTTCATTGTGCCCGCGCGCGGCCTTATTGGCTTCCGCTCCACGTTCCTCACGGAGACGCGCGGCACCGGCATTGCGTCGTCCATTGCACACGGCTATGAGCCGTGGGCGGGCGCCATCGAGTACCGCTCGTCCGGCTCCCTGGTGGCGGACCGCACCGGTGTGGTGACGCCCAACGCGTTGATGGACCTGGCGCAGCGCGGCACGTTCTTTGTGGGCCCCACGGAGGATGTGTACGAGGGCATGGTGGTGGGCGAGAACGCCCGTGGTGAAGACATGGACATCAACATCACCAAGGAGAAGAAGCTCAACAACATTCGCTCCTCCACGGGCGATGAGTTGGAGCGCCTGACCCCGCCGCGCCGCCTCACGCTGGAGGAGTCGCTGGAGTTTGCCCGCGACGACGAATGCGTGGAGGTGACGCCGGAGAAGGTGCGCATCCGCAAGGTGATTTTGGACCAGACCGAGCGGGCCCGCGCCACCGCACGCGCCAAGCGCCAGGGCTAGTCCGGGCTTGTCCTCCCGGGTGATGCGTTCCGGCTCGCCTATTCTTGTGCCCATGTGGAAGACGGCGATGAACGCCTTGGGCGTTGCCGCCTTGGGGGCAATAGTGGCCGTGGTAGGCACCGGCGCGCACCGCGCGTTTGCCCCGTGGGGGCTGGTGGGGGCGATTGCCTTTGTGGTGGCGGCCGGGGTTTTTGCCCGCGCGTGGCAGGCATGGTGGGGCTTTGGTGTGTACGCGTGCGCGTGGGGTGTGATGACCATGGTGCTCGCACAGATGGGACCCAACGGCTCCGTGCTGATTGCGGGTGATGGCCTGGGTTACGGCTGGCTTGGGGGGGCGACGGCGGCCATTGTAGTGGTGGCATTCGCCCCTCGCCGATGGTGGGAGGGGTCCGATGTCACGGCGTAGGCGGAGCGAGGCGCAGCTCGCGGCGGCCACGGTGGCGCGCAGGCGGGCCCGGGCATCGTTTGCCTCCCTGGTGCGGCGCACGGCGCGCGAGGATGCCGGGGGTGCCCTGAGTGCGCCTGAGGCACGGCGGAACGCCGGTGCGAGCCGCATCGGCACCGCGAGCCGCCTGCTGCCCATGCCCCCGCTGCCCCCCACCCCCGTGAATCCCAAGGGTGAACAGCGTTCACATGAGGTGTTTGAGCCCGATTTTGTGTCACAAATCGGACATGCACCCTTGGTATTCGAGGAGGGGGCGCCTGCGGAGCCGCTGCCGGAGCCAGAGCCGGAACCTGTGCGGGAGCCGGAGCCGCTGCCCGAGCCCGAGCCGGAACCGATGCCGGAGCCGCTCCCCGACACGCTCGTAGAGATTCCCACCACGCGTCCCGCCCGGAAGGGCAAGGGCGGTTGGGTGGCCCTTGCCGTGGTGGTGGGCGTGCTTGCGGCATACACGGGCGCCCAGGCGTGGGCCGCGCGTACCGTGGCGCCGGACACCACGCTGATGGGCCTTGACCTGTCCGGCATGAGCGCAGGCCAGGCGCGCGCCGCCATCCAGGACCTGGCGCACACCGTTAACACCACTCCCGTGGTGATTCAGGCCGCCGACGCCACGGCGGAGTGCGACCCCCACGACGCCGGTCTAGAGATGGACGCCAACCAGACCGCCGCGCGCGTGGTGGGCTTCACGCTGGATCCGCGCCGCCTCGTGGCGCATGTGCGCGGCGGCGGCGTCGTTGAGCCCGTGGTGACGCGCGATGCCGCGGCAGCCAACGCCGCCATCGGCCACGCGGCCTCCAGCCTGGACCGCGAGGTGCGCAACGCGTCGGTGACGCTGGACGGCACCCGGGCGGTGGTGGCCGATGGCCACGACGGCATTGCGGTGGACGCGCCACTTACCGCGGCGGCGGTGCTCACCGACTGGCCTCACACCACCACGTTCACGGCGGCAGGCACCGTCACGCCACCCGCGGTGACCACCCTGGCGGCACGCCTGTTTGCCACCAGCCTTAACTCGTATACGTTTGCCGCGCCCGTGACCATGACCGGACCCACCGGGTCGGTCACGGTGACGCCCGAGGAGATTGCAGAACTGGCCACGGTCACCGTGACCAACAACTCTCTGGTGCTGGTGGTGGACGGCGCCACGCTTGCCGGCCGGTGGCAGGAGGCGCGCCCCGAATTGGAAAACGCGGCCCGCAACGCGTCGCTCACCTTTGATTCCGCCCATCAACTGATGGTGGACGAGGGTGCACCCGCACGCACGCTCGACGGGGCCTCGTTGGGTGCCGCCGTGGTGGCCGCGTCGCTGACAGCGGCACACACCGGGGACATCCCGTTCCTGGAGACCCCCGCGGATGTGACGGCCAGCGACATCGACACGGCGGACTTCACCACCCGCATCTCTACCTTCTCCACGCCCTTGACGGCGGAGCGCATCCGTACCCTCAACCTGCGCCACGGCGCAGAGAAGGTGACGGGCACCATCCTGCCCGCAGGCGGCACGTTCAACCTGGTAGATGTGCTGAGTCCCATCACCATCGCGGACGGCTACTACCTGGCGGGCGTGATCAGCAACGGCATCCACACCGATGGCGTGGGCGGCGGCCTGTCGCAGATGGCCACCACCACGTACAACGCGGCGTACCTTGCGGGCTACGACATTGTGGAGCACCGCCCGCATTCGGTGTGGTTCAACCGGTACCCCGAGGGCCGCGAGGCCACCATCTCCGCGGGTTCCATCAACATGATCTTCACCAACGACACCCCGTACTCCGCGGTGATGAACGCGTACGTGGAGAACAACCGCCTCTACGTGGACATCTGGTCCACGCCGTACTACACGGTGGAGACGCAAAAGTCGGACCGCTCGCGGGTGGTGCCCGCGGGCGTCAAGGTGATCACGGACCCACGGTGTGTGCCGTCGGGTGCGGGGAACGCGGGCTTTACCGTGACCAACTACCGCCAGGTGTACCGCGGTGATGACCTGGTCAAGGACGAGTCCTACACGTGGACGTACGCGCCGGACTCGGCGGTGCAGTGCGGCTAGGGCGTGACCCCTGGCGCGTGGGCCGCGAAATGGTGCCACCCCGGCGGCGGTGGCCGCGTCGGGCCCGCACCAGCCCCTCAGACGCACGGTTATGATGGGGGGACCACTACCGCCCTGTTGTAAGGAGCTTCCGTGACGTACGTCATCGCCCTGCCGTGTGTGGATGTCAAAGACCGCGCATGCGTTGACGAGTGTCCCGTGGACTGCATCTACGAGGGCGAGCGGTCGCTGTACATCCACCCCGACGAGTGCGTGGACTGTGGCGCCTGCGAGCCCGTGTGCCCGGTGGAGGCGATCTTCTACGAGGACGACCTCCCGGACAAGTGGTCCGACTTCTACACCGCCAACGTGGAGTTCTTCTCCGAGATCGGTTCCCCCGGCGGCGCGGCCAAGATGGGCCAGATTGCCCACGACCACGACGTGATCAAGGCTCTCCCGCCGCAGGGTGGCGCCCACTAGGCGCCGTCGCGGTTGGGGACACGCATGGGACTCAATACCGCCGCGCTTCCCGACTTTCCGTGGGACTCGCTTGCGCCGCTGAGGGCGCGGGCCGAGGCGCACCCCGACGGCATCGTTGACCTCTCGGTAGGCACCCCCGTTGACCCCACCCCGGACGTGGTGCAGGAGCGTCTGCGCGCCGCCTCCAACTGGGCCGGGTACCCCACCACCCATGGCACCGCCCAGGTGCGCGAGGCCATTGCCGGGTGGTTTGCGCAGCGGCGTGGCGTGCCGGATGTGGACCCGCGCGCGGTGCTGCCCACCGTGGGTTCCAAGGAGCTGGTGGCGCTGCTGCCCTCGCTGATGGGCCTTGGCCCGGGGGACACCGTGGTGTTCCCCAGCGCGGCATACCCCACCTATGACGTGGGCGCGGTGCTTGCGGGGGCGCGGGCCCGTGCCGCCGATGCCGTGGCCGAGTGGGCGGACGACCCCACCGTACGACTGGTGTGGGTGAATTCGCCGTCTAACCCCACGGGTGCGGTGGCCGGCGTGGAGGAGCTGCGCGAGGTGGTGCAGGCCGCGCGGCGTCTGGGCGCCGTGGTGGCCTCCGACGAATGCTATGCGGAGCTGGCCTGGGAGGAGCCCTGGGTGAGCCAGGGGGTGCCGTCCATTCTTGACCCGCGCGTGAGCGAGGGCGACCACACGGGGCTGTTGGCCGTGTACTCGCTGTCCAAGCAGTCCAACCTTGCCGGTTATCGCGCGGCGTTTGTGGCGGGGTGTTCCACGTTGGTGTCTCGCCTGGTAGAGGCCCGCAAGCACATGGGTCTGATTGTGCCTGGGCCCGTGCAGGATGCCATGGTGGCCGCGCTCACGGACCCTTCCCATGTGGTGGCACAGCGCGAGGTGTACGGGAAGCGGCGGGCGGTGTTGGCATCGGCATTGCGCGCGGCGGGGTGGCGCATTGATCACTCCCAAGCGGGCCTGTACCTGTGGAGCACGCGCAACGAAGACTGTGGGGAGAGCCTGGGGTGGCTCGCGGAGCGCGGCATTCTTGCCGCGCCAGGTGCCTTTTATGGCGCCGCCGGTGGAAGGCACGTGCGCATTGCGCTCACGGCCACGGACGAGCGGATTGCTTCCGCGGCGCACCGGCTTGCAAAATCTCAGTAAACTTGTGACAAAGCCCGGCCTTGCTGGGCACCGGCAGGAGGATTCATGACGCACGTGGCAGACGCACGTCTTACCGTAGACGGCACCACCCGAGAGCTCGCACTGGAGCGGGCCACCGTGGGCAACGACGGGTTGTCCATGTCTACGCTGATGCGAGACACCGGGCTGGTCACGGTGGACCCCGGCTTTATGAACACCGCGTCCTGCGAGAGCGCCATCACCTACATTGACGGCGACGCGGGGATTCTCCGCTACCGCGGCTACCCCATTGAGCAACTGGCGCAGCAGTCCACGTTCCTGGAGGTGGCCTACCTCCTCATTCACGGCGAGTTGCCTACCGAGGACCAGCTCACCGCCTTCAACAACCGCGTGGCACGGCACATGCATGTGCACGAGGGCGTGAAGGCCTTCCTGGAGGCCTTCCCCCGCGACGCGCACCCCATGGCGTTGCTGTCCGGCGCGGTGAGCGCGCTGAGCACGTTCTACCCGGATTCGCTGGGCCAGGACGAGCAGGCGCTGGAGTTGGCTACGGTGCTGTTGCTGGCCAAGACCGCCACCGTGATTGCGTACCTGCAGCGTCGCTCCATGGGCAAGGACCTCATTGAGCCGGTGCCGGGCGGCCGGTACGTCACCGAGTTTTTGCGCATCGCGTTCTCTGACGATGCGGGCGCCTTGGATGTGGACCCCGTGGTGCGCCGCGCGCTTGACGTGCTGCTGATTCTCCACGCCGACCACGAGCAGAACTGCTCCACGTCCACCGTGCGCATGGTGGGGTCCTCCCACGCCAACATCTACGCCTCGGTGGCCGCGGGCATCGGCGCCTTGTCGGGGCCCCTGCACGGTGGTGCCAACGAGGCGGCGCTGCGGATGTTTGACGACATCAAGGCGTCGGGCGACTCCATTGAGCAGTTTGTGGCCAAGGTCAAAGACAAGTCCGAGGGCGCGCGTCTGATGGGCTTTGGGCACCGCGTGTACAAGTCCTACGACCCGCGCGGCGCCGTGGTGAAGTCCGTGGCCGACGAGGTGCTGGAGCACCTGGGTGCCGACGGCGAGACGTTTGAGATGGCCAAGCGGCTGGAAGAGATCGCGCTGAGCGACGAGTACTTCATTGAGCGCAAGCTGTACCCCAACGTGGACTTCTACACGGGCCTGCTGTACTCGGCCATGGGCTTCCCCACCACCATCTTCACACCGTTGTTTGCGCTGGGCCGCATGCCCGGCTGGATTGCGCACTACCGCGAGATGCTGCGCGACCCGCGCACCAAGATTGGCCGTCCGCGCCAGATCTACGTGGGCGAGGTGCTGAGCGACTACGTCCCCATGAGCGAGCGCACCGAGTAAGGCACGCGTCCTCCACGCGACCCACCCCAGCCTCCCCCTCACAATGGTGGATTGTGGGTGAAAAACGTGAGTTTTTCACCCACAATCCACCATCAGGGGTTCACCGGGGGCACAGCGCGGCCGATGCTCGGGCCGGGTTACGGCGCTTCTACCGTGATGAGCACCGCATCGGCCGTGGGGGAGTCCGCGTTGACCGCCACCACGGACCTGCCGGACCCGTTACGCCACACCTGGCCGCCAAACTCCACGCGCGTGACGCCCGTGGTGCTGGCGGTGGCAATGGCCCACTCGCGGATCGCGGCCTCCGACGCCACCGAGGCGTCCACGGCCCGCACCGCCAACGTGGTGGTTGACCCGCTCAGCTGATCCACCTGCGCCGTATACCGCCCCGAGCCAAAGTCCAACGCAATCCGGTCCATGAGGTCCACCGCACTGCCCGGCGTCGCCTCCACATGGCAGTCAATACCCGCGCCGCCCCCCGTGAGCGCCGTGGCCCACGCAAACGCGGACTCCTTGTGCTTCTCATACGCCTCCGGGAACCCGGAGCGCTGCACGGCCTGTGCGGCCTCGGTCAGGCGCATGTCCTGCCACCCGTCCACCCGCTCTAATGCCTGGTAAAACATGGAGGAGGCGTAGCGGGGATCCAGAACCTGCTCCTCGGTGCCCCACCCTTGCGAGGGTCGCTGCTGAAACAGCCCCAACGAGTCCCGGTCCCCATAGTCCAGGTTGCGCAACGCGGACTCCTGCATGGCGGTGGCAAGCGCCACGGTCACTCCACGCACATCAAAGCCATAGGACGTGCCCACGGCCGCAATAATCGCCGCGTTGTCCACCTGTTCCGCGGTGAGGTTATCCACCGCATCGGCGCCGTCCACGTCCAGCCAGGTGACCGTGCACCGCTCGGGCGACAGCTGATACGAATGCCGCTGGTACAGCTGGGGACCCCACACCGCGGCCACCGTGCCGCCGCCCACCAGCACCACCATGGCCACCACGGCGGACACTCCACCGCGGCGCCGCCGTCGCCTTGTGTTGGTGGCCATGAGGACCCGCTAGTGCGCGTGCAGCGCCGTGTTGAGTTGGACGCCGTGCCCCTCGCGCGCCACCGCCTCAATGGCCCCGGTGGTGGAGTTGCGGCGGAACAGGACGCCGTTCTTGCCGGCCAGCTCGCGTGCCTTGACCACCAGCGGCGAGCCGTCATCGGTGGTCATGCCCACCATGAGCACCTTGGCGCCCGCGGTGACGTACAGCCCGGCCTCCACCACGCAGTCGTCGCCCAGCGGAATGCCCAGGCCGGAGTTGGCGCCCAGCAGCGACCGCTCGCCAATGCTCACCACCTCCTTACCACCGCCGGACAAGGTGCCCATGATGGACGCCCCACCGCCGATGTCCGACCCGGCTCCCACGGTCACCCCGGCGGAAATGCGCCCCTCCACCATGGAGGTACCCAGTGTGCCGGCGTTGAAGTTCACAAAGCCCTCGTGCATCACGGTGGTGCCCGGCGCAAGGTGCGCGCCCAACCGCACGCGGTCTGCATCGGCCACGCGCACACCCGTGGGCATCACGTAGTCCACCATGCGGGGGAACTTGTCCACACCAAACACCGTGAGGTGCTGCCCAAACGCACGGAAGCGGGCGCGCGTGGCCTCAAATCCCTCCACCGCGCACGGCCCGGCGGACGTCCACACCACGTTGGGAAGAATGCCAAACAGGCCGTCAAGGTTGAGCCCGTGCGGCTGCACCAGGCGGTGGCTCAGCAGGTGAAGGCGCAGGTACGCGTCGTCAACGGCGGTGGGGGCCGCGTCCAGGTCAATCACCGTGAACACCAGCTCGGTGGTGGTCAGGCGCAGCTCGTCCGGCCGCACGGCCGCCTCAAGGTGCTTGGGGGCAAGGGGCTTGTCCGGTGCCTCTCCCACCGCGGGGCTGGGGAACCAGGTGTCCAGCGGCTCTCCGGCGGCGTCGAGCGTCACAAGGCCAAATCCATAGGCGGTACGAGTCATGGGACAAGGGTACGTGAGGTGAATGGGGCCTCGGCGGTACAGTCGGACCATGGACGCCGATGTCCCTCCTGCCGCCGCGGACCAGCCCGACTGGGAGCCCGGCGTCATCCCCCCGCGCAATACCGAGTGGGACATCCCCTTCCCCTCGGTGCGCGAGGCCAACGCCCCCGTCGATGCGGTGCGGTTTGTGTCCACCTACTCGCCGCGGCGGCGCGTGGTGGCGGGCACGGCCATTGCCCTCGCCGTGCTGGTGGCCATTGTCCGCGTGGTAGGCATCATGACCGCCATGCCGGATGCCGATGCGAGCGCGGAAGAGACCGGGGTGGCGGGCTTCAACGCCTTGCTGGACTACCGCGACCTGCTGATCTGGTGTGTGGGTGGCGGCGCGTGGGTGTGGGCGTGGTGGCGGTGGGGCAACACCCCGGTGACGTAACCCCCGCGCACGATGGATAGTCTGACCTCATGAGCCTTGACCTGAATGCACCCGTGGAGGCCCTCACCCGTGCGGTCATTGACATCCCGTCGGTCTCCGGCAACGAGGCCGCGCTGGCCGATGCCGTGGAACAGGCCCTACGCGCCTACCCTCACCTGAGCGTGGAGCGGCTGGGCGACGCGGTGGTGGCGCGCACGATGCTGGGCCGGCCGCAGCGCGTCATCCTGGCGGGGCACCTGGACACGGTGCCCATCAAGGACAACGTGCCGTCGGTGCTGAGCGCGGACGGCACCCAGGTGGTGGGGCGTGGCGCGGTGGACATGAAGGCGGGCGTGGCCGTGCTGCTGTCGCTTGCCGCGGCCGTGACGGAACCCACCCGCGACGTCACGTACCTCTTCTATGACCACGAAGAGGTGGACGCAAGCCTCAACGGCCTGGGGCGCATCGGCCGTGAACGGCCCGAATTGCTTGCGGGGGACTTTGCCATCTTGGGCGAGCCCACGGGCGCGGTCATTGAGGGCGGGTGCCAGGGCACGCTCCGGGCCGATGTCACCGTCACCGGGGTGGCGGCGCACAGCGCCCGCGCGTGGAAGGGTGTGAACGCCGTGCACCGGGCGGCGCCGCTGCTGACCGCCCTTGCGGACTATGTGCCCTTTACGGTGGACGTGGACGGACTCACGTACCGCGAGGGGCTCAACGCCGTGGGTATTCGTGGCGGCATTGCCGGCAACGTCATTCCGGACTCCTGCACGGTGACGGTGAACTTCCGCTTTGCCCCCACCTCGGATGTGGAACATGCCAAGACGCGCCTGAGCATCTTTGTGGACGAGGCCTTTGCTGGCACCGGCATCACGCCGCAGGTGGTGTGGACGGACCAGTCCGGCGGCGCGCTGCCCGGCCTTGACGCCCCGCTTGCCCAGGACTTTGCGCGTGCCGTGGCGGCCACCGGAGTGGGCGCCCCACGGGCCAAACTGGGCTGGACCGATGTGGCGCGCTTTGGTGCGCTGGGCATTCCCGCGGTCAACTACGGCCCGGGGGACCCGGAACTGGCACATGCCGACAACGAGGCCTGCCCCATTGACCAGATTGTGGCGTGCCGCGCGGCGCTTGAGCGTTGGCTCACGGCACAGGCCTGATGCCGCCACACCCCGCCCTACCCCGCCCCACCCAAGGAGAAACGCATGCGTGAATACCGCAAGGGCCCCGTGATCTTGCGCGGCAAGAACGTGCCCGCCCAGTCCACGTCCGGCCGCCTGCTGCAGGTGCAGGACCCGCCCAATTGGTTGCACGAGGACCCGTGGCGCGTGATGCGCATCCAGGCCGAGTTTGTGGAGGGCTTTGGGGCGCTCGCGGACCTGGGGCCCGCGATCTCCGTGTTTGGGTCCGCCCGTTCGCTGCCCGGCGCTGCGGACTACGAGGCGGGGGTGACCATCGGGTCGCGCCTGGTAGAGGCCGGTTTTGCGGTGATCACGGGGGGTGGCCCCGGCATCATGGAGGCCGCCAACAAGGGCGCGCATGAGGCCGGCGGGCTGTCCGTGGGCCTGGGCATTGAGCTGCCCTTTGAGCAGGGCATGAACGACTACGTGAACCTGGGCGTGCACTTCCGCTACTTCTTTGCCCGCAAGACGATGTTTGTGAAGTACGCGCAGGGCTTCATTGTGTTGCCCGGTGGCTTTGGCACCTTTGACGAGCTGTTTGAGGCCCTCACGTTGGTGCAGACCCGCACCATCACGCGCTTTCCCGTGGTGCTCTTTGGGCACGCGTATTGGGATGGGCTGATGGACTGGATGCGCACCGTGGTGGCGGAGGACGGCAAGATTGCGCCCAGCGATCTGGACCTCATGTTGGTGACCGATTCCGTGGACGAGGCCATCGCGCATGTGGTGGCGGGAGCCGAGGCGGCACGCAACGGCACCGCTGAGTGATGCCGCACCTCCTCGCGGACTGACGCCGCACCTCCCCGCGCGCCGATGCCCGTGCCGGGCGGGCATCGGACGATTTGGGGGCCTGTCACGGGCCCGCGTAGAATAGGACGCCAAGGACGCGCGCACGCGCTGCCCAGGAGCGAGGAGTACTACGCATGGCTGCAATGAAGCCCCGTACCGGCGATGGCCCCATGGAGGTCGTCAAGGAGGGTCGCGGCTACGTGATGCGCGTCCCGCTCGAAGGCGGCGGCCGCCTCGTGGTGGAGATCAACGCCGATGAGGTGAAGGAGTTGGGCGACGCCCTGCTGGGCGCGCTGCAGTAGTCAGTCCTTGATGGCCACCAGAAGGCCATCCCCCGAAGGGAACAGCGCCACGGTCAGCGACTCGTGGGCGCGGATCATCTTGAGCGTCTCGCGGATTGCGGTGGTATCCGGATCCCGTTGCGCGGGGTCCGCCACGCGGCCGTGCCACAGCGTGTTGTCAATGCACAGCACGCCGCCGGGGCGCAGCAACCGCATGGCCTGTTCCGTGTACGCGGGGTACTCCTGCTTGCGGGCATCCACCAACACCAGGTCGTAGCCGCCGTCCGTGAGACGCGGCAACACCTCAAGCGCGCGGCCCGTGATGAGCCGCACCCGCTCGGGGGCAAAGCCCGCCGCCGCAAAGGTCTGACGCGCGGCGCGGTGATGCTCGGCCTCCACATCAATGGAGGTGAGCACGCCCTGCGGGTGCATGCCACGCAGCAGGAGCGTGCCGGACACCCCCGCGCCCGTCCCAATCTCCACCACGGCCCGGGCCTCGATGGCGCGCGCCAGCAACCGCAACGCGGCACCCGCGCCCGGCAACACGGGGACGCAACCCAGCTCGTCGGCCACGTCGCGTGCCCGCAACAGCACCTCGTCCTCGGCAATGAAGTCCTCCGCGAACGCCCAATTGGCGGAATCGTGGCTCATGACACCTCCTATCTGCCATGGTAGGCGTCCGCGGGACCATGGGCGCGTCACTCAGCCGAGGGATGTGGGAACATGGAGTGACCACAAATCGTTGAATTGCCGTGACAGGAGGAGCGCTCATGACCCGCACGTCGTCCGCTCCTGCCGTGGCGAGCATTGACGAGGCCCCCGTTCAGGACCTGAGCTGGGAAGCCATCGTCGAGCAGCACGCGGGCCGCGTGTACCGCCTTGCCTACCACCTCACGGGTAATCAACACGATGCCGAGGACCTCACACAGGACGTGTTTGTCCGGGTCTTCAACTCGCTGTCGCAGTACAAGCCGGGCACGTTTGAAGGCTGGCTGCACCGCATCACCACCAACCTCTTCCTGGACCGGATGCGCCGCAAGAACCGCATTCGCTTTGACTTCATGGCGGACGACGACGCGGCGGTTGCCACGGCGGATTCCTTTGACCGCCACGAGAGGTCGGGCCAGCCCGAGGATGCCTACGACATGTCGCACCTGGGTGCGGACATCATCGATGCGCTTGCCGCGTTGCCGCCGGAGTACCGTGCGGCCGTGGTGCTGAGCGACATCGAGGGCCTCTCGTATGAGGAGATTGCGGCGACGCTCGGCATCAAGATGGGGACGGTGCGATCGCGCCTGTCTCGCGCCCGTGCCAAGTTGCGTGAATCGCTCGCGCACAGGGCTCCCGCGCGAGGCGATCTGTGACCGCAAAGCACCTCGGTAACACCCTCCACGACTTGCTTGACGGACGCCTGTCCGGCGAGAAGGCCTACGCCGCCATGGCGCATCTGGGCGCCTGCGAGGAATGCGCCACGCGCTACCACGAGCTGTGCGCCACCCGGGAGGCCCTGTCCACCGCCGATGCCGGCATTGACATGACGTTTGCGCGCAAGCTCCTTGACAAGGACCGCATTGCGCAGATTGCCGCGCACGAGAGCGCCAGCAAGGCACGCGCCACCCAACGGCGCGACCGCCGGCCCGCGATAGTGGCGGGCACGCTCACCGTGGCCGCCTCCGGGGTGGTGGCGGTGGCGTGGACCCTGGGCGCCCCGCCGCAGGTGTCACTGGAGTTTGCCGCCGCCGATGCCTCCCAGGCACGCGCGGTGGCATACATGGGCGCACAGGGGATGCGCTCGGGAGACCAGCTGACCAGCTGGATTCACCCCGACTTTGAGGAGTCGGGAATTGTGCCCGTTGAGGCACAGGTCATGGAGCGGTACAACGGCAGTAACGTGCTGGTTGCCACGCTGCTCCAGGGCATGGACGTGGTGGTGGTGACGGAGGAGCACGGCATGCTCGCTCCCGAGGTTGCCCAACTGCCGCGTGCGGACGTCGAAGGGATTGACGTCTTTGTGGTGAGCTCCGCGGAACCCACTCGGGTTGCCTGGCAGACCGGAGATGTGGTGATTGCACTCGGTTGCGCGTGCGATCTGTCCGTACTCACGTCGATGGCGGAGGAGTTCCCCACCGCCGACGGAGCCGGTTTTGTTGACCGTGTTGGCGATGGTCTTCACGAACTCGCCAGCATCCTTCCCTAAGGATTCACCTCCATGAACGATCTGTTTGCTACCCCCTCGTCGCATGAGCCAGAGCGGCCCGCGGCGGAACCTTCCCCGGCGCACACGCCCGGTGCGAGCACGCCCGATGCGGTCGCGTCCAGTGTGGTTGCGCCCGGTGTGAGCACGCCCGGCGCCCCCGTGGCCCTTGACGCGCTGTACGCCGCCCCCGCATCGGCCGTGCCTGCCGCCGGGACCTACGCGGTGCCCGCGCCGCCGCCCGGAGCCTCCCGCCCGGCCGGCACCACGCTGCGCGCCCGTACCGTGGCGGCCATTGCCGTGGGCTCGCTGCTGCTGGGGGGCATGGGCGGTGCCGGGGTGGCCCTGGCCTTCCACGAGTGGAACTCCGGCGGCCAGCCGGTGGCGCAGCTGCCGCAGCCGGGCGCGTCCACGGTGAGCCACCCCGTGGTGACGGGCATGGATGTGACGCAGGTGGTGGAGACCGCCATGCCGTCCGTGGTGCAGATTGAGGTGTACGTCAAGGGTGTCAAGTACTCCACGGGCTCGGGGTTTGTGATCCGCTCGGACGGGTATCTGCTGACCAACAACCACGTGATTTCCACGGACAGCGGCAAGCCCGAGGTGCGTGTGGTGTTTAGCGACGGCACCGAGAAGGTGGCCACCATTGTGGGATCTACCAGCGATTATGACCTGGCGGTGCTCAAGGTGGACCGCGACGGGCTCACCCCGCTGGTGCTGGGCGACTCCGATGCGGTCAAGGTGGGGGAGCCGGTCATCGCCATCGGCTCGCCGCTGGGGCTTGAGTCCACGGTGACCACCGGCATTGTGTCCGCGCTGCACCGGCCCGTGACCACCGGCTCCAGCGCGTCCGCGTCCTACATTGACGCCATTCAGACGGACGCGGCCATCAACCCCGGCAACTCCGGTGGGCCCTTGTTGAACGCCGCGGGCGAGGTCATTGCCATCAACTCCGCCATTGCCACGCTGGGTGGCAGCGCGGAAGCCTCCGGTTCTGTGGGCCTGGGCTTTGCCATCACGTCCAACCAGGCGCGCCGCACCGCTCAGGAGATCATTGATCGCGGGTACGCGACGTACCCCGTGATTGGTGTGGTGCTGGACGGCCGGTACACCGGCGAGGGCGTGCTGGTGGGAAAGACCGACGAGCTTGAGGGCCAGGTGGGCGTGGTGCCCGGCGGCCCCGCGGACCTTGCGGGGATCAAGGAGGGTGACGTGCTGACCGCGCTCAACGGCAGCCCCGTCACCGAGTCCTCCGTGATGATTGTGCAGCTGCGCGCCATGGCGCCGGGGGACACGGTGACCTTCACCGTGTTGCGCGACGGCAAGACCTTTGACGTCAAGCTCACCCTCGCCTCCTCGGATGACGTGAACTACGACGCTCCCGCCACCTCGCCCGCGCCGCACCGGGGTTTGCAGGGTGGCGGTTCCACGGACGGCGGCCCGGCCGACGGTGGGCAAAGTGGCCAGGACGGCCAGCGGGGATCAGAATAGAGACATGTTTGACATCAACGGCTGGGAGCTCATCATCATTGGGCTCCTTGCCGTGATCCTCATTGGCCCCGACCGTCTGCCCGAGTACGTCACGGGGCTTAAGGGCGTGGTCAAGCAGGTGCGCGCGCTGCTCAAGCAGGGCAAGAACGTGCTCAACGAGGAGTTTGGCGGCGAGGAAGACTGGCGGCAATACGACCCGCGACAGTACGACCCGCGGCGCATTGTGCGTGAGGCGCTCGCGGAGCCCGATGACGACGCCTCCCCCGTACGGGCGTCCCGGGTGGCGGCTCCCGCGGCCGATGCCGGGGCCGGGGCGGGGACCTCGGCTGGGGCTGGGGCCGCGGCATCGGCGATGCCCGGTGTGGCCGTGCCCGATGCGTCCGCACCCTTTGACCCCGAAAGCACCTAAGCCGCCCCGGGAACCCAGCCACGCCATCGGCCTGGAAGAATGGGCCTATGAGTGAACGCGTATTTTCGGGCATGCAGCCCACCTCTGACTCCTTGCAACTGGGTAACTACCTGGGTGCGCTGACTCAGTGGGTGGCGTTGCAGGACGGGCGCGAGGCGATTTACTCGGTGGTGGACCTGCACGCGCTCACCGTGGCGCCCGAGCCGGAGGTGCTGCGGCGGCGCATTCGGCGCACCGCGGCGCAGTTCCTGGCGGCGGGGGTGGACCCGGAGCGTTCCATCCTGTTTGTGCAGTCGCATGTGCCGGCCCATGCGGAACTCGCGTGGATCCTGTCCACCTTCACGGGCATGGGCGAGGCGGGGCGCATGACGCAGTTCAAGGACAAGTCCGCCAAGGTGGGGGAGTCCGGCACCAACGTGGGCCTTTTCACGTACCCGGTGCTTATGGCCGCGGACATCCTGCTGTATGACACCAATCTGGTGCCGGTGGGGGAGGACCAGCGCCAGCACCTGGAGCTGTCGCGCGACCTGGCGCAGCGTCTGAATGCGCGCCTGGGGGAGGGCACGGCGGTGGTGCCCGAGCCGCATATTGTGAAGTCGGTGGGCAAGATTTATGACCTGCAGGAACCCACGGCCAAGATGTCCAAGTCGTCGTCCAGCCCCAACGGTCTGATTGAGATCATGGACGAGCCCAAGGCCATTGCCAAGCGCATCAAGTCCGCCACCACGGACTCGGAGACCGTCATCCGGTTTGACCCCGAGGCCAAGCCGGGGGTGTCCAACCTGCTCACCATCTACGCGGCGTTCACGGGCCGTGACGTGCAGGACATCGTGGCCGACTACGAGGGGAAGATGTACGGCCACCTCAAGGGCGACCTGGCGGACATCGTGGTGGCCGCGCTGGCGCCCGTGCGGGAGCGCACGCTGGAGTGGGAGGCGCAGCCGCAGCGGCTGGATGAGGTGCTGGCCGAGGGTGCGGCCAAGGCCTCACTCATCGCGCAGGACACGCTGGCCCGCATCTACGACCGAGTAGGCCTCATCCCGGCCCGCCGCTGATGCTTTCCCCCCACCCGCAAGTGGCCCCCCAGCCCCTGGTGGCCCCCCATCCCCTGGTGGTGGATTGTGGGTGAAAAACATACGTTTTTCACCCACAATCCACCAGGAGGCGGGGGTGGGGTGAGGCGCGTCGTTGCGCGAGTGACCGCATCGGTCTGGGGGAGGGCCGTTGCCCGCTACACCCGTCACCACGGCGGCCTCCTGGCCGGCGGCATCGCCTATGCGTCGCTTGCCTCACTTGCCGCGGGCCTACTCCTGGTGGCCACAGTCGCATCATTCCTGGTCATTGGCAGGGGCGAGCTGTGGGACACCATGGTGGACGTGGTGGCCGATGCGGTGCCCGGGCTATTCCCGGTGGACGGCCAGCCCGGCCTGGTAGACCCCGCGACGCTGCATCCCACCGCGGTGACGGGCGTGGTGGGGGTGGTGGCGCTTGTGATGCTGGCGCGCACGGCCACGGGGTACCTCTCTGGACTGCGCGCCGCCGTCCGCACCATGCTGGGCCGCGAGGGCGGCAACGCCGTGACGGGTCGTGTGGCCGATGCGGTGACGCTGCTTGCGTTAGGCCTGGTAGTGGCGGTGGCCGCGGTGGTACAGGTGGCGGCGTCCAGCTTTGCGGTCACGCTCGCGGGGTGGTGGGGTGAGGGCGGTACCCCCGTGTGGACGCTGCGCGGGCCCGCGATGGTGGCAGCACTGGTGGCCGATGTGGCGTTTGTGGCGCTGGTGTACCTGGTGTTGGGGCGGGTGCGGTGGCGTGACCGCTTGGTGATGGTGACCATCCTGGGGGTGGCGGTGGCCATCACGGTGCTCCAACAGTTGAGCAGCCTGCTGGTGGCGTCCGCAGCACATCACGTGATTCTGGCCCCGTTTGCCGCGGTGCTGGTGATCTTGCTTTTTACCAGCCTGGTGGCGCAGGTGCTGTTGCTGGGCGCGGCGTTGTTGGGCGAAGTGAACCCTCACAAGGCTGCCTCAGCACCCACCACCCTCGCCTCCCCCTGAAATGGTGGATTGTGGGTGAAAAACGAACGTTTTTCACCCACAATCCACCATCAGGAGGTGGGAGTCACGGTGGGTAGGGGTTAGATTTCTCCCGTGTTGAGGGCCTTCTTGACCTCGGAGATGGCGCGGGTGACCTCGATGCCACGCGGGCAGGCCTCCGTGCAGTTGAAGGCGGTACGGCACTTCCACACTCCCGCACGGTCGTTGAGGATCTCCAGGCGGTCCCACTGACCCTCGTCACGGGAGTCAAAGATAAAGCGGTGCGCGCCCACAATCGCCTGCGGCCCAAAGTACTGGCCGTCGGTCCAAAACACCGGGCACGCGGTGGTGCATGCGGCACACATGATGCACTTGGTGGTGTCGTCAAAACGCGCCCGCTGCTCCGGAGTCTGCAGCCGTTCCCGCTCCGGTGCCGGACCGCTGGTCATGAGGAACGGCATGATGGAGCGGTAGGAGGCAAAGAACGGCTCCATGTCCACAATGAGGTCCTTCTCCACGGGCAGTCCCGCGATGGGCTCCACGGTGATGGGACGCGCCGGGTTGAGGTCCTTGATGAGCGTCTTGCACGCCAGGCGGTTCTTGGCGTTGATGCGCATCGCATCGGAACCACACACCCCATGTGCACACGAGCGCCTAAACGCCAGCGAGCCGTCCTGGTCCCACTTGATCTTGTGCAAGGCATCGAGCACACGGTCCGTGGCGTGACACTCCACCTGGAACTCTTCCCAATAGTCCTCACCGGGGGCGTGCTCGCCCACGCCCTCGGGGTTGTTGCGGCGAATGCGCAACGTGACGGTCAACACCGGAATGGTGTCCGCGGCGGTGGAAGAGGCAACTGCTGTCATGGTGTTAGTACTTCCGTTCCATGGGCTGGTATGTGGTGACCACAACCGGCTTGTAGTCCAGCTCCACGCCCTCGGGGTGGGCGTAGGCCATGGTGTGGCGCATGAAGTTCTTGTCGTCACGCGTGGGGAAGTCCTCGCGGTAGTGACCGCCACGGCTTTCCTCACGTGCCGCGGCACCCGCAATGACCACCTCGGCAAGGTCAATGAGGAAGCCCAGCTCAATGGCCTCCAGCAGGTCTGTGTTGAAGCGCTGGCCACGGTCATGAATGGCAATCTGCGGGTAGCGGGACTTGATGTCCGCCACCACCTGCGCGGCCTCGGCAAGCGACTCCGCCGTGCGGAACACCTGCACGTTGCGGTCCATGGTCTCCTGCAGCTGCTTGCGCAGTCCGGCCACGGACTCGGTGCCCACGCCCACGGAGGCACGCAGGCGCTCCACGGTGGCTTCTACCCCGGCCGATGCGTCGTCGGGCAGGGGGGCAAGCTCCGCCTGCAGCGCATACTCGGCGGCGGCAATGCCCGCCCGACGCCCAAACACGTTGATATCGAGCAGCGAGTTGGTGCCCAGGCGGTTTGCGCCATGCACCGACACGCAGGCACACTCGCCGGCGGCGTACAGGCCGCGCACGGTGGCGGTGTTGTTGCGGAGCACCTGTGCACCCGTGGTGGTGGGAATACCACCCATCGCGTAGTGCGCGGTGGGGAACACGGGCACCGGCTCGGTGTACGGCTCCACGCCCAAATAGGTGCGCGCAAACTCGGTGATGTCCGGGAGCTTCTCGTCAATATGCGCGGGCTCCAGGTGCGTCAGGTCAAGCAGCACGTAGTCCTTGTGGGGGCCACAGCCACGGCCCTCGCGCACCTCGTTGGCCATGGCACGCGCCACCATGTCACGCGGCGCCAAGTCCTTGATGGTGGGGGCGTAGCGCTCCATAAAGCGTTCGCCCTCGCTATTGCGCAGGATGCCACCTTCGCCACGCGCGGCCTCGGACAGCAAAATGCCCAGCCCCGCAAGGCCTGTGGGGTGGAACTGGAAGAACTCCATGTCCTCCAGCGGCAGTCCCGCACGCAGCGCAATGGCCATGCCATCGCCCGTGAGGGTGTGCGCGTTGGACGTGGTCTTAAACACCTTGCCCGCACCGCCCGTGGCAAAGATCACGGACTTGGCGCGGAACGTGTGAATGGTGCCGGTGGCCATCTCGTAGGCGACAACGCCCGCCACCGCAACCTCGGCATCGGCCGCGGCCTGCTGCGGGTTTTCCGTGAGGATCAGGTCAAGGACGTAGAACTCGTTGAAGAACTCCACCTCCTGCTTGATGCACTGTTGGTACAGGGTCTGCAGGATCATGTGCCCCGTACGGTCCGCGCTGTAGCAGGCGCGGCGCACGGGCGCCTCGCCGTGGCCACGCGTATGCCCACCAAAGCGCCGCTGGTCAATATGGCCGTCCTCGGTGCGGTTAAACGGCAAGCCCATCTTTTCCAGGTCCAACACCGCGTCCACGGCCTCGGAGCACAGAATTTCTGCGGCGTCCTGGTCCACCAGGTAGTCGCCACCCTTGATGGTGTCAAAGGTGTGCCACTCCACCGAGTCGTCCTCGACGTTGCTCAGCGCGGCCGCCATGCCACCCTGCGCCGCGCCCGTGTGGGAGCGCGTGGGGTACAGCTTGGTGATGACGGCGGTGCGGGCCCGCGGGGAGCTTTCCAGGGCGGCGCGCATGCCGGCACCACCGGCGCCCACAATCACCACGTCAAACTCGTGCACATTGGCTGAGGTCATCGGACACCTTCACAGAACTGGGGGACATCGGGGTAGGCGTAGCCTTCGGGGCACGGGTCAAAGGTGAAGATCACCAGGGTTCCCAGCACAATCACCAGCGTGGTGGCAAGGTGCAACAGGCCCGTCCACACCATGCGGCTGCGCTTGCCCGCGTAGTCGTTGATGAGCAGGCGCATGCCGTTGGAGCCGTGAAGCATGGCAAGCCACAGCATCACCAGGTCCCACACCTTCCACAGCGGCGCGGCCCACTTGCCGGCCACAAAACCAAAGTCAATCTGGCTGATGCCGTCGCCGCTGAGCAGGTTCACGCCCAGGTGCGTAAAGATCAGCACCAGCAGCAGCACGCCGGAGGCGCGCATAAAGATCCAGGACCAGCGCTCCGCGTTGTGGCGGGTACGTCCGGAGGGGAGACGCTTGCGCGGCTCCACCAGCTCGGGGGCGGTCATTCGTGGCCTCCAAACACGTTCATGAGGTGGCGCGGCAGGAAGCCGAGCATGGCCAGAGCAAACACCACCCACACCACCCACGCGAGCAGGCGCTGGTGGCGCAACGCCCACAGCGACGTGTCCACGGCAATGATGCGCAGGCCGTTGAGCGCGTGGAACACCACGGCGGCCACCAGGCCCGACTCCACCAGCCCATACAGCGGCGTCTTGTACGCGCCAATGACCTCGTTGTAGGCGTCGGGACTAATCCTCACCAGCGAGGTGTCCACCACGTGGATAAGCAAGAAGAAGAAGATCGCCACACCCGCGGCGCGGTGCGCGATCCAATTCCACATCCCCTCGCGACCCCGGTACAGCGTCGGTGCTGGAGACACGGGCCCTCCTTTGAATGCGTTCAAGTGATGCCTCCATCCTAGACTTGCCCAGGTGAGCGTCCACCCCACCACGCAGCCCATCGAGCGCTTTGCCGCCGTGATTCCCGCCGGAGGCATCGGCTCCCGCCTGTGGCCGCTGTCGCGTCCCGACCGGCCCAAGTTCCTCCTTGACCTCCTGGGCGAGGGACGGTCGCTGCTGCAGGCCACCCAGGACAGGCTGGCCCCGCTGGCGCAGACCACGTTGGTGGTGACGGGGCAGGCACATGTGGCCGCGGTGCTCGAGCAGCTTCCGCAGTTGGGGCCCGATGCCGTGCTCGCCGAACCCACACCGCGCGACTCCATGGCAGCCATCGCGCTCGCGGCCGCGGTGCTGGAGCACCGGCACGGGCCCATGCTCATGGGTTCCTTTGCGGCGGACCACGTCATTCCCGATGCGGAGGCGTTTCACCGCACGGTACGCGCGGCGGTGGAGGCGGCCCGGGGCGGCGCGGTGGTGACGTTGGGCATCACCCCCACGGGGCCGTCGTCGGCCTTTGGGTACATCGAGGCGGGCGCGCCCTTGCCCGATGCCGGGGCTGAGACAGGCGGGACCCAGCCGAGCGGGGCGCTCACGGTGACGGCGTTCACGGAAAAGCCCGATGCGGCGACGGCCGCCGAGTTTTTGGCCACCGGGCGGTACTACTGGAATGCGGGCATGTTTGTGATGCGCACCGACGTACTGCTGGGGCACCTGGAGCGCCTGCAACCGCCGTTGGCCCAGGGGGTGCGCCGCATTGCGGCCGCCTGGGATGGGCCCGAGCGGGAGGCGGTGATGGCCCAGGTGTGGCCCACGCTGACCAAGATTGCCATTGACCACGCCATTGCCGAGCCGGTGGCCGCCATGGGTGGGGTGGCGGTGGTGCCTGCGGCGTTTGAGTGGGATGACGTGGGTGACTTTGACTCGCTTGCCGCGATGCTCACGCCGGGAAGCGATGGCGGCATTGTGGTGGACCGTCATGCCGCGACGGTGTTTGACGGTGCCGCGGGTTCCATGGTGGTGGGCGGTTCGCGCCCCGTGGCCATTGTGGGGGTGGAGGACGTGGTGGTGGTGGATACGGCCGAGGCGTTGCTCATCACGCATCGGGCCAGCGCGCAGCGCGTCAAGGACGCCTCCGCCGCCGTGGATGCGGCGCGAAACGTGACCAAACCGTAGCCTCTGGCGTGCCCGGGGAGCCTCGTGGCCATGCCGCGCCCCGCGTAGAGTGGGAGATGCGATCAGGCCTGGCGTGATGCCGGCCCGCGATACTCAAAGGACATAGATACATGAAGAACACGATTCGCCTCGGTGCGGTCGTTGCGGTGGCGGCGCTTGCGCTTGCCGCGTGTGCCTCGGCTCCCACCGACACCCCCGCACCCACCGACAACTCGTCCGCCACCACCCCTGCGGAGTCCATTGACTTCAAGGCGTGCATGGTTTCCGACGCCGGCGGTTTTGACGACAAGTCGTTCAACCAGTCCGGTTACGAGGGCCTGGTTCAGGCCGCCAAGGACATGGGCCTGGACACGGCTACCGCCGAGTCCAAGGACGCCACGGACTACGAGAACAACGTGAACGCGATGATGGACGCGGGCTGCGACCTGACCTTCACCGTGGGCTTCCTGCTGGGTGACGCGACGCTGGCCGCCGCCACCGCCAACACCGAGGCTCACTTCGCGATCATCGACTTCGCGTACGACCCGGCGGTGGACAACATCAAGCCCATCGTGTTTGACACCGACGAGGCCGCGTTCCTTGCGGGCTACGTGGCTGCGGGTTCCACCCAGACCGGCACGGTTGCCACGTTTGGTGGCATGAACATCCCCACCGTGACCATCTTCATGGATGGCTTCAAGTCCGGTGTGGACTACTACAACGAGGTCAACGGCGCCTCCGTCCAGCTGCTGGGCTGGGATGGCGCGAGCGGCTCGTTCACCGACGACTTTGACGACACCACCAAGGGCCAGAACCTGGCGCAGGGCTTCATTGACCAGGGCGCGGACATCATCATGCCCGTGGCCGGCCCCGTGGGTCTGGGTGCGGCGGCAGCCGCCAAGGCCGCCGGTAACGTCTGGATCATCGGTGTGGACTCCGACTGGTCGCTGACCACGCAGGATGCGGGCTACTCGGACATCATCCTCACCTCCGTGATGAAGAACATCGCCAACGCGGTGTACGACACCATTGAGACCACGGCCACCGGTAGCGGCTTCTCCAACGAGGCCTACGTGGGCACGCTTGCCAACGGCGGTGTGGGCCTTGGCCCGCTTGCCTCGGCGGTTCCCACCGAGGTGTCCGATGCCCTTGCCGGCATCCAGGCCGACATCATCTCGGGTGCCATCCAGGCGTCCTAAGACCGTCAGCACATTGCTGGGGACGTGAGTCCCCACTGCACTGGGGGCGCGCTGCGTGGACGCAGCGCGCCCCTCGTGCTTGACTGGGCACGCGGATTTGAACGCCAAGCAAGGGAGCATGCGTGAAGCTTGAACTTCGGGGGATTACCAAGAGGTTTGGGGATTTCACCGCGAACGATCGCATTGACCTGGTGGTGGAGCCGGGTACGGTTCACGCCCTCCTGGGAGAGAACGGTGCGGGCAAGTCCACCCTCATGAACGTGCTCTTTGGCCTGTACGACGCCGACGAGGGCCAGGTGCTGCTGGACGACGTGCCCGTGGACTTTGCCGGGCCGGGCGAGGCCATGGCCGCGGGCATCGGCATGGTGCACCAGCACTTCATGTTGGTGCCGCCCTTTACCGTGGCAGAGAACGTCATGCTGGGCCACGAGGACGTGCGTGGTCCCGCCAAGCTGCTCAACCTGGACGCGGCCCGCGCGCATGTGCGCGAGATCTCTGCCCGCTTTGGTTTTGACGTGGACCCCGATGCGGTGGTGGAGACCCTGCCCGTGGGGGTGCAGCAGCGCGTGGAGATCATCAAGGCGCTGTCGCAGCGCGCCGAGGTACTCATTCTTGACGAGCCCACCGCCGTGCTGACCCCGCAAGAGACGGACGAACTCCTGGGAATTGTGCGCAATCTGCGCGACTCCGGCACCGCCGTGGTGCTCATCACCCACAAGCTGCGCGAGGTCAAGGCCGTGGCGGACACCATCACGGTGATTCGTCGCGGCAAGGTGGTGGGAACCGCGGAACCCACCGCATCCCAGGAAGAGCTGGCGTCGCTGATGGTGGGCCGCGCGGTCACCATGACCGTGGATAAGGCCCCTGCCGCCCCGGGCGACGTGCGTCTGGTGGTGGAGAACCTGTCCGTCACCGACGACGCGGGGGTGGCGCAGCTGTCCCAGGTGAACTTTGAGGTGCGCGGCGGCGAGATTTTGGCCATTGCCGGCGTGCAGGGCAACGGACAGACGGAGCTCACCGAGGCGCTCCTTGGCGTGATCAAGCCGCGAGCAGGCACGGCCACGCTTGACGGCGAGGTGCTCACCGGGCGCAGCATCAAGGAGGTGCTGATGGCGGGCGTGGGCTTTGTGCCCGAGGACCGCACGTCCGACGGCCTGGTGGCCACCTTCACCATTGCCAACAACCTGGTGCTTGACCTGCACGATCAGCCCCCCTACGCCTCCGGCCTTGCGCTCAAGAGGAAGGTGATTGAGGAGCAGGCCCGCGAGCATGTGGAGCAGTTTGATGTGCGCACCAGCTCCATCCATGCGCTCGCCTCATCGCTCTCCGGTGGTAACCAGCAAAAGGTGGTGTTGGCGCGGGAGCTGTCGCGCCCCCTCAAGCTGCTCATCGCCTCTCAGCCCACGCGCGGTCTGGATGTGGGCTCCATCGAGTTTGTGCACAAGCGGATTGTTGCCGAGCGCGACGCGGGTGCCGCCGTCATCATCGTCAGCTCCGAACTGGACGAGGTGGTGGCGCTTGCCGACCGCATCGCGGTGATGTACCACGGTCAGATTGTGGGCATCGTGCCCCCCGATACGGACAGGGATACCTTGGGACTCATGATGGCGGGAGCCGCAGGCGAGGTGGCGGCATGAGCACCTCGCAGGCCACTTCAGACTCACCTACCCCCGATTCGGCCACCCCCGATTCGGCAACGGCAACCCAGACCCCGCCGCCCGGCGCCGCGGACAAGGACGCCCGCACACTGCTGCGGCACATCGCGGAAAGCTCCAGCCTGGTGGTGTTGCTTGCCGTGGTGGCCTCCATGGTGGTGGGCGCCATCCTCATCATCGCGTCGTCGGAGGAGGTGCGCGAGGCATCGGCCTACTTCTTTGCCCGCCCCCTTGACACCGTGGCCGCCGCATGGGACGCCGTGTGGTCCGCCTACCGCGCCATCTGGACCGGTGCGGTGTTCAACCCCAACGCGGACACCTTTGCCCACAAGATCAAGCCCCTCACCTCCACCCTGACCAGCGCCACGCCGCTGATCTTTGCGGGCCTGGGGCTGGGCATGGGCTTTAGGGCCGGGCTGTTCAACATTGGTGCCCAGGGGCAGATTCTGATGGGCGCCACGGTGGGCGCCATGGTGGGCTTCATGTGGCACCTGCCCGTGGGGCTGCACGTGGTGGTGGCCGTGCTGGGATGCGCCCTGGGTGGCGCGGCCTGGGGCTTCATCCCCGGCTTCCTCAAGGCCAAGACGGGCGCGCATGAGGTGATCTCCACCATCATGCTCAACTACATTGCGCTCAACCTGCTGGCCTACCTGCTGTCCCTTGGTCCCTTCCTGCGCGAAGGCAGCAACAACCCGCAGACCCCGCCCGTGGCGGAAAGCGCCCGGTACCCCGCCATGTTTGGGTCCGGCTTCCCCCTGCACTGGGGCTTTGTGGTGGCGTTGGCCACCGCGGTTGCCATGTGGTGGTTTATGGAGCGCTCCACCTGGGGCTTCCAATTCCGGGCCGTGGGTGCCAACCCCTCCGCCGCACGCACCGCAGGCATGAACGTCACCCGCACCTACATCCTGGTGATGGTGTTGGGTGGCGCGCTCGCCGGACTCGCGGGCTCCGCGCAGCTGTTGGGATACGGCAACCAGTTCTCGCTCACCATCAACCTGGCGGCGTCCATTGGCTTTGACGCCATCACGGTGGCGCTCCTTGGCAGGTCCCGCCCCTTGGGCATTGTGCTTGCCGCCATCCTCTTTGGCGGGTTGAAGGCCTCCGGGGGCACGCTCCAGGCGCAGGCGGGCCTTCCCATTGACATTGTGTTGGTGCTGCAGTCGCTCATTGTGTTGTTCATTGCCGCGCCGCCGTTGGTGAGGTTCATCTTTGCGCTGCCACATCCGGCTCAGGAGAAGGAGGTGCCGGCATGACCGCCATCACCCCGGACCGTACGCCCCTGCTGGAGCGGGCATCGGGCGCCGCCGCGGTGCGCCGCTACGTCCCCGCCCTGGTGCTCCTGGTGCTGGGGTTTGCGGCCCTTGCCGCGTTTGGCTGGGGCAGCGCGGCCGATGCCACCACGGCCTTCTCGCTGGGGCGTTCCGGCGACTACTGGATGATCCCCACGTTCTCCCTGCCCTCGCGCGTCACGGCGGTGGTGCTCTCGCTCGTGGCCATGGCGGTGGCGTGCTACACCGCCTTTGCCGCGTGGGCCGGGCACAAGCTTGGGTGGTGGGTGCCCACGGTGTACGCCGCGACCATCATCCTCGCCCTGCTCACGTGGGCGGGTGCGGGGAAGAACGTCACCGTGCAGCTCACGGCGCTGATGCTGGGGGCCGTCACGCTGTCCGTGCCCCTGGTGTTTGGCTCGCTCGCGGGCGCGCTCTGCGAACGCTCGGGCGTCATCAACATCGCCATCGAGGGGCAGCTGCTCTTTGGTGCCTTCATGGGCGCGGTGCTCGCCTCGGCCACCGGAAGTCCGTATGTGGGCCTCATCGCGGCACCCATTGCCGGGGCGTTGGTGGGGGCGCTCCTGGCCCTCTTTGCCGTCAAGTACTGGGTGAACCAGATTGTGGTGGGTGTGGTGCTCAACGTGTTGGTGGTGGGCATCACCAACTTCCTCTATGGCACCCTGCTGAGCGATAACCCGCAACTCAACCGGGCCATCGGCCTGCCGGACCTGCCCATCCCGGGCCTGTCCGGCATCCCCATCATTGGGCCCGTGCTGTTCAACCACAACCTGTTTGTGTACCTCATGTATGCGGCCGTGGTGGTGTTGCACATCATGCTGTTCCGCTCGCGGTGGGGGCTGCGCCTGCGGGCCGTGGGTGAACACCCCAAGGCCGCAGACACGGTGGGCATCAAGGTCAACCGCACGCGCGTGCGCTCCACCATTTTGGGCGGTGCCGTGGCGGGCCTGGGAGGCGCGTTCTTCACGGTCTCCGCCGGGTTGGCGTTCAGCAAGGAGGTGACGTCCGGTAAGGGCTTCATCGCGTTGGCCGCGCTGATTCTGGGCCGGTGGAGCCCCAAGGGGGCGTTGGCCGCGGCGTTGCTGTTTGGCTTTGCGGAGGCGCTGAAGGACCAGATGGGCATCATGGGTTCGGGCATTCCCTCGCAGTTCCTGGCGATGTTGCCGTACCTGGCAACCCTGTGTGCGGTGGCGGGGCTCGTGGGACATGTGCGGCCCCCCGCCGCGGAAGGAACGCCGTACAAGAAGTGAGCACCATCGACTGGGATGCCCTGCGTGCCGCGGCGCGCGAGGCCTCCACCCGCGCCTACGTTCCCTACTCGCATTACCCGGTGGGTGTGGCGGCGCTGACGGACACGGGCGCCATTGTCACGGGTGCCAACGTGGAAAACGCCAGTTATGGCCTCACGCTCTGTGCCGAATGCGCGCTGGTGTCCAAGCTGCATACCGATGCGGCGGGGACGCGACTGGTGGCTTTTGCGTGCGTCAACGGCCAGGGCGAGGTGTTGCAGCCGTGCGGGCGGTGCCGCCAGTTGCTGTACGAACACGGCGGGCCCGGCCTGCTGCTTGACGGCCCCGACGGCATCCTCACCCTTGACGACATCCTGCCGTGGGCGTTTGGCCCACAACACCTGGAGGACCGGCCATGACCGAACGCCACGACGCCGTTGACGTCATTGTCACCAAGCGCGACGGGGGCGTGCTGAGTGACGACCAGATTGACTGGGTGGTGGACGCGTACACGCGCGGCGCGGTGGCCGACGAGCAGATGAGTGCGCTGGCCATGGCCATCCTTCAGCGCGGCATGAACCGCCACGAGATTGCCCGCTGGACGGCCGCGATGATTGCCACGGGTGAGCGCCTGGACTTTTCCGGCCTGGGTAAGGCCACTGCGGACAAGCACTCCACCGGTGGGGTGGGGGACAAGATCACGCTGCCGCTGGCACCCCTGGTGGCGGTGTTTGGGGTGGCCGTGCCGCAGCTGTCCGGGCGGGGACTGGGCCACACGGGCGGCACCCTGGACAAGCTGGAGTCCATCCCCGGGTGGCGAGCCGCGCTCAGCACCGAGCAGATGATGTCCCAGCTGCGGCGCGAGGGTGCGGTGATTTGCGCCGCCGGCTCCGGCCTTGCCCCGGCGGACAAAAAGCTGTACGCGCTGCGGGACGTCACGGGCACCGTGGAGGCCATTCCCCTCATCGCCTCCTCCATCATGTCCAAGAAGATTGCGGAGGGCACCGGCGTGCTGGTGCTGGACGTCAAGGTGGGTTCGGGCGCGTTCATGAAGGACATTGACCAGGCCCGGGAGCTGGCCCGCACCATGGTGGATCTGGGCACCGATGCCGGGGTCACCACATCGGCCCTGCTCACCGACATGTCCACCCCGCTGGGACGCGCCGTGGGTAACGGCCTGGAGGTGACGGAGTCCGTGGAGGTGCTGGCGGGCGGCGGCCCGGCCGATGTGGTGGAGCTGACCGTGGCCCTGGCACGCGAGATGCTGGCGCAGGCAGGCATGCCCGATGCCGACCCCGCCGCGGCGCTTGCCGACGGCCGGGCGATGGACGCGTGGCGCGCCATGATCTCCGCCCAGGGTGGTGACGTTGACGCGGTCATGCCCTCCGCGCCCCATGTGGAAGAGGTGCGTGCCGTCAGCGATGGCGTGATTACCCGCATGGATGCGCTGGGTGTGGGCGTGGCTGCGTGGCGTCTGGGTGCGGGCCGGGCCCGCAAGGAGGACCCGGTGCAGGTCACCGCCGGCGTGTACCTGCACCGCACGCTGGGGGAGGCCGTGAAGGCGGGCGACGTCATTGCCACCTTGCACACGGAAACCCCCGAGCGCATGGCGCGCGGCCACGAGGCCCTGCGCGAGGCGTGCGGCGGTGCCGGTGCCATTGAGGTGAGTGCCACGGCCGCGGCGGGGCGTGCCCCCATTGTGCTTGAGCGGATCGCGGCGCAGTAGATGCCGTGGAACCTCACCTCGCTGGCCGCGGGATGCGGGCGGATGTGGTCGTGGCGGCGTGGCTCGGGGGGTGTGGCGCGCGGTGAGGCCGCGCGGGTTCCCACTGAACGGGGCGCTGCTGTGCGGGGCGTTGCCGTGCGGGCGGCACGGCGCGTGCGGGCCGGCCTGAGCAAAGCCGAGCGGGCGCGCCTCACCGCCGCCGCAACCCGGATGGGAGCCGACTGCGCCGTGCTTGACAGGGCGTTGGCATCGGGCGTGCCGCTACCCGCGGTGCATGAGCTCGCGGCGCAGTGGGAGTCCTTCACCCCCGCCGAACGGGCGTTCATTCGTGACCCCTTGGGGGGTGCCACGCCGGGGCCACTGAGCATTCTGGGCGTCCCGGCACGCCAGGTGGACCAGACCACGTGCGGCGCGGCGAGCCTCGCGATGCTGCTCATGGTGAACAACCCCGGGGTGGCCGCGTGGGTGGCCACGGGGCGCGGAACCCCTGTCCACCCCGACGCTCCTGCTCACTCCGGCACCCCTTCCCACCCCGACGCCGTGCTCCACCGGTGGGAGGCGCTGCAGCATGCCGTGCATCGGCGGGTGCGCCGGCGTGGCCTGGTGTTCTTCCCCTGGCCCAAGGCGCTGGGAACCCCGCCGTGGCGGGTGCCGCATGTGGCGCGGTACGCGGGGGTGCGTTACGCGGGACGTCTGGTAGACGACCGCTCTCCGGCCGCGGTGGAGCGCCTCCTTGCCCACGCCGCTGCCGCGGTGACCGACGGCATCCCCGTGCCGCTGTTTGTGGGAGCTGACTCGCGCATCGGCGTGCAAGGCCTGGTGCCGCGCCATGTGGTGCTGCTGGTGGCCCGCCATGGCGAGGACGCGTTTGCGGTGTACGAGCCCGGGGCGGGGCGCATTGACGTGGTGGCGGATGCGGCGTGGACCGACGGTGCGGTGACTGGTACAAAGCAGGCGGCGTGGGGGTTCTGGTGGCGGCCCGCGTGGGTGTTCCTGCCGCGCCGCCGTACGCTTAGGGCATGACCCTCACGCGTGACCAGATTGTTGCCCTGCCCAAGATTGTGCTTCACGACCACCTGGACGGGGGACTGCGGCCTGAGACCCTCATTGAGCTGGCCGCGCCGCTGGGTCACGAACTCCCTTCGCAGGACCCCGCGGAGCTGGCCCGGATCTTTGCGGAGAACGCCAACTCGGGCTCGCTGGTGCGTTACCTGGAGGCCTTTGCGCACACCACCGCGGTGATGCAGACCGCGGAGAACCTGCGTCGCGTGGCCGCAGAGGCCGTGGTGGATTTGGCGCGCGACGGCGTGATCTATGCGGAGTTGCGGTATGCCCCCGAGCAGCACCTGGAGCAGGGGCTGAGCCTGCAAGAGGTGGTGGAGGCCGTGCAGGCAGGGCTGGACGAGGGCATGGAGATGGCGGTGGCGGAGGGGCGTGGCATTCGGGCCGTGGCGCTGCTGTGCGCCATGCGTCACCTGGACCGCGCGAGCGAGATCGCCCGCCTGGCACTGAGCAACCGTGGCACGGGGTGTGTGGGCTTTGACATTGCGGGACCCGAGTTGGGCTTCCCGCCCGCCAACCACGCGGAGGCCTTCCGGCTGCTGCGCGAGGCGCACCTTGCCGTGACCATTCACGCGGGCGAGGCCGATGGGGTGGGTAGCTTGGACCAGGCGCTTGGCCTGGGCTCGGCACGACGCCTGGGTCACGGGGTGCGCATTCACGAGGACATTGAGGGCTTTGGCACGGAGGACGTGACCTATGGCGTGGTGGCGCAACACGCGCTGGATCAGCAGATTCCGCTGGAGTGCTGCCCCACGTCCAACGTGCAGACCGGTGCCGCCCAGTCGGTGGCCACGCACCCCATGACGGGGCTGCGCGACCTGGGCTTTGCCGTCACGGTGAACACGGACAACCGTCTGGTGTCCGGGGTGTCCCTCAGCGGCGAGTGCCTGGCGCTGGTGGAGGAGGCCGGGTGGACCAAGGAAGACCTGTTTGAGGCGCAGCTCACCGCCGCCTGGGCCGCGTTTGTGCCCTACGACGACCGCGCGGCGCTGGCCGAGGCCGTCATCGAGGGCTTTGGCTACGACGCCTAACCATCGCACTGCGGTGCCCCGCTCCTAGTGGTGGATTGTGGGTGAAAAACGTCCGTTTTTCACCCACAATCCACCATCAGGAGGTGAGGTGGGTGGCTAGTGCACCAACTTGAGGCCAACCACGCATGCCACGATGCCCAGGATGAGCAGGATGCGGGCAAGGCTTACGGGTTCTGCGCCCGTGACCATGGCGTACCCCACCGTGAGGCTCGCGCCAATGCCCACCCAGATGGCGTAGGCCGTACCCACGGGGAGGGTGCGCATCGCGTACCCCAGCCCCAGCATGCTCAGCACCACGGCCACACCAAACGTGACCGATGGCCACAGCTTGCTGAACCCCGCGGACTGGCTCAGCGCCGTGGCCCACACGGCCTCCAGCGCTCCCGAGATCACCAACACAATCCACGCCATGACTCACACCTCAGGTGTCGTCTTGTCGTGTGCCGGGTACGTCACCACTCGTCCGGGGGCGGGAAGGGCCCTGCCCCTAGGTTCGCACGCCTACGCGCGGGTGGCAACTCGCGGGGAGTGTGCAAAAGTGACGGTCAGATAGACGTGGGGGTGCACGCGCAACGGAGCGTGCGGCGGGCATGTCAATCTGACCGTCACTTTTGCACGCAACTCCGGGCTCCGACCGGTTGCCCGCACACCCACGTGGCCTGCGCGCCCCGCACGCCCACGCATCCCGCGCGTCCCGCACGCCCACGCGACACGCGCGTAGGCTTGACCCCATGACCCACATCACCCGCGCCCAGCTTGCCGCCATGGTGGACCACACCCTGCTCAAGCCGGAGTCCACCCCCGCCGACGTGGCCGCCCTGATTGCGGAGGCGGCCCACCTGGGCGCCTTCTCCGTGTGCATCTCGCCGTCCATGTTGCCGGTTCAGGTGCCTGCGACGCTCGCGGTGGCCACGGTCTGCGGCTTCCCCTCGGGCAAGCATCACAGTGAGGTCAAGGCCGCCGAGGCGGCGCGCGCCATCGCGGACGGTGCCGATGAGGTGGACATGGTCATTGACGTGGCCGCCGCGATTGCGGGCGAGTTTGCCGCGGTGCAAGCGGACATCGCGGCGGTGCGCGCGGCGGTGCCCGCGGGCAAGATCCTCAAGGTCATCATCGAGTCCGCCGCACTGAGCGACGACGCGATTGTGGGGGCCTGCCGTGCGGCCGAGGCCGCGGGAGCGGACTTTGTGAAGACCTCCACCGGCTTTCACCCCGCGGGCGGCGCGAGCGTGCACGCGGTGGAGCTGATGGCCCGCACCGTGGGCGGCAGGCTAGGCATCAAGGCCTCGGGCGGCATTCGCACGGCCGATGCGGCGCTTGCCATGGTGGCGGCCGGCGCCACACGCCTGGGGTTGAGTGGCACGCGTGCGGTGCTGGATGGGCTTGACGGCGCGCACTCCACCGCGCCCTCCACTGCACCCGAGGGCGGCGGCTACTGATCGAGCCCCACAGCCGCACGGACGTCAGCCTCCAGCAGGTCCATGGCCGCAGAGGCCCGAGCCCGCGCCGCCGCGAGGTCCTGGCCCGCCCGCAGCGGCTCAATGACCTCCAGGTACGCCTTGACCTTGGGCTCCGTGCCTGAGGGGCGGATGATGACGCGCGTTCCCGAGTCCGTCATGAGGCGCAAACCCGAGGTGGGAGGCAGTCCGTCAAGGCCCGTCCCCATGTCCTCGGCGCTCACCACCGCGGCACCCGCGAGGGACGCGGGCGGTGAGGCGAGCAGCGCCGCCATGGTCTGGGGGATGAGGGACACTTCCGCAAAGCGCGCCGACACCTGCCGCGTGAGGTACACGCCGTAGGCGCGCGCAAGGTCATCGAGGGCATCGGCGAGCGAACGCCCCGCGGCCTTGAGCTGGGACGCCAACTCGGCCAGCATGAGCGCCGCCGTGATGCCATCCTTGTCCGCCACCAGGTGCGGCGCCACGCAGTACCCCAGCGCCTCCTCGTAACCAAAGGTGAGGCCCTCCTCGCGGGCAATCCACTTGAAGCCCGTGAGGGTGGTGCGGTGGTGCAGCCCATACCGCGCCGCGATGGCCGCGAGCTGACGCGAGGAGACCACGGAGTTGGCAAGTACCCCCGTACCGGCTTCCGCGGCCATCCGTTCGCCCAACAGGGCACCCACCTGATCGCCGTGCAGCATGGTCCACGCGTCCGGACGGCCCGGGCCGCCCAGCCACACCGCCGCCGCACACCGGTCAGCGTCGGGGTCGTTGGCGATCACCACATCGGGCTCCACGCGCTTGGCCAGCTCCAGCGACAACTCGATGGCGCCCGGCTCCTCCGGGTTGGGAAAGCTCACGGTGGGGAAGTCCGGGTCGGGCTCCCACTGGGCGCTCACGCGGTGCAGGTCCGTGAACCCGGCGGCGCGCATCACCCGTTCAAAGGTCTCGCCCCCCACGCCGTGCATCGCGCTGTACACCACGCGGGTGGCGGCCCGGCGGCGTGCCACGTCCGCCAAGGGCGCGCCCGTGGGCCCACTCAGCGGCGGCACCACCGCGGCGGCTCGGGCCACGTAGTCCTCGATGAGCGACTCGGGGATGGTGGCCCACCCGCCCGATGCCCGGGGCACGGCGGCCACGGCGCTGACCGCGGCAATCTGGGCCGCAATGAGGGCGTCGTACGGCGGCACAATCTGCGCACCCTGACCGGCGTCGGTCACCACCCGTCCACCCAGGTAGACCTTGTACCCGTTGTCCTGGGGTGGGTTGTGAGAGGCGGTGACCATCACCCCGGCGTCGGCATGCATGGCCTTGACCGCGAACGCCAGGACGGGGGTGGGTAGCTCGCGCGGCATCAGATGCGCCTCGTGCCCGGCGGCGGTCATCACGGCCGCCGTGTCGCGGGCAAACTGTGCGGAGCCGTAGCGCGCGTCAAAGCCAATCACCACGCGCGCGGCGCCCACCTGCTGGGTGAGGTACGCGGCCAGCCCCGCCGCGGCGCGAATCACCACGGCGCGGTTCATGCGGTGCGGCCCGGCGCCCATCGCCCCGCGCAGCCCGGCCGTCCCAAACTCCAGGAAGCCGCTAAAGCGCTCGCGCAGGTCCTCCCATGCGGACTCCTCGTTGCCCTCACAGCGGGCAAGCAGTGCGCTGAGCTCGGTGCGGGTGTCCGCATCGGGGTCATCCGCCAGCCATTCCCGGGCACGGGCAAGCAACGCGGCGTCCGTACCGCTCCCGTCGCCCGCGCCGCTCCCGTCGTCCGTGCCGCTCCCGCCGCCTACACTTCCCACGCCGCCCATCACATGGCCTGCACAATCTGAGCCAGGAGGGAGGAGATGCGCGGCGCGGCCTCGCGTCCCGCATCAATCACCTCCTGGTGGTTCAGGGTGTCTCCGCCAATGCCGGCCGCAAGGTTGGTCACCAGCGAGAGCCCCAGAATCTCCATGCCCGCCTCGCGCGCCGCAATGGCCTCCAGCGCCGTGGACATCCCCACCAGGTCCGCACCCCATGCGCTGGCCATGCGCACCTCCGCGGGGGTCTCGTATTGGGGGCCGGGGAACTGGATGTACACGCCCTCGGGCAGGCTGGGGTCAATCCGGTGCGCCAGGTCCCGCAGGCGCCGCGAGTACACCTCGGAGAGATCCACAAACGTGGCACCCTCCAGCGGGGTGGCGCCTGTGAAGTTGATGTGGTCGCGCAGCACCACCACGGAGCCGGGGCCCACGTCCGGCCGGGTGGAGCCACACCCGTTGGTCACCACCAGTTGGGTGCATCCTGCGGCGGCCGCGGTACGCACCGCATGCGCCACCTTGGCGGCGTCTCGCACCTGGTAAAAGTGGGTGCGGGCGCCAAGCACCAGCACGGTGCGGCCCGCCTTGGTGCGGAAGGAGCGCACCGTGGGGTGATGGCCGGGGATGGCATGCGCACTAAATCCGGGAATCTGGTGGGCGGGAATGGAGGCCAGCTCCTCACCCAGATGATCCGTGGCACCGCCCCATCCGGAGCCGAGCACCAAGGCAATGTCATGCCGGTCAATGCCGGTGGCGGCCGCAAGCGTGGCGGCGGCCTCCTGGGCAAGCGCGGCGGCGGTACGGGGGGCGTCCTGCGGGGCATCGTGCATGCGTTCCAGCGTATCCCCCGGGGGCCTTCCCCGGGCAAAGCAGGCCCGATGCCCGGCCGCGGGTGACACCATGGCGCCAAACCCGGGACAATGGTCCCATGAGTACTCGTGTGGTGATTGTGGGCGGCGGGCCGGGTGGCTACGAGGCGGCGGTGGTGGCCGCGAACGCGGGCGCGGACGTGACATTGGTGGAGCGGCAGGGTCTGGGTGGCAACGCCGTGCTCACCGATGTGGTGCCCTCCAAGACCGTGGTGGCCACGGCCGAGTGGCTCACCATTGCCGAGCGCGCGCCGGAGCTGGGCATTCGTGACACCGCGGACCTGGCGGACCCCACCGGCACCACGCGCGCCCACCACGTGGACATGGCGGCGGTGAACGCGCGTATTCGCCACCTGGTGCGCAAGCAGTCCGATGAGATTGTGGCGCGGGTGGAGGCCGCCGGGGTGCGTGTGGTGACGGGCGAGGCGCGCCTGACCAGCACCACACGCGTGACGGTGGGGGACGAGGAGATTGAGGCCGATGCCATCCTGCTGGCCTTGGGTGCCCGCCCGCGCGTGGTACCCGGCTGTGAGGTGGATGGGGAGCGCATTCTTACCTGGACCCAGCTGTATGACCTTGACGAGCTACCGGAGCAGCTGATTGTGGTGGGTTCCGGCGTCACGGGGGCGGAGTTTGCCGGCGCGTATCACGTGCTGGGCTCGCAGGTGACGCTGGTGTCCTCCGGCACGCGCGTGCTGGCCAATCAGGACCCCGAGGCGGCCGAGCTGCTGCAGCGGGTGTTTGCGGATCGCGGCATGGTGGTGGCCGGTGGGGTGCGTGCCGAGCAGGTGATCAACACCGGCTCCGGCGTGGAGGTGGTGCTCAGCGACGGCCGTCGCCTCACGGGTTCCCACTGCCTGCTGGCCGTGGGCTCGGTGCCTAACACCGCGGGCGTGGGTCTGGAGGAGGTGGGCGTGACCGTGGACGAGCGCGGCTACGTGGTGGTCGACCGCGTCTCGCGCACCTCCGCGCGGGGCGTGTACGCGGCGGGGGACTGCACGGGGGTGTTGCCGCTGGCCTCGGTGGCCGCCACGCAGGGCCGCATTGCCATGGCGCATGCCTTGGGTGACGCGGTGGCGCCGCTGGACCTGGCCCATGTGGCCTCCACGGTGTTTACCGCCCCGGAGATTGCCTCGGTGGGTGCCTCCGAGGCACAGCTGAAGGAACGCGGCATCTTCTACGAGGTGTCGCGCCTTGACCTGGCACGCAACCCGCGCGCCAAGATGCTGGGCATTGACCAGGGATTTGTAAAGATCTTTGGCCACACCGTGACGGGGCAGATTCTGGGGGCCGTGATTGTGGGCGCGCGTGCCAGCGAGTACATCTACCCGTTGTCGCTTGCGGTGGCCTGCCACATCACGGTGGATGACTTTGCCGCCACCTTCACCGTGTACCCCTCGCTCTCGGGCACCGTGTCCGAGGTGGCGCGACTGTTGCACCACATGCGGGACCCCGCACCGGAACGCGCCTAGGCGAACATTCCCTCGCCAATAAAGTGGCCCTCGGGGCCCACAGTGGCGTCGGCGGGCAGGCCCGGGGGCACGGCAAACACCGCGGAGCCGGTGGAGCGCAGATACTCCACCGTCATCACATCGTGCTTGGCCATGGCGTTTTGCAGCGGCACAAACTGGGTGGCGGCGTCGCGCATAAACGCCACAAAAAACAGGCCGGCGTTGAGGCGCCCCAACTCGTCGGCGCCGTCCGTGAAGTTGTAGCCGCGGCGCAGCATCCGCACCCCGGACTGGTGTTCGTGGGCCATGGCCACATGCGAGGTGGGGTCAATGAGGGGGACGCCGTCGCGGCCCGTGGCCTCAAAGTCGGGTTCCGTGAACTCCTCACCACCGCTCAGCGGCGCGCCACTGCCCTTGGTGCGCCCCACGAGCGTCTCTTGTTCCCGCAGCGACGCGCGATCCCACGTGGTGGTGAGAATGCGGATGCGCCGCGCCACCAGGTAGGTGCCGCCCTCCATCCACCCGGCATCGGCGTTGGCCCACACCCAGCGATCCAGGAGCTCCGTGTCCTCTGCGCGCAGGTTGTTGGTACCGTCCTTGAAACCCATGAGGTTGCGGGGGGTGTCCTGTGCGCGCGTGGTGGCGGAGGTGCGCCCATAGCCCAGCTGATCCCACGCCAGCGAGGCCGTGCCAAAGGCCATGCGGGCCAGGTTGTGAATGGCGTGGGTGGCCACGATGGGGTCGTCGGCACAGGCCTGGATGCACAGGTCGCCGCCCACACGCTGCGGGTCAAGGGTGTCGCCGGGAAAATGCGGCAGGTCAATGAGTTCCTGCGGCAGGCGCGCGGCAAGGCCAAAGCGGTCGGTGCCATCGGCGTCCACAAACAGCGAGCGCCCCACCCCAAAGGTGAGGGTGAGGCCCGATGCCCCCAGCCCGTGCGCCTCCCCCGTGTCCTCGGGCGGGGCATCGTAACTGCCGCCCACAATTCCCCGGCCGATGTCCTGGCCGGCGGTGAGCTGGACTGCCGCCTGGGTCCACGCGCGTAGCAGGGCAATCAACTCATCCCTGCTGGTGGTGGTGACCGTGAATGCCGCAAAGTGCATGTGGTCCTGTTGCGGGGTGATGATTCCCGCCTGGTGCTGACCAAAGAAGGGGTAGGTGGCGCCACCATGAGCGGATTGCGTTGCCTGGTGGGAACCCCCCAGGTAACCGGCCGCGGCGGCCGCTCCCGCGACCGCCGCACCCGCACCCACCGTTCCCAGCAGCGCGCGCCGGGAGATTCCGGGGGTGGGCTGTGGGGACGGCGTGGCGGTCATGAGGGAACTCTAGGCGACGGCCGCCGCGGTGAGCTGCGAGAGCGGCTCGCCGAGCGCGTCCACGGCGGTGGCCAGCTCCTTGACCTGGGCGGGCGTGAGCTCGGTGTACAGCACGTAGCCGTCCTCGATGGAGCCGTACTGCGCCAGCAGGGTGTCCAGCGCGGCAAAGCGAGACTCGAGTTCCTCCACCAGGGTGGCGTCCTTCTCCTCCACCACGGGGCGCAGCACGCTGAAGGCCACCCAGGCGCCGTCCACGTTGGCACGGAAGTCCCACAGGTCGGTGTGCGACCAGATCTCTTCCTCGCCGGTCACCTTCCCGGCGGCCACCTCGTCAAGCAGACCCTTGGCGCCATTACCAATCTGGAACGGCTCAAAGGTGAAGTCTGCCGCGTTGACGCGGGATGCCAGCTCCTCGGTGTCCGCGAGCAGCTTCTCCACGAGGTAGGTCTTCTCGTCATCGGTGAGCGGGTAGACGCCGCCCTCGGCGTCGGCGGGCCACAGGTTCTTCTCCAGGCGGTGCCAGCCGGTCCATTCCTCACCCTCGGCAAGGTCCGCCTCGCGGGCATCCATCTGGGGGTCAAGGTCACCAAAGGCCTCCGCCACGGGCTCGATGCGCTCCCAGTGGACGCGGGCATCGGCGTACAGGGCGCGCGCCGTGTCCTCGTCGCCGGCAAGGTATGCGGTGGCAAAGTCCTGGGTCTTGGACACCAGCGAGGTCACCTGGTCGCGCACGTACAGCACGTACTGGGTGGAGGCGGCCTGCAGCAGCTCGGCGTGGTCGCCCAGGTCAATGGCCGTGCCCGAGTCGGTCACCGTGAACGGCGCGGCAATGCCCTCGCCCACCATGCCGGGGCGGCACACCGTGAAGTAGTCGCCGGCGGGCGCCTGCACCAGCAGGTCACGCGAGACGCCGGGCGCCACGTTTTCTACCTCGGAGATCACCCGCAGGCCGTCGTCCGCCTTGAGGTAAAACTCCGTCACCCGGGAGCCCTGGTTCTCCACGGAGAACACCACGGTGCCCGAGGGGGCCTCCGTCACGGCCACCTGGCACTCGTCGTCGGTGGAGACCACCGCGATGGCCTTGGCGGCATCGGCGTCCGTCACGTTGGGCACACAGCCCGCCAGGGCCAGTGCCGCCAGCGCGGCAGGGACGACGATGCGGGTTGCGGAATGCATGAAGGCTCCAGAATTCTCAGGCTGCGGCCTGGGTAGGGGTGGGCGTGCCTGCCGGGTGGGCGGGCGTCGAGGGGCGCGGACGGGAAAACGACATGCGCACAAAGAGGATCATGACGGGCACCACGTAGACCACCCACGCGATCACCTGAAGCACGGTGGGGTTGGCGGGCACGTTGAAGATGCCCTGCAAGGTGGCGCCGTACCAGGAGGTGGGCGGCAGGATGGACGTCAGGTCCCAGGCGTAGTGGCCAAGGCCCGGCAACACGTTGGCCTCCTGGAGGTCCCCCACGGCGTACGCACAGATGCCGCCGGCAATGATCACCAGGAACACGCCGGTCCACTGGAAAAACACGCGCAGGTTGAGGCGCACGGCGCCGCGGTAGAAGGCGATGCCCAAGATGACGGCGGCGGCAAGGCCCAGCACGGCGCCAATGACGGGCACGGAGGTGGAGCCCGAGGACGTGATGCCGGCCCACAGGAACAATGTGGTCTCCAGGCCCTCGCGGCCCACGGCGATGAGCGCCATGGTGATGACGGCCGACGAGCCCACCGCGATGGCCTCGTCCATGCGGTGCTCCAGCTCGGAGCGCAGGGTGCGGGCGGTCTTGCCCATCCAGAAGATCATCCAGGTGATGAGGCCCACGGCCACCAGGCTGAGCACGCCGCCAATCACCTCGGTGGCGGTGTGGCTCAGTCCCATGGGGCCAAGGGTGAGGATGGCGCCCAGCGCCAGCGAGACACCCGCGGCGATGCCCACGCCCAGCCAAACGTAGCGCAACAGGTCGCGGCGGCCCAGACGTACCAGGTACGCCACCAGGATGCTCACCACCAGTGCGGCCTCGAGGCCCTCACGCAGGCCAATGAGGAAGTTTGCGAGCACGGCGCCTCCACCCGGGGGTTGTCTGTGAGCGTGGGGGACGAAGGTCCCTCCACCTCACGAGGGTAGGGGTGGGCGCGTCAGCGCGTCAAGTTTTTGCAACGCCGGGCTTGTGTAATTCGAAGCCTGCTAGGCGTCGGCGCTGTCCTCGTCCGCCTCGTCGGCCACAATCTGGCAAATCAGCGAGCCCGCGGTGACGCCCGCGCCCACCTGGGCGCTCAGGCCGGTCACCACACCCGCACGGTGTGCCGTGAGCGGCTGCTCCATCTTCATGGCCTCCAGCACCACAATGAGGTCGCCCTCCGCCACGCGTGCGCCGTCCTCCACGGCCACCTTGACAATGGTGCCCTGCATGGGCGAGGTGAGATCCGCCCCGCCCGCCGCGCGCACGGCGCCGCCCACGCGTCGGCCCGGACGCCGGGAGCCCGCACGCGCACGGCCTGCCTGCGCCAACGACGCGGGAAGCACCACCTCCAGGCGCTTGCCACCCACCTCCACCACCACACGCTCGGTCTGACCGGCGTCAATCTGCGGCTCTTCCGCGGCGGGAGTGGCCTTGCCCAGCGCCGCCACCGTGTCCGCAAAACCGGTCTCAATCCACGTGGTGTACACCTCAAAGCTGCCGTGCTCCGCGGTGAACTCCGGGGCATCGAGCACCGCGCGGTGGAACGGCAACACCGTGGGAATGCCCTCCACGGCCATCTCGCCAAGCGCACGCCGTGCCCGCGCCAACGCCTCGGTGCGCGTGGCGCCCGTGATGATTACCTTGGCAATCATGGAGTCAAAGTTGCCGGAGACCGTGTCGCCTTGACGCACACCCGCGTCCACACGAACGCCGGGGCCGGAGGGGAACACCAACCGGTGGATGCGGCCCGGCGCGGGCATAAAGCCGGCGCCGGGGTCCTCGCCGTTGATGCGAAATTCCAGGGAATGCGCGCGCACCTTGGGCTGCAGCTGCGAGATGGGCTCGCCCGCGGCAATGCGGAACTGCTCGCGCACCAGGTCCACGCCGGTGACCTCCTCGGTCACGGGGTGCTCCACCTGCAGACGGGTGTTGACCTCAAGGAAGGAGATGGTGCCGTCGGTGCCCACCAGGAACTCGCATGTGCCCGCACCCTGGTAGCCGGCCTCGCGCAGGATGGCCACGGAGGCCTCGATGAGGCGTGCGTTCTGGGCCTCGGTGAGGAAGGGCGCGGGGGCCTCTTCCACCAGTTTTTGGTGGCGGCGCTGCAGCGAGCAGTCGCGCGTGGACACCACCACGATGTTGCCGTGGGAGTCCGCGAGGCACTGCGTCTCCACGTGGCGGGGGCGGTCAAGGAAGCGCTCCACAAAGCATTCGCCGCGCCCAAAGGCCGCGATGGCCTCGCGCGTTGCGGACTCAAAAAGCTCGGGAATCTCCTCGCGGGTGCGCGCCACCTTGAGCCCGCGACCACCGCCACCGAATGCCGCCTTGATGGCCACCGGAAGGCCGTGCTGGTCCGCGAAGGCCACCACCTCATCGGCCGAATTGACCGGGTCAGGGGTGCCGGGAACCAGGGGGGCGCCCGCGCGCTGGGCAATGTGGCGGGCGGAGACCTTGTCTCCCAGTGCCTCGATGGACTCGGGGGAGGGGCCAATCCAGGTGAGGCCGGCATCCAGCACCGCGCGGGCAAAGTCCGCGTTCTCGGACAGGAAGCCGTACCCGGGGTGGATGGCCTCGGCGCCGGAGCGCTGGGCAATGTCCAGCACCTTGGCAATGTCAAGGTAGGTCTCGCGGGCCGTGGCTCCGCCTAGGGCGTATGCCTCGTCGGCAAGCGCCACATGGGGGGCGTCGCGATCGGGATCCGCGTACATGGCGATGGACCGCAGCCCGGCATCCTGGCAGGCACGGATGACGCGAACGGCAATCTCGCCACGGTTCGCGATAAGGACCGAGGAGAAGGCTGGCACGCCGTTTACCGTAGCGCCCGCCGCCCACGCCGGAGTCTCACGGTGCCGCAGAGGGCCCAACTTTGCTGGTGACTCATAGGGTTTTGCGCCGGATTTTGCGGAAACCTACAACCGGGAGGCCCCAGGCTACGGTGACGTTTCCGTAGGTTGTGGGCGGGCTACAAACCCGCGATTTCCAAGGGGGGATGTGACAGGTGTGGCGCATGTGACATGTCGAGGGCCCTAAAAAGTGGACAAACCGGACATGCACCCTTGATATTCAGGGGCGGAGGGTGTGGAGGGGGACGCCGCGAGACGCCAGCAGATCGCGCAGCAGTGGCAGGCTGAGGCCCACCACCGCGTGGTAGTCACCCTCAATGCGCGTCACATACGGCCCGCCCAGGCCGTCCACCGTGAACCCCCCGGCCACACGCAGCGGCTCGCCCGTGGCCACGTACGCGTCAATCTCCGCGTCCGTGAGCTGGGCAAAGTACACCGTGGTGGACACCGTGGCGCCGACGCTCCCCTCACCGCCCGCGCCCCCCTCACCAAGGCCCCCGCCGACGCTCCCCTCACCCCGCGTGTCGATCAACCAGTGCCCGGTGTGGAGCACGCCGCTGCGCCCGCGCATGGTGCGCCACCGGGCCGTGGCCACCTCCGCGGTGCCGGGCTTGCCCACCACCTGACCGTCAATGTCCAGCATCGAGTCGCACCCCAGCACCAGCGCCCCCGCGCACTCCGCACGCGCCGCCACCGCCTCCGCCTTGGCGCGTGCAAGCGTGAGCACGGCATCGGCCGCAGCGAGGGGGCCCGCCTGCGCAAGCACGGCATCCTCGTCCACATCCGAGACGCACACCCGCGGGGTGATGCCTGCATGTTCCAGCGTGGTGAGGCGTGCGGGAGAGGCCGAGGCGAGGATGAGCTGCATGCGCCGAGCCTACGGGTTGAGGTGCGTGACAAGCGCCTTCCACGTGGCAGGCACCTCGCGCACATAGCCAATGCCCGTGTGCTTGCGCACCAGCACCGGAGGGTAGGCGCCCTGCGCGTCAAGCCCCGCCAGCCGTGCCAGCGCCACCGCACGCGGCAGGTGAAACTCTTGCGAGCACACAATGACCGAGCCCGCCCCATCCGGCAGGCTCGCCGCATGACGCACCGACGCCGCGGTGTTCACGCCGTCCGGGTCCAGCACCAACACCTCCGGGGGCACGCCGAGCCCCAGCGCCGTCCGACGCATCGCGTCCACCTCGTCCAGCCCCTCGCGGTTGGCGGCGGCGCCGGACAGCACCACGCGCGTCACCAGGGAGCGGTGAAACAGCTGCGCGCCCACTTCCACGCGTTGGCGCAAAAATCGCGACGGCCTCCCGTCCGGCCACACGCGCGCGCCCAACACCAGCGCGGCATCGGCGGGGCGCAATAGGGGGGAGGAGGCGGGGTGCACCGCCGATGCCGTCCACGCCCGGGCGGCCAGCGAGGGTCCCAGCAGGGCGGCAGCGCCCACGCCGAGCGCCGTCCAGGCCGCACGGCTCCCGCCCGCGCCGGACATGGGCCGGCTCACCGCAGCGAATGCCGCCAGGCGCTGGGCCCGCGACCCAGCACGCCCACGCGGCTGCCGCGCAACGTGCGGGAGCGGTCCATCCATGCGGACGTGGGTGCCCCGGGGGCGTCCTCGTCGCGCGCCAAGGTGATGGCCACAAAGCCGGCCACGAGAGCGGCCAGCTCTTCCTCGTCGGGCGTGCCCCGCACCACCTTGAGGGCGGCCGCGGCGGCCAGTGCCTCGTTGGCCTCACTCATAGCGGGATGTTTCCGTGCTTCTTGGGCGGCAGCGACGCACGCTTGGTACGCAGCGCCCGGAGCCCACGCACAATCTGCGCGCGCGTCTCGTGAGGCGCAATGACGGCGTCCACGTAGCCGCGGTCGGCGGCGTCGTAGGGGTTCACAATCTGGTCCTCGTACTCGGCAATGAGTCGCGCCCGCTCGGCCTCCACGTCGCCGCCCTCGGCGGCCACCGCTGCCAGGGTGCGGCGCTGCAGGATGTTCACCGCGCCCGATGCCCCCATCACCGCAATCTGGGCGGTGGGCCAGGCGAGGTTGATGTCCGCGCCCAGCTGCTTGGAGGCCATCACAATGTAGGCGCCACCGTAGGCCTTGCGCGTGATGACGGTAATCAGCGGCACGGTGGCCTCCGCGTACGCGTAGATGAGCTTGGCGCCGCGGCGGATGATGCCCTGGTACTCCTGGTCGGTTCCCGGCAGGAAGCCGGGCACGTCCACCAGCGTGATCACGGGAATGTTGAACGCGTCGCACGTGCGCACAAACCGCGCCGCCTTCTCCGCCGCGTTGATGTCCAACGTGCCCGCCATGGCCTGCGGCTGGTTGGCCACCACACCCACGGCGTGACCCTCCACGTGCCCAAAGCCCACCACCACGTTGGGGGCAAACAGGGGCTGAATCTCCAGGAAGGCCCCGTCGTCAAGCACCGTGCTGATGACGGTCTTCATGTCGTAGGGCTGGTTGTCGCTATCGGGGATGAGCGCGTCGAGCGCCAGGTCCTCGTCGGTCACCTGGAGGTCCGCCGGGGCCTCCCATTGCGGCGGGTCGGACAGGTTGTTTTGCGGCAGGTAGTCCAGCAGGTGGCGCACAAAGTCAATGGCGTCGTCTTCGTCGGCCGCCAGGTAGTGGGCCACGCCGGACTTCACGTTATGCGTCTGCCCGCCGCCCAACTGCTCAAAGGTGACGTCCTCCCCCGTGACGGCCTTGATCACATCGGGCCCCGTGATGAACATCTGCGAGGTGCCGTCCGCCATCACAATGAAGTCCGTCAGCGCGGGGGAGTACACCGCGCCGCCCGCGCTGGGGCCAAGGATGATGGAGATCTGCGGGATGACGCCCGATGCCGCCACGTTGCGGCGGAAGATTTCCGCAAACTGGGTGAGGGCCGCGACGCCCTCCTGGATGCGGGCGCCGCCGCCGTCGGAAATGCCAATCAGCGGCACCCCGGTGCGCAGCGCAAAGTCCTGCACCTTGGCAATCTTTTGGCCGTGGACCTCGCCAAGCGAGCCCCCAAACACGGTGAAGTCCTGCGAGTAGATGGCCACCTGCCGGCCGTCCACCGTGCCGTAGCCGGTGACCACGCCGTCGCCGTAGGGGCGGTTCTTTTCCAAACCAAAGGTGTGCGAGCGGTGGCGGGTGAGCCGGTCCAGCTCCACAAACGAGTCCGGGTCAAGAATCTGCAGGATGCGCTCGCGGGCCGTCTTCTTGCCGCGCGCGTGCTGCTTGGCCTGTGCGGCCTCCTCGGGGGCCACCGTGGCCGCATCGTTGCGTGCGTCAAGTGCGGCAAGCGCGCCGCGGGTGGTCCGGTCCGCCGCGGCGGGGGTGTCGATGTCAGCCACGTTTCTCCTTGAAGTGCAGTGGGCCACAGCCTACCGACTCCCGCCGCGCGCGGACAGGAAGGGGCGGACAGGGAGGCACAGCAGGGACGATGCGATGCGGGGCACGGGCGCCGCGGCGGGTGGGAGGAGGCGCTCGCCTGTAGCCTCGGGGACATGAGCACAGCCGATGCCCGTTCCCCCCTGGAGGCCGCACGCCTCGCGGACATGAGCACAGCCGATGCCCGTTCCCCCCTGGAGGCCGCACGCCTCGCGGACATGGTGGGTGCCGGCCGGGTGCTGGCCCGCCTTGACCTGGTGCCCTCGTCGCCGTCCACCAATACGGCGCTGCTGGCCGCGGTGGCCGAGGACGGGGACGCATGGCCGCACCTCAGTGTGTTGGTGGCGGACCACCAGACCGCGGGCAGGGGCCGGGCCGGGCGCCAGTGGCAGACCCCGGCGCGTGCGGCTCTCACCGCATCGTTTGTGCTGCGTCCCGCCGTGGAGCGCGGCGAATATGGCTGGGCGCCCCTGGTGGTGGGCCTTGCCACGGTGCGCGCGTTGCGCCGCTCGGGGGTGGGCGCGTACCTCAAATGGCCCAACGATGTGGTGGTGGAGGCGGGCGCGCGCGACATTCCGGAGTGGGGCCGCTGGCGCAAATGCGTGGGCATCCTGTGCGAGGTGGTGCCGGGGCAGGACGCGATTGTGGCGGGCATTGGGGTGAACGTGTCGCAGTCTGCTGCGGAGTTGCCGGTGCCGCATGCGGCGTCGCTGGCGTCCTTGGGGGCGCCCGTGGTGGACAGGGTGGCGCTGCTACGCACCCTTGCCGCGGAGGTGCGTGACGGCGTGGCCGCATGGGAGGCGGGCGAGGACATGGCCGCCCAGGTGGCGCAGGTATGCGCCACGCTCGGGTGGGACGTGACGGTGGATGTGCCCGGCGGCGCCCCGGTGACGGGAACCGCGGTGGCGCTCGCGGCATCGGGCGCGTTGGTGGTGCGAACGGCGGAGGGCGACCGCGAGGTGCTTGCGGGGGATGTGCGGGTGCGGCGAGCCTGAGCGGAACCCCGGCTAGCCGACGGGCTCAATGAGCCCCGGGCCGTCGTTGCGAATGGTGCCCACGGCGCGGCCCACCTCATGCCAGACGAGCGCGGGCGCGGGGGCCTGAGCCGCCGCGAACAGTTGCTCGGGCGAGGCATCCGGCGTGAGCCACACGTCTACGTTGGCCGCGGTGAGCATCACGGGCTGGCGGTCGTGGATGTCCGCCATGGCACCGCGCGCCGCCGTGGTGAGGATGCTGCAGGACAGCAGCACGTCGTTGCCCGTGCGGTGTTCCTCGTAGATGCCCGCAAAGGCCAGCACGCCGTGCATCGCATCGTCTGGCGCGGGGTGAATAAAGAAGGGCGTGGTGCCGCCCTGGTGGGCGCGCCATTCAAAGTAGCCGGAGGCGGGCACAATGGCGCGGCGGGAGGCAAAGGCGCGGCGAAAGGACGGCTTGGCGTCCACGGTCTCCAGCCGCGCATTGAACAGCGGGGCGCCGGGACGCCTGCCCGCACCGGCATCGGCCGTGGCCCAGGGCGGAACAAGGCCCCAGCGCGCGGCCACCAGCTCACGCCCGCCGCCCTCGCGCGACGTGCGCACCATGCGCACCGTCTGCGTGGGGCCGATGTTGTAGCGCGCCCCCAGGTGCGGGCCGGGTCCGGAGGCGGCAAGCGCGTCCAACAGGTCCTGCGTCTCCAAAAACTCCGCATAGCGCCCGCACATAGACCCATTGTGCCGCCATGGTGTGGCGCACGGTGGGCGGGCGCGCTACCGTTACTGCACGGAGTGCAGTAGTGCGTCACATGCACACCAGGGTGCGCGGACCTTCGCCGCGTCCGGTCAAGGAGCAACCGCAGTGAGCCGTACCCCCGTTCTGTCCCGTCATGGTGCGCGCTGGAGCGCCCTGGCGGCCACCGTTGCCGTGGTGGCGGCCGTGATGGTGCCCACCGCGGTGAGCGTGCCCGCTGCCGCGGACCCGGACGACCCGCCGCCGCCCGTGGCATGGAGCTGGACCGACCCGCTGTATTGGGAGGCCACCATGCAGGCGGGCCTGCCCACGCAGCAGTACTGGATTGGCAGCGCCGAAGGCGGCGGTGGGCCCATCACCTTCACCGTGGAACCCACCGGCACCACCACCGTTCCCGTGGAGGACCTGGGGCTCACGGTGAGCCGCATGGGGGACTTCACGTCCGTTCAGGTGGCGGGTGTGGTGGGCGATGACGTGGCGCCCGGCGTCTACCAGTACCTGGTGACTGCCCTGGGTAACAACCTCACCACCGCATCGCGAGTGCTCACCCTCACCATTGAGCCCCCGCTGGTCACCGCCCAGCTACCCAGCTTCAGCGGACCCACCGACTGGTACGTGGCCCCCGGTGGCACCGTGGTGATGGAGGTGGAACTGACGGACGCCGAGGCGGCGGACGTGCACTTTGCGGGGACCCTCTATAACTCCCAGTGGCCCATCTGCGGCCCGGGGAGCTACTACTCCGTGGACCACACTCGCGTGGCGGTGCGGTGTGAGGCAGTCGGCGGCCCCGCGCAGACCGTCTCGTTGACGGTGGACGCCACCAACGATCTAGGCACCTCCAGCCAGGAGTACCGCCTGCATGTGGGGGCGTTCATCCCGCCACTCCTCAGCGGCAACGCCGTGGTGAGCGTGCATCCCGGTGAGTACCTCCCTCCCGTGGGCACCGTGGCCATGGGAGACCCGCAGCCCACCGTCACGGTGGCTCCGGCGGCGGGAACCACTATCACGTTGGCGGACCTGGGCCTCAACCTCAACCCCGTCACAGGAGACATCACGGGCCTTGTTCCCGTCACCGCGCCCCACGGTTCGTTTAGCTTTGTGCTCACCGCCACCGGTGCGGGCACCGCCCAACACACGCTGACCATCGTGGTGGGCACGCCGCCCCAGGTGAGTGCGCCCGCCACGGTGTATGCGGCGCCCGGTGCAACGCTGGGAACGCTGGAGTGGACGTGGACCACCGTCACCCCCGCGGTGCGTGGCACCGTGGAGCCCACGCGCACCCTTGCCCCGGGGCTGACGTGGACCGGCGAGGGTGGGGACGCCGCGACGGGCAGCTTCACGCTGCTGGGCGCGAGCATCGCCGCCGATTGCCCCCCGGGGAATTACGTCATCCCGGTGACCACCGTGGTCAGCTCGCTGGGGCTGTCGTCGCTGGTCCTTCACGTGGTGGTGGGTGACGCACCCGTCATCGAGTCCAGCACCCCCGCCCAGGTGAATGCCGCCCTTGGCGCCGCCATCACGCCGTTCATGCCCACGGCCACGGGTGCGCCCACCAGCTTTGAGCTCACCCAGGTGTCTGGGGATGTCTTGGGCGGGCTGCCCACCGGGCTCACGTTCAATCCGGCCACCGGCGCCATCACGGGTACCGCGTCCGATGCCGCGCAGGCGGGGGACTATGGCTACCAGCTGGTGGCCCATGGTCAGTTTGGCGACTCCGCGCCGCATGTCCTGGCGGTGCACGTGGAGCCCGCAGCGGTGGTGAGCCTTGACCTGAACCTGCCCGGCGGCCCGCAGGCCAACCAGGGCGGTGCGGTAACCATTCAGGTGAGCACCACCGATGCCCTGGGCGCCCAGGTGCCGGTGCCCGCGAGCGATCTTGAGGTCAGCTCGAGCGTGGCATCCGACGTCATTGACGTGGCAGACGGCTCCATCACCGTCACCTTTCCCCATGCCTCGCCTCACGTGATCACGGTCACCCAGGTGTCCACCGGCCTCACGGTGCGGGTGGAGGTGGAGGTGACGCCCGCCGGGGGTGTCCTGGGTGCCACGGGTGCCAGTGGCGTGGGCACCATGGCGCTGGTGGCGTGCCTGGCGCTGGTGCTGGGTGGGGGTGCGCTGGCGCTACGGCGTCGGCTCGGGTGAGGCAGGCGCGGTTGAGGCCGCATCGGTAGCGCCCAGCGCCTGGGCCACATGGTGGGACACCTCGCGCCCCACCTGGTTGCCCGACGCCTCGGCCGGTAGCGTGCCGTGGGCGTAGCCGTTGCGCGCGTAGAGAATGGTGGCGGTCCAGGAGGCGAACACCACGGCCGCACGGCTGAAGGCGGCGGGGGAGCCCGCGGGGGCCCCGCCACGCGCCACAAAGTCCGCGGCAATGCGCTGCTGCGCCTGAGCCCAGGCGTGCATCATGCGGCCCGCAATTTGCGGGTCGCCCTCGCCAATGAACTCCACGGTGGGGTGAGGCGTGGGCATCTGCCCGTAGGGGCGGTCCGTCCAGCCCTGCTCCTCGATGCGGGCCAGCGCCGCGGTGATCGTTGCGTCAATGGCCTCGTCCACCGGGCGCTCACAGATGGCCGTCACAAACGCCTCGAGCCAGCCCTCAAAGTGGGCCAGCAAGATGGCAGGCTTGGACTCAAAGTGCAGGTAGATGGTGCGCGGTGCCACGTTGGCCGCGGCCGCAATGTCTTCCATGGTGGTCTGGGTGTAGCCGCGCGTGCTGAACAACGCGTCACCCGCCGCCACAATGGCCTGGCGGGTTGCCGCCTTGCGACGCGCGTTGCGTCCACTGGGCGTCGCCGGGGTGCTCATGGCATCACCATAACCCCGAACCACCGTGCCCTGGTGGGAGCCAAGGCCCGCGGGAGCGGGCATGGTGCCACCCGCCCGGAGTACGAGGTGAGGCGCGAGTCGTCAGCCTAGGAGCGGCGCAGGCGCACCAGCACGGCACCCAGTGCCACCAGCATCACGGTGCCCAGCAGCAGGCCCGTGGTGGCCGCACCCGTGTGGGCCAGCTGGCCTCCGGGCACGGTCAGCACCAGCTGGGCGGTGGTGCCCTCAAAGCCCGTCGCGGTGATGGTGCGTGCGCCAGGTCCGGTGACGGTCACCTCGTTGTCGTCCACGGCATCGGCGGCAACGCTGGAGACAAAGTCAAGCTGATCGGTGACGTCTCCCACCAGGTTGTTGAACTGGTCGTAGCCCAGGGCCGTGAGGGTGACCGTGGCGCCATCGGCGGGGGTCACGGTGGTGGCTGCGAGCACAAAGTGGTCCACGTCGTCGGGGCTCACCGTGAAGGACGCGGTCTCCTCGTCAAAGCCCTGCGCGTTGGTGACGCGCACGGTGACCGTGTAGGTGCCCGCCACGGTGATCACGCCGGAAATCTCGCCGGTGGCGGCGTCAATGACCGCATCGGCGGGAAGGCCGGTGGCGGTGTACGTGAGCGGGCCCGTGCCGGTGGCCACCACGGAGCCGTTGGCGTTGTCACCGGCGTCCTGGTTGTCAATGCTCACCGACGTGATGGAGGGCGCCGTGGCGGGCGCGGCCGCAATCACGGTGGCACCCACGGCGCTTACCGAGCCGGGGCCGTAGTTTTCCGCCGTGGCGCTCACGGTGACGGAGAGGAGGTGGCCCACATCGCCGGCCACGGGGGTGTAGCTGGTGCCGGTGGCGCCGGTGATGGCGGTGCCGTCAAGGGTCCACTGGTAGGCGAGGATGGCGGCGGCGTCCCAGCCACTGGTCTGCGCGGTGACGGCGGCGCCCTCCTGCGGGGTGCCGCTGAGCGTGACGGAGCCGGTAAGGGCCCCCATGTTGATGTTGGTGAACAACGGCACCTGACCCCACGTCACCGGGGTGATGGTCGCGTCGCCGGTGGAGCCGCCGTGGAAGCCCACGCCGTACACACCGCCGGACTCGGTGACCACGGCCATGCCATCGTCGCCCATGGAAATCTGGGTGATCGTGGCATCGTCCGCCACGTCGGGGAGGTACGTCACGCGCGTGGGGACGCTGCGCAACAGGAAGTCACCCAGCGCGAGGGTGCCCTGCTCGTTGCTTCCCCACGTGTAGAGGCCACCCTCCGACGTGAGTGCCGCGCCGGACATGCCGCCCAGGCTGATCTGGGAGATGGTCTCGCCCGGGGCAAGGCCCGCAAAGGTGAGCGGCGTGGGCGTGGAGGTGCTGTGATCGTCGTGGAACTGTGCCCCACCCAGGCCCAGCGGGTGGTACAGGTCCAGGTCAAAGCCCCAGATATAGACGTCGCCGTTGGTCAGCAGCAGGGCGGCGTGGCTCCATGCGGAGGACACCTGGGCCACGTCATAGTCCGCGCCCGGGATCAGGCTGGCGTCAATGGGGGTGGGGCTGATGTGGGTGGCCGTGTCCCCGGTGCCCAGCTGCCCGTAGTGGTTTTCACCCCAGGCCAGCACCTGGCCCGTGGTGGTGATGGCAAACGAGGACAGCGACCCGGCGGCAATGCCGCGCGCCGTTCCGGCGGTGAGAACCTGCTGCGGCCACTCGTGGGAGGTGTGGTCACCCGTTCCCAGCTGGCCCGAGCTGTTGTCGCCCCACGCAAACACCGCGCCGTTACTGCCCAGCGCTAGCGAGTGTCCCTCGCCGCCAATGGCAATGTCCGTGATGGGGTTGAAGCCCAGGCCGGGGTACATGCCCCGCTCCAGCGGCGTGGGCGTCCAGCGGGCGTCGTAGTCGCCCAGGCCCAGTTCTCCGTGGGAGTTGTCACCCCAGGCGTAGACGTGGCCCTGCATGGTGAGCACCATGGCGTGGGTGGCGCCAATGACCGCCTTGACCACGCGGTCCGAGGCGTCAAACGGCGGCTCAAGGGTCACCTCGGTGGGGGTGAGCTGCGTGGTCACACCCGGGCCCTGGCCCAGAAGCCCCGTGGTGTCCCGCCCCCAGGAGAAGAGGCGGCCATCGGCGGTGACGCCCAACACCACGCCGGAGGTGGAGCCGTCGGAGCGGCTGGCCGCCACCTGTACAAACTGGGGGGTGGCGGTGGCGGGCACGGCCTGGGAGGCAATGGCCACGCTCGCGGTAAGCAGCATGCCGATGGCGAGTGCGGCGAGGGTGCGACGGGTGGCGGTGGTGCCGGGCGTGGCTACGACGCGCACGGGGTCTCCTTATGTACGGCTGCGTGCGGGGTCCCCGCAACACGCGAGGTGCGCTCAGTGTATAACTGCAATCACTGCACTGCCTACGGTTTGGCGCAGAAAAAGTTATCCACAGCTCGTCCTGCGCGATGGGGCGGAATCCTCTAGGGTCCCGGACATGAGCGCCGATGTTGCCGCTCGCATCGAGACCGAGGTGCGAGAGAAGATTCGCCGCCAGGGGGTAGATCCCGTGCGCGATGCCGATGCCGCACGCCGCATGGTGAACGAGGCCCTGGCGGAGTGGGACCGCAGCGCCCTGCTGGGCGAGGTGGAGGCCGTGGGGGACCGTGCCGCGGTGGCCCGTGCCGTGCTGGCCAACGTGGCCGGGCTGGGGCCCCTGCAGCAGTATCTGGACGATCCGGAGGTGGAGGAGATCTGGATCAACGACCCCGCCCAGGTGTTTGTGGCCCGTAAGGGGGAGAGTGAGCTCACCACCACGCTGCTCACCGCGCAGCAGGTGCGGGACCTTGTGGAGCACATGCTCAAGCTGTCCGGGCGGCGGCTGGATCTCTCCAGCCCGTTTGTGGACGCCTCCCTTCCGGGTGGGGAGCGCCTCCACGCGGTGATTCCCGATGTGACGCGGGAGCATTGGTCCGTCAACATCCGCAAGTACGTGGTGCGGGCCACCCACCTGGGAGACCTGGTGGCGTTGGGGTCGCTCACCCAGCAGGCGGCCGAGTTCCTTTCCGCCGCGGTGGAGGCCGGCCTCAACATCCTGGTGGCGGGGGCCACACAGGCGGGCAAGACCACCTTCTTGAATGCACTCGCGGGGTCCATTCCCGCGCGGGAGCGCGTCATCACGTGCGAGGAGGTGTTTGAGCTCAAGGTGCCCGTGCGTGACGTGGTGGGCCTGCAATGCCGCCAGCCGTCCCTGGAAGGCACCGGAGCCATCGAGCTGCGACGCCTTGTCAAGGAGGCGCTGCGCATGCGGCCCAGCCGCATCATCATTGGCGAGGTGCGCGAGGCCGAATCGCTGGACATGCTGGTGGCGCTCAACGCGGGCATTCCCGGCATGTGCACCATTCATGCCAACTCCGCGCGCGATGCGGTGGTCAAGATGTGCACGCTGCCGCTCTTGGCGGGCGAGAACGTCTCCGACCGCTTTGTGGTGCCCACCGTGGCCTCCGCCATTGACCTGGTGGTGCACCTGGATCTGGACGCCCAGGGAGTGCGGCGGGTGCGAGAGATTGTGGGCGTGCCCGGGCGCGTGGAGCACGGCGTGGTGGAGGTCACCGACCTGTTCCACCGCGAGGGTGCCCACCTGGTGCGTGGCACCGGCTACCCGCATCACGAGGACCGCTTTGCACGCGCGGGCTACGCGTTGCACCACCTGATGCGGCAGGAGACGCCATGAGCGCCATCCTTGGCCTCATCCTGGGGCTGGGCCTGTTCTTGGTGTGGTCCGCGTGCTGGGTGGAGCCCGTGGCCGCGGCCGCACCGCGCGACGGCTGGCAGGCCCGGCTTCACGACCAGCTGGTGCAGGCCGGTGCGCCCGCCGTCAAGCCCGGCTCGTTGGTGGGGGCGTGCCTGGGCATCGGCGCCGCGGGATGGCTGGTGGTGGGGGCGTTGGTGCAATCCCCGGTGCTGGGCCTTGCCTTTGGCGTGATGGTGGGATGGGCGCCGCTCACCGTGGTGCGCTCGCGGGCCGCACGGCACCGTGCGCGCATGCGCGAGGTGTGGCCCGAGGTGGTAGACAGCCTCGCATCGGGATTGCGGGCGGGCATGGCCCTGCCCGAGGCGCTCGCAAGCCTTGCGGTGCGCGGACCCGCGCCCGTGCGGCCCGCGTTTGAGGCCTTTGCCAAGGACTACCGCGCCAGCGGACGCTTCTCCGACTGCCTTGACCTGCTGAAGGTGCGCCTTGCGGACCCGGTGGCGGACCGCATCGTGGAGGCCATGCGCCTGACGCGAGACGTGGGCGGCACCGATGTGGGGCGCCTGCTGCGCACGCTCAGCGAGTTTTTGCGGGACGATGCGCGCACCCGCGGGGAGTTGGAGGCGCGTCAAAGCTGGACGGTCAACGCGGCACGGCTGGCGGTGGCTGCCCCGTGGGTGGTGTTGGCCATGTTGGCCACGCGGGCACAAAACGCGCAGGCGTTCAACTCGCCCACCGGGTTCACGGTGCTGGTGGTGGGCGGCGCGGCAAGCATGATCGCCTACCGCATCATGATGCGGGTGGGGCGCCTCCCGGTGGAAGCGCGGGTGCTCCGATGACGGGCATGGCGGTGGTGTGGGGCGTGGTGTTGGGGGTGGGCCTGAGCCTGGTGTGGGCGTGGGTGACGGCGCGTCGCCCCAGCTTGGACGCGCGTCTTGCGCCGTATGTGCGGGGCCCCGTGGCCCATGAGGTGCACCGCGGGGACGCTGCGCTTACGCCCTTCCCCACCCTGGAGCGCATCTTTGGCCCGCTGATGCGCGATGGCGTGATGGTCATCGAGCGGTGGGGGTCCTCCGCGAGCGTGGTGACCGCGCGGTTGCTGCGGGCGGGCTCGCCCCTCACCGTGGAGCAGTACCGCGTGGAGCAGGTGGTGTGGGCGGGCGGCGCGATGGCGGCGGGAACCGGTGTGGCGGTGCTGCTTGCCGCCACCCGGGGTGCGGCACCCGTGTCCCTGGTGGTGCTGGTGGCCTGCATGACCGTGGCGGGAGCCGTGGCTCGTGACGCACTGCTGACCCGTGCCATCGCCCGCCGGGAGGCGCGAATCATGGAGGAACTACCCACCGTGGCGGAGTTGCTTGCACTCGCGGTGGGTGCGGGGGAGAGCGTCACCGGCGCGCTGGAGCGGCTCACCCGGTTGGCTCATGGCGCCGTGGTGGAGGAACTCACGATGGTGGTGACCGCCACCCATGCGGGCATGCCGCTCACACGCGCGCTGCAGGCCATGGCGGACCGCACCGGCGTGGGTGCCCTGCGGCGCTTTGCGGAGAGCATTGCCACGGCCGTGGAGCGCGGTACCCCGTTGGCCGAGGTGTTACGCGCCCAGGCGCATGACGTGCGCGCGGAGGGCAAACGCGCGCTCATGGAGGAGGGCGGCAAGCGCGAAATCGCCATGCTCGTGCCCGTGGTCTTTCTCATCCTGCCCGTGACGGTGGTGTTTGCCGTCTATCCCGGCCTGGTGGCCATCCGTTGGGGCATGTAGCCCCGTCATGTCATTCGAGGGAGGAAACCCATGAAGACCAACCTGAAAGCCCGCGGGCGCTGCGAGGATCGCGGTGACGTGCCCGGGTGGGTGCTCATCACGCTGATGACGGCGGGCCTGGTGGCCGTCATCTGGGCCGTGGCGGGGCCCGCGCTCACCGGCCTCTTTGAGCAGGCGATCGCGAGTGTCACGGGCGGGTAAGGCGGGCCGGGAGCGCCACCTCACCGATCGCGGCAGCGCCGTTGCGGAATTTGTGATGCTGGCCGTGCTGGTGGTTGTGGTGGTGGCCGGGCTCATCCAGGTGGCGCTCACGCTTCACGTGCGCAACACGCTGCTCTCCGCCGCCTCCGAGGGGGCGCGCTACGCGGCGGCCTACGACCGCACCCCCGCACAAGGCGTCACCCGCACCCAGGACCTCATTGCCACCAGCCTGGGCGGCTACCCCGCCACGGTCACCGCCACCGAGGAAGGCTCCGGTGAGTCCTCCCTTGTGGTGGTGGATGTGGTGGCGCCCGCACCCATGCTGGGGTGGTGGGCGTCCGGCGGCGTCCACGTGAGCGCCCATGCGCTGGTGGAGGACTTCCGTGGCTAGGGGCGTGACGGAACGGCCGCGCCGCACGGCACGGTGGGACGTGCATGACGACACGGGTGGCGCCATCCTCGAGTTCATTGGCATCACGGTGCTCATGCTGGTGCCGCTGCTGTACCTCATTGTCACGCTCGCACGCATTCAGTCTGGGCTCTTTGCCGCGGAGGCCTCCGCGCACGATGCGGCGCGCGCCGTGGTGGTGACCGGCGTGGCCGCGTTGGAGGAGGGTGCCACGCAGGAGGAGGCGTTCACGCGCGGGCAGGCACGTGCGGCCGCGGTCACGGAGGTGACGTTGGGTGACTTTGGGTTCACGCCCGATGCGGTGACGCTCACCTGGGCATGCACCACCACGCCCTGCCTGAGCCCCGGCGGCAACGTGGCCGCCGACGTGACGCTCACCATCCCCCTGCCCGGCGTCCCGGGCCTGCTGGGAGGGGCGGTGCCGCTGGAGGTGACCGTCGCATCGGCGGCGCGCGCACCCGTGGATGGACTGGCGGGTGACACCTGATGCCCGCCCGTCCCGCACGCACCCTGCACCGTGCCGGCCCCGCCCGCTCCGCCCGCGACGACGCCGGCTCCATCTCCCTGCTCTCGCTGGGCTTTCTGGTGGTCACGGCGCTGCTGGTGGCGGTGATCGCGGCGGCCACCGCCGTGCACCTCGCTGCCATTCGCCTGGCCAACCTTGCGGACGAGTTGGCCATTGATGCCGCGGACACCCTTGACGTTCCCGCCTACTACGCCGGCCAGGCCGCGCTGCCCCGGCCCGACGCCGCCATCGAGGTCACCCCGGGGCGCATGGATGCGGAGGTGCTGGCGCACCTGCAGGAGCGGGCCACCACCACGCTGGCCACGGCACGCGTGGTGGACGTGCGCAGCCCGGACGGCACCACCGCCGTGGTCACCCTCACCATGACCGTGCATCCCATCATGGCCGTGGAGCCGCTGCTGCCGTGGCTGGACGGAATTGAGCTGCGGGCCACCGGCTCCGCACGCCACTTTTAGCCTCCCCGACGGGCCCACACAGGTCCTAGGCCCCGGGTCAAAGGTCCCGCCGCGGTAGGCCCTTGCGGGCATAGCGTGAAGGAGTCACTTGAGGAGGCGACACACCATGACGATTGCAACTGGTGGCACCCCGGCAAACCTGGCCGGTGGCGACCACGGTGCCCACAAGGCACATCCCGAATCCGACAACTCCCGCGCGTACGCGTGGCGGGGCTTTACGCCCGGCCCGTGGACCGACACGATCGACGTGCGTGGCTTCATCGGCTGCACCTACACCCCCTACGAGGGTGACGCGAGCTTCCTGGAAGGCCCCACGGAGCGCACCACGCGCGTCTGGGACCACCTGGTGAGCATGTTCCCCGCGGAGCGTGAGCGTGGCGTCTACGACGTGGACGCGGCCACCCCCTCCACCATCACCTCGCACGCCCCCGGCTTCATCAGCGAAGACGACAACCTCATTGTGGGCCTGCAGACCGACGCCCCCCTCAAGCGCGCCATCATGCCGTACGGCGGCTGGCGCATGGTGGTCAAGGAGTTGGAGACCTACGGGTACCCCGTTGACCCCACGCTCGAGCACATCTTCTCCACGTACCGCAAGACCCACAACGATGGCGTCTTTGACGTGTACCCGCCTGCCGTGCGTGCCGCCCGCAGCGCCCACATTGTCACGGGCCTGCCGGACGCCTACGGCCGCGGCCGCATCATCGGCGACTACCGTCGGGTGGCCCTGTACGGTGTGGACGCCCTCATCGAGGCCAAGAAGCTGGACCGCGTCTCCATGGACATGGAGCGTTCCACGGAGGACGTCATCCGCGACCGCGAGGAGAACTCGGAGCAGATCCGCGCGCTGGGCGAGCTCAAGCAGATGGCGGCCACCTACGGCTACGACATCTCCGGCCCGGCCACCAACGCCCGCGAGGCCGTGCAGTGGCTGTACTTTGGCTACCTGGCCGCGGTGAAGGAGCAAAACGGCGCGGCCATGTCGCTGGGCCGGACCTCCACCTTCCTGGACGTGTACATCCAGCGTGACCTGACCGAGGGCACCATCACCGAGGCCCAGGCGCAGGAGATCATTGACGACTTTGTCATCAAGCTGCGCATTGTGCGCTTCCTGCGCACCCCCGAGTACGACGCCCTGTTCTCCGGCGACCCCACCTGGGTCACCGAGTCCATTGGTGGCATGGGGGAGGACGGCCGCACGTTGGTGTCCAAGACGTCCTTCCGCTTCCTGCAGACCCTGTACAACCTGGGACCGGCCCCCGAGCCCAACCTCACCGTGCTGTGGTCCGCGGACCTGCCGCAGGGCTTCAAGGACTTCTGTGCGCAGGTGTCCATTGACACCTCGTCCATCCAGTACGAGTCCGACGAGCTGATCCGCGACCAGTGCGGTGACGATGCGGCCATTGCGTGCTGCGTGTCCGCCATGGCCGTGGGCAAGCAGATGCAGTTCTTTGGCGCTCGCGTCAACATTGCCAAGGCGCTGCTGTACGCCATCAACGGTGGACGCGACGAGCTGACGGGCAAGCAGGTGGCCCCCGCCACCACGCCCATTGCCGACGAGGTGCTGGACTTTGACACCGTCATGGAGGCCTACGACAAGCTGCTCGACTGGCTTGCCGAGACCTACGTGGACGCGCTCAACTGCATCCACTTTATGCACGACAAGTACGCCTACGAGCGCATTGAGATGGCCCTGCACGACCAGGTGATCCGCCGCACCCTCGCGTGCGGCATTGCCGGCCTGTCCGTGGCCGCGGACTCGCTCAGCGCCATCAAGTACGCCACGGTGCGTCCGGTGCGTGACGAGCGTGGCCTTGCGGTGGACTACCAGGTGGAGGGCGAGTTCCCCACCTACGGCAACGACGACGACCGGGCCGACGCGATTGCGGTGGACCTGGTGGAGCGGATGATGGTGAAGATCCGTCGTCAGCCCACCTACCGCGGTGCGGAGCACACCCAGTCCGTGCTGACCATCACGTCCAACGTGGTGTACGGCAAGCACACCGGCAACACGCCCGATGGGCGCCGTGCCGGCGAGCCCTTCGCCCCCGGTGCCAACCCCATGAACGGGCGTGACACCCACGGTGTGGTGGCGTCGGCGTTGTCCGTGGCAAAGCTGCCCTACGCCGAGGCGCAGGACGGCATCTCGCTGACCACCACCGTGGTGCCTAAGGGCCTGGGGCGTGACAAGACCGAGCAGGTGGCCAACCTGGTGGGAATCCTGGATGCCTACACGTTGTCCCAGGGCTTCCACGTCAACGTCAACGTGCTCAACCGCGAGACGCTTGAAGACGCCATGGAGCACCCCGAGAAGTACCCCCAGCTGACCATTCGCGTCTCGGGCTACGCCGTGAACTTTGTGCGGCTCACCCGCGAGCAGCAGCTGGATGTGCTGTCGAGGACCTTCCACGCAGGGATGTGATCCATCATGTCGGTAGCGCTACCCACCCCTCAGGTGCGCCCCGAGATGGAGTTGCAGGACCAGGTTCTGCGGGAGTCCATCAAGGAACGTGGTGATTCCGGTTCCATCCACTCGTGGGAGCTTGTGACCGCGGTGGATGGGCCGGGCACCCGGCTCACCATCTTCTTGGCAGGCTGTGCACTCAAGTGCCTGTACTGCCATAACCCCGACACGTGGACCATGCGGACGGGCGAGCGCAAGACGGTGGCGGAGGTGGTGCAGCGCATCTCCCGCTACGTCCCCGTGCTCAAGGCGACCGGTGGTGGCTTGACACTGTCGGGGGGTGAGCCACTCCTGCAGGCCCCGTTCGTGGAGAAGATCTTTGCCGAGGCCAAGAAGATGGGCCTCCACACGGCCCTGGACACCTCGGGCTTTTTGGGCGGCAGGGCATCCAACCAGCTGCTGTCCACCACGGACCTGGTGTTGTTGGACGTGAAGTCCGGCATACCGGAGGTGTACCGCAAGGTCACCGGGCGGCCGTTGCAGCCCACGCTGGACTTTGGGCGGCGGTTGGATGCCCAGGGGATTCCGGTGTGGATGCGGTTTGTGCTGGTGCCCGGGCTGACCGATGCCGAGGACAACGTGGAGGCCGTGGCCACCTATGCGGCGTCGCTGGGCAACGTGGAGCGCCTGGAGGTGCTGCCGTTCCACCAGATGGGCCGCGAGAAGTGGCATGCGCTCCGTGAGGACTATGCGCTGGAGGACACCGAGCCGCCCACGCCCGAGCTCATTGCACGGGTGCGGGACCAGTTCCTCAGCCACGGACTCCCGGTGACGGTGGGGTAGCGTCCCCACCGGGTTGACGTCCAGGGGTGTGCAGTCCGCGGGGTTTCAGTACTGGGGGTGCGACTTTTGCCGATTTTCGCACCTGATGTACTCAAACCTTAGAGAGAGGCTACACCATATAGCGAAGGTCCGCAGTCCATGTGCCCCACCGGCACTGTTGCGGCAATCCGTTCTTGAACACCCGGATTTGAGTCCTGACCCTAAACGTATTGGATTGGACCTCTCCAAAGGAGACCCAGGGGCTAGTAATACCCCATTGCTTAACCGCCGTGGCTGGGCCCTTAATGAGGTTCCCCGCAGGTGTATAGAGCCACATGGTGAACTGAACGCTGTCCCACGTCAGTCCATTACTTACATCCGTAACGCGAAACTCAATAGGTCCCAATGCGTTAGTGCGATTGGTTGTCCACTGTACTGGCCCCGCATTGCAAGTACCAAAACTGTCGCCAACGTTTTGAGCACCGGTTAGGGCGACTGTTGTCATCGGCATGGATCATTCCTACCTTTCCGTATCCTGGTCCTAATATAAACTCTGCAATTCTCAAATTCGTCTTCAACCCCAGGCATCAGGAGTGAGTCCCAGCACATCGCCGGGGTGGATTGTCTCCCCTGGCGCGTATCCGTTGAGGGCAAGAAGCGATGCCCCGTTGACGATGCAGAACCGCTCCCCGATGGACTCGATGAGATCCCCGGGCGCAACCGTGTACCCACTGGGCAGGCCGTCGCTACCCAAGGTGACGTCCCCTTGAGCGAACTCCCGTGGCCCCATGTCCATAAAGTTCTCGGTGAGAAGGAGCTCCTTGGTGGTGGAGTCGCCAACGGCCGAATTGTCGATCCAGACAGGTCCGGCGCAGTCCCCGGGGCCTTCGTTGGGAATGGCGATCACTCCAAGGTCAATGTAGCCCGCGGGGACGTCTCGGACCCCGGGAGGATCGAATGACTCTGCTGTGGGTGGTGGGGTGCTCGAGGCAATCACTACCCAGGGTTCAGATGGTGGTGGACTCGCCGTGCACCCTGCCGCCATTGTTGCGACTGCCGCAACGCTCAGCGCCGCCCACGCAGTGCTGGAGTATCGTGCCGCCCGGGGTTCACTCTTGTCGTGCATCTTTAGATGCTACCCCAGGCTCTGGAGCATTGCCAGGGATCCGCGAGAGTCACTCACGGCGTGCGCCCGCATGCGCGTTGCATCCCGGTGGCATCCTTGGCGTACGCTGGGCGCAGAGAGGAGGCCCACCATGCCTCAGAACCATTCCAAGTCCACGGCCTTCCTGCTGTGCCTCCTGGGCTTCCTGGGATTTGCGGGGATTCACCGCCTCTATACCGGCAAGATTGGGACCGGGATCATCTGGTTCCTCACGGCGGGCTGGGCCGGCGTGGGAACGGTGATTGACCTCATTCTCATTGGCACGGGTGCATACCGCGACAAGTACGGCCGCACGCTCGTATAGCGCCCGTCCGGGGTCGGTGGGTTCCCGTACCGGTTCACCTGCGGGCCCCGGGTGCTTCCCATACGATGAGTGAGAATCTCACCGAGGGAGGTCACAATGCCGGCGACGCCTGCGGGGTGGTACCCCGATCCCACTCGACCTGGAACGCAACGCTACTGGGATGGCGTCCAATGGACACCCCACACCGCGCCACTCGCGCCCCAAGCACAGGCACAGGCGCAGCACCAGGCACAGACCCAGCACCAGGCACAGACCCAGCACCAGGCGCACACTCCCGCGCCCCAACCTCCTGCCGCCCAGCACCCGGCCAACTGGTATCCCGATGCCCACACACCCGGGCAGCTGCGCTACTGGGATGGCTCGGCATGGACCGCACATGTGGCGCCTCAGGGCGCGGGCACGTCGCCACAGCCGCCGCGCCCCGCATCGCACACGGGCCTCACCGTCACACTCGTCTCGCTGGGTGCCGCCGTCCTGGTAGCGGTGTTGGTGGTGGTGGGCATCCGCCTGGTGGGTTTTGATGGCGGGGCGCTGAGCGCTGGCGGCCTGCCCGAATGCGGCACCGTCATGGACAAGCCCTCCCCCCAGGTGGACCTGAGCGAGCTACCCCAGGCATCGGTGGTGTGCACCGACAGCGAGCGTGGGCTGGACTACACCGCCCCGGCGCTCAACCTGAGCGAGCGCGACGTGATCTTCCACTTTGACACCCAGGTGGCCCACGCCGATGCGGAGGCACCGGCGGGCCTGGCGGAGTCTGAGAGCGCCCACTGGGGCTTTAGCGTGTTTGCCGATGCCGCCTTGACGGTGGAGCTTCCCCTCCTGGTGGGGGACGACGAGCACGGCGGCTGGTTTGTGGCCTCGATGGAGAGCCCGTCCTCGCTGGCGTACTGGCCCGAGGGGCACCCGCAGCGCCAGGACCCCGGCTTGGAGGACGGCACTCTCGCCGTGATTTTGCGTGACAACTACCAGCGCACCGCCAGCGAGTACACCGACGAGTGGCTGTACGAGCCGGGCGAATGGGGCCTGCGCGAGAACTACTACATGGTGCGCTACGTGGACCCCGAGGGTGCGCTCCTTGACCACCCCGTGGTGACGCAGTTCTCCTTCTCCCATGAGCTGGAGACGCCGCAGGTGTCCTTTGGCGACGACCCGGATTCCCCCGGCACCGTCATGGCCTCGTGGCGGCCCGTGCTGGGGGCGGACATGTACGTTGTCCTCAAGTCCTACCGGCAGACCGACGCGCAGGGCGAGCCCTCCGGGCTGAGAACCTACGAGATTGTGGGCCTCACCGAGTCCACCACCTGGTCCGCGCGCGAGGCCCTCATGGCCAACCAAAATTCCGTGCGCGACGGGGGCTACCTGTACCGCCAAAACGCCTCGTTGGAGCTTTTCAGCACGCTGGATGACTACACGGACGATGTGGGCTACGAGGGCACCACGGAGGGCGTGGAGTTTGAGTACGGCGTGATTGCCATTGACTCCTCCGGGGACTCGGTGGAGGCCTCCGCCATGGGCGCGGTGGACGCACGTCTGGTGGGTGCCAGCTTTGCCTCCGAGTTTGACGACGAGGGATGGGTGCGCACCTACGGTGGCAACACCTACTTTGGCACCGAGTTTGAGTCGGTGGCCGCCGTGCCGTTTGAGGTGCCGGTGCTGGCACTGGACGGCTCGCTTGTCAGCTACCCCGCCGTGCTCTCTCCCGCCACCATTGCGCGGGCCGAGGACAACACGGGGCTGGGTCGCACCAACCTGTACCAGGTGGGACTGCTCGCCGCGGGCACGCGCCTTGGTACGCCCATCCTGGTCACGGCATCGAGCACCGCGGACCTGACCGATGCCATTGAGGCCTTCAACGAGGCGTCGCGGCTTGCGGCACCCAAGGCCGATGCGGTGACCAACCTGCTCAACGAGTTTGAGGTGGACAACGACGAGGCGGTGTCCGACCTGCCCACGGTGGACTACCCGGTGGCGGGCAGCCACCCGTTTGTGCAGTTCCTTGCCACCCACATGGTGGCGCGCTCGGAGGTGGTGGACCTGAGCGATTGGCTGGGCCAGCCGGGCCTGCCGGACCTCGCCGACGCGTATTGGGAGGCGGTGCTGCAAAACCCGTACGCCTACGTCAAGGGTGCATACACCAGCGGCACCTCGCTGTACCTGTCCTACTACTACGGCCCCGACGACTACCGCGCGCACCAAGAGGAGTTGTACCAGGGCGCCAAGGCGGCGGTGGCCTCCTCGGTGAGCACCGGCGGGAGCCAAGCCCAGATGGCCGCCGACATCAACAACTACCTGGTGGGGGCAGCCGACTACGACTACGGCGCCTTGGATGTGTACGACACGTGGCGCGGTAGCGGCTCCACCCAGGAGTGGGCGGACTACAGCCTGTCCACGGGGGCACAGCTGGCGTGGGAGGCCAACGGTGTGTGGGAGCGCAACCTGGTGGTGTGCCAGGGGTATGCGCTCGCGTACCAGGCCATGGCCATGGAGGCCGGGCTGAGCACCGTGGTGGTGACGGGCGTGGTCACCTCCAGCGGTGGGCGACACGCCTGGAACAAGGCCTCCACGGATGGCACCTGGCTGGCGGTGGACACCACCTGGAACGACAGCCCGGGCGGCAACGCCTACCTGCTGATCCGCGACTCGCAGTTCACGGGCTCCGCAGACCGGTACGAGGACCAGGAGTGGATGCTGGACAACAACATTGGCAACTACGCCACCCCGTGACGCCGATGCGGGGGCGGGCACGGCGCGCGGGTGGCACGACGCGGGTATAGGGCACCGTGTGGGGGCGGGCACGGCGGCGCGTGATTGCGGTGGCCCGGTGATTACAGTGTCCTGGTGATGTCCCGCCGCGCCCGCATGATCCGTGCCCGCGTGGCCGCCGTGTCCGTGGTGGTGGCCTGTGCGGCGGCGGTGGCCACCACCACGCAGCCCACCCCTCAGACCGTGGCGCTCATGACGCCCGCGCCGCCGCCTCCACCGCACCTCACGGTGGCATGGGGCGAGGCGGAGGCGCCGTCCCTCACCGCGCCCGCGCTGGACGACCAGCGCCTCGTGCAGGCCGGACGTGGCGCGGACAGCGGCTTTGGCGGTCTTGCGGTGCGGTGGTCCGAGGCCACCGGGGTGCCGGCGTTCACCGCGCAGGTCACGGCCGTGGTGCGCGCCGCCATCGCCTCACATGCGGAGCTCACCGGCCAGCCCTATGCCCCCAGTCCGCACGACGGCAGCCTTGACCTGCGCGAGCGCGGGTGTGCCCCCGGTGCCACCCGCGGGGCCGCACCGGACCTCCTGGCCCGCACCCCGGGCATCGGCGTGGATGCCCCGGCCCTGGTGGTGGACTGCGAGGTGGTGGTGGCCGCGGGACCGTACCTGGGCGAGCGCCTGCGCGCCGTGGTGGGCACGCCGCAGGATGTGGTGTCCGACGAGGTACACGTGATTTTTGCCAACGCGGACACGGGTGAGGCGGTGGACGGCGCGCAGCTGTGGACCCCGGAGGGTGTGGCCGCCCTGGCTCGGGCGGTGACGGACGCGCAGGCGGCAGCCGAAGCCCAGGTGGCAGCCCCGGAGTCGCCCGATGCCTGGGCCGACGTGGCCATCACCCTCGCCGGCGGGATGGAGGTACACCTGGCCACGGACGCCGGTCCGCTCACGGTGCGCGTGCCTCCGGAGCTGGTGGCGGGCATGGTGACGCCGTGGGCCGCGGACATGGTGGCGGCGGTGCGCACCCACCGGGAGTGGTCCGGGCCCGTACCCGTGGCATCGGGCCTGGCGTCGGTGGACTGCACGCTGGTGCCGTGCGTGGCGCTCACCTTTGACGACGGACCCTCGGAGCTCACGCCCGGCCTGTTGGACACGTTCGCGTCCCGCCCGCATGCGGCCGCCACCTTCTTTGTGCTGGGGGCGCGGGTGGCGGGCCGGGAGGCCACACTGGCGCGCGCGGTGGCGGAGGGCAACGAGGTGGAGAACCACACGTGGTCGCATTCCTCGCTCACGGGCATGACCGATGCGGAGATTCAGGCGGAGATTGGCTCCACCACCGCGGTGATTGAGGCCGCCACGGGGGTGCCGGTGCGCTGGGTGCGCCCACCGTACGGAGCCATGAATGCGCACGTGCGGGCGGTGGCGGGGGCGCCGTTCATGCTGTGGACGGTGGACACCAACGATTGGCAGCGCCCGGGGGAGGACGCGCTGGTGCAGCAGGTGGTGTGGGGAAGCCGCCCGGACGATGTGGTGCTCATGCATGACATTCACGCGCAGACGGTGGCCGCGGTTCCCGCCATGGTGGATGGCCTGCTGATGCGCGGCTTCACCCTGGTGACCGTGGGCCAGCTGCTGGGCGGTCACACGGCGGCACCCGGGGAGTTTGTGTGGAGCCTGGAGGCGGTGGCAACCGTCCGCGCCACGCCGTAACCCGCGGCGCCAACGGGTCCAAGGTCCCGGGGTCCCGCCTGGGCTCACCACCAGGATGTCTACTGCGAGTGACAAGCCCGGTGAGGGAGGATTCATGGCGGTAATTGCAGCGATACGAGACGGCGCGGGGGACCCGCGTGTGGCGTTGACCCCCCAGGTGGCCACCGCGCTGACGCGGCACGGTCACCGGGTGCTGGTGGTCAAGGGTGCGGGCGTGGCCGCCGGTTTTGCCGACGCGGCCTATGCCGATGCGGGGGCCGAGGTGGCCTCCGAGGCCGCAGCCCTCAAGGACGCCGACGTGGTGGTGAGCGTGGGCCGTCCCGCGGAGTCCGTGCTGAAGAAGCTACGCGGCGGCACCGTGGTGGTGGCGCAACTGGATGTTTGGCGTGACGGCGCCGCGCTGGACGCCGCGGCGCGCCGCGGGGTGCACCTGCTGGCGTTGGAGCGGGTGCCGCGGCAGATCTCGCGCGCCCAGACCATGGACGTGCTGAGCTCCCAGGCCTCCATTGCGGGCTACCGGGCCGCCATTGTGGCCGCCCACGCCTACGGCCGTTACCTGCCCATGATGGTGACCGCCGCTGGCACCGCCAAGCCCGCCACCGTGCTGGTGTTGGGCGCGGGAGTGGCGGGCCTGCAGGCCATTGCCACCGCCCGCCGCCTGGGCGCGCGCGTCACCGGCTATGACGTGCGCCCCGCGGCGCGCGAGGAGGTCACGTCGCTGGGTGCAAGCTTTCTTGACCTGGGGCTGGACGCCGTGGGTGAGGGCGGGTATGCCCGCGAGCTCACGGCCGACGAGGCGGCTCAGCAGCAGGCCCGGCTGGCCCAGGCGATTACCGGCTTTGACGTGGTGATTGCCACCGCCAAGGTGCCCGGGCGTAAGCCCCCGGTGCTGGTGACCAAGGACACGGTGGCCGCCATGCGGTCCGGCTCCGTGTTGGTGGACATTGCCGCGTCTGCGCTGGGCGGCAACGTGGCGGGAAGCCACGACGGCGAGACGGTGGTGACGCGCGGTGGCGCCACCATCATTGGCGCGGGCGCCATTGCCGCGGACATGGCACCTGCGGCCTCCGATGCCTTTGCCAAGAACGTGCAGGCGGTGCTGGAGGCGATCACCGCCTCAGGTGCCGTCACCATTGACCCCACGGACGACGTCATCGGCGCGATGCTCGTTGCCCCAACCGAGGAGGAATCCGCATGACCCCCGAGCTCATGGCCAACCTTGGCCTGTTTGTGCTCGCGTTGCTGGTGGGCTTTGAGGTCATCTCAAAGATTCCCGCCACGCTGCACACCCCCATGATGTCCGGTGCCAACTCCATTCACGGCGTGGTGGTGGTGGGTGCCATCCTCATCGCGGGCATTGTGGACACCCCGCTGGGCTACGTGCTGACCTTTGTGGCCGCCGCGTTTGCCGCCATGAACGTGGTGGGTGGATACGTGGTGACGGACCGCATGCTTGGCATGTTCCGCTCCTCGCCGCGCCAGCAGAAGGAGGCCGGCAAATGAGCGGCATTGAGATTGCGGTGGGCCTGATCTACCTGGTGGCGGCCGCCACGTTTGTGTTGGGCCTGCACATGATGCGCTCACCCAGCACGGCCCGGCAGGGCAACCTGTTGTCCGCCGCGGGCATGACCACCGCCATCGCGGCCACGGTGGTGTTGGTGGCCACCGCGGACCGCTTTCACGTCACGGTGTGGGGCTGGGTGGCCCTGGGTGAAGGGCTCGCGCTGGGCTCCGTCTTCGGTGCGGTGAGCGCACGCACCGTGCAGATGACCGCCATGCCGCAGCTGGTGTCGCTGTTCAACGCCGTGGGTGGTGGCGCGGCGGCGGTTCTCGCCGTGCCGGAGCTGCTGCACGTGTTGCCCGAGGCCTCCCTGATTGCCGTGTCCTTCCTGGTCTTTGTGGGCCTTGACCTGCTCATTGGCTCGGTGACCTTCACCGGGTCGCTCATTGCCGCAGGCAAGCTGCAGGGTTGGGTGTCCGGCGCCCCCATCACCTTCCCCGGCTCCCGCCTGCTGACGCTGCTCAGTGCCACCGTGGGCATCGGCTCCGTGGTGTGGCTCATCGTGGCACCCGGCGTGTGGCCGCTCGTGGCGCTGGTGGTGGCCGCATGCCTCTTTGGCGTGGTGATGGTACTGCCCATTGGCGGCGCGGACATGCCGGTGGTGGTCTCGCTCCTGAACGCCTTCACGGGCCTTGCGGTGGCCATGTCCGGCTTTGTGGTGGGCAACGACATCCTCATCGTGGCCGGTGGTTTGGTGGGTGCCTCGGGCACCATCCTCACCAAGCTCATGGCGGACGCCATGAACCGCTCCGTCATGTCCATCATGGTGGGCGGCTTTGGCACGGGCGACGCGGGCCCCGCAAGCGCCCCCGGCGCGGCGGCCACGGTGCGCCGCACGGACGCGGACGATGTGGCGCTCCAGCTGGCATACGCCGCCAAGGTGATCATTGTCCCCGGCTATGGCCTTGCGGCAGCACAGGCCCAGCGGGAGGCGGGCGAACTGGCCAAGGCGCTCGCGGCCCAGGGGGTGGACGTGTGCTTTGCCATTCACCCCGTGGCGGGACGCATGCCCGGTCACATGAACGTGTTGCTGGCGGAGGCGGACGTGCCCTATGGGCAGTTGGTGGAGATGGAGGACGTCAACCCGCAGTTTGACGCGTGCGACCTTGCCCTGGTGGTGGGCGCCAACGACGTCACCAACCCCGCGGCGCGACGCACCGGCAACGCCATTTCCGGCATGCCCATCTTGGACGTGGACAAGGCGCGTCAGGTGGTGGTGATCAAGCGTTCGCTGGGTCACGGGTATGCGGGCCTTGACAACGAGCTGTACGGACTGGACAAGACCGCCATGCTCTTTGCCGACGCCAAGAAGGGCCTGGCGGACATCGTCGCCTCCCTCAAGGAATACGCCTCGTAGCAGGGACGATGCCGGGGCTGGGTCAGGGTGCCCGGCCCCGGCATCGTGCTGTGCGGGGGTGGGAGGAGGCGCCGGGCGCGCGGCCGGGACCCGGTGCGCAAGTCCCCATCCCGATGGACCAAGGTCCCGCAGTGGGGCCGTGCGGCTCGGTCACCATGGGGTCACCAGTTGTCCCAGAAAGGGTCCCCAACGATGTCGGTCCTTGATCGCGCTGCCACAGTCGCAGCACCTACCCACAACCGCTGGCTCGTGCCTCCCGCCGCGCTCGCCGTCCACCTCAGCATTGGCCAGGTCTACGCCCTGTCCGTGTTCAAGGACCCGCTCCTGGAGAAGTTCCACGCCACCCACACGGAGATTGGCGTGATCTTCTCCATTGCCATTGTCATGCTGGGCCTGTCGGCCGCCTTTGGGGGACGGTGGATGGAGCGCAACGGGCCCCGCAAGGCCATGGTGCTGTCCGCGGCCTTCTGGGCCTCCGGCTTTGCCCTGTCGGCGCTTGCCATCTCCACCGGCCAGCTGTGGCTCATGTACCTGGGCTACGGCGTGGTGGGCGGTGTGGGCCTGGGCATCGGGTACATCTCGCCCGTGTCCACGCTCATCAAGTGGTTCCCCGACCGTCCGGGCCTGGCCACCGGCCTTGCCATCATGGGCTTTGGTGGTGGCGCCATGCTTGCCGCCCCGCTCGCCACGGCGCTGCTGAACAACCTGGGCGCCACCCAGGTGGACGCACTCGCTCCCACCTTCCTGGTGATGGGCGCCATCTACCTGGTGCTCACCCTCATGGGTGCGGCCGTGGTGCGCGTACCCCCCAAGGGCTGGGCGCCCGCCGGGTGGACCCCCACCCCGGAGCAGAAGGCCGCACGCGGCGCGCAGGTCACCGCCACCAACGCCATCAAGACGCGCACGTTCTGGATGATGTGGATTGTGTTGTTCACCAACATCACCGCGGGCATTGGCATCCTGGAGAACGCCAAGCCCATGATCGAGGACTTCTTCCCCTCCGTGGCCGGGGCGGCCGCCGCCGGCTTTGTGGGGCTGCTGTCGCTTGCCAACATGGCCGGGCGCATCGGCTGGTCTAGCCTCTCGGACTTCATGGGCCGTCGCCGCACCTACATCATGTTCCTGGGGGTGGGTGCCGGCGCCTACGCGCTCATCGCGCTGTGGGGCTCCACCTCCATCGTGCTGTTTGTGGTGCTTGCCGTGTTGGCCATCACGTTCTACGGCGGCGGCTTTGCCACCATCCCCGCCTACCTCAGGGACATGTTTGGTGAGCTGGAGGTGGGTGCCATCCACGGCCGCCTGCTCACCGCCTGGTCCGCTGCCGGCGTGGCGGGACCGCTCATTGTGAACGGCATCCTTGACGCCCTCTCGGCACGCGGCTACGCGGGCCCGGACCTCTACCGTCCCTCGATGTTTGTGATGGTGGCCCTGCTGGGTGTGGGCTTCACCGCCAACCTGCTGGTGCGGCGGGTCAGCTCCCGCTTCCACGAGCCCCAGGTGGAGGTGGACGAGCGCGAGCTTGTCACCGCCGGAAAGGAGAGCTGAGATGAAGCGCGACCAGATTCTTCCCTACGTGCTGTGGGCCGTGGTGATCGTTGGCCTGGGCTACGGCCTGAGCCAGACCATCATCAAGGCCGCCACGCTCTTCACCGCGTCCTAACGGAGCCATCCGCTCCCTCCACGCCATGCCGGGGCCGCCCGCCTCCTCTCCCTCCCGGGCGGCCCCGGCATCGGCATGTCACGGCGCGTTGACCCGGGACAACCGCCCAACCCGGGGACTTTTGCCCCGAAAATCCCGCACAAGGTCCCGGGTAGACCTAGGACTATCGCCCCGGGACCTAGGACCCCAGAAATCGCCGCATCGCGGGCCTACCGTGAAAGGGCAGCGAGGCCATAACGGAGACCTCGAATCACTAGGGAGAGATCATGACTACCACGACAGAGGACACCGCCGCCGTCACCCAGGATGTGGCGCAGGCGATTGACGTCCTCGTCGCCAAGGCTCAGCAGGCGCTCAAGGAATACGGCTCGTTCACGCAGGAACAGATCAACCTGTTGGTGAAGAAGGCATCCGTGGCCGCCCTCAACCAGCACGGCGAGCTTGCCAAGCTGGCGGTGGAGGAGACGGGCCGTGGCGTGTTTGAGGACAAGGCCGTCAAGAACATCTTTGCGTGCGAGCACGTCACCCACTCCATGGCCCCCATGAAGACCGTGGGCATCATCAACGAGGACCCCATCCTGGGCATCACGGAGATTGCCGAGCCGGTGGGTGTGGTGTGTGGTGTCACCCCCGTGACCAACCCCACCTCCACCGCCATCTTCAAGTCGCTGGTGGCCATCAAGACCCGCAACCCCATCATCTTTGCGTTCCACCCCAACGCCCAGAAGTCCTCCGTGGCCGCCGCCAGGATTGTGCGCGACGCCGCGATTGCCGCGGGCGCCCCGGAGAACTGCGTGCAGTGGGTGGAGACGCCCTCGCTTGAGGCCACCAGTTTGCTCATGAACCACGAGGGCGTGGCGCTGATCCTTGCCACCGGCGGCAACGCCATGGTCAAGGCCGCCTACTCGTGTGGCAAGCCCGCCCTGGGTGTGGGTGCGGGTAACGTCCCCGCCTACATCCACAAGTCGGCCAAGCTCAAGCGCGCCGTCAACGACGTGGTGGTGTCCAAGGCCTTTGACAACGGCATGGTGTGCGCGTCGGAGCAGGCCGTCATCATTGACACCGAGATTTACGACGAGGCGCTTGCCGAGTTTGCCAAGCTGCACGCCTACCGCGTGACGCCGGCGGAGAAGGCCATGCTGGAGGAGTTCATCTTTGGCGTCACCGCCAAGGGCGAGAACTGCGCCGGTGCCAAGCTCAACCCCACCGTGGTGGGCAAGTCCCCCCAGTGGATTGCGCAGCAGGCCGGCTTCACGGTTCCCGAGGAGACCTCCATCATCCTTGCCGAGGTGCCGGAGGTGGGTGTGGCGCAGCCGCTGACCCGCGAAAAGCTGTGCCCCGTGCTGGCGGTGCTCAAGGCGGACACCACCGAGCAGGGACTCACCTACGCGGAGCAGATGGTGGAGTTCTTTGGCCTGGGCCACTCGGCCGCCATCCACGCCACCGACGAGGACCTCATCCGCGAGTTTGGGTCGCGCTGCAAGGCGGTGCGCATCATCACCAACTCGCCCTCCAGCCACGGTGGCATTGGCGACATCTACAACGCCTTCCTGCCGTCGCTGACCCTGGGGTGTGGCTCCTACGGCCACAACTCGGTGTCCAACAACGTCACCGCGGTGAACCTCATCAACGTCAAGCGCATCGGTCGGAGGAACAACAACATGCAGTGGTTCAAGGTTCCCGCCAAGACCTACTTTGAGCCCAACGCCATCCAGTACCTGCGTGACATGGACGGCGTGGAGCGCGTGACCATCATCACCGACGCCACCATGACCCGCATCGGCGTGGTGGACAAGGTTCTTGACGTGTTGCGCCGCCGCTCCAACTCGGTGTCCGTGCAGATCATTGACAACGTGGAGCCGGAGCCGTCCATTGCCACCGTCACCAACGGTGCCGAGGTGTTGCGGGCCTTCAAGCCCGACACCCTCATTGCCGTGGGTGGTGGCTCGCCCATGGACGCCGCCAAGGTCATGTGGCTCATGTACGAGCACCCGGAGGTGGTGTTCAGCGACCTCAAGGAGAAGTTCTTTGACGTGCGCAAGCGCGCGTTCACCTTCCCCAAGCTGGGTGAGCTGGCCAAGCTGGTGTGCATCCCCACCACGTCCGGCACGGGTGCCGAGGTGACGCCGTTCGCGGTGATCTCCGACCCGGCCACGGGGCGCAAGTACCCGCTGGCGGACTACGCGCTCACGCCCACCGTGGCCATCGTGGACCCCGTGCTGACGTCCTCCATGCCCGGACGCGTGGCCGCGGACTCCGGCATGGACGCGCTGACCCACGCCACGGAGGCCTACGTCTCCGTGTACGCCAACGACTTCACGGACGGCATGGCGTTGCAGGCCATTCGCCTGGTGTTTGAGAACATCGCGGAGTCGGTCAACGAGGGCGGTGCCGCGGTCAAGGCCCGCGAGAAGATGCACAACGCGGCCACCATTGCGGGCATGGCCTTTGGTAACGCCTTCCTGGGTCTGGTGCACGCCATGAGCCACGTCACCGGCTCCACGTTCCACGTGGCGCACGGGCGCACCAACGCCATCTACCTGCCGCACGTGATCCGCTACAACGGCAAGATCCCCACCAAGCCCACCTCGTGGCCCAAGTACGAGTCGTACGTGGCGCCCGAGCGCTTCCAGGAGATTGCCAAGATGCTGGGCCTGCCCCACTCCACCCCCGAGGAGGCCGTCGAGGCCTACGCGGTGGCCGTGGAGGAACTGCGGGACAAGGTGGGCATTGAGCGCTCCTTCCAGCAGGTGGGCGTGGACGAGGCGGCCTTCATGGCCAGCCTCGACACCCTGGCCATGAACGCCTACGAGGACCAGTGCGCCCCGGCCAACCCGCGTCTGCCCATGTTGGAAGACATGAAGGTGATGATGGAGGCCGCGTACTACGGCATCACCTGGGACGAGGTGAAGGCCCGTCAGGTCAAGGAGCTTCCCGCCGGTGGCGCGCAGGCCACGGCCGATGCCGGGGCTCAGGGCGAGGGCAAGGGCGAGGCGAAGGGCCGCAAGCCCAAGGCCTAAGCCTCACCAGATGGTGTGATGCGGCGCGTGCTCCGCGGGGTGAAGACCCCGCGGAGCACGTCCATGTGTGACGCAGTGATGCGCGCTAGCGCATCCCCAGCGTGAAGGCTCCCAGGGCGGAGATCACCACACCCACCGCAATCACGGCCACCAGGGCAAGGCCGCCCACCACCGTGACCACCATGAGTTTGCGGGTGGTCCAGTACCGGGACCGTGCCCCCGCGGCCTGCAGCGCGGCCATCCACTGCTCCACGCCCGATGCGGAGGTGCCCTGCGCGTACAGCGCCGTGGAGGTGCCGCGCGCGGCGGGGCTATCCAGCGCACCCGCCACCACACCCATGAGGGAGGCCTGAATACGTGCGCTTTCCGCAAAGTCCACGCGGTACCCCTGAGCGCCCACCGTGAACTTGGGGGTGGACATGGCCCCGGTGATCGCTACCTCGGCAATGGGGGAGTCAAAGTAGGTTTCGCAGGGCTGTCCGGACTCGTCCAGCCGTTCCAGCACCAGGTGGTCGTTGTCCGTCCAACTGAGGCGGGTGACCACACGGCTGAATTGGGTGCCGTTGGGATAGTAGGGAACGTAGGTCTGGGCCTTCATGAGACTCCTTGACGTTGCTGGCGTGAGGCGACACTATCGCAGCCGAGCGGCGCGTGCCCGGACATCGGGCGCCTTCCGTGCCGGGCATCGGGCGGGTGCCCCCGTGCCGCCTACTAGACTGGTGCGTCGTGGCCGTTGACTTTCCCGCAGAGCTCCAGGCGCTGCATCACACGTTTGAGCAGATCGAGGCCGTCAGCGACCCCGCCGCGCTGAAAGCCCGCATCGACACGTTGTCCGAGCAAGCATCGGCCCCCAACCTGTGGGACAACCAGGAGAACGCCCAGGCCGTCACCAGCGCGCTCAGCCAGGCGCAGTCGGAGCTGGAGCGGCTCACCACCATGCGCGGGCGCATTGACGACCTTGAGGTGCTGGTGGAGCTGGGCACCGAGGGCGACGACGCGCAGACGCTCGCGGAGGCGGAGGCGGACCTGGCCACGCTGAAGGCGGACCTGGCGGCCATGGAAGTGCGCACCCTGATGACGGGGGAGTGGGACGAGCGCGGCGCCGTGGTGACCATCCGGTCCGGCGCGGGCGGCGACGACGCCACCGACTTTGCGGAGATGCTGCTGCGCATGTACCTGCGGTGGGCGGAACGGCATGGCTACCCCACCAAGGTGATGGACACGTCCTACGCGGAGGGTGCGGGCATCAAGTCCGCAACGTTCCAGGTAGATGCGCCGTATGCGTATGGCACGCTGTCCGTGGAGGCGGGCACGCACCGGCTGGCGCGCATCAGCCCCTTTGGCTCCGCGGACAAGCGGCAGACCAGCTTTGCGGCCGTGGAGGTCATCCCGGTGATGGAGGAGGCCGTGGATGTGGAGGTGCCGGAGACGGACATTCGCATTGACGTGTTCCGGTCCTCGGGTCCTGGCGGGCAGTCGGTGAACACCACGGACTCCGCGGTGCGCATCACGCACCTGCCCACGGGCATTGTGGTGTCTATGCAGGACGAGAAGAGTCAGATTCAAAACCGGGCTGCCGCCATGCGCGTGTTGCAGACGCGGCTGCTGCTGCTGCGCAAGGAGCAGGAGGCCGCGCAAAAAAAGGAGCTGGCGGGGGACATCAAGGCGTCGTGGGGCGATCAGATGCGCTCGTACTTCCTGTACGGCCAGCAGCTGGTCAAGGACCTGCGCACGGGCTACGAGGTGGGCAACCCGCAGCTGGTGTTTGACGGAGACCTTGACGGCTTCATCGATGCCGGAATCCGCTGGCGCCGCCAACAGTAAGAATCCCAAGGGTCCAGGTCCCATTTGTCCCTTATGTGGGCCCGGTGTGGTGTCACATCTGTCACGTTGTTCACATTGACCCTTGGAAGTCGAACGGGGGGCGCGCCGGGGGTGGTCCCTGGAAATCCCGATGACGTACGTACCATGCAAAGTGGCACGAGTCCGTCCCCTCGTGCGTTGTGGGAATCGTGATCCGCTTCAGCAACGTCAGCAAGATCTACACGCGAGGCGCTCGCCCCGCGCTTGACGACGTCTCCATTGAGATTGGCCGCGGCGACTTCGTGTTCCTCGTGGGGTCATCGGGCTCCGGCAAGTCCACGTTCCTCAAGCTGGTGCTCCGTGAGGAGCGCCCCACGAGCGGCGACCTCTTTGTGGCGGGACGCCACCTCAACCGCCTGTCCAACTGGCGCGTGCCGCTGCTCAGGCGCGAGATTGGCGCCGTGTTCCAGGACTTCCGCCTGCTGCCCAACAAGACCGTCTTTGAGAACGTGGCCTTTGCCCTCCAGGTGATTGGCAAGAGCCGCCACGACATCACGGCCACCGTGCCCGAGGTGATTGAGCTGGTGGGCCTTGCGGGCAAGGAGAAGCGCCTCCCGCACGAGCTGTCCGGTGGTGAACAGCAGCGCGTGGCCATTGCCCGCGCCGTGGTCAACCACCCGCCCATCCTGTTGTGCGACGAGCCCACCGGCAACCTTGACCCCGGTACCAGCGTGGGCATCATGCGCCTGCTTGACCGCATCAACCGCACCGGCACCACGGTGCTCATGGCCACCCACGACGACGAGATTGTGGACCAGATGCGCAAGCGCGTCATTGAGCTCAAGGGCGGTCACCTGGTGCGTGACCAAGACCGCGGCGTCTACGGGTTGGAGCGCGCATGAGGCTCCGGTACATCTTTGGCGAGGTGGGCAACGGCCTGCGTCGCAACCTCTCCATGGCGTTGTCCGTGGTACTTGTCACCTTTGTGTCGCTCACCTTTGTGGGCGCCGCGATGTTGCTGCAGATGCAGGTCAACAACCTCAAGGCGGACTGGTTTGGCAAGGTGGAGGTGTCCATCTTCCTGTGCCCCGAGAACGCGCGGAACACCCAGTGCAGCGCGGGTGCCGTCACCGAGGAGCAGAAGACCTCCATTCGCGAGGTGCTGGAAAACGGCGCGGTCTCACCGCTGGTGCAGACCGTGGACTTTGAGTCGCAAGAGGAGGCATACGCCAAGCTCCGCGAGCGCGACACGGAGGACCGCTTTGCGTTGGTGACCGCGGACCAGATGGCCTCCTCGTTCCGGGTCAAGCTCAAGGACCCGGAGCAATTTGAGGTAGTGGCCGATGCCGTGAAGGGCCTGCCCGGCGTGGACTATGTGCAGGACCAGCGGGAGATTTTCCAGGGACTGTTTAATCTGCTGAACGCGGCCACCGTGATGGCGGCCGCCCTTGCCGCGGTGATGCTCCTCACCGCCATCCTGCTCATCACCACCACCATCCGCCTGTCCGCCATGAGTCGCCGCCGGGAGACCACCATCATGCGCATGGTGGGTGCCTCCCGCGGCCTCATCCAGATGCCGTTCCTCCTGGAGGGTGCGGTGGCTGCAACGCTGGGGTCCGTGGTGGCCGTGGGTGGGCTGTGGTTTGCCGTGAACTACCTGGTAGAGGGCTGGCTCAAGGGCTCCGTGAGCTTTGTGGACTACATCGGCACGCAGGACGTGTGGGTCATTGCCCCGTGGTTGGTGGTGGTGGCCGTTGGCCTGTCCGTCACCGCATCCATCGCCACCTTGGGAAGGTACACGCGCGCATGACCTCTCCTCGCCTCCGCCGCACCCCCCGCCGTGCCCGCCTTGCCGCCGCACTGGTGGCGGCCGCCCTGTCCGGCGGGCTGGTTGCCGGCGCCGCCCAGGCGCAGTCCTTGGTGCCCACGTGGTCGCAATGGGACGACGACATCGCCGCCGCCAACCAGCAAAAGGCGGAGCAGGACCGGCAGGCCGAGGCGTTGGCCACCGCACTCGAGGGCACCGATGCCGCGATTGTGGACGCCAACAACCAGCTCACCGAGCTGAACAACCGCCTGCCCGTGGTGCAGGAGGAGTACCGCGTGGCGCAGGCCACCTACGACGCCGCGGTGCTGCAGCAGCAGATTGTCACTACCAAGCTGGAGACGGCGCAGGCGGAAGACGCGACGCTCACCACGCAGATGGCCGACGATGCCGCGCGGGCGGTTGACCTTCAGGACACGCTGGCGCAGATGGCACGCTCCGAGTACCAGGGGCTCACCACGGACAGTTCGCTTGCCATCATCTTTGGGGCATCCACCGCCGACGAGTTTGTGGACGACTTCTCCTTCCGGCAGACGGCCGCACGCGTGCAGTCCAACGCGCTGGACCAGCTCAAGGAGATTGAGGCCGTCAACGTCAACCGCAAGTCCCGTCAGGACGCGGTGCGGGAGTACATCGAGGAGCTCAAGGCGCAGGCCGACCAGTTGGTGATTGACACCGATGCCGCACGCATCGAGGCCGAGGCCAAGAAGAAGGAGGTGGAGGACCTGCTGGCTGAGGCCGAGGAACTCAAGGCCTACCTGGAGTCGCAGCGGGAAGCATTCATTGCCCAGCAGGAGGAGCTGGAGAAGCAGCAGCAGGCGCTCCTGGATGAGCTTGCCGTGTTGGTGGCCAAGAAGAAGGCCGAGGAGGCCAGCGGCGGTGGCACCCTGGGCAAGGGGTACCTCAGCTTTCCCACCAAGGTGCCATACATCACCTCGTCCTACGGGTACCGCATCCACCCCATCTACGGCATCAGCAAGCTCCACGCCGGCACCGACTTCCGTGCGTACTGCGGCACCGCGATTTATGCCGCCGCGGGGGGCAAGGTGGAGTGGGCCAGGTACACCTCCGGCCTGGGCAACCAGGTGATGCTGTCCAACGGGGTGGTGGGCGGCAAGGTGCTCATGACGTCCTACAACCACCTCACGTCGTTTGCGGTGAGCACCGGGCAGTCGGTGGAGCGCGGCCAGCTGCTGGGCTATTCCGGCACCACCGGCACCTCCACCGCATGTCACCTGCACTTTGAGGTCTACGAGGACGGCAAGACCGTGGACCCGATGTCGCTCCTGCCCTCGCTGTAGCGCCGCTCCAGTAGACTGGTCCGTTGCGCCTGGCCACCCCGGCCACCGCGCTCGGATCGCACGGGAGGTGCACCATGGCGGACGCCATCAAGGTGGTGGCAACCAACCGTGCGGCGCGGCACGACTTCTTTATTGAGGACGTGTTTGAGGCGGGCCTTGTCCTGTCCGGCACCGAGGTGAAGGCGTTGCGCCAGGGACGCGCCACCATTGGCGAGGGCTACATCTACATTGATGGCGGCGAGGCGTGGGCGGAGAACCTCCACATCCCCGAGTACACGCAGGGTACGTGGACCAATCACGCCCCGCGCCGCAAGCGCAAGCTGCTGCTGCATCACGCGGAAATCAACGAGCTGATGCTCAAGACGCAGGCCAAGGGCCTCACGATTGTGCCGTTGCGCCTGTACTTCCTTGACGGGCGCGCCAAGCTGGAAATTGCGCTGGCACGCGGCAAGAAGCTCTACGACAAGCGGCAGACGCTGCGGGAGCGGCAGGACAACCGCGAGGCCGAGCGCGCCATGGCGGCCCAGCGGCGAGCGGAGTAGACACCACCGGGCGTCGCCGCCACCCCCACGTGACTTGGCATGATGGGGGTATGTCACGGACGCGCTTGCTGAGTTCCGCCCTGCTCACCTTTGCCCTTGCCGCCCTGGCGTGGGTCGCCTTGGCCGCCCCGGCATCGGCGGCAAACGACCAGCACCACATCACCCGGTGGGACCAAACCTTTGCGCTGCAGGCCGACGGCTCCGTGGAGGTCACGCTGGAGTTTGACATGGACTTTGGCACGCAGCCCGCGCGGGGGCCGTACATGGTGCTGCCCATCCGGCAGGGCTACGACCAGTCGCATGACCGCCTGTACGCGGTGACCAACGTGACCGCCTCGAGCCCCTCGGGCGCGCCCGCCAACGTCTACCTGGACAAGCGCTCCAACTGGCTTGAGGTGAAGGTGGGCGACAAGGACATCGACACGATTGTGGGTGTTCAGACGTACGTGATCACGTGGACGGTGGACGCGGTGATGAACTCCGTGCCCGCCGCCGATGGCATCCCCGCGGGTGATGAGTTTTATTGGAACGCGGTGGGTGATAGCTGGACCATGCCCATCTCCAACATTTCCGTGACGGTCACCTCCCCGGCCGATGCGGTGAATGCCCAGTGCTTTGCCGGCAGCCGGGGCAGCACCCACGCGTGCGACGGGGTGGGCGAGCCGGGCGCGTCGGCTCGCTTCACACAGGGAGAGTTGGCGGCAGGGCAGCCCATGACCGTGGATGTGTTGTACCCGGCGGGAACCTTTGACACCACTCCCGCGCTGGTGTCTACCGCGCAGACCCCGCGCGGCTCCGGCCACAGCGGACTGGGTACGGTGCGCTTTACCGGCTTTGCGCCGGTGCAGTTGGGGACCGCGGTGGTCATTTTGGTGGGGGGCTTGGTGTTGATTTCTCGGCGTCTGATTGTGGGCGGCCGGGACCGCCAATACGCCGATGTCACGCCCGGGCTGAGCCCCACGGGAGCTACCGGGCTGGGCGCGGTGCCAGCTGGGGCATCGGCGGTGGAAGACGGGACCGTGCCGCGCAACCGGCGCGCACCCGTGGCGGTGCAATTCACGCCGCCCGCGGGGCTGCGACCGGGGCAACTGGGCACGCTGCTTGACGAGGTGGCGGACCCGCGTGATGTCACCGCAACGCTGGTGGATCTGGCGGTGCGCGGGTACATCCGTATTGACTACATGGGGACGGCGGGTTCCTTCTTGAATCGGCGAGAGGAGTACCGCCTGGTGCGGATGGCCGCACCCGATGACGGCATGCTGCCCTATGAGCGCAGGCTGTATGACGATCTCTTCCGGGGTCGTGACACCGTGACGTTGGAGGATCTTCGCACCACGTTCCACGAGGCTATGGCGCGGGTGCAGGCGCTGATGTATGACAACGTCACCGAGTTGGGGTGGTTCCGCACCAACCCGCACTCGGCGCGCACCCGGTGGATGGCGCTGGGTTCCGTGATGGCCGTGGGTGGCATATTTGCCTTCTTCTTCTTTTTCATCTGGTCAGGTTGGGTGCTGGTGTTGGTGCCGGTGGTGGTGCTGGGGGTGCTCATGATGGCCACCACTCGGGTGGTGCCGGCGCGCACCGCCGCGGGTACGGCGGTGCTGGTGCAGGCCCAGGGCTTTGAGCAGTACCTGGCCACCGCGGAGGCGGAGCAGATTCGGTGGGAGGAAGGCGAGGACATCTTTGGGCGCTACCTGCCGTATGCCATTGCGTTTGGCGTGGCGGAGCGGTGGGCCAAGGTGTTTGCGGACCTGGCGGCTCGGGGTGTGAATGTGCCCGATCCCACGTGGTTCACCGGTGTGGCCGCGGGGACGTTCTGGGCGCAGAGTTCCACGTTTGGTGCGCGGATCGCCAACTTTGCGTCGGTGGCGGGGTCTTCGATGGCGGCTCCCACGCCCGGCTCTAGCGGGAGCTCGGGCTTTTCCGGTGGGGGTGGATTCTCCGGTGGCGGTGGTGGCGGGGGCGGCGGCGGCAGCTGGTAGCGCCGGTATGGGGCTGGGGTCTGGGCCTGGCCTCGGCCGGTGCTTATGCCTGGGCCGGTGACAGCATCGGGCCCCTCAGGTAGACTGGTGTCATAACTCCATAGGGGATGATCGGTTTCGACGTGTGTTGTTACCGCAGGGGAAGCGGGCCAAGGAGGCTGGGTTATCTTGTGAACGCCCCCAGCAACTTATAGGTGCCGATTCCAAGCGCACCGACTTCGCCCTCGCTGCCTAAGCGAGCCTCGAAGTCCGTCAGCCTAGGTTCGTTCTCGACCTAGTTCCTGGCGTCATCTAGAGAACTTGCTGGTCGCCGGCGTCACGGCGGCGGCCGGGACTTTTACCGTGACTGGGCCTACTCCCAACTAGCCTGAGGGCGGGGAGGGGCCGAGAAGTACTTCTTCAGGCTGCGCCCGGAGAAGCCCTGTCGTGGGACACGCGGACGCGGGTTCGATTCCCGCCATCTCCACCAAGGAAGGGTCCTGGCATCGAAAGATGTCGGGACCCTTTTGCGTGCGTGCTGCGTGTGGGCGCGTGTGCGTGCTGTGGGTGTTGCGGCTGGGTGCCGCGCGCTGCGAGTGCGCGAGTGTGGGGTTTGGGACTGGTTTGGCCCCTGTGGGGGCTCGTGTGATTCCTGTGGGACCGGATTGGCCCTTTGAGCGCGGATCACATGGCGCCCCAGAGCCCGCATTGCCGAGTGGCGCAGACCCCGCAGGGCCTGCGCCACCTCATCGCGTTGCGGCAGTTACGCCTGGGGAAGGTACTCCTCGATGCCGGGCAGTGGAGGCAAAAGGGTCCGCCCGGTGGTCAGGTACCAATCGATCAGCCCTGCCGGCAGGTCCAGGTCGTGGAACCGGCCCGCCACCGAGGTGGCAATGTCATCGGCCTTGCCAGCCACGATCTTTCCGGTGAACTCGGGCTCCATGAGTGCGGCCCTGCCAATGGCCACAATGTCGCCATACTCGAGCGCGGCCTCGGCATCGGCAAGGGTGAACACGTTGGACACGATGATGACGGGGCAACGTCCATCCACCACTTCGCGTGTGATGGTGCCGTAGGGACGCGTGTCGCCGCTGGTGGGAGCGGAGGCATTGCCGGTGAATAGTGACACGTGGATGTAGTCCACGCCGCGCGCCACCAACGCCTCGACCAGCTGGTTTGACTCGTCAACGTCGTAGCCCACGGTGTCGCCATGCACCTCGTCGGGGCAGTAGCGGTAGCCCACAGCAAACGGCCTGCCAGCCGTGGCGGCCACGCGCATCACCTCGTCGGTGACTGCCAACGGGAACGCCATTCGCCGCTCCAAGTCTCCACCCCAGGCATCGTCGCGGTGGTTGGAGAACGAGGAGAAGAACTGCTGCAGCAGGTAGTGATTTGCGCCGTGAATCTCCACGCCGTCAAAGCCCGCCTCGATGGCGCGTCGCGTGGCCTCGCCGAATGCGGTGATGGTGTCCGTGATCTCTACCTCGGTCATCTCGTCGGTGGGGTAGGGGAGCCAGTCAAACTGCTGGGCGCTCGGGCCCAACACTCGTCCCTGTGACTCGAAGACGGGGCTGGCCTCGCGACCTCCGTGATACAGCTGCACCACGGCAACCGCGCCATCGGCCTTGATTGCGGAGGCGACGCGCGCCAGGCCCTCGGTGCACGAGTCATCCGCAATGGAGATCTGGTGGGCAAAGCCGCGCCCGTGGTCAATCACGTAGGCGGCGCCGGTGATGACCATGCCCGCCACGGTGGACCGGCGTGCAAAGTACGCCACGTCTTCCTCGGTGATGTGGCCGGTGGCGGAATCGGAACCCTGCGCGACCATGGGTGCCATGGCAATCCGCTGGGGAACAACAACGCCTGACCTCAGCGTCAGCGGGGTGGTGAGTTCTGAGGATGTCATGGTGGCTCCTTGTGAGGATGTGATGCGGCATCCCCGTGGGCTTGCCGTGAACTTCAGGCCTCAGCGACGCCGCGTGGTCCCTCCATCGTGTGCCGTGGCGGTGCGGCGCGCCCGGGACGCAGGTCCCTACGGGGTTTGGGACTCATTTGGCCCCTGTGGGGGCTGGTGTGCTTCCTGTGGGACCGGATTGGCCCGTGCGTGCGGATCAGTGGTGGCCGGTGCTGGGGTGTGGGTAGCAGGTCCCGGGGGCCATTTGGGTCCCACAGGATGCGCGGCGCGCTCCACAGGGGCCATTTGGGTCCCAAACGCCAGGTAGGTGGGGGCTGGCAGTCGCCAGGGCGTGCAGGTGGGAGCCGCTAGCCTGGACTCATGACCCGCGCGGACAATGCGTCTGACTTGACGGGGCCGCTGGCGCCCATGGAGGTGACGTACGTGGCGGCACCCGCCAACGCCGCGCCCACGGACCAGGCGAATGCGGCCGCGCCCACGGACCCCACCGCCCCGGCCATGAGCCTGGTGGGCCTCCACAAGCGCTTTGGCCAAACCCTTGCGGTAGACCACGTGGACCTCACCATTCCGCGGGGCTCGTTCTTTGGCGTGGTGGGCCCCAACGGCGCGGGCAAAACCACCACGCTGTCCATGGCCACCGGCCTCCTCACCCCCGACGCGGGCACCGTCCACGTCCTGGGCATTGACCTGTGGCGTAACCCGGAGCGGGCCAAGGCGCTGCTGGGGGTACTCCCCGATGGCCTGCACACGTTTGACCGGCTCACGGGTGCGGAGCTTATTTCGTATGCGGGTCTGCTACGTGGCCTTGACCCCGACGTGGTGCGCTCGCGCCGCGATGACCTTCTGGCGGCGCTTGACTTGGACGGCACGCAGCGCACGCTGGTCACGGACTACTCGGCGGGCATGAAGAAGAAGGTCACGCTGGCATGTGCGCTGGTGCACGCCCCGCGCGTACTGGTGCTTGACGAGCCCTTCGAGGCCGTGGACCCGGTGTCCGCGGGAGGCATCCGCCGCATTTTGCAGTCCTTTGTGGCGGGCGGCGGCACGGTGGTGATGTCCTCGCATGTGATGGCGCTCGTGGAGCGGCTGTGCGATCACGTGGCGATTGTGGGCTCGGGCCGGGTGCTTGCCGCGGGCACGCTGGATGAGGTGCGCGCGGGCGCGGACCTGGAAGAGCGTTTTGTGAGCCTGGTGGGTGACACCGTCCAGGAGCGGGATCTGTCATGGCTGCACCAGCATCCCTGACCATGGTGCGCACGGTCCTTGACCTGCGCCTGCGCTCCACCATGCACCAGCTGCGCCGCGAGTGGTGGCGCGTGCTGATGTTGGTGGTGGGCGTGGTGTGGTCCATCAGCCTGGTTCCCGCGGTGGTGTGGGGCGCGCGCGTGCTGTCCTACAACACGGTGGCGGTCAAGGCCGATGCGGCGGTGGCGGTCACCGTGATTCTCACCCTGGGATGGTGGCTGGTGCCGCTGGCCATCACGGGCCTCGATGACACGTTGGAGCCCACGCGCTTTGCCTCGCTGGGAATTGCCCCCCGACGCCTGGCGCCCGCGCTGTCCGTGTCCACGTTGCTCACGGTCCCCTCGCTCTTCACCTTGTTTGTGCTGGTGGCGCTGTCCACCATGTGGCACAACGAGCACCCGCGCACGCTGGTCATGGTGGTGGGCGTGGCGGGAGCGGTGGTGCAGTGGGTGGCGGTGGTGTGGAGTTCGCGCGTTGTGTCTGCGTGGACGGCGCGCATTGTGGCCGGGCGGAGGTCCCGGCTGGCGCTTGCCGGCACCGTGGGCGCGGTGGTGTTGCTGGCCATTCCGGTGGTGTGGGTGGTGGCGCGCGACGGCCTGGAGATGGTGCTGGACTACGACATCCCCGTCCTGCTGGATCAGTGGGGCCGCACGCCGCTCGCGGCAGCGATGGCCGCGCCGGAAAGCCTGGCCCTGCGCAACACGTGGGGTGTGCTGTGGCGCCTGGCGATCACGCTGGGATGGGCCGCGGCACTCCAGGGAGCCTGGGCCGCAAACGTGGCATACGCCCAGGTACACCCGCTGTTTAGGGGCGGCGGCACGCGGGAAAGGGACGATGCCGTGCTGGCGGCGGCCACGCCCGATGCCCAGGGCAGGTGGCGGGCAGCGTGGCACGCGGTGTGGCGCCGGGTGTGGCCGGTGGCGCGGCACGCGCATGGCCCCGTGCGCGCGGTGCGTGCGCGCCAGGAACGCGCATGGCGTTCGGATCCACGCCATGTGGCTGCGCTTGCCGGTGTGGTGGTGATGCCCCTCATGGTGCTGGTGTTGGTGCCCCTGTTTGGGGTGGATTCGCGGTGGATGCTGCTGGCGCCGCTGGTGCTGGCCGCGAGCATCGGCTGGGGCAGGCACAACGACCTGGCGCTGGACTCCACCGCCGTGTGGCTTGACGTGGTGTCCGGGCGTCACGGGCGTGCGGTGATGAGCGGACGCATGGCCGCGGTGTTGCGGTGGGCCCTGCCCTTGGTGGTGATCATGGCGTTGCTTGCGTGGGGGTGGAGCCGGCAATGGCTGCTGGGCCTGGGCATTCTGGGCACCTCGCTGGGGGTGCTGGGGGCCACGCTGGGGGTGTCCGCGGTGACCGCCGTGGTGTTCCCTTACCGCGTGGCGGCCCCGGGCGAGAGCCCGTTGGGTGCGCCGCCGGGGTCGGTGGGGGCCAGCGTGGTGGCGCAGACCCTGTCCTCCCTGGCCACGGCCGTGGTGGTGCCCGTGGTGATGGCGCCCATGGCGGCCGCCGTGCTGTGGGACGCGCGGTGGGCGTGGGTGGCCGCGGTGGTGGGCGTGGCGATTGGCGGCGCGATGTACATGGGTGGGGTGCGCTTTGCCGGAATGATGTACGACCAGCGAGCGGGCGCCTTGGTGGGCGCGCTCTCCTGACCTGCCCCACTGACCCCGTCCGGGCATCGGGCCCAGCGCGCTCCTTGCGCGGGGACGTACCATGGAGCCATGAGCGTGACTCCCGACGACCCTCGCCCCACCGGCGGCACCTTCACCATTGAGCGCACCGAGACGCGCGAGCTGGTGGAGCCCGGCGACGCGGAGCGCTTTGCGCATTACGTGAAGAAGGAAAAGATCCTCGAGTCGGCCATGACCGGCGAGCCCGTCATTGCGCTGTGCGGCAAGGTGTGGGTGCCCGGACGGGACCCCAACAAGTTCCCCGTGTGCCCGGCGTGCAAGGAGATCATTGACGGTGTCTTTGGACCCGAAGGCGACGACGCGCCCTAGGCTGGAGGCGTGTCCACGCAAGGCGAGTTCCGTGAGGAGGGGTCCCTCGCCACGCGCCCCGATGACCCCTGGGTCACGGTGGTATGGAACGACCCTGTCAACCTCATGACCTACGTGACGCACGTCTTTCAGACCTACTTTGGGTTCTCCCGCGCGGAGGCGGAACGCCGCATGCGTGACGTACATGAGCGCGGCCGGGCCGTGGTCTCCAGCGGGGGCCGCGAGCAGATGGAGGTGGACGTGCAGGCCATGCACGGCTACGGCCTGTGGGCCACCATGCAGCGGAGCGACGCATGAAGGCGTTCCGGCGCGAGGACGCGCGCGGTCAGGTGGTGGCGGAGTTGGACGGCGAGGAGCGGGCGGTGGTGGCACGGGTGGTGGCCGATGTGGGCCTGCTCTTGGGTGCAGAGCCCTTTGGTGCGGACCGGCCCGCCACGCCCGATGCCGAGGACGAGTTGTTCCGGCACCTTGCGGGGTGGGAGGAGCGCCCGGTGGACCCGAGCGACCCCGCCGTGCTGCGGCTGCTGCCCAACGCCGCCCCCACGGACCAGGAGGTGGCGGACGAGTTCCGACGTCTCACGGAGGCGGACCTGCGCCACCTGAAGGTGGAGCGCCTGCGCCGCATGTGGGAGGCGCTGAGCGCCACGGGCCCCGAATGGGCCGTTGACGTGGACGAGGCCCTGCCCACCGCGGCGGCGCTGACCGATGTGCGCCTGGTGTTGGCCGCACGCCTGGGGTTGGAGGACGACGCAGACGTGGACCGTCTGCACCATGAGGTGGACCTGGCCATGCACTTTATGGACGGGGATGACGCCCCCTCGGCCGTCGTGGACGGTGAACGCGTGTGGTTGGGCATGCTGTACGAGGCCCTTGCCTGGCTCCAGGAATCGTTGCTGCAGTGCATCGTTGACCAGGGGGAGGTGCACCATGCCTGACAACACCGTTCGTGACGAGGGCGCCGTGCCGTTTGACCCGAGCGCCATGGCCCGCTTTGAGTACACGGGTGTGGACTGGGACGCGCCCACGCGCACGGCCACGTTGCGCTATGCATTGGTTCCCGACCAGGAAGCGACCCGCCACGAGTTTGCCGAGTCCGTCACGTTGCCGGATGCATGTACAGGAACCCCGGCCACCGCGCTGCTGCGCCTGCTGTGGCTGGCGGCGGGGCTCAGCTATTTCAAGGCAGCCATCCCTCCCGTCATTCACTTTCCGGGTGGCATCACGGCGCCCGAACGCACCTACCTGGCTCAGCTCATCGAGGGTGGCCTGGGGGAGTTTGCCTACGTGAACAACCGGGTGGATGCGCTGACCCCGCGCATCGAGGGTGACGCACTGCCCTCTCCCACCGCGACTGGCATGTGGGACGCGAACGCGCGCCCGGTGGTTCCCGTGGGCGGCGGCAAGGACTCGGTGGTGAGCATCCAGACGGTGCGGGAGGCGGGCATTGAGCCGGTGCTGTTTTGTGTGGGCAGCTACCGCGCCATTGACGCCTGCGCCGCCGTGGCCGGCCTGCCGTTGGCGCGTGCCACCCGCCGCCTTGACCCCCACCTGGTGCAGCTGAACGCGCGGGGCGCCCTCAACGGGCACGTGCCCATCACGGCCATCAACTCCGCCATTGCCCTCATGGTGGCTGACACCGCGGGGCTGGGGCCCGTGCTCATGTCCAACGAGGAGTCCGCCAATCACGGCAACGTCACGTGGCATGGCCGTGACATCAACCACCAGTGGTCTAAGTCCATGACCGCGGAGGTGGCGCTGCGTGCCTATCTGGCCGCATCGGGCCTGGAAGAAGGGCGTTACCTCTCCCTGTTGCGCCCCCTCAACGAGCTGACCATTGCCCGCCTGTTTGCCCAATCGCCCCAGTACCTGGACGCCTTCACCAGCTGTAACCGGGCGTTCTCGCTCAACGAGGCGCGGCGCACCGCATCGTGGTGTGGCGAATGCCCCAAATGCGAGTTCGTGTTCCTCATCCTTGCGCCCTTTGTGGACCGCGACCGCCTCACCGCGGTGTTTGGCGCGGACCTGCTGAACACCCCGGAGCGCGTGGACGGGTACCGCGCCATCGTGGGACTGGGGGCACACAAGCCCTTTGAGTGTGTGGGCGACTACGACGAGGCGGCGGCGGCGTTCACGCTCGCGGCGGCGGGCCAGTGGGCCGGTGCGGTGGTGCCGCAGGCGCTCGCGTCCGAGGTGGCACCCACCGCGGCTCCCGTGCTTGAGGCCGATGGTGCGCTGTGGGCGCACCTCCCGCCTCGCTACCGGGAGGCGGTCATGCGCCGTGTGGGGTGAGGGCCGGCACGTGGGGTTGTGGGGGTTTGGCCTGGAGGGTCAGGCGGCATTGCGGCGGCTGGGGCCCACCGCGGCCGCCGTGACGGTGGTGGCCGATGCCGACCCCGACGGCACGCTTCCCGCACCCCGGCAGGGGCTTGAGGTGCGAGTGGGTCCCGATGCTGCCCAGGCGCTGGTGGCATGCGATGCGGTGGTGGTGAGCCCCGGCATTCCCGGCACGCATCCCGTGCGCGCCACCTTGCAGGCGGCCGGGGTGGAGCTCACGTCCGTCACCGATCTATGGCTGCGCGACTGGGCAGACATCTGCCTGGGAGTGACCGGCACCAAGGGCAAGTCCACCACGGCCGCGCTTGCCGCCCATGTGTGCGCCCGCCTTGGCCGTCACGCGGACCTGGCGGGGAACATCGGCCGTGCCCTGTTTGATGTGGACCCCCCGCAGGACCTGGTGATTGCCGAACTGGGCAGCTACCAGTGCTCCACGGTGACCCGGTCGCCGCGCGTGGCCGTCATCACCAACCTGTATGAGGACCACCTGACGTGGTTTGGGGGCAGCCGCGAGGCGTATTGGCGTGCCAAGACCCGCATTGCCACACAGGGTGCGGAGGTGCTGGTGTGTGACGCGGCCACGTATGAGCGGGTGCGTACCGTGGTGCCGCAGTCCCAGCTGCCGCACGTGCATGTGGTGGATCCCGCCGCGCCCACCGGGCGCGACGGTGCACTGAGCCTCACGCGCGCGGCTGCGCCGCGCGCCATTGCCACGCACCACCAGTGGCATAACGCCACGTTGGCGCTGGCCGCCGTGAGCTTTCTGGTTCCGGACGCGCGCCTGTACACCCAGGCCGACGCGTTGGTGGCGGACTTTGCGGGCCTCCCGTACCGCCTGGAGACGGTGGCGCAGACCGCGGGTGCGGAGTGGGTGGTGGACACGTTGTCCACCACCGCCGAGTCCGTGGCCGCCGCGCTCGATGCCTTCCCGGGGCGGCGCCTGGTGCTGCTGGTGGGCGGGCAGGACCGGGGCATCGACTATCGCGTGTTGAGCGAGGCGTTGCTGGCCAACGCCGCACGCCTTGACGTGGTGTGCCTGCCGGGCAACGGCGCACACATTGCGGCCGACTTTGCGGCCGTGCACCCCGAGCGCGTGCACGGTGCCTCCGGCATGGCGCAGGCCGTGGACATCGCATGGGACCTGGTGGAGGGGCGCGGTGCCGCTCCCGCCACCGGCGCCTCCCCGGCATCGGGCGCGGTGGTGCTGCTGTCACCCGGCGCCCCCAGCTACGACCATTACCGCGACTACCGTGCCAAGGCCAAAGATTTTTGTGCGCACCTGGTGCGGCACGGGGTGGCGCAGGTGCGCAACCACCAGGAAGGAGAGGGCGCGTGAACGACGCACCCATTGGCGTCTTTGACTCGGGGGTGGGCGGGCTGACGGTGGCCCGCGCCATCATGGACATGCTCCCTCACGAGTCCGTGCACTACGTGGGCGACACCCTCAACGGCCCCTACGGGCCGCTGCCGCTTGCCCAGGTGCGCCAGCACGCGTTGGACATCATGGACGCGCTGGTGGACGACGGGGTCAAGCTGCTGGTGATTGCCTGCAACTCCGCCTCCGCAGCCGTGTTGCGTGACGCCCGGGAACGCTTTGCCAAGGAACGCGGCGTGCCCGTGGTGGAGGTGATTGTGCCCGCCGTGCGGCGCGCGGCCATGCTGAGCCGCAACCGCAAGGTGGGGGTGATTGGCACCGTGGCCACCATCACCTCCGGCGCGTACAACGATGCGCTGGCCGCCGCGCATGACGTGGAGGTGTTCTCCGAGGCCTGCCCCCGCTTTGTGGAGCTGGTGGAGGCGGGCGTGACCACGGGGCCCGAGGTAGAGCAGCTGGCGCGCGAATACCTGGCTCCGCTGCAGGCGGCCGGGGTGGACACCGTCATTTTGGGTTGCACGCATTACCCCATGCTCGCGGGCGCCATTGGCTACGTGATGGGGCCCGATGTGACGCTGGTGGACTCCGCCACGGAGACGGCCATTGACGTGTACCGCGCGCTCGCGGCGGGCGGCCTGGAACGGTCCGGCACTACCCCGCCCCAGCACCGCTTTTTTGCCACGGGTCCCAGCGCCCGCTTTGAAGCGCTCGCGCAACGCTTTCTTGGCCCCGTGGTCACGTCCGTGGAGCATCTGGCGTGAGACTCACCGTCATCGGCAGTGCCGGCTCCGTGGCGGGGCCGGCAAACCCGCCCTCGTGCTACCTGGTGGAGGCCGAGGCCGCGGGGCGGACGTGGCGCCTGGTGGTGGATCTGGGGCCGGGCACGCTTGGTCCGCTCGGCCGCCACACCGACCCCGCGCGCGTGGATGCGGTGCTGGTGACGCACGGGCATGTGGACCACTGTGCGGACCTTGCGGGACTGTCCGTGCTACGCCGCTACGGGCCCACGGCGGGGCAGGGGCTGCCGCGCCTGGTACTGCTGGGGCCGCGGGGGCTTGACACCCGCATCCGTGAGCTGGCGGGGGACACGGGGCCCGAGCCCACGTACACCGACCTTGCGCCCTTTGACTTCACCGCGCTGGCACATTCCGCCCACATTTCCCTGGGGCCCTTTGACATTGAGGTGGCCGCGGCGTGGCATTCGGTGCCCGCGCTTGCCTACCGCATCGAGGGTCCGGGTGAACGGGGCGGGCGGGTCGCCCTGGTGTACACCGGTGACACCGACCTGTGCGACGAGGTGCGCACCCTGGCGCGCGGCGCGGACCTGCTCCTCGCGGAGGCGGGATGGGCGCATCGGGAAGAAAACCCGCCCGGGGTGCACATGACCGGCGCCCAGGCCGGGCAGCTTGCCGCGGCATCGGGCGTGGCGCGCCTGGTGGTGACGCATGTGGCCTCCTGGGTAGACCCGACACCCACGCTGGCGCAGGCACGCGCCCACCATGCCGATGCGGTGCTGGCGGCGCCGGGAGACGTGTACGCCCTTTAGGCTCAAGGCATGACCGTGACTCGTGCCGATGGCCGTACCCCTGACCAGCTCCGCCCCGTCGCCTTTGAGCGGGGCTTCCAACGCGCCGCCGAAGGCTCGTGCCTGGTGACGTTTGGAGGCACACGGGTGCTCTGCTCGGCATCGTTCACGCAGGGCGTGCCGCGGTGGAAGCAGGGCTCCGGCGAGGGATGGGTCACGGCCGAGTATGCGATGCTGCCGCGGGCCACCCATACCCGCAGCGACCGCGAGAGTGTGCGCGGCAAGATTGGCGGACGTACGCACGAGATTTCGCGCCTGATTGGGCGCTCGCTGCGCGCGATTATTGACGTGAAGCAGCTGGGGGAAAACACCATTGTGGTGGACTGCGACGTGCTGGATGCCGACGGTGGCACGCGCACCGCGGCCATCACGGGGGCGTATGTGGCGCTCGTGGACGCCATCGCCTGGGGGCGTGCGCATGGCGCCATCAAGGCCACGGCGCAGCCGCTGACGGGCTCCGTGTCCGCCGTGTCGGTGGGCATCATTGACGGCGTGCCCATGCTGGACCTGCCGTACGTGGAGGATGTGCGGGCGGAGACGGACATGAATGTGGTGATGACGGGCGCGGGTGGCTTTGTGGAGGTGCAGGGCACCGCCGAGGGCGCACCGTTCTCGCGGGGGGAGTTGGATGCGCTGCTGGCGCTTGCCGCCGCCGGGAACGCCCAGCTGGCGCAGCTGCAGGAGGCGGCGCTCGCGAGCACGGTGGGTGCCTGATGGCGCGCGTGGCGCTGGCCACCCACAACGCCCACAAGGTGGGGGAGATCTGGGACATTCTGGCGCCGCTGCTGCCGGGTTGGTCGCGTGGCGATCTGGTCTCCGCTGGGGAGTGGGGCGCGGGCGTGCCCGTGGAGGACGGCGTGACCTTTGCCCAGAATGCCCTCATCAAGGCGCGTGCCTTGGCCGCGGCATCGGGCCTGCCGGCGATTGCCGACGACTCCGGTATTGCCGTGGACGTCATGGGTGGTGCGCCGGGGATTTTCTCCGCGCTGTGGGCGGGGCGGCATGGTGACGATGTGGCCAACCGCAACCTGCTGCTGGCGCAGATGGTGGACATTCCCGAGGAGCACAGGGGTGCGCGGTATGTGTGTGCGGCCGTGCTGGTGACGCCCGAGGGCCGTGAGGTGGTGTGCGAGGGCGTGATGCCGGGGCGGCTGGCGTGGGAAGCCGCGGGGGAGCATGGCTTTGGCTACGACCCCATCTTTATCCCCGAGGGCCACACGCGCACGGCCGCCCAGCTGAGCCCCGAGGAGAAGAACGCCATCTCCCACCGCGCCAAGGCCTTCACCCCCCTAGCCCCCCACCTCCGCGATTTCCAAGGGTGAATGTGACAGGTGGGGAGGATGTGACACCTATGAGGGCCCGCAAAAGGGATAAATGGGACCTGGACCCTTGGGATTCGCGGGGGTTAGGGGAGGACGCCGCAGTAGGCGAGCGCCTGGCGTAGCAGCGTGTCTTGACCGCCGGACATCTCCGCGGCCACGTCCTCCGACGCCGCCTCCTCCGGGGTGAACCACGCAATATCCAGCGCGTTCTGCGCGGGCGAGCAGTCCCCATCCACCGGCACCACAAACGCCAGCGCCACCGCATGCTGGCGGGCATCGTGGAACGCCGATGCCCCTACCGTGGGCAGGTATTCGGCCACGGCAAAGGGGGTGGGAGAGGTGGGCACCCGCGGCAAGGCAACGGGGCCCAGGTCCTTCTCGATGTTGCGGATGATCGCGTCGCGGATGCGCTCGTGATAGAACACCCGGCCGGCCACCAGCGCGCGCGAGATGACGCCCTCGTCGGCCCGCAACAGCAGGCCAATCTGCGTCACCTCGCCCACTGCGTTGACCTGCACCGGCACCACGTTGACGTACACCATGGGCAGTTGTCCGCGCACGTGCTGCAGTTCGCGGTCGGAGAGCCACCCAGTGGGCTCGGAGGGAAGCTCTGCCATGTCGGTCATGGTCTAGTTGTACCGCCCCGGGCGTGTGGGGGCCAGAGCGCGCGCCGTCACGTGGGAACCTGGGGGTGGAATAGTGCGGGCGCGCCACGGGTTGACGTACCCGACGGGGCAACGACCCCACCGCTCGATGCCCCACCAAAAGGAGTGAGTCATGGCAACTGTGGAACTGACAACCGAGTCGTTTGAGAAGACCGTGTCGCAGGACGGCGTGGTGCTCGTGGACTTTTGGGCCGAGTGGTGCGGCCCCTGCAAGCGCTTTGCGCCCATCTTTGAGGAAAGCTCGGACGCCAAGCCCGCCGTGGTGCACGCCAAGGTGGACACCGAGGCCCACCCCGAGCTCAGCACCCAGTTTGGCATCACCGCCATTCCCACCCTGATGGCCTTCCGCGACGGCATCATGGTGTTCAACCAGGCCGGCGCGCTGCCCGGCCCGGCGCTCGCGCAGCTCATCGACGCCGTCGAGGGGTTGGACATGGACGAGGTGCGCGCTTCGCTGGAGCAGGCACCCGACGCCGAGTAGGCGCCGCCCCGAGTTCTCGCCCGATGCGCCGCCTTGCCGCCTGGATGGCCCAGGAGACCACGGGCGGCGTGGCACTGGTGGTGGCCGCCGGGCTTGCCCTGGCGTGGGCCAACTCGCCGTGGCGTGCCACGTATCACGCCCTCACCGCATGGAGTGTGGGCCCGGCCGACTGGGGTTTTCACCTCACGCTTGCCGAGTGGGCCGCCGACGGCCTCCTTGCCCTGTTCTTCTTTGTGGTGGGTGTGGAGCTCAAACATGAGCTAGCGGCGGGAAGCCTGAGCCGTCCCCGCGAGGCCGCCGTGCCGGTGGTGGCCGCGGTGGGTGGCATGGTGCTTCCCGCGTTGCTGTACACGGGCACGGTGCTGGCGTGGGGTGACCGCGCGGCGCTGCGGGGGTGGGCCATCCCCACGGCCACCGACATCGCCTTTGCCCTGGCCGTGCTCGCGCTCTGTGGCCGCGGCCTCCCGCGCGCGTTGCGCACCTTTTTACTCACCTTGGCGGTGGTGGACGACCTGCTGGCCATTGTGGTCATCGCCGTGTTCTACGCCGATGCCGTGTCACTTCCCGCCCTGGGCGGCGCCCTGGTGGTGGTGGCGGCATGCGGCGTGGTGTTGCGGATGCGCCGTCCGCGCTGGTGGGTGGTGGCGCCGCTGGCGGTAACGGCATGGGCGCTCATGCATGCCTCGGGGGTCCACGCGACCATTGCCGGTGTGCTGGTGGCGTTGACGGTTCCCGCGCGGCCCGTGCACGGCGAGCGCACGCCCCGCACGGTGCGTTACGGCGAGCGGTGGCGCCCCTTCACATCGGGTGTGGCCGTGCCCTTGTTTGCGTTTACCGCGGCGGGGGTGACGCTGGTGGGTGCGGGTGCGGGAGGTGCCGTGCTGCGCCAGCCCGTGGTGGTGGCCATTGGTGTGGGCCTGGTGTGGGGAAAGCTGGTGGGCGTGATGGGCACCACCGCGGTGGTGACGCGGCTGACGCGGCTGCGTCTACCCCAGGGGATCACGCTGCGCGACATGCTTCCCGTGGGGGTGCTCACCGGGATGGGCTTTACCGTGTCGTTGCTGATTGCGCGGCTCTCGTTTGCCGACGGGCCGCGCCTGGCCGGCGCCACGGTGGCCGTGCTCATGGCATCGGGCACGGCCGCCGTGGTGGGCGCGGCGCTCCTGAGGTGGGACGCCCGCCGCGCCCGTCACCGCGCGCCTACGCGACGCGCGTGACGAGGATGCGCCACCGCTCGGGGCCCTCATCCAGGTAGGACGTCTCAAACTCGTCGCCGTGACGGTCGCGCAGCTGTGCCAGCAGCGGCAGCGGGTTGTGCGTGGCGGAGATGATGAGCGCGCCGCCCGGACGCAGCCCACCCAGCGCGCCAAAGATGGACGCGTGGCGGATGGCGTGGGGGATGGTCTGCACGTCCAGCTCGGGGATGTCCTCGTTGTGCTCACCGCAGGCGCAGCCGCCGGCGGAGGGGATCTGGTCCACGGCCTCGGCGTGCGAGCGGTGAATGTCAATGTGCTCCATGGTCTTCCTTGTGTTCGATGCGGTCAGGGCCATGAATAGACTACAGTTAATCCCGTGGAAAATAGACCGCGCCGTACCACGGCTGATCGCGTGCACTCGCCCAGCCGCGAGCGCGTCCTTGGCGAGGTGGAGGCCCACGGCCCGCTGAGCATTGCCCAGATTGTGGCGGCCACCGGGCTCCACGAGAACACGGTGCGCGGTCACCTCCACCGCCTGGCCCAGGACGGGTACGTGCGCCAAGGCACCGCGGCCCCCACCGGCAGGGGGAGGCCCACCGGCAGCTGGAGCGCGGTGGACCCGGAGGCTGCCAGCCCCTACGTTGGCCTGGCGGTGGCACTGGCCGATGCGCTGACCGATGCCCTGGGCGATACGAGCGAGGCGGCCCCGGCTCAGGCCCGGGAGGCGGGCCGAGGATGGGGCATGCGCCTAGCCGCGGACCACCCGCACCAGGACCCCCGTGCGCTGGTGGTGGACATCATGCGTGAACAGGGCTTTGCCCCGCAGGACGACGGCGACGTGGTGGCCCTGCACCAGTGCCCCCTGCTGGTGGCCGCAAGCCGCCGTGCCCCCGTGGTGTGTGCGGTGCATGAGGGCATGATCGAGGGGATTGTGCGCTCGCAAACCCCCGATGCCCGCGTCACGCTTGCCCCCTTTGCGCTGGATGGTGCGTGCGGGCTTCACGTGCGAGCCGCATCGTGACGGCGCCCGGGGGCCGCGCCACCGGCTTTGGCCCGTCCGCACGCCTGCTGTGGCTTGTACCCGCGGGCGCGGCGCTGCTGCTGGGGCTCAACGCGGGCCTGCTCCTGCTGGGTGTCCCCGCCCCGCTCACCACGGACCGCCTGCCTCAGGTGCACGGCATGCTCATGGTGTTGGGCTTTGTGGGCACCCTGGTGGCGTTGGAGCGCGCCACGGCGTGGGGGCGGTGGCAGGGCTTCCTTGCCCCCGCGTTGCTGGGCCTTGGCGGCATCCTGCTGGTGGCCAGTCCCGTGCCGCTGCCGGTGGGCAAGGCGGTGCTCGCGCTGGGCGCGGGCGCCTTTGCGTTGTTGTACGTGCCGCTGTGGCGGCGTCAATACGACGCGACGGTGCTCACGCAACTGTTGGGTGCCGGGCTGGGCTGCGCCGCCGCCGTCCTGTGGATGGGGGACCCGTCCATGGAGCGCGTGGTGCCGTGGCTCATTGCGTTCCTGGTGCTCACCATTGCCGCCGAACGCGTGGAACTGGCCCGCATCTCCCTGCCGGCCACCGCCGGCAACTGGCTTTTGGGGCATGGGGTGGCCATGGCGCTGGCGCTCACCGCAGGGCTGTTCTGGCCCGATGCGGGGGCCGTGGCGCTGGGCGTGACGCTCCTGGCGCTGGGCGGCTGGCTGGTGGTGCACGATGTGGCGCGGCGCACCATCCGCGGGAGTTCAGTCACCCGGTACATGGCCGCCTGCATCCTCGCGGGATACGTGTGGCTCATGGTGGCGGGCGTGCTGCTGCTGTGGGGCCAACCCATGGGGCAGCCGGCCTACGACGCGGTGGTGCACGCCGTGTTCCTGGGTTACACGTTCTCCATGATCATGGCGCATGCGCCATCCATCCTGCCCGCCGTGTTGCGGGTGCACCTGCCCTACCGGGCGGCCTTCTGGGCACCCGTGGCGCTGCTGCAGGTGGCGTTGGTGGTGCGCCTGGGTGTGGGCGACGGTCTTGACCTCAACTGGGGATGGAAGGTGGGTGGGGTGCTGGGCGTGGTGGCGTTGCTGCTGTTTGCCGTCACCGCGTTGACGTCCGCCCTGCTCGCGGCCCGCGCCTCGCGTACGCCCCGTGCCCCCCGCTCGGCGCATGCGGCACGGGGGATGCGCACCGGCGGCGCCGTGGGTGGCCTGCTTGCGGTGGTGCTGGTGGCGGCAGTTGCCGCCGCCGTCAACCCCACGCTGGGCAAGGATGCGCCCGCAAGCAACCCGGACGCCCCCGTGATGACGGTGCACGTGGAGGCGGCGGACATGCACTTCACGCCTGCCGTGATTGAGGTGCCCGTGGGCACGCGCCTGGTGGTGGAGCTGGCCAACACGGACGCCTCGCAGGTGCATGACCTGGTATTTGCCAACGGGGTGGGCTCCCAGCGCCTTGCTCCCGGTGGCACGCAGACCCTGGACGTGGGCGTGATCACCGGCAACCTGGACGGCTGGTGCTCCGTGGTGGGACACCGGCAGATGGGCATGACGCTCACCGTGGCTGCCGTAGAGGGCGACACCAGTGCCGCCCCCGGCGAGGGCGACGGGACGGGAGGCGCCGCGCCCGGCGAGGGGGGCATCGGGCATGACGGGCACGTTCCCGCGCCAGGTTCAGGCATCGACCTCACCGCCGCGCCCGGCCCGGGCTTTACCCCCGCCGATGCTGTGCTCCCGCCGTTGCCGCCATCCACCGGCCCCACGACGCATCGGGTGACGCTGACCGTGGAGGACACCCAGGTTGAGGTGGCACCCGGGGTGACGCAAACCCTGTGGACCTACAACGGCACCGCACCGGGACCCGTGCTGCATGGGCGGGTGGGGGACACCTTTGAGGTGACGCTGGTCAACTCGGCCAGCATGGGGCACTCGGTGGACTTCCATGCGGGTTCGCTCGCGCCTAATGAGCCCATGCGCACTATCGCCCCCGGCGAGTCGCTCACGTACACGTTTACGGCCTCCCGGGCGGGCATCTGGATGTACCACTGCTCCACCATGCCCATGACCGCGCATATTGCCAACGGGATGTACGGTGCGGTGGTGATTGAGCCCCAGGGGCTGCCCGCCGTGGACCGCAGCTATGTGGTGGTGCAAGGCGAGTACTACCTGGGTGATCACGCGGGCGGCGAGGTGGATACCGCCAAGATTGCGGCGCGAGAGCCGGACCTGGTGGTGTTCAACGGGTACGCCAATCAGTACGTGTTTTCGCCCCTGAGTGCGTCCGTGGGGGAGCGGGTGCGCGTGTGGGTGCTGGATGCCGGAATTGAACGCGCCACCAGCTTTCATGTGGTGGGGGGTCAGTTTGATGTGGTGTGGGCGGAGGGTGCGTACCTGCTTGGCGGTGCGGGCGGTGGCGCCCCGGCCGATGGCATGGCCGGGGGATCGCAGGCGCTTGCGCTCAGCCCCGCGCAGGGCGGGTTTGTGGAGTTGGTGTTCCCCGAGGCCGGCACGTATCCGTTTGTGTCGCACTACATGATCGATGCCGAGGCCGGCGCCCAGGGTCGGTTTGAGGTGGGAGCGGCCCGCTAGGCGTGCTCCCGGGCCGGTACCCGGCGCAGGAAGAGCACCGCCACCACGCCCACCAGGAGCATCCCCGCCGGGAGCAGCATCGCCTGCGCCATGGCGGTGGAGAAGGCGTCCACCACAAACGCCGGCAAGCCGCCGTCGCCAAAGCCGCCCTCACCGGCGCTCGCGCCGGGCAGGTGTGCCTCCAGGCGGTTCTGCATGAACGCCGCGATGGCCGCCGCGCCAATCACCGAACCGATGGTGCGGGTGGTGTTGTAGATGCTGGAGCCGGCTCCCGCCTGTCGCGGTTGAAGGTTGCGTGTGGCGGTGGTGGCAAGCGGACCCCACATGCCCGCGTTGCCCACGCCCATCACGGCAGACGGCAGTAGGTACATCCAGATGGGGGTGGTGGTGTTCATGAGCGAGGCGTACCACACCAGCGCGCCGATGACGAGCAAAAGGCCTGGTACAAGAAGGTAGCGCGGGTCGGTGCGGTCCAGGAGCTTGCCCGCGGGGGGCGCAAGAATCCCGGAGAGCACGGCCATGGGAACCATGAGGAGCGCCGACTGGGTGGGCGTGAGGCCGCGGGCCAGTTGGATAAAGAACATCATGGGCAACGACATGCTGGTGACGGTGAAGCCCACCGCGGTGATGGCCAGGTTGGACACAGAGAAGTTGCGGTCGCGGAACAGCTCGAGCGGCACCAGGGGCTCGCTGGTGGTGCGGGCCTGGGTGAGACCAAACACCACCATGACCACCACGCCAAGGCCAATCATGCCCCACACGGAGACCGGCCCCCAGATCTGACCCCAGTGGTACTTCTCGCCCTCCTGAAGCCCAAAGACAATCAGGAAGAGGGCAATCGCGGAGAGCACCACACCGGGGATGTCAAAGCGGTGCGGGTGCGTGGGGAGGGACGGCACCAGGCGCCAGGCGAGCAGAAAGCCCACCACGCCCACGGGAACGTTGACAAAGAAGATCCACTCCCAGCCCAGGCCGTCCACCAGGACGCCACCCAGCAGCGGGCCCACCAGCGTGGCCACGCCCGCGGTGGCACCCCACAGGCCCATGGCAGCACCGCGTCGGTCCGGCGGGAAGGTGCGAGTGATGACGGCCATGGTCTGCGGGGTCATCAGCGCGGCGCCAAGGCCCTGCAGCGCGCGGGCGGCAACCAGGGCATCGAGGCTGGTCGACAGCCCGCACAGGAGGGAGGCCAGGGTGAAGACGGTGAGGCCAATGAGGTAGATATTTTTGGGGCCAAAACGGTCGCCAAGGCGGCCGGTGACCAGGAGCGGCACGGCGTAGGCCAGCAGGTAGGCAGAGGTGACCCACACCACGTTGTCCAGGTTGTTGGTGTGCGGGTCAAGCGCGGCCTTGATGGCGGGGTTGGCCACGGACACGATGGTGGTGTCCACCAGCAGCATGAAGAAGCCAATGACCAGCGCCCACAGGGCGGGCCACGGGTTGGCCGGCCCCTGATGGTGGATTGTGGGTGATCCGGCCGGTGCCTGTGCGGGGCTGGATGCGGGGCCGGATGCGGGGGTGGTTGCGGGGCTGGCCGTGCGCGCCTGCATGGAGGTGGTCGCGGGGTCCGTTGTGGGGTCGCTCATGCGCCGGGGTGCCTCTCGAGTGATGAAGGGAACGAGGGTTGCTTGCTGGGCTGACTCAGGCTACCCGCACAGTGAACGCACAGGGACGCCCGGGTCTTCCCCGCGCTGGTGGCCCGGGGTGTGTGTGCGGCTGTGGGGGTGCGTGGGGTTTGGGACTGGTTTGGCCCTTGTGGGAGTTCGCGTGTGTCCTGTGGGACTGGTTTGGCCCTTGGGGCCGGGTGTGTGTGCGGTGGGGGCCATTTGGGTCCCGCAGGATGCACGGAAGGGCTGTGAGGGGCCATTTGGGTCCCAAACGCGGGGGAGGGGCCATATGAGTCCCACAACCTGGTGCGCGAGGCGGGACTTGAACCCGCACGTCCTAAGACACTGGAACCTAAATCCAGCGCGTCTGCCAATTTCGCCACTCGCGCGCGGTCACCAGGATACGGGCACCATGCCCCTCATCCCACCCTCAGCCAACCCCCAACAGTCGCCGCACGCGCCCCACATGCCCGGTGGCCTTGACGTTGTACAGCGCATGGGTGATCACCCCGTGCGCATCCAGCACAAACGTGGACCGGATCACACCCTCCACCTCACGTCCGTACAGGTTCTTGGTGCCCCACACGCCGTACGCGCGCATCACGTCGCGCGTCGGGTCAGATACCAGGGGGTAGGTGAGCCCATCGCGCGCCCGGAACCTGGCCAGCACGTCCACCGGGTCCGGCGAGATGCCCACCACCTCATACCCGGCCGCCCTCAGCGGCGCCAGCGAGTCGCGGAAGTCGCAGGCCTCGGTGGTGCAGCCGGGTGTCATGGCGGCAGGGTAGAAGAACAACACCACCGGATGCCCCCGATGCTCGGCAAGCGTGAAGCTTCCCGTGTCGGTTGCGGCGGTGAAAAGGGGCGCGGAATCGCCCGGATTAAGGCGGGTCATCCGTCCACTGTATGCGGGCGGCGGCACGTGTCCTGTGGATAACGCGCGTGGTCGGGGAGAGTTCGCTAGTGTCGCCTGCATGTGGGGTGAGCGATGATGCCGGCCAAGGATGCCATCTACCGTTGTGTGGCGTGCGACCAGGACGTGGTGCTGACCGCGGAGCACCGATGCGCGCAGTGCGGGGTGTCCTACCTGGACCCGTCCGCGAGCCAGGTGATTCAGGCGGAGGCCACGCTGCGCCAGATGCGCGCGCAGTATGACGAGTTGTCCGCACGCTGGAACGAGTGGCGCGAGTACCGGGCGCAGGCACTTGAGGCATTGCGCGCCACCGCGCCGCAGGGGTGGGGGGCTCCCGCCGATGCCGTGGCCGTCACCGATTCGCCGGACCCGTTTGAGCTCCACCCGGGGAGCGCGCCCGCGGCGGATGCGATACCCGCGCCCGTGCCAACTGCCGTGCCCGTGCCAACCGCCGCATCGGCCATGCCGCGTGCACCGCGGCGGGGAAGCGAGGTGGCGCGCAAGGCCATGACCGCGCCGGCGCTGCTGGGTGTGGCGGGTGCGTCGCTGCTGATTGCCGCGTCCATTGTGTTTGTGGCGCTTGCGTGGACGGTGTTCACGCCGGTGGTGCGTGGCGGGATTGTCTCGAGTGTGGCCGTGATGGTGGCGGGCATTGCGTGGTGGCTGCGCCGCATGGACCTTACGGTGTCCTCGGGTGCGGTGGGCGTGGTGGCGATGGGTTTTGCGGGGACCGCGTCGCTGGCGTTCTCGCGTGACTCGGGGCTACTGGGCGCCTTTGATGTGCCCACCGCGCTGGTGGTGACATGCCTTGCCGGGGTGGCGCTGTCGCGCCTGAAGGTGCAGTGGGTGGGCTCGGCCGCGGGCCTGGCCTTTGCCGGTGCCGCCGTGGGGTACACGGTGGCGGCAACCTCGGCATCGGGCGGTGCGGGGCAGGGCGAGGGGTCCGGCCTGCATGGCGTGTGGATCTGGACGGTAGTGGGCACGCTGAGCGCCGCCGCGCTTGCCTGGTCCCACCGCTGGTGGCGCTTTGAGGTGGCGCGGGTGGCCACCCAGTGGGTGGCGGTGGTGTGGGCCGCGGTGGTGGGGCTGGGCGCGTCGGTGTGGGTGTGGACGCATCACGGCGTCCTTGTGGACGCGGTGATTGCCCTGCTGCCCCTTGCGTTGCTGGTGGTGCTGTCGCGGTTCTGGCCGCGCCTGGCCGGTGGGCCCGTGGCCGTGGTGGTGACGGTGCTCGCGCCCGCCGCCGCGTCCACGTGGGGAGCCTCGGTGTGGGCGCTCGCCACGGCCGCCGCGGTGGCGGTGGCGTTGGTGCTGGCCGTGGGTCCGTATGCGCCGCGAGCCATGCGCGTGCCGCTCCTGGTGGGCCTTGCGCCCGCGTACGCGGTGGTGGCCGCGTCGTCGGCCGTGTACTCGGTGGCAATCACGGTGACGCGCATCATTGCCGGCGTCTACGTGCCGGACACGCATCTGTGGGCCGGTGTGGCCGCACTCGTGGCGGGTCTGGCGGTGGCGCAGCTGCGGCGCTGGGGCCTTGCGCCCGCATGGACCGCGGCACCCTCCATTGCGGGCGCGCTCATGGTGGTGACGGGCCTGGGAATTGTGGCGTTTGGTGTGGCCGAGTCCGTGGGGCATCACTACCACTCGAGCGTGGCCGTGGCCATGAGTGTGGGTGCCGCGCTGCTGCTGGTGGTCAGCAGGGTGTGGGGCGACGCGCGCGCCCAGTGGGTGAGCACCGCCGGGGCGGTGGTGTTTGCCCTGGTAGCTGGCGGTCATGGGGCCGGGGCCATTGCGGTGGGAGAGCTGCCGTGGGGTGCGGCGGTGGCGGTGGCGCTGCTGCCCGTGGCCGTGCTGGTGTGGCGTGCGTGGCAGGCGCCGTGGTGGGGGGTGGCGCCCGCGGTGTCCCTGCTCAGCGCCGATGCCCTGGTAGCCGTGGCGCGCGGCCATCACGCCTTCGCGTGGCAGGCATGGGCGGCCGTGGCCGCAGCCGCGGTGCTTTTGTGGGCCCTACATGTGGCGAGCCGGGGGCGTGACGCGACCGGCGCGGGCGACGGTGTGGATGCCGGTCACGGCGGGCCGCAGCGCATTCGCTCGTGGCATGGGCCCGCAGCCGTGGGAGCGGTACCCGCGCTGGTTCTTGGCGGTGGGGCGGTGCTCACGGCGGTGAGCTCCGTGGTGGAGTACCTCACGCGTGGCGCGGTGACCGGCGTGGCCATGGGCTGGGTGCTTGCCTCGTTGGCCACTGGACTCGCGTGCGCCGCCGTGGTGCGCATGGTGCTGCCCCAGGGGGTGCGCACCACCGCGGGTGTTGCCGGTTCCCTTGCGGTGTTGGCGGCCGGTGGCTCCGCGGTGTTCACGGCGGCGCAGGCCATGGGCGGCTCTCACGACTGGGCGCTTCCCGCATGTGGGCTTGCCGCCGCCGTCATCGCCGCGCTCTTTGTGCGGCTGTGGCGCTCGCGCGTGGCTACGATCACCAACGGCGTGGGTGTGGTGGTCATGGGTGGCATTGCCGGAATTCACGCGGCAACCCTCATCCCCGCGTCCACCTCCTGGATGTGGCCGGCCCTGGTGGGATTGGTGGCCGTGATGGTGGGCGGCGTGAGTGCCCGATGGTGGCCCCAATTCACGTGGGGTCCCACCGCGCTTGTGGCTACCGCACTCGCGGCGGGTCTGGGTGCACGACTCCACGTGGGCACGGGTGCGCTCACCCTGTCCACCGCAGTGGCGGCGCTCCTGCTGGGTGGGTGGAGCATCGGCCGGGTGCGCCGTGCCCTGGTGCCCGCTGCCGCGGATGCACCGACGGCCCCTGCGGCATCGGCCCCCACGGCATCGGCCCCGGGGGCGCCACGCCTCACGGTGTGGCTGATGGCGGGACTTGCCCCGGCACTGCTGGTGGCCGGTGCGGCGATGGTGGTGCTCACGGTGCATCAACTCACCGCCGGGGCGTTCCGCATGGACTTTGTCACCTGGCACCTGTCCTGGTGGGCGGTGGCGTTGGTGGGGACCGTGGTGGCCGCCGTGAGCGCACTGGCGCGCGTGGCGGTGCGGGTGGCACCCCGCGTGGCCAGGATGAGTCTGGTGGTGGCCGCGGTCTGTGCCGCCGTGGGTGTGGCGGTGTTGTCCACGGTGGCGGCCGCGGCCGTGACGGTAGCGGGGCCGCAGCACGTTGAGGTGCCTTCATGGTCCACGCTCGCCGTGAGCGTGACGGTGGTGGGGGCCGCGGTGGCGCTGTGGGTGACGCATCGAGGGCCGCTGCTGCTGGGGCGGGGCGCGCGCCGCGGATTGCGCATAGCGCTGGTGGTGTGGCTCACCGTCCTGGCCATCGCCGTGGGCGCGGCCGCCGGGCCCGCAAGTGTGCCCGTGGTGGTGCCCGCGGTGGCCGCGGCGGCGCTGTGCGCGGCGCTCGCGGCCCTTGCATGGCGATGGCCATCCCAGGCGATGGCCCCAGTCATGCTTGCCACCACGGTGGTGGTGGCGCTGCTGCTCGTGGACCGCGTCCCGGTGGTGGCCATCAGCGCATCCGTGGCCGCCGTGGTGGCGGGTGCCGCCTGGCTGGTGCGGGGCGTGCGTGGAGGTGGTCGCATCGGCGCCCTGTTGGGTCTGCTCCCAGCACTCACGGTCACCGTGGGTGCGGTGGTTGTGTCCGCCATACGCGGCCTGCTGATGGTGGGCGACGGCACCGCCGGGCTGGCCATGGTTGCCGGTGGCAACCCGTGGTACCTCCTCACCGTGGCCGCACTGGCCGTGGCGGCACTTGCAATTCCGTGGGCGCGCCGCAATCCGGGAACCGTGCTTGTGCTGGTGGTGATGGCGTCATGGGGGATGATGCCCGCGCTGATAGCCGCGGTGGCGCTGGTGGTGGCGGTGGCGGCCACAGTGCTGTGGGGGCGGGTGCTGCGAGGCGACCCGGCAACCGCGGCCATCGCGCTGGTGGTGGCCATGGGATTGGCCTGGGCTCACCCCGGGTGGGCCCTCGCAGTGGGGGTGGGCACCACGGTCACCGTGCTGACGTTTGCGCGCATGCGTACCGATGCCCTGCACCAGGCCGCCGTGGTGGTGGCACCGTTGCCCGCCGTCTATACGGCGCTGGCGGTGGTGGACCTGGCGGGGGTGCGGGTGCTGCTCCCCGCGGTGTGCCTTGCGGCAGCGGCGGCAGTGGCGTGGGCGATTGCGCGTGCGGGGGACTCCCTGGGCCGCAAGGCGTTGCCCTGGCAGCTGGGTGTGTGGACCGGGGTGCTGATGTGCCTGGCGCCGCGCGCCGAGTCACGCGCGGTACTGGCACTGGGTCTCCTGTTCCTCACCAGCGCGGTGGCGTGGCTTGCGGCCCGAGCCCTGGGAGTGCGGGGCGCGCGCTGGTGGTGCGCGGCCCTGGTGGCGGTGGGTACGGCGTGCGTGGCCGCGTTTGGGCAGGTCAACGTGATTGAGGCGTACACCGCGGTACCCGCGCTCGCGGCACTGCTATTTGGAGTGCAGTGGCTCCGGGCCAACACCCGGGTGCGCTCGCTTGCCGCGCTGTGGCCCGGCTTGACGCTGGCGCTCGTACCTAGCTTTATTGCCTTGATGGTCAACCCCGATGCGCTGTTGCGCACCGCGTTGCTCACGCTGGCCATTGTGGTGCTGGCGGGTGTAGGGGTGGCCACCAAGTGGTTTGCACCCATCCTGGCCACCGCGGTGACGGCGGTGGTGGTGTCCGCATTGCAGATCATTGTGGGCAGCAACCTGGTGGTGCGGTTGGTCTCGTTTGTGGTGGTGGGGTCGCTGCTCCTTGCCGTGGCCTCGTGGTTTGAGAAGCTCAAGGCGCTGCGGTAGCGGCGTGGCATGCGTCCGGCGCGAGGTCTTTGCCTCGCTATATGTGCGCGTGCCGCTGCGGATTTTCACAGGAGCGTCACCATTTGCTAGGATGACGAGTCGCGCCACCGCGCGAGCGCCTCTAGCTCAATTGGCAGAGCAACTGACTCTTAATCAGTGGGTTCTGGGTTCAAGTCCCAGGGGGCGTACCAGGCAAGACGGCCATCCGTGAGGGTGGCCGTTTTTTGTTCACCGGGCCGTTGGCCCCCACATCGCTCAGGAGTCCACCATGACCTCACCCCTTGCCGCATACGTGGAGCAGGTGGTGGAGGCCAACGTGGAGGCATGTGCGCGAGCGGCGCAGGCGGTGGTCAGCGCGGGTCAGGCCGATGCGTTGGTGTACGTAGCGGGTGCCGGCCACTCGCTGGCGGCGGTCATGGAGACGTTCTACCGGCCCGGCGGGCTTGCCTGCGTGCGCCCGCTGTGGGACCCCACGGTGCTGATTCTTGCGGGCGCGCGCGCATCCTCCCAGGCGGAGCGAACGCCCGGGTCCGGCCGCGCCATCGTGGATGCGGCGGGGCTCACCTCTCACGATGCGGTGGTGGTGTTCTCCACCAGCGGGGTCAACCCGTACCCCGTAGAGATTGCGCAGGGCGCCCGCGAGCGTGGCGCCACCGTGATCGCGGTGACGGCGTGCGCGGCAAGCCGGGTGGCCCCGGCGCGTGCGGGCACACGCCTGTATGACGTGGCCGATGTGGTGCTGGACACCCTCGCGCAGCCCGGCGACGTGAGTTGGCCGGTAGGCGAGCCCCAGACCGTGGCGCTGTCCACCTTGGGCAATGTGGTGCTGTGGTCCGAGGTACTGCGCCGCGTGGTGGAGCAATGGCCCGATGCGCCGCTGTGGCGCAGCTCCAATGTGGCGGGCAACGACGGGGGCATCGAGGCTACCGCCGCCCGCTTTGCCAGCCGTATTCCCGAGTTGTAGGCCCGCGCCGAACCTCACCCGCCGCTTACGACGCGGGTGGGTACCCCGCCCCCGGGTACTGTGCCGAGGGCCGATGCGCGGCGGCGCCGGGAACATCGGACTTGGGGCGACGCCCCTTGGTCTCGCCCAACGCCACATAGTGGCGGAACACGTACACCGTGGGGTCCCATGCGGCCGGGTCCACGTGCTGCGTGCCGGGCACCACCACGCGCGGCGCGGCGTGCACCTGCACCACCTCCGCCTCCACAATGTGATACCCCTTGAGGCCGGGTGTGACGCGCCGCACCCACGCCTCCAACTGCAGCTCGCATTCCAGCACGCGCGGCACCCCCACCTCCACCGAGTCCTGCGGGGTGAGGTCCGCCGCCGCAAACTTGTCACGGTGGGTGCGGTAGGCCTCGCGCTTGTCCTCGGGGACCGGGTCCGCACCCGTGGTCTGGGCCAGGCGCTCCACATGCTCCCACAGCATCGGCGAGGGGAAATTGATGGTGAGGTCCGGACGCTCCTGCAGGTTGGCAAGGGTGTGGCCGCCGTCCTCCAGCCCGATGACGGCCATGCGTCCCAGCGCCCAGTACGACGAGGCGGGGGCCAGGTTGGGCGTGCCGTCCGCGTTGAGGCTGGCAAGGAGCATCACGGGGGTACCCACGTACAGCGACGTGGGGGTGATGCTGAGGTGGCTGGCGGGCGACGGCGCGGTCATGGCGGTCCTTCCGTGGGCGTGAACGGTACTGGTCTCCACGCTAACGGGTGACGCTGGTGCCAGCGAGGGGGCTCAGGAGCCTGATTTCTCGCGCATGCGCCCACGCCACCAACTGGGGCGTTCGCCGCGTTCCTGCTCGGCCTCGCGTTCCAGGCGTTCCTGGGCAAGGCGCAGTTCGCGGTGACGGCGGCGGCGTCGGCCCGTGGTGACAATGCGGTACACGGCAAAGCCCATGGCCACAAAAATCACCACCACCAGCAGGGGGATGAAGATGGCCACAAAGGACAGACCCACGGAGGTGGCGTCCTCCGCAAAGGAGGCGACGGGTGCGCCGGTACCTCCCGTGGCGGCGTTGACGGCGGGGCGGGCGGCGGCCTTGCCGGTGTGCACCAGGCCCGCAATCACGGCGCCAATGATGCCGCCCACCAGCGGGTTGTCGCCCCAAAAGTGCGCGGCGTCAATCTCCGATGCCGCGGCGGTGGCGGCAAAGATCACGCCACCTACCAGGGGCCGGACGGCGGACTGGATCAGGTCGTTGATGTGGTCAACGCCGGGAATCTTGTCCAGCACCAGCTCCGCAAGCAGGAACACCGCGGCAATGACGATGGTGACCCAGGACTCGAGCCACATGAGGTTGGCGGGCAACTCGATGATGTGGGTGAAGCGCGCGGTCAGGCCCACAATGAGCAACGGAATGAAGGCGTTCAGACCGGCTGCGGCCGAGAGCCCGGCACCTGTCAGTGCGGCAAGCATGGGGACCTCCTCACGCCGCCCAGGTGGCGGCCCCTGCCGCGGGGGGTAGCGGCATTCACCCCCCAACGATAGCCTCGAAATGAGCCCACCCTCCTGGGCGGGCCGGTGGAGAGGAGAAGAAATGGGTATCTGGGGAGCATTGATTGGTGGTGCGGTCGTTGCGGTGATCGCATCCGTGCTACGACGTGGCCGCTCGGGGATGCCCTGGTGGGGCACCTGGTTGGCCGGCATCGGCGGCGCCCTGGTTGGCTACTGGATTGCGGGCCTGTTGGGCGTGGCGGAGACCAGCGGCGTGGACTGGATCCGGTGGATCATCTCCGTGGTGGTGGGCATTGTGCTCATTGGTGTGGGGAGCGCCATCTGGCCCAAGCGCGGCTAACGCGCGCAATCCATGCCGGCCCCCGTTCGCCCCATTGCGAGCGGGGGCCTAGGCCTGGAGTCTAGCCAACTCTTGCCGGGCGTGTGTGGCGTGCGGCGGGACGCACAGGGCCCGCGGGCCCGGGAATAGTGCGGGGCCATCCATGGTTGATACCCGGGAACGGCCCCGCACGCGCGCGGCGGCCGCCCTTGAGAGCCAAAGGAGGCCTTTGTGACCGTTGCACTGTGGATCATCAACATTGTTCTTGCCCTGGTATTTGTGGGTGCGGGCGCAATGAAGCTGATGAAGTCCAAGGAGGCCTACGTGGCCGGTGGCATGGCATGGGCAGAGGAGCGCAGCCCCGCCACGCTCAAGGCGCTGGGTGCTGCCGAGGTGCTGGGCGCGGTGGGGCTGATTGTGCCGCTTGCCACGGGCATCGTGCCTGTGCTGACGCCCATTGCCGCGCTGTGCCTGTGCGTGGTGATGATTGCCGCGACCGTCACCCACCTGCGTCGCAAGGAGGCGTTTGCGCCGTCGCTGGTGCTGGCGGTGGTGTGTGTGGTCAGCGCGGTGATTGCGCTGACGAGCGTGCTGTAGCGGGCGGCAACACAAAGTCGCCGGTGGGGCCGGGGTTCATGGCAATCTCCCACCGGAAGCCGTCCGGGTCGCAAAAGTAGCCCGAGTATCCGCCCCACTCGCGGCGCACCGCAGGGTGCACGTCCGCGCCCAGCGATGTGGCTAGGGCCAGCACCTGGTCCACCTCGTCCACTGTGGCGCAGTTGTGTGCGAGCGTGAATGGTGCGATGCCGCGCGCCGGTGCCGCGCCCACCTCTGCGGTGAAGCCGTCCACGGTCCACAGGGACAACATCAGGTGCTCACCCACCGGGAGCATGATGACGTCGTCGCCCTCAAACATGGGGGTCCAGTGCAGCCCGTCCACGTAGAAGCGGCGGCTGCGCGCAAGGTCCTGGACGGCGAGGGTGATAAAGCTGACGCGCTGGTCCATGGGGTCACTGTAATGCGGGTGCGGTGTGCTGCGTCCTGTGCGCCCCGGGCCTTATGCGGTTGCGATCTTCTCGAGTTCGTCCATGAAGCCCTGCCACCCGGCGAGGACTCCGGCTTGCTGCTCGGGTGTGAAGCCGGGCGTCTCCTGGGTGAAGCGCATCCGGGTACCGCCATCGATGGCGGTCAGGTGGACGGCCGCCTGCGCGCGTCCCGGCTCCGCGGGGCTATCGGTGATGGTGAATACCAGGCGTTCATGAGGCGCGACCTCAATGAAGGTGCCGGTCCAGTCGATGGTGTTCCCGTCGGGGAGCACCATCTGTGCGGTCCACGTCCGTCCAGGTTCGGCAACAAAGCTGAGCCGGTCCACTGGGACGCGCACGTCGGGGCCGCCAAACCAGCGTGCAAAGTGCTCGGGAGTGGTCCATGCGGCAAAGACGGCCTGAGGTGGCGCGGCGATGTCGCGGTCGATGACGATGCCATGGGCTGTGGTTCCGGTCATGGGTCCTCCTGTGCAATGTGGGGGCCGCCAGCGTGGCCGATGCTGGCACGCTCGGGTGCCGCCGCCGCCGCGCTTAGCCAGGGCGCTCGATGCCCTCTTGGTGAAGGCTACGAAGTGCCAGGCGGGAGTGCAAGCAGGGATTCCGCACGAGTGGCACGCGTGGCTCAGTAGCCTGGGAGCATGACTGGTGAGCAACTGACGTTTCACACGAGCATCGGCGTGGAGGTCAAGGGCGAGATGTGGAGTTGCGTCGAAATCCCCGGGTCGAGGGACTTCTTTGGTACCGGCAAGGCGGTGCGGGTGGACGCAAAGATTGACCAGGTGCTCCTTGAGAACGTGGGTGCGATGGTGACCGGCACCGGTGGCCACATGGTCTCGCTGAGCGCAAAGGTTCGTCGGGCGCTGGGCAAAGACATCGGCGACCCGGTTGAGGTCACGATTACCACTCGCTAAGCGCGGGGGCTAGAGGCCGGTGTGGTGAGCCCAGCGGCGCGATGCTTCTGCCGCGGCATCGGTGATCAGCGCGTCGATGGCATCGCTCCGGCGCACAGGGAACGAGACGTATGCACCGCGCCCTCCCGCGATTGGCCTGCCGTATGCCTTGGCGGCAAGGCTTCCATCGGGCAGAAGGCGAACGGTGATCGATTGCAGCTCGAAGACTTCGCCGCGGCGCTCGTCGGTCCAGCGGAGGCCTTCGGGGATCTCCACATTGAATGCAAGTGCCTGCAATCCGATGTCCGGCATGGTGTGAAGGCTACCGGTTGCGCTCTCGGTGCTGACCTTGCCGGAGTGGGCTGACCAGGCGTGCGGGCCATGTGGGTCCCGCAGGATGCGGCGCATGTCCCACAGGGGCCAATTGAGTCCCAAACGACCCGTTCCTTGAGCGTCCGCACCAAAAAACGCACCCGGCGGCCGGTGTGCCCGCACCGCCGTGGGCGCACGGCTCGAAAATTGGTGCGGACGCATGGGGTGGGCGCGTGGTGCGGACGCATGGGGTGGGCGCGTGGGGTGGACGCATGGGGTGGGCGCGTGGTGCGGACGCATGGGGTGGGCGCTCGGGTCGCGGGTCGCGGGTCGCGGGGCCCACGGCCCCTGCACATGACAATGCCCCCTGAACCTCAGGGGGCATTCCTTGGGGTGAGTGACGGGGCTCGAACCCGCGACATCCTGGACCACAACCAGGTGCTCTACCTGCTGAGCTACACCCACCATCGGCCCACGCGGTGGGCCAGCGAAAAGTGTACCGTGTCTGGGCGCTCCCGCGCGCCCGCTCCCCGCGGACGCCTCTGCCCCCGCATGCCCACCGGGAACGCCTACGCCTCGCCCACCCCTGCGGCGGCCGCACGCGCGGCATCGGAATCCGGGCCGGGCAGGGGAGTGAAGACGGTCTCGCGGTAGTAGCGCAGCTCGCGGATGGAGTCGCGGATGTCTCCCAGCGCGCGGTGTCCGCCGGTCTTCTCCGGCGCGTTGAAGAACACGCGCGGGTACCAGCGCCGCACCAGCTCCTTGATGGAGCTCACGTCCACCACGCGGTAGTGCAGGTGGGCCATCAGCTCCGGCATGTCGCGCTCCAGGAACTGCTTGTCCATGCCCACGGTGTTGCCCGCCAGCGGCGCCTTGCCCTCGGGGGTGTGTGCGCGCACGTAGGCCAGCACCTCCTCTTGGGCGCTGGCCATGTCGGTTCCGGAGGCTAGCAGGGGCAGCAGGCCCGATGCGGTGTGCATCTGCCGTACAAAGTCGTTCATGCCCGCGAGCGCCTCCTCGCTGGGTTTGATGACCACGGAGACGCCGTCGCCCACCACGTTGAGCTCGGCATCGGTGACCAGGCAGGCCACTTCCACCAGGGCGTCGCGCCTGGTATCAAGGCCGGTCATCTCGCAGTCAATCCACACCAGGTGTTCGGAAGCCATATCCCGATCTTAGGCCCGGGTGTTGACATCGCCGCCGCACGGTGTTTTAGTTAGTCAGTCAAGTAACTAACTAGCGAACGTGGGAGGTAGGCATGGACGAGTCCGTACCGATCTTCATCCGGATCGCGCGCCAACTCGAGGGAGAGATCCTGGACGGCTCGCTCCCGGAGGAACATCAGGTGCCCTCCATCAACGAGCTTGCCGCCTTCCACCGCATCAACCCGGCCACGGCGCTCAAGGGAGTGACCATGCTGGTAGATGCGGGAGTGCTCTACAAGCGCCGCGGCATCGGCATGTTTGTCACCGCCGGCGCCCGTGCCCGCCTCCTGGCCCAACGCCGTGAGGCATTCCAAGCCAGCGCCGTCCGCCCCCTGGTCTTTGAGGCCACCGCCCTGGGCTTTACCCCCACTGAACTGCACGCCATGGTACGAGAGGAGATGGGTCAATGACCCCCGTGATCGAGGTAGAAAACCTCACCAAGCACTACCGCAAGGTACGCGCGGTGGACGCCGTGAGCCTGTCACTGAACGGCCCCGGCATCCACGGCCTGCTGGGCCGCAACGGCGCCGGCAAGACCACCCTGATGCAGCTCATTGCCGGCCAGGAGTTTGCCACCACCGGCCACATCCGCCTCTTTGGCGCCAACCCCGTAGAAAACGCGGCGGTGCTGCGGCGCACGTGCTTTATCAAGGAGTCGCAGGTGTACCCCGAGGGTCTGCGCGGCAGGCACGTCCTGGCCACCGGCCCCTGGTTTTACGAAAACTGGAGCCACGACCTTGCCGCCCAACTGGTGCGCGCGCTGGAGGTCCCCGTGGACCGTCAGATCAAAAAGATGTCCCGCGGCCAGCGCACCGCCCTGGGCGCCACCATCGCCATCGCGTCCCGCGCGGAGCTCACCCTCCTGGACGAGCCCTACGCCGGCCTTGACCCCGTGGCGCGGCGCCTCTTCTACGACGCGCTCCTTGCCGACTACACCGAATTCCCCCGCACCATCCTGGTCTCCACCCACCTGGTAGACGAGCTGGCGGGCCTGCTGGAGCGGGTCATCGTCATGGACAAGGGCCGCATTCTCATTGACGACGATGCCGACACCCTGCGCGGCAGCGCCACCGCGCTCGCGGGCCGGGCGGGCGACGTGGCCGCCTTCACCGCGGGGCGAGAGGTGCTCTCGCACGCCACCCTGGGTGGCCTTGCCACCGCCACCGTCGCGGACCTCAGCACCAAAGACCGGGCACTCGCGCTCAGCGCGGGCCTGGAACTGTCCCCCGTATCCCTGCAAGACCTCATTGTGCACCGCACCGGACTCGAGCTCACCAAGGAGATGGCCTCATGACCGCCCTCGCCACAGACCCCGCCGGCACCGCCGGTACGCCCGGCACCCCCGCCCCGCACCGCACCACACACCGCATCGTGGCCGCCGCGCGGCTGCACGCCGCCAACCCCTGGCAAACCCTGCTCATGCCGTGGATGATCTACACCGCCATCTTTGCGGGCACCGCCGGCATCTACTGGCTGGTGATGACCTACGGCAACCTTGAGGCCCAAACCGATCAAGAGGGTGGCGTGAACGGCGGTGCCTCCTGGGTGCTGATCTACATGATGGTGATGATGGTGCAGGCCATGAACCGCACCTTCCGGTTCGCGTTGGGCATGTCGCTGACCCGCCGCGAGTACTACCTGGGAACCGTGGCGTACTTCCTCACCCTTGCCGTGGGGTACGCCTCCGCGTTTACCGCGCTGGCCGCCATTGAGCGCGCCACCGATGGCTGGGGCTTGACGCTGCAGTTCTTTGCCCCCATGCCCCTGAACACCGAGTCGCTCGCGGCCATCTGGATCACCTGGGTGGCGCTCTTTGCCCTGTTCATGGCCATTGGCGCTGCGGTAGCCACCATCTATGTGCGCTGGGCCGCCACCGGGTTGGTGACGTTCTTTATTGCGCTGGCGGCGGTGATCATCGGCATCATCTGGGTGATGGTGGCCACGTCCGCGGGCACGCACTTTGTGGACTGGGCCACACGCACCACCATGGCCACCGCGGCGCTGTGGAGCCTGCCGCTGAGCGCGCTGTGGCTCGCGGCCGGCTACGTCAACCTGCGCCGGGCGGGGGCGCGCAACTAACGGTGGCAGGCACGGCCGATGCCCGGGCGAGGGGGGCGGGCACGGCCGATGCCGGGCGACGCGGGGTGCCAAGCCGAGGCGGGCACCCGCCCGCGTCAGGCGTCCAGGTGGGGACGCGCGGACCACGTGCCGCGTCGGTACTGGGGCGGAACCACGTCCTCCTCCACACCCAACTCAAAGGCGCTCCGCCACGCAAAATGCGGATCCCGCAGGAACTCCCGGCCGGCGAGCACCACATCGGCCTGGCCGGAGGCCACAATCGCGTCCGCCTGGTGGGCGTCCACAATCTGCCCCACCGCACCCACCGGAATGCCCGCCACGGCGCGCACCGCCTGGGCGTGCGGCACCTGGTATCCGGGCGCAGAGGGAATGCGCACCCCCGCCATGTTGCCGCCGGTGGACACGTCCACAAAGTCCACGCCGGCGTCCCGCAGCCACGGTGCAAGGGTCTGCGTCTGAGCCAGCGTGAGCCCCTCGGGCTCCAGCCAATCCGTGGCGGACAGGCGCACCATCACGGGCATGGACTCGCCCACACGGTCCCGCACCGCTGCCACCACCCGCAGCAGCAGGCGGGCGCGGTTGTCCAGCGACCCGCCGTACTGGTCGGTGCGTTCGTTGCTCAGCGGCGAGAGGAACTGATGCAGCAGGTAGCCGTGCGCGCCATGCAGCTCCACGGCCTCAAATCCGGCCGCTACCGCGCGCGCCGCGGCCGCGGCAAAGGCCTCCACCACGCCGTCCAGCTGGTGCTCGTCCAACGCGCTGGGCTGCGTCAACCCGGGAAATGCCAGGGGTGACGGGCCCACGGTGTCCCAACCACCATCGGCCGGGGGAACGGGGCCCGTGCCCGACCAGTCGCGGTATACCGACGCCTTACGCCCCGCATGCCCCAACTGCACCACGGGCAGGGCGCCCTGGCCGCGGATGAACGCCGTGATGGGGCGCCAGGCCTCCACCTGGGCGTCGTTCCACAGGCCCGTGTCCCAGGGGCTGATGCGTCCCTCGGGCACCACCGCGGTGGCTTCCGCGATCACCGCGCCCGCGCCGCCGCGCGCAAAGGCGCCCAGATGCACCAGGTGCCACGGGGTGGGAACGCCGTCTTGCGCCTCCACCGAGTACTGACACATGGGTGCCACCCAGAGGCGGTTGCGCACGGTCACCGACCGCAGCGTGAGAGGGGTGAAAAGGGCGGTGGTCATGTCCCTACCGTACGTGCTTGCGGGAGGGACGTTGGGCCCTTAGTGGGGCAGTGCCGCGGAGAGCGCGTTGCTCCACTCGGCAAACAGATCGTTGGCGCGGCTCATGCCAATCACGCCCGCGGCCGCACCCGATGTGGTGCTCACCAGGCGCACCACCGCGCCGCCGCCCTCGCCCTGGAACACGGCCAGGTCATAACGGACGTGCTGGTTCTTCTTGCCCACGAACGCGCCCAGCCAGATGGTGCCGGCCTTGGAACCGCGCTCCACGGTGGAGGAGTACTCGCCCGTGCTGGCCACCGTGAAGCCGTGGCTGGCAAAGAATTGGCGGGCGAGGTCGCGTGCCGCGGCGGGGTTGGCGGTGGTGGGGATGTCTGACTGGGCCATGATGCTCCTGACTGGGCGGAGTGTTCCGCTCGCCGTATCGTGTCACATCCGGTGGTGCGCGTGCCGGGTGCGCGCCGCGCTCCAGCCCGGCGCCCTCCAGGGTTTGGGACTGGATTGGCCCCTGTGAGAGGTTCCGTGCGTCCTGGGGGACCCATATGGCCCTTCCCCCCTTGCGTCCGCACCAAAAAACGTACAGAGCGCCGTGCACTCGTGCATGGTTGGCCATCCGCGGACAGAAAATAGGTGCGGACGCTCAAGGAGGGGGGGCTCGGCGCGAGGCGCTCAACTGCGTGCGGGGTGAACGATGCGTAGAGAGACACCGTGGAACGATGTCGTGAGACACCACCATGGCGCCCCCGGCAGGACTCGAACCTGCGACCTTCGGATTAGAAGTCCACTGCTCTATCCAACTGAGCTACGAGGGCATGCACCGTACACGGCTCACTCAGGGTACCGACCGCGCACACTCACCCGCATCCCGCGTCGCGCCCTTACGTGCGGATAGGGAATGCTAGTACCCATGGAATTCCGGCCTATCAAGTCGTGGTCGTACCCCGGCGCGCTCCTTGACGCGCTGGTGGACACCCGCAAGGTGGTGGCGGGGATTGACATCGCGTTACCCACCTCCAACCAGCAGCGCGCGCAGCACATCATGGAGCAGATGCTGGACCAGTTGGACCACCACCTCATTCCCCGCGTGAGCCAAGAAGCCTCGCCCGCCATTGTGGTGGTGGCGGGCTCCACGGGCGCGGGAAAGTCCACCGTGGTGAACGCCCTGCTGGGCGAGCCGCTCACGGCATCGGGCGTGCTGCGCCCCACCACCAAGGTGCCGCACCTGTTTCACCACCCGCTGGACGCCGCGGTGCTCACGGCCGTGGAGCAGCGGGCGCGGGTGATCCCGTCGGAGGCGGTGCCGCGCGGCCTTGCCATTGTGGACAGCCCGGACCTGGACTCCGTGCGCGGCGAAAACCGCGACATTGCGGCCCAGCTGTTGGAGGCCGCGGACCTGTGGATCTTTGTCACCACTGCGCAGCGCTACGGCGACGCGGTGCCGTGGAAGGCCATCCGCGAGGGTGCCCAGCGGGGCGCGTCCATTGCCATTGTGCTCAACCGGGTCACGCCCGATGTAGCGGCCCAGGTGCGGCACGAACTCATGCACCGCCTGGCGAGCGAACAGCTGGAGGGCCTGCCGCTGTTTGTGATCCCCGAGGACCCCGGCACACCGGGCGCCGCCTCGCCCACCCTTACCGCCCCCACCTCCACCGTGCCGCGCGACGTGGTCAACGGCTTGGGCCGGTGGCTGGACGCGGTGGCAGCGGCATCGGCCCGCACCATCGTGGAGCGTACCCTGCACGGCTCCACGGAGTCCCTCAAGGAGTGGCTGGAGGAGCTGGCGGAGGTGATGGACGATCAGGCCGCCCAGGCCAAGGAGGTGCGTGCGCATGTGCGCCGCGCCGCCGCGCAGGCCGAGGTGGCCGGGGGTGACGACTGGTACCGCGAGATTGCCGTGGGCCCGGTGCGGGCGCGCTGGGAAAGCGCCACGGCCGATGGTGGGCCGCTGTTCCGCCTGTCCTCCTCCTGGTGGGTGCGGCGCCGGGTGGCGCGCGAGGCGCGCGACGCCGCGTTGACGGACATTCGGGCGGACCTGGTGGCCGCGGTGCAGGCCGCACTATCCGCGGCGGCGCAGGGCGCGGCGCAGCGCATGACGGATGCGCTTGCCCTTGCCGAGGACGGCGTGGGGCCGTGGTTGGCCTCCCACCGCGACCCGCGTGACGCCCGCGAGGTGCGGGAGCGGCGCGCCGCCGATGTCACGCGCGCCTGGCTGGATCGCTGCCGTGAGCTGGTGATAGAGATTCCGGGTGCGGAGTCGGGGGCTCGGGTGGTAGACGCCGATGCGTTGGGCACCACGCTCGCATGCGCCGCCCTGGGTGTGGAAAGCGCCCGGGTGGCGCTGGGGGTGCTGGTGCGCCCGCGCCTTGCCGAGGCCATCGAAGCCGCCCGCGAGGAGCTGACGCGCGCCCGGCAATACGTCATCAACCGTGAAGCCTTGGACATGATGAAACCCACGGACCAGGTGGCGCTCCTGCCGGACGCCTCCGCCAAGGTGCGCCTGCGTCGTGCAGAACTGAGGGCCCTGCTGTGACGCCCACGTTCCATACCCTCCCCGAACGCACCGAAACCGCGCGGCTCAAGGAGAGGCTTGCGCGGTTGCGTGCCTCGCTGGAGTGGGCCGGCGAGGCCATTGACCCCGCGGTGCGTGACGACGTGCGCGCCACCATTGCGCGCTGCGACGAGCGCCTGGCCTTGGGCGTGGATCACACGGTGGTGGCGCTGGCGGGGGGTACCGGCTCGGGCAAGTCCAGCCTGTTCAATGCGCTGACCGGCTCGCAGTTTGCGGTGCCGGGGGTGGCGCGACCCACCACCGCGCACCTGAGCGCGGCGTCGTGGGGGCAGGCCGGTCCGCTGCTGGATTGGTTGGATGTGGCGCATGCGCGCCGCCTGTTGTTGCCCGCCGATGCGGTGGTGGACACGGGGGAGCCGCTGGCCGGGGTGGTGCTTCTTGACCTGCCGGACCACGATTCGGTGAACGCCGCCAACCGCGCCACGGTGGACCGGGTGGTGCCGTTGGTGGACCTGATTGTGTGGGTGGTGGACCCGCAAAAGTATGCGGATCACGCGCTCCATGACTCCTACCTCTCGCAGGCGTCGGACCACGGCCAGCCGTCGCTGGTGGTGCTCAACCAGGTGGACCGGTTGGGGGATGACGACGCGGTGGCGGTGGCGCAGGACCTGGCGCGCCTGGTGCATGCCCAGGGCATTGCCGATGTGCCGGTGCTGCTCGCCTCGGCGCGCACCGGGCGGGGCGTGCAGGCCGTGTTGCGGGAGGTGGCGCAGGCGGCCGGGCGGGGTTCCGTGGCGGCCGAGGCGGTGCGGGCGGATCTTGTGGCTGCGGGCAGGGCGTTGGCGCGGGCGCTTGCGCGCGACGCGGAGCCGGTGTTACCGGATGTGGAGCTGATGGTGGCGGCGTTGGCGCGGGCCGCGGGGGTGGACGCGCGGGCCGATGCGGTGGCCGCGGCGGTGGCGGGACGCTCGCAGGTGATTCCCGAGGTGGTGAGCGCCCCCGCGGCGGCGGTGGAACAGATTCGCCTGGAGTGGGTGGATGGCGCCACCGCGGGACTGCCGGTGGCGTGGCGCACCGTGGTGGACGATGCGGTGGTGGCGGCGCCCGCGCTTGCCGCCGAGCTTGCGGCCACGTTCCAGGCCACCGACTGGCCCGGGGTGCCGCGCGTGGGTGGCGTGGGGGCGCGGTGGCGGCGTGCGCGCATGGCGGGGGCGGCCGCGCAGGCGACGCGGGCCACCGGGTTGCAGGCGGTGCGCGCGGTGGTGGGGCCGCGGGTGGTGGAGCCCACCGTGATGATCCACCAGGCCTACCGTGCGCTCGACGAGCTGACCGAGCTCGACTAGCCGGCGGCGCCTTGCGGGCCTGGCGGTAGGTGCCGCCTGCCGCCCGTTCCCGGCGGCGTCCCCGTTCACAACGTCGTCCCCAGGCACCCCCCGCGGCCTCGGTTATCCCCAACTTTTCCGCGCCCCTCCCACGCGAGCGCCGCACCGCGCACGCTGGAGCGACGCCGCAATCCGAGCGGCCGCAAGGAGAGGCAACATGAACGAATTGACCATCACGGTGTCCGGTTGGGTGGCCACCGATCCCAAGTTCCTGGTGGGCGCGCAGGGTGCACGCATGACCACGTTCCGGCTCGCGTCCTCGGCGCGCTACTTTGACCGCGAGAAGGGCTCGTGGGTGGACGGCGGCACCGAGTGGTTCACGGTGCGCGTGTTCCGGGGCGCCGCCGCGCTGGTGAACGAGTCCGTGGCCAAGGGCCAGCCGGTGGTGGTGCACGGGCGCTTCCGCACGTCCACGTGGCAGTCCGAGTCCGGTCCGCGCACTGACCTCATCATCGATGCAACGGGTGTGGGGCATGACCTCACGCGCGGCACGGCAACGTTCCAGCGTGCGCAGTCCGCCCAGAACCTGCCGCCGGAGGCATACCCGCGCGTGGATGCCACGTCCGGCACGGCCAACCCGGAGACGGACGCCCCCGGTGCCACGGAGCGCCTGGGCGCGGGTGACTTTGTGCCGGGCCAGGAGCCCGATGCGGGCGAGGACGCGGGCTTTGAGACCGTGGCGCTGCCCACGGGCGACACCGCGGGCGCGGAGTTTGCGTCGGACGACGCCGATGCGGCGGACCAGGACCAGGCGGAACTGGTGGGGGTGTAGCGCACGGGGCGCGGCGCGGGGTGAGGCAAGCGGTGTGGCCCCGGTACGCTGGGGGCATCCCGCGGCCTCGTGCCGCGCCCTGACGAGCGGTACCCAACACAATCAACGGAGCGGTCGTGGCTGAGTTCATCTACACCATGAGTAAGGCGCGCAAGGCGCATGGCGACAAGGTCATCCTTGATGACGTCACCTTGTACTTCCTTCCCGGCGCAAAGATTGGCGTGGTGGGCCCCAACGGCGCCGGAAAGTCCACCATCCTCAAGATCATGGCCGGGCTGGAGCAGCCGTCCAACGGTGAGGCACGGCTCAGCCCCGGCTACACCGTAGGCATCCTGCTGCAGGAGCCGCCGCTGAATGAAGAGAAGGACGTCATTGGCAACGTCCGCGAGGGCGTGGCGGACATCTACGCCAAGCTGGAGCGCTTCAACGCCATCTCCGAGGAGATGGCCAACCCCGACGCGGACTATGACCGACTGCTCGCGGAGATGGGCACGCTGCAGGAAGAGCTGGACCACGCCGACGCGTGGGACCTTGACTCTCAGCTGGAGCAGGCCATGGATGCGTTGCGGTGCCCGCCGCCGGACGCGGACGTCTCCGTGCTGTCCGGTGGTGAGCGTCGCCGTGTGGCGCTGTGCAAGCTGTTGCTGGAAAAGCCGGACCTGCTGTTGCTGGACGAGCCCACCAACCACCTGGACGCGGAGTCCGTGTTGTGGTTGGAGCAGCACCTGGCCAAGTACCCCGGCGCCGTGCTTGCCGTGACTCACGACCGCTACTTCCTTGACCATGTGGCGGAGTGGATCTGTGAGGTGGACCGCGGTCGCCTGTACCCCTACGAAGGCAACTACTCCACGTACCTGGAGAAGAAGGCCGAGCGTCTGCAGGTGCAAGGAAAGAAGGACCAGAAGCTGCAAAAGCGCCTCAAGGAGGAGCTGGACTGGGTGCGTCAGAACCCCAAGGGCCGCCAGGCCAAGTCCAAGGCCCGCCTGAACCGCTATGAGGAGATGGCCGCCGAGGCGGACAAGATGCGCAAGCTGGACTTCGAGGAGATTCAGATTCCGCCGGGCCCGCGCCTGGGCTCGGTGGTCATCGAGGCCAAGAACATCTCCAAGGGCTTTGGGGACCGCACCCTCATTGAGGGGCTCTCCTTCTCGCTGCCGCGCAACGGCATTGTGGGTGTGATTGGTCCCAACGGTGTGGGTAAGACCACGCTGTTCAAGACCATCGTGGGCCTTGAGGAGTTGGACGGCGGCGAGCTCAAGGTGGGCGAGACGGTGAGCCTGTCCTATGTGGACCAGTCCCGCGGCGGCATCGACCCCAAGAAGACGCTGTGGGAGGTGGTCTCCGACGGCCTCGACTACATCAAGGTGGGTGCCGTGGAGATGCCCTCGCGCGCTTATGTGAGCGCCTTTGGCTTCAAGGGCCCGGACCAGCAAAAGCCCGCCGGCGTGCTCTCCGGTGGTGAGCGCAACCGCCTCAACCTGGCCCTCACGCTCAAGGAGGGCGGCAACGTGTTGCTGCTGGACGAGCCCACCAACGACCTGGATGTAGAGACCCTGGGATCGTTGGAGAATGCGCTCCTGGAGTTCCCCGGTTGCGCCGTGGTGGTGAGCCACGACCGTTGGTTCCTTGACCGCGTGGCCACGCACATTCTGGCCTACGAGGGCACCCCCGAGAACCCGTCCCACTGGTACTGGTTTGAGGGCAACTTTGCCGCGTACGAGGAGAACAAGGTGGAGCGTCTGGGTGCCGATGCGGCCCGTCCCCACCGCGTCACCTACCGCAAGCTCACCCGCGACTAGGCGCGTCCGGCGCGCGGATGCGTGCCCGCTGCGCTGCCACCGAGGCCGCCTGTGACGGGCGGCCCCGGTGGCAGCGCGGGTCATGCTAGGCGGTGAGTGAGTCCACCCACTCGGCGTGGGCGGCTACCCAGTCGGCAACCACCTGGGCCTGATCTGCGGCGTCAACGCCCTGGAGGGCGTTCTCCAGGTCGTACAGCAGGTCCGCATCCATGGTGAAGTCGGTGAACCACTGGGCTACCTCGGGGAAGTCCTCGGTGATCCCGGTGCGGCCGTAGGTGACAATCGACTCGGCCTCACCCAGCGTCCCCTCCGGGTCCTCCAGGTTGCGAATGTCATAGGCGCCGTAGGCCCAGTGCGGCTCCCACAGGGTGACCACAATGTTTTCGTCATGCTTGAGCGCGGCATCAAGCTCGGCCAACATGGCGGGCGTGGAGGAGGTGACAAACGTCATCCCCTCCAGGCCGTACGTGGGAATCACGGCGTTCTGCGTGGCCTGGGTGAGGCCGGCGCCCGGCTCAATGCCCACAATCCGGTTGCCAAACAGGTCTGCGTTGTCCGCCAGCTCGCTCAGCGAGGTGATGGGGGCATCGGCGTTGACCGCAATGGTCAGGGCCGCGGAGTCAAACCATGCGCCCAACTCCTCCATCTTGGGGCCGTACGTCTCCACGTACTCGGCATGCGTCAACGGCAACCACACGTCGGTGACAATGTCGTAGTCGCCGTCGGCGACGCCCTGGAACACCACGGCCGGATCGGCAAACTGGAGGGTCACGTCGTAGCCCTTGGACTCCAGGATGTTCTGCCACAGCAGCGACGTGGCCAGCGACTCATCCCAGCCGTTGAACACGGCAAGCGTGAGCTCCCCGCCCGCGGTGGGCGCCTGGGACTCAGACGTGGGAGGTGCCGAGGCATCGGTGGTGGGAGTGCCCGTGGAGGAGCAACCCGCGAGCGCCAGGCCCGCAACGGCAGTCACCGCGACGGCGGTGGCAATGCGCGTAATCATGAATCTTCCTTTCTCGGCACGCGGGATTTCCACGCGCCGTGGAAGCGCACCGCCGTAGGGTGGGCGGTGCACCCGCGGCCCATGAAGCCGCGAAGTCTGGGGGTGGGGCGCGTCAGGGTCACGCCGTGGACGATGCGAGTGCCTCCTGCTGCGCCTGTGCGCGGCGTCGTTTACCGCGTTGCGCCAATGCCGCGTAGAGGCCCTTGCCCTGGCCAAACGACGCGGTAAAGCGGTCCAGCAGGATGGCAAGCACCACCACGGAGATGCCGGCCTCAAAGCCCAGCGAGACGTTGAGTGCGGAGATGGCCATCACCACGTCGCCGCCCAGGCCGCCCGCACCCACAAAGCCCGCGATGACCACCATGGACAGCGACAGCATGATGATCTGGTTGATACCGGCCATGATGGATGGCATGGCCAGCGGAATCTGAATCTGGCGCAGGATGCGCCCGTCCGTGGCGCCAAAGGCCTCGCCGGCTTCCACCACTTCCTTGTCCACGCCGCGGATGCCCAGTTCGGTGAGGCGCACGCCGGGGGCCATGGAGAAGATGATGGTGGCAATGATTCCGGGGGCGACGCCCACCCTAAACAGCGCGATGGCCGGGATGAGGTACACAAAGGCCGGCAGGGTTTGCAGGAAGTCCATGAGGGGCTTGACGATGGCCGACACGGTGGAGTTGCGGGCGGCCCACACGCCAAGGGGCAAGGCGAGTGCGGTGGCAAGGAACGCGGCAACAATCACCAGAGAGAGGGAGTCGACGGCGTTGTCCCACTGCCGCACGCTCACAATGAAGGTGAGCCCCACGGCGGTGCCCACGGCAAAGGTCCAGCCGCGTGCCAACAGTGCGGCCAGCACCACCACCACGATGACAACCCACGCGGGAGGCGTGGAGAACACCCAATCCACCGCGTCGAACAAGCTGATGAAGAGCGTGCGCAGCCCGTCAAAAAGCCACTCGAAGGTGTCTTCGAGCCAGTCAAAGAAGTCTTCAATCCAGGCACCCACATGAATCCGCGGCATTAGCGACCCCCTTCCTTCTTGGCGGCGTCAAGCACCTTGTCGATGACCTCGGAGGGCAGGGGATCCGGCCGCGTGGGGGCCGCGGAGTCGGCCTCGGGCTCGCCTCCCAAGACGGCGAGAAGGCTGACCCGGGGCACCACGCCCACCAGGCGCCCTCGCGCATCGGTCACCGCAAGAGGCAACGCGGCCTCGAGCGCCGGAATGAAGAGGTCGGTGAGTGCGGTGTCATGCGGTACCGCGTGGTGGTCGGTGCGCACAATGGAGGCAAGGTCGTTGCCGCCGTGGCGCACCAGCGCCAACGCGTCCCTGTCGGAGACCCACCCCAGGAGTGTGCGGTCGCGCTTGATCACGTACGCGGCGGACATCTGAGCGTCACGCATCGCCTCCAGCGCGCCTTGCGGGCCCATGGCGGCGTGGATCATGCTGCGCGGTTGGCGCATCACCGATTCGGCGGTCAACACCTTGGAGCGGTCCACGTCCTGCACAAACCGCTCCACGTAGTCGTTTGCGGGGTTGGTGAGAATCTCCTCGGGGGAGCCAATCTGCACCACCCGCCCGTCGCGCATCACCGCGATGCGTTCGCCGATGTACATGGCCTCGTTGAGGTCATGGGTGATGAAGATGATGGTCTTGCCCAGTTCTGATTGGAGCTCAAGGAGCTGGTCTTGCATCTCGCGCCGGATGAGGGGATCCAGTGCGGAGAACGCCTCGTCCATGAGCAACACATCGGTATCCGTGGCAAGGGCGCGGGCAAGGCCCACCCGCTGCTGCATTCCGCCGGACAACTCGGAGGGGTAGCGGTCCTCCCACCCCCTCAAACCCACAATGGAGGTGACCTCACTCGCCCGTGCCAGCCGCTCGGCGCGGGGCACGCCGCGAATCTCTAGCCCGTAGGCCACGTTCTCCATCACGGTGCGATGGGGCAGGAGGGCAAAGTGTTGAAACACCATGGATACCCGGTGGCGGCGGAGGTCGCGTAGGCGTGAGGGGGATGCACCCGTGAGGCGCTCGCCGGCAATCTCCACGGTGCCGGCGGTGGGGGTGTGCAGTCCGTTGAGCATGCGAATCAGCGTGGACTTCCCGGACCCGGACAGTCCCATGACCACAAAGATCTCGCCCCTGCGGACCTCGAAAGACGCATCGATGACCGCGGCCGTGGTGCCGCGTCCCAGGTCCTCACGCGCGGCTCCGGCGCGCAGAGCCTTGACGGCGCCATGGGGGTCTCTTCCAAAAATCTTGTACAGCCCGTCGGCCCTCAGGGCGATGGCGTTGTTCACGCGGATCCTCAGCGCTCCGTGCGTCGGCGGAGCTTGCTCTCGCGGCCTCGGCATGAGCACGAATGGTCGCAGCCGTCGGACGGCAATCACGGGCCTGCAAGGCAACGGCATGTGCCGCGCCAGTGCTCGCACTCGGGGGCTTCACGGCGAGTGAAGACCCCCGGGGCCTGGGTGGGTCGTGGCCGCCAGGACCGTGATGGACGCACACCCCGGCGGCCTTTTGACCGTACCAACCAGGCGTGGATCGCTCAACCTGGGCCACGGCAAAATCCCTGATATCTGGGCACATGGACCCAAGGAACCCGCAGGTAGGTAGGGGATTTACCTGAATGTGGTCACAATTAGGTAAAGGCCGCGGAGGTCGCGACCCTGGGCCGTGCCAAGGTCCCGCGTGGGGCATCCTGACGGGCGGTAAATTCGCCCGGATGGTCCCCTTCTATGACCCCCACCTTGGCTACGAGGACAACTACCGCGACGGCCCCTGGGGGGCGTTCGCGGAGGCGCTCGCGCGGGCGGAGGGAGCGCCGTCGGACGGGGGGCAGCGCACGTCCGATGCCGACGCCCGGGGTAAGTGCGGCACCGCCCCTGTCGGCGCGCCGGACGCGTCCGCCACGTTCGCCACCGTGTGGGGCGTGCCGCTGCGCTCGCGCTTTGGCATTCCCGCGGGCCCGCTGCTCAATGCCCGCTTTTGCGCGGCGGCCTTTGCGATGGGCTTTGACGTCAACGTCTACAAGACCGTGCGCTCGCGCGCCTGGCAGGCGCATCCCCATCCGCATGTGCTGGCGGTTAACGTGGAAGGCGACCTCACCCTTGACCAGGCCGCACGCGGTGTACAGGCCGTGGCCTCCTTTGACGGCGTGCGTGCCATCACCAATTCGTTTGGTGTGCCCTCCGCGCACCCCGACGTGTGGCAGGAGGACATGGCGCGCGCCGTACGCGCCGCCGGCCCCGGGCAGGTGTTGGTGGGTTCATTCCAAGGCAGCCACGGCGTGCACGGGCCGGACGAGGACGCATACGTGGAAGACCATGCCGTCACCGCCGCGCTGGTGGTAGAGACGGGCGCCCGGGTGCTGGAGCTCAACCTCTCCTGCCCCAACGAAGGCACCTCCTCCCTGCTGTGTACCGATGTCCCGCTCGTGGTGCGCGTGCTGCGCGCCGTCCGCGACCGCATCGGCGATGTGCCGCTGGTGGTGAAGATGGCGTATATGCCTCACGACGCCATGCTGCGGGAGTTTGTCACGCGCACCGCGCCGTACGTGGACGGGTACAGCGCCATCAACACCATCCCCGCGCGCCTCATTGCCCCGGACGGCTCGCCCGCCCTGCCGGGAGCGGGCCGCGAGGTGGGAGGGGTATGCGGCGACGCCATCGCGTGGGCCGCCCATGACATGGGGACGCGGCTGGCGCAGCTGCGCCGCGAAGGGCTCCACACGGGTGTGATTGTGGGGGTGGGGGGTGCGGGAAGCCGCGAACGCTACGCCGCGCTCAGGGCAGCCGGGGCGGATGTGGTGCTCAGCGCCACCGGCGCCATGTTCAACCCCTACCTGGCGCGAGAGCTCAGGCCCGCGTGGGGGGCAGCCTGACCATTCCCTCCTGCGCCACGGAGGCCACCAGCGAGCCGTCCTCGGCAAACACCCATGCGCCGGTGAGGCCGCGTCCACCCTGCGCGGTGGGGGAGTCCTGCACAAAGAGCAGCCACTCGTCGGCGCGCGCCGGCCGGTGCCACCACATGGCGTGGTCAAGGCTTGCAAAGCTGATGCCGGGCGTGGTCCACGCGGTGCCGTGGCGGCGCATCAGCGGCTCCAAAATCACCTGATCCGAGCCAAAGGCAATCAGCGCCTGATGCACCAGGGGGCTCGCGTCAATGGGCTGACGCACCCGCATCCAGGCGCTTTGGTACGCCTTGGGGGTGCGGTCCGGCGTGAGGAAGATGGAGCCCTCCACATGGCGCACGTCAAAGGGTGCACTCGCCAACCAAAAGTCCGCATAGTCGTGCCCGGCAAAGGGGCCAAGCACGTCAACGCCGGAGGGGAGTTCCTCGGGAGAGGGCACCTCCGGCATCTGCACCGCATGTTCCACGCCGTCTTGGTGTTCCTGGAAGGACGCGATCATGGACAGGATGGGCGTGCCCTTTTGAAAGGCGTGGGTGCGGCGCGCGGAAAACGAGCGGCCGTCGCGCAACAGCTCCACCTCAAAGGTGAGGGGCTCGCTCGCGTCACCGGGACGCAAAAAGTACCCGTGCAGGGAATGTGCGGCCCGCCCCTCCTCCACGGTGAGGCCCGCCGCAATGAGTGCCTGCGCCAGCACCTGACCGCCAAACACGCGTCCGCCCGGCATGGGAAGCGAGATGCCGCGAAACGAGGTGTCGCCCAGCCTCTCTAGCGTGGTGGCCGCCAGTCCCGCGGCCACGGCCTGATCCGCCCAGATGTCCTCGGCATGCTCCATGGGGTCTTACCTCTCGGGGGTGGGGTCAAACGTGTTGACAAGGGAATGCGCGGAACGCTCCAAATAATCCATGAGGGTCACGGCGTGCAACGGCGCCAGGTTTTGCGCCGCCACCGCCTCCCGCATGTGGTGAATCCATGCGTCGCGCGCCTCCGGGTTGACGTGAAACGGCGTGTGACGGGCCCGCAACCGCGGGTGACCGCGCGTGTCCGAGTAGGTGGTGGGCCCACCCCAGTACTGCTCCAGGAAGGCGGTGAGGCGCCAGATGGCTCCTTCCAGGTCCTCCTCCGGGTACATGGGCCGCAGGATGGGGTCCGTCTTGACGCCCTCGTAGAACGCCCGCACTATGGCGTCAAAGGTGGCGTGTCCGCCCACCGCATCAAAAAAGCTTTGCTGGGGTGCGGAGGGGGCGCCGGAGCCCACGCGCAGCCCGGGAGTGGGGCCGTCGGTCATGACTCCTCCACGGGCTGCGCCGTCGCGTCGGCAGTGCCCGGGGCTTGGCCAAAGCGCACGTCACGGTGGTGAACGCCGATGACGGGCACGGCTTCTGGTGGTGCCAGCTCAATCTCGCGCTCGGCAAGAATGCGGCGCAGTTCGCGGCGAATGGCGCGTTGCGCGGCCCACTGGGTAGAGGGCAGCACGTCCACCAACAGGCGCAACGTCACCGAGTTATAGGTGAGGGACTCGATGCCCGCCACCTCCGGAGCCTTGAGTACCGCGGCGGCAAGCGCGGCATCGGCGGCGGTGGCGGCCTCCACCGCGTCCACCATGGCCGAGCGCGCCGCATCCAGGTCCGTGTCGTAGTGGAAGCGCACCTCCACCACCACGCGCGACCACAGGCGCGTCATGTTGCCCACCCGTTGAATCTGGCCGTTGGGCACATGCCAGACCGTGCCATCGATGGCGCGCAGACGGGTGGTGCGCAGGCCAAACTCCTCCACGGTTCCCTGCGCCACGCCCACGTCAATCACGTCGCCCACGCCGTACTGGTCCTCCATCAGCATGAACATGCCGGAAATCACGTCCTTGACCAGCGACTGTGCGCCAAAGCCCAGCGCCACACCCACCACTCCCGCCGATGCCAGCAGCGGGCCAAGCGGCACGCTCAGCGCGTTGAGGAGCGCCACCACAATGACGGTGATGAGCACCACCGCAAGCGCGGAGTTGAGCACCGTGCGCAGGGTTTGGGCGCGGCGACGGCGGCGCTCCTGGTCCAGCAGGTGGTCGGTGGGGGAGGAGGTGGACTGTGCGGTGGCTCGGGCCAGCGCCTTGCGCGCCCGGCGGCTTACCGGCAGGCCGCGCATCACGGAGCGCGTGAGGGCGCGAATGAGCACCTGGCCCAGGAGGTAAATGACCAGGCACACCGCGACGGTGACCGCCACCGCCAGGGTGCCGCCCGCGAGCCGCTCCAGCCACGCGGCAAAGGCGGACTGGGCAAGGGAGGCATCGGCCTCGCCGGAAGGGGCGGCGTAGGTCACACTGGCCACAAACACCCCACCAGGGTAGTCCGGAGGTCATACCTGAGATGTCCAGCGACCTGGCAGGATGGAGTAATGATCCACCACGGGGTGCTGGACCCGCCCAGCGAGGCGCTCAAAGAGGTGGCGCGCGCATGCGGGGTGGCGGTGGAGTACTTCTCCGCCGACGGTCACCTGGTGGCGTGCAGTGCCACCGCCATCCGGGCGGCGCTCACCGCCTTGGATATGGACGTCTCCACGGACCAGGCGTGCGCGCGGGCACTGGGGGAGATTGAGGACTTTGCCTGGCAACGCACCGTCCCCCCGGTGACCGTGGTGCGCCTGGGGCATAGGCGGGAGATTCCCGTCCATGTGCCGCATGGCTCGCCCGTGGATGTGACGCTGATGCTGGAAACCGGCGGCGAGCGGGCGCTTCACCAGGTGGACAATCCGGTGCCGCCGCGGGAGGTGGGCGGGCAGCTCATTGGTCGGGCCACGTTTGAGATTCCCGGCGACCTGCCGCTGGGGTGGCATGCGCTGGAGGCGGCTATGCCCGGGCGCAAGGCCCGCGGCCATGTGGTGGTGACGCCCGACGCGCTGGAGGTGGCACCACGGTTGGCGGCGCGACGCCCGTGGGGCTTCATGACGCAGCTGTATTCGGTGCGGTCGCGGCGCTCCTGGGCGTTGGGGGACATGGCGGACCTCGCGGACCTGTGCGGACTGGCGGCCGTGCGGGCGGGTGCGGACTTTGTGCTCATCAACCCGTTGCACGCCAACGAGCCGGTGCCGCCGCTGAGTCCCTCGCCCTACCTGCCCACCTCACGCCGCTTCCTTGCCCCCATGTACATCCGGGTGGAAGACATCCCCGAGGTGGCGTACGTGCCCTCGCAGCAGCGCGCGGTCATTGAGTGGGCGGCGGAGAAGCCGCGGCGCGCCAACACCACGGCGGACCTGCTGGACCGCGACAGCGCGTGGGCGGCCAAACTGGCCGCGCTGGAGCAGGTGTTCACCGTGGAGCGCACCCCCGGACGCGAGGCGCAGTTTGAGGCCTTCCGTGCCCGCGAGGGACGCGCGTTGGAGGACTTTGCCACGTGGTGTGCGCTGTGCGAGGCGCACCAGGGGTTGGAATGGCCCGCACAGTTTGCCGCCCCGGGCATCCCCGCCGTGGCCACGTGGCGCGAGGAGCACCAGGAGCGGGTGCTGTTTTGGGCGTGGCTGCAGTGGATTGTGGACGAGCAGATGGCGCGCGCCCAGGTGGCGGCCCGCCGCGCCGGCATGAGCATTGGCATCATGACGGACCTTGCGGTGGGGGTGCACCCGGAAGGCGCCGATGCCTGGGCCTTGCAGCGGGTGCTGGCGCGGGGCATCGGCGTGGGGGCGCCGCCGGACATCTACAACCAGCAGGGGCAAAACTGGACGCAGCCGCCGTGGCAGCCGCGCGCGCTCGAGGCGGCCGCCTACCTGCCGTACCGGGACCTGGTGCGTGCCGCGGTGCGCCATGCGGGTGCGGTGCGCATTGACCACATCCTTGGCCTGTTCCGGCAGTGGTGGGTGCCCGAGGGTGCCGCCGCATCGGACGGCACATATGTGCAGGTAGATCACGAGGCACTGGTGGGCATCCTGGTGCTGGAGGCGCACCGGGCGGGTGCCGTGGTCATTGGGGAGGACCTGGGAACCGTGGAGCCGTGGGTGCGGGACTACCTGGCCTCGCGGGGAGTGCTGGGCACCTCGGTGATGTGGTTTGAAAAGACCGGTGACGGCCACCTGCTGCCTCCCGAGCAGTACCGCCAGAACGTGTTGGCCAGCGTGACCACGCATGATCTGCCGCCCACGCCCGCGTACCTTGCAGGCGAGCATGTGGAGCTGCGGGAGGAGCTGGGGTTGCTGGTGGAGGACGTGGAGGTGGTGCGTCAGGCGGCCCGCGAGGAGGTGGCGGACCTGGTGCGGCTGCTCAACGAACGCGGCTGGCTGCCTCCCGAGCATGTGGAAGAGGATGTGATTGCGGCGGCGCACCGGTGGGTGATGCGCACGCCCGCGTTGCTGGTGGCGGTGGCCATGACCGATGCGGTGGGTGAGCGGCGCACGCAGAACCAGCCGGGCACGTACCTGGAGTACCCCAACTGGGAGATTCCGCTGTGTGATGGCAACGGGCTACCGGTGTTGCTTGATGACTTCTTTGACCACCCGCGCGTGCAGCGCCTGGTGGCGGTGCTGCGCTCCGAACGTCCCTAGCTCCCGCGCCCCGTGCTCCTGGTGGTGGATTGTGGGTGAAGAACCTGCGGTTTTCACCCACAATCCACCACCAGGAGCGGGGGTGGGTGGGCACCCTAGAAACAAAAACTAGGGTGCCGCACGCGCACTTGGAGGGCATGAGGCGCGGGACCATGGTGACGTTCGTCCCTATCCCTTCGCTGAGGAGTTCATCATGCGACCTTCTGCGCGTGTCATCGCCGCCACCGGCGTCGTCGCAGCACTCATCCTTGCCGGGTGCACCAACGCGCCCGCACCCCGTGAAACCGTCACCCACACCCCGGAGGCCACCGAGTCCGCGGACCTCCCCGAGGGCACCCCGCTGGAGCTGGCCGTGGGCGACTGCCTGGCCGGCAGCGTGGACAGTGGCAACGGATCCCAGGATGCGGACCTCACCGCCGTGGCGTCCTGCAACGACGCCTCGTGGTACCTGGTGGTGGGCATCGAGCCCCTTGACGAGATGTTCCTGCCGGAGGCTGATGCCACCGAGGAGGACTACACCGCCGCGTACGAGTCCATCAAGTACGACACGGGCGAGGGCCGCGAGGCCTTCAAGGTCTGGTCACGCATCATGTGCAACGCCGATGCGCTCATTGGAGCGGGGCTTGCCGATGTGGCCGTTCCCGGTGGCACCGCCCTTGATGTTGAGGCGCGTCCCATGGGCAACTTCTACATTGACGCCACCGTGTCCAGCGTGGACAACTGGCTTGCGGGCGACGCCGTGGTGGTGTGCTCGCTGGGATGGCAGACGCCGGAAGGCAACCCCGCCGAGCTGACCACGCAAAAGACGGTGGACCTTGCCACGTACACCACCGACGCATGGCCCAGCCAGCTGCGCCGCTGCGGCGCGATCGTTGATGGCGTCTACGGTCACGGCTCCTGCGACACCGCGCACTGGGTGGAACTGGGCATCGAGTTGGACCCGTGGCAGGTGCTGGGCGAGGACGCCCGTGCCTCGTTTAACGGCAACAACCTGGATGACCTCGCTGCACTTGACCCGTTCTGCGATGCCTTCACGCAAAGTCTGATGGGCCCCGAGGCTGACACGGACTTCTACGAAGGGTTTGTGGTGGACTACTTTGTCCGCGACGCCGACTCCTTGCCTGGAAGTGTGGTGTGCGGTTACACGATCTCCGGGAGCAGCACCCTCGATGTGGTGGGCTCCATCATCGGCATCGGCGCAGGCGTGCCGGATACGGTTCCGTTCGCCTAGCGACTCGCACGGGCGCGGCGGCCAGAGGGGGGCAGCCGGAGGGGGTGTGGAGGAAGCGGGAGCGGGCACGGGCGTCACCAGCGCCCGATGCTCGCCCCGGTTCCCTCCACCAGCGCGGCCAGTTGCGTGCGTGAGGTCACACCCAACTTGCGGAAGCTGCGGGACAGGTGAAACTCCACGGTCTTCATGGTGACAAAGAGTCGCGCCGCAATGTCCCTGTTAGACAGCCCGTCCGCGGCAAGTGCCACCACCCGGTACTCGGCCTGAGACAACTGGGCCAGGCGGTGCTCCACCGCGGAAGGCGTCACGGGAATGCCCACCACCTTGGCCAACGCCACCAGTCGCGCCTCCATGGGTGCCAGGCGGTGCAGGCGCGCATACCGCAGCGCCTCCGCCAGCGGGGTGCCCGCCTCGGAGGTGCGTCCCGCGGCCACCAACTCGCGCGCATACAGTTCCCGCGCCTGGGCCACCATCTGCGTGCGGGCCGCGGGGATGGTGGCAAGCGCCCGCTCCACCCGCTCCATGGACCCCGGCATCCCCTCCTGCGCAAGCGCGCTGTGGAGCAGCGCCAGACCCACCGTGCTGGGAGCCGCACCGTTACTCACCGCACGGTCCAGCTCGCTGGCTGCCACATCGGCGGCAAGCGTGACGTCACCCAGCGCCATGGCCGCGGGGAACGCCGCGGACTGCCAGTGCACCCCCGTGGCTTCCAGACCGCCATCCAGGAGGTCGCGCGCCTCCAGCGCACGCTGCAGCCCCTGGTCAGGGTGACCCTGCGCGGTGGCCAATTCCGCGACCCCCACCAGGTATACGGAGCGCAAAAAGGGACCCAGGGTGGGATTGGGTGGCACGTCGTAGACCGCCGCCGCGCTCTCCAGATCACCCTGGGCCACGTAGCAGCGCACCAGCATGGTCTCCGCGGCCTCGCGGTATTGCACCCAGCCGGCCTGACGGGCGGCCACGGCGCTGGCCAGGTCCGCGGTGGCACGGCGGATGTCGCCGGCGGACAGGTGCATCGCCCCACGGCAATACAGCGCCGTGGCCTCAAATTGGCCGTTCCCGGCCGCCTGCGCGTCCACCACCGCCGCGTCCAAAATCTCCACCCCATGCTCAAACAGGTCAAGATAGTTCAGCACGCCGGTAAAGATGTAGAGCATGGGGTCCAGCGAGAAGCCAAAGCGGCCGCGCGGCCACTGCGTGTAGGCGCGCAACATGAGCGGTGTGAGCTCTGCGGGACTGAGGCCATTGGGCGTCATCATGGACCCCAGCCCGGCGGACACCATCATGCGGGCATCGGACAGCGTGTCCACCGCCGGATCTTGTGCCGCAATGTCCCGCAGGATGCGTTCCGGCAGCTCGTGCAGCTGCGGCGCCAGCGTCAGCTGGGCTGACAGGGCCCGCGCCGCGAGCTCGCGCACCAGCGGGCTGGTGAGCGGGAATGTGGACTCCTCAAGGTGCTGAAAGCCGCGCTCATAGGCGGCCGCCGCAGATGTGGGATCGCCCGCCGCAAGGTGCACATCACCCACGGCCGCAAAGCGCTGCGCCGCTTCCTCGGGCGTGGACGCACCATGCGCGCGCTCGCTGAGCGCCGCAGCCGCACCCGCAAAGTCCCCCGCGTCCAACCGCGCGGCCGCCACATCGGCAAGCACCTCGTCGCGCGCGGCATCGTCCGCCGCAATCTCCGCGAGCGCCGTGGTCAGGTAGGGGAGCGCATCGGCCCCCGAGCCCGTCTCGCGCAACGCCCGTCCGTACTCCCACAGCATGCGCACCCGCGCGGGCGTGCGCGTGGGCGTGCCCGCCAACACATGGGGGGCTACCACGTGGAGGGGGTAGCGCTGGTCGGCAAGGCTCGCGGCGGCACGGTCATGCAGCAGGCCGATGCGGTCCGGCCCGGCATGCTCGGTGAGGACGGCATGGATCAGCGGGTGGCGCACGGTCACGGACGTACTTCCCGCCGATGACGTGCGTGCCGCGATCCCCTCCGCCACCAACTGCGCCACCACCTGGGCCACCTTGTCCTGCGTCAGCTGGGTGAGGTGGGCAAGCGTGCCAAGGGTGGCCTTGTCGTCAAGCACCACAATGCCGTGCGCCACGTCCATGGCAAGCGGACCCAGGCGGTCAAGCCGGGCGGCCACGGTGGTGGCAAGACGAGACGAGGGCAGATGCGGCTCCCCACGGTCGTACTGCGCGGTCCACTCGTGAACGTAGAACGGCACGCCGCCGGTGTGCGCGTGCACCTGCGCGGCGTCCAGGGCGCGGGAGCCGAGCACGGCCCGCACCCCTTCCACGCTCAGCGGCCCAATGGGGACCGTGACCGCGGAGGCCAGCAGCTCCGCCATGGCGGGGTCATCGCGCAGCGAGGCCGTACGCACCGTCACGGCCAGCAACAGCGCGCTGTCATGGGTGAGCGACAGTGCGTCGGTGAGGATGCGCAGCGACACCTCGTCCGCCCATTGCACGTCGTCTATGGCCAGGCGGACGGTCCCCGCATCGGCAAGCGACACGAGCACCCACCGCAACGCGTACGCCAACGCCAGGTGGTCCGCCTGCGTGGAGCCCGTGCGCAGTAGCTCGTGGAGCACGCGCGCCGGGCCGTCAAACGGTGCGGCGCCCACCTCGGTGTGTTGCGCCCGCGTGCCCCACAGTTGGTGCAACACCCCAAAGGGCAGCTGCTGGCTCACGGGCGTGCAATACGCGGTGGGCGGCGCACAGTGGGCATGCGTGAGCGCCTGGGACAGGAGCGTGGTCTTGCCCGTGCCGGGCTCGCCCACAATGGCCACGATGCCCGCCTGGGTGCGCTCGCGTGTCACCTCGGCCACCACCTGGGCCAGCTGATCCCCCCTCTCCCACAGCGGGGTCACGGCGTCGGACATGCGCGGTGGTGCGGTGCTACGCCGTGGTCCATGCGGCATCGGCCGCCTGGTTCACCAGCGAACGGCGCACACCGTCGCGTCCCTCCAACACCAGGCGTTTGAGGGCGTCATGGGCGTCCTCGTTGGTAGCCAGCCACTCATCCGCAAGGCGCTGCAGCTCCGGCAAGCGCCCGGCGAGCTCCGCCGGGTACAGGCCCTCGATGAGCGTGGATGCCATCTCGTTGGTCTTGGTCGCATAGATGCGGCGCAGGGCCTCAAAGTAGGCGGGCGCAAAGGGCTCCAAGAGCGCGGTGTCATGCACGCGGGTAAAGCCTGCGGTGGTCTCAAACTGGATGGCGTTGGGAAGGTCCGCTCCCGCGGGAGCGTTGACCAGCGCATCCCACGCCGCCTGCTTGGCCTCGGGCGTGGGGATGGCGGCCCGAGCGTGTGCCGCGCGGCGCTGCCCGGATGCCGTGGCATCGGCGGCCAACTGGGCGTCAATCTCCGCCGCCCCAGCCCGGCCACCCGCCACCAGGGAGATCAGCAGATCCCAGGCGAGGTCCGTGTCAATGTCCAAGCCCGGGAGCGTGAGCGTGCCCGCAGCCAGGCCCGCAATGGTGTCCAGCTGTGCGGGGGTGGAGGCGCGGCCCGCGAAGGCGCGCGTGAACTGCAGCTGGTTGTCGCTGCCCGGTGCCGCCTCCTGCACCAAAGCCCACAGGGCATCGGCCGTGGACTCCGACGCAGCCTGCGCCGCGGTGGGCGTCACAAAGAGGTCCACCGTGGTGGCCAGCTGGCGCAGCAGGATGAGCACCGTGGTGGACTCCGTCTCCGCGCCAATGTTGCGCAGCACCAGGTCCACAAACTGGCGCCCCGGCATCTCGCCGTCGCGCGTCATGTCCCAGGCGGCGCTCCACACGAGCGCGCGTGCCAGCGGCGGCAACGTGCCCACCAGCTCCACCGCGGTGGCAAGGGATGCGGCGTCGAGGCGCACCTTGGCGTACGCAAGGTCCTCGTCGTTGACCAGGATGAGCTGCGGGCGGGGCTTGCCCACCAGCTCCGGAATGGGCGTGAGCGCGCCATCAATGTCCGTGGTGACAAGCCACGTGCGCGTGAGGCGGCCGTCCACCTCGTCGTAGCCGCCAATGCCCAGGCGGTGCGGGCGCTGCGTGGGCCACTCGGCGGGAACGACCTGCGCCACGGCAAAGGCGGTGATGATGCCGCTCTGGTCTGTCTCTATCACCGGGCGCAGCGTGGTCACGCCCGCCTTCTCCAGCCAGACATCGGACCAGGCCTTCAGGTCGCGGCCCGAGGCCTTCTCCAGCTCGGCGAGGAGGTCGCCAAGGGTGGCGTTGGCGTGGTGGTGCTTGCGCATGTACTCCGCCACGCCCTCAAAGAAGTGGTCCTGGCCCACCCACGCCACCAGCTGCTTGAGCACCGAGGCGCCCTTGGCGTAGGTGATGCCGTCAAAGTTGACCTCCACGTCCTCCAGGTCGCGGATGTTGGCCATGATGGGGTGCGTGCTGGGTAGCTGGTCCTGGCGGTAAGCCCAGGACTTCTCCGACGCGTTGAAGGTGACCCAGTTGTTGACCCACTGGGTGGTCTCAGCCGTGGCCAGCGTGGACATGTACTCCGCAAAGGACTCGTTGAGCCACAGGTCGTTCCACCACTTCATGGTGACCAGGTCGCCAAACCACATGTGCGCCAGCTCGTGCAGCACCGTTACGGTGCGGCGTTCCACGCGGGCCTGAGCGGGCTTGGACCGGAAGACGTAGTCCTCGAGGAAGGTCACGCAGCCGGCGTTCTCCATGGCGCCGGCGTTGAACTCGGGGACAAACAGCTGGTCGTACTTCTCAAAGGGGTAGTCCATCTGGAACTTCTCTTCGTAGAAGTCAAAGCCCTTTTGGGTCTCCGCGAGGATGACATCGGCGTCCAGGTAGGGGGCCAGTGCCTTGCGGCAGTACACATCTGCGCCCAGAACGCCCTTGCGGGACCGGACGGTGCCCTCCACGCGGTGGTACGGGCCGGCCACAATCGCGGTGACGTAGCAGGGGATGCGCGTGGTGGGGGCAAAGGTCCACGTGGAGGCGTTGGCCTGCGCGGGGGTAGGCGTCGGCGTGGGGGAGTTGGACACCACGTGCCAGTGTTCGGGTGCGGTGACCGTGAACTGGAAGGTGGCCTTGAGGTCGGGCTGCTCAAACACCGCAAAGACGCGGCGGGTGTCTGCCACCTCAAACTGGCTGTACAGGTAGGTCTCGCCGTCCTCCGGGTCAACAAAGCGGTGCAGGCCCTCGCCGGTGTTCATGTAGGCGCAGCGGGCGGTCACCGTGAGCACGTTGTGATCGCGTAGCGCGGGCAGGGTGATGCGGCTGTCCGCAAAGTGGGTGGCCGGGTCAAGGGCCTCACCGTTGAGGGTGATGGCGGTGACCTCGGGGGCAATGAGGTCAATGAAGGTCTGGGCGCCCGGCGTTGCGGAGAACGTGACGGTGCTCACGGAGTCAAAGGTGTCGCCGTCGCCTGTGAGGTCAAGGGTGACCTCGTAGGACTCGGTGGCGATGAGTGCGGCGCGGGCTTCGGCCTCGGCGCGGGTGAGGTTGGTACCTGGCATAAGGGAGATTGTCTCACCGCGCGCCTGGCGCGCGGTGCGCCCGCCCGCCCCAGGGCGCCCGCCCCCGCACGGCGCGCGCGGGGGCGCGGCGCGCTCGCCCGCCCCGCCCCGCGCGCGTCCCCGCACCTCCCCCTCCGCTTTGCGGTGGGTTAGTGCGTGAAAAATGACCGTTTGGCCGCCTTTGCGGTGGGTTAGTGCACCAACAGGCGGGAAACCTCCGGCAACGCTGGCGGCACCGTCTTGCCAGCGACTTGGAGGAAGATCCAGCTCTGAATCTGCACTAACCCACCGCAAAGGCGGCAAGGGACCCAAATTCGCAGCACTAACCCACCGCAAAGCAGGGGGTGGGGTGGGGGGGGGGGGGGGGGGGGCGCCGCTGCCCGCGCGCGCCCGCGCGGCCGCCGCCACGCCGCGGGGCTTGGGCTAGCCTTGGGCCGTGCTTGACTGGCTGGCGGCAAACTGGACGGAAGTGTTGGGCTTTGGCACCGGCGTGCTGTGCGTATGGCTAGCCGCACGGCGCCATGTGGCCAACTTTCCCCTGGGCCTCGCCAACAACGTGGTCTTCCTGGTGCTCTTTGTCAGCACCGGCCTGTACGCCTCCGCCGGTCTCCAGGTGGTCTACGGCGCGTTGGCCCTCCACGGCTGGTTCCGGTGGACCACGCGCGACGAACGCGAGGCCGAATACATTGCCCGCACGCCGCGACGCCACGTGCCGTACCTGGTAGGCGCGGGCGTGGCGCTCGCGGCCCTGCTCACGGTGGTGCTGACGCGGTGGACGGATTCCACGGTGGCACTCGCGGACGCCTCCATCACCGCCGCAAGCCTGGTGGCGCAGTACCTGCTCAACCGCAAGCGCATTGAAAACTGGTGGGTGTGGATGGCCGTGGATGTGGCGTTTGTGGTACTCACCGCTTCCCAGGGGCTGTACGTGACATCCCTGCTGTACGTCATCTTCCTGGTCATTTGCGTCTACGGATACCGCTCCTGGCTGGCCATTGAGCGGGACGCACGCGCATGACGCGCACCGCCCACGGCCTGGTGCTTGGCAAGTTCTACCCCCTTCACGCGGGCCACTCGCACCTGATTCGCACCGCGCTTTCCCAGTGCGCGCGCGTGACGGTGCAGGTGCTCGCCTCCCACCAGGAGTCCATCCCGCTGGACACACGCGTGGCCTGGGTGCGGGAGGACCACCCCGGCGCGCACGTGGTGGGGGCCATGGACGATGCGGTGGTGGACTACGCGAGCGAGGCCGCGTGGGCGGAGCACATGGCGGTGATTGAGGCACATCTGGACGCACCGGTAGACGCCGTGTTCACGTCCGATGCCTACGGCGCCGAGCTGGCACGTCGCCTGGGTGCACGGTGGGTGCAGGTGGATCCGGGTCGCCATGAGGTGCCCGTCTCCGGCACCGCGGTGCGTGCCAACCCTGCGGCCCACTGGCATCACCTGTCCGCGGTGGTGCGCCGTGACCTTGCGGCCCGTGTGGTGGTGACGGGGGCGGAGTCCACGGGATCCACCACGTTGGCGCGTGCCCTCGGCGCGCGCCTTGGTGTGCCATGGGTGCCGGAGTACGGCCGTGACTACACGCTGGAACGGCCCGGTGGTCTGGAGGCGCCGTGGTACGCCCAGGACTTTGACCACATCGCCTCGGTGCAGCGCGTGTGGGAGGAGCGCGCGTTGCGCACCACACCGCGCCCCCTGGTGATCTGCGACACGGACATCCTGGCCACCGCCTTGTGGCAGGAACGCTACCTCGGTGGCCACGCCACGCGCCTGCGAGAGCAGGCGCGTGACCACACCCCCGCGTTGTACCTCCTGACGGGTGACGAGATTGCGTGGGAGGACGACGGGTCGCGTGACGGCCGTGAGATTCGCCATGCGATGCAGGAGCGCTTCCGGGAGGCCTTGGCGGACTCGGGCGTGCCGTGGGTGGAGCTGCGCGGATCGGTGGATGAGCGGGTGGAACAGGCGTTGGTGTGGATTGACCGAGAGGTGCGGCGCCACCTCACCTTCAGCCCGCCGCTGGGATAGGTCGCCCCGCTAGTCTGTGGACATGTCTAGCCGCTGGAACCGAGTCTCGGACTCGCCCACCGCACCGCACGCGAGCGCGCCCCACGCCCTGACGGGCGAGGATCTGTTGCGCCCGCCGGCATCGGTGGAGGATACCCTGGACGAGCGGATGCGCAAGGCGTACTACTGGATTGTCAACCAGGCGGTCATCTCGCCGTACTACGACATCGAGTTCTCCTCCACCACGCCGTTGACGTTCCGGGTGGGTGACTCGGGGGCTACCCTCACTCTGCCGGACGACGCGTCCTTTTCCTCCAACGTGCTCATTCCGCTGCTGACGTTTGCGGTGGGCGGCCGATGCCTGCTCATCGGGGGGCCGGGGCGCGGCAAGACCACGGTGGCGGTGCTGATGGGGGTGTTGGCGGGTGCCAGCCCGGCGGAGGTGCGTCGCGGCGTGCAGCAGGGCCAGCCGCAGTTGACGGTCTCGGATCTGGTGGGCATCCCCCTGCCCAAGGACCTCATCGGCGCCTCCCGCCTCACCGACATTGGCATCGCGTGGCGTGACTGGCTCACCCGGCCGGTCAAGATCATTGACGAGTACAACCGCATTCCCACCAAGACCCAGTCCGCGTTGCTGACCATGGTGGCGGAGGGGTATGTGGAGAGCCACGACCAGATGCATCGCACCAACCCCGATGGCGCGGTGGAGTCCTGGTTCTTCACCGCCAACGACGATGCGGGCGGCGGCACCTTCCCGGTGATTCAGGCGTTGCGCGACCGCCTGGATGTGACCGTGCAGGCGGCGGGCTTTAACTCGCGCTTTTTTGACGAGTTGGTGGCGCGTGTGGAGGCGGGGGAGCGCCCCGAGGACAACGTGCCGCAGGAGTTGGTGTGGTCTGCTGAGCAGCATCGGGAGGTGCGCGCGCAGATTCGCGCCGTCCCGTTCCCCGCAGAGGTGCGCGCACGCCTGGAGTACTTCTTTAGCCACTTTGAGTTTGCGCAGTATGCGGGCCGCCGCTTTGAGTACCGCACCAAGGATGTGGTGGCCACGTCGGGCGGCGACGTGAGCCGCGTGCTGGAGGCCAACTCGGGCGCGGATTTGCAGGCGGACCCGGGGGCGCAGAGCCTCAACGGACTGTCGGTGCGCGCCTTGCAAACGTTGGTGCTGTACTCCAAGGCCATGGCGTGGTTCCGTGGTCAGGACCAGGTGAGCATGGCCGATGTGGCGGCCGTCCTACCGTTTGTGTTGCGCGGCAAGCTGCTGCCCAACACCGAGCATCCGCGCTTTGCGGAGGGTGCCGAGGCGGAGCTGGCGTTGGATCAGGTGAGCTGGCTCGCGACGCTGCTCGCGGAATCCAACACGCAGTTCACGGCACAGGGCCTGGCCACCAAGGACCCCATCCGCGATGCGCTTTCCGAGTTTCACCGGGGCCTTGACGGCGTGGAGCGCGCGGAGGTGCAGCGTCGACTCACCACCATCGAGGGCCTCATCCGCGCCATTGCGGGTACCGGCAAGGTGTACGGGCGTCACTTTGATGACCTCACGGCGCTCAAGTACCTCCACCAGCGCTACACGGCCTACCTGCGGTGGTTGGAGTCCGCGTGACCGATGCGGTCTCGGCGCCCCCCATCGCGCTAACTCAGCCGGGCGCGCTGTGCAACGCCCACGCGTTTGCGTCACGGCACGACGGTGCGGTGGAGCGTGCCCGGGAATGGGTGGAGCAGGCCGGCGCGGACTGGTCCACGGTGGTGCGCAACGTGCGGGGTGCGGGGGCGGACGTGCCGATGTTCGCGGCGGCGCTCGCGGCCGGTGCGGAGGCGAGCGAGGCGGTGGAGGCGAGCGGCACAGGTGACGGAGGCACGCCCACCGTGGTGGACCTCATCGCGTTGGCCGCATGGCGCGCGGGCGCGGTGCAGGTACGGGCGGACGCATGGGCGCGCATGGAGCGCCTGCTATCCACGGCTGCGGCGTCGGCCGCGGCGGCGACGTGGGACGTGAGCGTTGCCGATGCGGTGGCCTGGGTGGAACACGGCCGCGAGGATCGCTGGTGGTGGCAGGGCGCCCACGAGGCGCGTGGCTTTGTGGCCGCGGTGGGTGGCTTCGCGGGGCTGGGTGGCCGGTGGGACGAGCCGCCCGTCAAGGCCGTGCCACTTGCCGAGGAAGGCGCCTTTGCGGTGAAGGCGGGCCGCGAGTGGTGGCGCCTTGACGCGGATGTGTGTGGCGCGCGGTGGGCTCCCGTAGCCAATGCGGACCCCCAGTGGAACGCGGCCATCGCGTCGCGTGGGGACGCCACGCATGAGCGGCTGGCCACCGTGGAATGGGTGCCGGGGCAGGTGGTGTCCCTGGTGCGCCTGGGATATTCCTACGTGCTGTGGCTGCACGTGGAGCGCACATGAGCGAGAACAGCACCCTGAGCCCCGCGGTGCGTGCCGCCTGGGAGCAGGCGCTGGCATGGTGGGGCGTGCAGGTTCACGAGCCGGTGCTGGTGCCCGGTGAGGGAGGCGCGGTGGGGTCCTTTGCGTGGTTCTCCGTGGACGGCACCCAGGTGAGCGTGGACACCGCCATGCTGGTGGCGGCGCATATGGAGAAGCACCTGCCGGCGGTGTTTGCCCATGAGGTGGGTCACCACGTGGTCTCTCCCGCAACCCGCCTCACCAGCCTGAAGATTCTGCATCAGATGACGCGTGCTCTCGCCCTGGCGGGGGTGGATTTTCCCGCCCGGCACGCGCCCCTGCTGAGCAACCTGTGGAACGACCTCCTGGTCAACGCCCGCCTTGACCAGGTGCAACGTGCCGCAACGGGAGAAAGCGGTATGACCCCCATCGGTGCCGCGCTCGCGGAGCACCCCGCAACCGTCAGGGGCTCGCGCATCATGTGGGTCTACCTGCGCACCTATGAGCACCTGTGGGCGTTGCCCGCAGGCACGCTCGCATCGGCGGCCCCGCCCGCGCCGCCTGCCACGTCATCGCGCCCCGAGCGTGACACCTCACCCACACAGGTGCCCGAGCGGTACCGCGATGCGGAGGCGGCGTACCAGGCGGCGCGCGCGGAGGCACAGCGGCTGCACCAGCAGTTGGCGGAGGCGAGCATGCCCCGCCCCACCTACGATGCGGCGCGCCTGGCACACGTGGTGCGGGCCTTCGCGTGGGACCCGGTATCCGGCGCGATGGCCGCGGGCATGATCCTGGCGCCCTACATGCGTGAAGACGCCACGCCCCAGGACGGCGACGCCTCCGGCATGGGGTGCGCAGAGACGGCGGAGGCCCCCACGGTGCAGGAGTTGGGGGCCGTGCTCGCGGACCGGCGCCTGTGGGAGGAACCGCCGGACGTGCAGGAGGCCGATGCTCGCGCCCACGGCATCGACCCCGGGCAGGCGGAGAAGACGCACCCGGGTGGGGGCCAGGCCTTGGGCATGGCGCACACCCTTGCCCTGTACTCCACGTTGCCGCCCGATGCGGTGATGAGCGCGTGGTACCGCACCCAGGCGCGCACCTCTGTGCGGCCGTGGCGGACGGTGCGTGGCACGGCGCCGGGCGCAGACCTGGTGGGCCCGCTGGAGCTGTGGGATGCGGGCGATGACCTGGCGGACATCGACTGGCCGGGGACGTTCCACGCGAGCCCCGTGGTGGTGCCGGGGGTAACCACGCGCCGCCGGTCCACGCTGGAGGATGAGCCGGTGGTGCATGAGGGGGCCATCACGTTGGACCTCTATGTGGACTCGTCGGGCTCCATGCGCCACCCGCAGTCCGGCTCGCCCGCCGTCCTGGCGGGAGCCATCCTGTGCCAGTCGATCCTGGCGGGCGGAGGCAAGGTGCGCGTGACCAGCTTCTCGGGTCCCGGCCAGGTGGCAGGCACCGCCGATTTCTCCCGCAAGGAGGCGGAGGTGTGGCAGGGGCTGCTGCACTTCTTTGGAGGCGGCACCAGCTTTCCGTTGGACCTGTATGAGCGCCGTTACGCGGGCATGCGCGAGCCTCGGGAGGGTGAGGCCCGGCATGTGGTGGTGCTGTCCGACGACGGCCTGAGCTCCATGTTTGGGGCCGGCAATGCGCGGTACGAGTCCGTGGCGGCCCGGGTGCGCACCGTGCTCACCACCGGCACGCTGATGGTGTGCCTGCCATATGCCACCACCACGCGCCCCACCGAACGCGACGGCTACCGCTACCTCTATCTTGATTCCATGGACGATGCCCCGGCCGCCTGCGCCCGCCTTGCGGAGGTGTTGCGTGGCTGAGCACAAGGACCTGCTGCAGGCGTGGCTGAGTCGCGGCTGGTATGAGGACGCGGCATGGGAGACGGCCGTCCCCGGGCCACCGCTTGACGAGGTGATGCGGCGGTTGTCCAGCGTGCCCGCGCCGTTCCTTGGCACGCGGGTGGACGTGCGTGCGCTCGCCGCAGACATGGGCATTGCGGACCTTGCCTGTGTGCCGTTTGTGGAGGATCCGCAGGTGCGCCGCGGTGCCGCGATGGGGTTGTGGCTTCTTGCCTCTCAGGTGACGGAGGGGCCGCATGAACCGCCGCTGAACGCCCAGTGGGCGGCGCGGACCGTGGATGGGCTGGCACTACGTGTGGCCCCCGTCAGCGACCCGCTGCAGTGGGTGGCGGACGCTCATCGCCGGGAGGAGGCCGCCCGGTATGCGTTGTTGACCATGGGGTACGTGCCCGCGGGCGAGGCCACCGACTATGCGCGCGGCGTGTTTGCCACGCTGGACTCGCTGGCACACTCCCGCGTGTTGGCGCAGGCGCTCGCGGACCAGCGGCACCGTGACGCGGTGGCCGCCAAGCTGGCCGCAGCCGATGCCAAAGAGGCCGCCGCGCGGTACTCCCGGGAGTGACGCCTGTGAGTGAACCCGCGGAACTGGTGGCCTTGCCCGAATACCGGGCAGGGGCATCGGCCGTGCTACCGGATGCCCGCCGCTGGCCGCTGCTCACCCCCCAGGCCGCCGCCACCTTGCACCGGTGGCGCACCCACCCGGACGCGCCCGCATGGACCCACGCCACGGGGGACCGCCTGACTCCCGCATGGGTGGCCGAGGCGCAACAACCCCTGCCCCTTGACGGGTGGCTGGAGGAGCATCTGGCGCGGGCGCGGCGCCTGATGTTCTACCGCGACATGCGGGGCCTTGACCGGCTGGAGGACTTTCCGCTTATTGGTCGTGAGGACTTGATGCGGGACGTGGCCGCGTTTGTGCCGCTGGATGCGGACATGGAGCGCATGGTGCACGGCTCCAGCTCCGGCTCCACCGGGGCGGCGCTGGTGGTGCCCGACGACGTGGTGGAGGTGGCGCGCACGTTTCACCTGATCCGCGACCTGGTGAGGGCGCAGGGTGTGGACTGGGAGCCCGATGAGGAGCGCATGGCGTTGGCCTATGTGGTGAACCAGCGAGATGCGTTTACCTATGTGTCGCTGATTTCCGGATTTGCGATGCGGCCCATGGTGCGCGTGAACCTGCATGGCGCGGCGTGGACTGACGCGGGGGCCGCGGCGAGGTTTCTTGGCGCCGCCCACCCCCAGGTGATCTCGGGGGATCCCGCGAGCCTTGCGGCGTTGCTGGAGGAACCGCTCGCGAGCGCGGTGCGCCCGCTCGCTGTGGTTTCTGGCGGTACTGCGCTCACGGCGCCGCTGCGCGCCGCCGTGGAGGAGGCGTTCGCGTGCCCCGTGCTGGACGTGTACGGCCTGCATGAGACTCGTCCGCTTGCGTACCGGGTGGACAACGGGCCGCTGCGGGTGTTGAGGCGGCGCATTGTGGTGGAGGTGGTGGACTCTCACGGGGTGGCCGTTCCCGACGGCGAGGTGGGGGAGGTAGTGGTGACGGTGGGTGAGAACCCGTGGTTGCCGCTGGTGCGTTACCGCACGGGAGACTTTGCCGCGCGCGTGGTGATGCCGGACGGAGCAGGCGCGTTGACCACCGCGGTGGGGCTTGACCGGCTGGAGGGGCGCGAGAACACCATGTTTGTGGCGCGCGATGGCACCGCGGTGCCGTGCATTGATCTCACGCAACATCTGCAGGCGCATGGGGCGTGGGGGTGGACCGTGGTGCAGGATGCGGCCGGTGCCGTGCACGCGCGCGTGGCGGGGGGCGATGTGGCCGCGATCACGGCGGCGCTGACCGCGTTGCTTGGCGGTGTGAGTGTGCGTGTGGAACTGGTGGATTCCGTGGCGGCGTTGGGGCCAGGTAAGCCGCGGCGCTTTCGGTGCGACGCCAAGCCATCAGCGCGCTGAAGCGCGCGGCGCGGGCCGCTGGGCACGGGCCCGCCTGCGGGGCCCCCGCGCCCTCTCGCCTCCGCTTTGCGGTGGGTTAGTGCGTGAAAAATGACCGTTTGGCCGCCTTTGCGGTGGGTTAGTGCACCAACAGGCGGGAAACCTCCGGCAACTCTGGCGGCACCGTCTCACCGGCGACTTGGAGCCTGTTCCAGCTCTGAATCTGCACTAACCCACCGCAAAGGCGGCGAGGGGCCCAAATTCTCAGCACTAACTCACCGCAAAGCAGGGGGAGGGGAGGGGAGGGGGGAGGGATGTGGGGTGCGGGGCAGTGGCCGGCGCGCACGCCCAGCGGCGCGCGGGTCACAGCGCCACGCGCGCGGCGGGTCACCGTGATACCTTGGCACCGCATGAGGGGATGCGTGGCCACTCGCAGATGCGGACGGCATTCATCCCCGAGGGGTGAGGTGCCTGCCGACCCCGCATACAGACAGGAGCAGCAGTGGGATTCATTCAGATTCTGGTGGGAACCGCCAAGGACGCCATCAACTCCACCTTTGGCGATCAGTACCTTGACTTTGTGGTGCCGCCGCAGGGCTTGAGCGACACCGCCATCGTCTTCCCGGGCGTCAAGCAGGCCAACAACGCGGGCCGCGGGCAGAACACGCACGGCTCCGACAACATCATCACCAACGGTTCCGTGGTGGTGGTTCCCGAGGGCTACGGCCTGCTGACCTTCCAGGATGGCGCCGTGACGTCCCTGGTGGCCGAGCCCGGCGCGTACCGCTGGGACAGCGCGGACCAGAATTCCAAGTCGGTGTTCTCCGGGGGCGGCATCATCTCCTCCACCGTCACCACCTCGTGGGAGCGCTTCAAGTTTGGTGGCCAGCCGGGCGCGCAGCAGCTGGCCATCTACGTCAACCTCAAGGAGATTCCCAACAACAAGTTTGGGACGCAGGGGCCCATCTACTGGGATGACTCCTACCTGAACGCCCAGGCCGGCGCGGTGACGCGCGGTACCTACGTGCTTAAGGTGGTGGACCCCATCCTCTTTGTGAAGACCCTGGTTCCCGCCTCGTACATCTCCGCGGGCGGCGGCGTGTGGGACATCACCGAGGACTCCAACCCCGTCTCCGAGCAGCTGTTCTCCGAGGTGGTGGGCTCGCTGGCCGGCGCGTTCTCGCGCTACGTCAACAACCCCGCCCAGGGCAACCGCATCACCGCCATTCAGGGCGACTCGGTGGGCTTTGCCAAGTCCCTGTCCGACGAGGTGGAGAAGAACTACCAGTGGATCACGGAGCGTGGCCTGTCCATCTCCAAGGCCACCATCATCTCCATTGAGTACGACGAGGACACGGCGGCGCTGCTGAGCGACGTGCGCAAGGCCGATGCCCTCTCGGGTGGTCGTGCGGACACCTTCCTCAAGCAGTCGGTGGCTCGCGGCATTGAGAACGCCGGCGAGGCCGGCGGCGGTACGGGCCTTGCCATGATGGGCATGGGAATGGGTGCCATTGGTGGCGTGGTGCCGCAGACCTCCGGCGCCGCGGTGCCGGGGGTGGGCCCCAATGCGGCGGCCGCCGCTCCCGCGGACCCCACCGCCCAGCTGGCGCAGTACAAGTCCATGCTGGACCAGGGCCTCATCTCGCAGGAGGACTACGACGCCCTCAAGAAGAAGGCGCTGGGCCTCTAGGCCGCCGGTACCGATGTCCGAGCAGACAACCCCGCAGGGTGTGCCGGGGGGTGGCGTCACGCCGCCCCCCGTGCCCCCCGTCACGCCTCCCGTCGCCGCACCCGCGGCGCAGCCAGCGCCTCCCGTGGCCGCCCCTGCACCGGCAGGGCAGGTCCCCACGCCCCCGCTGCCTCCCGTGCTCCCCGAGCCCGCCCCGCAATTGGTGACCCCCGAGGGTGCCTCCGATGGCGTGGTGCGGTGCCCCAAGTGTGGCGCCAGTGACGTGAAGTTCAACCAGTCCACCCACATGTTGATGTGCGAGTTCTGCCGCCACACGTGGATGGAAGCCACGCTGGACCAGGCCATGGGACTGAGCGCCGGCATTGAGGAGTTGCGCGGCACCGTGCTGTCCACGGCCGCCGCGGATATCACCTCCGACGAGGCTCTTGTCACCCTCAAGTGCGGCGGGTGCGGCGCGGAGGTGGTCATCAACACGGACCAGAACCTCCAGGCTCGCTGCCACTGGTGCAAGCATGTGCTGTCGTTGAACAACCGCATCCCCAATGGCGCGGTGCCGGACGGCATCCTGCCGTTCTCCGTCACCAAGGAACAGGCGATGGCCTCCATTGCCGCGTTTGTGAACGAGCGCAAGACCTTTGCCCTGCGCACGTTCTGGGACACCTTCCAGCCGGAAAACGTCATGGGCGTGTACATGCCTTACATGACGGTGGACGGCAACCTCACGGTGCGCCTTGACGGCCACGGTGAGGTGTTGCGGGGCACGGTGCGGGTGGGGGAGAACCGCACCGAGTACAAGGCGGATGAGTACACCGTCTCTCGCGAGGTGGACCTGGAGGTGGACGACCTCATTGTGGAGACCAACGCGGACAAGGCCAACATCAACTCGTCGGTGTCCACCAACAACGTCATCAACGCGGTGTTGCCGTTTGATGTGAAGAACATTGTGCGCTTCAACGCCAACTACCTGGGTGCGGAATTTACCTCGGAACGGCGCGACATGAACGTGGACAGCGCCGAGTCCTACGCGGCGGACCACTTCTTCACCATTGCCCGCGGCGCGGTACAAACCAGCGTCTCCGGCTACGACCGGGGTGTGCGGTGGGAGGCCGAGCAGGCCAACATCAAGGGCACCCGCTGGGTGGCGGTGTTGTTGCCGGTGTGGCTGTACGGCTTTGTGGAGGTCAAGCGCGGCCAGCAGATCACCCACTACATTGCGGTGAACGGACGCACGGGCGCCACCATGGGGTCGGTTCCCATCAACACCAGCAAGGCGGCGGCGGTCGCCTGGGGCACGGCGGCGGCCATTTCCGCGGTCACGTGGCCCCTTGGCATTGTGGCCCTGGTGGCCACCAGCTAGGGCGAGGGCATGAACGTATGGCACAAGGGAGCGACTCATGAGTGACAGCGACGGCGCAGGCGGTCTTGTCTTCCTGCTGTTCGCGGCGGGGCCGGCAACGGGCTTTGCCATCTACACCGGCATCATGGCCAAGTACCGCAACCGTGCGGCCCGCTACATGCCGGAGAAGGTGGTGGACTTCACGGTCAAGGATCTGCGCAGCTCCGACGAGTATGTGCGCCGGCACCAGACCAGCATGCGGCAGATCTCGGGCCGCAACGACACCACCCCGCAGGTGAGGGCGGCGTACGTCAAGGCCGTCAAGGAGTAGGTGAGCCCGCGGGGGAATACCTGGGGCTGGGCGTCGTTAGGCTAGTGCAGGCGCTCAACGGCGAGCCCGTTGTCCCCACCCTCGTCCCGGAACGGCTCACTTCATGACCTCTTTGTCTCCCGCGCGTGCGCGCCTTGCCCTCCTTGCGCTCGCGCTGGGTGGTTTTGGCATTGGCACCACCGAGTTTGTGGCCATGGGCCTGCTGCCCGACATTGCGCGTGACGTGCTGCCGGACCTGTACGCCTCTTCTCCCGAGGATGCGCTGTCCAAGGCGGGCATCATCATCTCTGCCTACGCCGCGGGCGTGGTGGTGGGTGCGCCCACCATTGCCGCATTCGTGGCCCGCTTTGACCGCAAAAAGGTGTTGGTGGCGCTTGCCGTGGCGTTCACGGTGGGCACCGTTGCGTCCTCGCTTGCCCCCACGTTTGGCTCCATTGTGGCTGCCCGCTTTGTGGCGGGCCTGCCGCACGGCGCCTACTTTGGCATTGCCGCGTTGGTGGCCGCCCGCCTCATGGGTGACGCCAAGCGCGGCTCCGCGGTGGCGTTTGTGCTTGCCGGTCTGACCATTGCCAACGTGGTGGGTGTTCCCGCCATCACCTTCCTGGGCCAGCACACGTCGTGGCGCGTGGCCTACCTTGCGGTGGCCGGCATCTTTGCCCTGACCGCGCTCGCGGTGATCCTGCTGGTGCCGCCCACCCCCGGCGACCATCACGCCACGGTGGGACGTGAGCTTCAGGCCTTCACCCGCCCGGCGGTGTGGTTTGCGCTCCTCACGGGATCGCTGGGCTTTGGCGGCTTCTTTGCCGTCTACACGTACGTCTCGCCCCTTGCCACCGAGGTGGCGGGCGCGGCGGAGACCTTTGTGCCCGTGGCACTCATCACCATGGGCGTGGGCATGACGGTGGGTAACGTCATTGGCGGTCGCATGTCCGATGGCGGGGCCATGCGGGCGGTCTTCCGCCTCTTTGGGGCACTTGCGGCCGCGCTGGTGGTGTTGGCACTGTTCTCCACCACCGTGCCGGGCATGCTGGTGGGCCTGTTCCTGGTGGGGGCGGCGGCCGCGGCCGTCTCGCCCGCCATTCAGACGCGCCTGATGGATGTGGCGGGCGACGCGCAGACCATGGCCGCCGCCGTCAACCACTCGGCGCTGAACATTGGTAACTCGCTGGGCGCGTTCCTTGGTGGCGCGGTGATTGCCGCCGGATGGGGCTACGTGGCGCCCACGTGGCTGGGCCTGGCGTTGTGTGTGCCCGGCGTGGCCTTTGCGCTTGCGGGATGGGCGGTGACGCGGCGTACCCCCGTTCCCACCGCCGATGCCGTGGCAAGCCATGTCTGAGGCCCCGGTCGAGGAACGGCGCCGCCACCTTGTTGACCTGGCGCCGCTGAAGGAAAGCCCCGCGTTTGCGCGGTTGTGGATTGGCGGTGCCGTGTCCGGCATCGGCACCATGATGACGCAGGTGGCGGTGGGGCTGCAGATCTACGCCATGACCGAATCCACCTTCATGGTGGGCCTGGTGGGGGGCATCGCGCTGCTGCCCATGATTGTGGCCGGCCTGTGGGGCGGCATGCTGGCCGATGTCTTTGACCGGCGGCGCGTGCTCATCACGTCCTCGCTGGTGAGTTGGGCATCGGTGGTGGCGCTGGTGGTGCTGAGCGCCTGGGATGCGATGGCCGCTCAGCCGGGCGACGTGCCCGTGTGGCCGTTCTTTATTGCCACCACCGTCAACGCGGTGGCCGCCACCATCTCTAACGCCACGCGCGGCTCCGTGGTGGGGCGCATTGTGCCCGAGCATCTGCTGTCACGCGCCACCGCGCTCAACGGCATCTCCTTTGGCATCATGCTCACGGTGGGGCCCGCGCTTGCGGGCGTGTTGGCCTCCGGGGTGGGGTTGCCGTGGACCTTTGCCACCGATGCGGTGCTGTTCACCGCCGGGTTCCTGGGCATCTGGACGTTGCCTGCGCTGCCGCGCCTGGGGGAGTCGGTGGACGCCGGGTGGCCGCTGCTCAAGGAGGGGCTCACCTTTTTGAAGGGCGCCCCCAACATTCGCATGAGTTTTATTGTGGACATTGTGGCCATGACCTTTGGGCGGCCCATTGCGCTTCTGCCGGCGCTGGGGGCGTTGGTGGTGGGTGGCGGGTCACTCACGGTGGGGGCGCTGACCGCGGCGCTTGCGGTGGGCACCATGCTGGTGAGCTTGTTCTCGGGGCCCGTGGCGCGCGTGCACCGGCACGGCCTGGCCATCACTCGTTCCATTCAGATTTTTGGGGTGTTTGCCCTGATGTTTGGCGTGGTCACCCTGGCCATGCAGGCCGTGGATCATCCCGTGGGTGAGGGATGGTCGGGCGTGTACTGGCCCGCGTTGATTCTCTTGGCGCTGGCGCAGGCGGGCATGGGTGCCGCGGACCAGGTGAGTGCCATCTTCCGCCAGACCATGATCATCCAGGCGGCACCGGACCATATGCGTGGGCGCCTCCAGGGCGTGTTCACGGTGGTGGTGACCGGTGGTCCGCGCGTGGGGGACATGTATGCGGGCTTTGTGGCAACCGCCGTGGCGTTGTGGGCGCCGCCGCTTTTTGGCGGCCTGCTCATCGTGTCCCTGCTGGCGGTGTTGGCCCGTATTCGTGCGGCCAGCGCTGCCCGGTTCTTGGATTACGACGACCGCAACCCGCACGCGTAACCGCACCCACGCCTCACCGCGCCGCCACGCCGGCGCGCCTACGCCTGCCCGTCAAAGCCCGCCTGGCGCGCGGCCTCATACGCGGCAATCGCCGCGGCGTTGGACAGGTTGAGGGAGCGCCTGCCGGGAATCATGGGGATGCGCACCACCTCGGTGATGCGCGGGTGGGCAAGCACCTGCGCGGGCAGTCCGGTGGGCTCGGGCCCAAACAGCAGGATGTCCTCCGGGCGGTACGTGACGTCGGTGTAGCGGCGCGTGCCCTGGGTGGCAAACGCAAACACGCGCGCCTGGGGAAGCTCCGCCAGCAACGCCTCAAAGGACGCATGCACCGTCACGGAGGCGAGGTCGTGGTAGTCAAGGCCGGCCCGGCGCAGCCGGGGTTCCGTGAGTTCAAAACCCAGCGGTTCAATGAGGCGCAGTGGCACCCCCGTCACCGCGGACAGACGGATGGCGTTGCCGGTGTTCTCCGGAATTCGCGGCTCGTAGAACGCAATGGACGGCAGCGCAAGCGGGGTGGTCACACGCCGAGGCTACGCCCTGGCGGGCCAGGACGCGCACGGGCGGGGTCCTAGGCTAGGCCCATGACGGTTACCCCTGGAGGAGGCGGTCGCGGTCGAGGCGGAGGACGAGGCCTGACCGGCGGTCGCGACGAAGACGCGCTGCGTGCGGAAAACGAATCGGCCCCCGATGTGCCCGACCTGTGGAAGCGGGTGGTGGCCCTCTTCCGCCCCTACCGGGTGTCGCTGGTGCTGACCGCCGTGCTGGTCATGGCATCGGCCGCGGCGTCCATTGTGCCGCCGTTGCTGACCCAACAAATCTTTGACCGCGCCCTGTTTCCCGGTGCCGCCGCGGCCGCCGCGGGCATTGCCGGGGTGGCGGGCCCCAACCTGCCGCTGCTGTGGGCGCTCACGGGGGCCATGGTGGGCCTGTTTGTGATCACCGCGGCGCTGGGGGTGTGGCAGACCTACCTCACCTCCTCCGTGGGAAGCCGCGTGACGGGAGACCTGCGGGTGCGGCTCTTTGACACCTTGCAGTCCATGGAGCTGGCGTTCTTCACGCGTACCAAGACGGGCGTGATTCAGTCGCGCCTGCACAACGATGTGGGCGGCGTGTCCGGCGTGCTCACCACGTTTGTGTCCTCCATTGTGGGCAACCTGGTGACGGTGATCGCGTCGCTGGTGGCCATGATTTTGCTGGACTGGCGGCTCACGTTGCTAGCCGTGGTGCTGATGCCCGTCCTGGTGGTGGCGCAGCGGCGGGTGGGGCAGATTCGCGCCAAGATTGCGGCGCGCACCCAGGAGTCGCTGTCCGAGATGACGTCCATCACGCAGGAGACCTTGTCCGTGAGCGGCATCCTGCTCAGCAAGATTTACAACCGGCAGCGCGTGGAGGGGGAGCGTTACGCCGCAGAGAACCGCCGCCTCATTGGCCTGCAGGTACAGCGCGCCATGTCCGGCCAGGGGTTCTTCTCCGTGGTGAGCGTGATCATGTCCTCGGTGCCCGCCATCGTGTACCTCGCGGCGGGCCTGCTGCTGTCCCGTGCCGATGGCGGGGAGTCCATGGTGGGCGCGCCCATCACCGCGGGCACCATCGTGGCGTTCACCACCGTGCAGGCGCGCCTGCTGTTCCCGCTGCAGTCGCTCATGCGCGTGGCACTGGAGGTGCAAACCTCGCGTGCGCTGTTTGCCCGCATCTTTGAGTACGCGGACATGGTGCCGGCCATTCAGGACGCCCCCGATGCGATTGCCGTGGCGGACGCTCCCGGCCCCGTGGGGCAGATTGAGTTCCGCGACGTCTCCTTCCGCTACCCGGACGCCAAGCCCGATGCCCGCCCCACCTTGGACGGCGTGTCCTTCCTGGCGCGCCCCGGAGAGACACATGCGTTTGTGGGGCCCTCCGGTGCGGGCAAGACCACCGTGGTGTACCTTGCGGCCCGCCTCCATGAGGCCTCTACCGGGGACGTGTTGTTCTCCGGCACCACCGTGCGCCAGCTGGTGCACTCCAGCATCGTGGACCACGTGGGCGTGGTGACCCAGGAGACCTACCTGTTCCACGCGACCATTGCGGAAAACCTGCGCTACGCCAAGCCGGATGCCACCCAGGAGGAGCTGGAGGCCGCGTGCCGGTCCGCGAATATTCACGACGCGATTATGAGTTTTGACGACGGCTACCAGACCGTGGTGGGCGAGCGGGGCTACCGCCTGTCCGGCGGCGAAAAGCAGCGCATTGCCATTGCGCGGGTGCTGCTCAAGGACCCGCCCGTGCTGCTGTTGGACGAGGCCACCAGCGCCCTGGATACCGTGAGCGAACGGGTGGTGCAGGAGGCGCTGGACACGGCCGCCCACGGGCGCACCACGCTGGTGGTGGCACACCGGCTCTCCACCGTGGTGGACGCCGATGTGATTCACGTCCTGGAGGCGGGGCGCATTGTGGAGTCCGGCTCGCACACCCAACTGCTGGCCGCGGGCGGGCTGTACGCCCGCCTGGCACAACTGGGCGAGGACTAACCGCGCCTACCAGATGGAGACGCGGTCCGCGGGAGCGAGGTACAGCGCATCGCCCTCGCGCACTCCAAACGCCTCATACCAGGCGTCGATGTTGCGCACCACACCGTTGATGCGGAACTCCTCGGGCGAGTGCGGGTCCGTGGCAATCTGCGTGATCACCGCCTCGTCGCGCCGCTTGGTGCGCTCGGTGAGCGCATAGCCAATGAAGTAGCGCTGCAACGGCGTGAAGCCATGCTCGTCGGGGGTGGGGTCGTCCAAACCGCCCGCCATGCGGAAGGCCTTGAGTGCAATCTCCACGCCCGCAAGGTCACCAATGTTCTCACCCACCGTGAGCGCACCGTTGACGCGGTGCTCGGCGGACAACTGGGCGGGGGAGTACGCGTCGTATTGGGCAATGAGCACGCTGGTGCGCTCCGTGAAGCGGCGCCGGTCCTCCTCGGTCCACCAGTCCTCCAGGCTGCCCGCGCCGTTGTACTTGGAGCCCTGGTCGTCAAAGCCATGCCCAATCTCGTGCCCAATGACGGAGCCAATCGCGCCGTAGTTGAACGCGGCATCGGCATCGGGGTGGAAGAACGGGGGCTGCAAGATGGCTGCGGGGAACACAATCTCGTTGCCCGTGGGCAGGTAGTACGCGTTGACCGTCTGTGGCGTCATGAGCCACTCGTGGGGGTCAACGGGTGCGCCCACCTTGCCCCACTCCCACGCCTGCTCAAAGCGCGAGGACGCGCGCACGTTGCCCACCAAATCCGTGGGGGAGGCCGTGAGCCCCGTGTAGTCGCGCCACACATCGGGGTAGCCAATCTTGGGACGGAACGCCTCCAGCTTGTCCAACGCCCGCCTCTTGGTCTCCTCCGTCATCCACGTGATGGAGGAAATGGAATCCCGGTAGGCCGCCACCAGGTTGTCCACCAGAGCGCGCATCTGCTCCTTGTAGGAGGCGGGGAAGTGCCGGGCCACATACTCCTGGCCCACCAACTCGCCCACGCACGACTCCACCAGCTGAATGCCGCGCTTCCACCGTTCGCGCTGCTGCGGCGCCCCGGACAGTGCGGTGCCGTAGAACGCAAAGTTGGCCAGCGAAATCTCCTGCGTGAGGTACGCCGCACGGCCCACCACCACATGCCAGCGCAGCCACTGCACCAAGTGGTTCAGGTCCGTCTGGCTCCACCACTGGGCAAAGTCGGTGAGGTAGCTGGGCTGCTCGGCAATGAGCAGGGTGTGGGCGGCCTCCGGCATGCCGATGGCCGTGGCCCATGCGCGCCACGCAAAGCCGGGGGCGTCCCGCTCCAGGTCCGCAAGCGTGGTGGGGTTGTAGGTGAGATCCGCCTCGCGGCGGCGCACCACGTCCCAATGATGGGACGCCACGGCCGTCTCTACGGCCATCACCACCGCGGGGTCAAAGTCCACCCCGGTGAGCGCTGCCATGCGCTCCAGGTGGCTCACGTAGCGCTCGCGGGTGGAGGCGTGCAGGTCCTCCCGGTAGTAGGCCTCGTCCGGCAGGCCCAGCCCGCTTTGCGTGAGGTACACCACGTGACGCTCCGGGTTGCGCTTGTCCGCAAACACGTAAAAGCCCACCGGGCTGTCCACGCTTGTCACCTGCAGCGCGCCAATGGCTGCCGCCAGCTCGTCGTGGGTGGTGGCGGCGTCCAGCATCGCCAGGTCCGCCGCAAGCGGCTCCACCCCCAGGGCGTCCACGCGCTCGGTGTCCATGAAGGAGCGGTAGAGCGCGCCAATCACCGTGTCCTCGCCCGCCTCTTCCACAATGACGCGCACCTGGGTGTCCGCCGCATCGCGCAGGGCGTGGAATGAGCCGTCCGCGGCCCGGTCCTCGGGGATCTCATGCGAGTCAAGCCAGGGGCCGTTGACGTAGCGGAAAAAGTCGTCCTGGGCGCGCACCGTGTCAGAGAGCGTGCCGGGGTCAAAGGGGGTGGGGGCGGCTGCGGTCATAGGGCCACCCTATGGGGTGTGCGCTCGTTGCCGTGCGCGCCGGGGCTGGCATGATGGGGGCATGCGGATTCATGTTGCCTCGGACCATGCCGGATACGAGCTCAAGGAGCACCTGCGGGCGTATTTTGCCGATGCGGGGCATGAGGTGGTGGATCATGGCGCGTTCACGTACGACCCCCAGGACGACTATCCCTCGTTTTGCATTGCCGCGGCCCAGGCCGTGGTGGCGTCCGATGGCGACCTGGGCATTGTGATTGGCGGCTCCGGCAATGGGGAGCAGTTGGCGGCCAACCGGGTGAGTGGCATCCGCGCGGCGCTCATCTGGTCCGAGGAGACCGCCCGCCTTGCCCGCCAGCACAACAACGCGCAGATTGGCTCCATTGGCGCGCGCATGCACTCGCTGGAGGAGGCCACCGCCATTGCCGCGGCGTTCATTGCCGAGCCGTTCAGCGGCGACGCGCGCCACCAGCGTCGCATCGATCAGATGAGCGCGTTTGAGGCCGAGCGCTAGGCGGTGCTGACAAGCTGCGCTGACTGGCTGCGCTGAACGGCGGCGCTAGAACGCGAGGGTGGACACCGCCGTCTGGGTGCCCGCAAGCGCGCGGGCAAGCGCCTCCACGCTCCCCGGGGTGTGCTCGGTGAGCAACCCCGCCTGCGCGCAGGCCGTCAGCGAGACGCCGCCCAGGTAGGCGGCGGAAAGCTCCTGGATATTCACGCCGATGTCCGGTGCGGCATCCGTGCGCGTCACCCGTGCCGTACCGGTGGCCCCGGCGCCCCCGGCCTGGCCCACCGTGAAGCGCCACGTGCCCGCGTTGTCCGGGAGCGTGGCATCGGCCACGTCTATCACCACGTCCACGGGATGGGCGTAGCGGCGCTGCGTGAGCGCGCCGGGAAGGTCCAGAATGCGCACCCACAGGTTGTCCGCCAGGCGCGGTGCCAGCGCGCGCGGGTCCGCCATGAGGTGCACCAACGGCGAGTCCACGGGCACCCGTTCCATGACGCAGCGCGCCATGAGGTCAAGGTTGGCTACCGTGCTCACCAGGGCGTGCAACGCGGCGGGCGTGGCCGCGGACCATGTGCGCACCGCCACCTCGCCCGCGGCGCCGTGCGGCTCCCACGTGAGCTTGCGCGCAAACAGGGCAAAGGCGGCGGGACCCTCCGCGTCTTCCACCCACGCGCACCGCATGGCCTCAAAGCCGTCGCGCCACTGCGGAATGTCCGCAAAATCCTCGGCACACAGGGCATCGGGAAAGCCCACAATGCTGCCCGGGCGCGTCAGGCGCCGCTGCACCGCACGGATCACCTCCACATGCGTGGCGGCGTTCGCCTCCTCCACATGGACGGTGGGGGCCGGGCCGTTGGCTACCGGCCGCAGCGTGGGGGCGCGGCCCAGGTCCATGCGCGCCGCCCAACCCGCGCAGCCGTAACCAAAGCGCTGGTAGATGGGGGCCTCGGAGGCGTACAGCGCGGACAGGGTCTCGCCACGCGCCAGCGCGCGGGAAAAGTGATCGCCAATCATGGCGCGCAACAGGCCCCGACGGCGGTGCGCGGGGTGCACGGACACCCACGTCAGTCCCGCCACGGCGGCCGTTCCGCCCGGCACGCACATGGTCAGCGGGTACGACGAATGGACCGCCACCAGTTCTCCCGTGCCCGTGGCCACGCCCCGGCCGCGCTCCCACGGGAAGGTGGAATCAAAGCGGTCCGTATGCTCCGGCGGCACGTCCAGGGCAAAGCCCCACGAGTTCAGGGCGCGGCGCTCGGGCGCGCGCGTGACGGGGACGTCCACCAGGGAATACGCGTCGGGAGCGTTCATGAGAGCCATCCTGTCACGCATGGTGCGCGCCGAGGAGGGGTGGCGGGAACGGCGTGACGCGGTGGTGGGGCCGGGTGCCTACGGCAGCAGGCGGGCGTACTCCACCTTGAGGCACCGGTTCTGCACCACGGCAAGCCCGGCATCGGCGGCAATCTGCGCGGCCTGAGCGTTGCGAATCCCCAGCTGCAACCACAACGTGGACGCGCCCACCGCCACGGCCTCACGCGCCACCTCCGGCGTGTACTCCTCGCGGCGGAACACGTCCACCATGTCCGGGGTCTCCGGCAGGTCCGCAAGACTCGCGTAGAACGGGCGGCCGTCCAAGGTCGCGTCGCCCGCGGCGGGGTTGACCAGGTACACCGAGTAGGGGGTGTTCTCCAGGAGGTAGCGCGCAATCTGGTGGCTGGTGCGCTCGCTGTGCGGCGAGGCACCCACCACGGCCACCACGCGCGTGTCCTCAAGGATGCGGCGCAGGGCCTCGTCCGCCGGGGCGTCGTCGGCGGAGGGCATGGGGCAAGCGTCCAGTTCGGTCATGGCCATCCTTACGTGGGAGGGGGCGGGGCCGATGCCCCACACGAAGCCTACGTGAGGACAACGCCCGGGTGCGGCGTGTGCTTCCCGGGGCCGGGCATCGGGCCTAAAACGAGCGACGGGCCCTCGCCCGAAGGCGGGAGCCCGTGCTGCGGTGCCCATAACGAGCGACGGGCCCTCGCCCGAAGGCGAGAGCCCGTGCCACGGTGCCTAAAACGAGCGACGGGCCCCCGCCCGAAGGCGGGAGCCCGTGCTCCATGGCGCCGCTGAGGGATTTGCGCCAGGTCCTGCCGCGAGCTTTCGCTCGCACACTTAGATGTAATACATGGCGGGCTCGCGGACCTCGTGATCCAGGTCCACATCGCCAGGATGTACACCGGAGTCCCCGTCGTCCACGGCGGATGCCGCCGTATGACGATCAGCATAGTCGGGATGCACGCGAATTTCTGCAGGAATCCCCACCGCCGTGGCGCCGCATGGCACATCCTTGACCACCACCGCGTTGGCCCCCACCCGCGCATCGTCACCCACATAGATGGCGCCCAACACCTTGGCGCCCGTGCCAATGACCACGCGATCGCCAATGGTGGGGTGGCGTTTGCCGGGGCTCATGGTGGTGCCGCCCAGGTTGATGCCGTTGAACATGAGCACGTCGTCGCCCACCACCGCGGTCTCCCCAATCACCACGCCCATGCCGTGGTCAATGAAAAGGCGGCGGCCCAGGGTGGCACCGGGGTGGATCTCCACCCCGGTCCACGCCCGGGACCACTGCGACAGCAGTCGTGCCAACGACCTCAAATGATGACGCCACAGCCAGTTCTCCGTGCGGTGATTCCACACCGCATGCAGCCCGGGGTAGGACAGCACAATGACGAGTCGATTGGGTGCGGCGGGGTCCCGCCTGCGCACCGTCTCCACGTCTTCGCGCATCCGCGCCCAGACACTTGGCCGTGATTTCATCGTGAGTACCTCCGGGTATGCCCAACACGGGGCATGCCGGATTTAGTCCATGAGGTCCGCGTACAGCACGGAGCTCAGGTAGCGCTCACCAAACGACGGGATGACCGTGACGATGGTCTTGCCGGCGTTCTCGGGGCGCTTGGCCACCTCCACCGCGGCGGCAAGGGCGGCGCCGGAGGAGATGCCCACCAGCAGGCCCTCCTGGCGGGCCGCGGCACGCGCGGTGGCAATGGCGGTCTCCGAGTCGATGTCAATGACCTCGTCGTAGATCTCCGTGTTGAGGATCTCCGGCACAAAGTTGGCGCCAAGGCCCTGAATCTTGTGGGGGCCGGGCTTGCCGCCGGTGAGGATGTTGGACTCGGCGGGCTCCACGGCAATGATCTGCACGCCGGGCTTGCGGGCCTTCAGCACCTCACCCACGCCGGTGATGGTGCCACCGGTGCCAATGCCTGCCACCACAATGTCCACCCCGCCATCGGTGTCGTTCCAAATCTCCTCCGCGGTGGTGGTGCGGTGAATCTGGGGGTTGGCGGCGTTGGCAAACTGGCGTGCAAGCACCGAGCCGGGGCGTTCCGCGGCAATCGCGTTGGCGGCGTCCACGGCGCCACGCATGCCCTCGGGGCCGGGGGTAAGCACCAGCTCCGCACCAAAGGCGCGCAGCAGCGCACGGCGCTCCTTTGACATGGTCTCCGGCATGGTGAGCACCACGTTGTAGCCGCGGGCGGCGCCCACAAACGCCAGGGCAATACCGGTGTTGCCGGACGTGGCCTCCACGATGGTGCCGCCGGGCTTGAGGTCGCCCGAGGCTTCCGCGGCGTCAATGATGGCCACGCCAATGCGGTCCTTCACGGAGTTGGCGGGGTTGTAGAACTCCAGCTTGGCGAGCACGGTGGCACCGGCGCCCTCGGTGAGCTTGTTGATCTTGACCAGGGGGGTGTTGCCCACCAACTGGGTGGCGTCGTCATAGATGCGGGCCATGGTTATTCCTTTGCGGTTGTAGTGATGCCGGGACGGCGGGGTGAGACGGGTGAACTGGTGCGGCGGGCATCGGGACGATGCCGTGGTGTTGACGTGCCGTGTGGCGTTCTGCCGAGTGCAACGGGGTGCACGCGGGCGGGGAGGGGCGAGCGTTGGCGGGTGTGGGGGGCCGCAGGGGCCGCACGGACCAACGCTCTACAGACAGCTGCGGACGCCGCAGGTCATGGGGCACGGGGAAGAAGCGGCGGGCGCCATCGTGTGGCTCTCCATGCTCATCTCTTCGACCTTCCGTGTGGACTGTGGCCAGGGTAACGCGCGGTGCGCGCTCGCGGCAACCGTAGGGGTGGGTGCGGGGTGGGGTGCGAGCGGGGGTGGGGTGCGCGGGGGTGAGGTGCGAGCGGGGGTGGGCCGGGCATCGGCGGTGTGCGCAAGACGAGGGGTTCCCTACGGGCGATTCGCGGCCATAATGGAACTACGGCAATGTTGCCGCTGAATGAGGTGATCGCGATGGCTGCGCACGAAGTGTCAGCACAGAGGGACATTGTGGCCGAACCCGCTCAGGTGTGGGCGTTCATGCAGGACCTGGAGCGCCTGGGGCGCTTTATGTCCACGGTGATCGCCGTGCAGCGCCTGGAGGGGACGGGGGTTGCGCCGGGGGTGCGGTGGAAGGAGACTCGCACCGAAGGTGGGCACACCTACGAGGACGAGGTGACGGTGGAGGAGGCCGACGAGCCGCACCGGCTGGTGTTGCTGACGCAGCGCAACGGCACCCTGCTTCGCACCACGTACGAGATCAAGCCCAGCTCGCTGGGGACGCGCCTGGTGCTCACCCGCGCGGAGGGCGCGGACAAGGCATCCGCAGGCCAGAGGCTCTCCTGGGCCATGCGAGGGTCGTCGGGAGACAAGGGCACCAAGGCGATCTTGGAGCGTGACCTCGAGGACATTGGCAAGGGCGTGGAGCACCTACTGGCTCGTTGAGGTGTGGGGCAGGTGACCTGGTGCGGGGTGCTTGCGTGCGGGGTGCTTGCGTGCGGGGTGCGTTTCCGCGAGTGCCTGTGGTCTTGGGGTGCGCGCCGCGTGCGTCTCGCCTCCGGGATTTGGGACTCATTTGGCCCTTATGAGAGCGCCCGTGCATCCTGTGGGACCCAAATGGCCCCTGGCGTCCGCTCCCGCGCAACACCCCCAGGGTTTGGGACTCATTTGGCCCCTGTGAGAGCGCCCGTGCATCCTGTGGGACTCAAACGGCCCCACAACGCGACGTCGGGGTGACAGGATTTGAACCTGCGGCCCTCTGCTCCCAAAGCAGATGCGCTACCAAGCTGCGCCACACCCCGTGGCCCGGACCCGCCGGGCTCCGCTACTCTAGTACGCGCCGCGTATGCGGCAATGCGGGCGTAGCTCAATGGTAGAGCCTCAGTCTTCCAAACTGATGGTGCGGGTTCGATTCCCGTCGCCCGCTCTCTTGTGACTTACCGGCGCCACGAGGCGATGCGGCCTCCACCTTCCCTGTACCTGCGGGTCACGGTTGCACTCCCTGCGACAGGGTGCCGCACCTGGATCCAGCGCACGCACGCCGTTCGCCTTCCCGCTTGGGACCCAATTGGCCCTTCTGAGATGGGCGACGCATCCTGTGGGACTCAAATGGCCCGTTTGCGGCGCTGGGGGCCAAATGGGTCCCGCAGGATGCACGGGACCTCTCATAGGGGCCATTTGGGTCCCAAACCCCCGGGGAGGTGCACGCGCACCCCCGGAGCCGCGCGGGAGCGCGCGCCGCACACCGGCTACACGCGCGCCGCGGCCGCCGTCCGGTAGGACCGCGCCGCGGCCAGCACGCCCAGCAGCATCACGGCCGGGATGGCAATGGCCACGCGCAGTGACGTCGCGTCCGCCACAATCCCCGTGGCCGCGGACCCCACCAACATGCCCGCATAGTTGAACAGGTTGAGCCGCGCCACAATCTCCTCGGTGTGCTCCGGTGCCAGGTCGCCGGCCGCAGAGAAGGACACGGGCACCACCACACCCAGCCCCAGGCCGGTCATCGCAAACCCCGCAATGGCCATGAGCGGCGTGGTGGACACCACCACCACGGCCAGACCGGCCACGGCCCCCAACGTAGCCGTCACCAGCACCGTCGCGCGCCCGATGCGCCGAATCACCGCGTCGCCCGCCAACCGCGCCACCAGGCTCGCGCCCTGGTAGAACGCGTACGCCAGCGGCACCACCGCCGCAGACGCGTGCAGCGTGGAGTCCAGGAACACAGAGCTCCACGTGCTGGCCACGCCGTCACCAAGGAACACCACGGCAATCACCAGGCCGTACACCCAGATGCCCCGACGCGGCAGTGCGGTGGGCACGGATGCCGCGGGAGCGGGGGCGGTGGCAAGCAGGTTGCGCCGCGCCACCGCCAGGGTGCCCAACGCCACCACAGCGGCAATGACAAAACTCGCCTCGAACGGCAACGAGGACCCGTTCACCGCGGACACCAGCAACGCCCCCACAATCGCGGCACCCGTGGTGCAGGCAAACAGCGTGGCCAGAATGGACTTGCCGTATTCGCGTTGCACCGCCAGCCCCTGCATGCCATTGCCGGCATCGCCCAGCCCCACTCCCAGGCCAAACACCGCGTACACGGGAAACAGCGCCCAGTACGGCAGGTTCACCACGGCCGCAAGCACGCCCGCGGCCTGCAGCGCAAAGGCGGGGGTAAGCACCCAGGCGGAGCCCCATCGGCGGGCGAGCGGCTCGGCCAGCATGGAGCCGGCGGCGGCCGCAAGGAGCACGCCCAGCACCACCAGGGACACTTCCGTGTCGCCGATGCCGGTGCGGGTTTGGAGGCCCGGCAGGTTGGTGAGCACCACGGCGCCCATGAGGCCTTGCAATGCGTAGGTGGCACCCAATGCGCGGCGTGCCCGCCGCGCTGCGGGAGCGACCGTGAAGGGTGTCGCTGTCACGGGGACCACTCTATGAGGTACTCCGGCACGGGTGTGACCGCACCGCGCGGCGAGTACCGGTAGAATCGCGGGGTTGCCCACCGCGCAATCCGCGCGCGACCCGGGCCCCATCCCACAGGAGTTTGCAGTGACCAGTGCCCTCGAGACCATCGACGCGACTACCGTCAAGCTGACGGTCAACCTCACGGAGGAGGACCTCGCGCCCATGCTGGAGCACGCCTACCAGCACGTGGGCGAGCAGGTGCAGATTCCCGGATTCCGCAAGGGCAAGGTGCCCGCCAAGATCCTGGAGCAGCGCGTGGGCAAGGGCGCCATTGTGGAGCACGCCGTCAACGACGGCCTGGCCCAGTGGTACGCGGCCGCCGTGGAGGAGCAGGACATTCGCCCTTACGGTCAGCCCGAGATTGAGGTCACCAAGATCCCCGGTTCCGTGGAGGGTGACGAGGGCCTGGAGTTTGTGGCCACCGTGGAGGTGCGCCCCGAGCTGACGCTTCCCGCCCCCGCAAGCCTCACCATCGAGGTGGAGCCGGTGGACGTGACGGACGAGGACGTGGAGGCGCGCCTGACCGCGCTGCGTGAGCGCTTTGGCACGCTGGTGAGCGTGGACCGTCCGGCCGCCGTCAAGGACTTTGTGACGCTTGACCTGGCCGCGCGCGTGGATGGCGCCGAGGTGGACGCCGTGCAGGGCACGTCCTACCAGGTGGGTGCGGGCAACATGCTTGACGGCCTTGACGAGGCCATCACCGGCCTGTCCGCGGGCGAGGAGACCACCTACGAGGGCCCGCTGGCCGCAGGCGAGTTTGCCGGTGCGCCCGCGCTCATCACGGTGAAGGTTACGGCGGTCAAGGAGCGTCAGCTCCCCGATGCCGACGACGACTTTGCCCAGCTGGCCTCCGAGTTTGACACGCTGGCCGAGCTGCGCGAGGACCTCACGGAGCAGGCCGGTCGCATCAAGGCCAACAACCAGGCGGTGGAGGCGCGCGCCAAGCTGGTGGAGGCGCTCCAGGCCGCGGTGGAGTTTGAGCTGCCCCGCAAGATCATTGAGAACGAGGTGCACCAGCACCTGGCGGGCGAGAACCGCCTGGAGGACGACACGCACCGCGCCGAGGTGACCGAGCAGGCCGAGCAGGCCCTGCGCGCGCAGATTGTGTTGGACCAGCTGGCCGAGGACCTCAACATCAAGGTGGAGGAGCCCGAGCTGCTCGAGTACCTCATCTCCTCCTCGCGCCAGTACAACATGGACCCGGGCACCTTCATTCAGCAGGTGCAGCAGTCGGGTCAGCTGCCCGCGATCGTGGCCGATGTGGCGCGCTCCAAGGCCACCGCGTTCGCCCTGCGTCGGGCCACCATCACGGACACCAAGGGTGCCGCGGTGGACCTGTCGGCCGTGATTGGCTCGCTTGAGGACGAGGTGGCGGCCGCCGATGCCGATGCCACGCCCGAGGCGACGGCCGAGGCCGCAGCCGAGTAAGCATCGGCCCTGAACGCCGGGGGGACACCCCACCTACGTGACGCCGACGCCCGGGTACGCCCGGCGTCGGCGTTGACGTCTGTACCGCCGTTCACCCTGTAGCGAAAACCGCCCCGCCACGGCAAGAAACGGCATGCCCGGCGCGTTAGGGTCAAGCAGAACGTCCAATGGGAGGCATTACGTGAACGACTTCACGGCACACCAGATCACGGCACGCGGCGATGCCGCGGGCATGGGTCTGAACGACTCGATTTTTAACCGCCTGCTGCGCGAGCGGATCATCTGGCTGGGCGACGAGGTGCGCGACGACAACGCGAACGCCATCTGCGCGCAGATGATGTTGCTTGCCGCGGAGGACCCCGAGCGCGACATCTACCTGTACATCAACAGCCCCGGCGGTTCCATCACGGCGGGCATGGCCATCTACGACACGATGCAGTACATCAAGCCCGATGTGGCCACCGTGGCCGTGGGTATGGCGGCGTCCATGGGGCAGTTCCTGCTGTCCTCGGGTGCGCCGGGTAAGCGGTACGCCACCCCGCATGCGCGCGTCATGATGCACCAGCCCTCGGGCGGCATCTACGGCACCGCCACGGACATCCGCATCAACGCGGAGCTGATTATGCACATGAAGCGCGTGCTTGCGGAGCTGACGGCCGCGCAGACGGGCAAGCCCGTGGAGCAGATCAACAAGGACGCGGACCGCGACCGCTGGTTCACCGCCCAGGAGGCGTTGGAGTACGGCTTTGTGGACAAGGTCATCACGCACGCCGCGGAGGCGGGCGACGAGTCGCAGGGAGGCAAGGCGTGAGCGAGGCATATGAGGCGATCCGCGCGGCGGGTCGCACCGCGGGCGTGCTGGGTGGTGTCGCGGGCATGCCGGGCATGCTGGGCGTGCCGGGCGGTGCCCCCGCGAGCCGGTACATCCTGCCGCAGTTTGAGGAGCGCACGTCCTACGGCACCAAGGTGCGGGACCCGTACTCCAAGCTGTTTGAGGACCGCATCATCTTTTTGGGTGTGCAGATTGACGACGCCTCGGCGGACGACATCATGGCCCAGTTGCTGGTGCTGGAGTCGCAGGACCCGGACCGCGACATCACGCTGTACATCAACAGCCCCGGCGGCTCGCAGACGGCCCTGACGGCCATCTACGACACCATGCAGTACATCAAGCCGCACGTGCAGACGGTGTGCCTGGGTCAGGCGGCATCGGCGGCGGCGGTGCTGCTTGCGGCCGGTCAGCCCGGCAAGCGTCTGGCGTTGCCCAACGCGCGGGTGATGATTCACCAGCCGCGCATTGAGGGCGGCTCGCGCGCGCAGGCCTCGGACATTGAGATTTACGCCGAGGAGATTTTGCGGATGCGCGAGTGGCTGGAGAACACGCTGGCGCACCACACCGGGCGTGACGCGGCCAAGGTGCGTGAGGACATTGAGCGTGACACGTTCCTGTCCGCGCAGGAGGCCTTGGACTACGGCATTGTGGACCAGGTGCTTGCCTCGCGTAAGGGTGAGGCGCAGCCCGTCGCGTAACGCATTCTGCTTCACCTGTGCCGATGCCGGGGCGAGGGGCCGTGCGCTTCTTGCCTCGGCATCGGCCGTGGTGGCCCGGCGTGGCGACCCGGTGAGTGTCACACCCCCCGGCTAGCCTGGTGAGACCGAAAGGAGCGCAGATGTCCCGACCTGCCGACAGCGGCGACCTGCTCAAGTGCACCTTCTGCGGCAAGACGCAGAAGCAGGTGCGCAAGCTGATTGCGGGTCCCAGCGTGTACATCTGCGACGAGTGCATTGGGCTGTGCAACGAGATTCTGGACGAGGAGTTTGCCGAGCAGGTAGAGGCCGAGCTCACCGAACTGCCCAAGCCGCGAGAGATTTTTGCCTTCCTGGAGCAGTACGTGGTGGGGCAGGACGCCGCCAAGCGTGCGCTGTCCGTGGCCGTGTACAACCATTACAAGCGCGTGCGCGCGGGTGAGATGGGCGGCGCGGACGCCATTGAGATTGCCAAGTCCAATGTGCTGTTCATTGGCCCCACGGGATGCGGCAAGACGTACCTTGCGCAGACGCTCGCCAAGATGCTGGACGTGCCGTTTGCCATTGCCGATGCCACGGCGCTGACCGAGGCGGGCTATGTGGGCGAGGACGTGGAGAACATCCTGCTCAAGCTGTTGCAGGCGGCGGACTACGACGTGGAGAAGGCCCAGCGCGGCATTGTCTACATTGACGAGATTGACAAGGTGTCGCGTAAGGCGGAGAACCCGTCCATCACGCGGGATGTGTCCGGTGAGGGTGTGCAACAGGCCCTGCTGAAGATCCTGGAGGGCTCGGTGGCGGCGGTGCCGCCGCAGGGTGGACGCAAGCATCCGCACCAGGAGTTCATTCAGATTGACACCACCAACGTGCTGTTCATTTTGGGCGGCGCGTTCGCCGGGCTTGAGGACATCATCTCCGCCCGCGTGGGGCGCAAGGGCATTGGTTTTGGCGCGCAGCTGCGTGAGGCAGACAACACGGACCTCTTCACGCATGTCACTCCCGCGGACCTGCACAAGTTTGGGCTGATCCCCGAGTTCATTGGCCGTATGCCTGTGGTGGCCACGGTCTCGCCGTTGGATGTGGATGCGATGGTGTCCATTTTGAGCGTGCCCAAGAACGCGCTGATCAAGCAGTACCAGCGGATGTTTGAGCTGGATGGCGTGGAGTTGGTGTTTGACGACGACGCGGTGGTGGCCATCGCGGAGCAGGCCCTGGAGCGCGGGACGGGGGCGCGCGGGTTGCGCGCCATCCTGGAAGAGGTGCTGCAGGAGACCATGTTTGAGGTGCCCGGCCGTGACGACGTGGCCCGTGTGGTGGTGACGCGCGAGGTGGTCATGGAGCGGGTCACTCCCGCGTTTGTGGCCCGTGTGCTGGACCGTCCGGCCGCGACCAAGCCGGTCGCGGCCGCACAGGCGGAAGTTGGCGAGGCGGAGGCGGGTGACGCGCAGCACGATGAAGGCGCCGCGTGAGTCAGCCTCCCGTGGGTGAGGGTGATGCCGGGGTCGGTGGTGGTGTGAGTGGCGCGAGTGGTGCTGGTCGTGTGAGCGGCGCGGGGGCCGCGAGTGGCGCCGGCGGCGAACCCGAGTATGTGCATGCTGAGCCTGGCGCGGTGATCCCACCGCCGCCCGGAGGCGATGACGAGCCCACACGCGTGGCGTTTGAGGCCAGCACCACGGCGTCGCTGGGCCACTACAGTGCGTCGGCCTCGGGCCGCACCCCCATGGAGGCGCTGAGTTCGCTGCCCCGTGCCGCACGCCTGGGCGTGATCGGCTTGGTTGTGGCCGTGGGCGTGATCTTCTGCACCGCGGTGGGCATCATCATCGCGGCATTCACCGGGGTCTTCTCCCTGGCACCCTGACCCGCGCGGGGTTTGGGACTGGTTTGGCCCCTGTGGGGCGTGACGTGCATCCTGTGGGACTCAAATGGCCTTTGAGGGCGAGCCGCGCCTCGCGTGCGCACCCCGCGGCGCGGGGTTTGGGACTGGTTTGGCCCCTGTGGGGCGTGACGTGCATCCTGTGGGACTCAAATGGCCCCTCGGACGGCCGCGCCTCGCGTGCGCACCCCGCGGCGCGGGGTTTGGGACTGGTTTGGCCCCTGTGGGGCGTCGCGTGTTTCCTGTGGGACCGGTTTGGCCCTCAGGCGTATGCCACAGCTCTCGAGCTGCGCCGCACGCTCAAGATCTCGTCCCCAGGTGGGTGTTCGCGGCAAAGTTATCCACAACATCGGCCGCGGGGGACACAGGGCGTGGCCGTTCAGGCAACCTGGGCGCATGTCAGCTAATCCTTTGCCAGACCTCCCGCTCCCCGGCGAGCGCGTTGCCGACTATTGCGAGCGCCTGCTGGTGCTGCCGCACGATCATGTGGTGCGTGCCTACTCGCGCAAGCATGTTCGCACGGCGCTTGAGAAAGGGGCAATATCCAGGCCGTTACCTGGGGTGTTGTCCAGTTCGCGCCATGCGCACTCGTTCGCAGTGCGTGCGCAGGCGGCAACCATGTGGGCGGATGCACCCGTGACTGGGTTGGCAGCGCTATTCATGTGGGGGCTCGTTCCAGAGCCGCCCGCGGAGATTGACGTGGTGGTTGCGCATGAACGTCGCCCCCGGCACCGTGATGGCTATCGCGTTCGCAGAACTACCAGGAAGATTGTGGAGAGGCGCGTGAACGGAACGCGGGTGGTTAGCGTGGCGGAGGCCATCGTTGCGGGCCTTCACGCAGTGGCTGCGTCCAACCGCGCAGAGGTGTTGTACCGGGCGGTGCGCGATCGCCTTGTGAATGTGCAGCAACTTGAGGCCGCACTGGTCGCTGCACCACGAGTGCGCAACCGGCGCGCGCTGAAGCGGCGCGTCGATGCGGCGCTCGCGGGAGCCAGGTCCTTCCTCGAGGAGACCGGCCTGCAGAAGGTGTTCACCGGCAAGCGGTTTGAGGGGTTCACGCGCCAGCATGAAGTGATGGTTGAGGGCGAACTGTTTGTGCTTGACATGTACCACCACCAGACGCGCACGTGCGTGGAGCTGGATGGCGCCGCGCACCACGCGGGCACGGAGCAGTGGCAGCGGGCCTTGAGGCGTGACGCGATCCTCGCGTCCGTGGGGATTCAGACCGTGCGGTTCAGCTATGCGGACATCACGGAGCGGCCCGCTTGGTGTCGCCAGCAGTTGAGTGAGGTTCTTGAACGCCGACGCTGAGGTTGCGGCAGTGGTGAGGTTGCCTGAGCGCGCGCTTGGGGCCATTTGGGTCCCGCAGGATGCATGCGATGCGCCACAGGGGCCGTTTGGGTCCCAAACATGGGGGGTGGACGGGGTGGGTTGGGGTGAGGGGCCATTTGGGTCCCGCAGGATGCATGCGATGCGCCACAGGGGCCATTTGGGTCCCAAACCCGGGGCGGGGGCGGGGAGTCCGGCGGGGCGGGGGCTGGGAGTCCGGCGGGGCGGGGGCGGGGAGTCCGGCGGGGGCGCCGGGCGCGCACCGCGCCCCGCGCGCACTTGAGATTAGCCTTCTGTGAGTTCCGCGTCGCTCGCCACGTAGGCATCGCCAGAGCCAGCACCATCACCACCACCGGCCACCACCGTCAGCGTCACCACGCGGCCGGCAGCCATGAGGTCGGCCCGCGCCGCCTCCACGGACGCGGCAGCGGAGGCCGGCACGGTGAGCGTCACCGACGCGATGACGGCGCGCTGCGAAACCTTGGCATCCGACTTCACCTTCCGCAGCGCGGCCAGCGCTGCGCCCGCGGCACCTAGCACCGCGGGGTCCACGGATGCGGAGTCGGCGGCGTCCACTCCCGCCGCGGCGCGCAGCGGCGCGGCGTCGGGCCACGGTGCGCGGTGCACGGAGCCCTCCGCAAACCAGGACCACACCTCCTCCGTGGCAAACGGCAACACGGGGGCAAACAGCCGCAGGAAGGTCTGCAGCGCATGCGTGAGCGCGGCGCGCGCCGAGGCGGCCTGCACGGTGGTAGGCGCAAACGGGTCAATGGGTTCGCCCAACGGCGCACCCGCGTACGCGCGCTCCTTCACCAGCTCCACATAGTCGTCGCAGAACGCCCAGAACAGGCTCTCGGTCACCTCAAGCGCACGCGTGTGGTCGTACGCATCAAGCGCCTCGGTGGCGGCCTCCACCACCAACGCCAGCTCGGCCAGCATGGCGCGGTCCAGCGGCTCGGTCACGGGCGCGGACAGCACATGCGCGGTGGCCGCAATGCCGGCCTCCAGCGAGTCCCCGGCCTGCGTGGCAATGCCCGTGGCACCCAGCACAAACTTGGACGCGTTGAGCACCTTCATGGCCAGGCGGCGGCCAATCTTCATCTGCCCCTCGTCAAAGGCCGCGTCGGTGCCTAGCCGTGCGGAGGCCGCCCAGTACCGCACGGCATCGGAGCCGTGAGTTTCCAGCAGCCCCATGGGCGTCACCACGTTGCCCTTGGACTTGGACATCTTCTTGCGGTCGGGGTCCAAAATCCAGCCGGAAATGGCGGCATGCTTCCACGGCAGCTCCTTGTGCTCCAGGTGCGAGCGCACCGCGGTGGAGAACAGCCACGTGCGAATGATGTCCTGCCCCTGCGGACGCAAATCCATGGGGAAGGTGCGCGCAAACAGGTCCGGGTTGTCGCGCCAGCCGCACACAATCTGCGGCGTCAGCGAGGACGTGGCCCACGTGTCCATCACGTCGGACTCACCCATGAAGCCGCCGGGCACGCCGCGCTGCGACTCGTCAAAGCCCGGCGCGGGCTCGGCGGACGGGTCCACCGGCAGGGCGTCTTCGGCCGGGACGATGCGCTGGTCCCACAGCGGCTCCCCGGCACCATCCAGGCGGTACCAGACGGGGATGGGCACTCCAAAGAAGCGCTGGCGGGAGATGAGCCAGTCGCCGGTGAGCCCGTTCACCCAGTTCTCGTACCGCTTGCCCATGTGTGAGGGAACAAAGTCCAGTTGCTCCCCGCGGGCCAGCAGCTGGCCGCGCAGCTCGGTGTCGCGTCCACCGTTGGAGATGTACCACTGGCGGGACGTGACAATCTCCAGCGGGCGGTCGCCCTTCTCGTAGAACTTCACGGGGTGTTGGACGGGCTTGGGTTCGCCCTCCATCACGCCGGCCTCGCGCAGCAGTTCCACGATGCGCTGCTGGGCGGAGAACACGGTCTTGCCGGCAAGTTCGGCGTAGGCGGCACGGCCCGCGGCCGATGTGATGGCCTCCGGTGCGTCCTCGTACAGGCGGCCGTCGCGGCCCAGGATGGCGCGCATGGGTAGCTGCAGCTCGCGCCACCACACCACGTCGGTGACGTCACCAAAGGTACAGATCATGGCAATGCCGGAGCCCTTGTCCGGCGACGCCAGGTGGTGCGCCACCACGGGCACCTCCACGCCAAACAGGGGCGTGACCACGTGGGTGCCAAAGAGCGCCTGGTAGCGCTCGTCGTCGGGGTGGGCCACCAGGGCCACACATGCGGCAAGCAGCTCGGGGCGGGTGGTTTCAATGAACACGGCCTCGGTGCGGCCCGCGGCCACCATGTCTGCCGCGGGGCTAAAGGCCAGGCGGTGGTATGCGCCGGGACGCTCGCGGTCTTCCAACTCGGCCTGAGCCACGGCGGTGCGGAACGTCACGTCCCACAGGGTGGGGGCCTCGGCCTGGTAGGCCTCGCCGCGCTCCAGGTTGCGCAGGAATGCCTGCTGCGCCACCGCGATGGAGGACGGGGAGATGGTCTGGTAGGTGCGCGTCCAGTCCACGGACAGGCCAAGGTGGCGCCACAGCGCCTCAAACTTCTCTTCGTCTTCCGCGGTGAGGCGCTCGCACAGCTCAATAAAGTTCCTGCGGCTCACCGGAATCTGGTCGGCCGCCTTGACGTCCTTGTCGGTGCCCGCAAACGGCGGCACAAAGGAGGGGTCGTACGGCAGGCTGGGGTCGCATCGGACGCCAAAGTAGTTCTGCACGCGCCGCTCGGTGGGGAGGCCGTTGTCGTCCCAGCCCATGGGGTAGAACACCTCGCGCCCGCACATGCGCTGGTAGCGAGCCACCACGTCGGTGTGGGTGTAGGAGAAGACGTGCCCCACGTGGAGCGAGCCGGAGACGGTGGGCGGAGGCGTGTCAATGGAGTACACCTGCTCGCGAGACTTGCTCGCGTCAAAGCGGTAGACGCCCTGCTCCTCCCAGGCGGCGTTCCAGCGGTCTTCCAGACCGTCAACGGTGGCCTTGGCGGGGATGCGTTCACTCATGGGGGCCATTCTTCCAGACGGAGGGAGCGCCGATGTGTGGCCTGGGGATAGCGCCAGTGCCGGGGCCAGGCGGCGCCCCAGCAGGCGGGCAGGGCCGATGCGCGGGCCAGGGGTCTAGCCGCCGCACGTGGCGAGGCCTACAGTGGGCACATGATGCGCTTCCTCACCCGTGTGGTGATTTTTGTGGTGTCCGCCGCGCTGGGTTTGTGGGTGGCGTCGCTGGTCCTGGATGGCTTTTCCGTGCAGCTCAAGGGCTACGTGGTGGCGGTGCTGGTGTTTGCCGTGGCGCAGTCGGTGTTGACGTCGTTCATCTTCACCATGGCGCGCCGCTATGCGTCCGCATTTTTGGGCGGGGTGGGCCTGGTGTCCACCTTTGTGGCGTTGCTGCTGGCGCAATGGCTCACCGATGGGCTGAGCATCACGGGGCTGTCTACCTGGGTGATTGGCACGCTGGTGGTGTGGTTGGTGACCGCGCTTGCCACCTGGTTGCTGCCGCTGTGGCTGCTCAAGGAGAAGGCGCGCTCGCGCTCTGGCAAGGGTGCGCCGGGGGAGTAGCACCCGCGCCGTGACGCCGTGAGGGATAAAACCCACTGAAACGGTAGGATAACGGCATGCACGTCACAGCCAAGGGCGACTACGCGTCGCGCGCCGTCATTGCCCTCGCGGCCATCTACCCCGAGCGGGCGTCGGCGCAGGCGCTGGCGGAGTCGCATCAGATGCCCCGCAAGTTCCTGGAGGCGGTGCTGGGAGACCTACGCAAGGCGGCCATTGTCACGTCGGTGCGCGGCGCCGATGGTGGGTACAGCCTGCGGCGCAGCCCGGAGGACATCACGCTGGGTGAGGTGCTTCGCGCCATCGATGGCCCGCTTGCCGATGTGCACGGCTTGCGTCCGGACGAGGTGCAGTACGACGCGTTGTTCCGTCACTTGCAGGAGACGTGGATTGCGGCGCGGCAGGCCGTGCGGCAGGTGTTTGACGAGGTGACGTTGGATCAGTTGGTCACCGGCAAGTTCCCCGAGGAGATCCGCAGGCTCTTTGAGCACGAGGATGCGTGGACGCCGCGCACCGGCCCGCAGACGCCCACCATCCCGCGGGGCGACGACCCGGAGTTTGCCATCTAGGACGCGCCGGGAAGCGGGCGGCAGGGGGGAGAGCGGCAGGGGGAGAACAGGAGGGGAGCGGCAGCCCCCCGCACGCCCAGCGCGGAATTATTTAACAAAACCCTTGCGTAATTGGTACCTTAGTCCCATGACTGTGACCAACGAAGCCCCTACGCTCGCCCCCGACCACACGGGCCGCGCCGCCCGGGTGCGCGAGGCCACCGCCACGCAGCACCGCAGCACGGAGACGCGCTCCTTTATTACCGACCTCATGGGGGGCAAGCTGTCGCTCGCCGCGTACACCGCCTACCTTGCCCAGTTTGCCTACGTGTACCGGGCGTTGGAGTCGCGCAACCCCGCTCCCGCGGACCCGCACCTCATCACGGACACCCGCCTGCACCGCATGGCGGCCATTGAGGCGGACCTGGCCGCGCTGGGCGCACCGGACTGGGAAGACGCCCACCCCGCGCTGCCGGCCACGCAGGCCTACGTGGAGCGCCTGCTGGCCGTGGCTCACGATGTGCCGCGCTACCTGGCCCACCACTACACGCGTTACCTGGGGGACCTCTCCGGTGGTCAAGCCATTGCCGCGCTGGTGGAACGCCACTATGGCGCCACGCCGGAGCAGCTGGGCTTTTACCGCTTTGAGGGCATTGACACCCCCGTGCGCTTCAAGCGCGCCTACCGCGAGGCGCTGGACGCGCTGGAGCTGAACGCCACCGCCGATGCCGCCTTCATTGAGGAGGCATGCGCCGCGTTCACCTACAACGGCGCCATCTTTGACGAGTTGCTGGATGTGACGGACGCCGCCGCACCCGCCGCCCGCGCGTGAGGCGTGCGGCGGCCGCCCTCGTGGCGGCCTGTGTGGTGGCGCTCGTGGCATGCGCGCCCACCCCGGGAACCCCGGGTGAGTCAGGCACGGGTGAGGTGGGAGCGCCGTCCACGGGAGCATCGGCCGTGAACCCCGGTGGCACCCCGCCGGTGCTCACCCCGCTGCCGGACCTTGCCACCCTTGCCAATCCGCACACCTACCAGGGACCTTCCACCGCCACGTTGGCGTGGGCGGGCATTGAGCAGCTGGCGGAGCCGGGCGAGCCCGCCCTGCCGGTCACGGTCACGTCCTATGAGCAGGCCGGCACGCGCCAGGTGGAGGTGACGGACGTCAGCCGCATTGTGGCCGTGGACATTGCCGGCTCCATTGCCATCACGCTGGCGGGCCTTGGCCTCACGGATCACCTGGTGGGCCGCGACACGTCCACGGAGCTGCCGGGCACGCAGCAGCTGCCGGAGGTGACGCGCGGCGGGCACACGCTGAGCCCGGAGGCGGTGTTGGCGCTGCGGCCCACGCTGGTGCTCACGGACGGCTCGGTGGGGCCGCTTGACGCATTTGCCCAGCTGCGTGACGCGGGCATTCCTGTGGTGTTTGTGGGCCAGAACGTGGGCTTTGACGGTGCACAGGAGCTGGCGCGCCGGGTGGGTGCCGCCGTGGGTCTGCCCGATGCGGGGCAGGCGCTCGCGGACCGCATTGGCGCGGAGGTGGCGGACGTGCGCGCCCAGGTTCAGGCCGTGGCCCCCGCACCCGGTGAGCGCCTGCGCATGGCGTTTGTGTACCTGCGGGGCACCGCGGGCGTGTACTACGTGTTTGGTTCCTCGGCGGGTGCGGGGGAGCTCATTGAGGCGCTGGGGGGCGTGGACGCCGCGGCCGATGCCGGGGTGGGGGAAATGGTGCCGCTCACCGATGAGGCGATGCTGGCGGTCAACCCCGACGTTATTCTGGTGATGACGGACGGCCTTGCGTCCGTGGGTGGGGTGGACGGCCTCATTGCGGACCGGCCCGCCATCGCGTTGACGCAGGCCGGGATCAACCGGCGGGTGGTGGACATGGCAGACAGAGAGATGCTGGCCTTTGGGCCGCGCTCTGCCGCCGTGCTGTATGCCCTGGCGCGCGCCATCTATGCCCCGGAGGCCCCATGACCGCGCGGTGGCGCGTACCGCTGACCACCGTGGTGTTGGTGGTGGCGTTGGTGGCCGGAGTGATGGTGAGCGCCAGCATGGGGCAGCTGCAGATTGCGCCGCAAGAGGTGTGGGGCACGCTGCTGCGGGCCGTGGGGTGGCACACCCCGTGGGCGCCGCAGGATGAGGTGACGGCCAGCGCGCTGTGGCAGATTCGCTTTCCCCGTGTGGCCGCATCGTTGCTGGTAGGTGCCGCATTGGCGGTGGCCGGCGCGGTGATGCAGGCCATCTTTGGCAACCCGTTGGCGGAGCCGGGCGTGGTGGGGGTGAGCTCCGGTGCGGCCCTGGGAGCGGCGGGCGCCATTGTGGTGGGAGGCGCGGCCGCCACCACCTTTGGGCTGGCGGCCGCGGCCTTTGTGGGTGGCGTGGTGGCCACCGGCGTGGTGTACGGAATGGCGCGCGCGGGCGGGCGCACCGAGGTGGTGACGCTGCTGCTGACGGGCATTGCGGTGAACGCCTTTGCGGGTGCCGGGTTGGCGCTCATGATCTTTGCTGGGGACACGCAGGCGCGCGAACAGATTGTGTTTTGGCAGCTAGGTTCGCTCAACGGCACCCGCTGGAACGAGGTGGCGGTGATTGCCGCGCTCACGGTGGTGGGCGGCGCCGTGGCGCTGGCCCTGGCGCGCCGCTACGACCTGCTGGCCCTGGGCGAGCGCACCGCAGGGCACCTGGGGCTCAAGGTGGAGCGCCTGCGCATGGTGTCCATTGTGGTGGTGGCGGTGCTCACGGGCGGCGCGGTGGCCTTTGTGGGCATCATCTCCTTTGTGGGACTGGTGGTGCCCCATGCCGTGCGCATGCTGCTGGGCCCCGCCCACCGCCGCCTCATTGCAGTGAGCGCCCTGGGTGGCGCCGCGCTGTTGGTGTGGGCCGATGCGGTGGCACGCACCGCGCTCACGGGCGCCGACCTCCCCATTGGTCTGTTGACATCCCTGGTAGGTGGCCCGTTCTTCTTCTGGCTGCTGCGCCGCACGCGCGGACGCGCCGGGGGGTGGATGTGAGTACGCCACGCCCTCCCGCATACCGGGTGCGCCATGTGAGCGTCACCCTGTCTGGCGCTCCCGTGTTGCGCGACGTCTCCCTTGATGTGCACCACGGGCGCGTGCTCGCGTTGGTGGGCCCCAACGGCGCGGGCAAGTCCACGCTCCTTGCGGTGCTCAGCGGCGACCGCCGTCCCGATGCGGGCACGGTGGAGCTGGACGGCGTGCCCCTGCGGCAGTGGAGTGCGGGTGACTTGGCGCGGCAGCGCGCGGTGCTGACCCAAGAGAACCAGGTGGCCTTTGCGTTTGGCGTGGAGGACGTGGTGATGATGGGCAGGGCGCCGTGGCGCGGCCGCGAGGAAGACGCCCAGGATGAGGCGGTGGTGGCCGATGCCCTCCGTCAGGCCGATGTGGAGCACCTGCGCGGGCGCGTGTTCCCCTCGCTGTCGGGCGGGGAGAAGGCCCGGGTGTCCCTGGCACGGGTGCTGGCGCAGCGCACCCCCACGGTGTTGTGGGACGAGCCCACCGCAGCCCTTGACCTCAGCCACCAAGAGGACGTGATGCGCGTGGCGCGTGCGCTCGCGGACCAGGGGGTGGCGGTGGTGGTGGTGCTGCATGACCTCTCGCTGGCCGCCGCCTACGCGGACCAGGTGGCGCTGATTCACCGTGGCGAGGTGGCGGCCCATGGCGCGCCCCGCGACGTGATGACGGCGGAGCGCGTGGAGGCCGTCTATGGCAGCGCGGTGCATGTCATAGACGGCCCCAGCGGGTTGCTTATTGTGCCCCGCCGCGACGCACCAGCAGCACCGTCACGGTAGCCGCGCCCGCCAGCCCCAGCACGCCCAGCACCCAACCCACCCACGCATAGGAGACGGGCTGAAGGGGTGCGCTCACCTCCTGGGGGATGGAGGTTACCGACGGCTCCTCCTCCGGAGCGTCCAGGCCCACCAGGCCGGCAAAGCAGTCCGTGGATGCCACCGTGAGGGTGAGGGGATCCAGCAGTTCGCCCTGGGGGTACGTGCCAAACGCTGCGGCACCGTCCGCCGTGAGCGTGGCGGGAATGTCCGTGTAGGTGACCGCCCCGTCCGTGGAGGTAAGGGTGGCCGCGTCCAGGTCAAGCGTGGCAAAGCGCACGCCGGTACGCTCCACGGCGTCACCCTGCTGGGTCACGCCCGTCACGTCCATCAGCAGCACCGCATCCGTGGAGGTGAGCACCACCTGCGGGTTGGCCACGGTGGTGTCCAGGATGCCGCCGTGGCCGGTAAAGCGCAGCGAGCCGGTGAATGCCAGTTCACCCACGGGGCCCTGGTCAAACGAGCCCGAGCCGCCGGACCACGTGAAGATGCCCGAGGCATCGGCCACGCCGCCGTCCACCTCCCACGCGCCGTTGGCGAGCGTGGAGCTGACGTAGGAACGGAAGGACTCCTTGAAGCCCCACGTGAGGGTGGCCGAGGGGACCGCACACATGCGGGCCGTGGTGGGCTCCGCGGTGGTCTCCTCCGGCTGGGCGGCGGTGTCGTCTTCCGTCACCTGGTGGCTCACGGTGACGCCGCCCGTGGCCACGCCCGCGGCGCCAAAGCTCACCGTGACGGGTGCCAGGGTGCGGCCCGCGTCGTACATGTTCTGGAAGGCCGTGGCACCCGCCGCGGTCAACGTGGCGGGAGCGCCGGTGAACGTGACGCGGCCCTGAGACTCGGTGCGGGTGGCGGCGCCCAGGTTCACCGTGGCGATGTCCGCCCGCTGCCCGTTCACGCTGAAGGAGATGACGGCCTGCGAGGTGGACGTGAGGCGCACCTGCGGTGTGGTCAGGGTGAGGTCAAGGGCGCCGTGGTGGCCGGTGAAGCGCACCGAGCCGCCAAAGGTGGAGGTGCCGCTGCCCGTGGCGGGGTTGGCGCCCGTGCCGGTCTGAGTGAACACAAACTGGCCGCCGCTCATCGAGGCGCCCGACGTGGTGTACGAGCCCTGAGCAATGGGTCCGGTGACGTAGCTCAGGAAGTCCGCGTCGATGGCCCAGAGCAGCTGGCCCACGGCCGTGGGGGTGGGGGCGGGGGTGGTGCCGTCACCGTCGCCGCCGCCGATGCCGCCCTCGCCGCCCGTACCGTCCTCGCCGCCCGTACCGTCGCCACCGTTCGCGGGAGCGAAGGTGACGGGGGTGTGGGTGTCAAAGAGGTAGGGGTTGGTGGTGTTGCCTGGGGTGAAGGTGTGTGCCAGGCGGGTGAAGATGCCGCAGGTGGCGGAGTCGTCGGAGGCGGCAGTGTCGTCGGTGGCGCAGGTGGTGTCGCCGATGGTGGCGGTGACGTCAAAGTCCACGGTGAAGGTCCAGATGCCGTCCGTGACGGTGCCGGTGGCGGGCATGTTGTAGGGGGCGCCCAACGCCACGGAGGAGATCCACTGCTGGCCGCCCGCGCACGCGGTGCCGGTGAGACGTCCTCCGGCGGTGCCGGGGGCGGTGTCTCCCTCGATGCACCACATCAGATACAGGGACGTGGCCTGACCGTCCACCAGTGCCGGGTAGGTGCCCGTGACGGTGAGGGTGTCACCGTCGTTCACACCGGTGTGAGGGGAAACCTCAATACCCCACGCAGGCTCCGGCTCGGGGGCAGCGAAGGTGACGGGGGTGAGGGTGTCAAAGAGGTAGGGGTTGGTGGTGTTGCCTGGGGTGAAGGTGTGTGCCAGGCGGGTGAAGATGCCACACGTGGGTGCGTCTTCGGAGTCGTCGGTGGCGCAGGTGGTGTCGCCGATGGTGGCGGTGACGTCAAAGTCCACGGTGAAGGTCCAGATGCCGTCGGTGACGGTGCCGGTGGCGGGCATGTTGTAGGGGGCGCCCAACGCCACGGAGGTGATCCACTGCTGGCCGCCCGCGCACGCGGTGCCGGTGAGGCGTCCTCCGGCGGTGCCGGGGGCGGTGTCTCCTTCGATGCACCACATCAGGTATAGGGATGTGGCCTGACCGTCTACCTGGGCGGGGTAGGTGCCCGTGACGGTGAGGGTGTCACCGTCGTTCACGCCCGCACTGGGGTTGACCTCAATACCAAACGTGGGTTCCGGCTCGGGGGCCGCGAAGGTGACGGGGGTGAGGGTGTCAAAGAGGTAGGGGTTGGTGGTGTTGCCTGGGGTGAAGGTGTGTGCCAGGCGGGTGAAGATGCCGCAGGTGGCGGCGTCCTCGGAGTCGACAGTGTCGTCGGTGGCGCAGGTGGTGTCGCCGATGGTGGCGGTGACGTCAAAGTCCACGGTGAAGGTCCAGATGCCGTCGGTGACGGTGCCGGTGGCGGGCATGTTGTAGGGGGCGCCCAACGCCACGGAGGAGATCCACTGCTGGCCGCCCGCGCACGCGGTGCCGGTGAGGCGTCCTCCGGCGGTGCCGGGGGCGGTGTCTCCCTCGATGCACCACATCAGATACAGGGACGTGGCCTGACCGTCTACCTGGGCGGGGTAGGTGCCCGTCACGGTGAGGGTGTCACCGTCGTTCACGCCCGCACTGGGGGCAACCTCAATGCCCCACGTGGGCTCCGCCGTGCCGCCCTCGCCACCCGAGCCGGCCTCGTCATCGGCCGCTGCGGGAAGGGCCGCGCCCACCAGCGTGGTGGCCAGCATGGCCAGCATGGCCAGGAGGGCAAGCAGCCCGGCGCTCACGCGGCGAGCGGTGAGGTGGTGAAGTGCGGGGGTGCGGCGGGCATGGGTGCGTGTGAGGAACACGAACTCTCCTTGGGGGGCAGTAGCTGCGGAAAATGCGGCAAAAACCGACTGGGTCTGACCCTATCCCGGAGGGCGGCATTATCGCAAAATGGCGGTTGCATAAATAGGGACCTAGGTCCGTGAGGGGAGGTCCCGGGGACTTGCGGTATCGTGTGAACTAGGTCACAAGAGGCGGGCGTCATGACCGGCGGCCTACCCTCTCTCATAGTCCACATGCGAGGAAGGGCGCACATGCGGGACGCAACGGTTCTCTCACCCCAGGAGACACAGCAGTTTGCTGTGGCTGCCGGGTTGACGTACCTGGAGCAGGCTCCCGCCCTGTTTGCGCCCATGCGTCTTCACCCCAGCGAGCAGCGCGCCCTGGTGGTGGCCGGCCAGTGGCGTGGCTACCCGGTGCAGCGCTACGTCACGCCCGAGTGGGTGATTGTGGCCCTTGCGCTTCCCGCCGCGCTTCCGCTGCTGCAGCTGATTCCGCGCGGCCCGGGCTACGACCAGCTGCCCCTGTACGGCCTGGAGTTCCGCACCGGTGACGATCTGCTGGACTCCCGCTGGCGCTTTGCCGCCCAAGACCTCACCTACGCGGGCTCCATTTTGAGCGAGCCCGTGCGGGCCATGCTGCGGCACGAGGCCGTGGAGGGCACCGCGCTGGTGATTGACGGCGCCGTGATGTACGTGTGGCAGCCCGTGGTGCTGTCCACCCTTGCCGATGCCCGCACCCACTTGGAGGTGCTGGCGGGCTTCCGCGACTTTATTGACGCCTCTACCTGGCAAAGCTTTGGCACGGCACTTGCGCCTGTACCGTCGGCCCCCATTCCGCCGGTACCGCCCGCGCCCACTCCGGCCGTGCAGCCCAGCATCTCCTTTGCCGCGCCGGAGGCGCCCGATGCGGGCGACAGCCTGGCCACCACCGGCACCTTTATGCCCATGGGGGACGTGGAGCCGGCGGACAACGGGTGGATTGGTGGCGACGAGGTGGACCAGTCGCACATGTTCTACACCGGGCCGCGGCTCAAGGGACAGGCGCGCCCGCACGTCTAGTTAGGTAGTCTTCCACCAACGGCATGGACGCCGCGCGGGAACAAGGGAGTGACGGTGAAGCAGGCACGTACGGTCACCTTGGCCGATGTGGCGCGCGCGGCAGGCGTGGCAAAGTCCACCGCCTCCTATGCGTTTTCCGACCCGGGGCGCCTCTCCGAGCCCACCACCGCGCGCATCTTGGCCGCCGCCGCCCAGTTGGGCTACCAGGGGCCGTCCGCGCTGGGGCGGGCCCTCGCATCGGGCCGTACGCATGTGGTGGCGGTGGTGACCAAGGCGCTCATGTTGGCGCCCGACGAGGAAGACCCGTTTGCGTTGCAGCTCATTGACGGGCTCTCGCGCGAGCTGCACGAGCAGGGTTACGGGGTGCTGCTGTTGCCGCCCGTGGTGGATGAGCAGGCCGCGCGCTTGCATGCGGGGGCCATCTACGACGGCGTGGTGAGCGTGCGCAGGCTTACCCACCTGGCGGAGACCGATGCGGTGTTGCGGTCGCGGCAGGTGCCGTGGGTCAAGTTGGACGCCGGTTCCGACGACTACCGGGCGGTGTTGGGCCAGGAGGACTCCGCTACCGCGGACCTGCTGCGTCACCTGGCAAGCCTGGGTCACACGCGCATTGCGGCCGTGACCTTGCCGTTTGAGGGCGGCGAGGGTGAAGGAAAGAGCTTTGTGGGGGATGCGGTGCGCGAGCTGTTGGACGCACTGCCGGAGCGTGTGCCCGCGCATGTGCCGCGCTCGCGCCTGAGGGGCTTTGTGGGGGCGGGAGTGGTGCCGTCCCGCGTGGCCATGTGTCCCGTCACCACGTTTGAGGCGGGCCGTACCGCAGGCTTTGAGTTGTTGTCCCTGCCGCCGCAGGAGCGCCCCACGGCCATTGTGTGCCAGGCCGATGTGTACGCCTGGGGGGTGGCCGATGCCGCCGCACAGCTGGGGTTGAGGATTCCCGAGGATGTGTCCGTGACGGGCTTTGACGGGTTGACCGGCGGGGTGTTTGACCGCCTGAACCTCACGTCCGTGTACCAGGACGGCGTGCTCAAGGGGCGGCTGGTGGCGCGATGGCTGGTGGAGCGCATTGTGCGCGGTGAAGACCCGCCACCGCATGCCATGCCGCTTACCCTGCGACTGGGCAGCACCACGGGCCCCGTCCCCCAGTAACCGCCCCTACCGGGGCGCGGCTTATTCTAGGAACATCGCCCCGCGGATAACCGCCCTCTGTCTGGCCTCGGTCAGTTAGGCACCGCGGGGCTTTGTTGTGCCATCGCGGTCCTGCGGTGGTGGGCCTGAGGTGCCGCGCCCCTACCGGGGCGCCTCCTCACTCAGGAGCGCATCAAGGCGGGCGGAGTCATCGGCGCCCCACGTGCCGCCCGACCACTCGTCCTTGCCGGTCATGCCGGCCCACGCATCGGCGTAGGAGGACGCGGTGTAGAGGTGCCCGTAGCCGCTGGGGACGCTGCCCGCGCTGGCCAGGTCAATGGCCGCCTGCACCATGGTGACTAGGGGGTACCACTGCATGTGGGCGGAGACGTCGGAGGAGCGTTGGCCGCCGCGCAACCAGTCGGGCCGGTTCCACGCGAGGTCCGGGGAGAAGAACACCACGGGGTCCGAGCCGTGTTGCAGGTACACCAGGCGGGTGGGACCCCATGTGGGGCCGCCCTCGCCCAGGTGGTTGGTGGCGCCGGTAAAGCGCACGGTTTGGCCGTTGTCAAACAGCGGCAGCTCCGGGGTGGTGCCCGGCGCGCGTTGCGCCGTGGCCTGGTGGTGCATGGGGTTGAGGAATGTGGGCCCGGCCATGAGGGCGCCGTTGATGGGCTCGTTGATGATGTTGGGGGACGTGAGCACCGCCTCCACGCCGTAGGAACCCAGCGACAGGCCAAACAGGTACAGGTCCGGGCGGGTGTCCTCCGGCAGGCTCCACCAGTAGGCCTGAATGGTGCGGAACTGCACAATGGCGGTCTGCTTGACGGCCTCTTGGTCCGCCAACAGCGAGATCCAGGACGGCAGGTAGGAGTACTGCAGGCCCGCGGTGGCCACGTTGCCCTGGTAGAGGTACTCCAGCGAGTCAAAGGCGTGCGGGTCAAGCCACCCGGTGCCGGTGGTGGTGGCCACCACCACGGCCTCACGCTCAAACGCACCCGTGCGGATCAGCTCCTGCAACAGCAGGTCCGCGCGCTCTTGCAGGGTGTCCGCGGAGCGCAGGCCCACGTACACGCGAATGGGTTCCACCGCGCCGGGGCCACCAAAGGCCTCCAGGTCCGCCTGGGTGGGGCCGGTGGCCACAAAGTTGCGGCCCTGCCGGCCCAGCGTGTCCCACGGCACCAGCGACTGGGGGCTGCCGGAGCGCAGCACGGAGGTGGGTGCGGTGATGCCCTCATCCGTGTGGAGGTCGCGGCCGGAAAAGGCCATGTTGGCGCCGGCAAAGAAGCCGCGCCCTATCACGCCATCCAGCAGCAGCCACAGGATGAGCAGGCCCACCAGGGCACCGGCGGCGTTGGCGCTGCGGCGCGGCATGATGCGGTCCATCTGGTTGCCCAGCGCGCGGAACATCAGGCGGATGAGGCGCGCAATCACCAGCAGCACCGCGGCCACCACGGCGGCAAAGGGCACAATGATGATCCACTCGGCGGGGTTGACGGTGCCCATGCCAAACATCTGGCGCACCTGGTTTTGCCAGCCGATGTACCGCCACAGGTTGCCCACGGCCCACACCAGCAACAGCCCCAGCAGCGCGTACACCACCACGCGGCGGGCCAGCCCGGTCACCGCGGGGATTTCAAAAAAGCGCCACAGCGCCTCCAGCCCCGCACCAATGCCATAGCCGATGGCGGCGGCGGCTCCCGTGACAATGCCTTGGGTGAGCGAGGTGCGCGGCAGTAGCGAGGGCACCAGGGACAGCGCAATGAAGATGCCCGCGGCCACCAGGCCCACGTCGGAGAACACGGGGCGCACCGTGTAGGGCAGGCGCATGAGGCGCTTGGCGGTGGCGCCTTCCGGCTCGGGCAGGGCGGGCGCGGGTGTGGGCGCGGGTGTGGGCGCGGCGGTGTTCACCCTTGCAGGGTAGTCCGCACGGCGCGTCGCGAGGGCCGTGGCGCTAGTCTTCCTCCAAAGGGGATGCATGGCCACTGGGGATAGCGCAGCTGAGGCGCCACACGACGCTCCGCCCACCGCCGGACGCGACGCGGCGCCCGTGGGCGCGCCCGCGCATACCCGTGCCGTGCCTGCCGCCGTGCCCGCCGCTCCCGTCCCCGCGCTGACCTTGCTGGCGCCGCTGGTGGCCTCCGGCATGTGGCTGCTGACGGGACGCGCGTGGCCCGGGGCGGCCCGCGCCACGGTGGATGTGGTGGCGGTGGGCCCGCAGGGTGTGTTTGTGGTGCATCAGCCGGCGTGGACGCGTGTGACGCTGGAGGCGCACCGGTTACTGCACGGCGAGCAGGACGTGACGGAGGACGTGTTGGCGCTTGCCGATGCCGCCGATGCCGTGGAGCAGGCCCTGGCACACGTGGGAATCTCCGCGCTTGCGGTGCATGTGCTGGTGGCGGTGCGGGGGCACCGGGGCATGCGCGGGCGGGTGCGGCATGTGGATGTGGTGGGGGAGGACGGCGTGCTGCGGCATGTGGGCACGCATGCGCCGCAGCTGCGCGAGGCCGATGTGGCACGCGCCCTTGCGGCCGTGCGCGGCGCCTTCCCGGCCCTGGAGGGCGCGGTGGAGGTGGGGCCCAACCCGGGCACTGCACGGGGCGCGGGCGCCCAAGCGGGCGTCGAGCGGGGCGCCAACCCCACCCCGGCATCGGCCGTGAACCCCGCCGCGACCTGGACGCACCCGCTGCCGTGGCTGGCGCTGCACCCGGAGCAGGCCGCGCTGGTGCGGCGCGAGTGGGACGGTGCGGCGCGCATTCGGGGTGCGGCGGGCAGCGGCAAGTCCGTGCTGGCGTTGCACCGGGCGGCGTATGTGGCGCGCACCAGGCAGCAGCGGGTGCTGCTGGTGGCGGGGGTGCGCACCTCGCCCGCGCATGAGGAGGAGTGGTTGGCTGCCATGGCGCCGGATGTGGCGGATGCGGTGCATGTGCGCAGCGCGCCGCAGGTGGCGGTGGCGGTGTTGCGGGCGCGGGAGGTGCCGGTGCAGCTTGATGTGGCCACGGCGCGGCGCTCGTTTGAGGCGGCGTGGTCCACGGTGCCGGCGCGCAGCGTGTTGCGGGCGCGGGGCGTGGGCAAGTCCTATTGGATGGATGAGATTGCGCATGTGATCAAGGCGCGCGGTCTGACCACCTTTGAGCAGTATGCGGCGGTGGAACGCGACGGGCGCGGGCAGCGGCTCAACATCAATCAGCGGCACGAGGTGTGGATGCTGTATGAGCAGTACGCGGTGGGCTTGCGCCGGGCCAAGGTGCATGACGCGGCCGATGCGGTGCTGCTGGCGCTGCGGGAGGTGGGGGCGCGACCGTGGGGCTCGGTGCCCGGCGACGGGCCGCCCTATGACGCGGTGGTGGTGGATGCGGCGCAGGACCTCTCCTGCGTGATGCTACGCCTGCTGTACGGGATGGCTGAGGCGGGGCCGGAGGCATTCCTGCTGGTAGAGGACCCCAATCAGCGGTTGTTGCCGGGTGGGTACCGGGCGGGGGACTGGGGCGTTGACCTCACCGGGCGCGAGGTGCGCCTCACCCAGGAGCACCGCGGGGAGGTGGTGCCGGAGGTGGTGCATCATGCGAGCCGCACCGAGCATGACCGGGCGGTGGTGGGGCGTGTGCTGGCGGTGACGCTGGACGCGGGGGTGCGGCTGAGCGATGTGGCCGTGCTGGCCGTGGATGCCGGGACGTGTGCGCGGGTGGCGCGGGCGTTGGCCGCCGCGGGGGTGGCGGTGGCTGGCGCGGGTGCCGGTGCTGGGGCGGGTGCCGGTGCCGCGCCGGACGGCGTGTGGGTGGACACGGTGGCGCGCTCGCGCGACGGCGAGTGGGCGCATGTGTTGGTGGCCGACGCGAGCCTGGGCCTCGCGCCGGCGGAACGCCCCACCAGCGCGGCGCAGGAGCGGCAGCTGCTGGAGCATCGGGCGCTGTATGTGGCCATGACGCGCGCACGTGAGAGTGTGTGGCTGGGCGTGGTGGGGGAGGCGGGGGTCCCGGGCGCGGCGCGGTAGCGTCGGGGGGTGGGAATTTTTGATGCGCTGAGCGGGCGGCGGCGGGCCCGGGTGGAGCCGTACGGTCTGTGGGCGGCCGATGCCGCGCAGCTGGCGGCGTTTGCTGCGCGGGGCGCGGACGTGGAGGCGGCACGCGATAGCGAGTTCTTTGTGTGCTTTCGCTCCGATGTGGGGGCCAAGTCGGCGGCCGACGAGCTGCGCTCGCGCCGGGTGAGCCATGAGTTGGTGGAACCCAGCCATGACGTGCCCGAGTGGATGCTGTTTGTGCGCGGGCGTGAGGCGTTGGTGCCGGACTTTTTGCGCCAGACGGTGGACGTGTGTGAGGCGCTCGCGGCCACATACAAGGGGGAGTACGAGGGTTGGGCCGCCATGCTCACGGAGGCGGAGCGCGATGCGGTGGATCCGGGTTGGCGCGACTGGGGGTTGTAGGGGTGGGGGTGGCGCTGGGCTTGCAGATGTAAGTGAAAGCGCGTACGGTTATGGGTGCAGAGATTGGAGTGGTGCCAGTCATGGCCGTAACTTTGCGCGAGTCGCGTGAGCGCGCCGAGATTGCTACAACGCCTCGTGAGCGGAAGACCGCCGAGCGCTTGTTGGGTACCTTTGAGCGCAGCACCCCACGCCAGCCCACCGCAACACTTGTGGTTCCCGCGGAGCTTGTGCCGCTGGTGACGCGGGTGCTGCAGGCGGTGGCGCGTGGCGATAGCCTGAGCGTTGTCACCTTCCCGGAAGAGTTGTCCACCGCGGTGGCGGCTGACCAACTGGGGATCTCCCGCCCCACGCTGATGAAGCTGATTGCGCAGGGGGAGATTGCCGCACACAAGGTGGGGTCACATACACGCGTCAAATCCAGTGACGTTGCGAACTTCCGCAAGGCGCGGCTTGAGCGTCAAGCGAGGGCGTTCCAGGAACTCCAGGAGCTTGACGACCAGCTGGGGTGGTAAGTGACCTGTAAGGTCATGATGTGCCAACGCGGGTATTTGTCGATGCGAACGTGCTGTTCGCGCGCGATGTTCGCGACTGGCTGTTTTTGCTTCGGATCGCGTCCGGGGGCGGCATGTTCACCGTTGGCTCCAGCGAGGACGTGCTAGCTGAGACCGTGGCGCGCTTCCGGGACTATCGACCGCAAGCAACGGGGGACCAGATTGCCCGGCTTCGCGAGACGCTTGAACAGAACCTCGACGAGCTTCAACGGCATTACGAGGTTGCGGATTGGATGGTGGAGCGCGACCCTGGGGATGGTCACGTGCGCGCCGCTTGTACTGCGGGGCAATACGACATGCTCTTGACGTTTGACAAGACCGTACTCGCGGATGAACTCCACATGCCTTACGTGCATTACGAGCCGATTCACCCTGACGACTTCCTCATGCTGGCATATGAAGCGGAACCGAGGTACGTGCGCGAGGTTGCGGAACGCCAGATCAGCCACTGCACCGCCACAGGGGTGGAACCTAACCTCGCGGCTCGCCTGGAAGCTGTGGGGTGTCCGCGCTTTGCCCAGGTGGTCGGTCAGTTGCTCATCGAGCGTAGCCGGTAGGCGCGGTGCTGGTGCACACGAGCTGATGCGGCACTACCCGCCGCGCGCCGTGGCATGGCTGGGGCCACGCAGGCGAGGCGGAGTGTTCGATGCCCTCACCCAGGTAAATGACACCGCGCTCCACCCGTATCTCAGTGTGGGAACAGGCGCGTGAGTGGTGGGTTGACCTGGAGCCTTGAAGGGGGGTACTCACGCGCGCGCGGTGAGCTCAATGTAAGGGTGTCTGCTGCTGTTTACTGTAAAAATTTTCCAGTACTTTACAGTAGTTTGCAGTAGCCCTCGAGGGGTCACAGGGGCTTCCGGCAGGGTCCTACACCCAGGTAGTTGACCTGCGCGCCACCGCGTAGATGGCCTCCACCTGCTCCGGGGTGAGCACCTTGGGTTGCTTACGGAACCAGCGGGGGATGTCCCACTTGGTGAGCACGGCGGCCGCCACAGGCCGCGACTTGTATGTGACCTCCGGGACAAAGGTGCCGGTGAGCACCACCACACAGCCACGCACGGGAACGTCAACGTTCAGGTGCTTGCGCAGAAACTTGACGGTGCGCTCGGCCTCAAACTTGGCGTTACGCAAATAGTCCACCTTGGTGCCGCCCACCATCATGGCGTAGTCCGCCACCCAGATCTTCTTGCCCACATGGTTCTTGGTGTTGATGGTGAACACCCCACCGGGCCCAATCACCACATGGTCAATGTCCGAGCTCCCCTTACCCACCGGGACGGAGTGCAGCACGTACCACCCCTTGGCGCGCAGCTTGTTGAGCATGGCACCCACGGTTTCCTCACCTTCGGCGCCCTTGCGCCAGGCACGCTCGTCGGTGTGTACGTCAAAGACGCGGGCGCCGTAGGCGAGCACCTTGGACCGGCTCTTGCTTTCCTCCCAGGTCTTCAACTGCTCCTGGCGCACGCCTTGGCCGGGTACGTTCTGGGCAAGGTCGTACCAGTCGGGTGTGGCAGAGGCGGGGGCGGGCGGCGCTTGCGGTTCGGGGGTTGGCGGCAGCTCCGATGTCGGGGCGGGCAGCGCTTCGGGCTCCGGGGCCGGCGGCAGTCCCCATGCCGGGGCGGGCGGTGCCTCGGGCTCCGGGCCCGACGCCACCGCCGATGCCGGGGCCACACGACGCGTCTCCACGAGACGGGGCACTCGCCACGCACCTCGGAGGGATTGCTACGAGCGCGCCCTCCCGGCTGGACATCTCGTAGCGGTGGCCGGTGTCGCATCTCGCCGCTAGATTTGTCAGTGTGGACTCTTTGGCAACACCTCGCAGCGGCGCTCGTCTGATTGAGTGCTGGTTTCCATACGTGGACGTTAGTCGACTTGTCGAAGCCGATCGGCGTGGGAGGGATCCTGTCTACGGCGTTCACAAGTGGTTCGCCCGTCGCCCTCCTACGCTTGTGCGTGCGTTACTACTAGCTTCACATCTTGACGCGTCTGCTTCATCGACCGACTTCTGGGACAAGCACGGCACACAGGGGGATTGGCTGGAAGGGGCGGTCGTCTACGACCCGTTCATGGGTGGCGGTACAACCCTTGTCGAGTCCGCCCGCATGGGTGCTGAAGTCGCCGGCCGTGACGTCGACCCAATTGCCGTCGCCGTGGTGAGTTCCGAGTTGCATGGTCTGGATGAAGAGTTCGACGAGGCTAGTTCCGAATTGGTGGCCCAACTTCGAGAGAAGTACGGAGATCGATTCACGGGTATCGACGAGGGCTGGATCCCACTCCACTGGTTCTGGCTCACAAAGCCGACCTGCAATGAGTGTGGGACACAGAACCTGCTATACAAGGACTTGGTACTTGCCACTAGTTCCGGACGCCATGGTTCAGTTGTTCGAGACGACGGTATGCACGTATTCTGCCCCGACTGCCTCGAGGTACATGGACTCGGTCTCAATCGACTCGAACTCCGCTGTTGCGGAAGGCGCCATCGTATTTCTGTCGGCACGTTCAGTAAGGGGAAGTATCGGTGCCCCTCCTGTGGGGCTGCGGCGAGCCATGAGGAATTGCAGACGGGGCGTGCACAGCGCGTACTTATAGCGGTTGAAGAAACCAAGGTGGGCGAGCGCCGTCGGATCCGCACAGCGACCTTGCGAGACCACGAGTTGGCGTCTGTGGTCGATAGCGATGCGGAAGAACTTCGTGCGCATTACGACGTTCCTCTTGAAATCGATCGCCGCGATCGACGTCCGGTGAGCGCTGGATATACCTCCACGCGCTCTCTCTTCACCGATCGCCAGTGGGCCGTCTTTACAGAAGCATTCGATCTTGTCCGACATGGCGGCCATTCGGTGAGTCTCGATCGCGAACTCACATTAATGCTAACGGGCGCGCTTGCATCTAATAACGTGCTCTGCGGCTACGCACGCGACTGGGGTCGACTCGCGCCCCTATTCAGCGTGCGTGGATTTGCGTTGCCTGCGCTTACAGTTGAGTTGAACCCGTTCCACACGACGGGTGGCCGGGGTACATTTCGCAGCGCGCGGGCCCGGATTCTCGAACGCAATGACGCCAGGGTGCGCCGGGCCAGACCGACTGATGGCGGGTATGTCCGGGATCTTATTAGTCTTCCCGTACGTCCGGCAGGCACTTACGTCGAGTGCATGTCAGCAACGGACACTGGCGGAGGCGCCCAGAATAGCGCAACTATATGCGTGACTGATCCACCATATTTCGACTACATCGCTTACTCAGAGTTGTCGGAATTTTTCCGAGCGTGGCTCCCGGAGCCGAGCCTTGCAGGTGCACCGCTCTTGCCGAACGGTGAAGAGCCGGTTGAGTCCTTCGCGTGGGGTCTCAGCGAGGCGTTAGAAGTGACGATTGCGAAACTTTGTTCAGGGGTTCCGCTTGTATTCACCTATCATTCGGCCAACAAGGATGCCTGGCGTGCGATCGGACTCGCATTTGACCGAGCGGGACTTGTGGTAGTAAATCTGTGGCCCGTGCTTGCAGATCCCCATATGGGGCATCACGCCGCGGAAGGCAACTGCGAGTGGGATGTCGTTGTAGTCGCACGCCGAGCCAACGAAGTCGCGAAGGTGTCGACTTCCGCCAGCAGCCATTCGCCGACGGGGTGGGTGATGGAGTTGGAGAATGCCGGATTCAAAATTGGCAGCGGGGACCGAGCCTCCTTTGCATTCGCATGGGCAATGGCCAAGACTAGACTCGCAGACGGAAAGCGTACCCTGAGGACCCGCGCGTGGCGGTCAGATTTGCCGAAACGACCGCAGACGGCGAAAGTGACAACACGGAGGGCATCGTGACACCAGAAGATCGCACGGCCTACATCGAGGCGCGCAAACAATCCGTCATCGGATATGGCAATCAGCAAGCTCAGTATCCCGTATGGGTTCGAGATGCGCAGAAATACTACCCGATTTGGGAAGTGCCGCTTGAAGCGCTCGCCCTGAACGTTGACAACAAGAGATTCAGTGCCGAGCGCGACCTTGTCCAGCGTGGCCTTGGGAGGCCCCTCGACCCCGCTAACCGGCTCGAAGATGAGGAAAGCATCATTGCAATCCTTTGTGACTCCACGCTTGAGGTCGACATCGATCGGGGCATAGCCGTCGGAACTCCGTCGAAGGACTTCAAAGCCCTGTCAGAGGACTGGGCGAAGCGCGGTCAGATGGAACCCCTGTGGATTCGCCCGGATGGTACGGTCCGGAATGGAAACCGGCGCCTGGCGATGCTCAAGCGTCTCCGCAACTCCGGGATCGACGTGAAAGAGTGGATCCAAGCAATTATCCTGAAACCTGCTGATGTAGATGAGAAGGAACTGTTCCGCATGGAGCAGCGGGAGCAACTCGCGGAGAATTTTAAGAAGCGCTATCAGGACGTCAACGCATTGCTAGCCCTTCGAGAGGCCGCAGAGAATGAAGATATCGACTGGGACGATCCTCAGTCGATCCAGCGGGTTGCTGGAATCCTGAAGCATTTTGCCGGTCGAGATGACGCAGGGTATGCAGCGAAGCAACTATATGCGATCAAGGCGATCGATAGGTACTTAGCGTATGTTAACGCCTCGGGCCAGTATTCCTTGGCCATGCGGCAGGTGGAGGTCTTTCGCGAGGTCGGCATCTGCATGTCGACCTATCAGGACGATCCCGATGAACTCGCCGAACTTCTGCAGGCTGCCTTCGCATTTGTGCAGTCCGGGCGCAACTATGGCGACATTCGACGTCTGCGGCACTTATTTGGCAATAACCGGTCTCTGTTCGATGACATGGCGCATAGGATTTTCCAGATTGAGGAGGATTCTTCGTGGGACCCAGATGGCGCGGGGGCTGCCGCCGAGCCGCCGGAGCTTAGTGTGGCTACCGCGCCCGAAGACGAGGACGAAGTAGACGGCGCGGAGTATGATCCCGAAGTGTCTACTGGCTCAACCAGCTACCCGAGACGCGAGGTAGATTCCGTTATCAGGGGTACTCTCGATAGATTCACTGCGGTGAACTTGGACATCAAGGAGCAAATAGATCAGGCGGCGTCTCGACTTGAAGCTGTCAATCTCGTTCAGTTGGAGGGCCTGCGCGGCTCCGAGCGCGATGAGGCGAAGGCAACGATTGCTTTGATTGCTGAATGGATACGGACCGCCGAGAGCCTACTTGTATGACCGCATTGGCTTCTGGCGCGCGGCTGCGAATTGCTGATGGTGCGCTTTTTGTGGAGGGAGTCGACTCGCTACGGTCCACCCGTCTATTTCTAGAAGGCGTCCTAGGGGCAACTCGGCTTGGCGAAGCGTGGAGAGTCGAACCGAAGGGCCGAACGCTTGATGAGCTCTGCATCGTAGTCAACCGCTGGCTCCTCAAGCGCGGTATCGTCGCTCAACTCGAGGGGGATGTCGATCTCACCGTCCAGCGCGACCATGAGCGCCAACTTAGTTTTGTCCGGGCTTGTGAAGCCGGAACCCAGTTCCGTAGGGGCGAGAGTCCGATTCGACCTCGCAGTTTCAGGCAGCTACTAGATCTTGCCGGTTGGGACAGCGAGTCGCGCGAACTTCGAGAGCACCAGGAGCTAGCGGCACTTCACGCGCTATCGGCAGTGAACGCTGCAAATTTCAGCGTTCCGGGTGCCGGCAAGACAGCAACAACGCTTGCTGTGTCAGCTGCTCAGTATGCCGCGGGGAACATTGATCTCGTACTTGTTGTTGGTCCGCTTGCGAGTTTCCAGCCGTGGGAATCCGAGACGGCTATCTGTTTGCCAACGTGGCTGACGTTGCGTCTATCCGGAACTGCGGCAGAACGGAGAAGGCGCATCCGTTTGCTTTCGAGTTCAACACTAGTACCGACCATCGCGCTCACTAGTTATGCCAGTGTTGTCAGTGATCTTGTTGCGCTCAAGGAACTGTGCCGAAACTCACGTGTGATGCTTGTTGCGGATGAGTCGCATCGGATCAAGCGATTCCGTGGAGGGCAGTGGACCCCCGCCGTAATCGAGCTTGCTAGGCTTGCAGCGGTTCGGATGGTCCTCTCTGGAACACCGATGCCCCAGTCGGGACTGGATCTCTACTCCCAACTCAACGTTTTGTGGCCCGGGCGTGAGCTCACTGGGTCTCGTGAGCAGTTCAAGCCGCGCGTCGAGCGTCAGTTCAGTCGGGTGATTGACGGTGTTCTTCCGTTCGTCTCGCGAACGTCGAAGAGGGACTTGGGGCTGCGGCCTTACATCGTCGAGGTACAGGACGTTGAGTTGTCGGCACCCGAGGCGGAGATCTATGACTTACTTGAGAACCACCTTCGGCGAGCTGTGCAGGCGGCGAATCCCAACGAAAGAGACCGACTCGCGGCGCTGCGTCGAGGGCGGCCGCTGCGTCTGCTTCAAGCAGCGACAAACGCTAGCCTCCTTCAGAACGGTTTTGGTCGGGTATCGGAGGGTGCGACACCCACGCTACTTCGCCGCTTGAACGAACTTGATATTCGTGAATCTCCTCCGGCGAAGTATTGTGCTGCTGGCGAAATTCTCGCGGAACTTGGAGTGGGCCAGAAGTGCGTAGTGTGGAGCAATTTTGTTCAGAATTTGGACGATTTTGCGTCCTATGTTCGCAGTACGCTGGGTATCGCTGTATATCAGGTGGATGGACGAGTCGCTGCTCGCCAGGATATTGGTGCACTGGATCCGGAGCGAGTCGCGAATGATGAGGCTGAAGCAACTCGTGAGGTGGTCATTGCGGACTTTCTGAGTTGTGATGGGAATGCAGTTCTGATCACTAATCCGGCGTCGTGTTCGGAGTCGATTAGTCTGCATCGCAGTTGCCGGAACGCTATTTACTTGGATCGGACTTATGACTGTGCGCAGTGGCTTCAGTCGATCGATCGCATACATCGGCTCGGGTTGCCTGAGGATGCAGAAGTGCGCGTACACATCTTGCGTGCGCTGAGTGGTGGCAAGCCGACTGCGGATTTCCTGGTGCAGGCCTCGCTCACTGGAAAGGAGGAGCGAATGCTCATGCTTCTTGAAGGTTCCCGGTTGGCACCTCTGGGAAGCGAGCCGGACGCGGCTGAAGGTAGCCTTGAGGACATGCGTGAGCTTCTTGCCTTTTTACTGGGCCGCGAGGGATAGTGTGCTTCCCGAGGAACTGTTCCCGTCGCAGGTGTTCACTGAGTCTTTTGTGGAGCAACTCGTCGCCGCTATCACCTTCATTCCCAGCCGTGAGGTAGGCGGCTTCTCGGTTGAGCGTGTCCCGGCCCTTTTGGGGGCCCAGGTTCCCGGGACCCAGCAGTCGGTGCGCACGGCTGTCGAGTGCTTGGAGGCTCTGGGGCTCGTCGCAGCGTTCGACGGAGTTGTTGCGAGGACCCGCGCGGGCGACAAGGTTCGCAAGGAGATGGTGGCCTTGAGGGCCTCGGCACCGATCGCCCGCGTAGTGGTGCGTTCGGGATTCATGAGCGATCAACTTCGGGCGTTGCGAGAGGTGCTGGAGCTCGCTGAAAGTCATTATTTCTGCGGGAGGCAGTTGGCGCGCTCGGTTGCTCCACAACTTGTCGGGCTTCTCGCCCGCTTGCCGGATGTCTCAGTCGGCGGGAGATTGCAGATCGGGCGTGAGTCTTGCCGGGAGATTGACTCACTGTGGAACGAGGTGTTGCCCTCAAGCCGAATCGATTGGGCTGACAAGGACCTACGCCGAAAGGCGACAGGGGATCGCGCAGAGTCCTATTCGATGGAGTATGAGCGAACGCGTCGACCGGGTGCGCTATCGGAAGTCGTATGGGCGAGTCGCGACGATGATTCGCTCGGCTATGATATTGAGATCGCCACAACGCCCACTCGTCGAATTGAAGTCAAGGGCTCGACGGGCCCCGATGTGTTCTTTTTTTTGTCGGCCAGGGAACACGACGTAGCGACTCTCCACGGTCTTGGGTATGAGATTCAGTTCTGGGGCAACATCGATATGAGTGTCGATCCTCGACTAGACTACGAGAGACTCCGGGGATTGGGCTATCCACTTCGGGTAGCCGACCCTGTGGCTGAATTTCAGGCAGACCCCTGGCTAATAATTCCTGACCGCTATCGCGTGAGCGCTTCTGTGCGGGTTGGAGGAGCCGCGCTCGCTTCCTATGCCACTCGCAAGGACTAGACTTCACTAGTCGCGTCCGCACCTGGATGAGTGCACTGACTATCGCTAGAGTTGCTTCATGAGGAGATATTTTTGCTTATGAATTTGGTGACCCGGCTATTGAGTCGTGTGGCTGGGGCTTGGTCTCCGATGGCAGTGTGTTCACGATGGTATTTGTAGTGGATGTTCCATCCCTCGATGACGGTGGCGCGGTCGGCTTCGGATAGCCAGATTTGTGTTCTGAGGACTTCGGTCGCAAAGGTGCGGTTGCAGCGCTCAACCTTGCCGTTGTGGTGCGGGGTGTAGGGCCGGATGTACTCGTGTCTGTGCTCGGTTGTGGCGATGGTGCGGGCGAAGTCCTTAGCGCGGTAGTTTGCGCCGCTGTCGGTGACCACCGTCACGACTCGGTCGATGCCGTGGGCACGGAAGAACGTGCGAGCTCGTGAGTAGAAGCCGATAGCGGTGTAGGCTTTGTCGTCGGTGAGATGCTCGGTGTAGGCCAGTCGAGAGTAGTACTCAATTATGGAGTGCTAGAGTGCCTATCTGCCCTTAACCCCCGCAGTCTTGATGTCTGAGCGGCACGATAGTGTGCGTAGTGGCGCTAGTGGACATGGTGCGCACCACCATCAGGGATGCAGCCGATCTTCTTAGCGTCGAAGCGGACCATGTGCTCAGGGAAGCGAGCGGTTATGGTGCCCACAACCCGATTGATGGACCCGGCCGGGTCCAGATCACGCGGCCGCGTGATCCTCAGGCGCTGAAGCCACAGTGCCACTGTCGCCAGCGGAAGGGCGTGACCGTGGAGTTCCAACTCGCTTCGGATAGTTCGTGCACGCGAGAGATACTGGCGTTACCACAACTCGGTCAGGTCAACCACGCCAGGTGCAGTGATCGAGGGACGCGCATGTGGTGCCCACGAGCGGTACTGGAGACCAGCGAGGCCCTCGGCGTCGAACCGGGCCTTCCGCTTCGACAGACACGCCCGCGACACCCCCGCCTCCGCGACGACATGAGCGATCGGACGAATGCGGCGGCGCTCGACTAGGTGTAGTTCCCCGTGAGGTTGTGAACGCGGGCTGCGGGGACGAGACCGTCGATGCCGGTGTGGGGTCGATGGAAATTGTAGTGGTGGAGCCATGCGGCGTAGGTGGCTGCGCGGGCGTCGTCGGATAGGTAGACCTGGTCGTAAGCCCATTCCTGGGCAAGGGTGCGGTTGAAGCGTTCGACCTTGCCGTTGGTTTGGGGCCGGTAGGGCCGTGTGAAGACGTGTCGTGTGTCTGGCCCCAGAGCCTCCGCGAAGACCCAGGACCGGTAGCAGGATCCGTTGTCGGTCATGACCGCGGTCACGGTGATGCCGTGGGTGGCGAAGAATTCTCGTGCTCGAGTCCAGAATGTGGCGGCGGTGTGTTGACGTTCGTCGCTGAGTTGCTCGGAGTAGGTCAGGCGTGAATAGTCATCGACCGCGTGATGCAAGAACGCGTACCCCTTGCCGCCTCGACCATGGCCGTCGTTGTGTTTGTGTCCTTGCTCGCGACCGACCTTGCGGTGTCCGCCACCGTCAGGGATTCTGCCCAGTTTCTTGATGTCGACATGGACCAAGACTCCTGGCGCGGCAGCCTCATAGCGGACAGCCACGGGTCGGCGAACGGGTAGTCCCGTCGCTTGGTCAAGGTGGCTCAACAGCGGCATCCGGTATCGGGCAAGAACCCGCCCAACGGTGGATCGCGGGATGCCAAGGTGGTAGCTGATGCGGTGCGGACCCCACCGGCGCGTGAACCGCAATGCGACGATGCGGCGCTCAGCGCGCTGCGACAGCCGCGCCGGTGACACCACCGGCCGCGAACTGCGATCCGTCAACTCCACGCCATCCCGATACCGACCCACCCACTTCGACACCGTCGCCGGCGAACACTGGAACCGCTCAGCAGCACGACGAACCGTCCAATGCTGGTCAACAACCAGCGACGCAAGACGGCGACGCCCCTCAGGCGTCAAAGGAGCATTAGCGTGGGTCATGAAGGCCTCCGTGGAAAGACGTGAGTGTGGTAAGCCACATCGTTCCCGGAGGTCTTCGCCTATCTCAACTGTTCACAACGTGTCGGGGAACTACAACTAGGCGATTGCGACCTTCAGAAGTCAACTGCGCATTGGCACGGATGATGAAGGATGGGTCCACTCTGCGGACGGATGTAGTGGTACTTCCAGCTTCCCGTCAGGGCCCATCCCTACGTCACAACCCCACCGTCAGCAGCCCCATGAGACGCAAGAACTAGTTTGTGTGGGTATTTCGCATGTGTGTACCGATGTACCCGATGACAACTAGGCCCGACGAGTTTGTGTCGTCCATGTAGTACATTCTGGGGCTCTTCATCCCAATGCGCCCTAAACGAAAGTGGGCGGTCATTGTTCTGTAACCGGATTTGTCCACGTCCGCCGGGACCGGGAGGACTCGCTCGTGTCCGTATGCCGCCATCGTCGCTTCAGTCTCGGCGCGCGCGTGCTTGCCGGGGTCAAAGGTGGCGTAGCCCGCAGGAGGGTGCTTGAGGTACGAATCGACATCCCCCTGGTGGTCACCACTGGCGCAGGCACGGATGTAGTCTGCGAGAGCGAGCATGGCGTTCCATGCCGCGCGTGCAGACTTGCCGAGGGGATCGATGACGTCGAGTTCCATCGCATTGCTGCGATCGGCCGGCACGGCGAGGCCCAAGTTGGAGAGTTCTTCGAGTCGGTCGAATATTGCCTCGAAGGATTCGGGATAGTCAATTTCCAGTTCACTGGGAAGGGCGGCGTAGGCACTGTCGGAACTGACTCGAGCAAGTTCCTGATCGAGCCAGCGGGCGCGCCGCCCGATCGCATCCCGCTCCTCTGCAACTTCGGCCAGTTCGGTTAGCGCGTCATCGACTTGCACACGCAAGTCGTTGCGCTCCTCCTCGAGTTGCTCCACTCGATCTTGAAGTTGGTCCAAGCGCCGAGAGACGTTTGCCGCGGCAGAACGCTGGGCTTCACTAGCTTCAATTTGGGCGACCAACCCTTCGAGGGTTGCGTCGTCGAGGTCCGGGATATGGAGGATCGAGCGGATGCGATCCAAGTCTGCTTGTAGCGGTTGGGGCTCCTCGATTCCGTGGGAAGCCCGCGGGGATTCAACGCTATCGAGAGGTGCGGCTGTGATGGAGACTTCTGGCGTGGGCTCGGCGGTGTTGACAGCTGTCTGAGCCACTTTGGGGGGCGCGGGCCTAGGTACGCTTGCGGGTGCGATGAGTGACTCGGTGAGTAAGCGGTTCTCGAGCCGCTCGAAGCGATGGCGTTCGTCGGAGAGACTTGGAGGAAGGGCGAGTCGTTCGCTCGCCTCGCGCGCAAAGCGCCCCAGGAGGCTTGCTATGTATCCGTCACTTGCCTGATCGACCCTGCTTCGCGTTAAGTACCTGTGACGGGTGGAGCGATCCTCCAGTGTGAGTCCGGGCTGGTAGGTGCGGATCGTCCAGGGTTGGGTGCTGAGTTGCACACCTAGTAGGTCGTTCAGGAGCTTCCCTGCGGTGGGCTGGACGACAACTACGTGGGCCAGCCCTGTGGTGTCCCGTGACCAACTACGCGCTCGGTGGTGGAACGCATCAAAGTCGCCATTTTCGTCCGTTGTCGCAACAAACACTGGCCCGCGACGTCGTGGCGATGTGAGCGTCTCCAACAGCTCGGGCACACGATTAGGAGTGATCATGTGCACGTCCGGGACCATCCGCATAGTTCCGTCAACGAGGTCCAGCGAGTCGGTCGCGGCGCGGATGATTCGAGGGACTGCGACCCAGTTACCGAGCGAGTTCGTGATTTTGAGCGACAGCCAACTTTCCGAACGTTCTGAATCAAGTCCGACGATCTCGGTAGTCCAGACCCCCTTGGGCGTATCCCGCTCTCGTAGGACTATGCGGACCGCAGACTCTCTGGGCCGGTCATGGTGCAGCACCAGTAGCGTTGTGTTCCCCTCATCGACACGCGTGTTCTTAGACGTGTCGTCGGGCAGCTTCTTCTCTGCAAGCCAGTGTGAGACCTCTGCAAGGAAGGCATCGAGCCAACCCGTGGCACTCGCGACGCGCGTAAACGAGTGATAGGGACGCTCAGACGGGTTGGATGCCGCGGCTCGCGCAAGCTCAACCCTTCGCGCAATGTCTGCTGGACTTGGCGCACTCATGGGCTAGTTCTGTTCGAACCCGTGCTGATCAAACTTCAGCGTTGCCGAATTCTCGGAGACTGCTCGGATGGTCTGTTCCGTAAAACCCTCGGGATTTGTCGCCGAGATCTCAAGTGAGACATTCACGACGGTCCCGTCCTGCACGGCGAGCCGTTGCAGAACCTCCTGCATGATGTCGCCCAACTGACGCGAGTAGCGATTGGGATCCAGTTCCACGGACCCGAAGTACCGAGTGGTCAGCGCGGGCGGCGCGGGCGCCAGGGGCCTAGCAGGCGGGGGCGTCGCAGTGGAATCCGGGTCGGGCAAATCCGCAACCTGCGAAGCGGACTCCGGGGCTGGCGGTTCCACCTGCGCAGTCGCTACGTTCGGTCGAACGATCAACCATGAGTCGGTCACCGCGGTCGCGCTCGAATATGCCCCCGGGATCCGCAGTCCGTGATAGCGCCCAGACTCATCGTCGTAGCCCTCGGCGAGCGCGAAGCCGTCATGCTCGAACGCCAGCCCGTCGAGCACCGACATCACGGCTTCATCGAACACGCGCCGGTTCACGAGGCGGTCGCAGTACGGGTACTGCGCGTACAGCCCCCACAGCGCGCCGACGCTCACGTGCCCCTTCGCCCATACGGTCGCCAGTGCGGTATCGAGCGCCAGGCGAATGCGTGTGGGCGAGTACTGAGACGAGAGCCGATCGGAGGAGCGCAGCTTGGCCGAGAACTCCGCGGCGACCGAGCCTGACGTACCGGACACGTTCTCGGCGATGATTTCGATAGGCGCGCCCGGCCGCTGCGTAGGTGTCAACATCCACCGCAGCGCATCGCGCAGGCGTGCCGTGACGGTCGAGTCCTCGTTGGCGGCCTGCTTGGTCGCACGGGCGCGATCGCTTGACTTGAGGTCCATCTCCTCCGCACGGGTGGCGATCTGCGACCAGGCCAAATATTGCCGCACCGCGGGCTCAAGGTCGTCGACGTACCGTCCGGCGTCGAGTGCGGCGAAGATGACCATGTTGGCGTTGGTCCTTGTGCCGGCGCCGTGATGCTTGAGCACGTCTCCTGCAAATGCCATCGCGTCCGAGTCGGCGTTGCCCTTGGTGTGCTGATATCGCGGGTGGAGCACCACCAAGCGCGCCGAGTCAGTATCGGGCACCTCTCCGGATGACGCCGGCGCTGGGTGGACGGCTGCAAAGTCGCCGCGATCCTTCGTCAGCTCCCGCATCCGCCGCACGATCTCTTCCCATACCGTCTCGGGATGCTCCCGAAGCTTGTCGGCGATGTCGGCGGCCGTGCGGCCGATGCTCGGGGACGTGTCAAACCAGTAGCGCCCGGCGTCTGAGTAGAAGTACGTAGCGCGCTGGCCCAGCACATCGAGCGCGCTACCAAAGTTTCCGGTGGTGTCACCAGGAATCGCCACGCCAAGCCAAATGCGAGGCCGCTCAATACCGCGGTGCTCGGAGGACAAGGTCGGAGCTGACCCCATGAACACCGTGCGCGCGATGCGTCGCGTGAGCGAGCGTTGGCCAAACGTCGTCTTCTCGGTGTCAATCGACACCGGTGTGGAACTCTCGCCGTCGATGTCCTGGTCGATGATGGGCTTCCAGGAGTCAGGCAGGTAGTTGGTCAGTTCCCCCGCGACCGACGACATGTGGAGCGGCACGGAGCCAGGCATGATGAGCGGTGAGGCGTCTCCAGCCTTCCACAGTTCATGGATCACGCTCGACATGAGCCTCAACACGCCACGGGTCCGTTGGAATCGATCAAGCGTGGACCAGTCGCCGTAGAGGCGATCGAACAGCTCCGGATGAATCGGGTACGCCGCCTCGATCCGCTCGGCGTATTTGAGGTCGCTCGCCTCTCGCGGGAATGTGCCCGAGTTCTCTTGATAGAACGAAACGAACTGACGCGCCACCGCGCCGATGTCGCGGCGGGCATCTGCGCTGGGAGCCTTGAAGAGTCGTCGCTTGACGATCTCGAACGACTCGAGGCTGTTGGCCGGCCGCCAGTGATCGGCCTTTCGACCCACGACGTTCTGCAGCGACTCGAGTGCTTGGCGTCCGCGTGCACCACCGATCTCAATCTGGTTTGCGGCATCGGCCGACTCGATGCCGTCCGACGCGGGGATGGAGATCACGAGCATGGCGCCGGGGATAGCCGAAACCGCCTCGGTGAGCTGCTGAGCGAACGTGAATTGCGCCTCGAACCGGCCACCGCACAGTGAATCGTCATCATTGAGATTGCGGGCGTACGCGACCCACTCGTCGATCATGATGAGCGCAGGGGTGTGCTGTGAGATGAGTGTCGTCAAAGCGTCACCCGGGGGCGTCGATGTCCGGTCGGAGTTGGCAATCGCGTCGTATGCCGCACGTCCTCCGAGTTGCCACGCGAGTTCGCCCCACAGTGTGCGGACTTCGGTGCCGTCTTCTTTGATGCGCGGCTCGTTCGGCCCTATTGCCGTGCCGACCAGCGCGACCCGCTTGGCCGCGATGTCGCCCACCTCCACGTCGCCGATCGCGTCCTGGACGGACTGTGGGAGGCTCTCGTTCTTGAGGCCCGAGAACAGGTGCCACAACGTAAGCATCGAGTGCGTCTTGCCGCCGCCGAAGTTGGTCTGGAGGTTGATCACGGGTGACGCGTTGGTGTCTCCAGATAGACGCCGGCTCACACGGCCGATGAGGTCGCGTAGACCTTCAGTGACGTAGGTGCGGGCGAAGAACTCCTGGGGATCGGCGTATTCGTCAGTCGAGTTGCCGGTGATCGCGACCGAGTGCAGGTCCGCCGCGAATTCTGCAGAGTGGAAGTTGCCTTTCGCCACATCGTCGTGCGGCTCGATGACGTCACGCCACGCCTTGATGCCCTCGCCGGGTGTGGAGACTGTCTTGACGGCGGCCTGCGCGCGGTTGCGCGCTTGGCTGTCATAGACAGCTCGCTGGAGTTCGATGCGAAGCTTGTTGACCGCCTGCGCCTGCTCGGGTGCACCGACAGCAGTGAGCAACCTCTCGGTCGTGTCGAGCGCGCGGACGGTGTCGTCGCCGTTGAACGGCTCCATGTGCGCCCACTTGTTCCTGATGTCGCGCAACTCGGTGGCATAGCCGAACTCGATACGCCCCAGCCCGTCAAACGCCTTACGTGACTCCGTGATGCATCTGAGGAGCGTATGCAGGTCGTTCTTGCTGTAGACGCCGTGCTTGCCGTTGGCAGCGTCGCGTGCTTCGAGAAGCTCGACCCAGTCCTTGCCGGGCGCAACGGCGCTCATGTGTTGGTCCACGTAGGGCAGGAGGCCCTCGACGGCGAGTTCGAGCGCCTTGCTCACGCGGTCACGGTTGTTGATGGCCATGTGTTACTCGTCCCCCTCAGCGTTGAGCGCATCGAAGTCGAAGCCGCCCTGCGCGGACCGCATCGCCGGCGCAACGTCGGCACCCTGCTTCAGGTCGATCCACGAGGTAGCAAGGTTGTTGAACATGATCGCGTCATCGGTGCGCGAATGCTGTGCGATCTCGTAGAGGCGGTACGCGAGACCACGTACATCGTCGAGGTCGGTACGGCCCTTGATCTTGGACATCAGGGCCGACGCTGATTCCACGCCTTCGGTGGTGAGCACGCGGCACAGTTGGGCTACTGCTTCCCATACGGAGGTACGGTCATCTGTGATCGGGTCCCAGTCGGGGTCCATATCCTTCGGCCGGATCAGCTGCACTTTGCTGCCAGCGTTGGTCAGGACGCCGCCACGCACCAGCCCGTCTACCGAGACGTTGACTGCGCGCGCGAGCACGTCCGCCTCGCCGTAGGGCTTGGCATCCCAGCCAAATTGCTCGTACCACTTGACGCAGAATCGGGAGTCGCTGTCCAGGTTGCCGTCTTGCTCCTGGAGCACCTCGTCCAGCACCTGGTTGATGAGCGCGAGTGCGGTCTTGACGGTCATGTTGGTGCCGTCGGAGTCGATGACCCGCGAGTAGCGCGAAAACACGGCCATGCCCGGGCCGATCGTGGACTGAGCAAGGTCGACGGGCGCGATGGCGCCCTGCTGCATCTCGTGGAGCGCTTGAGGAAGCTCGGCCTTGAGTGCGCCTATGAATCCACCGCGGCTCACGGCCTGCGCGGCATCACCGCGGGGACGGAGCGCGAGCACAATCGAAGACGCGAGAGCGTTGGTGCCCGAAGCGATCATGCGGTTACTCATCTCAGTGCGCATCGGCCATGTGCCCGTGATCGCCCAGCCGCCGCGGATCATACCTTCGAGCACGGTTGCCCATCCGGTGGACGCCACGCCTTCCTTCTCGAGTTCCTGCTGCTTGAAGGCGTAGAAGACCGCGATGGGGTACTCCTCGCTGGCATCCCTACGTGCCGAAGCGAAGACGCGCTCGAAGCCTTGTTCAAAGAACTCTGCGGCTCCGCTGGCACCGCCGTGGCGGTACGCATTCGCCACGAGTTCCTCGGCTTTGGGCACCAGCATGGTTCCAAGGAGGGTCGGGTGGACATCGTGAAGCGAGCGCCTGAGCCACACATAGAAGAAGTCCGAGAGGTCCGAGTACCCGATGTTGTCGTAATAGGGCGGGTCCGTTGAAATCAGAGTGCGAGCGTATGGGCGTGTGCTTGCGTCCGCTTGCTGCGCGTTTGCGAGTCCTTGTGCTGGTGCCTTCTCTGTGGCCCGACTAACCCACAGGACATCCTCGACAATACTTCCGGACGAGTGGGCGAGTGGATTTGCTTCGGCAAAATCCCAGGTCATCGGCAGGGCTTGGCGCGCGAACACGCCTCGTACTGCTTCCATCTTAGGGCTTGAGTCCCACGAGCATATGGAACTGAGCTTGTTTGTCGTGCGGCTCGCTGCAAGGCCGAGGTAGGTGGCGACTGCGTCCGCGTAGGCCTCGGCGCCTGTGCCGCCGGCTTCGAGGCGGTCGCCGGGCTCCAGGCCCGCAGCGACGGCGTCGGCGAGTACCTTCTCGCGCGCCTCGGACACGAGGTCGCTGAACGTCGTGAGAGCGGTGAGCTGGCGGTTAGTGAACAGGTCTGCATGTTGGGTCATACCGTACGCCTGGACCCTAAAGCTGGGAGCCTTGTCAGGGATGTCACTGACCGGGGACGTCGCGGGCTTAAGTACGTCGGCAGCTAGAATGTGGACTTGGCTGGGGGCCACGTAGATGCGCGTCCGATCGCCTGCCGCGACGATTGTCATCAACTGCTGATCCATTCGCCCGGCCTTGCCCTCCGCGCGGATGTACTTGAGTTCTACACCGGTGTGGCACGAAACACAGACTGCACCCTGGCGTCCAACGGTCCCGTCGGTGTCGCTCGTCGGCGCCCCTGCCTTCCCCTTGCCGATCGAATACGTGACCCGCTTGCCGGACGGGTCGTCAGCGTCGGGCACTATCTTGGGGATGGCATACGTCTCCCTGCCCGACTTCTTGCTCAGCCACCACGACCGCACCAGCGGCATTTCGATGCCGCACGCGGGGTTCGGGCACCTCACGGTCCGTGCCCAGATCCAGGCAATCACCGGCGCCTCGGACCCGTCGGGCAGAGTCGCTTTGGGGTAGAGATGTCCAATGCGCTCCTCGGCCCGGTCGCGCATCCACTCGCCGTAGCGTCGGACATCCTCGGCGAGTCCCGTTGCGCGCGGCCAATCACCGAGCCTGTCACCGGCAGCGCCCGGGAACACCGGCGGCTGTCCCGCGAACTTTGGCGGGATCTCGATGAGCGCCTTGTTGATCAGCACGGCGACCGGATTGAGGTCGCTCGCGTGTGCCTCGAGCCCGAGGCGCTGCGCCTCCAGGGGAATGGTGCCACCGCCCGCAAAGGGGTCGAGGATGGGCGGCGGGTTGCCGTCTGTGGACTTCAGGATCTCCGCCCGTGCCGTCTTGTATAGCGCCTCGTTGTTGATGTTCTCCCATTTGACGAGCTCGCGGATGATGTCGTGCAGGCGCTCACGCTCCGCTGCCTGGGCCTCCTCGGTGGGAAACTTGTCGGGGTGCGAGGACGGGTCGTCGACGAGTTGGGCAAACAGTACTGCGCGTGCCGCGGCCAGCGGTCGTCGCGCCCACCACAGGTGCAATGTGCTGGGATGGCCGTGGCGGATTGACTTCTCGCGCGCCGACTCTCGGTTGATGTCCTCGAGCGGCAGCGAGACCTCAATGAGTTTGCGCTTTGGCGCGGTCGTGTCCGTCATTGGCGTGGTCCTCAATCCCTGGCTACGCAGCGAAGCGGTAGAGGCTTCACTGTGCTTGGTGTCCATACTATTGGCGGCACTGACATCGTCAGTGTGGTGCGCGGCCGTCGGACCAGAACACGCCCCAGTCGAAGACGAACTTCGTCTGGCGGAAGTCGTCGGTGTGCGTACGATCGAACGGCCGCGACAGATACCGAAGGTCGTCGTCGGCCGCGCTGTCGCGGCTCACGCAGACCAGTGCCAGGCGGTAGTCCTCACCCAGGTTCTTGCCCGTTTGGACCTCGTTTCTGGTGATGAAGAACTCTTGTCCACCCTCGATCCGGCCCTTGACCTCGATGAAGCGCACCCGCCCTGCGGGCGTCTCACTTCGAATGTCGAACCCAGGATTGTTGTGAGGCATCTCGACGGGCGCGTTCCCCAGCGCTCGCTCGGCGGCGAGGACTGCGGCGACCGCACGTCGGTCGACCTCGGCTGTCTCGTTTGCGAGTTCGGGCGTGACCTCAGCGTGCGATCCAGGCATGATGAGTGCGAGCCCGGCGATCCTTGCGGGGAGCGCAGCGAGATGTGACGCAGCATCGATCTGCGCGAGCCTACGGTCGAGGCGTTCGTGGAGGTCTTTGGCACGTTTGTCGGCACCCTCCGGGCTCAGCTTGGTGCGCTGACCCGCTTGACGCTTCCCGATGATTTTGATGCGCTCAGCGTCCCAGTGCATTGCCTCGGACGTCAGGCGTTTGCGGACAATGCCGCTCATGCGTGTTGCGGTTGCCGTGGCGACTATCTGGAGGCGATCGAGGTTGGGCTTGAGCAGGTGCTCCGCCGCCCACGCCTTGGCAGCCAACTCCGGCTCATTGGCCAGCCAGGGCTCTTGCGCGACGGCCTTGGCGCCTGCCTCAGCGGCTGCGTTAGCGGCGTCGTAGTCGAGGTACGGCGCGGCGCCAGTGCCACTTATGCCACCCTCCGCATCGATCTCCACGAACGAGAACTGCTTGGACACCGTATGTGGTGTGGGTTGCGACTGGTCTCGGATCTCTTCCTGAATCGCCACCAAGAGACGCGGAGATCGGTCCGGTGTGGAGTTGTCCACGAGCACGGCGCCACGCTTGAGAGTGTCCTGATGCGCGGCAATCGTCAGGTCAACCACCGAGTCGAGCAGGGCGTGACCGGGGGCCAGAAGCTCCGCGCGCTGTTCGCCCTCGATGTGGTCGACCTCGAAGGTGATGCGCTGATACCGTTCCGCAACGGGCACATGGGTGCCGATCTTGGGTGCATGGTCCCTCACCGTCGCTGGTACCCGAGTGATCTCAAAGCGCTCGCCCTCCCGTGGGCGAACTTTGCCCCCCAACTGTTCGAACGCGGTCAAGAAGAAGTCGCGGATGAAGTGAGGTTGTAGCCGGCGCGCGCGTGCTTCATCCATGCGGTGGCGGACATCCGCGACCTCTGCCTCCGACATGGTTGACGTATCGAGGGCCTGCTCCCTCAGGAGTTCCTGGATACCCTCGCCCGCACGCTCGTCGATGACCTTGTTGAGATAGTCCCGCACCTGGGGGTCTTCACCCCGTAGAACAGCATCCATCATGAGTTCACGGAGCGGTGCGCCCTCAAACGCTTGGCCCAGAACATCGAAGACCTTTCCCGAGTAGGCGACACGCATCTCATCGATCTTGGCAAGAAGGCGCTGGTAGACCTGCCCTTCACGGGTGTCGGCAGACACCAGGTTCCAGAGAAAGCACACTTCCTTCTGGCCAATCCGGTGGATACGGCCAAAGCGCTGCTCGATGCGGTTGGGGTTCCAGGGAAGGTCGTAGTTGACCATCATGTGAGCTGCTTGGAGGTTGAGACCTTCGCCTGCAGCGTCGGTGGCAACAAGCACCTTGATGCGAGGACTGTGCGTGAAGTCTTCACGGATCTGGCGCCGCTCCTCGCGAGACGTGCCGCCGTAGATTGCGGCAACCGCTGAGGCGTCGCCTAGGTAGTCGCGGATACGTGTCACGAGGTAACTGAGCGTGTCTTTGTGTTCTGTGAAGACGATGAGCTTATCGACCATCTTCTTCCCGGGTGCGTCCGTGCGGTCTCCATCGATGATCTCTCGAAGCTGGAGCCACTTGTGGTCCACCTCGGATGCCCGAACCTCGGCTGCGACCTCGACCAGGTCACCGAGTGTGGCGATCTCTTTGTCGAGCTCCTCGACCGTCATCGCTGCCGATGCCGCGTCCATGATCTCTTCTTCGAACTGCTCGATGTCCTCACCTGAGTACTCGTCGTCGATGTCGTTGAGGTCATCTGGATCGACGGGAGGGACATACGACACGATGCCGCCCAACGTCTCGATATCCCGCGGGCGTTTGCCATCCGCGATCTCCTGCAAAGTCACCCGGGCCGCCTCGAGCCGGGCCTTCCTTCGCTCCAGACTACGCAGAATGGCTTCGGGACTAGAAGCGAGACGGCGTTGCAGGACGGTGAGAGCAAAGCCAACGGTGTTGCCGAGCTTCTTGTTGCCTTGCTCCATAAGCTTTTTGGCTCGGTTCATCTCGGTGCGCACGTAGTCGCTGACCATCTCGTAGAGGTCGCGTTCCCGCGCAGAGAGCTCGTAGTTTGCCGTCATGGCGACCCGCTCCTGGAAGAGAGGCGTCCCCTCCATGGTGAGGAGGTCCTCCTTGATCATCCGGCGCATGATGTCCGAGGCATCATCCTTGACAGTGGTCTTGTTCGCCCGCCCCTCGAACCGGTCTGCGTCGATGAGGGCAAGAAATGCCTGGTAGTCCTCCTCCTTGCCCGCGTGTGGCGTGGCCGTCATGAGGAGGAAGTTGCGCGCTTGCTCGCCCAGGCGTCGGCCCAGCGCGTAGCGCTTGGTGACCTTCATCTCTTGGCCGTAGTAGTGGGCGGACATGCGGTGAGCCTCATCGACCACGATGAGGTCATAGTCGAGTTCACCAATTTGGTCCTGGAGGTCCTCGCGCCGCGACAGGTGGTCCATGCGCGCGATCATGTGCGGGTATTGCGCAAATACGTTGCCGTGGGGGGTGGACTTGATCAGATCGTTGGTGAGGATGGTGAAGTTAAGGCCGAACTTGAGCCGGAGCTCGTCCTGCCACTGGTCCACCAGGCTGCCCGGGGCAACGATGAGCGCACGCTCAAGGTCACCGCGCAACAGCAACTCCTTCATGTAGAGACCGCACATGATGGTCTTGCCGGCGCCGGGGTCGTCCGCGAGGAGATAGCGCAGGGGGGTCCGAGGAAGGAACTCGCCGTAAACCGCGCGTATCTGGTGCGGGAGGGGCATGATCTCGCTTGTTGTCACCGCGATCATCGGGTCATACAGTGCGGCGTACTTGATCCGGAGCGCCTCCGCCGCCAGGCGCCACGCGTCGCTGTCGCCGTCAAAAGTGGCGCTGGGGCCGCTGGGAAGGACCTGCAGCTTAGCGATGTCATCCGCAAACAGGATGACCTGACCGAGTTCACCCTCGGGACCTTCGTACACAAGCCTCGTTGACGGGCCCTGGGGCGTTGCCGCGACGACGGTGCAAGTGCCGGGTAGGGCAGGCCCGGCGATTCGCGAGCCGGGGGTGAGGGCTTCGGTCATGGGGTCACACTAGTCGCTGCGGGAGACCTTGTGTTTGGGTTGAAGGATCTGCACTTTCGGCCGCGTCAGGAACCCGCATTCGTTCCGGAGTCAGTCAAGGCAGTGCGAATCTCGTTTCGCCATGCTTCCGGTGTTGCAGCTAGGAACCATGATTCGGTTCGTGCAAGTATGCCAATCGGAGTACGTGAGCGGTCGTTAAACGTCCTTACCGTACGTACCACTTGTCGAGCGCTGTCGTCGCTTGTGGCGACTACAACTAGTAGGCCTGTGCGCGTAACTAGTGGCGGGCGACCGCGCTCTTTGGTGGGGAACTGCCCGTGCGGCACAGACGCAGTCACATGCGCGAGCTGGTCCGCGAATCGCGTCACCAGTGATGGGAGCGAGATGACCTTCATCTCGACCAGAATCGGGGTCCACTTCGAACCAGGTACTGGAACTAGAGCAAGGTCCACAAGGACAGGCTCGCCGGACGTCCCCCAGAACGCATCGGTGTGTGCCGTGTGCGTGTCGCGAAAGACCTCGGCAACCTGGGCCACGAGCGCCCGCTCAAGGTTGCGTCGTCGCTCAATCTCATTCCGGCGTTGGGCCTCGGCAGTCGCAAGCACGGCCGTGTCCGCGGAGTCCGCGGTTCCCTGCAGGGCCGGATTGTCGACGTGCGTATCGGGCGGCGGCTCTGAAGCGGCCAGCGGCGCGTCCTCGCTGGTTGCGTCTCGCGACCCTTCGAGATCTTCGGCAACTTCTTTGGCGATCTGCGCTTCGACTTCTGCCTCACTCGCATGTTGCGCATTGGCGGCCTTGTACGCAAAATCTTCGACAAAGAGGCTTCGGTACCGATCCTCTTGGCTCTGAGCGTCCTTCCATCCGTCGAGTCCTTCGACCATCAGATGGCGCCCGTGCCAGACTGCAAAGCCCGCGGCAACGAGGGTCGCCAATACCAACAGTGCGCCAAGCCAGACGGAGCTCCAGAGCCAAGCCTTCACCGATTGAGTGTCTGAGTCGTCAATTGCTTCCAGCAGTCGCAGTGGGCTCAACTGTTGGACCACGAACACTGGGCCAGCGATTGCGAGTGCAAGAAGCGCAACTCCGAGCGAAGTCTTAAACTTGTGGAGGGTACCGAAGTCTACACGTGTTGCACTGAGCGGATCCATTTCGGGCCTCTTAGTACTTCCTCGGGGCAACGCCACCGACTTCCGAAGGAATGAAGCGACTTCTGGACGACCCCAGTTTAAGCGGTGCAGCCTCCGCAAGATCTACATTTAATACATCGGCCAGGCGGAGGAGGTAGATCAGGACATCACTGATCTCCTCCGCTGCACGCAGCTTGCGCTCTGGCTTAGCGAACTCGTCGAGGGTGTCGCCCGCAGGTATCCACTGGAACAGTTCCGCGAGTTCGCCCACCTCGCCCACGAGCGCAAGGATCAGCGACTTGGGGTCGTGGAACCTTTCCCAGTCGCGCTCCAGCGCAAAATCGCGGATATGGTCGGTGAGTGCTCGGATGGAGTCAACCTCGTTCATGCGATCAGTCTTCCACGACCTTGGCAAAGACGCGAACCAGTTGTGCCTGCAGGGCCGGATCCACCACATAGATACTTGTGTCGCGCACGCTGCGCGTCAGCAACACATTGTGAATGTTCTTGACCATCGCAGACAGGTCGTCGTCCAAGTAGGTAGTGTCACGGAGGTTCTCGGCTGTCTCGCCCTCAGTGTCGAATGAGCTGCCACGGTCGAAGCAGATATGGGCTGTAGCCGGTATAGGTCGAGTTCTGGACCCACGATCACTCCCGGGTAGTCGGGGCCGTGGCCCTCCACCGTGTGGATCGAGTCCACCTCGCGGGTCGAGTTGGGGGAGCCGACCCATTCCGTCGCGGTCCGGTTCCAACATGGTCGGACGCTGTCCACCTCGATGTCCCGAGGGAGGCCGTCCTCGGATTTACCCTCGGAGTTCCACCTCCACCCATAGCCAGCCGCGAATCTCGCGAGCTCAAACTCGGCCTCGCGCTCACGAATGGCCCCGTATATAGTGCCGGCCCGTTCAAAGATCCGGATGTCGCAGCTGCGAAGCGCGTCACGGCGTCGGGCCGTGTGTCGGTGAGAAGGCCGCGCACATAGGTGAGGAAGTCCTCGCCGGCCGCGACGCGCATTCGCGAGCAGAGGCGCTAGCGGCGCTCCGTGTCAGGGGCGGTGATATGCAGGGCTTCGAGGCACTCGTGGGAGACATCGGCGGGGCGTACGCCCGAGTCTTCGTCGCGGAGGAAGATCTGGTGGCGACCGGACCGGATAATCCAGTTGATCTTGTGAGTGCCTCTCAAACCTCGCTGAGACGTACGTTCAGATTGACTTCGCAGCCGCGATCGCGTAGTTCATCTGTGACGCCTGCGCCATGTGTGGCATCTGGGCCCGGCGCGGTGGCATGAGGAGTCAGCACCATGCGCACCATTGATACATCCGGCATCCCCACCGAACAGTTCGCCCGGCTGGAAGACGCCGCATCCCCGCGGTTGCATTGTTTGAGTTTGAGCGGCAGCGCCAGAACGAACGACGCGAACTAACCCAACGTTTCGCCCGCCATAGGCAGATGGTGGCTGCCGCGATCGACGAACTCGCCGACCAGCCCTGAGAGCACAGGGGGAACGCCATGGCGTCTTGCCATGGCAAGGCTTCTGGGATGCCGCTCAGCGCGCGCCTTCCCCCGCGCACCGCGCACCCCAGTAAAGTCGTTTCCTAAAGCGGTCCGACGGGCTTCTCGCAGGGATATGCCCCCTCCGCACGATCACTTCGTGCACCCAGGGGTCATCCATGCAGGTTCGTTACAGCGCCGCCACCATCGCACGCTACGCCGCGAGCGACTTCTCGCCCGTAGAGGCCGCTCTTGCCAACCTTCTGCGCTTCCATGGAGTCGGGTTGCCCAGTCCTAACGAGCGAGCTTCCTGGCGCAACAGCTTGCCGCAGCTTGCCGCCGTCTTGTCCGACGCCGGCTTGGGCGGTGTGGAGATCCTCCTTGAGCACCGGTTGCCCTTGAGCTCCAAGCGGTCTGACGCCGTGCTCGCAGGCATCCACCCACGTACGGGCGAGCCGTCGTACGTGGTGGTGGAGCTGAAGCAGTGGACCAGGGCGCGTCGGCACGACGGTTCAGACACGCTGGTGGACGTGGACGGTGTGGCCTACAACCCGGTGCTGCACCCTTCGCTCCAGGTGGGGGAGTACGTGCGCTACTACAGGGACTTTCTGCGCGTCCTTGACCAAAGCCCTGACGCCATGGTGGGCGCGGCCTTTCTGCACAACGCTTCCGACGCGGGGGTTGCCGAACGGTGGTCTGTTGCGCCCTCGCAAGAGGGCCGGATGTTCACCGGCGAGCGGCGCGGCGAGTTTGCAGACTTCCTCTCCTCGCGCCTGGCCCCGGAAAGTGGTGCACCTGCGGCGGATATGTTCCTTGGCTCGTCGGTGGCGCCCTCCAAGCAACTGCTCAAGGTTGCCGCGGATGAGATCCGCACGCGAGAACAATTTGTGCTCCTCGATGAGCAGCGGGTTGCCTATGAACTGGCTGTCCGCGCCGTGGAGGAGGCACGCGCAGCGGACAGCAAAGAGGTCATTGTGGTGACCGGCGGGCCGGGCTCCGGGAAGTCGGTGATTGCGCTGTCGCTTGTAGGGGAACTGGCGCGTCGAGGTCGCAGCGTGCTCCACGCCACGGGCTCACGGTCCTTCACGCAGACCATGCGCCAGGTGGCGGGTAAGGGCTCCAGTCAGACCAAGCAGCTGTTCAAATACTTCAACTCGTTCATGGACGCGGAAAAGAACGGGCTTGACGTGTTGGTGTTGGACGAGGCGCACCGCATCCGTGAAAAGTCAGTCAACCGCTACACGCCTGCCCCGTTGCGTGCGGCGGCAAGGCCCCAGATTGAGGAACTGTTGGACGCGGCCCGGGTACCCGTCTTCTTGCTTGACGAGTACCAGGTGGTGCGGCCGGGAGAGATGGGCACCGTGGCCGATATCCGCGCACACGCTGCCGCGCGTGGGCTCACCGTGCGGCAGATTGACCTGAGCGGGCAATACCGTGCAGGCGGAAGTGCCGCGTACATCGACTGGGTGCTGAGGCTACTTGGCCTGCGCGGTGATTCCCCGGTGACGTGGACCGACGAGGAGGCATTTGCCGTTGAGGTGGTGGACACCGTCCAAGACCTGGAGGCGCGGCTACGCACCAAACTCGCGGACGGGTACTCGGCGCGCATGACTGCCGGCTACTGCTGGGTTTGGTCCAATGCTGACGGCGACGTCCTTCCTGCGGATGTGCAGATTGGATCCTGGGCGCGGCCATGGAACTCCAAGGCTGAACGCAGGCTGGGAGGTGCGCCACCGTCGGCCCTGTGGGCAACCGAGGATGGTGGGTTTGACCAGGTGGGCTGCGTCTACACGGCTCAAGGCTTCGAGTACGACTGGAACGGCGTCATCCTTGGCCCGGATTTGGTGGTACGCGACGGCGTCTGGGTGGCGCGGCGCGAGTTCAACAAGGACCCGGACTTCCGGAGCCGTACCGCGGTAAGCGATGCCGACTTTGACAGGCTGGTGCGTCACGTCTACAAGGTGCTTCTCACGCGCGGCATGGTGGGCACGGTGCTGTACTCGACTGACGAGGAGACGCGGGAGTTCCTCCGGACGGTGGTCCCGGGCGGCTCGTCTGCGTAGAGTTGGCGGGATAGGTGGACGAGGCTTCCCGCGCCTTCCCCTGACAACCCCGGCCCCGCCATCGGCTGATGCAGCGCGGCCCATCGCTGGGACGGGCAACCGTAGGACGGGCAACCGTAGTAGGGGAACGGGCTCCTAGACGGTCTCAAAGTACGGAACAATGGTCACGCCACGGGCGTTCTGTAGCTTTTTGAACGTGTCCAAAACGTCGTAGACCACGTGCGCCCCCAATTCCTTGGTGGTGGCCGGCCACCACAGCAGCGAGTTGCGCCCCGCATCGGTGGTGACCATTGCGGCAATGGTGCCATCCTCGCCCTGGGTGAAGGTGATGCGAGGGGCATCGGGCACCTGGCCCGTGTAGTCCAGCGTCACCTGGTTGTCCACGGTGAGGTCCATGAGCGCGGTGGTCAGATCATGGGAGAGCCACTGGGAACCGTGGCTCAGGGGGATGATGTTGGGGATTCCCATGTACCTGTAGGCCGTGGCGCGGTCAAGGTTTGCGCACAGGGAGCAGTCGGGGGAGTGCATGTGAGTGAATCCAACCTGGGGCTATGCCCCATCGAACCTTGCGGACCACCGGGCGGCGGTCAGCCCGTTCTTTCCCTGGGGCACCCGGAAGTCGATTCGGGTTGCCGTGCGGCCAGCCAGGTACTGAAGACCGCAACTCGTGAACGTGACAGGGAGTGTAGCACCGGGTGGGGGCAGGGGGAGGGGTGGGCGGCACACCCCGGCCCTACACCTCAAGCAGTCGCACCAGGGAGTCCGCCACCAGCTCGCCGTCCAGCCCGTAAAGCACCCGGTGAATGGTGTGTCCCTCGGCCGTGGCAAAGGCTTGCGCGGCCAGGGCCTGCGCCGCCACATCGGTACGGGCAAGCCCGCGCTGCTGCAACGCCTCCACAAACCGGGTTAGCTCCACAATCCACGCGCCATACAGCTCCCGGAGTGTGGCCACATACGCCGCGTCACGCCCGGTGGCCTGAAAAAAGTCCGCAATAAGCATCAGCCACGCCCCGCCATCGTGCAGGGCATTGAGGTGTGCCAGGGTGGCCATCACGGCCTGGCGGGTGGTGGTGTGGCGCGGGTCGCTGGCCACCAGCCACCACTCGTCACGCAGCTCCGCCCGGTACTCCAGCACGGCCAAAAAAAAGTCCTCTTTGCCGCGAAAGTGAAAGTAAAACGCACCGCGCGTGTAGTCGCTGGCGCGGATCAGGTCCTCCACCGTGGTGCCCGAATACCCCTTGAGCGGAAAGCGCTCCAGCCCCAGCTGCACCAAGGCGGCACGGGTGGCCGTGCGCCGGGCGGCAAACTTGCTGGCCCCGTGAGCAGTGGTCATGAGGTCACGCTACCAGGGCAGACGCCTCCAATGCTTGCACATACATACGTGTATGTATTAGCGTGACGGGACATGAGGCTTGCCCCCGCGTCACGGCTCATTGGCCTGCTCCTGCTCCCCGTGCTCCTAGCCACCGCGCTGTGGGTTGCCACCCCCGCGTACGCGGACGGCGCGGGTGGCACAGACGGCACCGGCGGCACAGACGGCACGGGCACGGCCGATGCCTGCACCACCACCGCGCCCTACGTCCTGTTGGTAGACCCCACCGGGGCAGCAAGTGGAGCCCTGTGCCGCCAGCAAGAGGCCGTGCTGCGTGCCCTGAGCGAGGACCAGTGGGGCCAGGAATACACCCCGCAGCAGCGCGAGCGCATTCTCACGTGGTCTCAGGACCAAGCCCTGGGGGCGCTGTACCTGGATGTGTTGCGCATTGTGACCCTGCCGGCTGAGGACCGCACAGAGGACGAGGCCGCCATCTACCTGTGGTTTCAGCAGGCCATCACGGGGCTGCGCAGCCGGCTGGCCAACGCGGCCTACGCGGAACAGATCCGCTACCAGGCGGACCCCTGCCACTACATTCCGCCGGGCCCCCACGCCACCCCGTGGGCGCAATGCGACACCAGCTCCATGCTGCTGCTGTTTGGCGGCCCCACCAGCCCCACCTATGAAGACTTTGTGAACTTTGGGGCCCAACGGGTGCTGGGGCAGGAGCTTCCGGGCATCCAATCCCTGCGGGCCGCCGCCACCCAACGCGCGGCACAAACCCAAGCCATTGCGGTGTACGCCAGCGCGGGAGGCGCGGCCGTGCTCTCCGGTGCCATGGTGGCCGTGCTAGCCGGCGGCGCCATCAACTCGTTTGCCACCGTGGCGCTTGCGGGCACCGCGGTGACCACCACCGCCATTGCCGCCGGCCCCAGCGCCATTGCCACCTTTGTGGGTGCCTCCACCATCGCCGTCACGGCCGTGGTGGTGTGCGTGGTGGTGGCGGTCACCCGGGGCGTAGCCCTGGTGCAGGAAGGCGAGATCCCCGGCAAACTGCGCGACAACATCGTCAGTGCCACCGTGCCCGTAAACGTGGGCACGTGGCTCACGGAGTCCGATGGCAACGCGGGCCTTGCCCTGGCCGCGCTGTCCGGGCGTGTGACCACCGCCCCCGTTCCCGGCGCATCGGTACCCACGGCCCCGGCGGGGGATTCCCCCACCTTTCTTGTCACCGGCGGCGGGCAGGGAGTGCAATTTGGGTCCACCCTGACCGTCCAGTCGCCGCTGGTGCCCGGAGCCACCGTCACCGCCTGGCTGGACCACGGCTGGTGGGTGCTGCAAGACGCCGAGGGCAACGTGGCCATGACCCACGAGCTGCAGTTTGTGGACGCGGACGGCGCCACCCGCTCCGCCGTTGTCACCGCGGACGGCATCCTGCAATACCCCGCCACCGCCAAGGCCGGCAGCGACTGCCTCACCACGGGCGTGTGCACGCTGGGGGACTCGCTCACCTTCATGGCCCCAGGCGGCAACGGCATTGACGCGGTGGCGCGTACCGCCACGCTGGCAAGCGCGGCGCTGAACTTTACTACCCTTCCCACCGTGGCGGACACCTACCAGGTGGACGATGTGCTGGACGTGCAGGCGCAGGCCCTTGCCAGCTACCCCACCACCCTCAGCTACCAGTGGACCCTGGTGCGTCACGGTGATGGGGCCACCCTCACGGACTCCGAGCCCGCGGCCCGCATGTACCGCACGTTACGCATGCCCGGCGACTACACGCTCACCATTACCGCCACCGCCAGCAGCGGCGAGCGTGCCACCCACACGTGGGACTTCACGGTGGCGGGCACGCCTGCCGGGCAACTCGCGCAGGGCATCCTGGTCACCCAATACCCCGACGATTCCCCCGATGGCACCATGCCCACGCTCACCGGCCCGTGGCAGGAGGGCGACGGGCATGGCACGCTGTGCGTCTACACGGGCTCGGCCACCCCCACGGACTACACCGTGGCGTTCTTTGGTGAGCCAGACATGAGCGCCACGGCCGTCACCGCCGGCTACGCGTGCTTCCCCCGGCCCGCCAGCGCGCAGGCCGCGGGAGTGCACCCGCTGGAGGTGGTCAAGGCGTGCCCCACGGGGGAGGTGGCGTGCCTGCCGCCGTTGGTGGTGGACCTGGCCAATGGCATCACTACCAGCGCGTTCTCGTACGAGGTGACCAACCAGCCCGGCACGCTCACCACCCCGCTGGTGAGCGTGGGCGGCGCGGCCCCCATGCTCACCGGGCCGTCCACCTTTGCGTATGGCGTCACGGGGGACACGGTCACGGTGAGCACCACGGTGACCGACCCCGGCGGCGGTCCGCAGGATGTGACGGTCACGTGGTCCGATGGCGCCACGCAGACCCTGCCGGACGTGGCCTCCGGCACCACCGTGGTGCTGGACCACACCTTCACCCGCCGTGCCCTTGGCCCCGTGGGCGCGCACCTCGTTGCGGCCGATGCCCTGGGCGTCACCAGCAACCTCGCCACCGCGTGGTTTGTGGTGCGGCCCGCGCCCGTGGGGTTGACGCTGGCCGTGGACGCCGATGCGAGCGGCAGGGTGAACCTCACCGTGGACATGGCGGACCCGGAGGGCAGCGCGAGTGCCGTGGTGGTGGAGTGGGGTGACGGCACGCATGCAGTGCTCAGTGCGCCGTTTGTGCCGGTGAGTGGGGGTGGCGCTGGTGGCGCTGGTGCTGGGGCTGGTGCTGGTGCTGGGGCTGGTGCTGGTGCGGCATCGTCCCCGGGCGTCGTGCGCCTGGAGGCCGCGCACCTGTATGCGGATGCCTCCGCCCACACCGTCACCGTGACCGCCTACAACGGTGCGGCCACCGATGCCGTGGCCACCGCTACCGCGACGCTTCCGGCCAGCGCCCCGGCCGTGGCCGCACTGGCCGCGTCGCTGGCCGTGGATGCGGACGGCACCGCGCATGTGGAGGCCACCATTGGCGACCGCACCCCCGGGCAACCCCTCAGCCTGCTGGTGGATTTTGGGGACGGCACACAGCAGCTCATTGAGGCGCTGAACGCCGGGGACGTGATCCCGTTGGGGCACGTATACGCGCCCGGGCAGTATGCGCTGACGCTGCAGGCCACCGATGCGGGCGGCCTGACCTCGCCCCTGGACACCACGTGCCTGGTAATTGGGCCGCCGTCAGGGGTGTGCGGCACGCTCCCCGCCGATGCCGGGGGTGGGGGAGGTGCCGGGGGCGGCAGTGCTGGAGGTGGCGGGGGTGTTGGTGCCGGTGGTGTTGGTGGTGTTAGTGGTGCCGGTGCCGGGTACCTCAGCGCGACGGGCGCGAATGTCTCCACACCGCTGGCACTGGCGGTGCTCCTGCTTGCGCTGGGTGCCGCATTGCTGTGGCCCGCCGCGCGGGCGCGCCGCAGTATGGGGGGCCGTGGCTAAACCGTAACCTGGGCCGCCTTGCAGGCCGGGGCCACAGCCTCTACAGTGGAGCGGTACCCGAGTACCGCACGCTACCGCGTCACTGCGATCCCCGTGCTACTCAGATTGGTTGCTCATATGTCTACTGCCACCGCGCCCATCAAGGTATCCGCCGAGACCGACGCCCGCATCACGCAAGCCGCGCACTTCCTTGGCACAGCCAAGAAGGACCTTGTGGATATTGCCGTCGAGGAGTACATCGAGAACCATCGCGAGGAGATCAACGCGGCCGCTCTGAGCGCATTGAGGGCGCTGGACGGCTCCCGCGCAGACCGCGTGGCGCTGCTTGCGGGGCTCACTCGTGAAGAGCTTGACGACGTAGGCGGAGTGTCCGAGAGCTAGCCGCCCGGGCCATGTCAGTGGGCTTGGTTAGCGTGGGGGAATGAGTGACAAGGGCATACCGCGCGTTCGTCCAACGCTACGAGTGGTTGAGCAGGACCTAGGGATGACATTGCCCACGGTCAACCTGCCGATTCACCAGTTGGACCATCCCGTCGTTGCACATGCTCAGCGTGTTCCACAAATTGACGCAGCCGGCGGCGCGGCAAGGATTCTCGCACGTGTCGATCGTGTCTGGCTAAAGGTCAAGACCGGCCGACACCGTGGTGGTGTCACCACGGTGTCTCCGCGGGAGGCAGTCGACGTGACAGGGCCCGTTCACGCGCCCGAGTGGCTGGAAGGCTGGTGGCTTGGATTCGTGGGGCTCCGCAAGGAGGACTCTGCAACCGACGTTTACGCTGTGGCTCTCCAGCGATCAACCGTGCCGCGGCTAGATGGAGGCCCTGGGGTAGACACCACGTGGATGCTACCAACCCCGCGAGATGCACGGCGTGCTGTGGCGGAGTTCGCGGCACACCAGGAACGTGCTATGCGCGACCAGGTGCTCGCGACAATTGTGGCTTCTGCCACGTCCGGGCTGCCCGTCCAACCCAGTATGGGCATCATGCGCTGACGGTTCTCGTGAAGGCCCCGGACAATCTCACCTACCTTGCGATCGGTCTCACGGGTGTACGTCACGACCGGGAGATCGCCGCGCTCCTTTCATGCGTGCCAGGAGTTGACCCCAACGAGTGGGGTGTGGAACCGAGCGGAGTGCTTGGTCTTCAGCCGCATCCGGGTCAACTCATCTACTCGACAGCCCTAGATACGGCGGTGCTCGCAGCCCTCATGGAGTCTTACCCTCCCGGCACAGTGGTAGTCGAGTACTAGAGGGTGCTGTCCGAACGCTTTGACGCGACTCGCACGCCGCTAGCTGGCGCGGCGGCGCACCCACATCAGTGCACCGCCGGACGCCACCAACGTCCACGCCAATAGCAGCAGAGCCTGCGGTGTGGCGCCCGTGGCCGCCAGCTGCGCGGCAGCGGAGACGTCCAATGGCACGCGCCCCGTGGCGCCCGTGGCCCCAGTGAGCACCAGATGGTGTGCGCCGGGCTCAGCGGCGGTGGGAATCAGCACGCGCGCAGCCACCACGCCGGACGCATCCGCATTCACGGTGGCAAGCAACAGCGGCGACGAGTGCGATTCAATGGTCACCTCTTCGCCCGGCTGGAAGCCCTCACCGGTGACGTCAACCTCGGTGCCCGCCTGGGCATCGGCCGTGCCCGCCGCCACCGTAATGGTGGCCAACTCCGTTGTCACTGTGAATGTCACACTCGAGCCCCAAGCGAGTTAAAGGCGGCCACCGTGACCGCGAACTCGCCTGCCTTTGAGGGCGTGCCGGTGATCTCAATGCCGTCCGTGGTCTGTGTACCGTCACCGTGGTGAAGGCTTGGGCGCCACCGGCAGCATTATTCACCAGAAAGCCAAAGGTGAAGGTGGGCCGTCGTCCGGCGCCGCACTCGCGGGGGCCGCCACGGCGATCAGGGCCAGGAATAACGCCGCCAGCGCTACTGTGGCGGTTTTCATGGTCCGTGCCGGGGCCTACCCCCGGAATGTGGGAGCGGCCGGCGGGGCGTCAGAGGGAGGGCGGCCCGGGTGGCGTGGTGCCGTACGGCTGCGGGCCGGGCACCACCGGTCGGCTTGGCGTCACGGCAGGCGTCACCTGGCTGGCGTCCACCTTCAATTGGTAGTGCGCCTGTGCCACCTGACGGAGTGCCTTCAGCTCTGCGCGCATGGCGTGAACATCGGACGCCATGCGGAAATATGCCACCACTGCCAGCAACCACAAGACGGCGGTGGCAAACACCACAATGCCGCCGGTTGCAGTCAACCCCACCAGAAAATCTGCGAAGTCATCCATGCTTCACGTATCGGCAGGTGCGCCCCAACCTGAAGGCGTTGCCACCCGGGCCTACCCATTCGGGAGTGGGTGGGCGCGACCGATGCTGTGGCGGTACTCACGGGGGAGGCTCGTGCCTGGGTGAGTTATCCACAGGTTTGTATTTTTCCGGTGGCGAGGTTGGGGGGCCTTGGTTAGCCTCGGCGCATGAGAAACCTGGAGGGGGTTGCCGCCGTCGTGGTGGGAACCGTAATGGTGCTGGTGTTGGCGGGGTGCACGGGTGGTGGCCCCTCCGTGGGGTCGAGTGGTCCGCCGGAGTCGAGTGGCCGGCCGGTGGTGACCGCGTCTGTGGCGCCGGTGCCGTCGGTGACGCCCACCGTGAGTGAGGAGGAACGTCTCCTGGCCATGATCCCGGAAGAGGCCAAGGGCGACGACCTCCTGGCAGCAGTGGCCATGGCGAAGTTCTTTGTGACGCTGATCCCCAGCATCTTTGTGCAGGACCGTGATACGGCGATGTTCGACTACCTGTTTGTAGACACTTGCGAGTTCTGTTCGTCGGTTCGAGGCACATCTGACGACCTTGTGAATAGTGGCGGATACCAGGTGGGTGGGGTGATGACACCCGCTGAGTCCACGACGGCGATGGTCCTCACCGAAGATGGCCAGACTGCCTACGCGAGCTTCCTTGTCAGTGAGAGCCCCGTCGTTCAGTACGACGGCGAGGGGCAAAGAATCAATGAGACAGACACCAGGGGTCACGAGTTCTACGTGAAACTAGTGCTTGGCAGCGGTGGGTGGCGAGTGGCAGGCGTGGACCATGACTATCGCTAGGCCGAAGGCATTCACTCTCGCCCTCTCCCTTTTGACGTTGCTCGGGTCTGACATCGGTGATGGCATGTGGGATTACGCGCAGACGTACGACGAAACTGTCACGGTTGAGTTGGTTGAGACCAACTCGTCTGTCTCGGCACAGGGCTCCGGCACGGCGGGTGGCTCTGCCGGCGCGATGGTTGTGCGTCCGTCGCAGTGGCAGGTCTTTGACCTTTGCTTGAACGGAGCTCCGGCGACGGTGGGGGATTGTTCGGGCGGCCGGTTGCCGTTTGACGTGTGTGCGGATGGTGCGGAGCCGGAGCCTCCCTTGTGGGTGAGGTATGCGGAGACGGAAGACCCTATCCGGTGGGGTGCGTGGCAGTTGGTGCGCGGCTACGCGTGTACGGGGGCATCGGCGGAGGACTTTGCGGGCGCGGTGCGCAGCGCATGGGACTCCATGCCCATTGCCCCGCACATCGTCTCCGTGCAACCGGATACGGGCTGGGTGTTCTCCTCGGTGCCCACCATTTTCTGGGTGGACCGGGAGCCGCGTCAGATGGCCACCACCATCCTGGGCCGGGACGTGCTGATCCGCGCGCTACCAGGCACCATGACATGGGACTGGGGGCACGGCACTCCCACAAGCACCACGGACCAGGGTAACCCGTACCCCAACCAGACCCTCACGCACACGTACGCATACTTTGCCGGTGATGTGGTGGTGAACCTCACCAGCACGTGGTCGGGTCAGTACAGTCTGGACGGCGGGGTCACGTGGCTGAGTGCGCCCGGTACGGCAACCACCAGGTCCGTGCCCGTACCCCTGACGGTCTACAACCCCCACACCCACATCGTGGACTGTGACCTCAACGGCACCTGCTACGGCTAACCACCCCAAGCGACACCAATTCTACCGATCGGTAGACACGAGTTTCTACCGTTCGGTAGAATTGCGAGTGGAAAGGAGTTGCCGTGCAAGCAACTGAGCGTGTGCTGCGTACCCTCGTTGACGCCGCGCTGGAGGGCCGCCGAGCGTGGGCCAACGTCGGGGACCTGGCATGGGAGGCGGGCGTGGGAGAGAAGCTTGCCTACAAGGCACTGGCAAAGCCCGCATCGATCGGTGCTATCACCAAGCACGCGGGTGGCGGATTCAGCGTGACCGACCCCGAGCGGGCCCTCATGCTGCTGAGCGTTCGCCGCACTCATACCTCCGCGCGGCTCACCACCCTGGAAGCGGCGCAGGCGTTGGTGGCGGGCCTCGATGCATACGCATGGGGAGGCACCCGCGCGGCAAGTCATCACCTACCCAATGGCAGTGCAATCGCGGACCATGCCCCTGCCATTGTCTACGTCCCTGAGGGGACAAGCCTCACCGAGTTGCCGCCGGGTACTGAAGCCGCGGTGCACCCGGCTGACGCACGCTCACTTGATGTGTGGGCTGATGGCTACACCAGCAAGGCTCAGACCTACGCAGACCTCTTCGCACAGCCCGGATGGCAGTCAAGCGAGTTCCGCCGCGCATTGTGGCGCGAGTGGTTTACCGCCGATGACTGGGCTCAGGCGGAGGTGGCACATGCCTGAACTTGACTCGGATGAGGTAGAGAAGGTTCGGATGGTTCTGGACTATCTAGGTCACGAACTTGAGCCATCCATTCTCATTGGAGGATGGGCAACCTACCTACGGGTAGGTGGGGATATTAGCTACGACGTGGACCTCATCGTGGGATCGCCGGAGGTGCGCTCACGGGTGCGAGGAGCGGTCCAGGGTGTATCAGAGTCACATCATCTTCAGGGCAAGAAGTGGCGTGGGAGTGTTGACGGAGTACATGTAGACCTGTATCTCCCCCACGAATCCGAGCTGGGCGGCAAGTTGCGTCTCAAGGTTGAGGTCCTGGCAAAGTTTACAGAAGCGGTGCCTGACGGGCCTTGGCGCCTACTGACCCTGGAGGCGCACACAATTTCCAAGTTTGCCGCGCTCCTGGACCGCCCCGATACGGAAAAGGGGTTTAAGGATGCCCGCGAGATTGCTCGCCTCCTCGAGCTGGGAGTCGATGCCCAGGGGGCATCGGCCATCCTTGCTGAGGCGACGGCTGGAGGTCGTGGCGATTTGCGAGGTCACATTGCCCGGGTGTTTGACTTGCTCGGCCCGCGCGCGGGACTGAACAAGGAGCAACGGCGGCGCTTGGCGCGGATCCGCAGGGAGTGGGACGACGCAATTGCCGGTGCCGTCGCCCATGTGGGCACGACCCGACCTCTACAGATCTGAGCCACTAGAGGTACCGGGCAGGATGCGCCTGCCACCCAAACCATTCGCATTGAACGCCGATCTCGTGTGTTCCCACTGAGCGTCTGTCCAGGGCGTACCCGCTTATTCATAGCGTCCGCACCTATTTTCGCGTCCCTAGGTTGCTGGCCCCGTCTGGATCGACCGCGCCGTGCGTTTTTTGGTGCGGACGCATTGGGGTGGTGGGTGCCGGGGTGAGTTATCCACAGGTTTGTATTTTTCCGGTGGCGAGGTTGGGGGGCCTTGGTTAGCCTCGGCGCATGAGAAACCTAGAGGGGGTTGCCGCCGTCGTGGTGGGAACCGTAATGGTGCTGGTGTTGGCGGGGTGCACGGGTGGTGGCCCCTCCGTGGGGTCGAGTGGTCCGCCGGAGTCGAGTGACCGGCCGGTGGTGACCGCGTCTGTGGCGCCGGTGCCGTCGGTGACGCCCACCGTGAGCGAGGAGGAACGCCTCCTGGCCATGATCCCGGAAGAGGCCAAGGGCGACGACCTCCTGGCAGCTGTGGCCATGGCGAAGTTCTTTGTGACGCTCTTCCCTGAACTGTTCACGGACCAGCGAGAGCCAGACCTTTTCCGGTTCCTCAGCTTTGATACGTGCGAGTTCTGCTCGTCGGCACTCGACACATCGCAGGCGCGCCTCGACGAAGGCCTGCATATGACCTCTGGTGCCATGACTCCGGCGGAAGGTGTTGACCAGATGGTCCTCACCGATACTGCTGCCTTTGCGCAGTTCAAAGTGCACAAGGACGCAGGGGCGTACGTCGACCAAGACGGAGCGGTGGTTCAGGAGCATGACGCGCAGGACTACTTGTTCACGGTGCAGTTGAGCCGTTCGGACGGTCTTTGGCGGATAGATGGCGTTGACTATGGCGAACAGTAATGGGCGAGTTGCAGGGATCGTTCTGGTTGCACTGATTTTCGCGGGGGTTCCGGCAGGGACAGACGACTGGGACCTGGGAGTCACTGGTGATAGTCAGGTAACGGTTGAGTTGGGCGAAGCCAACTCCTCTGTCTCGGCACAGGGCTCCGGCACGGCGGGTGGCTCCGCGGGAGCGGCGGTGGTGCGTCCGTCGCAGTGGCAGGTTTTTGACCTTTGCTTGAACGGAGCTCCGGCGACGGTGGGGGATTGTTCGGGCGGCCGGTTGCCGTTTGACGTGTGTGCGGATGGTGCGGAGCCGGAGCCTCCCTTGTGGGTGAGGTATGCGGAGACGGAAGACCCTATCCGGTGGGGTGCGTGGCAGTTGGTGCGCGGCTACGCGTGTACGGGGGCATCGGCGGAGGACTTTGCGGGCGCGGTGCGCAGCGCATGGGACTCCATGCCCATTGCCCCGCACATCGTCTCCGTGCAACCGGATACGGGCTGGGTGTTCTCCTCGGTGCCCACCATTTTCTGGGTGGACCGGGAGCCGCGTCAGATGGCCACCACCATCCTGGGCCGGGACGTGCTGATCCGCGCGCTACCAGGCACCATGACATGGGACTGGGGGCACGGCACTCCCACAAGCACCACGGACCAGGGTAACCCGTACCCCAACCAGACCCTCACGCACACGTACGCATACTTTGCCGGTGATGTGGTGGTGAACCTCACCAGCACGTGGTCGGGTCAGTACAGTCTGGACGGCGGGGTCACGTGGCTGAGTGCGCCCGGTACGGCAACCACCAGGTCCGTGCCCGTACCCCTGACGGTCTACAACCCCCACACCCACATCGTGGACTGTGACCTCAACGGCACCTGCTACGGCTAAGGGCGCCCTCAACCCCAACCCCCGTGAGCGTCCGCACCTATTTTCGCGCTCCTTGGGTACTGGCCCCGTCTGAGTCGACCTCTACCGTGCGTTTTTTGGTGCGGACGCATCGACAGCGCCCCGCGTTTTTTGGTGCGGACGCATAGCCCACACCCCGCGGTTTGCCGCTCTCGCGCACCTGCCGTTACGCTCCACTTCAACCCCAAGGCGGGGTGTGCGGCAAAGGAGCCCTGATGAGCGACGAACAGGTCATGTACACCTTGGACCCCGAGGAGCGGGTCACTCACTGGTACAACATTGTTGCGGATTTGCCCACGCCGCCCCCGCCGCCGCTGCACCCGGGCACGCACCAGCCGGTGGGTCCCGAGGACCTGGCCCCGTTGTTCCCCATGGACCTCATCCTGCAGGAGGTGACGCAGGACCAGTACGTGGAGATTCCCGAGGCGGTGTTGGACGTCTACGCCCAGTACCGGCCGTCGCCGCTGTACCGCGCCCGCCGCTGGGAAAAGCTGCTGGGCACCACGGCACGCATCTACTACAAGTACGAGGGCGTCTCGCCCGCCGGTTCCCACAAGGTGAACACGGCCGTGCCGCAGGTCTACTACAACGTGCAAAACGGCATCACCAAGCTGACCACGGAGACCGGCGCGGGCCAGTGGGGCACCGCGCTCAGCTACGCGTGCAGCCTCTTTGGTGCCGAGTGCGAGGTGTGGCAGGTGGGCGTTAGCTTTGACGGCAAGCCGCAGCGCCGCACCCTCATTGAGGTGTTTGGCGGCAAGGTGCACCGCTCGCCGTCGCAGCTGACCAACGCCGGTCGCGCGTTCCCCGAGGGCCACCCGGGTTCGCTGGGCATTGCCATCTCCGAGGCGGTCGAGGTGGCCGCGCAGGACGACGCCACCAAGTACGCGCTGGGCTCCGTGCTCAACCACGTGCTGCTGCACCAGACGGTTATTGGTGAGGAGGCCCTGCGCCAGCTTGCCAAGGCAGGGGAGGGCGCGCCCGATGTGGTGATTGGCTGTGCAGGCGGAGGCTCCAACTTTGCGGGGCTTGCCTTCCCGTTCCTGCGCGAGAACCTGGTCAACGAGGCCGGGACGCGCATTGTGGCGGTGGAACCCGCATCGTGCCCCACACTCACGCGCGGCGAGTACCGCTACGACTTTGGTGACACGGCCGGCATGACCCCCCTGATGAAGATGTACACGCTGGGTCACGACTTTGTGCCCAGCCCCATCCACGCGGGTGGCCTGCGCTACCACGGCATGGCGCCGCTGGTCTCGCACACCTACCACGAGGGCCTGATTGACGCCGTGGCCATTGCGCAGACCGAGTGCTTTGAGGCGGGCATTGAGTTTGCCCGCACCCAGGGCATTGTGCCCGCGCCCGAGTCCAGCCACGCGCTGGCCCAGGCTCGCCGCGAGGCCCTTGAGGCCAAGGAGCTGGGCGAGGAGCGCGTCATTGTGATTGGCCTGTCCGGTCACGGACTGTTGGAGCTGGGCGCCTACGAGCAGTACCTCAAGGGCAGCCTGAGCGACGATGCGTTGAGCGAGACCGATCTGGCCGCATCGCTCGCCACCGTTCCCGAGGTGTGAGGCGAGGTGGGGCGGGCGTTGGGGTAGCCAACACGCCCGCCCCACACGCCCGCCTACTCAGCCCACCCCGCCTACCGCAGCACGCGCGCTCGCGGTCGCACCAGGTCGCGCACCCGCACGCCCATGCCGCCGCCTAGTTGACGCCACTCGGCACCCAACACCGTCAGCGCCAGGGACACGGCCGCCAGGCTGAGCACGGGTAGCCATCCGGCCCCCACGCGCGCCAGCACACCCGCGCCAATAAGCGACCCCACGGCGTTGCCCGCATTGAACAGCATGGCGTTGGTGGCAATACCCATGTCCGTGGAGCCGGGGGAGTGGCGCATGATGCGGTTGTTGGCCGCGGCCACAAACACGGACCACGCCATGGCCTGCACCAGCAGCACCGGCGCGGCCACCCACACCGTGCGTCCCCCGGCGGACAGCATGCCCCACACCCCCACCAACGCCATCAGCGCCACCGCCATGGTGCGCACGGGGTAGCGGTCCAAAAAGCGCCCCACCAGCAGCGTTCCCGCAAGCCCGCACGCGCCCGCACACAGCAGCAGCGCGGGAATCACCGCCTCACTCACGCCCGTCACCTCCACAAAAAACGGGGTGATGTAGGTGTAGGTGAGCGAGGTGGAGGTGGTGGACAGGCCCACCACGGCAAGCACCACCAGAAAACGCCGCCGGTGCGGGTTGGAGCCGCGTGAGCCCTGCGCGGAGCCGGGCGAATAGGACGGTACCAGCACCGCCAGCGCCACCGTGAGCACGGCGCCCAGCCCCGCAAGCACCCAAAACGGCACCTGCCAGGACGTGAGTTGGCCCAGGCGGGTCACCGCGGGTAGGCCCACCACGGCCGCCGCCGATGACCCAATGAGCACGCGCGCCACCGTCTTGCCGCGCAGGTGGGGTGGAAAGAGCGTGACGGCCGTGGAGTTGACCACGGTCCAAAACAGCGACTGCCCCAGCGCCTGCACCACACGACCCACCGTGAGGTGCGTCATGGTGGAGGCGCTGGCCACCAGCACGCCACCCACCGTAAAGAAGGCAAGCGCGGCGGACAGCACCCAGCGGCGTTCCACGCGCCGGAGCGCGGCGGCCAAGGGAATGGACGTGATCACAATGGCCAGCGCAAACGCGGTGACCAGCAAGCCCACCTCGGATTCGGTGCGCCCCAGGTCCGCGGCCATGAGGCGAATAAGCCCAAAGGGCGCGGACTCGTTGGCGGACAGGGCAAAGCCCGCAAGGCTCATGGCGGTGAGCGCGGCCACGGCGCGCCTGCGGGAGACAAGCGGCTCCCAGCGGGGGGCGTCAAGGGGCACCACCACATCGGCCCTGACCGCCTCGGGTGGAAGCGGGGAGGTGGAGCCAGGAGAGCTTGACACGGGGGCCTCATTGCGCAGGACGACACAAAATCGAAACGTTACGAGGATTGTCTCACCACATGGGCCATCGCGTGTCCTACAGTGGTCCTATGTTTGCTGGAATCACGCACGAGCACTGTGTCAAGGCCTGGGAGATGGTTCTTCCCGGCATCGTTCGCGGGGCGGAGATGGGCCTCCTGCGGGACGTCATGGGTGGCATGGTGGTGCTCAACCCGGCCGATGCGGAGGGCGAGCCGCTCTTTACCGCCGGCTTGGGCGACGAGGGGGAGAAGTACATCGGCTGGGCCACGCATAAGGCGCGCGTTGCGGCACGCGAGCGCACCGACACGTCGCGGCTGCGCCAGGACTTCCCCTACCTGTACCGCGCCGGGGACATCAAGTGGCCCGGCGGGCTGTACCGCGGCGGGCTGGCGTTGGGCTTTTCCGGTGTGCAGGGCGAGTACGACGAGATGATCTGCGAGTGGATGGCCGCGGCCATTCGCGCCATGACGCGCATTGAGTTTGCGGGCGCGGCCGCCACGGGCGGGCCGTTCCTGGGCGTGGAGTAACCGCGCGCCGGGTGCGCCCCGGGGCGCATGAGTGCTGGGTACCGGGCGCGTGAGTGGCTCGTGACGAGGTGTTGAGCGCCGGCCCGCACGCCTTGCGACGTGCGGGCCGCGCAACGCCCCGTCTCCCCGACGCGTGTGGTGGCAGTGCCGCTGCACGCGAGGCGATTGGCCAGCAAAGGATCTCCCGCTGAAACAGCGGGAGCACAATCGCCATCACCCGTGCGCAGGCTTCATGCCACCGCGTCAGGCCCTTCATTGAGACCGAGCGCGGGATGGAAGAGGAGATGCTCTGCCACATATCCAGTGTGCCGGGCGGCGCAGCCCCCGGCCACGGACCGAAGTCCCGGGGCTAGCCTGGGTGCATGAACGCCACGTCGCCGGTCCCGCCCGATGCCAACCCGGCCCCCGCGTCGGCCGCAACCCCCGCGTCGGCCGCGGCCCCTGCGTCGGCCGCAACCCCCGCTACCCCCCGCACGGCCGTGATCCGCGCGTGGACGCTGGTGGGAGTGCAGGCGCTGCTCTTTGCCGCGGTGGTGGTGGCCGCGGTGCTGCCGGCCTGGGGGCCCGCGGTGCCCTCCTCGCTGGTGTTATCCCTGGTGATTGTGCTGATGGGCGCGGTACTGCTGCTGGTGGCGGGGCGCCGGCTGGGCGCATCGCTCACCCCCTCACCCCTGCCCAACGGGCGCGGACTGGTGGGCTCGGGGCCGTACCGCTGGGTGCGCCACCCCATCTATACGGCCGTCATCCTGGCGTGCCTGGGTGTGGCCGTGGGCGCGGGGAACCTGCAAACCTACGCGGTGGTGGCGGCGCTGGTGGTGTTCTTTGCGTTCAAGGCGCGCCTGGAGGAGCGGCATCTGGTAGCCACCTATGACGGCTATGCCCACTACGCGCGGCGGGTGGGGCGTTTTGTCCCGGGTGTGGGCCGGATACGCTGACCGTATGTCCACGTTGCATGCCGTTGTTACCGGCGCCTCCTCCGGAATTGGGGCGGCCACCACGCGCCGCCTGATTGCGGAGGGCTGGCGCGTCACCGCCGTGGCTCGCCGCCGCGACCGCCTGGAGGAGCTGGCCGCGCAGACCGGCTGCGACGTGCTGGTGGCGGACATCACGGACGCCGCCCAGGTGGCCGCCATGGCGCGCGCTCTTGCGGACGGCCCCGTGCATGCGCTGGTCAACAACGCGGGCGGCGCGGTGGGCTTTGGCTCGGTGGCCTCCACCAATCCCGCGGACTGGCAGGCGCAATTCACCACCAACGTGGTGGGGACCCTGCAGGTGACCCAGGCGTTGTTGCCGCTGCTGCAGGACTCGGGCCGCGGCGATGTGGTGGTGGTGACGTCCACCGCGGGGCATGAGCCGCATGAGGGGGGCGCCGGCTACGCCGCCGCCAAGTCCGCCGAGGCCATGATGACCCGCACCCTGCGCCTGGAACTCACGGGCACGGGCGTGCGGGTGATGGAGGTGGCGCCCGGCATGGTGCACACCGAGGAGTTTTCGCTTAACCGCTTTGGCGGCGACCAGGCCCGTGCCGATGCCGTATACCAGGGCATTGAGGCCCTCACCGGCGAGGACATTGCGGAGGCGATTGCGTGGGCGCTGTCGCGTCCCCACCACGTGAACGTGGACCTGATGGTGGTGCGCCCGCGCGAGCAGGCCGGCTACACCAAGGTGGTCCGCACGGGCGTGTGACGCTCCCGTACACTGGAGGCACAGCGTTGACCCGGCCATCACCGGCGAGCTTGCGGAAGAACGGGCGTACGCCTCAGTAGAACCGCACGGGCAGCCCGTCATAGCGGCGCCGCTCCACCCAGGTGGGCGGCATGAGTGGCTGTGCCATGGCCTACCGGAATGCCGGTGGACCTGAGGCTCGGCAAGCGAGGTGGTACCGCGTTCACGGGGAGTTCCCGGCGAGCGTCCTCGCACCGACCGCGCAGGAGTGCAGCCGCATGAGCGAGAACCGTTACCCGCTCCACCGTTCCGCAGACGTCCCCGCCTCGCCCTCGTTCCCCGCCATTGAGGAGGACGTGCTGGCCTACTGGAAGGCCGACGGCACGTTCCAGGCAAGCATTGACAACCGTGCAGGCACGCCGGACAGCCCCGCGGACGAGTTTGTGTTCTACGACGGCCCTCCCTTTGCCAACGGTCTGCCGCATTACGGTCACCTGCTCACCGGCTACGTCAAGGACGTGGTGCCGCGCTTTGAGACCATGCGCGGCAAAAAGGTGGACCGCCGCTTTGGCTGGGACACCCACGGCCTGCCCGCGGAGCTGGAGGCGGAGCGCATTCTGGGCATCACGGACAAGAGCCAGATTGACCAGATGGGCATTGCCGCCTTCAACGAGGCATGCAAAACCTCCGTGCTCGCGTACACCAAGGAGTGGGAGGAGTACGTCACCCGTCAGGCCCGCTGGGTGGACTTTGACAACGACTACAAGACCCTTGACGTGACCTTTATGGAGTCCGTCATCTGGGGCTTCAAGCAGCTCTACGACAAGGGCCTGGCCTACGAGGGCTACCGCGTGCTGCCCTACTGCTGGCGTGACGAGACCCCCCTGTCCAACCACGAGCTGCGCATGGACGAGGACGTGTACTCCTCGCGCCAGGACCCGGCGCTCACGGTGCTGTTGCCGCTTATTGACCCCCCGGCCGCTGCCGCGGACGGGTACCTGCAGGGCGCATCGTTGCTGATCTGGACCACCACCCCGTGGACGCTCCCCAGCAACCTTGCCGCCGCGGTGGGCCCGGACATCGACTATGCGGTGGTGGAGCCCCAGGAGGGCTCGTTTGCCGGCCGACGCCTGGTGCTGGCCGCCGCGCGCGTGGGCGCGTACGCGCGCGAGTTGGGCGAGGGCGTCCAGGTGCTGGCCACCGTCACGGGGGCCCAGCTGGCGGGACTGGCCTACGAGCCGCCGTTTGCCTACTTTGCCGGCCACGCCCACGCCCATCGGGTGCTGGCTGCGGACTTTGTGTCCACCGAGGACGGCACCGGCATTGTGCACCTGGCCCCCGCCTTTGGTGAGGACGACATGGCGGTCTGCCAGGCGGCGGGCATTGAGCCCGTGCAGCCCGTGGACGCCAAGGGGCGCTTTACCGCACAGGTGCCCGACTACGAGGGCCAGCAGGTATTTGACGCCAACCCGCACGTGATCCGGGACCTCAAGGACGCGGGCAAGGTGCTGCGTCACGAGACCTACGACCACAGCTACCCCCACTGCTGGCGCTGCCGCAACCCGTTGATCTACCGCGCGGTGTCCAGCTGGTTCATTCGCGTCAGCGAGTTCCGCGACCGCATGGTGGAGCTCAACCAGGACATCACGTGGGTGCCCGAGCACATCAAGGACGGCCAGTTTGGCAAGTGGCTGGAGGGTGCGCGCGACTGGTCCATCAGCCGCAACCGCTACTTTGGCACGCCCATCCCGGTGTGGGTGAGCGACAACCCGGCCTTCCCCCGCGTGGATGCCTACGGCTCGCTTGCGGAGCTGGAACGCGACTTTGGGCGCCTGCCGCTCAACGAGGCGGGGGAGCCGGACCTGCACCGCCCCTTCATTGACGAGCTGACGCGCCCCAACCCCGACGACCCCTCGGGTGAGTCCACGATGCGCCGCATTCCGGACGTGTTGGACGTGTGGTTTGACTCCGGCTCCATGCCGTTTGCCCAGGTACATTACCCCTTTGAGAACCAGGAGTGGTTTGACACCCACAACCCGGCGGACTTCATTGTGGAGTACATTGGCCAAACCCGCGGCTGGTTCTACGTGATGCATGTGCTGTCCACGGCCATCTTTGACCGCCCGGCCTTCACCACGTCCGTGAGCCACGGCATCGTGCTGGGAAGCGACGGCCGCAAGATGTCCAAGTCGCTGCGCAACTACCCCGACGTCAACGAGGTGTTCCAGCGCGACGGCTCCGACGCCATGCGGTGGTTCCTCATGTCCTCGCCCATTTTGCGCGGCGGCAACCTGGTGGTCACCGAGGAGGGCATCCGCGAGGGCGTGCGTCAGGTGATGCTGCCGCTGTGGTCCACGTACTACTTCTTCACGCTGTACGCGGGCGCGGCCCGCGGCGGGCAGGGAGTGCGTGGTGTGCCCCTGGAGGAGGCGCGGGTGGCCACGCTGCCCGTGATGGACCGCTACATCCTGGCCAAGACGGCCGATGCGGTGCGCACCGTGACGGCGCAGATGGAGGTTTTTGACGTGCCCGGGGCCTCGGCCACGCTGGCGCAGTACATGGACACGCTCACCAACTGGTACGTGCGCACCCAGCGTGACCGCTTTTGGCAGGAGGACGCGGACGCGTTTGACACCCTGTACACGGTGTTGGAGACCCTGTCGCGCCTGGCCGCGCCGCTGCTGCCGCTCACCACAGAAGAGGTGTGGCGTGGGCTCACGGGCGGACGCTCGGTGCATCTGACCGACTACCCGGTGGCCCCCGCCGCCTGGGACGAGCCCACGGTGCTGGCGGCCATGGACCAGGTGCGTGAGGTGGTCTCCGCCGCACACGCGCTGCGCAAGAAGTCGCAGCTGCGTGTGCGTCAGCCGCTGGCTTTGCTGCGCGCGTTTGTGGCGCAGCCCGAGCTGGCGCGCCCGTACGCGGACCTCATCATGTCCGAGCTCAACGTGAAGGCCGTTGAGGTGGGGGATGTGGACTCGCCGGAGGCCGCCCAGTATGGCGTGAGCGCGCAGCTGGTGGTCAACGCCCGCGCGCTTGGCCCGCGCCTGGGCAAGCAGGTGCAGGCGGTCATTGCGGCGGCCAAGGCGGGCCAGTGGAGCCAGACCGATGGCGTGGTCACCGCGGGCGGCTTCCCGCTGGAGGAGGGCGAATACGAGGTGCGCATGACGCAGGGCACCACGGATGCGGACTCCACGCTGGCGGTGGAGGTGTACGGCGGCGGCGAGTTTATTGTGCTGGACACCGCGCTGACGCCCGAGTTGGAGGCCGAGGGCTTTGCCCGCGACCTCATCCGCCTCATCCAGGACGAGCGCAAGAATGCGGGCCTGAACGTGGGCGACCGCATCACCGTGAGCGTGCACGTGCCGTTGGAGAAGGTGGCGGCGGTGCAGGCGCACCACGACCTCATTGCGGGCGAGGTGCTTGCGGTGCAGCTGGACGTCACCGCGGGCAAGCAGCGCGTGGACGTGGCGCGGGTGCCGTAGGGGCGGTGCGGGTGGTCGGCGCTGATGGTGTGCGGCCACCCGTAGCACGCGACGGCGTGGGCATGTACGTTATTCCTTACCAGTGGGAAAGGAAACCCCATGACGTCTCTCACACGTCGCGGTGCCATGCTGGGCGCCGCCGCCATCATGACCCTCGCCGCCTGCTCCGCCACGCCCCAACCCGATGCCTCGGCAACCCCCGTGGAGCCCGCGCTGGGCTCCGGCTGGCAGTTGGAGTGGAGCGACGAGTTTGATGGCGACGCCATTGACCTCAGCAAATGGAACTTTGAGACCAACTGTTGGGGCGGCGGCAACAACGAGCTGCAGTGCTACACGGACCGCCCGGAGAACGCGTTTGTGCGCGACGGCGCGTTGGTGATCCACGCGCAGCAGGAGACCTTCTCCGGCCCCGCCGAGCCGCTCGAGTGGGGCACCAACCCCGGCGACCGCACGCTGGATTACACCTCCGCACGCCTGACCACCAAGAACAAGGGCGACTGGACGTACGGGCGCATTGAGGTGCGCGCCAAGATTCCCGGCGGCCAGGGCGTGTGGCCGGCCATCTGGATGATGCCCACGGACTCCGTGTACGGCTCGTGGGCCGCCTCCGGCGAGATTGACATCATGGAGGCCGTCAACCTGGGCACCACCTCCACGGACCGCACCTACGGCACGTTGCACTACGGCGGCATTGCGCCGCGCAACCAACAGTCCGGCACCAACATGCTGCATGCCACGGACCCCACGGCGGACTTCCACACCTACGCCATCGAGTGGGCGGAGGGGGAAATCCGCTGGTATGTGGACAATCGCCACTTTGCCACGCAAACCTCCGACGGCTGGTACGCGGAACCGCTCAGCGGCACCACGGGGCAACCGGTGCCGCTGGTCAACGGCCAACCCTTTGACCGCAACTTCCACCTGCTGCTCAACGTGGCCATTGGCGGCAACTGGCCCGGCAGCCCCGACGCCAGCACCCAGTTGCCCGTGGAGATGGACGTGGACTTTGTGCGCGTGTGGTCCTGCCCGGCCTCACCCACCACGTTGGAGGCGTGCGGCACGGTGGATCCCGCGGCGGAGCATGTGCGCGGCTCCCAGCCGGTGACACGCGACTCCGTGGTGTTTGACCCTGACTTCATCAACGCGGACCAGGTGACGGTGTACGACGACGGCGTTGAGGGTCCGTACTACATCGACACGTGGAGTTCCTCCGGCGGCGTGACGGTGGAGGAGGTGCCCGATGCCGAACGCGGCACCGTGGCACAGTTCACCTACGACTCGGACAACTCCGTGGCGTTCTTCCAAAGCGTGGACGGCTGGGACTTCTCCGACTTCTCCACGCTGGAGTTTGACCTCAAGGTGGTGGCGGACCCGCGGGCCTCCGGCGGCTTCATGATGAAGATTGACTCATTCCACCCGTCCTCCACGGGCGACACCTCCATTGGCACCCTTGCCCCGGGCGAGTGGGCGCATTACTCGCTGTCGCTGGCGGACCTGGCCTCCCAGGAGGGCTCCTCGCTCAACCTGGCCACCGTCAACACGCCGCTGGTGATCTTCCCCGACATCGGCAACCAGCAGGGTGTGGTGCTGCAGGTGGACAACGTGCGCCTGGTGCGTTAGCGCCACACGTCGTAGGTGGCGGAGGCGGCGGTGGGCTGCTGGCGGCGCGCAATGGCAAACAGCCGCTCCAGGCCCTCCGCGGAATGCGTGAACACCAGCTCACCGCCGCCCACGTTGCGCCGCCAGTGCCGGGCGTACACCTCCGCCCGGTTCTTGCGGGCGCCAAAGACGTCCGGCACCGGGTGGTAGGTGACGGCACGGTCCACGCGCCGCAGGTACCGCAGCACCACCCACACGGGCCGCAGCCACACGCGCGGCAGGCGGGAGGTGCGGCGCGAGATTACGTACCGCTGGCGGGCAAGGGGCGCGAGCGCCTGCGCCATGCACTGGGCAAACAACGCCGCATCGGCGCTGTCCGCATGTGGCAGGTGCACGGTGTACGTGAGGCCCATGTTCTCCACCACCTCCACGTCGTCCGGCTCCAGCATCACGGAGATGAGCCGCAGCTCCACCAGCGCCCCCACCACGGCACGGCCAATGTCCCTGAGCGCCAGGTCCGGGTGGTCGCCGCGCAGCAGCTCGCGCACCACGGGAACGGATGCCCGGATGCCCCACACCAGCGCCACCAGCGTGAACACGCCCACGGCAATCAGTACCGAGGCCTGCGACCTGCCCAAAAAGTCCGCTCCCGCGGCAAGCGCCATCATCAGCACGCCACCCAAGGTGGCACGGAACTGCGCCAGCAGGCGCCGCAGCGTGTGCTCCAGCGTGAACACCCCGGTAAGCGGCGCGGTGGGGGGAGTGAACGTGGTCTCCGTGGAGATGACGTTGCCGTACTCCCCGCCGACGTCCCACACCCGGTAGCTCCACTCGCGCCGCCCAATCTGGGCAAAGGACCGGCGGGTGATCTCCTCAAAGGGCTTGCGGGGATTGGCCTGGGGCATGCGCCCCTCCTCACCCACCTGTGCGTCCACCCGGAGCAGCTCCGGATCCACGTGAATCACGCCCTTGCTCACCATGCCCACCCACTCGGGCAGGGTGCCGTAGTCCGGCACCACCCCCCACACCGCGCGGTGGCGGCGCCTGAGTCGCGTCATGTCCGCCAGCGACGTGCGGGGCAGGCGGGGGTGAGGCGGCAGGCACACCACATCCCAGTTATGCGCCACCTTGGTGCTCCACGTGGGGTCAAGGCGCAGCGTGCGGCCCCGGATCTGCTGCGTGGACGTGGACGTGGCGGCGGTGGTGAGGTCCACCAGCACACTGAGCGACAGCGCATCCCAGCCCTCCGCAAACAGTGCGCGCGTGCCCACCAGGGTGGTCACCACCCCCGCCTCCAGCGCCGCCGTGATCATGCTCACGTACGTGCCGGTGTTCCAGTGACGCCCCTCACCCAGCACGCACACCGTGCCCGCAATCTCGCCCTCCGTCGCGCGGCAGCGCGCATCCAAGCCCTGCTCGGTGAGCCACGCGGCGCACCACGCAAGCACCGCATCGGCGTTGTCCGCGTCCAACCACAGCGACTGCCCGGTCACCAGCACCGCGTCCAACGCATGCGCGGTGGGGTGATGCACCAGCTCCGCAAACACCGCGCGGGCGCTGCCATGCGCCATCTGCGGGTTGCCGCCGGGAAGCAGCGAGCCGGTCTTTTCAAAGTCCGTCACCACCACGGCGCGGTAGCGCGGGCCAAGGGCCGCATGCTCCGCCGTGAGAATGTCACCCGCCATGAACGCCTTGGCGCGGGAGTAGGAAATGGTGGACTCCGCCACCGCCCGGCGCGCGCGCAGCCCCGCCTCGGTGAGCGCCAGCCCAAAGGGGGCAAGCACGCCGCGCAACCGGGTGAGGCGCGCATGATCCTCCGGGTCGGGGCTCACCTTGAGGTAGTCAAGGGCAAAGCGCTCCAACGCCAGCAGCGCGTCGTCCGCATCCGGCTCCTGCAATGCGGCCGCGGGAACGGGCACATCCGCGGGCAGAATCTGGCGCGCGTGCGCATACCGCAGCGCGGCCACGGCGGCGGGCGCACGCTCCTTGAGGGCCTGACGCCAGCGCGTGGGTGGGTCCTCTCCCGCACCGGGGCCGCCCGCGGCAATCCACGCGGCAAACGCCTGCGTGCCCGTGAGGTCCGCGACGGTGGCGGCAAAGGCCTCGCGGGCGCCGTCAAGGAAGGCGCTCTCCTGGACATCGGGCCACACAAACGCCACCAGGTCCCGGTAGGGGGCAAGGTCGCCCTCCTTGACCACGGCGGGCGTGGGCACCTCAAAGGTCACGTCCCCCAGCAGGGAGGTGTAGTTCTCAAACTCTCGCTCGTCCTCGGTGCTGGGCAGCGTGGCGGTGAGGCCAATCACGCGGGGCGTGTCAATGCGGTCAATGAGGTGGCTGAGCACCAACGCCCAGTAGTCCAACAGGTGGTGGCATTCGTCCAGCACCACCGTGCGCACGCCCGCGGCCAGTAGCGCGTCGATGAGCGCGCGGGCGTTGGCATGCAGCATGCGTTCCAGGTCCGCATCCTCGCCGCGCAGCCACCGCCGCCGCAGCGTCTTGACCCGCCGGTCAATCTCCGTGCGGTACGCGGAGGCGTGATGCTCCCGCATCGCGTCAAGGCGGGCCGTGGCCTGCTCCGGGGTGACCGAGCCATCGGCCGCAAGCTCCTCCTCCCAGGCCGTCCGCGCCGCCGCCCGCAACGCAGCGGGCGCCTCACCCACGGTGGAAATCACCTGGTAGGTGAGGATGGTGAGCGGGGCAATACGGCGCGGGTCCGTGCTCACCAGCTCCGCATGCTGGGCATCGGAGTCGCAAAACATGCGCGCCTTGTCCGCCCACTGCTGCTGAATGGTGGTGGTGGGCGCAAACACCACCGCGTTCTCGCCCAGCCGGTGAATCATCTCCAGGCCCAAAATGGTCTTGCCGGAGCCGGGCGGGGAGACAATGTGAAAACGCTCATGCGGCGCGGGCGCGTCAAGGCGCGGCCCTTCGGCCCGCAGAATCATGTCCTGGTAACGGCGTAGCGGCGGGCCAAAAGACATGGCTGCAATGGGTGCGGATGAGGGGACCACGGGACCCCACGCTACACACGGGACCCCCGCGCGCCGTGCGACACTGGGGGGCATGAACGACGCGCCTGCGCCAGACCCCGCGCTCGACCAGGCTGAACGGTCCATTTACCAGGCCATTCTTGCGCGCAACCCCGAGCACGACTTTGAACCCACCCTGGACAGGGTGCGCGACGTCTGCGCGTTGCTGGGTGACCCGCAACACGCCTTCAAGGTGGTGCACCTCACCGGCACCAACGGCAAAACCTCCACCGCCCGCATGGTGGAGTCGCTGGTGCGCGAGCACGGGCTGCGCACCGGGCTGTTCACATCGCCCCACCTCAGCACCGTGCGCGAGCGCATTCAGATTGACGGAGAGCCCATCTCGCAGCAGGCCTTTGTGGACCTGTGGGAGCAGGTGTCGCCGCTGATTGAACTGGTGGACGCGCGCTCGCTGGCCGCGGGCGGGCCCCGGCTGAGCTTTTTTGAGGTGTTCACCGTGTTGGCGCTTGCGGCCTTTGCCGATGCCCCCGTGGACGTGGCGGTCGTCGAGGTGGGCATGGGCGGTGGCTGGGACTCCACCAACGTGGTGGAGGCCAACGTGGCCGTCCTCACCCCCGTGGGACTGGACCATGCCGCGTGGCTGGGCAACACCATCGGCGAGATTGCACGCGAGAAGGCGGGCATCATTGGCCCCGGGTGTGCCGTGGTGGTGGCCGCCCAACCCGAGTCCGCGCATGCAGAGATTGCGGCCGCCGTGGAGCGCGAGGGCGCGCGGGCGGTGTGGGAGGGCGAAGGCCTTGAGGTGGTGGAACGTCAGCCCGGCGTGGGCGGGCAACTCATCACCGTGCGTACCCCCGCCGCGGTGTACGCGGAGCTGTTTGTGCCGCTGTACGGCGCCTACCAGGCCCATAACGCCGCGCTTGCCATTGCGGCTGTGGAGCAATTGTTGGCCGATGGCGGGCATGCCAGCGCGCTGGATGGCGCCACCCTGGAGGCGGGTTTTGCCCAGGTGACCTCCCCCGGACGCCTGGAGGTGGTGCGCACCTCGCCCATGATTCTGGTGGACGCCGCCCACAACCCCCACGGCATTGACGCCATGGTGGAGGCGGTGTCCGAGGCGTTTGCCTTCTCCACCCTGGTGGGCGTGGTGGGCATCCTGGCGGACAAGGATGCGGAGGGCATTTTGGGCGGGCTGGAGCCGCTGCTTGACCACGTGGTGATCACGCAGTCCTCCTCACCGCGCGCCATCGATGCGGACGAGTTGGCCCAGGTGGCGCGCGAGGTGTTTGGCCCCGAGCGCGTGAGCGTGGAACGGGACCTACCCTCCGCGCTGGACACCGCGGCGGCGCTCGCCGAACGCGAGGACGACATGGGTGGCGGGGTGCTGGTGGTGGGCTCCATCACGTTGGTGGCGGACACGCGCATTCTGGTGGGCGCGGACCGCCGCAAGGGTGCGGGGAGGGCACGATGAAGCCGCAACGATCCGCGCGCCTGACCTTTGTGCAGGCCACGTTGGCGCTGCAGGCGCTTACCGCCGTGTTTGCCCTGGTGACGCTGCTGGGCCTGTCCCGCGCCGGGCAGGTGGACGTGGGCGGCGCGTGGCTGTGGCTGAGCGGCCTGGCGCTGGTGCTGGCGCTGGGATACGCCGCGGGCGCCCAGACCAAGCCCTGGGGGCTGGTGGTGGGCAGCGTGCTGCAGGTGCCCATGATTGCCGCGTGGCCCGTGCTGCCCGCGCTGGGGCTTACGGGCGTGATCTTTGCCGTGGTGTGGCTCACCGCGGTGCTGCTGGGCACCAAGATTGACCGCGAGCGGGCGGAGTTTGCGCGCGCGCAGGAGGCCGATGCGGGGGCCGATGCGAGGGAGGGCGCAGGTGACGGCCCGGGGGAGGGCGCATGAGCGTCTTCCTGCGCCGCATGGCGGTATCCATGACGGCGGTGGTGGCGGGGCTGGTGCTGCTGATGGTGGGCCTGGAAAAGCTGATGATTGACCACCACGGCGCGGTGAGCGCGCGCGCCACCTCCGACGTGGCGCCGGAGCTGGTGGTGTTTTTTGCGGGCTTTGCCGTGGTCAACCTGGGGGTGTTTACCGCGCTGTCCTGGTGGGCGCGGTTCTCCCGGTCCAACCCGGGCATCCGCCAGGCCCCCGTGTCCGTGCTGGTGCTGGTGGTGGCGCTGCTGGGCGGCGGCGCCATTGCCGTGATGGCCCATCATGCGGACCGCATGCGCGCCATGGCGCCCGGATCCGTGGAACTCTCCTGGCCCTACGTGGTCACCATGGTGGGCCTAGGCACGCTCATGTTGCTCACCCTGGTGTTCATTGCGGTGCGGTGGTCGCCGGGCTACCACCGCCGCCTGGGACAGATTTTGCCCGAGGACTACACCACCACGGCGGAGAGTACGTCGTAGCCCGCAAGGCGCTGCCGTCCCGGCAGTCCGTGCAGTTCCAGCAGGAACGAGAAACTCACGCGCGCGGCACCCGCCCGCTCCAGCATGTCCGCTACCGCGGATGCCGTCCCACCGGTGGCCAGCACATCGTCAATCACCAGCACATGCTTGCCCGCCACGCCTTCGGGGTTGATCACCAGCTCCGCGGCGCCGTACTCAATGGACGCATCGGCCTCCAGCAAATCGCCTGGCAGCTTGCCCTTTTTGCGCACCATGGTCATGCCCACACCCAGCGTCTGCGCCACCACGGGCGCAAAGATGAACCCGCGCGCGTCCACGCCCGCAATCAACTCAATCCCGGCATCGGGCGCGGGAGTGAGGGCATCGCATGCCGCCCGGAAACGGGAGGGGGAGGCGAGGATGGGCGCGATGTCGTAGAACAGGATTCCGGGGACGGGAAAGTTCTCATACGTGGCAAAGTCGGCGGGGGTAATCACCCCACCATCCTTGCAGGTTCGTTAGGCTCTCCCGCATGACCGAACGCACCCTCATCCTTGTCAAGCCCGACGGCGTGGCCCGTGGACTGTCTGGCGAGATCCTGCGCCGCATTGAGGCCAAGGGCTACACGCTGGCCGGCGTGCAGCTGGTGAATGCCACTCCCGAACTGCTGGCGGAGCACTACGCGGAGCACGTGGGCAAGCCCTTCTACGCCCCGCTCGTGGAGTTCATGCTGTCCGGGCCGGTGCTGGCGGTGGTGGCTCAGGGGGAGCGCGTCATTGAGGGCTTCCGGTCGCTGGCCGGCGCCACGGACCCCACGGCCGCCGCACCCGGCACCATCCGCGGCGACCTGGGGCGCCAGTGGCCCACCGTGGTGCTGCAGAACCTGGTGCACGGCTCGGACTCGGTGGAGTCCGCCCAGCGCGAGATTGCCATCTGGTTCCCGGAGCTGGCCGCGTGAACGCGGAGCGGGGGACCCGCCCGCCCCAGCGGATAGAAAGCGCGCTGGAGCGCTTCCTGTTTGCCACCCGCTGGGCGCTTGCGCCCATCTATGTGGGCCTGGTGGTGGCACTGGTGCTTGTTGCACTCAAGTTTTTTGCCCAGCTGTGGGCGCTGGTGACCGGCTTCTCGTTTGAGATGGCCTCCGACGACATCACGCTGGAGCTGCTGTCCCTCATTGACCTGGCGCTGCTGGGCAACCTCATCCTCATTGTGATCTTTGCGGGCTACGAGAACTTTGTGTCCAAGATTGGCGCCGCGCAGGAGTCCGAGGACCGTCCCTCCTGGATGGGCCACGTGGACTTCTCCGGACTCAAGATGAAGCTGATTGGCTCGCTTGTGGCCATCTCCGTCATCCTGCTGCTCAAGGACTTTGTGTACGCGGGCCGCGAGGGTGAGTCCCTTGACTACCACGCGGTGGGCTGGCGTATTGCGCTGCACTTCACGTTTGTGCTGTCCGGCTTGCTGTTTGCGGTGATGGACTACTGGGGCGCCAAGCGGTTGCACCTGGTGGCGCAGATGCACGGCGCCAACGACGCCATCACCGAGCCGTTTGACCCCGCCGCGCAGTAAGCAACCCCACACCCTGACTAGGCTGAGCGCGTGCACCTGAAGACGCTGACGCTGCGAGGATTCAAGTCCTTTGCGTCGGCAACCACCCTGGAGTTTGAGCCGGGCATCACGTGTGTGGTGGGCCCCAACGGCTCCGGCAAGTCCAACGTGGTGGACGCGCTGGCCTGGGTGATGGGAGAGCAGGGCGCCAAGACGCTGCGCGGCGGGCAGATGGCGGACGTGATCTTTGCGGGCACGTCCGGGCGGGCGCCGCTGGGCCGCGCCGAGGTGTCCCTCACCATTGACAACACCGATGGCGCGCTACCCATTGACTACACCGAGGTGACCATCTCGCGCACCCTGTTCCGCTCCGGCGGTTCCGAGTACGCGATCAACGGCTCCCCGTGCCGCCTCTTGGACATTCAGGACCTGCTGAGCGACTCCGGCCTGGGCCGCGAGATGCACGTGATTGTGGGCCAAGGCCAGTTGGACGCCGTGCTGCGTGCCACCCCCGAGGAACGCCGCGGCTTCATTGAGGAGGCCGCCGGCATTCTCAAACACCGCAAGCGCAAGGACAAAGCGCTGCGCAAGCTGGACGCGATGCAGGCCAACCTCACGCGCGTGGCGGACCTCACCACGGAGATTCGCCGCCAGTTGGGCCCCCTGGGCAAGCAGGCCGAGGTGGCACGGCAGGCCCAAAGCATCCAGTTTGATGTGCGCGATGCCCGCTCCCGCCTCCTGGCCGACGACATTGCCACCGTGCGCCAGACCCTCGCCCAAGACAAGGCGGACGAGACGGCGCTGCTGGAGCGGCGCACCGCGGTGGAGAGCGCGCTCGCGGAGGCCCGCAACCAGTTGGCCACGCTGGAACGCGAATCCGCCCAGGCCATGCCCGCGCTCACCGCGGCCAACGACATCTTCTACCGCATGAGCGCCATCCGGGAACGGCTGCGCAACCTGGGCGCGCTTGCGGAGGACCGCGTGCGCATGCTGGGCAATGCGATTGACATCAACCCGCCCACGGACCTGGTGGACCTGGACGAGCAGCTGGAACGTGCCCGCGTGGCCCATGCGGAGCTTGAGGCGGAGATTGCGGCGGCCAAGACGGAGCTGGAGGAGGCGGAGACCGCGCGCGTCGAGCAGGAGATGATTGCGCAAACCTCCGAGAAGCATCTGGCCAACCTGCTGCGCTCCGTGGCGGACCGCCGCGAGGGCGTGGCCCGCCTGGCCGGAGACGTGGCCGCCCGCCGCTCCCGCTTGGAGGCCGTGGAGGCCGAGATGGGCCGCCTGCATGAGGCCCGCGCGGCCGCGGAAAAGCGGGCGCTGGATGCCACGACCGAGTTTCAGCACCTGGAGACCTCCGTGGCCGTGGTGGAGGACGGCGAGGAGGACCTGGACGCCGCCCATGAGGCCGCCACCGCCGCATGGGATGCCGCCAAGGAGGCCGTGGCGCAGCTGCGCGAGAACGTGCACGCGGCCCAGCGCGAACGGGACACGTGGGCGGCCAAGGCCGAGGCGCTGGAGCTGTCGCTGGTGCGCAAGGACGGCGTGGGAGCCCTGCTGGCGTCGGGCATCTCCGCCGTGCGCGGCACCGTCGCCTCGCTCATTGACGTGGCGGCCGATGCGGAGGACGCCATCGCGGCCGCGCTCGGGCCACTCGCGGAGGCCCTTGCGGTGGATTCCGTGGACGAGGCCGTGGACGCCATCCGCTGGTTGCGCGACGAGGACGCCGGACGCGCCCGCTTTGTGGTGGGCGACGCCGCCGCCCGCGTCCACAACCCCACGGTGAGCCTGCCCGCGGGAGCCGCCTGGGCATCGGACCTGGTGAGTGGCCCCGAGGCGTTGTGTGCCACGGTGCGCGCCGTGCTGAGCGGCATTGCCGTGGTGGATGACCTTGCGGCCGCCCGCGCCGTGGTGCGTGCCCACCCGGAGGTGACGGCGGTGACGCGCCGCGGTGACGTGCTGGGCGGACGGCATGCCTCGGGCGGCGCCGGGGATGCCCCCTCCGTGCTGCACCTGCAGGCGTCCTATGAGGACGCGGTGACGCGCCGCGACGAGGCGGCGGTGCGCTACGAGCAGGCCACGTTTGCGCTCGCGAGCGCGCAGGAGGAGCAGGCGCGCACCCAGGCCGCGCAGGAGCTCACCCTTGCCCGGTTGAACGAATCCGATGCCCGCATGGCCGCGGTGGCCGAGCAGCTAGGGCATCTGGGGGCATCGGCACGGGCAGCGAAGGCCGACGCGGAACGCCTCACCGGGCAGATTGATGAGGCCGCGGTGCGCATTGCCGCGGATCAGGAGGAGCTGGCGTCCCTGGTGGAACGCCTTGCCGCGGCGCAGGCCGAGCCGGAGCAGACCGAGTCGGACACGGTGGCCGCGCAGGATGCGCGTGACGCCGACGCCCAGGCCGCGGTGGCCGCACGCGCCAAGGAGACCGAGGCGCGCCTGGCGCTGCGTACCGCGGAGGAACGGGCGCGGGCCCTGGCCGCGCGTGCCGAAAGCCTGGAACGTGCCGTGGCCGCCGAGCGTGACGCACGCGCTCGTGCAGAGGAAGCGGCACGGCGCCGCCAACGGCAGTCCCTTGCCGCGCGTGAGGTGATTGCGGGAGTGCAGGCCACGTTGCCGGTGGTGGAGGCAGCCGTGCAGCAGGCCGACGACGCGCGCGCCGGGGTGGAGGCCGCCCGGTCCGATCGTGCGGGGCAGTTGGCGCAGGTGCGGGCGCGGGTGGACGAGCACGCCGCGGAGTTTGCGCGGCTGACCGACGAGAGCCACCGGGACGAGCTGGCCAAGGCGCAACAGGTGATGCGGTTGGAGCAGCTGGAGCAGCGCGCCATCGATGACCTGGGCGTGGACCCGGCGGTGCTGGTGGAGGAGTTTGGGCCGCACGTTCCCGTGCCCGCGGTGGGTGAGGATGGCGAGGCGCAACCCTTTGTGCGCGAGGTGCAAGAAAAGCGCCTGCGGACCGCCGAGCGGGCGCTGGCGCAACTGGGGCGCGTCAACCCGCTGGCCCTGGAGGAGTTTGCCGCGCTCGAGGAACGGCACAAGTTTTTGGCGGACCAACTGGCGGACATCAAGAAGTCCCGCGAGGACCTGCTGGAGATTGTGCGCGAGATTGACGAGCGCGTGGAGCAGATTTTTGCGCAGGCCTTTGAGGACACCGCGCGCGAGTTTGACCGCATCTTCCCGCGCCTGTTCCCCGGCGGCGAGGGCCGCATGGTGCTCACCGAGCCCGGCAACATGCTGGAGACGGGCATTGAGGTGGAGGCACGGCCTGCGGGCAAAAAGGTCAAGCGTCTCTCGCTGCTGTCTGGTGGTGAGCGTTCGCTCACGGCCGTGGCCATGCTCGTGGCCATCTTCAAGGCACGCCCCAGCCCGTTCTACGTGATGGACGAGGTAGAGGCCGCGCTGGACGACGTGAACCTGGGCCGCCTCCTGGAGATCATGAAGGAGCTGCGGGATGACTCCCAGCTCATTGTGATCACGCACCAAAAGCGCACCATGGAGATTGCCGATGCGCTGTACGGCGTGACCATGCGCGGCGACGGCGTGACCACCGTCATTGGCCAGCGCCTGCACGACGACGACGGGGCGTAGGCGCGCGCCGTCCGGCCACCGGGCGGGCGCGGGTGGGCCCAGGAACCGCGGGCGGTCCCGAGTCGTTATCCTGGTGTTGGGGCGCTGAGGGCGCCCGCCGCGGGCACGCCCCGCTGCACGGTCTCAACGGAGAGACAGACCATGACTATCCGTTGGAAGGAATTACCGTGTTGGCGCCGATGGCTGCAGCCTGGATGTGGGCCCTTGTGGGGGCAACCGTGATGATTGGTGGTGCGATTGCGGCCGAGGGTCGCGGCGCCCATCTGATGAGCCGTCTGCGCGGCCGCACCATCCACGTGGACCACGACCTCCTGTACGAGGAGGTGGCCCGCCCCGACGCGGACTGGAACCTGCTGGAGCAGATGGTGGAGCCCGGTCTCGACGACCCGATTCTTGACGCCGCCGTGCTGTCCTCCGGCGCGCGTGCCGCCGCGCTGCGGGCCATGCCCACGCCGCAGGCGTTGCCGGGCGTGAGCTTTCAGCAGGTAGAGGGGGCCGCCCGGGCCGCCATGCCGCCGTCGGTCCAGCCGCGTGGCGGCGAGCCGATGGCCGCCGCGTCCTAGCCTCCCTGCCACACTAGGGGCGTGGAGATGCGGTGGAACCCCTGGAAGCGTCGCGGTGATGGCGCGTCCGGCACCATGCCCGATGTGCTTGAGGCCGGTGAGCCTCGTGCCGATGCGCCCGACGTGCCGGTGCAGATTGAGGAGCCCGAGGCCCCCACAAGCCGCTTTTCGCGGCTGCGTCACCGCATTCAGGCCACCTTGGCCATGGACGTCACGGAGCTGTTTCAGCGCGGCACGGTGGACGCCGAGGCGTGGGACCGCCTGGAGGAGACGCTCCTGGGTGCCGATGTGGGCGCCGTGGCCACCGAGCAGATCCTGGCGGGCATGCGGGCGCGCCTGAAGGCCGACTCCGCGCTGGACCCCGTGGCCGCGTTGCGTGCCGAGCTGCTGCAGATTCTTGACCCCGACGCGGACCGCTCCCTGGCGCTCGCGGGTGCCATGGCACCCATGGTGGTGGTGGGCGTGAACGGGGTGGGTAAGACCACCACCGTGGGCAAGCTGGCACGCGTGCTGGTGGCGGAGGACCGCAGGGTGTTGCTCGCGGCAGCGGACACCTTCCGGGCGGCGGCCGCCGATCAGTTGGAGGCGTGGGGAGCGCGCGTGGGGGTGCCGGTGGTGCGCGCCGACCGTGAGGGAGGCGACCCGGCCGCCGTGGCCTTTGAGGCCATGCGGCGTGGCGTGGACGAGGGCGCGGACGTGGTGCTCATTGACACCGCGGGCCGCCTGCAAAACAAGCAGGGCCTCATGGACGAGTTGGGCAAGGTGGTGCGGGTGGCCTCCAAGGTGGCACCCCCGCGTGAGGTGTTGCTGGTGCTGGACGCCACCACGGGCCAGAACGGGCTGATTCAGGCGCGGGTGTTTGCCGAGGCCGTGGGCCTGACCGGCATTGTGCTTACCAAGCTGGATGGCTCGGCCCGCGGAGGCATTGTGCTGGCCGTGCAACGCGAGCTGGGGGTGCCGGTCAAATACGTGGGATTGGGCGAGGGTGTGGACGATCTTGCACCCTTTGATCCCGAGGGATTTGTGGACGGACTCCTGGGCGTCTAAACCGGACAACATTGTTCTGTAGCAGGGAGAATTCCCTGGTGCTAGCGTGTCGCTCACCTTTTACACACGAGGAGAGCTCATGTCTGAGTCAGCGGCCGCCGGCTGGTACCCCCAACCCGACGGCACCCAGCGTTATTGGGACGGCGCACAGTGGACCGATCACGTGTCCGGCACGCCCGCCGCGCCCGCCGCGCCGGTGACCCCGCCCACGCCGCCCATCCCGGCATCGGTCACGCCGCCCACGCCGCCCGCGCCGGTTGCCGCACCCGTTGCCGCACCCGCGCCCGTGACGCCGCCCACGCCGCCCATCGCGGCATCGGTCACGCCGCCCACGCCGCCGGTTGCGGCGTCCATTCCCGCACCGCCGATGACCGCTCCCGCAGCCGTGGCCGGCGCACCTGCGGCGCCGCGCAAGAAGAAGAAGTGGCCCTGGATTGTGGGAGGCATCGCGCTGGTGCTCGCCCTCATTGTGGTGGGTATTGTGGTGGCCGTGGTGGGCGTGGTGGGGAAGACCCTTGAGGCCCCCAAGGAAGCCGTGCTGAACTACGACAAGGCGTGGACCACCGCCGACTGTGACCTGCTCAACCAGAGCACCACCAGCGACTTCCGCGAGTCCAACGGGTGGTCCGACTGCGACAGCTTCCTTGACAGCGCCACCGGGTACGCGGACCTCACGGACAGCAACGAGGTCTCGGTGAGCGCGGTGAACATCACCAACAACCAGGCGTCGGTGACCACCCACGAGGTGTGGACCCCCACGGAGGGAGACGTGGAAGAGACCACGTTCATCTACACGCTGGTCCACGAGGGCGGCGCCTGGCGCATTGACGGCGTGACCGTCGACTAATCCTTCCCGTGGCCGGCGTCGCACCCCGACGTCGGCCACGGCCCGCCCGCAACACAGCGTTTACGTGGAGCCGCCGCATCGTTACGGGCGCGAAACACACCAACACTGAGGGCGAAACGTCCACGCGTGAGTCTTGACCTTGTCCGGCCATTCGGCCGGGGTCAAGGAGAAACTCGCGATGGAAGACGCAATGGCATACGCCGATTCCGTAGGAGCCACCGTCTGGCTCCTCGTCTCGGCCTCACTGGTGCTGCTCATGACGCCCGCGCTGGCGTTCTTTTACGGCGGCATGTCCCGCAAAAAGTCCGTGCTCAACATGATGATGATGAGCTTTGGCGCCATGGGTGCCGTGGGCGTGGCCTGGATGGTGGTGGGCAACTCCCTGTCCACGGGCCCCTCCATTGGCGGCCTGTGGGGTAACCCCGTCACCGACTTCCTGCTCGCCTCCACATGGGCGAGCGGAGACCCGATTGCCATCATCAGCGCCGGATTTGGCGCCACCTTTGCCATCATCACCACGGCCCTCATCTCCGGTGCCATAGCCGACCGCGTGAAGTTTGGGGCGTGGATGGTGTTTGCCGCGGTGTGGAGCGTGCTGGTGTACGCGCCGTTGTCCCACTGGGTGTGGGGCGGGGGCATCCTGTCCACGTCCGGGCCGCTGTTTAGCGCGCACTGGTTTCCGCAGGACTTTGCCGGTGGCACCGTGGTGCACATCAACGCGGGGGTGGCCGGGCTGGTGCTCGCGCTCATGGTGGGGGTGCGGCGCGGCTTTGGCCGCGAGGTCTTCAAGCCCCACAACCTGCCCTTGGTGATGTTGGGCGCCGCGCTGCTGTGGATTGGCTGGTTTGGCTTCAACGCGGGCTCCGCGTTTGCCGGGGACGTGTACGCCACCGTGGCGTGGGTCAACACCACGGCCGCCACCGCCGCCGCCATCCTCGGCTGGCTGGCCGTGGAAAAGCTGCGCGACGGCAAGCCCACCTCGCTGGGCGCCGCATCGGGCGTGGTGGCAGGCCTGGTGGCCATCACCCCCGCCGCCGCCCAGGTTGACCCCGCGGGCGCGCTCCTTATTGGCGTGGTGGCGGGCGCCCTGTCCGCCCTGGCCGTGGGCCTCAAGTACCGCTGGGGTTACGACGACTCGCTTGACGTGGTGGGCGTCCACCTGGTGTCCGGCCTGTGGGGCACGCTCGCGGTGGGTCTGGTGGGCACCACCACCTACGGCGCGTGGAACGGACTGTTCTATGGCGGCGGGCTGGGTGGGCTCGCGGCCCAGGCCGTCGCGGCCCTCATCACCATCGTGTTCTCCGCCGTGATGACGGCAGCGTTGGGCTACGTGATCAAGCGCACCATCGGGTGGCGCGTGAGCCACGACGTCGAGGTGACCGGCATTGACCTGGCAGAACACGGAGAAACCGCATACGAGGAGGCGATGGCATCATGAAGCTCATCACGGCAGTCATTCAAAGCGCGCGCGTGAACGCCGTCCGTGCCGCGATGGAGGAGGCGGGGGTGCATGGGCTCACCCTCACCCAGGCCATGGGTGTGGGACGCCAGCGCGGTCACACCGAGGTGTACCGCGGGGCGGAGGTGACCGTGAACCTCATTCCCAAGTCGCGCCTTGAGGTGCTGGTGGACGACGCCGATGCCGCGCATGTCACCGAGGTGATGGTGGCAGCCGCGCGCACGGGCACCATCGGCGACGGCAAGGTGTGGGTGCTTCCCGTGGAGGAGGTGGTGCGGGTGCGCACCGGCGAGCGCGGTTCCGCCGCGTTGTAGGCCACGGCCCGCGCGTGCCGCCCCCACGGGGCGGGCGGCACGCGCGGGTAGGCTAGTGCGAGTTCACACCTGAAGGGACTCCCGTGTTCGCCACCCTGTCTGACCGCCTCGCGGCCACCTTCCGCGGCCTGCGCGGCAAGGGACGCCTGTCCGAAGCCGACATCGACGGCACCATCCGCGAGATCCGCCGCGCCCTCCTGGACGCCGATGTGGCGGTGCCCGTGGTGCGTACCTTCACCGGGCGCATCCGGGAACGGGCGCTGGGCGCGGACGTGCTCCAGGCGCTCAACCCCGCCCAACAGGTGGTGAAGATTGTCCACGAGGAGCTGGTGGAGATTCTGGGCGGGCAGGCGCGCGCGCTCCACACCGCCAAGCACGGTCCCACCGTCATCATGCTCGCGGGTCTGCAGGGTGCCGGTAAGACCACCTTTGCGGGCAAGCTGGCGCATCACCTCAAGAGCGAGGGTCACACCCCGCTCCTGGTGGCAGCCGACCTGCAGCGCCCCCACGCCGTCACCCAGCTGGAGGTGGTGGGTGAGCGTGCGGGAGTGCCGGTGTTTGCACCCGAGCGGGGTGTCACATCGGACACGCAAACCCCCACCGGCAACCCGGTGACGGTGGCCCGCAAGGCCCTTGACGAGGCCACCAAGAAGCAGCACTCCGTGGTGATTGTGGACACCGCCGGCCGCCTGGGCGTGGATGCGGAGCTCATGCAGCAGGCCGCCGATGTGCGGGCCGCGTTGGACCCCGACGAGGTGCTGTTTGTCATTGACGCCATGATTGGGCAGGACGCCGTGGCCACGGCGCAGGCCTTCCAGGCGGGCGTGGCCATGACGGGCGTGGTGCTCACCAAGCTGGACGGCGACGCGCGCGGTGGTGCCGCGCTGTCCGTGCGCGAGGTGACGGGCGTGCCCATCCTCTTTGCGTCCACGGGCGAGAAGCTCACCGACGTGGAGGTGTTCCACCCGGACCGCATGGCCAGCCGCATCCTGGACATGGGTGACATCCTCACCCTCATTGAGCAGGCCGAACGCACCTTTGACCAGGCCGAGGCCGCGCGCATGGCCGCCAAGGTGTCCAAGGGTGAGGACTTCACGTTCACGGACTTCCTCAGCCAGCTGCAACAGCTCAAGAACATGGGCTCCATGAAGAAGATGCTGGGCATGCTGCCCGGCATGGGGCAGATGCGTGACCAGATTGACAGCCTTGACGAGGGCGAGCTGACGCGCACCGAGGCGATCATCTACTCGATGACCCCGTTTGAGCGCGAGAACCCCAAGCAGCTCAACGGCTCCCGCCGTGCGCGCATTGCCGCCGGTGCGGGCGTCACCGTGTCGCAGGTCAACTCGCTGGTGAAGCGTTTTGAGGACGCGCAGCGGATGATGCGTGCCATGGCCGGCGGTCACGGCATGCCCACCATGGGCGGCGGACCCGGCGGCTTTGGGGGCTTCCCCGGCGGCAAGAAGTCCAAGGGCAAGCAGGCAGCGCAGCGCCAGGTCAAGGGCAAGTCCGGCAACCCCGCCAAGCGCGCGCAGCAGGAGGCCGCCATGCGCAACCGCACCCCGCAGGCCCCCACGGCGCCCGCGGGCAGCGCGTTTGGGCTGGGGGCCAAGGACGAGCAGGCCTTTGACCCCTCGCAGCTGCCCAGCCTCGGCTCCTACCTGCAGGGCTAGCCGATGTCCGCGGGCAGCCCCGTGCTTCACCTCACCGGCCCCCTTCTGGTGGGCGACGCGGAGGCGGGCCACAGCGAGGTGCGCCCCGAGGCATGGGTGGTGGGCGGCCGCCTCACCTACACGCGCCCGGTGAGCCCGGGCGCGGACATGCAGACGGTGCCCGGCTGGGTCATCCCCGGCCTGGTGGACATGCACTGTCACGTGAGCATCGGCCCCGATGGCCCGGTGGACCTTGCCGCCGCCCGCACCTATGCCAAGGCCGAGGCGCGCGCGGGGGTGCTCCTGGCGCGCGACGCAGGCTCCACGCTCAACCTGGAGTCGCTGCGCGACCTGCCCGACGGACCGCGCCTGATCCGTTCGGGGCGTTTTATTGCGCGCCACAAGCGCTACCTGCCCGGGCTCGCGGTGACCATTGAGCCGCACGAGCTGCCCGCCGAGGTGGGGCGGCAGGCCGCGCGCGGTGACGGCTGGGTGAAGATTGTGGCGGACTGGATTGACCGTGACCTGGGGGACGCGGCCACGCTCACCCCGCTGTGGGAGCCCCACCAGCTGCGGGAGGCGCTTGCCGTGGCCCATGCCGCCGGGGCGCGCGTCACCGCGCACACCTTCAGCGAGGAGGCCATCACGCCGCTCCTGGACGCCGGCATCGACAGCATTGAGCACGGCACCGGCATGACGGCCGAGCATGCGGCGCGGGCGGCGGCCGCCGGGGTGCCCGTGGTGCCCACGCTGCGCCAGGTGGGCAACTTTGCGGCCTTTGCGGCGCAGGCGGGCAGCAAGTACCCCGTGTATGCGGCCACCATGACGCGCATGCATGCGCGCCGGTACACCCACGTGCGGGAGTTGTTTGAGGCGGGCGTGACGCTGCTGTTGGGGTCCGATGGCGGCACCAGCATCACGCATGCGGAGCCGGTGCGGGAGGCGTTGGAGATGGCGCAGGCCATTCCCGCGGCCGATGTGGTGGCCGGGGCCACGTGGCGGGCGCGCCGTTTTCTGGGTGCCGGGGTGCTGGACGAGGGCGACCCCGCGGACCTGCTGGTGCTGGATGCGGACCCGCGTTTGGACGTGTCCGAGCTGGGCCGTCCCCGCGCCATTGTGCGGTCCGGTATGCGGCTCGCGTGACAAATGTCACCCCATTTCCACCATTTCGCGGCAAGATGGTCCCCTGTGGCGTAGACCACCGGGGGAACTGCTGAGGTGCCTCACCCGCGAGGCGTTGTACCAATGAGGGGCCTGACCGGAGGTGACATGACGGAGCGAGGCGACACGACCGCACGCCCCCGCGTGACGCGCGTCGCCATGCGATCGTGGTGGGAGGACGCCCTGTGGGGCGCCGTGCCCCTCACCGCATCGGTGGCTGCGGCGTTGGTGATCGCGGACGGTGCGTTTGTGGGGTCTCAGCCCGTGGACTACCTGTACGGCGCGGGCCGCGTGGCCGGTGCCGTGGGTGCCATCCTCATGCTTGCCCAGGTGTTGCTTGCCTCCCGTGCCCCCTTCATCGAGCGCGTGCTGGGGCACGACCGCGCCATCGCCGCCCATGCCGCATGGGGCAAGTGGGCCGTCATTGTCATGCTCACGCATGGGGCGCTCATCCTGGCCGCATCATCGGTGTACGACGGACGTCACATCTTTGCGCAGGCGGGCGCCTACTTCACGCAGGCGTGGTACCTGGCCCTTGCCCAGGTGGCGGGTGTGGTGTTCCTTGCGGTGCTCATCACCTCGCTGGTGGCGGTGCGCAGGCGCTGGCGCTATGAGACCTGGCATGCCATTCACCTGGTGGTGTACGTGGGCGTCATCTGCGCCGTGCCCCACCAGTTTTTGTTTGGTGCCACGTTCTCGCGCGGCGGGCTGGCGTTCTGGTTCTGGCTGGCCGTCTATGTGGTGGCGCTGGGTTCGCTGCTGGTGTTCCGGGTGCTGCGGCCCCTGTGGCAGTGGCAGCGGCACGATCTACGCGTCTCCGCCGTCACGGCGCTACCCGACGGTTCGGTGTCCATTGTCATGTACGGCAAGCGGCTGGGGCGGCTGCGGCCGCGTGCCGGGCAGTTTTTCTTGTGGCGCTTCCTGGAGCCGGGCCTGTGGACGCAGGCGCACCCGTTCTCGCTGTCGCGTCAACCCGACGGCCACTCGCTGCGCATCACCGTGCGCCCCTCGGGCGATTTTGCGCAGTCACTGAGCCGGCTGTACCCGGGCAGTCGCGTGATGGTGGAGGGGCCGCTGGGTGCCTTCACCATGGCGGCCCGCACCGGCGAGGGTATGGTGCTTGCCGCCGCGGGCATTGGCATCACGCCCATCCGGGCGCTGTTGGAGGAGTACACGCCGCAGGATGGCCCGTGCGATGTGATTGTGCGCATGCGCAGCGAACTGGAGGCACCGCTCGTTGACGAGGTACTGGTGTTGGCCGCGTTGCGAGGCGCCACCGTGCACGTGTATTTGGGCTCGCGCGGCGCCTACGGGTGGGGGCCCCACCAGCAGCCCGTGACGCTGGCCCAGATTGTGCCCGATGTGGCCCGCCGCGACGTGTACATCTGCGGTCCGCGCGGGTGGGCCGATGCGGTGGTGGACGACGCGCGAGTGGCCGGCGTGAGTGACGACGCGATTCACAGGGAAAGGTTTGTGTGGTGAGGCGGGAACGGGTGGTGATGATCGCGGCAGGGTCTGCCGCGATTGTGGGCGCGGGCTTTTTTGCCGCCCCCGATCACGTGGCCGTGCCCGAGCTCAGCACCACCGACGCGCCGCCGGAGGCACCCGCGCCCACGTCCACGGCGGCCCCGAGCGCGGACATTGGGGCATCGGTATCCGGCACCTTTGACGGGCCCGCCATCACCAACCTGCGTGGCACCTACCAGGCGCAGATTGTGGTGGAGGACGGCATGGTGACGCAGGTGATTGCACTTGCGGCCGGAACCGATGCGCCGGAGTCCGTGGCCATCAACGCCGTGGCCATTCCGTTGCTCACCGAGCAGGTGTTGGCCACACAATCCGCCCAGGTGGATGCCGTGAGCGGGGCGTCGTTTACCTCGCCCGCGTTTGCCGAGTCGCTGGAGGGCGCGTTCGCGCTGGCCGAGCAGGCCCAGTGAGTGCGGGGGTGTGGGGGAGCGCGGCGTGAGTGACATGCCCCCGCCGCTGGTTTGCACCGTGCACGCCATGGCCATGCCCTTTACCGTGACCGTGGCGCGTGGGGTGGGGGATGGGTCTGGTGGCGGGCCTGGTGGTGCCGATGCCGCGTGGGAGGCCGCGTGGGAGGCCGCCATCGCGGACTTTCACGCGCAGCTCCTGTGGGCGGATGACGTGTTCTCGCTGTGGAGCGAGGACTCGGTGTTGGCACGGTGGCTGCGCGGGGAGGTGGAGGCGGAGGACACTCCGCCCGAGGTGCTCGAGGTGTTGCAGGCGTGCGAGTGGTACCGAGGTGCCACGGCGGGGGCGTTCGATGCGCGCGGGCCTCGCGGGCTTGACCCCACAGGGTTGGTCAAGGGGTGGGCGGTGTGGCGTGCGTCGCGGCCCTTTGCGGACCTTCCGGGTGCGTGGATGGTGGATGCCGCGGGCGATGTGCTGGTGGGGGGCGAGCACGTGTGGGAGGTGGGCATCGCTCATCCGGACACGCGCGGGGTGCCACGCCCCAGCCACCTGGTTGATGTGGTGACGCTGGGCGGGAGCGGCATGCGCGCGCTTGCCACGTCGGGGGTGGGGCAGCGCGGGGCGCATATTTGGGACCCCGCGACGGGTGAGCCCGCCGCTCATGTGGTGCAGGCCTCGGTGGCGGGGCCGGATTTGGTGACCGCCGATGTGTGGGCCACCGCCGTCGTGGCCGCGGGGGATGGCGCCGTGGCGGGCGCGCTCGCGGCGGGGTGCGAGGTGTTGGTGGTGCGTGGCGTGCGGGAGGACGGGGTGGATGCGGCGGCATCGGCGGGCTGGCCGCGCAGCGATCAGGCGGCGGGGCGCGCGGACGGGGCCTGAGCGGGGCTGGTGGTGTGGTGACGGGGCCTGCCGGGCATCGGGCGTGCCGTGCCGATGTTCGCGCGGGGGCCCGCTGTCTGGCATACTTGTGCGCTGGTGTGCGCGGCCCTCTACCCGCGCGCGCTATTCGTCTTGTCAGGCCACGCCTTCCGTTCCCCGGAGGCCGACGCCCGGCTCACACCGAATACAAGGAGATACCGCAGCATGGCTGTGAAGATTCGTTTGAAGCGTTTTGGTAAGAAGCGTCAGCCGTTCTACCGCATTGTGGTGATGGACTCGCGCAACAAGCGCGACGGCCGCGCCATCGAGGAGATTGGCAAGTACCACCCCACCGAGGAGCCCTCGTTCATTGAGGTGAACTCCGAGCGTGCGCAGTACTGGCTGTCCGTGGGTGCGCAGCCCACCGAGCAGGTCACCGCGCTGCTGAAGCTGTCCGGCGACTGGCAGGCCTTCAAGGGTGAAAAGGGTGCCAACACCATCAAGCCCGTGGCCCGCAAGGCCTCGCCCGAGGACCAGATCAAGGCACTCGCGGACGCCGCCGAGAAGCTGAAGGCCGAGAAGGCCGCCGCCAAGGAGAAGGCCGCCAAGGAGGCCGAAGAGGCCGCTAAGGCTGCTGCCGCTGCCGCCGAGGAGACCGTTGCCGACGAGTCCTCCGAGGTCCCCGCGGACGAGGGCACCGAGGTTGACGTGGAGATCGCCGAGGGCAACCCCAGCGACACCGACGACAAGGTTGAGGGCCTGGCCGACGAGGCCGAGGAGAACTAAGTGGTCACCGAGGCGCTGGAGTTCTTGGTCCGGAGCATTGTCCGCAACCCGGACGATGTGCGCGTGACCGAGCATTCCGGCCGGCGGGGCAACACCCTCAACGTGGTGGTGCACCCGGACGATCTCCCGCGCGTGATCGGCCGTCGCGGCCGCACCGCGCAGGCGATCCGCACGGTCATTGACGCCGTCGCTCGTGACGATGTCCGCGTGAACTTTGTGGACGTCGACTAGGCGAACAGACTCGACGGGGCCCCGGGAAACCGGGGCCCCGTTGGCGTTTCTGGGGGTGGGGCTCGCGTGGGGAGGGGTGACTGAGAGGTTGGGGTCCCGCGTGGGTTGGGGGCTTGCGGGGTTTGGGACTGGTTTGGCCCCTGTGGGGCGTGCGGTGTTTCCTGTGGGACTGTTTTGGCCCTCGAAGGGCCATTTGGGTCCCGCAGGATGCACGGTGTTGCTGTGAGGGGCCATTTGGGTCCCAAACGCTGGGGTGGCCTGCGTGGGGTGGGTGGTCTGAGGGCCGGGGCTGCCTGAGGGCCGGGGCTGTCTGAGAGCACCGGCGGGGAGCACGGCCTGAGAGTCCTTGCCTGCAAGCGTGGCTCTAGGCTGGACCCCATGAACGTCACGGTGGCACGCATTGGCAGGGCGCATGGTCTGAAGGGCGACGTCACTCTTGACGTCCGCACCGATATTCCGCATGAGCGCTTTGTGGTGGGGGCGCGTTTTGACACCATCCCCGCTACCGCGGGCCCCCTCACCCTTGCACGCGTCCGCACTCAGGGCTCGTCCTGGGTGGTGGGTTTTGAGGAACTGCGGGATCGCACCGCGGCCGAGGGCGCACGCGGAGTGGAACTGGTCATCGAGGCCAACCCCGAGGAAGAGGACGATGCTTGGTACGTCCACGACCTGGTGGGTCTGCGCGCCGAGCGTCCCGACGGTTCCCTCATTGGCACCGTCACCCAGGTGCTCGCCATGCCTGCACATGACGTGCTGGAGGTGCTTCAGGAGGACGGGCATCGTGCCCTCATCCCGTTTGTGGAGCCCTTTGTGCCGGAGGTGGACATTGACAACAGCCGCGTGGTGCTCACGCCGCCGTACGGATTGCTGTCCGGCGAGACCCCGGAGGCGACAGGGGAGACGCACGCATGAGGATTGACCTCCTCACCATCTTCCCGGAGTTCTTTGACGTGCTGAACGTCTCGCTCCTGGGCAAGGCGCGCGCGGCGGCGCTGGTGGACCTGCGCGTCCATCAGCTGCGCGACTGGACCCACGACGCGCATCACACCGTGGACGATGCTCCCTTTGGCGGCGGCGCCGGCATGGTGATGAAGGCCGATGTGTGGGGCGAGGCGCTTGATGACGTCCTCACCCCGCAGGCCGTGCTGGTCATCCCCTCTCCGGCGGGCGAGGTGTTCACGCAGGCCCTGGCCCAGGAGCTATCCACCGCGCCGCATCTGGTGTTTGCGTGCGGCCGCTATGAAGGTCCCGATGCCCGGGTGGCGGAGCATTACGCGCAGGCCGGGTACACGGTCAGGGAGGTGTCGCTGGGCGACTACGTCCTCAACGGCGGCGAGGTGGCGGCGGTGGCAATGATCGAGGCGATTACGCGCCTCATTCCCGGCTTCATGGGCAACGCCCATTCGATTGTGGAGGAGAGCCACAGCGACGGCCTCCTGGAGTACCCCGTGTACACCCGCCCCGCATCGTGGCGCGGCTTGGACGTGCCGGAGGTGCTGCTGAGCGGCCATCACGGGCGCGTGGAGCAGTGGCGCCGTGAGCGCGCGGAGGAGCGCACCCGCGAGCGCCGCCCCGACCTATGGGCGCGGCTCCAGCCGTCCACGCCCGATGCGCCGCATCGGCCGGGCGGGAATGTGGCACAATAGTGCGTCGGCGCGCACGATGCTCACACCTGCCACAGGGGGTGCGGCATACACCGTGACGTCAGCCATCACTACCGATGCCTTTGGGCAGAACCGTGCAGGACCTGTGGCGTGTACGAGGAGTAACGAGTCATGCAGAAGCTTGACGCCGTCATCGCGAGCCAGCTCCGCGACGACATCCCGGCCTTCCGTGCCGGTGACACCATCAAGGTTCACGTGAAGGTTATTGAAGGTAGCCGTTCGCGTGTGCAGATCTTCCAGGGCATTGTGATTGCCCGCCAGGGCCAGGGCATTGGCGCCACCTTCACGGTGCGCAAGATTTCCTTTGGCGTGGGCGTGGAGCGCACCTTCCCGGTGCACGCTCCCACCATCGACAAGGTTGAGGTGGTCAGCCGTGGCGACGTGCGTCGCGCCAAGCTGTACTACCTGCGCAAGCTGCGCGGCAAGGCGGCCCGCATCCGCGAGAAGCGCGAGAACTAGTCATCAGCACCACCCCAGACGCGCCGGCGGACAGGAGCACCCTGTCCGCCGGTCGTCGTCTGTGGCTGTGGATACGCGAGGGCGTCATCATCGTGGTGAGCGCGCTGGTGCTCTCGCTCATCATCAAAACCTTCTTCTTCCAGTCGTTCTGGATTCCGTCCTCCTCCATGGAGAACACCCTGCGCGTCAAGGACCGCATCCTTGTCACCAAGTGGCGTCCCGGTCCGCTTGACCTGCGCCGCGGCGACGTGGTGGTGTTCAAGGATCCCGGCGGCTGGCTCACGGGTGTGTCCGTCCCCGCCAGCACCGGGTTGCGCGGCGTGTGGAACGACGTGCTCACCTTCACCGGTCTGTTGCCCGAAGACGCGGGTGAGCACCTGGTCAAGCGCGTCATCGGCCTTGGCGGTGACACCGTCTCCTGCGACGCCGCCGACGGCCTGGTGCGCGTCAACGGCACCCCGCTGACCGAGCCCTATGTGAAGCCCGGCACGCTCAGCTGCACCTTCTCCTGGTCCGTGGATGTTCCCGAGGACCGCCTGTGGGTGATGGGCGATAACCGTTCCAATTCCGCCGATTCGCGCGCCCATATGGGCATGCCCGGCGGCGGCACCATCCCCGCGGATTCCGTGGTGGGCACCGCGTTTGTGGTGGTGTGGCCCGTGAACCACTGGACGGGACTGGGTAACCCCTACCCGGACTTTGTCCCCGGGGACACCAGCACCACGGCCCCCGCCGCACCCTAGGAGCGGCCATGGCCCTCACCTTGCACCACGAGACCCTGCTGTGGGACGGCGGTGCGCGCGTGGTGGTGGGCATGGATGAGGTGGGCCGCGGCGCGCTTGCGGGCCCGGTGAGTGTGGGCGCGTGTGCGCTCACGCGTTGCACCACATGGCCCGCGGGGCTCATGGATTCCAAACAGCTCAGTGCCGCGCGGCGGGAGGCCATGGCCGATGCCCTTGCCGGCTTTGGCGTGGGACGCGCCGTGGGGCATGCGAGCCCGGCAGAGGTGGATGCGCGCGGAATTGTGGGCGCGTTGCGCCTGGCGGGGCTGCGGGCGCTTGCGGCGCTCGCCGCACAGGGCGTCACCGCAGACGCGATCCTGTTGGACGGCTCCCATGACTGGCTCACCGCGCCCCAGCCGGACCTGCTGAGCCTTTCGGTGCCTCAGGTGAGGAGCGAGCCCGAGCCGGCCCCGGCATCGGCCCCGGTCACCATGGTGGTCAAGGGAGACGGCGCGTGCCCCTCCATTGCCGCGGCATCCGTGCTGGCCAAGGTGGAGCGTGACGCGCTGATGCGCCACGCGCATGCCCAGTTCCCCGCGTACGGCTGGGATGGGAACAAGGGGTACGGCGCGCCGGGGCACCTGGAGGCGCTGCGGCGCGTGGGCCCCAGCCCGCTGCATCGCGTGAGTTGGCGGCTCCCCGAGCGCGCCCCGGCCTAGGATGAAGGCGTGAGCAGCGAGGACCTGGAGAACTACGAGACCGAGGCGGAGTTGGCGCTGTACCGCGAGTACCGCGACGTGGTGACCTTGTTCCGGTACGTGGTGGAGACCGAGAGGCGCTTCTACCTGGCCAACAAGGTGGATTTGCAGGTCAAGTCCTCGGGTACGGACATCTACTTTGAGGTGGTCATGGCCGATGCCTGGGTGTGGGACGTGTACCGCACCGCCCGGCTGGTTAAGAACGTGCGTGTGGTGACGTTCAAGGACGTCAACATTGAGGAGTTGGATGTGGACGACGCCATGCCCGACCTGAGGCAGTTGCGCGCCCGCTGAGTGAGGTGTGGGGCGTGCGCCCGCGTCGCTGACGTTGCCGCTCACGTTGCCGATGTCGTCCCCAGGCGGCGCCTGCGCGCCCCGTTATCCACCGACTGTCCCTCCCCACCCCCACCGCGCGGCCACATCGGTCACTGTGGTCACGGAGGTGAGCCATGGCGGCCAAGGACGAGGTGGGACGGTACGGCGAGGAACTTGCCGCGCGCTACGTGCGTGAGCAGGGTTGGGAGATTTGCGCCCGCAACTGGCGCGGCGAGGGCGGGGAGCTGGACCTCATTGCCATTGATGGCGACGAGGCGGTGGCGGTGGAGGTCAAGACGCGCCGCAGCTCCGTATACGGCCCGCCCGAAGAGGCGGTGACCGCGCTCAAGCTGCAACGCATCAGGCGCCTGTTTGCCCAGTGGTTGCATGCGCAGGAGCGGCGCTTTCCCGGCGTGCGTGTGGATGTGATTGCGGTGACGTTGCCGCGTGCGGGTGCCGCGCAGCTGGAGCATTTGCGGGGTGTGCAGTGATTGGCCGCGCCCGCGCGGTGGTGCTCACCGGCATCGCGGGCACGCTCATTGACATCGAGGCACATCTGGCGGCGTCGCTGCCCGCATTCACCATTGTGGGCCTGCCCGATGCCTCGCTGCAGGAGGCACGCGACCGGGTGCGGGCGGCGGTCACCAACTCCGGGTTGGCGTGGCCGCAACGGCGCCTCACGGTGAATCTCACGCCCGCCTCGCTCCCCAAATCCGGCTCGGTGACCGACGTGGGGATTGCGGTGGCGGTGCTCAGCGCGGCCGGGCTGGTGAATGCGGCCGCGGTAGCGGACACCGTGTTTGTGGGGGAGCTGGGGCTCGATGGGCGGCTGCGTCCCGTGCGGGGCGTACTCCCGGCGGTGGCGGCGGCCGTGGCACAGGGCAGCCCCCGCGTGGTGGTGCCCGCGGGTAACGCGGACGAGGCGCGTCTGGTTCCGGGCGCTGAGGTGCGTGCCGTGGCCACATTGGCGCAATTGGCGCGCGAGTTGGGCAATGAGGATGCCGTGCCCACCGCCCGCGCGGTGGTGCGGGCCGTGGAGGCTCCCGTGCCGGAGCCCGTGGCGGACGTGGGTGATCTCAGCGAGGTGCGGGGGCAGTCCGAGGCGCGCTTTGCGTTGGAGGTGGCGGCCGCGGGTGGACATCACCTGCTGATGGTGGGCCCGCCCGGGGCAGGCAAGACCATGCTGGCGTCCCGGCTACCGGGAATCCTGCCCGACCTTGACACCGAGGAGGCGTTGGCGGCCACCTCGGTGCATTCCCTTGCGGGCACCCTCCAGGCGCAGGCGGGACTCATGGTGCGGCCGCCCTTCGAGGCGCCGCACCACTCGGCGTCCGCGGCGGCCATTGTGGGAGGCGGAACCAACCTGGCGCGCCCGGGTGCCATCTCCCGCGCTCATGGCGGGGTGTTGTTCCTTGATGAGGCACCCGAGTTCCCTGCGCACGTCCTCCAGACCCTCCGCCAGCCACTGGAGAGCGGCAGGATTGTGCTGCATCGGGCGTATGGTGCCGTGGCCTACCCCGCCCGCTTTCAACTGGTGTTGGCCGCCAACCCCTGCCCCTGCGGCGGGTTTCATGGGCCGCGTGCCGAATGTGTGTGCTCGGCCGTGGCACGCCGCCGGTACTTTGGCCGCCTGTCCGGGCCGCTGCTGGACCGCGTGGACATCCAGCTGGATGTGCGCCCCGTGGGGCGCGGCGATGCGGCCGGTGGGGAGTCCACCGCCACCGTGCGCGCGCGGGTGGCAGCGGCGCGCGAGCGGGCTCGCGCCCGCTTTGCCCAACAGACGTGGCAGGCCAATGCGCAGGCGCCCGGGTCCTGGCTGCGAGAGCACACGCCCGCGGCCGTGATGCAACCCGTGGCGCGGGCACTTGACCAGGGGCGCCTCACCGCGCGGGGAATGGATCGCATTGTGCGCGTAGCGTGGACGCTCGCGGATTTGGCGGACGTGGCACACCCCACCGCGGATCACGTGGCGCAGGCCATGACGTTGCGCATGCGGGGGCAGGCGTGAGCGGGGCCGCCACGGTGCAGGGCGTGGACCCTGAGGTGCGCGGTGCCCGCGCCGCATGGAGTGCGTTGACGGAGCCTGCCGACCGTGAGGCGGGGCTGCTGGTGAGCCTACTGGGCCCGCGCGAGGCTCTTGCCTGGGTGCGTCAGGGCGTGACCGACCTTGCCGCCGCCGCGGCACGCCTGCACGGGCTGTGTGCCCGGGAGGATGCGGTGGCGGTGGTGCGCGCCCACGAGCGCTGGATGCGCCGGTTGGACTATGCGGGCGAGGACTGGGTGGCCAAGGCCGGGCGCTGTGGCGTGCGGGTGGTGGTGCCCGGCGACCAGGAGTGGCCGGCCGCGCTTGACGACCTGGGGCTGGCCGCACCGCATGCGCTGTGGGTGCGCGGCCAGGGCAACCTGGGAGGCCTGTTGCACCGTGCGGTGGCGGTGGTGGGGGCGCGGGCCGCCACCCACTACGGCGAGTATGTGACGCGCCAACTCACCACGGGCCTAGCCGATGCCGGGTGGACCGTGGTGTCCGGCGGGGCGTACGGCATTGATGGGGCCGCACACCGCACGTGCGAGGCGCTCGGCGCGCCCACGGTGGCCTTTATGGCCGGGGGAGTGGACCGCCTATACCCCGCGGGGCATGAGGAGCTGCTGCGCGCCATGCTGGACCGGGGGTGTGTGGTGGCCGAGGTGCCCGTGGGCAGCGCACCCCAGCGCTCCCGCTTTTTGCACCGCAACAGGCTCATTGCCACGGCGCGCGCCACGGTGGTGGTGGAGGCCGGGTTCCGCTCGGGCGCGCTCAACACCGCCACTCATGCCAACGAGCTGCTGCGGCCCGTGGGTGCGGTGCCGGGGTCCGTGGAGTCCGCGTCCTCGGCGGGGTGCCACCGCCTGATTAGGGACGGTGCCGCGGTGCTGGTGACCTGCGCCGATGATGTGCTCGCACTCGCGGAACCCGTGGGCACCGTGGCGGGTGACGGTCCCGCCGGCGCGGTCGGGGACAGTGGTGGCGGGTCGCCCGGTGGTGCCTCCGGTCAGGTGGCGCTGGACTTTGCGGCGCCGGGGCAGCGGCGGGTGTACGACGTGTTGGGGCCCCGCGCCCGCTCTCTTGAGTGGGTGGCGAGCGCGGCGGGGATGACCCTGGAGCAGGCGCGCACCGCGTTGGGTTCGCTTTCCCTTGACGGGCGTGCGGCCCGGCGCGACGTGGGGTGGGTGCGGACGTGACCGCGGGCGGCTTGAGACGGGCGGGCCGATGGCCTATTTGTCCCATTTTCACCGTCCGGGCATGTGACAGATGTGACAAATGTTGACCACGAGGTTGATTTGACAGGTGTGACAGTGCCACAGTGGGTCCATGACCCGCGTGGCCTCGTCAACGCTGCTGAGCGCTTACGAGGATTTTTTGCGCCTGCGTGCGGGGGCATCGGACCACACCGTGCGGGCGTATCTGGGCGATCTGACGGCGTTTGCGGCCTTTGCCTACCCGGACCATCCCGTGGACCGGGCACTGGGCGGGGCCACGCTGACCGATGCGCGGGCATGGCTGGCGGACATGGCGCCGCGGCACAGCCGGGCCAGCGTGGCACGGCGCGGGTCCACGGTGCGCAGCTTCTACCGGTGGGCCACCGACGAGGGCTACCTGGACGCCAACCCCGTGGCACGGTTGGCCACCGCGCGCGCGGCGCAGGTGCTGCCCGAGGTGCTCACCGCCTCCCAAGCTGCACGGCTCCTCGCCACGGCCAAGGAGCACGCGGCCGCAGGTGACGCCCGCGCGGTGCGCGATTGGGCGGCGCTGGAACTGCTGTACGCCACCGGCATGCGCGTGAGCGAACTGTGTGGCCTCAACCTGGGTGACTGTGACCTGGCGCAACGCTTGGTGCGCGTGGTGGGCAAGGGGAACAAGGAGCGCGTAGTGCCCTTTGGCGCGCCCGCCGCCAACGCGGTGGCCGTGTGGTGCCAGACCGGGCGCCCGCAATGGGTGTCCGCGCAGACCGGAAGCGCCCTGTTTCTGTCCGCGCGCGGGCTGCGCGTGGACCCGCGTCAGCTGCGCGAGAGCCTGCATCGGCTCTGCCGCGACGCACAGGTGCCGGACATCGCCCCCCACGGGTTGCGCCACAGCGCGGCCACGCACCTCCTGGACAACGGCGCGGACCTGCGCTCGGTGCAAGAGGTGTTGGGGCACAGCTCGCTGACCACCACCCAGCGGTACACCCATATCTCCACGGAACGCCTGCGTTCCGCCTTCCACCACGCCCACCCGCGGGCCTAACGAGGGACCGGACATGACCGAACTTGCCCAGATGCTCACCGGAGTGGACGCCCACGCCGGCGCCGGCGCCGCACGCGTTGACGATGCCCGCATGTCCCACCACTGGCACCTCCTACACACCGCGCAGGGTGAGGAGCGCATTGCGGCCCGCAACGCCCTCATCACGCATTACGCCCCGCTTGTCACGCACGTGGCCACGCGCATGATTGTGCGGTTGCCGGAGACGGTGGAGTCGGCGGACCTGGTGAGCTACGGCATGTTTGGCCTCATTGACGCGGTAGAGAAGTTTGAGGTGGAGCGGGGCTTCAAGTTTGAGACCTACGCGGCCACGCGGGTGCGCGGCGCCATCATCGATGAGCTGCGCGCGGCCGACTGGGTGCCGCGGTCGGTGCGCGCCAAGGCTCGCCTGGTGGAGACGGCCATGCGCGAGCTGGAGCAGGTGCTCATGCGCCCCGTCACGGACGATGACGTGGCACAGCGCCTGGAGTGGGCCACCGCCGAGGTGCGCACCGTCAGGGCGCAGGTGGCCTTGAGCCATGTGGCGGCCCTGGACAGCCTGGGTGCGGACCCCGATGCCTGTGCCCAGGACGCGGTGACGTCGCTGGCGGTTCCCGGTGCGTCGCAGTCTGTGGAGGTGCGGGAGACGCATGCCCTCCTGGCCACCGCAATCCAGAACACGCGTGACCGGGAGCAGGAGGTGCTCCGGTTGTACTATTACGAGAACCTCACGCTGGCGCAGATTGGGCAGATTCTGGGCGTCACCGAGTCCCGCGTGTCGCAGATCCACTCCGGTGCGGTCAAGAAGCTGCGGGAGACGCTGGTGAGCACGGGTGCGTTCTCCTAATCCCGCGGCAGAGGGAGCAGCGTGATGGGTCCCCACCCGCGTAGCCAGTCCACCGGGTCCTGGTAAACCTCGCCCGCGCGAATCCCCCAGTGCACGCATGTGCGCGGGGCGCAGTGTGACCCCTGTGCGGTGACCGTTCCCACCACGTCCCCTTGCCGGATGCGGGAGCCGACGTCAAGGCCGCCCACCACCGGCTCCACGGTGGCGGTGACACCCACGTCCAACGCCACCGTGACCACGGGCCTACCCGCCACCTGCCCCACAAAGGCCACCGTGCCGTCGCCCGGGGCCACCACGTCGGCGGTGGGAGCCAGGATGTCCACACCTCGGTGACCCGGCTTCCAGTTGGGGGTGGGGATATGCGCCAATGCCACCACCTGACCCTGAGGGACGGGCAGGTCCAGCACGGGTTGCGGCCGTGGTGCGTGGGGGGCGGGTGCCGTGGCGGCCGACGGCACGGTCACGACAAAAGGCGTGGCGGCCGAGGGGATGCCACCGATGAGCGCGAGCGCTAGGGCCAGCAACGCCACCCCGTGCGTCCGCACCAATTTTTGTGTGGGCGTGTGTGGTGTGGTGCGTGGCTGAGTACCTGCGTGCGGTGGGAGATGCGTTTTTTGGTGCGGACGCGTGACGGGGGGCTGTGGACGGAGGCGGACCAGGTGGAGGTGGGGAACACGGAGGTGGAGCATGCCCGCCATGGGACCACGTCCCCGCCACGCGCGCACGGCGTGGCGCCCCGCCTGGGGATAACGGTTCGCGCCCCGCGCCCTGGGGACGACATCGGCCCGTACTCCTCCTGGCCCGTACTCCCACCCTGGCCATGCATCAGGTAGGATGGTCCTCGCATGACGCGCGGGTGCGCCCACCGTCATGACATCGCGCTCCATACGTACCGGGTTTCCGGTGCGCCGGGGAGGCAAGGTCCGTGCCCGTCTGACACCAGGCGGTCACGGTGCTGAACCGCGGTGGAGCTAGGGATAGTCGCCCGTCAGGGTGGCCATCAGACAACCAAAAGTACCCGTGTACCAGGCAGAATGCCGGGGCCGGGATAAACAAGCGCGCCGTGGTGCGCGCGGAACAGGAAGAGCCATGGCAGTAGTGACCATGCGCCAGCTGCTGGACTCGGGTGTGCACTTTGGCCACCAGACGAGCCGCTGGAACCCCAAGATGAAGCGCTTCATTTTCACCGAGCGCAACGGCATCTACATCATCGACCTGCAGAAGTCGCTGTCGATGATCGACAACGCCTTTGAGTTTGTGCGCGACACCGTGGCTCACGGTGGCACCGTGCTTTTTGTGGGCACCAAGCGCCAGGCGCAGGAGTCCATTGCCGAGCAGGCCAAGCGCGTGGGCATGCCCTACGTGAACGAGCGCTGGCTGGGCGGCATGCTCACCAACTTCCAGACCATCTCCAAGCGCGTGGCGCGCCTCAAGGAGCTGGAGCTCATTGACTTTGACGACGTGGCGGGTTCCGGCCTGACCAAGAAGGAGCTCTTGGGCCTGCGTCGCGAGAAGGAGAAGCTGGACAACGTCCTTGGCGGCATCCGCGACATGGCCAAGACCCCCTCCGTGCTGTGGGTGGTGGACACCAACAAGGAGCACCTCGCCATTGACGAGGCCCGCAAGCTGGGCATCCCCGTGGTGTCCATCCTGGACTCCAACTGCGACCCGGACTCCGTGTCCTACGGCATTCCCGGTAACGACGACGCGATCCGTGCCGTGGGCCTGCTGACCCGCGTGATTGCCGATGCGGTGGCCGAGGGCATCAAGCTCCGTCACAGCACCAAGGCCACGGGCGACGCCGAGGTTGCCGTGGAGGAAGAGCCGCTGGCCGAGTGGGAGCAGGAGCTCCTGGGTGGCGCCGAGGAGGCTGCCGAGGCTGCCGCCGAGGCCCCCGCCGCCGACGCCGAGGCCCCCGCCGAGGCCACCGAGACCGCATCGGAGGCCCCCGCGGCCGCCGCCGACGAGGAGAAGTAATCCATGGCCAACTACACCGTTGCCGACATCCAGGCCCTGCGCGAGCGCACGGGCGCGGGCATGCTCGACGTCAAGAAGGCGCTCGACGAGGCCGAGGGTGACATTGAGAAGGCCGTCGAGGTGCTGCGCATCAAGGGCCTCAAGGGCGTGACCAAGCGCGAGGGCCGTGCGGCCTCCGAGGGCCTTGTTGCCTCGCACATTGGTGGCGACTCCGGCGCCATGGTGGGCACCCTCATCGAGCTCAACTCCGAGACCGACTTTGTGGCCAAGAACGACAAGTTCGTGGCACTTGCGGACAAGGTGCTGGGTGCCGTGGTGGCCGCCAACGCCGCCACCGTGGAGGACGCGCTTGCCGCGCCGCTCGACGGCAAGACGGTCAGCGACATCATTGACGAGACCGCCGGCGTGCTGGGCGAGAAGGTGCTGCTGCGCCGCGTGGGCCGCATCGAGGCCCCCGTGGTGGCCGAGTACCTCCACAAGACCAACAAGGACCTGCCCGCACAGGTGGGTGTGCTGGTGGGCTCCGACGCCGCCGCGGGTGCCGTGGCGCGCGACGTTGCCATGCACATTGCCGCGTACTCCCCGCTGTACCTCACGCGTGAGGACGCCCCCGCGGACGTGGTGGACAACGAGCGCCGCGTGGCCGAGGAGGTGTCGCGTGCCGAGGGCAAGCCCGAGGCCGCGCTGCCCAAGATTGTTGAGGGTCGCCTCAACGGCTGGTTCAAGGAGAACGTCCTGGTAGAGCAGGCCTTTGCCAAGGACCCCAAGACCACCGTTGGTAAGGTTGTGGCAGAGGCCGGCGGCGCGCTGACCGGCTTTGTGCGCTTCCGTGTGGGAGCCTAAACACACCGCAATTCATTCGACGCGCCGCGAGGAGGAGCCGATGGCCCAGAACACCACTGACAACATCGGCACTCCCGCGGCGCGTCGCGTCTTGCTCAAGCTGTCCGGCGAGATGTTTGGCGGCGGCTCCATTGGTCTTGACGCCGATGTGGTGGGCAGGATTGCCCGCGAGATTGGCGAGGCGGTGCGCGCCGGCGTGCAGGTGGCGATTGTGGTGGGTGGCGGAAACTTCTTCCGTGGCGCCGACCTCAGCCAGCGTGGCATGGAGCGGGCGCGCGCGGACTACATGGGCATGCTGGGCACCGTGATGAACGCCCTCGCGTTGCAGGACTTCCTGGAGCAGACGGGGGTGGCCACGCGGGTGCAGACGGCCATCACCATGGGCCAGGTGGCGGAGCCCTACATCCCGTTGCGTGCCATCCGGCACCTGGAGAAGGGCCGCGTGGTGATCTTTGCCGCCGGTGCGGGCATGCCCTACTTCTCCACGGACACCGTGAGCCTGCAGCGCGCGCTGGAGACCCGGTGCACCGAGGTGCTCATGGGCAAGAACGGCGTGGACGCCATCTACACCGCAGACCCCAAGACGGACCCCACCGCGCAGCGTCTGGAGCACGTCACCTATCGCGAGGCACTCACCCAGCGCCTCAACGTGATGGACCAGGCGGCATTCAGCCTGGCAATGGACAACAAGGTCCCCATGCTCGTCTTTGGTTTGGACACGCCCGGAAACGTGACGCGTGCCCTCCGAGGTGAGAGAATCGGCACGCTGGTCACGGCCTAGGCTGCCCCACTAAGGAGAACACAAGTGATTGACGAGATCCTCCTCGAAGCCGAGGACAGCATGGACAAGACCGTGGAGTCGGCCAAGGAGTCCTTTGCGGGCATCCGCACGGGCCAGGCCTCCTCCGCGATGTTTGCCAACATCATGGTGGACTACTACGGCGCCCCCACGCCGTTGCAGCAGCTGGCCTCCATTGCCATTCCCGAGCCGCGCACGGTCACCATCAGCCCCTATGACATGGGCGCCAAGAAGGACATCGAGGCCGCGTTGCGCACCTCGGACCTGGGCGTGAACCCCTCCGATGACGGCCAGGTGATCCGCGTGAACCTGCCCATCCTCACCGAGGAGCGCCGCCGCGACTACGTGAAGCTGGCCAAGCAGCGCGCTGAGGACTCGCGCGTGGCGGTGCGCAACATTCGCCGCAAGGCCAAGGACGCGATTGATGCCGCCGTCAAGGACGGCGAGGTGGGCGAGGACGAGGGTGCCCGGGCGGAGAAGGAGCTCGAGTCGCTGACCAAGAAGCACGTGGACACCATTGACGCGCTGCTTGCCCACAAGGAGAACGAGCTCCTCGAGGTCTAGTTCCATGCAGCAGGACCCCGCGGCCCCTTGGGGCGACAACCATGCCGGAGTCACCGGGCCGGACATCCTCCCGATGATGCCGGCGGCGACCCCGGAAACGGCCCCACCCGCATCGGGCGGGCGCAACATGACCCACGCGACGCTGGTGGGCGTGGCGCTGTTTGTAGGGATTTTGGTGGCCGCCTGGTGGCACCCGTTGGCGTTTGCGGTGGCGGCCTACGGCATCTGCATTGCGGGTGCGGTGGAGTGGGCCCGGGCGCTGGGCCGCGTGGGACGGCGCGTGCCGCTGGTGCCCGTGGTGCTGGCCATTGTGGGCATGGGGGTGGCCACGTGGTACGCCAAGCCGGAGGGCCTGGTCATTGCGCTTTTGGTGGGATGCGCGGGAGTGGTGGGCTGGCGCCTGGGGGACGACCGCGTGGAGCACACGCTTTCCGACTCGCTCGCGGGCATGCTCACGCTCATGTGGATCCCGTTCCTTGCCTCGTTTGTGGTGCTCATGGAGCTGGCCGACGACGGCTGGAAGCGGGTGTTCATTCTGATTGTGGCCGTGGTGGGTAACGACACGGGCGGGCTACTCTTTGGTTCGCTGTGGGGCCGCCACAAGCTGCTGCCGCGGGTGAGCCCCAGCAAGACCTGGGAGGGTTTTGCCGGGGGCATCGCGGTGGGCACCATTGCCGCCACCGTGGCCGCGTACCTGATGTACGACGGCCGCTGGTACATCGGCACCGCGGTGGGCGTGGCCGCCACCCTCGCCGCCGTGGTGGGCGACCTCGCGGAAAGCGCCATCAAACGCGACATGAAGCTCAAGGACATGTCCTCCGCGCTGCCGGGTCATGGCGGCATCATGGACCGCCTGGACTCGCTGGTGTTTGCCGCCCCGGTCGCCTACGTGGTGTTTGCGTTCTTCCTGGGGACCTTGGGGGCATCGTGACGGAGAACCCTCGCCCCCTGCTGACCATGGCGGCTCCGCGCCGCGGCAAGCCGCCACGGCACTTTGCGGACCTGGAGGCACAAGAACGCGTGGAGCTGGTGCGCGAGCTGGGCCAGCCCGCCTTCCGCGCCACGCAGCTGGCCACGCATTACTTTGACCACCTCACGGTGGCACCCGAGGACATGACGGACCTGCCGGCCGCCGCCCGCGAAAGCCTTGCGGAGGCCGTGTTCCCGCCCCTGATGCGCAAGGTGCGCACGCTTGAGGCCGATGCGGGGGCCACGGTCAAGACGCTGTGGAGCCTTTTTGACGGGGTCAAGGTGGAGTCCGTGCTGATGCGCTACCCGGACCGGGCCACCCTGTGCGTCACCAGCCAGGCCGGGTGTGGCATGGCGTGCCCGTTCTGCGCCACCGGCCAGATGGGACTCACGCGCAACCTGTCCGCCGCGGAGATCATTGAGCAGGTGCGCCTTGCGGCACGTGCCTCCCGCGACGGCGAGGTGGGTGGCGACGGGGTGCGCCTGTCCAACGTGGTGTTCATGGGTATGGGGGAGCCGCTGGCCAACTACAAGGCCGTGCTCACCACCGTGCGCACGCTCATTGCGCCGCCGCCACGCGGCTTTGGCCTGTCCGCACGTCACGTCACCGTGTCCACGGTGGGGCTGGTCCCGGCCATCGACAAGCTGTCGCGTGAAGGCATTCCGGTGACCCTGGCGTTGAGCCTGCACGCGCCCGACGACGAGCTGCGCCATGACCTGGTGCCCATCAACACCCGCTGGAACGTGGACGAGGCGCTGGATGCGGCGCGCCGGTACTTTGACGCCACCGGACGGCGCGTGTCCATTGAGTACGCGCTGATTCGCGACATCAACGACCACGGCTGGCGGGCGGACCTGTTGGGGGAGAAGCTCAACGCCCGCGGCATTGGTTGGGTGCACGTCAACCCCATTCCGCTTAACCCCACCCCCGGGTCCAAGTGGACGGCCTCGGACCCCGCCGTGGAAGACGAGTTTGTGCGCCGCCTCAGGGCGCATGGCATTCCCACCACCATCCGGGACACGCGCGGCAGCGACATTGACGGCGCCTGCGGACAGTTGGCCATCAAGGAGGACGAATGAGTGACCTGTTTCCCCGCGGCGGTTTTGCCCGCCTGGGATACGCCGTGCGTCAGGTAGATGACTTCTTTGCCCAGGCGCGGGCCGTGTACGAGCGCCCCGTGCTGGAGGAGTCGCAGATGTCCGCGCTGGACGTGCGCCGCGCGGCCTTTGACCTCAAGCGCGGCGGCTATGCCACACGGGCAGTGGACGAGGCGCTTGACCGCCTGGAGGTGGCCTTCGCCACTCGCGCGCGCGAGCAGTTTGTGCGCACCCACGGTCACGATGCGTGGATGCGCGTGCTTGCCGAGCGCGCCCAGGTGCTCTACCCGCGCCTGCGCCGTCCGCGCGGCGAACGGTTTGCCCACCCCACGGGGCTGCTGGGCAAGGGGTATAACGCCGCGCAGGTGGACGCCATGCTGGAGCGTCTCACCGCGTTCTTTGACACGGGCGCTCCCTTGAGCCCCGAGGAGCTGCGCGCCGCGCTGTTCACCCGCAGCGGCGGCAAGAAGGCGTACAGCGAGCGCGTGGTGGACGTGTACCTGGCCCGCGCGGCGGACATCCTGCAGGGCGCGGCTTGACCATGCGCACCGTGGCCCTGCTGGGCTCCACGGGGTCTATTGGCACCCAGGCCCTGGACGTCATCGGCCGCCACCGCGACCGCCTTGACGTGGTGGCGCTTGCCGCCGGGGGCGCCCACCCGGACCTGCTGGTGGCGCAGGTGCGCGAGTTTTCCCCGCGCCTGGTGGCCGTAGCGGACCCCGGCGCAGCCGCGTACGTGCGGCAGGCGCTTGCCGATGCGGGTGTGGGCGTGGAGGTCACGGCCGGGCCCGATGCCGCCACCGGGGCAGCGGCCATGGGCGCCGATGTGGTGCTCAATGGCATGACGGGTTCCGTGGGGCTGGGGCCCACCCTGGCCGCGTTGGAGTCCGGCTCCACGCTTGCGCTTGCCAACAAGGAGTCGCTGGTGGCGGGCGGCGCGCTGGTGCGTGCCGCCATGCAACGCCCGGACCAGATTGTGCCCGTGGACTCGGAGCATTCCGCGCTTGCCCAGGCGCTCAGGTCCGGCACCCATGGCGAGGTGGATCGTCTGGTGCTCACCGCATCGGGCGGGGCGTTCCGGGGCCGCACCCGCGCCCAACTGGAGCATGTCACGGTGGAGGAGGCGCTGCGCCACCCCAACTGGGACATGGGGCCGGTGGTGACCATCAACTCGGCCACCATGGTCAACAAGGCGCTGGAGGTCATCGAGGCGCACCTGCTGTTTGACGTGCCCATGGAACGCATTGACGTGGTGGTGCACCCCCAGTCGCTGGTGCATTCGCTGGTGCAGTTTTGGGACGGCTCCACCCTGGCGCAGGTCTCCCCGCCGGACATGCGCATCCCCATCGCGTGGGGGCTGAGCTGGCCCGAGCGGCTGCCGCACGTGGCACCGGCGCTGGCCTGGGATGCGGCCCAGACCTGGGACTTTGCGCCGCTTGACCAGGAAGCCTTCCCCGCGGTGGCGCTGGCCCGCCAGGCCGTGGCCGCATCGGCACTGCACCCCGCAGTGTTTAATGCCGCCAACGAACAGGCCGTCGCGGCCTTCATGCGCGGGCAGTTGCCGTTCCTGGGGATCGTGGAGACGGTGCGAAGCGTTGTGGAGGAGTACGACGCGGGCACCGAGGTGTCGCTGGCGGCCGTGGATGCGGCGCAGCAGTGGGCACGCCGCACCGCCGATGCCCGCATCGCACGTCAGGGCTGAGGAGGCGGTGACGTGGTGAATGCACTCAGGAAGGGACGCTCATGCTGACGCTGGTGGGCATTGTGGTGCTGGTGCTGGGCCTGTTGGCCTCGGTGGCCTTGCACGAGGCGGGGCACATGATCCCAGCCAAGCGCTTTGGCGTGCGGGTGAGCGAATACTTTGTGGGCTTTGGCCCTACCGTCTGGTCGCGCCGTAAGGGGGAGACGGAGTACGGGTTTAAGGCCATCCCGCTGGGTGGCTTTGTCAAGCTCGTGGGCATGGTTCCCCCGGCGGAGGCCGTCAAGCCGGTACGCGTGGGTGGCTGGGCGCGCCAGCTCATTGACGACTCGCGCGCCGCCGCGGTGGAGGAGATTCGCGACGGCGAGGACGCGCGAGCGTTCTACCACCTGGCGTGGTGGAAAAAGGTGATTGTCATGGCGGGCGGGCCGGTGACCAACCTGGTGTTGGCCGCCGTGCTGTTCACCGTGGTGCTGTCCGGCTTTGGCGTGCCGCAGGCCATTCCCACGGTGGCGGAGGTGGCCCCGTGCGTACTTCCCGTGGACGCCACCGACTGCACCGCCGCCGACCCCGCCTCGCCGGCGAGCATTGCCGGGCTGGAGTCGGGGGACCAGGTGACGGCCGTGGGCGGCACCGCCATCCACTCGTGGAGCCAGTTCACCACCGTGGTGGCCGCCTCACCCGGACAGACCCTCACGCTCACCGTGGAACGAGACGGCGCCCCCCGCACCCTGGCCCTCACTCCCGTGCCCCGCGAGCGGGTGGTGGTGGACGCATCGGGCGTGGTGGTACGCGACGACGCCGGTGAACCCGTCACGGAGACGGTGGGCTACATGGGGGTGTTCCCGGCCTCCGCGGTGGTGCGCCAGGACGCGCTCGCGGGCCTGCGGCTGACGCGGGACTACACGGCCGCGATGGTGCCCGTCATTGGGCGCCTGCCGGTAGAGGTGTATCACGTCACGCGCGCCGCGCTGGGGCTGGAGGAACGCAACCCCGCGTCCATCATGGGCCTGGTGGGGGTGGGGCGCACGGCGGGCGAGATCGCCTCGGCGGATGTGGACGGGTACGGCATGAGTGAGCGCATCGCGGATATGCTCATGTTGTTGGGGGGACTGAATCTGGCACTTTTTGTGTTCAACATGATCCCGCTGGTGCCGTTGGACGGTGGGCATATTGCGGGGGCGCTGTGGCAGGCCATCAAGAATGGCTGGGCCCGCATGCGTCGCAGCCCCGCGCCGCGTCCCGTGGACGTGGCCCGGATGATGCCCGTGGCCTACGGTGTGTTCGGGATACTGATAGTGATGACCGTGATCCTGGTGGTCGCAGACATCGTGGCGCCGGTGCAGCTGGCGTGACGATCATGGAAGGGAAGTGACTGCGTTGAGCATCGGACTGGGAATGCCCGCGTTGCCCGCACCCGTGCTGGCACCGCGCCGCCCCACGCGCAAAATCAAGGTGGGGTCCGTCTACGTGGGGGGCGACGCCCCCGTCTCGGTGCAGTCCATGTGTACCACCAAGACGGAGGACATCAACTCCACGCTGCAGCAGATTGCGGAGCTCACCGCGGCAGGCTGTGACATTGTGCGTGTGGCATGCCCCACGCAGGACGATGCCGATGCGCTGCCCGCCATTGCGCGCAAGTCCAACATTCCCGTCATTGCGGACATCCACTTCCAGCCCAAGTACGTGTTTGCGGCCATCGAGGCCGGGTGTGCCGCGGTGCGCGTCAACCCCGGCAACATCAAGAAGTTTGACGACCAGGTCAAGGAGATTGCCCAGGCGGCCAAGGACCACGGCACCTCCATTCGCATTGGCGTGAACGCGGGCTCGTTGGACCCGCGCCTGCTGGCCAAGTACGGCAAGGCCACACCCGAAGCGCTGGTGGAGTCCGCGGTGTGGGAGGCGAGCCTGTTTGAGGAGCACGACTTCCACGACTTCAAGATCTCCGTCAAGCACAACGACCCCGTGGTCATGGTGCGCGCCTACGAGTTGCTCAGCGAGCGGGGCGACTGGCCGTTGCACCTGGGCGTGACCGAGGCGGGCCCGGCCTTCCAGGGCACCATCAAGTCCGCCACGGCCTTTGGCGCCTTGCTCAGCCAGGGCATCGGCGACACCATTCGCGTGTCCCTGTCCGCCCCTCCCGTGGAGGAGGTCAAGGTGGGCATTCAGATTCTGCAGTCCCTCAACCTGCGCCCGCGCAAGCTGGAGATTGTGTCCTGCCCGTCCTGTGGGCGCGCCCAGGTGGACGTGTACGAGCTAGCGGAGAAGGTCACCGCGGGCCTGGAGGGCATGGAGGTACCGCTGCGCGTGGCCGTGATGGGCTGTGTGGTGAACGGCCCCGGCGAGGCGCGTGAGGCGGACCTGGGTGTGGCCTCCGGCAACGGCAAGGGCCAGATTTTTGTCAAGGGTGAGGTCATCAAGACCGTCGCGGAAAAGGACATCGTGGAGACTCTCATTGAGGAAGCCATGAAGCTTGCCGCGACCATGGAGCCCGTGGAGGGCGCCGGCCCGCAGGTGATTGCGGCCTCCTAGGAGGGGTGTGGTGCCGGCCCGCATGGACTCCCGTCACACGGACCCTGGGGCACGCGCATGAGTGGCATGCTGGCGCGACGCGGCCAGTTTGTCATGGCGCCGCTTCACCGGCGCGACGTGGAGGCGGCCCACCAGCTGTGCCTGCGTGACGAGGTGGCGCATGTGGTGCCGCTGATGCACGTGGAGACGGCGCGCGCCGGTGGCGCCGTGCCGCATGGCCTGTGGGGGGTGCACCGCCGTCTGTCCCGCGACCGTGAGTTGGTGGCGTTGATCTGGGCGGGCGCCAATCTCAACCCGGTGCTGCCCGAGGGGGGCGACGAGGGCGAGGCCGATGCGCTGCGCGCCGAGGTGGCTCAGGCGCTGGTGGCGCGCGTGGCTCGCCCCGCGGCCATGGCCGGTCCGGCCCAGGTCACGCTGGACCTGTGGGGGCGGGTGGAGCCGTGGTGGGGGCCCGCGCGGGAGCTGCGGCCCCGGCAGGTTTCCATGGTGTGTGACGGGGAGCCCACTCAGGTGCGCCCGGCCACCGTGGACGTGGAGCCGCTGCGCCGTGCCACCGAGGAGGACTACGCGCAGGTGCTGGCGGCCGCCGTCCACATGTTTCGCGGCGAGGTGGGCTATGACCCGTTACGCTACGGCCGCGCCGCCTACGAGCAGCGGCTCCACCACCTGATCCGCACCGGCCGCACCCTAGTGCAGATGGGGATGGTGCAGGGGCGGCGTGAGGTGGTCTTCAAGGCCGATGTGGGGGTGGTGGGCGGTCGGGTGGCCCAGGTGCAAGGGGTGTGGGTCAACCCCGCGCTACGGGGGCGTGGGCTTGCGGCGCCGGGAATGGCGCAGGCGGTGCGCATGATCCGCGCCAATATTGCACCGCGTGTGTCGCTCTATGTGAACGACTTCAATGAACCCGCGCTGCGTGCCTATCGGTCGGTGGGATTTTGCGAGTCGGGGATGTTCGCCACCGTGATGTTCTAGGAGTGGCGTAGGGGCTCGGTGAGATGCTGGTGCTATTGGGGGGAGGCTTGGGGGTGTGACGTAGGTCATAGAGCGAGGCTCTTGCTGACCCTGGTGGGTGGTACTAGAGTCACGATATGAAGCGTATGATGCGATCGCTCCTGGGGTTGCTCGCCCTCACCGTGGTTGTGAGCGGATGCGGTACGTCGCAAGGGGCGAACGCCTTGGATCCCCACGCGGACCACTTCAAAGGCCTTGATCCAGCGGTGGTCGCTGAGGTGATAGCCGACCCCATCGCGGTGGAGCGAATCAGTACGTGGGAGCCGGCTACGGACCGGTCGGCCAGTGCTCAAGCGACGGTAATCGCGCGAATCCTTTTGCGTGATGCCTGTGACGTGTATGTTCAATGGAGGGATCAAGGGGAACCCAGGCCACTTGCACCCCTCCCCGTTCCGGAGTATCCGGATGCCGATACTATGGCGATGGTTGAGAGGGATGTGGTGAATTTCCAGGCCGCTGTCGATTCCGGTGACATTGGTGAACTCAGGCACCTTTTGACAGAGGTCTATAACGGCACGGCGGATATACCTGCGGATCCACATCAGCCGCACGGCCCGTCTATCTATGATGTGGTTTCTGGTGTTTAGCTGTAGGGCGTGCATTTAATTCGATTGTCTGGAAGGAGTTGTGGGAAACATGATGAACATGAGAACTTTTGCGGCGGCCTCTATATCCACCGTCATTCTCCTTGGCCTATCGACTGCAGCGTACGGTATCACGATCACAGGCACAAAGAACGTGAGCTGCAATGCAACTACGTATACGTCACTAAATCCAAATATTGATCTAGGAGGGGCATCATTGCATGTCCGTCAACTGTCAACCACTCCAAGCGGGATTGACAGTTATGTGCGTGCGGTGAGGAGCGACGGATCTATGACGCTTGGCCCGTCCGTGATTAGCACTGGCGCAAGTAATGGTGTCACGTGGACAAGTTTCGAGGCGGGAAAGTTCAACATTCAGGCCAAGAGTCGGTTCGTTGAGTCCTGTGGAACGTATTCGATGGATTTCATGATCGTTCACTAATGGTGCGTTCTCTTCGATTGTGGGTGATGGCGAGGACGGCGGGAGCGTTACTTGCCGTCGCCGTAAGCCTCGCGGCATGTGGGGCAGATAACATTGACCCTTCGCAGGAGGTGTCGGTACCTCATAGCAGCACCTTAGCTACCTCAGAGGCCTTGACCTCAGAATATGTGGTCACCAAGGCGGAATTCCAGATTCAACTGGTGCTAGAGGGTGTGACGCTTGGATCTGAGTCGATCCCTCTTGTGAGTCATAGTCGCTTTATTGCTCAACTTGACCGTCCTCTTGGCACCTTCGTTGAGCAGGGTGAGGTGCTGGGTTCGCGTGTATTGGATCCCTCCATTGAAGCGGCATTGGAATCGTCAGCGAGGAGTAGCCGAATTGATGCGAATCTTTTGGCGCAGTTGCACTCACGAGAGGGCGAGTTAGTGGCACCTGTAGCGGGTCTTGTGGTGGAAGGGGACCGGGGCTCATCCGTGGCGGCGTGGGGAATCGACGCGGTAATCGAGCTGACCGCTATTCAGGATTTGCGACTGCAGGGTGTGGAACTTCAGGGATCGGCTACCGTGGAGACCGTCCTGGGCGTGAGAAGTATCGCCTGTGTCGCACTGTGGGTCGATCCGGCAGATGTCGAGGTGGGGAGTCCTGCACGGTTGCACTGTCGTCTGCCTGCCAGCACTGAGACGGTTCCTGGGATCCCCGTCACGGTGAGGGTCCAGTCGCTGTTGATGGCGGACGTCATCGCAGTGCCCAACGTGTACTTCGGCTTTGATCCAGACTCCGATGCTTACACCCTGACCTACGTTTACGATGGCCAGGAGTTGACGGTGGAGGTGGATGTCTCAGTGACTGACGGCGCGTCTCGAGTGGTTCTGACGGAGATCCCCGAGGGCGCCACCATCCTTGCGCCCCGAGGCTAGTCCCATGCTCCCGTTGGTGGTACTCGATCACGTTTCCGTGATCTATCCGAGCAAGGAGGGTGAGGTGCACGCTCTGGATGAGGTGTGCCTGGAGGTGCAACCCGGGCAAAGCCTGTCAGTCATGGGCCGGTCCGGTAGCGGGAAGTCTACACTCATTTCGGTGTTGTCTCTGCTGCGTCGCCCCACTAGCGGCCGTCTCCATATCAACGGGAAGGACGTCAACACGCTGTCTACTCTTGTGCGCGACCAATTGCGTGGAACTGTGGTGGGGGTAGCATTTCAGTCCGCCAACCTGGAACCCAGTCTGTCGGCCTTGGAGAATGTCATGTTGGGCTGGTTGGTGGGTGATGCTACTTTCTCACGTCGCCAGGCGCGAGACCGAGCACAGATGCTACTGGATGCCCTTGATGTGGGCGAAATGGCGTCACGGTTACCACGGCAGATGTCCGGCGGGCAGAAGCAGCGAGTCGCGCTTGCTCGGGCACTCTTTCTAGAGCCGGCCCTCGTGGTGGCCGATGAGCCGACCGGGAACCTTGACGAAAGCACCGCCAACGATGTTGCGGACTTCATCTTCTCTATACCGGAGCAGTTTGGTGCCGCCGTCGTCGTGGCTACTCATGACCCAGTGGTGGCTTCTCGGGCGAGTTTGCACCTGAACCTCGCGCGCGGCACGCTCACCATGACCGACGCGCCGCAAGTATTCGCATGAGGATTTTTCGCTTGGGATGGCGCCTAGCGCGTGTAACACCCTCCCGACATGGGCTGCTGGCCTTGCTGGTGGCGGCGGGACTTGCCATGTATGCGGTGTTCGCGCAACTCGAGACGCTTGCGGGGCATGCCATTCAGCAGGCGGTGATAGGTGAGTTCGGCAACGAAGGGCAATACGGCTTCACGGTGCCAGCTCATGCCGTTTCAGCGCCGCTTGACTTCGCGAGACGTATCGAAGCAGACCTTGCTCCGGTGACGGAGGCGAAGGCCACGATGGTGAGTGTCTACCATCTCGTATCAGTCGGGTGCGAGCCGGGAGATCCGGTGGTGGTCGGAGTGCTACCTGCCGCTGCGAAGCCGGGCCCTGGGTTGAGGTGGGGATCAGGGGGCGTGCAGCAGTGTATCGGTGGAGTCGTGGTTCCCTCTGAACAGGTGGCGATGGTGTCTGGAGCGCCGTATTCCGCGCTTGGCGTGAAGGTGGTGGTGCGCGACGGCCTGGCCCGTAGTGTGATGCTCGCCTCGGGTATTCCGGGCCAACAGTCTTACGTCGTCACCACCTCCACCACATCCGATCAGGTGCTAGAAATGCTACGTGAAGTAGTCCGCGAGGAATTGTCGCCTTTCGCGGCGCTCAATGGGCTCGATCTTGACGCTTTGGCCAGAGTGACCCACCTCAACAACACGGGAGAAGACATCAAGTCTGCAGCCCAGCAGTCACGGGCGCTTTATGCTCAACTGCGGTGGGCGGTAGTTGCCTTTGCTGCTTTAGTGCTCCTCGCGGTCCAATTAGGTCAAGTGCGTCGCAGAATGTGGCTCTATGGTCTGGTTCGTGCCCATGGGGGCGGTGCACCCGTTATCGTTGCCTCGGTGGCCGTTGATTCGGCTGTGGCGGTGATCGCAGGAGGTCTCCTTGCCGCGCTTGGGGTGATGTTCATCTCGCCCTTCATGGCCAATGCCGCGATCAACCTTGGACAGCCGGTATCTCAAGCAGCTGAGCCACTCACCATGGTGCAGTTGGTGCTGGGGGTGGTTGTTCTCCTCGCGGTCGGGGCTATCATCCCCACGTCGATAGCACTGAGGAGCGATCCATTGGACGTGTTGGAACCGCGCACGGACTGACGCTCCAGCGCGAACACTCATGCTGGGTGACGTATGTGTCGTGCTTCCTGCGTCAGGAGACACCGCTGTGCGCCGGGGCCAGTGCCCGCGGTGCCCGGCACGGGCACCGGCCCCGGGAAGGCGGGGTTTAGCCGCGGAACACCGCAGCTACCGCGGCCGGCAGTACGCCGTCACGGTCCGCATCCAACTCCCAGTAGGACGCGCCGCCCAGGCCGTTGTCCATGATCCACTGCGCCTTCTGCGTCATGGTCTCCGGGTTGTCCAGCGTCCACCAGTTGGTGCCGTCCCACGTCCAGGCGGCGCCCAGCGTGGCGTCCGTGAACCACGTGCCGTCCTTGAGGCGTGTGTAGTCCTCATAGCCAGCCTCGTACGTTCCGGGTGCGGCACCCGTGGCATCGGCCCAGGCGCCGTGTCCGGCGCCCTCGGTGGTCACGCCCGTCCAGCCGCGCCCAAACAGGGGGTTGCCCAGCACCAGCTGTGAGGCGGGAACGCCCGCGTCCAGGTACAGCGCCATGGTCTCCTCAATGGATGTGCCCTTGGCACCCAGGCGGTTGGCGGGGTCCGGGTAGAGGTTGGACTGGTGACCCGTGAAGCCGGGCTCCCAGGCGCCGTGCAGGTCGTAGCCCTGCACGTTGACCCAGTCAAACCACTGGAACAATTCGGGGTCGTTCCAGCCGCCCGCCTCGATGTCATCGGGGTTGGCGGGCGCGTAGGCCGTCAGCAGGTAACGCTTCCCGGTGGTGGCGGACAGTTGGTCCATCTGCCGGCGGAACTCCTTGATGAGCTCCTTGAAGTTGGCCTTGTCGTTGGCCTCATCCACAATGTTGTGGGGGTTGCCGTTGGTGGAACCGGGCCACTCCCAGTCAATGTCAATGCCGTCAAACACGCCCGCGGCGGAACCCTCGCCACCGTAGCGGCCCAGCGGCAGGTTGCCCTTGAGGTACAGGTCAATGCAGGAGGACACCAGCTTTTCGCGCGATTCGGGCGTGGCCGCCGCCGCGGAGAAGCTCTTGGACCACGTCCACCCACCCAGCGAGATGAGCGCACCCAGCTGCGGGTGGAGCTCCTTGAGCTGGCGAATCTGGTTGAACTGGCCGGCAATGCCGCCGTCAAGCGAGTCCGCCTCGCCGGACACGGAGGACGCGGCGTCATAGAACTTCTGGTAGTCCGCCCACGCGTCGCCCACGGCCGGCTCGGTCACCTCAAAGCACGTGAGCTCCTCGGGGTCAATGTTGCCAAACGCGTAGTTGAGGTGCGTGAGGTTGTTCGCCAGTCCGGAGGTCTCAATGTCCTTGACGTGGTAATCGCGGGCGTACACGCCCCACTGCACCATGTAGCCCACGCTGCGGTAGCCGTTGATGGTGTAGTCGGAGGAGACCCACTCGGAGGGGTCAATGGCCGCGGGGGCCGAGGCCTGCGGCGATGCCGATGTGGGGGAGGTGCCGGCGCTGCTGCAGGCGGCAAGGAGCAGGGCGAGCGTGGCGGCGGTGGCGCCCAACGCCAGCGTGCGCCGACGCGCCACGAATGTGAGGGTGGCCATGGGGATCCTTTCGGGAGGGCTTTGACATCACAAAGTCCACCTGTTGGTCCGCAGGGCCACCCATGGCCCCCCGCGGTTGACCGGACCCGAACTGTCCGGCAACAAGCGTGCAGGCAGTCTAGCCATCCGCGCCGGTGGTGTCGAGGACGCACCCACCGGGCCCCACTACGCTGGAGCCATGCTGCGCATGTCCACGCTCTTTGTCCGCACGCTCCGCGAAGACCCCGTGGAGGCCGAGGTTGCCTCCCACAAGCTTCTGCTCCGCGCGGGCTACATTCGCCGCGCCGCCCCCGGCATCTACTCCTGGCTGCCGCTGGGCCTGCGCACCCTTGCCAAGGTGGAGGGTATTGTGCGCGACGGCATGAACGAGTCCGGTGCGCAAGAGGTGCACTTTCCCGCGCTGCTACCCAAGGAGCCCTATGAGGCGACGGGACGGTGGGAGGACTACGGCCCCGGCATCTTCCGCCTGGTGGACCGCAAGGGCGCGGACATGCTCCTTGCGCCCACGCATGAGGAGATGTTCACGCTGCTGGTCAAGGACCTGTACTCCTCGTACAAGGACCTGCCGCTGAGCATCTATCAGATTCAAACCAAGTACCGCGATGAGGCGCGTCCCCGTGCGGGCCTGCTGCGCGGCCGCGAGTTCATCATGAAGGACTCCTACTCCTTTGACGTGACCGATGCGGGTCTTGACGCCTCCTACGCCGCCCACCGAGAGGCGTACATTCGCATCTTCACGCGCCTTGGCCTTGACTTTGTGATTGTCACGGCCACCTCCGGTGCCATGGGGGGGTCGCGGTCGGAGGAGTTCCTCAGCCCCACCCCCATTGGCGAGGACACCTTTGTCCGCTCGCCCGGCGGGTATGCGGCCAACGTGGAGGCGGTGACCACGCCGGTTCCCCCCGCGCTGGACTGGGCCGATGCCCCCGCGGCACACGTGGAGGCCACCCCGGACACGCCCACCATTGCCGCACTGGTGGACCTGGCAAACGCACGTTACGCACGCACCGACCGTGCGTGGGAGGCCGCGGACACCCTCAAGAATGTGGTGCTTGCGCTTACTACCCCCGCGGGGGAGCGGTCGCTGCTGGTGGTGGGCATTCCCGGGGATCGCGACGCGGACATGGCGCGCCTTGAGGCCGCGCTTGCCCCCCACACCGTGGAGCCCGCGACGGACGAGGACTTTGCAGCACACCCGCAGCTGGTCAAGGGCTACATTGGCCCCGGCGTGCTGGGACCGCAGGCGCGACCCGCGGGCGTGGAGCGGGGCGCCCAGGACGACTCCGCCATTCCCTACCTGCTTGACCCGCGCATCGTGCCTGGTACCCGCTGGATTACGGGCGCCAACACCGCGGGCGCCCACGTGTTTGACCTGGTGGCGGGCCGCGACTTTGACGCGGACGGCACCATCGAGGCAGCCGAGGTGCGCGCCGGGGATCCGGCCCCCGACGGCTCCGGTCCGTTGGAGCTGGCTCGTGGCGTGGAGATTGGGCACATCTTCCAGTTGGGCCGCAAGTACGCGCAGGCGCTGGGCCTTGCGGTGCTGGACGAGAACGGCAAGCAGGTGACGGTCACCATGGGCTCGTACGGCATTGGCGTCACGCGCTGCCTTGCGCTGCTCGCGGAGAACAACCACGACGAGCTGGGTCTGGCATGGCCCATCCAGGTGGCGCCGTACCACGTGCATGTGGTGGCCACCGGCAAGGACGATGCGGTGTTTGCCGCGGGTGAAGAGCTGGCACGCTCCCTGGAGGACGCGGGCGTGGAGGTGCTCTACGACGACCGTCCCAAGGTGTCGCCCGGCGTGAAGTTCAAGGACGCCGAGCTGCTGGGTGCGCCGTTCATCCTGGTGGTGGGGCGTGGCCTGGAGACCGGCGAGGTGGAGTTCAAGGTACGCGCCACCGGCCAGTCCCGGGCGCTTCCCGTGGCCGATGCGGTGGCCACCGTGGCATCCGAGGTGGCCGACGCGCTCGCGGCGGCACGCAGGTAGGCGCGCGGGGCGTCAGGAGGCGGCGCCGGGCAGCGTGGGGATCTGCGCCGTGGTGAAACCGGGCAGCAGGGCCGAGGCAGCGTAGGCGTCAAAGGCAAAGTCCATGAGCCACGCTCGGTCGGTGGCGTCCGTGCCCCACGTGAGTTCCATGTACCGCCAGCCGATGGCTTGCTCGACCTCGCGGCATGCCGTGGCGGCGTCGGCGGCGGTGGCCACGCGGGCATCGGGAAGCTCGTAGACCGGCGTGCGCAGGTCCGTTCCCGCGAGCGCCACCAGCGCGTCGCCCCGCGCGCCGTGCAGGGCCGCACGCGCCATGAGATCCGTCCGTTCCTGCCCCTCGTGGCGGGCCGCCACCACCTCGTACAGGAAGCGCGCCTCGTCATGCATCACGGCCAGGTCCGCCAGCGCGGTGGCGTCCACGGCCGATGCCCCCGGCACCGTGGGCACCGTGGCATCGGTGGTGCCGGACCACGGCAGGGCACGCACGGTCACCGGTGCGCTCACCGCCGGGGTGGTGTCTGCGGTGGTGGTGTCCTGAGTGGCGCCGTCCTGAGTAGCGCCGTCCGCCGCGTCCACCTGCTGCGCCCACCACAGTGTCAGGGCATAGGTGAAGCCCATGGAGCCGGCCCGGAAGCCGGCCGGGGACGCGGAGTCCGCAAACGCGTCGGCCAAGGCCCCGTCACGGGCCGCGGTCACTGCGTCCTGCAGCGACACCGGCGTGGGGTCCGCCGGGGGTGCCGCCGAGGGGGAGGGCGTGGCCCCGGGGAACGGCACGTACACGCCGCCCAACAGCTCCAGGTGCAGCGGTGCCACGCGCGCGGCCACGTCATACAGCACGCCCTCGCCGGGGGTGGACGCGGTGCGGGCCAGCGCCAACACCACATCCGCCTCGCGCCGGGCGGCGGCATCGCGCGTCAGCGTGGCCGCATCGGGGGAGGGCGTGACAAGGGGCTCGGACTCCAGGCGCCACGCGCAACCGCTCACCGTCACGGCAAGCGCCAGCGCACCCGCAATGGCTGCACGCCCCACCCGCGCGGGCGCGGAACCATGGCGCGAGGGAGGGGCAAGGGGTCCGGCCATGGGCGATAGTCTCGCATGCCCCCACCGGGCGTCATAGACTCGTACCCTGATCCCCATCAGTCGATCAACTTCAGCAACGGAGCGCCATGCGGCGCAAGGAGGCACACATGGATGTCACAAGCCGAATTGCCCACCTTGCTGAGGAACCCGCGCGCGCCGCGGGCCTGGTGGTGGATGGCGTGGAGATTCACCACGCGGGCAAGCACACACGTGTGGTGGTCACCCTTGACCTTCCCGAGGACCAACTGGGCAGCGCCTCGCTGGACGCCGTGGCCCAGGCGAGCAGGGGCATCGGCGATGCGCTCGATGCCGCCAACGTCCCCACCGGGCCGTACACGCTGGAGGTGTCCACCCCCGGCCTTGACCGCATCCTGAACGAACGCCGCCACTTTGTGCGGGCGCGCGGACGCCTGCTGTCCGTGCAGATGCGCGACGGTTCCGCGCGTGAGGGACGCCTGGTGGAGGTGGAAGACGACGGCATTGTGCTGGACAGTGCCGGGCAGGTGACCACCGTGCCGCTTGCCGAGGTTGAGGGCGCCCGCATTGAGATTGACTGGAAGGCCGTGCCGCGCGACGACGCCGCAGGCGAGGACGAGGAGTAACGCATGGACATCGATATGCAGGCGCTGGTTTCGCTGGCCAAAGAGCGGGACTTCAAGGTAGACGTGCTGGTAGATGCCATTGAACAGGCGTTGGTCTCCGCGTATCACAAGACCCCCGGCGCCTACCGCCAGGCCCGTGCGGAGCTGGACCGCACCACCGGCAAGGTGAGCGTGTTTGCGCGCGAGGAGGCGGACCCGGAGGACGAGTCGGGCGGGCCGATGCCGGAGTTTGACCACACGCCCGACGACTTTGGGCGCATTGCCACCGCCACCGCGCGGCAGGTGATTGTGCAGCGCCTGCGCCAGGCCGGGGACGATGCGGTGCTGGGCGAGTTTGCGGGCAAGGAGGGCCAACTGGTCTCCGGAGTGATTCAGCAAAGCTCGGACCCGCGCAACGTGCATGTGGACCTGGGCGAGGTGGAGGCCCTGCTGCCGCAGCATGAGCAGGTGCCCACCGAGGTGTACGTGCACGGCGAGCGGCTGCGGGGGTATGTGCTGGAGGTGGGGCGCGGCATGAAGGGCCCGTCCATCACGCTCTCGCGTACCCACCCCAACCTGGTGCGCAAGCTCTTTGAGTTGGAAGTGCCGGAGATTGCCGACGGCACGGTGGAGATTATGAGCCTGGCCCGCGAGGCCGGCCACCGGTCCAAGGTGGCCGTGCGCGCCACCGTGCCCGGCGTGAATGCCAAGGGTGCGTGCATTGGCCCCATGGGCGCACGCGTGCGCGCCGTGATGAGCGAGCTGCGTGGCGAGAAGATTGACATTGTGGACTGGGACGACGACCCCGCCACCTTTGTGGGCAATGCCCTGTCTCCCTCGCGCGTGGTGTCCGTGACCGTGGTGGACGAGGACGCCCGCGCCGCCCGCGTCATCGTGCCCGACTTCCACCTCTCGCTGGCCATTGGCAAGGAGGGGCAGAACGCACGCCTGGCCGCACGCCTGACCGGCTGGCGCATTGACATCCGCTCCGACGAGGCGCCCGAGGTGCCTGGCGCCGCGCGCTGAACGGGGAGAGTAGAATGAATGCGCCGAGTCTGGCGCCTTCTGTATCCCACGAGCCGCACGTCCCCGTGCGCACCTGCGTGGGGTGTAGAAGACGGGAGCCTCGGTCGGCTTTGGTACGGCTGGTGCTCCGCGACAACCAGGTGATGGTTGATGAGGCGGGTACCGCACCCGGTCGGGGAGCGTGGCTGCATCCCACCGGCACATGCCTGGACCTCGCGGTCACGCGAAAGGCGGTGGGACGCGCGTTGCGCGCCCCGCAGGCCGACGTGTCCGCGCTGGTTTTGCGCATGAGTGACCTACGCTAGAGCCGTCCACCTACGACAAGACGGGATGAAAGCCCATGGCCATCCGATGAGTACCTCGAAATGAGTACCCAGCAGTAACGATGGTTCGACCCTGCCTCGGTCGGACCGAGACAGGAGTTTTTTGTGGCAAAGCCCCGCGTTCATGAGATCGCGAAGGAACTTGGCATCCCCGCCAAGGACCTGATCGCCAAGCTTGGTGAGCTTGGCGAGTATGTGAAGGGTCCGTCCTCGACGCTTGAAGCACCGGTGGTGCGCAAGATTCGTGAGGCGATCCCTGCGGCCCCCGCGGCCCCGGCGGCGGAGGCTGCCAAGCCCGCGGCCACCAAGCCGTCCGCCCCGCGCCCCGCACCCCGCAAGCCCGCCGCGAGCGAGGCGACCGCGGATGCACCCGCGGATGCACCCGCCAAGCCCGGACCGGCATCGGCCGCTGCGCCTGCCACCTCGGCGCCTGCCGAGCCCGCCGCGCCGTCCGCGTCGGCACCCGCCGCGTCGGCCCCGACTGCGTCGGCATCGTCTGCGTCGGCATCGTCCGCTCCCGCCGACGGCGCCGGACGCCCCGCCGGCACGGACATGCCGCGCCCCCGCCCCCGTCCCGGTGGCAACAACCCGTTCCAGGCGCCGCGCCCCGATGCGCCGCGCCCCCGCCCCCGTCCCGGTGGCAACAACCCGTTCCAGGCGGCCCGTCCCGAGGGCCGTCCGCGTCCGGGAGCTCCCCGTCCCGGTGCCGGTGGTGCCGGCCGTCCCGGACCCGGCGGTGCCGGTCGTCCCGGCGGCGCGCCTCGTCCCGGTGGCGCTCCCCGCCCCGGTGGCTTTGCCGGTGGTCCCGGCGGTCCCGGAGCGGGCGCTCCCGGCGGCCGTCCCGCGCCCGGTGGTCGCGGTCGCGGCGGTGGTACCGCGGGTGCCTTTGGGCGTGCCGGTGGCAAGCCCGCGCGTTCGCGTAAGTCCAAGCGCGCCAAGCGGCAGGAGTACGAGGAGCAGCAGGCTCCCGCCATTGGCGGCGTGAAGATTCCCCGCGGCGATGGTGAGACGGCCATCCGGTTGCGCCGTGGCGCCACGCTTACGGACTTTGCGGAGAAGATTGACGTCAACCCCGCGTCGCTGGTGACCGTGCTCTTCCACCTGGGTGAGATGGCCACGGCCACGCAGTCCCTTGACGAGGAGACGTTTGAGGCGCTGGGCGCGGAGCTGGGCTACGTCATCCAGATTGTGTCCCCCGAGGACGAGGACAAGGAGCTCCTGGAGGACTTTGGCCTTGACCTGGACGCCGAGTTGGAGGCGGAGACCGACGACGACCTCGAGGCCCGGCCCCCGGTGGTCACCGTCATGGGTCACGTGGACCACGGTAAGACGCGTCTGTTGGACGCCATCCGCAAGTCCGACGTGATCTCCAGCGAGCACGGTGGCATTACCCAGCACATCGGCGCCTACCAGGTGCACACCACGCATGAGGGTGTGGACCGTGCCATCACCTTCATTGACACCCCCGGTCACGAGGCGTTCACCGCCATGCGTGCCCGTGGTGCGCAGGTGACGGACATTGCCATCCTGGTGGTGGCGGCCGACGACGGCGTGATGCCGCAGACCATTGAGGCCCTCAACCACGCACAGGCGGCCAACGTGCCCATCGTCGTGGCGGTCAACAAGATTGACAAGGAGGGCGCCAACCCGGACAAGATCCGCCAGCAGCTCACCGAGTACAACCTGGTGGCCGAGGAGTGGGGTGGCGACACGATGTTTGTGGACGTCTCCGCTCGCGAGGGTCTGAACATCGACAAGCTGCTGGAGGCGGTGCTCCTGACCGCCGATGCCGGCCTTGACCTGCGCGCCAACCCCAACAAGGCGGCGCGTGGTGTGGCCGTGGAGGCGCACCTGGACAAGGGTCGCGGTGCCGTGGCCACGGTGTTGGTGCAGTCCGGAACGTTGCGCGTGGGCGACGCGATCGTGGCGGGAACGGCTCACGGCCGTGTCCGCGCGATGTTTGACGAACACGACAACGCGGTGCCCGAGGCGCTTCCCGCGCGACCCGTGCTCGTCATTGGCCTCACCTCCGTGCCCCGTGCGGGCGACACCTTCCTGGTGGCGGAGGACGACCGTACGGCCCGGCAGATTGGCGAGAAGCGTGAGGCCGCCGAGCGTGCCGCACAGCTGGCCAAGCGTCGCAAGCGCATCAGCCTTGAGGACTTCACCAAGGCGCTCGAGTCGGGCAAGGTGGAGACCCTCAACCTCATCATCAAGGGTGATGTCTCCGGTGCCGTCGAGGCGCTGGAAGACTCCTTGCTTGCCATTGAGGTGGGCGAGGGCGTGGAGCTGCGCGTCATCCACCGCGGGGTGGGTGCCGTCACGCAAAACGACGTCAACCTGGCCACCGTGGACAACGCCATCATCATTGGCTTCAACGTGCGCCCGGCCGAACGTGTCCAGGACCTCGCGGACCGCGAGGGCGTGGACATGCGCTTCTACTCGGTGATCTACCGGGCCATCGAGGACGTCGAGGCGTCGCTCAAGGGCATGCTCAAGCCGGAGTACGAGGAGAAGACGGTGGGTACCGCGGAAATCCGCGAGATCTTCCGTTCCTCCAAGTTTGGCAACATCGCGGGCTGCCTGGTGCGCGACGGCCTCATCAAGCGCAACGCCAAGGCCCGCGTCACGCGTGCCGGCGTGGTGGTGGGCGAGGCCGCCATCGACACGCTGCGCCGCTTCAAGGACGACGTCACCGAGGTGCGCGACGGCTTTGAGTGCGGTATTGGCCTGGGCAAGTTCAACGACATCCAGGTGGGCGACATCATCGAGACCTTCGAGATGGTGGAGATTCCGAGGGACTAATGGCGGACAACGCACGTGCGCTTCGGCTCGCGGGCACGATCAAGAAGATCGTGGCCCGCGCGCTGGAGACCGAGATCAAGGACCCCCGCCTGGGGTTTGTCACCGTGACCGACGTGCGCGTCACCGGAGACCTGCAGCAGGCATCGGTGTTTTATACCGTGCTGGGTGGCGAGGAGGAGCGCGCGTCCACGGCGGCCGCGCTCGCCTCCGCCACCGGCCGTCTGCGGTCGCTGGTGGGGGCGGAGCTGGGCATCCGGCTCACGCCCACGCTCGCGTTCCACTTGGATGCCGTGCCGGAAACCGCGGCCACGCTGGAGCGGGCGCTGCACGAGGCGCATCTGCGTGACCAGGAGGTGCTCCGCCTGCGAGAGTCCGCCACCTATGCGGGCGAGGCGGACCCCTACAAGCACCAGGACGAGGACGAGGACTAGATGGCGGGACGGGCCGAACAGGCTGGCCCCGACGGCATCCTGGTGGTGGACAAGCCCGCCGGATGGACCTCGCATGACGTAGTGGCGCGCATGCGCCGACTGCTGGGCACCCGCAAGGTGGGGCACGGCGGCACCCTAGACCCCATGGCCACCGGTGTGTTGGTGATTGCCGCGGGACGGGCCACGCGGCTACTCACGTACTACTCCGCGCGCGACAAGGACTACGCCGCCACCATTCGCCTGGGCGTCAGTACGGTGACGGATGACGCCGAGGGCCAGGTCCTCACCACCACCCCCACCTTTGCGGTGACTTACGGTGCGATTGTGCATGCTGTTGAGGGGCTTTGCGGTGAGATAGTGCAGGTTCCCAGCGCCGTCAGCGCCATCAAGGTGGACGGAAAGCGTGCCTACGCGCGGGTGCGCGGCGGCGAGCAGGTGGAACTCGCGGGACGTCCCGTCACGGTGAGCCGCTTTGAGGTTCTTGCGATGCGCCGGGAGGGGGACGCGCTGGACGTGGACGTGGAGGTGACGGTGTCATCGGGCACGTACGTGCGTGCCTTGGCGCGGGACCTGGGTGCCGCGCTTGGCGTGGGCGGGCACCTCACGGCGCTGCGCCGCACCCGGGTGGGGGGCCTGGGACTGGACGTGGCCACCACGCTTGAGCAGGTGGAGGAGCGCGCCCAGGCCGGGCCCGTGCCGCTCGTGTCGCTGACCGATGCCGCGGTGGCCGTGCTGCCCTCCGTGGCGGTGACGGCGGATCAGGCCCGCGCGTTGGGTTACGGGCAGCGCGTGCCCGCGGCGGAGGTGGAGCGTGGGGGTACCGGCCGCGACGCCGATGCCGTGGCCAACGCCCAGGCCGACGCGGTGGCACCCGGCACGCCCGGCATCGGCCGCGAAACCGACGCGGACGCGGTGGCGGTGTGCGACGGCGTGGCCGTGGCGATCATCCGCCGGGCCGGAAAGTACTGGACCCCGGCCATCGTCTTTGCCCCCTCCGCCTGAATCCCAAGGGTGCATGTCCACTTTGTCCCCTTTTCCGCCCCCTCAACCTGTCTCACCCGTCACATCCTTCACATTCACCCTTGGGAATCGCGGGAGGGTGGGGATCGGGCACAATGGCCAAATGACTCAGGTGTGGCGCTCGCTCGCCGACGTGCCCGCCAATCTTGGGCCGGCCGTGGTGACCATTGGCAACTTTGACGGGGTGCATCGCGGACATCAGGCCGTGCTGCGGCGCATGGTGGCCAACGCACACGCGCGCGGGCTGGCGTCCGTGGCGCTCACCTTTCACCCGCATCCCAAGGCCGTTCATACCCCCGAGCACACCCCCGAGCTCATCACCGGCATCGAGGACCGCCTGGAGCAGATGGCCGCCACCGGCCTTGATGGCATCCTCCTCCAGGAGTACACGCTGGACTTTGCCCAGCAGACCCCGCTGCAGTTTGTCACCACCTACCTGGTGCACGGCCTCCACGCGGCCACCGTGGTGGTGGGCCGCGACACGCGCTTTGGCCGGGGCAACGCGGGAGACCTCACCACCATGCGTGAGCTGGGCGAACAGCTGGGCTTCACCGTGGAGGTCATCGCCGATGCCTCGGGCACCGATGCGACCCGGCGGTGGTCCTCCACGTGGGTGCGGGAGCTGCTGGAAGACGGCGACTTGGTGGCCGCCGCCGAGGTCTTGGGCCGCCCGCACCGCCTGCGCGGCACCGTGGAACCCGGCGACCAGCTGGGCCGCACCATCGGCTTTCCCACGGCAAACATTGCGGTGTCCGGCGGCTTCATTCCCCGCCACGGCGTCTACGCGGGCTGGCTCACGGTGGTGGACCCCGGCCCGGACACCGACCCCGCGTTGGTGGGGGTACGCCTTCCCGCCGCGGTCAGCCTGGGGCTCAACTACACGGTGGGCGGCACGGACCTCAGGGTGGAGGCCCATGTGATTGACGCCACCGGTATCAACCTGTACGGCGCGGCGGTGACGCTTGACCTGGTGCGGTGGCGGCGGCCGATGCTGGACTTTGGCGGGCTCGACCCGCTCGTGGCGGCGCTTCACGAGGACGTGCAGTGGTGCCGCGACCAGCTGGGACTGCCTGCCAGCCAGCAGTAGGGCCCGCCACTTAGTCGGTGGCCACCAGAAGCGCCCGCGCGCCCTGCTCTGCATACGTCATCTGGTGGTTGACCACAGAGTATGTCCCCGCATCGGGCACGACGGCCTCCACAAAACCTCCCTGGGAGGCAAGCAGCCCCAGCGTCTGGGATCCCGTCACCCCCTGGGTGATCCCATCGGTGGACGCGCCATGGAACACGCTGTACGCGCCCTCGGACCACACGGTGTCAAACTGCATGCCCACCACATGGAACGCGAGCGGCAGGTTGGGCCCGGCGTCGAGCACCCAGAACCGCACCCTCTCGCCCGTGCGCGCCTCCAGCGGATGCGCCACGTACTGGAACGCGCGCCCGTTGAACGCCACCACGTTGGGCTGAACGGCGGCAAGAGTGGTGGGGTTGGCGGTCTGCCCGTCCTCGCCCACGTACATCTCGGACTGAATGAGCACAAACTCGCGGTCCACCGGCGGCAGGCCGGGCGGGTCAATGATGACTGCGCCAAACATGCCGTTGGCAATGTGCTGCGTCATGGGCATGGTTCCGCAGTGGTACATCCACACGCCCGAGCGTCCCGCGGTGAACTCGTACACCAGCGACTCGCCGGGCTCAATGGTGCGCATGGGCTCGTCGGGCGAGAGCTCGCCCGCGTGGAAGTCCACCGAATGGCCCATGGTGCCGGCGTTGACCAGCGTGATGCGGAAGGTGTCACCCACGTGGCCGCGCAGCGTGGGCCCCGGCGAGGTGCCGTTGTACGTCCACACGGCGCGCGTGAGGGTGGAGGTGACGGGGTCCATGCCCTCCGTCACGGTAAAGGTGTACTCGTGGGTGGTTGCGGCCGATGCCGGGGCCAGCTCCGCGGGCACGGCAGGGACGGTGTGGGCAAAGGCCTCCAGCTGGGCCATGGTGGGGGAGGAACCGGTGCCCTGGTCCATGTCACCCATGTGGTGATCACCGCCGGGCATGCCGCCCATGCCGCCGTCATCGGACCCCGACCCGGACCCCGACCCGGAACCCGACCCCGCATCGAGCCCCGCCGCCACAATCTGCAACTCCATGCCCATGGCACGGTGGCCCGGAAGGGAACACCACCCCAGCTGGGAGGCGTCCACGAGCGGCACGGTGAGCACCGCGGCGTCCCCGGGAGCCAGCGCTCCGCTCGCCTCGCCGCTTGCCAGCACCAGGTCGTGGCGTTGGTCGCCGGTGTTGGTGAAGGTGATCTCCAGGGCGTCCCCGGCAGGGACGGTGATGACGGAAGGCACAAAGGACATGCCCTCCACATGCACCTCAACGCGGGTGGTGTGGCCGGTGGACTCCACGCTCGCGGGAGGCGTCTGCGGCCCCTGTCCCGTACCCGGAACCGCCAACGGCACCCACAGCAGCACGGCCACGAGCGCACCGGCCAGCGCGGGGGAGAGCGCGCCATGGGTGGGCGCCGCCTCCTCCTGCTGTGCGGCAATGGCCGCCCGGGCATCGGCGGCGGTGCGTGCCAGCGGGACGGGCTCTCCGCCCGCGGCCTTCTTGAGGCCAAGCTGGTGGCGCGCGGCGAGCACCAGGAGCACGGCCTCCGCCACAAAGGTGAGGATCACCAGAATCCAGGCCGCAGCGGGCGCGGTTCCCCCCGCGGCAAGCGTCACGCCAATGAGCACCAGCGCGCCGTTGCGGACGCCCAGGCGGAAGGGCGAGGCGGTGTCCAGGATGGCGGTGGAGGCGCGCACGGCCTGGGGTCCGCCGCCAATGACCACGGGGAACAGGAACGTGAGGGCGCCCATGAACACCTGCCCGGCTCCCGCGCCCAGCACGGGCAGCCATGGCTCCCATGCCGCGCGCAGGTCCGCCGTGGCGGGGGTGAGCGCCGCGGTGACGGCCACGGTGACCAGTGCCGTCAGGAGCCACGCGAGCCCCACGGCGAGTGTGCGGGCGGAGTGTTCGCGCGGTGGCTTGGCCCGGCCGGCCACCACCAGCGGCGGCACCACGCCCACACCCACCCCCACCGCGGCAAGGGCGAGGCCCACGGCCACGGCCCATGTGGCATCGAGCACGCCACCGCCTGCGGCCACCAGCATGCCGCCCGCCATCGGCGGCAGGGCCCGTAGCGCGCGCGGCACCGCGGTGGGGTCCATGCGGGTGCGCAGTACGGTGGGCCCAAACGTCACCAGGGTGCCCGCAATGGTCAGCCCCAGCCAGCCGCCGATGTTGAGCACGGCATGTGCCACCGTCCACCCCGGGCGGTGGGCAAGGAGCCAGGCGGGGGCATCGGCGTCGTAGATGGCAATGGCAAGACCACTTGCTGCCACGCATCCCAGGATGAGGAACCCGGCGGCGGCCGCGTAGTAGCGGATGACCACCGCAAAGCGGGAGGCAAAGGTGTGGCGCAGGGCAAACATCATGGCGGCGCCATGCCAGGCGATCACCGCCGCGATGACGCCAGCCATGGCAATGACCAGCCATTCGTGGCCGGTCCACATGGCGGCAATCAGCGCCACAAGCGCCAGGTTGAAGGTGAGGGTGCGCACCACGGCGTGGCGCGTGGGGGAGGGATGGGTGGGGGGAAGGCGCAGCAGGCTTTTGGCAAAGAACCAGGACCATTGCATGACGCCGTTGGTGAGCACGCCAAGGGTGATGAGGTGGATGGCGGTCCAGCGGGCGGCGGGAAAGGCCGTGGGCGCCACGGTCACCACGGCGGCCGCCACCAGGGCAAGCACCATCCAGGCGGTGGTGATGCGATCGGTGCGGGGAACGCGACGCGTGCTCATTGCTCTCCAGAGGATTGCGTATTTACCGGATGATGTTACTGTAAAATAATGACCGAGGATGCGGTGACGTCGGGGCGTGCGCCCGGAGATGTTCAACGCCGCCGTCTGGTGGACGCGCTCCGCGAGGGAAGCGCCACCGCGAGCGACCTCGCGGCACACCTGGGGGTGCACGTCACCACCGTACGCTTTCACCTCGATGCGCTGGAGCGCGCCGGCACCGTGGAGCGCGGTGTGGGCCCGCATGCGGGGCGCGGCCGCCCGGCCCACACCTACCGGCTGCGGCGGCTATCCGCGGCGGAGATTGACCAGGGGATGATCGAGGCCCTTGCCAGCGCGCTGGGCGGCACCGAGGGCGACGCACCCACACGTGCCGTGGAGGCCGGCCGACGCTGGGCCGCGCGCGTGCGCGAGGCGCACCTGGCCAGGGGGGTGGACGGGGAGCAGGACGCGCCCGCCGACGCCATGGAGCGCACGCTGGACCTGCTGGGTTTTGCGCCCCGCGCCACGCCCACCGGCTTCACCTTGCATGCCTGCCCCTTTGCCGATGCCGCGGCACGCCACCAAGACGTGGTGTGCGCCGTCCACCTGGGCCTGCTGCGTGAGGTGGCACCCCAGGGCGGCACCGTTGAACTCACCCCCCGCGTGAGCGCACACCGCTGCGAGGTGAGCGTGATCCTGCCGTGACCGCCGCACCTACCCCACGCCCGGCATCGGGCATGCGACCCAAGGAGAAACCATGACCGACGTCAACTTGCACATGTCCACGGTGGCCCAGCTCGCCTCGCTGGTGGAGATTCAGGAGGAGGCCACCGTCTCGCGCACCGTGATGAAGGCGGAAGGCGCGCGCGTGGTGCTGTTCGCGTTTGACAAGGACCAGGTGCTCACCGAGCACACCGCCGCCATGCCCGTGCTGCTGCAGACGCTCGAGGGCCTGCTGCGCGTCACGGCCGACGGCCGCACCGTGGACCTTGCCCCCGGCGACGTGATCCACCTGGGCACGCGCCTGCCGCACACCGTGGAGGCCATCGAGGCATCCAAGCTGATGCTCACCATGCTGGACCCGCGCGCGGTCGCCTAAGCGGCCCAACTCGGGTATGCTGGACCGTCGCCGTGAAACGGCCGCGGTTTTTCAGTGCCCCGGAGAATAGGCCCGGGTGCGCCGCGCAACGAGACAAAGGAGCACCACGTGCCGCTCGAAGCTTCCGTGAAGCAGGCCATCATTGCCGAGTACGCCACCTCTGAGGGCGACACCGGCTCCCCCGAGGTGCAGATTGCGATGCTGAGCAAGCGCATCGCCGACCTCACCGAGCACCTCAAGGAGCACAAGCACGACCACCACTCGCGTCGTGGCCTGTTGCTCCTGGTGGGTAAGCGTCGCCGCCTTCTTGGCTACCTCCAGAAGGTGGACATTGAGCGCTACCGCTCCATCATTCAGCGTCTGGGTCTGCGCCGCTAAGGATTTGCGCCGCTAAGGGCCCGTTCCACCATACGTTGACGGCTCGGTCTGCCTCTGGCGGACCGAGCCGTTCGTGGTTATTCGGGGTGTGCCTGCTACCATGGACGGGTATGCGCGTTGCGCGCACACACCTCACCAGCAGGTTGGCTGAACGCTGATCCTCGGTGGAGATGGGCAGAGCCCCCGAATCACGGGCGCGGCTCTGAGCGTGTCGACTGACGATCAGCCCCAAGCCCCGCGCTTGACGGCGTAGGCCAAGTTCTGCCTGCCTGCTCCTTCACAGATAAGGAGTGACCTCCATGGAAGGTCCCGACATTTCCTTTGCCGAAGCCGTCATTGACAACGGCACGTTTGGCAAGCGCGTGGTGCGCTTTGAGACGGGCCGTCTGGCCCAGCAGGCCGCGGGCACCGTGGCCGCGTACCTGGACGGCGAGACGATGCTGCTGTCCGCCACCACCGCGGGCAAGAACCCCCGTGATGGCTTTGACTTCTTCCCCCTGACGGTGGACGTCGAGGAGCGGTCCTACGCCGCCGGCAAGATTCCCGGCTCGTTCTTCCGCCGCGAGGGTCGTCCCACGACCGATGCGATCCTCACCTGCCGCCTCATCGACCGCCCGCTGCGCCCGTCGTTTGTCTCCGGCCTGCGCAACGAGGTGCAGGTGGTGGTGACGGTGCTGGCCATCGACCCCGACGACGCCTACGACACGCTGGCCATCAACGCGGCCTCCGCGTCCACCCAGATTGCGGGCCTGCCGTTCTCCGGCCCCGTGGGTGGCGTGCGCATTGCCCTCATTGACGGGCAGTGGGTGGCGTTCCCCAAGTACTCCCAGAAGGACCGCGCGGTCTTTGACATGGTGGTGGCCGGGCGTATTGCCGGCGACGATGTGGCCATCATGATGGTGGAGGCCGAGGCCACCGACAACGCGTTTGAGCTGGTGTCCGAGGGTGCCACGGCACCCACCGAGACCGTGGTGGCCGAGGGCCTTGAGGCCGCCAAGCCCTTCATCCGTACGCTGTGCGAGGCGCAGATTGAGTTGGCCTCGAAGTCGGCCAAGGAGACCCGTGAGTTCCCGCGCTTCCTTGACTACCAGGACGATGTGCTGGCAGCGGTGGCGGGCGTGGTCGAGGCGGACCTTGCGCAGGCCCTGACCATTGCCGACAAGCAGGACCGTGAGAACCGCCTTGACGAGATTAAGGTGGCCGCGCACGACGCGCTTGACGCGCAGTTTGAGGGCCGCGAGGGCGAGATCAGCGCCGCGGTGCGTTCGCTCACCAAGAAGCAGGTGCGTCAGCGCATCCTCAAGGACGGCGTGCGCATTGACGGCCGTGGCCTCAAGGACATCCGTCCGCTGAGCGCCGAGGTGGCCGTGGTGCCCCGCGTGCACGGTTCCGCGCTGTTTGAGCGTGGCGAGACCCAGATTCTGGGCATCACCACCTTGAACATGCTCAAGATGGAGCAGCAGATCGACTCCTACAGCCCCGAGACGCACAAGCGCTACATGCACCACTACAACTTCCCGCCCTTCTCCACGGGTGAGACCGGTCGCGTGGGTAGCCCCAAGCGTCGTGAGATTGGTCACGGTGCGCTTGCCGAGCGTGCCCTGGTGCCCGTGCTGCCCTCGCGTGAGGACTTCCCCTACGCCATCCGTCAGGTGTCCGAGGCGCTTGGCTCCAACGGCTCCACCTCCATGGGTTCCGTGTGTGCGTCCACGCTGGCGCTGCTGAATGCGGGTGTGCCGCTCAAGGCCCCCGTGGCAGGCATCGCCATGGGCCTGGTGTCCGACACGGTGGACGGCGAGACCCGCTACGCGGCGCTGACCGACATCCTGGGAGCCGAGGACGCCTTTGGCGACATGGACTTCAAGGTGGCGGGTACCCGCGAGTTTGTTACGGCCATCCAGCTGGACACCAAGCTTGACGGCATCCCCGCCGCCGTGCTTGCCGGTGCGCTGCAGCAGGCGCACGACGCCCGCATCCACATCCTGGGTGTGATGGAGCAGGCCATCTCCGAGCCCGACGAGATGAGCCCCCACGCTCCGCGCGTCATCGCCGTGAAGATCCCCGTGGACAAGATTGGTGAGGTCATTGGCCCCAAGGGCAAGATGATCAACCAGATCCAGGACGACACGGGCGCGGACATCTCCATCGAGGACGACGGCACCGTGTACATCGGCGCCACCGATGGCCCCTCGGCAGAGGCCGCGCGCCAGGCCGTCAACGCCATCGCCAACCCGCACATGCCCGAGGTGGGCGAGCGCTTTGTGGGCACCGTGGTCAAGACGGTGGCCTTTGGGGCGTTCGTCTCGCTGACCCCCGGCAAGGACGGTCTGCTGCACATTTCGCAGATCCGCAAGCTGGTGGGTGGCAAGCGCGTGGAGAACGTCGAGGACGTGCTCTCCGTGGGTCAGAAGGTCCAGGTGGAGATCACCGAGATTGACCCGCGCGGCAAGCTGTCGCTTGGCGTGGTGGGCGGCGACGACGCGGAGTCCGACGACGAGGCGTAAGGTGCCGCTGGTGCGGCCCGCTCGGTGAGCGGCCGCGTGTGATCACGCCGTGAAGGGCGGGGCTGAATTTTCGGCCCCGCCCTTTCGCATGCCCACCATCACCCCCCACCCCCGTGATTACCAAGGGTCCATGTCCAAAATGTCCGCATTTTTGGCACCTCTACCTGTCACATCGTCCCCACTGGTCACATTCACCCTTGGGAATCGCGCGCTAGGCTCGCCTTCATGCCTGTGTCGCTTGCTCTGGTACCTGCGTCCCATCCCGATGCCACCGTCACCGTGAAGCAGGACCATGGGTCCCTGATTCGCCGTTCCATCCTGCCGGGAGGGGTGCGCGTCTTCACCGAGTCCATCCCCGGCATGCGCTCCGCCACCATTGGCGCGTGGGTGGGCGTCGGCTCCCGCGACGAGGCCCCCCACCACGGCGGCTCCACGCACTTCCTGGAGCACCTGCTGTTCAAGGGCACGGCGCGCCGCAACGCCATGGAGATTGCGGAGGCCTTTGACCGCGTGGGCGGCGAGTCCAACGCCATGACCGCCAAGGAGTACACGTGCTACTACGCGCGGGTGCTGGACACGGACCTGCCCATGGCCATTGACGTCATCCTTGACATGGTCACGTCCGCCCGCTTTGACCCCACGGATTACGCCACGGAGCGCGGCGTGATCCTTGAGGAACTGGCCATGAACGAGGACGATCCCGCCGATGTGGCGCATGAGCGCCTTGCGGAGGCGATCCTGGGCGGGCATCCGCTGGGGCGGCCCATTGGCGGCACCCCCCAGAACATCGAGTCCGTCACGCGCGACGCCATGCTGGCCCACTACCGCGAGCACTACATCCCGCAGGGGCTTATTGTCACCGCGGCGGGCGGCCTGGAGCATGACGCGGTATGCGCGCTTGTGGCCGATGCCCTGGCCGGGGGAGGCTGGGACCTCACCGCCGATGTGGCACCGCTGGCTCGGCGCGACACCCACGCCCCGGTGGCGGCCCAGCTCACGCCCCAGGTGCGCATTGCGCGCGAAATTGAGCAGGAGCATCTGCTGGTGGGATGCGAGGGACTCAAGGCCACCGATGACCGCCGCAGCGTGATGGGCGTGATGAGCCTCATCCTGGGCGGTGGCATGTCTTCCCGCCTGTTCCAGGAGATCCGCGAAAAGCGCGGCCTTGCGTACACCGTGTACTCGTTTGGTGCGCCGCACGCGGAGACTGGCCTGTTTGGCATGTACGCGGGCGCCACGGCGGCCAAGGCGGACGAGGTGCTGGAGCTGATGACGGCGGAGTTTGACCGCCTGGCCAGGGGCGTCACGGACGCGGAGCTGGAGCGCGCCAAGGGCCAGATTGCGGGATCCACCGTGCTGCATCTGGAGGACTCGTTCTCGCGCATGACGCGGCTGGGTAAGTCGGAGCTGGTCTTTGGCGACCTGTGGAGCATCGAGGAGTCCTTGGCGCAGGTGCGGGCCGTCACCGCCGATGACGTGGCCCAGCTTGCGGCCGACCTCGCCTCCCGCCCCCGCGCCGTGGTGCGGGTGGGCCCTCACTCGGCGTGACGCATCGGGCGTGCCGCCATGCCCCGCCCGCGGTGTGAGCCCCACCGGCGCGTACCGGCGGCCCGGTAGGCTTGACGCATGATCAATGTGGCTGTGATTGGCGCCGCCGGGCGCATGGGCCGGCAGGTGGTGGAAGCGGTGGAGGGCCACCCCGGTATGACCCTGGTGGCCGCGCTCGACGCCGGTGACAACCTGGCGCAGGCGGCCCAGGCGGGTGCCACGGTGGCCGTGGACTTCACGGTCCCCGCGGTGACGGAGGCCAACGTGCACGAGCTCATTGACCTGGGGATTCACGCGGTGGTGGGAACCACCGGATGGGATGCCGATGCCCTGGCACGCGTGGCCGAGCACCTCACCCAACGCCCCGAGCTGGGGGTGCTGATTGCCCCCAACTTTGCGCTGGGGGCGGTGCTTGCCATGCGATTCTCCGCTGCCGCGGCCCGCTACTTTGAGTCCGTTGAGGTGATCGAATTGCATCACCCGGACAAGGTGGATGCGCCATCGGGAACGGCCACGCACACCGCGCAGGGCATTGCGCGCGCGCGGCGTGAGGCGGGCCGCGCCCCCTCGCCCGATGCAACCACGCATGACCCGCTGGGTGCGCGTGGGGCGCTGGTGGACGATGTGCGGGTGCACGCGGTGCGCCTGCGCGGCCTCGTGGCACACGAGGAGGTGCTGTTGGGTAACCCCGGAGAGCAACTCACCATCCGCCATGACAGCTTTGACCGCATCTCCTTTATGCCCGGCGTGCTGGAGGGCGTGAGCCAGGTGGCCCGCCACCCGGGGCTCACGGTGGGCCTCGAACACTTTTTGGAGCTGTAGCGGTGGGCCGGCCGGGCGCGAAGGCGCTGGTGGCGGCGCTCGCGATGTGCGTGGCGCTCGCGTTCTATGCGGTGTTGGTGGCCTCCCACGCCATCCTGCTCATCCGCACGGGCACGGTGCCGGGCATAGGCATTGGCGTGAGCCTGCTGGTGTTGCCCGTGGTGGTGCTGTGGTGGATGGTGCGGCAGTGGACGCTTGCCGTGACGGTGCAGCGGATGGCGGACACGCTGGAGCGGGAGGGGGGCCTGCCGCGCGTGGAGGGTGCCCAGGATGCGCGCGGACGGCTGGAGCCGGACGTGGCGGAGGCGTTCTTTGCGTCCGCCAAGGCCCAGGCGGAGGAGTCACCCGAGGACTGGAAGGCCTGGTACCGGGTGGCTTTTGCGTATGACGCCAACCGGGACCGCACCATGGCGCAGCGGAGCCTTGCCCATGCGGCGGCGCTGTTTAGGCGTCGGTCTCCGTCAGCGCGGAGTGCCACAGCACCTCAGGAATAAGAATGCCCGGGCCGTCCAGTTCGCGGCGCATCCCAGCCTCGGCAAAGCCCGCACCACGCAAAAACTCGGCCCGCACGCGGTCCTTTTCCAGCGCCCACAGGCGCATGCGGGTGCCACCGGCGTCGCGTAGGTGATCCGCGGCCGCGGCCAACAGGCGTGACCCGTGGCCGCGCCGGCGCCGGTCGGGAGCCACCTCCAACGCGATGATGTCCTTGGGTCCGGCCACGGCCACAAAGCCCGCCACCTCACCCTCCTGCGTGGCCACGTAGACGCGGTGATCCGCGGTGGGCGGCGACGTGATGGCGGTGCGCCACCCGTCCTCGATGGCCTGCTGGTCAAATGCGGTGTGGCGGCGCGGACCCAGCCGCTCGCCCAGTGCCGCCACCCAGGAGTCCACCTGGATGCGGGCAACCGCCGCCTCGTCGCCGGGGCGTGCGGGGCGGACCGAGACATCGGCCTGGGGGGAGCTCATGCCTCGAAGCCTACGGGGTCTGGGGCCGTACGGGTACCGGCCCTCGGTCCCACACCCCATGGCCACTCTCCGTGGTCCTCGCGGCAACGGGAGCACAGGGTGTCGAAGGGTGAACGGGGCTCAGGTGAGCCAGGGGACCTCACTGTCGGCATCGTCATAGATCAGCGGCCGGGGGTAGCCCCCCGCGACCGAGGTGGGGAAGTCAGCTGCCGTCATCACCCACAACTCATGCAGTACCTCCTCGCCGCCGCACGGGCCTACACGGGTATCGGTAAGGGAGTAGCCCAGTCGTTGCACCACGGCGCGGCTTCGGAGATTGTGGGGCACAATCTTGGCCTCGATGTGGCTCGAGCCAAGGTGGCGCAGGGCAACATGGGTGAGCGCGGCTGCAGCCTCGGTCACTATGCCCTGGCCCTGTGCGTCGTTCCGCAACCAGTAGCCAATTTCCAGGTTATTGCCGCTGAGGTGGTACCCGGTGCCGCCGAGGTACTCGCCGTCCGCGCGGCGGAACATTCCCAGCGTGTAGTCACGCCCCGCATCAAACTCCGCGGTGAAGAAGTCGATCAGTTCGTGCCGCTGCTGGAGGGTCTGGGGCTCCTTGTGCGCCCATGCCATCCACGGCAGGAGGTGCGGCACGTTCGCGAGGGTGACCTCGTGGAGAGCGGGCGCGTCTTTGGCGGTGTAGCGACGCACCACGAGGCGTTCGGTCTCGATACGAGCCGGGACGTTCCAGGGTTGGTGAGTCATGGTTCATTGTGCCTCTGCCGGGGCTGTGAGGCCCCGCCACACTGCGGCACCCTCCAGGTCGGGACGTCCCGCCGCTCACCCACTAGGCTGACTCCGTGAGCGAGCACGAGATTCAGTTCCGGTCGGATGTCACGGTGGAATTGGTGCGGGCCAGCGCGCAGGACGCGGACGTCCTGTTTGCCGCGCGCGTGTCCACCAAGGGTGAGCAGTCGCTTGAGGACGTGGGTGCGGACGCGAGCCGCAGCGCGGGGCTCATCAACTACCTCATGCGTGACCGCCATGGCAGCCCCTTTGAGCACAACTCCATGACGTTCTACGTGCAGGCGCCCATCTTTGTGTTCCGCGAGTTCATGCGCCACCGCATTGCCAGCTACAACGAGGAGTCGGGCCGCTACCGCGAGCTCCGCCCCGTCTTCTATGTCCCCGGCCCCGAGCGCAAGCTGGTGCAGGTGGGCAAGGCGGGCGCGTACACGTTTGAGCCGGGCACGGAGGAGCAGCACGCGGTGGCCGATGCCGAGATCAGGGCGGCGTACACCCAGGCCTACGCGGCGTATCAGCGCATGCTGGATGCGGGCATTGCGCGCGAGGTGGCACGTGCGGTGTTGCCGGTGGGAATCTTCAGCTCGATGTACGTCACCATGAACTCCCGCTCCCTCATGAACTTCCTCAGCCTGCGCACCCAGCGCGAGGGCACGCATTTCCCGTCCTTCCCGCAGCGCGAGATTGAGATGGTGGCGGAGAAGATGGAAGACATTTGGCAGGGGCTGATGCCCATGACGCATGAGGCGTTCAACAAGAACGGCCGCGTGGCCCCGTGAGTGAGTTCCCGGCACCGGGGGCGCTAAGTTAGGGACATGACAGTTCCCGCCCGTCCCTTTGGCACCGTGCTGTGCGCCATGGTCACGCCCATGCGTGAGGACGGCGAGATTGACTTTGATGCGGCGGCGCGTCTTGCCCGCCACCTGGTGGACAACGGCAACGACGGCCTGGTGCTGTCCGGAACCACGGGTGAGGCACCCACCACGCATGCCCCGGAGAAGGCGCACCTCATTGCGGTGGTGCGTGACGCGGTGGGCCCCCATGTGCCCCTGCTGACGGGTGCGGGCTCCAACGACACGGCCCACGCCACGCGCATGGCGGAGCAGGGTCAGGAGGCCGGCGCGGACGGCATCTTGGCGTTGGTGCCGTACTACTCCAAGCCGCAGCAGCGCGGCATCGTGGCGCATCTGACGGCCATTCACGACGCGTGCGACTTGCCGCTCATGCTCTACGACATTCCCGGGCGCACCGGGGTGGCGCTGTCCGATGAGTCCTTTGACGCGTTGGCCGCGCTGGAGCGGGTGGTGGCCACCAAGGACGCGACCGGCACCGTGGCCCATGCCGCCGAGCGCATCGGCCGTACGGGCCTTGCCTGGTACAGCGGGGACGATGCCCTGACGCTCGACTTCTTGCGTGCCGGGGCCGCGGGCGTGGTGTCCGTGTCGTCGCATGTGGCCGGCCGCCAGATTGCCGCCATGGTTGCCGCGTTTGACGCGGGCAACCTTGCCGAGGCGGAGCGCCTCAACGCCGCGCTCCTGCCCATTCATGACGCCATGTTCACGGGCCCCGGCGCCGTGAACGCCAAATCCGCCATTCACCTGCTGGGGGTCATCGACTCGCGCGCCATGCGCCTGCCTCTGCTCCCGGCCACAGACCAGGAGTATGAGCGCCTCGCGGCGGCCCTGCGTGCCGCGGGAGTGCTCTGACTCCGGACCCGGAGACCCGTGAACTTTCACCCCGAACTGACTGCCCCGCCCGCACTGACCGACGGCACCTTGCGCATTGTCCCCCTGGGGGGCTTGGGTGAGGTGGGCCGCAACATGTCCGTCTTTGAATACCGCGGCCGCCTGCTGGTCATTGACTGTGGCGTGCTGTTCCCCGAGGACCACCAGCCCGGCGTGGACCTCATCCTGCCGGACTTCAGCTACATCGAGGACCGCCTGGATGACATCGAGGCGATTGTGCTCACGCACGGCCACGAGGACCACATTGGCGCCGTGCCCTACCTGTTGCGCATGCGCCGCGACATCCCGCTGATTGGCTCGCAGCTCACGCTGGCGTTTGTGGAGGCCAAGCTCAAGGAGCACCGCATTCAGCCGCTCACGCTGGCGGTCAAGGAGGGGCAAAAGGAGCAGATTGGCGCGTTTGGGCTGGAGTTCATTGCCGTCAACCACTCCATTCCCGATGCCCTTGCCGTGGTGGTGCGCACCCCCGCGGGCACGGTGCTGAACACGGGCGACTTCAAGATGGACCAGCTGCCGCTGGACGGCAGGGTGACGGATCTGCGCGCGTTCTCCCGCATTGGTGAGGAGGGGCTTGACCTGTTCATGGTGGACTCCACCAACGCGGAGGTGCCGGGCTTCACGGTGGCCGAGGTGGAGATTGGGCCCGTGCTTGACCGCCTGTTCGCCCAGACCGACGGGCGCATTGTGGTGGCGTCGTTCTCCTCGCATGTGCACCGTGTGCAGCAGGTGGTGGACGCCGCGCATGCCCACGGCCGCCGCGTGGCACTTGTGGGGCGTTCCATGGTGCGCAACATGGGCATTGCCGCGGATCTGGGCTACCTCAAGGTGCCCGATGGCATCTTTGTGGACCCCAAGAAGGCCGACGACATGCCGCCCGAGCAGGTGGTGTACATGTGCACGGGTTCCCAGGGTGAGCCCATGGCGGCGCTGAGCCGCATCGCCTCCCTTGACCACAAGGTGCGGGTGGGGCCGGGCGATCTGGTGATCCTCGCATCGTCCCTGATCCCGGGCAACGAAAACGCGGTGTTTAGGGTGATCAACGGCCTGATGCGCCTGGGAGCCACCGTGGTGCACCAGGGAAGCGCCCGGGTGCACGTGTCCGGTCACGCCAGCGCGGGGGAGCTGCTGTACTGCTACAACATCCTGCGCCCGCGCAACGTGATGCCCATTCACGGCGAGGTGCGCCACCTGCTGGCCAACGGTCGCCTTGCGGTGAAAACCGGGGTGGCGCCGGAGCGCGTGATGTTTGCGGAAAACGGCGTGGTGGTGGACCTGGTGGACGGGGTTGCACGCGTGGTGGGCGCCGTGGAGGTGCACAACGTGTACGTGGACGGTTCCTCGGTGGGCGAGCTCACGGACACCGAGCTGAAGGACCGCCGCATCCTTGCGGAGGAGGGCTTTGTGTCCGTCTTTGCGGTCATCGACTCCGCCAACGGGCGCGTGGTCTCGGGGCCGGAGGTGCATGCGCGCGGGCTTGCGGAGGACGATGCGGTGTTTGACGCGATCCTGCCGGACATCAAGGCCGCGCTGGAGGAGGCGGCCAAGGGCGGCTCCATTGACAACCACCAGATGCAGCAGGTGATGCGCCGCGTGGTGGGCCGGTTTGTGGGCAACAAGCTGCGCCGTCGCCCCATGATCATCCCGGTGATCATCGAGGCGTAGCGCCCGCCACAGTTGCACGGCCGTTCGCGCGCCTCCGCGCGCGCGGCGCCGCGCGGGGTTACCGTGAAGAGGTCATGGCCCAGTCACGCACCCCCGCCACGCGACCCGCCGCAGGAAAGACCGCGCGCGGGTCAACGTCCCGTTCCACCTCGCGATCCTCGTCGGCACAGTCCAAGCCCGCCCTGGTGCGTGCCGCCTCCGCCACGGGGCGCGGCATCTCCCACGGCGTGGGAGGAGCGGTGCGCCGCATTGGCCACGGTGCCCGTGACGTGAGCCCCGAGGTGCGCCGCGACGGCCTGGCCATCACGCTGCTCATTCTTGCCATCCTGGTGGCGGCGCGCGAATGGTGGCACCTCTCCTCCTGGCTGGGCACCTTCATCCACTGGGTGGTGGCGGGCACGTTTGGCGTCATGGCGCTCGCGTTGCCCGTGGTGCTGCTGGCCATGTCCATCCGCTTTTTCCGCAGCCCGCAAGAGGGCCACGCCAACTACCGCATCGTGCTGGGTGGCATCATCGTGGCGCTCACCGTGGGCGGCATCATTCACATTGCCAAGGGTCAGCCGTCTCCCACCGATGGCCTGAGCGGCCTGCAGCACGCCGGAGGCATCCTGGGCTTCCTCATTGGCACCCCATTGGCGGCGTTGGTCACGCCCGGCCTGGCGGTGACGGTGTTGGTTTTGCTCACCTTCCTGGGCGTGCTGGTGGTGCTGGGCATCCCCGCACGCGAGGTGGTGGCGGGCATCGTGGCGCTGGTGCGGCGCCTGCGTGCCCCCCGCTCGGGTGACGACGAGCTTGACCTGCCCGAGCATCGGACGCTTGCCCCCGTACGGCGTGGCCGGGCCGCCGCCGATGCCCGGGCGGCACGACGCCTTGACGGCTACGAGGCGGACGAGGCGTTTACGGCCGCAGCCACGCGCGAGCGGACGGCCTTTGACGCGATCATTGATCCGCAGGAGGACCAGGAGGACGCCGCTGCGGGCGCGGGCCACGGCGCCGGACCGTACCGGCCGCGGCATGCGACCCCGCCCCAAGGCGTGGTGTCGCCCTATGCGAGCGAGGCCGGGGGTGACGAGGACGTGGAGACCGCGGCCCTTCCCACCGAACTGATCCCGGTGGCCGCCCCGCGCGTGACGGCGCCCGCCCAGACGCATGTGGTTCCCGCGGGGGAGCAGGGCCGGCTGGAGGATGCCACCCCGTACCTTCTTCCCCCCGAGGACGTGCTGGCCAAGGGGCTGCCGCATAAGACGCGCTCCAGCGCCAACGACCGTGTGGTCGCCTCGCTTCAGGCCGTGTTTGAGCAGTTCCAGGTGGATGCCGAGGTGACAGGGTTCACCCGGGGTCCCACCGTGACGCGCTACGAGATTGAGCTGGGCACGGGCGTGAAGGTGGAGAAGATCACGCAACTGGCCAAGAACATCGCGTATGCGGTGGCAAGCCCCGACGTGCGCATCCTCTCGCCCATTCCCGGCAAGAGCGCCATTGGCATTGAGATCCCCAACACGGACCGCGAGACGGTGGCGCTGGGCGATGTGTTGCGCTCGCCCGCGGCGCACAAGATGGACCACCCCATGACCATTGGCATTGGCAAGGATGTGGAGGGCGGCTTTGTGTTGGCCAACCTTGCCAAGATGCCTCACCTGCTGGTGGCCGGTGCCACGGGCGCGGGCAAGTCCAGCTTTGTGAACTCCATGATCACCTCCATTCTCATGCGGTCAACGCCGCGCGAGGTGCGCATGGTGTTGGTGGACCCCAAGCGCGTGGAACTGACCATCTACGAGGGGATTCCGCATCTGATCACTCCCATCATCACCGACCCTAAGAAGGCCGCGCAGGCCTTGGAGTGGGTGGTGAAGGAGATGGACATGCGTTACGACGACCTCGCGTTGTTTGGCTTTAAGCACATCGATGACTTCAACAAGGCGGTGCGCGCGGGCAAGGTCAAGCCCCTGCCGGGTTCGGAACGCAAGATCACCACCTACCCGTACCTGCTGGTGATTGTGGACGAGTTGGCGGACCTCATGATGGTGGCGCCGCGCGACGTGGAGGAGTCCATTCAGCGCATCACGCAGCTGGCGCGCGCGGCGGGCATTCACCTGGTGTTGGCCACGCAGCGCCCCTCGGTGGATGTGGTGACGGGCACCATCAAGGCCAACGTGCCCTCGCGGCTTGCCTTTGCCACGTCCTCGCTTGCGGACTCGCGCGTGGTGCTGGACATGCCCGGTGCGGAAAAGCTCATCGGTCAAGGCGACGCGCTCTTCTTGCCCATGGGGGAGTCCAAGCCCATGCGGGTGCAGGGTGCGTGGGTGTCGGAAAGCGAGATTCACGCGGCCGTGGAGCACGTGAAGGCGCAGGCGCAGCCGCAGTTCCGTGAGGATGTGATCCAGGCACAGACCAGCGCCGTGGTGGACGCGGACATTGGCGACGACCTGGACGACCTGCTTGCCGCCGCCGAGTTGGTCATCACCACGCAGCTGGGCTCCACGTCCATGCTCCAGCGCAAGCTGCGCGTGGGCTTTGCCAAGGCGGGGCGCCTCATGGATCTGCTGGAAAGCCGCGAGATTGTGGGCCCCTCGCAGGGCTCCAAGGCGCGTGACGTGTTGGTGGGGCCGGACGACCTGGCGGGCACGCTCGCGTTGCTGCGCGGCGCCCCCACGTCCTACCCCGGTGCCGATGCGGGCGACGGCTACGTGGACTATGACGAGGACGACGAGTAGCGCCGTCGGGCGCCGAGGCGGACCTTAGGGGATGCGGGCCTCGCGGTAGGCCTCGTCCGCCAGGCGGGTGGCCGGGGTGGTGCGCAGGGGCGCGGCGCCTCCCACCGCATCGGTGACGCGACCAAGGCGCGTGCTGACCTCTCCCGCGCTGAGGGTGGCCGTGCCCTCGGGAATGTCGGTGAGCACGTGCATGGTGTGGTGGCTGCGCCGGTCCACCGTAACGGGCGTCCATTCCACGCCCACGCTCACCGCATCATCCGGATCCACGGCAATGGTGGCGGTGAGAATCACCCCCGAGTCCGTGTTGGCAACGCAGCATGCCGCATCCTGGTTGGACAGGTAATTGCCCAGCCCGTACGCGGCCCACATGCCCGTCCCCGACGGCCCACCGGGAATGAGCTCAATGGGCTGTGGCACGTGCGCGTGGTGGCCAATGTAGAGGTCTACCAGGCCCGATGCCCCAATTTGGGACACGATGGAGGCCTGGGCGTCCGTGGGGGCCGTGCGGTATTCCACGCAGCAGTGCACCGAGGCCACCACCACGTCTGCACCCTGGTCCCGTGCCGCCTGGGCCGCAGCGATGATGGGGGTGGCGTCGGCGGCATCGGCGTTGAACAGGTTGACGCTCCACGGTGCCTCCGCGGGAACGGGAAGCCCGTTGAGGCCGTAGGTGAAGGCGATGTTTGCCACCCGAATCACGCGGTCTCCCGTGCGCACGTCATAGAACTGTGTGTGCTGCGCCTCCTGCTCGGTGCGCGCGGTCCCGGCAAAACCCAGGCCATAGGAGTCAAACAGGTCCAGCGTGGTGGTGATGCCCGCAAACTTGCGGTCCACGCTGTGGTTGGACGCGGTGGAACACCCGTCCCAGCCGCCCAGCGCGAGGTCGCGCACAATCTCCGCGGGTGCGCCAAACATGGGGTAGCCCGACGGGGCGGTGCCGGCGGGCGCCACGGGCACCTCCATGTGACACAGGGCAAGGTCCGCGCCCTCAATATAGGGCTGCACGGCCGCCATGAGCGGGGCATAGTCAATCACCCCGCCGTGCGTGGCCGATGCGGTGACCGGCTGGTGAATGAGCACGTCCCCGGCGGCCACCAGGGTAAAGCTCACCGTGGGCACCTCGGGCGTGGGGGTGACCGAGGGCGACGGGGGGACGGGGGAGGCGGGAGGCGTGGCGCTGGGGCTGGGCGGCGCCCCCTGGGCCGCGGGTGCGGCGTCCCCGAGGTGGGGCAGCGTGAGCGCCAGAATCACCACGGCGCCCGCGAGGGCGCCCACGCCCGCCACCAGCCACCCCAGCGCGGACTCGCGCCGCACGCCCCCGTGACGGGCCACGGCGCCCGGGGTCACGATGCCGATGCCAGGAGTGCCGAGAGCGTCGGCGTCGCGCGCGTCGGCCGCGTTGGGAAAGGGGGAGTCCACCGGGCCATTATCCCGGGTGGTGCCAGGCGGCGTGACCCGACGTCAGGGCCGCGGGGGATGCAGGTAGGCCTGAATGGCGGGGGCCACCGCGGCCACCAGGTCCTGGTGGGGGATGGCCACCACGGCCGGAATATGCAACACATGGCGGGAGAGTGCCACGCCAAAGAGGTGCGTGGCCGCAAGGATGAAGCCGCGCGCCGCCGGGTCTTCCGCCAGCGGCATTCCCTCGGTGCCGCGGATCTTGCCCGCAATCAGCTCCACCACCAGGGCCGCGCCATGTTCGGTGGTCATGGCGGATCGCACCAGGCCACGCAGGACGGCACCGGCCTCCGGCTCGTCCCACATGCGCAGGTAGGCGTCGGTGACGCGCGCCCCCACGCCCTCGGCCGGGCCGGCAAACGCGGCGGCCACCCGGGCGGGCAGCTCCGTCCGGTCCGCCATGGTGGCGGCAAACAGCGTCTCCTTGTCCGTAAAGAAGTGGCGAATCATGCCGGTGTCCACGCCCGCGCGCGCGGCGATGGCGCGGACGGTGGCGCCGCGGTAGCCGTGGGCGGCAAAGAGGTCGCGGGCGGCGTCGAGAATCGCTTCGCGGGTGCCGCTGTCGCCGCCCCGGCGTCCCGCCCGGCGCTCGCGCGGGGGTGGGGGCGTGGCGGCGGTCATGGGTTAAGGCTACCGCGAGATGGGCATAATTCCACAAGTGTGGAAATGATGCGCTACGATGGCGTTCCACCGTGCAGGGAAGGAAGGCACATGAGCGCAGACCATGTGATTGACGTGGCGGGACTCACCAAGTCCTTTGGACGCTTCCGGGCGCTTGCCGGGCTGGACCTCACCGTGGAGCGCGGTCAGGTGCATGGCTTTCTGGGGCCCAACGGTGCCGGCAAGTCCACCACCATTCGCGTGCTGCTGGGCCTGCTCAAGGCGGATGCCGGCCGGGTGAGCGTGTTGGGCGGGGACCCGTGGCGTGACGTGGTGGAGATTCACCGCCGCCTGGCCTATGTGCCCGGCGATGTCTCGCTGTGGCAGGGGATGACCGGTGGTGAGGCCATTGACCTCCTTGGCGCGCTGCGCGGCGGACTCAACGAGCAGCGGCGCGCGGAACTGATTGAGCGCTTTGAACTGGACCCCACCAAGCGCGGCCGCCAGTACTCCAAGGGCAACCGGCAAAAGGTGGCCATCATCGCCGCCCTGGCCTCCGACGCGGAACTGCTCATCCTTGACGAGCCCACCTCCGGTCTTGACCCCCTCATGGAGGCCGTATTCACCGAGGTGGTGGCCGAGGCCAAGGCGCGTGGCACCTCCGTGCTGCTGTCCAGCCACATCCTGGCGGAGGTAGAGACGCTCGCGGATCGCCTCTCCATCATCCGCGACGGCGCCATTGTGGAAAGCGGCACCCTTGCCCAGCTGCGGGGCCAGGCGCGGACCGCCATCCACGCCACGCTTCTCAGGGAGCCCGACGACGCGGCGCTCGCAGGGCTAAGGGACGTGCGGCGCGACGGGCTCACGCTGGTGGCCACGGCCGATGCCGCCGCCGTGGGAGACGCCGTGGCACGCCTGGCACAGTGGGGCCTCGCGTCCCTCACCGTGGAGCCGCCGTCGCTCGAGGCGCTGTTCCTCAGTCACTACGAGGGCGTGACGGAGGATGCCCGGTGACCACCGCCGTCACGGGCGCGCGTGCGCTGCTGCGCGCCACGTTGCGCCACGACGGGCGCTCCATCGCACCGTGGATTGCCATTGTCACGGTGCTGTCCGCATCGTCCGTGCTTGTCTACCCGTGGATCTTCCCCCATGCGGCCGACCGCACCGCCCTTGCCACCGCCATCGGCGCCAATCCCGCGCTGGGCATGATCTTTGGCCCCGCGTTTGACCTGTCCACCAGCGAGGGGTTCAACGCGTGGCGTTCCCTGTCTCTTGGTGGCTTTGTGACCGCATTGGGTGCCATCTTTGCCGTGGTGCGTGCCACCCGCGGCCAGGAGGACTCGGGCCAGGCGGAACTGCTCGCCTCCGGGGTGATGGGGCGGGCCAGCCGCCTGCTTGCCGCACTGGGACTTGCGGGTGTGGGCTCGCTCGCGGTGGGCGTGGTCTCGGGAGCGGTCACCGTGGCCTGTGGTGGTGCGTGGGAGGACTCGCTGCTGTTGGCCGCCACGTTCACGGCCACGGGGTGGATGTGCACGGGCATTGCGGCCATCGCGGCACAGTGTGGCTCCGATGCCCGCACCGCCACATCGCTTGCGGTGGGCACGCTGGGCGTGCTGTTCCTGCTGCGTGGGTTTGCCTTCTCCGTGGACGCGCCCGCATGGACCATCTGGGCCAACCCCCTGGGATGGATGACGCAGACGCGGCCGGCAAGCGGCAACCACTGGTGGCCGTTGCTGCTGGCGGTGGCGTGTGCCGTGGCAACCATGGCGGTGGCCTTTGTGCTCCAGGCGCGGCGGGACTTTGGCCAAGGCGCCATCGCCCCCCGCCCCGGGCCCGCACGCGGCGCCGTGCACGGCCCGTGGTCCCTGGCGGTGCGCCTCAACAGGGGCCCCATGGTGACGTGGGCCATGGCGTTTGCGGTGCTGGGAACGGTGTCTGGCTACTTTGCCACGTCCATTCAGGACATCCTGAGCAAGGACTCCGCGGTGGCCGCCATCCTTGCGGCGGGAGCCACCACGCCCGAGGAACTCGCCGCCGCCTTCCTTGTCACCATCCTGTGCCTTGTGGGCATCATCGCCGCCGTCCCGGGTGTGCAGATTCTGCTCAAGGTGCGGGTGGAAGAGATGGAAGACCGCGTGGAGCCGCTCGTTGCCACCGCGGTGAGCCGCAGGCGGTATTTCCTCTCCCATATGGCGCTGGCACTCCTCATGCCCGCCGCCTACGTGCTCCTTGCGGGGGTGCTGGTGTCGCTGCTGGCGGGCACCGCGGGCATTGGCGTGGGTGTGGGTCACACCCTGCTGCAGGCCGTGGTGACCATTCCGGCCGTGTGGACCACCACCGCCGTGGCGGTGGCCGTGGTGGGCGCTCGCCCGCGCGTGGCCATTGCCGCGTGGGTGGGGGTGGTGGCCGCGTTTGGCCTCACGCTGCTGGGCCCCACCTTCCGGCTGTGGGACTGGGTGCTTGCCATCAGCCCGTTCTGGCATGTGCCCGCCGTCACGCAGGCCACCCCGGGGTGGATGGGCATGGTGTGGGTGTCGCTTGTCACGCTGGTCCTGGCGGGCGTGGGCATCGCCGGGTTCAGCCGCCGTGACCTGGCGGTGAGCTAGACGCGGCCTACGATGGCCCCGTGACGCACCTGACCGCACTTCACTCGCCGCAGCATGCGGACGGCCACGCGGACCACGCCCACGGACCCGTGTTGCTGTTCTTGCACGGCTACGGCTCCGACGAGCGCGACCTTGCCGGCCTGGTGCCGTACCTGCCGGCCTCGCCGTGGGCATCGGTACGCGCGCCGCTCAGCCACCCCGCGAGCGGCTATGCGTGGTACCCCCTTGACCAGCTGGACGTGCTCGCTCCCGCCCAGGAGGCCATCGGTACGGCCACGGCGGCGCTGTGGGAGTGGGTGGACGCGAGCCTGGGGCCGGCGGCAACGCTCATCCCCGTGGGCTTTTCCCAGGGTGGGTGCATGGCAAGCCAGTTGCTGCGGACCCGGCCCGAGCGGGTGGCGGGCGCCGCCCTGTTGTCCGGGTACGTCCAGGACGCCCCGCAGGCCGCCGATGCCACGCTCGCCGCACATCCCCGTCCCGTCTTTTGGGGCAGGGGAGACGCGGACCCGGTGATTCCGGTGCGGGCCATCGAGGACACGCAAGCCTGGGTGGACGCCCATGCGCAGGCGCGCGTGGAGGTGTATGCGGGGCTCGGTCACAGCGTGTCGGAGCGGGAACTGCGCCACCTGAGCGAATGGCTTGACGCGGTGGTTCACCCCGCCCCCTAAAGTCCCTCGTTCCCGTGGGAACCGTGGGCCGTACTGCCACGTTAGGGGTACGAGTCGAGAGTGAAGGAAACGTCGTGGCGCAGCTGTTGTTCCGTCTAGGTGAGGCCAGCGCACGGCGCGCATGGGCCGTGGTGGCCTCCTGGTGTGCCGTGTTGGGCATTGCCGGCGCCGCATTCCTGATCTGGGGCGGCACCCTCACCGACTCGTTCTCCATTCCGGGCACCGAGACCGAGCGCGTCACCCAGCAACTGGCCACCTCCATGCCACAACTCACCGGTTCCAGCGCCACCGTGGTGTTTGCCACCGAGGACGGCAGCCCGTTCACCGCCGAGCAGCGTGCCGCCATCTCCTGGCGTCTGCTCACGGTGGCGGACCTGGACGGCGTGGTGGGCGTCTCCGACCCCTTTGCCGCCGCCGCGGACCGGGCCGCGATGGACACCCAGCTGACCGAGGGTGGGGAGCACGTACTCGCCGCCTTCGACCAGTTGGACGAGTCGCAGGCGCAGATTGCCACCCAGCAGGAACAGCTGGACCTTGCGGTGTCGCTTGCCAAGGCATCCGGCACGCATGCGCTGCTTGAGGCCGAGTTTGCCTCCCAGCAGGCGCAGTTGGATGCGGCGCTCACCCAGGTGACCGATGCGCGTGCCCAGCTGGCACAGCAGTCGTTGGAGCTGGCGCAGGGCCGGGCGCTGCTTGACGCCACCGCGGGCCTGCAGACCGTGTCCGCGGACGGCTCCGCGGCCGTGGGCTTTGTGTCGCTTGCCGAGGACCAGTTCTCCATGCCGGACTCCGTCAAGGAGGCCGTGGCCGGGGCCCTCACCCAGCCCATTGCCGGGGTGGAGGTGGGCTACTCCACCGCCATCGCCACCGGCATCGACGGACTGCTGGGTGTGGGGGAAATTGCCGGATTGGTGCTCGCCGCCCTGGTGCTCCTGGTGATGTTGCGCACGGCCATGCCCGCCATGATTCCGCTCATCAACTCGCTGATTGGCGTGGGGCTTGCGGTGGCCGCCGCGCTCGCGCTGTCCGGCTCCGTTGACATGTCCTCCGTGACCCCCATCCTGGGCGTCATGCTGGGCCTTGCCGTGGGCATCGACTATGCCCTGTTCATTGTGCACCGCCACCGCCGCCAGCTCCTTGCGGGTGCGGACGTGCGCCAGTCCATCGCGTTGGCCAATGGCACGGCGGGCAATGCCGTGGTGTTTGCGGGTACCACCGTGGTGGTGGCGCTGGTGGCGCTGTGCGTGACCGGGGTGCCCTTCCTTGCCGTGATGGGCTTTGTGGCGGCCTGGTGTGTGCTGGTGGCCGTGGTGGTCTCCGTAACCCTCACCCCCGCGTTGCTGTCCCTCATTGGGCTGCGTGTGGTGCCGCGTGGCACCCGCGCCCGCCTGGGCGATGGCTCGCATGCGCCCCGCACCGTGACGCCCATGTCCACGCGCCGCGCGGTGGCCACGGGCATCCTGGGCACGGTGGGCCTGCTGGTGGTGGCCATCCCGGCCCTGTCCATGCGCCTTGGCCTGCCCGACGGCTCCTCCGAGTCTCCCGAGTCCGCGCCGTACCGGGCGCAGGCCATTCTTGCCGAGAAGTTTGGGGCGGGCATGAACGGTCCGTTGCTGGTGGTGGCCACCACGCCCGATGGCGTGGACGTGTCCCAGCAGCGGGCGTTCCAGGTGGATGTGGTGACGCAGCTCATGGCGCAGGAGGACGTGGTGGCCGTGGCCCCCGCCGCCACCGCCGTCACGGGCGACGTGTTTGCCTTCCAGGTGATCCCCAGCGACGCCCCGTCGTCGGTCACCACGCAAGACCTGGTGCACACGCTGCGCCAGACCACCCCCGAGGGTCCCCACATTCCCGGTGGCACCACGCTGGGGGTGGCCGGTCAGGCCTCGGGCAACATCGACATCTCCGCCAAGCTGTCCGATGCGGTGCCCCTGTACCTTGCGGTGGTGGTGGGGCTGTCCATGCTCATCCTGTTGGTGGTGTTCCGCTCCGTGGTGGTGCCCATCCTGGCCACCGGTGGCTTTGTGCTCTCGGTGATTGCGGCCTTTGGTGCCATGACGGCCGTGTACCAGTGGGGGTGGCTGTCCGGGGTGTTTGACGTCCACGCGCCGGGCCCCGTGCTGAGCTTTGCGCCCATCCTCATCATGGGCGTGCTGTTTGGCCTGGCCATGGACTACCAGCTATTCCTCGGCTCGGGCATGCGCGAGGCCTACGTGCACGGGCTGCCCGCGCGCCACGCCGTGGTGGCGGGGGTGCGCCTGGGCCGGTCCGTGGTGATTGCTGCGGCCATCATCATGATCTCGGTCTTTGGTGGCTTTGTGTTCTCCCACCTGGGGATGGTGCGTCCGCTGGGCTTTGGCCTTGCGGTGGGCGTGCTGTGTGACGCCTTTGTGGTGCGCCTGCTGCTGATGCCCTCCGCCATGCACCTGCTGGGTGACAAGGCGTGGTGGCTGCCGCGCTGGCTGGAGCGCGTCCTCCCGCAGGTGGATGTGGAGGGTGCCGCGTTGGAGCGCAGCCACCCCCTCCACGTTGAGGCGCCCCAGACGCCGCAACTGGCCGCGCAGGCGTAACGGGAGGGGCGCCCGGGCGTCATGCCCGGGCGCCGCATCCCTCAGTCCTTGGGGCGTGCGGTAAGCGAGCCGCCGGTGGCCAGACGCATCAGGTCCGTGGTGAGGTCAATGTCCACCTCACGCCCTCCCGCCGAGCCAAAGCTGTGCGGGTAGGCCTTCCACGCCTCCTCCCGCACCTGGGTGCGGAACTGGGACGCGATCAGGCTCACCAGCTCAAAGGCTGCCCGGTCCAGGCGTTCGCCTAGCGCGCCATCGCCCCAGTCCTCGGCGGTGGCAAAGATGCTGGTGGGCACGGGCAACGTGCGCAGGTACGCAAACAGCGCGCGCATCTCCTGATCCACCACCAGGGCGTGGCGTGCCGTGCCGGCGGTGGCGGCCAAGATGACGGGCGTGCCAATCAGCAGGTCGTTGTCGATCACCTGAAGAAAGCTGGTGAGCAGGCCCGACGTGCCGGCCTTGTACACGGGCGCCGCCGCCACCACGGCATCGGCGTCGGCGAGCGCGGCCACGGCGGCCTGCATGCGCGGGCCCAGGTGTTGGCTGGCAAGCGCGCCGGGCAGCTCGGGAAGAATCTCCCGCAGGTCAAGGGTGGTCACCTCCACGCTGATGTCCCGGCGTTGGGCCATGGCCACCACCCGCCCGGCGACGCGGTCCGCGATGAGGCGTGTGGAGGAGGGGTCGGAGACGCCCGCGTTGAGGACAACGAGGCGGGTGGGCTGGTTCATGCGAGCTCCTGCGAGATGAGACGGTGGGAGAGGTGGCGGAGGGTGGCAAGCTCCGTGGCGGTGAGGTGAGACAGGGCATCGGCCACGTCCCGGGCGTGCGCACGGCCGATGCGGCGCTGCACGGTGCGGCCCTCGTCCGTGAGGCTGAGGTGCACCGCGCGGGCGTCGGCGGGGTCGGTGCACCGGGCCACCAGGCCCCGTGCCACCAGCCGATCCACCAGGCGCGACAGGGCGCCCTGGCTCAGCAACACGTGGTTGGCGATGTCGCTGAGCCGCTGGGGGCGGCCGCATTTGGCCAGCGTGTAGAGCACGTCGTACTCCCGCATGGACGCGCCGTCCCAATAGGGGCGTGCCGCAAAGCGGCGCATGAGCGTGGCGTGGGCCTCCATGGCCGCCTCCCATGCCTCGTTGGCGGCGCGTGGGCCCGTTCCCGCGCCGATGCGGCCGGGGGCGGGTGCCGTGGCCGTGCTCATGCCTCATCCCAGGCGGAGGCGGCCAGCAGGTCCGAGTCCTGGTACGGCGAGCCTCCCGTGACGTTGTCGCCCCGGTTGGGGCGCGGGCGGGCCTGGCGCGGTCCGGCATCGCCATAGGTGGCCCGTACCAGCTCGGCGTGCGAGGGCGGGTTGGCGGGGGCCTCCGGGCTGCGGCGGGACTCCATCTCCTTGCGCAGCACGGGCACCACCTCGCCGCCCAGCAGGTCCAGCTGCTTGAGCACGGTGCTTTCCGGCAGGCCGGAGTGATCGCCAAGGAACAGCTGGCGCTGGTAGTCGCCCACGTACTCGCGGAAGGTAAGCGTGCGGTCAATGACCTCCTGCACGGAGCCCACGGTCATGGGCGTCTGGGCCGCAAAGTCCTCCAGCGACGGGCCGTGACCGTAGACGGGGGCCTCGTTGAAGTAGGGGCGGAACTCGTCGCGCGCCTGCTGTGAGGTCTTGCCGATGTACACGTGCCCACCAAGACCCACAATGGCCTGTGCGGCGGTGCCGTGGCCGTAGTGCTCAAAGCGCTGGCGGTAGAAGCGCACCATGCGCTGCGTGTGCTCCTTGGGCCAGAAGATGTGGTTGGCAAAGAAGCCGTTGCCGTAGAACGCCGCCTGCTCCGCAATCTCCGGGGTGCGAATGGAGCCGTGCCACACGAACGGCGGGACGCCATCCAGGGGGCGCGGGGTGGAGGTGAAGCCCTGCAGCGGGGTGCGGAACGAACCCTCCCAGTCCACCACGTCCTCCCGCCACAGGCGGTGCAACAGGTTGTAGTTCTCCAGCGCGAGCGGCAGCCCCTGGCGGATGTCCTGGCCAAACCACGGGTACACGGGGGCGGTGTTGCCGCGCCCCAGCATGAGGTCCATGCGGCCCTGGGTGAGGTGCTGCAGCATCGCGTACTCCTCGGCAATGCGCACCGGGTCGTTGGTGGTGATGAGGGTGGTGGAGGTGGTCAGCACGATGCGCTCGGTCTGGGCGCCGATGGCCGCGAGCAGGGTGGTGGGGGAGGAGGAGAAGAACGGCGGGTTGTGGTGCTCGCCGATGGCAAAGACGTCAAGGCCCACGTCCTCGGCATGCGTGGCGATGCGCACAATCGAGGCGATGCGTTCGGCCTCCGAGGGGGTGTAGTCGGCGACGGGATCGCGGGTGATGTCGCTGACGGACATGATGCCAAACTGCATGAGGGACTCCTGAGACCAAATAGTTGCGTTTGCATGTATCTAACGCGCGGGGCGTGGAGTTATTCCCGGCTCAGGTCCCGGTGATATGGCGATATGATGAAGTCCTCATATCAAGGGTGCCCGCGGGCGCCCGGAAGGACCCACGTGGACTCAGGCAGGCCGCTATACGAGGTCAAGGCGGAACTCTTCAAGGGGGTGGGCCACCCCCTGCGCATTCGCGTCCTTGAGTTGCTGAGCGAGGCGCCTGAGCGCACCGTCACGCAGCTACTGGAACACCTGGACGTGGAGCCCTCCCTCCTGTCCCAGCACCTTGCGGTGCTACGTCGCGCGGGGCTCGTGTCCTCGCAGCGCCGGGGCTCGCTGGTGTACTACGCGCTGGCCTACCCCTCCGTGGCGCAGCTCTTGCACGCGGCCCGCACGCTTCTTACCGATGTGGTGGAAGGCCGCAGGGCGCAGGCCGATGGCCTGGCCAACGCGCATCAGTCCCTCGCACCCTTGCCCTCGCCCCGGGCATGACGTACCGCGGCCACCTCGCCAGCCTGCTGCCACACCCCAGCGACTACCGCGGCCTGAGCACGCGCTGGCGTGCCGATGTGCTGGCGGGCCTCACCGTGGGCATTGTCGCGTTGCCGCTCGCGCTCGCCTTTGGGGTCAGTTCCGGCGCGGGAGCCGAGTCCGGCATCATCACGGCCATCGTGGCGGGCACCGTGGCCGCCATCTGCGGCGGCTCCCATGTGCAGGTCTCCGGCCCCACGGGCGCCATGGTGGTGGTACTGGCGCCCATCCTCGCCCACCGCGGCGCGGGTGCGCTCGCGCTCGTCACGCTGATGGCGGGGGCCATGGTCATGGCGGCGGGGTTCTTGCGCCTTGGCCGGCTCATCAATCTCATTCCCTGGCCCGTCATCGAGGGTTTCACCCTGGGAATCGCGGTGATCATCTTCATGCAGCAGGTGCCCGCGGCCGTGGGCGTGAGTGCGGAGGGGTTACACACCAACGCGGCCGTGGCGGCCGCGCAGGCCGTCCGCCAGGCAGGGCCCGATGCGTGGCGCACCCTTGCGGTGGCGGCGGTGGTGGCGCTTGTCATGGTGGCGTTGCCGCGCCTGACCACCGCCGTGCCGGGGTCCATCGTGGCAATCGGCCTTGTCACCGCCGTGGCCGCGGTGGTGGACCTGAAAGTGGCAGCCATCGGGGAGCTGCCCGCGGGGCTGCCCGCGCCGCACCTGCCCGCATGGGACGGCGCGCTCGCGGGCGCCCTCGTGGGCCCCGCGGCGGCGGTGGCCGCGCTTGCCGCCATCGAATCGCTGCTCTCCGCGCGCGTGGTGGCCTCCCATGCGGACGTGGGTGGCTATGACGCGGACCGCGAGCTGGTGGGTCAGGGCCTGGCGAGCATCGCATCGGGCGTGTTTGGCGGCATGCCCGCCACCGGTGCCATTGCGCGTACCGCGGTGAATGTGCGCGCCGGGGGACGTACCCGCCTGGCGGCCGTGGTGCACTCCGCCGTGGTGCTGCTGGTGGTGGGCGTGCTCGCGTCCGTGGTGTCACGCATTCCGCTGGCGGCGCTGTCCGGGGTGCTCATGGTGACCGCCGTGGGCATGGTGCATCGTGGCGCGGTGCGGGCCGTGGTGCGCTCCTCGCGCCAGGGTGCCCTGGTGTTTTGGCTCACCGCGGTGGTCACCGTGAGTGTGGACCTCATCTACGCCGTGGGGGTGGGGCTTGCCGTGGCGTCCGTGCTGGCGCTGCGGGCCATGGCACAGGCCGCGGGTGCACACCGTGAGCCGTTGCCGGGGGAGGTGGGCGAGGACGACGACCGGATTGCGCTGGTGCGCCTTGACGGTGCGCTGTACTTTGGCGCGGCGGCCAAGGTGATTGAGGCCGTCAACGAGGTGCGCGACGTGGAGGTGGTGATTGTGCGCATGTCGCAGGTGCACCTCATGGACGCCACGGGCGCGCAGGTGCTCACGGAGGCGGTGGAGCAGCTGCGCCGGCGCGGCGTGGTGGTGCTGGTCAAGGGCATCCGTGCCGAGCATCGGCGTGTGGTGGAGCAGGTGGGGCTGCTGCGGGCGCTGGGGGACGAGCGGCTGGTGTTTGCCGAATTGGCGCCCGCGGTGGCCTACGCGCGGTCCGTGGTGGCCTCCACCTGAGCGGCGCGCGCGGTGGACAGCACGCCGGACAGTGCGAGGATCACCACGCCCGCAAAGGGCACCACCAGCAGGCCCACCCTGAGGCTCGTGGCATCGGCCACGGCACCCACAATGGGCGGCGAGACCAAAAAGCCAATGCGCAGCATCCAGGAGGCGATGGTGAGCCCGGTCCCGGCGCGGAAGCCGGGCAGGGTGTCCGCCCCGTGCATGGCGGCCGGAACCGTGGTGGCCACGCCCAGCCCGGCGAGCGCAAAGCCCACGATGGTGAGCCAGGTGCTGGGGAATGCAAGCGCCACGCCCATGCCCACGGTGGTGATAACGGCGCCCACGCGCGCCACGGCGCGCTGACCCCAAAGGTCAATGAGGCGGTCGCCGGTGACGCGGCCCACAAAGTGCAGCAGCATGAGGCCCACAAAGCCCATGGAGGCAAGGGTGGGTCCCGCCTCCAGCACGTCGCGCAGGTAGGACGTGGCCCACGTGCCGCCCGCGTCCTCCACCCACACGCCCGCAATGGCAATAAAGCCCAGCGCGAGCAGGATGAGCCACGAGCGCACGGGCACGCCGCGCAGCGTGGTGGCGGACGCGTCCTCGTCCTCGGTGGAGTCCGGTCCGGTCAGCAGCAGCGGGACGGCCGCCGCGAGGATGGCCACCACCAGGACGCCGGAGATGGTCACGTGCAGGGGTACGGACAGGCCAAGGCCTGCCGCGGCGCCCGCAAGGAGGCCACCGGCCACGGAGCCGATGCTCCACGTGGCGTGGAAGGTGTTGAGCATGGAGCGGCCCGCCGCCTTTTGCACGCGCAGCCCGTGGGCGTTTTGCGCCACATCCGTGATGGAGTCCAGCGCGCCGAGAGCAAAGAGTGAGAGTGCCAGCTGGAGCCAACTGTGGGCGAAGGCCACACTCAGCGCCGCGCCCGCCATGAGCACGGTGGATGCGACCGCCACCCAGCGCGAGGTGAAGCGGCGGATGAGGGCGCTCGCGGTGAGTCCCAGGACAATGGCCCCGGCGGGACCACAGGCCACCGCAAGGCCCAATTGGGCGTAGGTGAGGCCAATGGAGTCGCGAATCTCGGGGTAGCGGGGCACCAAGGTGGCCCACACCATGCCGTTGGTGAGGAACAGCAGGGTGACACCCCAGCGGGCGCGGTTGAGGGTGGTGGTCACCGAAATCTCCGTCTGTAGGGCCCTACGGGGCGGCTGTGCTCGTCACATCATAACGTTTCGAGTGAGGGCCCGTGTAAGCGATTTCCGGCGTGTTGTTGCAAACCCTTTGCCCTGGTAGGCGATTTTTCACTAAAATTTTACCTGCCGACGTCCTAGGCCGGGACCTGGGTCCCGGAGCATGACCCGGGACCGGGAATAACGTCCATATAGACGCCAGCGCAGTGACTGGCTCACTAGGCGGGAGACCGGCTAGACCTTCAAGGAGAGTAAGAAATGGCAAAGGACAACGAGGCCGTGGTGAACGCCGGGGCCGGATACAAGCTTCTCAGCGTCAGCCGCATCCTCATCGGCTGGATCTTCCTGTGGGCGTTCCTGGACAAGCTGTTCGGTCTGGGCTTCACCACCTGCCGTGACAAGGAGACCTTCGACGTGGAGGTCATGTGCGAGAAGGCATGGCTGCAGGGCGGTGCGATCACCAAGGGCTACCTCGGTTCCTCGTCCGGCCCCTTCGCGGACTTCTTCATCAAGCTGGGCGACTTCCGTGTCACCGACTGGTTCTTCATGATCGGCCTTCTGGGCATTGGCCTGGCCCTGATCCTGGGCATTGGCACCAAGATCGCCGCGTGGTGCGGCGCCGCGATGCTCGCCCTCATGTACGCCTCGCACGCCTGGCCCTTCTCGGGTGACCTGGGCCTGACCAACCCCTTCATCGACGAGCACGTCATCTACGCGGTGGCCGGTTTGGGCATTGTGTTTGTGGAGCTCAAGCACCAGGCGATTGGCCTGGGCAACTGGTGGCGTTCGCTTCCGCTGGTCAAGCAGCTCCCCTGGCTGGCCTAGGGAATCCGTCCCGGAAGGGACAGTGCCTCACGGCCACACCGGCCTGAGTGCATGAAGTACCTCCTCAGCGGGGCCGGCGTCAGCAGACGCCGGCCCCGCATCTTTGTGCCCAGCGCGCACCGCACGGATGCGTGGACGGGGGATACTTGAACCATGCCTCGCATGCCCCATCTGAGTGACCCGAACGCGTTTGCGACACCCACCTCCCGTGCCACCGCATCGGCCATGCCCCACGGCGGTACCGGTCCCCTGCGCACCCTGACGCAGGCGGCGCTCATGGTGGTGGCCCTTGCAGGGCTGATGCTGTGGGGCGCGCAGCCCGCGCTCGCCCACACCGCACTGGTGGAGGCCTCGCCCGCGGAGGGCTCCGAGGTGGAGGCGCCCACGGAGCTCACGCTCACGTTCTCCGGCGCGGTGCTGGGTATGGGTGACCAGATTGCCGTGGTGGACGCGGAGGGCACCATGACCACGCTCACCCCCACCTACCCCGAGGAGGGGGTGGTGAGCGCGCAGCTGCCCGCGCTTGCGCCCGGGCTTGCCGCCGTCACGTGGTACGTGGTCTCCGGCGACGGCCACCCCGTCGAGGGAGTGCTCACCTTCACGGTGATCGCGCCTGAGGGGAGCGCCCCCGAGGTCACCGAGGCCTCGCCCCAGCCGTCCTCGAGCCCGGAGGACACGCAGGTGATGGTCACCCAGGACGCGTCGCCCACGCCCAGCACCACGCCTGCGGCGCCCGGCACCATACAGGCTCCCGGAAGCGTGGTGTGGGCGTGGGTGCTGGTAGGGGTGGTGGTGCTCGCCGGAGTGGCCGCGCTGCTCGTGCTGCGCCGGGCTCACGCCGATGCCGCCGGGGTGACCGGCGAGGCCGCGGCGGGGGAGGCAGAGGCCGCCCAGGACGACCCCGCCCAGGACGACGCGCCGTGACCGCCGCGGGCGTCGACCCGTTTGTGCGGCATCGGGCCCTTGAGGGCTTTGGTGCCGCCGGGCAGGACGCCCTGGCGGGCGCGCGTGTGGCCGTGGTGGGCATGGGCGGGCTGGGTTGCCCCGCCGCGCAGTACCTTGCGGGCGCGGGCGTGGGCCGCCTCACGCTCATCGATTCGGACGCGGTGTCCCTCACCAACCTCCACCGGCAACTGCTCTATGGCCCCGCCGATGTGGGCCGCCGCAAGGTGGACGCCGCGGCCCAGGTGCTTACCGAGCGGGCACCGTGGTGCGAGGTCACACCCCTGGATCAACGCCTCACCGCCACCGCCGCCGCCGCGGCGCTCGCGGGTCACGACGTGGTGCTTGACGGCACCGACACCTGGGCCTCGCGCTACCTCATTGCCGATGCCGCCGCCGAGTTGGGCGTGCCCGTGGTGTGGGGCGCCATCTCCGCCTGGTACGGCCAGGTAACGGTTTTTGACGGGGCGCACCACCTGCGTGACGTGTTCCCCGAGGAGCCCGCTGCCCACCTTGCCGTGTGCGAAGGAGGTGGCGTGTTGGGGCCGCTTGCCGGGCAGGTGGGAACCGCCATGGCCTCGCAGGCCGTCATGGTGCTTACCGGGGTGGGGACGGCGCTCGCCGGCAGGCTGTCCGTGATTGATGCGCGTGACGGTGCATGGCGCACCCTGCCGGTGGCGGCACACGCCGAGGCGCGCTAATGCGTACCGCCGAGCAGCACCTGGCGCGCGCCCTTGAGCTCGTGACGCCCCTCCCCGCACAGGATGTGCCGCTTGCCGAGGCGCTGGGGCGCGTCACGTCGGCGCCCGTCCTGGCGCGCGTGGCGGCACCCGCATTCGATAACTCGGCCATGGACGGTTACGCCGTGCGCGCCGCGGACCTTGCCGGTGCCCGGGAGGATGCGCCGCTGACGCTGACGGTCACGGGGCGTGCGCTCGCGGGGCACCCCAGCCCGGTGGCGGTGACGCCGGGAACCGCGGTACGGATCATGACGGGCGCGCCCGTGCCCCCCGGGGCCGATGCCGTGGTGGCTCAAGAAGATGTGGTGGCACACGAGCAGGGGGAGGCTCAGACACCCCACCTCACCGCCACCTTTGGTGCGCCCGTGACGCCCGGACGTCACATCCGGCGCGAAGGCGAAGACATCCGCCCCGGTGACCAGGTGCTTCCCGCCGGGGTGACCCTCGCCGCCCGGCACGTGGCCGCCGCGGCCGCCGCGGGCATCGGCCGTGTGGAGGTGATCCCGCGCGCCCGCGTGGGCTACCTGGTCACCGGCGACGAACTGGTGGAGCCGGGCCAACCGCTGGGGCCGGGGCAGATTCACGACTCCAACGCCACGTACCTGCACGCCGCGCTGACCGCACTGGGGGCCGAGCCCGTGGCACTGGGGCGCGTGGGTGACTCGCCGGATGCTGTCCGCGCCGCGCTGCTGGCCGCCCGCGTACACCTGCTGGTGACCACCGGCGGGGCAAGCGTGGGCGAGCATGACCCCGTCAAGGCGGGCCTGCCCGAGGTGGAGTTTGTCACGGTGGCCATGCAGCCCGGCAAGCCGCAGGGGCTGGGGCGGCTGGACGGCACGCCCCTCGTGTGCCTGCCGGGCAACCCGGTGGCGGTGGCCGTGTCCGTCGAGGCGTTTGTGGCCCCGCTGGTGCGCGCGTTGCAGGGGATGCCGGAGCCCGTATGGGAGCCCGCCCGGGCCGCCGTGGCATGGTCTTGCCCGCCCGGGCGCGAACAGTTTGTGCCCGTGGTGGTGGGGCAGGACGGGGTGGCGCCTGCCACGTCGGGAGGCTCGGGGTCGCATCTGGCGGCACGCCTTGCCGTGGCCACCGCACTGGCCCGCGTCCCCGCGGCCGTGGACGCGGTGGAGCCCGGTGATACGGTCCTGGTCAGGAGGTTCACGGTATGAGCGATTTCACGCATCTGGACGGACGCGGGGAGGCCCGCATGGTGGACGTCACCGCCAAGGAACCCACCGTCCGTCGCGCCGTGGCGGAGGCCATGGTGGCCTGTGCGCCGCATGTGGTGGAGGCGCTGCGTGACCAGCGGGTTCCCAAGGGTGACGCGCTTGCGGTAGCACGCATTGCCGGCATCGCGGCCGCCAAACGGACCCCAGAGTTGTTGCCGCTGGCGCATGTCATTGGGGTGCACGGCGTGAGCGTGGACGCGCGCATTGAGGACGACGGGGTGCACCTCAGTGCCACCGTGTCCACCGCGGACCGCACCGGCGTAGAGATGGAGGCGCTCACCGCCGTCGCGGTGGCCGCGCTCAACGTGGTGGACATGGTCAAGGGCCTGGACAAGGGCACCACCATTCGTGACGTGCGCCTGGTGGCCAAGGATGGCGGCAAGTCGGGCTCCTGGCGGCGGAGCTAACGCCATGGATGCCGCTTGTGCCGCATGGGACGCCCTCATTGTGGCGGGCGGGCGCGGCACCCGGTTGGGCGGAGTGTCCAAACCCGCGCTCATGCTGGGGGATCGCACCCTCTTGGACCGCACCCTTGACGCGGTGACTGGCGCCACGCGCACGGTCCTGGTGGGTGGCCCCCGGCGAGACGGCGTGCTGTGGACCGTGGAGGAGCCCGCGGGTGCGGGTCCCGCGGCAGCGGTGGGTGCGGGACTTGACGCCCTGGCGCGGGACGCGTACCGGGAGGGTCAAGACCCTGCCCCCTGGACCGTGGTGGTGGCGGTGGATTTGCCGGGACTGGCGCGGGGCATCGGCCGGATGCTGGATGCCCGTGCGCAGGACGGCGCCTGGCTGGTGGATGCGGGCGGGAGGCCACAGGCGCTCCTGGCCGTCTACCGTACTCAGGCGCTCGCCGCGCGGTGTGAAGACACCATGGATGGGTGGTCCATGCGTAGGCTGGTTGAGGGGCTGCGCATGGTGGCCGTGCCCGATGTGCGCGACGCCTCCCATGACGTAGATACCTGGGATGATGTGGAACTGTGGAAGGGCAGACTGGCATGAGCGAGAGCGCTGTAGAGCAGTGGATTGCCGCGTTGGACGCGGAGTTTGGCCTGGAGTTGGGCGAGGTGGATATTCACGCGGTGCTGGACCTGGCGCGTGACGCCGCCCACTCCGTGGTGCGACCCGCGGCCCCGCTGGCGGCCTTCATGGCCGGCTACGCGGCGGGCAAGCGCGGCGCAGCAGGCACCGACATTGCCGCGGAATGTGAGCAGGCCGCCGCGTTGGCTCGTGGCTGGGGTGGCGCATGAGTGTTGCCGTGACGGTGCGTCTCTATGCTGCGGCGGCCGAGGCCGTGGGCGCGCAGGAACGCGCGGTGACCGCGGGAACCGTGGCAGAGGTGCGTGAGACGCTGGGCGCGGGGGGTGCCGCGCCGGTGCTCGATCAATGCGCGGTGCTGCGCGGCGGGGTGCGGCTGGACGATTCTGTGGTGCTTGGTGCGGGTGACGTGCTGGACGTGCTGCCGCCGTTCGCAGGCGGTTGAGTGTCGCTCTCCCTCTCCTCCCGGGGTTTGGGACTGGTTTGGCCCCTACAGCGAGTGCGTTGCGTCCTGTGGGACTCGTGTGGCCCTGCGAGGGCCAATCTGGTCCCATGGGAGACACATCACCGCCGCCGCCCGCAACCGTGGCGCTACCGTGGCGGTATGACTGATTTTGAGATCACGCAGATTGGGTCACTTGACGAGTGGCGAGATTTTCACGGTGGGTTCCGGCCGGACTCGAGCAGGGACGGCCGCCGTGTGGTGGACCACGAGCTCACCATGCAGTACATCGGAATGACGGCGAATGCGCTGGAGCCCGGCGAGCAGGCGGGCTACTGGCATGTGCACCACCGCATTGAGGAGCTCTACGTATTCCTTGAGGGGCATGGGCAACTGGCGTTGGACGACACGGTGGTGGACGTACGCCCGGGCACTGTAGTGCGCGTGGGGCAGGAGGTATGGCGCACCTGGCGCGCGCTGCCGGATTCGCCCACGCAATTGCGATGGCTGTGCATCCGCGCGGGTGGAGCCGAACTGCCCCACCTCCCCGATGACAGCATGCGAGGCCCAGACCGGCCGATGCCGTGGTGAGCGGTCCTGACGGCTCTGGTGGCATGTAAGTCACCGCCGGCCGGTTAGCTTCCCCTGTGCCTCGCGGGCTTCTCAGGGTTTGGGACTGGTTTGGCCCCTACAGCGAGTGCGTTGCGTCCTATGGGACTGGTTTGGCCCTGCGAGGGCCGATTCGGTCCCACAGAAAACACGAGCCGTCCCACAGGGGCCAAACCAGTCCCAAAACCGGGTGGGCCCCGCGACGCGGGCAACTGGCCTCACCTGGCCTCAACCGGCCTCAACCGGCCTCAACCGGCCCCCGCACCCTAACCGCCAATCGCGCTCATGGGCCGTGCAGGCTGCACAAATCCGGGCTCCCCAATCCCGTGCCCGGCCTTCTTGCCCCGCACGCACGCGATCATCGCCTGCGCCAACCGCGCATCGGAGGCACCCTCGCGCATCAGGGTCCTCAGGTCGGACTCCTCATTGGCAAACAGGCAGTTGCGGAACTGGCCGTCGGCAGTGAGCCGCACCCGGTCGCACCGGTCGCAGAACGCGCGCGTCACCGACGCGATCACCCCCACGGTGGCCTCCGTCCCCTCCACGCGGTACGTCTCCGCGGGCGCCGCGCCCTCATGCCCCAGCGGCTCCAGGCGGTACCGCGCGGTCACGGCAGCCAGAATCTCTTCCGCCGTCACCATCTCCTCTCGCCGCCACGTGTGCCCACCGTCCAACGGCATGTGCTCAATGAAGCGCATCTGCAGGCCGCGCTCCACGGCAAAGGTCACCAGATCCGCCACCTCGTCATCGTTGACACCGCGCATGATGAGCGCATTGAGCTTGATGGGCGCAAAGCCCACCGCGCGCGCCGCCTCAATGCCGGCCAGCGTGTCCGCCAGCCGGTCGCGCCGGGTGAGCTCAATAAAGCGCGCCCGCTGCAACGTGTCCAGCGAAATGTTGACGCGATTGAGCCCCGCGTCACGCAGCGGTGCGGCCAGCGACGGCAACCGCAGCCCGTTGGTGGTGAGCGAGATGTCCAGCGGCCCGTCCGGCGTGCTCACCTCCGCCAGGGCGGACACCACGTCAAGCACGTCGGGCCGCAGCAGCGGCTCGCCTCCCGTGAGCCGCACCTCGCGCACCCCCAGACTTACCGCCACGCGCACCAGTCGCATCAACTCGTCGGTGCTCAGCAACGTCGATGACGCCAGCCACGGCACCCCATCGGCCGGCATGCAGTAAGTGCACCGCAGCGAACAGCGGTCGGTAAGCGAAATGCGCAGGTCCCTGTGCACCCGTCCAAAGCGGTCTACCAGGGACGATGCCGTGGCAAGGGGAAGCGGCGCGCTCATGTGATCCCCACCCAGGTGTGCGTGCCATCGGCAAGAATCTCGCGCTTCCACACGGGAAGCTCCGCCTTGACGCGCTCCACCGCCTCCCGGCAGGCGGCAAAGGCCTCCGCCCGATGCGCCGAGGCGGCGGCGGCCACGATGGCGCTCTCGCCCACGGCGAGTAGCCCCACCCGGTGCGTGAGGGCAAGGGTGGCGTCATGTGCGGCCGCCACCTCGGCCACAATCCGGGCCACCACCGCGCCCGCATCGGGGTGAGCGGAGTACTCCAGATGTGTCACCTCGCCCGCCACGGCCGGGTCGTGATCCCGCACCAGTCCCACAAATGTGGCCACCGCTCCGTGGCGGGGCCCGGAAACCGCGGCCACGTGAGCATCCAGCGAGAGCGACTCGCCCGACAGCGCGCCCCAGGATGCACCACCCGCAGAAGCACCCACACCCCCAGCAGCAGCGGCGCCGCTCATGCGTGGTCACCGCCGTCCAGTTGGGCAAGCGCGTGGGCCAGCACGGTGGGTAGCACCTCACATGCCGATGCCACCGCGGCGGGAGATCCCGGCAGGTTCACCACGAGCGAGGGCCGACTGGATGGTGTGCCCGCCTCGATCACCCCCGCGATGCCCCGACTCAATGCCACCAACGGGGTGCGCCCCGCGTCCCGCTGACGCAACAACTCGGGGATGCCCGGGAGCAGCCGCCCCAGCAGCGGTGCCGTGGCCTCGGGAGTCACGTCGCGAGGCCCCAGGCCGGTGCCACCGGTGGTGATCACCACGCGTGCCCCGCCGCTCACCGCATCGACGAGCGCGGCGGTGATGGCGTCCACGGCATCGGGCACCACGGCGGTGGTGACCGTGGCACCCGCCGTGGTGCACGCGTCCGCAAGCACGGGCCCGGTGGCGTCGGCACGCGTGCCCGCGGCGGCCCGGTCGGACACGGTCACCACGGCCACGGCAACGCCGTGAAGGGGAGATGACGTCATGGATCTAGTCTCGCCGCGAGGGCTCCCACCCACGGCGCGGCGCGCGGCTGCCCGTGGGGTAGCGGTCGCGGGTGCGGTACACCACAAAGGGTCGCGCAATGTACTGCACGGGCGCGGACAGGGCATGGACAAGGCGCGTAAACGGCCATGCGGCAAACAGCAGCAGGCCGGCCACCACATGCAGCTGGAACACCAGCGGCGCCTGAGCCATGTGCTCGGGGGCGGGCTGGAACAGCAGGATGGAGCGGAACCACACGGACACGTCTTCGCGGTAGTTGTGCCCCTCTCCAAAGATGCCGGAGGCAAACCACGACGCGGCCACACCCAACAGGATGGCGCCACCCAGGAACAGGAACATCACCTTGTCGTTGGCCGTGGTGCGTTGCATCACCAACACGCTGGAACGGCGGCGGTACACGAGCGCCACAAAGCCAATGAGCGTGGCGGCTCCTGCCACCAGGCTGAGCGGCAGGGTGAGGGTGTGGTACAGGTGTTCGTGCACGCCAAGGGCGTCGGTGAAGGCCTTGGGAACCAGCAGGCCCAGCAGATGCCCAAAGAACACGGCGATGATGCCGTAGTGGAACAGCGGCGACGCGATGCGCATCAGGCGCGACTCGTACATCTGGCTGGAACGCGTGGACCAGCCAAACTTGTCAAAGCGGTAGCGCCACACCAGCCCCACAATGAGCACGGCAAACGCCACATATGGCAGTGCGGTCCACAGCAGCAACGACGCGGTGGGCAGATCCGCCGATGCGGGGGCTACGGCCGATGCGGGGGCTACGGCCGATGCGGGGGCTACGGCCGATGCGGCCAGCACGGTGGGCGCGGCAAGCAGGAGATTCATCGACGGCCTCCCATGGCCTCGAGGGGGAGTGAGGTGGGGAATGGGTCCAATCCCACGGATTCGGTGGGTGGGCCGGAACGCGCCAGGTCCGCCATGCGCTGGGCGATTTCCGGCGTCATGGCGGGAAGCGTGGCCATGACGGCGTCAATCACGCGCGCATACGGCGAGTCGAGCTTGGCCAGCGCCTCACGCATCAGGCCAATGCCCACCCGGTTTTCCGCCAGCAGCGCGTCGCCACTCAGGCGGTTGCCCACGGCGGCAAACTCCAGCACCACGGCCAGGTGGTCCGGCAGTTCCTCGTCGCCCAACTCGAGGCCGGAGGCGAGGTACGCCTGCTTGAAGCGCAGAATCGCGTAACCGCGGTTGCGGGTGTCGCCGTCCGTCCAAAAGCTGAGGTACAGCGCGGTGCGGCGCTTCATGTCAAAGGTGTCCACATAGTGTCGCTGGGCGGCGGTGAACCCCTCCTCGCTCAGCCACGTGAGAAACTCCCGCAGCGGGGTTGCGGTGGCGGGCGGCAGTGTGTCTACCAGGGCGCTTACCTCGGGAAGGCGTTCGCGGAGCTGCTCGTCCGGGTACCACAGCAGCCACGATGCGGCGAGCCGGGCATCGGCCACCTGCTGCTCATCCATGGCTAGTCTCCGTCCTTGCTGACGCGAATGGGCGGCATGCCCAGCGCCACACCCTTGCCATCCCAGTGCGGCAGGTTGACCGCGGCGGACGTGACAAGGGAGGCGCGACGCTCCTCCTCCACGCCCTTGAGCACGTGGAACGAGTCGTTGGAGATGGTGTGGGGGGCGTGCGTGGGCCCGTTACCGCCGGGGCCACCCACCGAGTCAAGCGAGCAGGTGAGGTCTTCCAGTTCGCGTGCCACCTCGGCGTGTGCGGCGGGAATGACGTAGCGGTCCTCGTACTTGGCCACGGCCAACAACCGGTACAGCTCCAGCATGGTCTGCTCGTCCATGCCCACCGCCGCGGGAATCTCCGGTTGCACCGGGTTACCCAGGTTGTGGTCGCGCATGTAGGAGCGCATGGCCGCAAGCGTGTCCAGCGCGCGCAACACCGGGCCCGTGTCGCCCGCGGTGAACAGCTCCGCCAGGTACTCGATGGGGATGCGCAGGCTCCGCAGCGCCCCAAAGAGGCTGCCCGCGTCTTCGCCGTCGTGGCCCGTGTCGCGCAGCGCCTCGGACACCGGGGACAGCGGCGGGATGTACCAGACCATGGGCATGGTGCGGTACTCGGGGTGTAGCGGCAAGGCCACGCGGTACGTCTTGGCCAGGTGGTAGACGGGAGAGCGTTCGGCGGCCTTGATCCAGTCGGCGGGAATGCCGTCGCGCAGCGCCGCGGCCTGTACCTCGGGGTCCGTGGGGTCAAGAATCAGATCCAGCTGGGCCTCGTACAGGTCCTTGGGGTCCGGGGTGGCCGCCGCTGCGGTGACCTTATCCGCGTCGTACAGGAAGAGCCCCAGGTAGCGCAGGCGCCCTACGCAGGTCTCCGAGCACACGGTGGGCAGGCCCGCCTCGATGCGCGGGTAGCACATGGTGCACTTTTCCGCCTTGCCGGTGGCGTGGTTGAAGAACACCTTCTTGTAGGGGCAGCCGGTGACGCACATGCGCCAACCACGGCACGCGTCCTGGTCCACCAGCACAATGCCGTCCTCGGCACGCTTGTACATGGCGCCGGAGGGGCACGATGCCACGCACGCGGGGTTGAGGCAGTGCTCGCAGATGCGCGGCAGGTAGAACATGAACGCCTGCTCGTACTCAAAGCGCACCCGGTCGCTCACCTGGCCCTGAATGCGCTTGATGACCGGGTCTTCGGAGGCGGTCTCGGGGGCGCCGGCAAGGTTGTCATCCCAGTTGGCGGACCAGGTGATCTTCATGGGCTTGCCGGTGATGGCGGACTCGGGGCGCGCCACGGGGGAGGTGCGGCCCTGCGGCGCGCTCAGCAGCGTGTCGTAGTCGTACGTCCAGGGCTCGTAGTAGTCCTTGACGCCCGGCATGAGGGGGTTGGAGAAGATGGTGGCCAGGCGCTTGAGGCGCCCGCCCTGACGCAGGCGCAGCTTGCCGCGCTTGGTCAGCTCCCAGCCGCCCTTCCACTTGTCCTGGTCTTGATAGGTGCGGGGGTAACCCAGGCCGGGGCGCGTCTCCACATTGTTGAACCACGCGTATTCCACGCCGTCCCTGTTGGTCCACGCCTGCTTACACGTCACCGAGCACGTGTGGCAGCCAATGCACTTGTCAAGGTTCATCACCATGCCCACTTGGGCCATGACCTTCATCAGTACGTCACCTCCTGCGAACGACGACGAATCACCGTGACTTCGTCACGCTGGTTGCCCGTGGGGCCTAGGTAGTTGAACGCGAACGAGAGTTGCGCGTAGCCGCCCACCAGGTGCGTGGGCTTGAGCATGATGCGCGTCAGCGAGTTATGGATGCCGCCGCGCTGGCCCGAGGTCTCGGCAATGGGCACATCCACCACGCGGTCCTTGGCGTGGTACATGTACACCGTGCCGGCGGGCATGCGGTGACTCACCACGGCACGCGCCACCACCACGCCGTTGCGGTTGTAGGCCTCCACCCACTCGTTGTCCTTGACGCCAATGGCGGCGGCGTCCTCCACGCTCATCCACAGGTCGGGTCCACCGCGCGACAGCGACAGCATGTACTGATTGTCCTGGTAGTTGGAGTGAATGGACCACTTGGAGTGAGGCGTGAGGTACCGCACGGTGACCTCCTTGGCCGCCCCGCTGCCCTGGTTGCCGTACAGCCGGTTCATGTTGATGGTGGGCCGGAACGTGGGCAGGTGCTCGCCCATCTCCGCCATCCAGTCGTGGTCAAGGAAGAAGTGCTGGCGCCCCGTAAGGGTGTGCCACGGCTTGAGGCGCTCCACGTTGATGGAGAACGCCGTGTACCGCCGGCCGCCATGCTCCGAGCCGGACCACTCGGGCGAGGTGATCACCGGCACCGGACGGGCTTGCGTGTCCGGATAGGTGATGAGCTTGCCCTCGTTGTCCTCGGCCAGATCCGCAAGGCGTTGGCCCGTGCGCTTCTCCAGCGCCCGGAAGCCCTCCACTGCCACGCGCCCATTGGTGGTGCCCGCAAGCGCCAGGATGGTCTCGCACGCGTGCACCGCGGTGACCAGCGACGGCCGCCCCGCCGTGGGGCCCTCCGCAATGACGCCGTTGACCTGAGCCAGGCGCTTGACCTCGGCCTCCACGTTGACCGGCACGCCCTTGGTGACCGTGCCCAGCTTCTCCATGAGTGGGCCAAGCGAGGACCACTGCGCACCGATCAGGCGGTAGTCGCGCTCCACCAGCACAAACTTGGGCGCGGTTTTGCCGGGGATGAACTCGACCTCGCCCTTCTTCCAATCCTTGACCACGCCACCGGGCACGGCCATGGCATCGGGGGTGTCATGCAGCAACGGCACGGACACCAAATCCGTGACCTTCTCCACATGCCCGGGCGCCAACTCGGACACCTTTTCCGCCAGTTCGCGGAAGTAGTCGTAGTCGGACTTGGTCTCCCACGGCGGGTTGATGGCCGGGGTGAAGGCGTGCACAAACGGGTGCATGTCGGTGGAGGAGATGTCGTGCTTCTCGTACCACGTGGCCGCGGGCAGCAGCACATCGGAGAACAGTCCCGTGGACGTCATGCGGTAGTCCAACGACACCAGCAGGTCCAGCTTGCCCTCGGGGGCCTCCTCGCGCCACACCACATCGCGTGGGCGTGCGTTGGGGGCGGACTGGTCCGCGGTGGCCGCGGAATGGGTGCCCAGCAGGTGGCGGAGGAAGTACTCGTTGCCCTTGGCGGAGGAACCCAACAAGTTGGCGCGCCACACCGTGAGCACGCGGGGCCAGTTTTCCTCGGCATCGGGGTCGTCAATGGCAAACTGCACCTCACCGGACGTGAGGCGCTCCTTCATAAAGGTGCCCGCATCCTTGCCGGAGGCCACCGCCTCCGCGCCCAGCTGGGTGGAGGAGCGGTTGAACTGCGGGTAGGAGGGCATCCAGCCCGCGCGCGCCGACTGGGCCATCACATCCATGGACGTCATGCCCGCAAAGCGCCCCGCACCCAACGGCGAGGCAAGCTCGTCGGGCATCATGCCGTCGTAACGCCATTGGTCGGTCTGCGTGTAGAAGAAGCCCGTGCCAATCATCTGCCGCGGGGGCCGCACCCAGTCAAGGCCAAACGCAAACTGGGCCCATCCCGTCACGGGGCGGCACTTCTCTTGCCCCACGTAATGCGCCCACCCGCCGCCGTTGACGCCCTGGCACCCGGTGAGCGTCACCAGCGCCAAGAAGGTGCGGTAGATGGCATCGGAGTGGAAGTAGTGGTTGGTGCCGGCGCCCAGGATGATCATGGAGCGGCCGCCGGAGTCCTCGGCATTTTGGGCAAATTCACGGCCGATGCGCGCGGCTTGTTCCGCGGGCACGCCCGTGATGGTCTCCTGCCAGGCAGGCGTGTAGGGCGACGGGTCGTCGTACCCGGTGGGCCAGTCGCCGGGAAGGCCCTCGCGGCCCACGCCATACTGGGCCATGACCAGGTCAAACACCGTGGTCACCAGGCGTTCGCCGTCCGTGGTGGTGAGGGTGGCCACGGGCACGCCACGGTGCAGCACACCGCCACGCTCATCCTCGTCCTGACCCACGTCAAAGCGGGGCAGCAGGAGTTCCGCGCTCGAGGTGCCGTCCGCGCCATACAGGCTCAGTGCGGGGTCAATGCCCTCCAGGTCCAGGTTCCACTTGCCCTCACCCTCGGCGCCAAAGCGGAAGCCCAGCGAGCCCGGAGGCACGGTGGGTCGCCCGGTGGTGGCGTCAATGAGCACGGTCTTGAACGCCGCGTTTTCGCTCGTGTCTCCCAGGTCCGCCGCGGTGACAAACTTGCCGGGCACGTACGCACCGTCGCGAGCCTCCAGCGTGACAAGGAAGGGGAGGTCGGAGTAGCGCTTGACGTAGTCCACAAAGCGCGGCACCTGCCGCTCCAGGAAGAACTCCTTGAGCACCACATGCCCCATGGCCATGGCGAGTGCGCCATCGGTGCCGGGGTGCGGGTTGAGCCATTCGTCCGCAAACTTGGTGTTGTCCGCGTAATCGGGGGAGACGGTCACCACCTTCTGCCCGCGGTAGCGTGCCTCCGCCATGAAGTGGGCATCGGGGGTGCGCGTGACGGGCACGTTAGCGCCCCACATGATGAGGTAGGCGGCGTTGAACCAGTCGGCGGACTCGGGTACGTCGGTTTGGTCGCCAAAGACCTGCGGCGATGCGACCGGCAGGTCGCAATACCAGTCGTAGAAGGACAGCATGGAGCCGCCCATCATGGACACAAAGCGGGCGCCCGCCCCATGTGAGGCCATGGACATGGCGGGGATGGGGGAGAAGCCAAAGATGCGGTCGGGCCCGTGCTCCTTGACCGTGTGCACGTGGGCCGCTGCCACAATCTCCCGGGCCTCCGCCCACGAGGCCCGCACCAGGCCACCCTTGCCACGCGCCTGCTGGTAGGCGCGGCGCGTCTCAGGGTTGGTCACCACCGCACGCCACGCGTCCACCGGGTCCGGGTGCTCGCGCTTGGCGGCACGGTAGGCCTCCAACAGCACGCCGCGAATGTACGGATACTTCACGCGCGTGGGGGAGTAGGTGTACCAGGAGAACGCGGCGCCGCGGGGGCAACCGCGCGGCTCATACTCGGGGCTATCGGGGCCCGTGGTGGGGTAGTCGGTCTGCTGGGTCTCCCACGTGATCACGCCATCCTTGACGTACACCTTCCACGAGCAGGAACCGGTGCAGTTCACGCCATGGGTGGAGCGGACAATGCGGTCGTGGCTCCACCGGTCGCGGTAGAACACGTCCGCGCCGCGTCCCCCCTCAAGGGTGACGGTGCGCTGGTCCGCGGAAACCTCACCCGGATGGAAGAAGCGGCCCGCGCGCACCAACGGATTGGTGGCTGCTTGCGCCGGTGCGGCCGGAGTGCTCGGGCTGCTGGGTGTCATGGGGTGCCTCCTCGGGGACCGGGGCTGTGAGGGGGGTGGCGATGAACTCGGGTGAAACATCGGCCCTGGTGAGCCATGCACGGCACACGCCGGGCCGTACGTGAACCTCAAACTTGTTGAGCGAGACGGGTTGACCCGTCTCCTTCAGCAGGGTGCTCATGAGCTCCGCGTGAATGGTGCAGATGGCGGGGTGCTCGGAGATCAGGGAGGCGTAGGGGCATTCCGCGAGGGTGATGGTGTCTCCTACCTCGTCGGAATGTGCCTGGAAACCCACGGCGTTGAGGGCGTCCACCGCGCTTGCCACCGCCTCGTCGGGAGTGGCGGCCGGGTGCGGCCGGGGTGCGTGCTCGGCCCACGCGCGGGCGGTCTCAATGGCCACCTCGTCGGCATTGTTGCCGGCAAAGGCCGTACGCAGGCGCTCCTCAAGGTCCGCGTAGGGTGCGGTGACCAACGCCGATGCCGTGTACAGCACGCGCGGACGGCCCCGGCCGGTGGGGGCCTGGGTGACGCGCTCCACGAAGTCGGCCGCGATGAGCACGTCCAGGTGGTGGCGGGTGGTGTTGACGTGCAGGCCGGCACTATTGGCGATGGCCTCCACGGTTTGGGGGTCCGTGTTGATGCACAGGAAGTCCACAATCACGCGGCGGGCGCCCACCAGGACGTTGCGCTGCGAGGCGTCGGCGCCGTCCAGTTCTACGACGCGCCGCAGTGCGCGTTCGAGTTCCGGGTGGGCTCGGGCCATGCGCTCTTTCTACCATGTTTTTTCCCACGCGACCATTAACACGAGAAATATTGCATCTGGTGATAAATCTTGTAGGGTGTGCCTCATCCGCCCGTGATGGTGCCCGTGGACCGCCGCGAGCCTCACGCGAGCGGCCCCGCATGACCGCGATGCCGTTGCACCTGGTATGTCCCGCCATAAGGAGGCCCGACATGAAGAAAGTCCTGGACACCCTCAAGGGTCAGGAGTGGCTTGACGAGTGGGACCCCGAGGAAGCATGGGACTCCAAGCTCGCGTGGCGCACGCTTACCGTCACCACCTTTGCGCTGACGCTGTGCTTCATCGCCTGGTTCCTGGTGAGCGCCCTCGCACCCGTGATGGCGGACCTGGGCTTTGAGCTCAGCAAGGGGCAGTTGTACTGGCTCACGGCGCTTCCGGGCCTGTCCGGCGGCATCCTGCGCATCGTGTGGACCTTCCTGCCGCCCATCCTGGGCACGCGCAAGCTGGTCACCTACACCACCGGGCTCCTCCTGTTCCCGTTTGTGGGTTGGGCCCTTGCCATCCAAAGCCCCACCACCCCCTACTGGGTGCTGGTGGTGCTGGCACTGCTCGCGGGCATCGGCGGTGGCGCGTTCTCTGGCTTCATGCCCTCCACCTCCTACTTCTTCCCCCGTGCCAAGCAGGGCACCGCGCTGGGCATCCAGGCAGGCGTGGGCAACTTTGGGGTGAGCATTGTGCAGCTGTTCACGCCGTGGCTGGTCACCGTGTTTGTGTTTGGTGGCTTCCTGTTTGGCCTGCCGCAGCTGATCCGTGTGGACGGCGCCGAGGGCCACGCGGAGGTGTGGTACCAAAACGCCGGATGGTTCTGGGTGCCGTTTGTGGTGCTGGGGGTGATGCTCTCCTGCGTGGTGCTGCGCTCCGTGCCCGTCAAGGCCGCCAAGATCACCGACCAGTTTGACATCTTCCGCAACAAGCACACGTGGATCATGACCGTGCTGTACGTCATCACGTTTGGCACCTTCTCCGGGTTTGCGGCCGTGTTTGCGCTGCTGATCCGTGGCACCTTTGGGCCGGACAAGTTTGGCGAGGAGGGCATCTACGGGCTCAGCTTTGCGTTCCTGGGGGCGCTGGTGGGCTCCGTGGCCCGCATCGTTGCCGGACCCGTGGCGGACAAGCTGGGCGGCGGCATTGTCACCGTGGTGTCCTGCCTGGGCATCACCGCAGCATGTGTGGTCACCGCCCTGCAGTTCAACCCGTCGTCCCCCTCGCAGTTCCCCCTGTTCCTGTTCAGCATGCTGGCGGTGTTCTTCTTTGCGGGCGTGGGCAACGCGTCCACGTTCAAGCAGATGCCCATGATTTTTGAGCGTCGCCAGGCGGGCGGCGTGATCGGCTGGACCTCGGGTATTGCCGCCTTTGGCCCCTTTGTGTTTGGCATGGTGCTTGCTACCGCCAACCCCGAGGTGTTCTTCCTGGTGTGGAGCGTGTTCTCCCTGGTAGGGGCCGTCCTCGCCTGGTGGTACTACGCCCGCAAGAACGCGGAGAAGCCGTCCTGATCGGGGGCTGCCCTCCTCCACGTGCCTAGAGCTAGCGAGTTCGGTTGTCAGTTGCGATTGAGGCCGTGTTGGCGCGAATCAAGTGCGTGTTTGAAGTGGCTCTCCGCATCGTTGATGACCTGCGATGGCGTCGCGGGGTCAAACACCCGTAGTACGGAGAATCTGAATCCCGTCGGGTCGAGACCCTTCAGTTCGATGTTCCCGCCATGTCCATTGGCCGCATAGGCGCGCCATCGTTGGAGCAGGTTCTCCGCACCATCGGCCTTGCCAACATAGTGGCGACCACTGCCGGTATCCGTGATGAGATAGATGCCAGTGACGGAGGCAAGCGCCGTGCACCATGCCGCATACCGGTGCTCATGCATGACTGCCTGGAGTTGCGGATAGTCGAGAGTCAGTGCGTCGAATCCAGGGAACCTTACGGGCCGCGCGTCGGCGATCTCAACGATGGGGTAGGAAAGGGACGTTGTTCCTTTGATGTGCCAGGAACGCGGCGCTCGCCAGCCGATCACTAGGCGATCGTTGAGGTCCGTCAAATGACTTGACTGTTCCAGGTGGTAACTCCGTACGTGCTCGTCGCGATCGGTCTCCCCGTGATTGATGAAGACGCGCCACAGGCGAGCTCGGTCCCTGCCCTCGGGTAAGAACACTGCCCAATGTCGTGGTGGTAGTGAAGGGAAGCGACCCGGTATCACGGACTGTTGGCGCGTGTACTCGAAAATCTCACTGTCAGAGGAGTTGGCACTGATGCCGCGGTAGCCATCGTCGTGGAGGTCGATGTAGGCGTGCCGGATCAGGATCAAATCGGTGGGATCGAGGCCTGCACTGGCAAGGGCGGCGCCAAAGGTCAGCATGGTCGCACCCTACGCTCAGAGGGTGACACTCGGTGTGCACCACGGTGGGGGCAGCGGGCCTAGATCGCGTAGGGCTGCTGGCCCGGCTCGACGGTGAGGCTCACGGTGCTCCCGGCGTGCAACCCACCGGCCTGCGCCAGGCTTGCCTCCGCGATGAGGTGTTCGGTGTGCACAAGCACTACCTCGCCGTGCGGCTCCACCATGGTGATGATGGCCGTGATGGCAGACGGCTGACCTGAGTTCACCGCAATCTGGCGGGGGGCGATGGCCACCGCTGCCCTGGAGCCATGGGGCAACGAATGCGCCGCAAGCCCTATGGCAAAGCCAGCATCGGTGGCTAGCACGTCGCCCTCAATCACGCCCGGCAGAAACTGGCGCCCCACCATGCGGGCAGTCAGCGCGGTGCGGGGCTGACTCAGCAGCGTGGAGGTGGGTCCCTCATCCACCACCGTGCCCGCGCTAATCACCGCAAAGCTGCGCGTGAGCGCCACCGCGTCCAGAGCATCGTGCGTGGCAAGGATGGTGGGCACGGAGGTGATGGCCTCCGGCAGCAGCGCACGGAACTGCGATGCGGCGTACACATCAAGGCCCGCGAGCGGCTCATCCAACAGCAGCAGGCGCGGCTCCGATGCCAGCGCGCGTGCCAGCGCCACGCGTCGGGCCTGCCCTCCGGACAGGGCCTTGGGGCGGTGATGGGCGCGGTCCGCAAGCCCCACCCGCTCCAACCAGGTGTACGCGGTGGCCTCGGCGTGGGCGCGAGGCACGCCGCGACTGCGCGGGCCAAACGCCACATTGGCCAGGACGGTCATGGTGGGGAACAGGTGCGGCTCCTGGGTGACGATGGCCACGCGGCGCTCGCGGGCGGGCGTGAGGGTGACCCGGCCGCCGCGGTCCGCAAACAGCGGCATTCCGTCAAGGTGTGCCGCGCCCGCCGAGGGGGTCACCAGGCCGGCAAGGGCCTCCAACACGGAGGTCTTGCCGGCGCCGTTGGGGCCCAGCAGCGCCAGCGAGCCGCCCGCCTCCAGGGTGAGGCGCACGTCCACGCCTCGCGTGGCAATCTGCACATGCGCGGTGAGGCTCATGACTCGGCCTGCTTGGCCGGGCGGTAGGCAAAGGCCACCACGGTCACCGCCACCACCAGCATCACCAGCGACAAGGCCACCGCGGCCTGCGGGTCGGACTCCCGTTGTAGGTAGATCTCGAGCGGCGCGGTGCGGGTCACGCCGGCCTTGGATCCGGCAAACGCCAGCGTGGCACCAAACTCACCCATGGCACGCGCAAAGCACAGCACGGTGCCCGCCACCATTGCGGGTAGCAGGGCCGGCAGCGTCACGCGCCACAGGATGCGCGAGCGGGATGCCCCCAAGGTGGCCGCGATGGCCTCATGCCTTCCCGAGCGCGAGGCGCGCGCCCCGTCCACGGTGAGCACCATGAACGGCAGCGCCACAAACGTCTGCGCAATGATGACCGCCGTGGTGGAAAACGCGATGTCAATACCCCACGCGTGCAACGACGCGCCCACCAGGCCCTTGCGGCCAAACGCGTAGAGCAGCGCCAGGCCTCCCACCACGGGGGGCAATACCAGCGGCGCAAGCAACACCGCGCGGGCCACCGACCGCACCGTTCCCCGCAGTTGCGACAGAAGCGACGCAAGCGGCACCCCCATCACCAGGCACAGCAGGGTGGAGGCGGTGGCGGTACGCAGGCTCAGGGAGATGGCGGTGAGGGAGGACGGCGCGGTCAGGATGTGGGGCAATTCACCCCAGTCCACCCGGGCACACACGCCGATGATGGGCACCACAATGAGCGCCGCGCCCAGCAGGGCAAGGGGCAGGGACCATCGAGGAGCGGCGTGCATGGGGCCTACCGTGCGGTCGCGTCCGCCGGGTCGCCGAAGCCGGCCTCGCGCAGCGCGGCCTGACCGCGCTCGCCCAGCACAAAGTCCACAAACTCCTTGGCCAGCTCCGGCTGGTCGCCGCCCGAGGTCACGCCAATGGGGTAGAGGTTCACAAACGCCATGGCCTGGGGAATGTCCACGCCCTCGACACCCTCGGCCCGGGCGATGTCGGTCACGTAGACCAGACCCGCATCGGCCTGGCCCTGTGCCACCTTGCCCAGCACGTCCGTGACGCTCGCCTCCTCCGAGGCCACGTTCACGGCGAGGCCCTCGGCCTCGAACAGTTGGGTGGTGGCGCTTCCGCATGGCACCTGCGGGGCGCACACCACCGTGGTGACGTCCTCGCGCAGCAGGTCCGTGAGGCCGGAGATGCCCAGGGGGTTGCCTTCCGCTACCACCAGCGTGAGCACGTTGGTGGCAAAGAGCTGGGCCGGTTCCAGGAGTTCCGCTTCCGCCACCGTCATCTGCTTCTCATTGGCCGATGCGAAGACGTCCGCCGGTGCACCCTCCACAATCTGCGTGGCCAGGTCCGAGGAGCCGGCAAACGAAAACTCCACGGTGGTGCCGGGGTGGCTGGCCTCAAACTCTGCACCCAGAGTGGTGAAGACGTCTTGCAACGAGGCCGCGGCGTAGACGTCCACCACCTTGGTTTCTGCGGGAGTGGACTGGCAGGCACTCAGGGCGAGCGCAGCGGCGGCCACGAGGCTAAGGGTGAGGGATGAACGGGTGAGCTTCATGAGGGTTCCTGAGGGGTTTCAACGATGACGGTGGTGGCCTTGACCACGGCCGTGGCCACGGAGCCCACCTCAAGGGCAAGGTCATCCACGGCTTCTGCGCTCATGAGCGAGACCACCCGGTACGGGCCGCATTGCATATCTACCTGGGCCATCACCGAGTCCCGCTGAATCCGAGTGACGATGCCGGTGAAGCGGTTGCGTGCCGAGCGCCCCACGTGGGTGGGGTCCTGGGCGGCGGTGTCACGGGATGCGAGGCGGGCGATGTCGCTGCCCTCTACGACCGTCCGGCCGGCCTCGTCCTTGGAGGTAGGGACGGCCTCGGCGTCGATCCAGCGACGCAAGGTGTCGTCGCTCACGCCCAGGAGCGCGGCGGCTTCAGAGACTCGCAAATGCGGCATGAGGGTGACGTTAGCACCGCATGCGCGGCTTGTCGCTGGTGATAAATGACGAATTTGCGGAGGTGCGCGGGTTTAATTCTGCCGGGGGTGCTGACGCACTGGCAGTACTGATCGCGCGCCTCGAGTCCGTGCGCCCTCTCAGGGTTTGGGACTGGTTTGGCCCCTATGGCGAGTGCGTTGCTTCCTGTGGGACTCATGTGGCCCGGCGGGGGCCAGATCGGTCCCACAGGAGACACGATCCGTCGCACAGGGGCCAATCGGGTCCCAAACCCCTGGGAGGCGTGGCGCCCGGGGGCCAGAAGTGCTACTCGTTGTCCTCGTCCAGCGCGTTGTCCAGCAGCTCATACAGCGTCGAGTGCACCGCCTCCACGCGCGGAATGTGCTCAAAGCGCAGCGGATCGTCGGACGCAGACTCAATGATGAGCGTTCCCGTGCCCAGCAGCCGGTCCCAGAACCCATGCGCAAACTGCACGGTGTTGATGCGCAGCAGCGGGATGTCAATGCCCGTGCGCGTGAACACGCCGGTGCGGAACATCACGCGCCGGTCGGTGATCACAAAATGCGTGGTGGCCCAGCGGATCAGCGGCGCCACAAACCACACGGCCATGACCACGAGCCACACCAGGCCCACCGCGCCCACCAGGATCCACATGCCGATGCCGGCAAGGCTGGCACTCGCAATCCACCACCACACCAGACTGGCAAGGGCGGTGGTAAGCACGCCCACCAGGACGGCCCCGATGAAGGTCTTCCAATGCGGACGGCGGTGCAGAATGAGCTCTTCGTCGGCAGCCAACACATTTTGGGGATACGCCATGCACGCACGCTATCAGCACGCGCGCCTGCGCGCTCGGCAGTGCCGACGCTGGGGCCACGAGATTCCCCCGCGCCGCCACCCCCAGCCGCCTCGGTAGAATCCCTGGGTGACCTCTGTACCTGACACCGCCGACGAGAACCGCTACGACTTCCGGGCCATCGAGTCCGCCTGGCTTCCCGTGTGGAAGCGCGAGCAGCCGTTCCGCGCCGGGGCCGCGGGCGACAGCCGGCCCACCAAGTACGTGCTTGACATGTTCCCCTACCCGTCGGGTGACCTCCACATGGGCCACGCGGAGGCGTACGCGCTGGGTGACGTGATCTCCCGCCACTGGATTCAAAAGGGCTTTGACGTGCTCCACCCCATCGGGTGGGACTCGTTTGGCCTGCCCGCAGAGAACGCGGCCATCAAGCGCGGTGTGGACCCCGCCGGCTGGACCGAGGACAACATTGCCCAGCAGCGCACCTCCATGGAGCGCTACGCCTGTTCCTTTGACTGGGACCGCGTGCTCGCCACCCACCGTAGCGAGTACTACCACTGGAACCAGTGGTTCTTTACGCGCATGTTTGAGCGTGGCCTTGCCTACCGCAAGCCCTCGCTGGTCAACTGGTGCCCGCAGGACCAGACGGTGCTCGCCAACGAGCAGGTGGTGGGCGGATTGTGTGAGCGGTGCGACACGCCCGTCACCAAGAAGAAGCTCACGCAGTGGTACTTCCGGGTGACCGATTACGCCGACGAGCTGCTGGACGGGCTGGAGGACCTGCGGGCCACCTGGCCGTCCAAGGTGATTGCCATGCAGTCCAACTGGATTGGGCGCTCTCATGGCGCCGATGTGGTGTTCACCATCGAGGGTCGCGACGAGCCGGTGACGGTGTACACCACGCGTCCGGACACGCTCCACGGCGCCACGTTCATGGTGGTGGCGGCAGACTCCGACCTTGCGGCGGAGTTGGCAGAGGCCGCCTCGCCCGAGGTGCGCACCGCCTTTGCGGCGTACCTGGAGCAGGTCAAGGCCGCCTCGGACATCGAGCGCCTCAGCACGGAGCGCCCCAAGGCGGGCGTGTTCCTTGACGCCTACGCCATCAACCCGGTCAACGGCGAGCGCCTGCCGGTGTGGGCATCGGACTACGTCCTTGCCGACTACGGCCACGGCGCCATCATGGCCGTCCCCGCCCACGACCAGCGTGACCTGGACTTTGCGCGCGCCATGGGCCTGCCCGTGCGGGTGGTGCTTGCCACCACGGCCGATGACGGCACCCCCGCCGCGGACCCCGCCACCTCCGGCGTGGCGGCGGCGGGCGACGGTGTGCTTATCAACTCGGGCTCATTGGATGGGCTGAGCAAGGCGGAGGCCATCGCCGCCATCACGGCCCAGCTGGAGGCCGCGGGCACCGGCAAGGCCACCACCACGTTCCGCCTGCGCGACTGGCTGATCTCCCGTCAGCGCTACTGGGGCACCCCCATCCCCATCGTGCACTGCGAGGCATGCGGCGAGGTGCCGGTGCCCGACGAGCAACTGCCCGTGAAGCTGCCCTCGGCGGACGGTCTTGACCTCAAGCCCAAGGGGCTGAGCCCGCTTGCGGCCGCCACCGACTGGGTGAACACCACCTGCCCGCGCTGTGGCGCGGCCGCGCTGCGGGACACGGACACCATGGACACCTTTGTGGATTCGTCCTGGTACTTCCTGCGTTACCTGAGCCCCCACGCCGCCGATGCCCCGTTTGACGTGGAGCAGGCCGCCACGTGGGCGCCGGTAGACCAGTACGTGGGCGGGGTGACGCACGCCATCCTCCACCTGCTGTACGCGCGCTTCTTCACCAAGGTGCTGCGCGACATGGGCCTGGTGAACTTCAGCGAGCCCTTCACCGCACTCCTCAACCAGGGCATGGTGCTCATGGATGGCTCCGCCATGTCCAAGAGCCGTGGCAACCTGGTGCGCCTCAGCGAACAGCTGGACGAGTTTGGCGTGGACGCCGTGCGCCTGACCATGTCCTTTGCCGGCCCACCCGAGGACGACATCGACTGGGCGGACGTCTCGCCGGGCGGTAGCGCCAAGTTCCTGGCGCGTGCATGGCGCCTGGCGCGCGACGTCACCAGCGAGGTGGGCGTGGATGCCACCACGGGCGATGCGGCCCTGCGGGCCGTGACCCACCGCACGCTTACCGACTTCATGGAGCTGGTGGAGTCCTTCCGCTTCAACGTGGGTGTGGCGCGCGTCATGGAGCTGGTCAACGCCACCCGCAAGGCCATTGACACGGGCGCGGGCCCCGCAGACCCGGCGGTGCGTGAGGCCGTGGAGTCCGTGGCCGTCATGTTGTCGCTGTATGCGCCCTACTGCGCCCAGGACATGTGGCACCTGCTGGGCCACGAGTCGCTGGTGTCCCACGCCGGCTACCCGGAGGTGGACCCCGCGCTGCTGGTGGAGGACACGGTCACGTGCATCGTGCAGGTGATGGGTAAGGTGCGCGACCGGCTGGACGTCTCGCCGTCCATCACCGAGGACGAGCTCCGCGCGGCCGCCCTGGCATCGGCCGGTGCCCAGCGTGCCGTGGGCGACGCCACCATTCGCACCGTCATTGTGCGCGCGCCCGCGCTTGTCAACATTGTCATCCAGCAGGGCTAACACCGGGAGGTTCCCATGGCAGCACGCGTCGCAGTAGTCACCGACTCGGCCGCGTGCCTGCCTGCGGCCCTTGCCGCAGCGTGGAACGTCCTGGTGGTGCCGTTGCATGTGGTGGTGGGGCAGGGCTCGCAACCCGAGGGCACCCCCGGCCTGGATCACGCGGTGGTGGCGGCGCTGGCGCAGATTGAGTCGGGGGCTGACGCGCATGTGTCCACCTCCCAGCCCAGCCCGTTTGAGTGTGCTGCGGCGTTGGAACGGGCGTCGGCACATGTGGAACATGTGGTGGTGGTGTCGCTGTCGCAGGAACTGTCCGGCACCGCCCAGGTGATGCGGCAGGCGGCCCGCGACGCCCGTGTGCCCGTGACCGTGGTGGACTCGCGCACCTTGGGATTTGGGCAGGGCATGGCGGCGCTCTCGGCAGCCGCGCTTTCCGCCCATGGCGCCTCGCCGCGGGAGGTGATTGCGGAGGCCGAGCGGGTGGCCCGCGAGTCCTTCACGCTTTTCACGGTGGATACCCTCACGCATCTGAGTAGGGGCGGGCGCATCAGCCCCGCCGTGGCCACCATTGCGGGCGCGCTGGGCATCAAGCCCGTGCTGGGGGTGACGGACGGCGAGGTGGCCGTGGTGGAGCGGGTGCGCACCACGGCTCGCGCCCGGCGCACCGTGGTGGAGCGGGTGGCGGTGGCTGCGGCCGTGCCGCACAGTGTGGTGGGGGTCATGACCCTTCCCGACGATGCTGACCTGGACGCACAGGCCAGGCAGAGCCTGGGTGAGGCCGGGGTGAACGCGGTGGTCTCCGCGCCGCTGTCTGCGGTGCTCGCGGCCCACTCGGGCCGAGGCACGCTTGCCATGGCGGCCGCGTCCGTTCACCCGGTGCTTGCGGAGTCGCTGCGGGCGTAGCCCGTGCGGCCGATGTCGTCCCCAGGTGGGGAGGACGGCGGTAGTCATCCCCAGCATCGGGCGGGAGGCGGCACGGCGGGAGGCGGCAACCCTAACCTCGTGCCATGGACGCGCGAGATACCAAAGCCCTGTGGGATGCGGCGGCGCGCGCCTACGAGGCCGCACACGGTAACCCCATGCCGCAACCCGCAAGCGGCATGCGGTGGCGCATCACGCCCCGGGTGGCCGTCACCGCGGTGGTCGTGTTGGCATGCGTGGTGGCCGTGGCCGTATGGGTGCAACGCCCCGCCACAGTCACGGTGCCCGCGGTAGCGGACGTCACGGCGGCGGGCGCGACGCCCGTGCCGGTGGGCGAGGTGACGGTGCATGTGGCCGGTGCCGTGGCACAGCCCGGCGTGGTCACCCTTGCGGCGGGCTCGCGGGTGGCGGATGCGGTGGCAGCCGCGGGTGGTGCCACCCCGGACGCGCTCACCGACGCCATCAACCTGGCCCGCACGCTCGTGGACGGGGAGCAGGTGTACGTGCCCGCGGTGGGGGAGGCGAGCGCGCCCGGCGCGTCCGGCCTCATCAACGTGAACACCGCCGATGCCGCCGAGCTTGAGCGCCTGCCCGGCGTGGGGGCGGTGTTGGCGCAGCGCATTGTGAGCGACCGCGAGGCGCAGGGCCCCTTTGCCACCGTGGAGGACCTGCAACGCGTCAAGGGCATAGGCCCCGCCGTGCTGGACGGCCTGCGTGAGGCCGCGGTGGTGTGAACGCGGCGGGCGCCACGCCGCACGATGCCCGGCTCCTGCCCGGCGCGGCACTGGCGGTGCTGGCCTGTGTGGCACTCGCGGTCGGTGTGGATGCGGCGGGAGTTCTCATGGCGCTGGCCGCGCTGGGGGCACTGGGGTTGGTGCTGGCCGCCTCCGGCCGTGCGCGCGACGTGGGTGTGGCGGTGGCGGTGGCGGCCGCCCTTGCGGGTGTGGTGGCCGCCGGTGCGGCACTCAGAGGAGACGGGGCGGGGCCGGTAGCGCATGCGGCGCTCGCGCACGGCACCACCGTGCACCTGGAGGGCGTGGTGGAGGAGCCGCCGCGACCCACCGTTGCGGATCGCTTCAGTGGTGAGCCACGCTGGCGCATGGTGGTGCGAGTCGGCGTCATCTCCACTCCCACCGGCGCCCCCGAGGCGGCCAACGCGCGCGTGGTGGTGGTCACCGGCAGCCCCGTCGCAGGCCAAGGGGAACGCATCAGTGTGGACGGTCGCCTCACCCCCGCAGGCTCCGCTCGCGACCTTGCCACCGTCTGGGACGCGCGCGTGCGTGCCCCCGCCACGGCATCGGCGGTACTCGTGCGGGCAAGCCCCGCCACGGCCCTGCTCGCCCCACCTGGACTCAGCCGCGTGTGGGATGGGGTGCGCGCCCACGCCCGCCAGAATGCGGCGGTGTTGCCGCCCGCGGTGCGCGACCTTGCGCTGGGCATGGCCATGGGTGACGACGCCGCGATGGACCAGGCGCAGGCGGGAGCCATGCGCCGCACGGGCTTGGTGCACCTCACCGCGGTGTCCGGTTCGCATTTTGCGGTGCTGGTGATGGCGCTGAGGTGGTGTGGACGGGCCATCCGCCTGCCCCGGTGGGCGCATGGGCCGTTGGTGGGGGTGGTGGCCGCGCTGTTCACCGCGCTGGTGCTGCCGCAACCCGCCGTGCTGCGGGCCTTCAGCGCGGCGCTGTGTGTGGCATGGGGAGTGAGTGCGGGGCGGCCCGCCCGCGCCATACCCGCGCTCAGTTCCGGCGTGCTCGTGTTGCTTGCCTGGGAGCCCGCACTTGCCGCCACGCTCGGCTTTCAGCTGTCCGTCCTGGCCGTACTCTCGCTGGCGTGGTGGGCGCCGCATCTGGCCGTTGCCCTGGAACGGGTGGTGGTGCCCCGCCTTGCACACGCGCTTGCCATCCCCGGCGCGGCCACGGTGGCCACCGGGCCGCTGCTGCTGGCCACCATGGGCGGGGTGGGTCTATACACCGTGCCCGCCAACCTGGTGGCCGGGGTCGCGGCGGCGCCCGTCACGCTGGCGGGCGTGCTGGCGGTGGCGGTGGGCCCCTGGTGGGACGCGGCGGCGCGCACGTTGTGGTGGGTGGCGGGCACGGCCGCGTGGCCGGTGGTGTGGGCAGGTAGCGCGTTCGATGCCGCGCCCGGCTCCTGGTGGCAGCCCACCCCCGCACGGCTGGGGATGGCCGTGGCCGCGGTCAGCGTGGGGGGTGCGCTTGCCGTGCTTGCCACCACCTCGCGGCGGGTGCGTGGGTGGGGACGAGGCGCGGTGGTGCTGGGGGCCGTGCTCACGCTTGGTGCAGGGCCGGTGCTCACCGCCACGCCCGTGGCGCGCATCGCCGATTGGGACGTGGTGGCGTGCGATGTGGGTCAAGGGGACGCGATGCTGCTGCGCTCCGGGCCGCACTCCGCGGTGGTCATTGACGTAGGCCCGCGCGACGGGGGCGGGGGCGGCGGTGTTCATGGTGGTGGTCGTGGCGGTGGTGCCCCTGTGCTGGCGTGCCTGGACCGTCATGGAGTGACGCGCATCGACCTGTTGGTGCTCACCCACCCTCACGAGGACCACGACGGCGCGCTGCCGGATGTGCTGGCCCGGGTCCCCGTGAGCGAGGCGTGGGTGGGGCCGCTTGCCGATGCCGCGGGGGAGTCCGCCCGGCTGCGCGGTGCGGGTGTGCCCGTGCGAGAGGTAGGCATGGGCGAGGAGGCGCGCGTGGGAGAGGTGACGCTTCAGGTGTGGGGACCGCCCGCATCGGGCCGTGCCTGGGAGCCCAACGATGCCTCCGTGGTGGTGTGGGCACAGGTGAACGGTGTGAGCGTGCTGGCGTTGGGGGATGTGGAACTCGCGGGGCAACATGCGCTGGCCACCGCGCTGGGTGGCCCCGTGGTGGTGGATGTGGTCAAGGTGGCGCATCACGGCTCCGCGGTGCAGGACGCGGCGCTCGCGGCACGGATCACCGCGCGCGTGGCCGTGGTCAGTGTGGGGCAGGGCAATTCCTATGGGCATCCCGCCGCCGCCACGTTGGAGCTGTATGGGACGCGGGCGTCGCTGGTGGCGCGCACTGATCAGTGTGGGGACGTGGTGATTGCCGCGGGGTTGCACAGTGGAGCGCTACGAGTGGCGTCTCAATGTCCCCCTCCCGTGGCAGGCTAGAGCCATGGCCACGCGATCTCCCGCCCGCTCCGGAACCCCCGCCAGCGCGCAGTGGTACGAGGCCCAGCCCGCACCCGTCGTGTTGCTCAGCGGCCCCGAGGAACTGCTGGTGGCGCGCGCCCGCGACGCGATTGTGGCGCATGTGCGTGCCGCCTCGGGGGCGGCCGACGTTCATGTGCTGGACGCCTCCGCCTACACCGCGGGCCAACTCCGCATTGCGGCGAGTCCCTCGCTGTTTGGCGACCCCGCCGTGGTGGTGGTGGAGCAGGCACAGGCCATGAGCGATGACTTCCTCGCCGATGCCCTGGCCTACGTCGCGCAGCCCGATCCCGAGGTAGTGGTGGTGATCTGCCACGGTGGCGGGGTGCGGGGCAAGAAGCTCCTGGACGCCATCTCCGCCGCACGCATTCCCACCTACGCGTGCACCGCGCTGAAGAAGGAAGGCGAGGTGGTGGATTTTGCCGCCGGTGAGTTCCGGCGCGCGGGCCGGCGGGTAGGCGCCGATGCCGTGCGGGCCATGGTGGCCGCCGTGGGAACCGATGTGGCCCAGGTGGCAGCCGCCTGCTCGCAGCTGATGACGGATGTCACGGGCACCATTGACGAGGCCGCGGTGGCCCGCTACTACGGCACCCGCGTCAACGCCACGGGTTTTGCGGTGGCCGATGCGGCGGTGGCCGGCTCCACGGGCGAAGCACTCGCGCTGGTGCGCCACGCCATTCAGACGGGCACCGATCCCGTGCCGCTGGTGGCCGCGCTGGCGTCCAAGCTGCGCGTGCTTGCCAAGGTGGGCGCCGCCCGCGGCCGCGGCATCGATCCGCAGCGAGATCTCAAGCTGGCCCCGTGGCAGGTGGACAAGGCCACGCGTGAACTACGCATCTGGAACGCGGAGCGCCTGGGCCAGGCCATCGAAGCCGTCGCTGCCGCGGACCATGAAATTAAGGGTGCCTCCCGGGCGCCCGGCTTTGCACTGGAACGTGCGGTGCGGCGCGTGGCCGAGCTCGCATCGGGCGCCTAGACCGCACGCGGTACACGGATGCATCAACCCTGGCGAGGCTGCCGCGCCGTCGCCCCACCCCGCCCTTGAGAACCACAAAGGCCCCCGCGCAACGCGCGAGGGCCTTGGGAACGTGTGGTGCAAGAAGCGTGCCGGCTAGCGCGCGGCACCCTGTCTCACACGCGCCTACTTAGAGCGCGGCAACCTGCTTGGCGAGCGCCGACTTGCGGTTGGCGGCCTGGTTGGCGTGGATCACACCCTTGGAGACGGCCTTGTCCAGCTTGGTGGACGTGACCTTGAGGGTGGACTGCGCGGCGTCCTTGTCACCGGCGGCGATGGCCTCGCGCACCTTGCGCACGTGCGTCTTCAGCTCGGACTTCACGGCGACGTTGCGCTGGCGGGCCTTCTCGTTGGTGCCAATGCGCTTGATGTTGGACTTGATGTTTGCCACAGGTTTCCTCGAATGTGAGTGGGTTCTTCAGGACGACGCCGCCCCGCAAGGAGCGCGCACACGATGGACTAGCATACCAGCAACTCGCCGCTAGAGCGAGCGAATCACCTCGTCAAAGATCGTGCGATCCAAAATGGCTCCTTCGCGGCGCACCCCATCCGGGTCAATACGCAACACCCGGTCAAGACGTACCTCGCTGGGGCGCCCCTGCGAGTCCCACGCGCCGGTGCCAATATCCATCCACCGCCGGCCCCACCGGGCCTCGTCACGCGCGTCGCGGTCGTGGTCCTGCGAGGTGAGCTGCAATCCCAGCAACCAGCCCCCGTCGCGCCCAATGATGAGCACGGGCCGGTCCTTGCCTTGCGAGAAGTCCTCCTCAAACGGCACCCATGTCCACACCACTTCACCGGGGTCGGGGTTGCCGTCGGCATGAGGGGTGTACTCCACCTGCACCTGGCCGGTGAAGTCGCCGGGGTAGCCCGCACCGGCATCGGGCGTGGTGCCTGAGGAGGTGCCACGCCGCTTTCCCTGTGCCTGCTTTCCCTGTGCCCGCGGGGGCTTGCGCGAGGTGGTCCGGGTGCGGCGGGGCGCGGTGCGGGTGGTCTCGCCGCGCGATAGCAGCGCGAGCAGGCTCGTCAGGATTTCCCGTGCCACAGACATGGGGTGAGCCTAGCGGGACTCGCTTGCCGCCAGGGTCACGGTGCCGTCCTGGTCCACGCTGATGGCCGATGCCGGCACCGGTCGCCCAAACAGGTAACCCTGGCCCAGCGCCCACCCGTGATCGCGCGCGGCCTGGTACTGCTCCTCCGTCTCAATGCCCTCGATGACGCCGTACAGCCCCAACCCGGCGGTGAGGGTGGCCATGGCGGCAGAGATGCGAGAGCCGCGGTCGGATTCGCCAAGGCCAATGGTGAAGTCGCGTGCCAGCTTGAGGCCGGCAATGGGGTGGGACACCACGGAAGACAGGGTGGAGTACCCGGTGCCAAAGTCGTCAATGATGAGGTCAACACCCAGGTCTACCAGGGAGACCAGGTCGCGTTCCGAGTCTGCACTGGCCATCAGCGCCGCAGATTCGGTGATCTCCAGGCTCAGGCGGTGCGCGGGCACGCCCGTGGTGTGGAGCGCCTGCGTGACCACGCGGTACAGGTCCGCGGCGCCAATCTGGCGGGTAGAGACGTTGACGTACACCCGCCCCGTGTACTCGGGGTGGTCAAGCAGAAAGTGGCAGGCCTCGTGAATCACGTAGGAGCCCAGCGGCACAATGAGGTTGGCCTGCTCGCACGCCTGAATGAATTGCTCCGGCAGCAGCAGCCCACGCTGCGGGTGCTGCCAGCGCACCAACGCCTCAAAGGCCACAATCTCACGGCTGGGAATGTCCACCACGGGCTGGTAATGCACCACCAGCTCGCCGCTGCGCAGCGCCGCCCGCAACTCGGCCTCAATGGACAACTGGTTGAGCGCCACCTCGCGCATGGAGACGTCAAAAACCTCCACGCGGTTGCGGCCCGTGCTCTTGGCCACGGACATGGCAATGTCCGCGTCGCGCAGCAAACCCTCGGGGTCATCGGAATGGCCCGCCATGGCAAGCCCCACGGACACCGTGGGCACCACCTCATGCCCGGCGATCATCACGGGGGCCTCCACCGCGGCGGTCATCACGGCAAGCAGACCCTCGGCCGCGGCACGGCTGGCCACGTCCTCCAGCACCACCACAAACTCATCGCCGCCGTAGCGCGACACCGTGTCTCCGGTGCGCACCGCGCCATGGAGGCGGTGCGCAATCTCCGTGAGCAGCACGTCGCCCGCATCCTGGCCCAGCGTGTCGTTGACCAGCTTGAAGTGGTCCACGTCCATAAACACGCATGCCACCGTGCCGCCCGTCTCCTTGGCCACGGTCAACGCGTGGTCCAGGCGGTCCAGCAGCAGCGCCCTGTTGGGCATCCCCGTCAGCGGGTCGTACAGGCTGCGGCGCTCCAGCAGCTCGCGCGCCAGGTGGACCTCGGTGATGTCCTCCACCTGGGTGATGAACAGGTCCTCACCGTCGGACTGCACGGGGGTGGTGGTGATGCGCGCCCACACCACCGTGCCGTCCTTGCGCAGGTAGCGCTTGGTGGTGTCAAAGTAGGTGAGCTCGCCGCGCCCCAGCCCGGCAAGCTGCAGGTGGTCGCGTTCATAGTCCGCCGGGTGCGTCACCTCGGAATAGGACCTGCCCACAAAAAACTCGGGGGAGTAGCCCAGCAATTCGGCAAAGCTGGGGTTCACCTCGCGGTACACCCCGCCCTGGCCCAAAATCGCCATCCCAATGGGGGAGTCGCGAAAAATGCGGCGGAAGGGCCCGTCGTCCAGAACCATGCTGCTCCACTCATCGGCCGGGGCGGATGCCCCTCGCCCCATTATTGCCGCCGGGGGCCAAATAGTCACCACTGTCCGGTTTCTTGGTGTGCCGATGCGGTGGCTGGGCGGAGTCGATGCGCCACGGAGGGCTGGGACATGGGACCATAGTGACCACGTCCGTTCATGTTGCGGGACGCCCGTCCCGCCCCCTCCCTGAGTGAGTGAGTAGCACCCGTGCCCACCCCCACCCGTATTGAGCCCGCCGCCACGGCGCCCCAACTCATCCGGAACTTCTGCATCATTGCCCACATCGACCACGGCAAGTCCACCCTTGCAGACCGCATGCTCCAGCTTACGGGCGTGGTGAGCGAGCGTGACATGCGCGCCCAATACCTGGACCGCATGGACATTGAGCGCGAGCGCGGCATCACCATCAAGTCGCAGGCCGTGCGCATGCCCTGGCAGGTGGAGGGCGAGCCGTACGCGCTCAACATGATTGACACCCCCGGTCACGTGGACTTCACCTACGAGGTGTCGCGCTCCCTCGCGGCCTGTGAGGGTGCGGTGCTGCTGGTGGATGCCGCACAGGGCATCGAGGCGCAGACCCTTGCCAACCTGTACCTGGCGCTGGAGAACGACCTCACGATCATTCCGGTGCTCAACAAGATTGACCTGCCCGCCGCGGACCCCGAGCGCTACGGCGCGGAGCTGGCCCAACTCATCGGCTGCGACCCGGACGACGTGATGCGGGTGTCCGGAAAGACGGGTGCGGGCGTGCCCGAGCTGCTGGACCGCATCGTGCGTGACTTCCCCGCCCCCGTGGGCGACCCCGCGGCCCCCACCCGCGCCATGATTTTTGACTCGGTGTATGACACCTACCGCGGCGTGGTCACCTACGTGCGGGTGGTGGATGGTGCGCTGACCCCGCGCGAACGCATTGCCATGATGTCCACCCACGCCACGCACGAGCTGTTGGAGATCGGCGTGATCAGCCCGGAGCCGCTGCCCACCAAGGGCCTGGGTGTGGGCGAGGTGGGCTACCTCATCACCGGGGTGAAGGATGTGCGGCAGTCGCGTGTGGGAGACACGGTGACCAGCGCGTCAAAGCCCGCCACCACGGACCTGGGCGGCTACCGCGATCCCAAGCCGATGGTGTACTCGGGCTTGTACCCCATTGACGGCTCGGACTACCCGGCGCTGCGCGACGCCCTTGACAAGCTCAAGCTCAACGACGCCGCGTTGGTGTACGAGCCGGAGACGTCCGCCGCGCTGGGCTTTGGCTACCGCGTGGGCTTCCTGGGCCTCCTGCACCTGGAGATTGTGCGCGAACGCCTGGAGCGCGAGTTCAACCTTGACCTCATCTCCACCGCCCCCAACGTGATCTACCGCGTGGTGATGGAGGACGGCAAGGAAATCACGGTCACCAACCCCTCCGAGTTCCCGGCGGGCAAGATTGCCACGGTGAGCGAGCCCATTGTGCGCGGCACCATCATTGCGCCCAGCGAGTTCATTGGCTCCATCATGGAGCTGTGCCAGTCCAAGCGTGGCTCGCTGGTGTCCATGGACTACCTCAGCGAGTCCCGGGTAGAGATGCGCTACACGCTTCCGCTGGCCGAGATTGTGTTTGACTTCTTTGACCAGCTGAAGTCCCGCACGCGCGGCTACGCAAGCCTGGACTACGAGCTGTCCGGCGAGCAAGAGGCCGCCCTTGTCAAGGTGGACATCCTGTTGCAGGGCGAGCCCGTGGACGCGTTCAGTGCGGTGGTGCACAAGGATGCGGCGTACTCGTATGGCGTGATGATGACCGCCAAGCTCAAGGACCTCATTCCCCGCCAGCAGTTTGAGGTGCCCATTCAGGCGGCCATCGGCTCGCGCATCATTGCCCGCGAGACCATCCGCGCCATCCGCAAGGATGTGCTTGCCAAGTGCTACGGCGGTGACATCTCCCGTAAGCGCAAGCTGCTGGAGAAGCAGAAAGAAGGCAAGAAGCGGATGAAGAACATCGGCTCCGTGGAGGTGCCGCAGGAGGCCTTTATCGCGGCGCTGAACACGGCCGAACCCGCGGGCAAGGCCGACAAGAAGAAGTAGGGGTGCGCCGTGGAGGGTGACGCGACGCCGCGCGACTTTGGCGTCTACATTCACGTCCCGTTTTGCACCGTGCGGTGCGGATACTGCGACTTCAACACCTATGCGCCGGGTGAGGTGGACGGCGCCACCCCCGCCAGCTATGCCGCCGCGGCACGCCGGGAGATGGCGTTGGCACGCACCTCCATGGCGGAGCGAGACCCGGGCGATACCCGGGCGGCGTCCACCGTGTTCTTTGGCGGCGGCACACCCACCATGCTCGATGCGGGGGCACTTGCCGCTCTTCTTACGGGGGTGCGGGAGGAGTGGGGGCTTGCGGCCGATGCCGAGGTCACCACGGAGGCCAACCCGGACACGGTGACGGCCGAGTCGCTCCACGCACTGGCTGCCGCGGGATTCACGCGGGTGTCCTTAGGAATGCAATCCGCCGTGCCGCATGTGTTGCACACCCTGGAGCGCACTCATAACCCGAAGCAGGTGGCGCGCGCGGTGCGGTGGGCCAAGGAGGCGGGCCTGGGGGTGTCCGTGGACCTCATCTACGGCACCCCGGGCGAGTCCATGGAGGACTGGCGGGTGAGTGTGGACCAGGCGCTTGCCCTAGAACCCCACCACCTGAGCGCGTATGCGCTGAGCATTGAGCCGGGAACCCGCATGGGTGCGGCGCTGCGGCGCGGCCAGATAGACCCCGTGGACAGTGACCTTCAGGCGCAGATGTACGACGCGGCGGACGACGCGCTGACTGCCGCCGGGCTCACCTGGTACGAGGTGTCCAACTGGGCGCGCACCCCCGCGGACCGATGCCGCCACAACATGGCGTATTGGACCAGCCAGGACTGGTGGGGGATTGGTCCCGGCGCCCACTCCTACCTGGGGCCGGTGGGGGCCGTGCCTGCGCGGCGGTGGTGGAACGTCAAGCACCCCCGCGCGTACGCGGCGCGGATTGCCGCGGACGAGCTCCCCGAGCAGGAGGGCGAGACCCTTGACGCCGCAGACCTCGCCCTGGAGGCCGTGATGCTGCGCATTCGCCTTGCCTCCGGGATGCCGGTGGAGGACATTCCCTTGGAGGCGGGGGCGCGCGCCACCGCCGTGGCGCGCCTCATGGCAGAGGGCGTGCTTGACGGTGTCGCGGCCCTGCAGGGCACGCTACGGCTGACCCGGCGCGGCCGGATGCTTGCCGACCACGCCGTGCGCCTGCTGACGCCCTAGCGGATGAAGGGGATGGCCAGCGGGACGCGGTAGTACTGACCACTGTTGGCCTTGACGCCGGCCACCACGGAAATCACCATCACGTAGAGGTCAAACAGCACAATCGCCGGTCCGGTGAGGAAGAAGCCAAGGCCAAACGTCACCACTCCCAGCACGGTGCCCACAATGGTCACCAGCAGGGCGGTGAGCTGCAGATTGAGGCTCTGCTTGCCGTGCCACGCCACCAGGGCGCTGCGCTCGCGGTACATGAGCCAGAAGATGAGGGGCACCACAAACGCGAGGGTCCCCGCGGAAATGAACAGCGCCACGGCCGCGATGATGTGAGTCATCATGGCCCACGTGCGGGCCTCGGACTCCAGCATGGGCTGCGGGGCAGGAATGCCGGGCGTGGGCTGGGGCGGGTACGCGATGGTGGGCTGGGGGGCGTCGGTGGGGACCTCCGCGGCAGCGGGGGTGGCGGGGTTGGGGGTGGGGTTCGTGTCGCTCATCCCCCTACTGTGACAGAAACACTCAGGGCCCCGCATCCGCCGTGAGGCTGAATGGGGGCCCTGAGTGTGTCAGGGGTAAACCCTGAGTGTTACTTGACCAGGCGCCAGTTGAGCGGGTAGCGGTAGCTCTCGCCCTTGTTGGCCGCGATGGCGGCGATGATCGCAAAGATGATGACCACGATCTGACCAAAACCGCAGGTCACGATGGTCACAATGGCGCCGAGGATGCCAAAGTTCAGGGCCTCGACGTTCTGGTCCCGGGCGAAGCCGGGCTTGTCCTTGTTGATCAACCAGAAGATCAGGGGACCAATCACGCCGAGGATGATCAGGCTCAGGTGCCCGAGCATTGCCTGGGTGCGGTCTTCCGACGTCACGTCACTCATGTTTTCACCACTTTGAATTGGTTGTGTTCGGTCTATGGGCGCGCATCCGGGGACGTGCGGTGAAGGTTCCGCGGGTGTCTCCGGTGAACGTCCACGGGGCCAATGTACAGATAAACGCCCCACTTGGCACCACATCGGGCGCCGTGCCGGGCTAAAAGTGGCCGTACGGCACCTCCTCGCCTGCCCGCGAGAGGGTCCGCCCACGGTAGACTTGGCACTCTGAGGGGGAGAGTGCTAAGCGGTCTGCATGCGGCGGCGGCCGCGCAACCGGTGCCCCGACGGGAGGTGAACATGAGCGACGAGCGACGCCAGGCGGTGCTCCGCGCCATCGTCGAGGACTATGTGGCCACCCATGAGCCCGTGGGTTCCAAGGCTCTCGCCTCGCATCACGCCCTGGGCGTGTCCTCCGCCACCATCCGCAATGACATGGCCGCGCTCGAGGACGAGGGGCTCATTGCGCAGCCGCATACGTCTGCCGGACGCATCCCCACGGACAAGGGCTACCGCTCGTTTGTGGACTCGCTCACGGCCACCGCCATGCAGGACGCACACCGCCGCGCCATTCACACCTTCTTGTCCGATGCGGTGGACGTGGGCGACGTGGTGGAACGGTCCGTCCGCCTGCTCAGCCAGCTCACCCGCCAGGTGGCGGTGGTGCAATACCCGGCCGTGCGGGTCAGCGCCGTGCGGCGCGTGGAGGTGGTGCGCATGGGCGGCGGGCGCGCGCTCGTCGTGGTGGTGTCCGCCGATGCCCGGGTGGAGCAGGCCGTGGTGGAGGTGCCCGAGGACGTGGCCGAGTCCCGCCTTGACGAGGTGGCGCGCGACGTCAACGAGCTGGCCACGGGCCGCACGCCCTCGGAACTGGATGGGGTCTTTGCCTCCTGGCGGGAGCATCGTGCCCGCGAACCGTGGTGCCTTGCCATTGCCAGTGCGGTGGCCACGGCCGCGCGCGGCGGCACCGTGGACCGCGTGGTGTTTGCCGGGGCGGGCAACCTCACACGCGCCCAGGGCGACCTGGAATCCGAGGACATCGCCTCCGTGCTGGACGCCCTCGAAGAGCAGGTGGTGTTGCTGCGCCTGCTCCATGAAATGTCGCGCGATGGTGAGGTGGCCGTGCGCATTGGCGCGGAAACCCGCCACGACGCTTTGGCCCGCACGTCCATTGTGGCCGCCGGCTACGGCACCGACGGCAACGTCTCCCTGGTGGGCGCCTTGGGCCCCACCCGCATGGATTACCCCGGAACCATGGCGGCCGTCCGGGCCGTCGCGCGCTACCTTTCGCGCGCCATCACCCCGTCAACTGAAGGCATCACCCCGTGAACGACTATTACGCCACGCTCGGCGTGCCCCGCACCGCGACGGAGGCCGAGATCAAGAAGGCCTACCGCAAACTTGCCCGCGAACATCACCCCGATGTGGCGGGGCAGGAGGCGGAGGAGCGCTTCAAGGAGATTGCCGCCGCGTATGAGGTGTTGGGTAACGCGGACAAGCGCGCCCAATACGACCGCGGCGTGGACCCGCGCGCCAGCGGTGGCGGCGGGCCGCAGGGCTTTGACATGAACGACATCTTTGAGACGTTCTTTGGGGCCGCCGCGGGTGGCGGACGGCGCGGGCCGCTGTCGCGCGCCCAGCGCGGCGGCGACACCCTGGTGTATGCCGAGGTGACGTTGGAAGAGGCCGTGTTTGGCGTGCGCCGCACCGTGTCCGTGGACCTTGCGGACCAATGCACCGTGTGTGCGGGCTCATGCTGCGCCCCCGGCACCAGCCCCGCCACATGCCCGCAATGTCAGGGCAAGGGCTCCGTGCAGCGCATGGCGCGGTCGCTGCTTGGCCCCGTGGTGACCCATGCCACGTGCACCGCCTGTGGTGGCTTTGGCACCGTGATATCCCAGCCGTGCACCGAATGCTCGGGCCAGGGCCGCACCCATTCGCGCCACGAGGTGCAGGTGGACATTCCCGCGGGCGTGTCCACGGGCACCCGCATCCGCATGTCCGGCGCCGGCGATGCGGGGGTTGCGGGCGGCGGCCACGGCGACCTGTACGTGGAGATTCAGGAGAAGGCGGACAAGACCTTTGAGCGGCGGGGGGACGACCTCCACTGCACGTTGGAGATTCCCATGACCGCCGCCGCCCTTGGCACCGTGGCCACCGTGGAAACCTTTGACGGTCCGCACGAGGTGGACATTCGCCCCGGCACCCATGCCGGGTCCACGCTCACCCTGCGCGGGCTGGGAGTGGGGCGCCTGCAGCGCTCCGGCCGCGGCGACCTGTACGTCCACCTTGATGTGCTCACCCCCACGGATCTGGACGACGCCCAGCGTGAGTTGCTGCAACAACTCGCCTCCGCCCGCGGCGAGGAGCGCCCCGAGGCTCGCCTTGCGCCCCTGGGCGGCGGCGTGTTTGCGCGGCTCCGCGACGCATTCATGGGGCGCTAAGGCATGAGCGCCCCCGTCTTCATCCACCCCGATGCCGCCCACTGGGAGCAGGGGCAGATGGTCACCCTCGCGGGGCCCGAGGGACGTCACGCGGTGACGGTGCAACGGCGCGGCGTGGGGGAGCGCATTGACCTGGTGGATGGCCGTGGCACCCGCGCGCACACCGTGGTGGAGTCCGTGGGTGCCGGCCACTTGGTGGCCCGCGTGGAGTCCGTGGTGACCGAGCCCGAGCCCACCGTGGTGGTGGTGCAGGCCCTTGCCAAGGGTGGCCGTGACGAGCAGGCCGTGGAAAGCGCCACCGAACTAGGTGTCACCCGCGTGATCCCGTGGGCCGCGGACCGTGCCATTGTGCAGTGGCGCGGACCCAAGGCGGACAAGGGTCGGGCCGCATGGCAGGACCTGGCGGTAGCCGCCACCAAGCAAAGTCGCAGGGCCACCATTCCCACCGTGGACGGCGTCCACACCAGCGCCCAGCTGGCACAGGCCATCGCGGCGGCCGTGGCCAAGGGAGCGGTGGTACTGCTGCTCCATGAAGACGCCACCACCGCGCTGGCCACGCTGACGTGGGACAACCCCACGGGCGAGGTGTGGGTGGTGGTGGGACCCGAGGGGGGCATCGGCGATGCCGAACGGGACCGCCTCACCGCCGCCGGCGCCATCCCGGTGGTGCTGGGCCCGCACGTGTTGCGCGCGTCATCGGCGGGGCCTGCCGCCCTGGCCGCGCTCGCGGCGCTCAGGGGCCACTGGGACGCGCCGCGCGAGGCCACCCCGTTAGGCTGAGACCATGAGCGAGTGCCTGTTCTGCCGCATTGCCGCCGGTGAGATTCCCGCGGATGTTGTTTTGAGCACGGACCAGGTGGTGGCGTTCCGCGACATCGCCCCCCAGGCCCCCGTACACGTGCTGGTGGTGCCGCGCCGGCACGAGGAGAACGTGGCAGCGCTCGCGGCGGCGGACCCCGCGGTACTTGCCGCGATGGCCGAGGCAGCCCAGGCCATTGCCGATGCCGAATGCGGCGGCCAGTTCCGGTGGATCTTCAACACGGGCGCCACGGCGGGGCAGAGCGTGTTCCACGTCCATGGGCATGTGATTGGTGGCGCGGACCTGGGCTGGACGCCTGCATGAGCGCATCGCATGTGGTGATCGTTGACGACAACGCCTCCATGGCGGAGCTGTTGGGCGCGGGCGACGCGGTGCTGCGCGAGCTGGAGAAGGCATACCCGCAGGTAGACATCCTGGTGCGCGGAAATCGCATCTCGCTCACCGGCGCGGAGGCGGACGTGGCTCGTGCCGCGGCGGCCATCGATCAGCTGCGGGCCATGCTGGCGGCAGGCATGGAGCTTCACCCCGGCCTGGTGCGTGAAAGCGCCCGCATCATGACCGATGCCCCGGCGGCCGCGGCACAGGCGGCATCCGCACCCGGAGCGCCCGTGGCCGTCTTGTCGCGTTCCATCCTGTCTACCCGCGGCAAGACCATCCGGCCTCGCACCCAGGGCCAGGCGGCGTACGTCAACGCCATCGAGGGCCACACCATCACGTTTGGCATTGGCCCCGCGGGTACCGGGAAGACCTACCTGGCCATGGCGCAAGCCGTGGCCGCGCTGCAGGCAAAAAAGGTCAACCGCATTGTGCTCACACGGCCCGCGGTGGAAGCGGGCGAACGGCTGGGCTTTTTGCCCGGCTCGCTCAGCGACAAGATTGACCCCTACCTGCGCCCGCTCTATGACGCCTTGCACGACATGGTGGACCCCGAGTCCATTCCGCGGCTCATCGAGGCCGGCACCATTGAGGTGGCGCCGCTGGCGTACATGCGTGGGCGCACCCTCAACGACGCCTTCATCATCCTGGACGAGGCCCAGAACACCACGCGTGAGCAGATGAAGATGTTCCTCACCCGTTTGGGATTTGGCTCCACCATGGTGGTCACGGGCGACGTGACCCAGGTGGACCTTCCCACCGGCACCGCCTCCGGCTTGCGGGCCGCGCGCGAGATTCTGCGCGGCGTGGAGGATATTGCCACCTGCGAGCTCACCGCGGACGACGTGGTGCGCCACAAGCTTGTCAGCGACATCATCGTCGCGTACGCACGGGCCGATGCCCAAGCTCAGGCACGCGGCGACGCCCGCGGCACCCGTGCCGATGCCCGCGGTGGGCGAGGCGCGCCGCTGGGCCAGCGTCGGCGTTTTGATACCCCACACCCCGCCACCCAGGAGGACACACCGTGATTGACGTCAACAACGAGACCGATGCCGTGGTGGACGAGCTGGAGTTTGCCGAGCTGGCGGCGTACGTGTTGCGCGAGATGCACATTGCCGAGGGCGCGGAGCTGGCCATCCTCTTTGTGGACGAGGACGCGATGGAGCAGCTGCACCTTCAGTGGATGGATGAGCCCGGCCCCACCGACGTGCTGAGCTTTCCCATGGACGAGTTGCGGCCCGGCACGTCCGATGCCCCCACCCCCGCAGGGTTGTTGGGCGACATTGTGGTGTGTCCCACCGTGGCCGCACGGCAGGCGGAGACCGCCGGGCACAGCGCGCAGGAGGAGATGCTGCTGCTGACCACGCACGGCATTTTGCACCTGCTGGGCTATGACCACGCGGAGCCCGAGGAGGAGAAGGAGATGTTTGACCTCCAGCGGCGCCTCCTGCTCACGTTCCTGGCCTCCAGGGCGGCGTAGTGGGCACAGCCGCGAGGGGTGACAGATGAGCGCCACCGCCGTGACGTGGCTTGTCCTCATCGCGGTGTTTGCGGTGCTCAACGCGGCCGTGCTCCACGCCGTGGTTGCGGCCTTTGAACAGTTGCCGTACGCGCGTGAACGGGACCTTGCGCAGGCGGTGCGGCCCGACGGGCGCGCCACCCGGGCCGCCCTGCTGGCCCGTGACGTACGCGTCACCGCCAACGCCGCATCGGTGGCGTATGCCACGGCCGAACCGCTCGCGCTGGTGTGCTGGACCCTGCTTGCCGCGCAGTTAGCCGCGGACCTCGAATGGCGGTGGTGGACCGGCGCGTTGGTGGCCGCAGTGGTGGCCGTGGGCCTCTCCCTTATGGTGATCAGGGCGTTGCCACGCCAAGTGGGGCGCACCTACCCCGAGGCCACCATCAGGGCCCTTGCGCCGCTCGCCTGGCTTCAGGTGGTGCTCACCACGCCGCTGCGCGTGGTGGTGCCCGCGCTGCAGGTGCCCGCGCTAGCGGAGGCCGAGGACATCATGGAGCAGGCGCAAGACGCGCTCACCGACGAGGACGCGCAGCTGTTGCGCGGCGTGGTGAGCCTGGGGGAGACGCTCACGCGCGAGGTGATGGTGCCGCGCACCGACATGATCACCGTGCAGGCCGGTACGTCGCTGCGTAAGGCCATGGTGTTGTTCATGCGGTCCGGGTACTCGCGTCTGCCCGTGGTGGGCGACGGGACCGATGACGTGCGCGGCGTGCTGTACCTCAAGGACGTGGTGGAGGCCACGTGGGACCGGCCCGAGCGGCTTGACCCCCAGGTAGACACCCTGATGCGCGAGCCCGAGTTTGTGCCCGAGTCGCTGCCCGCGGACCACCTGCTGCGGCGCATGCAACACGAGGTGTTTCACCTGGCGATTGTGGTGGATGAGTTTGGGGGCGTGGCCGGCCTGGTGACCATTGAGGACGCGCTGGAGGAGATTGTGGGCGAGGTGGTGGACGAGCATGACCCCACCGCACCCGAGGTAGAGGACCTGGGCGGTGGGCGCCTGCGAGTGCCCGCCCGCTTGCCGCTTGACGACCTGGGTGAGCTGTTTGGCATTGAGGTAGAGGACGATGCGGTGGAAACCGTGGCCGGCCTGCTCACCAAGGCGCTGGGGCGGGTACCGGTGCCGGGCGCCCGGGCAGCCACCCACGGGCTGATCTTGACCGCGGAGCGCACCACGGGACGACGTCGTAGGCTCTCCTGGATTGTGGCGGAACGCGAAACGATGGAGACGGACAATGACTGACCCTGCCTATCGCTCGGGATTTGCGTGCTTTGTGGGGCGCCCCAACGCGGGCAAGTCCACCCTCATGAATGCGCTGGTGGGGGAGAAGGTGGCCATCATGTCCTCGCGCCCGCAGACCACGCGCCGCGCCATCCGTGGCGTGCTTACTCGGGACGACGCCCAACTGGTGGTGGTGGACACGCCCGGGCTGCATCGGCCGCGCACCCTCCTGGGTGAGCGCCTCAACGACCTGGTGCGCGAGACCTTTGCCGACGTGGACGTGATTGGCTTTTGCTTGCCCGCCAACGAGAAGGTGGGTCCCGGCGACCAGTGGATTGCGCGGGAGTTGGCCGAGGCGCGTGCCCCCGTGGTGGCCATTGTGACCAAGGTGGACACCGTGTCGCGTGAGCGCGTGGCCGAGCACCTGCTGGCGGTTGCCGCATTGGGGGAGTGGGCGGATGTGGTGCCCGTGTCCTCGGTCAAGGACATCCAGGTGGATGTGCTCACCGACGTGCTGGTGCGGCAACTGCCGGAGGGGCCCGCGCTGTACCCCTCGGGCGCGGTGACCGACGAGCCCGACGACGTGCGCATCGCGGAGTTGGTGCGCGAGGCCGCGCTGGAGGGGGTGCGTGACGAGTTGCCGCACTCCATTGCGGTGATGGTGGAGGAGATGATTGAGCCCGAGGACGGGGGCGTGTTGCAGATTCACGTGCACCTGTTTGTGGAGCGTGACTCGCAAAAGGGCATCATCATTGGCAAGGGTGGGGCGCGCCTCAAGGAGGTGGGCGCCGAGGCTCGGGTGGGCATCGAGCGCTTGCTGGGGCGGCGGGTGTACCTGGACCTACGAGTCAAGGTGGCCAAGGACTGGCAGCGCGACCCCAAGGCCCTAGGCCGCCTGGGCTTTTGAATCCCAAGGGTGCAGATCCCTTTTGTCCGGTTTTTTGGGGTGTTGTGCTGTCTCAGGAGTCACATCTGTCACATGGACCCTTGGGAATCGCCCGAGGGGGGTCTACGTGCCAGCACTGTGGTGCGCTAATCTAGGCCCCATGCGTGCACGCTCGCTGCTCCTTCGCTGCCGCGACGAGGCCTAGACAGGCCGGATCCTCGTCGCGGCTGTAGGTGCGCCGGTCTACCTCTTTTGGAACAGCCGACACCCTAAGGACATCCCCGCATGAGCGACTACTACACCGGCGGCCACCAAGCCGCATCGGCAATGCCCATTCACAAGTACCGCCCCTTCCACGAGCAGATCACCGTGGACCTGCCGGACCGCACGTGGCCCACCAAGCGCATCGAGAAGGCACCGCGGTGGTGCGCGGTGGACCTGCGCGACGGCAACCAGGCCCTCATTGAACCCATGGATGTGGAACGCAAGCTGCGCATGTTTGACCTGCTGGTGCGCATGGGGTTCAAGGAGATTGAGGTGGGCTTCCCCTCGGCAAGCCAAACCGACTTTGACTTTGTGCGCCGCCTCATTGAGGACGAGCGCATCCCCGCGGACGTCACCATCCAGGTGCTCACCCAGGCGCGCGAACACCTCATTGAGCGCACCTACGAGTCGCTGCGCGGCGCCCGCAACGCGATTGTGCACCTGTACAACTCCACCTCCATCCTGCAGCGCGACGTGGTGTTCCGTGCCACGGAAGACGAGATCATGGACATCGCCACCCACGGCGCCATGCTGTGCCTGAAGTACGAGGAGACCATCCCGGACACGCAGGTGTTCTACGAGTACAGCCCCGAGTCCTACACCGGCACGGAGCTGGAATACGCCGTCAAGGTGTGCAACGCGGTGCTGGATGTGTTCAAGCCCACGCCGGAGCGCAAGGTCATCATCAACCTGCCCGCCACCATTGAGATGGCCACCCCCAACGTGTATGCGGACTCCATCGAATGGATGCACCGCCACCTGGACTACCGCGACTCGGTGGTGCTGAGCCTGCACCCCCACAACGACCGGGGCACCGCGGTGGCCGCGGCAGAGCTGGGCTACCTGGCGGGCGCCGACCGCATTGAGGGCTGCCTCTTTGGCAACGGCGAGCGCACCGGCAACGTTGACCTGGTCACGCTGGGCATGAACCTCTTTAGCCAGGGCATTGACCCCCAGTTGGACTTCAGCGACATTGACGAGATTCGCCGCACTGTGGAGTACTGCAACCAGCTGGACGTCCACCCCCGCCACCCGTGGGGCGGCGACCTGGTGTTCACGGCGTTCTCCGGTTCGCACCAGGACGCCATCAAGAAGGGCCTGGAGCGGATGGAGGCCGATGCAGCCAAGGCCGGTGTCACCGTGGACGACCTGGTGTGGGCCGTGCCGTACCTGCCCATTGACCCGCGCGACGTGGGGCGCTCCTATGAGGCCGTCATCCGCGTCAACTCGCAGTCCGGCAAGGGTGGTGTCGCGTACCTGATGAAGACCGAGTACGCCCTTGACCTGCCGCGCCGCCTCCAGATTGAGTTCTCTCGCGTGGTGCAGCGCGAGGCCGATGCCACGGGCACCGAGATGACCGCGTCTCGCCTGTGGGAGATTTTTGCCGACGAATACCTCCCCTCGCCCGACCCCAGCCACCAGTGGGGGCGCTTTGCGTTGCAGGGCACGCGCACGTCGTCCTCCGATGCGGGCCCGGACACGCTTGCGGTGGACATGACCGATGCGGGGGCAGCGATCACGCTCGAAGGCTCCGGCAACGGCCCGGTGGCGGCTTTCACCCACGCGCTTGCCACGCGCGGCGTGCGGGTGGATGTGCTGGACTACGCCGAGCATGCGATGACGGCCGGAGGCGACGCCAACGCCGCGTCCTATGTGGAATGCCGGGTAGGGGACGAGACGTGGTGGGGTGTGGGCATTGACCCCTCCATCACCACGGCCACGCTCAAGGCCATCATCTCCGCGGTGAATAGGGCCACGCGCTAGGCGTGCCACGCGGCCACCGGGGTGTGGCGGGAGACAATGGGGTGTGCCCCTGTACCGTGACCACGCCATCGTGCTGCGCACCCACAAGCTGGGTGAAGCCGACCGCATTGTCACGCTCCTGACCCAACACCACGGCAAGGTGCGTGCGGTGGCCAAGGGGGTGCGCCGCACGTCCAGCCGCATTGGCGCGCGCATGGAGCCCTTCATGCTCGCTGACGTGCAGCTGTACGAGGGTCGCAACCTGGACATTGTGAGCCAGGTGGAGATGCGCGAGCCCTACGCGCGGCGTATTGCACAGGACTACCAGCTGTTCACGGCCGCCACCGCCATGGTGGAAACCGCGGACAAGTTGGTGGACCACGAGCGCGAGCCCGCGCTGCAGCAATACCGGCTGCTGCACGGTGCGCTGGGGGTGCTCAGCCGCCGGGAACACGACCCGGGCCTGGTGCTCGACTCGTTCCTGCTGCGCTCGCTGGCCATTGCGGGCTATGCGCCCAGCATTGACGTGTGCGCCACGTGTGGGGCTCCGGGGCCGCATCGCTCGTTCGCGGTAGCGGAGGGTGGGGCGGTATGCGACGCATGCCGCCCCCCGGGTGTGGCGGCCCCCGCGCCGGAGACGTTTGCGTTGCTGGGCTCGCTCCTGGAAGGCCGCTGGGACACGGCCGATGCCGCCGATGCGCGGGCACGACGCGAAGGCGCCGGGGTGGTTGCGGCATACGCGCAGTACCACCTGGAGCGCAAGGTGCGGTCGTTGTCGTTGGTGGAACGCGACCCGCTAGGCTGACCGCGTGACCGTGCAGCGCCCCACTCCCCACCCCAGTGGCGCGCAACCGCCCCTCCTCCCGGCATCGGCCGTGCCCCGCCATGTGGCCGTGGTGATGGACGGCAACGGGCGGTGGGCCAAGCAACGCGGACTCGCGCGCACTGAGGGCCATGCGCGCGGTGAGGCCGCCCTCTTGGACGTGGTGGCGGGGGCCATTGAGGTGGGCGTGAGCCACGTGTCCGCCTACGCCTTCTCTACCGAGAACTGGAAGCGCAGCCCGGACGAGGTGCGCTTTTTGATGGGATTCAACCGCGATGTGCTGCGCCGCCGGCGCGACCAGATGCACGCATGGGGCGTGCGGGTGCGGTGGGCGGGGCGCCGGCCCAAGCTGTGGAAGTCCGTGATTGCGGAGCTGGAAGAGGCGGAGCGGGTCACCGCGAATAACACCGTGCTCACGCTCACCATGTGCGTCAACTATGGCGGGCGGGCGGAGATTGCCGATGCCACGCGGGCCATTGCGCGTCGGGTGGCCGCGGGGGAGCTTGACCCGGAGCGGATCACCGAACGCACCGTGGCCGCGCATTTGGACGAGCCCGACATGCCGGATGTGGACCTCTTTTGGCGTTCCAGCGGCGAGCAGCGGTCCAGCAACTTCCTGCCGTGGCAGGCCGCCTATGCCGAATACGTGTTCTCCGACGTGTTGTGGCCCGACGTGGACCGCCGCCACCTGTGGGCCGCGATTGAGGAGTACGCGCAGCGGAACCGCCGGTTTGGCAACGCGTAGCGCGCCGTGAGGCCCGCGGCGACTATGCGGTGCGACGGCTATGCGGTGCGACGACGCAGCACCGCGGTGAGCGCGCCGGCAATGCCCACCAGCACCACCGCCGCTGCCAACGCCCAGGGCGAGTACTGCCAGGCACGTGTGAGCCCCAGCGCAATGGATGTCCATAGCGCCGACCACATCAGACACCCCGGCAGCATGGCCAGCGTGTACAGCGACCAGCGCATGGTGAGGAACCCCGCCGCCGCGTTCACCATGGTCTGAAAGCCCACCGTGAGGAACGACAGCGGAATCCCAATAAACCCCCACCGTTCTACAAACGCCTGCGCCTTTTCCCACGAGCGCCCGGAGAAGCGCGCGCGCAGGCGCTCGCGTAGACGCGTCAGCCGGGTGTGGGGGGCCTGTGGCTCGTCCGTGACGCCTTCTGCCGCACCGTCTGCCGCGCCGTCTGCCGCGCCGTCTGCCGCGGACTCCGCCGCGCTACCTGCCGCGCCTCCCGCGAGCGTCCGCCGCAACCACCGTCCCACCCAGTAGGTCCCCTGCGCGCGGAAGAACACAATGACCACCAGATACGCGGAAATCCACCACCAGGGGCCCACGGCAATCGGCTCGGGGATGCCGGGCATCAGTGCGCCGCCTGGCAGGACTCGCACACTCCCGTGAGCTCCACGGTGTGCTCAATCGCGGTGTAGCCGTACTGCGCACCCAGACGGGCGGCCAGCGCCTCAAAGTCGGGAACCTCAATGTCTTGCGCGGCCCCACACACGCGGCATCGGACGTGATGGTGGTGCTCCTCGGGGGTGGCGCACCGTCGGTACAGCGTCTCGCCGCTCTCGGTCACCACGGCGTCCACCTCGCCGGACTCGGCTAGCGCCTGCAGCGTCCTGTACACCGTGGCAAGGCCAATGCTGTTGCCACCCTGGCGCAACGCCTCATGCCACGCCTGCGCGGAGCGGAATGCGCCGGCGTCAAGCACATCGAGCACGGCGGCGCGTTGGCGGGTCATGCGGGGGCCGGTCATGGGGTGCCCTCACCCTCGCCTCTCGCCGCCAACCCCCGCGTTCGACGCCCCCACACCTGCGTGACCACGCTGATCACCACATACACCGCCACTCCCAGCACCACGATGAGCGCGCCGGGCTGCAAGTTGTATACCAACGTGATGCCAATGCCACTGAGCGTGAGCACCGCTCCCGTGGCCATGGCCCACCCCATGGTGTGGCTAAAGGAGGAGGTGAGCCGCTGCGCAATGGCCACCGGCAAAATCATGAGCGCGCTCACCAACAGCACGCCCACCACACGCATGGCCACCGTGATGGTCACGGCGGCCAGCACCGCCACCACCATGTTCAGTGCGGCAACGGGCAACCCCGACGAGCGCGCAAACTCCGCGTCATGCGTCACCGCAAACAACGCGGGGCGTAGCCCCAAGCCCACCGCCACAATCCCCACGGCAAGCACCACGGTGACCCACACATCGGCCCAGGTGACCGTGGAAATGGACCCAAACAGGTAGCCAAGCAAGTTGGCGTTGGAGCCACCCGCAAGCGAAATGAGCAGGACGCCGGACGCGATGCCGCCGTAGAACAGGATGGCCATCACCACATCGGCGGCGGTGCCACGCGCACGCATACGCTCCATCACCACCGCGGCAGCCACCGCAAAAATCACCGCACCCGGTACGGCAAGCGCGTCGCGGTGTGCCAGGCCCGCAGCGGACCCGGCAAGCCAGCCCGCCGCCACCCCCGCCAGCGCCACATGCCCAATGCCGTCGCCCAACAGTGCCATGCGGCGTTGTACCAGGTAGGTGCCCACCACGGGTGCGGCAACGCCCACCAGGATGCCCACAATGAGCATGCGTTGTACCAGGGGGTCCTGCAAGAGCGTCACTGCGGTCCCTCCCAGTTCAGGGGCGAGGTGTGAGGTGAGGGGGTGCCCTCGTGCGGGTGCTCGTGGTCGTGACCCGGCAGGGCGTGCACGCCAAGGTCGTGAGGAGGTGGCCCCACATGTGCCACGCAGCCGGCGTCCAACACCACGGCACGGTCAATATGCCGGGCGAGTGGGCCCAACTCGTGCAGCACAATGAGCACGCCCACGCCGCGTTCCTTGAGGTGCCCCAGGGCGTGTGCAAACGCAATCTGAGATTGCAGGTCCATGCCCGCCATGGGCTCGTCCATCACCAACAAGCGGGGCTGGCGCACCAACGCTCGGGCAATGAGCACGCGTTGCTGCTGGCCGCCGGACAGGTGGCCCACATGCCGGTCCACCAGGTTCGCCACACCCATGTCCTCCAGAGCCGCAAGCACGCGGGCCCTCGCGTCGCGCGGCGGACGCAGGGCTCCGGCACCCAACAGCCCCGCGGATACCACCTCGGCCACGGTCGCGGCCACTCCGCCGCTTGCCGTGAGCCGCTGGGGGACGTAGCCCAGGTGGCGCCGGGCCCGGGCATCGGCCGTGCCGGACCACAGCGAGAGCGAGCCGCTATCCAGCGGTAACACGCCCACCACGGCGCGCACGCACGTGGATTTGCCGGAGCCGTTGCCGCCCATGAGGGCCACCACCTCGCCGGGTGCCACGTCAAGGTCAACGCCGTGGAGAATCTCGGTGCCGTCAAGGGACACGCGGAGGCCGCGCGCCTCGAGCAGGCGCGGTGCGGGGGCGGTGGTGCTACTCACAGGAGAGTGCGCTCCTCAGTGTCTGGAGGTTGGAGTCCATCGCGGTGAGGTAGTCCCCGCCGTCCGGTGCGGTCTCCACGGGGGACAGAATAGCCGTCTGTACCCCTGCGTCGGCGGCTAGGGCGTTGATGGCGGAGACGGTGGCAGAGGACTCCGCGAACACCGTGGTGGCACCCGTTGCCAGGATCGCGTCGCGCACCTGGAGCAGGCGTGCGGGGGAGGGCTCCGTGTCCGGGTCCAGGCCCGCGATGGCCAGTTGGGTGAGGCCGTAGCGCCGGGCCAGGTAGCCAAAGGCCTCGTGGCTCACCACAATGTCGTGGCGCGCACAGGTGGCGAGGCCCTCCGTCAGTGCGGCGTCAGTGGCGGTGAGGTGAGCGATGAGGGTGGCGGTGTTGGCTTGGAACTGGGCCGCGTGGGCGGGGTCCGCGGCGGCGAGCGCGTCCCCCACGGCCTGCGCGTAGGTGGCAAGGAGCGTGGGGTCGAGCCAGAAGTGGGGGTCGATGGCGTGGGTGGTCTCGGCGTCGTTGTGTGCGTCGTTGTGTGCGTCGGCGTGGAGGGGGAGAACGGCGGTGGCGTCGAGCGTAGTGGCGCCCGTGGAGACGACGGCCGCGTCCACCGCGGGCTGGAAGCCGCCAATGGTGAGCACCAGGTCCGCGCCGCCTAAGCGGCGCACGGCGGCGGGGGAGAGCTCTACGTCGTGCGGCTCCACGGCGGGGTCCACAAGGGAGATCACCGTGCCCGCGTCACCCACAATGCTCTCCGCCACAAACTCCAAGGGGTAGACGGCCGTGGCCACCTGGATGCCGTGAGGTTCGGAGGAGTTGGGGGTGCATGCGGTAAGAGTCACGGTGCTCGCGGTGAGCGCAAGGGCCGCCGCGAGGGTGGTGAGGGGGCGAGGCACGGGGTTCCTTCCGGCGTTGGTAATGAGAATCATTCTATACTGGCGCGTGCCGTGCTGCTCGTCGGGCGTCATCCCCGCTACCGCGGACGTGCCACCTTGCGCCCGCCGCGCGGCTAGCATCGGGACTATGCCGCCAGAAGCCGCCGCGTCAGTGTCACGCCCTGGATGGGTGTTCTACCTAGGGCGGGCTATCTTGCGCCCGCTGTTTGGGGTGCTGTTCCGCACGCGCACCGAGGGGCGCGAGCGGGTGCCGGCCACAGGGCCCGTGCTGCTGGCTGCCAATCACCTCTCGGGATGGGACACGGTGCTGATCCCCGTGGCGTGCTCGCGGCCGGTGCAGTTTCTGACCAAACAGTCGTTGTTCGTCAAGCGCGGCCCGGTGGGCGCCCTGATGCGCTGGTTCTTTACGTCCATTGGTGGCGTTCCGGTGCTTCGCACCGCGGGACATGCGGCTCAGGCGGCGCTGGATGCGGGTAGCGCCATTTTGCGCGCGGGGAGCGTATTTGCGGTGTTCCCCGAAGGCACGCGCTCGCGCGACGGGCGGCTCTACCAGGGCAAGTCTGGCGCCGCATGGATGGCGTTGGAGACGGGCGCCACCGTGGTGCCCGTGGGATTGGTGGGGACGGACACTATGCGCGCGTTCGGGTGGTTGCGCCGCGGGGGAGCGCGGCCCCATGTGCGTTTTGGTGAGCCCCTTGACCTCACGGATGTGGCGCAATTGCCGGCCGGCGCCGCACGCCGGCAGGCCACGGAGCGCATCATGGCGGCCATCGCGGACCTCAGCGGACAGGAACGCGTAGGCGTCGTCAACCAAACCTCACACGACGCCTCCCCCACCCCCACCGCCCCAGGCTCTGCGGTGGGTTAGTGCAGGAAATCTGGCATCTTCGGGCCCTTTGCGGTGGGTTAGTGCAGGAATGGGGGCCCCAGGCACCAAGCCCCCGGGCCCCAAGGCCGCAGGCCCCAAGGCCCCAAGGCCGCAGGCCCGGGCTCAGGCCGCGGTGCGAGGTGGCCCGGAGTGCGAGCTGGTGTTGGCGTCTAGCAACGCCCGGGCCGGAGTGAGAGGCGGGGTCAGATTGTGAACTGGTGTTGACCGCGCTACCCGCACTAACCCACCGCAAAGGCGGCTTGAGGGTCCAAAATCGAGCACTAACCCACCGCAAAGCGGGGGGTGGGGTGGGGTGGTGCTTGCGCCGGCCCACCCCACCCTGGGGGGACACGGTCGCCGGAGCCGCCGGGCGCTGGGCGCCAGACTAGACTGACACGCAGTTCCCGTGCCCCAGCCCCCGAGGGCCCCGACTCAGGAGTGTGACCATGGCTTCCCGCCTCGACGACGTCATTTCCCTTGCCAAGCGACGCGGCTTTGTGTACCCGTGCGGCGAGATCTATGGCGGAACGCGTTCTGCCTGGGACTACGGGCCCCTGGGTGTGGAGCTCAAGGAGAACATCAAGCGCCAGTGGTGGCGCTTCATGGTGTCCAGCCGTGACGATGTGGTGGGCCTTGACTCCTCCGTCATTCTGCCGCCGCAGGTGTGGGAGGCGTCCGGCCACATCAAGGCCTTTGTGGACCCGCTGGTGGAGTGCCTCAGCTGTCACAAGCGCTACCGCGAGGACCACCTCATTGAGGAGTTTGAGGAGAAGAAGGGTCGCGCACCCGAGGGCGGCCTTGCGGAGATTGCGTGCGCCAACTGTGGCACGCGCGGTCAATTCACCGAGCCCAAGATGTTCAACGGGCTCCTGCGCACCTACCTGGGTGCCGCCCAGGACGAGTCCGGCCTGCACTACCTGCGTCCCGAGACCGCGCAGGGCATCTTTGTGAACTTTGCCAACGTGCAGTCTTCCTCCCGCATGAAGGTGCCCTTTGGCATTGGCCAGATTGGCAAGTCCTTCCGCAACGAGATCACCCCCGGTAACTTCATCTTCCGCACCCGCGAGTTTGAGCAGATGGAGATGGAGTTCTTTGTCAAGCCCGGAACGGACGAGGAGTGGCACCAGTACTGGATTGACGCCCGCACCGACTGGTACACCGGCCTGGGGATTGCGCGCGAGAACCTGCGCCACTTTGAGCATCCCAAGGAAAAGCTGTCCCACTACTCCAAGCGCACCGTGGACATCGAGTACCGCTTTGGCTTCCAGGGCAGCGAGTGGGGTGAGTTGGAAGGCATTGCCAACCGCACCGACTTTGACCTCACCACCCACTCGGAGCACTCCGGCAAGGACCTCTCCTACTTTGACGCCGCCACCAACTCCCGCTTTACCCCGTACGTGATTGAGCCCGCCGCGGGGCTGACCCGCTCGCTCATGGCGTTCCTGGTGGAGGCATACGTGGAGGAAGAGGCTCCCACCGCATCGGGCGGCACGGAAAAGCGCATGGTGCTACGCCTTGACCACCGCCTTGCCCCCGTCAAGGCCGCGGTGCTACCGCTGTCCAAAACCGATGCGCTCCTGCCCGTGGCCAAGAACCTCGCTGCGGACCTGCGCGGCGCCTGGACCGTGGACTACGACGAGACGCAGTCCATTGGCAAGCGCTACCGCCGCCAGGACGAGGTGGGTACGCCGTTCTGCATCACCGTGGACTTTGACACGCTCGATGACCAGGCCGTGACCATTCGCCACCGCGACACCATGGCGCAAGAGCGCGTGGCGTTGGCGCAGGTCAAGACGTACCTGGCCGAGCGGCTCGTGGGCGCCTAGGTCACGGGGTCCGGCGATGGGCGCGGGGCACGGACACGGCGTCAACGAGGCCGAGGTTCGGGTCTCCGAACGCACCACCAGCATCCTGGGTGTGGCGGTGGGGGTGGTGCTGTTCTTCACCGTCTTTGGCGCCATGCAGGTGTGGCCCACGGACTTCTCCTACCGCGGCTCCCTCCAGTCGGCGCCCGAGGGCACTCGCTGGGTGTCCATCACCATCACCGAGGTGGCTCAGGACGGCTCCGCCATGGCCGTCATCAACGGCGACCCCGCCGCGAGGGAACTCCCCGTCCTCACCTTTGGCGACCCCACCTTGCACCTCAAGGTAGGGGACAGGGCACGCGCCATGGACATGGGCGACGGCACGCTGGGCTTTAGCGATTTTGAACGCGGCTCGCCGATGTTGATTCTGGCAATTCTGTACGTGGCACTGGTGCTGGTGGTGGCCCGATGGCGGGGCTTGGGTGCGCTGGTAGGGCTCGTTGCGGCATTTGGCATCGTGATCTTCTTTACCGTGCCCGCGCTTTTTGGAGGCGGCCCACCGCTGCTGGTGGCGCTGGTGACCGGCTCCGGTGCGCTTGCGGTGCTGTTGTACGTGGCACACGGCTTCAATGCGCGTACCACCACCGCCTACCTGGGAACCCTTGCCGGGCTCACCATCACCGCGGTGCTGGCCTGGTGGGCGGTGGGCGCCAGCCACCTCACCGGGTTGTGGAACGAAGAGGGCATTCACCTGGAGTTTTGGAACCGTGACGTGTCGCTCCAGGGGCTGGTGTTGTGCGGCATCATTCTGGCCGGGCTGGGGGTGCTCAACGACGTGACGGTGACCCAGGCATCGGCCGTGTGGGAGCTGCGCCGCGCCCGCCCCGACCTCACGTGGCGGGGGCTGTTCACGGCGGGAATGCGCATTGGGCGCGATCACATCGCCTCCACCGTGTACACCATTGCGTTTGCGTATGTGGGGGCGGCGCTGCCCGTGATCATGATTGTGGCCATGTACGACGCCCCGCTGCTGCAGACCCTCACAGCGGGGGACATCGCGGAGGAAGTGGTGCGCACGTTGGTGGGTTCCGTGGGTCTGGTGCTGGCCGTGCCGTTGACCACCGTGGTGGGCGCCTTGGTTGCCGCGCAGGACACGGCGGGTAGCGCATCGGTCACAATGGAGTCATGACCCCCACTCCCACCGCACCTGCGCGCCTCCTCCCACCGCTGACCGTGGGCCCGCTCACGGTGGACACCCCCGTGGTGCTTGCCCCCATGGCGGGAATCACCAACGCGGCGTTCCGGCGGCTGTGCCGCGAGCACGGCGGCGGGTTGTACGTGGCGGAGATGGTCACCTCGCGCGCGCTCGTGGAACGCACCCCGGAGTCGCTGCGGATTATTGCGCACGATGCGGATGAGACCCCGCGCAGCGTGCAGGTTTACGGTGTGGACCCGGCCACCATTGGCGCGGCCGTGCGCATGATTGTGCAGGAGGACCGTGCCGACCACATCGACATGAACTTTGGTTGTCCCGTGCCCAAGGTGACGCGCAAGGGCGGCGGCGCGGTGCTGCCGTGGAAGCGCGACCTGTTCCGTGACATCGTGCGAGCGGCCGTGCGGGAGGCGGAGCCGTATGGCGTGCCCGTCACGGTGAAGATGCGCAAGGGTATTGACGACGATCACCTCACCTACCTGGATGCGGGGGTGATGGCGGAGCGGGAGGGGGTGGCCGCCGTGGCGCTGCACGCCCGCACCGCAGCGGACTACTACTCGGGGACCGCGGATTGGGAGGCGATTGCCCGCCTCAAGGACGCGGTGCGTACCATCCCGGTGCTGGGTAACGGCGACATTTGGGCCGCAGAGGATGCGGTGGAGATGGTGGAGCGCACCGGCTGCGACGGCGTGGTGGTGGGGCGCGGGTGCATGGGGCGGCCCTGGCTGTTTGCCGACCTGCAGGCTGCCTTCGAGGGGCGGCCGGAGCGTGTGCGGCCCGGGCTGCGGGTGGTGGCGGACACCGTGTACCGCCATGGCCAGCTGATGGTGGGTCATTTTGGCAACGACGAGCACAAGGCCATGCAGGAGATTCGCAAGCATATGGCCTGGTACTTCAAGGGGTACCCCGTGGGTGGGGAGACCCGCCGGCGCCTTGGGCTGGTGACGTCGCTGGCCGAGCTCAGAGAGATTCTGGACACGCTAGACCTGGACTCGCCGTATCCGGGCGCGGAGGCGGAGGGCGCGCGCGGGCGCCAGGGCACACCCAAGACGCCGTCATGCCCCGAGGGGTGGCTGGACACACGGGACATCACGCCAGACCTTGAAGAGCGGCTCCGTGAGGCGGAACTGAGCGTCTCAGGCGGCTGACCGCACGGGGGAGCCGTTGCCTGTTGCGCCCACTACCATCGACACGTGAGCACCTTGCCCCCCGGCTACGGCCCCGCCGACGAGGAACGCTACGTCACCGAGCCCCCCAAGACCGCGCACAGGACGCCCTTTGAGCGCGACCAGGCGCGCATTGTGCACTCCAGCGCCCTGCGCCGCCTGGGCGCCAAGACGCAGGTGTTGGGTGCCGGCAGCGGCGACTTTGTCCGCACCCGACTCACCCACACCCTGGAGGTGGCACAGGTAGGCCGGGGTCTGGGCAAGATCCTGGGCTGCGATCCCGATGTGGTGGACGCCGCATGCCTGGCGCACGACCTGGGCCACCCTCCCTTTGGGCACAACGGGGAGCGCGCGTTGGACGAGGTGGCCAAGGACATTGGCGGCTTTGAGGGCAACGCCCAAACCCTGCGCCTGCTCACGCGGCTGGAACCCAAGTCCCTTGACCCGGCCACGGGCGCATCGGTGGGTCTCAACCTCACCCGCGCCGTGCTTGACGCGAGCGTCAAGTACCCCTGGACGGAGCCCTTTGCCCCCACCCGACCCGATGGCGTGAAGACCCGCAAATTTGGCGTCTACCAGGACGACCTCCCGGTTTTTGAGTGGCTGCGCGCGGGTGCGCCGGACAAGACTCCCAGCTTTGAGGCGCAGGTGATGGACCTCGCGGACGACATCGCCTACTCGGTGCATGACGTGGAAGATTCCGTGGTCCACAACCACGTGGCGCTGTCCGTGTTACGCGACCCGGGCAAGGTGCGCGTGGTGGCGGAACATGCGCGCGCCTGGTACGGCCGCAGCGACGAGCCCGAGCTCACCGCCGCCTTGGAGCGCCTGCGCGCGGAACCGTGGTGGATGGACGATTACGACGGCTCGCACCGCTCCCTTGCCGCGCTCAAGGACATGACCAGCCAGCTGATTGGGCGCCTGGTGGGTGCGGTGGCCGATGCCACGCGCGCCGAATACGGCGACGGCCCCCTCACGCGCTACAACGCTCGCCTGGTGATTCCGCCAGACACCGCCACGGAGATCCTCATCCTCAAGGGAATTGCCGTGCACTTCCTGATGATGCCGCGCGAGAAGAAGCCCGCATATGCGCAGCAGCGGGAGCGCCTTGCGGCCCTTGTCCGTGCGCTCGCGCACCGTGGCGAGGACGCGCTAGAACCGCACTTTGCGGTGATGTTCACCGAGGCCGGCGACGATGCCGCCCGCCTCAGGGTGGTGGTGGATCAGGTGGCGTCGCTCACGGACAAGTCCGCCTACGACTGGCACCACCGTTATGTGGCGCGCGCCGCCGTGGCGGGCCGCTCGCGCAGCAGCAAGAACAAGGCTAGTGCGGGCAAAACCAGCGGGAACCAGCCGTAACCGGACCCAAATCCCGTCCAGATGGTCTCGTCGGGCCACAAGGAGGGCGCCACGATGCCCAGCGTGCCTACCACGAGCACGCCCGCAAGCTCCACGGACGTTCCCACCAGGGCAAGGCGCCGCCGATGCCGCAGCAGGGCATAGCCCACCACACCGTAAAGCACGGCGGAGGCTACCGAGATGGAGTACGCCAGGGGAGCCTCACCAAACTTGGTGATCACCTGGTAGGTGGCCCGCCCGGTGGCGGCAAGACACAAGATGCCGTACGCCACCACCAACACAATGCGCCAGACGGGGTTCATGCCAACGCCGCCTGAAAAATCTCCATGAAGCGCCACGCGATGACGGCCTGGGCAAGCGCCACCAGCAACGCCGCTCCCGCGTCCACCCGCGCCTGCTGGTCGGGCTGGAGCACGGGCCGGGTGGGGTCATCGGCGGCGGCCTCCGGGGTGCCCAGCCGGCTGATGCCCAGCGCCACCAACACCGCAAGCGACGCGACGGCATACGACAGCGTCATGAACGCCGGTGCGCCCTGAAACACCGCAATGACCACCACAATGGCCTGCGCCACGATGGCGCCCACATAGGTGCGGCCCGCCTGGCGTAGCAGCCCATGGGTGCGTACCCACACCATGGTCACCATGCCCATCACGGCAAGCACGCCGCTTACGGCAAGAATGAGCGGGTAGCCCGCGTCAAGGTAAAGCTGCATGGGAACCGCTACTGCTGCGCCAACTGAACCCGCATGGGCAGGCTGGCGAGCTCCTCGTCATCAATGGAGATGATCCACTCAAACTTGCCGGCCTCGGGAAAGCGCATGCCGTCAATGGTGAAGGCAAAGTTGGCAATCTGCTCGTCGCCCGCCACCAGTGTGGGCGGGCGGCCCAACGTGAACTCGCCACCCATGGCGTACACCGGCACGGGCTTACCCTCGGCATCGGGACGAAGACCGATGGCGTGCATCTGGCCGTCCTCGGTGAGCAGCTTGAGCTCAAACTTGTGGCTCGCGTTAGTGGCGGTGTACGGCACATGCACCGTGGCGGCCACCGCGAGGCGGCGGTGCATGGCAGGGAAACCCCGCACATAGATGGTGTTCCACCCGGCGCCCAGGCAGTAAATCTTGTTCTGCACCACCTCTGCCGAGTCGGCCAAGAAAGCGTCTACGCGCACAAGAGTCCTTCCGTCGTGTGGCCCCCGCTCACCTGCCTGATCAGCCTACCCGCGTTGGGCGGAGGGGGCGGGCCAATTAGAGTGGACGCGTGGCGGGCATGATCAACAGCGACGATATCGCGGCGGTACGCGAGCGCGCGCCCATTGACGAGATCATTGGCGCTCATGTGGCGCTGAAGACGGCGGGCGTGGGCGCGCTCAAGGGGCTGTGCCCCTTTCACGACGAACGCTCGCCCTCGTTCCATGTACGCCCCGCCCAAGGCCGCTACCACTGCTTTGGCTGTGGCGAGGGTGGAGACGTCATCTCCTTTGTGATGAAGCTGGACGGGCTGTCCTTCCAGGAGGCCGTGGAGTACCTCGCGCCCCGTGCGGGGGTGACCCTGAGGTACGAGGCCGGGGGAGCGCCACGGTCGGAGGGCACCGCCGGGCAACGCAAACGCCTGCTGGATGCGCACCGCGTGGCCGCCGAGTTCTACGAGGCGCAGCTGGAGACGCCCGAGGCCAAGACGGGCCGCGACTTCCTCATGGAACGCGGTTTTGGCCGGGAGGTGGCCGCACAATTTGGCATTGGCTACGCGCCCCAGGGGTGGTCGCATCTGGCGGATCACCTGCGCACCAAGGGCTTCACGGAGGCGGAGCTGAGGTCCTCGGGTCTGGTGTCCGAGGGGCAATCCGGCAAGGTGTACGACCGCTTCAGGGGGCGCCTGGTGTGGCCCATCCGGGACGTCACGGGCGAGGTGATTGGTTTTGGCGCGCGCCGCCTCTACGAGGACGACCAAGGCCCCAAATACCTCAACACCCCGGAGACCGCGCTGTATAAGAAGGCGCAGGTCCTGTACGGCCTCGACCTAGCCAAGACGGCCATCCGCCAGGAGCGGCAGGTGGTGGTGGTGGAGGGCTATACCGATGTGATGGCATGCCACCTTGCGGGCGTCACCTCCGCGGTGGCCACGTGCGGCACCGCCTTTGGTGAGGAGCACGTCAAGGTGGTGCGGCGCCTCATGGGGGACGTGCAGGGTGCACAGCTCAAGGTGGGAGCAACGTCCTCGCGCGTGGTGTTCACCTTTGACGGCGACGAGGCCGGCCAGAACGCGGCCCTGAAGTCCTTTGCGCTGGACCAGGCGTTCTTGGCGCAAACCTTTGTGGCCGTGGACCCCGACGGGCTTGACCCCTGCGAGCTGCGTCAAAGCCGTGGCGACGAGGCGGTCCGTGCGCTCATTGCGGGCGTGCAACCCCTGTACCAGTTTGTGATCCGCACCGCGCTCGCCACGCATGACCTCAACACCGCCGAGGGGCGCGTGGCCGCATTGCGCGCCGCCGCACCCGTGGTGGCGGGCATTCGTGACAAGGCGTTGCGGCCCGAGTACGCACGCCAACTGGCCGGATGGCTGGGAATGGAACCCGAGGCCGTGGTGGCGGCCGTGGCCGATGCGGGTCCCCGGCAGGGGACACCGGGTGGGCGCGGGCCCCAAGCCGGCACGCCTGGCCCGGGAGCGCAGCGCGCAGGCGCCACACCCGAACGGGCACCCTCGCGGCGCGACCCCGTGGTACGCGCCGAGGCGCTCGCGTTGGGGGTTCTCCTCCAGGCGGCACCCGAGCTTCGTGGCACTCCCGGCGGAGCCGATGTGGTGGCCCAGCTCACCCCCGAGGCCTTCTCTCAACCCCACTACCGCGCCGTGTACGAGGCCATGCTTGCCGCGGGAGGCATCGGCGGTGCCGGTGCCGACTGGGTGACACAGGTGGTGGAGCAGGCGGGGGAGACCCTTGCGGGCACCATCAGTGCGCTCGCGGTCACGCCGTTGCCCCACGACCGGGCCGACACCCTGGGCGTGTATGCGATGTCCGTGGTGGCCAAGGTGGTGGAACTGGGGTTGACGCGGGAGATTGCCGCGTTGCGCGGACAGATGCAACGTGCGGGCGAGGGCAGCGCCGAGGCGCAGGAGGCGTTTGCGCAGGTGGTGGCGCTGGAGGCGCGCCGCCGCGCGCTGCGCGATTTGTAAGGACGCGTGAGTGGCGCGTCCGGGACGGGCCCGGACATGAAAAGCTCCCCCGACTGGACTCGAACCAGTAACCTGCCGATTAACAGTCGGACGCTCTGCCAATTGAGCTACGGGGGATCGCGCTAGAAAACCCTACACGATCCGGCGGCAACGCAAGGACACGTGCGGCCGTGCGGCTAGTCTGGTCTGCGACATCGGCGGCGGCCATGGGCACGCCACGATTCCCGGGCCAGTAGCTCAGCCGGTTAGAGCAGCGGACTCATAATCCGTCGGTCGTGGGTTCAAGCCCCACCTGGCCTACCGCTTTCACCAGGGCGGCGATGGTGGCGGGCAGCGCCTCCGCCACGTCAAGGGCCGTGAGGGGTCCTCCGCCCGATGCCCGCTCCGCCGCCCGGGCGTGGATCCACGCGGCCATCACCGCGGCATCGGCGGCGCCCACCCCACAGGCCATGAGCGCACCCGTCACGCCCGCCAGCACGTCCCCCGTTCCTGCCGTGGCCAGCCATGCGGGACCGGCGGGCAGCTGCGTGACGGTGCCGTCCGGCCGTGCCACCACCGTGACGGCACCCTTGAGCACCACGGTGGCACCCACGGTGGTTGCCGCCAAGGCAGCCCAGTGGGCGCGGCGCGTGCCAATCTGGTCCACCGCCACATCCACCCCCACGGCCCGCAGCACCCGCACCAGCTCGCGCTCATGCGGGGTCATCACCCGCGAGTCGCTCCCCGACGTCCCTACCCACGCCGCGGTGGCGGCACCAAGCGCCCCGGCATCGGCCACCACGGGAATGCCGGAGGCAAGCACCGCCGTCACCACAGCGTCCTGCTCGGGCTGCGCCGCCACGCCCGGGCCCAGCACCCAGGCATCGGCATGGGGAAGAGCCTCCCGCACCGCGTGGGGGGTGTGAACAATCACCTCCGGGCGGCGGTGAAGGACCAGGTCCTGGGCGCGCACCGGTCCCACGTAATGCACCACGCCCGTGCCCGCGCGCAGGGCACCGGAACACGCCAGCACCGCGGCGCCGGGGTAGGCCTCGGAACCCGCCACGATGCCCACCACGCCACGGGAGTACTTGTCCATGGCCGCGGTGGGGACGGGCCAGCGGCCGGCCACCCATTCACGCTCCACGCGTTCCATCCGTTCAGCATCGCACATCCGGTGCCGCACGAACATGGAACAATGGCGGGCATGGCTTTTCGTGACATCCGCACCATTGGCGACCCGGTGCTCCGCACCCCCTGTGACCCCATCACGGACATTGACGCGCGGGTGCGCACCCTGGTGGAGGACCTGCTGGAGACCGTGGACTATGACGGGCGGGCGGGTCTGGCGGCCAACCAGATTGGGGTGAGCCTGCGGGCGTTCTCGTGGAACATTGACGGGGAGATTGGCTACATTCTCAATCCCGTCATTGTGAAGAACTCCACCACCTTGCAGGAGTTGGGCGACGAGGGCTGCCTGTCTGTGCCGCGGCTGTGGTTCCCGTGTGAGCGTCCCGACTACGCGCGCGCCGAGGGCACGGACCTTGACGGCAAGCCCGTGGTGGTGGAGGGCGAGGAGATTTGGGCACGTCTGATCAACCACGAGGTGGATCACCTGGACGGTCACCTCTACCTGGACCGTCTGGCCAAGGATGTGCGTAAGCAGGCCATGCGCGAGATTCGCGAGGGCATCAACCAGGAGCTGTGACGCGCCGCGCGGGCCAATGAGTGGCGTTTGCGGCGCACATGAGGCACCATGGTGGTACACCCCGGTCCACCCGGATCCTGATAGGTCGTTGGGGAAGACGCACCTGACAGGAAGGATGGGACATGGCTGCAATTGCCCGTGGTGTGCTTTTTGTGCATTCGGCGACCCGTGCGATGTGCCCTCACATCGAGTGGGCCGTCCATTCCGTGCTGGGCACTCGCGCCACGTTTGACTGGACCGATCAGCCCGCAAGCGCCAACCTGTACCGCACCGAGGTGTCCTGGAGCGGCCCGCAGGGAACCGGCGCGCGCCTTGCCTCCGCGCTACGCGGATGGGAGCACGTGCGGTACGAGGTGACCGAGGACCCCTCCCACGGCAGCGATGGCGGGCGCTGGTCGCACACCCCGTCGCTGGGAATCTTCCACGCGCAGACCGATGTGCACGGCAACATTGTGGTGCCCGAGGACCGGATTCGGGCTGCGCTGGACGCCGGCGGCTCGCTGGCGGAGTTCAAGCGTGCCATGGACCTGGCGCTGGGTACCGCGTGGGACGAGGAGCTGGAGCCGTTCCGTTACGCCGGCAACGGCGCACCGGTGAGGTGGCTGCACCGCGTGGGCTAGGCCCATGCCCACAAGCTCTTGACTATCAATAAAGTAGATAATAATATCCATTTTATGAGAACTGCGCCCCCTCTGCTTGCACCGATCTTTCGGTCGGACGGACAGGCGCGCATCCTCGCAGAACTGATACTGCCTGGTCAGGCCCTCACCATCGTGGAACTTGCCGAGCGTACGGGCCTCGCCTATGCCACGGTGCACCGTGAAGTGATGCGCCTGGTGGAGGCAGGCATTTTGGCAGAGCGGACGGTGGGCAGGGCTAAGGTCATCTCTGCCGATGCCGATAGCCCGCTCATTGCTCCCTTGCGCCAGATCCTTGCCGTCGTGGCGGGTCCGGTACCTGCCTTGCGTGCGGCGCTGGAGACCGTAGATGGGGTGCGCTCAGCGTTCATATATGGCTCCTTCGCGGAGCGGCTAACGGGGGAGCCGGGGCCCGTGCCTCAGGACATCGATGTGATGGTAGTGGGTACGCCGGACCCGCAGCGGGTGTATCAGGCGTGTGCTCACGTCGAAGAGCAGGTCCACAGGCCGGTGAATCCCACCGTCTTGACTCCCGAGGAGTTCTCACAGCACTCGGGGTTCCTGGAGACGGTCCGTTCCCGCCCCACGGTCCACGTACTGGGGGAGCGGCTATGGCGATAGTCCCGTTGACCAATGCCCAGAACCGGGCCGTAGAGGCGCTAGTCGACCAGCGGAGGCTTGAGCGCGTCGTACCAGACCAAGCGCGCGCGTTGGTGTTCCTGGAGCGGGCTCGAGGCGCGGTCGAAGATGTTGGTCGCCTCACCCAGCCCCACACCGCCTACAACGTGGCATACGACGCCTGTCACGATGTGGGTGAGGCACTTCTTGCTGCCTACGGTTACCGGACGCGCAGTGGGGTCGGGCAACACGATGCGCTAGGGAAGTTCTTGGTCGTGGTGCTCGCCGGTCCACCCGGCGCCGATGCCGCCGTGCGATGTGACCAGCTGCGCAGAGCCCGGAACAAGAACCGCTACGACGCTGCCCCTATTGGTGCCGCCCAAGTCGCGATGGCGACACAGGCGGCCAGGACTCTCGTTGACGCTGCTGCAGCACGAGGAATCAAATAACGGGTGCAACGGCAAACTCAGCCACGGGTGGCGGATTACGCGCTGGTGAACACCAGCGCCACGTCGTGACCACCAAAGCCAAACGCGTTGTTGATCGCTGCCACCTGACCGGACGGCAGCTCGCGCGGCACGTCGCGTACCAGGTCAATCTGCAGGCCGGGCTCGGGATCCGTCACGTTGATGGTGGGTGGTGCCACACGATTGTTCAGCGCCAGCACCGTGAACACGGACTCCAACGCACCCGCGCCACCCAGCAGGTGGCCGGTCATGGACTTGGTGGCGGACACCACGGCCGTGTCGGCGGCCGCGCCCAGCACGTCACGAATGCCCTGCGCCTCCACCATGTCGCCCGCGGGCGTGGAGGTGGCGTGTGCGTTCACGTGCACCACATCGGTGGTGGCAACCCCCGCACGCTCCAGCGCGGCCCGCATGGCACGCATCTGGCCGTCCGCAGAGGGTGACGCGATGTGGTTGGCATCCGAGGCAAGTCCCACCCCGGAAAGGTAAGCGTAGATTCGCGCACCGCGCGCCTTGGCGTGCTCCTCGGACTCCAGCACTAGCACACCGGCGCCCTCACCCATCACAAAGCCGTCACGGCCCGTGTCGTAGGGGCGGGAGGCGGCTGCGGGGTCCGCGTTGCGCTTAGAGAGTGCCTGCATGGCGGCAAACGCCGCGAGCGGCAGCGGGTGAATGGCCGCCTCGGTGCCACCCGCAAGCACCACATCGGCCCGGCCGGACTCAATCATCTCAAAAGCCAGCCCAATGGCCTCGGAGCCGGACGCGCACGCGGAGACGGGTGCATGTGCACCCGCACGGGCCGTGAACTCGAGCGACACATAGGCCGTGGGGGAGTTGGGCATGAGCATGGGCACGGTGAGGGGCAGGACGCGCGACGCGCCCCGCTCCTTCACCGTGTCCCACGCGCTCAGCAGGGTCCAGACGCCGCCAATACCGGACGACACCACGGACCCCAGTCGTACGGGGTCCACCTCAGGAGAGCCCGCATCGGCCCAGGCCTCGCGAGCCGCGATGATCGCGTACTGCGCGGACGGGTCCATGCGCTTCATCTCGGGGCGCGTGAGCACCTCCTCGGGCCGAACCACCAGCTGACCCGCGAACGTCACGGGAAGCTCGTAGCGCTCACCCCAGTCGTTGTCCAGCGTGCGCACCCCGGAGCGGCCCGCGAGGGCAGCCTCCCACGTGGTCGCCACGGTGGCGCCCAGCGGGTTGGTGGTGCCAAGACCAGTGATGACAACAGCCATGATGAAGCCCTCCTTTGGGGGACTACGACAACAAGAACAGATTTACGCCTGGGCGTTGGTGATGTAGGTGACGGCGTCACCCACGGTGACGAGGTTCTTCACGTCCTCGTCGGGGATGCGCACGTCAAACTTCTCCTCGGCAAGCGTGACGATGGTCATCATCGACAGCGAGTCAATGTCGAGGTCGTCGGTGAACGACTTCTCCAGCTGCACGTCGGCAGCATCCACACCGGTCTCTTCGACAACAATCTCGGCAAGGCCGGCAAGGACCTCGTTCTCGGACAAAGCCATGGGGTAACTCCTTGGGTTGTGATGCCGGGCGGCATCGGGTGAACAACGCAGTCAAACCTAGCCTGTGCGGCGGGGTTTACGGCAGAACCACCACCTGTGCCGCGTACACGAGGCCCGCACCAAAGCCAATCTGAAGCGCCAGATCGCCGGAGCTGACCTCACCGTCACGGAACAGCCGCTCGGTGGCGAGCGGAATGGAGGCGGCGGAGGTGTTGCCGGAGTCCGCGATGTCGCGGGCCACGGCCACAGTGGGGGGCAGGCCAATCTGCTTGATCATCTGGTCAATGATGCGCAGGTTGGCCTGATGCGGAATGAAGGCCTTGATGTCTGCGGGCGTGAGACCTGCGGCCTCGATGGCCCGCTTGGCCACGGGACCCATCTCAAACGCCGCCCACTTAAACACCGAGGGGCCCTCCTGGCGCAGCGTGGGGAACGGCAGGTCGCGGTCCTGCTTGATCTCCTGCCACGAGTTGGTTTGCTTGATGAGCGTGGCACCCGCACCGTCGGAGCCCCACACGGTGGGGCCAATGCCGGGCGTGTCCGAGGGGCCCACAATGACGGCGCCCGCGCCGTCACCCAGCAGGAAGGAGATGGAGCGGTCCGTGGGGTCAATCCAGTCGCTCATCTTCTCTGCCCCCACCACCAGCACGTGGCGGCTTTGGCCGGAACGCACCAGGGCATCGGCCTGGCCGATGGCGTAGCAGTACCCCGCGCACGCGGCGGAGATGTCCCACGCGGCGGCGGGGGTGGCACCCAGGCGGTCGGCAAGCACGGGGGCGGCGCCGGGCGTGATGTGCGGGTAGGTGATGGTGGACATGATCACGGTGTCGATGTCCGCACCGGTCAGGCCCGCGGAGTCCAGCGCGGACCGGGCCGCACGTTCCGCGAGGTCCACCACGCTGGTGTCCGCGTTGGCACGCACGCGCGTGACAATGCCGGTGCGCTGGCGGATCCACTCATCCGAGGAATCGATAGGTTCGGCAATGTGGTCGTTGGTGACCACGTTTTCGCCGCGGGCAACGCCCAGGGACAGGATGCGCGAGTACTCCGGACCGCGCGTAATGCTGATAGTGCTCATGCGACCTCCTGTGCCAGGGTACGCGCCGCATCCAGGTCTGCGGGGCTCTTGAGCGGCACGGCGGGAATCTCCTTGAGCGCACGCTTGGCCAACCCGGTGAGTACGCCGCCGGGTGCCAACTCCACCATGCCGGTCACGCCGTGTGCGGCAATCGCCTCCATGCACAGGTCCCAACGCACCGGGTTGGCCACCTGACCCACCAGCCGTGCCACGGCATCGGCACCGGTGGTGACCGCCTGGCCGTCCTTGTTGGACAGCAGCACCACGCCGGGGTTGGCGGGGGTGACCTGCGCGGCCGCAGCCTGCAGCGCGTCCACGGCGGGAGCCATGTACGTGGTGTGGAAGGCTCCGGCCACCTGAAGCTCGACGACGCGCGCCTTGAGCGGCGGCGTGGCCACCAGCGCGGCAATGGCGTCCTTGGCGCCCGCGGCCACCACTTGGCCGGCGCCGTTGACGTTGGCGGCGGTCAGGCCCAGCGCGGCGATGGCGGCCAGTACCTCGTCGGGGTCGCCTCCCAGCACGGCCGCCATGGACGTGGGCTCGCTTGCGGCGGCGGCCTGCGCCATCGCGGTGCCGCGCACGGTCACCAGGCGCATGGCCTCCTCATCCGTGATCACGCCGGCAAGGGCGGCGGCGGCAAACTCGCCCACGGAGTGCCCCGCCACCACGGCTGCCTGGCCGATGCCGGCGGCACGGAGGGCGTGAGCGCTCGCCAGGGCGGTGGCCACCAGGAGCGGCTGGGCGATGGCGGTGTCGCGGATGGTGTCCGCGTCCGCCTGGGTGCCCAGGTGGGCCAGGTCAAGGCCGGTGGCCTCGGAGGACCGGGCAAGCGATGCGGCAAACGCCTCCACCTCAAGCCACGGAATGAGCATGCCGGGCGACTGGGCGCCCTGGCCGGGGCTGACAACAGCAAGCATTCTTCTAGCGTGCCGCATGCGGGGGGTACCGGGCGCGCGGTGGCTCACGGAAACATCGGCCCAGATTTGGAGGAAATCTACAAGGAGCGGCGGTTGCCGTCGCGCAGACGCCCCAGCGCAAAGGCCATGTCAAGCACATGCGCGTCGCGCGTGGACAGCACGTCCCATCCCGTGATCTCTGCCACCTTCTTGAGCCGGTAGCGCACGGTGTTGGCATGCACAAACATGGTGCGGGCGGACAGCTCAAGCGAGCGGCCACAGTCCAGGAACGTGGCCACGGTTTCTTGTAGGGAACCTCCAGCACGCACGATGGGGTCATACGCGATGGCAATGAGGCGATCACGGGCAATCTGGTCGCCCACCAGCACGCGCTCCGGGAGCAGCTCGTCCGCAAAGACCGGCCGGGGGGTGAGGGACCAGGCGGGGGCGGCCACCACCCCGGCACATGCCGCACGCGTGGAACGCGCCACCTCAATCAGGGTGACCGCGGGGGGGCCCACCACCACGGGTCCGGGGCCAAAGTTTTCCATCATCTGTTCCGCGAGTTCCGTGAGGTCGCCATCGGCACGAGCAATGACAATGAGGTCCTCACCGTGGATGCCCACCAACGCCCCGGGCGCGGCCTTGCGGATGGTGCGCCGCAGTTCCGCGGACTGCACCTCACCCAGCGGTCCGTTGGTCATTCCCACCATGACCAACGTGGGTCCGGGCTTCCAGCCCAGTGCGGCCGCACGGGAGGGGAGGTCATCGTCCACCTCGCCACGCACCAGCCCGTCCACCACCAGCGCCTCAAGGCGGGCATCCCATGCGCCGCGCGACTCCGCGGCGCGCGCGTAGATCTCCGCGGCGGAGAAGGCAATCTCACGCGAGTACCGCAGGATCGCCTCCCGCAGGTGCTGCTCACCACCCGCCGAGGCAAACTCGTCGCAGTGTGCCTCCACCACCTTGACCACGGTGCGCACAATGGACAACGTGTGCTGCAAGGAGATGGACCGCGTGAGTTCGGGGGGAGCGGCGGAGAACACCTCCATGGCGCCGCGGTAGTTCTGCCCCGGCTGCGCGTACCACTGCACAAACGCGTTGATTCCGGCCTGCGCCACCGAGCCCACCCAGGAGCGTTCCTGCGCCGGGAGCTCCCGGAACCATGCGTACTCGGTGTCCAACTCCCTGAGCGCGGCGGTGGCTAACTTGCCCGTTCCCGCACGCAACCGACGCAGGGTGTCGTGCCGGACATCGGCGGGGGTGGCCACCGCCCCAGCATAGAGGGCTGTTGTGGGCTTCGTACAAACCCGGTGGTCACGCCCTGCCGGTCAGTGACAAAGCGAGCGCAGCGCCGGCGCCTTAGGCGTCGCCTCCCGCGTTGCCCGAGGTGCCCTTGGTGACGTCGTGGATCTCGTACCGCGTGAGTGCCTGCGCAAAGCTGCCCGCGGCAACCTTGCCCTGGCGCTCCAGCATCTGCAGCGCCTTGACCGCCATGGACGGGCCGTCAATCACAAAGAAGCGACGGGCCGCGGCGCGCGTGTCGGAGAAGCCAAAGCCATCCGCACCCAGCACCCCGTAGTCGCCCGGAATCCACGCACGCACCTGGTCGGGGACCATGTGGTCGTAGTCGCTCGTGGCCACAAACGGGCCCTCCGCGCCGGCAAGGGATGCCGTGAGGAACGGCGTGCGCACCGGGAGTTCCGGGTGTAGCAGCGCGTCGCGCTCGCACTCCAAGGCCTCGCGGCGCAACTCGTTCCACGAGGTGACGGACCATACCGATGCCCGCACGCCCCAGTGGTCACGCAGCAGTTCCTGCGCCTCAAGTGCCCACTGCACGCCCACGCCCGAGGACAGCAACTGCACCTCGGGACCGTCACCCGCGGGGGCCTCGGCGTAGCGGTAGATGCCCTTGAGGATGCCCTCTACGTTGACATTCTCGGGCTCGTCGGGCTGGTGGTACGGCTCGTTGTACACGGTGAGGTAGTACATGACGTTCTGGTCGCGGCCGTCGGAGCCGTCCCCAAACATGCGCTGAATACCGTCGCGCACAATGTGACGAATCTCAAAGCCAAAGGCCGGGTCGTACTGCACCATCGCCGTGTTGGTGGCCGCAAGGAGGGGGGAGTGGCCATCGGCGTGCTGCAAACCCTCGCCCGTGAGCGTGGTGCGGCCCGCGGTGGCACCCACAATGAAGCCGCGCGTGAGCTGGTCGCCCGCCGCCCAGAACTGGTCGCCCGTGCGCTGGAAGCCAAACATCGAGTAGAAGATGTAAACCGGAACCAGCATCTCGCCATGCGTGGCGTAGGACGTGCCCACGGCCTGGAACGCGGAGGCGGAACCCGCCTCGTTGATGCCGGTGTGCATGATCTGCCCGGACTCGGACTCCTTGTAGCTGAGCATCAGCTCGCGGTCCACCGGCAGGTAGTTCTGGCCGGCGGTGTTGAAGATCTTGGCCGAGGGGAAGATGGCGTCAAGCCCAAAGGTGCGTGCCTCATCGGGAATGATGGGCACAATCCGCTTGCCAAACTCCGGCTCCTTGATGAGGTCCTTGAGCAGGCGCACAAAGGCCATGGTGGTGGCCACCTCCTGCTTGCCGGATCCCTTCTTGAGCAGGTCATACGTCTTGTCCTGCGGCAACGGCACGGGTGTGAACGTGGAACGTCGCTCGGGCACAAAGCCGCCCAACTGCTGGCGGCGGTTGAGCATGTACTGGACCGCCGGGTCGTCCATACCGGGGTGGTAGTACGGCGGGTTGTACGGGTCCGCCTCCAGCTGCTCATCCGTGAACGGAATGTTAAAGCTGTCGCGCAGCACCTTGAGGTCCGCCTCGTGCAGCTTCTTCATCTGGTGCGTGGAGTTGCGCGCCGCAAAGTTGCTGCCCAGGCCGTAACCCTTGATGGTCTTGGCCAGGATGACGGTGGGCTTGCCGTTGGCCTCCGTGGTGGCCTTGAGGTACGCAGCGTAGAGCTTGCGGTAGTCGTGGCCACCGCGCTTGAGGGCCCAAATCTCGTCGTCCGTCATGTCGCGCACCAGCTCCTTGGCGCGCGGGTCGCCGCCAAAGAAGTGGTCCCGAATGAACGCACCGGACTCCGCCCGGTAGGTCTGGAAGTCGCCGTCGGGCACGGTGTTCATGAGGTTGACCAGCGCGCCGTCGTTGTCGCGCGCCAGCAGCGGGTCCCAGTTGCGGCCCCACACCACCTTGATGACGTTCCAGCCCGCACCGCGGAAGAACGCCTCCAGCTCCTGGATGATCTTGCCGTTGCCACGCACGGGGCCATCAAGGCGCTGCAGGTTGCAGTTGATCACAAACGTGAGGTTGTCCAGGCCCTGGTTGGCGGCCAACTGGAGCATGCCGCGGCTCTCCGGCTCGTCCATCTCGCCGTCGCCAAGGAACGCCCACACGTGCTGCTGGCTGGTGTCCTTGATGCCGCGCAGGTGCAGGTAACGGTTGGTCCACGCCTGGTAGATGGCCGATGACGGGCCAAGTCCCATGGACACCGTGGGGAACTCCCACAGGTCAGACATGAGGCGGGGGTGGGGGTAGGAGGACAGGCCCCGGCCGGGTGCGCCCGACTTTTCTTGACGGAAGGAGTCAAGGTCCGCCTCGGAGAAGCGCCCCTCCACAAAACCGCGCGCGTACACGCCGGGAGCCGCGTGGCCCTGGAAGTACACCTGGTCGCCACCGCCGGGGTGGTCCTTGCCGCGGAAGAAGTGGTTCAGGCCCACCTCGTACAGCGTGGCCACCGATGCATAGGAGGAGATGTGACCGCCCACACCCTTGCCCGCGGCCTGCGCGCGCGTCACCATGACGGCGGCGTTCCAGCGAATCCACCCGCGGTAGCGGCGTTCAATCTCCTCGTCGCCAGGGAACTCCGGCTCGTCGTCCACCGAGATGGTGTTGACGTACGGGGTGTTGAGGCTCAGGGGAACGCCCAGTTGACGGTGCGCCGCGTGCTCCACCACACGTTCCAGCACGTATTCGGCCCGGGTGGGGCCCTTGGCGTCAATCATCCCGTCAAGAGACTCAAGCCATTCGCTGGTCTCTGCGGGGTCCTTGTCGGCTTCACCGTGCTGTGTCACAGGGAACCTTTCGTCGGGGCGCGCGGGTAGTGCGCCGCTGCGGGGGCTGAGGTGGTCGCGGAAGTGCCGTGACTTCTTCCATTGTTGTCATATCCGGGCCGAATGTCACGCCAGCATGCCCGATGCGTGTGCTGGGTGGGGCCAAAAGGGCGCCAGGGCGGCGCCGTGGCGGGCCTGTGCGGGCCTTTGCGTGTGCGTGTCGTTGCCACCAGGTGCCACGCGCCTCTACTGTGGGATTCACGCGCGCGACGCGCGACGCTTCACGAAAGGGGCATCAGGGCCGTGGCCACCACCGAGGAATCGGGCACCGTCGGGTTGACGGTTGTCTCCCGATTGGGTCTCGCAAGCGGGATGATCGTGCAGGAATTTGGCTACGACGACGATGTCTGCGACGCGCTGCGCGACGCCATCGTGACGGCCACCGGTGAGGCGCTGGTGGACGAGGACTACGGCGACGTGACCGATGCGGTGCTCGTGTGGTTCCGCGACGGAGACGATGACCTCACCGACCTGTTGGTGGACGTGCAGTCGTTGTTGGACTCCGGCGGAGACGTGCTGTTGCTCACCCCCAAGGCGGGCAAGACCGGGCATGTGCACCCGCGCGACGTGCAGGAGTCTGCCTCCCTCGCGGGCCTGCACGCCACCTCCACCATGGTGGTTGACGGGTCGTGGACCGCCACCCAGTTGGTGGAAAAGGGGCGCATGAAGTGACCCATCCCCTGGTGGGTTCTCGCGTGCCGGACTTTTCCCTGCGCGACCACAACGGTAGGGAAGTGTCGCCCGCAACCCTCGCGGGGGCATCGGCATTGCTGGTGTTTGTGCCGTGGGCCTTTTCCCCCGTGTGCACCTACGAGCTGGAGCAGCTACGGGACGCGAGCGACGTGCGGGAGCAGGTGGGCCAGCTGGTGGTCATCAACTGCGACTCCATGTACGTCAACCAGGAATGGGCGGACGCCAACGCCTTTGACTCGCCGGTGCTGAGCGACTTTTGGCCCCATGGCGAGGTGTCACGCGCGTTTGGCGTGTTTGACGAGGAGCGCGGCCGGGCGCGGCGCGGCACGTTCTGTCTGGACGCCGATGGCGTGGTGCGATGGGTGGTAGAGAACCCCGACGGCTCGCCGCGGGACCTGGAACTTTACCGTGCGGAGTTGGCGCGGATGTGAGCGGCGTCGCGGCGCCATAGCGCCGTGGCGATCACACCCAGAATGAGGGTGCCGCCCAGCGTGATGGCGCGCCACACGATGGTGCCGCCCAGCAACGTGGCCTCCAGGTCCACCCCCACCATCTCCACCCAGGTGGCAATGATCACCGCATCCAGCGCACCCAAGCCAAACAGCGGCAGGATGGTCAGCGGGTAGGCCATGAGGAACGTGGCAAGAATCTCCCCGGCACCCAACTGACTTGCGGTGACGCCCGTGCAGCGAATGGCGGTGAGCAGGATGAGGCCGTCCACCACAATGGAGAGCACCATGCCGACGAGGGCGGGTGCGAGGTTGGCGCGGAGCACCGCGGCCACGCGACGGCGGAAGTCCACCACGGCGTCGGCCCACTCGTTGGCGTCCACCTTGGCGCGCATGGTGGAGACCACGCGCGCGGCAAAGCGACCCAGCAGCGCCGCCCAGGCATCGGACCGCACAATGAGCATGAGTGCCACGATGATGGCCACCGCCACCAGCCCGGACACCCCGGCCGTGGTCCAGGCTCCGCCGTCAATGCCTACTACCGCAAGAATCACCAGCCCCACCACGGGAGCAATAAAGCGGGCGCCGTAAAAGACAATCATGTTGAGCGTGACGCCCGTCATCCCGTCCACGGGGTGGATGCCCCACGAGCGGAACATGGCCACCCGCAACACGATGTCCCCGGGAGGGGGAGCGACGGTGCCCACCAGGTTGGCGCCCAGGTCGTTATGCATGGCACGCATCTGGCTAAGGCCCGGCACAAAGCGGCGCAGGGGCGCGGCGTTGAACCACTGCCGGATGAGGAGCAGCACGCCCAGCACCACAAACTGCCACCAGGACACGTGGCGCAGGGCCTTGCCCACCGCGCTCCAATGGATGCGGCCAATAAACCGGAACACAAAGTAGGCAAGGATGAGTGCGCCCAGCACCAGCCCCAGGCGCACATACCAGGCCTTACGGCGCTTGGCTGGGGTTTCTGCGGGAACCTGGGCCAGGTGGATTCCGCCCAGGACGTCGTCGTCGGGGGACGGTGTGTGCGGGGTGTGCGTCACCGGGCCAGCGTAGCGGGTGGGGTGTGTGGCGGGGAGGGGTGATGGGGTGGTGGTGCGTGCCGGGCGGGGTGCGGGGCGGGGTGCCGGTTCGCGCCGGGCGCGTTGATACGGAACAATGGGCGCGGGCCCTTAGCTCAGTTGGTTAGAGCACTGCGTTTACACCGCAGGTGTCATCGGTTCGAGTCCGGTAGGGCCCACTCGACTCGCCTTTGCCCACGCACCCACCAGCGAAAGCGACATCCATGACTCCCGCTACTCCTGCTGACCCTACGCCTGGTGCCGAGGTGGTGGCTGCCGCTAGCCCGGCATCGGCTGCTGGCGCTGTGCCTGACGCGGGCCCGGCATCGGCCCCGCGGCCCTCCGTCCTGTTTGTGTGCGTTCACAACGCCGGCCGCTCGCAGATGGCCGCAGGCTTTTTGCGCGAGCTTGCGGGCGGGCGCATCGAGGTGCGGTCGGCCGGCTCGCTGCCCGCCCACCAGATCAACCCGATGGCGGTGGAGGCGATGCGGGAGGTGGGCATCGACATTGCCGGCGAGCAACCCAAGGTGCTCACCGATGACGCCGTGCGCGCCTCCGATGTGGTGGTCACCATGGGGTGCGGCGATGCGTGCCCGTTCTACCCGGGTAAGCGGTATGAGGACTGGAAGCTGGAGGATCCGGCGGGGCAGGGCATTGAGGCCGTGCGTCCCATCCGCGATCAGATCCGGCTGCGGATTGAGGAGCTGATCGCGTCGCTTGAGGGGTAGCCCCGCGACCGTGCCGTTGGTCCCATGACCGGACATCGTTGCCCGGATAGCGTCGTGTGCATCGTCTCCGACGAAGGGAACTCTCATGGGCGAGAAGGTCGTTGTCATCGGTGGAACGGGCCTGCTGGGCTACCACACCACGCTGGAACTGGTCTCCACGGGGTACCAGGTGACCTCGGTGGCGTTGCCGCCCATGCCGGCGGAGGATCTGTTCCCGGACGGCGTCACCTCGGTGCTGGGCAACATCACGCAGATGTCGGATGACGAGGTACGCGAGCTGTTTGCGGGAGCGTACGCCGTGTTCTATGCGGCCGGGGCCGACGAGCGCATCACCCCGCCTGCACCCGCCGCCCGGTTCTTCTACGTGGAGAACGTGTTGCCTACCCAGCGTGTGGCGCGCCTGGCGCGGGAGGCGGGCGTGAAGAAGTTTGTGCTCTACGGCTCCTACACCGCGCGCTTTGCGGAGGAATGGCCAGACCTGGGCTACCGCACCCGCAACGGCTACCCGCGCGTGCGTCTGCTGCAGGAAGAGGTGGCATGCATGGAGGGTGCGGGGGCCATGGACGTCATGACGCTGCGCCTGCCGTACATCTTTGGCACCATGCCAGGCCGCATGCCGCTGTGGCAGATGTTCATTGATCTGGTGCGCAGTCAACCCGAGGTAATTCCCGTGCAGGGTGGGTCCACGTCCGCCGTAACGGTGGGCCAGGTGGCGCAGGCCGCGGTGGGGGCCATGGAACATGGTGAACACGAGGGGCGCTACGCCATCAACACCTACGACCTCACGTACGAGGAGTTCCACCGGATTATCTGCGAGGAGCTGGGCCGCGACCCGCAGCAGGTGACGGTGGTGCCGTTTGAGGCGGTGGTGCCGGCGCTTGAGGCGTTTGACGCGCAGGCAGCCGAGGCCGGGCTGGAGCACGGAATCCACATGGTGGACTCCACGGCGTTCCAGGCGCGGGCAGCCGTGACCGATCCGGCGGAGACGGTGGACCTTCTTCACATTCGCGACGAGTCCGTTCCGGACGCGATTCGCGCCACCTTGCGGTACTGCCTCGCACAGGAGGCATGACAGACCGCCTCAATCTCGGGACTCTCCCCCCGAAGCCGTCGATGCCCGGACCTGAGGTCCGGGCATCGACTTTTTTTGGGGTGAGTGTGGGGCGCGCGCGTCGCGGGCGTCGCGCCCTGCGGGGTTTGGGACTCAAATGGCCGGTTTTGAGAGCTTGATGTTTTCTGTGGGACCGGTTTGGCCCTTGCGCGGGTGGCGCAGGTCCGCGTACAGCGGGCCTCTCTGGGTTTGGGACTGTATTGGCCGGTTTTGGGCGGTTGTTGTTTTCTGTGGGACTGGTTTGGCCCTCGCAGGGCCATTTGGGTCCCACAGGATGCAGCGCTCGTCCTGTAGGGGCCATCTCAGTCCCAAACCCGGCTAGTCCCAGCTCCGGGCAGTCCCAAACCCGGCGATGCCCGGGCTAGGGACCCGGGCATCGCCGTCTGTTTAGTGCCAGTGGCGCAGTTCGCTAGAAGCCGCGCCGTTGCTTGGCTGCACGCGGCTTGCGCGTCCCCGCCTGCGCACGCGCACCACGCGACGATGCACCGCGCGATGATGCACCGCGCGAGGATCCACCGTTCTCGGAATACGAGCGACGGCCGCCCTCGGTGGCGCGCTCTGGACGACGCTCGTCGCGTCCGAATGAACGCCCCGGACGGTCCTGCGTGCGGCCGGCGCGGCCGGCGCTCCTCCCCGCACGGTCCGCGCTGCGCTCGCCCGAACCCGCACTGCCATACGATCCACGGGCGCTCACATCCCGGTCATCACGCTGCGGACGACGCTCACCACGGGACCCGTCCTCACGGAAGCCGTCCTCACGGAAGCCGTCCTCACGGTAGCCATCTCCACGGAAGCGGTCAGTTCGCGCATTAGCGCCACGACGGTCGTCGCGGAACTGGCCGCGCGCCTCGCCCCGGGATCCCTCGCCCCGGAACCCGTTCCCGCGGAACCCGTCCTCACGGAATCCCTCGCGACCGCCATTGCGCGCACCGCGGTACTCGCCGCGGGTGCCACGAGACTCGCCACCAAAGCGGTCCTCTCGCGGGCTCACGCCGCGCCGGTCATCGCGGAACTCGCCGCGCGCCTGGTAACGCGGGCGCTCGCCGTGGGCACGCTCGGTGCGGAATCCCTCACCGCGGTCCCGGTCAAAACTCGGCGTATCGCCACGGTAGGCATCCCGACGCTGGCCCTGGGCGCGCTCGCCACGGTAGGCATCCCGACGCTCGCCCTGCGCGCGCTCGGAGCGGAACCCCTCGCTGCGGTCACGGTCATAGCGCGGCGCATCACCGCGGAAGCCGGCACCACGACCACCTTCGCTACGGCCACCCTCGCCTCGGTAACCCTCACGAGTCTGGGGGCGGTACTCGCCAAGGGGCTCAAAGCGGCGCTCGGAGCGACCACCGCGCGCATCCGCGCCACGACGCGGCGCGGCCACGGCGTCACCGTGGGTGTGCCCCTCCACGTACCCCTGCGCCGGGCGGTGCGACTCACCACGGTGCGACTCACCACGGTGCGACTCACCACGGTGCGACTCACCACGGTAAGACTCACCCCGATGCGACTCACCCCGGTACGCGCCACCGCGCATGCCATCGTGGTGCTTGCCGCCGGAGCGAGGACCCCGCCCGGCACCACCGGCATGCCCAGCACCACGCCCGCCAGCATCGGCACCGCGCCCACGGCGCCCCGCGCGGGGCGGCACAATCCGCTCGCCTCGCGGTGCCTGCTCGCCCACCAACGCCACCACCACATCGTCCATGGCCCGCACGTTTTCCGGCGTGACCTCAATGCCAGCGGTGCGCAACACGCGCGCCAAGTCGCGGCGCTGGGGCCCAAGCGCCAACGTCACCACGGTGCCCTCGGCACCCGCACGGGCGGTGCGCCCGGCACGGTGAAGGTAGGCCTTGTGCTCGGCGGGCGGGTCCACGTGAACCACCAACTCCACGCCGTCCACGTGCACGCCACGCGCTGCCACATCGGTGGCCACCAGCACCCGCACGCCGCCCTCGGCAAACTCGGTACCAAAGGCCTTGAGGTTGCGCGACCGCGCCCCCTGACCCAGGTTGCCGTGCAGGTCCACGGCGGGGATGCCGGCCTTGGTGAGCGCGGCGGCAAGGCGCATGGCATGGTGCTTGGTGCGCGTGAACAGGATGCGACGACCCATGCCGGACGCCAGCATCTCCACCATGGCGGTCTTGTCCTCCTGCGACACCAGGTGGAACACGCGGTGCACCATGGTGTCCGCGGGCACGGAGGACTCGTCAAGCTCGTGACGCACGGCCTGCGGGAGGAAGCGCCGCACCAGCGAGTCGATGTCGCCGTCCAAGGTGGCGGAGAACAGCAGGCGCTGCCCCCACTCGGGTGTGGCTTCAAGAATGCGGGTGACGCCGGGCAGGAAGCCCATGTCCGCCATCTGGTCCGCCTCATCCACCACGGTGATTTCCACCTGGGAGAGCTTCACCACGCCCTGACCCATGAGGTCTTCAAGACGTCCGGGGCATGCCACCACAATGTCCACGCCGCGTTCCAGCGCGCGCTCTTGGACGCGCTGCGCCACGCCGCCGTAAATGGTGGTGACGTACAGGCCCATTGCCTTGGCAAGGGGAGTGATGGTCTGAGCAATCTGCTCGGCAAGCTCACGCGTGGGCGCAAGCACAAGTCCGCGGGGCTGACCCGGGGTGGGGCGGCCACGCTCGGCCGCAAGACGCGCCACCATGGGCAGCGCAAAGGCAATGGTTTTGCCGGAGCCGGTACGGCCGCGACCAAGCACGTCCGCGCCGGCAAGTGAATGAGGCAGGGTCTCTGCCTGGATGGGAAATGCCTCGGTGATGCCGGACTCGGCAAGTACGGAGACAAGGGGACGAGGCACGCCAAGAGACGCGAAGGAAGTCATAGAAAAATCAACTTTGCTTTAAGGACCGTACTGTGCGGTCAAGTGGCGACGGCGCTGAATGCGCATCGTTTCGCCGAAGAAGGTGTCGCGCCCGTTCCAAGGGCCGAAGGTGTCAACGACGCTGGCGCCACAGACCCAGCCGTAGCGCACGTCAAGCATAGCACCACCTGACGTAGGACGGAAGGGGCGGGCGCCACGCGCCCGGACTAGGTAGCGTGGTGCCATGACCACCGTTGCCGATGTCCTGGCCCTCCTGGAGGGGCGATTTCCCGTCTCGCTCGCGGAAGAGTGGGACACGCCCGGCCTGGCGGTGGGGGATCCGTCCCGCCCCGTAACGCGCGTTCATTTTGCCGTGGATCCCACACGCGCCGTGGTGCAGGAGGCGGTGGATGCGGGCGCCCAGCTGCTGGTCACCCACCACCCGCTCATGTTGCGCGGCGTGACCACGGTGGCCGCCACGACGTCCAAGGGGGCGGTGGTGCACGCACTCATTGAGGGTGGCGTGGCGCTGTTTGCGGCACACACCAACGCCGATGCCGCCGCGGGGGGAGTGGCGGACGCCCTCGCCCAGGCGCTGGGCATGACGGTGGAGGGTCCGCTTGTGCCCGCAGGGCCCGGCGACCGGCATGTGGGTACCGGAAGGGTGGGCACCGTGGTGCCGGTCACGCTTGCGGACTTTGCCAGTCAGGTGGCGCACGCATTGCCGCCCACCGCCGCGGGCGTGCTCTTTGCGGGGGACCCGCACGCGATGGTGCGCCGTGTGGCCGTGGTGGGCGGTGCGGGAGACTCGTTCATTGCCGATGCCGCGGCGGCCGGCGTGGATGCGTACGTCACCGCGGACCTGCGCCACCACCCCGCACTGGAGGCGCGCGAAAGTGCCGCCTGCGGCGACGGCCGCCCGTACCTGGTGAACGTCTCTCATGCGGCATCCGAATGGCTGTGGTTGCAGGCCACGGCGGATGCCGTGGCCGAGGCGTTCGCGGTAGCGACGTACGTGAGTACGCTGAACACTGATCCGTGGACCGGACGTGCGGGCCAGGACGCCCCCGTCACCACCCCCAACCCTTAGGAGTTCCCGTGGCCCAGGCCCCCGCCGCCGACCAGCGCCGCCTGTTGGACGTGCAGGATGCGGACATTCGCATTGCGCAGGCACACCACCGCCGCACCACCTTGCCCGTGCAGGCGCAACTGGAGGAGCTGGTGGCCCGCCGCGCGGACCTCAACGCCTCCCGAGCCTTGCTTACCGCAGAGGTCAGTGACCTGCAGCGCGAGGTCACCAAGGCCGAGGACGATGTGCTTGCCGTGCGTGCGCGTGAGGACAGGGACGCCAAGCGTCTGGCCTCGGGGGAGGGCTCCGCGCGCGACCTCCAGGCGTTACAGGCGGAGCTTGAGGTGCTGGCCAAGCGCCGCAGCGACCTTGAGGACGTGGAGCTTGACGCCATGACACGCCTGGAGGACGCGCAGACGCGCCAGGCTTCCGCCCAGACTCAGGTGGCGGCGCTCGACGAGCAAGTGGCCGCACTCCACGCCACCCTCGAGGCCGAGCACGCCGCCCTCGATGCGGAACTGGCCCAGATTGAAGCCGAACGTCGCGCCGCGGTGAACGGCATTGACCCCACCCTGGTGGCGCTGTACGAGAGGCTGCGCGCCACCGGCGGCGGCATCGGCGCTGCGGCGTTGGTCCGTGGCCAATGCCAGGGCTGCCACATGACCCTCAACGCGGGCGACCTCACCGCCATCCGCGCCGCAGCCCCTACCGATGTGGTGCGTTGCGAGGAGTGCGGCCGCATTCTGGTGCGAGGCGAGGACGCGTGACGCAACCGCGGCATGAGGGTGCCGATGCGGCGGGGGCGAGCCCGGCAACGCCCGCCTCGGTGAGTGTGCCGCATGCGCCCCGCAATCTCTCCGCCGTGACCGGCGAGGAATACCTGGCGCCCCTCACGCTGGTGTGGGTGCGCCATGGCGTGACCACCATGACTCGCGAACACCGGCTTTCCGGGTCCTCCGTGCCCGGCCCGTCGCTCAGCGCACGCGGGCGCGTGCAAGCCGCCAAGGCCGCCGACGTGATGTACCGCATCGGCCGTGATACCTGGCGGGGAATGGCGCCGGTGAGCCGCATTGTCGCGTCGCCCATGGTGCGCACACAGGAGACGGCGGCCGCGCTGGGCCGGCGGCTGGGGCTGCCCGTGGAGACCGATGCGGCCGTGCGCGAGGTGGATTTTGGCACCTGGGAGGGGCTCACGGCGGAGGAGGCCGTGGAGCGCGACGGCGATGCCCTGCTGCGCTGGCAGGACGGTGACGGTGCGGCGCCGGGCGGGGAGTCCATTGCCGATGTGGGGGCACGGACCGTGAGCTGGGCGGAGTCGGCGGCGCACTGGCATGCGGACACCGGGGGTGCGGCGCGGACGGTGGCGGTGGTCTCGCATGCGGTGGCCATCAAGGCGGCCGTGGGGACGCTCATGGGCATGGATGCGGCACATGCCGCGCGCATGTGGCCCGTCCCCGCGTCCTACACCATGGTGCAATTGCGGGTGACGCCCACGGGCCAGCTAGCGCAGACCCACCTGGTGTGCGTGGGTGCACCCAGCGACGAGGAGGAATGATGTCTACCGCTTTTCGCGAGAGCGTGGTGCTGTGGCGGGAGCCCGTGGCCGCGATGCTGCGCCGCATCACGGGCCGTGCGCTGGTGACGGTGGTGTTGCTGGCGTTGTCCGGGGTGCCCGGCTTTGTGCAGGGGCTGATTCCGTGGCAGTGGTTGGCCGTGGTGGTGTGGCTGTGCGCCGTGGTGGCGATGATGCAGTTGGTGGTGGCGCTGCTGAATTGGGGGCGCAAAAAGCGGGTCATCTTGGTGCTGCAGCCCAGCGGGTCTATTGAATGGCCGCAGTCCTACCAGGAGATATGGTTGCGGCGGCCGCTGGATTATGTGTCCGGGCGGGTGGTGCGCGTCACCCAGGTGCAGGCGCGGCAGCCGTTCATGTTGGCCAGCCCGCGCGTGACGTTGACCGACGGGGAGCGCCTCCTGCGGGATGTGCCGCTGTTTGGTGTCACGCTGCCCACGTTCTTGGAGACGGTGAACGCGTTGACGGAGCCGCATGGGGTGCGCGTGACGTACGCCGAGCGTGTGGAGGAAGCCGCGCAGGCCACCCCGGATGAGGCGCCTGGCGACGAGAGCCAGTAGTGGATCCCCGCGAGGCGCGCAGGCCGATGCCGCCGTCCATTCCGCCCGCGATGCCGCCGTCCATCCCGCCGCGGGGAGGCTCCCGGCCGCCCCGGCCCGAGCATCGGCCGCCCCGGCCCGAGCATCGGCCGCCCCGGCCCGAGCATCGGCCGTCCCCACTGCCCCCAGAGCCCCCAGAGCCCCCAGTGGTGGATTTTGGGCGAAAAACCTCCGGTTTTCACCCAAAATCCACCACCAGCACAGCGGGGCCGAGGGGTGCTGGGCCGCGGGGTTTGGGGATGCGCGGTACTGGGCGCACCGCACCGGGACGCCGGACACCTGGACGCAGGGCAGCGCGTGCGGGGCTCGTGCTCCTTGCCCTCCTCCTTGTCATGGTGGGTGGCTCGATGCTGTGGGTGCAGTCCCACCTGCACCACCGCACCGCGCTCAGCGGCGCCCCCGGCACGCCCGGCACCACCTACCTGGTGGTGGGCTCGGACTCCAGGGAGAACTGGATTGACGACGGCGCCGAGGGTGAACGCACGGACACCATCGTCCTCATCCACCGCCCCACCAGCGGCCCCACCGCCCTCCTGAGCATCCCGCGCGACTCCTACGTGGACATTCCCGGCTACGGCGGCAACAAGATCAACGCCGCATTTGCCTTTGGCGGCCCGCCGTTGCTGGTGCAGACGGTGGAGGCCATGACGGGCCTCACCATTGACCACTACCTGGAGGTGGGATTTGGCGGCGTGGCGGGCGTGGTGGACGCCGTGGGCGGGGTGGAGGTGTGCCATGACGCCGATGTGGACGACCCCTACTCGGGCATGGTGTGGACCGCGGGCTGCCACCAGGTGAACGGGGTGGAGGCGCTCGCGTTCTCGCGCATGCGCTACCAGGACCCGCTGGGCGACATTGGCCGCACCCAACGCCAGCGCCAGCTCATGGCGGCCGTGGGCGACAAGGCGCTGTCGCCGGGCACGTGGCTGTGGCCGCCCCGGGGTCACGCGGTGGCGCAGGCGGGCCTTGACGCCTTCACGGTGAGCGACGGTACCTCGGTATTTGACCTGGTACAGGCCGCATTCATCTTTCGTTCCGCCCTAGGGCCCGATGCGGTGACGGGCACCCCGCCCATCGCCAGTGTGGATTACCGGGTGGAGGGCGCGGGTTCCACCGTGTTGTTGGACCCCGATGCCGCGCCGGAGTTTTGGCGCATGATCGCCACGGGCGCGTTCCCACCGGGAACCCAGGTGGGTGGGGTGGGCTAAGGCCCGCCACGGCCCGCGTGAGGCCCCAACAGCCTCACGTCACCACAAGCGTGAGGCACCCCGGATGCAGCTCCACCCCGGTGAGCGTGGCCGCCCCGGTGGGCTGCCCCACCAGCGCGGTGGCGGCGTGCGCCAGCTCCTCCCCGGAGGTGGGCGCCGATGTGGCGGTGGCAAGAAGCCCCGCAAGGAGCCCGCGCGCATGCTTGGCAAAGTGGCTCACCACGGACCGCCGTCCCTTGGCCTCGCGTTCCACACGCACCTGATACCAGGCGTCACCGTGGGGCCGCATGGCGGCCACATAGGCGCCGGACCGGCAATCCACCACCAGCTGCTCGCGCGTCAGGGGCCCAAGCGTGGTGGTGAGCGGGCCACGCCAGTGGCCCGCGAGGGGGCCAAGCGGTGGCACGCTCACCCCCATGGGGAGCCGGTAGGCGGGAATGTGGTTGGCGGGGCTCAGCACCCCTCACAATCCGGAGAAGATGCGGACGCGCTCCGCGGCTCGCGCCAGCGTGGCACCGTCCCACGTGGATGTCTTCGCGGCGTCGTACAGCACCCCCGAGTACACCCGAGCCGCCGGTGCGGCCGGCGCGTCGCGCAGCATCCCGGCCTTCACCACCTCCGCCGCGGCCGCCGCGGGCAGACCCCACGACTCCACCACGGCGGCGCTGCGCACCGCCTCAGCCACGGCATCGAGCACCTGAACGCGAGCGGGTGTGAGCTGGGGGTGCGCCAGGGCGTCCAGGTCCACGGGGGCGCCCGCGGTGGGGGCGGTCTTTGACTCAGAGGGTGGCAGCAGCACAAGCACGTGACCACCCTAGGGGTGGGGGCACGCCATTGCGGGTACCCTGGGCATGCGGATGAGTTGGCCGGGCGGTCGCGTCATCGGGAACGATGCCGAGGAACGTCCGGGCTCCATAGGGCGCGGTGGTGGCTAACGGCCACCCACGGCGACGTGCGGGACAGTGCCACAGAAAGCAAACCGCCGCCGGGTGACCGGCGGTAAGGGTGAAAGGGTGAGGTAAGAGCTCACCGCGTTCCTGGTGACAGGAATGGCAGGGTAAACCCCACCGGGAGCAAGGTCAGACAGGAAGCGTTTGAGGGCGGCCCGCCCAAGCTTCCGGGTAGACCGCTTGAGCCATGCGGTAACGCATGGCCTAGATGGATGGCCGCCGGTTGCGCGTGCGCAACCACAGAACCCGGCGTACAGGCCAACTCATCCGCCTCCAGCGGCGGGGCTACTTGCTGTGCTTCTTCTTCAGCTGGCGGTGCGCGTGCGCGGCGGCACCCACAATGCCCGCGTCGTTGAACAGCTCCGCCGGGATGATGGGCGCCCTCAGGGTGAGGTGGGGGAGGAACATGTCGTGTTCCTTGGACACGCCGCCACCCACAATGATGAGGTCCGGCCACAACAGCTTTTCCACCTCGTCAAAATAGCGTTGCAGATGTGCCACCCACTGGGCGTCGCTCAGCCCGTGCCGCTCCCGTGCCGATTCCGCGGCAAACTCCTCGGCATCGGCGCCGTCCACGGTGAGGTGCCCCAACTCCGTGTTGGGTACCAGCGTGCCGTCCACAATGAGCGCGGTGCCAATGCCCGTGCCCAGGGTGGCAAGCAGCACCACGCCGTCGCGCCCGTGCGCCGCGCCGTAGCGGTACTCCGCATACCCGGCGGCGTCCGCGTCGTTGATCACGGACACGGGGTAGCCGGTGGCCTCCCGCGCCAGGTGGTTAAGGTTGACGCCCACCCAGGAGTCGTCCACGTTGGCCGCGGTGAGCACCACTCCCCGTTGCACCACCCCGGGAAAGGTGATGCCCACGGGCGTGCCAGGCTCGGGCGCAAAATGCGCGGTGACCTCCGCCACCACGGCAACCACATCCTCGGGTGTGGCGGGTTGGGGTGTGGGAACGCGGTACCGGTCCTCAATGAACCGACCCTTCTTCAGGTCCACGGGCGCACCCTTGATGCCCGAGCCGCCAATGTCAATGCCAAAGCCCACGCGCGTCATGGCAGCGTCAACACTTCCGGTCCGGCCTCCGTGATGAGGATGGTGTGCTCAAACTGCGCCACCCAGGAGCCGTCGTTGGTGACCACCGTCCAGCCGTCGTCCCACTCGTGGTTGGCCTGACTTCCGGCCACCAGCATGGGCTCCACGGTGAACACCATGTTTGGCTCAATGATGTCGCGGTGATGCGGCGCCGCGTCGTAATGGGGTATCACCAGTCCCGTGTGGAACGCCGGCCCCACCCCATGCCCGGTGTAGTCACGCACCGACTCATAACCGTGCCGCGCCGCAAACTTCTCAATGACCCGCCCAATGACGTTCACCTCACGCCCGGGCATGGCGGCCTTGATGCCGCGCATCATTGCCTCATGTGTGACGTCCACCAGCTGACGCGTCTGCTCCGTGCCCTCGCCTGCCACAAACGAGCCACAGTTGTCGCCATGCACGCCGTCAATAAACGCCGTGATGTCCACCTTGACCAGGTCTCCATCCTGGATGACCGTCGCATCGGGGATGCCGTGGCAAATCACCTCGTTCACCGAGGTACACAACGCCTTGGGGAACGGCGGCCGCCCCGCGGAACCCGGGTAGCCCAGCGTGGACGGGTAGGCGCCGTGGTCCAGTAGGAATTCATGCCCGATGCGGTCCAACTGGTCCGTAGTGACGCCCGGCGCCACGTGCGCGCCCACCTCCGCAAGGGCCTGGGCGGCCAGGCGGGCGGCCACACGAATACGGGCAATGGTCTCCTCGGAATGCACATCGCCCCCGGTCCACCGGTCGGCACGCGCCTTGCCCACGTACGGGGGGCGGGCAATGTGGGCCGGGACCGGCAAGAGGGGAGACACGGCCTCCTTGGTGATTTTCTCGCGCACAGGTGCCATACCTGGCAGTCTAGAGGGGGAGGTCACCATGGACGATGCCAACGCCGGTCCCGCACCGGAGTTCTGGTTCAACACCGCCACCGGTCAGGTGGAGCAGGGGCGGCAGACGTCGTGGGAGCACCTGATGGGCCCCTACCCCACGCGCGCGGAGGCGCAGGCCGCCCTGGAGCGGGCCCGGGAACGCAGCCGTGCCTGGGATGAGGAGGACGACGCGTGGCACAACTCGTAGGCCGAACACGCGCGCGGCTCACCCGCGTGGGGGTGACGGGAGCGGCCGTGGTGGCCGCCGTGGCGCTGTGGTGCGGCGTGTTGGCGTTGGCCAGCATCGGCATGCCGGCGGTGGCCGCCACCGCCATGCCCACGGCCACCGGAGGGGCATCCGTCCCGCCCTCACCCGGTGCGACCGCCTCGCCCCAGCCCTCCGTCACGCCTACGGGTGAACCCAGCGCACAGCCCAGTATTCAGCCCACCACCCAGCCCAGCGCATCGGCATCGCCTAGCCCCCAGCCCACCGTGAGCCCCACGCCGTCCCCCACGGCCACCCCGGCACCTCCCGCACCGCCCGTGCTGCAGCCGGTGCCGCCCGCCGTGGAGTCGCGGGTGGGGGTGGGAATGATTGTGGCCGCCGTGCTGGTCATTTTGGGCAGCCTGCTGGTGGTGCTGGTGATTCAACGCCGCAGCGCCGCACGGGATGCCGACGCGGGCCTTGCGGCTGGAGCCTCGCCGGAGTCGCTGCCGGAGGCGTTGGGCGCCATGGAGGCGGTGGGGGAACGCATGCTGGATGCCGCCTACCCCGTGGGGGAGATCACGGAGGCGTTGGAGGACATGGCCTCCGCCTATGGTCACCCCGATGTGAGCGTGGTGGCCTTCCCCACGGCGCTCATTGTGTCCGCGCTGGATGGCACGCAGCATGCCACGGCGGCCGTCACGGCCACCGGCAGGTCGCTCAGCCTCATTGAGGTGGATGCGCTTGACCGGCTGGTCCATGCGGCACGGGGAGGGCATCTTGCCGCGCTGGAGGCGTGGGAGGGTGCGCGTGCCCTTGATGCGCAGGCGCCCACGTACGGTGCGTGGGCGCGCATTGGCTCCTACACCGCGCTGTGTGGGGCGCTCGCGGCGTTGCTGGGGGCCACCTGGTCAGGGATGGCCTTTGCGGCATTGCTGGGTGCAGTGGTGGGTTCGTTGCAACAGGTGACCGCGGGGGCGGCACGCCGGTTCCAGGCGCTCATCACCGTGGCCGATGCGTGTGGGGTGGCGGTGGCGGTATTCCTGGCCATCGCGGCCACCGGTAACGAGGGGCTGTTGCCCGCGCTCATTGCACCCCTGGTGGTGTTGCTGCCCGGCGCACTGCTCACCACCGGAGTGATGGAGTTGGCCTCGGGGCACATGATGGCCGGTGCGGGGCGCCTGGCCGCGGGTGCCATGCAGCTGATGCTCCTGGCCGTGGGCGTGGTGGCGGGGGCCGCGCTGGTGGGCGTGCCCGAGGTGGAGTTGGGGCATGCCCTGACGGCCGAGGGCTCGGTGGCGCCATGGATTGCCGTGGCCGTGTTTGGCGTGACCATTGTGATCAACAGGGGTGGCCGCCTGCGGTCCATCCCCTGGATCCTGTTGGTGTTGTACGTGGCCTACGGCGCGCAGGTGCTGGGCAGCGTGGTGCTGGGCGGCGTGCTGTCCGCCATGGTGGGTGCGTTTGCCATGACGCCCGTGGCCATGTGGGTGGCCCGCCACCCCACGGGCCCGGCCGCGCGCGTGAGCTTTTTGCCCGCGTTTTGGATGTTGGTTCCCGGTTCGCTTGGCCTGGTGGGAGTGACAAGCCTGGTGGGGGGTCAGGCGGCGGGGCTGTCCACGGTGATGACCATGGCGGCCACCATGATTGCCATCACCCTGGGAATTCTTGCCGGGTCCGCGGTGGGTGTGCGGCGGTGGCCCTCAGGCGCGCCTAAGACTCAAAGTACTGGCCCGGCGCGGGGAATGTCCCGCCCTTGACCTCCGCCACATAGGCGGCGGCGGCCTGCGTCATGTGGGCACCCACCTCACCAAAGTGCTTGGAGAAGGACGGGCTCCAGTCGGTCATGCCCAACGCGTCCAGCCACACCAGCACCTGGCCGTCCGTGTGGGGCCCCGCACCAATACCGATGGTGGGGATGGCAAGCTCCTGCGTCAGGCGGGTGGCAAGCGGCTCCACCACCATCTCCAACACCAGGAGGCACGCCCCCGCCTCCTGGAGCGCGAGGGCATCGGCCTTGAGCTCCGCGTAGGCGTCCTCACCCCGGCCCTGCACCCGGCGTCCGCCCAATGCGTTCTCGCTTTGTGGCGTGAACCCCAGGTGACCCACAAACGGAATGCCCGCATCCACCACGGCCTTGGCCTGCGCCGCAATGCGGCGCCCGCCCTCAAACTTCACGGCGTGGGCGCCAGAGGTTTTGACCATGCGAATGGAGGACTCCACGGCCTGAGCGGGCGAGACCTCGTAGGAGCCAAAGGGCAGGTCCGCCACCACAAAGGCGCGCGAGGCGCCGCGCACCACGGCACGCGCCAGGGGAATCATCTCGTCAAGCGTGACGGCGGCCGTGGCCTGGTGGCCCAGGATGTTGTCGCCCAGCGAGTCGCCCACCAACAGCACGTCCACCCCGGCGGCATCAAACAGGCGCGCCGTGGGGTAGTCGTAGGCGGTAAGCATGGAGATCTTCTCGCCACGGGCCTTCATCTGCCCAAAGTGGTGAATGCGAACGCGGGTGGGGCGGGGGGTGGCGTCGTTCATACCTACACTGTCTCACGCCAGCGGCTGGTGAGGGGAAGACGTCGGTCACGGCCAAAGGCCAGCGCGGTCACCTTGGGGCCCGGCGGGTATTGGCGGCGCTTCCACTCGGCGCGGTCCACCGCGGTCAGCACCCTGCCCACCACCATGGGGTCAAGGCCGCGCTCCAGCAGCTCCGGCAGGCCCTCTGCATGCTCCACGTAGGCGTCCAGCACCTGGTCAAGCACGTCGTAGGGGGGCAGCGAGTCCTGATCCGTTTGGCCCGGCCGCAGTTCCGCACTGGGCGCCTTGGTGATGGAGTTTTCCGGAATGGGGGGCGTCTCACCGCGCGATGCGGCATGGGCGTTGCGCCACCGGGCCAACTGCCACACGCGGGACTTGTCCACGTCCTTGAGTGGTGCGTAGCCGCCAATGCTGCCCGCGTCGTAAATGGTGGCGTAGCCCATGGCCAGCTCCGACTTGTTGCCGGGTGCAATCACCAGGTGGCCCTCCTGGTTGGAGATGGCCATCAGAATCACGCCGCGTACGCGCGCCTGCAGGTTCTCCTCGGGCACCCCCACCAGGGAGAGTTGGGCTTGGAAGGCGTCCACCATGGGGCCAATGGGTTCCACCCGGTAGGTGCCGCCGATGCGCCGCATCAGGTCCTCGGCATCGTCCAGTGAGTGCTGGGAAGAGTAGGCGGAGGGCATGGCCACCCCCACCACGTTGGTGCCGCCTACGGCATCGGCCGCGATGGCCGCCGTGAGCGCGGAGTCAATGCCGCCGGACACTCCAAGGGTGATGGTGCGGAAGCCGTTTTTGAAGCAGTAACTGGAAAGCCCGGTGACAATGGCCTGGTACACCTGCTCATCTGGGTCTTCCTCAGGGGTGATGGTGCCCGGGGTGGCGGCGGTGCCGTCGGTGGGTAGCGTCCACAGCAGCATGTGGTCGGTAAAGCCGGGGGAGGAGGCGAGCAGCTCGCCATCCGCGCCCACAATAAAGGAGTGGCCGTCAAAGACCAGGTCATCCTGGCCTCCCCACAGGTTGACGTAGGCCACCGGCGCACCCACCTCGCTGGCGCGACGGGCCGCGAGGGAGCGCCGGGTGTGGCCCTTGCCCTCCTCAAAGGGAGAGCCGTTGAGTACCAGCAACAGCTGAATGTCCGCGTCCTCCAGGTGGGCCACGGGGCCGCCGTCCTGCCAGATGTCTTCGCAAATGGCAATGCCCACGCGGACGCCCTCAACCTCAATCACGCAGCGCTCCTCGCCGGGGGCAAAGATGCGCCGCTCGTCAAACACGCCGTAGTTGGGCAGGTGGTGCTTGGTGTAGCGCGCGGTGACGCGGCCGCCGTGGAGGACCACCGCGTCGTTGGTGGGGCGGCCATCGGGGTGCGTGCCCAGCGTGCCGAGTACCACGGTGACGTGGCCCAGACCGGCATGGTGAAGGTCCGACGCGAGCCTTCCCACCGTGCCAGCCGTGGCGCGTTGAAAGCTGGCGCGCAGGGCGAGGTCTTCAATGGGGTAGCCGGGCACCACCATCTCGGGGAAGGCCACCAACTGGGCGCCCGCCGCGGCGGCACGCTTGACCCAGGTGGAAATGAGGGCATAGTTGCCCCCGATGTCCCCCACGCAGGGGTTGACTTGGACCAGAGCAATGGTGAGGCCATCCATGGGTTAAGCGTACGGGGTGGGGGTATGCCATACCCATCTGGGGTTCAGCCCCTGGGGCAGTAGCCGATGGTCCACGAACCCAGCGAGAAGTAGCAGGTCTCCACATGGGTGACTTGGGGCTTCCCCGCAAACGTGGTGAAGGTCGGCTCAGGCGTCAAGTGCTGCCAGCCCCACCTGCATGAGATGGGGCTGGCAGCACCGCCGCCATGGGTCTGGCATTTAATCAGACCACGTGCTAAGGCTCGATCGACGGAGGTGCTTCTAGGGCTAAAGAAGGTAACTGTACTTGCGCGTGGCCGCCTTCAGGTCCTCAATGGCACCTTGCTCGTTACGTTCAACACCCTTGACGGCCTCCCGAAGCTTTGCGGCCTCGGAATCGTCAATAAAGGGGACAATCTTTGTCTGAATCTCGGTGACGAGTTTGCGTAGCTCGGGTGCAAGTTCGGTCTCGTGGGTGACCTCTGATGCTTGGAGTCGACCCGAGTCCAATGCGTTCGCTGCCCGTTGTGCGATCTTGGCAAGGCTGCGCTTGTCAATCGTGGCACCGTAGGACACGTAGTCATCGAGGAGCTCGTGTCCTAGGCTGTCGGTAGCTCCAACATGCAAGATACCATCAACGTCGTAGCTGTAGGTCAGCTCAATAGACAGGTCTCCTAATGGCTGAGGCTCAACAAGGACAATTTCCCAGTTCTTGAGAATCACGTTATCGTCATCGTCAAGCGGCTTAGTAGGATCGCCCTCGATGACTTGGATATCAAGCATCTCCTGAAACGGAACAACGGGGAAGTAGGTCTTGGTGACGCGAGCCGGGAGTTTGTGATTTCGAGGTATCAACTCCGAAAACGCGAGGCCGGCGGTGTCATCGAGAGCGACAGTACCCAACGCGTGCTCAGTGGAGACGAAGAAGTCACGATCGTCAAGTTCCCCGGTGAGGATTGCGGCCGCGACAGCAGCTCCTTCAGCAACGGCGGTCATGGGGTCTACGCCGGATGCCGGGCCCATTTCCATGAGTTCCGAGACAAAGTTGCGAATGGACGGCATCATGCATGTTCCGCCAACGAGTACAAGTGAATCAACGTCTGCCTTATTGCCCCCGATGTCGGCTAGGCATTGCTCGATTGGTTCTCGTACGCGCTCGATCTGTGCACGTATGGCCTGCTCGTACATACGTCGAGTCACTTGTCGATATTGTCCCCCGGGAAGGGGTATGCTTACCTCTTCTGCGGTGGAAAGTTGAATCTTCGCCCTCTCAACGTCTAAACGGAACCCGGCCCGCTCACCCGCGCTCCAACTCGACTGATCACCCACTGTATCGAGGACTATTTTGCTGAGTGCCGTGTCGAAGTCAAGTCCGCCCAGTTGCTGGATTCCCTTGGACGCCTGCTCCATAAATACGCCATCAACATTTCTCAAGATCGTGACGTCGAGGGTTCCCCCGCCCCAATCGACCACCATGGTGGTCTCTTGATGTGCCGACTTCATGCTGTATGCCATCGCCGCAGCGGTCGGCTCATTCATGAGCGCGAGAACCTGCACGCCGGCCATACCTGCCGATAGCTTGGTGCGGTGCCGAGCGACGCCCCGACTGTTAGCCGGAATGGTGACCACCGCTTGGTCAAAGGCTACGCCCTGCCGTGCCGAGGCCCGTTTAAGATGGCCGAAGATCATGGTGGCAATCTCCTCGACAACGAACTCCACGCCCTCAACCTCTGCGATCTCTTCAGCTCTCAGGAGTCGTTTGACCGCCGCCAGGCTGCCAGGGCGTTGCTTGGCTGCCCAACCGAAAATCGGCTCCCCCGCGTTTCCGAGGCCGAACACCGTGGGCATGACCTTGTCGAATCCGATGGCAGCCCAGTTGGCCGGAGGGTCGTCGATACCTAGAACAGACAGGCTGTTGCCAGCGTATTGTGCGACAACTGAGTTGGTAGTGCCGAAGTCGATTCCTACGCTAGCCATTACTTCACCTCGGGGGTGTTGTCAGGTGTGGTCGTGTCTTCGTCGGCGGATGCTGTCGTGTCACCTGGCTCAGGTTCACTGGCGGGGGGGTCAGCGGCTTCAGGCTCGGCCGACTGGACATCGATGTGAGGCTCACTGAAGGCGCCAGGTTGCTGTGGCTCGGTCAATGAGTCTGGTGTGCTCACTTCTGCATCTTGGTCCTCTGCCAGCGGAATCTTGCGCTCCCGTAGACGGCCTTGGCGAACGAGTTGGCCCGTCACGGTGTTGATGTACGCGGGAACCTCTACGTCGACAGGGGTACCCGGGGCAATCGTTGATTCGAAGGCCTCTCGTTGCGCATGGTCGTAGAAGCGCGCTACACCGGCCTGGTCAAGCCACTGTGAGGTGAGCTTGGCAAGGTCGTCGAGACTCGCGCCACGCTGTATTGCCACATCGAATTCCGCGAGCTGGGCGATATGTGCGTGACGTGCTGTGGCACCGGCAATAACTTGCTTTCGAAGACCTTCGAACGCTTCTGCTGCTATGGAGGCTCCCGGATCTCTGACAACGAGGGCTGTGTAGATGAGGTCGAGCTTGTGCTCGAGGTTATTCTTCCGGGTGCCGAACATCATTGACCTTTCCTGGCGTAGTAGTAAAGAGGAGGAAGCGGAGCGGTCGCGATCTCCCCAGCAACCTTAGAGGCGGCCTCTAGAATGAGGCGCTTCTTGAGGAATTCGATATCCTGCGCCGTACTTGGCCCAGTTCTTCTTTCCAACGCAATAATCTCGGGGTTCAGGATTCCGCGGTCATCGGGAATGTCATATAGTCTGGGGTTGCCGGGCATCCGATAGTCATCGATTGAGGTATGAGGGTCATCCTCTCGCTGTTCGATTGCGTGCAGGGCCCAGTTCAGATCTTCAATGTCGTACGGTGCATCCTGCATCGATCTTAACCTGCGTGCGGCACGCGCAAATGCTCTTGCGCCGTCAGTCTTTGAGGCTCCAAAGGGGAGGCCTAAAACTAGGTAGGGGCTTCTTCGTTTATTGCTCATAGTGTTGCCATGCCTATGTCTTGGCGGAGTTTGTGGATCTTCTGCCTCGTCGACGCAATTGCCTCTTTGAGCTGCGCGTCATTTATCATCGGTTGTAACCTGTCGAAGAGGCTAATAGTGTCCTTGCAGAATTCTCTCGCAAATTTCAGGTGCTCACGGAGCGCTGCGCGATTGAGATTTTGTCGTGGTATGGCGCGCGACATATTTATAATCAGCTCACTGGCTATCGTCGCCTCATTAAGTTGTCGAGATCTGGCAGCGAGATATGAGCGCGTGAGTGATTCGGCTGCAGTGGTGACGAACGCGCGTAGCCCTGCTTGCTCCAACCCATCGAGAGATGGAAGTTCTTGAATGGCTTCATCGATGAGGTCGATGAAGCGGAACTGTGGCTCGCCCGATCCCTCCGGGACATTTGCGACGACAGATATCACCGTGAGGCACTTCAGTGACACCCGTTGCCTCGCGGGCATCGGTAGTCCCCCATCTATCAGCAGCAGTCCAAACATCGCTGCGGGCAGGTGGTCGACGTTCTGGAAGAGGGCATTGATGGCGGCTTCTACTACGCTGTCTCGCTCTCGTGGTACCCACTCTGGGGTCGAGTCCCCTTGGAGCTCAGACCCTAACGCCTTGACGTACTCCTGGACTCCTGTTGCCCTTGCTCGGAAGATACGCGCAGCGGGACTGTCCACGTTGCTTCCAAACGCCGCATCCTCCTGCTTGGCGAGCCAGTGCTCGTCACGATTCGCGAGGACCCGTATCACTCGGAGGTATCGCTCTTCGGGGAGCGTCTCTTTGATGAGTGGCCGTAGAGCATGCCGTATCTCTTTCGGCAATGCGCCGTTGGCGTCGTTGCCCCATAACCGGGCGGCATCGTTGTCCCAGAGGACGAGTGCCCTCTCTGCTGCGATTGCTCGTTGTTGGGCGCTTGGTGCTTCGCTGGCCAACTTCACGAAGCGTGCGATGGCAGAATCGTGCTCCAATTCAGCCGCGACCACGGAGGCGTTGATGAGCAACGAGTCGGTGTAGGCGCCGTCGAGGGCATTGTCAAGAGCAGCAAGGGCTGGTTCGGGCTCTCCCGAGAGCCACAGGCTGCACGCCACGACGTTGAGGAGTTCGTCGCGGATGTCTTCTCTTCGGGCTCGTCGTAGTCCTTCCCTCGCGATAGTCCGCGCCTCGTCCATGCGCCACTCGTACAGGCATGATGATGCTCTGGAGAGGGCTGAGACTCCAACATACTCCTCGCCCAAGGGGCCAGTCTGGGAATCGCCTGGAACGCCGGCGTCGATGAGCTCCCGCCATACTGAGCGGTCCGAGAGAAGCGGCTCCGATGGGGGAATCTGGCCGTGCGACAGTATGACGTCACGTAGTTCTCGGAGCGTGGGGTGGTCGATCGTGGCGGTTCGGTCTCCCCCGAGGATGGCCATGCGGTAGGCAATTAAGCTCGCAGCTGTCTCTGCGGGCAGTGCTGGCGCAACTGTCGTATCGCCCGTGAGGTAGCGTCGCTGGGCCTCGTACTCAAACCTCAACGACACGACGTCGGTACTCAGTAGACGTTCTGGATCGGTGCGGGCAACGACGTAGCGGTGGAGCGCAGGGTCGAGCGGATGCCCTGACTCGTCTGCTACGACAGAGACTGGAACTCCAGCATCGATGAGGTCGTCGACGAGGGACGTTGGCGTTGCTCTATCGACCTCGAGTGCGCGTCCATCTAGCGGCTTCCCACTCAACGTCGCGAGGACGAGTGCACTTTGGTGGGAGTCAGCGAGAGCTTCGGGTGTCGTTGCTGCCAAGGCGAGGCCTCTATGACCCGGGATACTAAGCGTCGCGAAGGCTTCAGCCATCCGCACTGCACTGGTAGTCAGCTCGTTGAGATTTACTACCTGGGCGTCGCCAGCGAACAGCAGTTCTGCCTCAGGGCCGACCTCGGACAAGTGTCGCGAGTGTTTTAGTGCTACGAGGGCTCGGATGGCTAGAGGTGCTTCGGGGTCTGCGATGAGGCTGTCTGCTAGGCCGTCGGTGCCCTCGCGCGGACCATCTCTGAGAAGTTCGTAGCGCACTCGCCACGGTTCGATCGGGAGGGCGAGGCAGTCGGCCGTGCTGAGCGAGAGATGCCGCCGGTCCAGGAGGAGCGGAATTGCCTGTTCCCGCTTGGTCATCAAGTCGTTGATGCGGGCGCGTACGACGGCCGCTTGGGCTTCGCTGGGAGGGGGGTTGTCCTGTTCATCGAGCACGTGCCGAAGCCGCCCAATAGTTGACCGAACCTCCGGGTGGGGGATGGAGCGAGTGTCTTTGACCCTTGCGAGAGGTACCAGAGACACCTTCCCTCGGGCAGTGACGATCTCTGCGTGTCCACGTTCGCGAATTCCGAGGACAATGCCGATGTCGCTCCTGACTATCCTGCGGAAACGAACGACTGTGCCAACTAGCGGGTGGCTGGCGGATACCGCCTCAGCCGGGGGGGGGGGGGGGGGGGGTGATTCTCGCGGTGCTACCGGGAGGGATCGAGTGCGCGCCTCGACGGACATAGACGGTTTAAGGGTGCTACCGCCCGTATCGGTTGACATTCGGCACCCCCTTGTCCCTGTTTGGTCTCTGAACAAGTTGGCTTGCCCAGCACGGCCAAAGAATACCATGCAAGTATGCAGCAGGAGCAGGTCCGGTGGGCCGTGGTCGACGGGAGAGGCCGTCGCAACGAGCGTGGCGATTGAGCTCTGCGGGGGTGAGGCCTGGTTGAGTCCGTCATCTTTGTTGAGGGGGAGTGCTGTCGTGGTCGGCGGAATCGCTCGCCCGCGGGAGTTGGAAGTAGCAGTAGCCCACCAGGGCAATGGTGAGGCCATCCATGGGTTAAGCCTATGCGTGGGCGGTGCGGATGAGGTGTTCCGCCTCGGCGGGGGTGAGGGGCGCCGGCAGGATTCCCGGCCCGTCGCCCCAGTAGGCGTCGCATGCGGAGCATTGGCTTACCCGGGTCATTGCCGGAATGTTGTCGCAGATGGTGTGGAGGACGAGGTCGGGGCCTGAATGGTCATACCACTCGTGGCGGCAGCGGGGGCAGCCGTGGGCGTTCCATGCGGTGTGTGAGGTCATGTGGGTCCTTACAGGGGGGTGAACACAATCTCGCCTTGGCCTTCGCGGAGCGCCTCCTCCGCAAGGAATGCCAGGCCGTTCTTGGAGGCCGCTGTTCCGGCGTACCAGTTGAACGGGCGAGCGGTGTCGTGGCCGAGCGACTCTGGTGACCGAAGGTCGTGGGCCATGAGGGCCTCGCCTCGGTGGCCGAGGCGAGGGGGCACCACCCACTGCTCTGAGATCCACCACACCGGTAGCTCCTGAATGACCATCGCTGCGCGTCGCGTGTCGGGATAACTATTGAGCCTGCCGGTCTCGGGGCCAAAGATGGCCAATCTTGTTGGCATGTGTCGTCTCCACTAGTCCGTGATGACCTCAGTGATCCCAGGGTAAGCCGACCACACCCCTCCATCGGGGTCAATGATGAGAATGACGCAACATGCCTGCAACATGGGTGAGGCAAGATAGGAGCATGGACAAGCAGCAGGAGTACGTGCTTCGCAGCGTCGAGGAGCGCGACATCCGTTTTATCCGTCTGTGGTTCACGGACGTGTTGGGCATCCTCAAGTCGGTGGCCATCGCTCCCGCGGAGCTGGAGAACGCCTTTACCGAGGGCATTGGCTTTGACGGCTCCGCCGTGGAGGGCCTCACCCGGGTGTACGAGGCGGACATGATTGCCAAGCCGGACCCCTCCACCTTCCAGATCCTGCCGTGGCGCGGTGACCGCCAAGGTGCGGCGCGCATGTTCTGCGACGTCCACACCCCGGACGGCGAGCCCGCTCTGTCCGACCCCCGCCAGGTGCTCAAGCGCAACCTGGACCGGGCATCGGACCTGGGCTTCACGTTCTACACGCACCCGGAGATTGAGTTCTACCTGTTCAAGCCCATCAAGGAAGGCAAGAAGCCGCGCCCCGTGGACTACGCCGGGTACTTTGACAACGTTCCTCGTGGCAAGGGTCATGAGTTCCGGCGCACGGCCATCACCACGCTGGAGTCCATGGGCATCTCCGTGGAGTTCTCCCACCACGAGGCGGGCCCCGGGCAAAACGAGATTGACCTGCGCTACGCGGATGCGCTCACCATGGCGGACAACATCATGACCTTCCGCACCGCCATCAAGGAGGTGGCGTTGGAGCAGGGCCTCTTTGCGTCCTTCATGCCCAAGCCGCTTTTTGAGGCCCCCGGCTCCGGCATGCACACCCACATGAGCCTGTTTGAGGGTGACCGCAACGCGTTCTATGACGCCGCACAGCCGTTCCAGCTGTCCACGGTGGCGCGCCAGTTCATGGCGGGCCTGCTGCGTCACGCCCCGGAGATCACCGCCATCACCAACCAGTACGTCAACTCGTACAAGCGTCTGTGGGGCGGGGCGGAGGCGCCGTCCTACGTGTGCTGGGGGTCCAACAACCGCTCGGCGCTGGTGCGGGTGCCTATTCACAAGCCCGGCAAGGGCGTCTCCACGCGCGTCGAGTACCGCGCCATGGACTCCGCGGCCAACCCGTACCTGGCGTTCGCCGTGCTGCTTGCCGCGGGGCTCAAGGGCATTGAGGGTGGCTACGAGCTCCCCGAGGGTGCCGAGGACGATGTGTGGGAGCTGTCCGCCGCCGAGCGCAAGGCCATGGGCTACGAGCCGTTGCCGGCCTCGCTTGCGGAGGCGATCGAGGCCATGGAGCAGTCCGAGCTGGTGGCGGAGACCCTGGGCGAGCGCGTGTTTGACTTTGTGTTGCGCAACAAGCGCGCCGAGTGGGAGGCGTACCGCGCCCAGGTGACGCAGTACGAGCTGGATACCTACCTCTCGGTGCTCTAGGAGGCGCAATGGCCGGCGAGCGGCCCTCCTCGGGCAGGGAGGCGTCACCCACCACCATGCTGCGGCGTGCCGGGGTGAGCGAACCCACGCGCGCCCTTGCCCTGGTGGCGGAGCTGGAACAGGCCACGTCCGTCACGGTGCCCGATGTCCCGCGTGCCCTTGCCGCACTGGCAGACCCCGATGCGGGCCTCCTGGTGATGATGCGCCTGGTCACCGCGGCACGCGAGGCGGGCGTGCTGGAGCAGGTGGCGGCGTTGGCGGCCACCCGGGCGGGGGCCAAGGCGGCTCTGGTGGCGGGTGCCTCCACCGCGTTGGGCGACTTCATGGTGCGTCACCCTCACACGGTGCTGGACTTTGGGGCGTGGGCCGGACGCGACGTGTGCACCGAGTCCCACCCCCGGCGCGAATTCCTGCTGGCCGTGGGGGCCAACCCCGATGATGCCGTCCCCGTGGCTACCCTCACGGGCACCCCCGGCATTGACGCCATGCGTGTGGCTTACCGGCGCATGCTGATGCGCCTTGCGGGTGAAGACCTCTTCAGCCCCACGCCCACGGAGCTGATGCCCGCGGTGGGTAGGCTCCTGGCGGACATGGCGGGCGCTGCGCTGGAGGCCGGACTGGCCATTGCCCGCGCGGAAAACCCGGGCCATGAAGCGGCGCGCCTGGCCATCATCGGCATGGGCAAATGTGGGGCGCGCGAGCTGAACTATGTGTCCGATGTGGACGTCATCTACGTGGTGGAGCCGGGCGCGGGGGCAAGCGAGGCGGAGGCCCTTGCCATAGGCGCGCGGCTTGCCTCCCGTGCGGCTCAGGCGTGCTCCGCACCCGCCACAGAATTGCCGCTGTGGCAGGTAGACGCCAACCTGCGCCCCGAAGGCAAGGACGGCGCGTTGGTGCGCGGCGTTGCCTCCCACCTGGCCTACTACGAGCGGTGGGCGCAGTCGTGGGAGTTCCAGGCGCTCCTCAAGGCCCGGCCGGTGGCGGGAGACGTGGAGGTGGGCCGCCGGTACATGGACGCCGTGTGGCCGCTGGTCTGGACCGCCGTGGAGCGGGAGGGGTTTGTGGAGTCCGCACAGGCCATGCGCCGGCGGGTGGAACACCACATTCCGGCCGCCGAGTCCGAACGCGAACTCAAGCTGGGCCCCGGCGGGTTGCGGGATGTGGAGTTCACCATCCAGCTGTTGCAGCTGGTACATGGCCGTTCCGATGAGTCACTGCGGGTGTCCGGGACGCTGCAGGCGCTCGCCGCGCTCAGCGCGGGCGGCTACGTGGGGCGTGTGCAGGCGGACCTGCTCGACGCGTCCTACCGACAGTTGCGCGTGTGGGAGCACCGGCTTCAATTGTGGAGGCTGCGCCGTACCCACCTGATGCCCTCCGATGAGGAGGGGCTGCGCCGTCTGGCCCGGGCATCGGGCATGGCCACGGTGAGCGCGCTGGAGGAGGCCTGGGCGGCGGTGCGTCGCGATGTGCGAGCCATGCATCTGGAGATGTTCTACCGGCCCATCCTGGGCGAGGTGGCACGGCTGAGCGCCGACGAGGCCGCGTTGGATGACGAGGCCGCGCGCGCCCGCCTGTCTGCCGTGGGCTTCAGGGACCCCGAGGGTGCGCAGCGGCATATTGCGGCGCTGACGGCGGGGTTGAGCAGGCGGGCGGCCATCCAGCGGCAACTCCTGCCGGCCATGATTGGCTGGTTTGCGCAGGGGCCCGACCCCGACGGCGGCCTGCTGGCGTTCCGCCAGCTATCCGAGCAGTTGGAGGACGCGCAGTGGTACCTCAAGCTGCTGCGCGACTCCGGTACGGCCGCGGAACGCCTTGCGCGACTGTTGTCTACCTCGGGGTTTGTGACCCGCGCGCTGCTGGCCTCCGCCCAGGACATCACCTGGCTTGATAACGACGAAGACCTGCAATCGCGGTCCGTGGCCCGCCTCAGTGCGGAGGCGGAGGCGATCATCTCCCGCGCCGACGACGAGATCCAGTGCATCACCGCGTTGCGTGGAATGCGCCGACGTGAGGTGGTGCGTGCCGCCGCCGCCACGGTGTTGGGGCTGATTGATTCGGTCTCCGCCGCCGCATCGGTCACCGCTGCCGCGGATGTGCTCCTTGCCGGCGCACTGCGTCTTGCCGAGCACTCCGTGCGGCGCGAGCGGGCCGGGGGCGACGCATCGGCCGGGGGCGAGGGGGACGCTCCCGCGGTGCTTGCCATTGTTGCCATGGGCCGCTTTGGCGGGCAGGAGATGGGGTACACGTCCGATGCGGACGTGCAGTTTGTCTACGAGGCACGCGGCGAGGGCGCGCATGAGTACGCGCAGGCGGTGGCGGCGCGCGTGCGTGACCTGCTGCAACGCCCCAACCCGCAGCCCGCGTTGGCCGTGGACGCGGACCTGCGGCCCGAGGGTAAGAACGGTCCGTTGGCGCGGTCGCTGGACTCGAGCGCAGAGTATTACCGCCGATGGTCGGACCCCTGGGAGGCGCAGGCGTTGCTGCGGGCGCGGCCCGTGGCGGGGGACGAGGCCCTGTGTGCGGCATGGGTGGCGCTGGTGGACCAGGTGCGCTACCCCGAGCAACTGACTCCGGCCGCGCTGAAGCAGATGCGCACGCTCAAGGCGCGCATGGAATCGGAGCGGCTGCCGCGAGGCGTGGACCCGCGCCGCCACCTCAAGCTGGGCCCCGGGGGTTTGTCCGATGTGGAATGGACCGTGCAGCTGCTGCAGATGCGCCATGGGAGGCAGCTGCCGGCATTGCGCACCCCGCAAACGTTGGCGGCGCTTGACGTGGCCTGCACGGCGGAGGTGCTGGCGGAGGCCGATGCCGAGGCCCTGCGGGCGGCATGGTCCCTGGCCACGGACCTGCGCGGGGCGATTGCGCTGCGGGGGGGTAGCGCGGATGTGGACGTGTTGCCGCGTGAGATGCCGCAGGTGCGCGTGTTGGCGGAGATCATGGACTCGGGGGAGAGTGGCCAGGAGCTTGACCAACGCTATGCACGATTGGCCCGGAGGGCGCGTGCGGTGGTGGAGCGGGTGTTCTTTGGCTGGGAGGCCGGTGGCGCCGCGTAGATGCGGCCAACCATGCACGCGATGTGGGTGTGAATCCCGCGGACGGCCGGGGGGCCCGTCGGCCCCCCGGCGTCTCACCGTGGGTGGTCAGCGGATCCGCGGGGACAGCCTCGCTTCACGCGACCGGCCCATGCGAAACGGCTCTCACCTCGCCCCGCATGGGGGTGCACCGGGGAGTAAAACTCGCTGGTGCCCGTGACTACGGTACAGAAATGAACCGGTCCACGCAAGTCTTCACATGAACCGATTCATCTCGTGTCTACCAGGCATGCAACGCATGCGTGATCCCGTGGTCAGAGGCGCATCGTCACAGGAGTGCCCGGCAGCTTCTTACTTGACCGCGCCCGCCGTGAGTCCACCCACGATGTAGCGCTGGAGGGCCAGGAACAGCGCCACCACGGGGGTGGCCGCCATGACCGCGCCGGCGGTAAAGGCGCTCCAGTCCGCGTAGTTGGGGTTGGACACCATGCGGTACAGACCCACCGCGAGAGTCTGCTGCTCCTTGTCCACCAGCACCACGGACGCAATCACAAAGTCGTTCATGGTGCCAATGAAGGACAGCAACGCCACCACCGCGAGGATGGGGGCCACGAGGCGCAAGATGATGGTGAAGAAGATGCGGGCGTGCCCGGCACCGTCAATCTTGGCGGCCTCGTCAATGTCCACGGGCACGGTGGAGAAGTACCCGTACATGAGGTACGTATTCACACCCAGCGCGGCACCCAGGTAGACCATGATGAGTCCGGCGTGGGTGTTGAGGCCAATGGCGGGGAAGATGTCGCCAATCTGGGTCAGCAGCAAGAAGATGGCCACCACCGCAAGCAGCTGGGGGAACATCTGCACCAGCACAATGGTCAGCAGACCGGTGTGGCGGCCCCGGAAGCGCATGCGGGAGAACGCATAGGCCGCGATGGCACCCAGGAACACCGAGAGCACCGCCGTGACAAGACCCACAATGAGCGAGTTCTTAAACCACAGCAGGAACGGGTACTGGTCCGACGTGAGCAGGCGCTTGTAGCTTTCCAAGCCCACCTCGGAGAACAGGCTGTTGGAGCCGGTGAGGGTGCCGCGCGGGTTGAGCGACGAGGACAGGATGTACGCGAGCGGGATGATCGCGTACACGCACAGCACCACCGCAAGGGCGTGGCGCCAGCCAAATTCGCGAAGCCAGCGTCCCAGGCCGCGACGGTTGGCGGGCACCGGGGTGGTGGGGGTTGAGACCGTGGTTGCCATTAGTTGATGTCCTCCAACGTGCGGGTGCGGCGGAAGCTGATGATGCTGATGGCCGCCACGAGCACAAAGATGATGATGGAGAAGGCGCTGGCAAGACCGTAGTCACGCTGTTGCCCGGTGAACGCCACCTTGTAGACCATGGAGATGAGGATGTCGGTATGACCGACGGGGATTCCCGCTCCGGTGTCGCGTGGCCCACCCCCGGTGAGGAGGTAGATGACGTTGAAGTTGTTGAAGTTGAACGCAAAGGTAGAGATGAGCACCGGCGCCACGGACACGAGCAACAGCGGCAGCTTGATGCGCATGAACGTCTGCCACGGCGACGCGCCGTCCGTACGTGCCGCCTCGGAGAGCTCGCTGGGAATGGACTGCAACGCACCCAACGTGATGAGGAACATGTAGGGGTAGCCCAGCCACAGGTTGACCATGAGCAACGCCACCTTGGCAAGCGTGGGGTCCGTGAGCCACGGGATGCTTGCTCCGCCAAGAATGACCTGGTTGATAAAGCCAAAGCTGGTGGACATCATGCCGGCCCACACCAGTGCGGACAAGAACGCGGGGAACGCGTAGGGCAGCACCATGATGACGCGGTAGATCTTGAGTCCGCGCATGCCGGGCTTGTTCAGCAACAGTGCGGTGGCCAGTCCCAGGGCAAACGTGAGGAACATGGACAAGAATGCAAACGCAAAGGTCCAGGCCGTCACATAGCCAAGCGGCTTGTAGATGGAGCTGTCGGTGAGGGCACGAGTGAAGTTGTCCAGACCCACGTTGATGGTCCATCCGGGCAAAACCTGCTCGCCGGTCTCGCTTTCAAATGCACCGTTGCCGCGGTCGGTGTACACCACACCCGTGGTGGTGTTGGTGAGCGTACCCACCGCACGGTCGTATTCCATGTTCGACAGGTACTGGTAGGCCACGCGCCCGTCGAGCGTGCGCAGCGAGCCGTCGGCCGCATCGTCGGAGAAGGGCACCCACAGCGAGAACACCTCGTCCTGGCGCTGCAGGACATCGGCAAACGTGAGGCTCGTGGCACCGTCAAAGGAGACGGCCTTGCCGTTGTCAAACACCGCCTCCACGGGGTGGAGCGGATCGGTGGCCGTACCAAACTCGGCCGTGCCATCGGGCGTGGTAACAAGCATGCCTAGCTCACGCCCCGTGTCCACCACGGTGAGCGCAAAGGAGGGGGAGTTCTCCACCCGGCTCACCGACTGGCTGAGGATGGACTGCACCGCCTGCTCTCGGTTGAGGATGTGGCCGGTGGAGTAGTTGGTGGTGGCGATGTACACCGTGTACAGCATCACGAACACCTGGAAGATGCCCAGGAACACGAGGCCGGGGGTGATGTACTTCGCGGGGACGGTGCGCTTGCTCAGGTAGATCCAGTTGATCACCGCGCCCACCACAACGGTGACGGCGGTGATGTTCCAGGAGTGGCGCTGCACCAGGATGAACAAGAGGGTGACAAGGAGGGCGTTGAACCCGCCCAAGAGGATGATCTTGGCGACGAGGGGACCGAGTCGGCCCGATGCGCCGGGGGCGGAGTCGCGTCGCGCGGCGTTGCGCTGCGGGGCGGGGGCATTCACCTGAGTGGTCATGGGGAGAAAGGCCTTAGTTGTGCCGGGAAAGGGAAACGGTGGCCGGGACGGGGGCAACCCCGCCCCGACCACCGCGATGGCGATTAGCCGTTGATGGCGGCCTGAACGTCCTCGGTGAGCTTCACCCAGGTGGTCGTCGGGTCGGCACCATCGAGGATGGCAGCCTGGGCGATGCCCCAGTACTCCCACACCTTACCCATGGCGGGGATGGCAGGCATCGGCACGGCGTCCATACCGGCGGCCTTGAAGCCGGCAATCAGCGGGTCGCTCGAGACGGTGTCAGCGGCAGCGGTGAGCGCGGGGAGGATGCCCTGCGACTCGTACAGGGCCAGCTGCACGTCCTCGGTGGCGATGTAGTTCACCAGGAAGTCGTTGGCAGCAACCTTGTTCTGCGAGTACTCGTTGACAAAGAAGCCCTTCACACCGGCGAACGGCTGAGCAGCCTCGGGGCCGGGGGTGGGGATGGCGTCAACGGCCACGTTGATGCCGCCGTCCACGGCCGCGGTGACGTTCCAGGGGCCGGTCAGCCAGAAGGCCGCGTCGCCCGAGAGGAACTTCTCCTTGGCAATGTCACCGGTGATCTCGGTGGAGATGGTGTTGGCACCGTTCTTGCCCTGGCTGGACAGCCACTCGGCGAAGGCCTGGCCGTCGCCCAGCGTCAGCTGCGTGGGGTCGTAGGCGCCGTTGGCGTCACGGCCAAACACGGGGGCGCCAAACGCGGTCTGGAAGGGGTACAGGTGGTAGGGGTTACCTTCTGCACCCTGCTCCACCACAAACGGGAACTCGGCACCGGCGGCCTTGCCGGCGGCGATCATCTCGTCAAAGGTGGCAACCGCGTTGGGGACCAGGTCCGCGTTACGCAGCACGGCGAGGTTCTCCACCGCGTAGGGCAGCTGGTAGACGACGCCCTCGTAGGTGGCGGCGTCAAGCGCCACGGGGAGGAACGCGTCGGCCTTGTCGCCCAGCTCCAGCGGCGCGATGACGCCGTTGGTGGTGAGCTCGCCCAGCCAGTCGTGGGCGCCCATGACCACGTCCGGGCCGGAGCCGGAGTTGGCCTGCTGGATGAAGTCATCCTTGAGCGTGGAGTTGTCGCGAGCCACGATGTCCACGGCAATGCCGGTGGCGGCCTCGTAGTCGGCGGCAGCCTTGGCCAGAGCGTCGGCGCGCTCCGCGTCCACCCACACGGTCAGTGCGGCGGTGGAGCTGTCGTTGTCGTTGGAAGGCTGAGGGGCCTGGGAGGTGGGGGTGTCGCCGGAGCCCGAGCAGGCGCTCAGCAGCAGCCCAGCGGTCACGACGAGCGCGGCGCCCGCAAGTGACTTCTTCGTCTTAAGCATGTGTGGTCGTCCTTATGTGTGATGGCGAGGAAGGCCACCCGGCACATGCCATGCCGTAGGGAGGACCTTCTCCCGACTTGCGGTATGCAAGCGATTGCAGAGTAACGCCAAAATGTAAGCGCATGCAAGACCCGAAGGTTACGGAACGATAACACCGCGTTCACAAGCAAAATACCAGGCACGATGCCGGGGCGTCGGCATGTCGCCTGGCCGTCATTTGGGCGCGCGGCGGCCCGCGCAGGGCCCGTCAATGTCTAGCGTTTACCGCCGGAGCTGGCCCCACATCATCGGATTGCAGCGCCCTCACGGCCTGGGAGGCGCCTGCACGCATCCACCCCGCGAGTGTGGTGGCATCCACTGCAGTACCGCCTCTGCGCGCCTTGCCGCCCGCCCCCGCGCGCCACCCCTGTGCGTGAGACGCGGCGATCATGCCCGCCACAAAGGCGTCACCCGCGCCGTTGGTGTCCCGTACCGTGACGGGTGCCGCGGGTACCTGCACCTCGGTGCCGTCCGATGCCACGCCAACGGCTCCTCGCGCCCCACGCGTACACACCGCGGCTCGCGCGCCGCGGGCCACCAGTAAGTGCAGCACTTCCAGGGGGTCGTCGCAACCGTCGTCGTTCATCACCACCACGTGGGCGGTGGCCGCAAAGGGCGCGTGAAATGGGTTGGCTCCGTCGTAGTCATGTAGGTCCGCCCACACGTTTGCCTCCGTCGCAGCGGCTTCGCCCAGCAACTCGCGCCCCATCTCACACAGATCAAGCACAATGGTGCGCGCGGTGGCCATGGCGGCGTGCACCGCGATCCGGTCGCGTCGCGTCAGCACGGGGTGTGGCGGCCCGTCAAGGTAGAGCGAAAGTCGCTCGCCGGCCGACGTCATCAGATTGACATGATGCTCGCTGGGGCCGGGGACCACCCATGGAGTCACGGTCAGCGACGCCGGACTGTCCTGCCGTGCGGAATCCCGGCCGCGCGGCCTGGCTAGCGCACCCAGGATGAGCTCTGCATCGGCGTCCGTGCCCACCGCGGTGAAAAGCGAGGTGGGGACGCCAGCATCGGCCAGATGAAGCGCCTTGCCGGCGGAGGTGCCACCCAAGACGCGGGCGTAACCCTCTGCCTGCACCATGTGCGACACCGGTGGGGGCAGGTGCGGGACGCGAATGGTGGTGTTCCAGGCCGATGGCCCCACCACCACGGCGTGTGGCGTCACGTCGTGGGGATGATGGAGGTGGAGCGGCGCACCATGAGCTCGTACGGCAACGCCACGGGGGCAAGATCGTCAGAGTCGTCGTCCAACTCGTGCAGCAGTAGCTCGGTGGCCAGGCGTCCTTGCGTTTCCGGGAACTGATCCACGGTGGTGAGCCCAAAGAAGTCGCCCAGCTCGTGACCGTCAATGCCCACAATGGACAGGTCATCGGGCACACGCTTGCCCAGGTCGCGCGCGGCAAGAATGGCACCCATGGCCATCTCATCGGACGCGGCAAAGATGGCCGTGGGGTTGACGCGCGGGTCACCCAGCAGCTGCAACGTGGCGCGGTAGCCGCCCTCAATGGTGAAGTCCGCAAGGCGCACCATGAGCGCATCCGGCGTGATCCCGGCCGCCGTCAGCGCCTGCTCGTAGCCCTCACGGCGGTGCGTGGGCAGGTGGAAGTCCACGTCAAAGCTGGTGTCACCACCAATATGCGCAATGCGGCGGTGCCCCAGCGACAGCAGATGCTCGGTGGCAAGGCGGGAGACCGAGAGGTCGTCAAGCATGAGCGAACGGGAGCCGGGCAGGGGACCGCCAATCCCCACCACGGGGTTGCGGAAGTGGCGCAGGCGTTCCAGCTCGTCATCCGTGAGCTCCAGGGACACCGCAATGAGCCCGTCCACGCGCTTGCGCAACAGGAACTCGTCAAAAAAGCGGGCGCGCCGCGCCACGGCCTCGGGGTCCCCGCCCAGCGTGGAGTCCAGCTGGTAGAGCGTGAGGTCGTAGCCCGCATCGGCTAGGGCGCGGTGGGCGCCCGCCAGCACGCGGGTGAAGAACCAACTTTGCACACTGGGCATCACCACACCCACGTTGCGGGTGCGGCCGGAGGCAAGGCTGGATGCCGCGGAGGACACCACATAGCCCAGCGCCTTGGCGGCGTCTTCCACGCGCTGACGCGTGGCGGGAGACACACTCGACTTTCCCGCAAGCGCGCGCGAGACGGTTGCCGTGGAGACTCCTGCGAGTCCTGCCACTTCTTCAATGGTGGGCACGGGCACCTCCTTCGCTGCTCGGCCCTGGCCAGGCGGGGCCCCGGCGTGTCGCATCGCGCGGGGCCCCTGGCCTGTCAGGGAGTGGTGGGTGTGGGCATCGCTATCCACACAGTAGTCTCGGGCAGAACCGCCCCGTCCTCGCGCACGCCGCTCGGCGTGGACGCAATGAGCACGGTGCCGTCCACGTGAAGCGGCTCGCCGGAGAGGTTGGCCACCACCCGCACGGACCCGTTGTCAAACGCCAGCACATCCTGGCCCAGGTCCACCCAGGTGAGGGTGCCGTGAGCCAGGCCGTAGTCGCGGCGCAGCCTCAGCGCAGAGCGGTACATCTGCAGGGTGGATCCGGCGTCTCCCGTTTGCACGTCGCGTGCCAGCGAGGCCCACGTCTGCGGCTGGGGGAGCCACGCCAAACCGGTGGGGCTGAAGCCGTAACCGGGGGCATCGGCCTCCCACGGAAGCGGCACGCGGCATCCGTCGCGGCCGTACCGCTCGCCCTGGGTGCGGAACCACGTGGGGTCCTGCCGGGCATCGTCCGGGATGAACACATGCTCGGGAAGGCCTAGCTCTTCGCCCTGGTACACGTAGGCCGAGCCTGGCAGGGCCAACATGAGGAGCGTGGCGGCGCGGGCGCGCGTCAGGCCCAGCTCGTCGTCCGGCAGGCCGGGGGAGGCGGGGCCGATGCCGTGGCCCTGCGGGTTGGGTGCGGACAGGGCGAGGCGGCTGGCGTGGCGCACCACGTCGTGGTTGGACAGCACCCAGGTGCTGGGGGCGCCCACCGCGTGGAACACCTCGAGCGAACGGGTGATGACCTCGCGCTGCGCCGCGGCGTTCCAATCCGCGGCGAGGTAGGCAAAGTTGAACGCCTGGTGCATCTCGTCGGAACGCACCCACAGCGCGGTGCGCTCCAGGGGGTGCACCCACGCCTCGGCGGCCAGGATGCGCTCGCCCGGGTAGGAGTCCAGCACCGCACGCCAGCGGCGCCACACATCGTGCACCCCGTCCTGACCAAAGTAGGGGATCTCCTCGCCGGAGCCGCCCATGGAGTCGGCGTCCTCGGCCGGAATGAAGTCCGGGAGGCCGTCCGCCTTGATGAGGCCGTGAGCCACGTCCACCCGGAAGCCGTCGACGCCCCGGTCAAGCCAAAAGCGCAGGATATCGTCAAACTCGTTCAGCACGTCCTCGTGCGTCCAGTTGAGGTCCGGCTGCGTGGAGTCAAAGAGGTGGAGGTACCACTGCCCGGCCGTGCCGTCGGGGCGAACCTCGCGCGTCCAGGCGGGACCGCCAAACACGGACTGCCAGTTGTTGGGCGGCAACGAGCCGTCGCCGGCGCCGTCGCGGAACATGTAGCGATCGCGGCTGGGGTGGCCCACGGGCGCGGCGATGGCTTCCTGGAACCACACGTGATCCGAGGAGGTGTGGTTGGGGACGATGTCCGCGATCACCTTGAGGCCCAGCTGGTGGGCGGTGGTCAGCAGCGCGTCAAAGTCTTCCAGCGTGCCAAACAGGGGGTCCACCGCGCGGTAGTCCGCCACGTCGTAGCCGGCATCGCGCTGAGGGGAGGCATAGAAGGGGGAGAGCCATACGGCGTCCACGCCCAGGTCCGCAATGTGGGGCAGACGCTGGGTGATGCCGCGCAGGTCGCCCACACCGTCGCCGTTGGCGTCGGCAAAGGAGCGGGGGTAGATCTGGTAGATCACGGCGTGGCGCCACCACTGGCTGCCGGCCTCCACGGCCGCGGAGGCGGCATCGGTGAGAGCGCTTGCGGTGGCATGTTCGGGGGCAGGCGTGGGGGTCGCGTGCGGCGAGGGGCTACCGGCTGCGGCGGGCAACGACGTTGTCTCTGTACTCACAAGAGAGAAATGTAAGCGCTTGCGTACCATCTTGGCAAGCGCGCCGCGCCACAAGCGGTGTTACCGGCGTGTCAGATGCTTGCGATCGTCGTTCGCGTAGGCGTAGTACCAGCCAATCAGGAGGCCTCCACCCACAAAGTTTCCGGCCAGCACAATGGCGATGTTGAGGGCCGCCGCACCCACGTCAATCCCGTGGTGGACGCCCACCATGGTGAACAGCACGGTGTCCGCCACCGAGTGTTCAAAACCCACAAACGCAAACACAAACACGGCCACCACCATCACCACCACCATGGTGATGTCCTCCTTGATGAGGCCGTTGTACACCAGCAGCATGGCCAGATTGATCATGAAGTTGCACAAGATGGCGCGGATGGCCAGGTCCACCATGCCGCCCGTGCCCTGCGCGATGTAGTCCAGCTTGTGCGCCACCGTGTCCTGCATCGCGGCGCCCAGGGGGCCATCGGCAAGGCTGGATCCGGCCGCGAGCAGCGCCACCACCGCGCCGCCCAGCGCGTTGCCCACAAAGCACAGCGCCAACAGCCGCGCCCCGTGCCACGCCCTGATGCGGTGGTAGTACGCGCCAATGGAGACCACCATCATGTTGGAGGTGAGCAGCTCCGACTTGGAGTAGTAGATGAAGATCAGGGCAAAGCCAAACACCGCCGCACCCACCAGCTTGCCCACGCCCACCAGGTGCCCGTTGGCTACGTCGGTGAACGCGGAGACGCAGGCAAAATACGCCAGGTACATGATGCCGATGATCCCGCCCGCCATGGCCGAACGCATGAGGTAGACGCGGGTGAGGGAGCCGCTCATGGCGGTCTTGGTCTCCAGGGCGTCCAGCACCGTGGAGATGAACTTCTTACCCGGGAACAGGTGGCTCGTGTCGGTCACGGGGTCAAGGATGACACGTCCCAGTGCCGCCGCCGACTGCCGTGGGTCCCGCCCGGCCACGGCATCGGGAATGCGCAGGGGCCCCTGCTGCGTCTCCGCAGGTCAGGGGCCCCTTGGGTGGCGTGATGCCTGTTACACGTCGTAGTACAGCTCAAACTCGTGCGGGTGCGGGCGGAAGCGCAAGGGGTCAATCTCCGCGGACCGCTTGTACGCAATCCACGTCTCAATGAGGTCCTCGGTGAACACGCCACCCTCGGTGAGGTAGGCGTGGTCGCGCTCCAGGTTGTCCAGCACCTCGGACAGCGATCCAGGCACCTGCGCAATCTGGGCGTGCTCCTCGGGCGGCAGCTCGTACAGGTCCTTGTCCACCGGCGCCGGGGGCTCAATGCGGTTCTTGATGCCGTCAAGGCCGGCCATGAGCAGCGCTGCGAACGCGAGGTACGGGTTACCGGAGGAGTCAGGCGCGCGGAACTCGATGCGCTTGGCCTTGGGGTTGGATCCCGTGATGGGGATGCGCACCGCCGCCGAGCGGTTGCGGGCCGAGTACACCAGGTTCACCGGCGCCTCGTAGCCCGGCACCAGGCGGTGGTACGAGTTCACGGTGGGGTTGGTGAAGGCCAGCAGCGACGGGGCATGCTTGAGAATGCCACCGATGTACCAGCGGGCCATGTCGGACAGGCCGCCGTAGCCCTTCTCGTCGTAGAACAGCGGGTCGCCGTTCTTCCAGATGGACTGGTGCACGTGCATGCCGGAACCGTTGTCGCCAAACAGCGGCTTGGGCATGAAGGTGACGGTCTTGCCGGCCTCCCACGCCACATTCTTGATGACGTACTTGAACTTCATGATGTCGTCGGCAGAGTGCAGCAGCGTGTTGAAGCGGTAGTTGACCTCCTGCTGGCCGGCGGTGCCCACCTCGTGGTGCGCGCGCTCCACCTCAAGGCCCACCTGCTCCAGCACCTCACACATCTGGTCACGCAGGTCGCAGAACTGGTCCGAAGGGCTCACGGGGAAGTAGCCACCCTTGTACCGCGTCTTGTACCCGCGGTTGGGGCTGCCGTCGGCCTCCTGCTCGGCGCCGGTGTTCCACGCGGCCGCAGCAGAGTCAATGTGGTAGTACCCCTCGTGCGCGTTGGTGGCAAAGCGCACCGAGTCAAAGATGAAGAACTCGGCCTCGGGAGCAAAGTACGCGGTATCGCCGATGCCCGTGGAGGCGAGGTATGCCTCGGCCTTGGCGGCCACGTTGCGGGGATCGCGGGAGTAGGGCTCGTTGGTGTAGGGGTCAACGATGGAGAAGTTGATCACCAGCGTCTTGGCGGCGCGGAAGGGGTCAATGTAGGCCGTGGCCACGTCGGGCAGGAGCTTCATGTCCGACTCGTTGATGGCCTGGAAGCCACGAATGGAGGAGCCATCAAACATGGCGCCCTCGGTGAACATTGCCTCGGTGAACTGGGATGCAGGGATGTTGAAGTGCTGCATCACACCCGGGAGGTCGCAGAACCGGATGTCAACAAACTTGACGTCCTCGTTCTTGACGTACGCGAGCGCCTCGTCGGCGGTCTTGAACACGGATTGCTCCTTCTGGTCTGGCAGGCCGGTATCGGCTGGTCTCCACCCTAGACGCGAGGCGTTGCCTTGGCGTTGTCTCCATGTTACGGGGGTGTTAACGGTGTGCCGCCAGGGGTGCCAGGTGTCTAGCCACCCACCACAAACTCGCCAATCAGGGTGACGCCATCCACCTCGTAGACTGGCACCACCCGCGTCCCGCTGGCACCGGACTCCGAGAGGGTCCACGCAATCGCCTCACTGGGGTTCTGGGGAGTCCCCGATGCTGCGTCGAGCTCATGGGCCCATGCGTAGCCCACTTTGCCGTTGGTGGCGAGCACGGCGACCAGATCCGGCTCATCGGCGGGCGTGGGCGCATCGGCTGCCGAGCCGTAGGTGAAACCCGACTCGTTGACGGGGTAGGTGACGGACTGAGGTGAAAGGATGTCGCCCGCAGCGGTACTCGGTATGCCATACGACATTCTTGTCGCATGGCTTCCGTAAGCAGCACCGGAGAGTACCCCCATCACCATCGTCGTACCGGCGGCAACCACCCAGAATCGCCGGACGTGGGGGGTGCTAGTGGGAATGTGGCTTTGCATGGCTATTCTCCAACCTCTATGTGCCTTACTGGGTCACAATCGAACTAGTCTCGATTGTGGGGTAGGTAATCCAGGCGGAGCCATCGTAGATGTATGTCAATCCCTTGGAGTAGACCTCATACCAGGGGCCTGGGTCCGTGCCGCCGCCAAAATAGAACCAGGTACCCGTGGACACTGTGGATGTGTTATACCAGGCCGAACTTTGATAAATAAGACTCCCACTGTAGTCAAAGGCACGTGCGCGTACGCCAACAGTTCCCGCTGGTACTGCAAAACTTCGCGGCCGGATATACGCATTGGCCAGATAGTCATGAGTTGTCCCCGGCACAGAAATCGCGGACATGTTCTCAAACTTCTGCCCCTGGATTACTGCGGTGAGCCCTACGGGGCTATAAAGCGTTGCCGCAAAGGCCGTCAAGGATCCTGAAACGACAAACAAAAGGCCCAAGGCACCCACGCCTACACCGCGTCGCAAGAAGTAGCGCGTCGTAGATTGTCGAGCCATACGTACCTCCGGAGCATCCCGTGCCTGGCCGGTCACACGTAAGCGACGGTACACGTGTACGGTTGACGTCGCAATAGGGAGAGAGGGCTCATGATCTGCTCCCGTGAGACTTCCTTTGTGCCTCAGGTGGGTCTGCGTGTCCATAGGAACGGTAGAGCGGGGGCACTGTGAATGACACTCGAGCGTGAGCGCTGACGTGCACCCGCGGACCCCCTAGCAGCACCCCCCGCATCCTCTCGCACCCCCGCATCCCCGCAAGCCCAGGTTTAGGTACATGAGGTGCGAAAATCGGCCAATATCGGACCGGATGTACTTAAACCGTACGCGGGAGGTGGTGGATGCAGACCACGCCCGGCAGGGGAGGCTTAACGCCCCTTCATGCCCTTGCGGTCGGCACGCGCCTTCAAGGGGTCAATGCCCTTGGGAACGGGCACCCTCGGGCCACCCAGCGCCTTGAGCCGGTTGCGCACGGCAAGCTGCTCCGCACTGCTGAGGCCCTTGGTCCACATGCCGCCGTAGGTCTGGCGGCGCACGCCGCGAATGGCGCGCGTGAGCTTCTTGTGCGACACCTGTCCCTCGCCCGGACCCACAAACAGCGGCGTGATAGGCACATTGGGCGTGAGCTTGCTGAAGCGCGACTTGGTCTGGTCCACCAACTTGCGTGCGGACGGTCCCTCACCCAGCAGCACAATGCCACCCTTGCCCACACCCTGGAACACCACGCTTTGCGTGCGGGGGTCAATGGCCACGGGCTCATCGGCGAACGCCCACCCCATGCGAATGGTCTGTGCCACCGCAATGGATCCGCCCATCTGGCTTTCCATTTGCGCAAACATGGTGCGTTCAAAGCGGCGCGTGAGTACAAACATGGCTGCCACCGCGCCGGCCACCACACCCAGGATGCTGCCGTACACGATGGACACCGTGGTGCCCATGGCCAGGCCAATCACCACGCCCGCCCCCGCAATCACAATAAACGTGAACAGCAGGATGGGCAGCAGCGCCTTGTCGTGGCGCGCGGTGATGGAGTATGCCTGGGCAAGCAGTTTGTACCAGCGCTGCTTGGGGGGAGTGTCTGTCTTCTTGGCCATGATGGGCCCATTCTAGTGGGGCGCGCACGGACGGGGTGCCCCTCGCGCCCGCCCCACCTAGCGCGCGGAGGGCAGGGTGCGCAGCAACGCCGATGCTTCCTGACGGGCCGTGGTGGGCTCGCCCAGGTGCGCAAGGGCGGCGGGGATGGGACGACCCTTGCGGGTCATCGCCTGACCCCACAGGCGTCCCGCCCGGTACGAGGACCGCACCAGCGGGCCGGACATGACACCCAAGAACCCCATCTCCTGGGCCGCATCGGAAAGGTCCACAAACTCCTGCGGCTTCACCCACCGGTCCACGGGGTGGTGGCGCGGGCTGGGCCGCAGGTACTGGGTGATGGTGATGAGGTCACACCCCGCATCGTGCAGGTCCTGCAGGGCCTGAATCACCTCGTCGGTGGTCTCGCCCATGCCCAGGATGAGGTTGGACTTGGTGACCAGGCCATCGGCCTGCGCCCGGGTGAGCACCTCAAGGGAGCGCTCGTAGCGGAAGGCGGGACGGATGCGCTTGAACACCCGCGGCACGGTCTCCAGGTTGTGGGCAAGCACCTCGGGGCGTGAGGAGAACACCTCCGCCAGCTGGTCTTCGTTGGCGTTGAAGTCGGGGATCAACAGCTCCACACCGGTGCCCTGACCCAAGCCGTGAATCTGCCGCACCGTCTCCGCGTACAGCCAGGCCCCGCCATCGGGCAGGTCATCGCGCGCCACGCCCGTCACCGTGGCGTACTTGAGCCCCATCTCTTGCACGGAGTGCGCCACGCGGCGAGGCTCGTCCATGTCGTAGTCCGCGGGCTTGCCCGTATCAATCTGGCAAAAGTCACAGCGACGGGTGCACTGCGACCCACCAATGAGGAACGTGGCCTCGCGGTCCTCCCAGCACTCAAAGATGTTGGGGCATCCCGCCTCCTCACACACCGTGTGCAGCGCACCCGAGTGCACCAGCGATTTGAGCTCGCGGTACTCGGGTCCCATGGTGGCGGTGGTGCGAATCCACTCGGGCTTGCGCTCAATGGGAGTCAGAGAGTTGCGGGCCTCGACGCGCAGCATCTTGCGGCCCTCGGGTGCGATCGTCACGCGGTCTCCTTGGTGGGGGAAGTGACTGGGACGGCGGCGGTAGCCGCCTGGGTCCAGCGTACGGGGCCAAGAGCGTCTTCCAGGCACCGTTCCACCGTGGGCAGGGCCTCGGTGACGGTGATCTCGCGCTCCAGCTCCATGCTGAGGGAGGTGACGTCCGCATCGGAAATGCCGCATGGCACAATCTGCCCAAACGCCACCAGGTTGGGGTTGCAGTTGAGCGCAAGGCCGTGCATGGTGACACCCTTGGCCACCCGCACGCCAATGGCGCACACCTTCCGTTCACGCTTAAGGCCCGTGGCCGGCAGCCACACGCCCGAGCGGCCCTCCACGCGGATGGTCTCCAGGCCCCACGTGGCGCAGGCGTCCATGATGGCCTGCTCCAATTGGCGCACGTACTTGACCACATCCACGGGTTCCGCGAGGCGCACCAGGGGGTAACACACCAGTTGGCCGGGCCCGTGCCACGTGATCTTGCCGCCTCGGTCCACGTCGATGACGGGAGTGCCGTCCACGGGACGGTCCCACGATGCGGTGCGCTTCCCGGCGGTGTACACGCTCTCGTGTTCCAGCACGATGAGCTGGTCACGTCCCCCCGCGGCCACCTCGCCGTGGAGGCGGCGCTGCTCGTCCCACGCCTCCTGGTAGGGGACGTAACGGGTGCCGATGTCCCATCGGCGAACGTCCCACGAGCTGCTGACCATAGACCACCAGGCTAACCCCGTGGCAAGGGCGCCGGGGCCAGGGCACCCGATTGCCCCTGTGGATAACTCTTCACAGGCCCCGCGCACATGCCACGCTCGGGGGGTGATCACTCTTGACGACAACGCGCTGGTGGACCGGATTGTGCGGGTGGTGGGCACGGGGGACGATGCCCTGGAATGGGTGCGGGCCCGTTCCGCCGCCCTGGGCGAGGTGCGCCACCCCGCCGTGGTGGTTCCCGATGCGGTGGGGCGCACCAGCACGGGCCAGGTGGTGGCAGCCATGCCACGCGTGCTGGGGGAAAGCCTGGCAACCGTGTTGGCGTTGCGTGGGGGCTTGCGGGCGGGGGAGTGCGTCACGGTGGGAGTGGCGGTGGCAGATGCCCTCGCGGCCATGCATCGGCACGGCCTGGCGCATGGCGACGTGGCGCCCGCCAACATTGTGGTGGCGCCCGAGCGCATCTGGCTGGTGGATACGGTGGCCGGGGCAAGCCACCTGGAGGCGGGTACGCCACCCTTTGCCGCGCCCGAGCGGGTGGACGGCGCGCGCGCACCCGGGGACGTCTATGCGCTGGGGCGGGTGTTGCAGGAGGCGGTGACCGCCTCCGAGTCGCACCTGGTAGAGCCGTGGATCGCTCCCATGATCCACCCGGATGCCGCGGTGCGTCCCTCCGCGGCCATGGTGGCACGGGCGCTCACGTCCTGCGCCCCGGCGGAGCCCATTGACGTGCCGGTGACGGGAGTAGTGGACGGACTGCGGGCCCGTGCCGCTCCGCACGCGGCACGCACCATCAAGCGTGACCCGCCACGAGGATGGGCGGTGCGTAAGGCGCTGGTCCGGGCGTTTGCGGGCCGCCGCGCGGTGGCATGGGCTGTGGCCGTCGTGGTGAGTGGGGCCACGGTCGCGCTGAGTGCGGGGCTTCACGGCGGCGGCGCCGTGCCCGGTGGCGTGCGTACCGATGGCGTGGCAGGGGCGGGGATAACTCTGGGTGTGCCGTGGGGACAGGATGCGGGACCCGCGTCCGCCGCGGTGGCGCTGATGGCCACCCGGGTGGGGGCAATCGCTCACGCCGATGCGGGAGCCTTGCGTGACGTCTATGTGCCTGCCAGTGCCGCCGCGCTCCAGGCGGAGGGTCTCGCCTCGCTCCTGGAGGATGGCCAGGTAACGGTGCGTGGGCTCACGCTGAGCGACGCCCATGGCACCGTGGTGGCCGCATCGGGCGGGTGGGCCGTGGTGGAGGTGGAGTACGGGCTGGGCCCTCACACGGTGATGAGTGCGGGCACGCTCACACACTTTGATGCGGTGCGGGAGGCGGTGGTGCTCCGCATGCGGGCGACGGATCAGGGGTGGCGGATCGTTGCCGTCAGCGCGCGCAGCCCACTACCGCGCTCGTGACAGTTCTGCCACATGCTGCGCGGCGGCATCGATGGTGCCGTAGCGCCACGTGAAGCCGGTCTCCGTGAGGCGGGCGGGCACGCCGTTTTGCGAGGTGAGGAGGTCCACCACGGCCTCGCCAATGGCCAGGCGGAGCGCCCATCCTGGCACGCCAATGCCCGGGGTCTTGCCCCACGCGTGCGTCATGGCCGCAATGAGGTCGCGGTCCGCGACGGCGGTGGGGGCAATCACGTTCACCGGGCCCGCTACCGGCGTGACCACCAGGTGCCGGAGCGCCGCCACCGCGTCCTCAAGGGCAATCCACGAGTGCAACGCATCGCCCGAGCCGAGCGAGCGGAGCAGCCCACGCTTGACCAGGGGAATGAGGCGCGCGGCAAAGCCGCCGTGGTCGCTCATCACCAGGCCGGTGCGGGAAAACGCCACCCGCACCCCGGCATCCACGGCGGGCTGCGCGGCGGCCTCCCACTGGGTCACAATGTCCGCGAGGAACGTGTCGCCGGGTGCCATGTCCTCGGTGAGTGCCTCGGTGCCGCGATCGCCGTAGTAGCCCATGGCGGAGCCCTGTACCCATACCGCGGGGCCCACGTCCGCGACAGTGCGGGCCAGCAACGACGTGGTGTCCAGGCGGGACTGCAGCACGGTGAGCTTGTAGGCGTCCGTGAGTCGCTTGTCACCAATCGACGCTCCCGCGAGGTTCACCACCGCATCGGCCGCCGCCACCGCCTGGGCGTCAATCACCCCACGTGCGGGGTCCCAGGAGGACTCGTCCTCGGTGCGCGCCTTGCGGCGCACCAGGGTGACCACGCGGTGCCCGTCCGCCCGTAAAGACGCGGAGAGCGCCGAGCCAATCAGGCCCGACGCTCCCGCGATGACAACGTGCACTGCCTAGAGTCCCAGCTCCGCGGCAAAATTGCCCTCCTCGATGCGCTTCTTGACGCTCTGCAGGAAGCGCGCCGCGTCCGCACCGTCCACCAGGCGGTGGTCGTAGGACAGGGGCAGGAAGCACATGGGACGCACCGAGATGACGTCCTCGCCCTGCGGGCCCTTGACCACCACGGCGCGCTTGATGATGGCGCAGGTGGCAAGGATGCCGGCCTGGGGCGCGGGCACCACGGGCGTGTCAAACAGCGTGCCAAGAGAGCCGGTGTTGGTCACGGAGAACGTGCCGCCGGAGATCTCATCCGCACTCAGACCACCGTTGCGGGCCCGGTTGGCCAGGTCCGCGATGCCCTGTGCGTGCTGGGCAAGCGTCTTGGTGTCCGCGTTGCGCAGCGTGGGCAGCATGAGGCCCTTGGGGGTGTCCACCGCCAGCGACAGGTTCACGTCGGCGTGGTAGGCAATCGAGTCATCCACAATCGACGCGTTGATGTTGGGGTGCTCCGCAAGCGCCTCCGCCACCGCCTTGGTGAAGAACGGCAGGAAGGACAACTTGGTGCCGTGCTGCGCCTCAAAGGCGTCCTTGGCGCGGGCACGCAGCGACCAGATGGCCGAGCAGTCCACCTCCACCACGGACGTCAGCTGCGCCATGCCGTGCAGCGACTCCATCATCTTGTCCGCCGTCACCTTGCGGATGCGCGTCATCTTGACGGTCTGACCGCGCAGCGATGCGGACGCTCCAGCGGCCGATGCCGGGGCCGGGGCCGCAGCAGGGGCCGCGGGGGCGGGTGCGGGAGCAGGCGCTGCCGGGGCGGGAGCGGCGGGAGCAGCAGGGGCCGCAGCGGCGACGGGGGCCGCGAGGACGTCCTCCTTGCGAATGCGACCACCCACGCCGGTTCCGGCCACGGTGCCCAGGTCAACGCCGCGCTCCGCGGCGAGCTTGCGCACAATGGGGGTGACGTAGCCCGAACCCGTCGAGGCCACGGGTGCCGCGGCGGCCGGCGCTGCAGAAGCCACGGGAGCCGCAGCCGCGGAGGCCGGGGCCGGAGCGGCCGCAGGGGCCGCAGCCGCCACGCCCGAACCCACGCGGGCCAGGACCGCACCCACCTCAACGGTGTCGTCTTCGGCGGCCAGGATTTCCAGGATGGTGCCGGCCACGGGGGACGGGATCTCGGTGTCTACCTTGTCGGTGGACACCTCCACCAGCGGCTCGTCAACGGCCACGGTGTCGCCCACCTGCTTGAGCCAGCGGGTCACGGTGCCCTCGGTCACCGACTCGCCTAGCGCGGGGAGGGTGACATCGGTCGCGTCACCGGCGGGAGCTGCCGCCGGGGCGGGCGCCGGAGCGGGAGCGGCAACGGGCTCGGCCGGAGCGACCGCCGCGGGAGCAGGGGCCGGAGCGGCCTCCGCGGGAGCGGCGGCAACCGGTGCGGGAGCGGCAGGTGCAGCGGGGGCACCTCCGGCCTCGCTCGGGTCGCCCACGCGGGCCAGGACCGCACCCACCTCAACGGTGTCGTCTTCGGCGGCCAGGATTTCCAGGATGGTGCCGGCCACGGGGGACGGGATCTCGGTGTCTACCTTGTCGGTGGACACCTCCACCAGCGGCTCGTCAACGGCCACGGTGTCGCCCACCTGCTTCAGCCAGCGGGTCACGGTGCCCTCGGTAACGGATTCGCCCAGGGCGGGAAGGGTGACGTCGGTTGTCATGATCTCTCTCTCGGGCTCAGTCGTGTGCGTGCAGGGGCTTGCCGGCCAGGGCCAGGTGGGCCTCGCCAAGCGCCTCGTTCTGGGTGGGGTGGGCGTGGATCAGGGGAGCCACATCCTCGGGGTGGGCCTCCCAGCTCACAATGAGCTGAGCCTCACCAATCTGCTCTCCAATGCGGGCGCCCATCATGTGGATGCCCACCACGGGTCCGTTCTTGACGCGCACCAGCTTGACAAAGCCCTGCGTGCCCAAAATCTGGCTCTTGCCGTTGCCGCCCAGGTTGTACTCGAGCGTCTCCACGGCATCGGCCCCGTGAACCTCCTTGGCCTTGGCCTCGGTGAGTCCCACGGACGCCACCTCGGGGTTGCAGTAGGTGACGCGCGGTATGTTGGATTCCACAAGGGGCTGGGGGTTGAGGCCCGCAATCTGCTCGGCCACAAAGATGCCCTGCTGGAAGCCACGGTGTGCCAGTTGCAGGCCGGGAACAATGTCGCCCACCGCGTAGATGTTGGCCACACCGGTGTGCAGGCGCTCGTCCGTGAGCACAAAGCCGCGGTCCACGCGCACACCCTGAGCCTCGTAGCCCAGGTCCGCGGTGCGCGGGCCACGGCCCACGGCCACCAGCAGCACGTCCGCGTTGAGCACGGTGCCGTTTTCCAGCGTCACGGTGACGCCCTGGTCCGTCTGGGTGGCACCGGCAAAGCGCACGCCCACGGAGAAGTCAATGCCGCGCTTGCGGAACGCGCGCTCCAGGCCCTTGGACAGCGCTTCGTCCTCGTTGGGAACCAGGTGCGGTAGGCCCTCCACAATGGTCACCTTGGCGCCAAAGGAGGTCCACACGGACGCAAACTCCACGCCAATCACACCGCCACCCAGCACAATCGCGCTCTGCGGCACAAAGTCCATCTCCAGCGCCTGGTCGGACGTCATGATGCGTCCGCCAATCTCCAGGCCCGGCAGCGAGCGGGCGTAAGAGCCGGAGGCCAACACAATGTTGCGGCCCGTGTAGCGCTCCCCGTTGACCTCAATGGCGTCGGGGCCCACAAGCGTGCCGTGCCCCTCGATGACCGTCACCTTGCGGGAGGACACCAGGCCGGTAAGTCCCTTGTACAGGCGGTCAATGATGCCCTTCTTGAAGGCGTTGACGCCCGCCATGTCCACTCCGGCAAACGTGGAGTTGACGCCAATGGAGGGACCATGCGCGGCCTCGTCAGCGACCTCGGCCGCATGCAGCAGCGCCTTGGTGGGGATGCAGCCGTTGTGGAGGCACGTGCCGCCCACCTTGGCCTCTTCCACCAGGCCTACGGACAGACCTAGTTGTGCGGAGCGCAGGGCCGCGGCGTATCCGCCGGAGCCGCCGCCCAGAATCAGGACATCAAACGAGCGTGGGGTGGTCTCGGTCACGAGGCTAATTCTCCTTGTAAGGAACGGGTCACTCCCATCTTGCCACTTAGGACGGTCACCGCGCACCGCCGCGCCTGGCTAGGCTTGCGTCATGGGTCTGTTCAGCCGGAACTCCAAGGGCAAGGGCGCCGCGGGAGCCAGTCCCGTCTCTGCGCGCGAGGCACAAAACCAGACCACCCAGCACTTTCGCACCTTTGTGGCGGAGCATGCCGGGTGCGAGGCCTTCATTGAGCCGGCCACGCGCGTGACGCAAACCACCATGGTGGTCATTGCGGACACGGGGGAGTGGACGCGGCGCAAGGTGCCCGATGCGAAGGCGGCCACCCACCTGGCCAAGGCCTTGGGGATTCCCGTCTACGACGTCAACCTCTCCGGCTATCCCTCGCGCATGCGCGAGTGGAACGCCAAAAACCGCTGACGCGGGCCGCTTAGGCGGCCCGACGCTCCAGCAGTTCCAGCAGCGTGAGCACGGCCACACCCGTGCCGCCGGGCACCGTGTAGCCATATGCCGAGCCCTCGTTGAATGCGGGGCGCGCAATGTCCAGGTGCGCCCACGGAGTGTCGCCCACAAACTCCTTGAGGAACAACCCGGCCGTGAGCATGCCACCGCCCGCCGGATCGCCCATGTTCTGCAGGTCCGCGACCTTGGAGGTGAGCGCCTCACGCAAGTGCGCGGGAAGCGGCATGGGCCACATGGGCTCGGCCGCGGCATCGGCGGCAGCCACCACCTCGGCGCGTGCGTCCTCGGTGCCCATCACCGCGCTGGTGCGCGTGCCAAGGGCCATGCCCTGCGCACCGGTGAGGGTGGCGACGTCCACCACCAGTGCGGGGCCTTCTTCCACCGCGCGGGCCAGGCCGTCGGCCAAGACCAGGCGGCCCTCCGCATCCGTGTTCAGCACCTCCACGGTGGTGCCCTTGTAGGTGCGCAGCACATCGGAGGGGCGCTGCGCCGTGGCGGACGGCATGTTTTCCGCCAGGCACATCCATCCGGTGACGCCGATGTTCAGCCCGGCCTTGGCGGCCGCGATCACCGTGTGCAGCACCACGGCGGCGCCGGACATGTCACTCTTCATGGTCTCCATGGACTTTGGCGGCTTGAGCGAGATGCCGCCCGTGTCGAACGTGATGCCCTTACCCACAAGCGCCACGGTCTGCGTGGCCCCGGCGGGCGCCCACGCCACGCGCACCAGGCGCGGCGGGCGCGACGACCCCAGGCCCACGCCCAGGATGCCGCCAAAGCCATCGGCGGCAAGCGCCTCCTCGTCCCACACCCGGAACTCGCATCCCGCCTGCGCCGCGAGCGCCTGGGCGGCATCGGCGGCCGATGCGGGGAACAGGTCGTTGGGGGGAGTGTTCACCAGGTCACGCACGCCCGCAATGGCGGTGGCCACGATGGTGGCGCGCGTCAGGGCCGCCTCGGAGGCGCCGGCCACCACCCATTCGGTGGCCACCTCGTCCGTCTGGTCCGTCTTGTAGGCCGTGAACGCGTACGCACCCAGCTGCGCACCCTCGGCCACGGCGGCCGCGCGTGCGTCGTCCGTGGCGGGCAGCGCCAGCACCACGCGCTCGGGGTGCTTGCCACACGCGCGCGCCGCGGCACCCGCCGCGTAGCGCAGGTCACCGGCGGTGGCCTCACCCACACCCACCGCCACCACACGGCTCACATCAAGCTGAGGTGCCGCGTGGGCAAGGACGCCACCGGGAAGCACCGTGACGGCGCCGAGCGTGGCGGCTGCCTCAAGCGCCGCGAGGGGCTCCGCAAGCGCGGCCACAATGTCCGCGTCGAGCAGCGGGTGAGCCACCACGGAGGCGTCGGGGCTCAGGCCCACCACCAGGGCATCGGCGGTGAGCGAAGAGAGTGAGGTGGAGGAGGACACAGTCATGATGAGAGCCTAACCCCGGCTACCTTAGGACCGTGTACGCCTGGTTTTACCGCACCCTGCTATCCCGCACGGACGCCGAATGGGCTCACCATTTTGGCGTGTGGAGCTTCCGGTGGGGCGCGCCCGTGTTGCGCGCCGCCCGGGCGTTGCGCCTCACGCCGCGCCGCCACCAGCCCGCGGTGCGCGTGTGGGACGTGGACCTGCCGGGGCGCGTGGGGCTGGCCGCGGGCATGGACAAAAACGGGCAGGCTGTGCGTGGGTTGTTGGCCGCCGGGTTTGCCTGGGTGGAGGTGGGCACGGTCACGCCGCTGGCGCAGCCGGGCAACCCGCGTCCCCGGTCGTGGCGTGAGGCGGACGTGCAGGGTCTGCGTAACGCGATGGGCTTCAACAACGATGGCGCCCAGGCGCTTGCACGGCGGCTGGCACGTATCCGCGCGCGGCGGTGGGGGCAGAGCGCGTGCATCGGCGTCAACCTGGGCAAGAACAAGGTGACGGACCCCGCCGATGCGCCGCGCGACTACCGGGTGGGCGCAGCCACGCTGGCCCCGTATGCGGATTACCTGGTGGTCAACGTGTCCTCACCCAACACGCCCGGCCTCAGGGACCTGCAGTCCGTGGAGTCGCTGCGGCCCATCCTGGAGCAGGCGCGCGCGGGGGCCCAGGAGGCCGTGCCGGGGCGGCGGGTGCCGTTGCTGGTGAAGATTGCGCCGGACCTGGCCGATGCGGATGTGGACGCGGTCACGGACCTTGCGGTGGAGTTGGGGCTAGAAGGCGTCGTGGCCACCAACACCACCATCCGGCATGAGCGGGGCCCCGGGGGGCTGTCGGGGCCGCCCGTGCACGCGCGTGCCGTGGAGGTGGTGCGGCGGGTGAGCGCGCGGGCGGGCGAACGCCTGGTGGTGGTGGGTGTGGGCGGCATCGACTCGGAGGCGGCGGCCCGGGAGTTCCTGGATGCGGGCGCCACGCTGGTGCAGGTGTACACCGGCCTGGTGTATCGCGGGCCGCGGTGGGTGGCGCGGCTCAACGCCACGCTGTGATCTGGTGCGGCTTGACGCCGCGGTGTGACGCGCGCGGAGCAGGGGCGCGTGCGTGGGAACAGTAGGGCCGGGTGGTGCGTTGAGAGGATGTGCGCATCTGCCAGGCGCACAGAGAATGTTTTCTCCTTTGAAACACGATGCCCCGGACGGTTCTCCGTCCGGGGCATCGTGTTGTGGGGGGTGTTACGCGCGACCCTTGGGGGCATCGGCGGCGGTACGGGACGCGTCCCGCACCACCACATCGCCCAGCACCTCGTCGATGCGCGCCATCACCTCGGCCTCAAACACCACGCCGGAGGCCTTGACGTTGTCGCGAATCTGCTCGGGCCGGGAGGCGCCAATGATGGCCGCGGACACGTTGTCGTTCTGCAGCACCCACGCGAGGGCAAGCTGGGCCATGGTGAGCCCGGCCTCGTCCGCAATGGGGCGGAGACCCTGCACGCGCTCCAGGAGCGTACGGTCCGTCATAAACCGGGAGATGAAGTGTGCGCCGGACTTCTCGTCGGTGGCACGCGAACCCGCGGGAGGCGCGGTGTCCGGCAGGTACTTGCCGGTGAGCACACCCTGGGCCACGGGGGACCACACAATCTGACCCAGACCCTCCTCGCGGCACGCGGGAACCACCTCGGGCTCAATGACGCGCCACAGCATGTTGTACTGCGGCTGGGAGGACACAAACGGAATGCGCAGTTCGCGCGCCAGCGCGGCACCCGCACGGATCTGGTCCGCCGTCCACTCGCTCACGCCGATGTACAGCGCCTTGCCCTGACGAACGATGTCCGCAAAGGCCACCATCGTCTCCTCGAGCGGGGTGTCGTGGTCGTAGCGGTGCGCCTGGTAAAGGTCCACGTAGTCGGTACGCAGGCGGCGTAGCGAGCCGTTGATGGACTCCATGATGTGCTTGCGCGACAGGCCCTGGTCGTTGGGGCCCTTGGGTCCCGTGGGCCAGTAGACCTTGGTAAAGATCTCCAGCGACTCACGGCGCTGCCCGGCAAGGGCGTCGCCCAGGACCTCCTCGGCGCGCGTGTTGGCGTAGGTGTCCGCGGTGTCAAAGGACGTGATGCCCTCGTCAAGCGCGGCATTGATGCACGCGTGGGCGGCGGAGTCGTCTACCTGCGAGCCATGGGTGACCCAGTTGCCGTAGACGAGTTCGGTAATGGCAAGGCCGGAACGGCCCAGGTATCGGTTGTTGACCATGCCCCCAGCCTAACCCCGCCGGGTCCCACCCGCGAAACGTTTCGAGTGCCGCCGTGTGGCACGGGGTACCGGCCCGATGCGGGACCTACTGGGGGTATTCCCCGCGCTTGTTCTTGGCGCGGGGAACGCGCAGTCGGCGCATGTTCATGGCACGGGCAATGGAGTAGAAGCGCCACCCGCGGGGCAGACGCGTGGCACCAAACTTGGCCACCAGCGCCCTGCGCAACCGCGAGGTGGACCACGCGATCTCCACAATGCACACCAGCACCACCAGGTAGAAGCCAATGATCACCCACGAGCCCCACTGGGAGTTGGCGTTGAAGAAGAAGGACGCCACCACAAAGAACAGCGACAGCGGCAGCAGGAACTCCGCCACGCCCGTGCGCGCGTCCACAAAGTCGCGAATAAAGCGACGCTCCTTGCCGGCGTGCTCGGGAGGCATGTTGGCCTCGTCGCCATCCAGCAGCGCCCGCTGCTGGCGGTCCTGCAACGCGCGTCGCATCTCGCGCTGCGCCTTCTTGTCCGCCTTGGGGTCCACCACCAGCGGGCGGCGGTGTGCCGCCTCCCGTTCCTTGCGGGTGGGGGTGGGACGCCCCTTCTTGCCGTCGGGCGTGGGCTCGAGGGGCTCGGAGGGCTTCATTTCGGTGCTCATGGTGTCCTTGGTCAGGGCCTAATCTTTGGCGGGGTTAGCCGCGGGCAGGGCAAGCATACGGTCAAGGGCAATCTTTGCCTCGGCCTGGGTCTGGGGGTCCACCACAATCCGGTTGGGCACCTCGCCCGCCACCAGCGACTCGAGCGCCCACACCAGGTGGGGCAGGTCAATGCGGTTCATGGTGGAGCAGAAGCACACCGTGTCGTCCAGGTAGTGGATGGACTTGTCCGGGTGGGCCAACGCCAGGCGCTTGACCAGGTTGAGTTCCGTGCCAATGCCCCATGCGGAGCCGGGCTCGGACGCCGCCACGGTCTTGATGATGTACTCGGTGGAGCCCACGTAGTCCGCGTGCGACACCACGTCATAGGTGCATTCGGGGTGCACCAGGATATTGATGCCCTCCACCGTGGCCCGCAGCGCCTCCACGTTCTCCTGGCGGAAGCGGCCATGCACCGAGCAGTGCCCCTTCCACAAGATGATGCGCGCACGCTGCAGTTCCTGTGCGGTGTTGCCACCCAGCGGCTTGCGGGGGTCAAACACCACGCAGTCCTCAAGGCTCAGCCCCAGCTGGCGCACCGCGGTGTTGCGGCCCAGGTGCTGGTCCGGCAGGAAGAGCACCTTGCCGGTGCCGTCCAGCCCGCCCACCTGGTCAAAGGCCCACCGCAACGCCACCTCGGCGTTGGAGGAGGTGCACACCGCACCGTCGTGGCGACCACAGAAGGCCTTGATGGCGGCAGTGGAGTTCATGTACGTGATGGGGATGGTCTGGTGGGCAATGCCCGCCTCGGCCAACTGCTCCCACGCGTCCTCCACCTGGTTGATGTTGGCCATGTCCGCCATGGAGCATCCGGCGGCCATGTCCGGCAAAATCACGGCCTGGTCATCCGAGGTGAGGATGTCCGCGGACTCCGCCATAAAGTGCACGCCGCAAAACACAATGAACTCCGCCTCGGGGCGGGCGGCGGCGTCGCGTGCCAGCTTGAAGGAGTCGCCCGTCACATCGGCAAACTGAATCACCTCGTCGCGCTGGTAGTGGTGGCCCAGGATAAAGACGCGCTCACCCAGCGCCTCCTTGGCGGCAAGGGCCCGGGCCACCAGGTCCGGGTCCGATGCGGCCGGCAGTGCGCCGGGACAGTCCACACCGCGCTCGGACAGGGGGTCCCTGCGCGTGCCGAGCAGCAACAACGCGGGGGAGGGGCCGGGCTCGGTGAAGGTGGTAGTCATGAGTCCAGTTTGCCACGGGGGTGAGACAGGTGAGGCGGCCACGGTGTTGCACACTGGACCCATGCATGTGGTGGTGGCCGTTGAGGGCTGGACGGGCGCGTCGGCGGGCACGGCACACGCCGCGCCACTGCCGCGCGTGGTGGAGGAGGCGTGGCGCGCGGCGCGCCCGCACGTGAGTGTCACCGCGTGGGACGTGCCCGATGCTGGCCCCACCACCGCGCGAACGCTCGCGGACGGCGACGGTACGGGCCGGGAGGTGGTGGCCGGGTGTGTGCTGGTCCGCCGCGGGCAAGACCGCTTTCTGGCGCCCGCCCAGGGGTCCCGCTGGGACCCGCATGCGGTGCGGGAGGCGCTGGAGTGGCTTGCCGAGCATGACGCCCACGGCGATGTGGTGATTCCCCTGGGTGACGCCGATCCCGCGGGTGACGCCGCCGCGCTGTGGTGGGACACGCCCGGTGATGACGCATCGCTTGCCGCCGCCATCACCGCGCTGCGCGAGCGCCTGAGGCCCCTGAACATGGTGGCCCTGGTGGGCTCACCCCGCCCCCTGCTGGGCTTTCACGGCATGAGTGCGGCGGTGCGCGACGGGCGCGAAAGCGATGCCGCACTTGCCGTGGCCGCCCAGGAACAAGAGGACAGGTGGGCGCGCCGCGCCCGCGTGGTGGACGCGCTGGGGCCCCCGCGGCGCATGATGCTGGGCCCCACCCACCTAGCCGACGTCCCCGGTTCCGGTGCCGCCGGCGGCCTCGCCTTTGCGCTGGCGGCGGTGGGCGCCACGCTGCGCCCTGGCGGTCCAGCCGTGCTGGACGCGGTGGGTGTGGAGGCGGCGGCACGGGACGCGGGACTGCTGGTGGCGGTGGTGCCCGAGCTCACGCCGCGCGTGCTGGACCACGGCCTGCCGCACGCCATCGCGGCACTGGCGGGACGCATCGGCGTGCCCGCGGTGGTGCTTGCCGGCGCCGTGCACGTGGGCAAACGCGACCTTATGGCCGCGGGCATTGCCGCGGCACACGAGGGGGGCGAGGCGCCCGATGCGCTGGCGGATGCGGTGCGCCGCGTGGCCCACACGTGGACGCGATGACGCCCTCCCGTGTGGCACAGGAGACACGCGCACGGGTGGTGGGAATGTTCCGCAACCGGCGTACGCTGTATGCGGTAACTGTTTGGAAGGAGTGGACATGAGCGACACTGCCACCGCGGACACCGCACACGGTGTGGGCCTCACCGAGGCCGCCGCAAGCAAGGTGAAGAGCCTGCTGACCCAGGAGGGCCGTGACGACCTGCGGCTGCGCCTTGCGGTGCAGCCCGGCGGATGTTCCGGTCTGATCTACCAGCTGTACTTTGACGAGCGCACGCTTGATGGCGACGCGGTCCGCAACTTTGACGGCGTTGAGGTGGTGGTGGACAAGATGTCCGTCCCGTACCTTGACGGCGCCACCATTGACTTTGCGGACACCATTGAGAAGCAGGGCTTCACCATCGACAACCCCAACGCCGCACACTCGTGCGCGTGCGGAGACTCGTTCAGCTAAGCCGACGCGTGCTGTGAGGCCGACGCCGGGCCACCGTGTGGTCCCGGCGAGGCCTGCAGTCGCACGGTCAGCGCAAACGCCTGGGCGTCGCGCTCGCGCTCACCCACGTACGCGTTGCCGGTGAGCCGCGCCCATGCGGGCACATCCAGCAGCGCGGCCGGGTCCGTGCACCACACGGTGATCTCGGTTCCCGGCGTGGCGTGGCGCGCGGCCCGTGCCAACTCGATGATGGGCCGCGGACACGCTAGCCCGCGCGCATCCACCTCGAGGAACGCCGCGGGCTCTGGAGTCACGCGCCCACTCCCGCCTCGTCTCGCAGCTGCTCCACCACGCGCGGCAGCACCGCAATAAAGCGGTCCACATCCGCGGCGCTGACGCCGGGATGCAGCGCAAGGCGCACATTGCCGTGGGTCAGCGCTCCCACCGCTCCCAACACGCGCGAGGGCGCCAACGTGCCCGTGACGCATGCCGAACCGGAGCCGATGGCGAAGCCCTCCCGGTCCAGACGAGACACCAACTCCTCGCCGCTGGCGTACAGGCAGGAGAACGTCACCACATGCGGCAGGCGCTCCACCGGGTCCCCATGCACCTCCACGCCCGCAATCGTGGCCACCGCGGACCGGATGCGGTTGACGTATTCACCCAGGCGTGCACCCGTCCGTGCCAGGGTCTCGCCGCGCTCCTGCAGCGCCACGGCCGCGGCGAGCGCAAGGGGCACGCTCACGCCGCCCGGGGCCCATTCATCGGCGGGGGAGGGGGCCTCCGGCCACCGCGGCAGCCAGCGGGTGCGGGGGGCCAGTGCCAGCACGCCAATCCCCGCGGGTCCGCCCCAGTCCGCCGGGTGGGCTACCAGCGCGTCCCACCCGGTGGGCGCCTTCACATGCCCGATGCTGGAGGAGGCATCCACCAGCAGTGGCACCCCGGCGTCGCGCACCACCGCACCAAGGTGGTCAAGGCGCTGAATGGTGCCAATCTCTTGGTTGGCGTGCTGCAGGGCCACCACGGCCGTCTCGGGGCTGGCGACGGCCGCGGCAAGCGCGGCCTCGTCCACGTGACCGGCGGTGTCCACGGGCACCTCGGTGACACTGGGGGCGGCCCATGCGGCCGCATGCATCACGGCGTCGCGCTCAATCGCGGAGACCACCACGCTGGTCCGTCCGCGTCGGGCCGCCGCCATGCCCGCAAGCGCCCGCTCCAGGGCGGTGTGAACCGACGCGGTGAAGTGCACGGTGGAGGCCTCGGTACCCAGCGCATCGGCAATGGCCTCACGCGCGCCATCCAGAATCTGCCTGGCCTGACGTCCCTCGGAGGCCAGCCGGTGGGGGTCTGCCCACCCCTGCGCAAAGCCCGCCTGGAGCGCCTCCCGGACGCGTTCGGTCATCGGCGCCGCGCCGCCTGCATCAAAGTACGCCCGTCCTGCCATGCCTTCACGCTATCGCGCGCTAGACTGACCGCGTGTCATCTCCCAAGCCCACGAGGCGTCGTCGCACCGTTCTAGGTATTTCGACCCTGGTCGTCACCGCGCTGACTCTTTCAGGCTGTGCCACCGGCGTTGAGAACGGTGCGCTGCCCAGCACCCCCGAGATCACCAACCAGACCGGTCGCATCATCGACCTCTGGAACCACTCCTGGATCGCGTTGCTCATTGTGGGCGCCATCACGTGGTCCCTCATGTTGTGGTCCGTGGTGGTCTACCGCAAGCGCAAGGACGACGATCGTCTGCCCGTGCAGACGCGTGCCAACATCCCGCTCGAGCTGATGTACACGGCGGTGCCGTTCATCATGATCGCGGTGCTGTTTAGGTGGACCGTCACGGACATCGCGGAGATCAAGGACGTGTCCGCTGAGCCCGACGTCACCATTCAGATGATTGGCAAGCAGTGGGCGTGGGACATCAACTACGTGGACGACAACGTGTACTCGGCGGGCGTCCAGGCCACCCTCACCGGTAAGGAGGGTGTGGAGGAGACCCTGCCCACCCTCTACCTGCCCGTGGACGAGCGCGTGGAGTTCATCATCGACTCCCGCGACGTCGTCCACTCCTTCTGGGTTCCTGCGTTCTTGTACAAGCAGGACATGATCCCCGGTCACACCAACGTGTTCCAGATCATTCCCACCAAGGAAGGCACCTACCAGGGTAAATGTGCCGAGCTGTGTGGTGAGTACCACTCGGCAATGCTGTTCAACGTCAAGGTGGTTGACCGCGAGGAGTACGACGCCTACGTGCAGTCGTTGCGCGACGCCGGCTTTGAGGGGCAGCTGGGCCTTGACTACAGCCGCCAGCAAGATCTGAAGACCTCCGTGACCACCGAAGGCGAGGACCACTCGTGAGCGTGAGCGCATACTCGGCCGACCAGCCCGTCCCTCAGCCCCTGACCACGGCGGTGCCCAAGCGGGCCGGTTCCGTGGTGGTGTCGTGGCTGACCTCCACGGACCACAAGACCATCGGCAAGATGTACATGATCGCGTCGATGATCTTCTTTGCCATTGGTGGCCTGATGGCCCTGGTGATTCGCGCGGAGCTGTTTGAGCCCGGCCTCCAGGTGGTGCAGTCCAACGAGCAGTACAACCAGCTGTTCACCATGCACGGCACCATCATGCTGCTGCTGTTTGCCACCCCCGTCTTTGCGGGCTTCGCCAACTACATCATGCCGCTGCAGATTGGCGCGCCCGATGTGGCCTTCCCCCGCCTGAACATGTTTGCCTTCTGGCTGTACCTGTTTGGTGGACTCATTGCGGTCGCAGGCTTCTTCACCCCGCAGGGTGCGGCGTCGTTTGGCTGGTTCGCGTACGCGCCGCTGTCCAACGCCACCTATTCGCCCGGCGTGGGCGGAAACCTGTGGGTGTTTGGCCTGACCCTTGGTGGTTTTGGCACCATCCTCGGTGCCGTCAACTTCATCACCACCATCGTCACCATGCGTGCCCCCGGCATGACCATGTTCCGCATGCCCATCTTCACGTGGAACACGCTGGTCACCTCCATGCTCATCCTCATCGCCTTCCCGCCGTTGGCCGCCGCGCTGTTTGCGCTGGGAGCGGACCGCGTGTTGGGAGCGCAGATCTTCAACCCGGACTTTGGCGGAGCCATCCTGTGGCAGCACCTCTTCTGGTTCTTTGGCCACCCCGAGGTGTACATCATCGCCTTGCCGTTCTTTGGCATCGTCAGCGAGATCTTCCCTGTCTTCTCCCGTAAGCCCGTGTTTGGCTACCACGGCCTGGTCTACGCGACCATTGGCATCGCGGCCCTGTCCGTGTCCGTGTGGGCCCACCACATGTACGTGACCGGCGCCGTGCTGCTGCCGTTCTTCTCCTTCATGACCATGCTCATTGCGGTGCCCACCGGCGTGAAGTTCTTCAACTGGATTGGCACCATGTGGCGCGGCAAGATCGTGATGAGTTCGCCCATGCTGTGGTCCGTGGGCTTCCTGGTGACCTTCCTCTTTGGTGGCCTTACGGGCGTCATCCTCGCCTCGCCGGTCCTGGACTTCCCCATCTCCGACACCTACTTTGTGGTGGCGCACTTCCACTACGTGGTGTTTGGCACCGTGGTGTTTGCCACCTTTGCGGGCTTCTACTTCTGGTGGCCCAAGTTCACCGGCAAGATGCTCAACGAGACGCTGGGCAAGGTGCACTTCTGGTTGCTGTTCTTTGGCTTCCACCTCACCTTCCTGATTCAGCACTGGCTGGGTGCCGGCGGCATGCCGCGGCGCTACGCGGACTACATGGTGGAGGACGGCTTCACCTGGATGAACCAGGTGTCTACCGCGGGGGCGTTCCTCACCGCGGTGTCCATGCTGCCGTTCATCTGGAACGTGTACATCACCTCCAAGAAGGCTCCCCAGGTCACGTCCGACGACCCGTGGGGCTTTGGGGCGTCGCTCGAGTGGGCCACCTCGTGCCCGCCGCCGCGCCACAACTTCACGTCCATTCCGCGGATCCGGTCCGAGCGTCCCGCGCTTGACCTGCACTACCCGGAGCTGGCTGCCGTTGACCAACCCGCTGCCGCGGGCGCGCAGAAGGGCCACTAAGCCATGAAGATCGAGTCCGTCGTCTTCCTCATCCCCGGGTTCTTCTTCCTCATCATCGCGGCCGTGTACGGCGCGGTGACGCACTTCCAGGAGATGGTGGGCTTCCCCGCCATGTTGCTCACGTCCGCGTTGGCGTTCATGGTGGCCATCTACTTCCGGATGCTCGCCCGGCGCCACGGCGCCCGCCCCGAGGACCGGGACGATGCGGACATCTCCGAGCTTGCCGGTGAGCAGGGCCTGTACGCACCGTGGTCCTGGTGGCCGCTGGTGCTGGGCGCGGGTGCCGCGCTTGCCTTTGTGGCGCTGGCCGTGGGCTGGTGGATCATGGCTCCCGCCGCCATCGTGGGGGGCATTGGCGTGGTGGGCTGGGCCATGGAGTACAACCGGGGCCGTTACGCCCACTAGGGTCACGCTCCGCGCCGCAACGCATGCGGATGAGGCGTTCCTGGAACGCATGCTGGTGGTGGCCTTCAACTTTGACGGTACCGAGCGCACCCCTGTAGAGGACCTGATCCGTACCGAGGTGCCCGTCTACGTGTCCGGCTGGGGGCGCGAGGGGGACACCGGGCTCATCGCCGAGGTAGACGGTGAGGCCATCGGTGCCGCCTGGGCCCGGCTCTTTCCCGCAGACGCCCACACCTATGGCCACGTCGCTCCCGACGTCCCCGAGCTGGTGTGCATTGGCGTGGCCCCACATGCCCAGGGGTTGGGGGCGGGCCGGGCATTGTTCGATGCGCTGGTGGACCTCCTGCGTCAGGCGGGTTATCGCGGCGTGAGCCTGTCCGTGGAGGACGCGAACGCACGGGCGCGGGCCATGTATGAGCGGCGGGGGTTTGTGGCTGTGGGCCGCGTGGGGGAGTCCCACACGATGCTGCACGAGTTCACGCCCTCGCGCGGATAAAGCGAAGGCCCCCCGGAGCGGCGCTCCGAGGGGCCAAGAAGCCCCGACCAGGTTGGGTCGGTGGCTGGGGTTAGAGAGTGATGAGATTGGCGCCCTGAGCGGACGCAAAGCGCTCCTGGACGTTGGCCCAGTTGACCACGTTCCACCACGCCTTGACGTAGTCCGCCTTCACGTTGCGGTACTGCAGGTAGAAGGCGTGCTCCCACATGTCAAGGGTGAGCAGCGGCACCAGGCCCACGGGGACGTTGCCCTGCTGGTCGTACAGCTGCACAATGATCAGCTTCTTGGCAATGGTGTCCCACGCGAGGATGGACCAGCCGGAGCCAAAGATGGCAAGCGCGTTGGCCGTGAAGTGCGCCTGGAACTTGTCAAAGGAGCCAAAGTCCTCGTCGATCGCGGCAGCGAGCTCGCCCGTGGGCTTGTCGCCACCCTCGGGGGAGAGGTTGGTCCAGAAGATGGAGTGGTTGGTGTGGCCACCGAGGTTGAACGCGAGGGCGCGTTCAACGCCGGCCACCGCACCAAAGTTGCCGGATTCGCGGGCCTCGGCCAGCTGCTCCAGCGCCGTGTTAGCGCCCGCCACATATGCGGCGTGGTGCTTCGAGTGGTGCAGCTCCATGATCTCGCCCGCAATGTAGGGGTCGAGTGCGCCGTAGTCGTAGCCGAGATCGGGCAGGGTGTAAACCGCCATGATTCCTCCTGAGTTATGGGTGAAGGGTTCTCCTCCAGCCTAACGAGCATCGGCGTGACCGGTGCCCACGTCACCGTCAACCGCGCGCGGGCTCCGCTGATTCCGCGTGGTGTGCGTGCTCGCGAGCGGCGCGCAACTCCTCGGGGGTCACGGGGTCAATGCGCTCCTCGTAGTACCACCGCGACAGGCGCTGCGTGAAGCGATCCCACTTGTAGCCCTTGCGGCGCACGCCGCGGTCGTTGTACTCGGGTTCAATCTCACGCGGCTTGCGCACGTCGTAGGACACGCGCACCCACAGCTCCTCGTCCGTCAGTGGGGTGTGCACCTCCACATATTCGCCGTTCTCGTGGCGCACAATGTGCCCCGACTCGTGGCCGTGAAGCACCAGCTCACGGTCCTTGCGCTGCAGACCAAAGCAGATGCGCTTGGTGATCCAGAACGCCAGCACCGGGCCCACAAACACCATCACCCGCAACAGGTTGGTGAGGTCGTTGATGGACAGGTGGAACAGGTGGGCAATGATGTCGTTGGAGCCCTCCAGCACCAGCACCACGTAGAACACGATGAGGGCTACGCCAATGCCGGTGCGGGTAGGCACGTTGCGGGGACGGTCAAGCACGTGACGCTCACCGGTCTTGCCGGTGGCCCACGACTCAATCCACGGGTACAGCGCCAGGAAGCCAAAGAACAGGCCGGGCATGATCACCGCGGGAATGAGGATGTTGAGCGAGATGGTGTACTGGCCCCACACCCATTCCATGGGGAAGTCCCCAATCCACCCCGGCATCATGCGCAGCGCACCGTCAATGAACAGCATGTACCAGTCGGGCTGGGTGCCCGCGGAGACGGGGGAGGGGTCGTAGGGCCCGTAGTTCCACACCGGGTTGATCTGGAACATGGATGCCACCAGCGCGATCGCGCCAAAGACCACAAAGAAGAAGCCGCCGGCCTTGGCCGTGTACACGGGGAACAGGGGCAGGCCCACCACGTTCTTGTGGGTGCGGCCGCCGCCCGGGTACTGGGTGTGCTTTTGGAGGAACACCAGGAACAGGTGCACCGCCACGAGCGCCAGGATGAGGCCGGGGATGAGCAGAATATGCGCGGTGAACATGCGCGGAATGAGGTGCTCGCCGGGGAACTCGCCGCCAAACAGGCCAAAGGACACGTAGGAGCCCAGCAGCGGCACCGACTTGATGACGCCGTCAATGATGCGCAGACCGTTGCCGGAGAGCACGTCATCGGGAAGCGAGTAGCCGGTGAAGCCCGCGGCCAGCGACAGCAGCATGAGCGTGAAGCCCACCAGCCAGTTGAGCTCGCGGGGCTTGCGGAACGCGCCGGTGAAGAACACGCGGGCCATGTGGGTGACGATGGCCGCGGTAAAGATGAGCGCAGACCAGTGGTGGATCTGGCGCATCAGCAGGCCGCCGGGCACCTCAAAGGACATGAACAGGGTGGATTCAAACGCCTTGGTCATGTGCACGCCCTGCATGGTGGTCAGCGGGCCGTCGTAGACCACCGCCTCCATGGAGGGCACAAAGAACGCGGTGAGGATGACGCCGGACAGTAGCAACACCACAAACGCGTACAGCGCGATCTCGCCCAGCATGAACGACCAGTGGTCGGGGAACAGCTTGCGGGCAAGGAACTTAACAAAGCCACCAATGCTGGTGCGCTCGTCCACCCACGATGCCGTGACGGCGGCCGTACGGGCGCCGCGGATGGGGGTGGTTGCGGTTGAGGTCTCGGTGCTCACGTGAGGCGCTCCCAGAAGCTCGGGCCGATGGGCTCGTGGAAGTCGGACTGGGCCACGATGTAGCCCTCGTCATCGACGGTGATAGGCAACTGCGGCAGCGGGCGCTTCGCAGGGCCAAAGACCACCTTGGCGCCATCGGCCACGTCAAACGTGGACTGGTGGCACGGGCACAGCAGGTGGTGGGTTTGCTGCTCGTAAAGTGCCACGGGGCACCCCACGTGCGTACAGATCTTGGAGAAGGCCACGATGCCGTCAAAGCCCCAGGAGTCCTTCTCGCCCTGCGGCTTGAGGTCACGCGGGTCCAGACGCACCAGCAACACCACGGCCTTGGACTTCTCCGTCATGAGTTCGTGGTGGGGGAGGTCGTTCAGGCCCTCGGGGATGACGTGGAACACCGAACCGATGGTGACCTCGGAGGCCTTGATGGGCGTGCCGTCGGGGTCACGCGTCAAGCGCGTGCCCTTCTTCCACACCGTGTGCTTGAACTTGGACACGTTCCAGTCGCCGCCCAGGTTGCCCACATAGGGGATGAGCAGGGCAAAGGGGGCCGTCAGCAGGGCCGCCACGAGCGAACCCTTGATGAGGCCACGCCGGCCCACACCCACGCCCGAGTCCTTGGCGCCGTCGCGCAGCATCTGCACCGCATCGGCACGGGTCTCGTCGGACGAGCGCAACTCGTGGCGCTCCTCCACCATCTCGTGGTCCCGCATCAGCGTCTTGGCCCAGTGGATGGCGCCAAGGCCAATGCCCATCATGGCCAGGAAGATGCCCAGGCCAATGACGGTGTTGGACAGGCGGATGGAGCTCATCGTGTCGCCAGGGCGCACCGCAAAGTAGCCAAAGAGGGCCAATGCGGTGCCCAGCAGAGACAGGGTGAAGAGTGCGGCTACCTGGCGCTCGGCGCGGCGGGCGGCCGCGGGCTCCACGTCCGCGCGACGCGGACGGTGCGGCGGCAGGCCGGGGTCCTCGAAGGACTCCAGGAGCTCCGCGTCCACGGAGCGATCGTGATCGAGGGTCATGAAGAACGCGCTCCAATCCAGACGGTGATTCCGATGATCAGGCCCAGCCCGATCATCCATCCCCACAGGCCCTCGGCCACGGGGCCAATGGAGCCGAGGTCCGCGCCACCGGGGGTGCCCTCACGCTGCGCGTAGAGGAAGGCGATGATGTTGCGCTTGTTCTCGGGGGTGATGTTGGACTCGTTGAAGACGGGCATGGACTGCGGGCCGGTCAACATGGCCTCGTAGATGTGGTGCGCGTCGGTGGCCATGAGCGAGGGGGCGTACTTGCCCTGCGTCAGCGATCCGCCGCCACCCACGGAGCCGTGGCACATGGCGCAGTTGGTGCGGAACAGTGCCATGCCCTTGGCGGGGTCACCCAACGAGGGGTCCACCATCTCGTCGGTGGGAATCGCGGGGCCCGCGCCCAGCGAGGCCACAAACGCCGCCAACTGGCGAATCTGCGCCTCGGAGAACTGCGCGGGCTTGGACGGCGCCTGCGGACCCGAGGCCTGCATCGGCATGCGCCCCGTGCCCACCTGGAAGTCCACCGCGGCGGCGCCCACGCCCACCAGCGACGGCGCCACGCCGGGCGTGCCCTGGGCGTCCATGCCGTGGCAGGTGGCGCAGTTGGCGGCAAACAGCTTCTGGCCCTCGGCGATGTCGCTGGGAGCGGACTCTGCGGCGGTGGCGGTCACGCTCTGGGTGAGGGACGCCACGCCCGTCACGGCCGCGAGCAGAACAAACAGCAGGATGAGCGGGGCCGCACGGTGGCGGCGCTGCGCTGCGAGACGGTGCATCGGTCGTCCCCTTTACTTCAGCACGTAGATGATGAGGAACAGGGCGATCCAGACCACGTCCACAAAGTGCCAGTAGTAGGACACGACGATGGCCGTGGTGGCCTCGTGCGTGCCGTACTTCTTGGCGCTGAAGGAGCGGGCAAGGACAAACAGCATGGCAATGAGGCCACCCAGCACGTGCAGGCCGTGGAAGCCCGTGGTGATGTAGAAGGCCGAGCCGTACGGCGAGGCGGAGATGGACACGCCCTCGGACACCAGCGTGGCGTACTCCATCACCTGGCCCGCCACAAAGACGGAACCCATCAGGTAGGTGAGCACAAACCACTCGTGCACGCCCCACGAGCGCACGTTCCACAGCGCGCCGGTGCGGCGTCGCTGGTAGCGCTCGGCGGCACGCACGCCGGCCTGAGCGGTAATCGACGACGCGACGAGCACCAGAGTGTTGGCAAGCGCGAATGGCACGTTGAGGATCTGCGTGGACTCGGCCCACACCTCGGGCGCCTCATTGCGCAGCGTGAAGTACATCGCGAACAAGCCCGCAAAGAACAACAGTTCCGAGCTCAACCACACCATGGTGCCCACGGCAACCTGGTTGGGGCGCGTCGCATGAATCGGTGACGGAGGCACGGCGGAAGCGTGGGACATGGGTCCCATTATGGCCCACCCTGGAGGCGCGCAACCCTCGTACACGCCCCTTTTGGCCACCAAATGCGGCCAAAGGTCCTAGGTCTGGCCCGTTTTCAGGCGTATAGGGGTCCTGGAGTGAGGACGAGCGAGCGGTGAGAGAAGTTCCGACGTGCCAGAATGGGGGCTATGAGCGACCTGGTCCGTGACGGCGCACACGACGCCCCCGCGCCCCGTGAGGCACGCATCCTGCTGTACAGCGACGACTCGACGGTGCGCGAGAAGGTGCGATTTGGCGTGGGTTCCGCCACGCATGGCCGCCCCGTGCGCTGGCAGGAGACCGCCACGCCCGATGCGGTGGTAGAGCAGGCGCTGGGGTCCGACTGGGACCTCATCATCCTGGACGGCGAGGCAGCGAAGGCCGGCGGCATGGGTATCTGCCGTCAGCTCAAGGCCGAGCTGTACCGCTGCCCGCCCGTGCTGCTCCTGGTGGGACGCATGGGCGACGCCTGGCTGGCCACGTGGTCGGAGGCGGACGCGGCGGTGGCGCACCCGCTTGACCCGTTCCAGGTCAAGGAAGCGGTGGACGCCTTCTTTGCCCCCGCTGCGGTGTAGCACCGCATATTCCGCGCGACCGTGGCCCGGTTGCGCCCCCATCCCGAGGGAAGGACGCCGCATGGCAACGTTGCAGGAACTTCTGTCCCGACTCGTGGAGCATGAGGACCTCACCGCCGAAGAAACGGGCGCGGTGATGGACTCGGTGCTCACCGAGAGTGCCTCCGCGGTGACCGTGGCCGCGTTCCTCGCGGCGTTGCGCGTCAAGCGTGAGACCCCCGAGGAGGTGCTGGGGCTTGTCACCGCCATGCTGGCTCATGCCCTGCCGCTTGCCGTGGACGGCCGCGCCCTGGACATCGTGGGTACGGGCGGCGATGGCCTGCACACGGTGAACATCTCCACCATGGCAGCCCTCACCGCGGCCGGCGCGGGCGTCACAGTGGTCAAGCACGGCAACCGCGCCGCCACCTCCAAGACGGGCACCGCCGATGTGTTGGAGGCCCTGGGCGTGCGCCTTGACCTTCCCCCCGCCCGGGTGGCGGAGATTGCCGACGAGGTGGGCATCACGTTTGCGTTTGCGCAGTCGTTCCACCCGGCCATGCGCTTCACCATGCCCATTCGCAAGGAAATTGGTGTCCCCACCACGTTCAACATCCTGGGGCCGCTTGCCAACCCCGCCCAGCCCGCCGCGTCGGCCATCGGCTCGTCGAGCCTGCGGGTCTCGCCCGTGATGGCGGGGGTACTGGCGCATCAGGGCCGCGAGGGTGTGGTATTCCACGGCGATGACGGCATGGACGAGTTGGCGCCCACGTGCGCGGCCACCGTGTGGGAGGTGCGTGGCGGGGGAGTGACGGAGCTGCGCCTTGACCCCACGGCGGACCTGGACGTGCCGAGCATTGAGCTGGCCGAGCTCATTGGCGGCGAGGCACACCAGAACGCCGCCGTGGCGCTGGCGTACCTGGAGGGCACGGGCTCACGCGCCGTGCGTGACACGGTGCTGATCAACGCCGCCGCGGGCCTGGTGGCCGATGCGACGCTTCCGGGCACCGCCAGCGGCACCATTGCGGAGCGCATGCGGGCGGGGATGGAGCATGCGCGTGCGGCGGTGGATTCCGGTGCGGCACGGGACGTGCTCGCGCGCCTGGTGGCCGCCACCCAAGCCTAAATGTGCGAAAACCGCCGGTAGAGGGCACCTGCACGCTAGGGTGTGCAAGGAGGGTTGCCGCGATGCGGACGCCCATGAGATGTGGTCGCGGCAACACGCCCAGTTCGCAGAGTTCTCACTCGGTGCATCTCCCGTGCGGCGCCATGGGTGGAATGTCTTCGGGGAGGACTCTGGGGTATGTCACGGCCCTACAGCCGAGGCATTTCCTGGAAATGACCCCGAGCTGGCGGTAAGGCTGGGGAGGGCGTCCGCGCCCTCCCCAGTTCCTGCTAGCGGGAGGCTACCGCGGCATCGGCCATGCGGGCCCGGTCATCGCGCCGCGCCGCCGTCCACTGCCGGAACGGTCCCGGGCCGGCGAGCGGGCTAGCCCATTCGCCCTCCACCACCATGAGGCGCGTCCCCGGCTCCTCCAACCACGCGAGCACCAGCTCGCGCTCCTCGGTGTGGGCCGTGAAGTCCGGCGTGTCGTCCCCCTCATCCCAGCCCTGCTGCAACTCCCGCGCGGCGCGCCACACCCCGTGATCCACGCGTGCCGAGCCGGTGAGCACACCATGGGCCACCGCCACCACATCCCACGCGTTCCCGATGCGACGCGCGGCAATGAGGCGGCACGCCGCGAGCGAGGCCAGGCGTTGGGTGCGCACCGAGGCATCTACCAGCGCCGCGATGCCATCGCGCACCCGCGCGGCCCGTTCAAACTCCTCGCGCGCCGCCAGCTCCGCCACGCTGGGCTCAAGCGCGGCAATCACCCCTGCCGGGTTGCCCTCCAGCACCTCGCGCACCCGCGCCACCACCGCGTCGTACTCTGCCGAGGCGCCGTTGACGCAGGGCGCGGCGCATCCGCCCAGGTCCTTGAGCAGGCACGCGCGCGCACCCGCCCGGGGAGTGACCGGCAGGCGCGTGGTACACGTGCGCACCCCCAGCGCGTGCTGCACGGTCTCCACAATGAGCGCGGCCTCCACGCCGCTGCGCACAGGACCGAGCGCGCTCTCGCCGCGGGGTGCACGGGTCACGGTCAGGCGCGGGTGGGCCTCATGCGTCAGACGCAACCAGGGCGTGCGTTCGGGGCGCGCAGACCGGCGGTTGAAGCGCGGCCGGTGCCGGTCAATGAGGCGCAGCTCCAACACCGCGGCCTCCAGCGCGGTGGGCACCACGTAGGTGTCCACGGCCACGGCCAGCGTGAGCATGTCGCGCATGGAGCGGCGTTGCTCGGACGCCGTGAAGTAGGACTTTACGCGGGAGCGGAGGTTGCGGGACGTGCCCACGTACAGGTGCTCACCCTGCGGCCCGCGAAAGACGTAGACGCCCGGGGCGGTGGGCACCGCATCGGCCATGGTGGCCTTGCGCCGCAATGCCTCCGGAATGACCTCCCGCAGCGACGCAAGGTCCTCCCGATGGGTGATGCCCCAGCGCGCAAGCCGTTCCAGCAGATGGTGCAGAATCTCCGCGGTGGCTCGGGCGTCGTCAAGCGCGCGGTGGTTGGGCGTCACCTGGGTGCCAAAAACCCGGGCAAGGGTGGAGAGCTTTTTGTTGGGGGCCTCCTCCTTGGTGGTGGCCCGGCGCGCCACCATGACGGTGTCCACCACCTCGTTGCCCGGCCAGCGGTAGCCGTGCTCGCGGTAGGCGGCCTTGAGGAAGCCCACGTCAAAGGGCGCGTTGTGGGCCACAATCACCGCATCGCCAATGAATTCGATGAGCGCGGGCAGCACCGCCTCGATGCGGGGCGCGGGGCGAACCATCGCATCGGTGATGCCGGTGAGCGCCACGATCATGGGGGGAATGGCCATGCCGGGGTTGACGAGCGTCTGAAACTCGCCCACCACCTCGCCGCCGCGGGTCTTGACCGCGCCAATCTCCGTGATGGCACAGGTGCGCGCCGTGGCACCCGTGGTTTCCAGGTCAATGGTGACAAAGGTGGTGGCCCGCAGCGGCTCGCCCACGTCATCCAGCCCAGGCTGAAAGGTCAGGGGTCCGCGATCGGTGGCACTCACACCCCCAAGGTACGTCGCCCCCCTGACACCCGTGATTCCCAAGGGTGCATGTGAAGGATGTGACGGGTGTGACGAGGCCGGGTGTCACATGCGTCTCACCTGTCACATAGACCCTTGGAAATCGGGGGAGTGTCAGACCTGGTGGTTAGCGTGGAAGCATGTTGATTGATTGCCAGACATGTGAGGTGCGCGGGGACGCGTGTTCCGACTGCGTGGTGATGTTTCTCACCATTCCCGTGCGTGGTGCCACGCCACACGTGGAGCTTGACGACGCACAAATGGCCGCCGTCACCGCGCTCGTGGACGGCGGGCTGGTGCCACCGCTGCGGCTGGTTGCGGGGGCCTAACACGGCCGATGCCCGGGCGCGCGCCCCACGGCACGTCACCCGGGCACGGGCATCGGTTTAGCGCTCCTGCGTGGCCGGTTCGTGATCCGCGTACAGCGACTCCACCGCGCCCGCAAAGTCCGCGAGCACCGCCGCCCGCTTGAGCTTGAGCGACGGCGTGAGGTAGCCGTTGTCCACCGTGAAGTCGTCCGGCAGGAACTCCCACCGCCGAATCGACTCGGCACGCGAGACCACCTTGTTGGCACGCGTCACGGCCTTGTCCACGTGCTCGCGCACCACGGGGCTCGCAATGGCCTCCTCGAGCGTCATGTCCGGCAGGCCCTTGGCCTTCAACCATCCCGGCAGCGCCTCGGTGTCCACCGTCACCAGCGCACCAATAAACGGCTTGCCGTCACCTACCACCACACACTGCGACACCAGCGGGTATGCGCGAAGGCGGTCCTCGAGCACCGCGGGCGCCACATTCTTGCCGCCCGCCGTCACAATGATTTCCTTCTTACGCCCCGTGATGGTGAGGTAGCCGTCGTCGTCCTGCGTGCCAATGTCACCCGTGCAGAACCACCCGTCCTCGGTCATCGCGGCCCGCGTGGCCTCCTCGTTGTGGTGGTAGCCCTCAAACAGCAGGTCACCCCGCATCAGCACCTCACCGTCGTCGGCAATCTTCACCTCCACGCCCGGAAGCGGCTTGCCCACGGTGCCGATGCGGGAGTCGGACGGGCGGTTCACGTGCGAGGCCGCGGTGGTTTCCGTGAGCCCATACCCCTCAAGCACCGCAATGCCAAGGCTGCGGTAGAAGTGCCCCAACCGCTCACCCAGCGGCGCGGAGCCGGAGATGGCCCACGTGGCACGCCCACCCAGCACGTCGCGAATCTTGCTCAGCACCAGGCGGTCGGCCACCTTGAACGAGAGTCGCAGCCCCAGGGGCGGCCCGTCGGGAGTGTCCAACATGCGCGAGTACACAATGGCCTGCTTGGCGGCCCACCGGAAGATGCGCACCTTGCCGCCTGCGGCGGCCTTCTGCTCCGCGGAGTTGTACACCTTCTCAAACACGCGGGGCACGGCCAGGATGAGGGTGGGCTTGAAGGTGCCAATGTAGGGCACCAGCTTGGCGGTGTCCGGGCAATAGCCGATGACGGTGCCGGCTCCCAGCAACGCCACCTCCACCAGGCGGGCAAGGGAGTGGGCGAGGGTCAGGAACAGCACCGTGGACGCGCCCTCCTGGAAGAGCACGTCCTCCAACTCCTCCGCGATGCCGGCGTAGCTACGCACAAAGTTGAAGTGCGTGAGGCGGACGCCCTTGGGGCGCCCGGTGGTGCCGGACGTGTACACGATGGTGGCAAGCGAGTCCTGGGTGAGCGCGGCCTTGCGGCCGGCAAGCTCCTCGTCGCTCACGTCCGCGCCGCGGGCCATGAGCGCCTCCAGCGCGCCGTCGTCAATCACCTCAATCTGCGTCAGCGGCGACTCGGCGTCCTTGGCCACCTTGCGTGCCAGCGCGGCATGCGCGGCCGTCTCCACAAACAGAAGCGAAATTTCGGCATCGGACGTGATCCAGTCAATCTGGCTGGACGACGACGTGTCGTAGATGGGCACCGGGATACCACCCGCGGCCCAGATGGCCATGTCGATGATGGTCCACTCGTAACGCGTGCGGGCCATGATGCCCACGGTCTTGCCGGGCGCCACACCCATCGCAATGAGGCCCTTGGCCGCGGCGGTGACCAGGCGCGCGGCCTCGGCGCCCGTGATGTCCTGCCACTCGTCCTGGGCGTTGGTGTAGCGCATCACCACCTTGGAGGCGTTGCGCACCCAGGACTCATCGACCAACTCAACGATGCTGCGTGCGTAAGGATTAGGGGTGGTAGCGACCATGTCAGACTCCATTGGCTAGCGTGGGGTTGCCGAAACGATACTCTCGATTCTTGCCTAGTCGAAAGAAGGTTGGGGAGCATGCACGCCGTAGGTGTGGATATTGGCGGTACCAAGATTGCCGTGGGTGTGGTGGACGAGCACGGCCAGATTGTGGAGACGGTCAAGCGGCCCACCGAGCCGCAGCGCCCGGAGTCCATTGACGCGGCCATTGCCGATGCGGTGAATGAGCTTGCCACCCGCTTTGAGATTGAGGCGGTGGGCCTTGCCGCGGCGGGCTTCATGGCGGCCGATCGCCGCGTGGCCACCTTTGGCCCCAACATCGCGTGGCGCAACTACCCCCTCGCGGAGCGCGTGGGGGCGCTGCTGACGGTGGCGGTTCCCGTGGTGGTGGAGAACGACGCGAACGCGGCCGGGTGGGCGGAGTTTGCCCATGGCGCGGCGCAGGGCAAGCCCAACATGACCATGCTGACCATTGGCACCGGCCTGGGTGGCGCCCTGGTGGTGGACGGCCGCCTGGTGCGCGGCGCGTACGGCTTTGGCGCGGAAATTGGGCATATTGCGATGGTGCCCGGCGGCGACCTGTGTGGCTGCGGCCACCACGGCTGCTGGGAGCAGTACGCCTCCGGATCCGCGCTGGTGCGCTGGGCGCGGCAGGCCGCGGTGGAGGACCCGCAGCGCGCCGTGACGCTCCTGGAGCTTGCCGGGGGAGACCCGGAGAAGATCAAGGGGCACGACGTGACGGCCGCGGCGTTTGACGGCGACGAGTTGGCCGTGGCGCTGTTGGCGCGGCTCGGCGAGTGGATTGGGCGCGGATGCGCCAACCTCGCCTCCACCTTGGACCCGGAGATCTTTGTGGTGGGTGGCGGAGTGATTGCCGCCGGTGACTTTGTGCTGGGTCCGGCGCGCGCGGCCTACGAGGCGGCGCTACCCGTGATCAACCTGCGCCCCGTGGCCCCCATCGTGGCCGCACACATGGGCAATGATGCGGGCATGGTGGGCGCCGCGGCGCTCGCGCGCGAGGCCATCGCCTCGGGGCGTTAGCCTTGGAGGAGGAGGTCTGATGTACTACGGATTGTTCAAGCATGTGTTGCTGGGCCCTGGGCTCAAGGTCTACTACCACCCCACGGTGGAGGGCGCGCAACACATCCCCGCCACGGGTGGGGCGATCCTCGCCTCCAACCACCTCTCCTTTTCCGACTCCATCTTTTTGCCGCTGGTGATTGCGCGCAAGGTGGTGTTCCTTGGCAAGTCCGAGTACTTCACGGGCAAGGGCATCAAGGGTGCAGCCACGCGCGCCTTCATGGAGGGCGTGGGCACCATTCCCGTGCACCGCGGGGGCGGCCGTGCGTCCGAGGCCGCACTGCGCACCGGCCTGCAGGTGTTGGGCAATGGCGACCTGCTGGGCATCTACCCGGAGGGCACGCGTAGCGTGGACGGGAGGCTGTACCGCGGGAAGACCGGTGCGGCCCGCCTGGCCATCGAGGCCGGCGTGCCCATCATTCCCGTGGCCATGGTGGGGACCGATGTGGCCCAACCGGTGGGCAAGCGTGTCCCCAGCCGCGTGGACATCGGCGTGCGCATCGGTGCCCCCATTGATCCGGCGCCCTATGCGGGTCGCGAGGACCAGCGAGAGGCGCTGCGCGAACTCACCGACGCGGTGATGCACGCCATCCAGGAACTGTCCGGCCAGGAGTATGTGGACCGTGACAGTGCGCAGTACAAGCGCGAGCTGGCAAAGGAGCAGGCGGCCAAGGGCGAGGCCACGGCCGATGCCCCTCCCGGCGACACCGCGTCGTAGGGACCTACGTCGCGCCCACCTCTGACGTCAAGCGCCCCTAGAATGGGCGCGACACCCACACTTGAAAGGCACACTCCGTCATGGCTGTTCGTCGCGTTGCACTTCTCACCGCCGGTGGCTTTGCCCCCTGCTTGTCATCCGCCGTGGGTGGCCTCATTGGCCGCTACACCGAGATTGACCCCGAGATTGAGATCATCGCTTACCAGCACGGCTATTGGGGTTTGCTGCGCGGCGAGTATGTGCCCGTGACCGATGTGGTGCGTCAGAAGGCCGCGCTGCTGCACGACTTTGGTGGCTCGCCCATTGGTAACTCGCGCGTCAAGCTGACCAACGTGGCCGACTGCGTCAAGCGCGGCCTGGTGCAGGAGGGGCAGGACCCGCTGCACGTGGCCGCGGAGCAGCTGGTCAAGGACGGCGTGGACGTGCTTCACACCATTGGTGGTGACGACACGAACACCACCGCCGCGGACCTTGCCGCCTACCTGGCGCAGAACGACTACAACCTCACGGTGGTGGGCCTGCCCAAGACCATCGACAACGACGTGGTGCCCATTCGCCAGTCGCTGGGTGCGTGGAGCGCCGCGGAGCAGGCATCGGTATTTGCCCAGAACGTCATTGGCGAGCACCGCTCCGGCCCCCGCATGCTCATCATCCACGAGGTGATGGGCCGTGCCTGTGGCTGGCTCACCGCCGCCGCGGGCCACAAGTACCGCCAGTGGCTGGACGGCCAGGAGTGGCTGCCGGAGATTGGCCTGTCCAAGGAGCGCTGGGACATCCACGCGCTGTACGTGCCCGAGGTGTCCATTGACATCGATGCGGAGGCGGAGCGGCTCAAGGCCGTGATGGACTCCGTGGGTAACGTCAACATCTTCCTGTCGGAGGGTGCCGGCGTGCCGGAGATCATCAAGGAGATCGAGGACGCCGGCGGCGAGGTGGCCCGCGACCCGTTTGGTCACGTGCGTCTTGACGACATCAACCCCGGCGCCTGGTTTGCCAAGCAGTTTGCCGAACGCCTGGGCGCGGAGAAGGTCATGGTGCAAAAGTCCGGGTACTTCTCGCGTTCCGCCAAGGCCAATGCCGAGGACTTGCGCCTGATCAAGTCCATGACCGACTACGCCGTGGAATGCGCCTTGCGCGGCGAGGCGGGCGTGATTGGTCACGACGAAGAAGACGGCGACCGCCTCAAGGCCATCGCCTTCCCGCGTATTGCCGGCCACAAGCCGTTTGACGTGACCACCCCGTGGTACACGTCGCTCGTGGCCGACATCGGGCAGGCATGAGCGACGCACGGGAGCGGCTTGCGGCCGCGGGAGTGGATTCCTACAAGGCGCTGACGGCCAAGCAGCAGCCGCAGTGGCCCGACGCCGAGGCGCTCGCGGCCGTGGTGGCGCACCTGGAGAAGGTGCCGCCGCTGGTGTTTGCCGGTGAGGCCGATGTGTTGCGGGGGCACCTGGCGGCCGCGGGCCGGGGTGAGGCGTTTGTGTTGCAAGGTGGTGACTGCGCGGAGATTTTTGCGGAGGCCACCGCGGACCGCATCCGCAACAAGATCAAGACCATCCTGCAGATGGCGGTCATCCTCACGTACGGTGCCTCCACGCCCGTGGTGAAGATTGGGCGCATGGCGGGGCAGTACGCCAAGCCGCGTTCCTCGGACACGGAGATGCGGGACGGGCTCACCCTGCCCGCGTACCGGGGCGACATCATCAACTCCTCGGCGTTTACGCCCGAGGCGCGCATTCCCAACCCGCAGCGCATGCTTGACGCGTACAACGTGTCCGCCTCCACGCTCAACCTGATCCGCGCGTTCACCCACGGTGGCTTTGCGGACCTGCGTCGCGTCCACGCCTGGAACAGGGGCTTTGCCGCCAACCCGGCGTACGCGCGCTACGAGCAGATGGCGGCGGAAATCGACAGGGCGGTGCGCTTTGTGGGGGCCACGGGCGGCGACTTTGAGGCGCTGCGTACCGTGGACCTGTACGCGAGCCACGAGGCGCTGCTGCTGGACTACGAACGCGCCCTGACCCGCATCGACTCCCGTTCCGGCCTGGCATACGACACCTCGGCCCACTTTGTGTGGATTGGGGAGCGCACGCGGGAGTTGGACGGTGCCCATGTGGAGTTCATGTCCACCATCCACAACCCCATTGGCGTGAAGCTGGGACCCACGGCCACGGGCGCCGAGGCGCTGGCGTTGGCGGAGCGGCTCAACCCGGAAAACATCCCCGGGCGCCTCACGTTTGTGGTGCGCATGGGCGCCGACAAGGTGCGGGACAACATGCCGCAGCTGGTGGAGGCGGTGCGAGACGCGGGCGTGGTGGTCACGTGGCTGTCCGACCCGATGCACGGCAACACCTTCACGTCCGAGTCGGGGTACAAGACGCGGCGCTTTGACACCATCCTTGACGAGGTCACGGGCTTCTTTGAGGTGCACCATGCGCTGGGGACCATTCCCGGCGGCTTGTTGGTGGAGTTGACGGGCGACGACGTCACCGAGGTGATGGGTGGCACGGAGCACATCGACGATGCCTCGCTCGCCTTGCGCTACGAAACCAAGGTGGACCCGCGGCTCAACCACCAGCAGTCGCTGGAGTTGGCGTTCCTGGTGTCCGAGTTGTTGGCACAGTACCGCCCGGCGGATCCGCTTTCGCTCGACGAACTGTAGGCCGCCCGCCCTCCACGCGGCATGACCCGCGTGGAGGAGCGCTAACTGTCGTAGTACAGGATGATGGTGCTGCCGTATTCCACCTGCGTGCCGGGGGCCACGGACTGGTCCACCACGTACTCCGCGGTGGTCCACGGGTAGTTGTTGGCCTTGCGTAGCTCCACCACCAGGCCCAGGTCTTGGGCGGTCTTTTGCGCCTGCGACACCCGGTTGTACGTGAAGTCGGGCACCTCCACCAGGGGCGGGCCGTCGGACACGTACAGGGTGACGGCGGCGGTACGCGTGGTGGTGGTGCCGGGGGCCGGATCCGTCTTGAACACGGTGCCCTTGGGTTGATCCAGGGTGCGCTCGTACACGGTGGTCACCGCAAAGGCGTGGTCCGCGATGAGCGACGTGAAGGCCTGCATCTCGGGCTGACCCGTGACGTCGGGCATCACCACGGGCTCGGGGCCGTCGGAAAGGGTGAGGGTCAGCGCGGTGTTGTGAGGCAGTGATTCGCCCGCCGCGGGGTCGCTCAGCAGCACCTCGCCCGCCGGCGCGGTGTCGTGATACGTGGTGGCCGTGGTGATGGCCCCGTCAAAGTCCAGCTCCGCCAACGCCGCGCGTGCCTCGGACTCGGTCATGCCCTTGAGGTCGGGGATCACCACCATGCGCGGGCCCGCGGAGATGACCAACGTCACGTCCCCTCCGTTGGGAACCTGCGCCTGCGCGGCCGGGTCGGTGCGAATGGCAAAGCCCTCGGCCACCTCGTCGGAGTTCTCCTCGATGACCGTGACGTTCAGGCCCGCGCTTGTCAGCACGGCCTCCGCCTCGCTTTGGAGCCAGCCGGCCACGGGAGGCACGGTGGTGTAAGCGCCGGGGCCCTGGGTGGTGTACCACCACAGGCCAAGGCCCAACACCAGCACCACGGCGGCGGCGATGCCCACAATCCAACTGCCAAGGCGCGCACCCTCGCGGCGGGGAGGAATGGCATCGGGGTCCTCATCCACCAGGTCCGCTTCGACGGCACCCAGGTCCACCAGCGGCTCGCCCAGGCCAATGGGGAGGGCCACGGTGGCGCCCGCGGGGAGGGGCTCAAGCACGGTGGTGGCCGCATCGGCGTGGCGCAGGGGAATCTGTCCCGACGGCGGGTCCGCGCGCCGGTCCAGGGTGGGGTCGTCAATCATGGCGCGCGCGTGATGCAGCAGTTGGAGGGCCACGGTGGCGTCCGCGGGCCTGCGCTGCGGGTCGCGTGCCGCGAAGGCAAGCACCACATCGTCCAATTCCGGGGGAAGCCACGGCACATGCACCGACGGCACGGGAACGTCCTCGTGGACGTGGCGGGACGCGACGTCAATGGCGGAGCCGCCGGTGAATGGCTGGCGGCCGGTGAGCGCCTCATACAGCAGGACGCCGCACGCGTAGATGTCGGTGCGGGCGTCGGCAATGCCCCGCGAGATGAGCTCGGGTCCCAGGTACGCGACGGTTCCCATGATGGTGCCGGTGGCGGTGGAGGTCACCTCGGTGACGGCACGCGCCAGGCCAAAGTCGGCAAGCTTGGCGTGCTCGTTCGCGTCAATGAGCACGTTCTCCGGCTTCACGTCCCGGTGCACAAGGCCCTGGCGGTGCACGGCGGCAAGGGCGTCAAGAATCTGCTCCAGCAGGTCAAGCGCCTCACCCACGGGGAGTGTCAACTCCCGGGTGAGGCGGGTGCGCAGGTTCTCACCCTCGATGTACTCCATGGTGAGGTAGGCGATATCCCCGTCGGTGCCTTGGTCGTAGACGCGCACCAGGCCGGGATGGGTAAGACGGGCGGCGGCCTTCGCCTCGCGGCGAAAGCGGCTGGCAAACTCGTGGGGGTCGGCCTGACCCTGCAGCGTGGTGGTGAGCAGCTTGATCGCCACGGCCCGTTCCAGGCGTCGGTCAAACGCCAGATACACGGTGGCCATGCCGCCTTGTGCCACCTTTTCGCGCACCTCATAGCGCCCGTCAATGAGACGCCCCAACATGGGGTCGGCGAGGGTGTCGGCCACGCGTGCCATTCTAGGTTGTCTTCTCCGGTGGGTGCGGTTGCCGTGCCGCGGCTACTGGAACTTGGCCATGTGGGCCTTGACGTTGGCCACATACGTGACCGTGTCCGCGTTCATGCCGCGCGTGCGTACCGAGGTTTCTCCCTGGTAGTAGCCCGCAATGGCGGTGTCAAGAGGCGTGCCGTTGCGCAGCAGGGTCTTGAGAATCACCACGCCCGCGGTGACGTTGTCCTCCGCGATGAGCAGGTTGAGGTCGCGTCCCACGATGTCCGAGGCCCACTGCCCGGAGCTGGGGATGACCTGCATGGTGCCAATGGCGTTGGCGGGGGAGACGGCGCGCTGGTTGAAGCCCGATTCCTGATACGCGACGGCCTGTGCCAGCGCCGGGTCAACCCCGTAGGCGTTGGCAATGCGCACCACCATGGCCTGCATGTCGGTGCGCGAGGGTACGTCCATGGCGTTGAGGGTGGCCTTGTTCTGGTTGGCGGCGGCTACCACCGGGGGCGCGTAGGTGCGGCCAAGGAAGGTGTCTCCCACCAGGCCCGTGGGGGTGGCGCCGGGAAGGGTGAGCACCTGGCCAATGCGAATCAGCGATGGGTTGGCAATGGCGTTGGCGCTCGCAATGGCGCTCACCGTGGTGCCGTTACGGGCGGCGATGCCGCTCAGCGTGTCGCCCGCCTTCACCACATAGGTGGCGCCCGTACCCGCAAAGCTGCCCACGTTGGTGGAGGTGGCCACCTGGGGCGCGACGGCATCGGCCGTGGGGGTGGCGCCCGATGCGCCGGAGGTGCCACCCGCGGTGCCACCGGGAATGGTGAGCACCTGGCCAATGCGGATCACGGCGGCAGCGCCCAGGTTGTTGGCCTTGATGATGGCGTCCACGGTGGTGCCGTTGCGCTTGGCGAGCGCCCACACGGTGTCGCCGGGCACCACGGTGTGCGTGGTGGATGCGGTGGTGGGGGTGGTGCCGGACGTGGAGGTGCCCGTCCCGCCGGTGCCGGGGATGGTGAGCACCTGGCCAATGCGGATTACGGCCGCCGGGCCCAAGCCGTTGGCCTGGATGATGGCGTCCACGGTGGTGCCGTTGCGCTTGGCGAGCGCCCACACGGTGTCGCCGGCCACCACGGTGTGGTGCCGGTCCTCGTCGGCAAGCGCGGGGGGCGCAACCAGGCCCACGATGGCGATGGCGGCGGTGGTGACGGCGGCCGCGGAGACGGTCCTCAGGCTCTGGGTGGACAGGTCCATGCCAACCTCCGAGTGTGACAGGTGTGGTTAATGTGACAGATGTTACTCATGTGACTGTAACCCGAGCGCGCCCCCGGCACAAGAAGAGGGCCGTCATTTGTACGCTGGGCACATGACCGAATGGCTGTCCGTCCCCGAATGCGCCCAGGCACTGGGAGTCCGTGACTCCCGGGTGCGGGAGCTGCTGCGCGAGCGGGTGCTCATTGCCACCCGGCGGGGCCCCAACAACGCGTTGGCCATTCCGGCTGACTTTCTTCTCACCGATGTTCCCAAGCCGCATGTGCTTCCCACCCTGCGCGGCACGGCGACGGTGCTCGCGGACCTGGGCCTTGATGACGACGCCATCGTGGCGTGGCTCCTGGAGGACAACGCCGAGTTGGGCTCCACCCCCGTGGCGGCCTTGCGGGAGGGGCGGAGGGCGCCCGTGCGGCGCGTGGCCCAAACCCTGCTGTAGCGCGGCTACTGCGAGCGGGCCGTCACCAGCTCAATCAGGTCACGCATATGCGCCACGTCGGCCGCATCGGCGTGGGAGGCATGTACCACGGCGTCGAAGGCGTCATGCGCCTGCGCCACCCGCACGGCAATGATGTCCTCCACGGCCTCGAGCGCGCCCGTGCCCACAATGGCCTCCACCGCCGCGGCAATGTCCTCGGGCGGGGCATCGGGCACGCCAAAGGTGGCCCGCAGCGCCTGGTGCACCGCGGCGTCACCGTGCCGCCACGCATGCGCCACCAGGAGCGTGCGCTTACCCTCGCGCACATCGTCTCCCGCGGGCTTGCCCGTCACAGCGGGGGAGCCCACCAGGCCCAGCACGTCGTCACGCAGCTGGAACGCAATGCCCAGCGGCACCCCGAGCGCCCGCATGCCGGCCACCGCCTCCTCGGGGGCATCGGCCACGGCGGCCCCCATGGCCAGCGGAAACTCCGTGGTGTAGGACGCCGTCTTGGAGCGCATGGTGGCCCTGATGTCCGCCTCCTGGTCCGCCAAGGCCTCCAGCGGCTGTGCCGCCAGGCGCATGTCCAGGTATTGCCCGGCGGTGCACAACTGGGACATGTCCGCAAACAAGGCCGTGACGCGCCGGGCCACCGCGGGTGCAAGGTCCCACGCCGCCTGCGTGAGCACGCGCTGCGCGGCCATCAGGGCAAGGTCTCCCGCGAGGATGGCCGATGCGGTGCCGTAGTGCTCGGAATCGCCCGTGCCGCCGTGGTGGGCATGGCGGGTGGCAAGCGCGCGGTGAATGGTGGGTTGGCCGCGGCGGGTGTCCGCGGCGTCCAAGACGTCGTCATGAACCAGGGCGGCCGTCTGGAAGATCTCCACCGCCGCGGCGCATTGCGCGGCAGCCTGCGGGTGCGGGTTGCCGTAGAGGCGGTGGGCCGCCAGCACAAAGCGTGCACGCACGCGCTTGCCGCCGCGCGACACGTCCGCAAGGGGCACCAGGATGTCGTCAATGGCGGTGCCCACGGGGGTTGCCGCGGTGCGGGTGGCCGCGAGGGCCGCGTCAATTTCGTGCTCCACGGACCTCAGTGACATGACTCCAGCCTAGGGGAGGTCGTCCACAGGGGCGTGCCCGGACGTGGTCTGTCCACAGGTGTGACGCTCGCCGCCCACGGAGGGGGCACGCTCGGTCAGTGTGGAGGCATGACAACACGCGGATTTACCGGCATTGGCCGCTTTCTCTCCACCATTCCTAGCCTGCTTGGTCGGAGCCCCCGGGGCTCCCTTGTGGTGTGCGGCATGGCCGACGAACGCCTCATGGTGAGCATGGCACGCATGAATCTTGCCGATTGCGCGCGGGGTGGGGCCGAGGCCTGTGCCGAGTACATTGCCGAGTCCTTGCGTGCCAAGGGTGCCGTGGCGGTGCTTCTGGTGGCGTATCCCCAGGGTGAGGATGCGGCCGCACGGGAGGTCACGGCGGAGCTGTGCGCCGTGGCGGGTGAGGCGTTTGACCGGGTGTTGCCCGTATGGGACGCATGGGTGGTGGCGCGTGGCCGCTACCGTTCCATTCAGTGCCGCGACGCCGCGTGCTGCCCGCCCGAGGGGATGGCGCTACCGGTGCCCGATGGCTTTCCCACCCCCACGGCATCGGAGGTGGCGGCGGCATGTGCCGACGTGTGGCACCTGGAGCACGACGAGGCCGACGCGGACACCTCCCCGGCCCGTAGCGGCAACGACGCGGGGCGCCGTCAGGTGTTGGCGGCGCGACGCCGTGCCCTTGCCGAATGGAAGGACACCCCGCGCGAGGACCGGGCCACGGCCATGATGGCCGCGTGGTACACCGCGGTGGAGGCCGCCGTGGACGGTCACCTGCCCACGGATGCTCAGGCGGGACGCCTCATGGCCGCCATCAGCGACGTCCGGGTGCGTGACGCGATCCTGGTGTGGGTGTGGGGCGGTAGCGAGGAGGCGGTCGCCGAACTGTGTCGCGGCGGCGAGCCGGCGGAGGTGGCGGGCATGGTGAACGACGTGATGTGGGGCGAGCCGCCCATTGATCGCACCCGCGTGGACGCGACGGCCACCCTGTGCCGGGATCTTGCGGGCCGGCTGTGGTCCCAGCGTCCCCTGGCGGAGGTGGCGGAGCTGCTCACCGTGGAGGCCGTGTGCGCGCGGTGGCTGGGCAGGCGTACCCGCTCGTGGGACGCACTGAAGGAGGCGCTGGATGTGGATCCCACGCACGGGCTGTCTTACCTCATTTCCCGTGCCTGGACGGTGCCAAGAAGCCTCATGATGCCCTGATCGGGCGGTGTCAGGGGAACGTCAATGCGTGACTTGGCGTTACACTTTTATGGATTTGCAGGCGGCCACAGGGCCGCGGCAGCCCCCTTCGGTCCGTTGAGAGGAAGCCCGTGTCGCCTACGTCGACCCGCAAGACCGCCACTTCGGCGGCATCCCGCACCACGTCCACCGCGGCCACACGAGCCGCGGCGAAGGCCGCCGGTGCGGACGAGGTCACGGTGGAGGACGAGGCGGTGGACGCGGCGAAGGGTCCCGCAAAGCCGGCCCGCGCCGCCCGGGGTAAGGCCGCGGCCGCCCGGGGCAAGGCGAACGCCGACGCCGATGCCGACGAGGCGGACGAGGCGGAGCTGGAGGGCGAGCCCGAGATTGACGCCGACGCCGAGGTGGAGCCCGAGGTGGTGGAGGATGACGCCGCCGTGGACGCCGATGCCGATGGCGAGGACGACGACGAGGACGGTGACGGTGAGGCCAAGCCCGCCGCCCGAGACGACGACGAGGATGACGCACGCGGCTTTGTGATTGGCACGGCCGACGACGACGCACCCGTGCAGCAGGTGATGACGGCCGGTGCCACCGCGGACCCCGTCAAGGACTACCTCAAGCAGATTGGCAAGGTGGCGCTGCTCAACGCCGAGCAGGAGGTGGACCTTGCCAAGCGCATCGAGGCCGGCCTGTTTGCGGAGGAGAAGCTGGGCTCGGGGGAGAAGATTGCCCCCAAGCTGCGCCGCGAGTTGGAGTGGATTGCCAACGATGGGCGCCACGCCAAGAACCACCTGCTGGAGGCCAACCTGCGTCTGGTGGTGTCGCTTGCCAAGCGGTACACCGGCCGCGGCATGCTCTTCCTTGACCTGATTCAGGAAGGCAACCTGGGCCTGATCCGTGCGGTAGAGAAGTTTGACTACACCAAGGGCTACAAGTTCTCCACGTACGCCACCTGGTGGATTCGCCAGGCCATCACGCGTGCCATGGCGGACCAGGCGCGCACCATCCGCATCCCAGTGCACATGGTGGAGGTCATCAACAAGCTGGCCCGCGTGCAGCGCCAGATGTTGCAGGACCTGGGACGCGAACCCACCCCCGAGGAGCTGGCCAAGGAATTGGACATGACCCCCGAGAAGGTGGTGGAGGTCCAAAAGTACGGCCGGGAGCCCATCTCGCTTCACACGCCGCTGGGCGAGGATGGCGACAGCGAGTTTGGTGACCTGATTGAGGACTCCGAGGCCGTGGTTCCCGCCGATGCGGTGGGCTTCACGCTGCTGCAGGAGGAGCTGGCCAAGGTCATGGACACCCTGTCCGACCGTGAGGCCGGTGTGGTGGGAATGCGCTTTGGACTCACCGATGGTCAGCCCAAGACGTTGGACGAGATTGGTCGCGTGTTTGGGGTGACGCGCGAGCGGATCCGCCAGATTGAGTCCAAGACCATGTCCAAGCTGCGTCACCCCAGCCGGTCGCAGGTTCTCCGGGATTACCTCGACTGATGCACTACCTGTTGCGTTACACCTACGTTGCCGACGTGGCCACGCGCCGCGGACCCTACCGTGCGGCCCATCTCAAGGCGTTGTGGGACGAGGCGGATGCCGGGCGCATTGTGCTTGCCGGTGGGGCGGGGGACCCCATGAGCGAAGGCGTGATTGTGTTTGACGTGGACAACCCGCAGGTGGTGCACGACTTTGCTCGCACGGATCCCTACCGGGAGGCCGGCCTCATCGAGGACTACTCGGTGGTGCCGTGGCACACGGTGGTGGGGGACTTGGCCACCAACCCCACCCGGCCCGACGCGTCGTAGTCGGAAGCGCTCGCCGCTACCCCCGGAGGTCGCCGCGTCGTACCGTCTGTGCAATCCCCAATCCCACCAACACCAGGGCCGTGCCGGCCAGCTGCAGGGGCGTGAGCGCCTCACCCAGCCACATCCACGCCACGGCAAACGCCACCACCACCTCGAGGGTGGAGTAGATCCCGGCCGCGGTAGCGGACAGGTGGCGCAACGCGGTGATGGACAGGAAGAACGGCGCGAAGCCGCCCAGGGTCATCACCCACAGCAGCGGCACCCAGACGGGAGGGGTCACGCCGGCCAAGGCGCCCGTCAGCGAGGTGGGGATGGTCAACGCGGACCACTCGATGCGCCACCAGGCAGAGAACACGGCCCAGAACGCCGTGGCCCACAGCGAGGCCCAAAACAGCACCGCAAGCGGTGGCGTGGTGGCCGCAATCCGTTCGCCTGCAAGAAAGTAGAAGGCGTAGGCCACCGCCGCGGCAAGTCCCGCGGCGACGCCCACCACGTTCAGGCTTGCGTCCCACACGCGTGCCACCAGCGCCAGCCCCACCAGCACCGCGGCAATAGCCCACCACAAACGGCGGTGCACCACCTCCTTGAGCACCGCCCAGGCGGTCAACGCCACCAGCAGCACCGCGGTGTACTCAAACAGCAGGCCCACCCCCACCTGAAGGTGGGTGATGGCCTCCGTATACAGCCACTGGATCATGGCAAGGCCGCCCACCCCCAGCGCCGCCATCCGCCCCATGGTGCGCCACGAGATGCGCAGCCACTGAGGTGCGCTCACCGCAAGCGCCACACCCGCAATCAGGGTGGTTGCCGCCAAGCGCGCCAGCGTGAGTTGCGGGGCGGTGATTCCCGCACCCACCACCACCTTGGCCACCGAGCCGTTGATACCAAAGAGCACCGCCGCGCCCACCGCCGCCGCCGTGCCGCGCCGCACCGAGCGGCCGGAGAACGTCATGCGCACAGCCTAGGGCCGCGTCATCGGCCCCCACGCCGTGCGGCGATAGCATGTCTGGTACCCGCCGTTCCCGCCCCAAGGAGCTATTCATGACCGCCGCCCGCATCGTCCGTGGTGGAGCCCGCTCGCCGCGCACGGCAGCGGTGCCGCGTCCGGCCGTGGCAGACGACGCGGCGGAGATTGTGCACCTGGGTGCGCTGATGTTCAAGGCCGTGGGAACCAAGCCCACGCCGCAGTGGGCGCTCGCCTCCACGGCGCTCATCAAGGAACGCCTAGGGGTGGACCTCCTGGGCTACGTGATTGACGCCCCCGAGGGCGGACTTGCCGCATGTGGGCTGGTGAACATCGCCCCGCGGCTGCCGCGTCCGGGCCGCACCTCGCGCGAGGTGGCCTACGTGCAATGGGTGTCCACCGCACCCCACCATCACCGGCGCGGACATGCGCGTGCCATCATGAACGCCATCCTTGCCGAGACCGACCGCCGTGGCATTGAGGTGGTGGAGCTGCATGCCACCCCCGCCGGCCGCACGCTCTACGAGGACCTTGGCTTCTTCCCCAAGACGGACAACGTGGCGCTCATGGCGTTGCGCGGTGCGGCCGCCGCGGAGAGGCGCCGCTAGTCCCGGCGTGGGAGGCACCGGGGGAGCCCCGCCGTGCCTAGACTCGCTCCGTGAGCGTCGAGACCTATTCCGCCAGACATCTGTCCGTCCTTGAGGGGCTGGAGGCGGTGCGTAAGCGCCCCGGCATGTACATCGGCACCACGGACTCGCGTGGCCTCATGCATTGCCTGTGGGAGATCATCGATAACTCGGTGGATGAGGCGCTGGGCGGCTATGGAAACCGCATCGAGGTGGTGCTGTACCCGGACGACTCCGTGGAGGTGCGCGACAGCGGCCGCGGCATTCCCGTGGACCTGGAGCCCAAGACGGGGCTCACGGGCGTGGAAGTGGTGATGACCAAGCTCCACGCGGGAGGCAAGTTTGGCTCCGGCTCCTATGCGGCATCGGGTGGTCTGCATGGTGTGGGTGCGTCCGTGGTCAACGCCCTGAGCGAGCGCCTTGACGTGTGGGTGGACCGGGGTGGCAAGACCCATCACATGGCCTTTAGGCATGGCGAGCCGGGGCGCTTTGCGGACCCGGCGCAGGGTCCCACGCCCGATGCGGTGTTCACTCCCTTTGTGACCGGCTCGGAGCTGGACACGGTGGGTTCGGTGGCCAAGGGCGTCACCGGTACACGCGTGCGGTACTGGGCGGACCGGCAGATCTTCACCAAGACGGCACGGTTTAGCTACGAGGACCTGGTGGAGCGCGCCCGCCAGACGGCATTTCTGGTCCCCGGCTTGGAGATTGTGGTCCGCGACGAGCGCACCCCCGAGGATCCCCACCGCGAGTCCTTCCTTTTCACGGGAGGTACCAGGGACTTTGTGGAGTTCGTGGCGGCCGATGCCGGGGTGACGGACATCTGGTCGCTTCAGGGGGAGGGCACCTACACGGAGACGGTGCCGGTGCTCAAGGCCAACGGACAGATGGTGTCCGAGGAGGTGGAGCGCACCTGCCAGGTGGATATTGCGTTGCGGTGGGGCACGGGTTACGAGACGGATGTGCGTACCTTTGTGAACATCATTGCCACCCCCAAGGGCGGCACGCATCTGGCGGGTTTTGAGCAGGGCCTGACCAAGGTGATGCGCAAGACCATTGACTCCAACGCCCGCCGCCTCAAGCTCACCGGCAAGGACGGCGCGGAACGCATTGAGAAGGACGACATCATGGCGGGCCTGACCGCCATTGTGACGGTGCGCCTTCCGGAACCGCAGTTTGAGGGCCAGACCAAGGAGGTGCTGGGCACGGCGCCCGTGCGCGCCATTGTGTCCAAGGTGGTGGAGGCGCAGCTGGGGGAGATTCTCACCTCCACCAAGCGCGACACCAAGGCCCAGGCGGCGCTGGTGTTGGAGAAGATTGTGGCGGAGATGCGCGCCCGCGTCGCCGCCCGCAAGCAAAAGGAAATCTCACGCCGCAAGAACGCGCTGGAGACGTCCTCCCTGCCAGCCAAGCTGGCGGATTGCCGCACCAACGAGGTGGAGCGGTCGGAGCTGTTCATTGTGGAGGGTGACAGCGCGCTGGGCACCGCCAAGCTTGCGCGCCAGTCCGACTTCCAGGCGCTGCTTCCCATTCGCGGCAAGATTCTCAACGTGCAAAAGGCGTCCGTGACGGACATGCTGCACAACGCGGAATGCGCCTCCATCATCCAGGTGTTGGGCGCGGGCTCCGGCCGCACCTTTGACCTGACGGCGGCGCGCTACGGCAAGATCATCCTGATGACCGACGCCGACGTGGACGGCGCCCACATTCGCACCCTGCTGCTCACCCTGTTCTTCCGGTACATGCGGCCCCTGGTGGACGACGGCCGCGTCTACGCCGCCGTGCCGCCCCTGCACCGCATCGAGGTGATGGGAAGCCCGCGCAAGGACCGCGAATACATCTACACGTACTCGGAGCGGGAGCTGCAGGAGACGCTGGCACAGCTGCGCCGCAGTGGCCGCAAGTACAAGGAAGACATCCAGCGCTACAAGGGCCTGGGGGAGATGGACGCGGACCAGCTGGCGGAGACCACCATGGACCCCACGCACCGGTCCCTGCGGCGCATCACCGCGGCCGATGCCGCCAAGGCCGAGGAGATCTTTGAGCTCCTCATGGGCAACGAGGTGGCACCGCGCCGGGACTTTATTGTGGCGGGAGCGGCCAGCCTGGACCATTCCCGCATCGATGCATAAGGTCCCGGGTAGTCCCGGCGACAATAGGGGCGTGACTTCGTCCCCAGCGTCGCCCCTTGAGTACGAGGAAAGCCTGGAGCCCGTAGGGCTCATTGCGCAGTCCGGTGCGGTGATACGCACGGGCCAGCTCATGCTGGAGTCCGGCACCGCAAGCTACCGCGTCAAGCAGGCCATGCGCACCGTGGCGCGGGCCGTGGGAATCGACAACCCGCGCCACCAGGTGTCCTTCACGGAACTCGCGGCCACCAGCCACCGCGGACGCATCTTTCGCACGGAGGTGGCGGAGTCCAAGGGCCTGCATGTGAATGCGGACCGCATCATGCGTCTTGATCGCTTTCGCCGGGATCTGCCCGCGCAGCTCACCCCCGATGATGTGCACGCCGCGCTTGACGAGATCGAGGCGCATGGGTCGCTCTACCCCGGTTGGGCCTACGCGGTGTTCTCCGGCATGGCCTGTGCGGCCTTCGCGGTGCTCAACCACGCGTTGCCGCTGGAGGTGATGGTGGTGTTTGTGGCCGCCTTCCTGGGGCAGGTGGCCCGCCGCCTGCTCGCCGCGCGCCACTTCAGCATGTTTGGCACGGTGCTCGTGGCATCGGCCGTGGCCTCGCTGACCTACTTGGCGGGCATCGCCCTGCTGAATGTCACCGGCGAGGGCCTCACCACTCACGCCGCCGGGTACATCTCCTCGGTGCTGTTTTTGCTGCCGGGATTTGCGCTTATCACGGGTGCGCTGGACATGGCCATCATTGACCTGCGGGCCGGAATTGAACGCATCGCCTACGGCACCATGATGACCATGGCCGCGGGGGTGAGCGTGTGGGGCGTATCCTCGCTGGCCGGCATTGACACCGCGGTGCGTACCGATGCGGGGCTTCCCCCATGGGGGCATTTCCTGCTGGTGCTGGTGGCGAGCTTTGTGGGCGTGTATGGCTTTGCCGCGCTGTTCAACAGCCCGTGGCGCCTGGCGTTGTGGGCGTCCCTCATTGGCGCCGTGGCCAATACGGCGCGTCTGTTCGCGGTGGACCAGGGTATGAAGGTGCAGGCTGCCACCGCGTTGGCCTGCTTTGCGGTGGGGTGCCTGTCCACGTGGGTGGCCCGCGGGGGACGCTTTCCGCACATCACCCTGTCCGTACCCGCCGTGCTGGTGATGATTCCCGGCGTCGCGGCCCACCAGGCGCTGATGGACATCAATGCCGGGGACTACACCTCCGCCATTGGCGGCATCCTGCTGGTGGTGTTGGTGGTGCTGGCCATCATGGTGGGTTTGGTGGGCGCCAAACTGGTCACCGACCCCGAGTGGGCGTTTGGGCGCACCCAGCGGTAACGGTATGCGCCTACCCGATGCCGATGATGGGCGTGGGTAGCGCGGTTCCCGAGCCGTCGCGGCGGGGGTCAACGGCGGGCAAGTCAACGGGCTGACCCGAGCCGGCGTTTGCTCGTGCGGGCGCCGCGCCCACCCACGCCACAATGAGCGTGTCTTCGCCCTTGAGGAAGCGCTGAACGCGCACCCCACCGGTGCCACGGCCCTTGCCGGGGTACTCGGCAAAGGGAGTCACCTTGGCGGCTCCCGCCTGCGTGCCGGGAAGCGCGCCGGAGGACCCCGCTACCGTGGCCACAAGCGCGTCCTCGCCCGCACTCACCGCACCAAAGAACGTCACTACCGCACCCTCGGCCAGCTTGATGCCAGCCATGCCTCCGGCGGGCCGGCCCTGCGGCCGCACCGCCTGCGCACCAAAGTGCAACAACTGTGCGTCGGAGGTGATGAACACCAGCTCCGCGTCGTCGGGGGCAAGTGCAGCGCCCACCACGGCGTCGCCGTCCTTGAGGGCGATGACCTCCCACGCGTCGCGCGCGGGGGCGGCCTCCACCGCCACGCGCTTGACCACGCCGGCCGCGGTGCCCAACGCGAGCGGAATGTCGCCGTCCAACGGCACCAGCGCCACGGCCTCCTCGCCACGCTCCAGGCTCACCAGCTCGCGCAGCGGCACTCCGCCGGCCAGCGACGGCGGGTCCTCCGTGACCGGCAACGCGGGCACCTCCATGAGCGACAGGCGCACCACACGTCCCGCGGTGGTCACCACGCCCACATCCGCGCGAGTACTGGCCGGCACCACGGAACGCAACGCGTCATGCGGCAGGCGGCGCCCCTCACGGGCGGGAACCACCTCGTCGCTGGTGCGGGCCACCAGGCCCGTGGTGGACAGCAACGCCGTGCACGGGGTGTCGGGAATCTCCAGCGACGTGGCCCCGCGTGCCGCCGCGGGGCTGGCCTGCGCAGCCGCCGCCCCCCGTACCGAAAGCCCGTCAAGCGAAATCGCCGCCGCCACCCCCGCATCGGCCAACAAGATGGTGCGGCGCGGCGTGCCGTACTCGGTGGCCACGGCCTCCATCTCGCGCGCCACCACGGCCCGCAACGCCGTGTCGGAGCCCAGAATCTCCTCCAGCTCCGCAATCTGTGCCAACAGCTGGGCCTTCTCGTTTTCCAGCTCCAGCTTGGAAAAGCGAGTGAGGCGCCGCAGGCGCAGCTCGAGGATGTAGTCGGCCTGAATCTGGGACAGATCAAAGGCCGTCTGCAGGCGTTCGCGCGCGTTGTCCACGTCATCGGAGGAGCGAATGATCTGGATCACGTCGTCAATGTCCAGGATGGCAATGAGTAGGCCATCCACCAGGTGGAGACGGTCGCGACGCGCCCCCAACCGGTACTGCGAGCGGCGGCGGGTCACGTCAATGCGGTGCTGCACCCACACGGACAGCAACTCCTTGAGGCCAAGGGTGCGCGGCTGCCCGTCCACAAGGGCCACGTTGTTGACGGAGAAGGACTCCTCGAGCGGCGTGAGCTTGTACAGCCGCTCCAGGATCGCCTCGGGGGAGTAGCCGGTGCGAATCTCAATGACCAGGCGCAGGCCGTGGTGGCGGTCCGTGAGGTCCACCACGGACAGGATTCCCTCCACCTTCTTGGCGGACACCGCGTCCTTGATCTTTTCGATGACGCGCTCGGGGCCCACGAGGTACGGCAGTTCGGTGATGACAATGCCCTTGCGCTTGGCACTCACGTTCTCAATGCGGGCCGTGGCGCGCGTGCGGAACGCCCCGCGACCGCCCTCGTAGGCCTCGCGGATGCCGTCAAGGCCCACAATCTTGCCGCCACCGGGCAGGTCCGGTCCGGGCACAAACTTCATGAGGTCATCAAGCGTGGCCTGCGGGTGGTGCAGCAGATGCCGTGCGGCGGACACCACCTCGACCAGGTTGTGCGGTGCCATATTGGTGGCCATACCCACGGCAATTCCGGAGGCCCCGTTGACCAGCAGGTTGGGGATGGCGGCGGGCAACACCGAGGGCTGCTGCAGCTTGTTGTCGTAGTTGGGGACAAAGTCCACCACGTCCTCGGCCAGGTCCGCGATCATGGCCATCGCGGCCGGGGCCAGGCGGGCTTCCGTGTACCGCGACGCGGCGGGGCCATCGTCAAGCGACCCAAAGTTGCCATGCCCGTCCACCAACGGCAGACGCAACGAGAACGGCTGTGCCATGCGCACCAACGCGTCATAGATGGCACTGTCACCGTGGGGGTGCAGTTTGCCCATCACCTCGCCCACCACACGGGAGGACTTCACGTGGGCGCGGTCGGGGCGCAGCCCCATGTCGCCCATGGTGTACACAATGCGCCGCTGCACGGGCTTGAGCCCGTCACGAGCATCGGGAAGCGCACGGGAGTAAATCACCGAGTAGGCGTACTCCAAAAACGAGGCCTCCATCTCGGCGCTGACGTCAATGTCAACGATCTGGGCGTCGGACTCGGACATGCACACTCCACGACAGGACAACAACAAAGGGGCTCCCCGTATTGTGGCGCGAGTGGGCGGCCTCGGGTGGCCACGCCGCGCCAGGCAATGCCACAATGTGGCCATGACCACCTCTTTGACGCAGGCCCTCCAGGGTGCGGGCTACTACCCGGCACTGGCGCAGCATGTGATTGCGTCCGCGCTTGGCGACGAGGAGGTGCGCGCACACTTTGTGCACGCGGAGACCACGTTTGACGCGGTCACGGTGCGCCGCCACATGACGGTGCTGGTGGTCACACCCACCCGCCTGCTCAGGGTGCATATGGACGATGGTACGGGCCAGGAGGGCGCCCCGCACGAGGCGGCGGCCACCGTGGACTCGGTGTTTTTGTCGCGGATTTCCACCATGGCCATGACGCATGTGGTGCACGATCCCGAGAGCTTCACCGTGGGTCAAACCCCCAGCGAGTTGGTGTTGGCGGTGGGCTGGGGCACGCAGTCGCGCATTGAGCTGGAGCCCGCCTCCTGCGGCGACGAGGCCTGCGAGGCGGACCACGGGTATTCGGGCGCCATCATGGCGGATGAGTCGTTGGTACGCGTGAGCGCCATCGCCGACGGTGAAGAGACGGTGAAGGCGCTGGAGAGCTTTGCGCGCACCCTGCAGGGTGCCATCGGCGCCGCGGCGTGACGCTCACCTCCCGCTTACACGCGGGGGGCCTGATGGCCCCCGACTATGGCGGCCGCAACCTGGGCGCGGTGCTTCCCGCGGCCATCGCGGCGGTAGGCATGCCCGATGCGGTGCCCGGCAGGGACGCGGAGGCGGACCGGGTGCATCTGGGCCTTGGCACCTACCGGCACGTCATTGTGGTGGTGGTGGATGGCGTGGGCGCACTCAACCTGGAGGAACGCCGGGGTCACGCCCCACACCTGCGCACCCTGATGGGCGAGCCGCTCACCGCGGGTTTTCCCACCACCACCGTCACCTCCCTGGCCCTGCTGGGCACCGGTCAGGGGGCGGGACGCACCGGCATGGTGGGGTACACGTGCCGCAACGAGCGCACGGGTGCCCTGGCGCAGCTCATCTCCTGGGAAGGGGCCTATGCGCCGCAGGAGTGGCAACGCCAGCCTTCGCTGCTCCAGGCCGCACATGATCACGGACTTGCCGTCACCTCGCTGGGCAAGCCCGCCTTTGCGGGTTCACCGCTGACGGCCGCAGCACTTGCCGGGGGGAGCTTTAGGGGTGTGGCGGAGCTGGCGGACCGGGTGGATGCGGCGCTGGCCGCCACCGCCCGGCCCGGCATCACCTACCTGTATTGGGGTGAGGTGGACGCCACGGGGCACCGGCACGGCTGGTCGTCTCACGCGTGGGTGTCCGCACTCGAGGCCGCCGATGCGGAACTAGGGCGCCTGGCGCGCTCACTCCCGCGCGACGTGGCCATGGTACTCACCGCGGATCACGGCATGGTGGACGTGACGGGGGCCCCACGCTGGGACGTGGCACACGAGCCACGGTTGGCGCAGGCGGTCACGCTGGTGGCGGGGGAGCCGCGCGCGGTTCACGTATATACGGGCGCTCCCGGCGAGGAGGCGGAGCCTCATGCGCGCCACGAGGCGGCTGGGGTGGCTGAGAGGTGGGCCGAGACGCTGGGCGAGCACGCCGTGGTGATGACGCGCGAGGAGGCGGTGGCCGGGGGCCTCTTTGGTGAGGTGGACGCGACACCCCGGCGGCGCATCGGCGATGTGGTGGTGGCCATGACGGGCCGTGCCACCGTGGTGGATTCGCGCACCCAAACCCCCGGGTCACTCGCCTTGGTGGGGGTGCATGGCTCCCTCACGCCGGAGGAACTCCTGGTGCCGTGGGCGCTGGTGGAGGGCTGACCGGCGCGGGCCGGGCCTACGAATCCTGCTGGCGGGTGCCAAACACAATCTCGTCCCAACTGGGAACGGAGGCACGTCCCTTTCGGGGGCGGCGCTCACCCGGCTCGGGGCTGGCGGGCGCGTCACCCTCCCGGTCTGCGGAGGTGTGAGCGGACTCAGCCGTCTCAGCGGGGTCCGCACCCGGCCCCCCAAAACCCACGGTGGCCACGCGCGAATGCGACACGGCGGGCCCAAAGCCCTCAAAGATCTCGTCGCCCTCGTCGTCGTCCTCGAGTTCAACCTCATCGCGCCGTCCGCGCCGCGCCCCCAACTCCTCCAGGAGGGCCTCGGTGGGGCTGAGGCGCTCGGCCTCGGGCATGGGAATGGCGGCGGACGGGGGCGCGCCATCGGACACCACCCGGTCCACCACGGGTGCCGTGGGACGAGTGGGGGAGACGTCCTCGCCGGGCTCGTTCACCCGTACCGCGCTGAGGTGGCGGCGCGGAATGGGCGCGTCGAGCAGCTCCGTTTCCGTGAGCCAGCGGGACTCGTCATCCTCGGCGGTCAGCGAGCGTGCACCGTGGTCAAAGGTCCACACCCCGCGCACCGTGCGCTCATCAATGCGGAACGTCACGCTGACACGCCACGGCTCATCCGCCTCTCGCCAGGCATCCCACTGCAGCGAGGCGGTGTCCGCATGGCGGGCGGCCACCCGATCCACCACCAGGTCCACCAACACGGGGGCACCGCTGTCGCGGCCAATGCGTGTGGCCTGGGCCTGCTCAATGACGTAGCGGCGCTCCGCCAGCACGGGTGCAGAGAACTTCTCGATGGCCGCTAGGGGCTCACCGGTCAGCTCCGCCAACTCCTCGGGCGTGAGCCCCGCCCGCAGGCGCTGCTGAATCTCACGCGGGCTGAGCGTGGAAGCGGCGGCGCGTTCGGGCACCGTGAGGCGGGTGGTGGCCATCGCGTGGCGTACCGCACGGCGCAACTCATCCGTCACGGGCAGGGTGAAGCGTGCGCCCTGCGCGTCGGTCAACACCAGCTGTGAGCCGTCGTCGTCCAGTCCCACCAGATTCAGACCCGTCATGCCCCTACAGTGCCACGGAGAACGCCGCACGGGATGGACATTGGCGGCGTGGCGCACCGGTGCAGTGGGGTATGCGTAGTGCGTCCCTTATGCCATGGTGGACCCATGACGGAGACCACATCTGCACAATCGGCGGCCTTCCCCTGGGACGGCGCTGCCATCGCGGACCTCATGGAGGTGGCCGCCACGGTGGCCACCGAGACGTGTGAAATCATCACCGCGGGTCGCGCCCATGCCACCATCGCGGGCACCAAAAGCGCCGCCGTGGACATTGTCACCCAGATGGACCTGGCCGCGGAGGCGCATGTGGCAAGTCGCCTGGCAACCTTGCGTCCCGGCGATGGAATGCTGGGTGAGGAGGGGGCGCGCGCCGCGGGCACCTCGGGCGTGACGTGGATTGTGGATCCCATTGACGGCACCGTGAACTACCTGTACGGCTTGCCGCATTTTGCGGTGTCCATTGCCGCCGTGATGGGCCCGCCCATTCCGGGGCAGTGGACGGCGCTGGCCGGCGCGATTGTGGACGGCAGCGGCAACGTGTGGCAAGCGGGCAAGGGTCGCGGCGCATGGCGCAACGAGGAGCGGTTGTGGCGCGACGGAGGTACTCCACTCGCGGGAACGCTCCTGGGCACGGGCTTTCAGTACGTGGCGGAGCGCCGCGCCATTCAGGGCCAGATTGTGGCCGAGTTGTTGCCCCAGGTGCGTGACATGCGCCGCCTGGGGTCCTGCTCCGTTGACCTGTGCCTGGTGGCCGCCGGAGACATCGACGCATACTACGAGCACGGACTCAAGCCATGGGACTACGCGGCGGGTGCGTTGCTGTGCACCGAGGCCGGGGTGCGGGTGGGAGATGCCGACGGGGGAGAGCCCACGCCGGACCTGCTCATCGCCGCCATGGAGGAGACGTGGGGGCCCCTGCGGGACGCCATTGTGGCAGCGGGTGGACGCCGACCCTGGGACACGCCGGAGCTGTAGATTCGCGCTTGGCGCATAACTGGGGCACAATGCCTGCGCCCGGCGGGAACAAAATCGCCCTCTGAGGCATTCAGTTCACACCCACCAGGTGAAGGAGAGATGGCCGGATGGCGACCGACTACGACGCCCCACGTAAGACCGACGACGAGATTGCCGCGGACTCCATCGAGGAGTTGAAGGCGCGCCGCTCCGACAAGTCCTCGGGCGTGGTTGACGAGGACGAGGCCGATGCTGCCGAGGGCTTTGAGCTACCCGGCGCCGACCTCTCGGGCGAGGAACTGTCCGTGCGGGTGCTGCCGCCGCAGCAGGATGAGTTCACGTGCATGTCGTGCTTCCTGGTCCACCACCGCAGCCAGCTGGCGGAGTTCAAGAAGGACCAGCCCATCTGCTCCGAGTGCGCAGCCTAGGCTCATGACCGAGCCCCGCGTCGAGGTGTTGGTCACCGTGACCGACCCGGACGTCCCGCTCCCCACGTACTCCCACCCGGGGGACGCGGGTGCGGACCTCACTACGCGCGAGGCCCTCACCTTGGCCCCTGGCGAGCGTGCCACGGTGCGCACGGGCGTCAAGATTGCGTTGCCCGCCGGGTATGTGGCGCTGGTGCACCCGCGGTCGGGACTGGCCGCCAAGCACGGCGTGACCGTGGTCAACGCGCCCGGCACCGTGGATGCGGGCTACCGGGGAGAGATTGCCGTCACGTTGCTCAACACTGATGCACGCACGCCCGTGAGCTTTGCCGTGGGCGACCGCATTGCGCAACTGGTGATTCAGCGCGTGGAACACGCGCTATTTGTGCCGGTGGAGGCACTTCCCGGCTCGCATCGGGGCGAGGGCGGCTTTGGCTCCACGGGAGTGGCGAGTGCCTGACACGGCCCCGCTGGTGACCATCGCCGATGCCGTACCCCGCACGGTGAGTCGCATTGAGGGCGCCATCGTGTCCATTGAGGTGGCACCCCAGGAGGGGCCCTGCGAACTCATTGCGCGCATCTCGGATGGGACCGGCGTCTTGGACGGGGTATTCATGGGGCGCCGAATCATCCCCGGCATCACGCCCGGCGCGCGCATTGGCCTGCAGGGCACGGTGGTGGCGGCCGTCGAGGCGCCGCGCATCTTCAACCCCGCATACGAGCTGCTGTGAGCGAGCAGGCAGACGCACCGCGCGTCCCCTCGTCCTCGGCCATGGCCGTGGTGGCGGGGGAGGACTTTGACCTTGCGGCCGCCATTGGCGGTTGGCGCGGACTCATCGAATCCGCACTTCCCGGCGCCGTGTTTGTGGGGGCGTTCATCGCGTGGGGAGGGTTCAAGATTCCCACCCTTGCGGCCGTGGCCACCGTCACCGTGATGGTGGCGGTGCGCCTGGTGCAACGCACGCCCGTGACGCAGGCCCTTGCCGGCGTGGTGGGGGTGGCGCTGGGTGCAGTGTGGGCATGGCGGGTGGGGGATGCGCGCGGCTATTTTGTGCCCGGGCTGTGGATGACGGGCGCGCTCGGGGCGGCCATCCTCCTCTCCATGGCGGTGCGATGGCCCGCGGTGGGCATTGTGGTGGGGGCGCTGCGCGGCTGGGGCAGCGCGTGGCGCGCCGACCCGGCCCTCATGCGGCGCTTTCAGTGGGCATCGGCCGTGTACGTGCTGTCACAGGCCATCCGCCTGGCCATCCAGCTGCCGTTGTACTTTGCGCAGGCAACCGCCGCGCTGGGAACCGCCAAGCTGGCGCTCGGATTGCCGTACTACGTGGTGACGCTGTGGGTCATCTGGTGGATGGTCCGGCGCGCAACACTTTCTTCAGATCCTCGGCCTCAGCCTCCACAGACACAATAAACAGCAGCTCATCGAGCGCCTCCAGCGTGTCCTCGGGGGAGGGGGCAATGGTGCGGTCGCCACGAATGATGCACGCCAACACGATGTCCGGCGGGAACTCCAGCTCGCGCACCAACGCCCCCACGCTTGGTGAGTCGCTGGGTAGGGTCACCTCCACCATGGACGCCCCCGATTGCCGGAACGTGAACACGCGCACCACGTCGCCAATGGACACCGCCTCCTCCACCATGGAGGTCATGATGCGTGGCGTGGACACGGCCACGTCCACACCCCATTGGGCGTCATACATCCACTCGTTGCGCGGGTTGTTGACGCGGGCCACGGTGCGCGGCACCCCAAATTCGGTTTTGGCAAGGAACGAGAGCACCAGGTTGGCCTTGTCGTCGCCCGTGGCCGCCACCACCACATCCATCTGAGCCACCTGCGCGGCATGGAGCGCGCTGAGCTCGCATGCGTCGGCACGCGTCCAGGTGGCGCCGGGAACCAGCGACGTGCGCATGGCGGAGGGGCTGATATCCATGAGCGTCACCTCATGCTCATGCGCCAGGAGATCTCCCGCAATGGACCGACCCACCGAGCCCGCGCCCGCAATCAACACCTTCATGACTTAGCTCCTGGGACGTGTCCGCTCACGCGTTCAATGCCGCGCATCTTGCCTGCGGGAATCACCACATAGGCCTCGTCGCGTGCCTGCACCATGGTGCGTTCTGTGAGAGTGAGGGGCATGCCATCCCGCATCACGTAGGCAACCCGTGTCTGGGCCTCCTCCTCAAAGCGCGCATACGGCTGCCCCGCCCAGGCATCGTGCAGGCGCAGGCGGCGAATGGACACGCTGCCGGACTCGTCCACAAACTCGTCCTCACTGGAGGGCAGCAGGCCGGACACAATCTGCGTCACCGTCCACGGCACCGGGGCCACGGTGTCAATGCCCAGGCGGCGGTACACCTCGGCGCGGTCCGAGTCCGCAATGCGCGCCACCACATGCTCCACGCCATAGGTTTCGCGCGCCACCCGTGCGGCAAGGATGTTGGAGTTGTCGCCGTCGGACACCGCGGCAAACGCGTACGCCTGCGCAATGTCCGCGGACTCCAACGTCTCGCGGTCAAAGCCCAGCCCCGTCACGCAGGTTCCCGAGAAACCCTCAGGTAAACGGCGGAATGCGTCCTCACGCATGTCGATGACGGCAACGGTATGACCTCGGTCAGCAAACTCGGTTGCCAAGGTGGCGCCGGTACGACCACAGCCCATGATGACCACATGCACAAGGTCTCACGCTATACCCGCAGTGCCTAGGATGGTGAGACGTGCACCGCTTTGCCGCGCGCCTGAGGCGACTTGTGTTGGGCTCACCCGTAGCCACCAACTCCGCCAAGGCCGATGTGTTGCCCACCCGGTGGGCGCTTGCGGTGTTTGGTGCCTCCATCTTGAGCGCCGTGGCCTACGGGCCCGATGCCCTCATCGACGCCCTGCGCGCGGGCGGACAGCAGGCGGCCATCCCCGTCATGGCCGCGGGCGTGGTGGCCATCATGGTGTTGCTTGCCGCCGCCTACGCCTCGCAGGTGCGTGTGTTCCCCAACGAGCGTGGCGACTACGGCGTGGTGCGTGACCTGCTGGGGCGGAACTGGGGTGTGATCACGGGTGCGTCGCTGCTGGTGGACTACCTCTTTACGGTGGCGGTGTCCGTGGCGGCGCTCACCGAGGTCACCGTGTTTGTGTTCCCGGACCTGGAGCGGTGGGCGCGCGCCGTGGCGCTTGCGGTGCTGGCCGTGATGACGCTGGTGAACCTGCGCGGCATTCAGGAACGCGTGCGCGTGCTGGTGGCCGTGTGGAACGGCTTTGTGGTGGTCATCGTGGCCATGGTGGTGTTGTCCCTTGTCCACGGGGATGCCGCGCATGTGGCGTTGACTTCGCGTACGGCAGAGGGCTGGCCGCTCCTCGTGGCGTATGCGGGAGCCGTGGCGTCGGGCGCGGTGATGGTCACCGGCATTGAGCACCTGGCGTCGTCGGGCCCGCACCATGCGGAACCACGCGGTGTGCGCGCCGCCCGCACCGTAGTGATAGCGGTGGTGGTGAGTGCTGCGGCGTTCTTTGCCGTGGCATACCTCGCGTGGCGTGGCGGGCTGAGCGGGTGGAACGACGGACCCATGGTGTTGCAGGTGGCCCACCTGGCCTGGGACAGCACGGCATGGCTCATGGTGGCTGCCGCAGCGGCCGTGGCCATCCTTTATGCCGCGGCATCGGCGGTGTTCCGCCGCTTTTCCCGTATTACCTCCGTGCTTGCGGGGGATGGCTACCTGCCCCGCCAGCTAGCCCAACGCAACGACCGCCTGGTGTTGCGTGGTGGCATCCTGATTGTGGCGGCGGCGTCCGCGGTGGTGCTCGTCCTGGCCGCGGCGGACATTCAACAACTCATCCACATGTACATCGTGGGCGTGTTCACGTCCATTGTGCTGGGGCAGTTGGCCATGGTGCGTTGGACCGGCAATCGCCTGGCGCTGGAGACGGTGCCACGCCGCCGGTGGGCCTTTGCGGTGCGGCGCGTGCTGCACGCCACGGCCGGACTGGTGAGCGCGGCCGTGTTGGTGGTCACCGCGGTGTTCAACTTTGTCAACGGCGCCTGGATTGCCATTGTGGTCATTGTGGGTCTGGTGGTGCTGATGCACGCCATCTCGCACCACTACGCGCGCGTGCGGGCGGACCAGGCCATTCCCGATGACGGGCGCGCCACCGCGCTACCCGCCTCCACGCACGGCGTGGTGCTGGTGGCGCAGCTGCACCGGCCCGCGCTGCGTGCCCTCGCGTACGCCAAGGCCAACCGTCACGCCACCTTGAAGGCCGTGTCCATTCAGGTGGATCGCGGGGCCACGCAGGCGTTGGAGCGGCGGTGGAGCCAGATGAGCCTGGGTGTGCCGCTGGTCATTGTGGACTCGCCCTACCGTGACCTGGTGGGCCCCGTGTTGGACTACGTGAAGACCCTGCACCGCTCGTCGGAACGCGACATGGTGGTGGTGTACGTGCCCGAATACGTGGTGGGTCACTGGTGGGAGCAGCTGCTGCACAACCGCTCCACGGCCCGCCTGCGCGCCCAGCTGTTGCGGGTTCCGGGTGTGGTGGTGGTGGCGGTGCCGTGGAAGCTCGAATCCGCACGGGACCAGGCGTGAGCGAACTCCTGGAACAGCCCGTGAGCGTGGGCGCGCCCGCACATGGTGGCCACTGCATGGCGCGCATTGACGGACGCGCGGTGTTTGTGCGCCACGCCCTGCCGGGAGAGACCGTGCGCCTCAGCGTCACCGAGGGCGGCGCGGATGCCCGCTTTTGGCGTGCCGATGCGGTGGAGATTCTGGAGGCATCTCCTCACCGGGTGCCCTCCGTGTGGCCCGAGGCGGGGCCCGGCGGCGTGGGTGGAGGCGAGCTGGCTCATGTGGCGCTGGGTGCCCAACGCGACTGGAAGCATGCCGTACTCACCGAGGCCTTTGCCCGCTTTGCACACCGCGACTTCCCCGGTCAGGTACGCCCGGCCACGGCGGAGGAAACGGGGCTGGGCTACCGCACCCGGGTAAGCGCCATCGCCGATGGCCAGGGCCGCGCCGCCATGCATGTGCACCGCTCGGAAACTACGGCCACGCTGCACCGCATGCCGCTTGCCACACCCGCGGTGGAGCAGGCGCTCCTTGACGCACGCCTGAGTCCCGGTACGCGCTTTACCGTGGTGGAGGACGCCGCGGGCGCCACCCATGTGGTGGCGCATGGCGAGCGCGGACCGCAGCTGGTACAGCCCGTGACGTCCGCTGCCGGGCGGGTGGAGCATCGGCTTCACGCCTCCGGGTTTTGGCAGGTACACCGAGCGGCCCCGGAGCTGCTGGTCGATGCGGTGCTGGCACGGGTGGGCGCGGCCCAGGTGGTGTGGGACCTCTACGCGGGTGCGGGACTTTTTGGGGTGCCGCTCGCGCTCCAGGGGCGCACTCTCACGCTGGTGGAGTTTGATAGGCGCGCCACCGCCGATGCCCGTGCCACGCTTACCCATCACGGGCTGGCGGCGCGCGTCCACGCCGCCGATGTCCGCCGCACCCTGGCCACGGCGGACCTGGGTCCCCGGCCCGATGCGGTGGTCTTGGATCCGCCCCGCGCAGGCGCGGGTGCCGCCACCATTGCCGCGCTTGCCCGCCACCGGCCCCGCCGCATCGTGTATGTGGCGTGCGACCCCGTGGCGCTTGCCCGGGACACGCAGACGCTCACCGACTCCGGATGGGTGCTGGCGGAGGCGGAGGCCTTTGATCTGTTCCCCATGACGCACCACGTTGAAGCCGTGGCCACCTTTGAGCTCGCGGACGGGTAGCGCAAGACACGTAGACTGGGGGCATCACGCACAAGGAGACATGTTGAGCACGAATACTCTGGGCGCACAGGCCACGCTGACCGTTGGAAGCACTGACTACGAGATTTTCCGCCTTGACGCGGTACCGGGGCTGGAGAAGTTGCCGTACTCGCTCAAGGTGCTCGCGGAAGCGTTGCTGCGCACCGAGGACGGCGCCAACATCACCGCCGACCACGTGCGCGCCCTTGCCGCATGGGATCCCCAGGCGGAGCCCGACACCGAGATTCAGTTCACGCCCGCGCGTGTGGTGATGCAGGACTTCACGGGCGTGCCGTGTGTGGTGGACCTTGCCACCATGCGCGAGGCCGTGGCAGACCTGGGCGGTGACCCGCACGTCATCAACCCCCTTGCCCCCGCGGAGATGGTCATTGACCACTCGGTGGTGATTGACGTGTTTGGCCGCCGCGACGCGCTGAGCCTCAACACGCAGTTGGAGTACGAGCGCAACCGCGAGCGCTACCAGTTCTTGCGGTGGGGCCAGACGGCGTTTGACAACTTCAAGGTGGTGCCCCCGGGCACCGGCATTGTGCACCAGGTGAACCTCGAGTACCTGGCACGTGGCGTCATGACCCGCGAGGTGGGCGGCGTCACCCAGGCGTACCCGGACTCGTGTGTGGGTACCGACTCGCACACCACCATGATCAACGGCCTGGGCGTACTTGGCTGGGGCGTGGGTGGCATCGAGGCGGAGGCCGCCATGCTGGGACAGCCCGTGTCCATGCTCATTCCGCGCGTGGTGGGCTTTAAGCTCACCGGCGCCATTCCCGCGGGTGCCACCGCCACCGATGTGGTGCTCACCATCACGGAAATGCTGCGCCGTCACGGCGTGGTGGGTAAGTTTGTGGAGTTCTACGGCGAGGGCGTGGGGGCCGTACCGTTGGCTAACCGCGCCACCATTGGCAACATGAGCCCCGAGTTTGGCTCCACCGCCGCCATCTTCCCCATTGACGACGTCACGCTCGACTACCTGCGCCTCACGGGCCGTCCCGCCGCCCAGGTGGCGCTCGTGGAGGCCTACGCGAAGGCGCAGGGCATGTGGCACGACCCGGCATCGGCGTCCTACATGGAGCCGCGCTACTCCGAATACCTGGAGCTGGACCTGTCCACCGTGGTGCCCTCCATTGCCGGGCCCAAGCGCCCCCAGGACCGCGTGCCGCTCACCGAGTCCAAGACCGCGTTTGCTAGCGCCATCGAGCAGGTACGCACGGGCGAGCCCGTGGAGACGGCATACGTGGACCAGGACGGCCATGCGGTGCCCCTCAAGGACGGCGACGTGGTGATCGCCTCCATCACGTCGTGCACCAACACCTCGAACCCTTCGGTGATGCTTGCCGCCGCGCTCCTGGCGCGCAACGCGAACGCCAAGGGCCTCACGTCCAAGCCGTGGGTCAAGACGTCCATGGCACCCGGCTCGCAGGTGGTCACCGACTACTACGAGAAGGCCGGCCTGTGGCCGGACCTGGAGGCGCTGGGCTTCCACCTGGTGGGCTATGGCTGCACCACGTGCATCGGTAACTCGGGTCCGTTGCCCGAGCCGGTGAGCGCCGCCGTCAACGCGCATGACCTCACCGTGGTGTCCGTACTCTCGGGCAACCGCAACTTTGAGGGCCGCATCAACCCCGATGTGAAGATGAACTACCTCGCCTCGCCGCCGCTCGTGATTGCCTACGCGCTTGCGGGCACCATGAACCACGACTTTGAGACCGATCCGCTGGGTCAGGACCGCGACGGCAACGACGTGTTCCTGCGCGACATCTGGCCCGACCCGGCCGAGGTGGAGGCGATTGTCAACTCCGCCATCAGCGAGGACATGTTCGAGTCCTCCTACGCGGACGTGTTTGCCGGCGACGAGCGGTGGCAGACGCTGCCCACGCCCGAGGGTGCCACGTTTGAGTGGGACGAGAACTCCACCTACGTGCGTAAGGCCCCGTACTTTGACGGCATGGGCGCCACGCCGGACCCCGTGGAGGACATCGCGGGGGCGCGCGTGCTGGCGCTGCTGGGCGACTCCGTGACCACGGACCACATCTCACCCGCCGGGTCCATCAAGGTGGACAGCCCCGCGGGCCTGTACCTGGCCGCACACGGCGTGGAGCGGCGCGACTTCAACTCCTACGGGTCCCGACGCGGCAACCACGAGGTGATGATTCGCGGCACCTTTGCCAATATTCGCCTCAAGAACCAGCTGCTGGCAGACGCGGATGGCACGGTCATCGAGGGCGGCTTCACCCGCAACTTCCTCACGGGGGAGGACACCACCATCTTTGATGCGTCGGTGGCCTACCAGGAGGCGGGCGTGCCGCTGGTGATTTTGGCGGGCAAGGAGTACGGCTCCGGCTCCTCGCGTGACTGGGCGGCCAAGGGCACGCGCCTGCTGGGCGTGCGCGCCGTCATCGCGGAAAGCTTTGAGCGCATTCACCGCTCCAACCTCATTGGCATGGGCGTGGTGCCGTTGCAGTTCCCTGCGGGCGCCACGGCCGCGTCGCTGGGGCTCACGGGCACCGAGACCTTTGACATTGAGGGCATTGCCGCGTTCAGCGACGGCGCCCACCCGCGGACGGTTCCCGTGCGTGCCACGCGTGCCGACGGCACCGTGGTGGAGTTTGAGGCCGTGGTGCGCATCGACACCCCCGGAGAGGCGGACTACTTCCGTCACGGCGGCATCTTGCAGTACGTGCTGCGCTCGCTCGTGTCGCAGTAGGCGGCCAGGAAGTGCCCCCACGCACCGCGTGGGGGCACCACATACAGTGGTGACGGAGCTCGAAGGGAGCAAGGGTGCTGAAGGACGTGCGGGAGCCTCGTGATCTGCGCGCGTTGACGCACCCCCAACTAGTGGAGCTGGCCCAGGAGATTCGCCACACCCTGGTGGAGTCCGTGTCCAAGACGGGCGGCCACCTGGGACCCAACTTGGGAGTGGTGGAGCTCACCCTTGCCATTCACCGCGTGTTCGACTCCCCGCATGACCCCATTGTGTTTGACACCGGGCATCAGTCCTACGTGCACAAACTCCTCACGGGACGGCAAGACTTCTCCACGTTGCGCTCCAAGGGCGGGGTGTCCGGGTACCCCTCGCGCGCGGAAAGCCCGCACGATGTGGTGGAGAACTCGCACGCGTCCACGGCGTTGTCGTGGGCCGCGGGTATTGCCAGGGCGCATGCGCTGCGGGGCGAGCATGACCGCACCACCGTGGCCGTCATCGGCGATGGCGCGCTTACCGGGGGCATGGCGTGGGAGGCACTGAACTCGTTGGCGGAGGCCTCCGACCGCGTGGTGGTGATTGTCAACGACAACGGCCGCTCCTACGCGCCCACCACGGGTGGCCTGGCGCGCAGGCTCGACGGCATTCGCACCTCGCGGGCCTACGAGAACTTTTTGGGGTGGGGCAAGCGCACCTTTGCGGGGCGCGGTCCCGTGCGCGACTTCACCTACCAGACCGTGATGCACGGCAAGCGTGCCCTCAAGGGGCTCATTGGCCCCCAGGGAATGTTTGAAGACCTGGGCATGAAGTACGTGGGGCCGGTGGACGGGCATGACCTGCGCCAGGTGGAGGCCGCGTTGCATCACGCCAAAGCCTTTGGGGCGCCCGTGATTGTGCATGTGGTCACGGAGAAGGGGCGCGGCTACACGCCTGCCGAGCAGGACGTGGCGGACCGCTTTCACGCCGTGGGCAAGATCCACCCGGAGACGGGCCTTCCCATTCAGCCGTCCCGCTTTGGGTGGACCTCCATCTTTGCCGACGAAATTGTCACCGCCGCACGGGAACGCGAGGACATTGTGGCCCTCACCGCGGCCATGTTGGCACCCGTGGGCCTGCAGCCGCTCGCGGAGGCGTTCCCCGAGCGTGTGATTGACGTGGGCATTGCGGAACAGCACGCGGTGACCAGCGCGGCGGGCATGGCCTTTGCGGGCCTCCACCCGGTGGTGGCGGTGTATGCGACGTTCCTCAACCGCGCCTTTGACCAGGTGCTCATGGATGTGGCGCTGCACCATGCGGGCGTGACGTTCATGCTGGACCGGGCGGGGCTGACGGGCGACGACGGCGCCAGTCATAACGGCATGTGGGACATGGCGCTGCTGCGGCATGTGCCCGGGCTACGCATCGCAGCACCACGCGACGAGGAGAGCATGCGTCGTGGCTTTAGGGAGGCGATTGCGGTGGCCGATGCGCCCACCGTGGTGCGTTACCCCAAGGGCCCGGTGGGGGAGCCGCTCACGGCGCACCGCACGGTGGGGGACATCGAGGTGCTGGCGCAGCATGGTGACACGCCGCGCGTGGTGGTGGTGGGCATGGGTTCCATGGCCGCGACGGCGGTGGAGGTGGCGGGCAAGATTGCCGCAGAGGGCCATGCCGTGATGGCCGTGACGGCGCTGTGGGTGCATCCGGTGCCCGGGGGGTTGCTGGAGGCGCTGGGGGATGCGGAACTGGTGGTGACGGTGGAGGACGGCCTGACCGATGCGGGAATTGGCCAGGAGTGGGCGGAGTATGCACGTCTTGCCGGGCGCAGCGCCCAGTGGCTGCACCACGGCATCCCGCGAGAGTTTTTGGAGCATGCGAGCCGCCCCCAATTGGTGGATGCCCTGGGGCTTGATGCGGCCGTCATCGCAAGCGAGGCATTGAACCGCATCGACTAGGCGCCACCCGCATTGGGGCGCCGCGCGGCGTTCCTGTTGTGCCAGTTACCGTGGGGGCGCTAGTGTGCCTGTGAAGTTTGGCGTCAGCAACCGAGCGGGGACACCAGCGTTCATCGCGGCGGCGCCATGAGACGGGGCAAGGAGCAATGGCACCTGATAACAACTCGAGCGAGTTCACTTTGCAGCCTGATGGCAGCTACGGCTACCACCAGGTGCAACCCGATGGCACCACCATCTACTACCAGCAGCTTCCGGATGGCGCATACGGCTACTTCAAGCCCGAGGCCGACGGCACGCAGTCGTACTTCCGCCAGCAGGCCGACGGTTCGTTTGTGCAGTGGACGCGCAACGCGGATGGCACCTACGCCCCGCCCGCCGATGCCGCAGGTTCGCCCGTCACGGCACCCGTGGTAGAGGCACAGCCCACGGACTCCACCCCGGTGGTGGAAGAGGTGGTGGTGGACGCCGAGGTAGTGGGTGAAGCCGCCGCGATTCCGCCGGCTCCGCAGGGTGCCCCGGTTCCCCCCGCACCCGGTGCGGACGTGGCCCCCGTGCCCCCCGCCGCTCCCGCTCCCTCCGCCGTGGTGGCCTACGCGGCGCCCGAGGCCGCGGCCCCCGGTGCCAAGAAGTCCAAGAAGGGCCTGATCATTGGCGCGGTGGCCGCCGGTGCCGTGGTGATCCTCGGTGCGGGTGCCTTGGGTGTGACCACGCTGCTCAAGGGCGGCGGCAGCTCCACCACGTTTGTGAAGGACTTTGCCAAGGAGCCCACCGAGGCGTGGAACTACGACTACTCGCTGGGTGCGGACTCCGAATACCTGTACGACGTGGACCTCACCCCGGTGGGCGACGACTACGTGCTGGTGGTTCCCTCGTTTGACTACGACGCGTTCTACTCCGACCAGGACACGGGCGACACCTGGGGTTACGAGACCGTGTGGTCCGAGGACTACGAGTCGCAGTACGACCAGGGCTGGGACGCCTACCAGCAGTACTCAGCGGCCGAGGAGGAGTACAACGCCGTGTGGGACGAGTACTGGGACAACTGGGACTGGGAGGCTGACTACCCCGACATCGACTACCCCGACATCGAGGACTACTGGCCCGGTTCCACGGACATGTATGACGTGGACGAGTCCCTTGAAGGTGGCATCCAGGACGGCTTCCTTGATGGCTACTATGAGGAGGCTTACGGCGCGCACAAGCTCTCCAAGCCGGTAGAGCCCGACTTTGAGGCCACCGCCGCGCTGGTGGACCTGCGTGACGGTTCCGAGGTGTGGAGCAAGCCCCTGGCCGAATTTGTGGGCGAGGACGGCGAGTACGGCTCCGGTCAGGGCATCCACGACACCACCACCCTGGTGATTCGCGCCTACAACGAAGACGGCGACTCCTTTGCGGTGGTGGTGGATGGCCTTACCGGTGAGGAGATCACCACCTTTGAGCCCTCGGGCTGGATCTCCTCCGTGGACACGCGGGACGGCTGGCTGTACGTGGCCGAGGCTGACGACGACGACACCACCACGGTGAGCGCGTACGAGCCCGGTGACTACAAGGGCAAGCCGGTGTGGGAGCACGAGACGGACGGCTACGCATACCTTGTGGCCTACTCCAACTACCTCCTTGTGGACGGTGACGACGCCGAGGCGCTTGACCTCAAGACCGGTGAACTCACCCCCTTCTCCCGTGCGCTCGACGAGGACACCGGCGTGTTTGAGGTGGGTGGCACGCTGGTGCGTTCCGAGTACGACTCGGACCACGACCGTTACGAGCTCAGCGCCATCGACAAGAACGGCAAGGACCTCTGGTCCAAGCCCGTCACCGCAGAGACCTTCAAGATCAGCGGCGACGCGCTGATGGTGGCGGACTCCAACGATGACTACACCTTCACCAAGGTGATGCGCATCAACCTCAAGGACGGCTCCGACATGTGGAAGTCCGCCATCAAGGGCGACTTCTCCTCGGCCTCCGGGGACCACGGTGGCGTGTTCTACCTCTTTGGTGACAAGCGCATCTACCAGGTGAACCTGTCCAACGGTGAGACCAAGCAGGACACCAAGATCACTGCCTGGAGCGGCTACCTGTCCTCCAGCGCGCTGTACGTGGTGGACGACGACGAGTTCGTGGCCCTGAACAAGAAGGACCTGTCCGAGCGGTGGTCGCTCAAGCTGGACGACGGTCAGTGGCCCACGGTCATGGGTGCTCACCTTCTGCTGCAGGACGACGAGAACCTCGAGCTCATCGGCCTGAAGTAAGGCGCACGGAAGCGGCCGGTTACCCCTCGGGGTGGCCGGCCGCTTCCCATGCGTGGGACAGTGCGGGGGCAAGCATGCCCACCTGCCAGGCCCGCGCACCGCGCGAGGCCAAAAACTCCCTCACCCACGCCTCGCCGCCGCCGGGGTATTCCCAGCAGGCCCGGCGCAACGCATCGGGCTGGAGCAGGTTCTCCGCCGGAATCTGCAGGCGTTCGCTGAAGTCCGCCACCACGGTGCGGGCCGCCTCCAGGCGGTCGGCGGCCTCGGGCCGCTTCTCCTTCCACAGGCGCGGCATGGGAGGCCCATCACCCGCGGGCCCTCGCCGCGCAGGCAACTGCTTTTCGGGCAACGCCATGGCGGCCTGAATGACCGGATACCAGCGGGGTGCCGCCCGTCGCGTGCCCTTGGACGCCCACTCCCGCACCTGCACGAGCGCCGCAAGCGAGGCGGGCTTGGCCTGTGCGGCGGCCACGATGGCGGCATCGCGCAGCACCCTCCCGGGCGACATGTCACGTCGCTGGGCCTCCGCGTCGCGCGCCTCCCACAACGCCTTGACAATGGCGAGTGAGCGCGCGTCACGCAGCACATGGGACCCGGAGACGCGCCGCCACGGGTCCGGACGTGGGGGTGCGGGCTGGGCCGTACGAATGGCCTCAAACTCCTCGAGCGCCCACTCCAGCTTGCCGGCCTCACGCAGCCGTACCTCCAGCCCGTCACGCACCTCCAGCAGCACCTCCACGTCCAGTGCGGCGTAGGTGAGCCATTCGGCGGGCAGGGGGCGCTGAGACCAGTCCTGGGCGGAATGCTCCTTGGCAAGCGAAAGCCCCAGCTCATGCTCCACCACCGCGGCAAGGCCCACCTTGGGCCAGCCCAACAGGCGAGCCGCGAGTTCCGTGTCAAACACCTGGGCGGGGAAGATGCCCAGATCGTGCATGCCGGGAAGGTCCTGGCTGGCGGCGTGGAACACAAAGGTGGCGTCGGCTGTGGCCTCGTGAAAGGCGCTCAGATCGGGCAGCGCCGCCGTGTCAATCAGGGCGATGCCCGCACCGGCCCGTTTGAACTGGGCGAGGTAGGTGGCCTGGCCGTAGCGGTACCCGGACGCACGTTCGGCATCGGCCGCAATGGGACCCGTGCCCGCCGCAAACGCCGCGATGGTGCGCTCCAATGCCGCGGGGGTGTCCACCACATCGGGCACACCGCCCGCGGGTTCCAGCAATGCCGTGAGGTGAGGTGCGGCCTCCTCGGCCGCGGGGGTCGAGCCGGTGGGCTCAGTCATACGTGTCCTCCAGGAAGGACCGCCACGCCCTCGGGCACGGGGGGAATCCCCGCGCACATGGTCAAGAGCTCGGTCCAGGCAACAATATGCGGCGCGATGTGGGGCCCATCGGGGGTCCAGGAAATGCGCATCTCCACGGTGACCGCATCCTCCCGGCCGGCGAGCTGGCCAAAGGAACGGTTGACCACCTTGGTGACGGTGCCGCCTAACTCGCGGTGGGGGATGCCCGCCAGGGAGTCGGTGAGCCACGACCACGCTACATCGGCCCACAGGTCGTCCCCGCCCACCTCGGTCTCCACGCGCGCCCGCACCAAGGTGACGATGCGGAAGTCGCCGTCCCAGGCATCGGGCCCGGCGGGGTCGTGCAACAGGATGAAGCGGCCCGTCGTCTCGGTGTCCTCGGGCATCACGGTGCCGTTGATGGCCGCGGCAAACGGCGCCACGCGGCTTGGCGCGGGCGTCTCCACCAGGCGCACCTCCGCACGCGTGGGTGCGCTCGCAAGCGACGCCAGGGCGGCGCGGAAGGCCTCCGGGGCCTCAACCGAGTGCATAATCTGAGCCTACGAGCCTTGCGCCGTGGGGCGCGGGTGCCACGCGGAGCGCCGTCACCCTCTACGCTAGGGCCGTATCCCCTTCAGCGATCAAGGATGTGACATGACACTTGCACAGATCGGCGTGACGGGACTTGCGGTCATGGGCCGCAACCTCGCCCGCAACTTTGCCCGCAACGGCTACACGGTGGCGGTGCACAACCGCAGCCCCGAGAAGATGCACTCGCTGCTGGCGGAGCACGGGGACGAGGGCACCTTTGTGGGCTCCGAGTCGCTTGCCGACTTTGTGGCCTCGCTGGAGCGCCCCCGCAAGATTGTGATCATGGTCCAGGCGGGCAACGCCACCGATGCCGTGATTGACGGCCTGGTGCCGCTGCTGGACAAGGGCGACATTGTGGTGGACGCGGGCAACGCGCACTTCCCGGACACGCGCCGCCGTGAGGCCGCGCTGCGTGAGCTGGGGTTGCACTTTGTGGGTGCCGGTGTGTCGGGTGGCGAAGAAGGCGCCCTGCTGGGCCCCTCGATCATGCCCGGCGGCCCCGCAGAGTCCTACGAGACGCTTGGCCCCATCCTGGAGCAGATCTCCGCCAAGGTGGACGGCGAGCCGTGCTGCACGCATGTGGGGCCCGATGGCGCCGGTCACTTTGTCAAGATGGTGCACAACGGCATTGAGTACGCGGACATGCAGCTCATTGGTGAGGCCTACGACCTGCTGCGTGCAGGCCTGGGGCTTGACCCCTCCGCCATTGGCGACATCTTTGCCGAGTGGAACAAGGGGGACCTGGAGTCCTTCCTCATTGAGATCACCGCCGAGGTGCTCCACCAGGACGACCCCGCGACCGGCGGTGCGCTGGTGGACGTCATCCTTGACCAGGCAGGCCAGAAGGGCACGGGCCGGTGGACCGTGCAAAACGGCCTTGACCTGGGCGTTCCCGTGACCGGCATTGCCGAGGCGACGTTTGCGCGGGCCATCTCCTCGCAGGTGGCGCAGCGCGCGGCGGCCAAGGGCGTGCTGGTGGGGGACACCGCCGCATGGAACGTCACGGACCGCGACGCGTTCATTGAGGACGTGCGTCTGGCGTTGTACGCGTCCAAGGTGGTGGCCTACGCCCAGGGATTTGACCAGATTCAGGCGGCCTCCCAGGAGTTTGGGTGGAACGTGGATCGTGGTGCCATGGCGCGCATTTGGCGGGGCGGATGCATCATTCGTGCGCGCTTCCTCAACCGCATCACCGAGGCCTTTGGGCGCGACCCGCAGCTGGCCTCGCTGCTGGTGGACCCGTACTTTGCGGGCGAGGTGGCCAAGGGTGTGGCGGCGTGGCGGCGCGTGGTGTCGCAGGCCGCGCTGTGTGGTGTGCCTGTGCCCGCGTTTGGCTCGTCGCTGTCCTACTACGACTCCCTACGTGCCGAGCGCCTTCCCGCGGCGCTCATTCAGGGGCAGCGTGACTTCTTTGGGGCCCACACCTACAAGCGCGTGGACCGTGAGGGCACGTTCCACATTCTGTGGTCCGGGGATCACTCCGAGGTTGACGCGTAGCAACGCACGCGAGCCGCGGGGCCTGGGGCCGGCACTGCTGTGCTGGGCTCAGGCCCCGCGGTGCATCACCCAGCGTTCCATGCGGTACTCGCCGCCGCGCAGGGTGTGTGCCAGATGTGCGTGAGGGGGAAGCGGCGGCATGGGGTCCGCCGTGGGGGAGCCGGCCACGGGGGAGTGCGTGAGGCAAGCCTCATCGATCGCATCCTGCTCCAGGAACAGCCTGGCGGCATACGCCCCGCCCTCGTGGAGCACACGGGTCAATCCCCGCTCGCGGAGTTGGGCGACGATGCTGCGGGGGTCCAGCTCCGTGGCACCGGCCACAATGACGCGCTCGGCGGGGAAGAGGGCGCGTGCCGGGGCGGTGGCGGTGGTCACCACCCAGGTACGTGTCATGTCCAGTCCGGCGGGGAGACGTCCCGATGCGGTGAGGATGGCAAGGTCCGGCAGGTGGCGTTGCCCCCGCGACAGACGAGCCTCCCACAGCGCCGGCCGCACCCCAATGTCCGTGTAGCCCTCGGCCAGCGCCGTGCGCCCGCCCACCACCACCACATCGGCAACGCTGCGTAGCGTCCTGAGCACGCGCAAGTCGGCCGGCCCACCCAACGGCCGGGACGTGCCGTCAGCGGCCGCCAGGGTGCCCTGTGCGGACACAATGAGCCCCAGGCGTGTGATGTTCTCGCCATGCGCGTACAGGCGCGTCAAATCGGGCTCTGCGGGGTCCTCGCTCAGCGCCGTGCCATGCGGGTAGGTGAGGGTGAGCGCGGAGGACATTGCACCATTGTGGCGTGGCGCCGTCCGCAATAAAACTAGGCTGGTCTTCCGTGACCGCCAGCACCGCCCCCTTGCACATTGTGGGCCGTCGGCCCGTGGTTGCCCCGCAGCAGCTGGTGGCCGCACTGGTGCCGCCCGCCCACTTTGCGGAGGCGACGCTTGCCAGCTACCGCCCCGATCCGGCCTTTGCAAGCCAGGCGCAGGCGCTGGAGATCGTGAGCGACTTTGCGGCCACGGTGCGGCGCAGGCGGGACCGGCGCGGCGCCCGACGCACCGCAGGCACGGGCCTGTACCTGGACGGTGGCTTTGGGGTGGGCAAAACGCATTTGCTTGCCGCGGTGGCGCATGCGGTGGGTGACGGGGTGGCCTTTGGCACCTTTGTGCAATACACGCAGTTGGTGGGTGCGTGGGGGTTTGTGCAGGCGCGCGACGCGCTCACGGACTTTGCCGTGGTGTGTATTGACGAGTTTGAGCTGGACGACCCGGGGGACACGCTCATCATGGCACGCCTGATGCGGGAACTCACGGACGCGGGGACGTGCCTGGTTGCCACGTCCAACACGTTGCCCGAGTCGCTGGGTGAGGGCAGGTTTGCCGCCGCGGACTTCCGGCGTGAGATTCAGGCGGTGGCCTCGGTGTTCACTACGGTGAGCATTGACGGGCCCGACTACCGGCATCGGGGTGAGCTGGAGTTTGTCCACTCCGACGAGGCGGACCTGGCGGCCGTGGCACATGCCACCGGGGGGGTGGTGGAGCGGTGGGATGCGCTGGTCACGGACCTAGCGCAGGTGCATCCGAGCCGCTACGGGGCCTACGTGGAGGGCGTTCGTGTGTTGGGGTTAAGCGACGTCACACAGGTGAGTGACCACAACACGGCGCTGCGAGTGGTGACGTTTGTGGACCGGCTCTACGACAACGATGTACGGGTGGTGGCCACCGGGCTTGACCTGGGCGACGTGTTTGCCCCGCCCATGCTGCGCAGCGGGTATAGGAAAAAATACCTGCGCGCACTATCGCGTCTGGCGGCAATGACCGCATTCCGGGTTTAACCTAGGGTTTTACCCTCACCATCGCCCGCCACCGAGGAGTTCATATGTCGCAGGCTGACGTCCAGCCCACCGTCCCCGAGCGGGTGTACTCCCCGGCGCGGCTATTTTTCTCCACCACGGACCGCCGTGGCGTGATTGACATGGTCAATTCCACGTTTGTGGACCTGAGCCGCTACGAGGTGCCGGAGCTGCTGGGCAAGCCGCACAACATCGTGCGTCACCCCGACATGCCCGCCGGGGTGTTCCACCTGGTGTGGGAGGCGTTGCTTGCGGGGCACACCGCCAGCGCCTACATCGTCAACCTGGCACAGGATGGGGCGCCCTACCGCACCCTTGCGGTGGTGTCGCCGCTGGGCGAGGGCTTCCTCTCGGTGCGCTCCGCGGTGACGCGGGAGGACCTGTGGGGTCCCGTGGCCCAGGTGTATGCGGCCACGCGCGCCGAGGAGCGCCGCTTGAGCGCGGAGGGTATGCCACGTGCGGAGGTGGCGCGCGCGGGAGCCGCATTCCTGCTGGAGCGGGTGCACGAGTTGGGCTTTGACTCCTATGCGGAGCTTATGGGGGAGGTGTTGCCCGCGGAGATGCAGGAGCGCAGGCGCGTGGCGCCGCCCAAGGCGCCGCTGGTGGCCCGCGGCGAGCGGCTCTATGACCTGGTCAAGGCCCTCTTGGAGATTGATGCGGAGATTGCGCAGCTGGTGGCGCAGCACGATGAGGCCGTGGAGGTGGCCGAAGTGCTGGGCACCGCGGGCGACGCGATTGCGGTCACCTTGCACGACCTCTACGACGGCGCACTGCAGGCCGCCACCGCCTCCGAGGAGTCCGATGCCAAGGTGCTCACCACATCGGCACGAGCGGCCCTTGACCTGGTCACCCAGGTGGAGGCGGCCCTTGCGCCCCTTGGCGACATGCTGGCCACCGAGCGGGTGGCGCTGATGGAGTTGCAGGCCGCGCTTGCCGAGGTGGCCATGCACGCGGACATGTCCACCGCGTTTGCGGGTGAGGTGGCCACCGGTGCGGCCGTGGGCAACCCCGTGGTGGGAATGGAGCTGTTGGGCCTGGCGATTGGCGCCTCGGTGCGCCGCCTTGCCACGCTCCAGGAGCGTGCCGCCGATGGTTTGGGCGACGTGGCACACGAGATCTCGCGCGCCCAGGTGAACCTGGCGGACTTTCAGCGGGCGTTGACCAACTGGCGCACCATGGTGTTGCGCTTTGGGCAAAGCGCCGCGATGGGCGACGCACTGTCCGTGGTGGACGCGCGGCTTGCGGCCGGGCTGCGCGACATGGGGGCGTTGACGGAACTTGCCGAGCGGTGCCGCAGCCTGGCTCAGGCGCAGGACCTCAACCCGCTCGCCCGTGCCGCCACCGACTTTGTGGCGGCCTCGCGCGCACTCTAGGTGCGGCGGGCCGTTGTGCGGGGTGGTGGTGGTGGGGTGGGCTATTCCTGGAGCTTTGCGCCAATAACCACTTCGCCCAAGGTGACGGTCCACCCGTCGCCCACGGGCATCGCAAACCCGGGGGCGCATGCCGTCGCCTCACCCACAGAGTTGGCCACGGTGGTGCCATTCGTGGAGTGAAGGTCAGTGACCCAGAGGAGCCCGTCCTGCTCGTGGATAGAGGCATGCGTCTTGGATAGCGATCGCCAGGGGTCGCCCACCCGCAAAGGCCGCATTCCAGGCTCGGCCACAGGATCTCTGCCAATGGCTACGCCTTGGTCCACCGTCAGCACCTGGCCGTCAGAGAAGGTGAGCTGCCATCCACGGGCGTGCGCGGCTTGCTTCATCACCGTCTCATGCAGTTCCTCGTCTTCGTCATAGGCTGCTTGCGCCTTGGCGGACAGCGAGATGGTCAGCGAGGGAACGGGCGTCGATGCGGCGACGGGGGGAGACGGGGGTAGTGAAGGCATAGGAGGAAGCGCCGGAATGGGTGCTGATTGCGGCGCTGCGGCCTCCTGGGGAGGCGGCGCCCACGGCGGTGTGGGCACCGTAGGGACCGGTTGGCTTGGGGGGCCAGGGACGGGCACCGGCGCGACGGTAGCCGGAGCCGCCCATGGTGTGCCAGCCGCCGCCGGGTCGGTCCGCGAGATGGGTACGATGCTGGGGGCAGGCATTGGCGCCATTCGCGGTGGCGACGGCGGTGGAGTGGTCGCATGAAGTGGCGAGGTGTGGGGCTGCGCTGTGGGCCGAGTTTGCCCGTGTTCGCCTTCCCTCACCGTGACGATGGCCGTGCGGTCCGCCGACTGGACCTGTTGCGCAAGGTTGTAGCAGAACTGCATGTACGTGTGGTGAGCCACCATGATCTTGGCGCGCTTGGGAATGAAGCCGCCTGAGGACTCCTGCTCGGTCATGTACCAGTCGATGGTGCTGGTGACATAGACGCGGCCACCGTGAGGTGCAAACGTCACGTTGAAGATCATGAACTTGTTGAACGCTGCCGCAAAGTCATTGACCCGAAAGATCATCTCGCGGTCGGTGGAGTTGGTGGCGACGATGCGGTGCCTGCCCTGATCCGCGTTACCCTGGCTCTCCGAGGCGGCACGGTGCGCCATGTTGCTCACATGCTCGATGGGCAGAGCAGTCTCAATGTCGATGCCGTTCCAGGCGTATGGGTGCGGTTTCGCCACGATCAGACACTACTACAGGCGGCAACTATCAGGCCAAGCCTTGGTCGCTGTGTGCCGGGATTCAGCTAGCCAACGCCATCAGCAATGCCGACACCTAGTGCCTCCGCAGGATGTCCGCGATGCTGCGCTGGCTCGTACTACCGTTAACGAGATACGAATCATGGGCATTAAATGGATTTTGGCCCCCACCCGTATCGAAAGACCTTGCACCCTCAATACCACTGGGATCCGCACCGTACACGCCCGAATTAGCCGTGACGTCCCATTGAGCCTTACCAACCCAGAGGTCACCCTTGATCCTGAGGTCATTTAAATCGTCGGTTCCAATTCCGGGAGATCCGATGATGATAAGGTCATTGACCACGTCCGTCTGCCGAACGGCGAGCCCAGCAACGGTAGACCCATAGGAGTGACCCAAGAGGTCAAGCTGGGCACCTGGATTGTGGTGATGGATGTTGTTAAGAAAGTCAGCCAGCTGCGTCGCACCAGCATCCGCAAACCCCCGGCTAAATACTTCCGAACCTTGGGGCGCGTCATATTCCATCCACACGACCATGGCAGTATCTGATCCGGCTTGTGCGCGCAACGCGGCCATGTCGCTGATCGGGTGGCTCAAGCCATCCGCGCTGTCCGTTCTAGAATTCATGCCTTGAACGTAGACTGCGATGTGATCGGAGCGGTCGACCGGACCTAAGGAGATCGCAACTCGGATCGAATCTGGCGCATCAGGATCAAAGCTGATCAATTGTGCGTCCGGATGCCCTTCTAGACTCTCTTTGATTTGCTTTAGGGCCCTCATCTTGTCTTCATACTGATCATTCTCCCACCAGAATATTCCTCCGGGGTCCTTCAGTTGACCCATATACTTTTCGAGGTAAATGCGGTTTGCCTGATCTCGAATCGTGGGAGACAATTCGGTATCGGAGCCAAATCGTCGTAGCTCCTCGATTGAGAGGCCTTGTCGCTCCTTGTCGGTCATATCTAGCCAGGAATTTTCGCGTGCCGTGCCAGTGTGATCCTGAGCGTTTGCGATCCCCGAAACTGACGCCGTACTGTCGTACTCGTTGCTGGTGGCTTCCTGGGCATCCGCGTTGCGCCTGAGGAGGGCAGCGGCAGTGGTGAGGGTGGACGACGCGTTGTTGAGCGCGGCGCGGTGGGCGTTCTTCCAGTCGTTCTTGAACTGCTGCGAGTCCGCACCATGCCAAGTGATTTGGTCAACGGGACCATTGAGTTCGTCCCGAATCCGGGTGATCTGTAGCCCTTGTTGCTCGAGTTGCTTGGCGAGTTGCCGCAGTCGTTCAACGTCGGCACCCTTCATCATGCTCACGGGATCGTCTCCTTCACGGGTGGGTGGGATTGGCACCTTTGCTCACGGAAGGTGGTGGTGGCCCATGGTGATGGGCCACCACCCGTTCTCCTAGTACGTCGAGGAGGTCTGGTCCTGCTTTGCGGCGTTGGACTGAGCCTTGCTCTTGGCGGTGTTCAGCGCGTTGGCAGCCTTCTTCAGCTGCGTCTTGTGCGTGCCCTTCCACTCGCTGCGGAACTTGTCGGCATCGGACCCGCGCCAGGCGTTGGCCACATCGCTGTCCACCAGGCGGTCAACCTCCTTGATGATGTTCTCAATCTCGGAGGCCTTGGTGCCAAACTTGATGGCTACCCGACGGACCTCATCGGTGTCCATTCCCTTGAAGCCTGCTGCCATGGTGCTACCTTTCTCTCGAGTCACTCACTTACACGGGGAGTTCCGCGGTATCGGTGACGTTACTCCGGCACTGTGGGAGGGGAAATGGGGAGAATCCCCCATCACTGGGTGGCATCGGCCACCTGAAGTTTGACTGCGGTGCCGCCCGAGACCAGGAACCCGCGCCCCGGTGGGAAGTCTTTGCGGCGGAGGGTGCCAAGCGAGACGCCAAGGAGGTCGCCGTCGTCGGGAGTAAGCAGGAGGCCCCGCCGTCCAGCCCGGAATGGCTGCGCCAGGGTGTATGCCTGTCCCCACGTGGAGATTTCCGACTCGCCCACTACCAGGTGGTCTTCCCGCACTGCGGCGCGGATCAACGCGTCGAGGTCAAACTCAGCCTCGCCGTCACTGAAGGCGGTCAGGGACTCTACAAAGATTGCGTAGCGTGGTGTGCCCTTGTCCAACAGCGGCGTGAGCCGGCGTGCAAGCTCAGCCACGGCCTCGGGCCCCTGGGCCACTTCCGCCCAGGGGATAGCCCGCGCCAGTGCGCTCTTGCGAGGTGCCAACAATATGGTCGGCATGGTGGCGTCGGTGCGTGCCAACGATGCCGCGATGGTGGCCATGGCGGTGGTGCGCCCGCTTCCGGGGGGCCCGGAAACCAGGAACGCCCCCGTGGCTTCAAAGCCCACAGGCTCGAGCGTCCGGTCGTCCATACCAATGAGCGCGGTACCTGGCGTGCCTCCGGTCAATGTGGTCAATGCCACGTGGTGAGGCAGCGCGCGGATGGGCGTGGGAGGCGAGGGGAGGATGCGTGTCACCGCTCCGGCAAGGTCCTCGAGTTCCCGAGCCTGGACGGCCACGTTACCCGAGGTGCCGAGGACGGCGATCTGTACCTCCCGGTTGCCCATGATGCCCCTGCCTGCCGGTGAGGCCGCATTGAGCATGTCCTTAGGAACGCCAAGCGAGACGTATTCGTCCTCGTTGGACATGCGTAGCACCACAATGCGTTGCATGGTGGAACTGATGGAGTTGGGTATCGAGTTGGGGCGGTCGCCGGTTACCACCACGTGGATGCCCACGCTGCGGCCATCTGCCGCAATCTGTGCAAACGCGGTAAACCAGTCGGACAGGGAGGGCGGACCGTACTCGTACTGCTCCCTAAATGCGCCGATGCCGTCAACGAGTAGCAGCACCCGCGGCTCATCGGGGGCGTCGGCAAGCGCACGGTACTCGCCGATGGTTCCTGCACGAACCGCCGAGTAGCGCTGAGAGCGCTCGTCGACCATCTCGCGGAGAAGTCGCAGCGTGCGGATGACGCGTTCTTCGTCGTCACCGGGCACAATGGCGCCCACATGTGGCAAGGCCTCAAGCATGCTGAGCCCGCGCGAGCCAAAGTCAAGACCATATACATGGGTGGGGCCACCGTTGCGCATGGATGTTGCCGCGGCAACGGCAATGGTGCGCAAGGCCGTGCTCTTGCCTGAGCCGCTCGCCCCAAGGATGGCGAGGTTCCCATCCTGATCAGGCTCAAAGTGCACCGTGGGTTGCGACTGGGAGTCGGGGTCGTCTAGGACGCCAATGAGCAGTTGGGAGTCGCTCCGAGGGTTAGGGAGTTTGGCAAAGTTGTAGACGGGTGCCAGTTCGTCGAGCCAAGGCTTGCGGGGCACGGGGATCTGTAGGTGTGCCGAGGCGGCACCAATGGTGCTCACCATGCGCGCAATGTCCGTGGGGCCGGTGCGGGTCTTTCCCGGCGCATCACTGTGAGGAGGTTCCCAGGGCTGGTTCACCCCAAAGTCAAGTTCCTCGATGCTGACTTGAGGAGCCTGCGGCTCCCCCGTGGTGCGCCCGCCCACGTAGCCGGTCTGGAATGGCTTGAGGCGTCCGGGTCCGGTCTTGGCGGCGCCACGCCCGGGGATGGAAGAGTCAAAGCGCGCGGCCATCCGGTCACCCAGAATGTCCATCGAGTCTTCGTCGTCGGCCATGCGCAACGCGATGCGCAGATTGGTGTTGGCCCTCAGGCTGTCGCGGATCACGCCCGAGGGACGCTGTGTTGCCATGATCAGGTGGAGGCCCAAGGACCGGCCGCGTTGCGCCACGTCCACCACTCCGTCAACAAACTCGGGGACCTCGGTCGCCAGTGCGGCAAACTCGTCGATGATGATGATGAGGCTGGGCGGACAGTCCGGGTCGCCCTTCTTTTCCAAGGTCACCAGGTCCTTGGCTTGCTTTTCGTTGAGCAGATGTTCGCGGTACTTCAGCTCTGCCTTGAGTGATGTGAGGGCACGGCGCACCAGGTGAGGGGAGAGGTCGGTGACCAGGCCCACACAGTGAGGGAGGTTCACACAGTCGGCAAACGCCGTGCCGCCCTTGTAATCCACAAAGAGGAAGTTCACCCTGTCGGGGCTGTGCGCGGCCGCCATGCCCAGCACCCACGCCTGCAAGAACTCCGACTTACCCGCACCGGTGGTGCCTCCCACAAGAGCGTGGGGGCCATCGGCACGCAGGTCAAGGACAAAGGGCTCTGCCCCCGCGTGGCCCACCACGGCGCGCAGGGTGCCTTCCTTGTCGTGCGGCTTGGGAGCACTCCCATCGCGGACCACAATCGAATTGCTTTGTCTCCACCGCTCGACAACCGCCTCGGGGGACGCGAGGAGCTCGATTCCGGCAACGTCGGTGTATCCCACGGACCGTGGCAGGTCGGAGTCGTCGTCAATGGGCGCGCCCACATCAACAATGGGTGCCATCAGTCGGGCAAGCGTGTGTGCCCGCTGCAGTTCGAGTGTCTCAAGCAGGATGGGCGACGTGCGCTCGCCCATGCGTACCTGGCCGGCAATGCCGTCCCGACCGCCGGCATCGAGCGCGATAAAGCTGCGGCAAGCGGCAGGCAGGGACTCCACCCGGGGGGCGCTCCAGATGACGTGCACCCCCGCATCGGGTCCCCGCTCAAGGATGCGCGTCAGGCGGCCGCGGTCAACGGGGGTGGAGTCTTCCACCACCAGCAGCACCGATGGCACCACCGGTTGGGGCAGCGGACTCCGGTTGTCACCCAATGGCCCACGGGGGGTGGGGGCGGCGCCCTTGAGGCGTGCGTCGATTAGCCCCTCTAGTTGGGCAAGAACTGCGGCACCTGCACCTCGGCCATCGGCAAGGGGAGAGCCCTCCAGTGGGCTGTGGCTCGATGAGGTGTGGGGCAGCCACTTGAGCCAGTCCCACTCGTGGCGCGAGGTGGGGGACACAAGAGCCGCGACCACAAGTTCGGCGGGGGAGTGCCTGGCCACCAATTGGAACACGGCGGCGCGAGCCACGCCATGTCGGAGGCCGTCGGGCCCGGTAAATCCCATGGATCCATCCCGACGAAGTTCCAACGACACGGGAACCCCATCAACGGTGGAGAACTCTTGTTGCAGGCCAAGGAGCTTGTCCCAGTGTTCGGGGAAGGCATCGTTGTTTGAGGGCATCTCGATGGTGGTACGAGATGGCATGCGTCCCGTTCCCGCGTTGAGGGTGAGGAAGGTGGCGGACTCGGGTCGTTCGGACCACAGGAGGGGCCCTCGTCCCGCGGTCTCGGTCTCGAGCATTGCGGTGCTGGGAAGTTCGGCGAGGCGCGCACGTCGTTCGGCGTCACGTGATTTCTCCAGCCGATCGTTAGCCCGCAGCAACGCCTCGGTGAAGGTGATGTTGTCAATCCGGCGCTGGCGTCGATTCCGGGACGACTGATCGATGAACTCTGCCACCATCAGCACCGGGCTGAGACCCATCATGAATAGGCCGATCATGTCCTTGGTGAGCACCCACATCACTCCACCCATCATGAGCGGGGCCATGAGGGCAAGGAAGGGGAAGCGCTGTGGCGGAAGGTGCTTGGGAGGCACCGGTGCCTGGTGCTTCTCGCCCTTGAAAATGGTGACTACGCGGGGCGAGCGAATGTGATCAATCTGTACCTGAGCCGATGATGAGGCCACCTCCTCACCGGACGCCATCATCGTGATGGCCAAGGAGGTGTCTCCAAGGATGACCACATCACTTGGCGTGACCTGGGCCCGGCCTACGGGTTCACCGGAGACCACCACGCCATTGGCGGAGCCGATGTCGACGATCTCAATGGTGTGGGTGATATTGATGCGTGCATGACGCTTGGAGACCATGGGATCGGTCAGGGTGACCTCGGCCGCGGGGTCACGGCCCACAATGGAAGAGCCGTGCGTGAGCGTGAACTCACGCCCCGCATCCGGCCCGGCAATGACCCGTACCTGGGCCACGGCCACGCCGCGCGATCCACCGGAGACGTCCTCAGGGGCTCGCACCATCTCGATGACGGACCCGGAAAGCAACACGGAGTTACCCAACGTGGTGGAGGGGCTCAACGTGTACACCGCACCGTTGATCGGTTCGCGTACCGCCAAGGTGAGCGGACCCGGCTCCTGTCCCTCGTTGGCTGGGTCGGAAAGGGCGATGGCGCGCGCCACATCGGCGGCGGTGGCCGTGGCATCGGCGGTCAGGAGCAGGTCCGTGTAGGTGTCACCGCGCCGCAGGGTGGTCTTGATTTTCACTGGTGGCCCTCCTCCATGTCGAGCAATGCAAGGTCCTGTCGTCCCACAAGTTGTGCGCCAATGGCGTACTCCACAAGGCGTGCACGCCTATTGGTGGCGTAATTGCCTACGCCGCCGCGCAGGCCCTGCACTCCAAGCCGATCGAGCTTGTCGCACACGTTGTCCAACTTGCGGTTAAAGCGAGTGAGCGTCCATCCGAGCCGGGACGCGGCGGCCACACTGGTGGGGAGATCTCCCATGCCACTTCCTTCGCGTCGGAGCATGGGCTCGGCAAGCGCCACAATGACCAGGTGTTGGCTGGGGGTCAGGGCAATGTCCCCGATGGTGGTAGCCCCCACCACAGATTCCACCCGCGTATGCGTGAAGAGGGGCTCTGTGACGTAGAAACCCACCTCGTAGGTGGTAGAGCCGGCGGTGAAGATGGCGGAGGTCTTGTTGAAGACCAGGGGTATGTGAGCTCCGGGCGAAAGCCACGACTGCAGCCGCCCACCGCTGTCACTCACGGTGACGGAAAGGCGTGAGCCCACATTGGACAGTAGCCACATGTTCTCCACAAAACGCAGTTGGAGGAGGTGGCGGTGCAGGAAGGGGTTGTCGTCAATGGACAAGTCCGCCTCCCGGCCAATGGTGAAGTGAGCGCCCTTGTCAATGCGGTACCACTCACCGCAGTACTCAATGGCCAAGGTGCCCTTCTCGGTGACGTCCTCGTGCTCCACGGGTGTCATGGTCATGAGGCGCACCCCTGAGCGGGCTGGGGTGCCGTGGTGCCGTTGGCACGCCGCAACACCACCTCGATGCATGTCTGTCCCTGGGGGTTAATGTCGAGCGTGGCGGTGGCTTCCTCAGTCTTGTGGAACTCTGTCTCCTCGCCCACAATGATCTGCCGCCACAGGTAGAGGTCCCCGTCTTGTGGATCGGGATTGGACCACGTAAAAGTCGCGGCATCCTCATTGATGATGCCGGCCAGGTTGGCAACCGGGGGGACGGGTGCGAGGGGATCCAAATCGAGCGGAGCCTCCGGAAGGTCCAAGGGTGCCTCCTGAGGGGAAGAATCCCCGGGTCCCCCCAGCAGTGCGAGGGTGACCGCAATGGCCACCACCACTACCGCGCCACCTCCAATCAACGCCGGAAGTACCTTCTTGCCGCCCGATGCGGGCGCCGGCAGGGGCGTGGGGGTGGCCGGGCCAGTGGCGTAGGGCGCGGTCGTGGAGGGGGCGGGTGCACCCCACACGGTGTCCGCAAGAGGGGTGTGTTCCGGAGCCGGAGCGGGCGCCATGCGCACGGCAGGGGCATCGGGCACGGGCGGTGCGGCGAGCGCGCCGCCGGGAGGAGGGGGAGGGGGTGCCACGCGTGGCAGCGGTACGTCAACACCCGTGCTGGTCACCGTGTTAGTGGGTGCAAACATTCCCGGCAGAGACTGGGCGTCAATGCTGGTGATGCTGCGGAACGTGGTGCGTTCGACGTCGTCATCGTCACGCGTGGGACTAAGAAGTTCCTCCTCTGCCACATCGAGGGGGGTCTCCTGCATGCCCAGCTCGATCTGCACCCGCTGCAACGCGCGCGCAAACTCCAGTGCGCTGGCATACCGCTCTCGAGGGTTCTTTGCCATGGCACGCTGCAGTGTCGCTTCGAGCGAGGCAGACACATCCTTGCGGCCCAGCGCGGGGACGGGCATGGTTTGGATGCGGGAGATGACATCGAGCTGGGTATTGGGTGCCCCGGGAATCTCAAAGGGTGTCCGGTCAACCAGCAACGTGTAGAGCGTGGCCGCAAGGGAGTACACGTCAGAGGTGACGTCACCCTGAGGCGGAGACTGGAACACTTCGGGCGGTGACCAGGGGATGCTCATCCCTGTCATGTGAGCGCCGGTGGTGGCGGCAATGCCAAAGTCGGTCAGGGCGGGCCTGCCGTACTCCGTCACCAGGATGTTGGCCGGCTTGATGTCGCGATGCAGAATGCCAAACCGGTGGGCGGCTTCAATGGCGGAACCAATCTGGATGCCCACGCGGAGCGTCTCCGCTTCGGAAAACCGTTCGCGACGGTGGCGCGTCTGCAGGTTTGACCGAGGGCAGTTCTCCATCACCAGATAGGGTCTGCCGTCGGGAGAGACACCTGCCGAAAAGACGGAGACGATTGACGGGTGGCTCGCGAGCTGCGCCATCAAGTTGGCTTCTTCGGTGAACCCGGCGATGGCCGCGGCGCTTGTCTGCTCCTTGAGGAGTACCTTGACGGCAACCTGTCGCTTGGGGTGGTGCTGCTCATAGAGAAATACATCGGCAAAACCGCCGGATCCCAGCAGCTTGATGTATTCATAGCCGGTCAGCACCGGCGGTGTGGAGGGTGGCCTGTCGCTCATGACAGCCCCTCAAAACTGATGAGGACGCCATCGCCAATGTCAAAGGTGTCCCCGGCAACCACAAGCGTCGGTTCGCCCGGGTGGAGGCGGACGGGATCCTTTCCGGGCCGATTGAGCCATGTGCCGTTGGTGGTGTCAAGATCCACGGCCACCAGGTCACTGCCTTCCATGCGAAATTCCACGTGGCTGCGGGAGACATCCTGGGCGGGGCTGGGGACCGTCACCAGTTGCGGCACGGTGCCGCTGGCGCGCACGGCCTGTGGCCTGCGGCCCACCACCGTACTGCGGTCAAGGCTCACCGATTCCCCGGTGGACACGTGCATGGTGGGTGGCGCCTTCGCGGGACCCACCGGTGGGGGAACAAACTGCGTGCCAAGTTGCTTGCGGAGCTGAGCCAACTGTTCCAAGGACATGGTCTGGCCGTCGTGGTCGCCTGGCTTGGCGCCCGGAGGCGTTGAGGGTGCAGGGAAAGGCGGTGGGAATGGAACGCGGGGGCCGGGCCCCTGGATGGAGGGCTTCCCCGCCGCCGATGCCGGTGTGGTGGGCTGCTTGACGACGCCCGGGACGGCGCTGATGAGGTTTGCATCATCGGCATTGCGTACGGCGGCCTCATCGGTGGAACCCCCACGAGTGTCGCCCGTCAGCATGTCGTCATAGTGCGAAGCGGGTGCCGGGGCCGGGGGCTCCTCTTGGTCGGGAAGAAGCGTGGCGGCGCTGACAGGTGCCTCCATGTCCGCCGCGGGGGATGCCGGCTGGGGTGAGGGCAGTGGCGCGGAGGGGAGCTGCGCGGGTGCCACGCGCACGGTGGAAAATCCTGCAACTCCGGCATCGAGGGGCAGGGGCGGGCCCGATGCTGTCTCCACCACAAGCTCGGCACACTCGAGCTCGGTAAAGGACTTCTCGGCCCATGTGGTGGCTCCACTGCCGGTTACCTCAGCCACCTCACCGTGGGAATGGGTAACGGCGACGGTAAGGTCACCGCGCACCACCACACGCCAGGCGTCGGGCTCTTGGCTGATGACCACAAAGGGTGGAAGCGTGCTGAAGTCCATGCCGTAGCTTGAGGCGAGCTCCTTGAGCACGGTGGCAAAGGTGTCGCCGGTCACACTCAATTCGCGCCAGCTCTGGGCCGTGAGGTGGGCGGCCGCGGTGGGATGGAGCGCCACCACGGCGCCCGGCCCTACCACCACAAACCACGAACCGAGCGTGTACTCCACCTTCACGAGCGGTCCTCCTTGGCTCGCATCACGCGGGGACGCGTGAGGTCCGCGGTGGCTTCACGATGGAAATCCTCCGCGGTGTCCCATGAGGTACGCAAAGGAGCCACCAGGGTGGTCTCGTAGTCGTCATCGTCCACGTATATAGCATCCACCACCACGGCGGTGACATTGTCCCTTCCGCCGCGCACCAGAGCCTCGTGAACAAGGCGCTGTGCGGCGGATTCTGCGGTGTCTTCCTCAAGGAGTACGCGCTCAATCTCCGCGTCTGACAGTTCGTCGTTGAGGCCGTCGGAGCATGCGAGCATGCGATCGCCGCTTTGCGCAGTCAACAACCAGTAGTCCGGGGTGCCAGAAGAACCTGCGCCAATGGCCCGGGTGATGATGTTCTTGTCGGGATGCCCCTCCGCCTGGTTTTCGTCGAGCATGCCGTCATCTACCAGGGCCTGCACCGCCGAATGATCGATGCTGATCTGTTCCATACGACCGTCACGGCAGCGGTACACGCGGGAGTCACCGATATTAATCACTAACCAGTACCACACGTGGAGTCGCTGCGTGGTGAAAAATCCCGTGAGCGTGGTACCCGCGGCGCCATCGTGGACGCTGATCTCATACACCCGCTCCACGGCGGACTCAAAGGCCTTGTCCAGTGCCTCGGACGTGATTTCGGGCGCGTCCACCAAGGGGCGATAGCTCTCAATGGTGACGCGGCTCGCCTCGGCCCCGCCCTCATGGCCGCCCATGCCGTCCGCCACAAGAAACACCGGCTGTTGTGCAAGGAAGCTGTCCTGATTGTTTCCACGCTTGAGGCCACGGTCTGTGCAGGCGCCCCAGCTCAACTCAATGTTGCTCATAGCCGTCTCCCTTAATCGGTGTGGTGTCGTCTCATGACCTGAATGGCTGACATGGGCAATAGCCTGGCACGCCATCGTCGGTGCCACGGTTGGGCCGCGCGGATAGACATTTGTGCCGCCCTGCTGTCGTTCCAGATGGCCTCCACCTCGTCGGGGTGGGGTGCCTCTCCAGAAAATGTGGCGGCATCGGCCCGTAAGGCAAGGGCGAGCGTACCCGCCGCAGGGTAGGCCTGGTCCAACAAGGTGGCGTGCTCGAGCCGCGTTGACCCTTGTGGGAGTGAAAGGCCCATGTCGGTGGTGGTGTCGAGCAACTCGGCCCAGCCCCCGTGCGCGCGCACGGCAGGATTGTGATGGTGGCGGCGGCGATTCCGCTCCCGTGACTTGATGGCCCCCAGGGTAAGTGAGGGGCCACAGATGACGGCGAGTGCCAGGAGCGACAGGCCCGCAATCCTCACCACCGCCCACACCTGGGGACGGCCCTGAACGTCGTCATGTTCGCTACTGTCTTCCACCGGAGGCGGGGGCGGGAGTTCGGCGGGCTCCTGTGGGGTGTCCGGTGGCTGGGCAACCTGCGCGCGCGGAGGCGGCTTCTGCTGATCGGGAACCTCGTCCATCGGAACGCGATCCTCCGAGGGAGTGGGCCAAAATGCCACCCACCCCAGGTCTTCAAACGGAACCTCAACCCACACGTGAAGCTGGTCTCCGGTCACCGTCGCCTCTCCCGTGGAGGTGAGGCCGGCGCCGCCCTCACCCGAAAACCCCATCACCACGCGGGAGGGAATGCCCAACTGCGCCAGGAGGAGCGCCATCGCCACCGCGTATTGTTCGTCATCGCCCGTCATCTGAGCACCCTGGAACAGTTCCGCTTCGCGGCCCACACCATGGCCCGAGCGGGATGCCACCTCACCCTCGAGTCCGTGGCTGAAATACCCCTGCTGGAGGAAGGTTTCCACGGCAAGTACCTGGCGCGTCGGGGTGTCGGCATGGGCCACGATGTCGTCAAGTGCGCTCACCAAGGAATCGGGAACCTTGGAGGGTGGTGGCAGCTGTATTGACGCGATGGTGGACTCTGCGAGTTGCTTCGCCGTGGGCCGAGCGGGGATCACGGTGCTGAACATGTAGCGGTCGCCCGAGGCAAGGCCCGAGGTGAGAACTCCCGTACTGGTTGCCGCGTTGTAGTACAACTCGGATTGGCGGGTAGAGCCCGCCGTGGTGAGTTGCAACGCGTTGAGTGCACCGGTGGTGGGAAGCCAGATACCGGTCAGTTCATCGACCTCAATGGACACTTGAGCGGGCGTGCCGTCCGCCGCGTTGTCAATGAACCGACCCATCCGCAAGAACTGTCCGGACCCCTCGCCACCCGCACCCGAGACGCGGTACACGATGCCGTCATAGAGGTCCAGCGCCGCAAGCCGCAAGGTGGCGTCAGCGGGAAGCCCCTCGACGGTAAACAGCGTGACAGCCTCGCCTTCGGAGACCCATTTGCGGAACGAAGTGAGTGGAGTGGGGTAGTCGTGCAGTTGCCACGGTGGGGTGATGTGATCGCGTGCCGTGTACCTGTCCAGGGGAAGCGCGGCGACGCCCACGGCGCTCAGTGCCACCAACCCGAGTACCAGCGTGCTCACGGGAGCATGAACGGCAACGCGACGATGCCACGCCTTGGTGGATTGCGGAGTGTGGAGGGTGCGGTCGCCGTTGTCGAGCAATCGTTGAGCATTAATCTTCCACGCCGCCCACCACACGCTGACTCCTGCAAGGACCGCACCCACCAGAGCCGGTAGTGCCGGGTTGTAGGTGCTGTAGTACACCGAGAAGAGAAGCAACGCACCGATGGGGAGCAAGGCAAAGCCAAAGCGCCGCCACCGCAACGCGCAACTGGTGGCAAGCATGCTTGTCAGAAGCCCGGAGAAGTAGGGTGCCACCGTGAGGCCCGCGTAGCCCACAAAGGGCGCCTGCAGGGTGAGCGCCTGCTTCCACACTTGAATTGCCCCCACCGCCAGGGACTGCAGCACCGCGAGTGTAGGAATCACACCGCCAAGGGCATCCTCACGGAACGCGAGCGCGCCCCCACACACAAAGTAGGTCACCGCCCCCGCGGCCAGCATCCCCAAGGCGTTCCAACGCATCCGTGCACCTAGCACCGCAATGCCCACGCCTAGGAAGACGCCGCCACCCGCGGCAACCCAGAAGGTACCCGCGTCGTAGGCGGAGGCGAGGGGTATCAGCGCGAGCACGCTGAGGAGCGCCATGGTGATGGCATTGGTAGCACGGTGCTGGAAGGTCATGCGTTTACCGCGCGCATTCCTCGACGCAGTTCCTCGAGCGAGGGCACGTCGGCGTAGACAAAGTCGCCCATGGTGTGCCGGGTGAGAGGCACCCCAGGGGTAACCCGGAGTCCCAGCGCACGCACCAGGCCGGGCAGGCGCACCGAGGCGGCGCGAAGGTGGGAGACGGGCGTGGTGGAGCCGGCAATCAATGCCACCACCGAGGCGTTGGGTGCTGCGGCGCCTACAGTGCGCGCAATCTCCACCAAGCCGGGCGCACTCGTGCCGGGTGCGATGTCAATGGCCGCCAAGCCGTCCAGCAGGCCCGTACGAGTGGGGCAAGGGACGGATCCCTGTGACGTGAGCAGGGTGAGAGCCTTGCCGGTCCTCAGCGCGGCAACCCCCATGGAGCCGGCCACCGAGATGGCGGTCTCGCACTCGTCTTCGTCGGCGTAGTCAAGGAGGCGAGTGGACAGTGCAAGCACTAGATGGGATCGCCGAGTCTGTTCAAATTGGCGCATCATGAGCGTGCCGGTGCGTGCGGTGGAGCGCCAGTGAACGTACCGGAGGTCGTCTCCCGGCGCGTACTCGCGCAGAGCATGAAAGTTGATGTCGTCGTCGGCCAGATGCTGGGTAGGGGTGCCCTCAAGGTCACGAATGATGCCTGCCGTGTCGCTTTCTAACGAGACCACGCGGGGGTGAACATAGAGATCCTGTGGATCGCTCCACGTTGAGGAGCGTCGCAACAACCCCAGCGGGTCACTGCGTACCGAGGTGATGGGGCCCAAGGTGAGGACGGTTCTGCGCTGAGTGGGGATGGCAAAGAGCTCATCGTGCTCGGAGCCGGGGTCAAGGCGCGGCATGCGGAATTCGGCGCAGGCGGCGCCCACTGGAAGCTCCAGGCGGGCCGAAGGTGAGGTACGGCGCGAGGAGTTGCGCACCGCCACCCGTCCCACGGCACGTTCGCCTACCACCACACGATCCGAGGCCAGCTCAATACGGGCGCTGTACCGGGGTGCCACCAGGATGAAGGGCACCGCGCTGATGAGCGCCAGCAAGGCCACCGCGGCAACGCCCAAAAACTCGGCCCAGCCCCGCCAGACGCCCGTACCAAGCGCCGCCACGCCCACCACCACGACCGTCCAGCCCATGAAGGACATGGCGCGCAGCCACCGAGTGGCGAGTACGGGGGTCCTTGAGAGGGAAGACGGAGACACTACGCGCTCCCGCCTGGAAGTTGCGGCGCGGCAACGTCGCCAAGAGCGCGAGCCACCACCTGGCTCGCGGTGGCCCCAGCAAACTCGGCCTCGGGGTCCATCACAATACGGTGCGCCCACACGAATGTGGCCAACTGCTTGATGTCGTCGGGAATGACATAGGTGCGCGCCTCCTGTGCGGCCCACACCTTGGCGGCGCGGATCATGGCCAATGAGCCGCGAACGGAAACGCCAAGGCGCGTTTGCGGGTCTTCGCGGGTGGCCTCCGCCAGCTGTGCGGTGTACCTCAGCAATGCGGGGTCCACGTGGACATCCGCCAACAGGGTGATGATGTCCTGAACGGCGCTGGTGGTGATGACGGGCTGGAGCGAGGCGGAGCGGTCCCTGGTGGATGCCCCGGCCAAGATCTGTTCTGCCGCGTACAGGTCGGGGTAGCCAATGGAGGCCTTAATGAGAAAACGGTCCAGTTGAGCCTCGGGCAGCTTATATGTGCCTGCTTGCTCAATGGGGTTCTGAGTGGCAATCACCATAAACGGCTTGCCCACCTCATGGGATACGCCGTCAATGGTCACACGCCCCTCCTCCATCACCTCCAGCAGGGAGGATTGCGTCTTGGGGCTTGCCCGGTTGATCTCATCAGCCAAAACGATCGAGGCAAAGATGGGCCCGTTGTGAAAGCGCCAGCTCTGAGTGCCCTGGTCATAGATGGTCACCCCCGTGACGTCGGAGGGCAACAAGTCAGGGGTGAACTGCACGCGCGAGTGGGTGCCCTGGACCGTCGCGGCCAGCGCCTTGGCAAGCTGTGTCTTGCCGGTACCGGGCGCGTCCTCCAGCAAGACGTGCCCCTCGGCCAGGAGTGCGGTGAGCATCAAGCGCACCACGCCGGGCTTGCCAAGTATCGCCTGGCCAATGTTGTCCGAGAGGCGGAAGTACGTCTCGGCAAACCAGGTTGCCTGTTCCTGAGTGATGGTCATCCCTGATCCCATTCTGTGTTCATCGACTAAAGTCAACCGAGTTGGAAAATACGCCACCCACACTTGCCCGCGTCCCGCTATAACCCGAGTTGCAATAGAGTTCGGTGGAGATTGCGCCGTTGCCATTCGTTGTGACCTGCTGAGTGTAATACGCCTCATTTGAGTTTAGGCTGTAGCAGCCAACGGTGTATTGCGTATTGGGCGCGAAGTACTGTGCGTCAATATAGAGATTCCAAATATTGGTCGCCACGGAATTGCCCTTAGTGAGTGTCACCGAAGGGGGCGGATCGTTGGCCTGACCCGTCCAGGTTGCAGTGCTGGTTCCGGCCGCATTGGTGTAGCTGACGTTGAGCGTGGTGCTTTGGCTTGCACTCAAACCACCCTGGGTGTACGCCCCATTGCCAGTGGCGTCCAGGGCGTGGCTGGAGGTGGTGAGGGTGCTGCCGTTGCTATCTACCTTCCAGCGGAACGTCACCGAGCCGTCGCCCCGTGTGGTGGAAACATGGGTGATGATCGGCGCGCCAAAGGGTGTGGTGGCCGTGGACGTGGCCTCTGCACTGGGTGAGACTCCTTGGACTGTGGACACCGCCCACAGATTCACCGTGTAGCTGGTGCCGTTTGTCAGCCCCGAAATCACCTTGTTTGCCGGTAGCACGCCCGTGGCGCCGGTTTGATTCACGCGGTAGTGGTAGCTGACCTCGTTTGCCTTGCTTCCGTTGAGGGCGCCGGCTGTGAACGCGACGGTCACGCTGCGATCCCCGGGAGTCAACGTCACATTCGTAGGAGCGCCGGGCGGCGTTGCGGCGCGTCGCGGCGCGGAGTCCGCGCTGGGGAGCGATTCTCCTGCCTTGTTGCGGGCCGTCACCACAAACGTGAAGTCGGTGTCGCTGGTGCCCACCGTCACGTTCTGGCTGGTGGAGGTGGTGCTAATGGTGTTGACCACAACGCCGCCCTGCTTGACGTAGAGCGTGTACCCGGAAATGGGGTCGCCGTTGTCGCTGGCCGGAGCCGTCCAGTTCACCGTGATCTGTGCCTGAGCGCCCACCGGCACGGCTGGCTGCGAGACGGGCTGACCCGGAGCGCTGGGCGCGGCAGCGGGCACCATGGTGCTGGAGTATGAACTCCATTCACTGGGTTCGGGAGCGCGGTTCACCGCTTGGACCCTCACCTGGTACGCCACCCCGTTGTCAAGGCCTTCCCAGGTCATCGAGTTGCCCGTCACACCGGTGCGTTGCATGGCACCGACGGCAGGAGCGGGGGAGATCTCCAGGTTGTAGCTGATCACCGGTGAACCCGTGGACGGTGGCGTCACCCAGCTCACCGTCAGGCTGCGGTCTCCAAACGCGAGGACGGGCGGCTGGGGGGTACCCGGTCGGGCGTCGGGGCGCGCCACAATGGACGGCGGCGACGGTTCCGACGTTCCCACCTCGTTGGTGGCGACCACCGTAAAGGTGTACTCGGTGTTGTTGGTCAGGCCCGTCAAGGTGCATGTGGTCGAGGCGCACTCCTGGCTGAAACCCTGCGGCGAGCTCACCGTGTAATGCGTGATAGGAGCACCGTTATTGGCGGGAGGAAGCCAAGACAGCACCACGGTGCGGTCCTGTACCGATGTTACGGCGGGCGTTCCGGGCGCATCTGGCCTGCCGCGCACCGTGAGGCTCACCCGTGCCTCCGCCTCGCGCGAGGGGGCGCCCGTGACATCAACCATGCGATAGGTCACCACCATGGTTCCCACAAAGTTTGCCGCGGGAGTGATGTCTACGTAGGCCCCATTGAGCTCGGCGGTGCCGCTGCCGCTGTCAACGCGCGCCTGCACCAGTGTGAGAGGACCCTGATCCTCAAACGGATTGAAATCGTTGCTCAACACGTCAACATGCGACGTGCTCCCCTGTGCGGCGTCCGCCACCACGTCGTCGTTGGCGACGGGCAAGGGGCGTATGGATGTCACCGTGTGGAGGGTGATGCTTCCCGTACCCGGCGCGGAGGTTCCATCGGATACCTCAATGGTGAGGCTCTCGAGCGAATCTGCGGGTACGTTGGCGGCTGCCTGCACGGTCAAAAGCGAACCGGAGATGCTGGCGGTGAACCCCTGCGGTGTGGCGCCTTGGAGGGCGAACGTGAGGTGGTCCATGTCGTCTTCATCGGGATCGGTGGCCAGGCGCGCCAAGTCCAAGACCACTGCACTCTCGCCGGGAGCCACCGTCATGGTGGCGCCGCGCATGGTGGGCGATTGGTTGGTGGTGGGCAACACCTTGATAGGAATGATGATGAATGCGGACAGGCCAAGGGGGTCGTCAGGCCCCGTTCCATCGGTGACAAGGACGCCCACCGAATCGGGGCCAAAGTACCCCTCGGCCGACGTGTACTGGAGGGTGAACTCGTCCACAAGCAGCGGGTCGCCGTTGGAGTGCGCGGTGCGAATGGAATCGGCAATGGCAATGCGAGGTACATGGCCTGCGCGCACATGCACGTAGTCGTCAAGGGCAAACGTGACCCGCTGACCACTCATGGCCACCACGGGTTCGGTGGCAACCAGGGTGGGGGGAAGGGTGTCGCTTCCGGGGACAAACACAAAGGCCTGAGCCGTCAGACCGTCTTGGTCGGTCAGCGAATACCTCACCACCCGCGCGTCAGGCAGCACGGGGATCACCAGTTGGCCGGCCTGCTCCAGCACGTCGGACTCCCCGGTGCGCACCACCAGGTCTGCCGCAATTCCGTCGGGGTCCTCGTCGTTGTCCAGGACCGGGACGGTCACGGTGGCTCCGGTGATCATGGCGGAAGCTACGCGGTCATCCCTGGCAATGGGAGGCTTGGGCTCGGCGTTTGCCCGTACTTCCACCAGAAGTGGAGCCTCCGCACGGGCGCCATAGGAATCCGCGATGGTGTACGTGATGGTGAAATCGCCGTCCATGCTCGGAGCCGTCACCACCACCCTTCCGGCCACCACCTCCGCGTCAATCCCGGCGGGAACGGTCAGGCCATCGCTCACCAGGGCAATCTCGTCCCCGTCGGGGTCGGAGTCGTTGACGGTGACGGACACCGCTACGGACCGTCCCGGCTTGACGGTGACCATATCCTTGGCGGCATAGGGTGCCTGATTCTCGAGTCCCGGCAGCGCCACACCCACGGTCACTGTGCTCTCGGCAACGGCGCCTAGCCGGTCGCGTACCAGGTACCGGAACGAGTCCACGCCCGACTCCTCGGGGTAGGCGGTATAGGTAATCCACGTATCGGACACCGTCGCGTACCCCTTCAAGGGATTAGACGCGAGGCCAATGAGCTCCACCGAGTCGCCATCCGGGTCAATCCCATCCAGGGGAATAGCAACGCGTACGGCGCTTCCCGCAATTACCCGCGCCGTCACCGGCTTGGGCTGCGGTGCCGCGTTCTGCCCGGTGTCGGCGGGCAACACCTGAATGGTCAGGTACCCGGCCGTGCGATTGCCTTGCGAGTCCTCAACCTCATAGGTGGCATGAACCGTACCGGGTTGGTCTGGTGCGTGGTACCTCACCGTGTTGCCATCCACAAAGATGCGGTCCGGCTCGGCGGCATCGGTCTCTACCAGTGGGGAGAGGAGAACGATGGTGTCGCCATCGGGGTGGAAATCGTTGCTCAACACGGGCACGGTGACCACATCACCGGCCCGGACTGTGGCCGTGTCTTCCACCGTCACGGGAGGGCGGAGCTTTTCCGGAAGGTCCACCGGCATGACCAACACCTCGCCCACCGCGGTGTGGCGACCATTGGAGATGGTGTAGGTAAAGGTGGTGGCGGTGGTGAGCCCGGAAACGTCCGTCACCCGTATTGCCGCATGGTCAAGCACCTCCACCGCAATGCCGCTACCGGGACTCACCTGCGCGCTCAGCACCACGAGCACGCCGCCGCTGGGGTCCGAGTCGTTGGGTAGCACGTCTACCAAAACCTCGCGGCCCCGGGGAAGCAATGCCACATCCCGTGCGGCGATGGGTGGGGCATCTGCCTGGTTGACGGCCACCACATCAATTCGCACAATGCCTGCCGATGTCCGCGGGCCGTCCGTCACCAGGTACTGCACGTAGTACGTGCCGGGGTTGTCCGCAACAAACTCAAAGGTGTCGTCGGCAAAGTTGGGGGTGATGGTCGCACCCGGGACCTGATCGTGCTTGGCTAGCCGTAGGACCCCACCCGAGGGGCTGACGTCGTTGAGCAACGGCGCCACCACCACGGGCGTGCCCGCAATGGTAGTGACGCGATCCGCGTTGGCCACCGGATCAAGCGTGCCGACGGCACGTACCTCTACGCGGAGCGTGCCCTCCGCCTCGCTCACACCATCGGAGACCAGCAAGGTGACGGTGCGAATCCCCATCTCGCCGCTGATGGCGCGGAACTCGAGTGCTCCGTTGGCGCGAAAGGTCACCTCATCGTCGCTATCCACGCTTGCGCTCTTGAGATAGAAGTCATCGCCGTCAGGATCAAACCAACCGTCAAGAGCGGTGGTGGTCACGGAGGCGCCCACCTCCACGTAGAGGGTGTTGACCCGTCGTTGCTCGGGTGCCTCATTCGCGTCGGACGAGTGCACCTCAACCGTGACTTGTGCAGTGTCCGTGCCACCGCGACCGTCATCGACCTGATACGTGAAGGTTATGGTGCCGGTGGCGTCACTGGGTACCGCCAGCTGGATTGCCGACCCGTCCAACACCGAATCCGCGTGGAATCCCTCCGCGAGAGTGGAGGTGACGGTGGCGGAGAGGAGGTCGCCGTCTGGGTCTGTGTCGTTCTCCGTTACCCGCAGAATGGTGGATTTTCCCGGTCGCACCCCATAGCGGTCATTCACCGCGTCGGGGGGCTGGTTTTCGGCTTTGCGCTCCGGAAGGTCAAACTGCACCGTCTCGTCGGGCGAGTCCTCTTCGTTCGAGTCATCCCCGGGTGGCGGTATGACGTCTTGCCAATTGTCCACGCGGTACATGTCCTGATCCGCGAGCCATACCGTCCCCACCAATGTGTCATTGATGACCACCACACGGCGATTGCTGCGCAGCACTAAGGAGGCCCCAGGTGATGCATCAATGTCTTGCCGTACGTCGCTCGTCTCCCCGGCACAGTCACGCACATACTGTGGAGACCCACTCCACACCGCATACGTACACCCGCCAAGCGCAACCGGGGCGGACGGGATACCTTGGGTGGCCAGTGCAGTTTCCTGAAGGGGGCTGGCCTTTCCCAACGGCACCTGGATTAATGAGGTAGGGGAGGCGACGGACACGTAGTCAGCGGCGCCGCCCGGTTGTTGCAATACCGCGCCCTGAGTGGAGGGGATGGCCACAGCCTTGCCATTGCTCCACCACATCACGCCGTGGACGGAGTCAAGCACCACCGGCTGGTTCCCCACGGCGGTGACCGACAACTGCGCGCCGCTTTGAAGGTGCTGCAACGGTACGCGGTGCGGTTCCTCGGTGGCCGGGACCTGGGTGTCGGGTGAGATCTCAAAGGTCAAGAGTTCCGCGGTCGCGCCCGATGCGGCGAACACTCGGGTGCCGTCCTGCGAGACCGCAATGGCCCCGTTTACCAGGGATGCGATGGCGCTATCCTCGTCAAAAGCGCCGGGTGCCAAGGGGTTGGCGCCCACCACCCACAGGAGCCCATCACCCGCGATCGCCACCGTGTTGTGCCCTAGCGCCACGGTGGAGTTGCTGGGGAGCGCCACCTCCGCCGAGAGGGTGAAGGTGGACGGATCGACGGCGGCGAGCGAGTTTTCCGACAGATGGTGAACAAGGACAGTGTCTCCGCTTTGGGCTACGTCAAACTCGCCCGGCAACATCTTGGTCGCACCGTCAAGCAGGCGGGAGGGATAGTTGAGATGCCCTGTATGGAGGTCAGTACTGTTGGTCACCCACACTCCGCCGTCATCCAGCTTGAGCGCTGCGGTGGGAATACCTTCATAGGTGAGCGCCAGCACGGAAAGAGAGAGGGCGCTTACGGTGACTACCGTGGTTGACGCGATGGCCCGAGGCTTCAAAGAAGAGACGTCTGGCCACTTCCACATGCCATGCCCCCTCAGTCTGTCTGCATATGGCCCATCACAGGACGATGATGTTCCGTACCCATCGAATGCAGAGAATCCTACAGTTGCACAAGGACTCTCTGGCAATGGGGAGCATTCTCCATGAGGTGTGCGCCGGACGGCTACCGCCGTCGTGATAGCCGGGCCGCACGCGAGACGAGTGAGGAGAGGTTCCTGGGGCCACGGGCGGAGGAATCACCCCCGTCACGCTCTTGCAGGCGCATGCTCCAGAAAGTTGCGCACCACGGGGGAGGGGCGAGACGTGGCCCAGATGGCGGTCAGGGGTCTGGCGATGGTGAGGTTGGTGACGCGGATGCGCGCAAGCCGCCCCGCCCGCACGTCATCGGCTACCGCAAGCGCACTGAGGGCCCCGGGACCGTAGCCCGCCATGATGGCGCTGCGCACATCGAGCGTGGTGGAGGCCACCGCGACGGGTGGCGCGGTCAACGGATGGCCCGCCCCCGCGAGGGCCTCCTCCAGTGCCTGACGCGTGCCGCTTCCCTCCTCGCGCAGCACCAGCGCGGTGGCGGCCACAGTGGCAGCGCTGACGCGACGGCTTGCGGCCCACGGATGCGTGGTGGCCGTCACCACCTCAATGGTGTCCACCCCAATGCGGGTGGTGCCCAGGTCCCCGGGGATGGACGGGGTTTCAATGAGGCCCAGGTCCACGGTGCCCGCACGCACGGCCTCAATCACCGCGCGACTGTTGGCAGCCGTGAGGTGCACCAGGGGGCCGTCCTGGCCCAGGGACGCGCGCCAGCGGGCAATCCAGGCCGGCATGAGGAACTCCGCGATGGTGAGGCTCGCGGCCAAGCTCAGCCGTGACGCCCGATGCGCCGCGAGGGTGCGGGTGGCGGCGGTGAAGTCGGTGGCCGCGTCCAGCAGCGGGGCGGCCCATCCCGCCACCAGTTCCCCGGCAGGGGTGAGCCTGGAACCGCGCGGAGACCGGGCAAGCAGGCGCACCTTGAGGGTGGCCTCCAGAGAGCGAATGCGCACCGACACTCCCTGCTGCGTCACCCCCAAGATGGCGGCCGCGGCGCTGAGGGAGCCGTGCTCCGCCGTGAGCGCGAGCGCCCGCAGGGCGTCCACATCCGGCTCGCGTGGGGGGATGGCCATGGCCTGCGGAGTGCTCACAGTCACAATTCTAGGTTGTGACCTGCGTAGGGATTGCCTCTACCGCATGGCGACCGGTGGCATCAGGCTGGCGGGGTGAAACTGCACGCGCGCGCCCCCGGTGTGGCCCTCAGCCTTGCCGCCGCCGGCGTGTCCTATGCCGTGAGCCGGGTGGTGCCTGGGGCATCGGCGTTGCTGGTGGCCATTGTGCTGGGCGTGGTCCTCACCAATGTGGTGCGCCTGCCCGCCGCCGTGACTCCGGGCACCGACTTTGCCGCAAAACGCCTGCTCCGTGCCGGCATCGTGGTGCTGGGCCTGCAGGTGGCGGTGGGGGACATTCTTGCCCTGGGGGCGCCGATGCTGCTGGTGGTGGTGTGCATTGTGGCGGGAGGGATTGGCGGCACGTGGGTATTGGGGCGCTGGCTGGGCGTGCCCCCGGGGCTGAGGCTGTTGGTGGCCTGTGGCTTCTCCATCTGCGGTGCGGCGGCCGTGGCGGCCACCGCCGGCGTGATAGACCCGGACGACGAGGCGGAACAGGACACCATCACCGCGGTGGCGCTGGTGGTGATGTGCGGCACCCTCATGATTGCGGCGCTGCCCGCGCTTGCCCACCTGATGGGCATGGACCCACACACCACCGGCATGTGGGCAGGGGGAGCGGTGCACGAGATTGCGCAGGTGGTGGCGGTAGGCGGCATTGTGGGAGGCGGCGCGCTGACCGTGGCCGTCATTGTCAAGCTGGCACGGGTGCTGATGCTGGCGCCCGTCATGGCGGTTGTGAGCGTGCGGCGTCGCCGCGCGGCCACCTCTGCGGGGAGCGCGGGCGTGCGTCCCCCCGTGGTGCCGCTGTTCGTGGCGGGATTTGTGGCCATGGTGGTGCTGCGGTCCGTGGTGACGCTTCCCGCACCCATATTGACCGCGGCCTCCACGGTGCAAACGGCGCTGCTGGCGTCCGCCATGTTCGCGTTGGGATGTGGGGTACGGGTGGCGGCGCTGGCGCGCGTGGGCCCCCGCCCGTTTGCGCTGGCGGGCCTGTCCACGGTGTGGGTGGCGGGGATTGCACTCCTGGGCGTCACCGTGTGCGCGTAGGTGGCGGCCACACCGTCCGCCCACACACACAAAAACCCCCGGCCATACCGGGGGTTTACACCATGTGGTGGGCGATACTGGGATCGAACCAGTGACCTCCTCCGTGTGAAATAGCGGATAGGGCTAGTGAGTAGTCCGAACGACTGTGGGTGAGTCGCGTTTTGTGCGTGATTCACCCGCACTTGTCGTCGCTCCATGGGGTCTAGTCGGGTCTGTTGCGGCGCAGTGTGCACAACGAGCGTCCTCAGTTCATCCAGGCGCCGACCGTGTGAAGTCAGTCTCGATCGCCATACTTGGTGCATGACGACGCCCAGCCTGAGCGAAGCCGACGTCGCGCGGCTCGCCCTGATCAGATACCAACTGCAGACCGCTCGGCAGCAGGCCGCTGCGCCGTCGCCCGTCGACAACCTTGCGCTCAACACGATGCAAGACGCGGTCGAGGCGACGTTGGCGCTATGCGCGCTGCGCCTCAACGTCACGGTGCAGCAGGAGTTCGACAAACTGCTAGGTGACGTCATCGCCGCACTGCCCAACGCAGCAGACTTCCAAGGCCACAAGGAGCGGATGAAGACGCTGAACAAAGCGCGCGTCGGCTTCAAGCACCACGGCAACCGTGTCGAATCTGGACTGATTCGCCAGCATCTCGACGCAGCCGAGAACGCATGCTCGGCGTTCGTTGTCGACGTGTACGGCACCGAACTGAGCGCGATCTCGATGACGGCACTCGTTACCAACGCGCGCGTGCGAGGTTGGCTGGACACGTCGCGTCAGTTGCGCGACTCGGGTGACCTGATCACTTCAGTCACCGATCTCGGGGCTGCTTTCGAGACACTGCGAGACGAAGCGCGAGCGGCGGGCGTGTCGTCGATCTCTGTGCGCCCCTCGCGGAGCATGCGAGGTTGGTCGCAAGACAAGCAGGAACGTGAACTCAACGAACTGATCGACAGCGTCCACGGACTCGCCGACTACATGCGCGTTTACGCGATGGGCGTCGAGCCGCATGAGTACGCATTCTTTAGGGCGCACGTGGGCGAAGCCCACTTCATCTTGGCTACGGACGGCAGGGAATACTTCAGTGGCGTCTACGAGGGCAAGCAGTACCTCGACGAGGACACCTACACACGTCTCGTCAAGTTCGTCGTCGACACGTCGCTGCAACTCGACGCACGCAGGTTCACCGTTCCCGAGTGGCAAGGCAACGCGGGCTATCGGGTCACCAGGCGCGTCGCGGACGCCGTACCGCCGCCTGAGTGACGCAAACGCCCCGCCCAGGAGATAAGGCACGGGCGGGGCGTTACGAGCTGCTAGGCGCTTAGAGCCACTTTCTGCACCGCAGCGGCATGCGGGAACGCAAAGCTAACTCGTGTCGTCGCGCACGCCGCAGTTCGTACGAACGTGAAGTGCGCCGAACGGTTGACCTGAAGGTCAATCTGCCTCCGGCGCACGACAATCGCGTGCGCCTATGCCGGAGTGCGCACCATGGGCACTGACCATAGCGATGCTGGAGTGGCAGCTGCCCTGGCGTTCATCCTGATCATGTTCGCCACTATCGGTAGTACACGAAAGCGCAAGACCAGGCGCGATCGCTGACCCGAGTGCCACGGAGGGTCGCCTGCTGGGCCTCGTGGGTGGGGAGTAGCTCAGACAGATGGTGGGCGCGACCCATCAGGCCGTGCACGCCGTGCACGCCAGGTGAGTTTCCCGCCACCCGGCGCCCAGGCTCGAAGGCCACACCGCCTACACACACAAAAACCCCCGGCCATGCCGGGGGTTCACACCATGTGGTGGGCGATACTGGGATCGAACCAGTGACCTCTTCCGTGTGAAGGAAGCGCGCTACCCCTGCGCCAATCGCCCTGAGCGGGTTCTATAGTAGCGGGTCTTTGGGGCTCCTGTGTCACACCGCCGTGGCCCGCGGCGGGGCGGGGTCAATTTCCCGTGTGGCGGTCCGCGCAAACACCGCGGCAAGACGGGTCAGGAGCGGCCCGGGGGAGAGCCGATGCCCGTCAAGACTCTCCACGGATTGCAGGCCGCGGGTGGTGCTGGACAGGGCCAGGTGGGCCCGTCCCTGGATGGCCTCGTCGCAGATGGCCGCCGTGAGCTCTCCCGGAGAGGCCACCCTGATGGGCAGTTCGGCACGCAGGCCCCATTCGAGCAGCAGCCCACGCGTGATCCCCGGAAGGCATCCCGAGGCGAGCGCGGGAGTGAGCACCACGCCGCTGCGCTCCACAAAGACGTTGGACACGGCCGCCTCGCACACCTCGCCGCGCGTGTTCAGCAGCAGCACCTCGTCGGCATCCTGCTCCGCCGCAAAGCGCGCCAGCAGCACGTTCTCCGCATAGGAGGTGGTCTTGACGCCCGTCAGCGGCGAGCGTTCGTTGCGTACCCACGGCGCCCGCACCACACGGCTGCCACCCACCGGGGTGGCGGCCGAGCCGGTCACCATGATTCGTGGCGGGTTGCCGCCCCGGCGCACTCCCGCGCCCCCCACGCCGGACGTCACCGTGATGCGCACCCGCCCCACGTCCAGCGGCCGCTCGTGCATCACGGCCGCAATCCCCGAGCGGACCCGGGTCTCATCCACCGGGTCAAGCCCCATGCGAGACAGTGAATAGGCAAGGCGCGCCAGGTGGCGGCGCAGCGCAAAGGGCACGCCGTCACGCACCGTGAGGGTTTCAAACACGCCGTCTCCCACGGTGAGGCCGTGGTCCAGCGCGCCCACCGCGGGGGCAAGGGGGTCCACCAGGGTGCCGTCCACCCAGACCACTTCAGTCATGGCGTCCCTCCGTCATGGCCACACGCGTCATGGGAGCATTGTTGCGCCCGATGCCAGGGCAATCAACCGGGACGCCTTCAGTTCCGTTTCCCGCCACTCGCCATCGGGGTCCGAGTCCCACGTGATGCCGGCACCCGTCCCAAAACGCAGCGTCCCGCCGTCGCGCTCGTCCCACCAGAACGTGCGGATGCCCACCGCCAGCTCGGCGCGTCGGGCATCGGCGTCAATCCACCCGATGCCGCCACAGTAGGGACCCCGGGCCACCGGCTCCTGGGCGGAAATGATCTCCAACGCGGAGGCCTTGGGGGCGCCGGACACCGAGCCGGGTGGGAACGTTCCCTCGAGCAGTGCGGGCCACATGCGTGCGGTCCACGCAAACTCCGGCGCAAGCGTGGCCGCCACCGTGGACTGGAGGTGGTCAAGGCCCGGGTGGGCGTGCCGTGCCAGCAGTTCGGGCACCCGCACGCTGCCGGGCACCGCGGCATGCGAGAGGTCGTTGCGGACCAGGTCCGTGATCATCACGTTTTCCGAGCCGTCCTTGGGGAGCATGGGCTCCCCGGGGGCGCTGGTGCCCTTGATGGGGCTGGACGTGACCTCGGTGCCCTCCACCGCCAGGTACAGCTCGGGGCTGGCGGACACCACCCATGCACCGGGCACCGGACCGTCGGGCGGAATCTCAATGCGTGCGGCGTACCGCGCCGGATTGCCGCGGGCCAGCACGCCGGACAGGGCACGGGCATTGGGTCCGTAGCCGTCTTTGCGGCCGGGAAGGGGAGCGGACAGCACCCGGCACAGATTGACCTGGTACACGTCCCCCTCCCGAATGTGGCCCCGAATGGCCTCCACACCCGCGCGGTAGTCGTCCCGGTCAAGCGAGGTGACCCACGCATCGGCCGCGGGGCCCTGCCACGAACCCGTGTGAGGCTCAGGCGTGGGTGGCGCGGCGCTCACGTGGGCCATGCGCCACGCGTCAAGCCGTCCCTCAAACGTGGCCACCACCACCCAGAAGCCGCCTGCGGCCACCTTGTCCGCCTTGCGCAGCAGGTCCGCATGCTCCACCACGCCCGTGGCGCGAATACCGCGGAACGCCGCGGCGCCCGCGTACGGACCGGGGGTGGCATGCATGTGTCCACGCTAGCGGCGCCACGCCCATGGGGGCGAGTTGGAAAAACCGTCACTTGTCGGCTATTGTCATTCCTCGTTCGGAACTACGGTTCCGGCATGCGGACGTGGCTCAGTTGGTAGAGCATCACCTTGCCAAGGTGAGGGTCGCGGGTTCGAATCCCGTCGTCCGCTCGGAGGGCCGATGCCTACCCCGGTATTGGTACTACGGTGGGTTGGCCGAGAGGCGAGGCAGCGGCCTGCAAAGCCGTATACACGGGTTCGAATCCCGTACCCACCTCGGGCGATTGGCGCAGCGGTAGCGCGCTTCCCTGACACGGAAGAGGTCACTGGTTCGAACCCAGTATCGCCCACCACCCGGGGACACTGTAAAGGCGGTTTCTGCTACGGCAGGGGCCGCCGTTGTGCTGTGTGGGGCGGGCGCGGTGGGACCAGGGTGTGTTCATCCGCCGGTCATCATCTGCAAGGATATGACCGTGACTGAGATGGCCGTACTGGTGATCGTGATTGTGACGGCCCTCGCCTTTGACTTCACCAACGGGTTCCATGACACGGGCAACGCGATGGCGCCGTCCATTGCCACCCGCGCCCTCAAGCCCAAGCAGGCCGTGCTGTTGGCGGCCGTGCTCAACCTGGTGGGCGCGTTCCTCTCGCTTACCGTGGCCGCCACCATCGCCACCGGAATTGTGGATGCGGGCCTGGTGACGCTCCACGTGGTGCTCGCGGGCCTGTCAGGCGGCATCGCCTGGAACCTGCTCACCTGGCTGTTGGGGTTGCCCTCGTCCTCCTCTCACGCCCTGGTAGGTGGCGTGGTGGGTGCGGTGCTTGCCGCATCGGGCGCGCACGGCGTGTTGTGGCACGGGCTTGCCGCCAAGGTGATGATTCCCGCCATCGTGGCACCGTTCATTGCCATCATCGTGGCCAGCACGGGCACCTACCTTGTCACGCGCATCACGCGGCGGGTGAGCGCCAAGGACGCCTCGCGCAGCTTCCGGTGGGGGCAGATTGGTACCGCCTCGCTGGTGGCGCTGGCACACGGCACCAACGATGCCCAAAAGACCATGGGCATCATCCTCCTTGCGCTCATCGCGTCGGGGTCCGTTGCCGCCACCGCCACCGTGCCGTTCTGGGTGATTGTGGCGTGTGCCGTTGCCATGGCCGCCGGCACCTACATTGGCGGCTGGCGCGTGATTCGCACGTTGGGCAAGGGTTTGGTGCGGCTGGACACCCGTCAGGGCATGACGGCCGATGCGTCCTCCGCCGCGGTCATCCTGCTCTCCAGCCACTTTGGCTACTCGCTGTCCACCACCCATGTGGCCACCGGCTCCATCCTGGGCACCGGCATTGGGCGCAAGGGCGCCAAGGTGCAGTGGAGCGTGGTGGGCAAGATGCTGTCCGCATGGCTCATGACGCTTCCCGCGGCCGCGATTGTGGGTGCGGGCCTGTACGGGCTGGACCGCCTGGCCGGCGCGCAGGCCGGCCCCTTCCTGGTGTTCATGGTGCTGGTGGCTGCCGCCACCGTCATGTACTTTGTGTCCCGCCGCAAGCCCGTCAACGCGGACAACGTCAACGACGAATGGGACCCGGACACGGACGAGGAGTCGATCCTTGCGGAGTCCATCACCATGCACAACCCCTCGCTCATGCGGGTGCGTAAGGCACGCAAGCGCAAGCGCAAAAAGCGCCAGGCGGCGCTGAAGGATCACGCCAAGCGCAAGTCCAAGACCAAGAAGGTCAAGAAGGCCGCGGCCCGTAAGAAGAAGTCGGGCAAGTGAGGAGCGGGGCATGAGTGGCTTTGTGGAATGGGGCGCGCTGGGCAACATCGTGGTGTGGGGCGTGCTGGTGGGCGCCGGATTGCCCACCATCTTTGCCCTGGGCGTGGCGGTGAGCCAGCGCGAGGACCTCAAGGGCAAGGGCAAGCAGATTCCCCGGTGGCGCACCGCGGTAGCGGTGATCTGCTATGGCGTGATTGTGGCCGCCATCTTGGTGGCCATCGCGTTCATCGTGTCCGGTGGGCACGGGTAGCACCAGAGCACGGTGGCCGCCTCAGGGTAGATACTGGGATCAGCGGCACGCGCTGGGTGTGCCGGGACCAAAGGAGCTGACATGGACCTGGGTGACATGGTGGGCAAGGCCAAGGATGCCTTGAGCAACGTCTCGGACAAGCAGATTGACGATGCGGCCGAGGCCGTGAAGGACAAGGTGGGCGACTCGATCGATCCGATCGTGGACAAGGTGGCCGACGCCGCCAAGAACCTCAACTAGTCCACGCGATTTTTGGCGCCGCCCTCGCACCGCGAAGGCGGCGCCGTGGCGTCTATGGCATTGCTGGCGCGTCGTATCCGTGCGCCGTGGCGCCGCGTGCGCCGCGAGTCGGTAGCATCGTGGGGTGCGCGTTCCCGCCGCACCCGGCCCACCTCACAAGGAGAAGAACGTGTCTGAGTTCAGCGTGACCATTGACGGGGTCTCACGTGAGGTGACGCCGGGCACGACGGGGCTAGACGTGTTTGCGGACCGCCCCGACGTGGTGGTGATGCGCTCCGGCGGCGTGCTGCTTGACCTGGCGCGCGAATTGCAGGACGGCCAGGACGTGCAGGCCGTGGTGGCCAGCGAGCCCGACGGCCTCATGGTGATGCGCCACTCCACGGCGCATGTGCTTGCCCAGGCGGTGCAGCAGGTCAACCCCACGGCCACGCTGGGGGTGGGCCCGCCCATTGAGAACGGCTTCTACTACGACTTTGACGTGGACGCCCCGTTCACGCCCGAGTCCCTCAAGGAGCTGGAGAAGGCGATGCAGCGCATCGTCAAGGAGGGTCAGGCCTTCCGGCGTCGCGAGGTGACGCGCGAGGAGGCGCTCGCCGAGTTGGCGCATGAGCCCTTCAAGTGCGAGCTGCTCACCCATGACTCCGAGGGCGCCGAGGGCGCGGCGGTGGAGATCGGCGACGGCGACATCACCATCTATGACAATGTGCGCCGTGACGGCACGGTGGCGTGGAAGGACCTGTGCCGCGGCCCGCACGTGCCCACCACGCGCATCCTGGGCAACGGCTGGAAGCTCATGCGATCCGCCGCCGCCTACTGGAAGGGGTCGGAGAAGAACCCCCAGCTGCAGCGCGTCTACGGCACCACGTGGGCAAGCAAGGAAGACCTGGTGGCGTACACCACGCGTCTGGAGGAGGCCGCCCGCCGCGACCACCGCAAGCTGGGCGCGGAGCTGGACCTGTTCTCCTTCCCGGACGAGATTGGCTCCGGACTGCCGGTGTTCCACCCCAAGGGCGCCATGATCCGCATGGAGATGGAGGAGTATTCGCGCCGCCGCCATGTGGAGGCCGGCTACTCGTTTGTGAACACGCCGCACATCACCAAGGCACAGCTGTTTGAGACCTCGCGTCACCTGGACTGGTACCGCGAGGGCATGTACCCGCCCATGCACCTTGACGAGGAGCGCGACGCCCACGGCAACGTCACCAAGCAGGGCCAGGACTACTACCTCAAGCCCATGAACTGCCCCATGCACAACCTGGTGTTCACCTCGCGGGGCCGTTCCTACCGCGAGCTGCCGCTGCGGCTGTTTGAGTTTGGGTCCGTGTACCGCTACGAGAAGTCCGGCGTCATCCACGGGCTGACGCGTGCCCGCGGCTTCACGCAGGACGACGCGCACATCTACTGCACGCGGGAGCAGATGCGCGACGAGCTGGCCTCGTTGCTCACCTTTGTGCTTGACCTGCTCAAGGACTACGGGTTGGACGACTTCTACCTGGAGTTGTCAACGCGAGACCCAGAGAAGTCCGTGGGCGACGACGCCACGTGGGAGGAGGCCACGCGCGTCCTCGAGGAGGTGGCGCTTGCCTCCGGCCTTGACCTGGTACCCGACCCCGGCGGCGCCGCGTTCTACGGACCCAAGATCTCCGTGCAAGCCAAGGACGCCATCGGCCGTACCTGGCAGCTGTCCACCATTCAGCTGGACTTCTTTGAGCCGGAGCTTTTTGAGCTGGAGTACATGGCCTCCGACGGCTCACGCCAGCGCCCGGTGATGATCCACCGCGCCCTGTTTGGCTCCATCGAGCGCTTCTTTGGTGTGCTTCTTGAGCACTACGCGGGCGCGTTCCCCGTGTGGCTCTCGCCCGTGCAGGTGCGTCTGATTCCGGTGGCCGAGGCCTTCAACGACTACCTGGCACAGGTGGCCGCTCGGCTGAGGTCGCATGGGGTGCGCGTGGAGTTGGACGACTCCGACGAGCGCTTCCCCAAGAAGATCCGCAACGCCTCCAAGGACAAGGTGCCCTTCACGCTGATTGCGGGTGGAGACGATGCGGAGGCGGGCGCCGTCTCCTTCCGCTTCCGCGACGGCACGCAGGACAACCAGGTGCCCGTGGATGCCGCGGTTGAACGCATCCTGGAGGCCATCACCACGCGGGCCCAGGTGTGACGTGACGGGCGTGGAGTGGGTTGACGCGGAGACCATGGCGGGGGACCCCGACGGGGTGGAACGGCTCTGGACCCCGCACCGCATGGCCTACGTGCGCAACGCCTCCGAGCGCCCCCGCATTGAGGACACCCGGGAATGCCCCCTGTGCAAGACCGAGCAGGACGATGACCGCGCGCACCTGATTGTGCATCGCGGCACGCACTGCTATGTGGTGCTCAATCTGTACCCGTACAACCCCGGGCACCTCATGATCTGCCCCGTGCGCCACATCGGCTGGTACACGGAGACGTCCGATGCCGAGCGCGACGAGATGGCGGCGCTCACCCAGGACGCCATGCGCGTGCTGCAGGCCGTCACCGGCACGCAGGGCTTCAACATCGGCATGAATCAGGGCGTCACCGGCGGGGCGGGAATCTCCGAACACCTCCACCAACACGTGGTGCCGCGGTGGGTGGGAGACGCCAACTTTTTGCCCATTGTGGGCAAGACCAAGGCCGTGCCGGAGCTGCTTGACGACACCTGGGAGCGTCTCAGCACGGCGTGGTCACTCCATGTCAAGGGAGACGCATAGATGCTGGGCAGGTTGCGACCGTGGGTGGCCAAGGCGTGGCGGGCCCCCGCCGCGGGATTGGTGCGCCTGGGCGTGCACCCCAATGCGGTGACCATCGCGGGCACCGTGGGGGCGGTGGCCGCGGCCGTGTGGTTCTTCCCGCAGGGCGGACGGATGCTTTTTTGGGGCGTGGTGGCGGTGACCGTGTGTGCGGGAACCGACATGTTGGACGGCACCATGGCGCGCCTGTCCGGTAAGTCGTCGCGCCTGGGCGCGTTCCTGGATTCCACGCTGGACCGCGTGGCCGATGCCGCCATCTTTGGTGCGCTGATGTGGGGCCTGCTTGACGTGCACCGCCCCACGGCGCTGGCCGCCTTTTTTGCCATGCTGCTGGGCACCCTGGTGCCGTATGCGCGGGCCCGTGCGGAGGGGCTGGGCATCGAGGCCAAGGGTGGCATCGCGGAGCGCCCCGACCGGCTGGTCATTGGCGGCATCGCCACGGCCGCGGTGGGTCTGGGCGCACCCATGGTGATTCTTACCGTGACGTTGTGGGTGTTGGCCGCCGCGGCGGCCTTCACCGTGGCCCAGCGCATTGGCATGGTGGTGCGTGCCACGCGTGACGACGCGACGGGTGCCGCCACGTCATGAACCTCCTGCTCACGGCGTGGAAGGCCTCCCGGGTCCTTCCCCGCGGGGTGATCCGTGCGGGTGCCGGTCTGGGCGGGTGGTACGTCTGGGTCAGCCGCGGTAAGGCGTGCGTGCGCCTGGAACAGAACCTGGAACGCGTCACGGGTGCCACGGGACGTGAACTCCGCCGCCTCAGCCGGGCCGGCATGTCCTCCGTGGCGCGCTATTACGCGGAGATGCTGGAGCTTCCCCGCATGACGCCCGCCCAGATTGAGGCGCGTGTGCGCACCGTGGGCGTGGAGCCCATCAAGGAGGCCATCGCGCGTGATGGTGCGGCCGTGGTGGTGCTCAGCCACAGCGGCAACTGGGACCTGGTGGGGGCCTACACGTGCCGCATGATTGCCCCCGTCACCTCCGTGGCGGAGGTGCTCAAGCCGCGCGAGGTGTTTGACCAGTTTGTGGCGGTGCGCGAGGGCGTGGGCATGCGCATCCTGGGCCATGAGGGCTCCACCACGTTCCGGTCGCTCATTTCCCTTGGCAAGAGCACGGGCGGCGTGCTTGCCCTGCTCGCGGACCGTGACCTGAGCGGCAGCGGTGTGGAGGTGGACTTTGCGGGCCACCGGGCACGGGTAGCCCCCGGTCCGGCCGCGCTGTCGCTGGCCGTGGGCTGCGAGCTGTACCCCCTTGCGGTGTACTACGAGCGGCTGCGCGGGGCGCGGCGCCGGGCTGCCGGAAGCCGATGGGGCATCGTCATGGATGCCGGGCGCGCCATCACGGTGCCGGATGGCACGCCCAAGGCCGACGCCGTGGCCACGCTCAGCGCCGGCTGGGCGGCGTGGATGGGGGAGCGGGTGCGCGAACATGCCGTGGACTGGCATATGTTGCAACGATTTGGTTGGGTGGACTGATGCGTATTGGCATTGTGTGCCCGTACTCGCTGGACCGCCCCGGTGGCGTTCAGCTTCATGTGAGTGATTTGGCTCAGGCCCTGATGGCGCGCGGGCACGAGGTGTCGGTGCTGGCCCCCGCGGCCCCCAAGACGCCCGTGCCGCCCTATGTGCGTACCGCGGGCCGTTCGGTGGCGCTGCGCTACAACGGCTCGGTGGCGCGCATCACCTTTGGCCTGGGCTCCGCCGCCCGGGTGCGCTCGTGGCTTGCCGATGGCGCGTTTGACGTGGTGCACCTGCACGAGCCGGGAGCCCCGTCGCTGTCCATCATTGCCATGTGGGCGCGCATCGGTCCTACTGTGGCCACGTTCCACACCTCCAACGACGACTCGGCGCTCATGCGCCTGGCCAAGCCGTGGATCAAGCCCGGATTTGAGGTGCTGGATGCGCGCATCGCCGTGTCGCCGTCCGCCGCCCGCACCGTGAAGGACCACTTGCGCATCGACGCCACCCACATCATCCCTAATGGGGTAGATACCAGCGCCTTTGTGAACGCAGAGCCCCTGTCGCTGTGGCAAGGCACCCCCGAGTCACCCACCGTGGGCATCCTGGGTCGCCTTGACGAGCCGCGCAAGGGCCTTGAGGACTTCCTTGCCGCCATCCCGGTGGTGCGTGCCACCTATCCGCGCACCCGCTTTTTGGTGGCCGGACGCTTCTCCGACCGAGTGGCCGCGAAGGCCGCCCGCGCGGGCGCCGAGGTGGTGGGGGAGTTGGACGAGGGGCAAAAGGCCGTCTTCATGTCCTCGGTGGACGTGTACTGCGCGCCCAACACGGGCGGCGAAAGTTTTGGCATTGTGCTGGTGGAGGCCATGGCATCGGGTGCCGCTGTGGTGGCAAGCGATCTTCAGGCCTTCCGGGATGTGGCCACGGACGATGCGGGTGCACTCACCGTGGCGCTGCACGAGGTGGCCAATCCCGTCTCGCTGGGACGCGAGATTGCGGCGCTCCTTGACGACGGCGAGCGGCGGCGCGCCCTGGCCGCCGCCGGTGCGGCAAGGGCAGGCACCTTTGACTGGCACCAAGTTGCACCGCGCATCGAAGAGACCTACGCCGACGCCATTAGACTTGACGCCAGTTTCTCCCCCTCACGAACAAAGGAAGCCCACGCATGAGCACGCCCCATGTTGGTACGGATCTTGTCAAGCGCGGCATGGCCGAGATGCTGAAGGGCGGCGTCATCATGGACGTCGTCACTCCCGAGCAGGCGCGCATCGCGGAAGACGCGGGTGCCGTGGCCGTCATGGCGCTGGAGCGCGTGCCCGCTGACATCCGCGCGCAGGGCGGCGTGGCGCGCATGAGCGACCCCGACCTGATTCAGGGAATCATCGACACCGTGTCCATCCCCGTGATGGCCAAGGCGCGCATTGGCCACTTTGTGGAGGCGCAGGTGCTCCAGAGCCTTGGCGTGGACTACATCGACGAGTCCGAGGTGCTCACGCCCGCGGACTACACCCACCACATCGACAAGTGGAACTTCACGGTGCCCTTTGTGTGTGGCGCCACCAACCTGGGCGAGGCGCTGCGCCGCATCAGCGAGGGTGCGGCCATGATTCGCTCCAAGGGCGAGGCCGGCACCGGTGACGTGTCTAACGCCACCACGCATATGCGCAAGATTCGGGCGGAGATTGCGCACCTCACCTCGCTTCCCGAGGATGAGCTGTATGTGGCCGCCAAGGAGCTGCAGGCGCCGCTGCCGCTGGTGAAGGAGATTGCTCAGACCGGCAAGCTCCCGGTGGTGCTGTTCACCGCGGGTGGCATCGCCACCCCGGCCGACGCCGCGATGATGATGCAGCTGGGTGCCGAGGGTGTGTTTGTGGGTTCCGGCATCTTCAAGTCCGGCGACCCGGCCACGCGTGCCGCCGCCATTGTCAAGGCCACCACGTTCTACGACGACCCCGCCGTGATTGCGGAAGTCTCGCGCGGTCTTGGCGAGGCGATGGTGGGCATCAACGTGGAGGAAGTGCCCGAGCCGCACCGCCTCGCCGAGCGTGGCTGGTAACGGCGCACCCATCGAACGTCACGGGGCGAGGGTTCTCTTCCTGGACGGCGAGGGTCGCCTCCTGCTGGTGCGCGGGCATGACCCGCACGCCCCGGAGCGGTCCTTTTGGTTCACCCCCGGCGGCGGCATTGAGCCGGGGGAAACCGCGCGGGAAGCAGCCGTGCGCGAACTGGCGGAGGAGACCGGTTACGTGGTGAACGTGACGGACCTGCGTGGCCCCGTGTGGACCCGCACCGCCGTGTTTGACTTTGCCAGCAGGCCGTACGTGCAGCATGAGGAGTTCTTTGTGGGCCGTGTGGCCGATGCCGGGGATCAGGCCCGCGTGGCCGTGCGCTTCACGGCGGACGAGCAGGAGGCCCTTGACGAGGTCACCTGGCTGAGCGAGGCGCAGGTACACGCCGAGGACCGCGAGGTGTTCCCACACCTGTTGCGCGAGTCGTGGGACGTGTTCCGCGCCTGGGACGGTGTGACACGGGACGTGGGAAGGAACAACGAATGACGGTGGGTGTGCTGGCCCTGCAGGGCGATGTGCGCGAGCATCTGGCGGCGCTGGAGCGTGCGGGTGCCACGGCGGTGGGCGTGCGCCGTCTGAGCGAGTTGGAGGCGGTGGACGGCCTGGTCCTTCCCGGCGGCGAGTCCACCACCATCGACAAGCTGTTGCGCGCCTTTGGCCTGTTTGAGCCCCTGCAGGAGCGCCTGGCGGCGGGCATGCCCGCGCTCGGCTCGTGTGCGGGGATGATTCTCCTGGCTCGCGACATCGTGGACGGGATTGAGGGGCAGAGGAGCCTGGGCGCGCTGCCCATCGCGGTGCGGCGCAATGCGTTTGGGCGGCAGGTGGACTCGGCGGAAACCGAGGTGGTGTGGCGGCCCGACGGCACCACCATGCACGCCACGTTCATTCGCGCCCCCTGGGTGGAGTCCTACGATGCGGGTGTGGAGGTGCTGGCCACGGTGAGCGCACCCGAGGGCGAACGCGTGGTGGCGGTGCGTTCCGGCGCGGTCATTGCCACCGCCTTCCACCCGGAAATCTCCCGTGACGACCGCGTGCATCGGCTGTTGGTGGACCTGGTGGAGCGCCCTGAGGGGTAGGTACGGCACGATAGTGCCATGAAGCCCTATGCCGACGACCCCCACCGCATGGCGTGGCAAATTGTTGCCGACTGTGTGGCGGTGGCGGCCATCATCGTCTCTGTTCGGGTGGGGATGGCGGTGCATGACACCATTGCCCGCCTGGCATCCGTGGGGGAAAGGGTGGAGGGCGCGGGCAACGACCTGAGCGGCTCGCTGTCCACCATTGGGGACACGCTTGCCGGCATCCCGCTGGTGGGGAGCCTCATCTCCGACCCCTTTACGCGCGCGTCCGATGCCGCCCACGGCATCACGGACATGGGTGTTGCCATTCAGGAACAGGTGCATGCCGTGGCCACGCTTGCCGGGGTGATCGTGGCCGTGGCGCCCATCATCGTGGTGCTGCTGGTGTGGCTGGTGCCGCGCCTGCGCTTTGCGGTGCGCGCCGCGCGCGTGGCCCGCATCGCCGCCACCCCCGCCGGGCGAGACCTGCTGGCGCTGCGGGCGCTGGTGAGCGCGCCGCTCAAGGACCTGGAGCGCCTGTCCACGGATGTGGCAGCGGACTGGCGCACGGGCAACCACGCGATCGTGGAGGCCCTTGCCGCGCTGGAGATGGACCGGTCCGGCGTGCGACCGCGGCTGGAGGCGCCGCGCGGGCGCAAGGAGCTTCCGCCCCGGCGCTAATCTGCGCGCGTATACTTGGACCGCACTTTTCGCGACCCCAAGGGAGACACGTGTCCGGGCATTCCAAATGGGCGACCACCAAGCACAAGAAGGCGGTCATCGATGCCAAGCGCGGCAAGCTTTTTGCCAAGCTGATCAAGAACATCGAGGTGGCGGCGCGCGTGGGGGGTGGCGATCCGGCCGGCAACCCCACGCTGTATGACGCGATCCAGAAGGCCAAGAAGTCCTCGGTGCCCAACGACAACATTGACCGGGCGGTCAAGCGGGGTAGTGGCCTTGAGGCAGGCGGCGCCGAGTACGAGACCATCATGTACGAGGGCTACGGGCCGGGCGGTGTGGCCATGCTCATCGAGTGCCTCACGGACAACCGCAACCGTGCCGCCATGGAGGTGCGCACCGCGCTGACCCGCAACAACGGCACGCTTGCGGACCCCGGCTCCGTGTCCTACCTGTTCAGCCGCAAGGGCCAGGTGATTGTGCCCAAGGAGGCCTCCGACGAGGATGGTCTCATGGAGGCCGCGCTTGACGCCGGGCTGGAAGAGATCAACGACCTGGGCGAGGTGTGGGAGGTCATCACCGAGGCCTCGGACTTTGTGGCCGTGCGTACCGCCGTGCAGGCCGCCGGAATTGACTACGAGAGCGCCGAGCCCGTGTGGGTGCCGTCCATGAAGGTTGACGTGGACGTGGATGGTGCGCGCAAGATGCTGCGGCTCATTGACGCACTTGAGGACTCCGACGACGTCCAGAACGTCTACGCCAACTTCGACGCCTCCGACGAGGTGCTCGAGGCGGCCAGCGAGTAGGTAGCTCCCGTGCGGGTGCTGGGCATTGACCCCGGCCTCACGCGTTGCGGCCTGGGGGTGGTGGACTCCGGGGCCGGACGCAGCGTCACGCTGGTGGATGTGCGCGTGGCGCGCAGTGACGCCGCGTGGGAGTTGCCCGAGCGCCTGGGTGCGGTGGCGGACGTCCTGCACCAGGTTCTTGACGCCTTTGCCCCGCAGGCCATTGCACTGGAGCGCGTGTTTGCGCAACACAACGTGAGCACCGTGATGGGCACCGCGCAGATTTCCGGCGTGGCCATGTATGTGGCGCGCGAGCGGGGCATCCCGGTGGCCATGTACACCCCCACGGAGGTCAAGGCGGCCATCACCGGATCTGGCCGAGCGGACAAGGCGCAGGTGACCTTTATGGTCACCCGGGTGTTGGGCCTTGACGCCCCGCCTCGTCCCGCCGATGCCGCCGACGCCCTGGCCATTGCCGTGGCACATGCCTGGAAGGGCGCGGGGCGGGCCGCGGCGCCGGGCGCCAAGACGCCCACCGCGGCGCAGGCGCGGTGGGAGCAGGCCTTGCGCGATGCGCGTGGGGGTGCGTAGCCGCACCGGTGTGTCGCACGCGCGGAGGAGTCGCGTCCCCCTAGGATTCGTACATATGTTCGAACGCCCGTCCGTGGCATCGGGAGGAGCCCCATGATTGCCCAGCTCACCGGCCAGGTGGTGTCCGTGTCCACGTCCGCATGTGTGGTGGATGTGGGCGGTGTGGGCTACCTGGTGCAGTCCACGCCGGGCACGTTGAGCACCTTGCGCCCGGGGATGGCGGCCACCCTCGCCACGCATCTGGTGGTGCGCGAGGACTCGCTCACCCTGTACGGCTTTGCCGGCGTGGACGAGCGGGACGCATTTGTGGCCGTGCAGTCCGTGCAGGGGGTGGGGCCGCGGCTGGCGCTGTCCATGCTGGCCGTGCACAGCCCCGATGCGCTGGCCCACGCGGTGGCGGCGGGGGACAGGAAGGCGCTGGAGAAGGTGCCGGGGGTGGGTGCCAAGGTGGCGTCCCGGTTGTTGTTGGAATTGGGAGGACGGCTCGCCCCGCCCAGCACGGCGGCTCCCGCCACGGCCGATGCCCGCTCCCAGGTGGTGGAGGCGCTGGTAAGCCTGGGATGGGCCGCCAAGGCCGCGGAGGATGCGGTGGCGGCGGTGGCACCCACGGCACTGGGTGCGGACGAGGTTCCCGCGGCCCTGCGCAGCGCCCTCAAGGTGTTGGGTGGCCACCGTGACTGACGCCGAGGACCTGGCGCGCCTGGTTGCCGCCGATGCGGATGCCATCGAACGCTCCGCGGAGGCCGCCTTGCGGCCGCGTAGCCTTGACGAGTTTGTGGGCCAAGCGGTGGTGCGCGAGCAGCTGGGCCTTGTCTTGCGTGCCGCGGCCGGACGCGACGCGGCGGCGGACCATGTGCTGCTCTCGGGCCCTCCGGGGCTGGGTAAGACCACGCTTGCCATTATTGTTGCGGCAGAGACCGGGTCTGCGCTGCGCGTCACCTCCGGGCCCGCCATTCAGCACGCGGGTGACCTCGCGGCCATCCTCAGCGCGCTGGAGCCGCGCGATGTGCTGTTCATTGACGAGATTCACCGCCTGGCTCGCCCGGTGGAGGAGATGCTGTACCTGGCCATGGAGGACTTCCGCGTGGACGTGGTGGTGGGCAAGGGACCGGGGGCCACGTCCATCCCGTTGTCCTTGCCGCCGTTCACCGTGGTGGGTGCCACCACGCGCGCGGGCCTACTGCCCGCACCGCTACGCGACCGCTTTGGCTTCACCGCCCACCTGGACTTTTACGAGCATGACGAGCTGCAGCATATTTTGGTGCGGTCCGCGGGCTTGCTGGGGCTCGAGGTGCACGGGGAGGCGGCGGCGCAGATTGCGGCACGCTCGCGCGGAACACCCCGCATTGCCAACCGCCTGCTCCGCAGGGTGCGCGACTGGGCTCAGGTACACGGGGACGGCACGGCCACGCTGCAGGCCGCCGAGGCCGCGTTGCGCGTCTACGAGGTGGACGCCCGCGGCCTCGACCGCCTGGACCGCGCCGTGCTGCAGGCGCTGTGCGCCCGGTTTGCCGGCGGACCTGTGGGCGTGTCCACGCTCGCGGTGGCCGTGGGCGAGGAGGCGGAGACCGTGGAGACGGTGGTGGAGCCCTTCCTGGTGCGCGAGGGACTCATGTCGCGCACCCCCCGCGGACGTGTGGCCACGGCGCAGGCGTGGGCCCATCTGGGGCTCGAGGCACCGCCCAGCGCGGGACACGGGCTCACTCAGGGACGCCTCTTCACCGAATAGGGACCAAGTAGCGCTAGGCTCTTGTGGTGCCGTTGGCCCTAGAATCGGCTGCGCCCGCATTCGGGCGTGGCGATCTGCCCGGCTAGAGCTGTGAAGGATACGTGTGTCTGCTGCGACCAAGGGTGCCAAGAAGGCACTGATCTGGCTGGGAATCATTCTCGGCGTGCTGTATGGCGTGCTCGGTGCGGGCGTCGCCACGGGTAATGCCACGTGGACGCCTGCCCTGGCACTTGACCTTGCCGGTGGCCGGCAGATCATCCTCGAGGCGGTGACCACCGACGGGAGCGCCATCACTCAGGACGATCTGGACCAGGCGGTGGAGATTATTCGTCGCCGCGTGGACGCGTCGGGTGTGGCCGAGTCGGAAATCACCACCGCCGGTTCCTCCAACATCGTGGTGTCCCTGCCGGGTAACCCCGACGACGAGACCCTTGACCTGGTGCGCCGTTCCGCGCAGCTGCAGTTCCGCCCGGTGCTGTTCATTGGCGATCCCTCGCCCGTGACCCCCAGCCCCGAGCCGAGCGCCACTCCGCAGCCGAGCGCCACTCCGCTGCCCAGCGCCTCGGTGGGCGCCGCCGGTGACGCATCGGCCGTGAGCCCCTCCGCCTCTCCGGAGCCGAGCGCCGCGCCCAGCACGGACACCCCCACGGTGGCCCCGGTGAACCCCTCCGACCTCGCGTGGATCACGCCCGAGGTGGAGGAGGCGTTCTACGCCCTTGACTGCTTTGACCCCAACAACCGTGCGGGCGCGGACACGGGCGACCCGCAGGCCGCCCACGTGGCGTGCTCCGAGGACGGCCTTGCCAAGCTCATCATGGGCCCCGTGGAGCTCACGGGTACCGACGTGGCCACGGCATCCTCCGGACCGGAGCTGTCGCAGACCACCGGCGCCATGACGGGCCGCTACGAGGTGCGCCTTCAGCTCACGTCCGCGGGTGCAACCAAGTTTGCCGAGACCACCACGCGGTTGTCGGAGCGCGACGCCGTGGGCAACAACGTGCTTGCCCCGCCGCGCAACCAGTTTGCGATTCTGCTGGACGGTGTGGTGATTTCCTACCCGTCCGTGAACGAGCCCATCCCGAACGGTGAGGCGGCCATCTCCGGCACCTTCACGCAGCAGGAGGCCGCACAGTTGGCCAACCAGCTCAAGTTTGGTGCCCTGCCGCTCACCCTCGAGGTGCAGTCCGAACAGCAGATTGCCGCCACGCAGGGTGCCGAGCAGCTCCGGTACGGCCTGATCGCCGGCGCCATCGGTCTTGCCCTGGTGGTCATCTACTCGCTGTTCCAGTACCGCGCCCTAGCCGTGGTCACCGTGGGTTCGCTGGTGATTGCGGGTGCGCTGACCCTGGTGGTGTTCTCGCTGCTGTCGTGGGGAATGGGCCTGCGCCTGTCGCTTGCGGGCGTGGCGGGCATGATCGTGGCCATCGGTATCACCGTGGACTCGTTCATTGTTTACTTTGAACGCATCAAGGATGAGATTCGCGATGGTCGGTCGCTGCAGGGCGCCGTGGACCACGCGTGGCGCCGGGCGCGCCGCACCATCATCGTGTCCGATGCGGTGAGCTTCCTTGCCGCCGTGGTGCTGTACGTGCTGGCCGTGGGTGGTGTGCGCGGCTTTGCGTTCACGCTCGGTTTGACCACCGTGATGGACCTGCTGGTGGTGCTGTTGTTCACGCACCCGCTCATGGTGCTGTTGGCACGTACCTCGTTCTACGGTGACGGGCACGCGTGGTCGGGCCTTGACCCGCGCCGGTTGGGTCGCAAGGACCTCCACAAGGAGCGCACGGGTACCGGAATGGCCTTCGCCGCCGCCATGGTTGCCAGTTTTGATGACGACCGCGAGCAGGGGTTGACCCTTGCGGAGCGGAAGGCCCGAGCGCGGGTGTCCGCGACGAAGCAGGAGGAACTGTAATGGCGGGCGGACGGCTTTCGCAGTGGGGCAACGCCCTGTATTCGGGCGAGAAGACCTACACGATTGTTCAGGACCGCAAGAAGTGGCTCACGCTGTCCACGGCGCTGGTGCTGCTGAGCGTGGCGGTGCTGGTGTTCAAGGGCCTCAACCCCGGCATCGACTTCCGGGGTGGCACCGAGTACACCATCTCCGGGGTGACCACCCTTGACACGCAGATTGCCTTTGACGTGATTGCGGAGGAGGTTCCCGGCGACACGCCCCGCGTAACCACCGTGGGCTCCAACTCCATTCGCATCCAACTGGGTGCAATCGATCAGGACGAGGTGTTGCGGGTGGCCGCCGCCCTGGCTACCGCCTACGGCGTGCCAGACGACAACGTGACGTCCACGTCCATCGGCCCCACATGGGGTGCCAACGTGTCCGCCAAGGCCATCCAAGGCCTGGTGATCTTCATCCTGCTGGTTGCCGTGGTCATCGGCCTGTACTTCCGTGCCTGGCGCATGGCCGTGGCTGCCATCGTGGCGCTACTGCATGACCTGGTATTCACGGCCGGCATCTACGCGCTGGTGGGCTTTGAGGTGACGCCCGCCACCGTCATCGGCTTCCTCACCATCCTGGGCTACTCGCTGTACGACACGGTGGTGGTGTTTGACAAGGTGCGCGAAAACACCGAGCACCTCACGGCTCAAAGCCGCTTCACGTATGAAGAGCTGGCCAACCTGGCGGTCAACCAGACGCTGGTGCGCTCCATCAACACGTCCGTGGTGGCGCTGCTGCCGGTGGCCTCCATCCTGTTCATTGGCGCCGTGGTGTTGGGCGTAGGCACGCTCGTGGACATCGCGCTGGTGCTGTTCATTGGTATGGCCGTGGGCGCGTTCTCCTCCATCTTTGTGGCCACCCCGTTGGAGGTGCTGCTGCGCACGCGTGAGGCACGCATCGTGGCCCACACCACCAAGGTGCTGGCGGCGCGCGAGAGCGGCGCGGCGGACGTGGCGGTGCGTGAGGACGGCACGGTGCGGGTGGGTGCGTTGCGCCCCGGCCAACACCTGGGCTCGGCGGCACAACCGCAGCGTAAGCGTCGCAAGTAGACTGGTACCTCCATGGGAGGAGGTGCGAGATGACGGATGCCCGCCCTGGGACGTCGTCGCTGTCGCTGTCGTTCCTGCGCCAGCGTGACGGATCGTCGCGCCCCATTGAGCACGTGCTGGAGACCTACCGGTCCATGTACCCGCGTGCCAAGACGCAGCTGATTGAGCGGTCGTACGCGTACGCGCTCAAGGCGCATGAGGGCCAATTCCGCAAGAGCGGCGAACCGTACATCACGCACCCCATTGCGGTGGCGGAGATCATTGCCGGGCTTGGCATGCCAGAGACGGTGGTGGCGGGCGCGTTCCTGCACGATGTGGTGGAGGACACCGGCGTCACCATCGAGGACATCGAGGCGGAGTTTGGCGCGGAGATTGCGTCCTTTGTGGACGGCGTGACCAAGCTGGACAAGCTCACCTATGGCGACGCCGCGCAGGCGGAGACGGTCCGCAAGATGGTCATTGCCATGGCCAAGGACATTCGTGTGCTCATTCTCAAGCTGGCGGACCGTCTGCACAACGCGCGCACGTGGGAGCATGTGAGCCCCGAGAACGCCCGCCGCAAGGCGCAGGAGACGCTGGAGATTTATGCGCCGTTGGCGCACCGCATGGGCCTCAACGCCATCAAGTGGGAGTTGGAGGACCTCTCCTTCCGTACGCTCTACCCCAAGATCTACCAGGAGATTGTGGATGTGGTCACGGAGCGTGCCCCCGAACGCTCCGAGATGTTGGACCAGGTGCGGTCCGAGGTGGCGCGCGAGCTCAAGGCCATGAAGATCAAGGCGGAGATCACGGGCCGGCCTAAGCACTACTACTCGGTGTACCAAAAGATGATTGTGCGGGGGCGGGACCTCAACGACATCTATGACCTGGTGGGCTTGCGCATCCTGGTGGACTCGGTGCGTGACTGCTATGCGGTGTTGGGCGCGCTGCACGCGCAGTATCAGCCCATTCCGGGGCGGTTCAAGGACTACATCGCCATGCCCAAGTTCAACCTGTACCAGTCGCTGCACACCACGGTGATTGGGTCGCAGGGCAAGCCGGTGGAGTTCCAGATTCGCACCTGGGAAATGCACCGGAAGGCCGAGTATGGCCTCGCGGCGCATTGGCGGTACAAGGAAAGTGCCAAGTCCGGTGGGGCCTCCAGTGCCCCCTCCGGATCCGACATGGGGTGGCTGCGCCAGATCGCAGACTGGCAACAGGAGTCCGTGGACCCCAGTGAGTTCCTTGACAACCTACGCGGCGAGATTGCGGCCGCGGAGGTGTATGTCTTCACCCCCATGGGTAAGCTGCTCGCGCTGCCGCAGGGAGCCACTCCGGTGGACTTTGCCTACGCCGTGCACACCGAGGTGGGCCACAAGACCGTGGGTGCCAAGGTCAACGGACGTCTGGTGCCGCTGGATTCCACCCTTGACAACGGAGACACGGTGGAGGTGATCACCTCCTCGGACGAGAACGCGCACCCCAAGCGCGACTGGCTGGACTTTGTGAAGTCCACCCGTGCCCGCAACAAGATTCGGCAGTGGTTCACTCGCGAGCGCCGCGAGGAGTCCATTGAGACCGGCCGCGACATGTTGGCGCGCGCCATCCGTCGCCAGCATCTGCCCATGCAACGCCTCATGTCCAAGAACGCGCTCCTTGCCCTTGCCAAGGAGATGCACTACGAGGACATCGACGCGCTGTACGCCGCCATCGGCGAGCATCACACGCAGGCCTCCGATGTGGTGGCGCGCATGGTGGAGGCCGTGGGCGGCACGGAGGGCGCCGACGAAGACCTTACGGAGATCACTCGTCCCGGGCAGTCCCGGCGTGAGCGCCGCCGTGGCGACCCCGGCATCGCGGTCAACGGTATGACCGATGTGGTGGTCAAGTTGGCACGGTGCTGCACCCCCGTGCCGGGCGACCCCATTGCCGGGTTTATCACGCGCGGTGCGGGGGTGTCTGTGCACCGCAGCGACTGCGACAACCTGGCCCAGCTACGCAGCCAGAGCGAACGCATGGTGGATGTGGCGTGGACCGGGGGAGTGGACGCGTCCTTCCTGGTGCAGATTGAGGTGGAGGCCCTGGACCGCAACCGCCTGCTTGCCGATGTGGTGCAGGTGCTGTCCGATCAGCACCTCAACATTTTGGGTGCGCATGTGTCCACTAATTCGGATCGGGTGGCGCTCAACACGTTCTCGTTTGAGATGGCTGACCCCTCACACCTGGGGGCCGTGCTCAGCGCGGTGCGGCGCATTGACGGCGTCTACGACGCGCGCCGTATCACGGGTACCCGGCGTTCTCAGGCGTAACGTACCCAGCCCTAGCGCCGCCGGGGCCTGCGAGCGGCCACAATCACCGCATCGGCGGCGGAACGCAGGCGTTCAAGGCCCTCCAGATGCGCCGTGTGCGAACCCACGGCGGCGCGCAGTGCGGACACGGAGACGTGGCCGCGGCGCAGGCACGCATATGCGGTGGGCATGGCCTGATCCAGCGCCTCAAAGCGCAACGCATCCGCGAGCGCATGCGGCACCGAGGTGAGGGTGAGCGGCCCCCATGGCTCCGCGGCACGCATGGCGGCGGAGTGTGAGTGGTAGGCGATGTACCCCTGGGGGGCGGCTGCGGCGCGAAGGTGGCTGCCGCGGTACACCACCACATGCAGGTTGCCCAGGGGCTCATGAGGGTGAAGGCCGCGCACCCACAGGCTGGCAAGGCCGGTGAGGGCACCGTGAGGCTGGCAGGCGGCCACCATGAGCGTACGCAGGGATGCCTCGGCCACCTGGTCATGCGGCAACGCGTGACCCACAAACGGGCTCCACGCGCCGCCTCCTACCAGGACGGCGTCACGGGTCATGCGCGCAAACGCCACATCGCCCACGGTATGAGGGGTCACAAGGAACATGCCCCGAGCATGCCGCACCTCCTGCCGCAACGCGGGGGCGCGGCGCAGAATGTGGATAACGCCTAGCGGGAGACGGACTCGATCTGCTTGAGCCACGCCTTGCGGGCCTTGAGCGCCTCCTCGGTCTCCTTGACCTTGCGGGTGTTCTTGGCGGCCGTGGCCTCGGCGAGCGTACGTTCCAGGTCCGCGATGGCGGCATGCAACTGGGCTGCGGCGCCGGTGACGCGTGCCTCCACCTCGGGGTTGCGGCGCGTCCAGGCTTCCTGGTCTGCGTCGCGCACCGCGCGCTCCACGGCGCCCAGGCGCTTGGCCAGGCGGGCGGCATCGGCGCGGGGTACCTCACCGGCCGCGTCAAAGCGGTCCTGAATGGAGCGCAACTGCTGCTTCACGGCGCGGACGTCCTTGATGGGAAGCAGTGCCTCGGCCTCCGCCACCAGCGCCTCCTTGGGTGCCACGTTCTCCGCGAGCGCCGCATCCTCAGCATCGGCCGCACCGCGACGTGCCGCAAAGAAGGCATCCTGGGCGCCGTGGAAGCGGGCCCACAAGGCGTCGTCGGTGCCGCGGCGGCCGCGGCCTGCGGCACGCCACTGGTCCATGAGCTGCTTGAACTCGCGTGCCGCGGCATCCCAGTCGGTGGAGTGCTGCAGCTTCTCGGCGCGCACCACCAGTGCCTCCTTGGCGTTCGCTACCGCGGAGTTGTCCTTGTCCAACTGCGAGAAGTGCAGCTTGCGTGCCTTCTCAAACGCGGACCGGGCGTGGGTGAAGCGCTTCCACAGCTCCTTTTCCGCGTCCTTGCCCAGGCGCGCACCGGCGGAACGCTGCGCCTCCTTCCAGGCGTCCAGCAACTCGCGCATGCGCTGCGTGTCGTTCTTCCAGTGCACCTGTGCGGCGGGCTTTGCGGCAAGCGCCTCGGCCGTGGCCACAATCTCCTCACGTGCGGCAAGCGCCTCGGCGCGGGCGGCGGCACGTTCGGCACGAATGCGCTCGGCCACCTCAGCGGCCTCGGCCTCCACCACGGCAAAGCGGGCGCGCAACGCGGCAATGTTGCCCACCACCACGGGGGTGGCAAGCGAGGCGCGCAGCGAGGCAAGCGAGGTCTCGATGTCCTGCAGGTTCAGTTCCGCGCCTACCAGGCGGGCGTGGAAGCGTTCCACGGACGTGGCCAGTTCAATGAAGGCCTTCGCGTACGGCTTGATGGGAGCGTCGCCTTGGGCGGGGCCTACGGTGATGCGCTCGGCGCCATCCACCAGCACCACGGACTCGCCGTCCACCGCGCCAAACTCGGCGGCGGCGTCAATCTGGGCGTCCGTGATCTCCTCAACCACGGGCACGCGCACGGTGTGGCCGGCATGGGCGGCCACCTGAGCGGGGCTGGGGGCGCGGGGGATGGGGCGGGGCTTTGCGGGCGTCATGACGCGGTGACCTCGGTGATGGTGACGGATAGGGCAGGGGGGCCATCGGTGGCACCGGAGACGGTACCGGCCTGGGCCACGGCCTCCACGATATCCAGACCCGACGTGACGGTGCCAAATACGGTGTAGCCACCGGCGCTGTCGGAAGGAATGGTGGAGTCGTTGTACACAAGGAAGAACTGGCTTCCCATGGACAGGGGGTTGTTGCCGGCGCGCGCCATGGCGAGCGTGCCAGCGGGGTAGACGTTGGTGGCCGGGGCGTTCTCCACGGGCCCAAAGCGGTAGGCGGGTCCGCCCGTGCCGGTTCCGGTGGGGTCCCCGCACTGCAACACAAAGATGCCCGCGGTCACCAGGCGGTGGCATGAGGTGCCGTCAAAGAAGCCATCGCGCGCCAAGGCCACAAACGAGGCCACGGCCTGCGGGGCGGCGGCACCGTCCAGCTGCACGGTGATGTCGCCCTCGCTGGTGGAGATGACGGCCGTCCAGGCGCGCCCCTCTGCCAGCGTCGCGGGCGGAGGGGTGGGGGAAGTGGCCCATGAGGTGTTTGCGCGTCCCACCAGCCACCACACCAGGGCGGCCACGGCAATCACGCCCAGCACCACGCCAAGCGTGATGAGGCTGATGCGCCGCTGCCGTGCCCGCTGGGCCCGCACCTGTGCCAGGCGCTGGGCACGCTTCGCATCGCGGCGGCGGGCCGCCTCGCGCGCGTGACGCTGGGTGCTCATGGGATGCCTGTCGAGTGATGGAGACGGCGCGGGGCCGTGCGCACCGTGCCGGTGGCCCATTCAGTTTAGTGGCTCACGGTGCGGTGCGGTGTTGCGCGCGCCGTGCCGGGAGCCGAGCCACGTGCCGCAGCTCACGGCGCGGTGCGGTGTTGCGCGCGCCGTGCCGGGAGGTGGGCCAACGCCCGTAGTCAGAGATGGAAGAATCGGGGCATGGCTCGTGTTGCTCCGTTGTCCGGCTTCCCCGAATGGTCCCCCGCGGAACGCGTGGTGGAGAACGCGGTGCTCGACACCATTGCCGAGGTGTTCACGCTTCACGGCTTTGCCAACATCCAGACGCGTGCCGTGGAGCCCGTGGCACGCCTGGGTGGCGACTCGGACGCCTCCAAGGAGATCTATGTGCTCTCCCGGTTGCGCGCAGGTGAGGACCGCGGCGAGCCGTCCCTGGGCCTCCACTTTGACCTCACCGTGCCGTTTGCGCGCTATGTGGAGGAACGCCAGGCCACGCTCGCCTTCCCGTTCCGTCGCTTTCAGATGCAAAAGGTGTGGCGGGGGGAGCGGCCCCAGGAGGGACGCTTCCGCGAGTTCTACCAGGCGGACATCGATGTGGTGGCCCGGGACGTGTTGCCGGCTCAGGCGGAGGCCGATGTGGCCATTGTCATGGCGCGGGCGCTCGATGCCCTACGCGAGCGGGTGGGGGTGCCGCGGGCGGTGATGCGCATCAACAACCGCCGTCTGGTGGAGGGCTTCTACCGCGGGGTGGGCATCACCGATGTGGCGGCCGCACTCAGGGCCGTGGACAAGCTGGGCAAGATCGGACCGGACGGGGTGCGGGCGGAGCTGGCGGGCATCGGCGTGGGGGAGCGTGCCGCCGATGCGGTGGTGCGCCTTGCGAGCATCCAGTCGGAGGGTGCGGAGTTCTTTGATCGCGCACTGGAGCTGTGGGGCGAGGTGGATGCCCAGGGCGAGGAGGCATTGACGCTCTTTGAGGAGGGGCTGCGGCATGTGGCGCGCTTGGTGGAGGCCGTGAACACCGCGGTGCCGGGGACGGCGCGAGCGGACCTCAGCATTGCCCGCGGCCTGGACTATTACACGGGCGCGGTCTATGAGACCGAGTTGGTGGGCCACGAGGATTTGGGATCCGTGTGTTCGGGCGGACGATACGACTCGTTGGTGGGTGGCGGCGGCTTTCCCGGCGTGGGCATGTCCATTGGCGTGAGCCGCCTGGTGAGCCGCCTGGTCACCCAGGGCATCGCCACGGCCTCCCGTGGGGTGCCATCGGCGGTGCTGGTGGCAGTGGTGGACGAGCAGACCCGACCTGTCTCCGATGCGGTGGCGGACGCCCTGCGGGCGCGCGGCATTCCGTGCGAGGTCTCGCCCACGGCCGCCAAGTTTGGCAAGCAGATTCAGTTTGCGGACCGGCGCGGCATTCCCTTTGTGTGGTTCCCCGGTGAGGGCGGTGACCAGGTCAAGGACATCCGCTCCGGCGAGCAGGTGGACGCCCATGCCGCGTCGTGGGAGCCTCCCGTCGCGGACCGGCGCCCCACCGTCCTGCTGGGTCGGGGCGAGCCCGACTAGACTGGGTGCGCCTGTTGCTCCCGCATCGGCGGCCGTTTACCGCCCGGTGCATCCTCAGAAAGGTCTCTTGTGCTCCGTAGCCACCTTGCCGGAAACCTGCGCGCCACCGACGTGGACGCCACCGTCACCCTTGCCGGGTGGGTGTCCCGCCGCCGTGATCACGGCGGCGTGGCCTTCATTGACCTGCGCGACGCATCGGGCCTTGCGCAGGTGGTGCTGCGGGAGGACATTGCCCACGAGTTGCGTACCGAGTTTGTGATCCAGGTGACCGGCACGGTGCGCCTGCGGCCGGAGGGTTCCGCCAACCCCAACCTTGCCTCGGGTGAGATTGAGGTGGTGGGCCAGGACGTGACCATTCTCAACGTGTCCGCACCCACGCCGTTCCCTATTGACGAGCATGTCACGGTGGGTGAAGAGGCCCGGCTGCGTCACCGCTACCTTGACCTGCGCCGCCCGCGCCAGCGCGAGGCGATCGTGTTGCGCTCCAAGGTCAACGCCGCCGCCCGGCGGGTGCTGGAGCGCCACGACTTCCTGGAGATTGAGACCCCCACGCTCACGCGCTCCACGCCTGAGGGTGCGCGCGACTTCCTGGTGCCGGCGCGGCTGTCGCCTGGGTCCTGGTACGCGTTGCCGCAGTCGCCGCAGCTGTTCAAGCAGCTGCTCATGGTGGCGGGCATGGAGCGGTACTTCCAGATTGCCCGGTGCTACCGCGACGAGGACTTCCGTGCGGACCGTCAGCCGGAGTTCACGCAGTTGGACATTGAAATGTCCTTTGTGGATCAGGACGACGTGATTGCGTTGGGCGAGGAACTGGTGCGCGAGCTGTGGGCGCTGGTGGGTTACGAGGTGTCCACGCCCATTCCCCGCATCACGTACGCCGAGGCGATGGCCCGATTTGGTTCCGACAAGCCCGACCTGCGCTTTGGGGTGGAGCTGGTGGACCTGACGGAGTACTTTGCCGCCACGCCGTTCCGGGTGTTCCAGGCGCCGTATGTGGGCGCCGTGGTGATGCCCGGTGGTGCGTCGCAGCCGCGCAAGACCCTAGACGCGTGGCAGGACTGGGCCAAGCAGCGCGGTGCGCGGGGCCTTGCGTACGTGCTGGTGGGCGAAGACGGCGAACTCACCGGGCCGGTGGCCAAGAACCTCTCCGAGGCGGAGCTTGCGGGCCTTGCCGGTGCCGCGGGTGCCAACCCGGGTGACTGCATCTTCTTTGCGGCGGGCGAGGTGGATGCGTCGCGGGCCCTGCTGGGTGCGGCGCGCGGCGAAATTGCGCGCCGTGTGGGTCTGGTTGATGACAGCCGGTTTGAGTTTGTGTGGGTGGTGGACGCGCCGCTATTCAAGCCGGTGCGTTCCGATGACGACGACGTGGCGCTGGGCTCCTCGGCGTGGACCGCGGTGCATCACGCATTCACCAGCCCTAAGCCGGAGTTTATGGACACGTTTGACACGGAGCCGGGTGAGGCGTTGGCGTACGCGTACGACATCGTGTGCAACGGCAACGAGATTGGTGGCGGATCCATCCGTATTCACCGCCGCGACGTGCAGCAGCGGGTGTTTGATGTGATGGGCATTGGCGCCGAGGAGGCGCAGGAGAAGTTTGGCTTCCTGCTTGACGCGTTCCAGTTTGGTGCGCCGCCGCATGGCGGGATCGCGCTGGGGTGGGACCGCGTGGTGATGTTGCTGGGCGGTTATGACTCCATCCGCGATGTGATTGCCTTCCCCAAGTCGGGCGGCGGCTACGACCCGCTGACCGAGGCGCCCGCGCCCATCACGGCGCAGCAGCGCGCGGAGGCCGGCGTGGACGCGGTCCCCGAGGCCGCAGAGGCCTGATCTTCCGCTCCCCACACACGGCCAACCGGTGTGGTGGCCCCTGTGGTGGCCGCCGTAGTCGCCCACTGTAATGGTGGATTGTGGGTGAAAAACAGCCGTTTTTCACCCACAATCCACCACCAGGAGGGGGAGCGCGGGCTATCACCCACAATCCACCACCAGGGGCGGGTGATGTCGTCCCCAGGCGCGATCCGGCATCGGGGTTATCCCCAATTGTGGCTGGGCCGATGCCGGGGAACGGGCCGGTCCGTAACCTTCGTGGGCATGAGCTATTCCCCGCTGCCCACGCGAGCAGCACCGTCCGGCGCCGTGCCGTCGTCGCGCGCGGCCCACGCCGATGCGCCTCGCCGCCAGCCGGCGCGCGCACTCGTGGAACACCTGGCAACTACGCGCACGGTGCTGACCCGGGCGCAGGTCCTCACCCAATTCTCCGAACATGCGCTGCGCCGAGGCCTCGCGCGGCATGAAGTGGTGGCCGTTCTGCCCGGAATTTATGCCGCGCGGGCGTTGCGCCGGGACACTCACGTCCGAGTGCATGCGGCGGCGGCCTGGGCGGGAGACGCGGGTCGCCTGACGGGACTCGCCGCGCTGTGGTGGCACGGCATCGTCCCTTATGACCCCACCCATGTCTCCATCCAGCTGAGTGTGCCGCTGCACCTTGAGCGACCCCCGTGGCTAAGGGTGGCGCGTCCGGGTATGGACCCCACGGACGTGGAGCATCGGGGTGTGCATACCGTTCACCCGGCCGATGCCGTGGTGCAGGCATGGATAGAAACCAGGGGGAGCATCGGCCTGGTGTGCGACGTGGTGCGCTGTGGTGGGGCGACCGTGGAGGAGATCCGGGATGCCGCTGTGAGGCGTCCGCGGGTGTCTGGTCGGATGAGGCTGATGGCGCTGCTGGGCCATCTGGCGCAGGGAGTGACGAGCTTTTTGGAGTACCAGGCCCGCGTCAAGGTGTTTCCGCGCGAGCTATTCCCCGAGTTGGAGTTGCAGTACGTGGTGACCACATCGCGGGGACGGCGTGTGATTGATGCCGCGGCTGCCGATCTCAAGATTGCGATGGAGTTTGACGGCACCGCGTATCACGGCTCGGACGAGCAGCGCCGCGCGGACCTGGAGCGCGACAAGGAACTGGCAATGTTGGGGTTTGTGGTGCTGCGCTTCACCTACGAAGACCTGATGCGGCGGCCCGAGTGGTGCCGAGAGGTGTACCGAGCCACACGCCGCGCCCGGCAACAGCTCACCGCGTAGAACACTCCCAACGCGCGGTCACCACCCCGCCTCACACCACCCCGCCTCACACCACCCCGCCTCACACCACCCCGCCGCCCCACTCCTAATGGTGGATTGTGGGTGAAAGCGGGTGGCAAAACACCCACAATCCACCATCACGGGTGCGGAAGCCCGCGCCCACCCCATGCACACCTTCTGGTGGTGGATTCTGGGTGAAAGCGGGTGGCAAAACACCCACAATCCACCATTAGGGGGGAGCGGGGCTAGTGGGTCAGGGAGAGCCGACGGTAGAGGCGTGCAAGGGGGGCCGGCGCCCACCAGTTCCACCGACCCAGCAGCGTCATGGTGGCCGGCACCAGGAACATGCGCACCACGGTGGCGTCTAGCAGCACGGCGAATGCCAGCCCCACTCCCACTTCCTTGATCATCAGCAGGTCTCCAAAGGCAAAGCCCAGGAACACCAGCATGACAATCGCGGCCGCGGACGTGATGATGCGCCCCGAGCGCTGCAGCCCCGCGCGCACCGCGGGGTCGTTGTCCAGCCCCGCATCCACGTACTCCTTGACGCGCGACAGGAGAAACACCTCGTAATCCATGGCAAGGCCAAAGCCAAAGGCCACAATCAGCACCGCCACATACGTTTCAATGCCGCCCGCGGACTGGAACCCCAGCACGCCCTCAAGATGCCCGTCCTGGAACGCCCACACCACAAACCCCAGCGTGGCCGTCAGCGACAGCGAGTTGATCAGCAGCGTCTTCACCGGCACCAGCAGCGACCCCGTCATGAGGAACAGCAGCACAAACGTCACCAGCACCACCAGCGCGCCCGCGGCAAGCGCCCCGTCGGCAATGGCGCCGGTGAAGTCCACCTGAATGGCGGCCTGGCCGCCCACCCGCACCGGGAACGGCGCCTCCAGCGCCCGGATCTGGTGCACCACATCCACCGCCACCGCAGAGCCCGGATCGTCGGAATCCACCGACACTCCCACAAAGGTGAACGGCCCATCCTCGTAGGCGGGGCTCACGGCCGTCACGCCGTCGATGCCGGTCAGGCTCCGCGCCCAGGCGTCGGCATCGGCGGGGGCGGCGGACACCAGCACCACAATGGCCGGAGGCTTCAGGGGTGGGAATGCGTCGTACACGGCCGCCACATATTCGCGCCGCACGTTGTCCACGGGCAGGGTCTCGAGTTCCGAGTTGCGCAACTGGAGGTGGCCGATGGGGCTTGCAAGGATGACAAGCACCGCCGTGGTGGCCACCAGCACCAGCCAGGGACGCCGTTGCGTCCATCCCGCAAGGCGCGAGAACATGCCCTCCTCGCGTGTGACATCGGACGTGGCCGCGAGAACGCGCCGCGCTCCGGGAATACGCGACAGCACGGAGGGGCGTACCAGGCGCGGTGCCCACAGGAACGCCACCGCCGGCACTACGGAAAGGGACGCGCACAACGCCATGAGCACCACGCCCAGCCCCGCGGCGCCAAAGGCACGCATCATCTGCGGCGTGAACAGCAGCATGCCGCCCACGCACACGCCCACAATGATTCCCGAGAACACCACGGTGCGTCCCGCGGTGCCCACGGTGGTGACCAGGGCGTCGAGGCGCACCTCCTGCGCGCTGGCTCCCGGGCGAGCGGCCAGGCGGCGTGCCAACTCCTCGCGGTAACGCGACACGATGAGGAGTCCGTAGTCAATGGACAGACCAATTCCCAGCACCGTCACCACGTTCACGGCCGCCTGGTCAATGTCCATGAGGTAGGACATGCCGTACAGGAACCCCAACCCGCCGCCAATGGATGCGAGCGCCCCGGTAAGCGGCGTGGCGGCGGCAAGGAAGCCGCCAAACACAAACACCATCACCAGCAAGGCGGCGGGAAGTGCAATGAGCTCGCCCGTGATGAGGTCCCGTTCCATGGTGGTGGTGAAGTCGCTGAACAGCAGCGCGGAAGAGAACGGCAGCGCCTCCGCCTCCGGCTGGGTGGCTCCCAGGCGCTCCACCATGGCGTCCACCACCACCAGGGCATCCCGATGCGCGTCAAGCGCAGAGGGCAGGCCAAGGTCGTACACCACCGTGATCAAGAAGCCCGTGCCAAAACGGTCCACGGGCGGAACCCACCCGGTGTCGCTGGTGTCTACGGCCGCCCCCGTGCGCCCCTGCACCACACCAAAGGCGCTGGAGACGGTCTCCACGTACCGCTGATGTGCCAGCGCATCCACCGCGGTGGTCACGGTCTCCTGCACGGTGGGGTCCGCGAGATCCACGCCGCGCACATACACGCTCAGTTGCGTGGTGTCTTGCGTGGTCTGCAGCGAGGCCTGCGCCTGACGCACCAGCGAGGAATCGGATCCGGCCACCGACGGCGGCCCGGTTTCCACGCGGGAGAAGATGCCTTCGCCGTCTACGCCAATCGTGGCCAGCGCGTACAGGCCCACGGTGGCAATAGCCCCCACCAGCACCACCACACGCGCGTGGCGCGCCACCACACGTCCCCAACGTTCCAGAAGAGTCACGGGGTAAGCCTAGGCTGATTCCGTGGACCTCTTTGAAGCCGAGACGACGCAGGGGACGGGCGTGCCCGAGGTAGGCGCCGGCGCGCCCCTTGCGGTGCGGATGCGGCCGCGCACGGTGGACGAGGTGGTGGGGCAGGCTCACCTGTTGGGTGAAGGGGCGCCGCTGAGGCGTCTCATGGTGCCCGATGCCGCGGCCACGTCCGTGGTGCTGTGGGGTCCGCCCGGCACGGGCAAAACCACCTTGGCGTACCTGGTGGCAGGGACGCGGCGGTTTGTGGAATTGAGCGCCGTCACAGCCGGCGTCAAGGACGTGCGTGCGGTCATCGATGACTCCAAGCGCCGCCTGGCCATGGGTCAGCGCGAGACGGTGCTGTTTGTGGACGAGATTCACCGCTTTACCCGGTCCCAACAGGACGCGTTGCTTCCGGCCGTGGAGAACCGCTGGGTCACCCTCATTGGGGCCACCACGGAGAATCCCTCGTTTTCCGTGGTGGGGCCGCTCCTGTCACGCTCGCTCCTGCTGACGCTGCGTCCCCTCACGGAGGACGATGTGCGCGGCCTGTTGGTGCGGGCGGTGGCGGACGAGCGTGGCCTGGCTGGGACCGTGACGCTTGAGGACGACGCGCGCGAGCATGTGGTGCGGGTGGCGGGGGCCGATGCCCGCAAGGCGCTCACGCTGTTGGAGGCACTGGCGGGCGCTGCCGAGGACGGCGTGATCACCGCGGACCTTGCCGAACGCACCATGGACGCGGCGTTGGTGGCCTACGACAAGTCCGGCGACCAGCACTATGACGTGATCAGCGCCTTCATCAAGTCCGTGCGGGGTTCCGATGTGGATGCGGCGCTGCATTATTTGGCACGCATGGTGGTGGCCGGCGAAGACCCGCGCTTCATTGCCCGCCGCCTGGTAATTCTGGCGGCGGAGGATGTGGGCCTTGCGGATCCGCAGGGCCTGGTGGTGGCGCAGGCTGCCGCCGATGCGGTGAGCTTTATTGGCATGCCCGAGGGCAGGATTGTGCTGGCGGAGGCCACCGCCTATCTGGCGCTTGCCCCCAAGTCCAACCGCGCGTATGCGGCCATCGATGCCGCCATCGCGGACGTTCGCGCGGGACGGGCGGGGACGGTGCCCCCGCACCTGCGCGACGCGCACTACCCGGGTGCCACGAGCATCGGCCATGGGCAGGGTTACCGCTACGCCCACGACGCGCCGCATGCCGTGGCGCGCCAGGAATACCTGCCGGACCCGGTGGCCGATGCGGTGTACTACACCCCCACGGACAACGGCTTTGAGCGCACACTCGGGGAGCGCAGGGCTGCCATCCGCCGCCTGTTGGGCCGCGACGCCTAGGGTCCCCCCACGCGTGGCGAGTTCTTGCTACACTATGTGGCGGCCCTCGCGGACGGTTGGCTGCTGGCACCGCGACTCTCTTGACATTTCACAAGGCGCTTGAGCGCGCCTTGCACATCAGAAGGACATCATGACCTCAGTACAGAAGGCCCGCCGTCAGGTGCGCCTGTCGCGTGCCCTGGGCATCGCACTGACCCCCAAGGCCGTCAAGCACTTTGAGAAGCGCCCCTACCCGCCCGGCGAGCACGGTCGTACCGCCCGTCGCAAGGAAAGCGACTACGCGGTGCGTCTGCGCGAGAAGCAGCGTCTGCGCGCCCAGTATGGCCTGCGCGAGAAGCAGATGGTCAACACCTTTGCGCTTGCCCGCAAGGAGCCGGGTCTGACCGGTGAGGCCTTTGTGGAGCTGCTGGAGATGCGTCTTGACGCGCTTGTGCTGCGTTCCGGCTTTGCCCGCACCATCCTGCAGGCCCGCCAGGCGGTGCTGCACCGCCACATCATGGTGGACGGCAAGATTGTGGACCGCCCCTCGTTCCGTGTGACCCCCGGCCAGACCATTCAGGTCAAGCCCAAGGCCGTCACGCTGGAGCCCTACATGGCCGCCGCCGCCGGTGCTCACCGCGACGTGCTGCCCGAGGTGCCCGAGTACCTTGACGTGCAGCTGGAGAAGCTGAGCGCCAAGCTGGTGCGTCGCCCCAAGCGTGCCGAGGTCCCCGTGACCTGTGAGGTACAGCTGGTGGTGGAGTACTACGCCCGCTAGGCCCGAGTAGGCTCAACACGGCTTTACACAAGGCCGCCGGCGCCTGGCACACCGCCAGGTGTCGGCGGCGTTGTTATCACTAGGGAGTTCAGGATGCGCACCGCAGATATCCGTCAGCGTTGGCTCGACTACTTTGAGGCACGGGACCATGCCGTGGTGCCGTCCGCCTCCCTGGTGTCGCCGGACCCGTCGCTGCTGTTCACGGTGGCGGGCATGGTGCCGTTCATTCCGTACATGTTGGGGGAGCAGGTGCCGCCGTGGCCGCGTGCCACGAGCGTGCAAAAGTGCATCCGTACGCCCGACATCGAAGAGGTGGGCAAGACCACCCGGCACGGCACGTTCTTCCAGATGAACGGCAACTTTTCCTTTGGCGACTACTTCAAGGAAGGCGCCATAACCTACGCCTGGGACCTGGTGACGGGTGCCGAGGCGGACGGCAAGTACGGCTTCAACCCCGACGATGTGTGGGTCACCGTCTACCAGGACGACGACGAGGCGCTCCAGTTGTGGAAGGAGATTGCCGGCCTGCCCGACGAGCGCATCCAGCGCCGCGGCATGAAGGACAACTTCTGGTCAACGGGTCAGCCCGGCCCCTCGGGCCCGTGCTCCGAGATCTACATTGACCGCGGCCCCGAGTTTGGCAAAGAGGGTGGTCCCGTCGCCGACGAGGACCGTTACCTCGAAATCTGGAACCTCGTGTTCATGCAGTTCCAGCGCGGGGCGGGGGAGAAGGAGAACTTCCCCATTCTTGGCGACCTGCGCCAGCGCAACATCGACACGGGTCTGGGCCTGGAGCGGGTGGCGTACCTCAAGCAGGGCGTGGCCAACATGTACGAGATTGACGAGGTCATCCCCGTGATCCGGGCGGCCGAGGCGCTGTCGGGCAAGGCGTATGGCGCCCGCCGTGAGGACGACATCTGGATGCGGGTGGTGGCGGACCACGTGCGCGCCTCCCTCATGCTCATCGGCGATGGCGTCACCCCCGGCAACGAGGGTCGCGGCTATGTGTTGCGCCGCCTGCTGCGCCGTTCCATGCGCGCCATGCGCCTGCTGGGCGTGGAGGACGCGGTGATGCCGGAGCTGCTGCCGGTGTCCAAGGACGCCATGAGCCCGTCCTATCCGGAGTTGGCCGCGGAATTTGACCGCATCAGCGCCACGGCCTACACGGAGGAAGACGCCTTCCGCCGTACCTTGGCGCATGGCACCACCATCCTGGACACCGCGGTGGCCTCCACCAAGTCCACGGGCGGCACGGTGCTGTCCGGCGCCGATGCGTTCCAGCTCCACGACACCTATGGCTTCCCGTACGACCTCACGCTGGAGATGGCCGCGGAGCAGGGCCTGACCGTGGACGAGGCGGGCTTCCGGGCGCTCATGCAGGAGCAAAAGGACCGTGCCCGTGCCGATGCGAAGGCCAAGAAGGGCGGCCACGCGGACACCAAGGTGTACCAGGAGCTGGTGACGCAGGGCACCACGCACTTCCGCGGCTATGACGAGTTGCAGGTGGCGTCGGAGGTGGTGGCGCTCATCAAGGATGGCGTCACCGTGCCGGTGGCGCGCGCGGGCGAGACGGTAGAGGTGGTGCTGCGCGAGACCCCCTTCTACCCCGAGTCGGGTGGCCAGGACGCGGACACGGGTGTGATCCGCGGTGCACATGGCACCCTCACCGTCATGGATGTGCAAAAGCCGGTCAAGGACTTCATTGTGCACACGGTGACGGTGGACGAGGGTGAGGTGGCTCCGGGTGACAAGGTGTCTGCCGAGGTAGACGCGGTGAACCGGCGCGACGCCTCGCGCGCGCATTCGGCCACGCACCTTATTCACGCGGCCATTCACCAGGTGTTGGGCACCCAGGCCAATCAGGCGGGATCGTTCAACAAGCCCGGTTACATGCGCCTGGACTTCTCCTGGACCCAGGGCGTGAGCCAAGGGGCGCGCTCGGAGATTGAGGACATCGCCAACCGTGCCATTCGCGAGGACCTGCCGGTGCAGACCTCGGTGATGGCCCTGGACGAGGCCAAGGCCCTGGGCGCCATGGCCCTGTTTGGGGAGAAGTATGGCGACCAGGTGCGCGTGGTGGAGATTGGTGGCCCCTTCAGCCGCGAGCTGTGTGCGGGCACGCATGTGGGCTCCTCGGCGCAGATTGGGCTGCTGTCTGTGACCTCGGAGGGTTCCGTGGGTTCCGGCGCCCGGCGCATCGAGGCGCTGGTGGGTGCCGATGCGTTTGCGCACCTGGCGGCCGAACGCGCCATTGTGAACGAGCTCAGCGGCGCACTCAAGGTGCAGTCGGGCGATCTGGTAGGCCGCGTGGAAAAGCTGGTGTCACGTCTGGCGGAGACGGAGAAGAAGCTGGCGGCGTTGCAGGAAGCGGAGGCCCTGAAGGCCGCCGAGTCGCTTGCCGCGGGTGCCGCAACCGTGGGCGCCTACCGCGCCGTGGTGGCGTCCGTGCCGGGCGCGACGGGTGACACGCTGCGCCTGCTGGCGCAGGACGTTCGCGCGCGCCTGGGAGACGCGAACCCGGTAGTGGTGGCCCTCTTTGGGGAGGGCGAGCGCCCCGGCGTGGTGGTGGCCACCAACGAGGCCGCCCGTACCGCGGGAGCCAACGCGGGAACGCTTGTCTCGCTTGCGTCCACGGTGTTGGGCGGTGGCGGCGGTGGCCGTCCCGACGTGGCCCAGGGTGGCGGCTCCGATGCCGCGGCGATTCCCGCGGCCATCGAGGCCGTGACCGGTGCGCTGCGCTAAGCGGTGCCTTGCGCCCAGCCGGGTGAGGTGACCGACCGCATGGAACGTGGAGTACGCCTAGGCGTGGACGTGGGCACGGTACGCGTGGGCGTGGCCGCGAGCGACCCGGATGCGGTGATGGCCTTTCCCGTGGACACCGTGGCGCGTAGCGAGTCCGCACCCCGGGAGGTGGTGGCGCTGGCTACAGAGCGTGACGCCATTCGCATCTTTGTGGGCCTGCCGCGCCATATGAACGGCACGGAGGGGGCATCGGCGGCCGATGCCCGGGCCTTTGCCGCGGCGTTGGCGGAACTCACCACCATCCCCGTGCGTTTGGTGGATGAGCGGCTCACCACCACGCAGGCAGCGCGGGCGATGACGGCGGCAGGGCGGTCGGCACGGGCGCAACGGTCCCGGATTGACGCGGCCGCGGCCACGGTGTTGCTGGAGAACGCATTGGATATCGACAGGAGCGGGAATCTCGATACAGTGACTATCGGGGTTTTGCCAAAGGAGACGCATGACTGACCTGTTCGAGGCAGAGGCTGCGAGCACCACCACGCTGGATATGCGTCGGTTGCAGCGCCAGCAGCGCCGCGCGACGCGCCGCAAGTGGACCCTGGTGTTGGTGGCCGTGGGTCTGGTGCTGGTGTCCATTGGTGGCTCCATGGCGTTGGGCTTTGTCAAGGACACGCTGGCAGGCGACGAGAACGTGGTGGCCGACTACGACGGCGTGGGCACGGGTACGGTCACGGTGATCGTGGAGTCCGGCCAGTCCGGGGCGGACATCGCCAAGACCCTGTACGAGGCGGGCGTTATCGCCTCGGAGCAGGCCTTCATTGAGGTGGCCAACAAGCCCGGCAGCGGCGCTAACCAGATCAAGCCCGGTCACTACTTCATGGCCCGCCAGATGAAGGCCCAGTACGCGTTGCTGTACCTCCTGGACGATGACCGCAGGGATGTGCGCAAGATCACCATCCCCGAGGGCAACCGGGTGGAGACGTACTACCAAAAGATTGCGGACCTCACCGGCTTTGAGTATGCCGATGTGGAGAAGGCCGCAGCGGACCACGCCGCGATTGGTCTGCCCCCCGAGGCCAACGACAACATCGAGGGCTGGCTGTTCCCCGCCACCTACCAGTTCAACCCGGGGGTGACCCCCACCGATGTGTTGAGCGCCATGGTGGCCAAGACGGTGCAGACGCTCGAGAGCTACCACGTGCCGCGTGACCAGTGGCTCACCACGCTCACCATCGCGTCGCTGGTGGAACGCGAGGCCAAGCTGGACGAGGACCGCCCGCTGATTTCCGGGGTGATTCACAACCGACTGGCCGTGGGTCAGGCGCTGGAGCTGGACGCCACCGTGAAGTATGTGGTGCCGTCGGAAGGTCCGTTTGTGACGGCCGAGGACAAGAAGGTGGACTCGCCGTACAACACGTACATGTACGTGGGCCTGCCGCCGGGACCCATTGCGGGTGCGGGTGCCAAGTCCATCGAGGCCGCGTGGACACCCGCCGTACACAACTACTACTTCTACGTGACCGTGGACCTGTGGACGGGTGAGACCCGTTACGCGGAGACGTACCCCGAGCACCTCAAGAACGTGGAGCTGCTCAACCAGTGGTACGCCGAGCACGGCTCGAGCGAGTGACCCGGCGTGCGGGGGTGCTGGGGCACCCCATTGCGCACTCCCTCTCGCCCACCCTGCACCGGGCCGCGTATGCGGCGCTGGAGCTTGACTGGGACTACCGCACGTATGACGTGGACGCGGGCCAGCTGGCGACGTTCCTTGAGGGCGTGGACCTGGACTGGGCTGGCCTGAGCCTGACCATGCCTCTCAAGGTGGAGGCCGTGCCGCTCATGGACTTTGTGGAGCCTTTTGCCAAGCTGCTGGGAGTGGTCAACACCGTGCTGGTGGGAGGGCGAGCCACGAGCCGCCAACTGGTGGGTGCCAACACGGACGTCCATGGCATTGTCAGCGCGCTTGCCGAGGGTGGTGTGACGCGTACCGAGGGCCTGTCTGCCGTGGTGCTTGGCGGGGGAGCCACCGCCATTTCCGCACTGGCCGCGTTGGGTCAACTGGGCTGCTTGAGCCCCGTGGTGGCCGTGCGCAGCCGCGCCAGAGCTGGCGCGCTACTCAGGGCGGCCACGGCCATGGGACTTTCGGTGCGCTTTGTGGACATCGCCGATGCCGCGGCGGTGGGGGCGGCGCTCAGCCATGCCCAGGCGGTGGTGTCCACCATTCCCGCCGACGCTGGGGCCCAACTTGCCGCCGCCGCGCTGTCTGACGCGTCGCTCGCGTCCCAGGCCCCCGCATCGGGCGCGGTATTGCTGGATGTGGTGTACAACCCGCCAGTAACGCCGCTGGCGAGCGCGTGGCGCGACGCGGGCGGCACGGTAGTGGGGGGCGAACGGATGCTGCTGCATCAGGCAGCGGAGCAGGTGCGCCTGATGACCGGACAGGTGGCACCGTTGGCCGCGATGGACGCCGCATTGCGTGACGCGCTGGCGGGTCAAGGGTCATGACCCCTTGAGTGCCTGCCGATGTAACGTTCGGAAGTAGACGCACCGTGAGGGAGTTGCAGTGAAACAATTGGGAGCAATCCTCCTGGAAGAGGGCATGCTGACCCAGGACCAGCTGATGGACGCCATGGACGCCCAGCAGACCCGCGGTCAGTCGCTGGGACGCACCCTCGTGGAGATGGGGATGATCTCCGAGGCCCAACTGGTGCGCGCGCTCGCCAGCCAGGTGGGCATGGAGTTTGTGGAGCTTGTTGACTACCCCGTAGACCGCACGGCCGTGGCATTGGTGCCCGCCACCGTGTGCCGGCGTCACGTGGCGCTACCGGTGAGCATGGCCGATGGCGTGCTCAAGGTGGCCATGTCCAACCCCGGCAACGTGATGGCGGTGGATGACTTCCGCACCCTCACGGGCATGCAGGTGGTGCCCGTGGTGGCAGCGCATGACGACGTGGCCGCCGCGATTGACCGGTACTGCCGTGCGGACACCGAGCTGGAGAACCTGCAAGACACGTTGGAAGAGGCGGAGCAGGACGTTGACCTGGCCCAGGTGGGCGAGGTGGTGGCCGACGATGCCCCCATTGTGCGTTTTGTGAACCTGGTAATCACCCAGGCCATTCAGGACCGTGCCTCGGATATTCACGTGGAGCCCGCGGAGAAGGACCTCCGCATCCGCTACCGCATTGACGGCGTGTTGCATGAGATGCAGCGGGCCAACAAGAGCATCCAGAACGGTGTGATCTCGCGCCTGAAGATCATGGCGGACATGGACATTGCGGAGCGACGCAAGCCGCAGGACGGCCGCCTGTCCGTGACGCACCAGGGGCGCAAGATTGACCTGCGTGTGGCGGCGCTGCCCACGGTGTGGGGCGAGAAGATTGTCATGCGTGTGTTGGACAACTCCACGGCCACCATGGACCTGGAGGATCTGGGCATTCGTCCGGAGAACTACGCCATCTACGAGACCTCCTTCCGCAAGCCCTACGGCATGATCCTGGTGACGGGACCCACCGGTTCCGGTAAGTCCACCACGCTGTACGCCACGCTCAACCAGGTGTCGCGTCCCGAGATCAACGTGATCACGGTGGAGGACCCGGTGGAGTACCGCATCCCCGGCATCAACCAGGTGCAGGTGAACGTCAAGGCGGGTCTAACCTTTGCCGCGGCGCTGCGGTCCATTTTGCGTGCCGACCCCGATGTGGTGCTGCTGGGTGAGATTCGTGATGGCGAGACGGCACAGATTGCCATCGAGGCCGCCCTCACCGGTCACCTGGTGTTGTCCACGCTGCACACCAACGACGCCCCCAGCGCCATCACGCGTCTGATCGAGATGGACATTGAGCCGTTCCTGGTGGGCTCCGCCATTGACTGTGTGGTGGCCCAGCGTCTGGCGCGTCGCTTGTGCAGCAAGTGCCGCGAGGAGTACCAGCCCATGCCTGCCGAGGTGTTGCGCTTTGTGCCCGATCACGTGGGCCCGCTGCCCACGCTGCACCGCGCGGTGGGATGCTCTGCATGTTCCAACACGGGGTACAAGGGTCGTCTTGCGCTCCACGAGATCATGCCCGTGACGGAGGAGATTGAGCGCCTCGCGGTGCAGCGGGCGTCCTCGGCAGAGATTGCGCGCGTGGCGCAGCAGTCCGGCATGCAGACGCTCATCATGGACGGGTGGGCCAAGGTGCTTGCCGGCCAAACCACCATCGAAGAGCTGCTACGGGTGGTCAAGTGATGGCACGGGAGGGGGTCATGGTGGGCGTACTCTGGAGGGCATCCTCGACGGCGAGGTACACAGTGGGTGAGGAGAGGCAACAGTGACGGACTTCCCGATGCAGGTTCCGCCGAGCGAGGCCGATACCTTTGCCTGGGCGCAGGCCCGGGTGGCTCAGGCCGCGGCGCATCCGCAGCCCTCGCTGTACCCGCAAGAGCCGGTGGCTCCTCAGGGCGCGGCGCCGCAGTCTCCCGTGGGGGCGTACGCACCCGCGGCGGGGCAGGGCATGCCTACCGGCCAGCAGGGCAACTTTGTTCCCACTCAGGCGGCTCCTGCGCAGGCCGTTCCCTCACAGGCGAGCCCGATGCCGACCGTTCCGGCCCAAGCCGCACCCGCGCCGTCCGCACAGGCCCAGGCGGCTCCTGCGCAGCCCACTCCCGCCCCGCGTCCCGCGGTGGGAACCGGCGCGCGTGTGGGCATGAACAACGAGGTGCGCGAGGACGATCTTGACCTCAACTCCGCCCTGCGCGCCATGCTGGCGCTGGGGGCATCGGACCTGCATATCACCGTGGGCGCGCCGCCCATGGTGCGTGTGGACGGCGGTCTGCGCCCGCTTGACGGCTACCCGGTGCAAAAGACCGACGGCATTCAGCGCGTCATGTACTCCATCCTGTCGCAAAAGCAGCGCGAGGAGTTTGAGGAAGAGCTGGAGCTGGACCTCGCGTACTCGCTGGTGGGGGAGTCTCGCTTCCGCGTCAACATGTACCAGCAGCGCGACTCCATTGGCGCCGCGTTCCGTGTGATTCCCTATGAGATCAAGGCGCTCGAGTCGCTGGGTGTGCCCGCGGTGGTGGGAAACTTTGCCGGCCTGCCGCGTGGCATGGTGTTGGTGACGGGGCCCACGGGATCGGGCAAGTCCACCACGCTGGCCTCCATCATCGACCTGGCCAACCGGTCCCGTCATGACCACATCATGACGGTGGAGGACCCCATCGAGTTCTTGCACCGTCACAAGCTGTCCATTGTGAATCAGCGTGAGGTGGGCGCGGATACCCACTCCTTCCAAAACGCGCTCAAGCACGTGTTGCGCCAGGACCCGGACATCATCCTGGTGGGCGAGTTGCGTGACCTTGACACCATCTCCGTCGCGTTGACGGCTGCGGAAACCGGACACCTGGTGTTTGCCACCTTGCACACGCAGGACGCGGCACAAACGGTGGACCGCATCATCGACGTGTTCCCCGCGCACCAGCAGGGGCAGGTGCGGGCCCAGGTGGCCAACGCCCTGCAGGCCGTGGTCTGTCAGACGCTGTGCAAGCGTGCGGATGGTCCCGGTCGCGCCGTGGCCACGGAGGTCATGATTGCCACCTCGGCCATTCGTAACCTCATCCGTGAGGGTAAGACGCATCAGATTTACTCCTCCATGCAGGCGGGCGCTAAGCAGGGCATGCACACTATGGACCAGCACCTTGCGGAGTTGGTGCGGTCCGGGCGTATCTCCTATGAGACGGGCCTGGAGAAGTGCCACAATACGGAAGAGTTCAACCGCCTGAGCGGTCGTGGCAACGGTGCAGCACAGGGCTCCGCCACCACGAGCGGCGTGATGTAAAGGGGAGGTCTGCACATGGCTGGGGCACCTACCAAGACCTTTGAGTACGCGGTCCGCGACTCGCAGGGCAAGATCCAAAAGGCGCGCATCGAGGCGCCCAACGAGGCTGCCGTGGCGCAGCGTCTGCGTGGCATGGGGCTGGCACCCGTCTCCATTGACGAGGTACGCACCAGCGCTTTGAGCGCGGAGCTAAAGATTCCCGGCTTCAGCGATCGCGTGGGACTCAAGGACGTGTCCATCATGTCCCGGCAACTGGCCACCATGATTCAGGCGGGCCTGTCGCTGCTGCGTGCGCTCAACATCCTGTCGGATCAGACCGAGAACGCGGCGCTTGCCCGCAAGATCCAGGACGTGCGCTCGGACGTGGAGACGGGCGTGTCGCTGTCTCAGGCCCTTGCCAAGCACCCCGAGACCTTCCCGCCCATCATGATCAACATGATCCGCGCCGGCGAGGTGGGTGGTTTCTTGGACGAGGTACTGGTCTCCATCGCGGAGAACTTTGAGGCCTCGGTGCAGCTGCGCGGCAAGGTGAAGTCCGCCATGACCTACCCGGTGGTGGTGTTTGTCATCGCCATCCTTGCCGTGGTGGGCATGCTGCTGTTCATTGTTCCCGTGTTTGCCAAGATGTTCTCCGATCTGGGCGGCGAGCTGCCGTGGCTCACGCAGATCCTGGTGGACATGTCCACCTTCTTGAAGGTGGGTGGCATCCCCATCGCGGTGGTGATCGCGGGTGTGGTCATCTTCTGGTCGCGCAACAAGCACAAGCCCGAGTTCCGCGAGAAGGTGGAGCCGCTCTACCTCAAGGCGCCCGTGTTTGGCATGCTCACCAAAAAGATTGCCATCGCGCGCTTCACCCGGAACTTTGGGGCGATGCTGCGCGCGGGTGTGCCCATGCTGCAGGCGTTGGACATTGTGGGTGAGGCCTCCGGCAACATTGTGGTGGAGCGCGCCGCCAAGGCCATCAAGGAGTCGGTGCGCACCGGCCAGCCGCTCGCGGGGCCGCTGTCGGATCACCCCATCTTCCCGCCCATGGTGGTGCAGATGATTGCGGTGGGTGAGGACACGGGTGCCCTTGACCAGATGTTGGAGAAGATCGCGGAGTTCTACGACCAGGAGGTGGAGGCCACCACCGAGCAGCTCACCAGCCTCATCGAGCCGCTCATGATCGGCTTCCTTGGCGGCATCGTGGGCTTCATGGTCATTGGTTTGTACATGCCAATCTTTGGGATTTTCGACCTCATCAACTAGCATGGAAGCGTCGGTGCGCGACGAAGCCTCCGGTTTCCTCGTGGACCGCATGAGTCCGGCGGCGCCGTCGTCGGGCATTGGGTTAGAGAGAGAAATGGGAGGGCAATTATGCTCGCTCGTATTCGCAAGCAGTTGAACCACGAGGACAAGGGCTTCACGCTCATCGAGCTCCTTGTGGTCATGATCATCATCGGCATCCTTGCCGCCGTGGCCATCCCGATCTTCTTGTCGCAGCGCAAGAAGGCGGAGGACTCGGCCGCCAAGGCCGACGTGTCCACGCTGGGCAAGGAAGTTGCCACGTGGTTCGTTGACAGCACGACCGTGCCTGTGATTTCCACGCCGGGTACCGCACCCAACCAGGAGTACCACTTGGCCGCCGCCGCGGTCACCGCGACCGGTGGTGACACCAAGGTGGGCAACGTGTCCAACAACGTCCACTTCGAGGCTCTGGAGATCGGTGACGCTACCAAGCCGTCCACCTCGTGGTGCGTGTGGGTGACCAACCCATCTGGTGACAAGGCTGTGGGCGGCTTTGAGTACTCCGCAGCCGGTGGTCTTCAGGAAGGCGACTGCTCCTAAGGAGTCGCTCTCATCGTGAAGGTGTGGGGCGGTTCCTTTGTGGAACCGTCCCACACCTTTCGCGGTATGGTGCATCAAAGGTGGAGAGGTCGAGTCATGAAGGGTTACGTAGACGTGTCTGAGGGCAGGCAATGGCTGTCGGCGCGTTTGCGCACTCGAGATGAGGGGTTTACGTTAACTGAGCTCATCGTGGCGATGTTTATCATCGGTGTGATTTTGACCCTTTTTATCGGGATGCAACTCCAGGCGCAGGCCACCATCAAGGATGCTCGCCTGCGCCAGCAGGCCACCGCGTTGGCCAACGAGGCCATGGAGGAGATGCGCGCCGTGCCGTGGCGCGTGCTCACCAAGGGCATGCACGCGGACTTTGTGGCCGCCTCGGGGGAGACCCGGGTGGCCGGTGGCACGCTCACGATTGACGGCGAGTCGTTTCCCCTCATCATGGCTCCCGCCGGCATGTCCGGCCAGGACGTCACGCAGCCATGGCGCCCGCTGTTTGACTCCACGGGGTCCAACAAGCAGGTGCGCCCTGACCCCGGCCTCACCGGCACCGAGTTCACCGTGAGGTCCTATGTGACCCGGCCCGAGGGTGCGGCCGCCACGGACGGCGTGGGCCTGGTGGTCATTGTGGAGTGGACCGACGCGCGTGGCACGGCGCGGCATACCGTGGTGAGTTCCCCTGCGTATGCCTCGCTGGGGTGCGGCGGCATCGATCTGAGCCCCTTTGCGGGTGCATGTCAGGCCATTCTCAGCTCCGCGGCCTCCACCGGCACCATCAACTCGTCGGTCACCGCGTGGAGCGGACTCGCGGGAGACACCGGTGCGCTGCCCGTGGTGCCGGGTAGTAGCGCCTATTCGTTCAACATTCAGTCCGCCACCGTGTCCGCCACGTCCAACTCCGTGCAGAGCGTGCGGACCAACGGCACGGTGACGTTTGGCCGCTCCACCGTGGCGAGCGACCCGCTGGTGGAGCCTATGACCACGGAGACGCTGGGCATCGCGCCGTTGGTGCTCGCGGCATCCACCGACCCGCAGATCCCCGGTGCCATTCCCACCAACCCCACGCCGCTGAGCAACGTGATCGCGGCCGCCAACGCGGAACAGGTCAAAAGCCTGAGCGGCGACGGGCTCACGCTTCTTGGCCGCTCGGATTACCGGCGTCCCGCGTCGCTGACCTCCTCCTCGGTGGTCTCCTGCCTTGCAGGCATCCCCGCCAAGGCGCCGTGCGCGTTTGCCGCGTTGGCCAACCGCAACCCCGACTCGTTTGGTGAGGCATCCGCCCCCATCACGTTGGACCTCAACGGCACCACCGTGCAGTACGTGGGTAAGGTGACGGCGTCCTCCCACAACACCGAGCAGGCATATGCGGCGCGATTCCTCACCCAGGCCGGATCCACCGCCGTGGGGTGCACCGCCATCTCGGGCCCCGGGTGCACCAGCGCGGGGGCCAGCCGAGACATCGGCACCATCCGATTTGGCACCGTCAGCTCGGGCACGTGGTCCGGGGGCGCCACCACCCTGGTGGAGATCACCAACCTCAAGGATTCGGTGCTGGTGCAGCGTGGCGCCTCGCAGAAGGCCACCCCCGCCACCGTCACCCGCAGCGGCACGCTCCGCTATTGGGACGGTTCCTCCACCCAGACGGTGACCTTTACCAAGGACACGACGTTTATGGCGGCCATCGGCCCCGCCACCTATGTGGCCGCGGACCCGGGCTACTGGATTGAGGTGGTCTCCGGATCCATCTCCATCGCGGCCGCGGATGAGCCCGCGGTGAACAACGAGGACGCCGCCTGCCTTGAGACCGCATGCTCCGTGTACGCCAACTCGGGCATCATCACGGTGCAGTACCAGGTGGTGGTGCATACCCCCAGCAATCCGGCGGGCTTTGCGCAGAACGTGTCCACGTCCATCAACCCCGTGAGTGCCACGGCCTCGTTCAAGGACTACCAGCCGTGATCCGCGCGCTGAGGGGCATGCACCGCGACACGAGCGACCGCGGCATGACGCTCACCGAGTTGCTCGTGGCCATGACCATCTTTGGCGGCCTCATGGCCATCGTGATGAGCATCATGATTCAGCTGATGTATATGTCACGGGACTCGCTGTCTACCGCCCAGTCGGTAGAACAGGCGCGGTTGGGTATCTCACAGATTGACCGTCAGGTGCGGTCCGGCAACCTCATTGCCAATCCCTCGCTGGAGACCGTGGAGGACTCGGGTGTGGAGCCGTATTTTTCGCTCCGCATCTACACGCAGGAGGACGGCGTGGACCGCTGCGTGCAGTGGCGCGTGATTGACGACAACGCGGACAACCACTTTGACCTGCAGTTCCGCTCGTGGGACCCCAACTACCCCGTGGTGAACGACGTAACCGACTGGACCATGGTGGCCCAGAACGTGGTGGTGCCGGACGCGGTGGACACCTCCACCCCGGAGGGCTGGCCGCCGTTCTTTGTGGACAGTTCCATGGGCGGGGCCACCGACGCACACTTTGTACGCATCACCCTGCGGTTGAAGGGTACGGATGCGCGCCCTTCCTCCAAGCCCGTGACGGTGACTACAGTGGTGATGGGACGGAACACGGTGTTTGGCTACCCCACCAGTAGCTGCACCAACGTGCCGGACCCGGATTGATGAGGATGAGCACCGTGAGAATCTCTACGTGGATGAACCGGCGCGCCACGGAAGACCGTGGCGTGGCGCTCGTGGCCGCCATGTCCGTGGCCATCATTGGCATGGCCCTGGCATTGGTGGTGGTGACGCAGGCCATCGTGGTCACCAACGACTCGCAGCGCGACCGCGTGCGCACCGCGGAGATCCACTCCGCCGAGGGTGTGCTGGACGCGTCCTTCTATGAGATGGCCACGCGCCTGGGCTGCTCCGGCCCCAGCTTTAGCCCCATGACGGTGGGCGAGGGGACCGAAGAGGTTGAGGTCACCGTCACCTACCAGTACTTTGACGACAACGGTGTGTTGTCCTCCACCCTGTGTGATGCCTCTACGGGGACCTTCACCGGCAAGCCCACGGGCGCGGTGGTGACGGCCGTGGCGGTGCCCACGCAACCCACCGCCGGTGGCCTGGCCCCGCAGCGCATCATCGAGGCCACGGTGGAGTTGGTGCCCGGCAAGGTGCTGTCCGAGCAGTCGGCCATCTTTGCCGGCGGCAACCTGGCCACCACCAACCCCGTAACCCTCACCTCGGCCGATGCCTCGCTCACCGCGAGCATCCGGGTGGAGGGCGAGGGGGCCAACTGGCAGTGCCAAAGTGGTGGCACCATCAACGGCAACGTCACGGTGGTGCGCGGCAAGGCTAGCTTTAACGTCTCCAGCTGTGTGATCAACGGCAACCTGTGGGTGCGTGACGGCTTTTCCATGGCCGGTGGCGCCATTGGCGGTGGCAAGGCGCAGATCACCGGCAACGTCACCGTGGCCAACGGAAACTTCACGGTGAGTAACGACAACTACCGCGTGGGTGGCGACCTGCGTGTCAAGGGAACCACGGGTGCCGCATGGCAGATGCAGTCGTTCTCTGCCAACTCCATCTGCTCGTCCAACACCACACCATGTCCCGCCAGCTACTTCACACCTCCCGCCGTGATTGGACTGCCCGAGTTTGACTTCATTCCCACCGACTGGTCGGGGCAGGGGTATGCACTGAAGTCCCGCGCCACGTTTGAGGACGAGTGGATTGCCCAGGCAGGAACCACCGCGCAGTGGCAGGTGGACTCGGTGCGCAAAGAATGTGCGGTGGCGCCGTGGAACATGTGGAATGGCAAGACGGTCATCCAGCTCAACGGCGGCCCCTCGGTGGCCAAGAAGTCGGTGTATGACCTCCGCACGTGCCCCAGCGGCCTGAGCATCGCCAACATGACGTTGCAGATCTACGCGGACACGGCCATCTTTGCCAAGAGTTTTATCACCAACGGCCCCACCAAGTTTGTCAGCGGAGACGGCAAGCCGCACACGCTTTTCCTGGTGGTACCGGACGGCGGTACGGCAAACAACGACAAGGCGGAGTGCACCGCGCGCGGTTCCTACACGCCCGGCAACATGACACTGCAGACGGGCGTGACCACGCAGTCACCCATGGAGGCGGTGTTCTACACGCCATGCGACATGCACTACACCAACAGCTCCACGTCGCGCGGACAGTTGTACGCACGCAACATCACGTTTAACGAGCCGCAGTCGTTTGAGTTCATTCCCGTGAACGTGCCCGGCAACCCGCTGGACCTGCCCACGGAGAGCACGGGTAACTACACGGTGCAGGTGTTGTACAAGCAGGAACGCCGCAACTAGGCATGCCGGCATGGTTTGGTGCCGCGTGCGTCCTCCTGGTGGGGCTCGCGGTGGGATCTTTTATGACCGTGGTGGCCACGCGCGTGCCCGTCGGCGAGGGCATTGTGCGCGGGCGCAGCCATTGCGACCACTGCGACTACGAGTTGCGGTGGTATGACAACATTCCCGTGCTGTCCTGGATTCTGGTGGGTGGCAAGTGCCGCAGGTGCCGCACGGGCATCGGCGTGCTGTACCCCGCGATGGAGGTGGCCACCGCGGCCCTGTGGCTTGCGGTGTGGTGGCGCTATGGCCTCACGTGGACGGTGGCGTTGCTCGCGGTGTTTGCCGCGGCAAGCGTGGCGCTCACGGTCATCGATGTGATCCATCACCGTTTGCCCCATGCGGTGGTTCGCACCACCGCCATTCTGGTGGTGGTGCTTGCCCTGGCCGTGTGGATCACGGGGGAGCAGGGTCCGTGGTGGCGTGCGCTGGCAGGTGCCGGCATTCTGGGTGGCTTTTATGGGGTGTTGTGGGTGGTCTACCCCAAGGGTATGGGCTTTGGGGATGTGACCACGGCTACGCTCGGGGGCGGCGTGCTCGGGCTGTTGGGGTGGACGCCGCTCATGGTGGGCGCAATCGCGGGCCCGTTGCTGGGCGGGGTCATTGTGGCGGTGGGGCTTGCGGCCAAGCGCACGTCGTGGGGTAAGGCCATTCCGTATGGTCCGGCGTTGCTGGGGGGAGTGTGGGTGGGCATTCTTGCGGGTGAGGCCATCGGTGCCGCATACCTTGGCATGCTTGGCCTTTAGCGCGGTGTGACGAATTCCATGGTCACGAGTGCAGGCGGGAGCCTTCACTTTGTGGCCCATTGTTCCGATAGTGTGGGCAGAGTTCTTGTGTAGGGAGGCGTGGCGTGGCTGAACGAGTCATTGGCGTGGACATCGGTAGTACGGAGATTCGTGCCGCCGAGGTGGAGACGCGCGGCAAGGGTGAGAAGCACCTGGTGTCCTTCGCCTCCGTGCCGCTACCCGCGGGTGCGGTGTCCGATGGCGAGGTCATGGAGGTACAGACCGTCGCGGGTGCGCTCAAGCAGCTCTGGCAGGCCGGCGGTTTCTCCCATAAGTCCGTGGTGATGGGTACCGGTAACGCACGCACCACGGTGCGCGAGATGGACGTCCCCTCCCTCCCCATGGATCAGCTGCGGTCCTCGCTACCGTTCCAGGTGTCGGAGATTTTGCCCATGTCCACGGAAGAGGCCCTGCTGGACTTCTACCCCACGAGCGAGCGAACGGTGGATGGCGCCTCGTACCTCAGGGGCATTGTGGTGGCGGTGGCCAAGGCCTCCGTCTCCAATACCGTGATGGCAGCGGAGTCCGCGGGACTGCGGCCCGTGGCCATTGACCTGGTGGGCTTTGCGTTGCTGCGTTCGTTGCTCACGCCGGGCACGCAGCAGCCCACGGTGGCACTGGTGGACATTGGCGCCCGCATCACCACCGTGGTGATTGTGGAGGCCGGTCAGCCGCGCCTGGTGCGAGTGTTGCCCTCGGGCGGCAGCGACATCACGGATGCGCTGACCTCGGCCCTGCAGATTCCCTTGGCGGAGGCCGAGCAGGCCAAGCGGGCCGTGGGCCTGAACGGTGACGTGCCGCCCCAGCACATTCCGGTGCGGGACGCGGTGATGCAGTCCTCACGCCAGTTGATTGAGGGTATCCGTAACACCTTTGTGTACTTCCAGGGTGGTAACCCGGGCGCCCCCATTCAGCACATTCTGCTCAGCGGCGGGGGCTCGCACATGGTGGGCCTGGGCCAGTACCTGGCCAGCGCCAGCCGCCTCCCGGTGAGTTACGCCAATTCTCTGGTGGCGGTCAAGCCGTCTAAGAAGGCCGCGGCGGCCGTGCAGGGGCGGGAGTCGCTTACCGGTGTGGCCATTGGCCTTGCTATGGGGGAGGACGTCGAATGAACCCGGTTCCCGCGGCCATCAAGGCGTACGCACGTGCTCAGGTCAACCTGCTTCCCCCCGAGGTCAACGAGAAGCGCGCCCGTGCCCGCATCCGGTCCATTGTGTTGCTGGGCTTTGCGGCATTTGTGGCGCTCATTGCCGTGGGCTACATGGGCCTTGCCTTCCTTGCCAGCCAGGCACAGTCCGACCTCCAGGACGCGCAGGCGGAGACTGAGCGCATTAACACGGAGATTGCTACATACTCCGAGGTAGACGCGGTAAAGGCGCGCCTGCTGAACTCGCAGTCCGCTGCATATACCGCCGCGGGGGTGGAAGTCTTTTGGCCCTATGTGGTGGGCACCATCCAAAGTGCGATGCCCGGTGAGACCGTGGTGGACTCGATAACCTTCACCATGCCGGAGCTGAACACCACACCCGCACTGCCCGACAGCGCCTTTGGTGTTGCGGGCGTGGGTGAGGCCCACGTGATTGTCAGGGCCGCTCAGGCTGTAGATTCTGCGGGAGTCGAACGGTCCCTGTTCTCTACCGGTCTCTTCACTCGCGTACGTGTGGAGTCCGTCCAGTTTAAGGATGCTGACGAGTCGACGGGCGAGCCCGCCTACTACGAGCTTGACGCTGCGGTGACGCTCTCCTACGACATGCTCACCATGCGCTTCACCGACTACTGGACCGGTGACGCGGAGGGCGGCAAGTCGCTCGAGGACTTCTACCGCACCTACTTCACGCAGATGTCCGGGGGCGTCATTCCCGGGTGGAGTCTGCCGCCGCTGCCCAAGGCGGAACGGCCCGTTCCGGTGCCCAACTCCCCGGATGGGGCACCGGCGCCCGCACCCGAGCCGTCACCGTCGCCTAGCGCCGAGGGAGAAGCCTGATGAAGAACAAGAACGCCGGGTTTGTGGCCCTGGCCGCCCTTGCCGCCATCCTGGTGGGTGGCATCGCGTACATGTTCCTCTTCAAGCCGCTCATGGATTCGCGGCAAGCGGCCTTGGAGGAGACGGAGTCCGTGGTGGACTTCAACTCCACGCTGGAGATCAAGCTGGCGCAGTACAAGAAGGAATACTCGCTCATGCCAGAGTATGAGGAGCAGATTGCGGACATCGCGACGCATCTGACCCCCCAGGAGGACTTGGCGAGCGTACGCGAAAAGCTGGCGGCGACCTATACGCGGTACAACCTGACCGTCAAGGTGGAGAACGTGCAGCCCGCCACGCTCATGGAGCCGCTGCAGATGATGCTTGGTCCCGCGGCTGCCGCGGCGGGTCGTGAGAGCTACGTGGACGGGGTGGAGTTCACGGATCTGTATCAGACGTTCTACGAGGTGGAACTCGAGGGCACCTCGAACGACATTCTCATGGCGGTGGGCGACCTGCAGCTGCAGGAGGGACGCTTTGTGTTGGTGCAGGGCGTGGACATCCAGTCCGCGGGCGATGCCGAGCAGCCCGACCTCTACACCGGTCAACTCCGCTTCTACGTCTTCACGCTGGTGGACCCCACGGCCCAGCTTGACCCCGGCGGCTTTACCGCAGCCAAGTAGGGGAACGCCCCTTCACTGGACGCTCACGCGCCCCGGCCCGGCGATGCGGGGCCGGGGCGTGGTGCGTCCATGGAACAATAGCCACCATGCTTCGTTGGTTGACCGCAGGTGAATCTCATGGACCGGCCCTTGTGGGCATTGTGGAGGGCCTCCCCGCAGGTGTGTCGCTGACCTCTGAGGTCATTGCGGACGCGCTTGCCCGGCGCCGGCTGGGTCACGGCCGTGGGGCGCGCATGTCCTTTGAGCAGGACGCGGTGACGGTGCTGGGTGGCGTGCGCCACGGGCTCACGCAGGGCGGTCCGGTGGCCATAGAAATTGGCAACACCGAGTGGCCCAAGTGGCAAACCGTGATGTCCGCAGACCCGGTGGACCCGGGGCTGCTCTCGGGCGCGCGTGCGGAGGCGCTCACCCGCCCCCGTCCCGGCCACGCGGACCTGGTGGGCATGACCAAGTACGGCTTTGACGACGCGCGCCCGGTGCTGGAGCGTGCATCGGCACGGGAGACGGCCACCCGGGTGGCGCTGGGCGCGGTGGCGGAGGCGTTCCTCAGCCAGGCTGCGGGTATCGAACTGGTGAGTCACACGGTGGCCGTTGGCCCCATCCGCGTCCCCGACGACGCCCCGCTTCCCCCCGCAGGCTCTACGCCGCAGCTGGACGCGGACCCCATCCGCTGCTTCCACGGCCCCACCTCCGCGGCCATGGTGGCGGAGATTGACGCCTGCCAAAAGTCCGGCGACACGCTGGGTGGCGTGGTGGAGGTGGTGGCATACGGGCTTCCCGTGGGGCTGGGGAGCCACGTACATGGCGACCGCCGCCTTGACGCGCGTCTTGCCGGCGCGCTGATGGGCATTCAGGCCATCAAGGGCGTGGAGGTGGGCGACGGCTTTCGTACGGCCGCCCGGCGCGGGTCCGAGGCGCATGACGAGATTGAGTACCGCGACGGCCAGGTGACGCGCCGCACCAACCGTGCGGGCGGTGTGGAGGGCGGCATGTCCAACGGCCAGCCGTTGCGCGTGAGTGCCGCCATGAAGCCCATTTCCACGGTGCCGCGCGCGTTGGACACCATCGACACCGCTACCGGCGCACCCGCCAAGGCCATCCACCAGCGTTCCGATGTGTGTGCCGTGGCACCCGCGGCCGTGGTGGCGCAGGCCATGGTGGCGCTGGTGCTTGCGGAGGCGGTGTTGGAGAAGTTTGGTGGCGACTCGGTCACGGAGGTGCGCCGCAACATCGAGTCCTACGTCGCGGCCATCCCCGCCCACCTGCAGCCCTGATGCACTCCCGCTACGTCCTCATCGGCCCGCCTGGTTCCGGCAAGACCACCGTGGGCAAGGCGCTTGCCAAGGCGCTGGGGGTGACGCGCCACGACACCGATGCCGAGGTGGAGCGCCGCGCGGGCAAGCCCATCGCGGATATCTTCATCGAGGACGGCGAGGAGGCCTTCCGCGCGTTGGAGGCTACCGCGGTGGCCGATGCGTTGGCGGGGGAGCACGGCGTGGTGTCGTTGGGCGGTGGTGCGGTGCTGAGCCCCGCCACCCAGGAGGCGCTGCGGGCCTTCACGCACGCGGGCGGGAACGTGATTTACCTGGAGGTGTCCGCGCAGGCGGTGGCACCGCGCGTGGGCTTTAATGCGGCCAGGCCGTTGTTGGTGGGTAACCCCCGCAAGCAGTGGGCGGACCTCATGGAGGCCCGCCGTCCGCTCTACGAGGGGCTGTCCACGGTGACGGTCAACACGGACCACATCAACGCGGACCGCATTGCCCGGCAGATCCTGGAGGCCACCCGGTGAGCACCGTCATTCCCGTCCGCTCCGGGCAGCCCTATGACGTGACGGTGGGCCGGGACCTCACGCCGGACATCGTCGCCTCGGTGCCCGCCTCCGCCGAGCGCGTCCTCCTGTTGCACACCGCGGTACTTGCCGATGAGGCGCAGGCGCTGCGTGAGGCCCTCGCAGCCACCGGGAGACAGGTGGTGATGGCGGAGGTTCCCGATGCGGAGGCCGGCAAAACCGCCGAGGTGCTCGCCTTCTGCTGGCAGGTGTTGGGCAAGAGCGACTTCACGCGCACCGATGTGGTGATGGCGGTGGGTGGGGGCGCGATCACGGATCTGGGTGGCTTTGTGGCCGCCACGTGGATGCGCGGCGTGGGGCTCATCCAGGTGCCCACCACGCTGCAGGCGATGGTGGATGCGGCCATTGGGGGCAAGACGGGCATCAACACCGCGGAGGGGAAGAACCTGGTGGGCTCGTTCTACGAGCCGCTGTCCGTGTGGTGCGACACGCGCTTTGTGCTCACCCAACCGCGCCATGACCTGGTGGCGGGGCTGGCCGAGGTGGTCAAGGGCGGATTTATTCGCGATGGCCAGATTCTCACCCTGGTGGAGCACCACCGTGACGCGCTCACCGCCGTCGACGGGAGCCCGCTGCTGGACCCCGCGGCGCTGGACGTGGTGGAAGAGCTCATGTGCCGCAAGATTCAGGTGAAGGCCGATGTGGTGGCCGCGGACCTCAAGGAATCGCACCTCAGGGAGATTCTCAACTACGGCCACACCTTTGGTCATGCGATTGAGTATGTGGAGCGGTACCAGTGGCGTCATGGCGCCGCCGTGTCCGTGGGCATGGTGTTTGCCGCGGAGTTGGCGCACCTTGCGGGAAGGCTTTCCGAGGATGAGGTGGCGTACCACCGCACGCTCCTGGGCGGCCTTGGCCTGCCCGTCTCCTACGCGCCGGGCCGGTGGGAGCAGCTACTGACGGCCATGCGTCGTGACAAGAAGACCCGTGGCGCTATGTTGCGCTTTGTGGTGTTGCACGGCATTGGCCACCCCGAGCGCCTTGAGGGACCCGATCCGTCACTCGTGGCCGCCGCCTACGACGCCGTCTCCGCTTAGCACCACGGTGATGTCCTCCGCGGGGCACTCCTGGGCAATCTGAGGGGCCAGCGCGGGGTCTGCCGTCAGGAGCTGGAGTGGTCGCGCATCGGCCCGAGCAAGCGCGCATGCGATGTCCGTGCCAAAGTTGCCGCGCTCGTTACGCAATACCGCGCGCATGGGGTTGAGCCAGATCTCCTCCACGTCGGGCCCCACGGAGGACATCATGAGCGCCACATGGGTGTCATAAGGGGGGTCCAGGCGCCAGGGCAGGCGCAGCACCTCGGAGCTGGCGTTGTCGATGAAGCGGCGTGCCACCTGGGCATCGGTACCAAAGTGGGCGCCACGCGCCACCACGGCGCCCGCCGGCACCGCGGATTGCCACCGGGACGATGCGGTGAGTGGGGGAGGGGGAGCGGTCACGAGCGTCACGGCAAGGGCCGCCACGCTGGCAAGGCCCAACACTCGGGCCACCCCCGAGGTCCGGCCGGCCCGCCGGGGCTCTCCCCCGGCGAGGCTCACGGCCGCCGCGCCGCCCAGCACCACGGCCACGATGGTGACAAGCCACAGGTACTTGGCGGGGTAGTACGCGAGGGTGGTGGTCCAGCCGCCCGCGGAGACCAGCACCGGCACCCAGCCCACCACCAGCGCCACCATGGCAATGAGGGGTGCCGCGGCGCCGGCGCGATCGGCGCGCACGCACAGTGCTAGGCCCGCGCACGCCACCAGGCAGGCCACGCAGGCAAGGGGCCATGCATAGGGATTGGTGTAGCTCTCCCAATAGCCCGGATTGGCATGGGTGGTGGTGGCAATGATGGACGCGCCATAGCCGCGCCCGTACGTGAACAGGGCGCGCACCACGGGCATGCCAAACGGAATGAAGGACCATACGCACAGCACAGCACCGGGCAGGATCCAGCCGATGAAGGCGTCGCGACTGGGCGCGGCCCGCCACCACGACCACAGTGCGGGCAGGAGCAGGGCGGCCGGAACCACCGCAAAGAGTGTCCACGTGGCAAGCAGGAGGCCAAGCAGCGCCAGCAGCAGCGTGGCCTGAAGACCCCGGTGGCGGTGCCCCTCCTGACCCACCACCACCGCGGCACCCAGCAGGGCAAGGATGAACGGCGCGTTGATCTGGCCCACATCCATGGCCACGCCCGCCACGGCCATGCTGGTCAGCCCCATCGACACGAGCGTCGCCACCACCAGCGACAGGCGGTGCCGGGCGGGCGAGGGCGCTGCCCCCGCGGTGATGCGCGCGGCCACGAGCGCCCACAGCGTGGCCCCCACCACCAACACGATGCTCCAGTGCGCGGCATGGCCGGACAGGTACGCGAGCGCCTGCTGAGGCGAGGCCGCCACGGACACCCGTGGATCCACAAGGGACAGGCTCACCGCATGGGTGAGCGGTTGAACGTTGAACATGGTTCCCAGGGTGCCGACGCCGCCGTACACCGCCATGCGGCGCATCTCCCACAGATCCATGGTGGAGTCCCGGTACATGGCCCAGCTGAGCCCGCCGGTGCGTGCCATAAGGCCCCATGCCAGCCCCACCAGCCAGAGAGCACCACCCACTGAGGCGGCACAAAGGCGCGCGAGGGGACGAGAGGCGAAGGCCTTCGCCTCACGGGGTGACGCCGTGGGCCCACGCCGCACCAGCGCCCACGCACCCCCCAGCGAGACCACCGTGAGTGCGGTGGTGAACCAGCGCGGGTCGGGTCCCAGCAGGGGTGTCAGGGTGAACGCGATGAAGACCAGGCCGAGCCAGCCCGTGAGGGTGGCCGCAAGCCCCAGCGCCACACCGCATCGGGCGCTGAGCACGTACCACCACGCGCCGCACACCACCAGGGTGGTCACCACGGGCGCGAGCCCCAGCGCCTGGGCCGCACCGGCCACGGCCGCCAGCACCACGGCCGCCAGCACCACGGTCTGGTCCTGTGCCCCGCGGGCGCGGGGTGCGGGCCGTGCGGCGGGTGGGGGGACGGTCATGACTGTTGATCCTACGGGGGTGCATCCGCCCGCGCGGGGGTGCGCCCACTACGCTGGGGCCATGCGCACGGTACTGGTTCTCAATGGCCCCAACCTCGGCAGGCTTGGCACGCGGGAGGTAGACAAGTACGGCTCCACGTCCTACGCCGATGCGACGGCGCTTATTGAGGGATGGGCGGGGGAGTTGGGCCTCACGGTGCAGGTGCGCCAGTCCGATGCGGAGACGGACCTGGTGCATTGGGTGCACGAGGCGGTGGACGCGCGCTGGGACGTGGTGATCAACCCCGCGGCCTTCACCCACTACTCGTACGCGTTGCGGGACGCCTGTGCCCTCGTCACCTCGGCGGGGCTGCGCCTGGTGGAGGTGCACCTCACCAACCCCCACACGCGCGAGACCTTCCGCCACACGTCGGTGATTTCCGGCGTGGCCACGGGCACCATCGCGGGCTTTGGGGTGGACTCCTACCGCCTGGCACTGAGCGCACTGGCGAGCCCCACCCCGTAGCCGCGTACCGCGTCGGGTATGCTGTGGGAGCGAATTTTCCCCACCCAGCGGCAAGGACATACTGTGGCGACCTCGAACGACATCAAGAATGGCTCGGTGCTCAACATCGACGGCAACCTCTGGGCCGTGATTGAGTTTCAGCACGTGAAGCCGGGCAAGGGCGGCGCGTTTGTGCGCACCAAGCTCAAGAACGTGCTCACCGGCAAGGTGGTGGACAAGACCTACAACGCGGGCGCCAAGGTGGAGTTTGAGACCGTGGACCGCCGCGACATGCAGTACCTGTACTTTGATGGTTCCGACTACATCTTCATGGACCCCGACACGTTTGACCAGGTGCCCATCTCGCCCGCCGTCATGGGGGACGCCAAGGACTACCTGCTGGAGAACGAGAAGGCGCTGATTGGCTCCAACAACGGCAACCCCATCTTCATTGAGCTTCCGGGCTCCGTGGTGCTTGAGGTGACGTACACCGAGCCCGGCCTGCAGGGCGACCGCTCCACCGGCGGCACCAAGCCCGCCACGCTGGAGACCGGCAAGGAGATTCAGGTGCCGCTGTTCCTGGAGGCCGGCACCAAGGTCAAGGTCAACACCTCGACGGGCGAGTACCTGTCCCGCGTGAACGACTAGTGTCCGCGCGGTCCAAGTCCCGCAAGCGGGCCCTGGACGTCCTCTTTGAGGCGGACCAGCGTGGCGCCAACGTGAGCACCATGCTTGCCGAGCGGGTGGAACTGTCCGGCACGCAGACGCCGCTGCCGGAGTACACCCGGCAGATTGTGGCGGGCGTGGTGGAGCATTGGGTGCAGATCAACGCGCTCATTGCGCAGTCCTCCGAGGAATGGACGCTAGAGCGCATGCCCGCCGTGGACCGTGCGCTGTTGCGTGTGGCCACGTGGGAGATTCTCTTCAACGACGACGTGGCTGCGGCTGTGGCCATTGACGAGGCGGTGGCGCTGGCACAGTCGCTGTCCACCGACGACTCCCCGTCCTTCATCAACGGCGTGCTGGGGCGCATTGCCCGTGAGGCCACCACATAACCAAGCCGACGCACGCTCCGCGTCGGCGCGTTCCGGTGCACTAAAGTGCGGTACAGTCGCTTTAAACACGCACATTCCTTTAACCACCGTCCTGTGAGGCGGGGAAGGACTCGCTGTGACCAGCACCATTCTTGGCGCGCCCGATGTGTCACGGGCCCTTACGCGCATCGCGCATGAGGTCCTGGAACGCAACGGCGGCGCGCAGGACCTTGTCCTCATTGGCATTCCCACGCGTGGCGAGCCGCTTGCCCGCCGCCTTGCCGAGCGCATCGGCGCCGTAGAAGCCGGCTTTGATGCCGCCGCCCGCACGGGCACCCTTGACATCACCATGTACCGGGATGACCTGCACCGGCACCCCACGCGTGCCCTGGGCACCACCGTGGCGCCCGCCGTGGGCGTGGACGGCGCCGTGGTGGTGTTGGTGGACGATGTGCTCCACACCGGGCGCACCATTCGTGCCGCGCTGGATGCGCTGGGTGAGTTGGGGCGGCCGCGGGCGGTACAGTTGGCGGTGCTGGTGGATCGCGGTCACCGGGAGCTGCCCATTCGCGCCGATTACGTGGGCAAAAACATCCCCACGTCCCGCCAGGAACGCGTGTTCGTCCACCTGAGCGAAACCGATGGTGCCGACGAGGTGCTTCTCACCCACCCGGGCGAGGGCGAGGCACCGGCGGGTGCATCGGCCGTGGGGGAGGAGCGATGAAGCACCTGCTGAGCACGCACCAGCTGGACCGCACCCAGGCCATTGCCATCCTGGACACCGCGGCGCAGATGGCCGCCACGCAGGACCGCGAGGTGCGCAAGCTGCCCACGTTGCGCGGCAAAACCGTGGTCAACCTGTTCTTTGAGGACTCCACCCGCACCCGCATCTCGTTTGAGGCCGCGGCCAAGCGACTCAGCGCGGACGTCATCAACTTTTCCGCCAAGGGCTCCAGCGTGTCCAAGGGCGAATCGCTCAAAGACACGGCGTTGACGCTGCAGGCGATGGGCGCCGATGCGGTGGTGGTGCGGCATTGGGCCTCGGGCGCCGCACAGCGCCTTGCCACCTCCGGGTGGATTCACGCGAGCGTGGTCAACGCCGGCGATGGCACCCACCAGCACCCCACCCAGGCGTTGCTTGACGCCTTCACCATCCGCCGCCACCTGTGTGCCGAACCCGCGGGTGCGGGCCTTGATGGGCTCACCGTGGGCATTGTGGGAGACGTGCTCCACTCCCGCGTGGCGCGCTCCAACGTGGCGCTACTGACCACCCTGGGCGCACGCGTGGTGCTGGTGGCGCCACCCACGCTGGTGCCCGTGGGCGTGCAGACGTGGCCCGTGGAGGTGGTGCACACGCTGGACCAGGCGCTGGAGGCCTACCCCCTTGATGCCCTCATGATGCTGCGCGTCCAGCGCGAACGCATGACGGGCGGCGGTGCAGCCTTCTTCCCCAGTCCCGAGGAGTACGCGCGCCTGTACGGCCTGGACGCAACCCGCCTTGCCCGCCTGGGGGAGCACGCCATCGTGATGCACCCCGGACCCATGAACCGTGGCCTGGAAATCTCCGCGGCCGCCGCCGACTCGCCCCGCTCCGTCATTGTGGAGCAGGTGGCCAACGGGGTGGCGGTGCGCATGGCCGTGCTGTACCTGCTTCTTGCCGGAGAGGAGGGTGCGCAGTGAGCCGCCCCATCGTCCTTGAAAACGTCGCGTTGTACGGCGACACCGTGGCCACCGTGGTGGTGGAGGACGGGATCATCGCCCAGGTGGGTGCCACCCCGGCAGAGGTGGCCGTCCCCGCGGGCGCGTTCCGTGTCACCGGCGACGGCCTGGTGGTATTGCCGGGTCTGGTGGACCTGCACACTCACCTGCGTGAGCCCGGGCGCGAAGACGCGGAAACCATCGAGTCTGGTTCCCGCGCGGCCGCCCGAGGCGGATTCGTGGCCGTGCACGCCATGGCCAACACCACCCCGGTGGCGGACACGGCAGGTGTGGTGGAACAGGTGTACTCGCGCGGCCGCGACGTGGGGCTGGTGGACGTGTTCCCCGTGGGCGCCGTCACCGTGGGTCTTGGCGGCACGCAACTGAGCGAGATGGGTGCCATGGCGCAGTCCAAGGCACGGGTGCGGGTGTTCTCGGACGACGGCAAATGCGTGCATGACCCCGTCTTGATGCGCCGCGCCCTGGAGTATGTGAAGACCTTTGATGGCGTGATTGCGCAACATGCGCAGGACCCGCGCCTCACCGAGGGCTCCCAGATGCATGAGGGCGTGGTGTCCGGCGAGCTGGGACTCGCCGGCTGGCCCGCGGTGGCGGAGGAGTCCATCGTGGCGCGCGACGTGCTGCTTGCCGAACATGTGGGCTCCCGCGTGCACGTGTGTCACCTGTCCACCGCCGGATCCGTGGAGATTGTGCGGTGGGCCAAGTCGCGCGGCATTGCGGTGACGGCGGAGGCCATGCCCCACCACCTGTTCCTCACCGACGAGTCCGTGCGCGGCTACGACGCGCGCTTCAAGGTCAACCCGCCGCTGCGTACCGCCGCCGATGTGGAGGCCGTGCGTGCGGGTCTTGCCGACGGCACCATTGACATTGTGGCCACCGACCACGCCCCGCACCCCGATGAGGACAAGGACTGCGAGTGGGCCGCCGCGGCCTTTGGCATGACGGGGCTGGAGACGGCCGTGGGGATTGTGCAACGCACCATGGTCGATACTGGGCGTATGACCTGGAGAGACGTGGCGCTGCGCATGTCGGAGCTCCCGGCGCGTATTGGGCGGGTGGATCACCTGCACGGCCGCCCGCTTGTGGTGGGGGAGCCCGCGCACCTCACGGTGATTGACCCCGCCGCTTCCTGGGTGGTGGACCCCGATGCGCAGGTCAGCCAGTCGCATAACTCGCCGTTTGGCGGGGTAGAGCTTCCCGGCACGGTGGTGGCCACCATCCTGCGAGGAAAGCCCACGTATTTGGAACCGGCGCTGGCCGCCGGATGGGAGGAAGGCGCGTGAGCCTGAACACACACGATGCCGCGGTTTTGGTGTTGGAAAACGGCGAGGTGTACCGCGGCCAGGCGTGGGGCGCACGCGGGTCCACGCTGGGGGAGATTGTCTTCAACACCGGCATGACCGGCTACCAGGAGACGCTCACCGACCCCTCGTACCACCGGCAGATTGTGGTGATGACCGCGCCGCATATTGGCAACACCGGAATGAATGACGAGGACGACGAGTCCGCGCGCATCTGGGTGGCCGGATTTGTGGTGCGCGAACCCGCGCGCATCCCCTCCAACTGGCGTTCGCAGCGCCCCATCGAGGACGTGCTGCAGGACCAGGGGATTGTGGGCCTTGCGGGCATCGACACGCGTCAGCTCACCCGTACCCTGCGCAGCTCTGGCGTGATGCGGGCGGGCATCTTCTCCGGGGACGCCCTGGCGCCCGATGCCGAACTGCTGGAGCGGGTGCGGGGGGCCGAGCCCATGGCCGGGGCGCATCTGGCCGATGCGGTGTCTGCCTCACAGTCCTACGTGGTGGAGCCGCCGGCTGGCGTGACGCCCGTGGCGAATGTGGTGGCCGTGGACCTGGGCATCAAAGCCATGACCCCGCAGATGATGGCCGAGCGGGGCATCCGGGTCACGGTGGTTCCCTCCACCACCACGGGCGCGGACATCCTGGCGCTCCAGCCCGACGGCGTGTTCTTCTCCAACGGCCCGGGTGACCCCGCCGCCGCGGACCGCGCCGTAGGCGTGCTGCGCGAGGTGCTCGATGCGCGCGTGCCGTTCTTTGGCATCTGCTTTGGCAACCAGCTGCTGGGCCGCGCCCTGGGATTTGGCACGTACAAGCTGCAGTTTGGTCACCGCGGCATCAACCAGCCCGTGAAGGACCGCACCACCGGCAAGGTGGAGGTCACGGCCCACAATCACGGATTTGCGGTAGACGCGCCCCTGGATGGCCCCACGGACAGCCCCGCGGGCTACGGCCGCGTGGTGGTGAGCCATGTGTGCCTCAACGATGACGTGGTGGAGGGCCTGGAATGCCTGGACATTCCCGCGTTCTCCGTCCAGTACCACCCCGAGGCAGCCGCGGGCCCCCACGACGCCGCCTACCTTTTTGACCGCTTTACGGACCTGATGCAGGGCCGCCGCAACGTGAAGGGATCGCTCTAGTGCCCCGTCGGGAGGACATCAAGACCGTCATGGTGATTGGCTCCGGGCCCATCGTCATTGGCCAGGCCTGCGAATTTGACTACTCGGGGACGCAGGCATGCCGCGTGCTCAAGGACGAGGGCCTCCGCGTGGTGCTTCTCAACTCCAACCCCGCCACCATCATGACGGACCCGGAGTTTGCGGACGCCACCTACGTGGAACCGATCACCACGGAGGTCATCGAGGCGATCATCGCCAAGGAACGCCCCGACGCGCTCCTTCCCACCCTGGGCGGACAGACGGCGCTGAACGCGGCCATCGCCGCAGCCGAGGCGGGCATCCTGGAGCGCTACGGCGTGGAACTCATTGGCGCAAACATCGAGGCCATCAACCTGGGGGAGAACCGCGAGCTGTTCAAGGGCGTGGTGGAGCGCTGCGGTGCGGACAGCGCACGCTCGTTCATCTGTCACACCATGGAGGAATGCCTCGCCGCCGCGGAGGACCTCGCGTACCCCGTGGTGGTACGTCCCTCGTTCACCATGGGCGGCCTGGGTTCCGGCTTTGCCTACAACGAGGAGGACCTGCGGCGCATCGCGGGTGCGGGCCTGCACTACTCTCCCACCACGGAGGTGCTCCTCGAGGAGTCCATCCTGGGGTGGAAGGAGTATGAGCTGGAGCTCATGCGTGACAAGGCGGACAACGTGGTGGTGGTCTGCTCCATTGAGAACGTGGACCCCGTGGGCGTGCACACCGGCGACTCGGTGACCGTGGCGCCCGCCCTGACCCTCACCGACCGCGAATACCAGCGCCTGCGTGACGTGGGCATTGCGGTGATCCGTGAGGTGGGTGTGGACACGGGTGGCTGCAACATTCAGTTTGCCGTGCACCCGGAGACGGGCCGCATCATCGTCATCGAGATGAACCCCCGCGTCTCGCGCTCCTCCGCCCTGGCCTCCAAGGCCACCGGCTTCCCCATTGCCAAGATTGCGGCACGCCTTGCCATTGGCTACACGCTTGACGAGATCCCCAACGACATCACGGGCTCCACGCCCGCATCGTTTGAGCCCACGCTGGACTACATCGTGGTCAAGGTGCCGCGCTTTGCCTTTGAGAAGTTCCCCGCGGCGGACCCGGTGCTCACCACCACCATGAAGTCGGTGGGGGAGGCCATGGCCATTGGGCGCTCGTTCACCGAGGCCCTTGGCAAGGCGTTGCGCTCCATCGACAAGAAGGGCCTCACGTTCCACTGGGACGGCCCCGTGCCCACCGGTACGGTGCTCGATGAACTGCTGGAGCGCATCGGCGTGCCCACCGAGCAGCGCCTCCTCCAGGTGCAGCAGGTGTTGCGTGCCGTGCCTTCCGGCGAGGTGAGCCTTGACCAGGTGTACGCCGCCACCGGCATCGACCCCTGGTTTCTTGACCAGATTGTGCTGATGAACGAGGTGGCCGCGGAGGTGGCCGCCGCCGGGGAACTCACCGCCGCCGTGTTGCGGCGTGCCAAGAGCCATGGCCTTGCCGATGCCCAAATCGCCGCACTGCGGGGCCTGAGCGAGGCGGACGTCGCGGCCGCGCGCGTGGCCACGGGCGTCATTCCCGTGTACAAGACCGTGGACACGTGCGCCGCCGAGTTTGAGGCACGCACGCCCTACCACTACAGCTCCTATGACTCGCAGACGGAGGTGGCGCCGCGCGAACGCGAGGCCGTCATCATCCTGGGCTCTGGTCCCAACCGCATTGGGCAGGGCATCGAGTTTGATTACTCGTGCGTCCACGCCGCGCTCACGCTCAAGGAGCGGTATGAGACGGTGATGATCAACTGCAACCCGGAGACGGTGTCCACCGACTACGACACCTCCGACCGCCTCTACTTTGAACCCCTCACCTTTGAGGACGTCATGGCGGTGTACCAGGCGGAATGCGCGGCGGGACCCGTCAAGGGCATGTTGGTGCAGCTGGGCGGGCAGACCCCGCTCAGCCTTGCGCAGCGCCTTGCCGATGCCGGGGTACCCATCCTGGGCACGTCGCCGGAGGCCATCGACAGGGCGGAAGACCGGGCCGCGTTTGGACGGGTGCTCACGGATGCCCAGCTGCCCGCTCCCGCGTACGGCACCGCACACGGCATCGACGAGGCCGTGGCCATTGCCGAGCGCATCGGGTACCCCGTGCTGGTACGTCCCTCCTATGTGTTGGGTGGACGCGGCATGGAGATTGTGTACGACCGCGCCCAGCTGGAGGACTACGGCACCCGCATGGCGGATGTGGGCGACCACACCACCGACGCGCCGCTCTTGGTGGATCGCTTCCTTGACGACGCCATTGAGATTGACGTGGACGCGCTCTTTGACGGCGAGGACCTGTTCCTTGGCGGCGTGATGGAGCACATCGAGGAGGCGGGCATTCACTCGGGTGACTCCGCGTGCGTGCTTCCCCCCGTGACGCTGTCCGACCACGACTTGGAGCGCATCCGCGTCTCCACCGAAGCCCTGGCGCGGGGCATCGGCGTGCGCGGGCTCATCAACGTGCAATACGCGCTGGTGTCCGACGTCCTGTACGTGCTGGAGGCCAACCCGCGTGCCTCGCGCACCGTGCCGTTTGTGGCAAAGGCCACGGGCGTGCCGCTGGCCAAGGCCGCCGCGCGCGTCATGGTGGGGGAGACGGTGGCGGATTTGCGGGCCGATGGCACCCTGCCTGAGCGCGACGCCTCCGTGGCCACCGACGCCCAGCGCATTGCGGTCAAGGAGGCGGTGCTGCCGTTCAAGCGCTTCCGCACCCGCGAGGGCAAGGTGGTGGACTCCGTGCTGGGTCCGGAGATGCGTTCCACCGGCGAGGTGATGGGCCTTGACGTGAACTTCCCCCTGGCGTTTGCCAAGTCGCAGGCGGCGGCCTTTGGGGGCCTGCCCACGTCCGGACGCGCCTTCATTTCGCTTGCGGACCGCGACAAGCGGGCCATCGCGTTCCCCGTGGCCCGGCTCCACCAGCTGGGATTTGAGATTCTTGCCACGGCCGGTACCGCGCGCGTGCTGCACCGGTACGGCATTCCGTCCACGCTGGTGCGCAAGCACTCCCAGGGGCCCGGCCCCGCGGGGGAGCCCACCATCGTGGATCTCATCAACGATGGCGCGGTGGACCTCGTGGTCAACACCCCGTCGGGCCAGGGCGCCCGTGCGGACGGCTATGAGATTCGCGCCGCCGCCGTGGCCGCCGATGCCGCCATCATCACCACCACTCAGCAACTGTCCGCCGCGGTGCAGGCGATCGAGGCCCGTCAGGGCTCCGCGTTTGCCGTCACCAGCCTGCAGGATGCCGCCTCCCTCAGCGCGGCGGCATCGAGCCGGGTAGGATGACCGAGCGGGCCATGAAACTGCCACAGGACGTGGCCCAAGGAGGACAACGATGACGTTTGGTGCGAAGCTTGCCACCGCCATGGACCAATGGGGTCCGTTGTGTGTGGGCATTGACCCGCACCCAGAGTTGCTGGCCCGGTGGGGCCTGCCCGACACCGCGGAATCGCTCGTGTCGTTCAGCGACACCATCCTGGAGGCCTCCGTGCGCTCGTGCGCGGCCGTCAAGCCCAATGCGGCGTTTTTTGAGCGGCACGGTGCGCGCGGCATGGCGGCGCTTGAGCACCTGTTGCGGCGAGCGCGTGAGTTGGACATCATCACCATCCTGGACGTCAAGCGCGGCGACATCGGCTCCACCATGGAGGGCTACGCGGATGCGTACCTCTCGCCCGGCGCCCCGCTGGAGGCCGATGCCATCACCGTCTCTCCCTACCTGGGTGTGGGATCGCTCAAGCCCGCCTTTGAGCTTGCGGACCACGCGGGCAAGGGGGTGTTTGTGCTGGCGTTGACGTCCAACCCCGAGGGGCACGAGGTGCAACACGCTATCGGGGCCAATGGCATGGCCGTGGCCACGCAGGTGGCGTTGGCGGTAGCCGAGATGAACGCGGGCGCACGTCCCATGGGCAATGTGGGCCTGGTGGTGGGTGCCACGGTGGGGGATGCGGTGGCCCGCCTTGGCATCAACCTAGACTCCGTGAATGGCCCACTCCTGGCTCCCGGCGTGGGCGCTCAGGGGGCAGGACCGGCGCACATTGCCGAGGTTTTTGGCTCCTCCCGGGCTCGCGTGCTGGTGAGCCAGTCGCGTTCGGTCTTGTCGGCGGGCCCGTTTGTGGAGAAACTGAGGGGGGCGATCCACGCGGCCGCCGGCGCGGCCCAATACATTTTGCACGCCGACCCTTCCGGCGAGCTCGACTGAACATTTGAGGAAGGATGAGCCTATGGCTACCCCTGCATTGACCGACGCACAGCGTGCCGAGGCCCTCGTCAAGGCGACGGCGGTCCGTAGCGCACGGCGCGTGTTCAAGGACTCGCTCGCCCAGGGCAACCTCACGCTGGAGCAGGCCATCGCCGCCGCCAAGGCGGACGAGGCCCTTGCCGGCATCCGGGTGCGCGACCTGTTGCAGTGCCTGCCCGGCATCGGCCCCAAGCGTGCCACGCAGGTCATGGAAGACGTGGGTATTTCGCTTGCGCGCCGCGTGCGTGGCCTGGGCGTGCACCAGGTGGATGCGTTGCTCAAGCGCGAGCGCCGGTGAGCCAACTCGTCGTGCTTGCAGGGCCCACCGCGGTGGGCAAGGGCACCATGGTGCGCCTGTTGCGCGAGCGCCATCCGGAGGTGTGGGTCTCCGTGTCCGCCACCACGCGTCCACCGCGCGAGGGGGAGCGCGACGGGGTGCACTACCACTTTGTGACCGACGCGGTATTTGACCGCATGATTGCCACGGACGCCCTACTGGAATGGGCCACCGTGCACGGCAGCGCGCGGTACGGCACGCCCCGGGGCCCGGTGGAGGAGCATCTGGCACTGGGCGACCCCGCGGTGCTGGAGATTGACCTGCAGGGTGCACGCCAGGTGCGCACCACCATGCCCGATGCACTCTTTGTGTTTGTGGAGCCGCCGTCGTGGGAGGAGCTGGTGTCCCGCCTGGAGGGTCGAGGCACGGAGGATGAGGCCCAGCGGGAGCGTCGCCTCCAGACCGCACGGCAGGAGTTGGCTGCCGCATCAGAGTTTGACCACGTGATTGTCAACGACTCGCTGGAGCGCGCCGTGGACGAGTTGGAGCGCCTTGTGGTGGGGACGCGGTAGACTAGACGGCGCTTCATACCCATTCGACGAGGGCGGTTGAGCCCCATCACTAAGGAGTTGGCGTGGCCGGAACGATCGCCCACCCCGAGGGCATCACCAACCCTCCCATCGACGAGCTGCTGGCAAAGGTGGACTCGAAGTACGCGCTGGTGATTTACGGCGCCAAGCGTGCCCGCCAGATCAACGCCTACTACGAGGCGCTGGGTGAGGGCCACTTCCAGAACGTGGGCCCGCTGGTGGAAGCCGACACCACGGACAAGCCGCTGTCCGTCGCGCTGCGCGAGATCAACGACGGCAACCTGCTGGTTCTGGGCGAAGCCAAGGAGTAATTCCCCATGCGCGTCCTGGTGGGCGTGACCGGCGGAATCGCCGCCTACAAGGTGGCGTTGGTGGTGCGCCGCCTCATGGAGGATGGCCACGCGGTTCGCGTCATCCCCACCACCGCATCGCTCAACTTTGTGGGCCGCGCCACGTGGGAGGCGCTCACGGGCCGCCCCGCGCGCAGCGGCACCTTTGACAATGTTCCCGCGGTGGAGCATGTGGCACTGGGCCAGCGTGCCGATCTGGTGCTCGTGGCCCCCGCCACCGCCGACTTTTTGGCCTCTTTTGCCCACGGTGAGGCGCGGGACCTGCTGGGCAACGCCCTCTTGGCCACCGCGGCGCCGGTGGTGCTGGCCCCGGCCATGCACACGGAAATGTGGGAGCATCCCGCCACGCGCGCCAACGTGGCCACGCTGCGCGAGCGCGGCGTCACCGTCATTGAGCCCGCGGTGGGACGCCTCACGGGGGCGGACTCCGGCCCGGGGCGCCTGCCCGAGCCCGACCAGATTGTGCACGCCCTCTACGATGTGGCGCGCTCCCACCACCTTCCCGTAGAGCCCCATTCTGGACAGGCGGATGGGGCGCCCGGCGAGGCGCAGGCGTGGGGCGACATGACGGGCCTCAGCGTGGTGATCTCCGCGGGCGGCACGCGCGAGCCCCTGGACGCCGTGCGCTTCCTGGGCAACCGTTCCACCGGGCATCAGGGATTCGCCCTGGCCGAGGCGGCACGCGAGCGTGGCGCCCGGGTGACGGTGGTGGCTGCCCATGTGGAGCTGCCGCTGGGTGAGGGCATCGAACGCGTGGACGTGGCCACCGCTGCCCAACTGGGTGAGGCGGTGCGGGAGGCGGCGCGCACGGCCGATGTGGTGGTGATGGCGGCGGCGGTGGCGGACTTTGCGCCGCGTGAGGTCTCCCCGACCAAACTCAAGAAATCGGGCACGGCCCTCACCCTCGAGTTGGTGGAAACCGAAGACATCCTGGCGGGCCTGGTGCGCTCGCGCGCGGCGGGAGAACTCCGCGGGAGCCTGACCATTGTGGGCTTTGCCGCAGAGACGGGAGACGACGCCGCGAGTGCACGCGAGTATGCCCGCGCCAAGGCCCAACGCAAGGGTGCGGACCTCATCGCGTTTAACCGGGTGGGTGCGCGCGAAGGCTTTGGTGACGTGCCCAACGCGGTGACGCTCCTGGACCGGCAGGGGGACGAGGTGGGTGCGATCGCGGGCAGCAAGCTGGCGGTGGCGCATGGTGTGTGGGATGCGGTGATGGCGGCGCGGGACGCAGGGAACTCGCCCGGCGTCTAGACGCGCCCGGCCCTAGGATGGCGTCATGGCACGTCGTCTCTTCACCTCTGAATCCGTGACCGAGGGCCACCCCGACAAGGTGTGTGACCAAATCTCCGACGCGATCGTGGATCAGATGCTCATGCGCGACCCCTTTTCCCGGGTGGCGGTGGAGACGCTGGTGACCACGGGCCTTGTGCATGTGGCGGGGGAGGTCACCACGGAGGCGTATGTGGACATTCCGGGCACCATCCGTGACGTGGTGCGGGACATTGGCTACGTGTCCTCCGAGGTGGGTTTTGACGCGGACTCGTGTGGCGTGTCCGTGTCCATCGGTGAGCAGAGCCCGGACATCTGGCTGGGCGTGGGCCAGGCCACCGACTCCTCCCGTGTGGAACTGGGTGCAGGCGACCAGGGCCTGATGTTTGGGTATGCGTGTGCGGAGACGGCACAGCTCATGCCGCTACCCATTGCCATGGCGCATGCGCTCACGGCCCGCCTGGCCCAGGTGCGCCGCAGCGGCGAGGTGCCGGGGTTGCGCCCCGACGGCAAGGCACAGGTGACCGTCGCCTATGAAGGCGACACGCCGGTGGCCGTGGACACCGTGGTGGTGTCCGCCCAGCACGACGCGGGCCTTGACATGGGGGACCTGCGGGCGCAGATTGACGCGGCCGTGATCCGTCCCGTGTTGGCGGACTTTGACATTGACGCCCAGGGGTACCGGGCGCTCATCAACCCCACCGGGCAATTTGTGGTGGGAGGTCCGCGTGGGGATGCGGGCGTGACGGGACGCAAGATTGTGGTGGACACCTACGGCGGCATGGCGCGTCACGGCGGCGGCGCATTCTCCGGCAAGGACCCCTCCAAGGTGGACCGCAGCGCCTCCTACGCGTTGCGGTGGGTGGCCAAGAACATCGTGGCCGCGCACCTGGCCACTCGGTGTGAGGTGCAGGTGGCCTACGCCATTGGCACCGCGGCGCCGGTGGGCCTGTACCTGGAAACCTTTGGCACTCACACCGAGGACCCGGAGCGGATCCTGGGGGCCGTGCGCGAGGTGTTTGACCTGCGCCCCTCCGAGATTATTGCCGCGCTTGATCTGAGACGTCCCATCTACCGCTCCACCGCGGCGTACGGCCACTTTGGGCGGGAACGTCCGGAGTTCACCTGGGAGCGGACGGACCGGGCGGACGCGTTGCGCGCGGCGCTGTAGCCCCTCATGGAGCGCGTGGCGCGAGTGGTGGTGGATTCGCCCCTACCTCACCTTGACCGCCCCTTTGACTACCTCATCCCCGAGCGTCTTGCCGGACAGGTGGCGGTGGGAAGCAGGGTGCGGGTGGTGTTTGCGGGCAGGCTCATCTCCGCCGTCGTGGTGGAGCTGGCCCATGAGGCAGCTGCTGGGGTGCGCCTGCTGGAGATCAAGAGCGCGGCCAAGATTCCCACCTTCTCTCCCGCCGCGCTGACGTTGGCACAGGCGGTGGCACGGCGGTATGCGGGGGGCCTGTGGGACGTACTGCGGTTGATGGCTCCGGCCCGCGTGGCCGCCCTTGAGTCACGCGCCTGGCAGGTGCCCGATGCCGCAAATATGTCCCGCACGGCAGCCGTGTGGCGCGAGCGGGCGGCGGAGTGGGAACGGGATCTACCCGCGTTACCCACCCCGGAGCGGCGCGTGTGGGCGGCGCCTCCCACCCCCGCTCGACACCAGCTCCCCACCCACGCGCTGCTGGCACAGGCCGCGGCGTGGCTGGGGGGCGGCGAGCCCCGCGAGGGCCAGCCCGCCGACGAACCCGGCAGCGTCATCGTCCTGGTGCCCGATGCCCGGGCCTTGGCGGCGCTGGAGGCCACGCTTGCGGATGCGGGGGTGCCACGGTGGACGCATCGGGGGGGAGAGGACCCGGACCACCCCGCCTACGCGGTGCTCGACAACGAGGCGGGTCCCACGGCCCGTTATGCCACCTACCTGGGCGCCATGCATGGCGAGGTGCGCCTCATCCTGGGCACGCGTGCGGCCGTGCTCCAGCCCGTGCCGCACCTGGCGGGTGTGGTGATGTGGGACGACGGCTCGGACACCTATGCGGAGCCCCACGCCCCCTACCCGCATGCGCGCACCGTGGCCGCCATGCGCGCCCAGGACGAGGGTGCGGGCCTGCTGGTGGCAGCCTATGCGCCCACGGTGGACGCCGCGGCGCTTGTGGCGCATGGCTTTGCGCAGGCGGAGGTGCCCTCGCGGGCACAGATGCGGGAGGCGGCACCGGCGGTGGAGGTGCACGACGAGACCCGGCGCGCGGCCGATGGCGGGGCCGGCAGGCATTGGATGCCGCCGCGCGTGTGGCGCCCGCTGGTGCAGGCCGCCGCGACGGCGCCCTGCGCCATCGTGGTGCCGCGCGCGGGCTATGTGACGGCCGTGGCCTGCGCCACGTGCGGCGCGTGGGCCGAATGCCCCATGTGCGGCTCCGAGGTGCAGGTGCCTCGGCGTGACGCACCACCGCGCTGCCGCGACGGTGGCCACGAGCTGCTCCACTGGCATTGCCCCGAATGCCACAGCCCCCAGCTGCGGGCGGTGCGCCAAGGCGTGGGCGCCATCGTGGACCAGGTGCGGCGCATGGCGCCCGGTCTCACGGTGGTGGAGTCCTCGGCCGCGGCAGGGGTGCTGACGGATGCCCCCACTGCGGGGCTGGTGGTGGCCACGCCCGGCGCCCTGCCCCCCGCGGTGGGCGGGTACGCGCGGCTGGCGGTGTTGGGGGCCGATGCGGTGGGCCTTGCGGGCCTGGGGGCGGAGTTTGTGCCGCTGCGGTGGTGGCTTAATGCCGGCGCGTTGGTGCGCGCGCGCGCCGCGGGTGGGGTGGTGGATGTGGTGGGGGAGCCGCTGCCGCTGGTGCGGCGCGCGCTCAGCACGTGGGATGGCTGGGGGGCGGCCACCGAGGCCTACGAGGAACGTGCCCGCCTGGCGCTGCCGCCGTGGCGGCGCGCCGTTCAGGTGGAGGGTGACGCGGAGGCGTTGGCCGTGGCCGGGCGCGTGACGGTGGGTGGCATCTCCCTGGTAGAGCATGCGGGGGTGGATGTGGCACCCCGTGCGGGCTCCCTGGTGGTGATGATGCGCCGCGCCGATGCCCAGGATGTGGTGGATGCCCTCCGCGAGCTGGTGGTGGCACGGTCCAAGGCAGGCTTGAGCCCCCTCAGGGTGCGCGTGGACCCCAGCCTGTAGGCGCAAGGGGGTGTGACCTCCCCTCTACGATGGAGCGCATGCGTGTGGTGTTTGCGGGTTCGCCCGAGGTGGCGGTTCCCAGCCTGGAGGCGATCCTGAACGCCGGCCATGAGGTGGTGGCGGTGCTCACCCAGCCCGATGCCCGGGGCAGGCGGGGTTCCGCGCTGAGGCCCACCGCGGTCAAGGAGGCGGCCCTGGCACATGGGCTCACGGTGCTCACGCCCACGCGTGCCGCGGATGCCGAGGTGGTGGCGCAGGTGACGGCGCTTGACGCCGATGTGGCGGCGGTGGTGGCCTACGGGCAGATCCTCTCGCCCGCACTGATTGCCGCCACCCGCCTGGGATGGGTCAACCTGCACTTTTCCGTGTTGCCCGCATGGCGCGGCGCGGCCCCGGTTCAACGCGCCCTCATGGCGGGCGACGAGGTGACGGGCGCCACCACCTTCCTCATTGAGCAGGGCCTTGACACGGGGCCCGTGATTGGCATGCTCACCGAGACCATCCGCCGTACGGACACCGCGGGCAGCCTGCTGGAACGGCTGTCCCGGGTGGGTGCACCGCTTCTGGTGGACAGCATCGGCGCCTTGGGCAACGGCACCGCCGCCCCGCAACCCCAGCCAGCAGACGGCGTGTCCCATGCCGCCAAACTGACGCGCGACGACGCGAGTGTGCGGTGGGAGTTCCCTGCGCATGTGGTGGACCGGCAGATTAGGGCCTGTACGCCCGCACCGGGCGCATGGACCACCCTGCCCGACGGCACGGCCGCCAAGCTGGGACCCGTGACACCCGCGGCCACCACGGGCGCGCCGGGCCTGCCGGTGGTACCTGGGGAGGTGCGCGGCGTGGACGGCACGGTGTGGGTGGGCACGGGAGGTGCACCTGTGGCGCTCAGTTGGATTCAACCCGCGGGCAAGGCCCAGACCGAGGCCGCAGCGTGGTGGCGCGGCGCACGACTGGGCGAGGGCGCTCGTCTGGGGGAGGCATGAGCGCCCGCCGCGTGGCATGGGAATGTCTTGCCGCGGTGGCCTACGACGACGCGTACGCCAACATCGTGCTGCCGCACCTCATCCGCGACGCCCACCTGGACGCGCGCGATGCCGCGTTGGCCACGGAACTCTCCTACGGCACGCTTCGCATGCGCGGGCTATACGACGCGATTCTCAGCCGTGCGTCCGGGCGCGATGCCCGGGACCTGGACGGGGGAGTGCGCATTGCACTGTGGCTGGGGGCACACCAGATGCTCTCCTTGCGCATTCCGCCTCACGCGGCGGTGGACCAGACGGTGGCACTGGCCAAAGAGGTGGGGTACGGCCGCGCGTCGGGCCTGGTGAACGCCGTGATGCGCCGCATCAGCGAGGCGCCGTTGGACGCGTGGATCACGCGGGTGGCGCCGGGACGCGACACCGCCGACCTTGCGGTCCGCACCTCGCACCCCGAGTGGATTGTGCAGGAGTTGGCCGCGGCGCTTACGGCCGACGGGCGTGGTGGAGACCTTGAGGCGCTCCTGGAGGCGGATAACGTGCCGCCCACCGTGACGCTCGTGGCCCGGCCCGGACTCATGGACCGTGACGCGCTGGCGGCCGAGGTGGGGGGCACGCCCACGCGGCTGTCCCCCTGGGGCGTGCATCTGCCCGGCGGGGATCCAGCCCGCGTTGCCGCCGTACGCGAGGGCCGCGCCGCGGTGCAGGACGAGGGCTCGCAGCTGGCGGCGCTGGCGTTGCTTGCCGCACCCCTCGACGGGCCCGACGAGCGCTGGCTGGACATGTGTGCCGGCCCCGGTGGCAAGACTGCCCTGTTGGGTGCCCGCGCCGCCCAGGTGGGGGCGCATGTGGACGCGGTGGAGATGCACGCGCACCGGGCCCGCCTGGTGAACAGGGCCACGCGCGCCGTGCCCTCCGGTGCCGTCACCGTGCATCATGCCGACGCGTCGGGCTGGACGGGTGGTGCACCGTATGACCGCATCCTCCTTGACGCGCCGTGCACGGGGCTGGGAGCCATGCGACGGCGTCCCGAGTCGCGGTGGCGGCGCACCCCCGAGGACCTTGCGGATCTGGTGGCCACCCAGCGCCGCCTCCTGGCGCATGCGGCTTCGGTGCTGCGTCCCGGCGGCGTGCTCGCCTACGTGACCTGCTCCCCGGTGACCGCGGAGACGCGCGCCCAGGTGGGGGCATCGGGCTTGACGGAGCTGGCAACGGCGCAGGTGCTGGCCGATGCGCTTGACGTGCCCGTGGCCTTGCTGGGGCGCGAGGGGAACGGTCCCGTGCAGCTGTGGCCCCACGTCCACCACACGGACGCGATGTTTATCTCGCTCCTGACCCGTCCCGCCGCGTAGGCTCAGCACCCCAATGCGCAACGCGCGCTAGGTTGGAGCCATGTCGCTGCGCATTGCTCCTTCTATCCTTTCCGCCGACTTTGCCAACCTTGAGCGCGACATCGCGCGGGTGGCGGATGCCGACGTGCTTCACGTGGACGTGATGGATGGCCACTTTGTGCCCAACCTCACCCTGGGCTTGCCGGTGGTCAAGCGCATTGCTCAGGTGAGCCCCCTGCCTCTTGACGTCCACCTCATGATTGAGGACCCAGACCGGTGGGCGCCCCGGTATGCGGAGGTGGGTGCCACCTCAGTGACCTTCCACCACGAGGCCGCAGCCAACCCGGTAGCCATCGCGCGTGCCATCCGCTCCTACGACGCGCGCGCGGCGGTGGCGCTCAAGCCGGCCACGCCGGTGGAGGCGGCACTCGACCTCCTCACCGAGGTGGACATGGTGCTGATCATGACCGTGGAGCCAGGCTTTGGTGGCCAGGAGTTTATGGCGGACATGCTGCCCAAGGTGACGCGCCTCAAGGAGGCGGCGGCCGAGGCCGGCGTGGACGTGTGGCTGCAGGTGGATGGCGGCATTGGCGATGCGACCATCTCTGCGGCCGTCCAGGCGGGTGCGGATACGCTGGTGGCCGGCTCTGCCATCTTTGACCATGCGGACCCGGCGGCGCGCGTGCGGGAGCTGCGCTCACGCGCCACGCAGGCTCGCGCCGCCATGTCATGACCGCCTCACCCGCCGCAGGGGAGCCCGAGGGGACGGTCGTACCCCCGCCATCGGCGCCGCTGAGCGAGGTGCAGGCGATGGCGCGTGCCACCGCCCTTGCCGCGCTTGGGCCCGCCCATGGCCCCAATCCCCGCGTGGGATGCGTGTTGCTTGACCGTGAGGGCCTGGTGGTGGGGGAGGGCTGGCATCGGGGTGCGGGCACGCCTCACGCCGAGGTAGCCGCCCTTGCCGATGCCCGAGCGCGGGGCCATGCGACGCAGGGGCTGAGCGCGTTTGTCACCCTGGAACCGTGTAACCACACGGGGCGCACGGGTCCGTGTGCGGTGGCGCTGGTGGAGGCGGGGGTCAGCGCCGTGCGCTATGCGGTGGAGGACCCCAATCCAGTGGCGAGCCGGGGGGCGGCGACGCTTGCCGCGGCGGGAGTGGACGTTCAGCACCTGCCGTGGGATGAGGCGCGGGAGCTCAACCGACGCTGGCTCATTGCGGTGCGCCGTGGGCGTCCCTACGTGATTGCCAAATGGGCGCAGACCCTTGACGGGCGCATCGCGGCAGCGGACGGCACCAGCTTGTGGATCACGGGGGAGGAGGCGCGCGCCCACGCGCACACCGTGCGCGCCCAGGTGGACGCCATGGTGGTGGGTACGGGGACGGTGCTCGCGGATGACCCGGAGCTCTCCGCGCGTCCCGCGGGGGTGAGTGAACCCCATCAGCCGCTGCGGGTGGTGGTGGGGCATACCCCCACTCCGCATGCCCGGGTGTGGCGGGACGGGAACGCCCTTGCCGTGGCAAGCCACGACCCCCACGCGGTGCTGGCGGAACTTGCGCGCCGCGAGGTGCGCACCGTGCTCCTGGAGGGCGGTGCGGTGCTGGAAAGCGCCTTCCTCCGGCACGGACTGGTGGATGAGATTCACGCCTATGTGGCACCCGCACTCCTGGGTGACGGGGCACAGGCCGTGGGTGGCCTGGGAATCGCCACGATGGCGCAGGCGTTGAGAGCAACGAAGGCGCATGCGAGCCCCCTGGGCATGGATACCCTGATCACGGCATTGCTCACGGATGACTAGCTCGCTGGGCATCACCCCACGGGAAGAGGACAGGATGTTTACCGGCATCGTTCAGGCGCAAGGCACGGTGGTGGCCGTGCGTGACGACGGGGAACGCTCCCGCGTCACGCTCACCACACCCGCATGGGAGGAACCGTTGGTGCTGGGTGAGTCCATTGCCGTCAACGGTGTGTGCCTCACCGTGGCCCACAGCGAGGGGACGCAGTGGGAGGCGGACGTGATGCGCGTGACACGCGAGGTCACCACGCTTGCCGCGCTCGCCCCGGGCCAGGCCGTCAACCTGGAGCGTGCCATGCGTGCCGATGGCCGGTGGGGTGGGCACATCCTGCAGGGCCATGTGGATGCCGTGGCTACGCTCGTGGAACGCTCCAGCGGCCCCGAATGGGACGACTTCACCTTTGCGGTGCCCGCCGCGGTGGCGCGGTATGTGGTGCTGAAGGGGTCCATCGGCATCGACGGCACCTCGCTCACGGTGGCGGGGCTTGAGGACGCGCCCGATGCCGCGCACGTCACCGTGTCCCTGATTCCCACCACCCTCGCGGAGACCACCCTGGGTGGCTTGCGCGTGGGTGCGCGCGTCAACGTGGAGGTAGACATTGTGGCCAAGTATGTGGAGCGACTGATGGGGGCGCACGCATGAGTGATCCGGTGGTGGAGCTGGTGGAGCGTGCCCTCGCAGACCTTGTGGCCGGAAAGCCCGTGTTGGTATGCGACTCGCGTGACAGGGAGGACGAGGCGGACTTTATTTTGTCCGCCGAGCGCGCCACCGTGGAGTGGGTGGCGTGGGGCATTCGTCACTCCAGCGGATACCTGTGCGCACCCATGCCCGGTCCCAAGGCCGATGCCCTCCACCTGCCGCTCATGGTGCCCCTCAGCCAAGACCCCCGACGCACCGCGTACACGGTGTCGGTGGACGCCGCCGCAGGCGTCACCACCGGAATCTCGGCGGCCGACAGGCACCACACCCTGCAGCTCTTGGCACGCTCCGAGGCGAGCGCGGAGGACTTCATCCGTCCCGGCCACGTGCTCCCGCTACGTGCCGTAGCCGGTGGGGTGCTGCATCGGCCCGGCCACACCGAGGCCGCCGTGGACCTGTGCCGACTTGCGGGGCTGGAACCCGTGGGCGTGATTGCCGAACTGGTCAACGACGACGGCACCATGATGCGTCGCGGCGATGCGTCGGCGCTGGCGGCCCAGGAGGGGCTGATTCTGATGACCATCGCGGACCTCATCCACTACCGCAAGGTCACACAGGATGCGCCGCCGCCCGCGGAACCACAGCCGCACCGTGTGTTGGCCCAGGGCGAGGCGCGCCTGCCCACCAGCTATGGCGAGTTCACCATCAAGGCCTACCGTGACGCTCGCACGGGGGACGAGCATGTGGCGCTGGTGCACCCGGGTGCGGACGCCGGATCCGAGGCGCCCCTGGTGCGCGTGCACTCCGAGTGCCTCACGGGCGACGCCTTTGGCTCGGTGCGCTGCGAATGCGGCCCCCAGTTGCATGCGGCCATGGAGGCCGTGGCACGCGAGGGCGGAGCGGTGATCTACCTGCGCGGACACGAGGGCCGTGGCATTGGCATTGTGTCCAAGGTGCAGGCCTATGCGCTGCAGGATGCGGGGCGAGACACGGTGGACGCCAACACGGACCTGGGATTGCCGGTGGACCGGCGCGAATACGGTGCCGCGGCGGCCATCCTTGCCGACCTGGGCCTTGACCACATTCGCCTGCTCACCAACAACCCCGCCAAGGTGGAGGGGCTGCGTGCCTCGGGCATCGACGTGGCGCGACGGGTGCCGCTGCTGGTGGGAGCCCACCCGGAGAACCTTGCCTACCGCACCACTAAGGTGGAGCGCATGGGACACCTCATGGGAGAAGACGCATGAGCGGGGCCGGTGCGCCCAGCATTGCGGTGGACGGCGCGGGCATGACCGTGGAGATTGTGGCCAGCCAGTGGCACACCGTGGTGATGGATGGCCTGGTGGCGGGGGCCGTTCGCGCGGCCGAGGCCGCAGGTGCCCGCTACCGCGTGACCCGCGTGCCCGGCGCCTTTGAGCTACCCGTGGTGGCGCAGCATCTTGCCGCGAGCGGCGCGCAGGCCGTGGTGTGCCTTGGCGTGGTGATTCGGGGCGGCACACCGCACTTTGAGTACGTGTGTGACGCCGTGACGCGCGGCCTGACCGATGTGGCCCGCACCACGGGTGTGCCCGTGGGCTTTGGGGTGCTCACATGTGACACCGATGAGCAGGCCATCGCGCGTGCGGGCCTGCCGGGTTCCAGCGAAGACAAGGGTGCGGAGGCCGTGGAAGCGGCGCTCGCCACCGCCGCGGTGCTGCGCACGCTCTAGCCCCATGCCTACTAGGCTGACCGCGTGAAGACTTTTGACGAGCTATTTGCCGAACTGACAGCCCGCGCCGAGCAACGCCCGGAGGGTTCGTCCACCGTCGCGCTGTTGGACGGCGGCGTGCATGCCATTGGCAAGAAGCTGGTTGAGGAGGCCGCCGAGGCATGGATGGCCGCCGAGTTTCAAAGCGATGAGGAGACCGCGGAAGAGATCTCCCAGTTGCTGTACCACGCCCAGGTGATGATGATCGCCCGGGGCCTGACCCTTGCCGACATCGGCCGCTACCTGTAGGGGGACCCGTGCTGCGTATTGCCGTACCCAACAAGGGATCGCTGTCCGAGCCCGCCATTCAGCTGCTCACGGAGGCGGGCTACAAGCAACGCCGTGACCCGCGCGAGCTGGTGCTGGTGGACCACCGCAACTCGGTGGAGTTCTTCTTTTTGCGTCCCCGTGACGTGGCCGTGTACGTGGGCTCCGGCACCGTGCAGGCCGGCATCACGGGCCGCGACCTGCTGCTGGATTCGGGGGCCTCGGCCACGGAACAGCTGGAGCTGGGCTTTGGTGGCTCCACGTTCCGTTACGCCGCGCCTCCCGGACAGATCACGTCCATCGAGGGTCTGCAGGGCAAGCGCGTGGCCACGTCCTACCCCACGCTGGTGCACCACCACCTGCACTCCTTTGGGGTAGAGGCGGAGGTGGTGCGCCTGGACGGCGCGGTGGAGTCTTCCGTACGCCTTGGCGTGGCCGATGCGGTGGCGGACGTGGTCTCCACCGGTTCCACGTTGCGCGCGGCCGGCCTGGAGATTTTTGGCGACCCGCTGCTCAAGTCCGAGGCCATCCTCATCCGCGCCAACTCGGTGCCGGAGGAGGCAACCCAGGTGTTGGTGGCGCGGCTGCGTGGCGTGCTCATGGCGCGCCAGTATGTGCTGGTGGACTATGACGTGCCCAGCGACAAGCTGGAGGCCGCCGTGGCCATCACCCCCGGATTTGAGGCGCCCACCGTGACCCCGTTGCACGACTCCACGTGGCAGGCGGTGCGTGCCATGGTGCCGCGCAGCGAGATCAACCACGTGATGGATGCCCTGTATGCCGCGGGTGCCCGCGCCATCCTCACCACCGAGCTGCTTGCGGTTCGCGTCTAAGTCGCGGGGTGCGCGATGAGTCAGATTGATCCGGCCGAGAGGCTCCTCAACCTCATCATTGCGCTCAGTCATGCGCGCACGCGCCTCACGCGCGCCCAAATCATGGCCACCGTGCACGGCTACGAGGTAGACACCGAAGGGCTGAGCGAGGCGGAGGCCACCAAGCGCGTCACCGCCTTTGAGCGCATGTTTGAGCGCGACAAGGACGAACTTCGCCGCCTGGGAGTGCCGCTGCATACCGTGGTGGATGAGGTGCATGGGGACGAGATCGGCTACCGCATTGACCCGTCGCTGACTCCCATCAAGCCCCTTGACCTCACGCCCGCCGAGCTTGCCGTGCTGTCGCTCGCCTACGAGTACTGGTCCGACGCGGCCGTGGGGGCGGAGGCCCGCCAGGCCGTCACCAAGATTGTGTCGGCGGCACCGCCGGTACCGCGCATCGAGTTGCCGTTGGCGCTGCGGTCCGCCTCCTCCAGCGAGGCCTTTGTGGTGCTGGCCGATGCCATCTCACGCCGCACCCGGGTGCACTTTGAGTACCGCTCCGCCACCGCATCGGGCCTGGTCATGCGCACCGTGGAGCCGTGGCAGCTGCAGGTGGGTGGGGGAGCGCAGTACCTGGTGGGCTGGGATGTGGACCGAGAGGCGCCGCGCACATTCCGCCTGAGCCGAATGGTGGGCCCCGTGACCGTGGAGGGCCCCGAGCAGGCGTTTAGCATCCCCGATCCGTTGCCGGCAGCCATGGATGCGCCGGGGGCGCCACGGACGGCACGCGTGGGGCTGCGCCCGGGTGCGGGGCATGCCTGGCGGGAACGGGGCAGGGTCGTGGGACATGAGGACGGTTGGGACCTGGTGGACGTGCCCTACCGCCACTCCGATGCGCTCCTGGAGGAGCTATTCCGTCTGGGCGGGGCCGCCCGCGTCGTGGCGCCTGCAGAGCTTGCCGCCGTGGTGCGCGAACATGCCGCCGCCGCACTGGAGCTGTGCCGTGGCTGAGCGCGCACGGGATCGCGTGCTGCGGATGCTGGGGGTGGTCAACTACCTGGAGGCCCACGGCGACACGAGCTTTGCCGACCTTGCCGCCCAGTTTGGCACCACCGAGGAGCAGATTCACCGGGACGTGTTCACGTTGTGGATGGCGGGGCTTCCCGGGTATATGCCCGATGACCTGGTGGACTTTGACGCGGACCTCATTGACCAGGGCGTGGCACGGCTGACGGCGGCGCAGGGACTGCGGCAGGTACGTCTTCAGGCACGTGAGGCCGTGGCGCTCCTGGGTGCCTTGGCCTCCTTCGAGGCCTCGGGGGCGGCTCCGGCGGCGGTGAGTAGCGCAAGCGCCAAGATTCGGGCGGCACTGGGCGCGGAGGGGCTTGGGGCCGCCGCGGTGGTGGCGCGCGGCAGTGCGGACCTTGATCCCGCCGTGATGGCCACCGTGCGCGACGCCATTGCCGGCCGCCACACGGTGCACCTGGACTACGTCACCGCATCGGACCGCAAGAGCACCCGGGAGGTGGAGCCGCACCGCCTGGTGGCCATTGGTGACGTGGCCTACCTGGAGTGCTATTGCCGCCTTGCCCAGGACTACCGCACGCTACGGCTTGACCGCATCACGCAGGCACGCCCCGGTGACAACGCGGTGGTGACGCCGCCGGCGGACCAGGTGGGCTTCACGCTCCACAGCGCGTTCCAGGCCACCGTGGTGGTGGCGCGGGAGGCACAACGCGCCGTGGAGGACATGCCCGGGGTGCAGCTCACCACGCGCGGGGACGATGTGGTGGCCACCTTTGGCGTCACCAACATGGACGTGGTGGCCGGGCGGATTTTGGCGGTGGCACCGCTGGTGCGCTCCGTAGAGCCACAGGCGCTGCGCGAGGCGATTGCCGCGCGCGCCCAGGCGCTCCTGGCGGCCCAAGACGTAGGTGCCGCATAGGCGATGCGCACAGGCTTAGACTGGAGGCAACGTCTCCCATCCCCGACGAAAGGCATGACATGAAGCCCGGGCACGTTGTAGTGGTACTGGTGGTCATCCTTGTGCTCTTTGGTGCCCCCAAGCTCCCCGAGTTGGCGCGCGCGCTGGGTAAGTCCATGCGCATCCTCAAGGAGGAGACGCAGCAGCTGACCGCGGATCAGAGTGGCTCCTCTGCGCCGTCCGCCGCGGCCGACGAGGCCAGTGACAAGTAGGCGGGCGCGTCGCGCCAACCCCGAGGCGCGCATGCCCATTCGGGCGCATCTTGCGGAGTTTCGCAACCGGATCATCCTGGCGTGTGCGGGAGTGCTGGTGGCCGCCACTGGCGGCTGGTTCCTGTTTGACCGCACCTTTGACCTGCTCACGCGGCCGCTGTACGCCGTAGCCGAACGCGATGACGCGATTGTGGTGCCCAACTTTTCCGGGCTGGCCACCGCGCTTGACATGCAGGTCAAGGTCTCGTTCTTCCTGGGGCTCATCATCGCGTCGCCCTGGTGGATCTACCAACTCTGGGCCTTCCTGTCTCCCGGATTGCATGCGCGCGAGAAGCGTTACACGCTGGGATTCCTGCTGGCCTCCGTCCCCCTGTTTGGAGCGGGTGTGGGCCTGGGGTGGCTGGTGTTCCCGCATGCGGTGGAGGTGCTCACCGGCTTCCGGCCCACCGGCACGTCTCTCATTCTTGACGCCCCGCAATACCTGAGTTTTGCCATGAAGCTGCTGCTGGCGTTTGGCATCGCGTTCTTGCTACCCGTGGTGATGGTGGCCCTCACGTGGGCCGGCCTGGTGAGCGCGCGGGTGTGGTTGCGCTCCTGGCGGTGGGCGGTGCTGCTGATCTTTGTCTTTACCGCCATCATGACGCCCACGCCCGATGGCATCACCATGACCTTGATGGCGGTGCCCATCATTGCCCTGTACTTTGGTGCGATTGGCATCGGGGCCTTGGGTGAGCGGTCGCGACGGCGGCGCCGGGCCGCCGCGGAACGCGAGTCCAGTGACCGTGGCGGGAAGGAACACTCGTGAGCACCATTGGCGTCATCACCAATCCCACCTCCGGTTCCGGGCGTGGCATGCGCCTGGGCGCGGAGACCCTCACCGCACTGGTGGCCGGGGGACACCAGGTGGAAGACCTTTCCCGCGGCTCGTGGAAGGCCTCGCTGGAGGCCTCGCTCAAGGCCAGGCGTCACCTCGATGCGCTGGTGGTGGTGGGTGGCGACGGCATGGTCAACCTGGGGCTTCAGGTGTGCGGCGAACACAAGCTGCCGCTGGGAATTGTGGCGGCGGGTTCCGGCAACGACCTGGCCAAGTCGCTGGGGCTACCCGAGCATGACATTCCTGCCGCCGTGGCCCGCATCGAAGAGGGGCTGCGCGGAGACGTGGCCACCGTGGATCTGGGGCGCGTTTCCGGCCCCTCGCTCAAGCTCACGGGCAAGACGCGGTACTTCTCCGCCGTGTTGTCGGCGGGCCTTGACGCCGCGATCGCGGCCTATGGCTCCAACCTCAAGTATCCGCGCGGCCCGCTCAAGTACAAGGTGGCCACGCTGCGTGAATTGCCGCGCTTTAGCCCGTATGGGGTCACCGTGACGGTGGACGGCAAGTCGTGGCAGCAGGCCTGCACCCTGGTGGCGGTGGCCAACGCGCCCATGTTTGGTGGCGGGCTGCGCATTTCTCCCGAGTCCTCGGTCACCGACGGCCTGCTGGAGGTGGTGATCGCGGAGCCACTCAAGCGACGCGAGATTGTGCCGCTGTTTGGCAAACTCATGGAGGGACGTCACCTGGAGGACCCGCGCATTCGCGTCATCAAGGCGCGGCATGTCACCGTGGCACAGGGTCCCGGCGGCAGCACGCTCCCGCCGGCCTTCGCAGACGGCGAATTGGTGGGCGCCGAGCCCCTTGAGGTGCATGTGGCGCCCGGCGCCCTGCGGGTGCTGGGTGGCAGGCCCCAGTAGCCTGGGGTCATGACCCACGCCGAGCGGTACGCGGCCGCCAAGGCCCGCGCCGCCCACCCCGACCTCACCGAGTTCATGGCGGGGCTTGACTTTGCTCTTGACGACTTCCAGGTGGAGGCATGCCAGGCCGTGGCGGCGGGCCGCTCCGTGCTAGTGGCGGCCCCCACGGGCGCAGGCAAGACGCTGGTGGGGGAGTACGCCGTCCGGCATGCGTTCACCCACGGGGAGAAGGCGTTCTACACCACCCCTATCAAGGCGCTCAGCAACCAAAAGTACGGCGACCTGGTGCGTGCCTACGGGCCACAGGCCGTGGGCCTGCTCACGGGGGACACCAGCATCAATCCCGACGCGGACATTGTGGTGATGACCACCGAGGTGCTCCGCAACATGATCTACGCGGGTTCACGCACGCTTGACCGCCTGGGCGTGGTGGTGCTTGACGAGGTGCACTACCTTGCCGACCGCGACAGGGGAGCGGTGTGGGAAGAGGTGATTGTGCACCTCAGTGCCCGCACCTCCATCGTGGCCCTGTCCGCCACGGTGTCCAATGCCGAGGAGTTCGGTGCCTGGCTTACCGAGGTGCGCGGCGACACCACCGTGGTGGTGAGCGAGCATCGGCCGGTGCCGCTGTGGCCGCATGTGCTGGTGCGGGAGGGCATCTTTGACCTGTACGCGCCCGGCGTGGACCCCCTTGCGCCGGGTGTGGCACCGCGCCTGAACCCGGAGTTGGAGGCCGTGACGCGCCGCGGGCGGATGGAGGCCGATGCCCGGGGCCGACGCGGTGGTCACCACGGCTCGCACCATGGGCGGCCGCGGCGCTCCCCGCCCCGCTTTGCGGTGGTGGATGTGTTGGACGCCCAGGGTCTTCTCCCTGCCATTGTGTTTGTGTTCTCGCGGGCGGGGTGTGAAGACGCCGTGGACCAGGTGCGCGCCGCAGGCATCACGCTGACCACGGAGGCGGAGCGCCTTGCCATCGCGGCCATTGTGGACGAACGGTGCGCGGGGCTGCCCACGGAGGACCTGGGCGCGCTGGGCTTTGCCCACTGGCGGGCCCACCTGGAGGCGGGAATCGCCGCCCACCACGCGGGAATGATCCCGCTGTTCAAGGAAGTGGTGGAGGACCTCTTTGCGCGGGGGCTTATCAAGGTGGTGTACGCCACGGAGACGCTTGCGCTGGGCATCAACATGCCCGCGCGCTCCGTGGTCCTAGAAAAGTTGGTCAAGTGGGACGGGAAGGCGCATCAGGACCTCACGGCCGGCGAATACACCCAGCTCACGGGCCGTGCGGGGCGGCGTGGCATCGATGTGGAGGGGCATGCGGTGGTGGTGGAACACCCCGGCTTTGACGCGCCCCAACTGGTGCGTCTGGCCTCGCGTCGCACCTATCCGCTGGTCTCCTCGTTCCGCCCCACCTACAACATGGCCGTCAACCTCGTGGCATCCTCGGGCGTGACACGGGCGCGCGAGGCCTTGGAGATGTCCTTTGCCCAGTTCCAGGCCGACCAGTCCGTGGTGGGCGCCGCGCGTCGCGTGCGGGAGCTTGAGGCGTCCCTCGCGGGCTTTCGCGAGGCCATGGAGTGCGACAAGGGTGACTTTTTGGCGTACGCGGCCATGCGTGAGCGGCTGAGCCGCGCCCAAAAGAAGGCGGCCTCCCACCGGCGCACCGTGCGCAAGGACGCCACCGTGCAGTTGTTAGCAGGCGCCCAACGCGGTGACGTGGTGCGCATTCGGGCGGGACGCCGGGCGGGGCTGGTGGTGGTGGTAGAGGCCGATGCCGACCCCCAGGCGCCCCGGCCCACGGTGGTCACGGACGCGGGGAGGGCATTCCGGCTCTCGGTGGCCGACCTCCACCACGGCCTTGAGGTGGTGGCGCACCTTGCCGTGCCGCGCAGGTTTGACGTACGGCGCGCGAGTGCCCGCAAGGAACTGGGGGCACGCATCGGCCAGGCGACGCCCGTGACGCGCACCGCATCGGCCGGACGCGACGCCCAGGTGGAGGCCCCCGCCCGTGCCGACGAAGCCACCCAGCTGGAGGAGCTGCGTCGGCAGATCTCCCACCATCCCTGCCACGCATGCCCGGACCGCGAGACGCATGCCCGGTGGGCCGAGCGGTACTTTCAGGCGTTGCGTGACAAGGACCGCCTCGCGGGGGAGATCACCACGGCCACCGGGTCCATCGCCGCGGTGTTTGACCGCCGCTGCCAGGTGTTGCGTGAATGGGGATACCTGCACGGGGAGGGTGAGGACACGAGCCTCACGGAGGCGGGCCAGGTGATGCGCCGCCTGTATGCGGAGAACGACCTGGTGATTGCGCAGGCGCTACGCGAGGGTGCCTGGAATGCGCTCAACCCTGCGGGGCTAGCCGCCGTCGTGTCCAGCCTGCTCTACCAGGGACGACGCGACGACGACGGCCGTCAGGTACGGGTTCCCGGCGGACCGCAGGGCGCCGTGGGGCACGCGCTGCGCGACACCCAGGCCGTGTGGATGCGCGTGGACGAGGCCCACACCGTCCACCGCCTGCCCGCGTTGCCGCCGCCGCACTGGGGCATCGTGGCACCGATTCATGGGTGGGCCCAGGGGAAAAGCCTTGACACGGTGCTCAGCGGCAGCGACATTGCGCCCGGCGACATGGTGCGCTGGTGCAAACAGGTGATTGACGTGCTGGAACAGATTGCCGATGTGGCCGCGGGTACGCAGGTTGCCGAGCGGGCACGCGCCGCCGTGGGGGCCATGCGTCGCGGCGTGGTGGCCTACTAGGTGGGCGCTGGCTGGAAGAGGACGGCGTTGAGCTCAACTAGGCTTAAGCAGTGTCTGCGCTGAGGAACCTGCTGCTCGCCGTCCTTGGCGGCGTGTCCTTGGCCATGGCGTTCCCGGACACGGGGGTGTGGCCTCTGGCCTTTGTGGGGATCGGACTGTTGTATCTGGCCATTGCGCGCGCCCGTGCGTGGGCGGCCTTTGGCCTGGGGCTGGCCTGTGGGCTCGCGTTTTACCTGCCCTATGTGGTGTGGGCACGCATTGCCGTAGGGCCGGTGCCGTGGGTGGCTCTATCGCTAGCCTGCGCCACCTTTGTGGGGGTGGTGGCAGTCGCTTTTAGCCATGTGCGCCGCGCCCCGGCGCTGGCGGATCGCCCCGCGGTGCACCCGTGGGTGTTTGCCGTGATGTGGGTGTGTGGCGAGATCCTGCTGGGTTGGGGGCCCTTTGGTGGCTTCCCCTGGGGCAAGCTGGCGTTTGCCGTGGTGGACGCACCGGTGGTGGCCCTGGCCGCGTGGGGTGGCACGCCGCTCGTGTCGGGGGTGGTGGCGGGCGTGGGTGCGCTGCTGGGTGCGGGAGTGCTGGCGTTTGGGGAGCGGCGGCTGGTCTTTGCCGTGGCGGCACCGCTGCTTGCGGTGGTGGTGGTGCTTGCGCCGCTTGCCGTGCCGCTCGATGGCCGGGCCCAAAGCGGCACGCTGACGGTGGGATGGGCACAGGGAAACGTCCCCAACGAGGGGCTTGACTCCTTTGCGCAGGCCCGCCGCGTGACCACCAACCATGTGGAGGCCACCGAGCGCCTTGCCCAGCAGCTGACCGCGCCGCTTGACCTGATGATCTGGCCGGAGAACGCATCGGACATGGACCCCCGGCGGGACGACCAGACGGCCACCCTGGTGACCCATGCCGCGCAGGTGGTGAACGCGCCCCTCATTCTGGGCTCCATTGACCTGACGCCGCCGCTGGGGCGCTACAACGTCTCGCTGGTGTGGCTGCCCACGGGAGAAAGCGCAGGGGAGTACCGGAAGCAGCGGCCAGCCGCGTTTGCCGAATACATCCCCATTCGGTCCATTGCCAGGCATTTTTCTCCGGAGGTGGACCGGGTGACGCGCGATGTGTTGCCCGGCACCGAGCCGGCGGTGTTGCCGGTGTGGATCGCCTCGGCACAGCGGGACGTCCCCGTAGGCACCATCATTTGCTTTGAGGTGGCGTACGACGCGGTGGTGCGGGACGCGGTGAACAACGGCGCGGAGTTTGTGGCGGTGCAGACCAACAACGCCACGTTTGGCGTGACGGCGGAGTCCACGCAGCAGTTGGCCATGACGCGATTTCGGGCCATCGAGACGGGGCGGATGACGCTCCAGGTGTCCACGGTGGGGGTAAGCGCCGTGGTGACGCCCGCGGGGCGGGTGCTACAGCGCAGCGAACTCTTTACCCAGGACTTTGGCGTGGCCGAGGTACCGTTGCGCACCAGCATCACGCCCGCCGTACGCTGGGGCGGCATCATTGAGTGGGTGGCGCTGGCGTGCGGTGGCGGAATGCTGGTGGGGGCCTGGGTCACCCGGGCGGGGAGGAAGAACCAGTGACGACGCTCGTCATCATTCCCACGTACAACGAGCGGGAGTCGTTGCCGCGGCAGGTGGAGGACGTGTTTGCGCACGCGCCCCAGGTGGACGTGCTGGTGGTGGACGACAACTCGCCCGACGGTACGGGGGAGTGGGCGGATGCCCGCGCCGCTGCCGATCCCCACGTGCATGTGCTGCATCGGCCGGGCAAGCAGGGGCTGGGCGTGGCGTACCGGGCGGGTTTTGCCTGGGCCATCGAACGGGGGTACACCACCGTGGTGGAAATGGACGCCGATGGCTCCCACCGGGCCGTGCATTTGCCCCAGCTTCTCGCACAGGCGGGGGAGGGGGTGCTGGTGATCGGCTCCCGTTGGGTCAAGGGTGGTGCCGTAACCAACTGGCCGCTGCACAGGCGATTGTTGTCCATGGGTGCCAACACGTACGTGCGCCTGATGCTGGGCATTGGGGTGAAGGACGCGACCGCGGGCTACCGCGCGTACGCGGTCTCTACGTTATGTCAGATACCTCGCGACGAGGTGGAGTCGCAGGGGTACTGCTTTCAGATTGACATGACGCTCAGGGCGTTGCGCGCGGGAAATCGCGTGGTGGAGGTGCCCATCGACTTCCTGGAACGCGACAGGGGCGCGTCCAAGATGAGCCTTGGCATTATTCGTGAGGCGCTGGTCAAGGTGACCGCGTGGGGCCTCCAGCGCCTTGTGGGGCGCGGTCCGGCGGCGCACCTCAGGGGCGCAGGGCGCTAGGCATCGGCCTTGCCGCCGTGCCGTCCGTACGGTGGGCCGTGCTCAGCCGGCGCGGCTGGCCCGCAGCAACAGGAGGCGCTCCTCAAGGAGCTCTTCCAACTCCGGGATGGTGCGGCGCTCCATGAGCATGTCCCAGTGCGTGCGGTGCGGACGCTCCTGCACGGGTTCGGGCTGATCGCCGTCACGCAACAGGGCGAGCGAACCACAGTGGCATTCCCACGACAACGGCACCTCGGCCTCGGCCGCAAAGGTGAACGTGAGGTGGTGTCCCTGAGGGCAGTCGTAGTGCACCTCTTGCCGCTCCGCCAGCTCGGCGCTGCCGGGGCTCTCCATGCTCTGTGTTCCCAGTCGCATTCCGCGTAGTGCTCTGTCAGCCATGAACGCCTCCTCATTCGTCAGGGCTTGTGGCCCTGTGAGGGTGAAACGTGTACCGCAGGGGCTTTGTTCCGAGCGTGTGGGGTGCGGGTACCTGAGCTGCGCTCCGCCACCATGGTCAGGAAACGCCGATAATGTACATTATGTCAGATTGCGGTCTCTAGGCCCGCTCCCCGGACGCGCACCACCATCCGACACCGGCGCGCCGGGCCTACAGCGCAGCGATCTCCTGCAGGCGCGCACCAATCGCCTGAGCCCACTCGCGAACCTCGGCAAAGTCTCGGAAGTCACCCAGCGGCGGGTCAAGCGCTCGGATCAACGCCTTTTCGCCCACATTGAGCTTCTCGGGATTAATCGAGCCGGCAAAACGGTGGTGCTCATGGGCCCTGATCTTCTCCGCAAGGCCGTACGCCTCGTCCTTGGGCTGCCCTTCCTGCACCACGGTCTCAATGCCCACGGAGAAGGTCCACACGTCGCGGTCCTGCAGCTCCTTGGTGAAGTTCTTCACCACATCCTCGGCGTCTCGGCGCCACAGGCCGCCATACACGGCGCTACCCACCACCACGGCGTCATACGGCGTCACGGACAGCACCTCGGCACAGTCCAGGTAGTCCACCTCAAAGCCCTCGGTGCGTAGCTCCTCGGCAATGGCCTGCCCCACTTCGCGTGCGGATCCGTACTTGCTACCCGTCGTCACCAACACCTTCATGGTGCGTCACCTCCACATTGGCGGGTCATGCCCGCATTCCCTGCTTCTGGGACCATCGTGCTACGCGACCTAGGACCCGCGGTGGGCCCTAGGTCCCGGGGCCTACTCGATGACGAGAACGAGGTCTCCACCCTGCACCGGCTCGGTGCCGCGCACGGCAACTCGCGTCACGCGACCGCCCACGGGCGTGGTGATGGACGCCTCCATCTTCATCGCCTCGATGGTGGCCACGGCCGCGCCCGCCTCCACGGTGTCGCCCACCTGAGCGGTCACGGTGACGGCACCCGCAAACGGAGCGCCAATCTCACCCGGCACGTCCACATCGGCCTTGGCCCGCTGGGTCACGCTCACCTCGGCGCTGAGGTCACGCACCTGCACGGGGCGCACCTGGCCGTTGTAGCTAAACATCAGCCACCGCATGCCGTGGTCGTCGGGCACACCGACGGCCACGAGCGACACAAGCATGGAGACGCCACGCTCCAACTCGATGCGGATCTCCTCCCCCGAGCCCTCCTTGAGCCCGTAGAGGTAGTGGTACGTGTCCAGCACGGAGATGTCGCCATAGCGTTCCACCATGGTCTCAAACTCCTTGGCGGGGCCAGGGAACAGCAACTCGTTGAGCCGCAGCTGACGCGCGGGCCCCGGTGTGGCCAGCAGTTCCAGGTCCTCGGGCGTGAGGCTGACGCGCGGCTTGGTCTCCGGACGTCCCTCGAGCGCCTTGGCGCGGAACGGCTCCGGCCAGCCGCCGGGCGGATCGCCCAGCTCGCCCCGCAGGAAGCCGATGACCGAGTCCGGGACGTCGTAGGACGAGGGGTTGGCGGCAAAGTCGGCCGGATCCGCCCCCAGGCCAACCAGGTGCAGCGCGAGGTCACCCACCACCTTGGACGAGGGCGTCACCTTGACCAGGCGGCCAAGGATGCGGTCCGCGGCCGCGTACATGTTCTCGATGTCCTCAAAGCGGTCCCCAAGGCCCAACGACAACGCCTGCTGGCGCAGGTTGGACAGCTGGCCGCCGGGAATTTCGTGGTGGTACACGCGCCCCGTGGGAGCGGGCAGGCCGGACTCGTAGGGCGCGTACAGGCGGCGCACGGCCTCCCAGTACGGCTCCAGTTCGGTGACGGCGTCCAGCGACAGCCCGGTGTCCCGCTCGGTAAATTCAAGCGCCGCCACCAGGGCGGACATGGACGGCTGGGACGTGGTGCCGGACATCGCCGCCGATGCCACGTCCACCGCGTCCACCCCGGCATCGGCCGCGGCAAGCAACGTTGCCAGCTGCCCTCCCGCCGTGTCATGGGTGTGCAGGTGCACGGGTACATCAAACTCGCGGCGCAGGGCGCTCACCAGCGTGCGGGCGGCCTCGGGTCGCAGCAGGCCCGCCATGTCCTTGATGGCCAGCATGTGCACACCCGCCCCCACCAACTGCTCCGCAAGGCGCAGGTAGTAGTCAAGGGTGTAGAGCCGCTCCCCCGGGTCCGAGAGGTTGCCCGTGTAGCACAGCGCACCCTCGGCCACCGCGGTGCCCGTCTCCAGCACCGCATCGATGGCCGGGCGCATCTGGTCCAGGTCGTTGAGGGCGTCAAAGATGCGGAAGATGTCCACACCGGTGGCCGCCGCCTCCGCCACAAAGGCCTGCGCCACCTCGTCGGGGTACGGCGTGTACCCCACCGTGTTGCGTCCGCGCAGCAGCATTTGAATGGGGATATTGGGCATGGCCTCGCGCAACCGCGCCAGGCGCAACCACGGGTCCTCGCTGAGGAAGCGCATGGCCACGTCATAGGTGGCGCCGCCCCATGCCTCCACAGACAGCAGCTGCGGCGTCATGCGTGCCACATGACCGCCCACCTGCAGCATGTCAAAGGTACGCACCCGGGTGGCCAGCAGGCTCTGGTGGGCGTCCCGGAAGGTGGTGTCCGTCACCGCCAGGGCGCTCTGGGCGCGCAGATCCGCACAGAACTGCGTGGGGCCCACCTGACGCAGGCGCTGCGCCGCGCCATCGGGGGCCGCCTCGTCAAGGGAAATGGCCGGCAACTTGGCCGCAGGACGCACAATCTCCGGCGGCTCCCCCACGGGTCGGTTCACGGACACGTGACCAAGGAAGCTGAGCATCTTGGTGGAACGCGACTGGGACTGCGTGACGTCCAGCAGGTCGGGGCGCTCCTCGATGAAGCGGGTGGAGATGTCGCCCGCCTGGAACTCCGGGTCGGCAAGCACCGCCATGAGGAACGGAATGTTGTTGGCCACTCCCCTGATGCGGAACTCCGCCAGCGCACGGCGGGCGCGCGCCACCGCGGTGTCAAAGTCCCGGCCACGGCACGTGAGCTTGACCAACATCGAGTCAAAGTGGCCGGTCACGCGCCCGCCGGCAAGGCCCGTGGCGCCGTCAAGACGCACGCCCGCGCCACCGGGGCTGCGGTAGGCCACAATGAGCCCGGTGTCCGGCTGGAAGCCGTTGGCGGGGTCCTCGGTGGTGATGCGCGTCTGGATGGCAAAGCCGTTGGTGCGGATGTCTTCCTGCACAATGCCCAGATCGGCAAGGGTCTCCCCCGCCGCGATGCGCATCTGCGCACTCACAATGTCAATGTCCGTCACCTCTTCGGTGACGGTGTGCTCCACCTGGATGCGCGGGTTCATCTCAATGAACACGTGCTGGCCGGCCCGCTCACCCTCGGTGTCCAGCAAGAACTCCACGGTGCCCGCGTTGACGTAGCCAATGGACTTGGCAAAGGCCACCGCGTCGCGGCACAGCGCCTCACGAATCTGGGGGTCAAGGTGCGGTGCGGGGGCAATCTCCACCACCTTCTGGTGGCGGCGCTGCAACGAGCAGTCCCGCTCAAACAGATGCACCACGTTGCCTTCACCGTCGGCAAGAATCTGCACCTCGATGTGGCGCGGGCGAATGACGGCCTGCTCCAGGAACACCGTGGGGTCACCAAAGGCGGCCTCGGCCTCGCGCATGGCGGCCTTCAACGCCCCCGGCAGCTCCGCGGCGGTCTCCACCCGGCGCATGCCGCGACCGCCGCCACCGGCCACGGCCTTGACAAAGATGGGGTAGCCAATCTGTTCCGCCCGGGCCACCAACTCGTCCACGTTGGTGGAGGGGTCCGAGGACTCGAGTACCGGAATACCCGCACGCTTGGCGGCGTCGATGGCAATCTTCTTGTTGCCCGCCATCTCCAGCACGTCGGCGGGGGGGCCCACAAACGTGATACCCGCATCGGCGCACGCCCTGGCCAGGTCCGGGTTCTCCGAGAGGAAGCCGTAACCCGGGTAGATCGCGTCCGCACCGGACAGCGTGGCCACCCGCAGAATCTCGTCAATGTCAAGGTAGGCGCGGACCGGGTGGTCCACTTCGCCAATCTCAAACGCTTCGTCCGCCTTCAGGCGGTGCTCGGAGAAGCGATCCTCATAGGGGAAGACCGCCACCGTCTTCGCGCCCAGCTCATAGGCGGCGCGGAAGGCACGCACGGCAATCTCGGCACGGTTTGCTACGAGGACTTTAGAAAACATTGACTCCCCTTCGAAGGTGTCTCCATTTTGCCAGGTTTGGCGAGGAGTCACGACGCGGGGCCGTGAAGCGGGCCCGATGCGGGGATTTAGCTGGCCTGTGTGCGTCGCGCGCGGCGTGCCGCAAGCTCGTCAATCACGCCTTCGGGCATGGGCTCGTCCTCCGCACGGTCGGACGGCAGATTGATGAGCGAGCCCTCGAGCTCGCGCCACACCTTGCCCAACGCGATGCCAAACACGCCCTGACCGCCCTGCACCAGGTCAATGACCTCCTCGTCGGAGGTGCACTCATAGACGGAGGCGCCATCGGACATGAGGGTGATATGCGACAGGTCGTCCACGCCGCGCTCCCTGAGGTGCGTCACGGCGGTACGGATCTGCTGCAACGAGACTCCCGAGTCCAGCAGGCGCTTGACCACGCGCAACACCAGGATGTCGCGGAAGCCATACAGGCGTTGGGTGCCGGAACCCGTGGCGGGCCGTACGGTGGGCTCCACCAAGCCGGTGCGTGCCCAGTAGTCCAACTGACGGTAGGTGATGCCCGCGGCCTTGCATGCGGTGGGGCCGCGGTAGCCGGCGGTCTTGTCCAACTCGGGCAGGCCGTCGTTGAACAGCACCCCCTGGTCCACGGCGGGGACGAGGTGCATACCCTCGACTTCCGTCATCGTCCCTCCTTGACCGTCGTGACCTTCACGTAGTACTTCAACGTTAGGGTTGAGCGGGCCCGCGGTCAACGACCGACACGCCCGGATTACGCGGATGTCCCGTGTGTGTCCACTGTATCCGTCATCGCCAGCGCCGTGAACAGGCGGGCGGCGGCGTGCATGCGATCCGCATGTGTGGCAGCAGCCGCACCATCCTCGCCCCGTGCGCGCTGCGGCGCCGTGGCACGGAGGGAGTTTTCCCGCTCCCGCTGGGCGGCGTGGCGCAACATGCGCACCGCGTGGACGTCTCCCCCGGCATCGAGGTAGGCCTGTACCGCCGTCACCAGTGGGGCGAGCGCGCGGTCGTATCCCCCTGGCGTGGTCGCCTCGATGAGCCCCTCGGATACGAGCGTCTGCGCAAGGGCGACGGGGGCATCGGCAAGGGCCGCAAGCGTGGCAAGCGGCACGAATGCCGCCTCCTCCTTGGCCGCCTCAGAGGGGGTGATGGCCCGCCGCAACTCCCCCGCATCCAGTTGCGCGAGCGTCTCACCGATGGCGCCCAGCGGCCGGTAGTGGTCCCGCTGCTCGCGCAGCACAAAACGCAGGCGCTCCACGTCCGATGCCGAGTACTGGCGGTAGCCCGATGCGGTGCGTTGGGCGCGCACCAGGCCTTGGCTGTCGATGAAGCGCACCTTGGACAGGCTGAGCGCGGGAAACTCCGCACTCAGCGTCCGCAACACCTCGCTCACCTTGAGGGTGGGCTCGTGAGACAACTGGTGTGGCCACGTAGACCCCGCCGCGGGCGTGCCCGCATCGTCGACGGAATCCGCCTCGGACGTGAGGCGCAGATGAGACGCGGCCATGGAAAAGCTAAGCCTGACCCTGGAAGAACGTGAGGCGGTATTTGCCAATCTGCACCTCGTCACCGTCGGCCAGCGGCGCCTCGGCCACGGGCTCACGGTTCACATAGGTGCGGTTCAGCGATCCGGCATCGAGCACCATAAACGTGGTGCCCTGGCGCAGGAAGCGCGCGTGCTCGCGGCTCACCGTCACGTCGTCAAGGAAGATGTCCGCGGCCACGGACCGCCCCACGGTGGTGACGTCCTGGTCCAGCAGAAAGCGCGCGCCGGCGCTGGGGCCATGCTGCACAATGAGCAGCGCGTGGTCGGGCGTAAGCGCATCCACCGCTGCCTGGTCGGGCGTGGAAAGCCGCACGGGCACGCCGTCGGTGGGCGGTTGGTATGCGTCGAGGGACATGGTCCGCTCGGCGGGCTTCTCGTCGTATGTCATGGCGCCTCCTTGCGCAACATTCTAGGTGGTACCGGGCGTGCTGGCTGTGGGGGATTCCCCCGACGGCACCGCCCTGACAATGGCCGTCACGTAACCCCACGCGCTCCACCAATACAGCACCGCGGCGCATGCCGCGCCCACAATGGCCACCGTGTGCACCACGGGCCACCGTTCAAACGCGAGGTAGGACAGCGGCAGGAACACGTACAGGGCAAAGGTTGCTGCCTTGCCCCACCAGGTCACGCGGGGTGCCTCCGCGTGGCGCGACCTCCCCCACAGCAGCATGAGACCCACCACGGCGTCGCGTGCCAAGAGCACAATCACCAGCCACCACGGCACGATGCCCCGCAGGGCGAGCCCCACCACCACCACCACGGTGAGAATGCGGTCCGCCGCGGGGTCAAGGAGCCGGCCCAGGTTCGTCTGCTGGTTCCACCGGCGGGCAAGGTAGCCGTCAAAGAAATCGGACACCCCGGCCACGGCCAACACCGCGATGGCCCAGGCGTCCTGGTGACGCACCAGCAACACCCCAAACACGGCAATCAGGACGATGCGCGTGGCGGTGATGACGTTGGGCACCGTCCAGTTCTTCATAGGTTCATCCTAGGCAGTGCCCCCGGGCCCACTCCCCCGCGCCTGCTCACCCGCCTGGGCACGCACCTTGTCTACCGTCTGGGCGGCAATCGCGGCCGCCTCGTCCTCACTGGCTCCGCGCGCCAGCTCCCTGGCGCGGATCTGCTCAAACACCTGATGCCGCCCCGGCTCTTGCTCACTCATGGCAACTCCTTGACGTAGTGATTACCTCTACTCAAGCATGGGGCACTGCACTTGGCAAGCGGCGCAGCACCTCAAACCGGGGCCCATTCTCGGCACTGGCGCTCACCAGGCTCACCTCAACGTCCTCACCCACGGGAATCTCGCCGCCGCAGCGTCCCACCACCGCGGGACGGGTGAGTTGCACCGTGCGTTCATCCAGACCCACGGCCACAAACGACTCCCCCACATGCGGACCAAGTAGCGCCGCCTCCACCGCGTTGACGCACGCCCTATCCACCGCGGCACCGCGCCGCGCGCCGCCCACCTGGGCATCGGGCACCGTGGGCAGGGCCTCGGTGACCCATCCCGGCACCGGAACCCCCGCGGCATGGGCCACGCACACCTCGGTGGCAAAACGATCCGCCAGGCGTCGCAGCGGCGCAGTGACATGCGCGTAGGGAGCGCCCAGCGCGCCGTGACTCGCCTGTTGCGGCAAGGGCATGGTCACGGGCGCGTCCGGCCGCACGTCAAAGGCCTCCCACTGGGCGCCGCGGAACAACGTCACCGCGTGCACCAAGAAGGCGGCACCAGCGGCCGATGCCGGGTCCACCGTGGCAAGCACGTCGCCGTAGGACCATTCACGCGGCCAGTCGATGCCAATCGCACGGGCCTGGCGGCGCAGCCGCGCCACCGATTCCTCATCCGCAGGCGGCATGGTGCGGAGGATTCCCACTCCGGCCTCGATCTGCAGGGCGGCGGCCGCCTCTCCCGCCAGGAGGGACAGCTGGGCGTTGTCGTCTTCCACGGCGGTGGCGGCCCGGAACTCCAGTGTGAGCTCACCGCCGGAGGCCACCACCTCTTGACTGGGCTTGGGGAGCGTCACCGCCCCGCGCTCCCGCATCGCGGCACGCCGCACGTCACCCACCTCCCGCAACGTGCGCGCCAATTCCCGGGTGGCATCGTCCGCGGGGGCGCTCACCTCGGGGTAGGAGAACTGGCGCGTGGACCGCACCCACGCGCGGGCCACGTCCACCCGCGCCAGGTGTCCGGTGGCGTCAATGTCTATCTCCCACACCACCGCCTTGGTGCGTTGCCCCGGAAGCAGGGAGGCAAAGCCCTCGGACATCACGGGCGGATGCAGTCCCACGCGCGTGTCCGGGCAGTAGACCGTCTCACCCCGCGCGCGGGTGTCCGCATCAAGCGCCCCGCCGGGGCTCACATGCGCAGCCACGTCCGCAATGGCGTAACGCAGCCGCCACCCGCCGTCGTGGCGGGCGAGGTGAAGCGCCTGGTCAAGGTCGCGGGAGCCCACCGGATCGATGGTGACAAACGGCACGTCGGTGAGGTGGTGACGCTCCCCCACCACATGCTCGGGGTCCTCCTGGGTGCCCACAGACGCCTCGGCGAGCACCGCGTCGGCGTAGTCCTCGCGCACCCCCTCCCGGGCACGAATGGCCGCAAATACCGGGTCAAGCGCCGCCAACGGCGTCCGCGCCACAAGACGTCTCACTGCCACGTCAGGCTCCTTCCGTGCCGCGACCCATGGGGTGCAGCCCCTCTCCCAGGCTGACCCGGGCAAGCAACGTGCCGCCGGCAATGGCCGCGGGCATCATCGCCACGGCAAGCGGCGGCAGGATGGCCACCACAAAGGCCGTCATCCCAAAGCCCAGGGTACGGGCGCGAGAAGCCCCCAAGGCTCGCCTCCTGCCGCCCAGTACTATTCCGCGGCGTTCGTACGGAATGGAGGTGAGTTCAAGCGCCAGGAACCAGCCACCTACGGCCGCACCCGCCACCCAGGAGGCGACCGTGCCCACCAGGGGCACCACGCCCAGGAGGCTGACCGCCACCACCAAGGGCAGCTGGATGGCGGCAAGCACCACCCCCTCGCCGATGCCCCGGATGGCGTTGCGCCACCACGGCCACACCGGCGCGGCGGGGGCACCACCGTGGGCGTCGTCCACCGCAAAGGCCAGCTTCTCAAAGAACGGCTGCCCCACCACCGTGGTGACGGACACAAACGTGAACACCATCACCGTGAGCACCGTCACGGCCGCGCTCACCATGAACGCAAGCTCCAGCACGCGCGCCAGAGTGCCCGTGACGCCCACCAACGACACCGCCCACCGAGCCACGTCGTCCAGCCACCACCACATGCTGAGGCCGAGTGCCGCAAACAGGCCCGCGGTGATAAGCCCGGGGAGGAGCCCCCAACCCATCAGCCGGGGGCTGCTCGCCCAGGTGCGCACCCCCAGGCCGTACAGGCGCATGCCCTCACCAAAGTCGCGCACAGCGCGACCACGGGATGACGCCACGGTGGGCGTGGGAGTGGGAGCGGTCACGCCTGGAGCGTGGCCCGTGCCAACGTGATGGGCACCGCGGACAACGCGGCAGAGACGGGGCAACCCGTGCTCACCTCGGTGGCCAACTGGGTGAATTCCTCGGCCGTGAGACCGGGAATGGCGGCCGTCACCGTCAGCACAATGCCGGTAATGCCGGTGCCGGGCTGAAAGGTCACCTCGGATGTGGCGTCAATGCCGCTCGGCGTCAGCCCGCGCTGCCCCGCGGCATGCGACAGGGCCATCGCGTAACACGCGGCATGGGCGGCACCCAGGAGTTCCTCGGGGGTTGCCATTCCGGCCGCACCCGCGGACCGTGCCGTCCAATTCACCGGCACCTCTGCCAGCTGGGAGCTGGCAAGCCGGGCGGAGCCTCCACCCTGCTCGAGCGAGCCTTCCCAGTGGGCACTTCCCGTGCTTGACACCGCCATGACGGTCTCCTTTCCTTGTGGCCGGTGAAGGACCGGCCCGCTTCCAGGCTACGCGGTGACCGGACGGTCCGCGGGCGTGCGCACCACGAACATCAACCCCAGGCCTACCAGCACCACCAGAATCACACCCAAGGTGCCCCAGATGATGGCGCCGGACACGGCGATGGCCACGCTCCATGCCATCTGGGACATGAACGATGCCGCGCGCCCGGTGGTGGCATATAGACCAAAGATTTCCGTCTCCCGCCCCACGGGGCTCAGGCGCGCCAGGAGGGACCGGGAGGCGGCCTGCGCGGGGCCCACCATGGCCGAGAGGATGAGGCCGCACACCCAGAAGGTGATCTGTCCGGCATCGCGCAACACCACCACACCCAGGCCGGCCACCACAATCACCCCCAAGGCGATGAGGATCACCCGGCGGGGACCCCAGCGGTCGTCAAGGCGGCCCGCAATGAGCGTGGACACACCCGCAATGAGGTTGGCTGCCACCCCAAAGATAATCACGCCCTGGTCACTAAAGCCAAAGGCCTTGGACGCGATGATGGCACCAAACGTGAACACCCCCGCCAGGCCATCGCGGTACACCGCGGAGGCAAGCAGAAACCACAGCGTGGAGCGCGAGGTGCGCCACAGATCGCGTAGATCCCCCACGAGCACCCCGTAGCCGCGCCACAGGGACACGCGCGGTCGGTCCGAGGGACGTGCCTCCGGCACCCACACAAACAAGGGCCAGGCAAACAGCAGCGTCCACACCGCACAGCCCACCGCAATGAGGCGGTAACCCAAGCCGTTCTCCGCGGGCAGCAGGCCCAGCGTCTGCGCCACAATCACCAACACGAGCGCCACGATGCCGCCCATGTACCCCAGCCCCCATCCCAGACCGGAGATGCGGCCCATGGTGTGAGGGGTGGTGACCTGCACAATCATCGCGTTGTAGTTGACGCCCGCAATCTCGCTCACCACCGACGCGAACGCCACCAGTGCCACACCCAGCCAGAAGAAGTGCGGGGAGGCCTCCACCCAAAACAGGCCGAGCATGGCCGCCACCAGCAGCACCGTGGTCACCCCCAGCCAGGCCTTTCGCCGGCCCGCGGCATCGGCCCTTTGCCCCAGCAACGGTGCAAGCACGGCAATGAGGATGCCCGCCGCGCCCACCCCAAAGCCAAACTGCGACGCGAGCGTGGCAATGGCCGCGTCGTAGGCGGGTGCGCCCTCGCCCAGCGCCGCGATGGCCGGATCAATGAACGCATCCGAGGTGAGGTACAAGGCCGCAAACACAAACGTGAGGATCACGGTGTTGAAGGGTTGGGTGGCCCAATCCCACAGCGCCCAGGCCCACACCCGGCGGCGGCCGCGATCGGCGCGCGGCAGGCCCGGGGCATCGGCAACGGAGTTCAATACGGGCGAAGCGTCATTGCTCATGGGGTTGAGTATGCCGTGCGGCGCCGCCTTCGCCCACCACCTGGCGGTTACCATCGCGGGTGTGAGCGATTCCGCAGCACCGTGGTCACCGTGGACGGCCGATGTGTTGGACGGCTTTGAGGCCTCCACCGACGGCCGCATCACCCTGGTGCGCCCCCTGCCGGGCTCACCCCTAGCCATACGGGCGCCGCGCGCGGTGCTGCTCCACGTCCCCGGGTACAACGACTACTTTTTTCACAGCCACCTGGTGGCGGCACTGGCTCAGGCCGGATATGCGGTGGTGGCCATGGACGGCACCGCGGCGGGACGCTCGCTGCGTCCGGGTCAGATTCCCCATGCCATGGCGCGCATCGAGGAGCCCGGTGACGATATTGCGCATGCCGCCGCCCGGGTGGCGCAGATGTATCCGGGCGTGCCCCTGGTGGTGCATGCGCACTCCACGGGCGGCTTGGCGGCGGCCATCTGGGCGGCGGACCGCCCTCACCCGACGTTGGCGGCGCTGATTCTCAACGCGCCGCTCATGGGCAGGCACGAGCGGCTGACGCGACGCCTGGGGTCCGTGGCCTTGCCCCTGCTGGCCCGGTGGCGCCCCCATATGGTGGTGTCCCACCACCCGTCGGTGTATGCCACGGGGCTGCGTGAAGAGGCGGGGGGTGCGTGGCACTTTGACACCCGCTGGAAGCGGCCCGAGGGCCTTCCCGCTCGCGCCTCGTGGGCGGCCGCGGTACGCAGCGCCCAACGGCGCATCGCGCACGGACACGTCACCATTGCGGTGCCGGTGCTGGTGGCCTCCAGCGCTCGCAGCGGCGCCGAGCGGTGGGACAACCCGCATCGGCACCGGGAGGACATCGTGGTGTCCGTGGAGGCCATTGACCGCCTTGCGCCGCGCCTGGGTACGCGCATCACTCGGGTGAAGATTCCCGATGCCGTGCACGACCCCTCGCTCAGCGCACCCGTGCCGCGCGAGCGCTACTGTGCCGAGGTGATCGGCTGGTTGGATCGCACCCTTGCCCATCAGGACGTTCCCGTCACTCCCCCGGAGCCTTCATGACCCACGCCTACTTTGACAACGCCGGCGCGCCCATCGCGCTCGCGCATCGCGGCTTCTCCCGTGAGGGGCTGGAGAACTCCATGGAGGCCTTTGCCGCCGCGGTGGCCATGGGGGCCACCCATGTGGAGACGGATGCGCATGGCACCGTGGATGGGGTGGCCGTGGCCCTGCATGACTCCCGCCTTGACCGCACCACCGACGCCCATGGCGCCGTCAGCGCACAGCCGTGGGACCAGGTGCGGCACGCCAAAATTGGCGGCATCTCCCCCGTGCCTCGGTTGGACGCCCTGCTGGACGCGTTTCCGGATACGCGCGTGAACATCGACGTGAAGTCTGCCTCCAGCATTCAGCCCGTTGCCGACGCGATTGAACGCACCCGCGCCCACGACCGGGTGTGCATTGCCTCCTTTTCCACCGCGCGCCGCCGGGCCACGGTGGCGCGCCTGAGCCGCCCAGTGGCCACCTCGGCGGGAACGCGCGAGACGGCTGCCTTTGCGCTTGCCGCGGCCGTGCATCGGCCCGTGACCCGTGCCCTTGCCCAGGTGGACGCCCTGCAGGTGCCGCCCCGTGCCGGCATGCTTACGCTGGTCTCGAGCCGCACGGTGGCCGCCGCTCACGCCGCGGCCCGGCAGGTGCATGTGTGGACCATCAACGATCCGGCCCAGATGGATGCCCTGCTGGACCTGGGGGTGGACGGCCTGGTCAGCGACCGGCTTGACCTGCTGATTGAGGTGTTGCGCCGGCGCGGCCAGTGGCCCGCGTGATGGCCCGGCCCGCGGCCACCGAGGCGCGGGCGTCGAGCACCCGCTGATTGCGGCTACCCCGGTAGGCAAGGCTCAGGTCGCGTTGCTCCTGCTGGAAGGTGCCATCCACCAGGACGTCGAGCTCATTGAGGAGCGCGTGCTTGTCGGGGTCCGCGGAGGCCAGCAACTCCTCCACCGTGTAGCCCGACCAACACCACACATCCTTGGTGGCGCCAAAGCGTTCCCTGAGCGCGGTCACCACGGCAAGGCACACCCCCGTGTTGAGGAAAGGCTCTCCCCCCAGCAGCGACAGCCCCTGCACCGCCGGGTGAGCCAGATCGTCAAGGATGCGCCGCTCCAGATCCGCGTCGTAGGGGTGGCCAAAGCGGAAGTTCCATGCCGCCTCGTTGTAGCACCCCTCGCAGGCAAAGAGGCATCCGGCCACGTACAGGCTGCACCGCACGCCCTCCCCGTCCACAAACGACATGGGGGTGTATGACGCGACGTACCCGTGGCTGACCTTGTGGGACTGCCACAGGCGCGGGTTGGGCGTGCGGGGCATCGGTCCTCTCCTAGGCGTCTGTCGGGGGCGTGCGCAGGTCTCCCGCCACCGCCGGAACCGTCGCGGCATCCAGGCTGACGCTTCCCGCCAAATGCTTGACGCGGGAAGCGATCTCCTGGTGCCTGCCGTGCACCATGGGGCGCTGCTGGGGGTTCCCCAGGTAGCCGCAGGTGCGCTTGACCACATCGCACGTGCGCGGGTCCGTGTTGCCGCACGAGGGGCACGCAAAGCCACGCGCCGTGGGCGTGAAGTCGCCCGCGTAGCCGCACTCGTAGCAGCGGTCGATGGGCGTGTTGGTTCCCAGGTAGCCCACCTTGTCGTACGAGTAGTCCCACACGGCCTCCAGTGCCTGCGGGTTGTGCTGCAGCACGGGGTACTCGCAGTAGTGGATGAAGCCGCCGGCGGTGAGCGGGGCGTACTCCGCCTCAAAGTCCAGCTTGGCAAACGGCGTGGGGTTCTTGCGCACGTCGTAGTGGAAGCTGTTGGTGTAATAGTCCTTGTCGGTGATGTTCTCCACCTCGCCAAAGCGCTCCTTGTCCAGGCGGCAGAAGCGGTCCGTGAGGCTTTCCGATGGCGTGGAGTACACCGAGTAGTGGTAGCCGGACTCCCGCTTCCACTCGGCCGCATGCGCCTGAAGGCTGCGCAACACATCCAGCGTCAGCTGCTTGGCCTCCGGGTTGGACTCCCACTCACCGCCATAGAACGCGGCCGCCACCTCGTACAGGCCGATGTAGCCAAGGGAGACGGTGGCGCGGCCGTCGCGAAACAGCTCGTCAACCTCGTCCTGAGGACCAAGGCGCTTTCCAAAGGCGCCGTGGACGTACAGGATGGGGGCATTGCCGGGCTGTGCCTGGGTGCACCGGGCAATCCGGAACGCCAGGGCATCGTGCACGGTGGCAAGGCGCTCCTCCAAGAGGGACCAGAACACCTCAAGGCTGCCGCGCGCCTCCAACGCGATGCGCGGCAGGTTGAGCGTGACCACGCCCAAGTTCATCCGGCCTTCCACCGTGTCCTTGCCCTCCGCATCGGTCCACCCCTGCACAAAGGAGCGGCAACCCATGGGTGCCTTGAACGAGCCGGTGATTTCCACAATCTTGTCGTAGTTGAGCACGTCCGGGTACATGCGCTTGGTGGAGCACTCCACGGCAAGGGCCTTGATGTCGTAGTTGGGGTCGGAGGGCGCAAAGTTCAGGCCCTTCTTGATGGTGAACAGCAGCTTGGGGAAGATGGCGGTACGCCCCTCGGCACCCAGGCCCTTGATGCGAATCTCCAAGATGGCGCGCTGAATCTCCCGCTCAAACCAGCCCGTGCCCAGCCCAAACCCCACGGAAGTGAACGGCGTCTGGCCGTTGGAGGTGAACAGTGTGTTGATCTCGTACTCCAGCGACTGCATCGCGTCGTAGATGTCCTTGCGCGTCTTGGCCTGCGCATAGGGCACATGCTGGTCAATGTCCCCAATCCACTCCTGGGCATCCGCAAGGTGCTTGTCGTAGTTGAGCTGCGCATAGGGCGCGAGCAGTTCGTCAATGCGGTTGACCGTGCAGCCGCCGTACTGGCTGGAGGACACGTTGGCAATGATCTGGGAGATCTGGGCGGTGGCCGTCTGGATGGAACGCGGCGGCGTCACCTGGGCATTGCCAATGCGAAAACCCGCCGCGAGCATCGTCTTGAAGTCGATGAGGCAGCAGTTGGTCATGGGCGCATAGGGGTGGTAGTCAAGGTCGTGGTAGTGGATGTCACCCTTTTGGTGCGCGTTGGCCACATGCGGCGGGAGCATCTTGAGGCCAATGGCCTTGCCCACCATGCCCGCCGTGAGGTCGCGCTGGGTGTTGAACACCTCGGAGTCCTTGTTGGCGTTCTCGTTGACCACCGTCTGGTCCTTGCTGAGCAGCCGGTCAATGGAGTGGTTGAGGTCCGTGGCCTTGGACCGCGCAAAGTCGCGCTGCACGCGGTAGTCGATGTACGCGCGTGCCACGTCATACTCGTGCTCTTCCAGCAGGACGTGTTCCACCACCGACTGAATCTCGTAGATCTTTACCGCTCCCCCAAAGCGCGCGGCAAGTTCCGCGTCAATCCGGGCCGTGAGGGCGCCGATGCTGGCCAGATGGTGGGCGCTCACCTCGCCGTAAACCGCGGTGAAGGCCTTGTGGAGGGCCCGGCGGATGCGGCCGTCGTCAAAGCGCAGCTCGCGGCCGTCGCGCTTGACCACCGTGAGGGTGGCGGTGGGTGGGGTGGGTGCTGTGGGGGTGGGTGCCGTCACGGCCGTCGCCGTGAGCGTGTCTTCACTGAGGGTCATGGTCCGTACATCCTCCGCTTCGCTGCGTAGTGATCCGCCGGCCCAAGTGCGCTTACCACTATATGTAGGGCCGCAGACTGTTCCCCCACACTAGATGTAGTGTTTATTCGCAATTGGGACCATGGTCCCTTGTTTAGGCCAACACCCCGGAATAGGGCCGTCGCGCGTGTTGCGGCACGCGCCAAACCCTACGATGGGGCCATGAGCCAGGCCCCGTTCGCGCCGCGTGCGATCGGCCTGGTGTGGGTGGGTGGCGCGCTTGGCGCCGGGACGCGCGAGGCGCTTACCCTGGCCTTCCCCGCCGTCAACGGGATCCCGCTGACCATCCTGGCCATCAACATCGGCGGCGCGCTGCTGTTGGGCCTGCTGCTGAGCGCCCTAGCCGCGCGCGGGCCCGACGAAGGCCTACGGCGCGATGTGCGCCTGCTGTGCGGCACCGGGCTGATGGGCGGCTTCACCACCTATAGCGCGCTGGGAAGCGACACCGCGCACCTTATTCTCACCGGACGGGTGGCTGCGGGCGTGGGCTACGCGCTTGCCACCGTGGTGGTGGGTGCCCTTGCCAGCTGGGCGGGCATCGTGCTGGGGCGTCGCCTCCTTTCCCGGGGCGGCACCCCCGATGCCACGGCGGGTGCCGCATGAGCCCGGCGATGCTGGTGGGAGCGGTGGCACTTGCGGGCGGCGTGGGCGCCGTGGCTCGCTACGCCCTGGACGCCGTGATCACGGCGCGTGCGGGCCGCGACGGCTTGCCCTGGGGCACCATCGTCATCAACCTGAGCGGCTCGCTTGCCCTGGGTCTGGTGGCCGGACTGGCCGCCTGGTCGGACCTAGAGGCCGGTGTGGCGACGGTGGCGGGTGCGGGTTTTCTTGGCGGCTACACCACGTTTTCTACGGCAAGCGTGGAGACGGTGCGGTGTGCGCTTGCGGGCCGCTACCGCGACGCGCTGCTCAACGGGCTGGGCGTGGTGGTGGCAAGCACCGTGCTCGCCGCGGCGGGGTGGGGCCTTGCCGCCCTGCTGAGCACATAGCGGCGGCCCCGGGTCCCGCGCGGCGAGCGGGTGAGCGTTAGGCCAGTCCCCCGTTGGCGAAGACGGTCTGGCCGTTGATCCAGCGTCCGGGACCGGCCAGGAAGGCCACGGTCTGGGCAATGTCCTCGGGCTGACCCAGGCGCTCCAACGGCACGGCGCCGGCCAGACCCGCAATGGCGTCGTCACTCTTGCCATCCAAGAACAGGGGCGTGGCCGTGGGGCCGGGCGCTACGGCGTTGACCGTGATGTCACGGCCACGCAGCTCGCGGGCCAGGATAAGCGTCAGGCTCTCCACGGCGGCCTTGGTGGCCACGTAGGGCCCATAGGTGGGGAACTGGGTGCGGGTCACGCTGGTGGAGAAGGTGATGATGGCACCACCCTTGCGCACCCGCGTGGCGGCCTGCTGCGCCACCACAAAGGTGCCGCGCAGGTTGGTGCGTACCAACGCGTCAAAGTTCTCCAGGGAGAACTGGGCCACGGGGCCAAGAAGCATCACCCCGGCGGTGTGCACCACCACGTCAATGCCACCGAAGGCGGCCTCAACCTTGTCAAAGGCGGCGGTCATGGCCTGCTCGTCCGCCACATCGGCGCCCACGGCGATGGCCTGCCCACCCGCGGCAACAACCTGTGCCACGAGGGCATCGGCCTTGGTCTTGTTGCCTGCGTAGTGCACGGCCACGGCATAGCCATCCGCCGCGAGGCGCTCCACGACGGCCTTGCCGATGCCGCCGGAACCACCGGTGACAAGGGCCACGCGGGGCGGGAGCGGGTGAATGGTGGTCATAGGAGTGTCCTTTCATAGGTGCGGCAGGGTGTGCCGCGGGGAACATCTGGACGCGGGTTGCGTCCGATGCCCCGGGTGGTCTCCACCAGATGGTGGATTGTGGGTGATACGGGGGTGACTTAGGTGGGTAGGCCGCGGCCGAGGCGGCGGAGCCACTCGTCAAGGAGTGCGGCCTCGGCGGCGGAAAAGGGTGCTGCTGGGGAGCCCGCGCCGTTCTCCTGAAGCGCGGCGCGGAGGGTCACGGCAGCCACCGTCACCGCGCCGGTGACGTCCTCCTGGGATGTGCTCCCGCCGTGTGACGCGGGGGCAAGAATTCCCGCCAGCGTCGCCTCGCGGGTGAGTTCCGCGATGTCCGCCTGGGGGTAGTTCTCCGGGTGCAGGATGAGGCCAAGCGCCACGCCAGTGTTGGCCGCCATGACAATGCGTGCGGCCTCTGCGGGGGCCAGGCGGAGCCGACCCTGCGCAGCAATGCGGTCCAGAATGCTGCGCAGGAGCCCCATGGCTTCCACCGCCGCTTCGGGCCGGGTGGTCAGCTGCCCCCCAAAGAGAATGCGATAGGCGTGGCGGTGCTCCAGCGCAAACTCCATGTGTGCGTCCCATCCGGCGCGGAGGTCGGCCACCGGGTCTGCGGAGGGGGAGGCCGCACGCTTGAGCGCAAGGTACTCACCCCATACGGCATCCACCACCGCGGCAATCAGCCCGTCCTTGTCGCCAAAGTGGCGGTACAGCACTGGCTGTCCTACTCCGGCGGCGTCGCAGACCGCCCGCGTGGAGATGTCCCCCGTGGGCGAGGCCGCCAGAAGTTCGGTGGCCGCGTGAAGTATCGCTGCTTTGGCGCTCATGTAATCAATGGTAACACTGTTTGCGTAGCAGTGCTAACGCCGGGGCGTAGCGCTGCTTTGGTGCGTGTGGTGCGGCGCCCCGGGGTTTGGGACCGGTTTGGCCCTGTGCGGGGCGGCTCCCCGGGGTTTGGGACTCACATGGCCGCTGTGGGGCGCGCGGTGCATCCTGTGGGACCCAAATGGCCCGTGTGCGATGGGACTCCGCGGGTTTGGGACTGGTTTGGCCCCTGTGCGGCGCGCGCTGCTTCCTGGGGGACCCAAATGGCCCGTCAAGCCAGATGAGCCAACGCCAAGGGCCAATCGAGTCCCACAGGAAACATCAGAGCCCCCACAGGGGCCAAATCAGTCCCAAACTCCTTGCGGCCCATGCGATCGCTCGGCGCGTGGGCCACAGCACGCGGACCCATCGGGGTTTGGGACTCACATGGCCGCTGTGGGGCGCGCGGTGCATCCTGTGGGACCCAAATGGCCCGCAAGCCCCCAGTCCGTCAAGCCCCCAGTCCGCCAAACCCCCCCCCACCACGCACAAAGGGCCAGCCCCGGCTTGCCGGAAACTGACCCTTGACGTGCACGTCCACGATGTCATGAGACATCACATGGTCGGGCTGACAGGATTTGAACCTGCGACCCCTTGACCCCCAGTCAAGTGCGCTACCAAACTGCGCCACAGCCCGTGACAGCCAGATAATGCTACCGGACGCGGGGACCTGTTCAGACCACCGCCACACCGTGCCGGCGGCCAGACCGCCCCACCTCTCCTACGCCGCCGTGACCGGCCCCACCTTGGCCAGGTAGCAGCGCCCGCACAACGACTCGTAGCGAGCGTCCTCGCCGTCAATGGCTACCTGCTCGCCGCTACGCACAAACTCCCCGCCCACAATGCGGGCGTTGAAAATCGCCTTGGATCCACACCGGCAGATGGTCTTGAGCTCCTCGATGGAGTGCGCAATCTCCATGAGCCGCAGCGAGCCCGGGAAGGAGTGCGTCATGAAGTCGCCACGCAACCCGTAACACAGCACGGGAATGTTGTGCTCGATGGCCAGCGTAAATGCCCCGTCCACCTGCGCGGGGGTCAGAAACTGTGCCTCGTCCACAAAGATGGCGTCCACCTGGTCCAGTGCCCGGTATGCGGCGATTGCCTGGGCAAAGTCCGCGTCATGCGCCAGCAACACGTCCACCGGCCGTTCCACGCCAATGCGCGACTGGATGGCGGCACCCGCCTTGGTATCCGTGCCCGGCTTCACGATGACGGGGTGCTGATCGCGTTCCGAGTAGTTGTAGGCGGCGGTCAGCAACAACGCCGACTTGGAAGAGTTCATGGCGCCATAGCGGAAGTACAACTTGGCCATCAGCCGTCCTTGAGGGAGGAGGAACGTGGTGCAGGAGGCACTGTATCGCGCCCGCACCTCACCTAGGACATCTCGGGCACGCCCTCCGGCACGTCCTCGGCAATCACGTCAGACACACCCTCGGCAACCACCCCGGGCGCGTCCTCACTCACCGCGGCCGCCCGGCCCTCCCCGGCATCGGGCGCGTAAAAGTGCGTCCGGTTGCGCCCGGCCCGCTTGGCCCCGTACAACGCGGCATCCGCACGACGCAACAACTCCTCAAAGGGCACGCCGGGCACGATGCACGCCGCACCAAAGCTCAGCGTGGCGGGAGTGTCACCCTCACGGGTGGCGGTGGCCACCGCGGCTGCCAAACGGTCCGTGACGGCAAGCGCGGTTCCCGATGTGGCATGGGGCAGCACCAGCACGAACTCCTCACCTCCCCAGCGGCCCACCACATCGCCGGGCTCAAGCACCTCGTCGCACGCATGCGCAAAGGTCTTGAGAATCCTGTCCCCCACCGCATGGCCAAACGTGTCGTTGATGGCCTTGAAGTGGTCAAAGTCCGCCATAATCACCACGCCGTAGGGGGTGCCCTGTGCGAGCACGGCCTGGGCGCTATCGGTCAGCGCCGTGCGGCTCAGCAACCCGGTGAGGTCGTCATGGCGCGCTCGCAGGCGCCAGCCGTGTGCCACCTCGTATCGGCTGAGCTCGGACACGGAGTAGGTGACAATCACGATGGTGACCGTACTGGTGAGATTGCCGGTGACGGGCCCCAACCAGTGCTGGTACAGGGTGGACTCCGGCCCCACCGTAAGCAACGTGACAACCCTGGCCACGTAATAGACGCTGATGACGGAGGTGCTGAGCGCCAAGGCCCACAGCGAGGTGGTGGCATAGCCGTGCGCCAGCATGTCGTCGTCGTCAATGGCGCGGTGACGGATCAGCCGCCACAGCATCCAGGCCGCCGCACCCATGGCCGTGGCCATACCCACCGCCGCCGTGTACCCGGTGGGCCACATGGGCCCCGAGGGGTTCTCCACATACCCCACCACGGTGATCACGGTCAGCGGAATGGCATACCACCACAGGGGCGTGTTCTGACTGAGCAGGCTGCGCACCGCGCCACCCACAAAGGCGACGGCGGACACTCCCACCCCGGTGCCCAACGCTGCTAAAACTCGGCTGTGCCCCGCGCCCGCTCCCGCGATGTACAGCAATGTGGTGAGAGCGGAACCCAGGACCACCAGGCTCCAGATGCCGGCATAGTTCGCGCGCGTGGGCCGGTAAGTACCAAAAAAGATGAGCAGGAACGCGACCACGGCAAGCGAACCCTGTACCGCCCACAGCGTGTCAAGGTCCAACATAATTCGAGCCTAGGCTCAGCCTGCGACAATCCCTAGCGCGTGTGGCGTACGCCACAGGACGCCGCAGGGTGCCACCGGGGTCTACTTGCGCGGGGACCGCTTCTCGCGCACCCGCACGGACACCTGAATGGGTGTGCCCTCAAACCCAAACGCCTCCCTCAGGCGCCGCTCAATAAAGCGCCGGTACTGCGGGTCAAGGAACGCGGTGGTGAAGATCACAAAGCGTGGCGGCCGTGTGGACGCCTGGGTGGCAAAGAGGATCTTGGGTTGGCGTCCGGAGCGCACCGGATGCGGGTGCTCGGCCACCAACGCCCCCAAGAACGTGTTGAGCTTGCCCGTGGACACGCGCTGGTCCCACGAGGACAACGCCAGTTCCATGGCGGAAATCAGCCGGTTGGTGTGCCAGCCGGTCTTAGCGGACAGGTTGACGCGCGGCGCCCACCTCAGCTGCACCAGGTCCTGCTCAATGGAGCGCTCCAGGAGAAAGCGCTCGTCCTCCCCCACCAGGTCCCACTTGTTGAATACCAGCACCAACGCCCGGCCCGCATCAATCACCTGGGAGATGACGCGGGTGTCCTGCTCGCTCAGCGGGACCGATGCGTCCAACAGCACCAGACCCAGCTCGGCGCGCTCAATGGCGCTCGCGGTGCGCAGCGACGCGTAGAAGTCGGCACCCTTGGTCTGATGGACGCGCCGCCGAATACCCGCGGTGTCCACCAGCGTCCACGGCACGCCGTCAATCTCCACCACCTCGTCCACCGGGTCGCGCGTGGTGCCCGCCACCTCGTCCACCACCACCCGGTGTGCCCCCGCCAAGCGGTTGAGCAGCGAGGACTTGCCCACGTTGGGGCGCCCCACCAGCGCCACGCGCCGCGGCTGATCCACGAGCGCTTCCACCTCGGGAAGCTCGGTGGGAAGCGCGCCCACGGCAGCGTCAAGCAACTCCCCCATGCCGCGCCCGTGAAGGGCGGAGACGGGGTACGGCTCGCCAAGCCCCAGGTTCCACAGTGCCGCCGCCTCCAACTCGCCCTGAGGTCCATCCACCTTGTTGGCGGCCAATACCACAGGCTTCTTGGAGCCGCGCAGCAAGCGCACCACCTGCTCATCCGTGGCGGTGGCCCCCACGGTGGCATCCACCACCAACACAATCGCATCGGCAAGATCAATGGCCGCCTCCGCGGCCTGCGCCACGGAGAGGTCAATGCCGGTGACGTTTTTCTCCCACCCGCCCGTGTCCATGAGCATGAAGTCGGTTCCGGCCCACTCGGCACGGTACGAGACACGATCACGGGTCACTCCGGGGGTGTCCTCCACCACCGCAAGGCGCTTACCGAGGATGCGGTTGACCAGCGTGGACTTGCCCACATTGGGTCGGCCCACAATGGCAAGCGTGGGCAGGCGCTCCTCCATCTCCACGTCCTCGCCGCCCAGCGCGGCAAAGTCCTCATCGGAGAGGTCATACGCCTCGAGGCCCGCCCTGAGTGCGGCCTCGCGAATCTGATCAAGGCTCTCCTCGGGATCCGAGGCGTGAGGTGCGGGAAGGTCGTTCTCAGTCACTGTTGGCTCCTTGCCGCCTCAGCCAGTGAAAGCACTGCCTGTACCGCATCGTCAATGGTCATGTCCGAGGTGTCGAGCGTGTGGACGCCATCCACCGCCTCGGTGAAATTCACCACCGTGGAGTCCTTGGCATCGCGCCCCAGCACCGCCTCACGCACGGTTCCCGCATCGGCACCCTCGCCGGCCCGGCGCGCCACCCGCACGTCATCGCGGGCGGTCATGAGCACCCTCACCGGGGCATCGGGGGCGATGACGGTGGTCACGTCGCGCCCCTCAAGCACGATGCCGCGGCCCGCGGAAAAGCCGCCCTCCACCTCGAGCGCCACGATGGCTTGCTGCCATTCGCGCAACACCGCACGCGCCTCCAGGTTGGTGGCCACACGCGACACCAGCAGCGACACGGTGTCCATGCGGATCATGCGGGAGATGTCCTCGCCGTCCAACTCCACGCGGGGGTTGACGGGGTCAAGGCGCAGCTCCACGTTCATGGTGGCCAGCATGGCCGCCACGTCCGCGTGGTTGTCCAGGTCCACACCCTCCCGCATGCATGCCACGGTTCCCGCCCGGTAGGTGGCACCCGTGTCCAGGTAGGCGAGCCCCAGACGCCGCGCCACCTCGCGCGCCACCGTGGACTTGCCGGTGCCCGCGGGGCCGTCAATCGCAATCACCAGGCCGCTCATGAGCTTGCCACCATCCATCCTCGGTCTTCGAGCGCCGTGACCAGCGCCGTGGCATGCACGGGCAACACCCACAGCGTGGTCAGGCCCACGCTCTGGCGCGGCGAATGCTCAATGGTCAGGTCTTCCACGTTGACGCCCAGTGTGGCGGTGTCCGTGAGCAGGCGCACCAGGTGACCGGGCTCGTCGGGCACAATCACGGTCACGGGGTGCCATTCACGCGCCACCCCACCGTGCTTGCCGGGGATGCGCGCCACCTCCATGCGGCCGCGCTCCATCAGATCGGTGAGCGCGGCGCCAATGTCCGTGGCGTCCCGCACGTCTTCCAGGTCGCCGATGATGTGGTCAAGGGTGGCGGTCAGAGCGGCGTGGTTGAGGCGTGCGATATCCGCCCACATGCCCGGCGCCGAGCCCGCGATGCGGGTCACATCCCGCAGGCCCTGACCGGCCAGCGCCACGTCATCGGCGGAGAGCGTGCCCAGGGCGGCGGCCACCGCCGATGCCACCACCTGGGGGGCGTGGGACACGCGCGCCACGGCGGCATCGTGCGCGGCCGCGTCCATCACCACCAGGTCGCCTCCGAGCGCTGCCGCGACGGCCCGCACCGCGTCAACGGCATCCGCGGTCGCGTCGCCGGGGCACATCACCCAGGGGCGCGCCGTGAACAGGTCGCCTTGCGCGGCAAGCGACCCGGACACCTCGCGCCCGGCCATGGGGTGGGAGCCCACGTACCGGGCGGCCAGCCCGGCATCGCGCACCTGGAGCGCGATGGGCGCCTTCACGGACGCCACATCGGTCACCGTGGCCTGAGGCCACCGCCGCAACGCGTCCACCACCACATCGCCCGCCACGGCGGGGGGTGCGGCCACCACCACCAGATCGGGGTCCACGGCGGCAAGTTCCCCCCCGGCGCCGATGCGGCGTGCGAGCAGGGCGGCATCGGCATGGGCATCGTCAATGGTCACGGTCCAGCCCGCGGCGCTGAGCCCCAGGCCAATGCTCGCTCCAATGAGGCCCGCGCCAACGATGTGCGTGCGCGGTGCATCGGTCATGACGAGAGGTCCCGCCGCAATGCCACCGCGCCGTGAAGGTACACGTGCACAATCTCCTCGCGCGGCCGTTCCAGGTTGGCGTGCGCCATTGCCCGCACCACAAGCGGCATGGCGCCCTCCACCGCAATCTCTTGGGCGCACATCAGCGGCACCGCATCAAGCCCCAGCATGCGTGCGGGGGCGGCGGGAAAGTCGCTCACGATGTCCGGGGTGGCGGTAAAGAACACGGAGACAAGGTCGTCGGGCGTGAGCGCGTTCTGGGCCAACATGGCGGCCACCAGCTCCTGGGTGCGCTCATAGAGGTGGGTACGCTCGTCGCGCTCTAGCGTGGTTGCACCTCGAATAGCCCTGACAGTCACGGGGTAATCGTAACGGGCACACGCCCACGTGGATGCGCTACAGGCCCGCCGCCGCCATGAGGGCGCCCACCTCGGCGTTGCCCAACACGCGCATCTCACCGGGCGACATGGCACCCAACCGGATGGGACCAAACTGGGTGCGCACCAGGTCCACCACCGGGTAGCCCGCGGCATCAAACATGCGGCGCACAATGCGGTTGCGGCCCTCATGCAGCTCCACCTGCACCAGCGAGTGGTCGCCGGAGACGTCCAACACCTGGCACTCGCTCACGCGCACCGGGCCATCCTCCAGGTCCACGCCCGCGCGCAAGGTGGTGCACAACGTGGCCGGAACCCGCCCCCGTACCTTGGCCACGTACACCTTGGCCACACCATGCGAGGGGTGAGCCAGCCGGTTAGCCAACTCGCCATCGTTGGTCAGCAACAGCACGCCCGTGGTTTCCGCGTCCAGGCGGCCCACGTGGAACAGCCGCTCCGAGAAGTCGGCCACATAGCGATCCAAGGCGGGACGGCCTTCGGGATCACTCATGGTGCTCACCACACCCTTGGGCTTGTTGAGCACCACGGTCACCAGCGTCTCGTCCACGCTGATGCGCTTGCCGTCCACCTCCACGGTGGCCTCTTCGGGAACAATGCGTACGCCCAGCTGGTCCACCACCTGACCGTCCACGCTGACCCGCCCCGCCTCGATGAGGTCTTCGCAGTGGCGGCGCGAACCCACGCCCGCCTGTGCCAGCACCTTCTGGAGGCGAATACCCTCGGGCCGGTGAATCTCTAGGTGGGGCACTACCGTGTCGCCTCCGTGTCAAGCTCCTCAAGAGCGGGCAAATAGGGAGCAAGCGCCGGGAGCTCATCAAGGCTCGCAAGCCCCATACGCTCCAGGAATTCCGTGGTGGTGCCGTACAGCACCGCGCCCGAGGTCTCACCCACCTCGGTAACAAGGCCCCGCGCCGCGAGCGTCTTCATGACGGAATCCACATTCACTCCTCTGACCTGCGACACCTGACCGCGGGTCACCGGCTGACGGTACGCGACTACCGCCAAAGTCTCCAATGCGGCCTGCGAGAGCCGCGAGGACTGTCCCTCCACCAAAAAGCGCCCCACCACATCGGCATACAGGCGTGAGGAGTAGATGCGCCACCGGCCGTCCACCTCGCGTGCCTCAAAGCCGCGGGGGTTGCTGGGGTCCGCGTATTCGTCGCGGAGTCCCTGCAGGACCGCCACCACCTCCGCCTCGGGCACGTCCAACGCGGCCGCCAGGTCCGCGGCGGCCACGGGCTCGTCCACCACCATCAAGATCGCCTCCACGGCGCCCCGCACGCTCACTGCTCCTGCTCCTCCTCCGGGGACGGCGCCGCGTCCTCCTGCTCGCCCTCAAACTCGTTGATGCGCTCCCCCACGTCCACCTGGCCATCCCCGCCGGTCCACCTGATGGTGAGTTCGCCCAGCGAACGCATCTGGTCAAACGCCACCAGCCCCTGCCGGAACAGCTCCAGCAGCGCCAGGAAGCGCGCCACCACCACGTTAAGCGCCCCCGCATCGGCCACCAAGGCCCGGAAGGTGGCACCGCCGGAACGCTGCAGGCGGGAGGCGATATGTGCGGCCTGTTCGCGCACGGACACCACGGCCTGATGCAGATGCGCCGTGGAGACCCCCAACGCCTCGGGCCGCGGTTGGAGCGCGCGTGCGGCAAGTTGCGCCATGAGCTCCGGCGTGGCGGTCCACACCAGCTCCGGCAGCAGCATCGCAAAATGCGGCTCCAACGTCACCGCGCGGGGGAAGGCGCGGGGGGCGCTGAGCATCGTGTCAAAGGTGGCCGCCATCTCCTTGTACGCGCGGTACTGCATGAGGCGCGCAAACAGGAGGTCGCGGGCCTCCAACAGTTCCAGGTCTTCCAGGTCGTCCACCTCGCCCTGCGGGAGCAGGCGGGCGGCCTTGAGGTCCAACAACGTGGCGGCCACCACCAAGAACTCGGACGCGGAGGACAGGTCCCATTCGGCGTGGGCCCGCACCGTGGCCAAAAACTCGTCGGTCACCCGCGCCAGCGCCACCTCGGTGATCTCCAGCTCATGCTTGGAGATCAGGCTCAGCAGCAGGTCAAAGGGGCCCTCAAAGTTGTCGAGGTGAACCTCAAACCCCGTGCGAGCGCCGTCGGCGGTCTCCGTGGACACGCTACGCGGCGACCCCGCGCGCAATCAGCTCGCGCGCCAGCTGCCGGTACTGCTGCGACCCCGCGTGCTGCGGTGCGTGCTGCAGGATGGGCTCCGCCGCCACCGACGCATCGGGAAACTTCACGGTGCGCGCAATCATGGTCTGGGTCACCTTGGCGCCAAAGGCACCCCGCATGGACTCCACCACCTCTTGCGAGTGCAGGGTGCGCGCGTCGTACATGGTGGGCACAATCGCGTCCATGGTCAGGCGCGGGTTGAGGCGGTCCTGCACCTTGTCAATGGTGTCCATGAGCAGCTTGACGCCACGCATGGCAAAAAACTCGCATGCCAACGGGATAAGCACCCCATGGGCGGCCACCAACGCGTTCACCGTGAGCAGGCCAAGCGACGGCTGGCAGTCAATAAGAATCGCGTCGTAGTCGTCTTCCACGCCTCGTAGCGCACGCGCCAGCGCGCTTTCGCGTGCCACCTCGGTCACCAGCTGCACCTCGGACGCGCTGAGGTCAATGTTGGCGGGCAGCAGGTCTAGGTTCTCCACCGGGGTCTTTACCACCACATCCCGGGCGTCCACCTCCGGCCGCATGATGGCGTCGTACACCGTCACGTCCAGCGCCTCACCGTTGATGCCAAGGCTTGCCGATGCGGCGCCCTGGGGGTCAAAGTCCACCACCAGGACGCGTCGGCCCAGTTCCGCGAGGGCGGCGGCAAGGTTGATGGTGGTGGTGGTCTTGCCTACGCCGCCCTTTTGGTTGCACAAGGCGATGATGCGAGCGGGGCCATGACCTTCCAGTGCGGCAGGCTCGGGGAAGTCGGTCACGGGCCTCAGCCTACTCCCCCGCGGGCGTCTCCCCGAGTGCGCGCGGGTGCGAATGAATGTAAACCTCACGCAACGCCTCGGGCGTCACCAGCGTGTACACCTGCGTGGTGGTCACGGACGCATGTCCCAGCAGTTCTTGCACCACGCGCACGTCGGCGCCGCCCGCCAAGAGGTGCGTGGCAAACGAGTGCCGCAGGGTGTGCGGGGAGACGTGCGCAATGCCCGCGCGTGTGGCCGCCCGGTGCAAAATCTCCCAGGCACTTTGGCGCGACAGCGGCGCGCCGCGCTGGTTGAGGAACAGCGCGCTGGTGCCACGACCCTTGGCTGCAAGGGCCGGCCTCCCGCGGTACCAATACGCGTCCAGCGCCTCGGCCGCAAAGGAGCCCAGCGGCACCATGCGCTCCTTGCGACCCTTGCCGCGCAGAATCACCTGTTCCGCGCCCACCTCGCGCGAGATGTCGTCCCAGGCAAGCCCCACGGCCTCCGAGATGCGCGCCCCCGTGCCGTACACCAGTTCCAACAGCGCCCGGTCACGCAGGGGCACCGGCCCCTCACCCACGCTTGCCGCCTCCAGCAGGGCCTGCACCTCGTCAATGGCAATGGCCTTGGGGAGGCGTTGGGGTCGCGGCGGGGGCGCCACCAACGCGGCGGGGTCCTGCGCGGTCCACCCTTCGGCCAGCGCAAAGCGGTGCCACCCGCGCACGGCCACCACCGTGCGTGCGGCCGATGCGGGGGCAAGCACCGAGCCCCCGTCGCCGCCGCGCGCCAACGCCTCGGCAAAGGCCGCCACATCGGGCCGGGTGACCTCCGCGAGCGTGCCAATGCCGCGAGAGCCAAGAAACGCGATGTAGCGGTCCAGGTCGCGCCGGTAGGACTCGAGGGTGTGTCGGCTCAGGCCACGCTCCACCGCGAGGTGTGCCAGGTAGACATCCCGGTGTCGCGCGAGCACTACCCCTGCCAGATGCTCAGCGCGTCGGGCCAGAACGGGTCTGCAAGGATTGCGGCAAACACCACCGTGAGGTAGGTGATGGAGTCGCGGAATAGCTTCATCTCTCCCAGGCGGCGCTCGCCGCGCCGCACCCGCACAAACATGCGCACGGTGCCCGCACCAAACCACACCCCGGCGGCCACGGCCACCCCCGCATACACCCACGTCATGCCCGCCACGGGGATAAGTACCACCGTGGTGGCCACCATGGCCACCGCGTAGATCATGGTCTCCACGGCCACGCGGGTGGCCGAGGCCACCACGGGGAGCATGGGCACCTCGGCCGCCTCGTAGTCCCCGCGGAACCGCAGCGACAGCGGCCAATAGTGGGGCGGCGTCCAGAAGAAGATGATGAGGAACAACAGCACGGGGGTCCACGCCAGCGAATGCGTCACCGCGGCCCACCCAATCAGCACGGGCATGCATCCGGCGGCGCCGCCCCACACAATGTTTTGAGAGGTGTGGCGCTTGAGCAGCATGGTGTAGCCCACGGCGTAGCCGGCGATGGCCGCCACGGACAGCCCCGCGGCAAGCCACGAGCCCACCACCCAGCCAAACCAGGCGGTGGAGGCCACGGTGAGCACCCACCCAAAGATGAGGGCGCCACGCACGGATACCGCGCCGGTCACCAGCGGACGGTTGCGGGTGCGCTTCATCACCGCATCGATGTCGCGGTCGTACCACATGTTGAACGTGTTGGCCGCGCCGGCGGACATCGCCCCACCCACCAGCGTGGCCGCCATGAGCCACAGGCTGGGCCACCCGCGTGCCGCGAGCACCATGGTGGGCAACGTGGTCACCAGCAGCAGCTCGATGATGCGCGGCTTGGTGAGCGCCACATAGCCCTTGACGGTGCTCCAGAACGGTCGCGCACCGCCACCCGCGGCGGCAGGCATGGGCGTATCCGTGACGTGGAGGGACATGAGTCCCAGTCTACGTCGGCCGCCCGTGCGCCATGGGCCACCACGGCGCACGTACGCCGCTAGGCTAGATGGGTATTTTCCGCACTGCATTTGGGAGACCTCTGTGACCGTGAAGTGGAACGACACCGACCGCCGCGCCGTGGACACGCTGCGTGTACTCGCCGCCGATGCCGTGGAGAAGGTGGGCAACGGCCACCCCGGCACCGCGATGTCGCTCGCGCCCGCCGCGTACCTGCTGTTCCGCAACGTCATGCGCCACGACCCCGCCGACCCGCAGTGGGTGGGCCGCGACCGCTTTGTCCTGTCCGCCGGCCACTCCTCGCTCACGCTGTACCTGCAGCTGTTTGCCACGGGTTACCCCATGACGCTTGCGGACATCGAGTCGTTGCGCACCGAGGGTTCTCAGACCCCCGGTCACCCCGAGTACGGTCACACCCCCGGTGTGGAGATCACCACGGGCCCCCTGGGTTCCGGCATCGCGTCCTCCGTGGGCATGGCCATGGCATCGCGCCGGGAGCGCGGCCTGTTGGACCCCGATGCGGCGCCCGGTGAGTCCCCCTTTGACCACTTCATCTACGTGATTGCGGGCGATGGTGACCTCCAGGAGGGCGTGTCGTCGGAGGCCTCGTCGCTTGCGGGCACGCAGGAGCTGGGCAACCTCATTGTGATTTGGGACGACAACCGCATCACCATTGAGCACGAGACGGACATTGCGTTCACCGAGGATGTGCTGGGCCGCTACGCCGCCTACGGCTGGCACACGCAGCGTGTGAACTGGGTGCGCCCCGAGGGCTACGTGGAGGACGTGGACGCGCTCCACGACGCGATCGAGGCCGCCAAGGCCGTCACCGACCGCCCCTCCATCATCGCGCTGTCCACCATCATCGGCTGGCCCGCCCCCACCAAGAAGAACACCGGCGGGGTGCACGGCTCCGCGCTGGGTGCCGCGGAGGTGGCGGCCACCAAGGAGCTGCTGGGCTTTGACCCGGAGAAGTCCTTTGTGGTGGAGCCCGAGGTGCTGGCCCACATGCAGGAGGTCAAGGCCACCGGTGCCGCCGCCCACGCGGAGTGGAACACCCGCTTTGACGCGTGGGCATCCGCCCACCCCGAGCGCGCGGCGCTCCTGACCCGCCTGCGCGCACGCGAGCTGCCTGCTCAGTGGGATGCTGCCCTGCCCTCGTTTGAGGTGGGCTCGTCCGTGGCCACGCGCGCCGCATCGGGCAAGGTGCTCACCGCGCTTGCCCCCGTGCTGCCCGAGCTGTGGGGTGGCTCCGCTGACCTTGCGGGCTCCAACAACACCACCATGGACGGTCAGCCGTCCTTCCTCCCGCCGGAGCGCTCCACCCACTCGTGGACGGGCGAGTGGTACGGCCGCACGCTGCACTTTGGCATCCGGGAGCACGGCATGGGCGCCATCCTCAACGGCATTGCCCTGCACGGCCTCACGCGCCCCTACGGCGGCACGTTCCTGGTGTTCTCGGATTACATGCGCCCCTCGGTGCGCCTTGCCGCGCTCATGGAGATCCCCGTGACCTTTGTGTGGTCGCACGACTCCATTGGCCTGGGCGAGGACGGCCCCACCCACCAGCCCATTGAGCACCTCGCCACGTTGCGCGCCATCCCCGGCCTTGACGTCATCCGCCCCGCCGATGCCAACGAGACCGCGGCGGCGTGGAAGGCCATCCTGGAGACCACCGACCGGCCCAGCGCGCTGATTCTGTCCCGCCAGAACCTGCCCGTGCTGCCAGGCACCAGCGCCGACGGTGTGGCGCGTGGCGCCTACATCCTTGCGGACACCGACGGCACCCCGGACGTGATTCTCATTGGCACCGGCTCCGAGGTACAGCATGCGCTGGCCGCCAAGGAGGCGCTTGCCGCGGAGGGCATTGCGGCCCGCGTGGTGTCCATGCCGTCCGTGGAGCGCTTCACCCGCCAGGACGCTGCGTACCGCGAATCAGTGCTGCCCGCGGCCGTCACGGCGCGCGTGTCCATCGAGGCCGGGTCGCGTCTGGGCTGGCTTGAGGTGGTGGGGGCCACGGGCCGCATCATCTCGATCGATCACTTTGGCGAGTCCGCCGACGGCGGCCTGCTGATGACCAAGTACGGCTTCACCCCCCAGAACGTGGTGGCGCAGGCCAAGATTGCACTGGAGGCAAGCAAGTGAGCACGTTTCTGAGCACCTGGGTGGGCGTGGAGGAGGAGGCGCACCTTGCGGTGACGGTGGCCGGCGAACCCGCGCAGGCCGTGGCCGCGCTCACCGAGACCATCGTGGCCGATGCGGTGGCCTCGCGCCTGAGCGCGTGCGACGCCACGCTGTGGGGACCCGCGGCAGAGCCCGAGGCCTCCGTGCGCCTGGGCTGGGTGGGTCTGCACGAGACCTCGCGCGCGCTCCTTGAGCCGCTTGCCGAGGCGGTGGCCGATGCCCAGGCCGAGGGTCTCACGCGTGTGGTGTTGGCGGGCATGGGCGGCTCGTCGCTGGGTCCCGAGGTGATCTGTGCCACCTACGGTGTGCCGCTTGTCACGCTGGACTCCACCGACCCCGGCCAGGTGCGCCACGCGCTCGCGGGCGACCTCGCCTCCACCCTGCTGGTGGTGTCCTCCAAGTCCGGTGGCACCGTGGAGACGGACTCGCAGCGCCGCGCCTTTGAGGCAGCGTTTGAGGCCGCGGGACTTGACCCGCGCCGTCACATTGTGGTGGTGACGGACCCCGACTCGCCGTTGCACCATGCCGCGCTCGACGCGCAGTACCGCAACGTCTTCCTTGCCGACCCCACGGTGGGCGGCCGTTTCTCCGTACTCACGGCCTTTGGCCTGGTGCCCTCCGCGTTTGCGGGTGTGCCGGTACGAGAGCTCTTGGACGAGGCCGCGGCCGTCGCGGAGTCCCTGGCGGAAGACCACGCCGCCAACCCCGCCATTGTGCTGGGTGCCGCCATGGCCGGTTCCCCCCGCCATACCCTGGTGTTCTCCGATCACGGATCCGGCCTTGTGGGCTTTGCCGACTGGGCGGAGCAGCTCATTGCGGAGTCCACGGGTAAGGACGGCGTGGGCGTGCTTCCCGTGGTGGCACAGGTGGACGCCCCCGATGCGGCGGTGGCCGGGGTCATTGACACCCGCCTGGTGCCGCTGGACACCGAGGCGGAGGCCGCGGGTGACGGCATCACCGTGGGTGGAACCCTAGGTGGCCAGTTCCTGTTGTGGGAGTACGCCACGTCCATCGCGGGCCGCATCCTGGGTATCAACCCCTTTGACCAGCCCAATGTGGAGTCCGCCAAGGCCGCCGCACGCGCCCTGCTGGATGCGCTGCCCGAGCCCGAGGCCCCCGCGTTTGTGGACGACGGCATCCAGGTGCGCGGCACCGCGGGTTTGTTGGACGGCGTGACCACGGTGGCCGGAGCGATCGCGGCGCTGGAGGCAAGCCTTGACGCTCACGGATACGTGGCCATCATGGCCTACCTGGACCGGCTCACCTACGCCTCGCTTGCCGATGTGCGCTCGGCAGTGGCACGCCGCACGGGCCGCCCCGTGACGTTTGGCTGGGGCCCGCGCTTCCTTCACTCCACCGGCCAGCTCCACAAGGGTGGCGAGAGCGTGGGCGTGTTTGTGCAGATCACGGGCTCGTGGGGTGAGGACCTTGAGGTCCCGGGCCGTCCGTTCACGTTTGCGCAGCTCATTGCGGCGCAGGCCAACGGCGACGCCACCGTGCTTGCCGAACACCACCGCCCCGTGTTGCGCCTGCACCTCACGGACCCGTCCCAGGTGGCGCGCATCGCCTCCCTTTTGGCAGGCTAAGCGCGTGCCCAATCCGCTTCGCGACCCACGCGACCGGCGGTTGCCCACCATCGCAGGCTCCTGTGGCCTGGTGATGTTTGGGGTGACCGGCGACCTCGCGCGTAAAAAGCTCATGCCCGCCGTCTACGACCTTGCCAACCGGGGTCTGTTGCCTCCGGCCTTTGCGCTCACGGGCTTTGCCCGGCGCGAATGGGGCCGCGAGGACTTCACGCGCGTGGTCCACGACTCCGTGCGCGAGTACGCCCGCACTCCCTTTAGGGAGGAGACGTGGGAGCAGTTGGCCGAGGGCATCCGCTTTGTGCAGGGCACGTTTGACGACCCTGAGGCCTTCGCCCAGTTGCGCCGCACCGTCGAGGACCTGGATGCGGAACGCGGCACGGACGGCAACCACGCGTTCTACCTGTCCATCCCGCCGGACGCCTTCCCGCAGGTAATCACGCAGCTGCGTGACAGCGGCCTGTCCGCGCCCAAGGAGGGCACGTGGCGGCGGGTGGTCATCGAGAAGCCCTTTGGGCATGACCTGGCATCCGCCAACCAGCTGGACGCCGTGGTCAGCGAGGTATTCCCGCCCGACTCGGTGTTCCGCATCGACCACTACCTGGGCAAGGAGACGGTACAAAACCTCCTGGCTCTGCGCTTTGCCAACCAGCTGTTTGAACCCATCTGGAACTCCCAGTACATCGACCACGTGCAGATCACCATGGCCGAAGACATCGGCATCGGCTCCCGTGCGGGGTATTTTGACGGCATCGGCACCGCCCGGGACGTGATCCAAAACCACCTGCTCCAGCTGTTTGCGCTCACCGCCATGGAGGAGCCCGCAAGCTTTGACGCCGCGGACCTGCGGGCGGAAAAGATCAAGGTGTTGCGTACCGCAACCCTGCCCGCGGACCTGAACCAGGGCACCGCCCGCGGCCAATACGCCGCCGGCTGGCGTGGCGGTGAACGCGTGGGCGGCTTCCTGGAGGAGGACGGCATCTCGCCCGACTCCATCACGGAGACCTACGCCGCCATCCGCCTGGATGTGCCCAACCGCCGTTGGGCAGGCACGCCGTTCTACCTGCGTGCGGGCAAGCGTCTGGGACGCCGTGTCACGGAGATTGCGCTGGTATTCAAGAAGGTGCCCATCCCCTACTTTCAGCAGGTGGAGGGCTCCGAGGTGGGCTCCAACGCGCTGGTCATTCGGGTACAGCCCGACGAGGGTGTGACGCTCAAGTTTGGCTCCAAGGTGCCCGGCACCCAGATGGAGGTGCGCGACGTCACCATGGACTTTGCGTACGGTAACGCGTTCACCGAGTCCTCCCCCGAGGCCTACGAACGCCTCATCCTTGACGTCCTTCTTGGCGACCCGCCGCTGTTCCCCACGCATGACGAGGTGGCGTTGTCCTGGGAGATCCTTGACCCCATCACCGCTCATTGGGCCACCCAAGGCCAGCCCGAGCAGTACCGTTCCGGCACGTGGGGTCCCGCCGGCGCGGATGCGATGATGGCTCACGACGGCCGTGTGTGGAGGCGCCCATGATCATCCCCCTGCCGCAGACCACCACCGGTGACATCAACCGTGCGCTGGTGAGCACCCGCAAGGAAGGCGGCGTGGTCACCTTGAGCCGCGTCATGACGCTGGTGATTGACGCCACGGGCGCCGATGCCGAACAGGCCATCTCCACGGCCAACGTCGCCTCCCGCGAACACCCCTGCCGCATCATTGTGATCGCACCCGGGGACGCAGCGGAGGACCGCCTTGACGCGCAGATTCGGGTGGGCGGTGACGCCGGCGCCTCCGAGGTGGTGGTGCTTCACCCCAACGGCGAGATGACCGAGCACCATGACACGCTTGTCACTCCCCTGTTGCTGCCCGACGCGCCCATCGTGGCGTGGTGGCCCGCGTCGGTTCCCGACGAGCTCACCGAGGCCTCCGTGGGCACCATGGCCCAGCGGCGCATCACGGACTCCAAGGGTGAGGCCAACCCCGCCGCGGTGTTGCGTCGCCTGGCGGCGCGGTACCGCCCGGGAGACACCGACCTTGCCTGGTCCCGCCTGACGCGGTGGCGCGCATTGTTGGCGTCCGCTCTGGCACAGGTGGACGACCAGCGCGTCACCCTCGCGCGCGTCCACGGGGACACGAACAGCCCCTCCATCCTGCTGATGGGCGCCTGGTTGCAGCATGCGTTGGGATGCGAGTTTGAGGCCACCTACGACGAGGACGCCCAGGGCCTGATCCACGTGATCTTGGAGACTCCCGCGGGTGAGATCTCCATCTCACGTCCCGACGGCCACAACGCGACCATCTCGCAGCCGGGCCAGCCCAGCCACGTCATTGCCCTCCCCGCGCGCAGCCTCAACGAATGCCTTGCGGAGGAGCTGCGGCGCATGGATGACGACCCGGTCTACGGCGAGACGCTCGCCTACTTTGCCGCCCACTCGTCCTAAGGGGAAGGCCGTTCATGCGCACCGTTCTTGTGTATCCCGATGCCGACGCGGTAGCGGAGTCCACCGGGGCACGCCTGCTGCTTGCGCTTGCCGATGCGGTGGCCGTGCGGGGTGTGGCTCATGTGGTGCTCACCGGCGGCACCGTGGGCGTGGAGCTGTTGCGCCGCGCCGCCCGCTCCCCCCTTGCGGGATTGGTGGACTGGACGAGCGTGCATGTGTGGTGGGGTGACGAACGCTTTGTGCCCGCGGGCCACCCCGACCGCAACGAGTTGCAGGCTCAGGAGGCTCTCCTGAGCGCCGTGCCGCTTGCGGAGGACACCATTCACCGCATGGGCGCGTCCGATGTGTTTGTGCGGGCCGAGGACGCGGCTCAGGCCTACGACACCCTCATTGCGCACCACGGCAACCCCGCATGGGACGTGCTGCTGCTGGGCATGGGGCCCGACGGCCATGTGGCGAGCCTCTTCCCCGGACACCCCACCTACCGGGCCCTTGGCGCCTCCGCGGCCCGGGAGGCGGCATCGGCGGTGCCCGTGGAGAACTCCCCCAAGCCGCCGCCCACGCGCGTCAGCCTGACGCTGAGCGCGCTCAACCGCGCACGCGAGACGTGGGTGGTGGCGGCAGGCGCGGAGAAGGCTCCCGCCGTTGCCGATGCCCTGCGTGCCGGCTCCGCGCTTCCCGCCGCGCAGGTGCACGGCACCGAACGGACGCTGTGGGTGCTGGATGCCGCGGCGGCCACGCTCATCTAGCGACCGCCATCACCAGTCAGTGCTGTCCGGGCTCCTTGCCCATGAGCAGTTGGCGACCCTCGGAATCCAGGTGATCCGTGTAGATGGGCGCCTGGGCGGGCAAACGCGACGCGATCTCTCGCACAATCGCGTCCAGGTGGTAGAGGTCCGGCTTGGTGTAGATGATCTCGCCGTCGGCACGGAACGTGAAGACGCCCTTGCTGCCCGTCTTGAGGGCCACGGACTCCACGCGGAGGCCAAACTCTTCAAGAATACGCTGCTGCGCCTCCATGGCTCGCGGCAGGTAGCCGCACGGCACGCAGTACTCGATCTCCACCCGCATGTCAGTCCACCGGTACCGGTGCGCGGCGGGCGCGCAGCGTTTCGAGCGCTTCCTCCAGCAGGGCCTCGCCCTCCTTGTCGGTGCGGCGTTCCTTCACGTAGGCCAGATGCGTCTTGTACGGCTCGGAGCGAATGGGTTCCGGCGGGTTGTCCGGGTCCAGACCCGCGGGTAGCCCACACTTGGGGCAATCCCACTCCGCGGGAATCTCGCTGTCCTCACCCACCGCGAACGACGGGCTGGTGACATGCCCCTTGGCGCAGTAGTACGAGAACACCTCACGCGGGGCGCTCTCGCCACGCTCCGCCTCGCCCAGGGGCCCCGCGCCCACGCGCGAACCCCGAATCGCATTTCCGCCAGCCATGTGTACTCCCTTGTATCCGGGCCTCAGCCCCGGTCAGGCCACTCGTGCAATCAGGCCAAGGAGGATCACCACGAGCCCCCAGAAGACCGCCACCGACCAGGTGATACGCGACAGGTTGCGCTCGCCCACCGCCGACGACTGAATGCCGGAGGCGATGCCGCCGCCAAAGGCGTCGGTGATGCCGCCGCCGTTGCCGCGGTGGATCAGCACCAGGCCCACCAGCACGAGGCTGGAAAGCCCCAGAAGGATCCACAACGCAATCTCAAGAACCTGCACAACTCTCCCTGACGGTGTATGACACGTGGCTACCAGGATACGCGACGCGCCCACGCGCGTCGCGCACCCTGGTACGAACTACGCGGTGACGTGCGAACGGAAGCGCACGATCGCGGCGAATTCCTCGGGGTCAAGGCTCGCGCCACCCACGAGGGCGCCATCCACGTCCTTTTCCGCCATGATCTGGGCGATGTTGCCCGACTTCACGGAACCGCCGTAGAGGACGCGCACCGCGTCGGCAACCTCGGCGCCACAGGTCTGAGCCACCCGCTCGCGGATGGCGCCACACACCTCTTGTGCGTCGGCCGGGGTGGCCACCTCGCCGGTGCCGATGGCCCACACGGGCTCGTACGCGATGACCAGCTGGGACACCTGCTGGGCGGTGAGGCCCTCGAGCGCGCCGTCCACCTGCGCCAGCGTGTAGGCCACGTGGGTGCCGGCCTTGCGGATCTCCAGGCCCTCGCCCACGCACAGGATGGGAACAATGCCCACCCCAAAGGCGGCCTTGATCTTGGCGTTCACCTGCGCGTCGGTCTCGCCGTGGTACTCACGACGCTCCGAGTGGCCCACGGCCACATAGTCCACACCCAGCTTGGCCAGCTGTGCCCCGGACACCTCACCGGTGTACGCGCCCGACTCGTGGGCGGAGATGTCCTGCGCGCCCAGCTTGAGCTGCAGCGAGTCCGCGTCGATGAGCGTCTGCACGGACCGAAGCGAGGTGAAGGACGGCAACACGGCCGCCTCCACATCCGCAAAGTCGTGCTTGGCGTCCTGGAGCAGCCAGGCAAGCTTCTGCACGGCGTGCGTGGCCTCCAGGTGGTCCAGGTTGAGCTTCCAGTTACCCGCAATCAGCGGCGTACGTGCCATGGTCTTAGTCCTCCAACACGGCGAGGCCGGGAAGGACCTTGCCCTCAAGCAATTCGAGCGACGCGCCGCCACCCGTGGAAATGTGGCCAAAGCCGGCCTCGTCAAAGCCCAGACGACGCACCGCGGCCGCGGAGTCGCCGCCGCCCACCACGGAGAAGCCGTCGGAGTCGATCATGGCCTGAGCCACGGCCTTGGTGCCGTTGGCAAAGGCCGGGAACTCGAACACGCCCATGGGGCCGTTCCACACGATGGTCTTGGCATCGGCAATCTTTGCGGCAAACAGCTCGCCGGAGGCGGGGCCAATGTCCAGGCCCATCATGTCCGCGGGGATCGCGTCGGCGGCCACCACGCGGTGCTCCGCGTCGGCGGCAAAGGCCGCGGCTGCCACGATGTCCGTGGGGAGCACAATCTCCACGTTGTTGGCCGCTGCGGTCTCCAGGTAGCCCTTGACCGTGTCCAGCTGGTCCTCTTCCAGCAACGAGGTGCCCACCTCAAAGCCCTTGGCCTTGAGGAACGTGAACACCATGCCGCCACCAATCAGCAGGCGGTCCGCCTTGGTGAGCAGGTTGGCAATGACACCCAGCTTGTCGGACACCTTGGAGCCACCCAACACCACGGCGTAGGGACGCTCGGGGTCCACCACGGCCTTGGACAGCGACTCCACCTCGGCCTGCACCAGCAGACCGGCGGCGGCGGGCAGGATGCGGGCCACGTCGTACACGGAGGCCTGCTTGCGGTGCACCACACCAAAGCCGTCGGAGACAAACACGTCGGCAAACGCGGCGAGCTCGGCGGCAAGCGCCTCGCGCTCGGCGTCCACCTTGGAGGTCTCACGTGCGTCAAAACGCACGTTCTCCAGCATGGCCACCTCGCCGGCCTTCAGCGCAGCCACGGTGGCCTTGGCGGACTCGCCCACCAGGTCCTCGGCAAGCGTGACGGGCTTGCCCAGCAGCTCGGCAAGACGCGCGGCCGCGGGGGCAAGCGAGTAGGCGGGGTTGGGGGTGCCATCGGGGCGTCCGAGGTGGGCGGTCACAATGACCGCGGCGCCGGCGGCGAGCAGCTTCTCGATGGTGGCGACGGAGGCGCGCACGCGGCCGTCGTCGGTGATGGTGGTGCCGTCAAGCGGGACGTTCAGGTCCGAGCGGACCAGCACCTTCTTGCCGCTGAGGTCACCCAGCGCGTCAATGGTCTTGAGCATTGTTCTTCCTGTTCGGGACATGAATACGGCCGCACACGCTCAGCGAGCGCGCGCGGCCGTATCCCATGGCGTGGTGCTTAGAGACGCTCGCCGACGTACACGGTGAGGTCAACGAGGCGGTTGGAGTAACCCCACTCGTTGTCGTACCAGGAGACAACCTTGACCTGGTTACCGATCACCTTGGTGAGCTTGGCGTCAAAGATGGACGACGCGGGGTCGGTCTCGATGTCCTTGGAGACCAGCTCCTCCTCGGTGTAGACGAGGATCTTGCCGTCGGCGGCCTTCTTCACAATCTCGTTGATCTCCTCGACCGTGGTCTCACGCGAGGCGGTGAAGGTGAGGTCCGTGGCGGAACCCGTGGGCACCGGCACGCGCAGGGCGTAGCCGTCCAGCTTGCCCTTGAGCTGCGGCAGCACGAGCGAGACGGCCTTGGCCGCACCCGTGGAGGTGGGGACAATGTTCAAGGCGGCGGCGCGGGCGCGACGCAGGTCCTTGTGGGGTGCGTCCTGCAGGTTCTGGTCCTGGGTGTAGGCGTGGATGGTGGTCATCAGACCCTTCTCGATGCCGATGCCCTCGTCCAGCGCCTTGGCCAGCGGCGCAAGGCAGTTGGTGGTGCAGGAGGCGTTCGAGATGATGTGGTGCACCGCGTTGTCGTAGGACTCGTGGTTCACACCCACCACAAACGTGCCGTCTTCGTTCTTGGCGGGGGCCGAGATGATGACCTTCTTGGCACCGGCGGTGATGTGGGCCTTGGCCTTCTCCGCGTCGGTGAAGAAGCCGGTGGACTCGATCACGATGTCGGCGCCCAGGGCGGCCCAGTTGAGGTTGGCGGGGTCACGCTCGGCGGACGCGGCGAAGGTGTTGCCGCCCACCGTGATGGTCTCGTCCGTGTAGCTGACCTCCTGGCCAAGGCGACCCAGGATCGAGTCGTACTTGAGCAGGTGCGCAAGCGTCTTGTTGTCCGTCAGGTCGTTGATGCCAACGACCTCGATGTCCGCGCCAGAGGCGAGGATCGCACGGTAGAAGTTACGTCCAATGCGGCCGAAGCCGTTGATACCGACCTTGATGGTCACTTTGACTCCTCGGCTCGCGCCAAAAGCGCGGTTCGTGGTTTGAGAGTGGTGCGCATCAATGCGCGGGGCACCACCGTCCAGGCGGGGCCACTGCACTCAGCCTACTACTCGCGCGGGTCCCACGGGGCACGACCAAAGTCCCACGACCATCGTCCCAAGGTCCCACACCCTCCCGAGCGGCCCTAGTCGAGGTCCAAACCCGCCATGGAGAGCACCGACTCGGTGTCCGGAATGCCCAAGTCCTGGGCCTTTTTGTCCGCCGTGGCAAGCAGGCGACGAATACGGCCCGCCACCGCGTCCTTGGTGAGTTGCGGGTTGGCCAGCTTGCCCAACTCCTCCAGCGAGGCCTCCTTATGCGCCAGGCGCAGCGTGCCGGCCTCGCGCAGATGGTCGGGCACCTCGTCGCCCAGGATGTCAAAGGCTCGCGCCACCCGTGCCGATGCGGCCACGGCGGCCTGGGCGCTGCGGCGCAGGTTGGCATCGTCAAAGTTGGCAAGGCGGTTGGCGGTGCCGCGCACCTCACGCCGGGTGCGCTTTTCCTCCCATTCCAGGAGCGAGTCGTGCGCACCCAGGCGGGCCAAAAGCTGCGCGATGGCCTCGCCGTCGCGAATCACCACCCGGTCCACGCCGCGCACCTCACGCGACTTGGCGGTGAGCCCCAGGCGACGCGCCGCACCCACCAGGGCAAGGGCGGCCTCGGGACCCGGGGAGGTGACCTCCAACGCGGCCGAACGTCCCGGCTCGGTCAGCGAGCCATGCGCCAGGAACGCCCCGCGCCAGGCGGCCACCGTGTCCTCGATGGACCCGCCCACCACCTGCGGCGGCAGTCCCCGCACGGGGCGACCGCGGTGGTCAAGCAGTCCGGTTTGCCGCGCCAGCGACTCCCCCTCCTTGACCACGCGCACCACGTAGCGGTTGCCCTTCTTGAGCGCGCCGCCCGTGACCACAATGATCTCCGAGTTGAGGCCAAAGACCTCGCCAATAAAGCCCCGCAGGCGGCGCGCGGAGGCGGCCGTGTCCAGTTCCGCTTCAATGACGATGCGCCCGGAGACAATGTGCAGCCCCCCGGCAAAGCGCAGCGTGGTGGCAATCTCCGCCTTGCGCGCAGAGAGCCGCTCCACCGGGACCCGCGCGAGTTCGTCCTTCACCTGTGCCGTCAGAGCCATGCGCTTATCCTGCCATCCCCGGCGCGGCATCGGCGTCCCCCATCAGGCGCGCAAAGGCCGCGGCAAACTCGCGTGCCAACAGTTCCGGATCGTGCCTGTCGGTGGTGCCCTCCAGGAGCAGCGGCGCAAAACGCAGCGGCACCCCCCATGCGGCCGCCTCCGCCACCAGGTCCTCGTCGTCGCGGTGGGAGGCATCGGCCACGATGAGCGCGGGCCGCAGCCCCGGCGCGGCGGCCCTCAGCGCACGCACGTCATCCGCGCGTCCCTGCTCCGCGGTTTCCAGGTCCTCGTACGCGATGTTGAGCGCCACCACGGTGCGTGGCCCGGCCGCCACCAGCGCCTCGGCCACCGGGTCCACCAAAAAATGCGTGAGCACCGAGGTGTACCACGACCCCGGACCCAGGACCACCATGTCCGCGTCCGCAATGGCCTGCAGCGTGGCGGGCGGCACCTCGGGATGCGCCGGCTCAATGGCCAGGCCTCGCACATGCCCGGGAGCGGTGGCCACCGCCGCCTGACCCTGCACCACGCGCGGGCCATCCGGGCCATCGGTCACCGCGGAGATCGCCAGCGGCTCCTGTGCGAGCGGCAACACCCTGCCGCGCGAGCGCAGCAGGCGACCCACCCAGTCAAGGCCCTCCACCACATCGGAATTGCGCGTCCACAACGCGGCAATGAGCAGATTGCCCAGCGCGTGGCCGTCCAACGGTCCGGCCGTGGCAAAGCGGGTCTGGAGCACGTCACGCCATGTGCGCCCCCATTCGGTGTCCTCGCACAGCGCGGACAACGCCATGCGCAGGTCGCCGGGTGGGAGGATGCCCATCTCCTCACGCAGGCGGCCCGAGGAGCCGCCGTCGTCGGCCACCGTGACAATCGCGGTGAGGTCCTCCGTGAGCGAGCGCAACGCGGTGAGACTCGCGTACAGCCCATGCCCGCCGCCCAACGCCACAATGCGCCCGCTCATGCGAGGTCCTTGTCACGGTGAAGCACCCGCACCGCGCAGCCGGCGTCGCGCAGCCTCTCCCCCAGTTCCTCCGCGATGGCCACGGAACGGTGCCGACCCCCGGTGCATCCCACGGCCACCGTGAGCGCATGCCGGTCATGGGCATGAAAGCGCGGCACCACCGCCGTCAACAGCCGCGCATAGTGGTCAAGGAATTCATCCGCGCCCTCGCATTCCAGCACGTAGTCGCGCACCTGGGGGTCAAGGCCCGTGAGAGGACGCAGCTCCGGCACCCAGTGGGGGTTATGCAAAAAGCGCACGTCGGCCACAAAGTCCGCGTCGGCGGGCGCGCCGTTCTTGAAGCCAAAGGACACAATCTGCACGCGCAGGTCCTCGTCCGAGTAGCCCACCACGTCCGCAATGCGCTCGCGTAGCTGGTGCACGTGCAACTGGCTGGTGTCAATCACCTCGTCCGCTCGCGCACGCAACGCCGCAAGGAGCGGCCGTTCGCGCTGGATCCCCTCCACCAGCGTGCCCTCCCCCTGCAACGGGTGGGGCCGGCGGGCCTCCTCAAAGCGCCGCACAATCGCGGCATCGTCCGCGTCAAGGAACAGCAACCGTACGGCAATGCCGCGCGCCTCCAGGTCGTCAATCACGGACTCCACGTCCTGAAAGAACTCCCGCCCGCGCACATCCACCACGGCGGCAAGGCGATCCCGCGAGCCCTTACCCACCATGGCCACCAGCCCACCCAACAGCTGCGGGGGCAGGTTATCCACCACATACCAGCCCATATCCCCCAGCGACGCGGCGGCTCGGGTGCGGCCCGCACCGGACATCCCCGTGACAATCATCACCTCGGGTGCCACCTCGGGCACGTCAAAGACGGGCCGGGGAATCCCCGAGGGATAGGTCTCGGGTGCGCTCTCGCCTGTCATGGCTCCAGCATGCCATCCGCGCCATGCAGGTGCGCGTACACCTGCCGCGCCATTGCGTCACCCACGCCCGGCACCAACGCGATGTCCTCCACGTGTGCCGCGGTGAGGCGCTTGAGAGAGCCAAAGTGGCGGATGAGGGCGGCGGCCCGGGAGGGTCCCACGCCGGGGATGGCGTCCAACGCCGATGCGGTGGCGGCCTTGGCGCGCTTCTTGCGGTGGGCGGTGATGGCAAAGCGGTGTGCTTCGTCGCGGACACGCTGCAACAGGTACAACGCCTCCGAACCGCGCGGCAGGATGACGGGATAGGGCTGACCCGGTTGCCACACCTCCTCGAGGCGCTTGGCGAGTCCCACCACGGGAATGTCTACCCCCAGGGCGTCCAGAGCGGCCTGTGCCGCCTCCACCTGTGGGAGACCGCCGTCCACCACCACCACCTGCGGCGGGTACGCAAAGCGGGCGTTTTCCCGCTCCGCGGGCGGCAGCTGCGCCTGCTCCAGGTAGCGGGTAAAGCGGCGCGTCAGCACCTGCGACATGGCGGTGAGGTCGTCGGTCGCATCGGCAACCGAAAACTGGCGGTACTCGCTCTTGCGTGGCAGGCCGTCCTCAAACACCACCATGGACCCCACCTGATGGGTGCCCTGGGTGTGCGAGATGTCGTAGCACTCGATGCGCAGCGGTGCCTCGGTAAGGCCCAGATGCTCGCGCAACTCCTCGAGCGCCGCGGAACGGGTGGTGAGGTCGGACGCGCGGCGCAACCGGTGCTGGGTGAGCACCTGGAGCGCGTTTTGGCGGCCCGTGGCCGCCAGCTCCGCCTTCTTGCCTCGTTCGGGGGTGCGTAGCGACACCTTGGCCCCCCGTACGCCGCTGAGCCACTCGGTCATGGCCACCGCATCGGTGGGAAGGTGCGGCACCAGCACCTCCGCAGGAACATCCTGTGCCTGTGCCGCGCCGTAGGCCTCCTGCACCAGCTGGGCCACCAGGGCCGGGGGGCTCAGCGGCTCGGTCTTGTCCACCACCCAGCCGCGCTCTCCCGTGATGCGACCGTCACGCACGTAGAACACGTGTGCCGCGGCCTCCATCTCCTCGTCCACCAGGCTGAACACATCGGCGTTGGTGCCCAGCGGCAGCACCACCGCATGGCGCTCCAGCACGCTTTGCAGCGCGCGGAGGCGGTCCCGGGCGCGGGCCGCGGCCTCAAAGTCCTCGCGCGCGGCGGCCTCCTCCATTTGCGTGGTGAGCTCACGTACCAGCGGCTTGGCGTCCCCTGCGAGCACCTGACACACGCGCTCCGCAAGCGCGCGGTGGTCTTCCGCGCTGATGCGTCCCACACAGGGAGCGGCGCATTTATCGATGTACCCCAGCAGACACGGCCTGCCCTGACGCTCGGCCTTGGCGAACACCGCCGCGGAGCACGTGCGCACCGGGAGGACGCTGAGCAACGTGTCCACCGTTTCCCGAATGGCCCAGGCCTTGGCGTAGGGGCCAAAGTAGCGCACGCCGGGACGGCGCTGACCGCGCATCACCTGAATGCGCGGAAACTCCTCGTTCATGGTGATGGCCAGGAACGGATAGGACTTGTCATCCTTGAACATCACGTTGTAGCGGGGATCGAATTGTTTGATCCACGTGTGTTCCAGGATGAGCGCCTCCACCTCGGTGCGCACCACCGTCCACTCCACCGATGCGGCCGTGGTCACCATGGCCCGCGTGCGCGGATGCAGGGACTCCAGCGGCTGGAAGTAGTTGGCAAGGCGTGCCCGCAGGCTCTTGGCCTTGCCCACGTAAATCACCCGGCCATGCGCGTCGCGAAAGCGATACACCCCCGGGGAGGCAGGGATGGTCCCCGGGGCGGGTCGGTAGTCCGCCGGATTTGCCACCCTCTCAGCCTACGGTCAGGAGCGGCGCCAGGAAGCGCCCGGTGTGGCTGGCTTCCACCCGTGCCACCTCCTCGGGGGTGCCTTCCGCAATCACCATGCCGCCGCCGGAACCACCCTCCGGGCCCATGTCCACCACCCAGTCCGCGCACTTGATGACGTCAAGGTTGTGCTCAATCACCAGCACCGTGTTGCCCTTGTCCACCAGCCCCTGCAACACCAGCAGCAGCTTGCGCACGTCCTCAAAGTGCAATCCCGTGGTGGGCTCATCCAACACATAGATGGTGCGGCCCGTGGAACGGCGTTGGAGCTCCGACGCGAGCTTGACCCGCTGCGCCTCGCCACCCGACAGCGTGGGTGCGGGCTGGCCCAGGCGCACATAGCCAAGACCCACGTCCACCAGGGTGGTGAGGTGGCGCGAGATGGCCGGAATGGCCTCAAAGAACTGCGCGGCCTCCTCGATGGGCATGTCCAGCACCTCGGCCACGTTCTTGCCCTTGAAGCGCACCTCCAACGTCTCCCGGTTGTAGCGCGCGCCGCGGCACACCTCACACGGGACGTACACATCGGGCAGGAAGTTCATCTCAATGCGCAAGGTGCCGTCGCCCGCGCAGGACTCGCACCGCCCACCCTTGACGTTAAAGCTAAAGCGCCCCGGCCCGTAGCCGCGCACCTTGGCCTCCTGCGTCTCCGCGAACAGCTTGCGAATCTTGTCCCACACTCCCGTGTAGGTAGCCGGATTGGATCGCGGGGTGCGTCCGATGGGCCCCTGATCCACATGCACCACCTTGTCCAGGTGGTCCGTGCCGTCAATGCGGGTGTGGCGCCCCGGCACCTGCCGCGCCCCGTTGAGGGTGTTGGCAAGCGAGGTGTACAGGATGGAGTTGACCAGCGTGGACTTGCCCGAGCCAGACACTCCCGTGACCGCGGTGAGCACCCCCAGCGGGAAGGACACGTCAATGCCGGCGAGGTTATTCTCACGCGCCCCCACCACGGTGACCTGCCGTGCGGGGTCCACGCCGCGGCGCTGCGCGGGGGCCTCGATGCGGCGTCGGCCCGCCACATACGCGCCGGTCAGCGACCGCTCGTTGCTCAGCAACGCCTCAAGCGAACCCGAATGAACCACCTCGCCACCGTGCTCGCCCGCGCCGGGACCAATGTCCACAATCCAGTCGGCGGTGCGGATGGTGTCCTCGTCATGCTCCACCACAATGAGGGTGTTGCCCAGGTCCCGCAGCCGCGTCAGGGTGTCAATGAGGCGGCGGTTGTCGCGCTGGTGTAGGCCGATGCTGGGCTCGTCAAGCACGTACAGCACGCCCACCAGCCCGGAACCGATCTGGGTGGCCAGGCGGATGCGCTGCGCCTCCCCACCCGAAAGGGTGCCGGCCGCGCGAGCCAAGGTGAGGTAATCCAACCCCACGTCCAGCAGGAAGCCCAGCCGGGCATCGATCTCCTTGAGCACCTGCACCGCAATCTGGCGGGCCCGCTCGTCAAACTCCACGCCCGCCAGGAACTGGCGCGCCTGCGCAATGGACAGCTCGCACAGCGCCGCGATGGACATTCCCCCCACGGTCACCGCGAGCACCTCGGGCTTGAGGCGCGTGCCCTGACACACCGGGCATGGCACCTCGCGCATGTAGGCCTCGTACTTTTCGCGTGACCACTCGGACTCGGTTTGGCCGTGGAGGCGCTCCAACCACGTGATGGCGCCCTCAAATCCCGTGGTGTAGGAGCGCTCCCGCCCAAAGCGGTTACGGAAGCTCACGTGAACCTGATAGTCCTTGCCGTACAGGAGCGCGCGCTGCGCCTCCTCGGGAAGCCGCGCAAACGGCACGTCAAGCGAGAAGCCCATCTCCGCCGCAAGGCCCGCGGTGACGCGCTGAAAATACTCGGACGACGAGGCGTCCCACGGCGCGATGGCCCCCTCGCGCACCGAGCGCTCGGGGTCCGGCACCACCAGGCCGGGGTCTACCTCAAGGCGCACGCCGATGCCGGTGCACTCGGGGCACGCGCCGTAGGGAGCGTTGAAGGAAAACGTGCGCGGCTCCATCTCCTCCAGCGTGAGCACGTGGTCCTGCGGGCACGCCCGCTTCTCCGAATACCGTCGCGCGGGTAGGTCCGAATCCACGGGTTCCACCAGCACCAGACCCTCGGCAAGCCGCAGCGCGGTTTCCACGGAGTCCGTGAGGCGCTGGCGCACGCCGTCACGGGCCACCAGGCGGTCCACCACCACCTCGATGTCGTGCTTGAGCTTCTTTTCCAGCTGTGGCGCCTCGGCCAATTGCACCACCTCGCCGTCCACGCGGGCACGGGCAAAGCCTTGCTGCTGCAGCTCCTCAAAGAGGTCCTGGTATTCACCCTTGCGGCCGCGAATCACGGGGGCAAGCACCAGGTAGCGCGTGCCCTCGGGAAGGGCAAGTACCGAGTCCACAATCTGTTGCGGGGTCTGTGACCGGATCTCCTCGCCACACTGGGGGCAGTGGGGAATGCCCACGCGCGCATACAGCAGGCGCAGGTAGTCGTAGACCTCGGTGATGGTGCCCACCGTGGAACGCGGGTTGCGGTTGGTGGACTTTTGGTCAATGGACACCGCGGGCGAGAGGCCCTCAATGAAGTCCACGTCCGGCTTATCCATCTGCCCCAGGAACTGGCGCGCGTAGGCGCTCAGCGACTCCACGTAGCGGCGTTGGCCTTCCGCAAAAATCGTGTCAAACGCAAGCGAGGACTTGCCGGAGCCGGACAGGCCGGAGAACACGATGAGGGCGTCGCGGGGCAGGTCCAGGTCCACGCCACGCAGGTTGTGCTCGCGGGCGCCACGGACAATGAGGCGGTCATTCACGGGTCCACCCTACGCGCATCACACTCGAACACCAGTTCGATTATGGCGTGTCGCGGCGCAATCGATTGGACCGGAACGCATATCCAGACAACAATGTCCGTATGTCGCATTGGGTGATCGAGTACACGTATGACACGCGCGCCCATTTGCGTGACCAGCATCGGGCGGCGCACCGCGCCTACCTGCTGGGCCTGTTGGACACCGGCGACATGCTGGCTTTTGGCCGCTACGACGACGTGGACGCGCCCGGCGCACTGCTCATTGCGCAGGCCGACACCCGGGAGCAGGTGGAGGCCATGGTCTCCCGCGACCCGTTTGTCATGCAGGGCCTGGTGCCCTCCCACCGCATCCGCGAGTGGGCCAGCACCTTTGCGTTTGACACCGAGCTGGAGTCGATGACTCAGACGGTGTAGTCCGTCTCCCCCGTCGCGCCGGGGGCATCGGCCGCCTCCGCGGAGCCCTTGCCTCGCGTGGCCAGCAGGCTTGCGGTGGCCGCCACGGCCAACACCCCCAGAATCACGCCAAGGGACACGGGCGTGGAGATGACCGGCACCGCCAGGCCCTCACCGCCGTTGATAAAGCCCAGCGTGTTCTGGTGCAGCGCCTCCAACACCAGCTTGACGCCAATGAAGGCCAGGATTACCGCAAGGCCAAAGCTGAGGTACACCAGGCGTTCCAGCAACCCCTCCACCACAAAGAACAGCTGCCGCAGTCCCATGAGCGCAAACGCGTTGACCACAAACACCAGGTAGGGGTCCTGGGTGAGGCCAAAGATGGCGGGGATCGAGTCCAGCGCAAACAACACGTCCGTGGTGCCGATGGCGATCATCACCACCAGCAGCGGCGTCACCATGCGCACCCCGCGCTCGCGCACCACGAGCTTGCCCTCGCGGTAACCGTCCGTGGAGGGAACAAAGCGACGCACCAGGCGGAGCACCATGTTTTCCGAGAATTCGGCCTCCTCCTTGGGGGCCACACCCTCCCGCACCAGCGACACGGCGGTGACGATGAGCGCGATGGCAAACAGGTAGAACATCCAGGAGAACGCGGCAAGCGCGGCCGCCCCCACGGCAATGAACGCACCGCGGAACACCAACGCCAGCGCCACACCCACCAGGAGGACGCGCTGACGGTATTCGCGCGGCACGCGGAACGTGGTGAGGATCACCAGGAACACAAAGAGGTTGTCAATGGACAGCGACCACTCGGTGAGGTACCCGGCAAAGAACTCCACGGCGCCGTCCTCGCCCTGGGGCCGCCACCACAGCATGGACAGGCCAAAGAGGCAGGCAAGCCCCACATAGCACGCGGTCCAGCGGAGGGACTCGGCGAACGAGGGTTGATGCGGCTTGCGCACCACCACCAGAAAGTCGAAGGCAAACACCACGAGCGCTCCCGCGATCGTGATGGCCCACACCAGGCTTGACGTCACCCAGCGATTCTAGGGTGCCGGGCTGGGCGGTGGGACCCGCCCCTCCTGAGCTCCCGTCATGTCGCGCAACTCCTTCTTGAGTTCCGCAATCTCGTCGCGCAGGCGTGCGGCCACCTCAAATTGCAGCTCACCCGCCGCCGCCCGCATCTGGGCGGAGAGGTCCTCAATCAACGCCGCCAGTTCGTCGGCCGGGCGGTCCCCACGGGACGCCGCTCCCGCGGCCTGCCCCGCGCCCGCACCCCGGCCACGGCGGGCATCGGCCAGCGTCGCCTCCGTGTCCGCCTCCTCGCGCGCCAGCATCTCCGTAATGTCCCCAATGCGCTTGCGCAGCGGCGTGGGGTCAATGCCGTGGGCGGCGTTGAACTCCACCTGGAGTTCGCGGCGCCTGTTGGTCTCCTCGATGGCCTGCGCCATGGAATCCGTGACGGTGTCCGCGTACATGTGCACCTCGCCGGACACGTTGCGCGCGGCACGCCCAATGGTCTGGATGAGGGAGGTGGCGGACCGCAGGAAGCCCTCCTTGTCCGCATCGAGAATGCTCACCAGCGACACCTCGGGCAGGTCAAGGCCCTCGCGCAGCAAGTTGATGCCCACCAGCACGTCAAAACGCCCCTGCCGCAGTTCCCTGAGGAGTTCCACCCGGCGCAAGGTGTCCACATCGGAGTGCAGGTACTCCACACGCACGTCGCGTTCCGTGAGGTAGGCGGTGAGGTCCTCCGCCATCTTCTTGGTGAGCGTGGTTACCAGGACGCGCTCGTCGCGCTCCTCGCGCAGGCGGATCTCGTGGAGAAGGTCGTCAATCTGGCCCTCGGTGGGTTTGACCACAATCTTGGGGTCCACCAGCCCGGTGGGGCGAATGATCTGCTCCACCACGCCATCGGCGCGTTCCATCTCGTATTTTCCGGGGGTGGCGGACAGGTACACGGTCTGGTGAATGCGCTCCTGGAACTCGTCCCAGCGCAGCGGCCGATTATCCAGCGCCGACGGTAGCCGGAAGCCGTGCTCCACCAGCACCCGCTTACGCGACGCGTCGCCCTCGTACATGGCGCCAATCTGCGGCACGGTCACGTGAGACTCGTCCAACACCAGGAGGAAGTCCTCGGGAAAGTAGTCAAGGAGCGTGTGGGGCGGGGTGCCGGCCTCGCGTTGCTCAATGTGGCGGGAGTAGTTCTCGATGCCCGAGCAGGTGCCCACGGAACGCATCATCTCCAGGTCAAAGGTGGTGCGCATCTTGAGCCGCTGCGCCTCCAGCAGCTTGCCCTGGCGACCCAACTCGTCCAGCCGCTCCCCCAGCTCCGCCTCGATGGTGGCGATGGCGCGGTTCATGCGGTCCTGGCTGGCCACATAGTGCGACGCGGGGAAGATGTGCACAAACTCGCGCCGCTCCACCACGTCTCCCGTGAGGGGGTGCAAAAAGTACAGGGCCTCAATCTCGTCACCAAAGAACTCGATGCGGATGGCCAGTTCCTCGTAGACCGGGATGATCTCCACGGTGTCGCCGCGCACCCGGAAGGTGCCGCGGGTGAAGGCCAGGTCGTTGCGGCTGTACTGCATCTGCACAAACTCACGCAGCAGCCGGTCGCGGTCCAGCGTGTCCCCCACGCTGAGCGTCACCATGGCCGCGATGTATTCCTCGGGGGTTCCCAGTCCGTAGATGCAGGAGACGGAGGACACCACCAGCACGTCGCGGCGCGTCAGGAGGGAGTTGGTGGCCGAGTACCGCAGCCGCTCCACCTCTTCGTTGATGGAGGAGTCCTTCTCGATGTACGTGTCCGTCTGGGGCACGTACGCCTCGGGCTGGTAGTAGTCGTAGTAGCTGACAAAGTACTCCACCGCGTTATGCGGCATGAGGTCACGGAACTCGTTGGCCAACTGTGCGGCGAGGGTCTTGTTGTGTGCCATCACCAACGTGGGGCGTTGCAGGCGCTCCACCAGCCACGCCGTGGTGGCGGACTTTCCGGTACCGGTGGCACCGAGCAGCACCACGTCTCGCTCCCCCGCCTCGATGCGACGGGCCAGCTCCGCGATGGCCGCGGGTTGATCCCCCGACGGTTGGTACTCCGAGACCACCTGAAAGGGATGCTCGGCACGGCGCAGATCGGGGCTCATGCCACCAACCTAAACCCCACCTCCCACATCGTCGCCCTCGCCCGCACCCCGGGATGCGTAGCGCGCCTAGGCGGAGCCGTCAACGTACTCCCGCCACAGCGCATCCACCTGCGCCCTGAGGCCCTCCACGTCGCCCGCCCCGTCCAGCACCACATCGGCAACGGCGGCGCGTTGCGCATCGGTGGCCTGAGCCGCGAGCCGCGCCTGCGCCTGCTGCGCATTCAGGCCGCGCCCCTCCCTCAGCCGCGCCAGTCGCACCGCGGAAGGTGCCGCCACGGTCACCACCAGATCAAAGTCATCGCCCTGCCCCGTCTCCACCAGCAACGGAATGTCATGCACCACCACGCGCCGCCCCGCCATCTGCGCTGCGTGCTCCGCGGCGTAAGCCGCCTCGGCAATGCGGGGGTGCGTGATCGCATTGAGCCGGGCGCGTGCCGCATCGTCACCAAAGACCCGGGCGGCCAGTGCGGCCCGGTCAAGCACGCCGTCGCGCGCCACGTCGGGGCCAAACGCGGCGACGATGTCGGCAAGTGCGGGACGCCCCGGCTCCACCACCTGGCGCGCCAGGACGTCGTGGTCAATCACCACCGCACCCAGCTCGCCCAGCCGTCGCGCGACGGTGGACTTTCCCGCCGCGATTCCCCCCGTCAGTCCTATGCGCACCGCACCACCTTGGCACGGTCGCGGGGTGTGAGCAACGCGCGCCCGTCAGGAGCCGGCAAGACGCTCGTCGTCAAGCAACGGTGCGCCCAGCCACGCACGCGGGATGCCCATGCCTTCCACCAGCGCCTCGGTGTCCGGCCTCAGCCGCGCACACACCGCGGTCAGATGTGCGCCAATCACCTTGGAGCGCGCCGTGGTCATGAAGTGATGCTCCAGGTACCAGGCGCGAGACTCATGAATGGAATGCAGTGCGTAGAGGTCGCACAGGCGGCCCAACACGGCGCGCACCTCCGCATCCTCCGTCTCCTCGATGGCCGCGATGAACTCGTCAAGGACCGTCCGCTCCACATGGGCCCGTGCCACAAACTGCACGTGGTCGCCAAGGCGGCTGAGCGCGGTAAACGCGTCCTCGTCGCGTGCGGCCGCGCGCATACGTCGTGCCAACGAGTCCAAGGAATGACGCTCACGTTCCTCGAACATCAGCGCCTGCCACCCGCGGTCCTCGATGGCGGCCTCCTCGGTGCGCCTCCTGGTGGCCTGGACAAGGCGATCCACCACCAGGGCCGCGCCGGAGCGCTCCACCATGGTGTCTCCCACGGCGCGCGTGGTGGCCTGCACCACTCCCACGCGGTCAAGAGCCCGCCACGCGTCGCGGTAATCGTTCAGCAGGCCCTTGGCCACCAGCTGCAACAACACCGTGTTGTCGCCTTCAAAGGTGGCAAACACATCCACGTCACGGCGCAGCTCGGTGAGCAGGTTTTCACTCATGTACCCCGCGCCGCCGCATGCCTCGCGCGACTCCTGAATCGCATCGATGGCCCACCAGGACGCCATGGCCTTGAGCCCCGCAGCGCCCTGCTCCAACTCGCGTTGATCACGCTCACTCGCACCGCCGCCGCCCTGCACGGCCACGAGGCGTGCGGTTAGCGCGTTTTGGGCAAACCCCAGCGCATACGCCCGTGCGATGCGCGGCAGTAGCCGCCGTTGATGCACGGCGTAGTCCATGAGCACCACGCCCTCCATGGAGGTGGGAGACACAAACTGGCGGCGGCGTAGGCCGTACAGGGCGGCAATGGATAGCGCCCGCCGCGCGCCAATGCCGCTGGCGGCGGCAATACAGACCCGGCCCCGCACCAGCGTTCCCAGCATGGTAAAGAAGCGTCGGTGAGGGTTCTCGATGGGGCTGACGTAACGCCCGTCCTCGCCCACCCCTCCGTAGCGGTCCAGCAGCATCCGCCGCGGCACCCGGACGTGATCAAAACGGATGGTGCCGTTGTCCACACCCACAAGGCCGCCCTTGTGCCCGTGGTCGCCCGTGGTGATGCCGGGCAGGTCCCGACCGTCGTCATCCCGCAACGGCACCAGGATGACGTGCACGCCGTGCCGCGTCCCGTCCACCTCCAGTTGGCCAAACACCGCGGCCATGCGCCCGTCGCGGGCGGCGTTGCCAATGTAGGCCTTGGTGGCGCCGGGGGTGGGTGAATGCACCTCGTACTCGTCCGACTGCGGCAGGTACGTGATGGTGGTCTCCAGCGCGGACACGTCGGAGCCGTGCCCCAACTCGGTCATGGCAAAGCATCCCAGCAGGCTGAGATCCGTGATGCCCGGTAGGAAGGTGCGGTGATGCCAGGCGGTACCCAGGTTGGTGACGGCGCCCCCAAAGAGCCCAAACTGCACACCCGATTTGATGGTCACGGACATGTCCCCGTGCGCGAGCATCTCAAACGTGGTGACGGCGGCGAGCGGGTCTGCGGTGGCATCGGCCCCCGTGGGAACGCCCGCTGCACCCAAGCCGCAAGCGGCCAACTCGCCAAGCCGCGTCATCACCCAGGTGCGCGACTCCTCCACCCCCAACCCGGGGTCACGGTGCATTCCGGCGGCGGGGAAGAGGGCGCGGGCCTCGGCACGCGCGCTCACATAGGGCCCGTCAAGCGCCTCGCGCAATCGGGTGCCAAGCGCTGCCGGCGAGGGTGCGGTGGGCGACGTCATTGTCGTTCCTCCTGTGGGTGCACGGTGTTACTGCGGCGCGAACGCCGATGCCGTGACGGCGGGTGGGGCGGCGTGCCCCGTGGGGTGTTCAAGGGCCACAAGCCCCGGGGTAAGGAGGGCGCTGACGGCCTCCACGACGTCGGCCCGCGGCGGCCGAGGCTGTTGCGTCATCCACAGGTCCGCGGTGGCGCGGATGCATCCCATGAGGCCCGTGCCCCAGATGCGGGCGCGGGCGGCATCGATGCCTCCGTGACGGGCGAGCGCCTCGCCCACCTGGGTGCCGATGATGCGGGGCAGATCCCCCGCCGGGTCCCCCCCACCGCTGGATGCGGGTGGGGTCATCACAAAGCGGTAGATCTCCACGTCCCGTTCCACGAGCGCCAGGTAGGCGTCCGTGAGGTCCGTGACAAACGTGTGCAGTCCCGCGCGGGGACCCCGGGTCACCGTGTCCATGAGGCCTGCATGAATGTAGGCGTGCACGGCGTCCACCACCGCCTCATACAGGCCCGCACGGTCCCCAAAATGCCGGTAGATGACGGTCTTGGAGGTTCCCGCCCGGGCGGCAATCTCATCCAGCGCCACCGATGCCCCATGTACGCGGATGGCGCGCAACGTGGCGGAGACTAGCTCACGCCTGCGGTCCTCGCGGTGCTGTGCCCAACGGGTGGCACGGCCATCGGTGCTCATACGGCGACTCTACCCGATACGCGCTGTATCTGCTACTGTGAGTATCGAGTACCGGGAGGAACCCATGACCCACACCGCCGTGGTTGTTGGTGGCAACCGCACCCCCTTTGTCAAGGCCGGGGGCGCGTACGCCGACGCCTCCACACAGGACCTGCTCACCGCCGCCATCACCGGACTGGTACAGCGCCATGGACTAGAGGGCGAACGCCTGGGCGAAGTGACCGCGGGCGCGGTACTCAAGCATCCCCGTGACTTCAACCTCACCCGCGAGGCCGTGTTGTCCTCTCCCCTGTCCCCCCTCACCCCGGCATGCGACGTACAACAGGCGTGCGGCACCGGGTTGGAGGCCGCCATCGCCATCTCCAACAAGATCCGTCTGGGGCAGATCGAGGCGGGCATCGCGGGCGGAGTGGACTCCGCATCGGCCGCCCCCATCACCGTCTCCGAGCCGCTGCGCCGCATCCTCATGCGCGCCGGACGCGCCCGCACCACCGGCCAACGCCTCGCCGCCCTCGCGGCCATTCGCCCCCGCCACCTGCGCCCCCTCACCCCCGCGGTCACCGAGCCTCGCACCGGGCTGTCCATGGGCGAACATCAGGCGCTCACCACAGCCGCGTGGGGCATCTCGCGCGCGGACCAGGATGCGCTGGCACTCCACAGTCACCGGGCGTTGGCGCGGGCATGGGACGAGGGCTTTTTTGCGGACCTGGTGACGCCCTTTGCGGGCGTGGAGCGGGACGGCATCATGCGTCCCGACACGACCGCCGAGGCGCTCGCCCGGCTCCGTCCCGTGTTTGGTGGCCCCGAGGGAACCATGACCGCAGGCAACTCCACCGCGCTCAGCGACGGCGCCGCCGTGGCGCTGATCGCCACGCCGGAGTGGGCCGCCGCCCGCTCCCTCACTCCCTGGGCGCGGATTGTGGATGCCGAGGTGGCAGCCGTGGACCACCCGGGAGGCGACCATCTGCTGCTGGCCCCCGTGGCGGCCACGGGGCGCCTGCTAGAACGCCAGCACCTCACGGTGCAGGACATGGACCTCCTGGAGATTCACGAGGCCTTTGCCGGCACCGTACTGGCCACGCTTGCCGCCTGGAAGGACGCGGACTATTGCACCTCCGTGGGCCTTACCGGGCCGCTCGGGGAGATTGACCCCGCGCGCCTCAACGTCCACGGGTCCTCCCTGGCCACCGGGCATCCCTTTGCGGCCACCGGCGGCCGCCTGGTGGCCACGCTTGCCAAGGAACTGCACGCACGGGGGCCGGGAACGCGTGGTCTCATCTCCGTGTGCGCCGCGGGCGGACAGGGTGTGGTGATGATGATGGAGGGCCTGTGATGTCCGCACTCGAATCCCTGTACCGCTCCCGTCTGGGGCATGCGATTGCACGCCGCGCGGGCCTGGCAGACCCGCCTCAACTGCGCCGGGGTGCCGTCTGGCCCACGGGGCCGCTCGCGCTTGCGGCCGCGCCCCACGCCACCCTTGCCGCGGACACGCTCGCGCTGATGGGGCGCCCCACCATTCCTGCGCCGCTAGACACGGCCGATGCCGTGGCGGGCGCAGCGGGGGCGGACGGCTCGGGTGCGACGGGCACTCCTCTTGGCGCCCTCCTGATCGATGCCACCACCATGACCCGCCTGGACCACCTGGAGATGGTGCGCGCGGCCTCCCGGCCCGCCATGCGCGCCCTCGAGGCCTCGGGACGGCTCATCATTCTTGCGCCCGAGGGCGGCACCGACTGGGAGGATGCGGCTACCGCGCGCGCCCTTGACGGCATCATGCGCACCATCTCCAAGGAGCTGCGCCGCGGCGCCACCGCCAACCTCATCCGGGTGGCCCCCGGCACCACCGCCGGAGACCTTGCCTCCACCCTCACGTTTTGCCTCCAGGGCCGCTCCGCCTTTGTGGCCGGGCAGGCCTGGCGGGTGGGACCCAGCACGGCACCGCACCCGCCCTCCGGTGCGGGCACGGCCGCGGGTGACGCGGGGACGCTTGCGGGACGGGTGGTGGCGGTGACCGGAGCCGCCCGCGGCATCGGCGCCCAGATGGTGCAGACCCTTGCAGCGCAGGGTGCCCGCGTGCTGTGCATTGACGTACCCGCGGCGCGCGACGCCCTCACCGCGGTGGCCCAGGTGGCGGGCGGCGTGGCCGTGCCCGTGGACATCACCACGCCCGATGCGGGTGGGGCCATTGCCGCGGCGGCGGCGGCCGAGGCTCCCCACCTGCATGGCATCGTGCACAACGCGGGCATCACGCGCGACAAGTCGCTGGCCAACATGGATGCCGCCCGGTGGGAGCAGGTGATGCGCGTCAACGTGGAGGCCCAGATGGCCATCAACACCGTGTTGCTGGACGCACACACGCCCGGCGGCTTGGACGTCGGTGGGCGCATTGTGGGCGTGTCCTCCACCTCGGGACTCGCGGGCAACAAGGGTCAGAGCAATTACGCGGCATCCAAGGCCGCGGTGGCGGGTCTTGTGGCCGCCATGGCGCCGTCGCTTGCGCCCCGCGGCATCACCGTCAACGCGGTGGCGCCCGGCTTCATCCACACGGACATGACGGCAGCGATCCCGTGGGTACAACGCGAGATATTTCAACGCTCCAACGCACTGGGCCAAGGCGGCCTCCCCGTGGACGTCGCGGAGACCGTGGCCTACCTGCTGGACCCCGGCTCCGGCGGGGTCACCGGACAGGTGGTGCGCGTGTGTGGCCACAACCTGGTGGGGGCGTGACATGGACGGGGTGGTGGATCTCCCCGCCCTTCCCCCCATGCGGGCGGCCTTCACGGGCGCACTCGTGCCCCGGCATCGGCGCGGAACCCCGGCGCTTCCCCCTTACGCCGTGCGCGTGCGGGACGTGGCCACCGACCCCGCCCGCCTGAGCGCCTACGCTACCGTCTGTGGCTATGCCACGACTGGCACGCCCACCGCGCTGCCGGCCACCTGGATCCACGTGCTCACGTTCCCCCTGCATGTCCACCTGCTGAGCGCGCGCGAGTCCAGCGTGCGCCTGGTGGGTGCCGTCCACGTGTGCAACACCATGACCATGCACGCCGTGGTGCCAGCCACCGAGCGCCTGACGGTGACGGTGCATGCCACGAACCTCCGCCCTCACCACCGGGGCAGCATGCTTGACCTTGTGGGTGAGGCGAGCGCGGCCGGGCAGACCGTGTGGTCGGGGGTGAGCACGTACCTTGCCGCGGGCGTCACCGTGCCCGGTGAGGCGCCGCGGCGGGAACGCCTGGCCGCGCCCGATGCCCCCGTCACCGCCTGGTGGGACCTTCCCGCGGGTCTGGGGAGGCGCTACCGGGACGTGTCCGGTGACCCCAACCCCATTCACACCTCCCGCATTGCGGCCCGCATGTTCGGCCTCAGGCGGCCCATCATTCACGGCATGTGGACCCATGCACGCGCACTCGCGCAATGGGGTGACGAGGTACCGGAGCTGTACACCGCCACCGTGGACTTTCTGCGGCCCATTGGGCTTCCCTCGCGCGTGGGCTTTGCCGCCACGCGTGAGGATGGCGTGCTACGGGCTGCCGTCATGGACTCCCACGGCGAGCGGGCGCATTGCGCTCTGGCTGTCACGTCGCCGTAAACGACTCGGGCCCGGTGCTGTCGCACCGGGCCCGAGTGATGTTTACGGGGTGTTAGTTCCCGTTGAGCTTCTCGCGCAGAGCCGCAAGACGCTCGTCGGAGGCAAGCGTGCCACCCTCGGACTCCTCCACGGCGGACGAGTACGAGGTGGGGGCACCGGAGTCCTCACCCTTGCCACGCTTGCGCGCAACGGGAGCGGCAACCTCGGCCTCGGCGGCGGCAGCCTCCTGACGCACGATGAACGCCTTGTGGGCTTCCCAACGCTCGTGCGCCTTGGCGTACTCGGCCTCCCACGCGTCGCGCTGGGTCTCAAAGCCCTCGCGCCACTCCTGGGTCTCGGCGTCGTAGCCCTCGGGGTACTGGTAGTTGCCGGCCTCGTCGTACTCGGTGGTCATGCCGTACAGCGCGGGGTCAAAGTCCTCGCCGTTGGGGTCCACACCCTCGTTGGCCTGCTTGATGGACAGCGAGATGCGGCGACGCTCCAGGTCAATGTCAATGATCTTGACAAACACGTCCTCGTCGGCGGATACCACCTGCTCGGGCAGCTCCACGTGACGCACGGCCAGCTCGGAGATGTGCACCAGGCCCTCAATGCCGTCGTAGACGCGCACAAACGCGCCGAACGGCACTAGCTTGGTGACCTTGCCGGGCACAATCTGGCCAATGGCGTGGGTGCGGGCGTACACGGCCCACGGGTCCTCCTGCGTCGCCTTGAGCGACAGGGAGACACGCTCGCGGTCCATCTCCACGGTCAGCACCTCAACCTCAACCTCCTGGCCCACGGTGACAACCTCGTTGGGGTGGTCAATGTGCTTCCAGGACAGCTCGGAGACGTGAACCAGACCGTCCACGCCACCCAGGTCCACAAAGGCACCAAAGTTGACGATGGAGGACACCACACCCTTGCGCACCTGGCCGGGGGCCAGCGCGGTGAGGAACGTGGAACGCACCTCGGACTGGGTCTGCTCCAGGAAGGCGCGGCGGGACAGCACCACGTTGTTGCGGTTCTTGTCCAGCTCGATGATCTTGGCCTCGATCTGCTGCCCGATGTAGGGGCCCAGGTCGCGCACGCGGCGCATCTCCACCAGGGAGGCGGGGAGGAAGCCACGCAGACCGATGTCCACGATGAGGCCACCCTTGACCACCTCGATGACCGTACCGGTGACGATGCCGTCCTCGTCCTTGACCTTCTCGATCGAGCCCCAGGCACGCTCGTACTGAGCGCGCTTCTTGGACAGGATCAGACGGCCTTCCTTGTCTTCCTTGGTGAGGACGAGCGCCTCGATGGTGTCGCCCACGTTGACCACCTGGTCGGGGTCGGCGTCGTGTCGGATGGACAGTTCGCGCGCGGGGATGACGCCTTCGGTCTTGTAGCCGATGTCGAGGAGAACCTCGTCACGGTCGACCTTGACGATGACGCCCTCGACGAGGTCGCCGTCGTCGAAGTTCTTGATGGTCGCGTCAATGGCAGCGAGGAAGTCCTCAGCGGTGCCGATGTCGTTGACGGCGATGGGGGTGGACTCGGGGGTGGATACGGACATAGAGGGAGTAACTCCGATGGACAGGTAAATGGAATTGGTCATGGAAAGACGCACCACAAAGGCACATCAGACCAGCCCACATGGTACCGCCCAGGCACGCCTACGCACAAAGGCACGGGCGCGTCGTTACCAGGTTGTGACCTGGAGAGGGCGGGCAACACCCGCCCCCAGCCACCCCTTAGAGGTCCGCGGACGCCTTCAACAGCTCCTTGGGCACCCACTTGGTCTTGCCCATCATCTCGTCAAAGTCCTTCAACACCACGTGCTCGCCGTTGAGTGCCGTGAACTTGCCGCTCTCACCCTTGACAATCGCATCGATGGCCGCGATGCCAAAGCGCGTGCCCAGCAGGCGGTCGGCCGCCGTGGGGATGCCGCCGCGCTGCACATAGCCCAGCACCGTGAGGCGGGTGGAAAAGCCCGTCTCCGCCTCGATGGCCTTGGTCACCTCGTGACCAATGGAGCCGGCAATGGGGTTGCCGTTCTCGTCAATGGTGGGCTTGCCGTCCCACTTGGTGCCCTCCGCGGGGATGGCACCCTCGGCCACCGCCACAATGGAGAAGTTCTTGTACCGGTGGCGGTGCTTGATGCGCTTGGCCACATCCTCAATGTCAAACGGCTCCTCGGGAGCCAGGATGATGTCCGCGCCGCCGGCCATACCCGCAGTCACCGCGATCCACCCGGAGTGGCGCCCCATGAGCTCCACCACCATCACGCGGTTGTGGGACTCGGCGGTGGAGTGAAGCCGGTCAATGGCCTCGGTGGCCACCGTCACCGCGGTGTCAAAGCCAATGGACGCATCGGTCCCCACCACGTCGTTGTCAATGGTCTTGGGGATGCCAATCACGGGGATGCCCGTGGCCTTGGACACCTTGCCCGCGGCCTTGAGCGTGCCATCGCCACCAATGCAGATGATGCCGTCCAGCTTCTCGTTCTTCACGGTCTCCTGAACGGCCTCGATGCCGCCCTCCACCTTGTGCGGGTGGCACCGGGCGGTGCCCAGCATCGTGCCGCCCTCCACCAGGATGCCGGAGACGTCGTCGCGGTCCAGGTAGGTGACATCGCCGTCAATGACGCCCTGCCAGCCGTTGCGGAAGCCCACAATGAAGCAGCCATGCTCCGAGGTTCCGCGCTTGACCACCGCGCGAATCGCGGCGTTCAGGCCGGGGCAGTCGCCGCCGCCGGTGAGGATTCCAATACGCATGACGCTCCTAGTGTCCGGCCGTGCGCCAATTAGCGCCGGTCCCTACATTGACTGAGAGGGGCACCGACAACTCGGCTGCGCCCTCCATCTCGGCTCTGAGTATGGCTTCCACGGCCTCCAGTTCCCCAGGGGCCACTTCAACAACAAGCTCATCATGCACCTGCAAGAGCTGCCGTGAGGTAAGTCCCTGGTCCCGGATAGCCATGTCAACACCAAGCATGGCACGTTTGATGAGGTCCGCGGCGCTACCCTGAATGGGCGCGTTGAGCGCCACGCGCTCCGCGATGTCCCGCAGCTGGCGTTGGGAAGACGTAAGGTCCGGCAGGTAGCGACGGCGCCCAAAGATGGTCTCCGTATACCCCACCTCCGCCGCCTTGCGCACCACGGAATGCAGGTAGTCACGCACGGCACCAAAGCGCGAGAAGTAGTCGTCCATGAGGGCCTGCGCCTCCGGCACGGGCACGCCCAACTGGCGTGACAACCCAAACGCGGACAGGCCATAGGCCAGGCCATAGGACATGGCCTTGACCTGGGAGCGCATCTGGGCGCTCACGTCCTCGGGCGCCACCCCAAACACGCGTGCACCCACAAAGCGGTGGAGGTCCTCCCCCTGCCGGAACGCCTCAATGAGTGCCGGGTCCCCGGATAGGTGCGCCATGATGCGCATCTCAATCTGGCTGTAGTCCGCCGTCAGCAGCGTCTCGTAGCCCTCGCCCACCACAAACGCTTCACGAATCCGGTGCCCCTCGGGGGAGCGGATGGGGATGTTTTGCAGGTTGGGGTCCTTGGAGCTGAGCCGGCCCGTGGACGCCACCACCTGCGAGAACGTGGTGTGGATGCGACTGTCGGGACGCACCGCATCACGCAGGGTTTGAATGATCTGACCCAGCTTGGTGGCCTCACGGTACGCCAACAACGCCCCCAGGAAGGGGTGCGGGTGTGTCAAGGCCAACTCCGCCACGCTCGCGGCATCGGTGGTGTACCCCGTCTTGATCTTCTTGGTTTTAGGCAGCCCCAGGCGGTCAAAAAGCACCTCTTGCAGTTGCTTGGGGCTTCCCAGGTTCACCGGGGTGCCGCCGATGGCGTCATAGGCTTCCTGCGCGGCCTCCTCGGCGCGGTGCTGGGCATCGGCGGCGAGCTCCGCAAGGTGGGCATCGTCCACGGCAATCCCCGCGGCCTCCATGCGTGCCAGCACCTCGATGAGGGGCACCTCCAGCTCACGGTACAGACCGTCCATGGTGTGTGCCACCAACTCCGGGTCCAGCAGTGCGGCCAGGGCGGCCACGGTGGCGGCGCGCTCCCCCGCCACGATGGCGGGGCTGGCGCCCAGGCCAAGGTCCAGTTCGCTGGCCGCGCCCGCAGTGCGTGGCGCCACCCCCAGGTAGCGCTGCACCACGGCATCCAGGTCAAATCCCCGCTGATCGGGTTGCACCAGATACGCGGCAATTTGGGTGTCGCCCGCAAGCCCACCCAGCGCATACCCGCGCGCCGCCAACGCATGCCATGCGTCCTTGGCGGCGTGCAGCGTCACCGCCACCTGCTCATTGGCAAGCCACGCCCCCAGCGCCGTGTCCTGGGCGGGGCTCAGCGAGGCAAGGTCAATTCCCCACGCGCGCTCGCCCTGCGCCACCCCCAGTGCCCACGCATCGGCATCCGCACCCCCACGCCCCTCCACGTGCAGCGCCACGGCACCGGTGAGCGCTACCACCTGCTCCACGGCGCCCTCCACCGTCACCTCCAGCGCATGCTCGGCATCGGCCACGGGGGGAACGGCGTCTCCCCTGCCCGCCACCGCCAGAATCCGCTCGCGCAGCGTGCGGAACTGGAGCGCGTCACACAGGTGATGAATCTCCTCCACGTTCCCGCCGTGGTACTCCAGGTCCGCCACGGTGAGCGGAAGCTCCAGGTCGGTGAGTAGATGGTTGAGCTCACGGTTGAGGCGCACCTGCTCCGCGTGGGCACGCAGGCTCTCACCCGCCTTGCCCGGAATCTGGTCCTGATGCGCCAAGATGCCGTCCAGCCCGCCGTAAGTGGTCACCCACTTGGCGGCGGTTTTGGGACCCACCCCGGGAACGCCCGGAAGGTTGTCGCTTGTCTCCCCCACCAGCGCCGCGATGTCTGGGTAGCGCGCCGGCGGAATACCGTAGCGCTCCTCCACGGCCGCCGGCGTGTACTCCACCAGATCGGAGACGCCCTTGCGCGGGTACAGCAACGTCACCTCGTCGGTCACCAACTGGATGGTGTCCCTATCCCCCGAGACCACCCATACCGTGTACCCCTCCTCGCGTGCCTGGCGAGCCAGGGTGGCAAGCACGTCATCGGCCTCGTAACGCGGCTTGTCTACCGCGGCGACACCCATGGCCTCCAGGAGCGTGCGCAACAGCGGAACCTGGGGTTCAAACTCGGGCGGAGTGGCATCACGCGTGCCCTTATACGAGGGCAAACGCTCCGTGCGGAAGGTGCCACCCGGCAGGTCAAAGGCCACCGCCACATGGGTGGGCTGACGCTGCTGCATTAGCGTGAGCAGCATGGTGGTGAAGCCGTACACCGCATTGGTGGGGGTGCCGGAACTGGTGCCAAAGTTCTCCACCGGCAACGCGAAGAAGGCACGGAAGGCCATGGAGAGGCCATCAATCAACAGCACGGTTCCCTTGGTGGATTCGCTCACAGATGCCAACCTATCTGTATGACAGCCAACACAACACCCGGCGCACCCTCACCCACCGACGGACTAATTTCCCGCATGGGCATTGAGATCCTGGAACTGGACGCGGGGCGCGTGGTGGGGACCATGCCCGTGGCAGGCAATACGCAACCCTATGGGCTGCTCCATGGCGGCGCATCGGCGGTACTTGCCGAGAGCCTCGGCTCCCTCGGGGCCATGGCCCATGCCGCGCCCGAGCGAGTGGCTGTGGGGGTGGACCTGAACATCACGCATCATCGGGCCGTGCGTGAGGGTGTGGTGACGGGTGTGGCCACACCGCTGCATCTGGGCCGCACCACGGCGTCTTATGCGATTGCCATCACCGAGGAGACGGGGGCACTGGTGGCCACGGCGCGGCTCACGTGTGCCCTCCGTGAGGCACGGTTCTGACGGACTACTTGGAATCCATCTGCTCGATGACGGCCTCGGCCACCTCGCGCATGGTCAGGCGACGGTCCATGGACGTCTTTTGAATCCACCGGAAGGACTCCGGCTCGTTGAGCCGCATCTTCTCCATCAGCAGGCCCTTGGCTCGCTCAACCTTCTTGCGGGTCTCCATGCGGTCCGTGATGTCCGCAATCTCCGCCTCAAGCGCCTTGATCTCCGCGTAGCGAGATGCGGCAATCTCCACCGCCGGCAGGAGGTCTGCGGGCGTGAAGGGCTTCACCACGTAGGCCATGGCCCCCGCGTCACGTGCTCGCTCCACCAGCTCCGTCTGTGAGAACGCCGTGAGCAATACCACGGGGGCAAGGCGGGCCTTGGCAATGTGCTCGGCCGCGGTGATGCCATCCATCACGGGCATCTTCACGTCCATCACCACCACATCGGGATGGTGCTCGGCGGCAAGCGCCACCGCCTCCTCACCATTGCCGCCCTCGCCTACCACGTCGTAGCCGCCCTCTCTGAGCGTCTCCACAATGTCCATGCGAATGAGGGCCTCGTCCTCGGCAACCACCGCGCGGCGTCGCTTGGGGCCTGAGACTTCGGGTTCTGGTGCATCGGTAGCATTCACAGGCGCTAGCCTAGTAGCCACGCCCCGATAGCCCAACTGGCAGAGGCATACGGCTCAAACCCGTACCAGTGTGGGTTCGAATCCCACTCGGGGCACCGTGGTGATGTCTTCCACGGCACCAGCAGTCCCGCGCGCCACCGTGTACCCCTGGTGCCACTACTCCTTCAGCGCAGGCAACGGGTTGAGCCGACTTAGCACCCCCGCGCTTACAGCCACACCCAACACATAGAGTGCCGCCGCAGCAGCGAGTGCCTGTGCCGCAATGACGAGGGCCACCGACTGCACATTTCCTTGCCGTACCACCATGACAACGGCACATCCCCACGCGTAGGCCGTTGGAAGTACCACAGTGAGAGGCAAAAGGTGCTCAAGGACAAAGATGGAGAAGGTGTCCTTCTCCCCCACCCCGGAAATACGAAAGACTGCAAATTCACGTCGTCTCACCACGAGCACCACGGCACTGAACGCGGCAAGGAACACACCCCCAATCAGAGGAATGTGGGCGCCGGCAAAACGTTCCCAGACCTTCTCCGATGTCATCACGTCCTCTGAGATCGGCGAGTAGTCGGCAATGACGACGGCTTCCAACCCAAGGCCCGCAGAGAGTGCGAGTTCAGCAGCGTCTTTACCACCCGGCGCATACCGCACCCAGCAAACTGACAGCGGCGCATCAACGACGGTGGGCACGACGACACTCGCCTGGAACGCCTTGACGGGCACGGCTGGACCAAGGGTTCCTGCAATGCGGACAGGGTTGCCGTCCACCCACAGTTGCTGTACCGAAGTGCCCAGAGCCGGGGCAACATCGGCCAACTGGGCTCCTACGAGTGCTCCATCTGTGTACGGAACACGCCACACCTCAAACGCTCCCGGCGTCACTGCCACCACGGGTGGCTCTTGTGCCGTAACATCATTGCGTACTGGAATGATGGCGATCACATACATACCCCCCGATGCCTCAATCGCTGGCGAATTCGCAGCATCACTGCAGCGCAATGCAGAAATGCCAGCCTCATCGGTGGCCGTAGCCTCAAGAACGTAACGGCCTGATTGCATCTCGGCGTGGCGAAGATCGTCCACCCAGCCCGCAGTGAGTAACGTGGCCGCCACTAGGCTCACGAACGCACTGAATACGATGGTGGACATAATCGCTTGCGGTTGGCGCACACTGCGGAACGCCTCGACCATCAATACCGCGACCCTCATGGCAATTCCTTGAGCACCAGCCGCCCCTTGTCAAACATGACCACACAATCCATCATCTGTGCTATCCGGAGATCATGGGTTGCCACAAGCACTATTGCGTCACGCATCGATGCCAAGAGGTATCGCATTACGGCATGCCCGGTCTCGTAGTCAAGGTTTGCCGTGGGCTCATCGGCAAGAAGCACCTGCGGACGAGAAGCGATCGCGCGGGCAACCGCCACTCGTTGCGCCTGTCCTCCCGACAACCTGCGAACGAGGCTCCCTGCTACTTCGCCCAGCCCAACCGCCTCCAGGGCCTTCCTCGCACCGGCTTCGGCGTCAGCACGAGAGCGGCCCGCCGCAAGAAGCGGCAACGCAACATTGTCCACCGCGGTCCGCCGTGGCAGGACCGTGGGTGTCTGGAAGATCCACTGAACGTTTACCGGCTCCTGCGAGGCGCCGTGAAGAAGGATGGCTCCCTTCTGGGGCACTAGTAGTCCGCCCACCAGGGCGAGCAACGTGGACTTCCCCTCACCGGATGGAGCCATCACCGCGCACGACTGACCCACTACAAGGCGTAAGGAGGCCTCATCGAGAACGGGCCTCGTTCCACCGGGATAGGTGAATGAGATGCCGTCGACTACGAGGGACATGGCCCAAGGGAGTCTCTGGCTGAAGGGACGGCCAGAATGGCTTTACCCTCCAACGCTATATCGGGAGCAAGCGCAACCACGTCCCTTACCCCGGTAGGCAGGCGCATCACCCGGTGCATTCGGACTTCGGACTCCTCCACGATGGCCACGCAATACGCGCTCCCATCAACAACGAGCGCCGTGGCCGGGACAAACTGCATCGACACGGCCTCCACCGACTGCAATGAGCCAGTCAACTCGTCCTGAGCCGAATGCGCAGACAAGGTCCCCAAGCTCTGGGGATCGTCGACTGTGATCAGCCCGTCCACGACCGAAGCAGCGAACTCCTGACCACTCATCACCAGACGATATTTGCCGTCGGGAGGCGTGAGTGTGGATTTGAGCGTGACCACGACATCCTCGATGGTCGGCTCCAAGACCAGCCAATCACCACCTCCACGCCACGGGTCACCGGGTGCGACGTCGACGGACTCCACCGACGCACCTTCGGGCACTGCCACGACGGACTCAGGCTCAAAGCACAGGTGTTTGTCCGGATAACCCAAGCGGGAATTGAGCTGCCTCACGCTTGCCTCTGTGCCCACACCAAAGCGGCCGTCCGGCTCCCCTGACATGAGCCCCACCGCGGCGAGTAGTTCTTGGAGGGCCTCCACATCTGGACCTGTAGCTCCCCGACACAACGTGCGAAAAATCACTCGTGACTGCGTGGGAGTATATGCCAGCCGGTCGACTCCATCGACGGCTAGCAAGGCATCACCGAGGACAGGTACGTCATGAGGCTGGACGTACACAGCTGTGACCGTACCGGACCCAGTTGTATCGGCAAGCCGAGGCGTGGTGCTCGACACCGCAACGGATACTGAAACCGTGAACCGTTCTTCTGTAGTTGTCACGGTGAAGGTCTGGTTCTGAACGGTATCTGCGACCTCATCGAACGGCATCGAACCACGCGCAGTCACCATGGCCACCACCGCAACGGGAGCCACCATCGCAAGGACGACTACCGCTACTGTGGCTGCGGAACGCCACGAAGGTCCGGAGGTCACCCTGGTGAACCCAGCATCTCGGGCCACAGCACTGCATAGTAGGTGTCAATACAGGCGAGGCGCTCCGGGGGCCACTCAAGATACGGGCCGCTCAGCTCTTCAATCCGACCCAACATATCCCCCTGCTCCTGGCCCAGGAAGATTCCGTCTGTCTCGCCACCGGTAGCTTCAATGCACTGTCGGAAGGCGGCAAACTCAGTCTCACGTTCTGCACCCGTGGGGGCATTGCTGACCAGGTAAATTGACTTGAGCTGGCCCACCCACACCGACTCACACCTCTGCATGACACCCGTACCCGCCTCGGCGTCGTCATTCCGACCGGTCACAATGTTGAGAGCTGGCGCACCGAACTGATCCGTCGTCAGTAGCGCCTGCCATCCGTCATCCTGAACACATTGACGTGCGCGCTCGTATGCATCGTTCAACTCGGCCTCGGTGACCACACCGTCGTCACCTACCACCGTGAGCTGGAACTCGTTGAGCCGCTCTCCGTTCCACGACGTGATGGGACCAGTGGAGTGAACTTCCTGCCCACACGCTGCCAAGAGCACTGCGGACATCACCAAGGTCATTCCCACCCATGACCGGAAGAGCCGGCCACTGCCTGTCCGATGAGGCGACATGCGCACAACCCTATCTGCCCACCGCGCCGCACTCAAGACGACAGGACAAGAGACACCAGAGCACCGGACCCGAGGGCAACCTGTGCAGTGGCAGCTACAGTAATCTCCTTATACATCGCCATAATGTCTTCCCTCACAATCTCCTACATTCCTTGAACTTCGAACACACTGGAATCTAGTATTGCCACAAACTAGGAGTCTATGACCTACCGCTGAAGCGTAAAATATCCAATTGCGATCAGAAAGATCGCAAAGGCTCCAACCCGTCCACCCGCTATCCCTGTGCTCCAATCAACTCGGGCCAAAGGGCCACGTAATAGGTATAAATACAGTTGGTTCGCTCAGTGGGCCACTCCATGAATGGGCCACTCAACTCCTCAATCCGCGCCACCATCTCTCCCTGGGGCTGGCCTAGGTAGATCCCGTCTGTCTTACCACCTGCAGACTCGATACACTGGCGGAACTCTTCGAATTCTGCTTCACGAGCCGCGCCCGTCGGCGCATGGGACACGAGGTAGATTGACTTCAGCTGACCCACCCATTCGGCTTCACACTCGTGCATAGCCGAGACGGCAGCTTCGCCATTATTATCCTTGGCCCACGTGACCACATTGAGTCCGGGCTCTCCAAATGCATCGTCAACAATGTCAGCTTCCCAGCCCTCATCCTCGATGCACTGGCGAGCACGTTCGTAGGCATCCTTCAGTTCGGCCTCGGTGACCACGCCGTCATCGCCCACCACTGAGAGTTGAAATGCATTGAGCGTTTCGCCATTCCAGGTAGTGATCGGTTCCCTAGACGTGGCGTCCTGGCTGCACCCGGCCAATAAGGCCATACATATTGGCAAGAATAAGAGGGCCGTCCACAACGCCCCGTACCAAGGTCCTGCGAACCGTTCCGTCACGATGCCCAGTCTGCGTAGGACGTCGCTTTGGTGCTGGTGCATTTTGGCGGGTCGACCGAGACTGCTGGCGTTGCGCCAACAAGTGTCGCGGCGATTCCAAGTGTGAGAACTGCGACCTTTTTGGTGATCACTTGGGCATCCTCCTTTGACTCCGTTGTCATAGGACTGAGGTGGCTTCAGCGTACCACGGAGGCCTTCTGCAGGGACGGGCGACGGCCAATCCAGTCCCACAGCCCCCGTAGGGCCCCGGCGTCACGATCCATGCACAAGCGCCCGGGCATGTGCCCGGGCGCTTGTGCATGACACTCCAGCCGCTTAGACCTGGCCCACCTTGTGCACAAAGATGGTGTTGGTGGTGCCGGGAACACCCACCGGGGTGCCGCACACCACTACCACATAGTCGCCATCCACGGCACGACCGGTCTCCTTGAGGCGCGCGTCCACCAGGCGCACCATCTCATCGGTGTCTGCCACCTGAGGCACCAGCTCGGTCTGCGCACCCCAGCTCAGCGCAAGGCGCTTCTGCGTGGCGGGGTCCGGCGTGAACGCAATGAGGGGCGTCTCAGGACGCAGACGCGACATACGCTGCGCCGAGTCACCCGACTGCGTAAACGTCACGATGTACTTGACGTCCAGCGTCTCCGCCATCTCCGCCGCGGCCAGCGTCACCGCACCGCCACGGGTCTTGGGGGTGGCCAGATACGGGGCAATACGGTGGCGACCCTTGGCCTCCGTGTTGGAGATGATGCGGGCCATGGTCTCCACGGTCACAATGGGGTACTCCCCCACCGAGGTCTCACCGGAAAGCATCACCGCATCGGTGCCATCCAGAATGGCGTTGGCACAGTCCGAGGTCTCCGCACGCGTGGGAACGGGCGAGTGCGTCATGGACTCCAACACCTGGGTGGCCACGATGACGGGCTTGGCCTGGGAACGCGCCAACTCGATGGCGCGCTTTTGCACCAACGGCACCTCCTCCAGCGGAAGCTCCACACCCAGGTCACCACGGGCCACCATGATGCCGTCAAACGCGGACACAATCTCCTCGAGGTTGTCCACGGCCTGCGGCTTCTCCACCTTGGCAATCACGGGAAGGATGCGCCCCTCCTCGGCCATGATGCGGGCACAGTCCTCATAGTCCTTGGCGCTACGCACAAAGGACAGCGCGATGTAGTCGGCACCCAGACGGATGGCCCACCGCAGGTCCTCCTCGTCCTTCTCGCTCAACGCGGGAACGGACACGGCCACACCGGGAAGGTTGATGCCCTTGTTGTTGGACACGGGGCCCGCCACCACCACCTTGGTGATGACATCGGTTTCGGTCACCTCGGTCACCTCAAGGCGCACCTTGCCATCGTCAATGAGCAGCGGGTCGCCGGGCTTGCAGTCGCCCGCAAGGCCCTTGAACGTGGTGGAGCAGATCTCCTTGGTGCCCTCCACGTCGCGCGTGGTGATGGTGAAGGTGTCACCCTCGGCAAGCTCGTGCGGACCATCCACAAAACGCCCCAGGCGGATCTTGGGGCCCTGGAGGTCAACCAGAACCGCCACGTTGCGCCCCAGCTCCTGCGCCGCCTGACGCACATTGTGGTACACGGCCTCGTGGACCGAGTAGTCACCGTGGCTGCGGTTGAGGCGGGCCATGTCCATTCCGGCCCCCACCAGCTTTCGCATCTGCTCAATCGACTCGGTGGCCGGTCCGATGGTGCAGACAATCTTGGCGTTGCGCATGATCTCCAACTTACTCAGGGTTTAGGCACGGAGCGCGACCGTGCGCGCCGTGATGGGCACCGGAAGCTCGCTGCCACCGGTGAGGTACTCGTCAATGGCTGCGGCGGCCGCACGACCTTCCGCTATAGCCCAGACTACGAGAGATTGCCCACGTCCGGCATCTCCCGCCACAAACACACGCGGATCCGCGGTACCAAACCGCTCGTCACGCGCAAAGGACCCCCGCGGGTCAAGACCCAATCCCAGCTGCTGATGCACCAGCTCGGACTCGGGCCCGGTGAAGCCCATGGCCAGCAACACCATGTCCGCCGGGATCTCCCTCTCGGTTCCCGGCGCCGCACCACGCATGCCGTTGGGCATCACCTCGGTGGTGGCCACCCGCAGGGCGGTCACCTGGAAGTCCTCGTCACCCAGGTATTCCACCGTGGAGGCAAGGAACGTCCGCTCGCCGCCCTCGGCATGGGAGGACGAGACTTCGAACAGCAACGGGTGGGTGGGCCACGGCTGGCTCTTTGGGTCGCGGTCGTGGGGCGGTTGCACGCCGATGGCGAGGGTAGTCACCGATGCGGCCCCCTGGCGCAGGGCGGTACCCAGGCAGTCCGAGCCGGTGTCTCCACCGCCAATGATCACCACATGCTTGCCCTTGGCGTTGAACGCCGCGGGGGGCTCAATGCCCTCGGCCTGCCGGTTGCCATGTGTGAGGTACTGCATCGCGTAGTGGATGCCCTTCATATGCCGTCCAGGCAATGGCAAGTCCCGCGGTACGGATGCACCGGTGGCAATGAGCACCGCGTCATACCGCGCCCGCAGGTGATCCCAGGCGATGTCCCGGCCAATCTCTATGCCGGTGCGGAACACCACCCCTTCGGCGCGCATCTGCTCTACGCGTCGGTCAATGTGGTGCTTCTCCATCTTGAACGCGGGGACGCCGTAGCGCAGCAGGCCACCTAGGGCATCGGAGCGCTCGTACACGGCAACAGTGTGCCCCGCCCGCGCCAGCTGTTGTGCGGCCGCAAGTCCCGATGGCCCGGACCCCACCACCGCTACAGTCTTGCCAGTGTGGCGCTGCGCGGGAAGCGGCACCACGAGGCCCCGGTCAAAGGCCTCGTCAATGATGGACACCTCAATGTTCTTGATGGTCACCGCAGGCTGGTTGATGCCCAGCACGCAGGCGCTCTCGCATGGGGCGGGGCAAATGCGTCCGGTGAACTCCGGGAAGTTGTTGGTGAGGTGGAGCCGATCAATGGCCTCGTCCCACCTCCCCTTCCACGTGAGATCGTTCCATTCGGGGATGAGGTTGCCCAGCGGGCATCCCTGGTGACAGAACGGGATGCCGCAATCCATGCATCGGCCCGCCTGCTCCGTGAGAACCGCCGAGCCTACGCTCAGTTCGTCCTTCACCTCGGCCCAGTCGCGCAAGCGCACGGACACGGGACGGTAGGCGGGCACCTCGCGGTTGCGCACCTTCAAGAATCCACGGGGATCAGCCACCGGTCACCTCCAAAAACTCGGCCCACGCGCCCGGCGCCGTGAGGTCCTCTCCCTTGGCCTCAATGCGGGCCAGTTCTTCACGCACCCGGGCATACTGCGCCGGCAGCACCCGGGTAAACCGCGTCACCGTCTGCGGCCAGTCCTGCAAGAGTTCGCGGCCACGCGGAGACTCGGTGTACTCCACATGCCGCTCCAGCAGCGTGCGCACAATCACCTCGTCCTCCGCGTCAAGCGGGCTCAGCGTGAGTTCGCCGGAGGCCAAGGCATCGGGGTTGACACGCTCGGGTGCCAGGTCAAGCACGTAGGCCGTGCCGCCGGACATGCCCGCGCCCAGGTTGCGTCCCACGCGGCCCAAGATGACCACCGTGCCGCCGGTCATGTACTCCAGGGCGTGGTCACCCACTCCGCCCACCACGGCCGTGGCTCCGGAGTTCCGCACACAGAAGCGCTCCCCCACCTGGCCGCGCAGGAACATCTCCCCACTGGTGGCCCCATAGCCAATGACGTTGCCTGCAATGACGTCCAGGTTGTCATCAAGCATGGCGGCACGGTGGGGCCGGACGATGATGCGCCCACCAGACAGGCCCTTGCCCACGTAATCGTTGGCATCGCCCACCAGGCGCAGGGTGATGCCTCGCGGCAAGAACGCGCCAAACGACTGCCCGCCGGTTCCCGTTAGCGTCACGTCAATCGTGTCGTCGGGAAGGCCCGTGCCGCGGTAGCGGCGCGTTACCTCGTACCCCAGCATGGTGCCCACGGAGCGGTTGATGTTGCGCACGTCGGCGCTCAGGGTGACCGCCTGACCGCGTTCCAGCGCGGGTGCGGCGTCGCGGATCAACGCCACATCCAGCGCCTGGTCAAGGCCGTGGTCCTGCGCCGTGGCGTGATGCAGCGCACTACCCGCGGGGGGTGTGGCAAGCACTGGCTCAAGGTCAAGGCCCTGGGTCTTCCAATGCTCCACCGCCTCCTTCACGCGCAGCACCTCCACGTGACCCACCGCCTCCTCGATGCTGCGGAAGCCCAGCTGTGCCAACAGCTCTCGCACCTGCTGGGCAAGGAACTGGAAGAACGTCTCCACAAACTCGGGCTTGCCGCTAAAGCGCGCCCGCAGCTCCGGATTTTGGGTGGCCACACCCACGGGGCACGTGTCCAGGTGGCAAACGCGCATCATGACGCAACCGGACACCACCAACGGTGCGGTGGCAAATCCAAACTCCTCGGCACCCAACAGCGCCGCAATCACCACATCGCGCCCCGTCTTGAGCTGGCCATCCACTTGCACCACCACGCGGTCACGCAGGCCGTTGGCCACAAGCGTCTGCTGCGTGTCCGCTAGCCCAATCTCCCACGGCGCACCCGCATGCTTGAGCGACGTCAGTGGCGAAGCCCCCGTGCCGCCGTCGTGGCCGGACACCAGCACCACATCGGACTTGCACTTGACCACGCCCGCCGCAATGGTGCCAATACCCACCTCGGACACCAGCTTGGTGTGGATGCGTGCCCGCGGGTTGGCGTTCTTGAGGTCGTGAATCAGCTGCTTGAGGTCCTCAATGGAGTAGATGTCGTGGTGTGGCGGCGGGGAGATGAGCCCCACGCCGGGCGTGGAGTGACGCGTGGCGGCCACCCACGGGTACACCTTGGGGCCGGGCAGCTGCCCACCCTCGCCGGGCTTGGCGCCCTGTGCCAGCTTGATCTGCAGGTCATCGGCGTTCACCAGGTACTCGCTGGTGACCCCAAAGCGCCCGGACGCCACCTGCTTGATGGCGCTACGCCGCTGCGGATCGTAAAGCCGCTCGGGGGCCTCGCCACCCTCGCCCGTGTTGGACTTGGCGCCCAACCGGTTCATGGCAATGGCCAGCGTCTCGTGCGCCTCCTGGGAGATGGAGCCGTAGGACATGGCTCCGGTGGAAAAGCGCGTCACAATCTGCGCCACGGACTCCACCTCCTCCAACGGCACCGGGGTGCGGGTGCTGGCAAACTCCAGCAGGCCACGTAGCGTCATGAGTCGCTTTGCCTGCTGATCCACCGAGTCGGTGTACCGACGGAACACCTCGTATTGCCGGGTGCGCGTGGCGTGTTGCAGGGTGAACACCGTCTCCGGGTTAAACAAATGGAGCTCGCCGTCACGGCGCCATTGGTATTCGCCACCCATGCGCAACCGCTGATGTGCGGGCTTGTCTCCGGACAGCGGGTATGCCTCGCGGTGGCGCATGGCCACCTCCTGAGCCACCACGTCAATGCCAATGCCGTCCACCTGGCTAGGGGTGCCCGTGAAGTGTGCATCCACCAGTTCGCGCGACAGCCCTATGGCCTCAAACACCTGCGCGCCCCGGTAGGACGCAATGGTGGAGATGCCCATCTTGGACATCACCTTGAGCACACCCTTGCCCAGCGCCTTGATGAGGTTGTGCACGGCCTGGTCCGGCGTCACCGCGCCAAGGGAGCCGTTTTTGGCCAGTTCCTCCACCGTTTCCATGGCCAGGTAGGGGTTCACGGCCGCCGCGCCGTAACCAATCAGCAACGCCACGTGGTGTACCTCGCGCACGTCACCCGCCGCCACCACCAGCGACACCTTGGTGCGCGTGTGCTGGCGCACCAGGTGATGGTGCACGGCGCTCAGCAGGAGCAGCGACGGAATGGGGGCGCGCAACGCATCCGAGTCACGGTCCGAGAGCACCAAAAAGCTCACGCCCTCGTCAATAGCAGCGTCCACCTCGCGGAAGATCTCCTCGAGCCGCCGCTCCAGGCCAAACCCGCCCTCGCCCACCGGGAACAAGCCCTGGATGACGCGCGCCGAGAACACGTCCGCAAGGCGCGGGTCCGCGGCCACGTAGATGATCTTTGCCAGCTCGTCGTTGTCAATGACTGGAAAGTCCAACATGAGTTTGCGCGCATGGAGCGGCGTTCCGGACAGCAGGTTGGGTTCGGGTCCAATCGCACCGCCGATGGCCGTCACCAGCTCTTCGCGGATGGCATCCAACGGCGGGTTGGTTACCTGGGCAAACATCTGCGTGAAGTAGTCAAAGAGCAGACGCGGACGCGCGGACAACACCGCGATGGGGGTGTCGGACCCCATGGCACCCAGGGCCTCCGCCCCGGTGAGCGCCATGGGGGTGAGCAGCACTTTGAGTTCCTCTTCGGTGTACCCAAAGGTGCGCTGACGGCGGTTCACGGACGCCGCGCTGTGGTGAATGTGCTCGCGCTCGGGTAGGTCCGCAAGGCGCACCGCATGAGCGTCAAGCCACTCCTGGTACGGCTGCGCCGCCGCAAGCTCGCGCTTAATTTCCGCGTCTTCCACAATGCGCCCGGCGGCGGTGTCCACCAGGAACATGCGTCCCGGTTGCAGCCGCCCCTTGCGCACCACGGTGGCCGGATCGATGGGCAACACTCCCGCCTCGGAGCTCATCACCACCAGACCCTCGTCCGTCACCCAGAACCGTCCGGGGCGTAGCCCGTTGCGGTCCAGCAGTGAGCCAATGAGGGTGCCATCGGTGAAGGTGAGCGAGGCGGGCCCATCCCACGGCTCCATGAGCGTGGAGTGGAAAGAATAAAAGGCCCGGCGCGCAGGATCCATGTCCTCGTTGCGCTGCCAGGCCTCAGGAATCATCATGAGTACGGCGTGGGGCAAAGACCGCCCGCCCAAGTGCAACAACTCGAGCACCTCATCAAACGAGGCGGTGTCCGACGCGGAGGCGGAACACACCGGCAGGAGTTCCTCCATGGACCCCAACAGTTCCGACTCGAGGCTTCCCTCCCGGGCCGCCATCCAGTTGCGGTTACCCCTCACGGTGTTGATCTCGCCGTTGTGGGCCACGAGCCTCAGCGGCTGCGCAAGCGGCCACGACGGGAAGGTGTTCGTGGAAAAGCGCGAATGCACCAACGCCAGCTCGGAGGCAAACAGCGGGTGCGACAGGTCGGGGAACACCTGCTCCAACTGGAAGGTGGTGAGCATGCCCTTGTAGGTGAGGGTGCGTGCGGACAGCGACGCAAAGAACGGGCCACCCAGGCGGTCGGAACGCTTGCGGACGCGGTAAACCCGGCGGTCAAGGTCGATGCCCCGGGCGTCACCGGCGGTGACAAACACCTGCCGGAAGGTGGGCATGGCGGCACGTGCGGTGGGGCCAAGGGAGGAGCCGTCGGCCGGCACATCGCGCCAGCCCAACACGGTGACACCCTCGGCGGCCGCGGCGGCAGCGAAGGCAGCCACCTGTGCCTCCTCCCGCCCCACCTCCAGGAAGGCAAGGCCCGCGGCGTATGCCCCCGCATCGGGAAGGGGGAAGTCCACCACGGCGCTCAAAAACTCGTGGGGCATCTGCGTGAGGATGCCCGCGCCATCGCCCGTGGCCTCCTCCGCACCCACGGCACCGCGGTGCTCCAGGTTCTTCAACGCGGTGAGCGCCAGGTCCACGATGTCGCGACCGGCGTGCCCGCGCATGGTGGCCACAAAGGCCACGCCACACGAGTCATGTTCAAATGCGGGGTGGTAGAGCCCCTGCTGGGGCCCGTGAGAGTCGCTGGGGACCATCACGCCTCTTTCCGGCTCGGCACGTACCGAAGCCATGGGTGAAAAATGGGGTGGGCTTCGTTGTCCCGATTCCGCTTTTGGGGTCCTCAATGTAACCCACGCGGGTACGGGAGCGGTAGTACGAGTTTTTAGGGCTCGGGCGCCGTGGCCTTGGCCTCCGTGTCCGTGGACACGGCTGCGGCGTCGTCGGAGGGCTCCACGGGAGCCTCCGCGTCATCCTCGATGTACTCCACCTGAACGGCGGCGAGGGCATGACGGCTGGGGGCGGGTACCACAGCACGCTGACGGCGCCCCAACCACCAGAACATGGCGAGCGACAGCGTCAGCACGGCAATGGAGACCCACACGTTGATACGGAACGGACCCACGTGCACGGCGGTGTCAATGCGCACGTTCTCAATCCACAGGCGGCCCGTGGTGTACACGGCCACATACAGCCAAAAGACGCGCCCACCCCACAGGTGCAGGCGGCGGTCCAGGTACAGGATGAGCGCGGCGCCCAGGAGGTTCCAGATCAGCTCATACAGGAAGGTGGGGTGAAAGTAGGCAAAGTCCTCGTAGCCCGTGGGCCGGAACTGCGGGTCCACGTGCAGTCCCCACGGCAGGTCGGTGGGACCACCAAAAAGCTCTTGGTTCACATAGTTGCCCAGGCGGCCGATGGCCTGCGCAATGAGCACTCCCGGTGCGGCCGAGTCAAGGAACGCGGTGAAGGACACGCCGGCACGGCGGCACCCAATCCACGCGCCCAACGCACCAAGCGCCACGGCACCCCAGATGCCAAGGCCGCCCTCCCAGATGCGGAAGGCCGCCCAGGGGTTGCCCCCCGCGCCAAAGTAGGGGCCCGGGGTAGAGATGACGTGATAGAGCCGTCCGCCCAGGATGCCCAACGGGATGGCCCAGATGGCGATGTCCGCCACCGCATCGGAATTGCCGCCGCGCTCCACCCAACGGCGCGTGGTGAGCCACAACGCCACCGCAATGCCCACCAGGATCACCAGGGCGTACGTATGCACCGAAAAGGGGCCAAGGGTGAGCGGCACCTGCCAGTCCACGGGAGGACTGGGAATGGTGGCGGGGACGCTCAGAAGGGTCATAGCGGACACCATCATGACATCCCGGCCACGCCTGCCGCGAGTTCCGCGGTTTTGGCGCGCAATGCGGCCAGCGCCGCCTGCTCATCCGGTTGGTCCACCAGCGTGCGTACCAGGGCGGATCCCACAATGACGCCGTCCGCGTAGCGGGCCACGTCCGCCGCCTGTGCCCCGGTGGACACCCCCAAACCCACACACACGTGGCGTGCCCCCGCGGCCCGCGTGTCCGCCACCAGGCGTTCGGCCTGGTTTCCCACGGTGGCCCGCTCCCCCGTGACGCCCATGAGCGACGCCGCGTACACAAAACTTGTGGTGTGATCCACGGTCAGCTGGATGCGTTCGCGCGTGGAACTGGGGGCCACCAGGAAGGACGTCTCAAGCCCGCGGGTGGCGGCCACCTCCAGCCAGTCACCCGCCACGTCAGGCGTCAGGTCCGGCAGGATCACACCCGAGCCGCCGGCCTGGGCCAGGTGGTCCGCAAAGCGTTCCAGCCCGTACTGCAGCATGGGGTTGAAATAGCTCATCACCAGCGCGGGCGCACCCGCCTCCACCACTGCGCGCACCGCGGTAAAGGTGTCCCGCACGCGCAGGCCACCCCGCAGCGCATGTTCCGTGGCGTGCTGAATGACGGGACCATCAAGTACCGGGTCCGTGTACGCCACGCCTACTTCCACCACGTCCGCACCGGCACCCACCATCGCCTCGATGGCGCGGCACGAGCCCTCTACCGTGGGGAATCCCACCGGCAGGTAGCCAATGAGCGCGGCCCGCCCCGCGGCCTTGGCGGCATCCAACCGCTGCGCGACGGCGCTCACAGCTGCCCCTCCACCAGGCCAAACCAGCGGGCGGCCTGCTCCACATCCTTGTCACCGCGACCCGACAGCGTCACCAGGAGCGTCGCATCGGGCCCCAATTCGCGGCCCACCTCAATGGCGCCCGCAAGGGCGTGCGCGGATTCGATCGCGGGCAAAATGCCCTCGGTGCGGCTCAGGAGGGCAAAGGCATCCATGGCGGCCGCGTCCGTGATGGGCCGGTATTCGGCGCGGCCGATGCTGGCAAGGTACGCGTGCTGCGGCCCCACTCCCGGGTAGTCAAGACCGGCGGAGATGGAATGCGATTCGATGGTCTGTCCGTCCTCGTCTTGCAGGATCACGGAGCGTGACCCGTGCAACACGCCCGGGCGACCGCCCGTGAGCGTGGCCGCGTGGCGGCCCGTCTCCACGCCATCGCCCGCGGCCTCACAGCCAATGAGGCGCACCGCGGAATCGTCAAGGTAGGCGTCAAAGCTGCCAATCGCGTTGGAGCCACCGCCCACGCACGCAATCACCGCATCGGGAAGGCCGCCCCGCTCCAGCATCTGCGCCCGCGACTCCACGGAGATGACCCGCTGGAGGTCGCGCACCATGGCCGGGAAGGGGTGCGGTCCGGCGGCGGTGCCAAAGATGTAGTTGGTGGTGTCCACGTTGGCCACCCAGTCGCGGTACGCCTCGTTGATGGCGTCCTTGAGGGTGCGTGAACCGGTGGTGACCGGCACCACGGTGGCGCCCAACAGCCGCATGCGGGCCACGTTCAGGGCCTGACGCTGGGTGTCCACCTCACCCATGTAGACCACGCATTCCAGCCCCATGAGCGCCGCGGCGGTGGCCGTGGCCACGCCATGCTGGCCCGCGCCGGTCTCCGCAATCACGCGCGTCTTGCCAATGCGCTTGGTCAGCAGCGCCTGCCCCAGCACGTTGTTGATCTTGTGGGAGCCGGTGTGGTTGAGGTCCTCGCGCTTGAGGAGGATGCGCGCCCCACCCGCATGGGCCGCAAAACGGGGCACCTCGGTGAGGATGGATGGGCGTCCCGTGTAGTCGCGTGCCAGGCGCACCAGTTCCGCGTCAAACGCGGGGTCAACGCGGGCCTTGTCGTAGGCGTCCGTCAGCTCGTCGAGTGCGGCGATGAGCGCCTCCGGAACATACCGGCCGCCAAACTCGCCAAAGTAGGGCCCGGGGGCCGCCTGGAGGGATGAGGTCACGGGCGCACGGCTCGCAATGCGGGGTGGGCGCCGGCGGAGACCATCTCCGCCACGGTGGCGCGGGGGTTGTCGTGGCGCACCAGCGCCTCGCCCACCAGCACCGCATCGGCGCCCAGGCGGGCATACTCCACCACGTCATGGCTGTCGCGAATACCAGACTCCGCGACGCGCACTATTCCGTCGGGGATGCACGGCGCCACGCGCGCAAAGGTGTCGCGGTCCACCTCAAGGGTCTTGAGGTTGCGGGCGTTGACGCCAATGACGCGGGCACCCGCGTCGGCGGCCCGCACCACCTCGTCCTCGTCATGCACCTCCACCAGGGCCGTCATGCCCAGGGAATGCACCCGCTCAATGAGGCACTCCAACACCACCTGGTCAAGGGCCGCCACAATGAGCAGCACCAGGTCCGCGCCATGGGCGCGCGCCTCCCACACCTGATACGGCGTGACCACAAAATCCTTGCGCAAAATGGGAATGTCCACCTTGGCCCGCACGGCGTCAAGGTCCGCAAGCGAACCGCCAAAGCGGCGCTGTTCCGTGAGCACGGAGATGACCGCGGCGCCACCTGCCTCGTATTCGGTGGCCAATGCCGCCGGGTCGGTGATCTCCGCCAGTGCACCCTTGGACGGGCTAGAGCGCTTGACCTCGGCAATCACGGACACCGCATCGGTGCCCAGAAACTGCATGGCGTTGATGGCGGAGGGGCGGCGCTGCGCGCGCTCCTTGAGGGCGTCCATGGGCACGGCGGCCTCGCGCACGGCAAGATCTTCACGGACCCCCGCGATGATGCTGTCAAGAACGCTCATGTGGCACTACCTCCCCGATGCCCCCATGGTAGCGGCTGGGAACACCCCCCGGGACCGCGGTCCCGCCGCACGGGCGGGGCGGACGTCAGCGGTTGGCGCACAGGGAGTCGTCTGCGGGCGCCTCCTGGCAGTAGCCCTCCCAGAAGGCGTCCTGGAACTCGGGCGTGAACCACACCACCACGGCAATAATGCTGAGCACCAGCGCCACGGCGCCGGTGATGACGCCCGTGAGGGCAAAGCCCTTGCCACCCGCGGTGCCATGGGAGATGCGGGTGAGGGCCACAATGCCCAGCACCAGGGCCACAATCGCGGCGGGAATGGCAAGGAACCAGTAGGCGCACAGCGCCACGGCCACAATGCCCAGCACCATGGAGGCGATGGCCAGGCCCTTGGGGCGCGGCGCCTGTCCACCCGTCCACAGGGGTGCGGGGCCCTGCGGCGGCATGCCGTACTGCATGGGAGGCACACCCTGGTGCGGGTCAAATCCGGGCGGCGGGGGCATGGTCATGAGGCATCCTTGGGGCGCCTAGGGCGCGAGGTAGGGGGCAAAGAGGGGGACGTTGCGCAACACGGCAAACGCCACAATTACGCTGGGAATCACGTACGCAAGCCACACCGGGAAGGGCCACTCCTTGAGCGCCACTCCCTGACCGCGCAGCACCCAACGCACCCACAGCACGCCCAGGAGGGGTACGGCGAGGGTAAACAGGGGGTTCATGGACAGCGCGCCCACCACGTCGCCGTGGGCAAGGTCATAGACCGCGCGCGTGCCGCCACAGCCGGGGCAATACATGCCCGTGGTGGCCCACAGGGGGCACACAAAGGTGGAACCGGGAATGTGAGGGTTGTGCGTGGCGATGTACCCGGTTCCGGCAGCGGTGATGGCGGCCACGGCGGCGGGCAACGCCAGGTTGCGCAGACGACGACGTGGTGGCACCGTCACAGCCGAGGCTGCGCCGCCGGCCACGGAGGGCACGGCGGCCAGGGGTGCCACCACGTCGTTGGTCATTGCCGCGAGTACTTACACGTTCTCGCAGTACACGTTGCCCGCGTTGGAGCTGCAGTAGTCGTCGAGGCCACCCGTGAAGGTCAGGATGGCAAGCACCAGACCCAGGAGCACACCCAGACCACCGGTGATGAGACCGGCAATGGCCATGCCCTTGGACTGACCACGCTGCATGGCGAGGATACCGGTGATGACGGCGGCCACACCCGCGGGGATGGCGATGAACCAGTAGCAGCACAGCGCGATGGCCGCGATACCGGTGATCAGCGAGGTGATGGCCAGGCCCTTACCACCCGAAGGCACGGGCGCACCGAATGCGGGCGGAGGGGTAGGAACGGGCGGCGGCGGCGGGGGAATCTCAGTCATCGAACACTCTCCTTTGAAGTCACCGAGACGCTCGCTCGGTTGGTCACACCCTACCGAAAAGCCTCGCGTCTGGGCGACGTGGGGGCGCCGCGCCTAGGAAAGCGGCTGACCGTGACCCAGCGCTCGCAGGGCGGCACCGGCACCCAGCGCCACCACCACAATGGCCACGCCCACCCAGATCACGGCGGCCTGCGGCACCATGAAGCCCACGCCCGCGGTGATGGCCCCCGCCACCACACCGGCGCTGGTTACCCAAGCGGCGGTGGTCTTGCCTTCGTTGTGGTTGGCGGGCTGCGGCAACTGGTGCGGCTCGAAGTGCGGGGCGGTCATGGCGTCTCCTTTGAGGAAGGTCTCAGGCGTCAGTGTACTGGGGGTGTGACGGCGCTGGGCGTAGCGCCGCGGCCCTGCGCACCGCCGTCATCATGGCCGCCGCCTTGTCGCGCGTCTCTTGCGCCTCGCGGTCTGGCACCGAATCCGCCACCACACCCGCACCCGCCTGCACATGGGCCACGCCTCCCTTGATCAGGGCGGTACGGATGGCAATGGCAAAGTCCATGCTGCCGGCAAAGTCCAGGTAGCCCACCACGCCGCCATAGAAGCCGCGCCGCACGGGTTCCAGCTCGTCAATCAGCGCGATGGCCCGCGGTTTGGGGGCGCCGGAGAGCGTCCCGGCAGGGAAGGTGGCGGTAAACGCATCGAGCGCGGTGTGAGGCGCCTCCAACGTTCCCACCACGGTGGAGCACAGATGCATGATGTGGCTGTAGCGGTTGACGGCCATGAAGTCCGCCACCTCCACGGAGCCCGGCACACACACCTTCACCAGGTCGTTGCGGGCAAGGTCCACCAGCATGATGTGCTCGGCAATCTCCTTGGGGTCCGCCCTGAGGTCCTCTTCCAAGGCCCTGTCCAACTCCGGCGTGGCCCCGCGCGGCCGCGAACCGGCAATGGGGTAGGTCATCACCTCGCCATCCGTGACCCGCACCAACGACTCGGGGCTTGAGCCCACAATGGCAAACTCTCTGCCCTGGTTGTCCGCAAGCGCCAGGTAATACATGTAGGGGCTGGGGTTAAGAGTGCGCAACACCCGGTACACATCCAGCGGGTCCGCGGGGCAGTCCACGTCAAAGCGCTGCGACGGCACCACCTGGAACACCTCGCCGTCGCGAATGGCCTCCTTGGCATACTTCACGGCCTTCTGGTACTCCCCCACCGCGCTGCGGTCCCGGACGCGCACGTCCTCGGCCTGGGCATCGAGCACCATGAGCGGGGCCTCCACCGTGGCACCCAACTGGGTCTGCATCGCGTCAAGACGCGCCACCGCCGCCGCGTATGCCGCCTCGATGCCCGTGTCCTGGGCATCGGCGTTGACGGCGTTGGCCACCAGCCATACCGAGCCATCCACATGGTCAAGTACCGCCAGATCCGTGGCCAACAACATCACGCCGTCCGGCACGTCAATATCCGAGGCGGCCAGCGCGGGCAGGGTACGTTCCCATTGCCGCACGATGTCCCAGCCCAGCGCCCCCACCAGGCCTCCCGTGAGCGGCGGCAGTCCGGGAATGGCCTCGGAGGCCAACGTGGCCAACGCCTGGCGCAGCGTGGGAAGCGGCTCCCCCGAGGTGAGCCCCACGGGAACGTCACCGGACCACGTGGCCGTGTCCCCGTCCACCGTGAGCACCGCACGCGCATGCACCCCCACAAAGGAGAAGCGAGACCGCGTGCCGTCGGGCTGCGCGGATTCCAGGATGAACGTGCCGGTACGACCCTGGGCAAGCGCGCGGTAGACGCCCACGGGAGTGAGCGTGTCCGCAAGGAGGCGGCGCACCACGGGCACCACCCGATGCGTGGCCCCCAACTCCACAAAGCCCTCGAGTGACGGCCAGGTCTGACCCCATTCCGGCGTCACCACGGTGGCGCTATCCCCCGTCATGCCTGCACCTCCAGCTCCAGCACGCCGCCGGTGTCAAAGCACGAGTGCTCGCCGGTGTGGCATGCGCCCCCCTCTTGCTCCACGGTCAGCAACAGCGCGTCACCGTCACAGTCCACCTCCACGGAGAGCACGCGCTGTACGTGTCCGGAGGTGGCGCCCTTGCGCCAGATCTCCTGGCGGCTCCGGCTCCAATACACGCCGCGTCCCGTGGCCAGCGTCTCCGCCAGGGCGTCGTCGTTCATCCATGCCACCATGAGCACGCGCGCGGTGGCGGCCTCCTGAACCACGGCACACACCAGCCCGTCGGGGGTGCGCTTGAGACGTGCGGCAATGTGAGGCGCAAGAGGCATGGGGCCTATCTTTCCATGACGCGTCTGACCCCGGCGCGCGCGCCCCGCCACGTCAGGTGCGGGTCTGGCTCATCCAGGCACGGTGCAGGCGGGCGTACTCGCCGTCGGCGGCCACCAGCGCGGCGTGAGGTCCACACTCCACCACCTCACCCGCCTCCATGACCGCCACCAGGTCCGCGCGCTCGGCGGTGGACAGGCGGTGCGCAATCACCACGGTGGTGCGTCCGGCGGTCAGCGCCTCCAGGGCACGCGAGATGCGCACCTCGGTGGCGGGGTCCACGGCCGATGTCGCCTCGTCAAGGATGAGCACGTCCGGGTTGCGCAGGTAGGCGCGGGCAATGGACACCATCTGCCGCTCCCCCGCGCTCAGCAACTCGCCACGGGTTCCCACGGGCGTGAACAGCCCACGCTCATGCGAGGCCACCCAGCGGGAAAGTCCCAAGGTGTCGCACGCCTCTTCGGCCCGCCGCAACGCCTCCTCGGCGCCGGCCTCCGGGATGGCGTAGCGCAGGTTATCCAGGATGGTGCCGTCAAACAGGAAGCCCTCTTGCGGCACCACGGACACACGGCGGCGCAGGTCCGCGAATGCCACGGTGTGCACGGGGACGCCTCCCACCGCAATCTCGCCCGCGGTGGGGTCAAAGAAGCGTGCCAGCAGTCGCGCCAGCGAGGTCTTACCGGAGCCGGTCTGCCCCACCACCGCCAGGCGCTTGCCCGCGGGCACATGCAGGGTGATGCCCTTGAGCACCTCGTCCTCGCCGTTATAGCTGAGCCGCACGTCGCGCACCTCAAGGTCAAGGCTGCCCGCCGGCAACGCCACGGGGTGTTCGGGCTCCTTGACCTCGGTGGGGGCATCCACCAGCTCAATGACGCGCTTCCACCCCACCATGGCGCGTTGCATCTCCGCGAGCATCTCGATGATCCACATCAGCGGCCCGGAGAACGAGTACACCAGGAGCGCAAAGGCAGCCACGGTCCCCACGGACAACTCGCCCCGCATGCCCAGCGCGGTGCCCACCACCAGCGCGGCACCGGTGGCCACGGACTGCCCCAACACGGTGGCGGAGAAGGTGGTGGAGGCCAGCCACGACGCCCGGATCTCCCCCGCCCAGATGCGGTCAATGTCCGTGCGTAGCCGCCCCCGCATGCGCTCCTGCACGCCGTAGCCGCGAATGGTGGACACCCCCACCAGTTGCTCCGAGGTGCGGCCCAACAGGTCCGCCATCTGCCCACGGATGGAGCCAAAGGCGCGGGAGATGCGTGGCTGCAGCCAGCCGGTGAGAATCACCAGCGGCACGTAGCACACCAGCACCAGCAGGGCCAGCTTCCACGAGTACACGCACATGACCACAAACACCACCAAGGACTCCAGCGCGGCCACGATCATGCCCGCACCCGTCCACTGCATGAGGTCACGCATGGTGTCCACGTCACCCGTGACGCGCGACACAAAGCGGCCACGCTGCTCCGAGTCCTGCGTGAGCACCCCCAGCTGGTGCACGTTGTCAAAGGCCCGCTTGCGCAGGGTGGCAAGGCCCGCCTCGGCGGCAATCACCATGCGGCGGCGCACCTGCCACTCGATGAGCAGGGCGGACACCACCACCACAATGCCCACGCTCACCAGGCGGATCACGGCGTCCAGGTTGACGCCGCCGGGGGCCAGCAGACCCTCGTCCGTCACGCGCTGAGTGACGATGGGAATGATGGCCTTGGCCATGGCGGCAAGCGCCGCAAGCAGCAGCGTGACCCCCAGCCCACGGCGCAGCTCGGGCGACAGCGCAAAGCCGCGCCGGAAGGTGTGGCGCGCGCTCATCGCGGGCGTCGAGGCATCGTGTGCCACGCTCATGCGCTCTCTCCTTCCGGCTCCATGTGGTCCGCGGCGGTGCGTCGCGAATCCGTCTCGTACGCGGTGACCAGCTCGCGGTAGTCCGCGTCCCGTTCCATGAGTTCCTCATGACTGCCCGAATCCACCACGCGCCCATGCTCCACGTGCACCACGCGGTCCGCCATCAGAATCGACGCAAGCCGGTACGCAATGAGCAACACCGTGGGGCCGCGACCGTCGGCCTTCAGGGCGCGCAAGATGTCCTGTTCCACGGCCGGGTCCACGGCCGATGTCGCGTCGTCAAGCACCAGCACGCGCGGTTCGCGCACCAGGGCGCGGGCAATGGCCACGCGTTGGCGCTGCCCGCCCGAGAGGTTCATGCCCCGCTCGTCCAGCAGCGCGTCCAGCCCCGTGCCGCCCTTATGGAGCGAGGTGATGACGTCCTCCACGGCGGCGCGACGCAAGGCCGTCCACACCGCATCGTCGCTGAACTCTTCGCCCAGCGTGACGTTCTCCCGCACCGTGCCCGCAAACACAAAGGAGGCCTGCGGCACCAGGGCCACGTGGCGTCCCAGCGCCGCGATGGTGCCAATGTCCGTGTGGTCCAGCTCAATGTCCCCGGTGACGGCGCGCGACAGCCGGGCGGCGGCAAGCGCCACCGTGGACTTGCCCGCGCCGGTACCGCCCACCAACGCGGTGACCGTCCCCGGTTGCAGGTCAAGCGTGATGCCTCGCACCAACACCGCCAGTTGCCCGTCGCCGTCGTCGGCCCCCACATCGGCGTCGCGGAAGGTGACGCGACCCGCCCCCTCGCGCGGCAACTCCACATGCCCGGGCTCGTCCACCTCGGTGGCCGCCGCGGCAATCTGCCCAATCCGTTCAAACGACACAAGCGCCTGCGGCATCCCACCCAGCACCCATCCCAAGCCGCGGATGGGCACGGCCAGCAGCGACAGGAGGTACACGGCGGACACCACGTCTCCCACGGAGACAAAGCCCTGCGAGGCCCGAATGGCGCCCACCAGCATGATGACGAGCGCATTCAGCGGCACCATCGCGTCCATGAGCGGCTCAAACCAGGAGGAGACGCGCCCCACCGCCGTGTCCGCGTCGCGCAGGGCATTCACCTTGGCGGCAAAGCGCGCCGACTCGTGCCCGTGTGCGCCCAGCGCCTTGACCACGGTGGCACCCTCAAAGGACTCGTGCGCAATGGTGGATACCTCGGCACGCAGCGTCTGCCCCACGTTCCACCGAGGGCTCATCACGCGCTCGTAGATCACGTTGATGCCCATGACCAGGGGAATCACCACCATGGCCGTGACCATGAGGTACGGGTCAATGGCGTAGAGCGACCACCCGGCGGCAATCATCATGGTGAACGAGCCCATGGTGAAGGCAAGCGGATGCAGCGGGTTGAGCGCCGTCTCCGAGTCCGATGCCATGGCGGAAAGCATGCGCCCGGCCGGGTTAGAGCGGTGCCAGCCCAGCGGTAGGGCCGCAAGGGCATCGGCCACCACCGTGCGGTGACGCGCGCCCACACCGGACACCGCCCCGCCCTGCACCGCACGACGCAGGCCCACCAGAATGCCGTTGACCACGCCGATGGCGAGGAAGACGCCGCCCGCGAGCAGGATTGCGGTGCGCGGGTCCTGCGTCTGCTCCCCCCACCAGCCCTGGATGGGCTCATGACGGATGGACGGGATGACCACCTGGTCCACGATGACGCCCAGCAGGGTGCCAAAGGCCACCGTGACAATGCCAAAGATGCCGGCAAAGCCAATAGCAAGGCCGAAACGTTTCGGTTGAGTACGAAGGGCGTGGCCGATCAGTGACAGGGATTTGCGTGTGTAGCTGCCCTGAAGCTGGTATTCGGCCGCCCGCTGCCCGGTCAACGCACCGCGATGCCGGCGTGGCGCATCGCGTCCTTCACGTCGGAGATGGTCAAGGTGCCAAAGTGGAACACGCTCGCGGCGAGGACGGCATCGGCCCCCGCCTGGGCGGCTGCCACAAAGTCCTCGGCGCGTCCGGCGCCACCGGAGGCAATCAACGGTACGGATACCACGCTGCGCACTTCCTTGATCATGTCTACATCAAACCCCTCGGTGGTGCCGTCCGCATCCATCGAGTTCAGCAGGATCTCTCCCGCTCCCCTCTGGGCCCCCTCACGAGCCCACGCGATTGCGTCAATGCCGGTGCCGCGGCGGCCCCCATGCGTGGTCACCTCAAAGCCCGACTCCGTGACGGTGTCGCCCTGGCATCGCCGTGCATCCACGGACAACACCAGCACCTGGTTGCCAAACCGCTGCGCAATCTCGGAGATGAGTTCCGGCCGCGCAATGGCCGCCGTATTCACGCCCACCTTGTCCGCACCCGCGCGCAGCAGTCTATCGACGTCCTCCGCGGTCCGCACGCCCCCACCCACGGTCAGCGGCACAAACACCTGTTCCGCGGTGCGGCGCACCACGTCGTAGGTGGTCTCGCGGTTTCCCGAGGACGCGGTGACGTCCAGGAACGTGAGCTCATCCGCACCCTGGGCGCCGTACCGGGCCGCCAATTCCACCGGGTCCCCCGCATCGCGCAGGTTCTCAAAGTTCACGCCCTTGACCACGCGCCCCGCGTCCACGTCAAGGCACGGGATCACTCGCACCGCCACACCCATCAGGAGGCCTCCGTCCACACGTCCAGAATGTCCACCACAAACACCATGGGCCCCTTGCCCGGGTACGCCCACGTCTCCGGTGCCTCGATCACTATCCGCGAGCCCACCGCCGCGTCCAGCAGCGCCTCCTCAAAAGCGCGCAACGTTTCGCCCTTGCCCATCTGGAACTCATACGGGGCGTCACCCGCGTCCCAGGTGGAGTCAAACACGTCGCCCGCGAGCCATGCCGCCGTGGCATCGGCCCCGTCCTGGGTGTACACGGCCTTGTATTGGGCCAGCACATGGGAGGTGGGTTGCACCTGCTCACCCGTACCCCGGATCAAGGTGGCGGACACCAACTCCGTGGGGTATTGGGCACCCTCAACAAGGCCGATGCGCGGCTCGTGCGTGGGAGAGTCCCTCACCACGGGCATGTCGGGGCGGGCGGGCACGGCCTCCCCCACCGCATGGGTGGGAAGCACGTCAATGACGATGGCAATGGCCGTCTCGTCCGCAAAACCTTCCACGGGCGGGGCCACGGATACCACGCGCGCACCCACCCGCTGCTTGCGCAGCACGGTGTAGAGGTCGTCACCCAACAACTCGGGTGCCAACAGGAACGCCCGCGGTAGGCCGTCGTAGGTGTTTTGCAGCACCGCACCGGTTTGCAGCGACTGGATGTACACGTCAAGCAGCAGGGGCTGACCGTCAATGAGGGCGTCACCCTCACCGGGCCACATCACCGCCGTCTCCGCGGTGGTAAACACCTTGTCCGCGGGCCAACTGAGCGCCGGGGCGCGGGTGTCGCTCACCTCCACGGTGATGTCTCGCAGGCGGCCGCCACTCGCGGACACGGGAGTGTCCTCGCCCGCGGAGGCACACCCGGTCAGGGCCAGGAGGACCACCAGGGCAACGGTGAGCGCGCGGCGCATGGGCAGTCCTTTCCGTGGGGGGTGACACCCCAGTCTAGGGGCGTGCCTTACCTGGGTGAGGAGGGCAACGACTCCAGCAAAACGTCCACGCGCTCGTCGACGTTCCTGAACGGGTCCTTGAGCAGCACGGTCCTGTGTGCGCCGCCGGAGATCTTCAGGTGCACCCAGTCCACGGTGTAGTCCACCCCGGCCGCCGCGGCGCGGCGCACAAACTCACCGCGCAGCCGCGCACGGGTGGTGGCGGGCGGCGTGGTGATGGCCGCCTCGATCGCCTCATCGGTAACGATGCGCCGCACCTGGCCATCGGCTTGCAGGCGGAAGAAGAGCCCACGCGTGGGCGAGATGTCGTGGAACGCCAACTCGAGCCGGGCCAGGCGTGGGTCATCCCACCCGGTGTCCAGCCGCTCGCGGTACCGCCGCAGCAGGCGCTCCTTGATGGCCCAGTCCAGTTCCGTGTCCACCCCGGAGTGGTCCCCCGACACCACGGCGTCAAGGCCGCGCTCCCACAGGTCAAGAATGGTCTCCACCTCTGCGGTGGGCTCAATGACCGTTCCCACATGGGCGCGCACGGCATCCAGGTAGGTGCGCTGAATCTGTGCGCCCGTCATGCGGCGCCCGTCGGCAAGCTCCACCGTTGCCGCGCCGGTGATGTCATGCGCAATCTCGCGGATGGCCTGCATCTCCCGCGCCAACGCCAGGTTGGGAAGCGGCAGGCGCGCCTCCATGATGCGCAACAGGAGGTCCGTGGCACCCACCTTGAGCAGCGTGGTGGACTCGGACAACGTGGAGTCGCCCACAATCACATGCATGCGGCGGTACAACTCCGCGTTGGCATGCGGCTCGTCACGCGTGTTGATCATGGGGCGCGAGCGCGTGGTGGCGGAGCTCATGCCCTCCCACATGTGGTCCGCGCGGGGGGAAAAACTGAGGTGCGCGCCCTGCGGGGTGCGCGTGATGCATCCGGCACCCGTCACCACCTGGCGGCTCACCAGGAACGGCAGCAGCGCCGTGCCAAAGGCCGTGAAGTCGGCACGCCGACGCACCAGGTAGTTCTCGTGGCAGCCATAGGAGTTGCCGGAGGAGTCCGTGTTGTTTTTGTACAGGTAGATGGTGCCGGAGGTGCCCGCGTCGGCAAGACGGCGCTCACCGTCGGCAACCAGGCGGTGCACAATCCGCTCCCCCGCCTTGTCCAACGCGATGAGGTCCGTGAGGGTGTCCGCCTCGGCGGTGGCGTATTCGGGGTGGGCGCCCACGTCAATGTACAAACGGGAGCCGTTGGTGAGGAACACGTTGGACGAGCGCCCCCACTGCACCACGGAATGGAAGAGGTGTCCCGCCACCTCCTCGGGGGTGACGGAGCGGCCCTCGTGCACGTCGCAGTGCAAGCCAAACTCGGTTTCCAGGCCCAGGATGCGGCGGGCGCTGTCCACCTCAAGCGGAGGCGGAACCTCGGCGGAGATCATCGCGGCCTACTGCCCGCCCTTTTGCACAAACGAGCGCACAAACTGCGCCGCGTTGACCTGAATGGACTCGTCAATCTCGTCCAACAGCGCGTCAAGCGCATCGTGGCTGGCCTGCGCCTGGCCGGGGGGAGGCGTCACGGGGGCGGGAGCATCGTCCTCAAAGCCGCCGGAGGTGGAGAAAGTCTGAGCCATGGCGCCAGTCTATTCCCCGCCGTACTTTGCCAGCAGGCTGTCAACCAGGGGGTGATGCGTCGTGAGCGGGTCCGGGAGGTCCACCACCTCCAACTGGCCGTGATCGGTCTCCCGGTCCAGCACCAGGGTGGCCCAGCCCGCGGCGTCCAGCAGGTGCGGCGCATGCCTCACCATGGAGCCGCGCAACCACGCCCGGGTGTCGCGCGGTGGTGAGGTCATCGCGGACTCCACCTCGGCATCGGACGTGAGGCGTTCCACGGCGCCCGCCGCGCTCAGCCGCGCCGCCAGCCCCGTTCCCACCTCGCTCCACTGCAGGTCCGCGGCCACAATGCGGGGGTCGTCCCACGCGGCCAGCGTGCGCTCTCCCGCGGCATCCGTCGTGGCGTAGCGCTCCCGCATGCGCCCCAGGAGCTGCAGCTTGGCCACCCACTCCACCTCACGCGCGGCCTCAAAGGGGTTGCGGGCCAGCTTTTCCAGCACCGCCTCCCAGCGCGCCACCACCATGGCTCGGCCCGCATCGGTGACGTAGTCACGCGCAATCTCCAGGAGCGCCCGCTGAATCTGCAGGGCGGTGGCGTCCTCGCCGGAGGCGAGCGGCACGGTGGCGCGCAACGTGAGGTCGCGGGACACGGCCTGCACGGCCGCCACGGGATCCGCAAGCACCAGGGCGTCCAGGCGTTCGTCGTCGGCCTCGATGGCGGCAAGCACCAGGTCCGTGGTACCCACCTTGAGGAACGTGCTCACTTCCAGGCAGTTGGCGTCACCAATGATCACGTGCAGGCGCCGCCAGCGGCTACGGTCCGCATGCGGCTCGTCGCGCGTGTTGATGATGGGCCGGCGCAACGTGGTCTCCAGGCCCACCTCCGCCTCCATGTAGTCGGCGCGTTGCGACAGCTGAAATCCGGCGCTCTGGCCGTACTGCCCCAGGCCCACACGGCCCGCACCCACCACCACGGCACGCGTCACCAGATGCGGTGTGAGCCGGCGCGCGAGCGCCTCAAAGTCTGTGGAGCGAGCCACCAGGTAGTTCTCGTGCGTGCCGTAGGACGCACCCTTGCCGTCCACGTTGTTCTTGTACAGCCGCAGCGGCGTCCCCTCCAGGCGCTCATACTCCCCGGCGGACGCAAGCGCCAAGCGATCCCCCGCCGTGTCAAACACCACGGCGTCGCGGGCGTTGGTCACCTCGGGCCCGGAGTACTCGGGATGGGCGTGGTCCACATAGAACCGCGCCCCGTTGGCCACCACCGCGTTGAGGTGGGCGGGGTCCTCCCATGAGCCCCGCCGGCGCCGCAGCGTCACCTGGCCGGTGCGCTCGTCGTACTCGTGGTCCTCCGTGAGCATGTCCGGCGTGGCGCTCATGCGCGTCCTGCGTACGCCCCTGAGGTCCATGAGCGGGTCCTCGCCGCCGTAGTCCCAACGCGCATGCGCGCGTCCGGCCCGCGACCGGCAGGCCGCCACCAAGCGCGAGGACAGCAGGATGGGGTTGGCACGCACGTCCGTGGGATCGGTGATCCCAAACTCGGTTTCCAGCCCCATCACCCTCATACGTGCTCCGCGAGGGTTCCCGTGGCCACGGCACGCGCCTCCACCAGCTCCTGGTCCGCGGCCGCCACCAGGTGTGCGGTGGCAATGCCCCGCTCGCCGCCGGAGATCACGTGCTTGATGGCGCGGGTCTTGGCCCGGTCCACCAGGTTGCGCAGCAGGGCACCCGAGACGAACGAGCCCGCATCGGGGTGGGCAAACAGGCGGTCCACGGTGGCGGCAATCATGTGCTCTACGGCCCGTGACGCGTCACCACCGGCCGCGTCCAGCTCGGCGCGCGCCAGCGGCAGGTCCGCCCGCAGGTACTTGGCCAGGATGTCGCGTGCCGCATCGGCATCGGGCCTGGCAATCTCAATCTTCACGTCCAGGCGGCCCGGACGCAGGATGGCCGGGTCAATCATGTCCTCGCGGTTGGAGGCGCCAATCACAATGACGTTGGACAACGCCTCCACGCCGTCCAGCTCGGTGAGCAGCTGGGGCACGATGGTAGTTTCCATGTCCGAGCTCACACCGGAGCCGCGCGAACGGAACAACGCGTCCATCTCGTCAAAGAACACCACCACCGGGGCGCCCGTGTGTGCCTTGGCGCGTGCCCGCTCAAAGATGGTGCGGATGTAGCGCTCGGTCTCGCCCACGTACTTGTTGAGCAGCTCGGGGCCCTTGACGGACAGGAAGTAGCTGCGGTCCGCACCCGTCGCCTCGCCCAGCGAATGGGCCACGGCCTTGGCAATCAGCGTCTTGCCACATCCGGGAGGCCCGTACAGGAGCAGCCCGCGCGGCGGCTGCAGGGCGTGCTCGCGGTACAGCTCGGGGTGGCGCAACGGCAGCTCAATGGCGTCGCGGATGCGTTCAATCTGACCGCGCAGGCCACCAATGGCGTCAAAGTCCACATCCGGCACCTCCTCCAGCAGCAGCGCCTCCACACCGGAACGCTCCACCCGCTCGGAGGCAAAGCCGGTGCGGGGGTCAATGATCACCGTGTCACCCTCGTGCACACGGTTCACGGCGTCGCCACCAATAAGCACCGCCACGCGCTCGTCTTCGCCGCGGGAGACCACCAGGATGCGGTCATCGTCAATGACCTCACGCACAATCGCGGCCTGCCCGGTGCGTTCGGGTTGCGCCACACCCACCACCACGCTCATGGGGTTGAGGAGCACCTCGTCGCCGGGGGTCAGCGCGTGGTCCACGGAGGGCAGCACGGTCACCCGCATGCGCCGTCCGTTGGAGACCACGTCCGCATGCTCGCCCGCCCATGCCACAAACGTGGCAAAGGTCTGGGGCGGGGCCGATGCCTCGGCAAGCTTGAGGCGCATCTCTCCCAGTTGGTCGCGGGCTACCTCCAGCAGGCGCTGTAGTTCGGCATTGCGCCGCTCGAGCGCGGTGACCTTGTCCTGGCCTTCAAGCACCATGAGGCGTCATTCTCCTTCGGCTGCGGCGTCCGATGTGGGCAGCGTGGCAATCGCGTCACGCCGCACCTTGCGGATCTTCTTGTCGGAAACCTGGCGCACCCCCAGGTCCTCTTCGCTCCACTCCTCCACAGGGTACGCACCCTTGGCGGGGCGGCGGTGGCGTAGCGGCGCCTCCACCCCGGGCGCCATGCGCCGTGCGGAGATGAGAAAGCCCGTGTGGCCCACCATGCGGTGGTCGGGGCGCACCGCGAGGCCTTCCAGATGCCACGTGCGCAGCATGGTCTCCCACGCATGCGGCTCGGTGTACCCGCCATGCTCGCGCAGGTCCTCCGCCACGCGCGAGAGCTGCGTGGTGGTGGCCACATACGCAAGGAACACCCCTCCGGGTGCCAGCGCGTGGGCGGCGGCGTGGAGGTTTTCCCAGGGAGCCAGCATGTCCAGCACCACGCGGTCCACGGACCCGGCCTCCAGGCTCAGCAGCACGTCTTCCACGGAGCCAAGGCGCAGGTCCCATGCGGGGTGCGGCCCGCCAAAATGCGTCTCCACGTTGACGCGGGCAATGTCCGCAAAGTCCTCGCGTCGTTCCACGGAGATCAGCGATCCGGCATCGCCCACGGCGCGCAGCAGCGACATGGTGAGCGCACCGGAGCCCACCCCCGCCTCCACCACGCGTGCGCCGGGAAAGATGTCGCCCCACTGGATGATTTGGCCCGCATCCTTGGGGTACACCACGGCGGCACCGCGCGGCATGGACATCACAAAGTCGGTGAGCAGGGGCCTGAGCACCAGGTAGTCCACACCCGCGGTGTTGCGGACCACGGTGCCTTCGGGCTTGCCGATGAGGTCGTCGTGCACAAACTGCCCGCGGTGGGTGTGGAAGGTTTTGCCGGGTACCAACACGATGGTGTGGTGCCGGCCCTTGGCGTCGGTGAGCTGGACGCGGTCCCCGGGCCTGAGCGGCCCCCGGCGCGACGCAGCCCCGGTGGGGGCAGAGGTCATGGCGGCAGTCTAGTTTGGCCGCCGCCTATTGCAGCGCGTCCAGCACGGACTGCAACGCCACCACGCCACTGACCTGGCCGCGCTCCCGCACCACCCACACATCGGTCCTGCCCCACCATTGCCGCAGTTCCCGCACCAGGTCCTCGCCCGTGAGGGATGCGTCCACCTCCGCGCCGCGCGGCACCGGAATCATCACCGCGGCAAGCGAGGTGGTGGCGCGCGCCTCGGCGGGCACCGCATCGGTGGTGGCCATCTCGCACCTGCCCCCGGCCATGCCGTCCGCGGACAGCACCACCACATCGGCGGCGCCTAACGCCATGGCCGCATCTCGCGCCTGAGCCACGCTCAGCGAGTACGCCACGGCCACCGCGGGACGCATCAGCGTGCCGGCGGTCACCCCCTCGCGGCGGCTCATCACCCGCGAATACGTGAGCGCCGCGCTTGCCGCGGGCCACAGAATGGAGCCGATGAGTCCGGCCCACACCAGGCTGATGAGGTCCACGTTCTCGCCCCGGGCGATGGGCGCGGCAATGGCGTAGACCACCACGCCGATGGCCACCACACGCCCTCCCCATGCCGCCACCACGGTGCCGCGAAAGCGGTTGCCGCTCAGGCGCCACACCAGGGCCTCCACCACGCGCCCCCCGTCCATGGGAATGCCCGGCAGCAGGTTGAAGATGGCCAAAAACACGTTGGCCCACCCCAGCCACGCCACCACCGCGCCCGTGAGCCCGTGCACCACATCGGCCCGGGACACCAGATGCGCCACCAGCGCAATGAGGAGGTTCATGACGGGGCCAGCGGCCGCCGTCACGCCCAGCGGCCCGGGGCTCAGATCCGCCGAGTCGTACGACGTGTGCCCACCCCACAGCGTGACCACAATCTCGCGCACCCGGCGGCGGTAGGCCCGTGCCGCGATGGCATGCGCCAGCTCGTGCACAAAGATGGACACGAAGAGCGCCACCGCCAGGATGAGACCCACCACAAACGTGCGCCCCGTGACGGGTCCCGCGCTGGAGGCAAAAACCCACGCCAACAACGCCACCATAACCAGCGCGGACGGTTGCACCACCACGCGCGCGCCCAACACATGGCCAAGGCCGACGCCGCGGGTGGCCGGGGGCGTGGGAGGCGTGGAGGTCATGGGCACACGCTAGCCGTTGCCCGCCCCATGTCGGGGCCTACGCGTAGCGTGTCCCTCATGACATCCGTCCGCCAGCCCGCCCTGTCGCCCTCGCGTGCCAACGACTTCCGGCAATGCTCCCTCCTGTTCCGGTTCCGGGTGGTGGACCGTCTGCCGGAGCCGCCCTCGCTCGCTCCCACCTTGGGCACGTTGGTGCATGCGGTGCTGGAGGACCTGTTTGAGCTGCCGGCCGCGCGGCGCACCTTTGCGGCGGCACAGGAGGCCCTGGCGCCGCGCTGGGACCGGATGGTTCAGGAACGGCCCGAGCTTGCCGCCCTGGTGCCCGACGCCCCCGCGCGCGAGCGCTTCCTGGGTGACGGGGTGCAGCGGGTGGAGACGTATTTTCGGCTCGAGAACCCCATGCGGCTGGAGCCCGCGGCGCGCGAGCAGCGTATGGAGGTGACGTTGGCGGACGGGCCCGCGTTGCGCGGCATTGTGGACCGCATTGATGAGGCTCCCGATGGGCGGCTGCGCGTGGTGGATTACAAGACCGGCGCGGCCCCGCGGCCGGGGTATGGGGAGGCCGCGCGGTTTCAGATGCGCTTCTACGCGCTGCTGGTGGAACGCCTGCGCGGCGTGCGCCCCTCCGTGTTGCGCCTGCTGTACCTCAAGGACGGCACCACCACGGATTACACGCCCACGGCGGAGGACGTGGAGGCGGTGGAGGGCGAGATTAGGGCGCTATGGTCCCAGATTGAGGACGCGGCCCGGCATGCCCGCTTTACCCCCTCGCCGTCACGGTTATGCGACTGGTGTGCGTTCCAGGACCGGTGCCCGCAGTTTGGGGGCACCCCGGGGCCCGTAGACCCCGATGCCGTGGAACGCGCCCTGGGGGTGCGTCCGGTGGCGTCTTAGCGCGACGCGTCCCCCTCATCCCAGTGCTCCCCCGCGGCCACGGCGGCCAGGGTGTCCACCGTGACGTGGGCCAGGCTCTGCACCCGCGTCATGCGGGGGCGGGAGTTCACGGGGGCGAGGCGTTGCACCGCGATGGTCTGCGCCCCGGAGTCGTAGGCGGCGCTCACACCACCGGGAGAGTCCTCAATGGCCACACACCGCGTGATGTCCACCCCCAGACGCTGTGCCGCCGTGAGGTAACCCTCGGGATGGGGCTTGCCGTGTTCCATCTGGTCGCCGGGCACAATCACGTCAAAGACGGGTGGTGCGGCGGCAAAGAAGGCGTCCAGCACGGGCCCGTAGGACATGGTGACAAGCGCACACGGAATGCCCGCGGCCACCACCGCATCCAGGAGGGTGCGCGCATCGTCCTGCCACGGCACCGCCTGGCGGATGCGGGCGGCTACGGACGTCAGGAGGGCGTCAATGATGACGTCCGCGGGAGCGTTGACCCCGTGGTCAATAAGCACCTGTGCGCTCACGGGGAGCGGCTTACCGATCACCCCCACCGCGTCCTCGTGGGTCCAGGTCACCCCGTATTGGGTGGCGAGCGTGGTCTCCGCGGACATCCAATACGGTTCGGAATCGATGAGTGTGCCGTCCATATCCCACAGCACGGCGAGGGGCTTGTCATGTGTTGTCATGGCCTGGCCAGTCTAGGCTGGGAAAATGACTGATCCGGGCGCCGCGTCGCTGTCGCACCACGAGTCCCTCCTGGTTGCCGCGTTTGAGGGGTGGAACGATGCGGGTTCCGCCGCCTCCCACGCGCTGGAACACCTGGCCCACATCTGGAACGCCCAGGAGTACGCGGCGCTTGACCCCGAGGACTACCACGACTTTCAGGTGAGCCGTCCCGCCATCTCTCGCGGCAGCGACGGCGAACAAATTCTCACCTGGCCCGGCACCGTGGTGTCCACCGCCGTAGGCCCCTTTGCCCGCGAACGCCGCATCGCCTTGGCGCGCGGCATCGAGCCCTCCATGCGCTGGCGTCAGTTTTGTGACGAGCTGCTTGACCTGGCGGAGGACCTGGAGGTGACCACCCTCATCACCTGCGGCGCACTCTTGGTGGACGTGCCCCACACCCGGCCCCTGCCCACGTTTGTCACCTCCGAGGATGCCGACGTCCGCCAGGCCCTCTCGTTGGAACGCACCGACTACGAGGGCCCCGTGGGCATTGTGAGCGTGCTGGGCCATGCGGCGCGCCAGCGTGGCATCAAGGTGCTGTCCATGTGGGTGGGCGTGCCCCACTACGTGGCGCATCCGCCCAGCCCCAAGGCCAGCCTCGCGCTGCTGGCGCAGATGGAACGCCTCCTGGGCGAGCCCTTTGACCTGGGGGATCTCCCGGACGATGCGGTGGCATGGCAACGCGGCGCGGACGAGCTCACGCGCGAGGACGACGACCTTGCCGACCACGTGCGCCAACTGGAAACCATGATGGACGAGACGAGCCTGCCGGAGGCCTCCGGCGACGCCATCGCGGCCGAGTTTGAACGCTACCTGCGCCGCCGTGACGGCGGCACCGCCAAGTAGGCGTCCCGCTCACACCGCCGCGACGGTGCCCGTGGCCAAGAGCACCACAATCACGCCGGCAAACACCAGGCGGTACACCACAAACGGCACAAACGAGCCCCGCTTGATGAGCCGCAGGAACCACACGATCACCGCAAAGCCCACGCCAAACGCCACCAGCGCGGCCAGACCGGTGTATGCCAGCCCCGGCCCCGCATCGGCCGCAAGCGTGTCCCACTCCGTGGCCAACTCATAGAAGCCCGAGCCCAACACCGCCGGAATGGCCAGCAGGAAGGAGAAGCGGGCTGCGGCCTCGCGCGTGAGCCCCAGGAACAGGCCCGCGGAGATGGTGCCACCGGACCGTGACACGCCCGGGATGAGCGCAGCGGCCTGCGCCAGGCCCATCACCACGGCGTCACGCCACCGCAACTGCCCCTCGTCGCGCCGCTTGGCCCCCATCCGGTCCGCCCACCCCAGCACCACCGCAAACAACGCCAGCATCACCGCGGTGATCCACAGGTTGCGCAGGCCAGATTCGATGACGTCCTTGAGCAGCACCCCCGCCAGCACAATGGGTACGGAGCCGGCAATGATGAACCACCCCATGCGGGCATCGGCGTTGGCGCCGCCCAGCCGTTCGCGCCACGACGCACCCCGAGCAGTCAGCGCCCGCGCCCACGCCCCCACAATGCGCACAATGTCCTTCCAGAAGTACAGCACCACGGCGGCTTCCGTCCCAATCTGGATGACGGCCGTGAAGGCCGCGCCGGGATCCGCGCCATGCGGCAGGAGCGGCCCCAGCACCCGAATATGCGCGCTCGAGGAGATGGGCAGGAACTCCGTGAGTCCTTGAATGAGCCCCAGCACTACCGATTCCCACCATGTCATGGCGCAACGGTACTTCCCGCGAGTCTGCTGGGGCTAAACGGCTCGCCTTGGGTAGCGTCAACGGCATGGAACGCAGACGACTCGGAGCCAGCGGACTCGAGGTGTCTCGCCTCGCGCTGGGCACCCTCACCTGGTCACGGGACACGGGCGCGGATGAGGCGGGGGCGCAGCTTGACGCGTTCATTGACGCCGGCGGCACCCTGGTGGACACGTCCGCCGCCTACGCCGATGGCGGGGCCGAGGCCCTGCTCGGCTCGCTGTTGGGCGGCACCATTGCGCGCCGCGACGTCCAGGTATGCACCAAGGCGGGGGTGAAGCGGACTGCCGCGGGCGGCATGGTGGATGGCTCGCGGGCGGGGCTACTTGCCACCCTTGACGCCTCGTTGGAACGCCTGGGAACGTCCTACGTGGACGTGTGGCTTGTCAACGCCTACGACGCCGCGACACCGCTCGAGGAGACGGTGCATGCGTTGGAGATTGCCGTGTCCTCCGGGCGGGCCCGCTATGTGGGCGTGTCCAACTTTCCCGGATGGACCACCGCATGGGCCGCGGAGTTGGCCCGGCCCCGCCCCGGCCTGAGCGTGGTGGAGCACGAGTACTCGCTGCTGGAGCGCGGCATTGAACGCGAGGTGCTCCCGGCCGCGCAGGCGCTTGGGCTGGGCGCACTCGCGTGGTCTCCCCTGGGGCGTGGCGTGCTGACGGGAAAGTACCAGCATGCGATCCCCGCGGACTCTCGTGCCGCATCGGAACATCTGGCGGGGTTTGTGGAGCCGTACCTGGTGCCGCGCGCCTCCGCAATTGTGGAGGCCGTGTCCACCGCCGCCGAGGGCTTGGGCCGTTCGCCGCTGGAGGTGGCGCTCGCGTGGGCGCGTGACGCGCCGGGCATCACCGCCGCCATTGTGGGGGCGCGCACCGCTCAGCAACTCCTCCCGGCGCTGGCCGCGGAAACGCTCACGCTTCCCGATGCCATCCGCTCGGCGTTGGCGGAGGTCACCGCGCCCGCAACCGGCTACCCCGAACGGCGGTGAGCCGATGATGGGCCACGGCGGCTACGAGAGATCAAACTCGTCCAGGTCGTCGTCCATGTCGTCATCGTCTTCCACGGCGTGGGCGTCAAGCTCTTCGTCGTCGAGGTCTTCTTCGTCGTCGTCAAGGTCGTCGTCGTCGAGTTCATCATCCAGCGAGCCCACCACCTCGTCGTCCAGGATGAGCGGAAGCGCCTCGCCGTATTCGGCGTCCAGCACGTCCTCGTACCGTTCAAACGCCTCCACCACGGCGTCAAAGGCGTCGTCAACCGCGGCATCGGTGGCGCTACGGCGGGAAATCACGGCGTCAAGGTGTGCCTCAAGGGCCGCGGTGAGGTGCGTGAGAGCATCACGGGAAGTAGCACTCATGGTTGAGACGTTACCTGTCACGTAGGCACGTAGGGAGAAAAATGTCGCAATCGTTACCGTCCAGCAACGGTCACCGCATCTCACCACGCATGAACACGCGTGCAGCGGCCTCGCGCTTCGAGTGGCGTGTGGTGGACATTCCGCGTGATCTGCCGCGCGCGGAGGCGCTGTCCCTCCTCAACGACCACGTGGAATATGGCGCGTGGGAGATGGCCCGCGCCGTGACCTTCATTGGCGGCGCCCGCCGGGTGTGGCTGAGACGGCGCACCATCCCGGTGCGTCGTACCGACCTGGTCTGACCCCGCCCGCCTCACACCACCCATCCCACCAAGGAGCACCCCATGACCCGCCTAACCGACTTCACCGCCACCACCCTGCACGGCACCGAGCAGCCACTGAGCGCCTACGCGGGCGACGTGGTGCTGGTGGTCAACACCGCAAGCAAGTGCGGACTCACGCCCCAGTTTGCGGGCCTGGAGGCGCTGTACCAGGAGTATCACTCGCAGGGGCTGAGCATTTTGGGCTTTCCGTGCAACCAGTTTGCGGGCCAGGAGCCGGGCTCGGCGGAGGACATCGAGGAGTTCTGCCAGGTCAACTACGGCGTGACGTTCCCGATGTTCGCCAAGATTGACGTCAACGGCAAGTCCCAGCACCCGCTGTACCGCTGGTTGAAGTCGGAGGCCCCCGGCCCGCTGGGCAAGGCCATCCCGTGGAACTTCACTACCTTCCTCGTGGGGCGCGATGGCGCGGTCATTCGCCGCGACTCGCCTCAGACCGAGCCTGCCGAGTTGCGCACGCATATTGAGGCCGCGCTTGCCGCGCCGCGACCGTCCGACGCCGGGCTAGACCTGGCGTAACCCCAAGGCCGGTTCCAGACGGCTGGCCCGCCATGCGGGGTAGCCGGAGAACACGGTGCCCAAAAGCGCCGTGCCCAGGCTCACCGCGGGGACCCACGCCACCTCAAGCAACGGTGTCCACCCGGCCCACCACGCCACGGCCACCACCACCAGCATTCCCGCCACCCCACCCAGCAGGCCCGCGAAGGCTCCAAGAAGGGCACCCTCCGTCACCACCAGACGGCCGATGTCTGCCCGGGTGGCACCGAGCGCACGGCGCAGGGAGAACTCTCCGGTGCGCCTCAGCACCGCCATGAGTGCCGTATAGGCCACACTCAGGGACCCCACCACCAGCGCGCCTGCGGCCGTCATCCACACCAGAACCCCCACCTGGGTGGCCACCTGCGCCCTGAGGGCGTCCACCGTGGGCGGCGCCGCAGCGGTCACCAATTGGGGCTCATACGGGTCCACAATTCCGGGCGCTCGCTCGGCGATCGCCTCGGCTGCGCCTACCTCAACTCGCACCACCAGATGTTGGGCGGACACCGTGAGCCCCAGGCTATCCGCCCACGAACGGGGCACCAACACCGCCTGGGTGAGCTGCCGCTCGCGCGGCGAATACCCAAACACGCCAATGACGGTCACGTCCTCACCGGCAATGCGAACGGTCGCCTCCCCGTACGGCGGGGCGAGCCCCAGGTCGCGCGCCACCCCCGCACCCACCACGGCCACCGCATCGGCACGGTCATGGAAGCCCGGGTCAAACTGCCTGCCCGTCCACTCCCCCAACTCAAGCGCGTCGCTGCCCGACGGCCCCACCGCAAACACCGTGATGTTCGTCTGGGGCACCGCGGTACCACCGGGAACGGACCGTCCGGGCGAGGCAACACTGCTCAGCCGGGCCACGGTGGTGGCGGCCACCACGCCGGGAAGCTCCTCAAATGCGCTCTCCGACGCCGGGAACCTGGGTGCCACGGCATCGGTGGCCACCACGGTCACCTGACTTTGTGCGTATGCATCAAAAACCTGGTCTACCTGGGACTGTGACGTGATGCTGATGCCCACTGCGGCCACCGCCGTGGCCGCACCAAGCGCCATGCTGGCCACCGTGAACCCCACATGGGCGGGGTGTGCCATCAGCGAAATCACGGCCTCGCGGACGGTGGTCGCGGTGGTGAGCGCACCTCGACGCATGAGCCTAGGCATGGTCCACCGACTCCACGCCACCGTCGCGCATCCTGATCACCGCGTCGCCCGTCTGGGTAACCAGCGGGTCGTGGGTCACGGTGATCACCGTGATGCTGCGGAGCACCAGTTCTCGCACCAAGGCCAACACTGCCTGTGCCGCCCGAGAATCGAGGTTGCCCGTGGGCTCATCCATGATGATCAGTGACGGCTGCGTGACCAGCGCCCGCGCAATGGCCACCCGTTGGCTTTCGCCGCCGGATAGGTGACGAGTATCCGCCATCCACCGTGAATCAAGGCCCACTGCCGCCAGCGCCTCGCGCGCCTGATCGCGGTGCGCGGGCCTGCGTGCCCCGTCACGCATCAGCAGGGCAAACTCCACGTTCTCCACCACGCTTCGCCCGGCAAGGAGGTGCGACGACTGGAACACAAAGCCCAACTGATGCCGCCGGAACTGTGCACGTTCCACTTCGCTCGCACCGCTCAGGTCATGACCGGCCACCACCACCTGCCCGCTGGATGCCGTGTCCAAGGTGCCAATGATGTTGACCAGGGTGGACTTACCGGAGCCAGAGGGTCCAGTGATGACGGTGTGTCGTCCCTGCTGCACCTCAAGACTCACCCGGCGCAACGCGTCCACTGCGGGCGGGCCCACATACCGCTTTGTCACCTCGGTCAACATCACCGACGCGTCGCGGCTCACGTCACGAGATAACAACGCGATCGCCGGCTGTGAGATCTGAACTCAGGACGCTGGTTCGACCCGCCATGCTGTCGAGGACGGTCACCTCAACCGAGACAAGCTCCTCCCCGCCATCGGTGTCCGCCAATACCGTCACGGTGGTCCTGCCGTCCGCCGCAGTGCGGATTGCGGCGGTAGGCACTATCAAGGTGGCATCTGTACCGCCGCTGAGGTCAATGGCGGCGCTCAGCGTGTTCCCGTCGGTCCGTGCGATGGGGCTGGTCAGCGTGATCTCCACGCCTACCTTGTCGGGCGAAACCGATGCGGAGTCACCAAACCTCTCCCTGACACCCTCCATGCCCACGCTCGCCGCAATCCACGACACGGTGCCGGGGTGAGGCTGGGGATCCGTGGTCTGCCCGCCCACGGTCACGCTGACGGGAAGACCTGCCGTGAGCCCGGAGGCTACCGACCGCGGAACCTCGGCCCACAGCGTGCGCGCCGTGTCCGCCGCCAACACGATCAGGCCCTGGCTCGCGGGACCGCCCACCACGGCATTCATCCGCACCACGTCATAGGACGCACCACCGGCCATCATCACCTCAGTTGCGGGTAGCGGCGTCAAGGATGCGTTCTGGGTGGTGGCCAACGCCTCCACCGCGAGGGCAAGATTGGCGGCGGCGACGGCAATGTCGGTGGAAGAGGCGGCAGCCTCTTCGAGTGCGTGCAACGCGGCGCGCTCCGACGCCACCTGCGCTGCGGCCGCGCGCACCTCGGCCGCGGTCGCCTGCGCCGGCGGTGGGGCGTACCCCGCATCGTGATAGAGCGACTGAACGGCCGCCGCGGTACGAGCCCCATACACGCCGTCCGCCGGGCCCACGTCATATCCCAACGCAGCGAGGCCCGCCTGGAGTGCGGTGACGTCCGCGCCACTCACTCCGCCGGTAAAGTCCCGGTACACCGTGGCTTCGCCAGGCACCAAGAAGAGCGGGCGGCCGGAGACTTCAAGGAGTACCGTACCCGGCTCTACACTCCCGTCAAGGGTGGGGACCGCGGTAACCACACCCTCCAGGTTGGCTGCGGGGACATTCAGGTCACCCCACGTGGAAAACTCCGCGTCCACCACGAGTGAGTCGCCCAGCACCCCCATCTCTACCACCGCGGAGGCCGGCGGTAACACGGGCGCCGCACCGTCCAGGGCGGCATCGCTGGGGCTACGAATCACCAGTGAGCCCACCACACCACAGCCCACGCCCACCGCCAGAATGGCACCCATCACGGCAAGGCTACGGATGCGGCGTGACTCGGATGGAGCCCTGTCGCTCGCCATCACTCCTCGCCAAGAGGCGTATAGGTCACACCAATGATGTCGCTCGCGCGCTGCAGTACACCCTCCTGCACGGACTCCCAGGCAAGAAGAACATCCAGGTTTTCTTCCGCCACGCGCTGTTGGGCGCGGTCCAATGCCTGTTGCGTCGTCTGAGCAAGATCAGCGTCTTCTTGGCAGTAGACATCCGCGACGGCCTGCGCAATCTCCTCCGCCGATGGCTGCACGGACACTCCCCGCATCGCCACACCCGCCGCTATTGCGTCGCTGACCGTGTCAAAGTGGTATCCGGCGTCTTCCATGCAACTTCGCCATGCGTTCCCGGCAGAAATCACATCGGGATCGCCATTGATGTCCAGCTGGAGCGGCACCATCTGAACGGCGTTGAACGTGACCATCACGTCAAGCCAGTCTTCTCCAAGGACCTCATGCCGAGAAGACGCAAGGCAACCTTCGGCCGGCATCGCACTTCCGTCATCAAGCGCGATCCAGGTCTTGTCCGCGCCCCCATCGAACGCCTTGTCGTATTCTTCACGGTCACTTGGCGAGAGACCCTCGCGGTACTCTCGGTTCATCGCCTCGTAGTCTGCGGCTAGGGTGTCGTTGTCCACCATTGCCCCTGCAAAATAGGGCGAGCCCACAAAGGCCTCGTAGCCGTGTTGTTCCGCATCGTCAAGCGTCATCACGCCCACAAAGGGCGTGAGGCTAGGATCGGGGGAGTCGTATGAACGCGTAGTTCTGTCGATGTTGAACTCAAAGCCCGCCGCCACCATACAGTCACGGATAAGAATATTCTCTGCCTGATTGACAATGCTCATCGTCCGATGGGCATTGGAAACCAGGAGAAGCACATCCTCCGGCACAGGACCCTGGCCACTCGCACGCGGATCGGCCTTGGCACATCCAGAAAGAATCCCCACGAGCGACACCGCCGCCACCGCCACAATGAGTGAGTGCCGCACGCCGGTCACGGGTGATTATCCCTCCGTATCTGTACGTGCACCGTCGGGGTGACGCATCAAGCCCGATGCTAGCTAACCCCCCCCTCTTGTAAAGGGCACCGAAGGATGGCGATGGGGCACCCACACCGGTACGGGAACGGACACCCGTCACCTGAAAGTTACTCCGGGCGACCACTGCGGCCCTAACAGGCCAGCAGGAACTGCTCCACCACATCGGCCCCTACCTCCAGCGAGCGCACCGGAACTCGCTCATCGATCGCATGGAACAGCGAGGAGAAGTCCAGGTCCGCAGGCAACTGGAGGGGAGCAAAGCCATAACCGGTGATGCCAATGGACGTGAGGTGCTTGTTGTCCGTTCCCCCCATCATCAGGTATGGCAACACCACCGCGTCGGGGTCCACCGTATGGAGGGCGTCAATCATCGCCGCCACCAGGGGGGTATCAAAGGGCTGTTCAATGGCGCGTTCCGTGATGTACGGCTCCACCTTGATGTGAGAACCCGCCAACTCCTCCACCGTGCGCAGCACGCTTTCCTGTTGCCCGGGCAAGAAGCGCGTGTCCACAAACCCGCTCGCCACATCGGGAATGACATTCACCTTGTAGCCCGCGTCCAGCATGGTGGGGTTGGACGTGTTGCGCAGCGAGGCCTCGATCATGCGGCTTACCGGCCCCAGCGCCGCGGCCAGCTGTGCCACCCGTTCCGGCGTGGCCTCAAAGGGAATGCCGGTGAGCTCCGCCACACCCCGCATCAGCTGTTCTGAGGTGGGGGTCAGGTCCAGCGGCCACTCATGGGTACCAATGCGGCTCATGGCCTGCGCAAGGTGGACCACCGCGTTATCGGAGTGCACCAGCGAACCGTGGCCCTGCACACCCTGTGCGGCCAGCTTGAGCCACTGAATGCCCTTCTCTCCCGTCTGAATGAGGTAGGTGCGTCTGCCCGCCACCTGCACCGAGAACCCGCCCACCTCGCTGATCGCCTCGGTGGCACCACAGAAGTCCTCCGGGTGGTTTTCCACCATCCACTTGGCGCCGCGCCCTCCGCCGTGCTCCTCATCGGCAAAGAACGCGATCACCACATCGCGCGCCGGTGCCCTGCCACTGGTGATGATCCGACGCACCGCATCCAGGTACATCGCGTCGATGCCCTTCATGTCTACCGCGCCGCGCCCCCACAGCACCCCGTCAATGACCTCCGCGGCAAACGGGTCCACCGACCACTCGTCCGCAAATGCCGGCACCACGTCTAGATGCCCGTGGAGGACTAGCGGCGGACGAGTGCGGTCCCGTCCCTCCCACAGCGCGGTGACGCTTGCGCGGCCCGGCTCGGACTCGCGGATCACGGGATTGAGGCCCAGGTCACTGAGGAATGTGGCCACATATTCGGCGGCGGCGCGTTCACCGGGGCCCGGGGCATCCCCGTAGTTGGAGGTGTCGATGCGGATGAGATCGCGCGCAATGCTCACAAGGTCCGGGGCAGCCATGAAGGCAAGGCTACCCGGGGGTTTACACCATGAGGCCCATGCGTTGAATTCCCGCGGCGATCACCACCACAACCACCACCAGCCCTCCCCCGGTGAGCACATAGACCAGGCGGCGGTAGCCCGCCTTGGTGGCCGCCATCACCAAACACGCCACCACGCCAGGGATGAGGGCAAGCCCGTAGCGGCCCGTGGGATTGGGGAAGTACTGCGGCACCCCGGGGGTGCCATAGGCCTGCACCTGGACGGCAAGGGGGTACAGCACTGCCCCCACCAACAGGAGCCACCCCAGGGACCGGCGCGCGGGCTCCTTGACAAACGCCACCACCGTGGCAAACATCGCGCCAATCACCAACACGTTGAGCAGCCGCGTCCACATCACCAGCAATGAGATGTCCAGCGGGGGCTGGACGTAGTAGTCGGATGCGAGGTTGAGGCCCACAAACAAGGTCTCAATCCACTCCGAGCCCGGCAGGCCTTGCACATCCCGCGTATTGAGACCTACCAGGGGGTTCTCCCACCACGGGTTGCCTCGCGGCGCCTGGAACGCTTGCCACAGGACGTACGGCACCACAATGGCCGCGGCCGATGTGAGGGGCAGGTACCAGTCATGGCGCGTGAGCCCCCGCACGCCCCGGTCACGCAACGCGCGAGCGAACGCCAAAATGGCCAGCGCCACAAACGGAATCACCGAGATGAACTTGGTGAGGCCCACCAGTCCCGTGAACACCGCCGGCAGCACCCAGCCATGGTTGTCCTCGAGGAATATTCGCGCCGCAAGCCACACCGCAAGCGCGCCCGCAATGGGTGCCGCCGCATCGGGATTGACGGTGGTGGCCGCGTGGAAAACGCGCGGAAAGGTGATCATGAGCAGCGGTGCGGTGATGGCCACCGCGGGGTCTACTCGCCACCGGCGCAACGCCACATACAGCATGAGCATGCCGGCCGCGAGCCACACCATGCCCGTCAGACGTGCCGAGTCCACAAAGTCCAGCGGCGTGGTTGCGGCAAGCGCGCGGGCCGGGATGCCCACCACCGCGTAGTACAGGGGCGGGTGAATCCAGTTGTAGTTTTCGCCCTCGTACGGGAACTGCCACGGCGGAGCATCGGCGCCGCACAGGGGCAACTCGTAGCGCTCCTGCCCGCGGCACGCCCAACTGGCGCGCACTTCCGCGGCAATGGGCGACCCCTTGGCGGGGATCTCAAAATGTGCCACGCGGTAGGCGTAGTCGGCGTGGGTGGGCTCGTCGATGCGTGACATGGCGGTGCCGCCGCCAAAGATGATGGGAATGGTGACGGCCGCGGCGATCGCCAGATAGATGACGCCCAACACGATGCGGGCTCGGGTGGTGTCGGGGAAGCGGGCGGCGGCGTTCTCCGCGGCCAGCACCAGCTTCATGGGTCCGCGCACGGGCGTGTGGATGGTTGGCGTCATCGAACCTCCCCACGGCCGTTCACGACAACGGCCAGCGTGGTGTGCTGGCCGCCGAGTACAACGATGGTGTCCGAGGGGGGACTTGAACCCCCACGCCCTTGCGGGCACTAGCACCTCAAGCTAGCGCGTCTGCCTATTCCGCCACCCGGACGAGGGTGTCTTGATCGCCATGGAAGCGTTCAAGTGCGACGGCAACTCTAGCACGAAGGCGAGGCGCGCTCTGCGCGCCAGGCGCACCCCTCTCAGGGTTTGGGACTCGAATGGCCCCTGTGGGACCCGCGCTGCATCCTGCGGGACCCACATGGCCCCCAGGCCTCACAACCCCAGCTCCAAGGGCCAAACGAGTCCCACAGGAAACATCAAAGCGCCCACAGGGGCCAAACCAGTCCCAAGCCCGCGGCAGCCCGGTCCCAAACGCGCGGCAACCCACACGACAACCACCACCACACCGCAACCCGCGCACACCGCAGTCCCCGTGGGGTCCCTAGGTCCCGACGTGACCCCCATGCGCGCGGATACCGTCACAGAAAACACGTGCAAGGAGTGCCCGATGGCCGCGTACCTCTACCTGTCCCTCATCCCGCAGGCGCTGGTGGCATCGCAACTTCCCCCCGAGGACTTTGGGCTGTACTACGCCATCGGGCAAGCCAAGCGTTCCCGCGGCCAGGCGGTGTTCTTCTCCGTGGACCGCGAACAGCTTGACCCGGAGCACTTCCCGCTGGACGAGATCGACACCCGTTGTGTGGCGCACCCCGATGGGCGGCCCAAGACCTCGCTGTACCTCAGCATCTACCGCACGCTCGAATTCATTCCGCGCTCGGCACTCACGGCGCTTCACCTGGCCACCGACGATGGCCGCGTCCTCACCGTGGGCCCGCGCGAATGGGTTCCGGATGGCGAGGAAAGAAGCCACCTTTACCAGGAATTTTGCCCCGTCTCTCCGCGCATTGTGTCGCGACTCAACCCCGGAGACTTTGCCGCGTTCATCACGGACCCCACACGCAACGTCCACGTCCCGCGCCTGGTGTTTGCCGAACTCACCCTTGGCAACCTCAAGCACGACCCCGACTCCACGGAGATTGACAACCTTCCCTACCCCAACATCGGGCACCTGCGGGACTGCCTGCGCGAGCTCGCCGCCGGCCCCCAAGCCTCCACCAAAACCGTGCTGCGCCAGATGACGCAAGAGGTGCTGTTCCGCACCATCCGCAACGGCTTCTTTGTGGGCGACCAAAGCGGCATCACCGCGTTCCCGCTGCCCTCGCGCGACGAGCTGGAGCGCGAGCATCTGGCCTGGTGGCGCTCCGCACAGTCCACGTTTGGCCAGTAACACCCACCCCCACCTCTACAGGAGTCACCCATGCCCGCCTGGTTCTGGCTGGTCCCCGTCGCGTCCATCATGGCGCTCGGCGCCGCCTTTTACTTCTTCCGCCAGATGATGAAGGAGTCGGAAGGCACCGAGACGATGACCACCATCGCCGCGCACGTGCGCGCCGGTGCGCTCGCCTATCTCAAGCAGCAGTACAAGGTGGTGGGGATTGTGTTTGCCGTGCTCACCGCCGTGTTCTGCGTGCTTGCCTACGTCTTCAAGATGCAAAACCCGTGGGTGCCGTTCGCGTTCCTCACCGGGGGAATCTTCTCCGGACTCGCGGGATTCATTGGCATGAAGACCGCCACCTACGCCTCCGCCCGCACCGCCAACGCCGCGCGCGGGTCGCTCAACGCGGGCCTGCGCGTCGCCTTCCGCTCGGGCGCCGTGATGGGTCTCACGGTGGTGGGCCTTGGCCTGCTGGACATTGCCGTGTGGTTCTTTGTGCTCTCCCACGCCTACGACATCACTCAGGCGCACTCCGTGGTGATCATCACCACCACCATGCTGACGTTTGGCATGGGCGCGGCCGTGCAATCGCTGTTTGCACGCGTGGGCGGCGGCATCTTCACCAAGGCCGCCGATGTGGGGGCAGACCTGGTGGGCAAGATCGAGGCGGGCATTCCCGAGGATGACGCCCGCAACCCCGCCACCATCGCGGACAACGTGGGCGACAACGTGGGCGACGTGGCCGGCATGGGCGCGGACCTGTACGAGTCGTATGTGGGGGTCATCCTCGCGTCGGCCGCACTCGGTGCCGCCGCCTACTTTGCGTCCGGCACCGAGGTGCAACTCAAGGCCGTCATTGCCCCCATGGTGATTGGCGCCGTGGGTGCGTTGCTATCCATTGTGGGCGTGTTCTTTGTGCGCACCAAGGAAGGCGCGGGCCCCAAGGAGCTGCTCGCGTCGCTTGGCCGGGGCGTCAACGGCGCCGCGGTGCTCATTGCCCTTGTCTCCTGGGTGGTGTTGCGCACCATGGGCCTGCCCAACCTGTGGGGCATCTGGCTGGCGCTCATTGTGGGCCTACTCACCGGCATTGCCATTGGTCAGGCGGCCGAGTACTTCACGTCGCAGGCCTACTCCCCCACCAAGGGCATTGCGGCATCCGCCAAGACCGGCCCCGCCACCGTGGTCATTCAGGGCGTGGGCGAGGGCATGATGTCGGTGGCCATCCCCGTGATGGCGGTGGTGCTGGGGACCTCGCTTGCGTACTTCTTTGGTTCCGGTTACTCGTTCTCCACGGACACCATGAGCCTTGGCCTGTACGGCATTGGCATGGCGGCCGTGGGCATGCTGTCCACCTTGGGCATCACGCTTGCGACCGATGCCTACGGGCCCATCGCGGACAACGCGGGTGGCAACGCGGAGATGTCCGGCCTGCCACCGGAGGTGCGTCAACGTACCGATGCGCTCGACGCGCTGGGCAACACCACTGCGGCCACGGGCAAGGGTTTTGCCATTGGGTCCGCGGCGTTGACGGGCATTGCGCTGCTTGCGTCGTACCTGGAAGAAGTCAAGATTGGCATCTCCCACGTGTTGGAACGGGGGCACGAGTACGTGTTCCCCAACGGCTCCGTGCTACTTGCCGATGCGCAGGATGCGCTGCAGAGCCTCTCCCTGATGGACATGATGGACCGCTTTCAGGTGGTGCTCATCAACCCCAAGGTAATTGTGGGCATGTTTGTGGGCGCGATGCTGGCGTTTGTATTCTCGGGCGTCACCATGAAGGCCGTGGGCCGCGCTGCCGCGCAGATGGTGGACGAGGTGCGCCGTCAGTTCCGTGAGATCCCGGGCATCATGAGCGGCGACGCCACGCCCGATTACGCCCGGTGCGTCTCCATCTCTACGCGCGCGGCCCAACGGGAAATGATGGTTCCGGCACTGTTGGCCATTGCCGCGCCCGTGATCATTGGTTTGGTGTTTGGCGTTCCCGGCGTGCTGGGTCTGCTGGCCGGCGGTGCGGTGGCCGGGTTCTCGTTGTCCATGTTCATGGCCAACTCCGGCGGCGCTTGGGACAACGCCAAGAAGCACATCGAGGAAGGCCACCACGGCGGCAAGGGTTCCGAGGCGCACAAGGCCGCGGTGATTGGCGACACCGTGGGCGACCCGTTCAAGGACACCGCGGGACCGTCGCTCAACATCCTGGTCAAGCTGATGTCCATGGAGGCGATTGTGGTGGCCGGCGTGACCGTGGCGGTGCATCTGGTGTAGGCGGGGGCACGGCGCGCTATCTGAAGTCCCTGCTCTTGCTGGGGACCTTGAGCGATAGCGGTGCAAAGTGTTCGGCCACCAGGTTGGTGGCACCATCGGCGCTTTCCACCATGCCGCGGATCACCAACGCCGGGGAACGCCGTGCCACGGCCTGGTGCCGCCGCCACACCTCGGGCGAGCACACCACGTTGACCAACCCCGTCTCGTCTTCCAGCGACAAGAAGGTGACTCCACGCGCCGTGGCCGGACGCTGCCTGTGCGTCACCACCCCCGCCACCTGCACCCGCCGTTGCGGCTCGTGGGTCAGCACCTGCTCCACCCGCAACACCCCGGCACGCTCCAAACCCTCCCGCACAAACACCGTGGGATAGGAGGTGACAGACACCCCGTGAGCCCACACATCGGCCATGGCCTCTTCCACGGGGGTCATGGGAGGAAGCGTGGGCGCCTGCCCACCCGGCATCACCCCCGGTAGCGTGTCCGGCCCCTCCGCGGCCAAGGCTCCCGCCGCCCACAGCGCCTCCCGCCGCGTGACCCCCAACGCCTCCAGTGCACCGGCGGTGGCCAGCGCCTCCCACTGAGCCTTACTTAAGGGCCTGCCTGCGAGGGCGGGGTCCAGGCCGGCGTGCTCCAGCTCCGCCTCCCGCACCGCACCGCTTACCCCGGCGGGACGCACCCGCACCCGCCGCGCCATGTCCGCAAGCGAGGAGAACGGCGCCTCCTCGCGGGCACGCACAATCGCCGCGGCCGCGTCCTCGCCCAGACCCCGCACGGACGACAGCCCCATGCGTACGCCCAGGCAGGGGTCCACATTCACCAGTGCGGCAAGATCCGCACGCACCTCATCCGGCACAGAAAACGGCGTAGCCACGCGTTCCACTGACGCACGCACACCGGAGCGCATCACGCAGGGCCGCCACACCACCTGCCCGTGACGGCGGGCATCGGCCGCAAGCGACTGCGGCGAGTAGAAACCCATGGGCTGCGCCGCAAGCAGGCCCGCATAAAAGGCCGCCGGTTGGAACACCTTGAGCCACGCGGAGGCGTACACCAGGTATGCAAAGGAGTAGGCATGAGACTCCGGAAACCCAAAGTCGGCAAAGGCCTTGAGCTTGTCAAAGATCTGCAAGGCCACCTCCGCGGTGATACCCCGCTCATGCGCGCCCACCAAAAACCTGGCCCGCAACGCCTCCATCCGCTCCGGAGACCGCTTGGAACCCATGGCGCGGCGCAACTGATCCGCCAACGCCCCATCAAACCCCGCACAGTCCATGGCCATCTGCATGAGTTGCTCCTGAAACAGCGGCACCCCCAGGGTTTTACCCAGCGACCGTTGCAGCAGCGGATGCAGGTACGTCACCGGCTCCCGCCCCCGCGCCCTGTTGATGTACGGATGCACCGACCCGCCCTGAATGGGTCCCGGGCGGATGAGCGCCACCTCAATGACCACGTCGTAAAAGCGCCGTGGCCGCAGCCGTGGCAGCGTGGCCATCTGCGCCCGCGACTCCACCTGAAATACCCCCACCGTGTCCGCCGCACACAGCAGGTCGTACACCCGCGGATGCTCCTGGGTGAGGGTATGCAGGCCCACCTCTCCCCCCTCAAAATCCGCGCAACTCCCCCCGTGCACCGCACGAATCTCCTCAAAGGCGTACCGCAGCGCAGACAGCATCCCCAGCCCCAGCAGATCAAACTTCACCAAGCCCACCTCGGCACAGTCGTCCTTGTCCCACTGCAGCACGGTGCGCCCCGGCATACGCGCCCACTCCACCGGGCACACGTCAATCACCGGCCGGTCGCACAGCACCATGCCTCCCGGGTGGATGCCCAGGTGGCGGGGCAGCCGCTGGAGCCTTTCCGCAAGGTCCAGTACGGCATCGGGCACTTCCTCCTGCGCCGCCGATGCCGCGCCCACCGCCGCGCGCCCCTCCACCGCCGCGCCCGCCTCGTCGGGAGCGTGCCGGACCCCACCCCAACGGTCGAGGCTTCCCGCCCACGCGTCCTGCTGGCCCGCATCAAAGCCCAAGGCTCGCGCCGCGTCTCGCACCGCGGAGCGCGGCCGGTACTGAATCACGTTGGCCACCATGGCCGCGTTGATGCGCCCATAGCGCCCAAAGACGTACTGGATCACCTCCTCGCGGCGATCCGACTCGATGTCCACGTCAATGTCCGGCGGCCCATCCCGTTCGGGCGCAAGAAAGCGCTCAAAGAGCAGGCCGTGGCGTACGGCGTCCACGCCCGTGATGCCCAACGCGTAACACACCGCGGAGTTGGCGGCGGAGCCACGCCCCTGACACAGGATTCCCTTCTCCTGACAAAACCTCACAATGTCATGAACAATGAGGAAGTACCCCGGGAACTCCAGCGTCTCAATCACGTCCAGCTCGTGGTCAATCTGCGCCCAAGCCCCCGCCACACGTTCCGCATCGCGGCTGCCATAACGGCGCGTTGCTCCCTCCCGGGTGAGGTGGCGCAACCACGAGGCCTCGGTGTGCCCCGCAGGCACCGGGTAGGGGGGCAGACGCGGCGCCACCAGCCTCAGGTCAAAGGCACATTCCGCGGCAAGACGCGCCGCGTTGCCCACGGACTCGGGGTGGGCTCGGTGCCGCCAGCGCATCTCTGCCGCGCTGCGCAGATGTTGACCGGGCGAGCCGGGCAACCACCCATCCATGTCATCCAGCGAGGACCGGGCACGGATGGCGGCGAGCGCGGAGGCAAGCTCCGCATCGCGTTCCGTGGCGTAGTGCGCGTTGGTGGTGGCCACCAGCGTGAGGCGTTCCCGTGCGGCAATCTGAGCCAACGCGGCGTTGATCTCACCGTCGTAGGCGGAGCCCAGGTGGGTGATCTCCACCGCCACGTTATCTCTGCCAAAGAGGGACGCAAGGCGGTCCACCTCACCCCGCGCCGCGGCAAACGATGCCGCACTGACCTGCCCCAGCGGCGCGTCATGACCGGGCACCCCCACCCCGGCAAGAGCCCGCCGCACCAAGCCCTTGCGGCACCCCGTGAGCACCACTAACTCTCCCCCACCCACCGCGGCAAGGTCCTCCAGCACGTAGTGCGCAAGCCCCTTGTCACGCGCCGCCAGATGCCCCATCCCCACCGCATGCGACAAGCGGGCGTAGCCCGTGGGGCTACGCGCCAGAACCACCAGATGCGCGGCCCGGGCATCGGGAGTGCCCGTGGGGGCATCAAGCACGGGCCGCCCTCCCGGACCGTCGGGCACCGCAAAGGACAACTCGGTGCCCATCACGCTGGCAAGCCCCATCTCGCGGGCGGCGCTCGCCATGCGCACCACCCCGTAGAAGCCGTCATGATCGGTGAGGGCAAGCGCGCTCAAACCCAACTGCGCCGCTTGCGACACCATCTCCTCGGGCTGGCTTGCCCCGTCCAAAAAGCTGAAGGCCGAATGCGCGTGCAGCTCCGCATACTCCACCCGTGCGCCGCTAGTCATACACCGCCTCCACGGCCCAGACTCCGGCCTCACAGGCCACCAGCAACGCCCGCGCACCACCGGCTCCTCCGCGCAAGGCCACCTGTAGGTAGGCCTTACGGGAGGCGTCCTCCGCCCACCACCGCTGCGCCACGGCCCATGGCCCCGCCCAGGAGTCCACGGGGATGGGCGAGTCCCACACCACCTCGCCTTCCGCGCCCGCAGCCCTGCGTGCGGCACGCACTCCTCCCGTCGAGGGGTGACGGCTCATGGCCTGGGCAAGGGGGTCCCTGGGGTCCGCGGGAAGCCGCACCCACGTGGGTGGGGCGCTCATGCCCAGGCGCCTGTCGATGCGCACCGCGCTGCCGCCGGCGTCGAGCACCTGGGCCGGGCGGGGCGCGGCAAACACGGTGGCGGGCGGCGGGTCGGGGAGCCGTCCCGGCCACGGCTGCTCCACCGGGCGCGGTGCCACGGCCTGTCCCCAGGAGGCAAGGAGCGCACGTTCCCGTGGCGAACGCCCTCCCTGTTCGTGGGCTGCGAGCACCCCGTCCAACCCCAGGAGCGACTGCAGACGTTCCACCGCCCGGTGCGCCCGCGCATCGGCACCCGACACCCCGCCCCAGAGGTAGGCCTGCTCCTCACCCCACGCCACCACATCAAGCGCCGTGATGCTGAGCGTGGTGAGCGCGGCAGGCTCGGGAGAGGAGTCGGTGGCGCCGCCTGCCAACCACCCCTCCAGTTGCCACCGCACCCTTTCCGCCATATGACGTGCAAAGGCACCGCTACGGGAACCCACATCGGTATGCCAGCGCCGTTCAAGCGTCTGCCCGTGCGTGGTGGTGGCCGCGATGCACACCACCGGACACCGCGAGCCCGCCGCCAGCAGCGCCTGGTCCAGCTCCTGCGCCAGGGCCGCCGCCACATGCGTGAGCTGTTCCACGCGCTGCGCGGGCTCCTCAAAGACGTACTCCACGCGAATATCCGCGTCCTGCCTGCGCAGCACGGGCGGCGTCACGTCCTGCCCCCACGCCATGCGCCGCGCCCACATTCCCGTGACGCCAAACCGCGCCAGGATATGCGCGGCGGGCAGCGCCGTGAACTGCCCCACGGTGGTGATTCCCAGCCGAAGCAGCACGTCCACCATGGCCTCTACCTGGGCCCTCCGCGTGGCATCCATGGCGGCAAGCACCAGTGTGTCCACCGGCAACGGTGCCAGGTATGCGGCCGATGCCCCCGGCGGCACCAGCGCATGACGTGCGGGAGGCACCCCGGCGGCGGCGCGGGCGGCCACCACGGCCGCCAACAGCCCGTCGGCCATGCCCACGGCGCACTCGTCTCCTGCCTGCTCGGCCACCGCCGTGACAAGCGCCTCCGCAAGCGCCTCCTCTCCCCCATGGAAGCGCGCCGCGCCGTGTGAGGGAATGAGGAGCAGGCCGGGCCGAGCAATCTCCATGCCGGGCACCACCGTCTCCGCGGCCTGTGCCACGGACTCAAAGGCACGGACGTCACGCAGGGGGTCATCGCGCAGCAACACCACCTCCGGGCACCGGCTTTGTGCCAGCCGTTGCCGCATGCCGCGCCTGACCCCCGCCGCACGCGCGGCCGCGGACACCGCCACCACCGCCCGCCCTCGCATCACCGCCGCGGGCACCTCCACCGTGAGGTGCGCCTCCTTGAGCGCCGCCACCACCGGCCAGTCGGGCACCCACAGCACCGCACGGCGAGTGACCTGCACGGTGGGGGTGGCCGCGAGGGCGCCGCCGTGCGCCATCAGGCCACCTCCTGAGGTGGGGTAACCGCAACGACCTCCGCGCTCCAGGCGGGCACCTCACCCGCCAGCGCAATCACCGTATGCCTGTCGCTGTGCCCACGTTCGCGCACCGTGACGGCCATGCGCCTCTCACGCAACCGCCCCTCGCCTGCTCCCAGCCCCTGCCACCGCATCTGGGTGACCTCCACTTCGAGCCGCGCACCGGGCCACGGGGAGGCACTCAGCAGCACCGTGCCACGCACCTTCACGCGCGACGCGAGCCGCCGCTGTTGCGCGGCGGACAGCGGTAGCTGCGGCCCCGCCACCACCACTCCCATTCCCTCCACGCATGCCGCAATCACCGCGGGCGTATGGGTGCCGGGATGCGGCACCAGCACCAGGCGGGACAGGTCAATGCCGTGCCGGACCGCCGCAAGCACCCCCACATGCGGCATCCCCACCCATGCCACCCATTCGCCATCCCGCGAGGCCTGACCGGCAAGCGCCAGCAGCACGGACGTGGACCCTGTCACGGTCACCACGCCGCCGCGCGGGAGGCCTTCCGGCGCCACCTCTCGCACCGCATCGGCCACGGGAAGTGCGCCGCGCCGCGCCGCACCCGGCACGCTCCCCGCGCCCTCTCCCTGGGAGCGCAGCTGGCCCGGAAGCACCAGGGTGTCTCGCAGGTCCCCCGGCAGCGCATCGAGCGCGGCACGGGCGCGCGCAAGGCGCTCCCGCTGCGTCACCTCCCGCGCACTCATGACTCCTCCTGGCACTGCGATGTCTCCATCCGAAGACATCTATTCGAACACATGTTCGATTGTGCCACCACCCCCCGACATCCGCGGCCACACGGCCAGCCGCGTCAGCCGCGCGGCATGCCTGACAGGCCCCGGAGAGCCTCATCCATGGCCCAGACCAGACCCCCTATTCGCTTTCCAGCGGCTCCAGCCCCAACTCGGCCTGAGCTGCGCGGAAGAGTGGTTCCAGCGCCTGATTCCACTCAGCGAGCGACTGCGACAACGTCTGCCACGTCACCTCGCGGTCAATTACCGAGTAGTGGTGCGCAAGCTTCTCGCGATTCTTCGCAGCATTGCTCCAACTCACTCCCCGTGGCGCACGCACACCGTGACCCGCAAGCGTCTTAGCGGCTTCACCAAGTTTCATCATCAGCGAATCGCCCGCCTCCTGGGCAACTTCGTCCGCATCGTATGCGTCTTTGCCTCGCGCAACGATGGATGCCGCAAGCGACAGCCATCGCTGAATGTGGAGCAACTCCTTCGCCACCCGAGCCTCCCTAGAGCACCACCTTGTCATTGAGGATGTCGCGATCCAGGCGCGGGTCCAGCCCTCGGTAACTCACCAGATCAACCTTCCTGCCCACGATGCGTTCGAGCACCTCCTCGAGGCGGAGCATCTCAAACACGTCTGCACCATCGGGAGGTTGCACCAGGAGATCGATATCCGAGTCCGGCGTATCATCACCCCGCGCCACCGAACCGAACACCGCCATGTCCGTGAAGCCTCGACTGTGCGCTACCTGTCGGAGCACCTCCCGGCCCGCCTCAACCACATCGCTCGGACGCACACCATCGGTACGCTCCTTGGCTACCTGGTAGCTAATGGCAGGCTGCGTCACCCCAAAACGCTGCGCCAACTCCCGCTGCGACTGACCCTCCGCGAGCATTGCACGAAGCGCCACTACACGACGCAGACGCGCAAGTTCTGCATCACGGGTCGCCCGCTCATACTCCGTCGCCAGATTCATAAAATGATTTTATCACTTGAGCGAGGAGCCCGTGCGGCATGGGGACATCGGCGGCGGTGCTGTCGCAATCGTCGCAACTCACGCCCTCACACCCAGCCCCGGTAAGCCGCGTTGCCACGAGCACCACCCCAGAGCCCCTCTCCCCACGCACTCCCGCCGCACTCCGACCCCACCCCCCTTGCGCCCCGCGCCGCAAGCGCTTACATTTGACCTCGGCGCGCCCCAAGCGGCCGCACTGGACCTGCACCGACGGAGGAAGCCATGCCCACTCGCACCCGCATCGTGATTGCCGCGGCGGTCGCGCTTGTCCTGCTCGCGGGCACAGGCCTTGCCGCCACGCGCCTGCTGAGCACCGAGAAGCCCCACGCCGTCCCCCCGGTACGCACGGCGGTCACCGGGCAGCAGTTCTACTTTGTGATGGCGGACCGTTTTGCCAACGGCAACCCCGGCAACGACACGGGCGGGCTGGGCGACGATCCCCTCGTCTCCGGCTACAACCCCCACGACTCCCACTTCTACCAAGGCGGCGACCTCGCGGGCCTCACCGCCAACCTGGACTACGTTGCCGGCCTGGGCACCACCGCCATCTGGCTCACCCCCAGCTTTGAGAACAAGCCCGTCCAGATTGAGGACTCCTCCGCCGGGTACCACGGCTACTGGGTGACGGACTTCACCTCCATCGACCCCCACCTGGGCTCCAACGAGGACCTGCGCGCGCTGGTGGACGCGGCCCACGCGCGCGGCATGGCCGTCTACTTTGACATCATCACCAACCACACGGCGGACGTCATTGGCTTTGAGGAGGGCGACCGCGTGCCCTACGTCTCCATTGACGACCGCCCCTACACCGACGCGAACGGCACCCCCTTTGACTCCCGCGCCCTCGCAGGCACCTCCGCCTTCCCCGCGCGCGACGCCGCCACGTCCTTCCCCTACGTTCCCGTGCTTGCCCCCGGCGAAGAAAACGCCAAAACCCCCGCCTGGCTCAACGACGTGACGCTGTACCACAACCGGGGCAACACCACCTTTACCGGGGAAGACTCGCAGTTTGGAGACTTCTACGGCCTTGACGACCTCTTCACCGAGGACCCTCGCGTCATTGACGGCATGGTGGACATTTACACCACCTGGATCACGGACTTTGGCATTGACGGCTTCCGCATTGACACCGTCAAGCATGTGGACGATGCGTTCTGGCAGTCCTTTGGCCCGCGCGTGCTTGACGCCGCCCACAAGGCAGGTAAGAAGGACTTCTTCATGTTTGGTGAGGTCTACGACACCTCCCGCGCCCTCACCTCCGCCTACACCAACGGCGGCGGCCTGCAGGCGGTATTGGACTTCCCCTTCCAGGATGCGGCCCGCACCTTTGCCTCGCACGGCGGCTCCGGTTCCGCCCTTGCGGACTTCTTTGCCGGCGACGACTGGTACACCGACGCGGACACCTCCGCCGCGCAACTGCCCACCTTCCTGGGCAATCACGACATGGGGCGCATTGGCGGCTTCATTGTGAGCGACAACCCGGGCATTTCCGATGCGGAGGCCACCGCGCGCGACACCCTCGCCCACCAGCTCATGTTCCTCACACGCGGCAACCCCGTGGTCTACTACGGCGACGAGCAGGGCTTCACGGGCGCGGGCGGCGACGTCGCGGCGCGGCAGCCGATGTTCCCCACCACCATCGCGGACTACGTCCAGGAGGACCTCCTGGGCACCTCCGCGACGCTCACCCAGGACAACCTGGACGTCACCCACCCGCTCTACCAGACCATCGCCACGCTGTCCCAGCTCACCTCGCAGTACCCAGCGTTGCGTGATGGCGCACAGATCTCACGTGCCGCGGACGGCGGGGTGTACGCCTTCAGCCGCGTGGAGCGCGACGAACAACGCGAGTACGTGGTGGCACTCAACTCCGGCACGGCCGAGCGCACCGTGGCCATCCCCACCTGGATGGCCGACGGCACGTTCACCGGCATCTACGGGGACGATGCCCGCCTCACCGCCGCGCCCGACGGCACCCTCACGGTCACGGTGCCCGCGCTTGGCGCCGTCGTGTACCGGGCCGATGCCGTCCTCCCCGCCTCCGCCGCCGCCCCCCAGGTGAGCATCGGCACCGTGGAAGCCGCCGCGGAAGACCCCGGGCGCCTGCACGTGAGTGCCACGGTGGATGCCGACGCCTACGCCGAGGTGTCCTTCTGGGCGCGCGTGAACGGCACGTGGACCTACATTGGCACGGACGATGCCGCGCCCTACCAGGTCTATCCCGACGTGACCGCGCTGGATGCGGGCACCACCATTGAGTACATGGCCGTGGTGGCGGACAACGCCGGCCACACGCGCGACAGCGCCATCGTCACCGGCACGGTGCCCACCCCCACGGTGGCCATTGTGAGCCCCAGCACGGGCGCGGTGCTGGGCTCCTCACCCGCCATCGAGGCCACGGTGAGCCCGGCGCGCCCCGGCACGGAGGTGACCATTGAGCGGCGCGTGGGTGGCGGCGCATGGGTGCCCGTGGGTACCGACGCCACCGGCCCCGCCTATGTGGTGCGCGATCCGTTGACGGACATTCCCGACGGCACCGAGGTGCTGTACCGGGCGGTGGCCGTCAGCGGCGGCGTCACGGTCACGTCCACTGCCATTCCGGGCAAGGTAGGGGCAAGCCCTCAGCCCGATGCGGTGTCCGTGCCGGGCAGCTTCAACCAGGAGCTGGGGTGCAGCGAATGGTGGCAGCCATCGTGCGCGGCCATTCAGATGACGCTGGATGAGGCGCAGGCGCGGTGGAGCCTCACCGTGAATTTGCCCGCGGGCGAGCATGAGTTCAAGATTGCCATTGAGGGCTCATGGACGGAGAACTACGGCGCGGCCGGGGCGCGCGACGGGGCCAACATTCCGTTGGTGCTCGACGCCCCGTCCACGGTGACGTTCACCTACGATCACGCGACGCATCTGGTGGACGTGACGGTGGCGCCACAGTAGGCGCCCTGGGGCGGGGTTGAGGGGCGCGGGTGGGCGCCGCGCGGCCTAGCGCAGCGCCCACATGGCCACGGCCGATGCCGCCGCCACGTTAAGCGAGTCCACGCCGCCGGCCATGGGGATGGTGACCACGGCATCGGCGGCGGTACGGGCCGCATGGGTGAGCCCGTCACCCTCCGCGCCCATGAGGATGGCCACGCGGTCATGCCCCGCGGCGGCAAAGTCCTCAAGCGACACCGCATCGGGGGTGAGGGCGAGTGCCGCCACCACAAATCCGGCCTCGCGCAACTGGGTGAGCGCGCCCGGCCAGGCGTCGGCGCGCGTCCACGGCACTTGAAAAACGGTGCCCATGGAGACCTTCACGCTGCGACGGTACAGCGGGTCGGCACACGTGGGTGAGACCACCACGGCGTCGGCGCCAAGGCCCGCTGCGGAGCGAAAGATGGCCCCCACGTTGGTGTGATCCACAATGCCCTCCAACACCACCACGCGGCGGGCGTCGCGGATGAGGTGGGCAAGGTCCGGCAGGGTGGGACGATGCATGGCGGCAAGCGCGCCGCGGTGGACGTGATAGCCGGCGGTGTCCTCCAGCACATCCTCGGGGGCCACCAGCACGGGCACGTCGGGGCTCACCAGCGGGGCCACGGAGTCCAGCCAGCGGGGGCTGACAAGCACGGACAGGGGACGGTGCCCGGCGGCCAGCGCGCGCGCAATGACCTTGGCGCCCTCGGCAATGTACAGGCCCTGCTTGCCCTCCACCCGCCGCCTCAGCGCCACGTCGGTGAGCCCCTGGTACGGCTCAAGCCGGGCATCCCCGGCCTGAACCCACTCCCCCCTCATCCGCGACAACCAAGGGGGAATGTGACAGATGGGGCTGATGTGACTACGTCCGTTGTCACATCAGCCCCATCCTTCACATAGACCCTTGGAAATCGAGGGGTTACTGGCCCTTGGTGGCGTCGGGGTCAAAGGGCTGACCCGAGCGCGTGCCTGCGGACTCGGCATCGGCGGCCACGCCCTCGGCCTGACGGCGGGCCTCCTCCAGCGCCTCCTTGGGGTCGGCAAGGGCCGACGTGAGGTGCTGCCGATGCTGGCGCGGGTTGGCCTTCAACGGCTCCGGTTCGGTGTCCACACCAAAGCCGGCGGCCACCGCCTTGAGCGCACCCGTGAACTCGGTGGGCACAAACCACACCTTGTTGGAGTCGTTCTTGGCAATCTCCGGCAGCATCTGCAGGTACTGGTAGGCCAGCAGCTTGGAGTCCGCGTCACCCTCGTGGATGGCGTCAAACACCTGCAAGATGGCCCGCGCCTCACCCTCGGCCTTGAGGATGCGCGACTGCGCCTCACCCTCGGCACGCAGAATCGCGGACTGCTTCTCACCCTCGGCGGTGAGGATCTGCGACTGCTTCACACCTTCCGCGTTCAAGATGGTGGCGCGGCGGTCACGCTCGGCACGCATCTGCTTCTCCATGGAGTCCTTGATGGACATGGGCGGCTCGATGGCCTTGAGCTCCACGCGGTTGACGCGGATGCCCCACTTGCCGGTGGCCTCGTCAAGCACGCCACGCAGCTGGCCATTGATCTGGTCACGGCTGGTGAGCGTCTGCTCCAGGTCCATGGTGCCCACGATGTTACGCAGCGTGGTGACGGTCAGCTGCTCCACACCGGTGATGTAGTTGGCAATCTCGTACACCGCGGCCTTGGGGTCGGTCACCTGGAAGTAGATGACGGAGTCGATGTCCACCACCAGGTTGTCCGAGGTGATCACGGACTGGGGCGGGAAGGAGTACACCAGCTCGCGCAGGTCCACACGCGCGCGAATCTTGTCAAAGAACGGCGCCAGGAAGTGCAGTCCCGCATCAAACGTGGCGTGGTAGCGGCCCAGCCGCTCCACCAGGTAGGCCTGCGTCTGCCGCACCACCACAATCGACCTGAAGATGGCGGTGATGATGAAGATAGCCAGGATGATGAGGACCACAATCCCCAAGACGCTTGCCGGGCCGTTCATGCGCTTCTCCTTATTCCGGCACGACGATGGCCGTCGCGCCCTCGATTGCACTGACAGTGACGTAGACATCTTCCGCGATGGCCTCGCCGCGAGTGCGGGCGGTCCACACCTCGCCGTTGAGCTTGACCCGTCCGGAACGCGTGGTGATCTCGTCAAGGGTGACGGCGCGCGTGCCCACCAGGGCCGCGGTTCCGGTCACCACCTGCTCACCGGACTTGAACTTGCGCATCAGGGGGCCACGCAAACCCATCACCAGGGCCACGGCAAGCGCCACAAACACCAGCGCGGTTCCCCACAGCGGCACACCCAGAAGCCCCGCGACACCGGCGCCCAGCGCGGCAATTGCCAGCAGGCCAAAGGCCACGTCCACCGCAAAGATCTGCAGGAGTCCCAGCAGCAGGGCGGCAATCAGCCACCACAACCAGTCCCCGTATCCGTCCATGTCAGTCCTCCTCGTGATTCACAGTATCAGCGTTAGGCGCCGTAGGGTCGGGTGACGCCCTCCGGGCACCGACGGCCGTCACCGGCGGCGCGCGCTATAGCGACCATCCTGCACGCTCACCGCCACCGGGAGCCCGTAGGTGGTAGACAGGTTCTCATCGGTGAGCGTCTGTGCCAGGGGTCCGGCGGCCACCACGGCCCCCGCCCGCAGCAGCAGCGCATGCGTGAACCCCACGGGAATCTCCTCCACGTGATGCGTCACCAACACCATGGCCGGCGAGCGGCGGCCCCCCGCCAGCTCGGTCAGCGCGCCCATGAGTTCTTCGCGTCCACCCAGGTCAAGGCCTGCGGCGGGCTCGTCAAGTAGCAACAGCTCGGGGTCCGCCATGAGGGCGCGCGCAATCTGTACGCGCTTGCGCTCCCCCTCGGACAGCGTCTCAAAGGTGCGCTGCGCAAACGCGGAGATGCCCAACGCGGCCAAAAGGTCCGCGGCACGACGCTCGTCCACCTCCTCGTACTCCTCCTGGCGGCGGTCCAGCACGCCATGGGCGGCGGTGATGACCAGGTCATGCACGGTGGCATCGGGGGCAATACGGTCGGCAAGCGCGGCCGATGACAGGCCCACCCGGGTGCGCGTCTCCAGGGTGTCCCCCTCACCAAGGGGCTGGCCCAGGAGGTGCACGGTGCCTTCGTCGGCATGCGTACGCGCGGCGCACAACGTCATGAGGGTGGTCTTGCCCGCGCCGTTGGGGCCAAGCACCACCCAGCGGTCGGCGCTGTCCACGCTCCATGACACGCGGTCTAGCAGGGGCACGCCCCCGCGCCGCAGGGATACGTTGTCAAGCCGCAACACCTCAGTCATGGTGCCTCCAGCCTAGCCGAGGACGTGGGCGTAGAGGTCCCGGGTGCGCTGCCCAATCGCTTCCCAGGAGAAGTGCTCGGCGGCACGCACCCGCCCGGCCGCACCCATGGCGCGCGCCCGTGCGGGGTCCGCCACCATCGCGGTCAGCGCGGCCGCCAGGTCTTCCTCAAAGCGTTCGGGGTTGAGCGGGGTGCCGGTGCCATCCGTGACCTGGTCAATGGGCACCAGCGTGCCGGTGACGCCGTCGTCCACCACCTCGGGGATGCCGCCGGTGGCGGTGGCCACCACCGGCAAGCCCACCGCCATGGCCTCCAGGTTCACAATGCCCAGCGGCTCATAGATGGAGGGGCACACAAACGCCGTACACGCATCCAACACCGCAATGAGCTCGGGGCGCGGCAACATCTCGGAGATCCACACCACACCCTGACGCCGCTGCTGCAACGCGGCCACCGCATCGGCCACCTCCGCGGCAATCTCCGGGGTGTCCGGCGCGCCCGCACACAACACCACCTGCACCTCGGGCGGCAGGTGGTCTACGGCGCGCAAAAAATACGGCAACCCCTTCTGGCGGGTGATGCGCCCCACAAACACGATGGCGGGCCGCGTCCTGTCAATCCCCCACCGGGCCACCACGGCATCGGCGGCCGCGCGGGCGTCCGCGGTGGCGGGTGGCGCCCACGCCTCCACGTCAATGCCGTTGTGAATCACGTGGACGCGCGCGGGGTCCACATTGGGGTAGCAGCGCAACACGTCGGCGCGCATGCCCGCGCTCACGGCGATGATCGCATCGGCGGCCTCATAGGCGGTCTGCTCAATCCAGGAGGACACCCGGTAGCCGCCACCCAGTTGCTCCGCCTTCCAGGGCCGCAGCGGCTCCAGCGAATGCGCGGACAGCACATGCGGAATGCCGTGAAGCGTCTTGGCAAGGTGCCCGGCCATGTTGGCGTACCACGTGTGCGAGTGCACCACGGTGGCACCCTCACAGTCCTTGGCCATGGCCAGGTTGTGGGCCAGCACGTCCAGCGCGGCATCGCCCACGCCTCCACCCAGCGCCTCGTAGCCCGTGACGCCGGGCTCGTCGCGCGGCCCGTCAAAGCAGCGCACCTGCACCTCAAGTGCACCGCGCAACACGCGGGACAACTCGGCCACATGGACGCCCGCGCCCCCGTAGACGTGCGGCGGATACTCGCGCGTGAGGATGTCGACTCGCATGACTTAACGCTAGTGCCCCGCGGCGGGCAGGGGGCGCAGGACGCGGCAGGGGTTGCCCGCGGCAATCACATTGGCGGGGATGTCATGCGTCACCACGGAACCCGCCCCAATGATGGAGTTATCGCCAATGCTCACGCCCGGGGTGAGGGTGACGGAGCCTCCCAGCCACACGTTGTTGCCCAGCGTGACGGCCGCAGCCTTTTCCCACCCCGCGAGCCGGGTGGGCACGTCAAGGGCGTGGTTGGGGGTGTAGATGGCACACCGGGGGCCAATCAGACAGTCCTCGCCAATGCTCACGCGCCCTCCACCCACCACCAACAGGTCCGAGTTGATGAAGGTGCGGTCACCAATGGTCAGCAGCATGCCGTAGTCAATAGTCACGGGCGCCCGGAAATCCACGCCCTGCCCGGTATGCGGCACCAACTCCCGGAACAGGCGTCGCGCCTCGTCAATGTCCTCATGGAACACCGCATTGATGCGCGCGCATGCCGCGTGGGACGCCTGGGTGAGCGCCATGAGCGCCGGGGACTTGCGGTAGCGCATCCACTCTCCCGCAAGCAGGGACGCCACCTCGGGGTCGGTGGTGGCCAGCGCGTCCAGGTCAGCCGGGGTGTCCGTGTTGTCGTGGGCCATCGCGCCCCACCTCCTTGGGTTAGCCGCATCGTCCCACACGGAAGCGCCCGGTCACCGCTCACGCGCCCGCTCCCCCTATGCTGGGACGTATGGACTCTCCTAAGGTGCTCGCGATTGTCCTGGCAGGTGGCGAAGGCAAGCGCCTGATGCCCCTCACGGACACCCGCGCCAAGCCCGCGGTGCCCTTTGGTGGCACCTACCGTCTGGTGGACTTTGCGCTGTCTAACATCGCCAACTCGGGTTACCTCCAGGTGGTGGTGCTCACGCAGTACAAGTCCCATTCCCTTGACCGCCACATTGCCCGCACGTGGCGCATGTCGCCGCTCCTGGGCAACTATGTGGCGCCCGTGCCCGCGCAACAACGCCGCGGCAAGCACTGGTACCTGGGCAGCGCCGATGCGATCTACCAGTGCCAAAACATCATCGAGGACGAGCGCCCGGACATTGTGGTGATTGTGGGTGCCGACCACGTGTACCGCATGGACTTCTCGCAAATGGTGCGCGCCCATGTGGCCTCCGGTGCGGAGTTCACCGTGGCGGGCATCCGCCAGCCGCTTGCGCTTGCGGACCAGTTTGGCGTCATTGACGTGGACCCCACCCAGCCGGGCCGTATTCGCGCGTTCCTGGAAAAGCCCACCGATCCGCAGGGTCTTCCCGACGCGCCGCACGAGGTGCTCGCGTCCATGGGCAACTATGTGGCCAACGCGGACGCGCTCCTTGCCGCCCTTGCCCTTGACGCCGATGCCCCCGGCTCCAAGCACGACATGGGCGGGGACATCGTCCCCTACTTTGTGAACAAGGGCACGTGCGGCTTCTACGACTTCCTGGACAACGACGTGCCCGGGTCCACGGACCGTGACCGCGACTATTGGCGCGATGTGGGAACGCTTGACTCCTACTTTGACGCGCATATGGACCTCATTGCCGTGCAGCCGGTGTTCAACGTCTACAACGACAAGTGGCCGTTGCATCAGGGGCTCATCACGCAGCCGCCCGCCAAGTTCATCCACTCGGCGGAGGGGCGCATGGGACATGCCACGGACTCCATCGTCTCCCCCGGCGTGATTGTTTCCGGCGCCACCGTGAACGGCTCGGTGCTGTCGCCGGGCGTCCGCCTGCACTCGTGGTCCACCGTGTCCGATTCCGTGTTGCTTGACGACGTGGAGGTGGGAAGGCATGCGCAGGTGCACCGCGCCATCTTGGACAAGAACGTGGTGGTGACGGAGGGTGCACGCGTGGGCATTGACCGCGAGGCCGATGTGGCGCGTGGCTTCACGGTGACCGAGTCCGGCATCACCGTGGTGGCCAAGGGCACCATCGTTCAGTGAGCGCCACCCCCACGGTGCCACGCCGTTCCTCGCGTCCGCGCCTGCTGGTGATGGATGTGGACTCCACGCTCATCACCCAAGAGGTCATCGAGCTGCTTGCCGATCACGCCGGCGTGCGCGCCGAGGTGGAGGCCATCACGCTCGCGGCCATGCGCGGTGAAGTGGACTTTGGTGCCTCGTTGGCGGCACGGGTGGCCATGCTCAAGGGGCTTCCCGTGAGCGTGTTTGCGCAGGTGGCCCCCCAACTGGAGCTCACTCCCGGGGCACGGGAGTTGGTGGCCGAGGTGCAGTCCCATGGCTGGCATGTGGGGCTGGTCTCCGGCGGGTTTGAGGAGTTGGTGGCGGGGCTCGCGGCCCCGCTGCACATCACCATGTTCCGCGCCAACCGCCTGGAGGTGGCCGATGGCGTGCTCACCGGACGCACCACCGGCCCCGTCATCGACAGGGCGGCCAAGGCGGCCACGCTGCGTGACTTTGCGCGCCAGGTGGGGGCGAGCCTTGCGGACACGGTGGCGGTGGGCGATGGCGCCAACGACCTTGACATGTTGGCCACGGCGGGCCTGGGCGTGGCATTCAACGCCAAGCCTGCGGTACGACAGGCCGCCGATGCCTCCGTCTCCGGCAGGCTCGACGCGGTGCTGGAACTCCTTGAGCTGTAGCACCGGCTACCTCTTGCCGGACAGCACCTCCACCAGCACGCCCACGTGACGGTCCAACTCCGTCCACGCGGGCACGTCCAGTACGGCGACACCCGAGGTGGTCAGCCCCATCACCACGCGTTGCAGCGCGGCCTTTGCCGAGTCCGGCCCGGCAAGCCACACCGCAAGCGCGGACGAGCTGGGCTCGTGCGCAAGCGTTGCCGCCACCTCGACGCTGGAGTCAAGGCCGGCTAGCGCTTCCAGGTAGGCACCTCGGCCCGCCTCGTACAGCTCCGGCACGGAACGCACGTCCATGGCCGGCAAGGCCCCCACCATCAGGTGGGCCGTCTGCATGGCCCGTACCGCATCGGACACGAGCGCCACCTGGGGCACCACCCCCGCGCGTGCCAGGCGCTCCCCCAGGCGCACCGCGTCCTCACGCCCGGAGGGTGCGAGCGGGCGCGCATGGTCGGCAAAGGCCTCGGAGGGCGCCTCGGCCTTCGCGTGACGGATGATGACCAGGCGGGGCATGGTGCTACTGACCCATCGCGTGGACGCCACCGTCCACGTGAACCATCTCTCCGGTAGTGGCGGGGAACCAGTCGCTCAGCAACGCCACCACGGCGCGGGCCGCAGGCTCCGTGTCATCCGAATCCCAGCCCAGCGGGGCACGCTCAGACCAGCGTCCCTCCATCTGGTCAAAGCCGGGGATGTGCTTGGCTGCGGTGGTCTTGAGCGGGCCGGCGGACACCACGTTGCAGCGCACACCGGAGGGACCCAGGTCGCGCGCCAGGTAGCGGTTGACGGCCTCGAAGGACGCCTTGGCCACTCCCATCCAGTCATAGACCGGCCATGCAAAGCGCGCATCAAAGGTCAGGCCCACCAGCGAGCCGCCGCCAGACATCAGCGGCAGGGCCGCCGCGGCCAGCGCCTTGAGCGAGTATGCGGAGATATGCACGGCCGTGGCCACGTCCTCCCACTCGCCGGACATGAAGTTGCCGCCCATCACGGACTGCGGGGCAAAGCCAATGGAGTGCACCACGCCGTCCAGGTGGGGCACATGCGCGCGCACGGCATCGGCAAGCGCGTCAAGGTGCTCGGTGTTGGTCACGTCCAGTTCCACCACGGCAGCCTCGTGGGGCAACCGCTTGGCAATGGTCTGTGTGATCTTGAGCGTCCGGCCCACGCCGGTGAGCACCACGGTGGCGCCCTGCTCCTGCGCCAGGCGCGCCACGTCAAAGGCAATGGAGCCTTCGGTGAGCACGCCGGTCACCAGAATGTTCTTGCCATCCAAAATTCCCATGTTTCCTCCTGCCGTGAGCCTAGCGGTTGTTCAGTGCCCCATACCCAGGCCGCCGTCCACCGGCAGCACCGCGCCGGAGACGTAACCTGCGGCATCGGACCCCAGGAACAGGGCGGCCGCCGCCACCTCGGCGGGCGAGCCAAAGCGCTTTGCGGGAATGGAGGCCTCGTACTGACCCCGCAGATCGTCGCCCAACTCGGCCGTCATGGCGGTCTCAATGAAGCCGGGGGCAATCACGTTGGCGGTGATGCCCCGTGAGCCCACCTCGCGCGTCACGGAGCGGGCCATACCCACCAGCCCCGCCTTGGACGTGGTGTAGTTCACCTGGCCGGGGTTGCCCAGCAGGCCCACCACGGAGCCAATAAGCACAATGCGGCCGTACTTGGCACGCACCATGGACGTCACCGCGCGGCGCACACACCGGAACGTGCCCGTGAGGTTCACATCAATGACCTGCTCAAAGTCCTCGTCGCTCATGCGCATCAGCAGCCCGTCGCGCGTGATGCCGGCGTTGGCCACCAGCACCGCCACCCGTCCGTGCCGCTCTTCCAACTCGTCAAAGGCCGCGTTGACGGCCGCGGTGTCCGTCATGTCCGCAATGGCGCCGTCCACGCCCTGGGGGAGGTCGCCCCCGCGGTACAGCGTGGAGACGGTGTCTCCCGCCGCCACAAAGGCCTCGGCAATGGCGCGGCCAATGCCACGGTTGGCTCCGGTCACCACAACGTGTCGTGTCATGAGGGAAACGCTAGCCGATGCCGCGCGCCGTGCCCGGTAGCGACGTTCCCCTTCCTGCGGGGTTGGCGGTGGCATACGGGCGCCACCACCACAGTTAGCATCGTCACGTGCCCTCGCACAGCCTCACGTCCGCCACGCCCGATGCCGCCCCCGCGTCGGCGCCGCGTGGCATGCGGCCGTGGGCGGTGGTGCTGGCGGTGCTTGTCACCCTTGCCGTGATGGCGCTGGGGCTCATCGCTGGCCGCTGGCAGTACGGGCGCTACGAGACGCGACTTGACGCGCTGACGCGGTACTCCGAGGGGCAGGCGTTGCCGCTGGTGGAGTGGGACACGCTGCTGGAGGACGGCAACGCGCACGCCCTCGATGCCGCCGAGTGGCGTCAGGTGGGCGTCACCGGCCGCTTTGACCTCGCGTCCGTGACGCAGCTGCGGGGACGCACCGTGGAAGGTACCGCGAGCTTGCAATACCTCGCATGGTTCCTCACCGATCACGGCGCCCTGTTGGTGAACACGGGCTGGCTGCCGCGTGCCGACGCCACCACGGTGCACCTGCCCCAGGGAACGGTGCGCCTGGAGGGCGTGATGCGTGTCCAGGAAGCCGACGACGGCAAGCGTGGCGAGGACGGCGCTACCCGCATTCTGGCCGCCCAGATGCCGCCGCCATCCGAGGGAGAGGCGCTGCCGGGCTGGCTGATGCTGCGCTCGCCGTGCGAGGACGGTTGCCTGGGCACCGCGATGCACCCCGTGCCGCTGCCCCAGCTGAGCCTGGGCCCGCACCTCTCGTATGCCTACCAGTGGTGGCTGCTGATGGTGGTGGCCCCCATTGCCGCGGTGGTGTTGTTGCGCCGTGACGCCCAGCATGCGCGCGAGGCGGCGGCGCGTCAGGCCGCGGCGCGCGAGCCCGCGTCCGCCTCTGCGCCGCGCCCCGCACCGGCGCGGGCCACTGTGACACGGTGGGCCCAGCGCCTCAAAGACACCACCGATGAGGACGTTGAGGACGCGCTCTAGGTAGCCTTCACTGCTTCTCTTCACGGACAAACACAATGGGATAGGTGGTATCTGGGTCACCACACGGGAAACCCCCGCTACCACACTCTCAGCAGGCAGACCACCCACCGCAGGCACCGCGGACGACACCACCTGCCCCACCGCATCATACGAATACGAGGTGGTATACGACGCCCCCGACAACTCCCCCAACACCCTCGTACCCCCAGGAGACACAGGCAACGTCGTCATCTGCGACAATTTCTCGGACGACGCTGGGGCGAGAGCACCCGCAGCCTCACCGCCGGACGAAACACCTCACCGAGAAGCCGGGCCACCGCATCCCACGGCGAGCACTACGGCATTCTCCAAGTGCACTACCCCAAAACACTGGTTTAGGCCGGACAGAACTCAGGCGCACCCCCGATTGTGCCTCCAAGATAGGCCAACAAATTCGCTCATCCTATTCCCACCTCCCTACCTTGAACCGCTAGATTAACCAACACTTGTAATGCATTCAGTCCTCGGGGTCTCTGAGACTGGCTCGTGCAGCCTCAACTAACTCATGGTAGTCCTCTCGAAACGTTTGGGATAGTAGCGTCTCTAGGACGGATATTGTGTCCCACACTACACGCTGCTCAGCTTGATCTTCAAAAGCTGTTGGAGAGTTTGATTCGCCCATCCGTGACAACCAGTCAAATAGCACAAGCGCCCGATCTGTGGACAACTCGATAGATACTTTGTCAGCCACCGCCAAGACTTCCATTTCGTAGTAGGTAAATGCGCTGCTGGGAATTCAATTTCCAGCCACTAACAAATCTTCCGCCTTGCGACACTACGTTCAGACCAGTAGCCGGATTAAAATGATGCACCACCGACTGACCTCGGTATGTACCTTTGATCACGCGAGTATTAGGGCTGTTCAAATGGAGGACAATCGCAGAATTGAATTTGGCGGCATTCGCGATACTGTAGTTCCCCGAAATACCAAAATCTGCCGCGTGCTTGAACTTCGCTTGCAACGACTTCGGCGACACCAGCAATAACTGAGTCACATTCCGCGGCTTAGGCGCCGACGGCACACTAATCGCAGCTTTTGCGCCAGCTCGCGTCAATGCACTTACGGCGCTCACGCCCCCCCGTGCTCCCATCGCACCGGCTCCTGCGCCTGCGTAGGCGCTGAGGTAGGCGGCGTATGCGTTGATCGCTGGTTGTGCACCCTCGCGACCGGCCTCACGGTAGCAGCCACTGTGGTTGTACCTGACTCCGCACTCGTATGCTTCAAGAGCGCGTCCCAGGTGCCGGGCATCGTCTACAACACCGTCAATCATCCATTTCGTGCCTGCTTGAGGGCCATAGGTGAGGACATCCGAGCCCATCGACATCGCAGCGTCCTTGGCCCCAGCCGGCGTGAATACTCTGACCGTTTCACTTGCATACTCTTGGGCACCTTCCGAGAGGCCTCCTACTACTTGGCCAGTGTTGTATGCACCCGAGGGATCGACACCTCCTCCACCAGCACAGGTGATACCTATGACGCCCATCCAGAATTGCTCGAAGCCACTCGTGCACATCGGCCACAGTCCTGTGGCGTCGGTGTAGGTGGTGGGGTTGTTGTCGGCGTACCGGTAGGGGTCAAGGGTTCTGGGGTCGCCGGGGTCCAGCAACGGGTCCGGCGACAAGAAACGAGCCAGCACAGGGTCGTAGTAGCGGGCGTTCAAATACGTCAAGCCCGTGCTGGTGTCTTCGGTTTGACCCAACCAGCCCCGGTTGATGGTCAGCCCACTGTCACGATGCTGGCCATAGGGTGTGTACGCGGTGCGCTGCACTGACGCGGCATCATCCAAGGTCGCCGGCAGCAGCGCACCCGTCGTGGTGTCAGTACGTAGCGGCATCATGACTTGAGCTGA